>Ga0302325_10000001_pt1 | contig 933350 bp, 894 predicted proteins | sample Palsa_T0_2_FD_201948 | JGI IMG/M metagenome (GOLD analysis project Ga0302325, IMG submission 201948) | Peat permafrost microbial communities from Stordalen Mire near Abisko, Sweden - Palsa_T0_2 | ecosystem: Environmental > Terrestrial > Soil > Palsa > Peat permafrost | place: Sweden: Abisko...
GCGGCGACCGCTCAACGCCATGTGGGCGTTCTGCTCGCCCGCGCGTCACCTTGGCACCTGCTCGAGCACCGGCCGTCCCTTCGGTTTCCTGCTAAGCAAGATAAGCATTGGCTTGACACGAGTTTAACTGTTAGCATGCGCACAATTGGCATTTAGACTAGTAGAAACTATCATTCCGGCGACCGCTTCCTCCGATTCACGGAGCGAGACCTCCTTACTCGCTACCCCTGGAGAGCAATCCCGTGAACATCGGAGCGCTTCGGACGCTCGCCTTCGGCCTCGTCGCCTCTACGGCGTTCGCAGCGCAGCCGGCGAACGCAGACCCCACCACCACGGCCGCGACCGCCCAGCAGGTCGCCGTCGTCTTCCACATGCCGGTGACCGTCGAGCTGCCACGATTCCAGACCACCCGGCCGACGTCGTCGCTGCCGACCCTCTCGCGTGCCGCCCTCTACGTGCTGCAGGCCTTCGACTCCGTGCAGAGCGCCCGGGCCCTCCGGTTCGGCGGGGCCGCCGAGCGCAACGCGCTGATGCGACCGTTCTCGCATGCGGGAGCCGGCGGCATGGCACTCGGCTTCGCGCTGGGCGACGTGCTGCGCGACGTCGTGCTTCGCCGGAGCCCCAAAGAGGTAAAGCTCGCGGCGGACGCCGCCCAGGCCGCCAGCAACCTCGAGGGCATCCTGGCCACGCGCGCCGCGGTGAGCGCCGCCCTACATCCGTAGCCGGCCGCTTGGAGCAGGACGCGCAGAACCGGGCTTGGTAGGGCGCCAGGTGACGGCGGCGCGTGAAATCTTGGATCGGCTCGAACGAGCGGCCGCCATCGGGATCGGCGTCATCGCCGACGCCGACGGCAAGGTCTGCGCCGAGCTCGGCGAGGTGTCGGACCACGTGCGGGCGCTCGCGATCGTCGAGGCGTCGCGGGCGCGCGCGACGCCGTTGCGCCGCATCTCGCCGCGCCCGCCGGGCTTCGTCGACGTCCTCGCGTTGCGGCTGCCCGATCGCTCGCCGGGCCAAGTCGCGCTCGTCGCCCGCCGAACCGGTCGGGCGTTCAACGAGACGGAGCGCGCCACGTTGCTGGAAGCGGTTGCCGTCCGGGGGCTCGAGCCCGTCGCGGAGCTGCCCGACCTCGCCGCCGTCCGTCGTCGCTCGCCGATCCGCGCCTACGTGACCGACCTCCAGCTCGGCGTGCAGTCGTCGACGATGCCCGACCCCTTCGACGAGTGGCGCACCGACGAGACGACGTCGGCGGCGCCCGGCGGACTGCCGCGCGCGATCGAGGCCGCCGTGCGCGAGGCGATCGACGGCTGGGACGTCGACGCAGCCGCGCCGCACGAGCAGATCATCTTCCCGTTCCCCTCGCTGGTCGTGCGGATCGTCCCGCTTGCGCGCGACGGTGCGGTCGGTTTGGCGCTGTTCCTCGAGCGGTTGCGCGGTTCGCTCGATCTCGACGCGGCCGCCCGGCGGTACCGGATCTCGGCACGCGAGCTTTCCGTCGCGCGGCTGCTCATCGAGGGCGCTTCGCTCGAAGAGGTCGGCGAGCGCCTCGAGATCGCTGCGCCGACGGTGGCCGCGCACGTGCGCAACCTCATCGTCAAGACGGGCGCGCGGCGCCGCGCCGAGATGATCGCGCGTTTGTTGGGCTGGTAGCGCCGCCTCAGCTCGCGCTGGTGAGCTCGGGACGCTCGCGCCACCAGGCGATCGTGCGCTCCAATCCGTCGCGCAGGTCGACGCGCGGTTCCCAGCCGAGCAGCTTGCGCGCCAACGTGATGTCGGGACACCGCCGCGCCGGGTCGTCCTGCGGCAGCGGACGTCGCTCCGTCACCAGCGGCACGCCGGCGACCCGGGCGACCAGCCGCGCAGCCTCGAGGATCGTGAACTCGTCGGGCCGGCCGAGATTCACTACCGTCCCGCGCAAGAGGTCGTGCGCGGCGAGCCGCACGATCCCCTCGACGAGATCGTCGACGTAGATGAAGGAACGCGTCTGGCGACCGCTGCCGTAGACCGTCAGCGGTTGATCGGTCAGCGCCTGCGTGAGCAGGTTCGGGATGACGCGGCCGTCGGCGAACCCCATCCGGGGCCCGTAGGTGTTGAAGATGCGCGCGATCCGCGCGTCGAGGCTTCCGAACCGCAGGCGCGTCGTGATCAGCGCTTCGCCGAAGCGCTTCGCCTCGTCGTAGCAGGCGCGCGGACCGACGGAGTTCACGTTTCCCCAGTACGTTTCGGCCTGCGGATGCACGAGCGGATCGCCGTAGACTTCCGAGGTCGAGGCGAACACCAGGCGCGCCTGACGCGCCTCGGCGAGGTCGCACGCGGCCTGCGTTCCGCGGCTGTTCACCGCTAGCGTCTCGACCGCCAGCCGCGCGTAGTCGACCGGACTCGCCGGCGAGGCGAAGTGGAGGATGAGGTCGAGCGGGCCGTCGACCGGGATCCCCCCACTGACGTCGGCTTCGAAGAACGAGAACGTCTCGTAGGCGAACGCGTCGGCGAGGTTCGCCAGCGCACCGGTGCACAGGTTGTCGACGGCGACCACGCGGTGGCCGTCGCGCAAGTAGCGGTCGACCAGGTGCGAGCCGATGAAGCCGGCGCCGCCGAGGATCGCAACGTTCATCCGCTACCACCCACCGTAGGCGACGTAGCTCTTGGTGAGCCCGAAGAGCTTCTCGCAGTAGATCCGCGCGTCGGGAAACAACGCGCGCACTTGCGAGCGCCGCAGCAATCGAACCGAGAGCACCTCTTCCCGTGCACGCTCGATCGACTCCGCCCGCGCGACCCAGCCCAGCCGGCGGCGCATCAGCAGCGCCGCCCGCAGGTCGAGCGGTAAGAACTGGAAGCCCGGGACCAAGAAGTGCGGCTCGATCGGGAAGAAATACGACGGCGTCTGAACGAAGTAGCGCGGCGCCACGCGTCTGACCTCCTGCGCCATGCGGCGCTGGTCGGCGAAGGTACCGACGTGCTCGATCACCGAGTTCGAATACACGACGTCGAAGCTGCGCGCGTCGAACGGTAGAGCGCGCGCATCGCCGACCAGCGTGCGAATCCGTTCGCCGGCGGACGGCTGCTGCTCGAGGTTCACCACGGTTACCGCGACGTCGTCCTCGTCGGCGAGCGAGACGCCGCGCCAGAACTCGGTCGTCCCACCGACGTCGCAGATCGAGATCGGACGCGGCAGCGTCGCGAGCAGCTCGCGAAAGAGCGCGAACCGACGCCTGCGCAGCCGCGCGGCCCACGACGCGTCGTTTCGCTGGTCGGCCAGCGCGAACAACATCGTCGTCATCGGGAATCCTCGTCGAACAGGGGCGCGCCCGAGCGGGACGAAGTTGCGCCACGATGCTTACGATCGGCTACGTTTCGGCACACCACGTCACGGTCGCCGCGAGCCCAGCCACGCAGCCGCCGCTCTGCCTGAACGGGACGCGCTACGACGTCACGTTCGACGACGAATTCACGTCCTTTCGGCCCTACGATCCGAAGACCCAACAGGGTGTCTGGGACACCACCTACACCTGGGGCCGAACGAACCCCGGTGCGCACGATGCCGCGCTGTACGTCGATCCAGGCTTCGCGCTGCGGCGCGGCGAGCCGCCGCTCGGCCTGAACCCGTTTGCGGTCTCCGGCGACGGCTTGACGATCACGGCAAGGGCCGCGCCGCCCGCACTCGCAGCGATGACGCCCCCGCCCGCATACGTCTCCGGAGTCATCACGACCCGGTACAGCTTCTCGCAAACCTACGGCTACTTCGAGGCACGTATGCGGTTGCCGCAAGGCCGCGGACTGTGGCCCTCGTTTTGGCTGCTGCCCGTCATCGGTTACCCGCCGGAGATCGACGTCATGGAGGTGCTCGGACAGGAGCCGGAGCGTGTCTACCAGACCACCCACGCCGTCGACAAGACGGTGCAGCAGATCACCTCGACGCAAGCGGACCCGAACGGATTCCATTCGTACGGCGTGGCCTGGACGCACTCGAGCATCACGTACTATGTCGATGGACGCGCGACCGGCTCGGTCCGGAATATCTCCAATCAACCGATGTATCTGCTGGTGAACTTGCAGGTCGGCGGTCCGGGGAGTTGGCCGGGAATGCCCAACGCCGCGACGGCATTCCCCGCTACCGTGACGACCCGGTACGTTCGCGCTTACGAGGCCGGCGGGACGTGCGCGGCGCACTGACGGTCGGGTAGCGTCGTGCGCGGAGCCGGCGCGCATCACCGGGTTCCCCGGGGTCCGCTCGTCGAAGCGGCGGACCCGCGCACGAGGCCGTTCGCACTGACGACGAAGCGCGGCTGCACCGGCGCGCGACGCTCCGGCACCGCGTCGCTCGCCGTCCTCTCCGGCATCACCGTGAACAGGAAGAACGTGAGGAAGATGATCCAGTCGAAGTCATTGTACTTCGCGATGTAGGCCTCGCTCACGTTCAGCGTCACGAAGAACGCGAGCGCGGCGAGCGGACAGGCCCGATCGAAGGTATACCGGCGCACCACGAAGCGCCAAGCCGCGCGCGTTGCCTGCGCCAGGACGACCAGCATGATTGCCAAGCCGACCAGGCCGAGATCGAGCGCAAGCTCGAGATATCCGTCGTGCGCGTGGAACGGGCGCCAGCCGGCTGTGCCTGGATTGAACTGCAAGAACGATCCGCCCGGCTGCCAGAAGACGTCGTACCCGTACCCGACGAGCGGATGGGCTGCGATCGCCTGCACGACGTGCGTCCAGATCTCCAGCCGCCCAGTCAGCGTCGCGTTGCGGCCGAGGAGTGCAAAGACCGGATTCTGCGTGCCGTCGGTGGCGAGGGCAGCTCCGGCGACGAACGCGCCGACCAAGACCACGATGGCGGCCACCAGCGGCAGCGCGCGCCGCCGATTCGCCGCGAACGCGACGACCATGGCGACCGCGCAGACGAGCAGCGTCAAGAGTGCGGTTGCCGAGCGCGTCGCGGCGAGCTCGGCCAGGCACAAGAGCCCGCCGGCCCAGAAGAACGCCGCTGACGGCCCGCGCCGGTGCCAGGCCGCCATCGCGACGGTAATGAGTCCGAACGCGAGGAAGAGCCCGAGCCGATTCTTGTGGGAAAAGATCCCGCGCAGTGCGCCGGTATACTCGAGGTGCATCAAGCCGGCGTCGGGCGAGACGACGACGATGGCCAGGCTGAGCAACGCCGCGGCGATGACGACGACGGCGAAGGTATCGATGAAGCTTTCGAGCGTGAAGCGCGAGACGATGAAATACGCGCAGGCGGTCGTCCCGACCAAACCGACTGCCCGCCGCGCCGTCGCACCCGGGTCGTCGGACCACAGCGTCGAGAGGAGGGCCAGCGCGACGAGCGCGACGACCAGCCAGGACGAGCGCAGCAGCTGGGAGAGACCGCCCGGCCGGCGCGCGAGACCGACGACGGCGACGACGTAGAGGCCGCCCCAGACGGCTTCCGAGAGCGGTGAGCTCGTCTCGACCAGCGAGCTGAACTCCTGATCGGGCGTCGTGACCCGAACGACGAGGATCCCCAGCAAAATGACCGCGAAGACGAACAGGCGATCGACCAGCGTCGGCCCAGCGGTGCGGCGTGCGGACAGCGTCACCATCGTTCAGATCTCGGTCCCGTAGCGCAGCATGCTCGAGCGGTCGTACTCGAGGAACAGCACGCCGCATACTCCGGCCAGCATCCCGGCGCCGCGGGCGATGTCGACGAGCGATTCGACCGCACCGGTGCGCCCTCGTACGGCCAGCCGCAGCGGCAGGCTCGCCAGGCCTAGCGCCGTCCGGGCGAACGCCTTTCCGATGCGGCGAACGATCGCGCTCGCCGTCCCGTGGATCCGCAGGTCGCAGTACCACAGCGTGTTGCCGCGCCGGAACGCGCGCCGCAAGATGTACGCCGCGCACAGTCTGCTCGGCACGACGTGCTCGCTGGCGACGGCGTCGGCGGCGTATGCCATCCGACCACCGCGCGCCAACAGTTCACGGAAGAAAAACTGATCCTCGCCACCGGCCGCGTTGAAGGCCGGGTCGAAGCCGAGCCCGTTGAGTGCCGGCGCGCGCAGCGATAGGAGCGCGTTCCCGGTGCAGCCGTCGCTGAGCGGAGAACCGTCCCGAAAGCGCGGCATATCGTAGAACGCGCCCCGCCGGATCCACGCGGGCGCTGACGCCGGGACCACCGCGAGCACCGGGCCGCTCACCGCGTCGGCCTGCGTCTTCGACTGCACGCGGAGCAGCTCGGCCAGCCACTGCGGTTCCGGGATCTCGTCGTCGTCCAGCATTGCGAGGAAGGGCGCGCGCGCGCGCGCGACGGCGAGCGCGGCGTTTCGCACGTGCGAGAGCCCGCGCTCCCGCACGACCAGATATTCGAGCGGAAACGGGAACGGCGCGGCGAGTTCTTCGACCACGACGCGCGCGCTTTCGTCGGGATCGTTGTCGAGGACGACGACCGTGACGCGGGCAGGGGCCACGCCCGCCTGGCGGCGCACACCCGCCAAAGCGCAGCGCAGGAGGTTCGGGCGCCGATAGGTCGTGACGACCAGGCAGACGTCGGGCGTCACGACGCCCCCTCCGCGCCATACTTGATGGTGCTGGCCTGATCGTATTCCTGGAAGACGACGCCGAAGAGCCCCGCCATCGTCCCGAGTCCGCGCGCGACGTCGACCATCGCTTCAACGATGCCGGTCTTGCCACGCACGACCGTTCGCGGCCCGATCGTGACAACGCCCAAGCCGATGCGGCCGAGCGCCTTGCACAGCCGAAGCGCCATCTTCGCGGCGGTTCCATGGATGCGCAGGTCGCAATACCAGAGTGTGTTCCCGCGCCGGAACGCCCGCCGCAGGATGTACGTCATGCACAACCGCTGCGGCAGGACGTGCTCGGGCGCCAGCGCGTTGGCGGCGTACGCGACGACGCCACCGCGCGCAAGGAGCTGTCGAAAAAAGAACTGATCGCTCCCGCCGGCGTTGTCGAAGGCGCTGTCGAAACGTAAGCCTTCGAACGCGGGTGACTCGAGCCAGAAGACGCTGTTCCCAGTGCAACCGTCATCGAGCAGCTCGCCGTCGGCGAAGGTCGGGATATCGTAGAAGGCGCCGCGGCGGATCCACGCCGGCGCACTCTCCGGGACGAGCCGCGGCACCGGGCCAATCACCGCCTCGGCGCGGGTTTCGGCTTGGACGCGCATCAGCTCCGCCAGCCATTGCGGCTCGGGCACTTCGTCGTCGTCGAGCATGATCAGGAAAGGCGCCTGTTCACGGCCGATCGCCAGGGCCGCATTGCGCACGTTCACGATCCCGGGCCGCGGGCAGACGGCGTAGCCGACGGCAAAGGGCAGCGACCCCGCGATCTCGTCGACGACGCGGCGGGCGGTCTCTTCCGGGTCGTTGTCGAGCACGACGACGGTCACGCGGTCCGCCGCAATTCCGGTCTGACGGCCGAGGCTCGCCATGACGGTGCGCAGCAGACGCGGCCGCTTATAGGTCGTCACCACCAGGCAGATGTCGGGAGAGCTCATCGGGCGCTCGTCGCCATGACCGCGCTCCTCTCGCCTGCGGGCCTGGTCACGCCGGCGTCGAGATCGTCGGCGATCGCCGCTTCGAGCTGCGCAAAGACCTGGTCGGCGTGGAAGCGCGGCGCGGCCGCGCGCGCGGCACGCACCAGCGCGGCGTGCTCCTCGTCGTCGGTGAGCAACCGCGTCACTGCGTCAGCGAACCCGTGCGGATCGTTCGCGACCGCGAAGGGCGCTGGCTCGATGTCGAGCAGTCCCTGCGCGCCGATCGAGGTGGTCACCATCGGGACGCCGTACGCCATCGCCTCGACGACCTTCAGCTTGAGACCGCTGCCCGCGAGCAGCGGGGCAATGGCGACCGCCGCGCCCGCGAAAATCTCCGGCAGCTCGTGGCTGGGGCCCATGAGCGTCACGTTCTCGGGGACGCTCGCGAGGCGCAAGCAGATCGTGCCGAAGATCTCCAGGTGCGCGTGCGGAACGCGCGCCCGAATTTCGTCCCAGCAGGAGGCGAAGAACCAGCCGATGCCATCGACGTTCGGCAGCGTGCCGCTCGCGACGAGCACGCACCGTCCGGGACGTCGGGGCGCGCGCGTCGTGTCGCCCACATCGATCGCCATCGGCAGCTCGACGACCCGCGCCGCAGGGGCGATTCGGCGAAACGTCGCCGCGTCGTCGCGCTGGATCGCGATCAGGTTCCGGGCGGCGCACAGGACGGCGCGCTCGGTTTCGGACGAGAAGCCGCGGGGCCGGACCTCGAAGCCCCGCGCGCGGAGCGACTCGGCGCGCTGAATCTTCACGTCGTGCGTGATGACCCAACCGCTGCGCGCTCGCGCACCTTCGCAATAGTTGAAGATCGAGTCGTAGAGGACGACGTCCGGCGCGGCGCGCTGCGTGTAGTTCCGCACGAAGCGGCGCTCGCCCGGCGAGAGAAACGTACCGAGGACGTGCGCGAAACCGCGGGCATGCCGCAACGAGAGACGTGCCCGTTCGACCGCAGTGCGAAGCGGCTTCGGCAGCACATCGAAGAGCCGATAGGCGAGGGTCGTCGCGATGGCGATCGGCGAGCAGAGGACGGAGCGCCCCCACGCGCGCCGCATCGCGGGAGAGACCAGGTGGTAGGGCAAACGCGCCTCGTCGATCGTCAGGTTGGTGATGCGCGGGCGCAGCAACAGCCAGGTGATGCGCCAGCCGCGTGCGGCGAACCGCGCTACGATCGCTTTCACGTAGGTCGAGAGCCCGGAACGTTCCAGAGCGATCTGGTAGTCCGGCAAAAAGTCGCTCACGATCACGAGCTCGCGCTGCGCGGCACTCATCGGCGCCGCTCCGAGCGACGCCGCGCGCGCAGGATCGCCACCGCGACCGGCCACGGCTCGACCAGATAGCGGCGCCAGAATCGTGCCGGGTCGGCCGCGAGCCGGAACAACCATTCGAGCCCCAGCCGGCCCATCCAGCGGGGCGGCGTGGGCGTCGCGCCGGCGATGTACTCCAAGCACGCTCCCACCGTGAAGAAGGACGCCGGCGCCACGGCGTGTCGCTGAGCGAGGATCCACCCCTCCTGTCGACCCATCCCCATTCCCACCAGCACGACGTGCGGGCGGAACGCCACCAGCGCGCTCGCTACCGCCGCGCCGCTCTGGCCGTGCGGATCGAAGTAGCCCGAACAGCCCTCGAGCTCGAGCCCGGGGAAGCGCGAACGAACCTCAGCCAGACCCGAACGCTGGACCTCGGTCGTACCGCCGATCCAGAAGACGCGCCAGCCCGACGCCGCGGCGAGACGCAGCAGCGGCCAGATGACGTCGAGCAGCGTTACCCGGTGATCGCGTCGCGCCGGAACGCCGGCGAACCGGCACAGCCCGACGATCGGCATCCCGTCGATGTGAACGTAGGTCTCCGGCAGCGCGTGCAGCGTGCGAAAGGCGACATCGTCTTGCAGCACTCGCAACCCGTGCAGGTTCTGCGAGGCGACGATGCATTGCTCGGCGGCCTCGACGTGCGTGCGGATGATCTCCAGCAGGTCGGTCGCGGTGGTCGGCGTGATCTTCGCACCGAAAACATCATACGAGGGGAACCGGCGCGAGAGATCGGCCGGCGTCGCTGCGATCGTCACGTCTCGAGCGATCCGTTGACGCGGGCACCGAGCGCGTTTGCGAACTCCACGCGCGAGGCGATGGCGTAGCATCCGGCGTAGGCGACGACGGCTGCCAGGCAGGCGAGCGCGAGCCCACCGACGCCGACGTGGACCGGGATGAGCGCCAAGACGGCGACCATGCCGAGCGTCGCAGCCCCGGCCGGTAGCCAGCCCGCGGCTGCGAAGGGGAGTGGGAAGAACCGCCGCCCCCAGGCCGCGCTCAGGCCGACGCCGAGCGCGTTCGAAATCAGCGCGGAGGACGCCGCCCCGTACGCGCCATAGCGCGGGATGAGCGTCAGGCTGCAGGCGATCGCCACGATCGCCGACGCGGCGCTGATGACCGCGGCCGGACGCGTCCGGCGCGAGAGCTCGAAGGCCTGGTCGAAGTAGAACGTGCGCAGGCCGTAGAGCGCCGTCGCCGCGGCGGCGAGCGCGATGATCGTCTCGGCCCCGGTCTGGAAGTGGCGGCCGAAAAACGTGTGCGCGATCGGCCCGGCGAGGACGACCAGGCCGCCGACCGCGGGGATGGCCAGGCCGAGCATCAGCCGCACGTTCTGCCGGAGTTGCGCGCGCGCGGCCGCGACGCCGTCCGTGTCGAGCAGCCGCATGGCGAGCGGCTGCCCGGCGAGCGCCGTCGCTGAGATCAGCAGATAGACCGATTGGCGCGAGAAGTCGAAGGCCACCGAGTAGATGCCGACCGCCGCCGTCCCCGCCGTCACGCCGAGCAGGAGCCGATCGAAGGTCACGTTGAGCTGCGTGAGGACGCCGGTCGCGGTGATCGGCCAGCCGAAGTGCAGGAGCCGGTGAAACAGCGCTCGGTCGAATGCTCCGCTCGCCGCCGGCGCCCACTGGCGCACGGCGAAGAGCGCGGTCGCATTGCCGAACGCGAAGCCGAGCAGCAGCCCTTCACCCTTGAGCCCCGCCGCGATGCAGCCCAGCGAAGCGACGATGGTGGCCACGGCGCGGGTCACGTTGAGCGCACCGTACGCGCCGACGGCCCGCTTCGCCTGAAGCACGGTGATCGTCAGCTCGAACCAGCCGTTGGCGATCGTCGCCGCGACGGTCAGCGCAATCGCGGTCGTCGAGAACCGGCCCCATGCCGTCAGCGCCGCCACCTCGACGATGGCCAGCGCCAGCGCCGTCCCGCCGAACGACATCACCACGGTCCGCGCCAGCGCGGGTTCCATGACCAGCGTGCTCCCGAGCGTGCGGAGCATCGCGACGCGCACCCAATAGAACGCGACCGCCGCGAACAGCGCGATGCTCGCGAGCAGTGCGTAGAGGCCTACTTCCGCCGGGTCCAGCAGCCGCGTGTAGGCGGCCACGGCGAGCACGGTGATCAGCGCGGGGAGAATCCTCCCCGCGAAGTAGCCGCCGAAGTGACCAACGAGCCGCGGCAGCCTCACCGCGACAGCCCGGCTGCGAGCGGAGCGTTCGCCACGGCCGCGTCGCGAAACCACGCCAGCGTCTCCGCGACCGGCCGCTCGAGCTCGCGAGTGTCGGCCGCGACGGCCGGCAACTGGACCGTCGAGAGCGGGACATACGCCGGATCCGCCGGACACGTGCGCATCGCGGTCCCTGCGACGAGGCAGAGCGTGGCGGCCAACTCGGCGGTCGTGAGGACGGCATCGGCCTCGCGCACGGCGGAGAGGCGCCGTCCGTTCGGGTGGCCCAGCTCGACGAGATCGCGCGCGACGCGGCGCGAAAAGCTGACCTCGATCGGCAGCCCCTCGAGCCCACGAATCGGCAGCGGCTCACCGGCAGCGCACGCCGCGAAAAGCTCGTAGAGCAGGGGCGCCGGCCCGCGGCGCATCCGCGGGCCGTATGCTACGCCACGACAAACCAACGCGTGCTCGACGTGGGTGCTGACCGTGTGGACCTCGATCCCGGCGAGCGGCTCGCGCGCCCGTCGCAGAGCGACGACCGGCACGGCGAGCGCGGCGGCGATGCGGCTGCTCGTCCCGGGGGCGTCGGCGAGGTCGAAGACGACCGTGGGGCGTGAGCGCAGCACCTGCAGCGCCTCCGAAACTTGTGCGAGCGATCCGTGCCGGTCCCAGAAGGCGATCGCCGCACGCCCGGATGCGATGGCGCTCGCGGCGTTCGCCAGCGAGCCCGATTGCAGCGTGTCCACGATGACGACCGGCTCGCGGCGCGCGACCAGCGCGTCGACGAGGACGCTCCCCAAGAACCCGGCGCCGCCGACGACGATCGAGGCCATGCGCTGCCGCTCAGCGCTCCAACAATAGGTGCGCTTCCGCGGAGGTTGGCGACTGAGCCGTCTCGCCCAGCACGACGCGCAGCGAGCTGCGTGCCGGCCCGACGATGTGGACGTCATGGGCGCCGGCCGCGGCCAACTCGGCCAAACGCCGCGGTTCGGCGGCGACGACGCCCAGGACACGCGCACCGAAGCGCGTCAGCGCCGGGACGACGTCCCGGTCGGCGCGACGCACGCGCCGCCCCAAGCCGACGACGAGGATCACGCCGTCGACGATCCGCGCAGCGTCGAGCGCGACGCTGCTCTCCAAAACGTGCGCCGCCTCGACGATGCAGACGTCGTATTCCGCTTTCAGCTCCGCGAGCCGAAGCCCGAGCGCCGACCCCGTACGCTGGTCAGCGGCGTCGAGACGGAGCAGCGCGGTCGAGCGACCCGCCGCGGCGAACGCGCGGGCGAGGCCGAGCGCCAGCGCCGGCGCACCGTCGTTTTCCTCGGCCGAGGCGACGAGGATCTGGCTCGGGGGGCTGATATCGGCTTCGACCGCGACGCGAAGGATTCGTAATTGCTCGTCGAGAGTGATTGCCATGACGGGCCTTCCTCAGTTCAGTGTCGCGACGATCGGCGCGCCGTAGACGTTCTCGACGATCGTGACGGACCACATGCGATACTCTCGCCGGTCGAGCCAGAAGATCGTCGCGAAGGCGATGCACAGGGCCAGGAGGAGCGCCAGCGCGATCCGCACCGGAAGGACGGTGTAGAGCACCGGCTTACCATAAGCGGCACGGTCGAGCACGCTGACGGAACCGATCGAGCCTGCCTGAGCCTGGTCGGCGCGCGCCTCGGCGAGACGCGCCGAGAGCACGCCGTAGGCGGCGGTCTGGACGTCGCGTTCCCGCTGCAAGTCGTCGAATCGTGAGGCCAGCGACTTGCCCGCGTTCAATCGGTCTTGCGTCTCGCCGAGTACCTGGTTGAGGCCTTGGAGCTTCGCCGCGTCGCCCGCCGCGATCGACTGCGCACGAGTCACCTCGCCGAGCGCCGCCGCATATCCTACGTCGAGCGCCGGGGGCTTCTGCTGCAAGGTCGAGCGCCGGCCTTGTACCGCCTGCCGTTCACCCGCGACGGTGTGGCGAAGCTCCGGCAAGCCGGGATACGCGCCGGAGTACTGCGCCTGCACGGCGGAGAGCCGCGCGAAATCGTGACCGAACTGATCCGCGACGTCGCGGTACGCGGGATCGCTCTCGGTGATCTCGCGGCGCGCCGCCAGCTCGGCTTCCGCCGGCCGCCGGCTCGTCACCGCGGCCGCAGCCGCCTCTCCCCGCGCGGCGGCCTCGACCTCGGCGCGTTCCTGAGACAGCGTCTGGTACTGGGCGCTCAGCGAGTGCGTGTCGTCGTGCGTCGCGAGGTATGGCGCAGCCGCCGTCAGCCGTTGAATCTCGGCGTCGACGCGGTTGATCCGCGCGCGCCGGGCGTCGACCTGCCTCTGCAGGTCCGCCGTCAGCACGCTGAAGCGCTCCGTCGCGCGGTCGTGGTAGAAGCGCGTCATCTCCTCGGCGACGGCGTTGGCACCGGCGGCGCTGTCCAGCGACGAGAGACCGGTGAAGCGAATCACCACGATCGCTCCCGGCGCCAGCGCGATCGCGCCGGCGGGCGGGGCCGAGAGGTTCGCCTTGATGTGGTGCATCAGCTGGACGAGCGCGTGCGGGTTGCGCGGCCAACCGATGTCGCGCGCCACGTTCGCGAGCACGGTTGCCGTGGTCGCCAGATACGGCAAATCGGCCGAGAGGATCGGCTTCGTCGCAGACGTCGCGTCCGAGGGAGTGTCGTGATCACCGCCGGCGGCCATCAACACCGAGGACTCCGCGGCATACTCGGTCGGGACGACGAGCACCGCCAGGACGTTCAGCACGAGCGCTGCGATGAGGAACGCCACCGTGAACGGGCGCCAGCGCCGAAGGAGCAGGTCTTTGACTTGAGCGACCTTCATCTCATCCCACCGATGCGGCACGCTGGCCGAGCTGGATGCGGTCGTCGCCGAAGCGACGGCCGATGCCGTAGTAACGGATCCCAAACGCCGCCAGGCGTTCACCGTCGAGGACGTTTCGACCATCGACGACGACGCCGCGTCGCAAGGCGCCGGCGATGGTCGCCGGCGGGACGGCGGCGAACGCCGGCCATTCGGTCAGCACGAGCAGGGCGTCGGCCTGCGCCAGCGCCCCCTCGGCCGTATCGCGCATCTCGCACTTCACCATCGGGTGCGCGCCGGCGATCGCCGGGTCGTGCGCGACGACGCGCGCGCCACGCCGGTGGAGCTCGTCGACGACGCGGATCGCCAGCGAGTCACGCAGGTCATCGGTCCCCGCCTTGAAGGCCAGGCCCCAAACCGCGACGACCGCATCGCGCAGCGTCCCCAACTCCCGCGCCAGACTCTCGACGACCCGGAGTGGCTGCCGGTCGTTGGCGCGCAGGGTCGCCTCGACGAGTTCACCGTGCACTTCCAGCGCATGGGCTTGGCTGCGCAAGCTCTTGAGGTCCTTTTCGAAGCACGGTCCGCCGAAGCCGATCCCAGGGGCGAGAAAGGCCGGCCCGATCCTCCGGTCCGATCCGACGCCACCGAGCACCTCGAGCGCATTCGCATCGAGCTGGTCGCACAGGTTCGCGACCTCGTTCGCGAAGGTCACCTTCAGCGCCAGAAACGCATTGGAAAACACCTTGATCAACTCGGCGTTTCGATAGGACGTGACGACGATCGGCCGTTCGATCTCCGCAAAGAGCGCGGCGAATCCACGCGCGTCTTCGGGGTGGCGTACGCCAATGACGATGCGGTCGGGGTTCAGGAAGTCGTCGAGCGCATGCCCTTCGCGCAGAAATTCAGGCGCGTAGAGGACCGCGTGGAACGGTGGCGCGTTCGAAGCGATGAGATCGGTTGTGCCGCAGGGCACCGTCGAACGGATGACGATCGTCCCCGGACCCTGCAACACGCCGCCGAGACTCTCGAGCGCCTCGTGCAGCGCGCTCATGTCGGCCGAGCCGTCCGGCCGCGACGGCGTGCCGACGCAGATGATGACGAACTCGGCGCCGGCCGCAGCGGCCTCGAGGTCGAGCTGAAACGACAAACGTTCGCTGCTGAGCTGCGCGCGCAACCGAGCGGTGAGGTTACCCTCCCGGTACGGCGGTGTCCCCGCGGCGAGGCCGATCACCCGCTCCTGGATGACGTCGTAGCCGGTGACTCGATGCCCCAACTCGGCCAGACCGATCGCCGTCGCAACGCCGACGTAACCGGTCCCGACCACGCACACCTTGCGCGAGCCTTGCGTCATGATCAGTGTGCTCCCCGGCCGTTCACCACGACCCGAACGGTTTCGAGCAGGATCTTCAGGTCGGTCGACGGCGAGGCGCGCCGAATGTACTCGAGGTCCAACAGCGTCGCCTCCGGCCGGTGCAGCGGGATCTGAGAGCGGCACGTCACCTGCCACAGCCCGGTGAGGCCCGGCGCGGCGAGGTGCCGGAGGTGCTGCCACGGCGCATACTGGCGCACGATGAATGGCATCTCGGGACGCGGCCCGATGATGGCCATCTCGCCGCGGATCACGTTGACCAGCTGCGGAAGCTCGTCGACCGAAGTCCGGCGCAGCAGGCGCCCGACGCGCGTGAGCCGCGCATCGCGCGACGTCGACGGCGTGAGGCGGTCGTCGCACATCTCGACGCGCATCGTGCGCAGCTTGTACATCGTGAACAGCCGTTCGAACCGTCCGACGCGCCGTTGGGTGAACAGGACCGGGCCGCCGTCCTCGGCGACGATCGCGGCGGCCGCAACGAGCAGCAGCGGCGCGGTAAGGGCGAGGGCCACGACTGCAACGAGAACGTCCAGGACGCGCCGCGCTAAGCGCGCGGAGCGGCGGGTGCCGTAGACCAGGCTGATCTGCGGCCAGGCATCGTCGCGCTCGGGCGCGGTGTCGACACGCTGATCGGAACGGATGGTCGGGGCCCAGACGGCGTCGTCGCGAACGATCATGGGAAGAGGATCCAGCGCAGCGTCGCGGCCAGCGAGGCCAGGATTGTATTGTCGATCCGCTTCCCGTGCGGCACGTAGACTTGGTCGCCGTCGGCCAGCCGAGGGTTGGCAGACAGGTCGCCCCGCGCGACGAGGGTCACGTCGTACGTCTTGACGACGCCGTCGTGCACGACGTGGACGTGCCCGAGATCGCCGTCTTTGTCGGGGCCGCCGGCGCTGAAGACGGCCGCCAGCAGCGAGACGTCGCTCTTGAGCGTCACCGTGCCCGGATGCAGCACGATCCCGGCGACGGTCACCTGCGGCGCGGTCTGGACGATGAGGACGTCGCCGTTTTGCGCCGGCTCGCGAAAGGCCGGGGCGGCGATCGAGATCGCCGTCTCTGTCCCATCGCGTCGCAGGATGATTCCCGCCGTTCGCGCGGCGTCGGTCAATCCGTAGACTTGATCGATCGCGTCCGAGAGCGGCTCGTCGGGTGCCAGGTATGCGAAGCCCGGCTGGCGCACGGCGCCGCTCACCTGCACGGCGATCGGCTTGTCGTGGAACTGCACGGCGTCACCCGGTCGCAGTTGCGGACCGGGTCTCCCGGCCGCTGCCAGTGCCACCATGTCGTAGGTGCCGAGCAGCACACCGTCGCGCTCGACTTGCACGGCACGCATGTCGATCTGGGAGTGGTACGGGTCGAAGGCCGACGGCGCGTTCTGCGCGACCAGCTCCGGTGTCTGCCCGGTCATCCGGATCGCGTCGATCGCCCCGGCCAGCGTTTGGCCCGGGTAGTACTTCACGACGCCGTCGTTGACGGGGAAGGGCCAGCCGGCGATCGTGATCGACGATCCCTCGCTTTGCCGCTGTACTTCGACCGCCACGTACGGAAGGTAGGGCCTCAGGCGGGCGCTGATGCTCCGGGCCGCATCGAGCGTCGTCTCGCCCGCGACGTGAACGATGCCCGCCATGACCAGGACGATGTTGCCGGTGCTGTCGACGACGTGCGCCCCAGACAACTCTGGATGGTTGTAGATATTGACGTAGACCTGGTCCCCGACATGGACGGGGGCGTCGGCGACCACGTCACGCGGAATGGCTACGAGGGACACGGACGCTGCTGCAACCGCGAGCAGCGTCCGTGCGAGCCGAAAGGAGCGCATGTTCCTCTCTATTTGTAGCCGTGGACGTAGTCGACGATCATCGTCGCCGGGAACGGCGTGCTCGAGTTCGGCGAGCCGGGGAAATCGCCACCGACCGCGAGGTTGAGCACCAGGTAGAAGGGCTGGTTGAAGACCCACGTCCCGCCGGCGGGAATCGTCGAGGGCGTGACGGTCGCGTACAGCGCGTTGTCCAGGTAGTACTTGATGCTGCTGGCGTTCCAAAGCACACCGTAGATGTGGAACCCGCTCGAGAGCGCGACACCACTCGGCTCGGTGTATTCGACGGTCAGCGGACCGGTCGTGTTGAATCCAGGACCGTGCAGGGCTCCGAAGACGGTGGCCGGTGCCGAGCCGATGGTCTCCATCGCGTCGATCTCACCGCTCGTCGTGCCGGTGCCGTCCGTCAGCCAGAAGGCGGGCCATAGTCCTTGCCCCGGCGGGATCTGGATTCGTGCTTCGAAGTAGCCATAGGTCTGCGAGAAGATCCCACGTGTCGTCAGCCGAGCCGAGACGTATTGGCATGGCCCGTACGAGCACGTCGCGGCGAATGGGTTCCCGCTGTTCGCCGTGATGACCAGGTGGCCGTTGCCGTCCTGCTCGGCGTACTGCGGTGCGTAGTTCGTGCCGCTCGGGCTCGTGACGTTCGCGTAGTCCTCGAGCTCTTGGTTTTGACTCCACGGCCCCGTGTCGTCGGTCCAATTCGTGGTGTTGACCGGCGCGCCGGCCGCACCGTTGAACTCGTCGTCGAAGGTCATCGTCATGGTCGCGCCGGGCGACTGCGGCGGCGGCGGCGACGACGTCGGCACCGTGGTCGGCGCGACGCTGGGCGCCGGTGTGGGAGCCACCGATTGCGGAAGTGCGATCACCGCGAGCCAATACTGCACGTCGGAAGCAAACGAGAACGCAGAGGTGCTGCCGACGAAGTTCAGCGTCGTCCCCGAGACCGCAGCCGGTCCCTCGAAACCATACTGCCAGCCGAGGGATGGACGGGTCGGGTCGTACAAGGCCAAGTAATACGAAGTGTTCGGGACGATGTCGGCCGCTGGTACAACGATCGAGAAACCTGGCGTCGCCAGGAACGTGATCGGCGAACCCCAGAAGAGCCCGAGGTACACGACCGCGACCGCCGGGATGGTCTGCTGGGTGCGCCGGAGCGCTTGCGCGGCGCGCTTCAAGTCGAGCACCGGCACGGACGTCGGCGCGGTATTCTGCACGGTTGCCGTGATGCTCTCGGTGCCGGCCGAGTTCGCTGGAGGCATGACCAACATGACGGCCACGCCGTTCGCGCTGGCGAGCGGAATCGGCACCGGCGAGGGAGTCGGGCCGGAAGGCGGTGCCGTTGCGATCGGGATACCGAGCTGCTGCTGCGTCACCGAGAACGGCGAGGCACTCGGAATGGGGACCGGGGTCGGAGTCGCGGTCGGCGCGGGGCCGGGCACCGAGACGCTGCCGCCACCGCATGCCGCGAACATCGCGGCGATGAGGAGCATGCCGCCGAGCCCCACGACTTTCCGCACGTTCATCGGTGTCTGTTCCACGTGTCCTCCGTTGCCAGCACGTCGGAAATACGGCGGCCGTCGAGTGCGTACAAGGAGCCGCAACTCGGAGCGCCGCTTGGTTGGATGTGCGGTCATCGTAGGTCATGGCAGTTACAACGGCGTTAACGCGAGCGCCCCGATGGGCCGGGCTGGGCGTTAACACGACGGTTACGTGGAGGCCGTACGATAGCCCGGTACGCAGGCGGTCCGATTATCGGTCTGTCTCGTGACGCATGTGCCCCGACGCGACTTTCTTTCTCGCACCGGGAGGTCCACGACGTGATCGAAACCGTGGAGTTTCGCCTCTCCACACATGGCACTCGGCTCCGCGGGCGTATCCACGACCGGACGGCGCGGGTCGGTGTCATTGGCATTGGACGGGCCGGGCTTCCCGTCGCGATCGAAAAGGTGACCGCCGGTTACAGCGTGGTCGGCTTCGATGCGGACGAAGCCCGGGTCGAAGCCCTGAACACCGGGATCAGCTATCTGGACGACGTCGACGACCACGCCCTGGCGCAGGCCGTCGCCAAGGGCGCGCTCCGCGCATCGTCCGATTTCTCGGAACTCGGGAAGTGCGACGTCGTCTCCATCTGTGTGCCGACGCCGCTGACGGCGAACAAGGACCCGGACGTCTCGGCATTGAGCCGCGCCGCCGAAGCGCTCGCGCGGTGCCTGCGCCATGGCCAGTTGATCGTGCTCGAGTGCCCGGCGTACCCGGGCACGACCGAGGAGCTGCTCCTGCCGATCTTGGCCCGGTCCGGCCTGACCGTCGGCGAGGACTTCTTCCTTTGTTTCTCGGCGGAACGGGGTGACCCGCCGAATCGGCGCCGCGACCGGCCCGGTTCGCGCATCGTCGCCGGCGTCACGCGGCGTTGCCGCGAGCTCGCCCAAGTCCTCTACGGCCAGACCGTCGAGCGGGTCACGACCGTCAGCTCGCCGCGCGTCGCCGAGATGACCAAGGTCTTCGAGAGCACGTTCTGCGCGGTCAATGCAGCCCTCGTCAACGAGCTGGCGCTGCTGTGCGACCGGATGGGGATCGACGTCTGGGAAGTCATCAAGGCCGATTCCCGGCCGGCCGGGAGCGGGCGATTCGATCCAGGTCCGGGCGTCGGCGGCCGCCGCCTCCCGCTCGATCCGTTCTACCTCGCCTGGAAGGCGCGCCAGTTCGACTTCACGACCCGCTTCATCGAGCTGGCCGGTGAGATCAACCTGCGCATGCCGTACTTCGTCGTCGAGAAGCTCAGCCGCATCCTCAACGAACGCGGCCGCTCGCTACGCTATGCCGACGTCTTGGTGATCGGCGTCGCCTACGAAAAGGACGTCGCCGACTGGCGCGAGTCGCCGGCACTCAAGGTGATCGAGCTGCTCGAGCGGGCCGGCGCCTCGGTCGAGTACTTCGACCCGCTGGTCCCCTCGTTCGTCGACGGGCGCGGTAAGGTGCGCCGCAGCGTCGCCGTCGAGGCGCTGGAGTTTGCCGCCGCCGACTGTACGGTGATCCTGACCGACCATAGTGGGATCCCCTGGGAGCAGATCGTCGACGCGAGTCCGGCCGTGCTCGACACGCGCAACGCGACGGCGGCGGTCACCACGAACCGCAAGAAAATCGTTCGCCTCTGAGCCGGTCTCAGGGGACCAGCGGCTCTTCTTCCTCGCGCTCGAGCACGTCGTCGACCGCGATGCGCAGGTGACTCGGGAACGACGCGCGCCGCTCCTGCAGCCAGGCTTCGATGCGCTCGGCCTGCACGTTGACGCGCGCGTGCAGCGAGCGCGCGGGCGCGAGATCGAGCAGCGCGGCGACCGGCCCGGCAAGGAGTTGGCGCAGATACCCCATCGCCTGCTCGACGGTCCGCTCGTCGCCGCCGTGGCGCGGCAGCCGCGCGACGAAGTCGGCGATCTCCTCGAGGTCGGTGCGCACGTTTGGGCCGCGCGCGTAGCGGTATTGGGTCGAATGGACGGCCAGCGGATCGCCGAGCCGTTTGCGTAGCCGGTTCACATAGACACGCAGACCGACGGTTCGGTCGTCGCTCGGCGTGTTCGGCCAGAGCGCTTCGAGCAACGTGTCGGCTTCGATCGGCTCGCGGTGGATCGCGAGCAATCCGAGCAAGGCGAACTCCTTGGGTGAGAGCGCGATCGTCGCACCGTTGCGGACGACCCGGCCGGAGAGGACCTGCACCTCGACGACCTCGGCACCGCGCTCGGTGGCGCTCCCACCGGGGAAGCGGCGCAAGAACGGGGCGAGCGCGCCGCTCCCGTCCAGGACCGCCTGGCGCAACGACTCGTCGGACGCGCTCAGCGCGAGCGCGCGCGCTTCGGCCGCGACCCGGCCTCCCTCGAGCTCGGTCGAGGCGGCGGCGAGCCGGGCGAGGACGCGCAACCGCACGCGGCCGGACGCGTCGGCGTCGCGAACCGCGTCGTCGAGCAGGTTGCGCCGCTCGGCATTCTCCGGCAGACGTGAGGCCAGCACGAGCTGGACGACCGCGCGCACGGCCGGACCGACGCGCTCACCGAACGCGAGCGGGCGGCCGGCGGTCGCCTCGATGAGCGCTCGCGCGACCCGGTCGTCCCCGCCGTGCTCTTCCATCAGATCGCCCAGGGCAAGGACGTAGCGCTCGAAGAGCGGATCCTCACCCGCGATCCAGGCCGCGGCCGCCGCGCCGAACAGCGTCCGCGAACAGAGCGAATGGACGAACGTTCGGCGCGCGCGCACGATCGCGTCCTCGAACGCGCGGCGCTCTGCGCTACGGTTGCCGGCCGCGGCGGCCGCCGGCGCCACGACGTCGATCAGCGCCGTCACCCGCATGACCTCGGAAAGCTCGCCGCCGAGCACCCGGTGGACGGTCTCGGCCTCGATCGCCTCGCCGCGCGCGAGCGCGAAGCGCGCGTACGCGATGCGCAACGAGGCGACGACGCGCGGATCATCCAGCGCGCCACGCGCCCCCATCCGTGCCGCGCACTCGAGTTCGAACGCATCGACCTGGTCCCAGGCGGCGGCGCGTGCGAGTCCGGCCCGGATGACGTCGGCGACGTCCAAGAGCGTCTCAACGGCGGCGTTCGCGTCGAGCCGATCCCAGACCGCGAAGCCGCGCGCGAGCGCCTCCGTCGGCGTGAACTCGTGGTCGCGGTGACGCATCGCGATGCTCCACAACCGCGGATGGTCGTCGAGCGAGGCGATGTCGAGCCGCCGCACCAACTCCGCCACTTCCCGGGGAGGCGAGGCCAGGCCGCGCACCTCGCCCTCGGCGAAATCGGCAGCCCGCCGCACTTCGCCGCCGGAGAGCGCGACGTGGGCCGCGCGCAGGACCTGTCCGCGCAGCCGCAGCGCCTCGGAGGCGCGCTGCGCCGCCTCGGCCTTGCGGCGTCCGACGTGCCGCTGCACGTACGAGGCGAGCATCGGATGGAGTGAAAAGCGTCCCCGCTCCTCGCGCACGAGCGGGAGCGCGCGGAACAGGCCCAGTGCCTGCTCGGGCTCACCGCCGACGACCGTCGCGAGCTCGTCCAGGGTCGTCGGTTCGAGCGCGGCGACCGTGCACAGCAGGTCCAGTTCGACGGCGCTCAGCGAGCCGGTGATCTCCTGGCGGATGAAGCCGTGCAGCCGGCGGAACTCGATGTCGTCGGGATCGTCGATCAGCGTCTCCAACCGGCCGATCCGCGCCGCCCGCAGCAGCAACTGAACGGCGATCGGCCAGCCGAGGGTCAGCCGCTCGATCCGCACCAGCAGACCGTCGTCGAGCGTGTGATCGAACAGTGTGGCGATCTCGGCTCGGGTCAGCCGCAGATCGCGCTCGCCGACCGTCATGACCTCGGTCGGGCGCAGCGCGCGCGAGAAGACGGCCTTCGGATAGGTCCGGCTGCAGACGACCAGGGTCGCGCCCGCGACAGCGGAGCGCAGGAGCTCCGCCAAGGTGGCCTGGTCCAGGTGCTCGGCGTTGTCGATGACCGTCACCGGCCCGCGCCCATCGGACGCCGTCCCGTGTCCGTCGAGGGCGGCCGTCAGTGCGGCAGCGTCGAGGGCGGCTGCGTCGAGCAGCCGCGAGCCGGCGGTCGCGGTGAGCAGCTGCGCCGCCAGCACCGATTTTCCGTAGCCCGCCGCGGCGGCGCAAAAGGCCACCGGGGGCCGCTCGCGCAGAATGGTCTCCACGAGGCGCTTCCGCTGTACGAACTTCCGGTCGCTGAGATCGTCCACCGACTTTCCTGCTCCGTGCCGCAACTGAGTTGCCTGAGATCACCCGCGCGTTGTAGCCGCCCGTCGTAACGACGGTCGGCCGTGTAAACCTACTAGTGTGACGAGGGGCACCTAGCATAGGACGAGAGTCTGAAGAATTCCTGTGGCTTTGAGAAAAAAGCAGCTGAGGGGCTGCTGTTCTGTTTAGCAGAGCAAGCTGTTATGCGAAGACGTCGCCGTCCTTCGCCAGCTCGGCGCGCAGGTAGCGTGGCAGCGCGAACAGCCGCCGGTGCGTCTCGGCGTCGTAGAACCAGTTCTCGCCGCGCAGCGCGCCGACGTACGCGTCGATGCGCGCGGGGTCGGTGGCGGCGACGTCGACCGCGTCGCTGCAGGCCAAGAACGCCCAGTCGTTGTCGAACGACGGCACGTGCGTGTAGAAGCTGCGCACGTAACGGAAGTGCGGGCGCAGCGAGCGCGCCATCTTGGCGTGCAGGGCCATCGTGTGGAAGCCGGCCGTCGAAGCCTGCAGCACGTAGACGCCGCCAGGCGCGAGCCGCTTCTTCACGTTCCGGAAAACATCGCCGTTGAAGAGTGGGAACGAGGGTGAGTCGGGGAGCGGCTCGGTCAGATCGCTGACGATCGCGCCGTACGTGCCGTCGTCCTCGGCCAGGAAGCGCAGCCCATCGGCGATGATCACCCGCGCGCGCGGGTCGTCGAAGGCGCCGTCCGACCACTCGCGCAGATAACGCTGCGCCAGCTCGACGACGCGGCCGTCGATGTCGACCATGGTGCAGCGGCGCACGGCTTCGTCGCGCAGAACCTCGCGCAGCGTCGCGCCCTCGCCGCCGCCCAGGATCAACACCTCGGCACGATCGTCGATCGCGCCGAGCGCCGGATGGACGAGCGTCTCGTGGTAGATCTTCTCGTCGGCTTGCGAGGACTGCGTGTCGCCGTCGAGGACGAGCAGCTTGCCGAAGACCGGCGTGCTCAGCACGGCGATCGACTGGAGTTCCGTGCGGCCGACGTAGTACGTCTCGTCGATCGCGTGGGCGTGGATCTCGCTCGGCGCGAACTGCTCGGTGTACCACTGGAACTGCTCGGTTTTCGGCATGGCGCCCCTCCGGTTGGTCGCGCCAGCGCAATGCCCTGCCGAGCGGCCAGGTCCGGCGCCACCGTCGCGGAAGCCAACACGTCGATGCCGCCCTTCCTCGCGCTCGGCGTGCTCTCGCTGGCTCTGGCCACCGCGACGCCCGGGCCGCCGCCCCCCGTGCCCTCGACGCCGCAGCCGAACCGCGTGCTGGGCCCCGCGATGACGTTGGTCTACCACTGCGCCAACGGCGGCATGGTGCAGATCGGGCTCACTGCCCACGCCGCAAGCGTCCTCTACAACGGCCGCGCCTCGGTCTTCGCGCGCAGCGAGGCGCCGGAAGGCGGCGTCCTGTTGGTCGGCTCGGGGATGCAGTGGCTGCTGCGCGCGCGCAGCCTCACCCTGACCCGCGGCGTCGGCCCCCACGCCGTGTTCCTCGAACGCTGCGTCTTGGTCGGCAACCAATAACGCGAGCGCGCCGCGGCGTCAGTGCCGCCGCTGTTTGCCCTGGATGCCGACGTCGGTCTGGGTGAGCTCGACGATCAGCAGCGTATCGGTCAGGCTCGAGTCGGTGACCGTGTATGCCTGTGACCCGCACGCGTTCGTGCTGGCCGACGACGTGAACGTGAACGACGTCCCCGTGTGCGCAGAGACGTTAGCGACGATCGCGCCACTGCAGCCGGTGCCGTTGATCTGCGAGCCGCTTACGGCGGCGAGCGTGAACGTGCTGTAACCCGGCTCGGTGACCGTGATCGTCGCCGTCTGGCTGGGGCCGGTAAAACCGAGCGTCGCCGGCGTCGGGAGCGGGCTGAAGTAGGTGCTGTTCGATGCGATCTGCGGCGACGGCGTCGGCGTCGGGACCGGGGTCGGCGTGGGCGTGTCCGTCGGGACCGGCGTCGCCGTCGGGGCAACACCAGGCGGCGTCGCGCTCGACCCGCCCCCGCTGCACGCGGCCAGCGCCGCGCCGAACACGAGGGCCAGCAGAAGCGATCGACGGGTCGCAGGGCAGACGCGGTGCATCACGTTCTGCTTCGTCCCCGCGAAACGCGACGCCCGCTGCCGGTGGCAGCGGGCGTCGGGGATGCTCCCTGAGCTCGAAGGACCAAGAGGAGGGTCGTACTCGCTAGGCGATCGCCAAATCGCGGGTGTCGTGATCGGTCGTGACGACGTGCGTGAAGCGACCGGCGCCGGCCTCGATCCCACGCTTGACCTCGGTCGTCAACATCTGCTGCGCATCGAGCGCTTCCGCGGCGTACTGACACGCCGCCCACGGATCGGTGTGCTCGCCGCACGTGTAAAAATCCATCGCTGCGTAGCCGGTCTCCGGCCACGTGTGGATCGACAGATGCGACTCCTGGATCACCACCACGCCCGACACCCCCTGGGGCTGGAAGCGGTGGAAGGCCGTCTCGATGACGGTGGCGTTCGCTGCGCGTGCCGCCGCCTGCATCATCTCACGTACTGCTTCGACATCGGTGAGCTTGGCTGGATTACAGCCCGACAGCTCGCAGACGATGTGCGTGCCGAGTGCTTTCAATTGTTGGCTCCTCAGGGCTTTCGGTTGGGAGAATCCCACCTCCAGGCGCGTCGTCCGACGTGTGCGGTACACCGTCTCGTCGTCGACCTATCAGCGAACGCTTGCCGGCGCGGTCCCTTCTGCTTACCGCACGGACGGTCCACTGCGATGGCGCGTTGGGCGCGCCGTCCCACGACTCGTGTTCTCGGGGCTGACTGCCGCCGCCCCGAGCCTGAAACGGCACCGGGGTCGTCGAAAAGTCCGACGCCAAGTGTACCCCCGGGGGGGTCGCCTGTAAAGTGCCGGGGGCAAGAAAGACCGGCACCCCTTTTCCGCCGGCCGATCCCACGAGGAGAACGATGCACCCCGTACCGGAGCCGAGCCCAACTGCCGGTGGCCCCGCCGCGCTCACCGCGCGCGGGCGCGAGCACGCCGCCGCCGGACGCCACGCCGAGGCGTTAGCGGCGTTCGAGGCCGCGGTGGCGGCGGACCGGCGGGCAATCGGCGCGCACGTCGGGATCTACGAGGTCGCCCAGATCCTCGGCCGCCCAGAGTTGGCGCTGGCCCATCAGGCGGAGGCGATCGCGTTGGCGTCGATCCACTCGACGCTGGCCGGCGGTCGCGAGGCGTACGCGCTGCTCGTCCCGAGCGTCCCCGGACCGTGGACCGCCAACACCCCGGTCGACCTGTTGTTCGACCCGGCCCAGGTGACGATCCACCGCTGGTACGTCGACCCGGCCCGGCCGGTGCCGGCGCTGCCGCGCTACGACGCGGTCTTCGTCGCCGCCGGCGAGTCGCAAGCGGCCCAGCCGGCGCTGACGTTCCTGGAACAGGCGCTGGCGGACCAGCCGGCACCGGTCCTCAACGACCCGGCGCGCATCGCGCAACTCGGCCGCATCCCGTTCGCCCGGGGCTTCGCCGGCGCGCGGCATTGCCGAGTCGTCACGACGGAGCGGCTGAGCCGCGCCGCGTACGCCGCCGCCGGCTATCCGACGCCGCACATCGTCCGGCCGCTCGACGCGCACGGCGGTCACGGTTTGGAGCGAATCGACGACGATGCGGGCCGCGCCGCGTATCTGGCGGCGCACGACGCGGCCGAGTTCTACGTCAGCCCGTTCGTCGACTACCGCAGCGCCGACGGCTTCTACCGCAAGTACCGCATCGTCTTCGTCGACGGCCGGCCGTACCCGTTCCACTTGGCGATCTCGCCGCGTTGGATGGTGCACTACTACAATGCGCCGATGACCGAGCACGCCTGGATGCGCGAGGAAGAGCACGCCTTTCTGGCGCGGATGGAGGACGTCTTCACCGGAGAGCTGGCCGAGGCGCTGCGCGAGGCGGCGGAGGTGCTCGCGCTCGACTACGTCGGGATCGACTGTGCGATCGACCGCGACGGCAAGCTGCTGATCTTCGAGGCCGACAACGCGCTCTTGATCCACTCGCTCGACGATCGCGCGCTGTTCGGTTACAAGCACGAGTACGTCCCGCGCATCTACGCCGCGCTCGACGCGATGGTGCGCCGGCGGCTCGGCCGTTGAGCGACACGTCGCTCGATCCCGCCGACTGGGAGGCGTTTCGCGCGCTGGTGCACCAGGCGGTCGACGACGCGGTCGATTTCCTGGCCACGATCCGCGAGCGGCCCGCCTGGCAACCGGTCCCCGACGCAGTGCGCGACGCGTTGCGCGAACCGCTGCCGCGTACGGGCGAACCGCTCGAGGCGAGCTACGCGCGTTTCCGCGAGCTGATCTTACCGTATGCGACCGGGAATCTGCACCCGCGCTTCTTCGGCTGGGTCCACGGCGCCGGGACGCCGGCCGGCGCGCTGGCCGAGTTTCTGGCCGGCGTGATGAACGCCAACGTCGGCGGCCGCGAACACGCCGCGGTCTACGTCGAACGCGCGGTGGTGGCGTGGTTCGGCGAGCTGTTCGGCTTCCCGCCGGCAGGGAGCGGCCTGCTGACGACCGGCACCTCGATGGGAAATCTGCTCGCGATCTGCGCCGCGCGCGATGCCGCGCTCGGCCCCTCGGCGCGCGAGCGCGGCCTCGCCGGCGCACCGCTGGTCGCGTATGCCGCGCGTGGCGCGCATAGCTCGATCGCGAAGGCGCTGCGGATCGCGGGACTCGGCACCGGGTCGTTGCGCGCCGTCGCGGTCGACGAGCGTTTCGCGATCGACCTCGCCGCGCTGCGCGCCAGCATCGCCGCCGACCGCGCCGCCGGCGCGCGCCCGTTCCTGGTCGTCGCGACCGCCGGGACGGTCGATACCGGCGCCTTCGACCCGCTGCCGGCGCTGGCCGATCTGTGCGCCGCCGAAGGGCTGTGGCTGCACGTCGACGGCGCCTTCGGGGCGCTAGCGATCCTCAGCCCGCGCCACGCCCACCTGGTCGCCGGGATCGCGCGCGCCGACTCGCTGGCGTTCGACGCCCACAAGTGGCTGCAGGCGCCGTACGCCGTCGGCTGCGTGCTCTTCCGCGACGAGCGCGCCCACCGCGCCGCGTTCGCCGAGGCGGCCGACTACCTCGTCCCGGCCGAGCGCGGGACGGCCGCCGGCGCGCCGTGGTACGCCGAGTACGGCCTCGAGCTCTCGCGCGACTTCCGCGCGCTGCGCGTGTGGCTCACCCTGCGGCACTACGGGATCGAGCGCTTCGGCGCGGCGATCGCCCGTTGCTGCGACTTGGCTGCCGCGCTGGGCGCCCAGGTCGCCGCGGCCGCCGACCTGGAGCTGCTGGCCCCGGTCAGCCTGAACGTCGTCTGCTTCCGGGTCCGCCGGCCCGGCCTCGACGAGGCCGCCCTCGACCGGCTCAACGCCGCCGTCGCCGTCGCGGTCCAAGAGAGCGGGGCGGCCGTCCCGAGCACGACCCGCGTCGAGGGCCGGCTTGCCCTGCGGGTCTGCATCATCAACCACCGCACCGGGGCCGAGGACCTGGAGGTCCTCTTAGCCGCCGTCCGCACGGCTGCAGGCCTGCCACGGCCGGCGGAGGGGGCGGGTTAGAAAGTACAGAAACCCCTGCACTATCTTGACCGGCCCAGGGTGGACCGGTAGCCTGGGAGACCTGATGGCCGCCACGCCCGACACGTTGATCGAAGAGTACCGACACGGCTTCCACGACTCGGAAGCCGACTACGTCTTCAAGTCCGACAAGGGGCTCTCGCGCGAGATCGTCGAGCGCATCTCGTCGATGAAGAACGAGCCGGCGTGGATGCTCGAGTTCCGCTTGCACGCCTACGACGTGTTCCGGGCCAAGCCGATGCCGACGTGGGGCGACACCGAGCTGCTCTCGCAGATCGACTTCGACAACATCCGCTACTTCGTCAAAGCCGGCGAGCGGACGGAGCAGAACTGGGACGATGTCCCGGACGACATCAAGCGGACCTTCGACCGTCTCGGGATCCCCGAGGCCGAGCGCAAGTTCCTCAGCGGCGTCTCGGCGCAGTACGAGTCCGAGGTCGTCTACCACTCCGTCATCGAGGAGCTCGAGAAGGACGGCGTGATCTTCTGCGACATGGACACCGCCCTGCGCGAGTATCCGGAGATCGTCAAGAAGTATCTCGCCACCATCATCCCGGTCGAGGACAACAAGTTCGCCGCGCTCAACTCGGCGGTCTGGTCGGGCGGCTCGTTCGTCTACGTCCCCAAGGGCGTCGAAGTGAAGATGCCGCTGCAGGCCTACTTCCGGATCAACACCGAGAACATGGGCCAGTTCGAGCGCACGCTGATCATCGCCGACGAGGGGTCGAAGGTCCACTACATCGAGGGCTGCACCGCACCGCAGTTCTCGACCAGCTCGCTGCACTCGGCGGTGGTCGAGCTGATCGCGATGGACGGCGCCTCGATCCGCTACACGACGATCCAGAACTGGTACCGCAACATCTATAACTTGGTGACCAAGCGCGCCAAGGCGATGCGCAGCGCGACGGTCGAGTGGGTCGACGGCAACATCGGCTCGCGGCTGACGATGAAGTACCCCGCCATCTACCTGATGGGCGAGGGCGCGCGCGGCGAGATCCTCTCGGCGGCGTTCGCCGGCCAGGGCCAGCACCAGGACGCGGGCGCCAAGGTGATCCACGCCGCGCCGAACACGACCTCGGTCGTGACCAACAAGTCGGTCACCGCGCACGGCGGGAAGACGACCTACCGCGGTCTGGTCGAGATCCATGCCGGCGCGGTCGGCGCGAAGACGCGCGTGCGCTGCGACGCCCTCTTGATGGACGACATCTCGCAGTCCGACACGCTGCCGACGATGAAGGTCGACGAGCAGCGCTCGACGGTCGAGCACGAGGCCTCGGTCTCGAAGATCGGTGAGGAACAGCTCTTCTACGCGCGCAGCCGTGGGCTGAGCGAAGCCGACGCGACCGCGATGATCGTCAACGGCTTCTTCGACTTCTTCGTCAAGGAGCTGCCGATGGAGTACGCCGTCGAGCTCAACCGGCTGATCAAAATGGAGATGGAGGGCGCGGTCGGCTGACGACCCGCCCCTTCGTCCCGCTCGCGCTCGCCGCGCTGGTCGTGCTGACCGCGCGCGCTCCGGTGCGTGCGACGAAAGTCTGCGCCTACGCGATCCCGGCCGAGATGCTCGACAAAGTAGCCTCGGCGAGCGCGCGCGCCGGCGACGCGTTTCGCTTTCGCACCGCCGAGGTGATGACGCTCGAGGACGGGGCGGTGATCCCGGCCGGGACGCTTGGTTACGGCATCGTCCGCGAGGCGTCGGCCGCCGGACGCCACGACCACAACGGCGTCATTGCACTCGAGCCGCGCTACCTGATCGTCGAGAAGCCCGATGGCAACGCCGCCCGGATCGACGTCGCGATGAATCCGACCTTGCCGCTCGCGTACTCGCCGGAGACGACGCTGATCGAAAAGGGCATCTCGCACATCCCACTACCGGTCCCGGGCCTGGTGATGACCGGCGTCAATACGGTGCGCTGGGGCAAGAACATCACCATCGGTCCCGGCTTTACGTTCTCGGTGCTGCCGGTCGGGAATCTGGCGCGCTCGCCGGTCTGCTAGGATCAGGGGATGCGATCGATGCTCGCAGCCGTCTCTTGCCGGCCGTCGTAGAGCACGATTGAGTTACCGCCACTCTCCGCGACCCGGATCGCCGCCATGCTCCCCGGAGTCGCGGCGAACGTCCCGTAGACGACCGAGACTATTGGGGCCTTCGCAATGCTAAAGCTCGTGAAAAAGACGGTCCCGTCGGGCGTGACGCCGACCGCGATTGGATCGAAATCCCCGGTGATGTGCCGGAGAACCGATCTCCCACCCGGCGCGAAGACTTCGACGTCGTGCAAGCTGTCCGATTGGTATACGAGATCACCGCTGCTGTTGATGGTGACGGCGTTGTTGTTGTTCGCGACGTAGATGTTGCCGGCAGCATCGACGTCGACGCCTTCGGGTCCGGGGCCGTTGCTGTCGCTCGTCGTCGCGACGAAGCGCTCCTTTCCGTCCGGCGAATAGATATAGAGCCCGGCCAGCGGATCGGGTTGGAAGTCCGTGTATTCCGTCACGTACAGCGTGCCGTCGCGACCGACGGTCATGTAGTTCGCGCAGAAGTTGGCCTGCTGGCTCGGAGGGACGATCGTCTCAGGGATCGTCCGCGCCGGCGTCGCCCTGCCCGGCGGATAGACGGCATAAGAGGATGTGCCGTTCACATACTGGGGGAGGTAGATCGTGCCGTCATGGTGCAGGTCGAAGGCGTAGCATGACTGTGCTGCCGTCAGCGAATAGCTCGGCGGACCGCCTGCGGCGCCCGGGTGCCACACGCCGACGTTGAGCGTGTCGCCGGTTGGCGTCAGCGTGGCGGAGAAGGCTGCTACCTCACCGGCGCCGCTCGTCTGAACGTCATCCGTGTTCAACGCAGTCTGATAGGTCGCGTTCGGCTTCGTCGACCCGGGGGCGTACCGTTGCAACACTGCGTCAGTCCTGTTGAGCCCACAACCCGCGGGAGACGGCACGCTGTAGAGATTGTACAGATTCCCGGCGTCGTCCAAGCCCATAGCTAGCGAGTCGATCGGGAGCGATCTGAGAACGTCTCCGCTAGCCGTAACGATTTCGATCCCGCTCGTCGGTAGCGGAATATTACATTGCGCACCAAAAGGGCCTTGCGACAGATAGGCGACCCACCCGCCAAAACCTTGTCGAGCGAAACTCGCTGCGTCTTCTGAAGTCGCACTCTGCGGAACCACTTGACCGGAGCTCGTGCACGCAGCCAACGTAATCGGGAAAAGCAAAAGTGTGCCGACTGCACAGTAGCGTCGAAGCTGACGACACATCGACGACCCCTCCACGACCATCGAAGTGCCCCGGGGCCTGCGCCGCTTGGGTGCTTCCACGGGGTGGCGAGCGATTCTCCGGGCGCTCGGGCGCGGACCTGCTTGGTCCAGCTACTTGATGCCGAGCAGTTCGATGTCGAAGTCGAGCGTCGCGTTGGGCGGGATCACGGTGCCGACGCTGCGCTCCCCGTAGGCCAACGCCGGCGGACAGACCAGCTTGCGGTGGCCGCCGACCCGCATCGTCGCGACGCCTTCGTCCCAGCACGGAATCACTTGATGCTGCCCGAGGGCGAAGCTGAACGGCACTCCGCGGTCGCGCGAGCTGTCGAACTTCGAGCCGTCGGGGAAAGTACCGACGTAGTGGACGATCGCGACCTGGCCGGGTTTGGGCAGCGGTCCTTTGCCGACTTTGAGATCGGTGTAGCTGAGGCCGTCGGGGAGCGTGACGGTCTTGGCGGCGAGGGCGGGGGTCGCCAGCGCGACGACGAGCGCCGCGGCGAGGAGGAACGGACGGGTCATGGCGCGCGCTTCGCGAACGCCTCGGCCGTGCCCCACCCGGTCGCCACGTCTGCCGAGATCCCGCCCGGCGCGACCAAACGCGTCGTCGTCGACGGCGTCGGGGTGCTGCTGTGCAACGTCGACGGCACGCTCTACGCGGTCGAAGACGTCTGCACGCACGACGGCGGCCCGCTCGATGAAGGCGTGCTCGATGGCTCGCGTATCATGTGCCCGCGCCACGGCGCGTTGTTCGACGTGACCAGCGGGGCGGCCCTGACACTGCCGGCCGTGGTTCCCTTGCCGACCTACCCGGTGCGGATCGAGGGCGACGCGATCTACGTCGACGTCTAAGCGTCCGACCCGTGGTGGGCGTCCTGCTGGTCCTCGCGGTTGGGGTCCTCGTCGCTCTCGCCGTAGACCATCTCGGGGGTGGTGGTGATCCCGGCCACGTCCGCCTCGCGGCGAGTGAGCGGCTCCTCGTCGTCGGCCACCGTGTGGAGCTGCCGGACGCCCTTGTCCGATTCGTGTTTCATGCGACCCGCGTACCCACCGCGGCGCATCGTCCCCTGCCAGGACGCACCGTTTGTCGAAGGACGCTCGGGTGGAGGCCGAGCTAGGATGGAGCCGACATGGTAACGCGGTTCCTGGTCAGCCCGCCCCGCGAAGGTCCCCGCTACTCGGGGGACGCGGTGCGGCAATGGGACCGTTTCGTCGAGCTGGCCGGCTGCGTCGGCGAGACCGAGTTCGTCCGGCTCGACCCCCAGGACCAGGCCCCCGATCTGGTCTACACGGCTAACGCCGCGCTGCTCTCGGGGAACCTGGCGATCCTGGCCAGCTTCCGGCACGCCGAGCGGCGCCGCGAGCAGCCAATCTACCGCGCCGCCTTGGCCCGCGCCGGCTTCGCGACGACCTTCCTGCGGCAAACCTATTTCGAGGGCAGCGGCGACGCGCTGTTCGACCGGGTGCGCCCGCTGCTCTACGCCGGCTACGGCTGGCGCACCGAGCGCGGCGCGACCCTGCAACTGCAGGAGATCGTCGGCTGCCGCGTCCTGCCGCTGCTGATGACCGACGAGCAGTTCACCCACCTCGACGCCGTGCTCTGCCCGCTGGCCAGCGGCCACGTCCTGGCGCACCTGGAGGCCTTCTCGCCCCACGCCCAGTCGCTGCTGCGCCGGGCGATCGAGCCCGGCTGGCTGATCGAGGTCCCGCGCGAGGACGCGCTGGAGTTCGTCTGCAACGCCGTGGAGATCGGGGACGCGCTGGTCATGCACGCATGCTCGCGCCGGCTGCGCGAGCGGCTGCACGACGCCGGCTACCGGGTGTTCTGCACCGAGCTCTCCGAGTTCCACCGGACCGGCGGCTCGGCGAAGGGGCTGACCCTGCGGCTCGAAGACGGCCCCGCCGTCGGAATGGCTGCCGCCGCCGTCTGACGAAACCTCCCACCGCTCAGGGAGGGCTGCGATGAAACAACTTACCATCAACGGGGTGGACCATACGGTCGACGCCCCGGACGATATGCCGTTGCTGTGGGTGATCCGCGACATGGTGGGTCTCACCGGCACGAAGTTCGGCTGCGGCGTCGCCGCCTGCGGCGCATGTACCGTGCACCTCGACGGCGTCGCGGTGCGCTCGTGCATGACCCCGGTCGCGCGCGCCGTGGGCAAGAAGGTCACGACCATTGAGGGGCTCTCGCCCGACGGGACGCACCCGATCCAGCTTGCCTGGGTCAAGGACAGCGTGCCGCAGTGTGGCTACTGCCAGCCCGGCCAGCAGATGACCGCGGCGGCGCTGCTGGCGAAGACTCCCAAACCCAGCGATACCCAGATCCGCGAAGCGCTGGCCGGCAACATCTGCCGCTGCGGCTGTTATCAGCGCATTGAGGCCGCGGTCAAGACGGCCGCGGGAGTCGCGTGATGCGCCGCGGCTCCTTCCTCACCGTCACGACCGGCATGGGCGCCGGTCTGGCGATCGGTGCGATGCTGCCGACGATGCGGCCCGTTCTCGCCGCCGTGGCGGGAGCCGCCGAACCGGCCGAGTTCTCGCCCAACGTCTGGGTCCACGTGCGCACCGACGGTACCGTCAAGGTGATGCTCTCGAAGTCCGAGATGGGCCAGGGCATCTACACCGGCTTGCCGATGCTCGTCGCCGAAGAGCTCGACTTCCCGATCACGAGCGTCGTCTGCGAGTTCGCGCCGGCCGAAGACGCGTACGCCGACAAGCTCTTCACCTTCGACATGACGACCGGCGGCAGCACCAGCACGCCGGACATGTGGCCGGTGCTGCGCCAAGCCGGCGCGACCGCGCGCGCGATGCTCGTCTCCGCCGCCGCCCAGAAGTGGGGCGTTCCGGCCGCGAGCTGCACGACCAAGGCCGGCGTCGTCACGTCGGGTGCGAACCACGCGACCTACGCCGAGCTAGCGCCGCTCGCCGCGACGCTGCCGGTTCCGACGAACGTCCCGCTCAAGGATCCCGCGCAGTTCACGCTGATCGGCACCTCCCCCAAGCGCATGGACGTCGACGCGAAGGTCCGCGGCACGGCGCGCTACGGCATCGACGTCGTGCTGCCCGGGATGCTCTACGCGAACGTCCAGAAGTCGCCGACGTTCGGCGGGACCGTCGTCTCGTTCGACGCAACCGCCGCGAAGGCGGTGCCGGGCGTCGTCGACGTCTTCCCGATCGGCTCGGGTGTCGCCGTCGTCGCCACCAACACCTGGGCCGCGTTCCAAGGTGCCGAGAAGGTCAAGGTCACCTGGAAGCCCGGCATGACGAAGGGCTCGCCGGAGCTGTTCGCCGAGGCCGAGCACCTGGCACGCACGACGACGGTCGTCGCCGGCAAGGTCGGACCGGGCGACATCTCGCAGGCGCAGGGCAAGGAGCTGGGTGCGGTTTACAAGGGCCCGTTCCTGGCGCACGCGCCGATGGAGCCGATGAACACGACCGTCTGGGTGAAGTCCGACGGAAGCGTGGAGATCTGGTCGCCGACGCAGGTGCAGTCGCGCACCAAGGCGATCGGGATGCAGATCTGCGGCGTAACCGCCGACAAGGTCCAGGTTCACACGACGTTCCTGGGCGGCGGCTTCGGGCGCCGGCTGCACCCCGACTTCGTCGTCGACGCGGTCGAGATCGGCAAACACATGTCGGGCAAGCCCGTCAAGACGACGTGGCGCCGCGAGGACGACGTCAAGAACGACGCCTTCCGCCCGATGGCGGTCAACGTCATACGGGCCAAAATCGATGCCGGCAAGGTCGTCGCGTGGGAGCACCGCAAGGCGGAGAAGTCGATCCTGCGCACCTGGGCGCCGCCGCTCTTCAAGAACGGCCTCGACGCGTTCGCCGTCGACTCGATGACGCCTGAGGACTACGCGTTCCCGAACTCCATCACGTACTACTCCGATCACGACTACGCGGTGCCGGTCGGCTTCATGCGTGCCCCCGGTGCGAACTGGAACTGCTTCGTCACCGAGTCGTTCATGGACGAGCTCGCGCACGCAGCCGGCGCCGATCCGCTCGCGTTCCGCCTCGCTAACATGAGCGAGAAGGCGACGCGGGCGCGGGGGGTGCTCCAGCTCGCCACCGACAAGGTCTGGGGACACCCGCTGCCCGGCACGACGCAAGGGCTCGCGCTGGGTTGGTGGGGCGGCGCATACTCGGCCGTCGTCGCCGACATCACGCTCGACGCGCCGATCGTGCACGTCAAGCGAGCGGTGATCGCGGTCGACGTCGGCCGCGTCGTCCACCCCGACATCGCCTTCACGCAGGTGCAGGGCGCGCTCAACTACGGCCTGGCGATGGCGCTCAGCGCGAAGATCACGCTGACCAAGGGCGTCGTGGACCAGAGCAACTTCTACGACTACACGGTCCTGCGCATGACCGAGTCACCGCAGATCGTCGTCCACTTCGTGCAGAGCACGGCCGATCCACGCGGGATCGGCGAGCTGGGGGTGCCGGCGATCGCACCGGCGATCGGCAACGCGATCTTCCGGGCCACCGGCAAGCGCGTCCGCTCGCTCCCGTTCAAGGACGCACTCGCCTAAACCCAGATCCGCCACCATGAGGCCATCCCCGCAAGGGGGTGGCCTCATGTCTTTTCAGGGCCGCTCGGTCAGAACAACCCCTTGAGGGTCGTGGCAAACGGCGGGCGGTGGGCCGAGACCAAGCAGCGCGTGTCGAGCGTCTTGGCGTGATAGGCGACCAGGAACGACGCTTCGATTCGGTCCACGCACGGTGAGCCGAAGTCATGTCCGGCGTGCGGCACGAGAACCTGTCGCCCCCGGGGCAGATAAGCGACTTCCTGGGCGCCGAAGCGCGGCGGTGTGGCTGGGTCCGCCGAACCGCCGAGCATCAGCACCGGTACGCCCGATCGAATCGGTGCCAAGAAGCTGCGTGCGACCGGCGCGACGTTCCAAATCTTGCAAGCCGCGCGTTGCGCGCGATAGCGTGCGTCGCCCATGAAGGTCCCGGCCGAGGCGCGAACCGCATCGGCCGGCGTGATGAAGGCCAACGACTCCGAGCAGGTGACCGACAGATTCATCCCCATCGCGAGCAACCCGGGGATGGTGTGCGAGAGCGTCGAGACGAGCTTGGCCAACGGTGCGCTGTCGCCGCCGGACCACCGATGGACGATCAGGGGAACGTACGACGCGGTGTAGGAGTCGTACATCGCTTGCCGCAGGCGGTCGACCAGCACTTCGAACGCGATCCGGCCGCCGGAGACCGGGATGCCGCTCTTCGCGCGTGCGATCAGCGCGCCGAACTCTTGTGGGAAGCGAGGGAAGTCGCGCGAGCACGCCTGGTCGGCCGCGCAACTTCGCTCCAGGTCCTCCAGCGCCGCTTGGGCGCCGCGCGGAAACGGGAGCGGCAAGAGCAACCAGGGCGGTGCGACGCCTTCCAGGATCGCCGCGGCGACGGAGTCGGGGTGACGGCGCAGGTAGACCAAGGCCAGGTCCGTTCCGTACGAACCACCCCACAGGACGATCTTTCCGTAGCCCAAGCGGCGGCGGGTAAGGTTCACATCGTCGGCGGCGACGTCCGTCCCGTAGGCGTTCAGATCGGCCTCGCGCGCGAGCCGGGTGCGGCACGCGCGGACGACATCCGGTGCGAACAGCCAGCGGTCGACCACCGCCTCGGTCGGAGCGATGTTGCAGGCGAGGGGATGCGACGTTCCCGTCCCGCGTTGATCCTCGAGGACGATGTCTCGATCCAGATACGGCCGCGCGAACTGCTTCGCGCCTGGCTCGATGAGCGCGATGATCGCCTGACCGGGGCCGCCCGCGATGAAGAAGATCGGCTCGCGCACCGGCTTCTTGCGCGCCGGGAGGACGACGAAATGGACGTCGATCGTGCGGCCGTGCGCGACGTTGCGATTTTCCGCCACGGTCATCACCCCGCAGCGCGCCGCGAGGCCGCCATACCGGCACGGCGAGACCGACCAGAGGCCCATGGCGAGCACGAGAGCGTGCATCAGCGCTTCGCCTCGCGCGCTTGGCGCGCGGCCAGTTCGGCCGCCAGCCACGCATCGGGGGTGTCGACGTCGGTCACGTACGCTTCGTCGCTCTCGTGCAGCGTGACGACGCGCAGCGCGGGATCGCGGCGCACGTTCGCCGGCGGCTCGTCGTCGCGCAGATCCGGGATGCGGGTGCGCGCCTTGGGCGACCACACGACCGGATGCCCGGGCGTTCCATCGACCTGCGGATAGGCGAGATCGGCACCGTCGGGGACTCGGGCCAGCAGTGCGCGAACGCGAGCCGCGTCGAGGAACGGAGCGTCGGCCGGCAGCACGGCGAGACTGAGATCGGAGGGCACCGCCGCGTGCGCCAACGCCAGCGTCGCGCTCGGACCGGCGGTCGGCGGGGTGACGACGAGTTGCACGAAGGGCAGATCGCCGATCGTCTCGGCGACCTCGGGCGTCGCGACGAAGAGCGGCGCGAGCTCGCGCAGCGCCAGCGCCAGCCGGCGCGCCAGCGGGACACCGTCGAACGGCGCGACGAGCTTGTGGAATCCCATCCGCCGCGAACTGCCGCCCGCGAGCACGACGGTGCGCACCCCGGCGAGCTCCATTACACCGGCGCCCCCAGCAGCTTCTCCGGCAGGATCGGCAGGTCGCGCACCCGCACGCCGGTCGCGTGGTAGACGGCGTTCGCGACCGCGGCCGCGATGCCGGTGATCCCGATCTCGCCGATCCCACGCGCGCCGAGCGGGTTGAACGCGAAGTCCGGCACCTCGACGAACAGCACGTCGATCTCCTCGATGTCGGCGTTGACCGGGACGTGATAGTCGGCCAGGTTGTCGCTGATGACGGCGCCGTTGCGGGGGTCGCGCACGGTCTCCTCGAGCAGCGCCATGCCCAGACCCCAGACGACCCCGCCGAGCATCTGCGAGCGCGCGGTCTTCGCGTTGAGGATGCAGCCGCAGTCGTACACGCCGACGACGCGGGTGACGCGCAGCCGCGCCAGCTCAGGATCGAAGCGCACCTCGACGAACTGCGCGCCGAACGACTGGAACGCGACGCGTCCGTCGCCGTTCGGCGCCGCCGAACCGAGCGTCTCGAGCGCGTCGGTACCGGCCAACCGGACGACCTCGCCGTAGCCGATCGCGCGACGCGGGTCGCCGCCGGCGCGCAGGACGCCGCCGGTGATCTCGACCGCCGCGGGATCGCAGCCATAGAGCGGCGAGGCGCCGGTGCGCGTCGCCAGCGTGACGGCCTCGGCGCGCGCGCGCCGCGCGGCGTCGAGCACCGCCGGCCCGACGCTGGCCGAACTCATCGAGCCGCCGGCGACCGGCGCGGGCGGGAAGCTCGAGTCGCCGATGCGCACCCGGACCGCCTCGGGGACGACGCCCAGCGCGTCGGCGGCGATCTGCGCCAGGATCGTATACATCCCCGTGCCCAAGTCGTGCGTCGCGCTGGCGACGTCGATGCTGCCATCGGCGCCGAGCGTTACCCGCGCCTGCGCGGGCGCGCGCAAGGCGGGATAGGTCGCGGTCGCGACGCCCCAGCCGACGTACTCGTTGCCGGCGCGCATCGAGCGCGGCACCGGCGAGCGCTGCGCCCAGCCGAAGCGCTCCGCGCCGCGCGAATAACAGGCCAGCAAGTGCTTCGACGAATACGGAACGCCTTCGTCGGCGTCGATCTCGGTATGGTTGCGCCGTAGGACCTCGAGCGGGTCGAGGCCGCAGGCGTAGGCCAGCTCGTCGAGCGCGCTGCCCAGCGCGAACGTTCCCGGCGCTTCGCCCGGCGCGCGCATCGCGGTCGGCGTCGGCACGTCGAGCCGAGCCACCTCGTGGGTGATCGCGACGTTGGGGCACTCGTAGAGAAACGAGCTGACCCGCCCGGCCAATTCGACGAACATCCCGACCTGCGAGGTCACGCCGCGCACGTCGTGCAGCAGCGCGTCCAACCGGCCGTCGCGCCCCGCGCCCAGGCGGATGCGCTGCCGCGTCTCGGTGCGGTAGCCGTGCGAGGTGAAGGTCTGCTCGCGCGCGAGCACGACCTTCACCGGCCGTCCGGTCAGGCGCGCGCCCATCGCGGCGATCAGCGAATGCGCCCAGAAGAAGCCTTTGCAGCCGAAGCCGCCGCCGATGAACGGCGAGATGACGTGGACCTGCTCCACCGCAAGCTCGAAGGCGGCCGCCAGAGCGGCGCGCGTGCCGAGCACGTACTGCGTCGCGTCGTGAACGACCAGGTCGTCCGCCTGCCAGTGCGCCAGCGTCGCCGAGGGTTCCATCGGGACGTGGTGCTCGGTGGGCGTCGCGTACTCGGCCTCGATCCGCACCTCGGCCCGCGCGAACGCGCCGTCGGGATCGCCGCGGCGCGTCTGCGGCGGGCTGCCGAACCACTCCTCGGGGTGGATGATCTCGGTCGCCGCGTCGAGCGTCGTGATCGCCGGCTCGGCGGCGTAGGCGATCGCGACCAGCGCGGCGGCGTCGCGCGCCGCCTCGAACGTCTCGCCGAGCACCAGCGCGACGTGCTGTCCGTCGTAGCGGATGCGCTCGTCTTGCAGCGGCGCGAGCAGTTCGGTCATCGGCGTGCCGAAGTCGAAGGGCAGCTCCTTGACCCGCGGCGCGTTGCGGTAGCTCATCACCTCGACGACGCCCGGCACCGCCCGCGCCGCCGCGTCGTCGAGCGCGACGATCCGGCCGCGCGCGATCTGCGCTTGGATCAGCACGCCGTGGAGCAGGTGCTCGACCGGCGTGTCGGCGGCGTAGCACGCTTCGCCGCTGACCTTCAGCCGGCCGTCGATCCGGTCCAGCGGCGCACCGACGTACCGGCCGACCCGCGGCCGCTCGATCGTGACGCTCATGCCGCACCGCCGGCCAGCGTGCGCAGCGCGCGCACGATCGCGCGCCGCGCTAGCTCGACCTTGAACGCGTTGTGCGGCCGTGGGCGCGCACCTTCGAGCGCGGCCTCGGCCGCGCGCCGGTAGACCGCCTCGCCGGCCGCCGCGCCGATCAGCACGGCTTCGGCGGCGTCGGCGCGCCAGGGGACGGTGCCCACCCCGCCCAGCGCCAGCCGCGCCGCCGCGATCGTGCCGCCTTCGAGCACCAGCCCGGCAGCGACCGAAACCAGCGCGAACTCGTACGACGCGCGGTCGCGCAGCTTGAGGTAGCACGAGCGCTCGTGGACGGCGGCGAAGCGCAGTTCGACCGCGACGATCAGCTCGCCGTGCGCGAGCGCGGTCTCGCGCTCGGGCTGCGATCCGGGCAGCAGGTAGAAGTCGCGCAGCGCGACGCGCCGCTCGCCGCGCTCACCTTCGATCAGCACCTCGGCCTCGAGCGCGGCCAGCGCGACCGCCATGTCGCCGGGATGGGTCGCGATGCAGGCTTTGCTCGTCCCGAGGATCGCGTGGCCGCGGTTGAAGCCCTCGAGCGCGTCGCAGCCGCTACCCGGCGCGCGCTTGTTACAACGCCAGCGCGTCTCGCGGAAATACGGGCAGCGCGTGCGCTGTTGCAGGTTGCCGCCGACCGTCGCCGCGTTGCGCAACTGTCCCGACGCACCGCTGCGCAACGCTTGCGCCAGCGCCGGGAAGCGGCTCGCAATCGTCGCGTCGTCGGCGACGTCGCTGTTGCGCGCCAGCGCGCCGATGCGCACCCGGTCGGCGCGCAGCTCGACGCCGGTCAGCGGCAAGCGCGAGATGTCGACCACCCGCGGCGGCCGCTCGACCTCGGCCTTCATCAGGTCGACCAGCGTCGTCCCGCCGGCGTAGTACCGCGCACCGGGGACCTCGCGCAAGAGCGCGCGCGCCGCGGCCGGCGAGTCGGCGACGACGAATTCGAAGGGCCGCATCAGAGCGCCGCCTCGCGCACGGCGCGGACCGCCGCGACGATGTTGACGTAGGCGCCGCAGCGGCAGATGTTCCCGCTCATCGCCTCGCGGATCGCGTCGTCGTCGCCGACCCGCCCTTCGCGCAGCGCGCCGACCGCCGAGAGAATCTGTCCCGGCGTGCAGTACCCGCACTGCAACGCGTCGTGCTCGATGAAGGCCGCCTGCATCGGGTGCAGCGTGCCGTCCTCGGCCAGCCCCTCGATCGTCTGGACGCGGTCCCCGGCGTGGGCCAGCGCCAAGGCCAGGCAGGCGAGCACGCGCCGGTCGTTCACCAGCACGGTACAGGCGCCGCACTGGCCGCGGTCGCAGCCCTTCTTCGTCCCGGGCAGGCCGGCGCGCTCGCGGATCAGGTCCAGCAGCGTCACCTCGGGCTCGATCAGGAAGGTCCGGTCGCGGCCGTTGAGCCGCAGGGTCAACGGGACGGTCGAGGGGGCGTTCGGCGGCACGAGAACTCCTCGGAATTCCAGGGGGGAGGAGCCTCCTACGGGCTCCGAGCGGCGTCATCCCGCGTTGACGCAGCGGAGGGCGCATGATAGACTTCCCGGGTTATGTACGCCATCATCGAGACCGGCGGCAAGCAGTTGCGCGTCTCTGAAGGCGACGTCATCCGCACGGACCTCATCGCGGCCGAAGTCGGAGCGTCGGTGACCTTCGATCGCGTGATCCTGGCGTCAAAGGAGGGCGGTCAGCTCTCGATCGGCACGCCGCTGGTGAGCGGTGCGTCGGTGACCGGGACGGTGCTGCGCCAGGCCAAAGACAAGAAGATCCTCGTCTTCAAGTACAAGCCGAAGAAGCGCGTTCGCAAGCTGAACGGCCACCGCCAGCGCTTCGCCGAGGTCCGGATCGAGCGCATCACGCTCTGACGTTCGCAGTGCTGCACGTCGTTTTTCGTAGGGACAGCCGGGAACGGCTGTCCTCCGTTTTTGCCAGCGGCCACACCGAGAGGGCACCGCACGGCGAAGACTTGGCCTGCGCAGCCGCCTCGGCGGTCTTACAGGCGGCCTGGGTCGGGCTGACCGACGTCGCCGGGGTGCGGGTGAGCGGTCGGCGCGCGAGCGGCGACTTCACGATGCGCTGGCCCGCGCCGGCGCGCGAGCGCGCCGACGTCCACGCGATCGTCGCAACGGCCGAGCTGGCGATCGCGCAGCTCGCGCGCCAGCATCCCGGCGCGATCCGCTGTACACGCGAGCCCGAAGTGGAGAAACACGCTGGGGAGCATCCGGGTACGAGCCCGTCGAAAGGACCTGCACGATGAGCGACGCGAGCAATCCCCACAACGGCCATCTGCCGAATCCCAATCACGACCAAGGCGCGGCCAGCGACGCCGGCAAGACCGTCCTGGTGGGCGTCCTCGGCGGCCTGCTCTCGGCGGCCGGCTACTTGGTCTATCAGCGCCTCCCCGACGAGCAGAAGGACCGCCTGCACCGCCAAGTGCGCGGGCTGCTCGAGACGCGCATCAACGAGCTGCGCCAAAATCTGAATATCTAGGCGTCGGCCGAACTAGCCGACCCGGGGCACGGGCACGTCCAGCGGCGTGCCCGTCGCGTTTGGCCCGGTCGTGCTGGCGTACGCCGCGGCGCTCCAGGCGTTCGATCCCGCACTCTCCGGCGCGCGCGCCGACACCCTCGCCCAGCGGGTGATCGCCGAGGCGGATGCGGCGCGGATCGACGCGCGGCTAGTCGTCGCGTTGGTCGCCGTCGAGTCGTCGTGGCAGCCGGCCGCGGTCTCGCCGGCCGGAGCGCGCGGTCTGGGGCAGCTCATGCCCGCGACGGCGGCGGCGCTCGGCGTCGATCCCGGCGACCCCGCCGCCAATCTCCACGGCACGGTGACCCACCTGGCCGGCTTGCTGGCGCGCTACGCCGGCCTGCCGCCGCAGGCGCGCTACGAGCGAGCGCTGGCGGCGTACGACGCCGGGCCCGGCGCGGTCGCGCGGGCCGGCGGGGTCCCGGCCTTCGCCGAGACGCAGCTATACGTGCGTCGGGTGATCGGCTTGTGGCGCCGGCTCAGCGGCGGCTGAGACCGCGGGCCAACCGAGCGCGGGGCGCGGTTCGGCCAGTTTCTCGCCGACCGGCGGCTCGAGGGAGACCGGATCGGCGTACGGATCGACCCCGCGCGACGCCGAGGGCGGCGGTGCGTCAGCGTACGGATCGGCCACCGGCGGCGCATAGGGATGCGGCGCGTAGGGATCCGGGTCGACCGCGGTCGGCTCGGCGGTGTATCCCGCCGAGGTCGGCGTCGGCGCCGAGGGCGGCACGTCGTGGATGTCGGCCGCGCGCTCCATCTCACGGATGAAGGACTGCGAGGTGTTCTGGATCTCCCGCATGACCGAGCCCGCCTTGCGGGCCACCCGCGGCAGCTGGTCGGGGCCGAAGAACATGAGGGCCGCAACGCCGAGCAGCGCCATATCGGGGATCGAGAGCATGCGGAGGGTTTCTTCTCGGTCACGTGCAACGCGTCATGCCCCCCGCCGCGCGCTTGCGGAAGGCGTCCGCGGGGAGACCACCATGAAGGCCGGTCAGCGCCCTGAAGATCATCTACACCCGCGGGAACCGGACCGAGACCCTGGCGTCGATCGCGACGCTGCGCAAGATCCTCAACCGGTTCGTCGCGCATCGCGTCTTCTACGAAGTGAGCTCGCGTAACAAGCGGGGACACGAGTTTTTCTCTGCCAAGAACACGTTCGTGGTCGGTTCGATCGAGATCGTCAACCGCGACTACCTGACGATCACGATCTTCGATGCCAATAGCCCTTCGCACTCGATCGAGATCCTCAACCCGGCGGCGATGCGCATCTACGACGACACGCTGGGCAAGGGCTTCGCCGTCTCGTTCTTGAGCGAGGGCTCGGGTGGCGTCGAGTCGCGCTGCTATCTGCGCGACGAGGGCGAGGACGGCGAGGGCATGACGCTGCGCAGCGAGCTCGAGAAGATCACGCTACCGCAGCTCTTCGAGTACCTCGAGGACATCCGCCAGACCGACGCGATCTCGACCAACCAGAACTAGCCGAACGACTCATCCCCGAGCGCGACCATCGCCGCCATCACCCCGGCGGGATCGGCGCCGAACAGTTCGAGCAGCTCGCGGTCCTTGACCGCTTCGGCGGCGCAGCCCATGACCAAGTGGCGCACGTGATAGGTGCCGTCGGCGCGGCGCGAACCTTCGACGAACAGACGGTTTGCCTCGCCGTCGAGGTAGAGCACGCGGGTGCCGTCGAGCGAATGGAACGCCAGCGTGTTGTAGCGGACGAACGGCGGACGCTCGCGCTCGGGCAGCGCACCTTCGGGGACCTCGACCACACCCGGCAGCTTCTTGGGCGCCTCCTCGGCGGCGCGCAGGATCTTCTCGCGCGGCACCAACGGCTCGAGCACCGGGCCGACCTGTTCGTCGCCCAGCACACCCAAGATCAGATGCGACGGCGCGACGAACGCGCCGCCGTACTCGACCGCGGAGCTGACGCCGGCGCGAATCGCGGCTAGCAGATCGGAGCCGAGTCGCAGTTGCTCGTGGTCCATCAGAGACGTCTCATGCGACCTTCGAGCCGCGACGCCTTCCGCAGCATCCGCACGGCCTCGCGGCGCCGCCCGGCCCGGTGAAAGGCGACCCCGAGGTTGTGGTAGGCCGGGCCGTACCCCTCGTCGACCAGGATCGCGTACTCGTAGTGCACGACCGCCTCGTCGCGGTCCCCGTCCTCGAGCAGCAAATTCCCGATCGTGGTGAGCGCGGCTGCCGAACGCGGGTCGGCCTCGAGCGCGGCGACCAGCGCGGCGATCGTGCCGGCCCGGTCGCCGCGGCCCCGCGCGACCAAGGCCAGCTTGTTGTGAACCAGCGCGACCTGCGCCGGCCGTTCGGCCGCCGCCAAGGCCTGGCCGAAGGCGGCCTCGGCCAGCTCGAGCCGGCCGCGCTCGAGCGCGTGCGTCCCGCGGGCGAACGACTCCGTCGGCGCGCGGCCCGGGACCAGACGGCGCAGCCGGTCGAAGAAGCCCACGTGGGAGTCTTGCACGTCGACCTGGTCACGCTCTTCCCGGAGATGTTCGCCCCGGTGATCGGCTTGTCGATCGTCGGCCGAGCCGTCGAGGCCGGCCTGGTCACCGTGCGCACCCATCACCTGCTCGACGCGCTCGACGGGAGCGGCCGCGCCGACGAACGCCCGTACGGCGGTGGCCCCGGGATGGTGCTGCGAATCGAGCCGCTGGCCCGCACCCTCGACGCCATCCTCGCGACCGCGCCGCCGGACGAACGCCGCCGGCTGGTCCTCACCTCCGCCAGCGGCCCGGTCTTCCGCCAAGCCGACGCGCAGGCGTGGTCGCAGCTCGACCGCCTGGTGCTGATCTGCGGCCATTACGAAGGCGTCGACGAACGGCTGTCGGCACTCTATCCGATCGAGGAGGTCGCGCTGGGCGAGTTCGTGCTGACCGGCGGCGAGATCGCGGCACTCGCCTTCCTCGACGCAACGGTGCGTCTACTGCCGGGCGCGATCGACGCCGACTCGGCCGGCGCAGAGTCGTGGTCCGACGGCAAGGCGCTCGACCACCCGGCCTACACCCGCCCGCCGACCTTCCGCGGCGTCGACGTCCCCGCCGTCCTGCTCAGCGGCGACCACGCCAAAATCGCCGCCTGGCGCCGCGAAGAGTCCCGCTTGCGCGCCACAGCGCGCAATCGCAAGCGCGACGGCGAAGCTTGATGTCCGCCGTTGGCCGCACGCTCGTTCTCGGAGCGCTGCTCGCGTGTGCAATGACCGGTTGCTCGGCGATCACCGACAAAGCGCGCGCGGTCACCGAGATCGCCACGCACGCGCTGCCCGGCAGGTACGCCAACTTCTACGCCGCCTCGGGCGCGATGCTTCCGACGATCGCGAAGAACGATCTGCTGCTCGTCGACAAGTTGGCGTACGAGCACGGCGCACCGCAGCGATACTCGATGCAGATCTCCCGCGACGCCATCTTGGTCGACGGCGCTCCGCTTGACCGGGGCGGGGCGAACGTGCCGGCCCCCTCGGCCTGGAAGGCGCCGGACCGCCGCCCGCCCGGCTGCTACATCGTCTTGGGGGACAACCGCAACAACTCGGAAGACTCGCACGTCTGGGGCTGCGCCCAGTTCACCGCCAGCTTCGCCAGCGGGCCGAGCGCCGGCCACCCGGCGCGCCTGGACGGCAAGGTGGTCAAAATCATCCCGATCGGCCACTAGAGGGGGCCCGAACCCGACAGCCCCGCATCGCAGGGCCACGACCCTGTCACACAGGCGTGCGACGATCGCGTCATGACGGACCTCCTGCACGAACTTGCGCGCGTCGTCGTCGGACCTCGACCGGGAGAGCCCCCCGACGAGCGCGACGTCGCATTCTATCAGAGCATCTTAGACTCGCAGATCCGGAGTCTCGAAGAGATCGACGCCATCTTGAGTGCGACGGGAGTACTGGCATTCAGCGCGATGACGTACTTGCTTTCGACCGACGCGGTACGGTCGGGACCAGTCGTTGCACGACTTCTGGCCGTCGCGCTGCTCGTGCCGGTCGCTTTTATCAGCGTCGCGATCATCGGCTATCCGCAGCTGGACGCACCTGACATCGGCGATCTGGAAGTCGAACTGCACCGCAACCGCCCTGCCGCATTTGCGCGCGCGCGGCAAGTGATGGTCGACGCGTTCCAGGCGAACAGCGAGACAATCCTTGCCAAGAAGCGCTTCCGCTTCTGGGCGACGGTGCTCGCCGCCGCGTTCTTCCTGAGCGACCTCCTGATCTTCGTGGTAGGATGGTAATACGATGAAGTGGCTGGCCTCGCAGATCGTCGATCTGTTCCTGATGATCTTTAGCCCCAAGGCGTGGCGGAAGCGTCCGCATCCGAAGCCACCGACGGGGTATGACGACCCCATGATCTACCGCCGCTAACCAAGCGGGCGGTTATTTGGCCTTCGACTTGCCGTAGTTCTACGGAAACCAGACGGTCGGCCCCAAGGCGGCCGCTCGCCAGGCTGTCAGCCCAGGTTGCCCCGAGTCCGCGCCCCGCAACCCCGTCGGCTTGTCGGAGTAGGGGGTCCATGGTAGACTACGGGGGTTGCCCGCGCGGCTGCGCGGCGCTTTTCGCTGTTCGTCAGAGAGCTGTCATGAACGTACTCGACCTGATCCAGAAGGAACAGGAGAAGCCGAACGTCCCGGACTTCCGTCCGGGCGACACCGTCAAGGTCTACTCGAAGGTCGTCGAGGGCGGGAAAGAACGCGTCCAGATGTTCGAGGGCGTGGTGACGGTCCGCAAGGGCGGCGGCCTGGCCGAGGCGATCACGGTGCGCCGCATCGCGCACGGCGTCGGCGTCGAGCGGACCTTCCTCTTGCACAGCCCGCGCGTCGACCGCATCGAAGTCTCCAAGCGCGGCATCGTCCGTCGCTCGCGCCTCTACTACTTGAGCGAGAAGATCGGCAAGGCCGCCCGCATCAAGGAACGTAAGACCGCGAAGTAACCGCGGCTCCGTGACTCCTCTCGAACTCCTCGGTCTGATTGGCGTCTTCGCGATCATCCGCCTCGCGATGAGCCTGCGTCCGCAGCGCGTCGGCGCGGACGCAGCGCCTGCGCCCGACACACCGAGCGCACCGGTGGCTCCGACGGCGCAGAGCGTCGTGCGCGAGTACCTCGACGCATTCATCGTCGCCGGGCTGGTGGCGCTGTTCCTCATCACGTTCGTGGTGCGGACCTTCTACATCCCCAGCGGTTCGATGGAGCCGACGCTCCAGATTCACGACGTGCTGCTGGTCAACGAGTTCGAATACCGTTTCGTCAAGCCGCACGACGGGGACATCGTCGTCTTCCCGCCGCCGATCCCCAGCAGCAACGACTTCATCAAGCGCGTGGTCGGTGCGCCGGGCGACCAGATCCGCGTGCACGCCGGTACCGTCTACCGCAACGGCCAGCCGCTGAACGAGCCCTACGTCGCGGAGAAGCCGAACTACGAGCTGCAGATCCGCGACTACGGCATCTGGGTCGACGGCAACAGGCTCGATCCGTCGCAGGCCAACGTCCCACCCCGGGCCGACTGGACCGCACCCGACCGCATCCCACCCAACTGCTACCTGATGTTCGGCGACAACCGGAACGATTCCGAGGATTCGCACATCTGGGGCTTCGCGCAGGCTGCGGGGCGTTTTGAGGCCGGACCGCTCGTCGGCCACAAGGCATCGTTCACCGGCCACGCGTTCCTGCTGTTCTTCCCCGTCAATCGTTTCAGGATTCTGCGCTAGTTCGCGCGAAGGGTGTGCGTGTGACGAAGGCGCGCACCGTCGTCTCGCTGTCCGCCCAGCTCGTCCTGCTAGCGCTGATCGCGACCGCGTTCTTCCTGCGGACACCGCAGGTCGACGGGTTATCGATGGAGCCGCGGGTGCGCGCCGGTGAGTTCGTGCTGATCAATACGCTCGCGTACCGTCTGGGCCCGGTCCGGCGCGGCGACGTCGTCGCCTTCCGCCACGACGCACCGAACCCCGAAACCTACCTCAAACGCGTCGTCGGGCTGCCCGGCGAGCGCGTCGAGGTGCGCGACGGCGTCGTCCGGATCGACGGCCGCGTGCTGGCCGAACCGTATGTACGCTATCCGGACCATCGCAGCGCGCCGGCCCTCGTCGTCCCGCCCAACGCCTACTACGTCTTGGGCGACAACCGCGCCGAGAGCGACGACTCGCGCAACTGGGGCGTGCTGCAGGCGAGCGACATCGCCGGCAAGGCCGTGGTCGGCATCTGGCCGCCGCGTCGCATCTGATGCCCGGCGGCGGCGGCGTGCAGGACGCCCAGATCCAGTGGTATCCGGGCCACATGGCGACGGCGATGCGCAAGCTCGCCGACCGGCTGAAGATCGTCGACGTGGTGATCGAGGTCGTCGACGCGCGGCTCCCGCGCGCCAGCGCGAACCCCGCACTCGACGAGTTGGCCGCCCGCAAACAGCGGATCGTGGTGCTGAGCTGCGAAGACCTCGCCGACCCGCACGCGACGCGGGAATGGGTGGCGTGGTATGCGGCGCGAGGCCGACTGGCGATCCCGGTCAACGGGAAGGATCAAGCTTCGGTTCGCCGGCTGCGCGCGCCGCTCGGCCAGACCCGTACCGGGGAGGGGGTCACGCGGGCCATCGTCGTCGGCATCCCGAACACCGGCAAGTCTACGATTATCAACGGTCTGGTGGGCCGGACCGCCGCGAAGACGGAGGACAAGGCAGGCGTGACGCGGTCGCTGCAATGGTTTCGCGTCCAGTCGACATTGGAAGTGATGGATACGCCCGGGATTCTCGTGCCGAAGATCGAGACGACGGAAGCGCAGTGGCAGCTCGCGTTGACCGGGGCCCTGCCGCGCGACCGCTTCGATCCCGAGCGCGTCCTGGCGGCGTTCGTCGCCTGGTCGCGCGCGCACCGGCCGGCGATCCCCGTCCCCGACCTGGCCGAGTTCGCCCGCGCGCGCGGCTTCACGCGGCACGGCGGCGAGCTCGACCTGCACAACGCCGCCGGCGCCTTCCTCAAGGACGTCGGCACGGGCAAGTTCGGCCGCCTGACCTTCGAACGGCCGGAGGCCGGCTAGTGTCCGCGGCCGCCGAGGCGCAGCGCAAGCGCCGCAACGCCGAGCAACGGGAGCGGCGCCGCCTCGAGCGCCTGCACGCCTACGAACGCCGCGCGTGGGACGCCGGTCACCGGCTGATCGGCGGGACCGACGAGGTCGGTCGCGGCCCGCTGGCCGGCCCGGTCGTCGCCGCCTGCGTCGTGGTCGCGCGGCCGCTGCGCCTGCGCGGGCTCAACGACTCGAAGCAAGTCCTGCCCGAGCTGCGCACCGCGCTGGCCGAGGAGATCAAGGCCGAGGCGACCGCGTGGGCGATCGGCGAGGCCAGCGTCGCCGAGATCGAGCGACTGAACATTTATTGGGCAAGCGTGCTGGCGATGGAGCGCGCGCTGGCGGCCCTAGCGATCCCGCCCGAGTACCTGTTGACGGACGCGGTGCGGATCAAGAGCTGGAGCGCGCCGCAGGAACCGGTCATCAAAGGCGATGCGAAGTGCGCGACCGTCGCGGCGGCCTCGATCTTGGCCAAGGTCCATCGCGACGCGCTGCTGGTCGCGCTCGACGAGCGCTTTCCGCAGTACGGCTTCGCCGAGCACAAGGGGTATGCCACGCCGCAGCATCTCGCCGCGCTGGCCACCCACGGCCCGTGCGCCGAGCACCGGCGCGGCTTCTGGCGCGTGCGCGCCGCGTGGGACGCACTGCCCGGTCTCGAGGCCTTCGTCGTAGCGGAGGCGGTTCCAGGATGAATCGCGCGCAGCTCGGCCGTACCGGCGAGTCCGCCGCCGTCGCGCTGCTGGAAGCCCAGGGCTACCGCATCCTCGGCCGCAACGTGCGTCTCCCCGCCGGCGAGATCGACGTGATCGCGCGGGAGGGCGACGTGGTGGTCTTCGTCGAGGTCAAGGCGCGCGCCAGCGCCACCTTCGGGAGCGCCGCCGGCGCGGTCGACGCGCGCAAGCGCGCCCGGCTGCGCGCGGCCGCCGGCGACTGGCTGCAGATCGCCGCGCCGCGCGCGCAGGCGCGCTTCGACGTCGTCACCATCGAGCGCGGTCGCGCGACCTTGCGCCGCGGCGCGTTCGCATGACGACGCTCGAAGGGCGCACGCTGGGCGAGCGCTACCGTGTTGAGACGCTGATCGGCCGCGGCGGGATGGCCGACGTCTACCGCGCCGAGGACGTCATGCTCGACCGCACGGTCGCGGTCAAGGTGCTGACCGAACGCGACGACGGCGAGCGCGACCGCTTCCTGCGCGAGGCGCGGTCGATGGCGCGGCTCAACCACCCCAACATCGTCGCCGTCTACGACGCCGGCCGCAGCGAGAACTGGTCGTACATCGTGATGGAGCTGATCGACGGCCGGACGCTGGCCTCGGTCCCGGCCCACGAGCTGACGGTCCACCAGGCGCTGCGCCACTACATCGAGATCCTCGACGCGCTGTCGTACGCGCACGACAACGGCATCGTCCACCGCGACATGAAACCTGCCAACGTGATGCTCTTGCCCAGCGGTTCGGTCAAGGTGATGGACTTCGGTTTGGCCCGGCGGGCGACCGACATGTCGAGCAACACCACCGCGGGCGAGATCGTCGGCACGATCGCTTACCTGCCACCGGAACGGTTCCTCGGCAAGGCGGCGGACGCGCGCAGCGACCTGTACTCCGTCGGCGTGATGATGTACGAGACGTTCACCGGGCAAGTCCCCTTCAAGAGCGAGACCGACGACTTGGTCGCGGTGATCTTCGGGCACGTCAACGAGCCGCCGCCCACGCCCCGCTCGGTCAACCGCGCGGTGCCGATGCAGGTCGAACGGATCATCATGCGGCTGCTCGAGAAGGAACCCGATCGGCGCTACCAGACGGCGCCCGAGGTCATCGTCGACCTGCGCACGCTGCTCGGCCCCACGTCAGGCGGCGTCACCGATCCGGGGCTGCGACGCGGTCAGGCGGCCTCGAACGCGCCGCCGACGGCGGCCGATGCGGCGCGCAAGACGATCGAAGCCGATGCGCGCGAGGTACTCGCGCGCACGTTCGGCAAGTCGCGCCCGATCGATGTCGGCTACTCCGAAACCCTGGCCGGGATGCTCGCCACCCGCAAGGGCGACTGGGCCGAGGCCTCGCGCGCCTACCAGTCCGCGCTCTCCGCGTTCGCCGAGGCGAAGAACGAGATCGAGTGCGCGAAGACGGCGCTCAAATACGCGGCGATGGTTCTCCAGAAGAACACTGAAGCCGAATCGAACGCGGACCGCCGCGAGGTGTCGAATGCGATCGACATCTTGACCGAAGCGCTGCCGAGCTTTCGAGGGCGGTCGATGGTACGCGAGCTCGAGGAGGGCGAGCGGCTGCTCTACGCACTCCAGCGCGTCTTGATCCGAACCCGCTGACCTGATGCGCCCAAAACCGACCCTCCGGCGCTCCGTCACGCCCTGGGGCTCCTTCTCGTGGGGCTACAGTGACGTCGGCGCGGACATCTTCGTCGGCCTGGGGCTGGTGCTCGGTGCCGCGGCCGGCGGTTCGAACGTCGCGTTCCTGTTCGCCGGGCTCGTCTACATCTGCATTGGCCTGGCGTACACGGAGCTGGCGTCGACCTATCCGGTCGCCGGCGGTGGCCAGTACTTCGTCATGCGCGGCCTGGGCGACGTGTTCGGCTTCATCGCCGGCTGGGCGGTGCTGCTCGACTTCACGATCGACATCACGCTGTTCGCCTGGTCGTGCGTCGACTACATGGCGCAGCTCGCACCACAGATGACGCTGACCCTCCATCCGTGGACGCACTTCGGGGTCGCCTTCGCGCTGATCGCCGGACTGTGCATCCTCAACGTGATCGGCGTGCGCGAGTCGACGACCTTCAACGGCGTCGTCGCGGCGATCGACGTCGTCAGCGAGACCTCGATCCTCTTCTTCGGCTTCCTGTTCGCCTTCAACCCCGATCTGCTGATCCACACGATGACCGTCTTCTGGCCGAGCACCAACCACTTGCTGCTCGGTGCGTCGCTGGCGATCATCTCGTTCGTCGGGCTCGAATCGATCTCGCAGGCGGCGCAAGAGACGCAGCGGCCGGCCTCGATCATCCCGCGCACGTCGATCGGGCTCATCCTCACCATTTTGGTCTACGCGCTCTCGTACGCGAACCTCGCGCTCGGCATGACGCCCTCGCATCCGGTCCCGCCCGACGCGCACGGCCACGCCCAGCAGTTCTTCCAGTACCTCGGTAACACGGAGAACGCCGGCTCGGCGGTCGCGGTCTTGGCGCGCAACGTCCCCTACTTCGGCGCGCTGGCCGCGCTCTACGTCCCGGTCCTGGGCGCGATCTTGCTGCTGATCTCCTCGAACTCCGGCGTCTTCGGCTCCTCGCGGATCGCCTACGCGATGAGCCGCGCGCGGCTTTTGCCCTCGCTGTTCGAGCGCGTGAACGCGCGTTTCCGCACGCCGGTCGTCTCGATCGTGACCTTCTGCGGGCTGGCGCTGGCGGTGTTGGTCTTCGCCTCGCTGCCCTCGATCGTTCCAGGGCTGCACCACTCGTACGACCGCTTCTTCCACGGCGAGGCGGGCCTGGACGTGCTGGCCGATCTGTACGCCTTCGGGGCGGCGACCAGCTACTCGTTCGTCTTCGTCGCGCTGATCGCGCTGCGGCTGCGCGACCCGCTGAGCCCACGCAAGTTCCGCATCCCCTTCAACATCCCGGTCACCGTGCGCGGCGAGCGGGCGTACTTCCCGATCGTCGGCGTGTTGGGCTTCCTGGGCATCTTCTCGATCTTGATCTTCACCCTGATGACCCATCCGATCGGCCGGGTCGCCGGCCCGGCGTGGCTGATCCTGGGCCTGATCGCCTATCTGATCTACCGCCGGCGCAAGGGGCTTCCGCTGGTGGGCTCGCGGCCGGTCGACTGGACCTCGCAACAGCTACGGATTCTCAAGGACGCCGGCGAAGTCGAGCTGATGGACGAGCTGCTGACGAAGCTGCGCGAGCGCGGCCGGGTCCCGGTCCGGGCGGAGACGCCGCCCTGATGCGCGTCAACCAGACCGCCATCCTGCGCATGCGCGCGGCGTTCGGGTTCGGCTTCGCCGCCCTGGGCGCGGTGATGGTGTGGCGCGTCGCGATCGCGCCGGCACCGCTGAGCGGCAAACTCATCGGCGGGCTGCTCGGCCTGGCGCTGCTCGCGCTCGGCCTGACCCGGATCGCGCAATTCGTGCGCTGGCGGCGCGGGGCGGGACCGTGACGACGACGATCCCGGTCCATCCGATCGGCGCGCTGATCGCGCTGGTGATCGTCGCGATGGTCGTGGCGACGATCTACTGGATGCTGCACCCGCCGCGCGCGAAGGCGGATATCGTCGCGGCGCGGGCCGAGCAGGCGCTCCATGAGATGGTCGGCAGCATCGTGATCGTCTTCTCGGAAGAGATCCACTCCGAACACATGATGGTGCTGGCTGCGCGGCTGGCACGGCGCGAGCGCGCCGACCTGTTCGCCGTCTACGTGATCGAGGTTCCGCTCATCTTGCCGCAGAGCGCGCAGATGCCCGATGAGGACCGCCGCGGCTACGACGTGTTGGCGACCGCGGAGGCGATCGCGCAGCACAACGGTGTGACGATCCGGACCGAGCTGATCCACGCCCGCCAGATCGCCTCGGCCGTGCTCGAGATCGCCAAGCGCGAGCAGGCCAACATGATCGTGATGGGCTCCTACCGCGAGGGGCGCTACAGCGGCGCGCCGCTCGGTCGCGCGATCGACGCGATCGCCTCGGGCGCGCAGTGCGACGTGCTGATCGGCGTGCCCGGGCCGTTCGGACGGATGATGAACCTCGACCGCGTCGCTGCCGGCGCCACGCCCCCGACGCCACGCCGTTCGTGAACCTCGCCGCGCACCGTCCGCTCGCGTGAGCACGATCGAGGCGATCGAGCACCGCGACGCGGCGGCCGCGTTGCGCCGCCTGGCCACGCCGAACGCGCTGGCGATGATCGGCGACCAACTGCTGGGCATCGTCGACACGATCGCAATCGGTACGCTCGGGGCCGCGGCGCTGGCCGCGATCACCGGCGCGGTCAGCGTCTTCATGGTCTGCTGGATCGGGCTGTTCGCGTTCGGTACCGGGGTGCGGATCGTCGGCGCGCAGGCGATCGGCGCCGGCACGGGCGAGCGCTTCGGCGCGATCGTGCGGTCCGCGATGGTCGTGCCGCTGGCGATCGCGCTGGGCTGCGTGCTCGGCTCGTTCGTCGTGGGCCGGCCGCTGCTGCACGCAATGCTGCCGGCGGGAGCGCCGGTCGACGGCGCCGCGCGCTACCTGACCTTGCGGATGATCTGCCTCGTCCCGATGGTCGTGAGCGGCTTGCTGACCGTCGCCTTCGCGACGGCCGGCGACGCGCGGCTCGCGCTGCGGCTGCTGCTGGTCATCAACGCGATCCACATCCCCTTGGTCCTGGTCCTCGCGCTGGGCGTCGGGACGCATCATCCGCTCGGCCTGACCGGAGCCGGGATCTCCTCGCTGTGCGCCGAGCTGGTCGGTCTGGTCTACGCGCTGCACGCGGCGGTGCGGCGGCCCGAGCTGCGCATCTTCGCCAGCCGCCACATCGAGCCGGCCCTGGTGCGGCTGACCGCGGCGCTGAGCTGGCCCGAGTTCGTCTTCCTGGTCCTGCAGATCGCGCCCGAACCGCTCACCATCGCCTTGCTCGCGCCCAGCGGCGTCCAATCCGTGGCCGCGTTTCGTGCCCTCTCGCTGGTCAGCGACCTGACGTGGGCGCTGCCGGGATCGCTGGGCGATGCCTCGGAGATCATCGTCGGCCAGCGGGTCGGCGCGCGCGACTACTCCGGCGCGCGGCGCTTCCAGCGCGACGCGACGCGCTTGGGCGTCGTAGCGTGCGCGGCGCTGGGCGCGTCGGTCGCGATCCTGGCGTGGCCGCTGGCAGCGGTCTGCACCCTCAATGCGGGGCTGGCGTCGCTGGCCGCCGCGCCGCTGGCGCTGCACGCCGCAGTGACGCTGCCGCTCAAAGGCTACGCGATGACGGTGCTGGCGCCGATCCGCGCCGCGGGTGACACCCGCTTCGTCATGGTCATGGGGATCGCGATCACCGCGCTGGTCGCCGCCGGCCTCGCACTCGGGATCCGCGTGCTGCACCTTGGCCTGTGGTCGGTCCCGCTCGCCTGGACTGCCGGCTGGGTCTTGCGGGCCGTCGCGACCACGTTGCGGCTGGGTTCGGGCGACTGGGAACGCCGGCGCATCGCGACCTGACGAGCGCAGGGTCATCCTTTCCGGACCGTGAAGGCGATTGTGTAGGAATCTTTACTCGTCGCCGGAGGGCATCCATGAAAGACGCTTTGCTTCGAACGTCGGGCGCGGTCGCAGTATCGCTCGGGCTCGCGTTCGGTCTCGTCCCCTATGTCAGTGCTCATGCGACGGGCCCCGGCCCGTCCGACTACGCCGCGACCGATGCGGTAAACTGGGTTCTTCCCGCTCACGATTACAGCGACAACCGCTACGTTAGCGAGACGGAGATCACGCCCGACAACGTCAGCGGCCTCAAGCAGGTCTGGACGGCGCCGGTCGATGCACGCGGACCGCTCGAGGTCTCACCGATCGTCTACGACGGCACGATGTACGTGACGTCGTCGCACAACGATGTCTACGCCCTCGACGCTGCCACCGGCGCGCAGAAGTGGCACTACCACTACGTTCCGCACGTCATCGCCTTCTCGGCCAACCGCGGCGTCGCGCTGGTCGGCAACAAGGTCTACGAAGCGACGCTCGACGGCCACCTGCTGGCCCTCGACGCCGCGACCGGCAAACTGCTGTGGAAGGTCCAGGCGGCGCACGACCTGACCAACACCTTCTACACGATGCAGCCCGTCCCGTACAAGGGCATGCTGTTGCTGGGCGCCTCGAACGGCGACTGGGGCGGCATCGGCTACATCACGGCGTTCGACGCGAACACCGGCAAGCGCGTCTGGGAGTGGCGCACGATTCCGGGTCCCGGCGAAGCCGGTCACACCACCTGGAGCGGCGACTCGTGGAAGCGCGGCGGCGGCGCGATCTGGAGCGGTGTCGCGATCGACCCGGCGACCGGAACGCTCTACGTCGACTGCGGCAACCCGCAGCCCGACTTCCTGGGCACGATCCGCAAGGGCGCGAACCTGTACAGCAACTCGATGGTCGCGCTCGACATCAGCAGCGGCAAGCCGACGGTCAAGTGGTACCGCCAGTTCATCCCGCACGACACCCATGACTGGGATCCGGCGATGCCGCCGGTGCTCTTCACCGGGATGGTCGGCGGCGCGCCGCGCAAGCTGGTCGCAGCCGGCGACAAGGGCGGCAACTTCTTCGTCCTCGACGCGGGGACCGGCGCGGTCGTCTACCACGTCGCGGTCAGCACGCAGAAGGGTCAGAACACCGAGCCGAACCGGGCCGGTGACATCGCCTGCCCGAATACCAACGGCGGTGTCGAGTTCAACGGCGCGAGCTACTCGCCCGAGACCAACGCGTTCTACATCCCGAGCGTCGACCAGTGCGGGCTCTGGAAGTCGAACGGCACCGCGACCTACGTGGCCGGTCAGTTCTACCTGGGCGGCGGCTTCCCGTCGCTGGTCGGGAAGAGCAGCGGCTGGATGAGCTCGCTCGACATCGGCACCGGGAAGTTTGCCTGGCGCAAGCACCTCGATTTCCCGCAGATCGGCGGGGCGCTCACGACGTCGACCGGGATCGTCTTCACCGGCGGCGTGAACGGTGACTTCACCGCCTACGACGCGAAGACGGGCGCGGTGCTCTGGCACTCCGTGACCGGTCACGCGATCCAGGCCCCGGCGTCGACCTACGTCGTCGGCGGGAAGCGGTACGTCGCGATCGCGAACGGTCCGGCGGGCATCAACTTCGTCGATCCGCGCATGAACCAGGGCGCGCCGACGTTGGAGGGAACCTACGCGCATCCGGTCTCGGCGCAGATCACCGCCTACGCCTTGCCGTAAATCCACGGAGAACCTCGATGCGCACGATCGCCCTCTTCCTCGCCGCCGTCTTCGCGCTCACCGGCGCGACGACGGCGGCGCCGGTCCCCGATTCGCACGCCGACGCGCTCGCCGCGCTGGCGGACGTGCGGGCGACGGTGAGGGAGATCGTGCACGTCGAGGACGGCTACGCCGTCGGTCACGCCAGCTATCTGCGCGCCGCGCATCGGGCGATGAACGCGCTGGTCGGCCGGCGTGACGACGGCTACGTCGCCGCCGCCGGGGATCCCGGCGACGGCGTCGGCGCGCTCGGCCACCTCGATCGCATGCTCGACCAGACGGCCTCGTATGTCTGGACCCCGGCGGTCCAGGGTGCCAAAGCCAACGTGCTCGCCGCCGCCGCGGACATCCAGGACGCACTCGGCGACAAAGAGATGGAAGACTACGAGACCGACCTGACCCGCACGCTGGCGAACCTGGCACTCGTCGTCGGCCATTCGTCGGAAGACGGCGTGCTGGGTGGCCTGCGCGGTGCGCTCGGCAACACGACCCTCGGCGTCCCGAGCGGTGCGCTGACCGTCTCCGGCTGCGGTGCGCCGACGCGGTCTCCGTCGTACGGCGTCGTCGCCGGCCGGCTCGCCTACATCGCCGTGCCGCAGCGGGCCGCGGCAACGTTGATCCCTGACGAGCTGAACATCCGCCGCATCGTCGTGCGCGGCGACGTGCTGGTGCTCTACACGCGGGACGAGAGCGCGACGGCGGCGCTCTGCCGTCAGGCCTCGCGTATGCAGCGGACGCGGGAGGTCGTCGCGGTCGCCGGCAGCGCCACGCCGCCGTTCACGCTAGCCCAAGCCCACGCCGGCCTCGCGGTCTACCTCAAATACTGCCTGCAATGCCACGGCGCCGACCTGCAGGGCACGGCCGGGCCGGCCGTCGCCGGCAAGGAGTTCCTGACGACGGCGAAGGCCGATAGCTGGCACCTCAGCGACATGCGGACGACCGTCTTCGAAAACATGCCGTTCTCGAATCCCGGCTCGCTCACGCCGCAGCAGTACGCGAACGTGATGGCGTTCCTGCTGGCGTCGAGCTGTTACCCGGCAGGGAAGCTGCCGTTCCCAACCGCCGACAGCCCGACGTTCGCGAAGATCAAGCTGGGGCCCATCCCCAACGCAAAGCCGACCAACCCGAAACTCGGCACCTGCGCGGTGAAGTAGCGCCGCGCGCTACGCCAGGGCTTCGTCGGCTTCGAAGATGTCGAAGAAGTAGATCAGGTCGGGGCGTTCGCGTAGGATCGGGTGATGCTCGGCGACCCGCTCGACGTGCTCGGGCGTGAGCTTGTGGATGCCGAGCTTCTCCAGCTTGCCGCTCACCTCGGCGATCAGGGCGGGATCAAGGCGCGCTTGGAGCCAGGCCTCGACCTCGGCCTCGTTGGCCGCGCGCGCGACTTCCGCACGCAGCTCCTCCATGTCGAGGCCGACTCGCTTGCACATGTAGGCGCTCAGGCCATCCGGGCGGTTCAGGTACACACCCATATCGCCGCCGGGCTGCTCGGCGCGCAGCTTGTCGATCGTACGCGGCATGAAGGCCAGGCCGGCGAGCGTCGCGCGCGGTCCGCGCGGCCTCTGCTTGGTCAGATCTAGCGGTCCCATGGAAGATGCTTCCGCGGCGCCCGGCTCGGACCCCGCTGCCGGCCGCGCTAGTGCGCGGCGAGGTAGCGCTTGCGCAGCTCGTCGACCACCACGGCCAGTAAGATCACGATGCCGAGCACGATCAACTGCGTGTACGACTCGATGTTCAGCAGGTCCATGACGTTGTTGAGGACGCCGATCAAGAGCGCGCCGAAGAACGTCCCGACGATCGAGCCGCGGCCGCCCATCAGCGAGGTACCGCCGACCACGACGGCGGCGATCGCCTGCAGTTCGTAGCCGACCCCGTTCTGCGGCGAGCCCGAGGCGAAGCGCGACATCAAGAGCAACCCGGCCAGCGCCGCGCAGCCACCCGAGATGATGTAGACCCGCGTCTTGACGCGCCGCACGTCGATCCCGGCCAGCCGCGCCGCCTCCTCGTTACCACCGTCGGCGAGGACGTACCGGCCGAAGGCCGTGCGCCCCAGCACGACCGAGAAGACGATCGCGACCAGCCCCATCACCAGCACCTGATAGGGCAGCCCCGCCGGCCCGAGCGGCCCCGCGCCGAGCCCGCCGACGCCGAGCCAACTGAAGGCGCCGGGATCGGCGAGCGGGATCGGCTGACCGTGCGCGAGGATGTAGGCCAGGCCGCGCGCGACCTGCAACATCGCCAGCGTCGTGATGAACGGCGGCAAGCCGAGCCGCACGACCGGCAGCGCGTTGATCCAGCCGGCCGCGCAGCCGACCGCGATCCCGGCGACGAGCGTGACGACGAACGTCGCGGGGCCGGGCAGATGGAGGGCGTTGGCGACCAACGCCATGACGACGCTGGTGAGCGCGACCAGCGAGCCGACCGAGAGGTCGATGCCGGCCGTGATGATGACGAACGTCTGACCGACGGCCATGATCGCGTTGACGCTGATCTGCCGCAGCACGTTGGTCAGATTGCCGGGAGTCAGGAACTCGCCGTGCGTCAACAGATCGACGGCGCCGACGACGACCAGGAGCGCGACCACGAAGACGATCGCGCGGACCGCCGAGCCGCGCGTGCGCTTCGCCGTCGCCACCTCGGCGCTGGTCGCCAGCTCCGCCCGCGTGTTCGGATCGGCCATCAGGCAGCGACCCCGGTCGCCACGGCGATCACCTTCGCCGGCGTCGCCTCGTCGTGCGTGAACTCCGCTTGGATGCGGCCATCGCGCACGACCAGGATGCGGTGCGACATGCCGAGCACCTCGGGCAGCTCGCTCGAGACCATCACGATCGCGGCGCCCCGGCGAGCGAGCTCGACCATCAACGCGTAGATCTCCGCCTTCGCGCCGACGTCGATGCCGCGGGTGGGCTCGTCGAAGAGGAAGACGCGGGCTTGCCCGATCAGCCACTTCGCCAGCACGACTTTCTGCTGGTTGCCGCCGGAGAGGTTGCGCACGATCTGTTCGACCGACGGCGTGCGGATGTGCAACTCGGCGGCCTCGGTCGTGGCCACCGCCGTCTCGGCGGCTCGGTCGACCAGCGGCCCGCGCATGAACTGGTGCAGGTGCGCGAGGGTCGTGTTCTCGCGCACCGTCATCCCGAGCACCAGCCCCTGGGACTTGCGATCCTCGGGGATCAGCACGACGCCGGCTTTGATCGCGCTGCGCGGCGAATGCACGACGACCCGCTCGCCGGCGATCCGAATCTCGCCATGCTGCGGGACGTCCGCGCCGGCGATCGCGCGCACGATGTCGGTGCGTCCGGCGCCGACCAAGCCGGCCAGCCCGACGATCTCGCCGCTGCGCACGCTGAAGGTCACGTCGTCGATCGGGACTCCCGCCCGCGCGGTCAACCCGCGCACGTCGAGCCCGACCGGCGCCTCGGCGGCGACCGCCGGCAGCTCGGGGAAGTGGCTCTCGACCGGCCGGCCGACCATCAGCCGGATCAGCTCGTCGCGCGGCAGCTCGGCCGCCGCGCGCGTCTCGATCGCCTTGCCGTCGCGCAGGACCGTGATGCGGTCGGCGATGCGCGGCAACTCCTCGAGGCGGTGCGAGATGTAGACGAACGCGACGCCTTGCGCCTTCAACCCCGCGATCAGCGCGAACAGCGCGTCGGTCTCGCGATCGGTCAGCGCCGCGGTCGGCTCGTCCATCACGATCAGCCGCGCCCGGCGCACCAAGCACTTCGCGATCTCGGTCAGCTGTTGCTGCGCGACCGTGAGCCGGCGCGCCGGCACGTCGAGCGGGAGCGCGATGCCGAGCTCCGTCAGCACGCGCGATGCCTCGCGCGCGGCGGCGGCGCGATCGAGCAGCACGCCGCGGCGCGGCTCGACGCCGAGCACGACGTTCTCGGTCACGCCCAGGTCCGGGACGAGATTGAACTCCTGATAGATCATTCCGATGCCGAGCCGCTCGGCGGCACGTGGTCCGTCGATCGTGACGACGACGCCGTCGACGGCGATCTCACCGGCGTCGGCCGGTTGCGCCCCGGCCAGGATCTTCATCAGCGTCGACTTGCCGGCGCCGTTCTCGCCGACCAGCGCGTGGACTTCTCCGGCGGTGACGTCGAAGCTCACGCCGTCGAGCGCGCGCACGCCGGGAAACGTCTTCACGATCCCGGTCATCCGCAGCAGCGGCGCCGAGTGCGCCGGATCGCTCACCTCAGCCGCCGGCGTTGGCCTTCGTGTAGATCCCGACCGGAACGGCGATCACCGCCGGCGGCGTCTTCCCCGCGAAGGAGTCGTAGATCGCGTCGATCGTCCGCGCGCCGATCTGGTCGGGGTGCTGGATCGCATCGCCGGCCATCGAGCCGTTGGCGATCGCGGTGCGCGCCTCGGGCGTCGCGTCGTAACCGATCACGGCGACCTTCCCCTTCAGCCCGGCAGCGTTGACCGCCGTCGCCGCGCCCAGCGCCGAGTCGTCGTTGATGCCGAAGACGCCCTTGAGGTCGCGGTGCGACTGCAGGATGTCGTCCATCGCCGAGGAGGCCTTGGCGCGCTCGCCGCCGCCGTCGATGTCGGCGACGATCTTCACCCCCGGGCAGCCGCTCGCGAGCGCCGCTTTGAAGCCGCGCACCCGATCCTGCACCGAGGTGACCTCAGGCTCGTCGAGGATCGCGACCGATCCGCTCGTGCCGACGACCTTGCACATCAGCGCGCCGGCCTGCTGCCCGCCCTGGACGTTGTCGCTCGCGATGTGGGAGACGACCGTACCCTGCTTCGACTGGCTGGCGATATCGGCGGTGAAGACCGGGATGTGGGCGTTGTTGGCCTCGACGATCGCGCTGCCGATCGCCTGCGAGTCGTACGGCGTGAGGACGATCGCGTCGACCTTCTGGGAGATGAAGTCCTCGACCTGACTCTGCTGCTTCACGTTGTCCCGCGAGGCGTCGACGACGTCGACCGTGTAGCCGTACTTGGCGGCCTCGGCCTTCATCCCGGCCTCCATGTCCTGATAGAACTGCGCCTCGCGGTTCTGGATGGAGACGCCGATCGTCTTCCCGCCGGGGGCGGCGTTGGAGCCGGCGCTCTGGTCGGACGGCTTGGCGCAGCCGACGGCGAGCAACGCGAGCGCGCACACGAGGAACACGGGGGATTGCATACCGACGACCGGATGCGGGGAGGGCCGGTGGAACCCCTGCGAGCATGGCCTTTGCCGTCCGATCGGTCGGTTTTTGAGAACTCTTCTCAACTAGAAGCTTCGGGGAGGCCCGTTTCCACCACCCCCCGGCGGCGCCCCCGGGGGCCGGAAATCGGGTCGCAGGACTGGATTTCGGGGGTCGTCTCAGGCCGAAAGCCCCGACTTCTGTCCGCTCTGCGAGAACCGTCGCAGTAGACTGCGCGCTTGGTTTTCATGATTTCGCGAGCCGTTATCCACAGTAGCGCCGATCACAGCTGTGCACCGTGTGGAATCGGCGCCCTAGGCCGATCCGGCGACCGATAGGCTGGCGAATTCCTCCTCGCTCAGCGTAATCTGCGCCGCCGCGACGTTCTCCTCGAGGTGCGCCACCGACGAGGTCCCAGGGATCGGCAGCATCACCGGGGAGCGGCGTAGCAGCCAGGCCAGCGCGATCTGATTCGGCGTCGCAGCGTGCGCCTTCGCGACCGCCGCGATCCGGTCCGACGAGAGCTTCCCCGCCGCCAGCGGCCCCCACGGGATGAACGCAAGCCCGTGCTGCTCGCAGGAGGCGATGACCGCGATCGTCTGGTCGTCGGTCACGCCGTTGAACTCGGCCGTGCCGCCCGACGCGTTGTTGAAGCGGTTCTGCACCGAGACGATCGGCGCGAGGCGGCGCGCCTGCTCGATCTGCGCGAGGCTGACGTTGGAGAGGCCGAGGTGGCGGATCTTGCCCGCGCGAGCCAGCTCCGCCAGCGCGCCCACCGACTCGTCGAACGGGACCTTCGGATCGGGCCGGTGGAACTGGTAGAGGTCGATGCGCTCGAGCTTCAGCCGGCGCAGACTGCCCTCGAGCGCCGCGCGCAGATGCTCCGGCCGGCCGTCGGGGACCCATTGGTTCGGGCCGGTCCGCAGGAAGCCGCCCTTCGTCGCGATCACGAGCCCGGCCGGGTACGGCCGCAGCGCCTCGGCGATCAGCTCCTCGCTGACGTCCGGCCCGTACGAGTCGGCGGTATCGATCAGCGTGACGTCGAGCGCCACCGCGCGCCGTAGGACGGCGAGCGCCGCCGCACGGTCCGGCGGCGGGCCCCAGATGCCGGGCCCCGTGATGCGCATGGCGCCGAATCCGAGCCGGTGGACGGGCAGGTCGCCGCCGATGACGAGCGTCCCGGCAGCAGCGGCGGAGTCTGTTCGCGTAGCCATGCCGCGAGTATACTGCGCCGCGTGCGCCGGGGCGAGGCCAAGCAACGAGGCGAGGGCGGCCGCCGCCGAACGCGATCAGCAGGGCGCCCGAGGCGACCCGGATGACGGCCATCGTGCGCGGTCGCAGCGCGGCTCGCATCCGGCCGACCACGAGCCCCAGCACGATCCACCACGCGGTCGAACCGAGGAACACGCCCAACGCGAACATCGCGACCCCGCCGGCCGACAGCAGCGCGGAGCGCTCCAGCACGCCCGCGACGATGGCGGTGAACGACAGGATCGTCGCTGGGTTCACGAGCGTCAGTCCTAGCGTCGAGGCGAAGGCGGCGAGGTGGTCGCGCGGCGTCGCGCTGGGCTTCGCGTTCGCCGCGGCGTTGTCGCGGATGGCCCGCACGCCGAGCGCGATCAGCGCGATGCCGCCGACGACGTGCAGCGGTAGCGCGAGGCGCGTCACGATGCGCAGCGCGATCGTCAGTGCCGTGCCGGCAAGGTATGCGTACACCGCGTCGGCGACCGCGGCGCCGAGACCGGAGCAAATGCCGTTAGCGATCCCGTTCGCCAGCGTCCGGCGAATGCAAAGCAGCCCGATCGGGCCGATCGGCGCAGCGACGGCAAACCCGATCGCCACGCCGCGAACCAGCGTGTCCACAAAAACCTCTCGGAAAACGAAGCGCGAAAAGAACGGATCGCCGCGGCGATGCCGTCAGCGCTGTCGCTGTCGACGAGAAAGTTCGTGGCTCACAAGGGCTAGATGCTAGCACCCACCATGCCCGACCGTCAACGTGCGGGAATAGACGGGCGTCGCCGGGGGACGGTCATGTGTCGCTCTTCTGCGATTTGTTCTTGTTTGCGCGTCGCGCGCGGATTAAGCTGAACGTGGCAAGCCCCATGCCAACTATGCTGCAGACGAGTCCAAAGAGTGTAGCGTAGTAGGCCGGCGTGCCGTGTTGCATCGCACATCCAATCTTTTCGACGTAACGTGATGTTCCCAGCAGGAGCGACGGACCCTCAGCGGCTTGATTCCGCTTGCGCGATCTTGCCTACGCCTCGTCCCAGTCGATGAACAGCGGTGACGACCCACTTCCACCATCTGCTAGACCCTGACCGTCCGGAGGCGACGATTTAGATCCTTGGTCGAGCGCCGGGGGCGTATCGGCCAGCAGCAGTGATGTTGTGTTCGGCGCCGGGCTTGAGGACGGACACGGCACAGCTGTAGCGCCCGATAACGCCCACCCTATGGCCGTAAGTGCAAGCGCTGGGATAGTGATCTCCGGTTGCGACAGAGCGGCGATCCCGATAATTATTCCACTCAAGCCAAATGAAAATCCCCCCGCGCCCAATGTTGCTGCGTTTTGCGCACATTGCGTTTGTGGAACATTGTTCCAGTTCGTAGGGACGCCAACCCCGCCGGCCAGGACCTGATATACCGCATCGCCAAAGCCGGTGTACGATATATCGAGATTACCATCATCATCGAACCAGACTGCTCCACTCCCGATGGTCGGATCCGAGAAGCGCGTCAGCGGATAGCCAGGGATGGGCGTGATTGTCGTGGCGCCGATGGTGAACGGATTGCCGCTGAAGGCGGCGCTCGACGACGTGAACATCAAAGGCGACAAGCCATAGCCCGAAAAGGTGACGGAGGTTCCCGGCACGACGGAATAACTGACCGTCGCTCCATGGCTATCGGCTGCCGGTAAGCTCTGTCCGGCGCTCGTAGCCATGAGCATCCCTACGTAGTTAGCCGCGGTAATCACGCTCAAGCTACCAAGTCCCAGACCTGCCTTGCCGCCGCCGCATACTGATTCCGACCGTCTCTTTCCGGTACCCAACGGTATGTCGCACTGAGGGTCCCGCTTCGGGGCCACGAGCTGTGCACCGCCGCTGCTGCATGCGGCGGCTCCGGTCATCGCGAGACCGGACACGAAAAGCTTCCGTGAGATCACAAGACACCGTCCCTTTTGATCACGAGAGCGCGGAAATGTAGAGGGCACCACCTGGGTGCGCCCTTCCGCAGCGTGCAAATGGCTTCCGCGCTCGTACCATTGAGCGCCGGGAACCGCTGCAGCATACTACAACTCTATGCCCGGCCGCAACTCAACCGAGTGGACAAAAGGTACGGCGGATCAACTGCCCTTCGGCCGCCAAGGACAAAATTGCAGCCGCTAGACTGCGCGCGAGGCATGGAACCTCAGCGACGTTGACGCCAGTGATGGAGTTCGATCCAGCATCGCTGGGTCACATGGTGAAAATGGCCGACAATCAGGCGTGGGCGCTAGCATCGATGCTGAGATGCGAAAAAAGAGTGCATGCCGACAATCACCCATCTCGTGGGATTGATGGTAATGGGCTCGGGGGCCGGGCAGCCCGTAGCGCAATCCTGCAGGCCGGAGGAATCGCCCCTGACGCTCGCTAAGAGGGGCGGGCCGAGCGCGCTTGGAGAGCGGGTTGCCTCGTGGGCGCGGCGGAGCGAAGGGTGGGCACGTGCCGTCGAGCAGCCGTCTCGTAGGTGCCTCCGTGGCGGCGGGTGTTCTGCTCGTCGTGGCACAGGTGTGCCCGCTCGGATGGCCGGCCCGTCCGGCGGGGGCGGAGCCGCTGCCGCGCGCCGGCTGCCTCGAGTGCCGTGACTCCGGCTCGCAGCCGGTCATCTCGTCGAACGGCACGACCAGCGGGACCGCGATCGTTTGGGCGCTGAAGACCCCGGGCGGCAGCGGCGGCTCGATCACCTTGTACGCCTTCGATGCGCTCAACATGGGGACGACGCTGTTCACCGGCAAGGCCGGAACGTGGACCCAAGCGGCTGGAACGGCGTGGATCGGCGGCGCGTTGGTATCACCACTGGTGGCAAACGGGAAGGTCTACGTCCCGACCGACGGCAGCGTCGCCGTCTTCGGGCTCCACTAGGCGGAGGGAACGGGGATGCAGGTGCGAGGTTGGTCGACCGTCGTCGCGATGGCCCTGGTAGTCGCCACCGCGCCGCCGGCAGTGCTGGCGCAGGCGGCCTCGCCGGCGCCGGCGCCGGCAGTGGACCGCGCAGCCTTCCTGCGAACGGTGAATGCGCACGCGATCCTCCCGCACGCCGAGTACGGGACGATTGCATCGATCAGCGGTACGCAACTCACGCTGCTCTTGCGCAGCGGCAAGACGCTGGCGGTCGACGCGAGCCAGGCGATCGCGAGCGGGCAGTACTCCGCGCCACTGTTCGTCGGGAAGGTCGTCGTCATCGAGGGTAGCCCGCGAGCGGACGGCGTCTTCGCCGCGCAGCGGGTGAGCCGCCTGACGCGCCTAGACGCGCAAACAGCGGCCGACCACTGACGGCCGCCGCGACGCGCTAGTAGCCGCGGCGTCGAGAGAGCGGCAGCGGCAGCTCGCGCTGCACGACACCGCGAAGTGCCAAAAACACATGCGCGTCGTGCTTTATACCGACGAGCCTGCCCACCGCATCGAGCGCGGCGCGCGGCTCGATCGCCGGCCGCAGCGGAGACGGCCGCAAGAACGCATCGAACTGATCCGCGATGACGACGATCTTGGCGAGCAGCACCGGCACGACGTCGTCGTACAGCATTTCGATGAGCGGCGCGAAATCGGCAAGCTCGGGATGACGCTGCACGATCGCGACGGATTCGCTCCGCATACGTAATTGCGCGTGCAAGAGCTCGGTCGCATGCGCCCAGCAAAGGTCCCGTAGCTCTTCTTGCGGCACAGCCAGCGCTCCAATTTCGTGGAGCAGGCCCGTAACGTAAGCCGCTACCATCTCTGCCTTGTTGAAGCCCAGCGCCTGCGCGACAAGCGACGCCAAACGTGCAGTCCCAAAAGAATGCTCGACGAGGTCTGGATCCACCACGGCCAGCCGGTTCACCAGATCCGCCGCGACTTCCACCGCCGCCTGATCTCGCGCGCCAACCGTGGCAAGCGAAGCGCCCACACCGACCTCCCCAGTCTGTATTGAGAATAGCCTTTAGGGTGTCGGAGCCCGGCCCACCTTTACGTTTCCGAAACAAATTGTCTTTTGCTCGTTTGTGTTGTTGCGTAAGGACACAGGCTCGTTTCGGCGCGGTACTAGCCGAGAGGTCGCCGCAGCGTGAAGGACGGGCGATGCTCGCGCTCGCCTTGTCCGCGGCCGTCGCCGGCGTCGACGCCCATCTCGTGCGGGTCGAGACGGACTCCGCTGCGGGTCTGCCCGCCTTCGGAATCGTCGGCCTCCCCGACCGCGCGCTCAACGAGTCGCGGGACCGCGTGCGCGCGGCGATCGTCAATTCCGGTTTCGCCTTCCCGCCGGGCCGCCTGTTGGTGAACCTCGCGCCGGCGGACATGCGCAAGGCCGGTGTCGGCTTCGATCTGCCGATCGCTCTCGCGCTGCTGGCGACCGACGAGCAGCTCGACGGCGCAGCGCTGCGCGAGTACGTCGTCTGCGGCGAGTTGGCGCTCGACGGCAGCTTGCGGGCCGTTCCCGGCGTGCTGGCGATGACGTTGGCCGCGAAGCGCGGTGGGGTGGCGCGCATCCTCGTCCCGGAGGCGAATCGCGACGAGGCCGCGCTGGTGGAGGGAATCGACGTCTTCGCGGTGCCGACGCTGGCCGAGGCGATCGCCGTCGTGCTCGGTCGCGGCGCGCAATTCCGCCGCCGCGGCGCGACCGTGCTCGCGCACGGTGAGCGCCCGACTTGCGGCGACTACGTCGACGTGCGCGGCCAGCTCTTGGCGAAGCGCGCGCTCGAGATCGCCGCCGCCGGCGGTCACAACTTGGTGCTGGTCGGTCCACCGGGTTGCGGGAAGACGATGCTCGCGCGACGTTTGCCCTCGATCCTGCCGGCGATGACGACCGGCGAAGCGCTCGACGTCACCAGCGTCTACAGCATCGCCGGGTTGCTCGGCGCGCGGCCGCGCGTCGTGACGACGCGTCCGTTTCGCAGCCCGCACCACACCGCCAGCCGCGTGTCCCTGGTCGGCGGCGGTTCGCAGCCGCGCCCCGGCGAGATCTCGCTGGCGCAGCACGGCGTGCTCTATCTCGACGAGCTGGCCGAGTTCCCGCGCTCGACGCTCGAGGTGCTGCGCCAACCACTCGAAGAGGGGACGGTGACGATCGCGCGCGCCGCCGGAACGCTGACCTTCCCGGCGCGCTTCATGCTGGTCGCCTCGATGAACCCGTGTCCGTGCGGCTTCCGCGGTGTACGCGGCTCCGACTGCCGCTGCGACGACGCCCTCGTCCAGCGCTATCTCGGCAAGCTCTCCGGCCCGCTGCTCGACCGCATCGACCTGCACGTCAGCGTCTCGCGGGTCTCGTTTGGCGAACTCACCGAGCACGATGGCGGCGAGACCTCGGCGGCGATCCGCGCCCGCGTCGAACGCGCCCGCGCGCTGCAGACCGCGCGCCTGGCGGATCGTCCCTACGCGACCAACGCCGCGATCCCGGCGGCCGACGTGCGCGCGCTCTGCCCGCTCGCCGCCGACGCGCTGGCGCTGCTCGAGGGCGCCGTCACGCGCGGGACGCTGAGCGCCCGCGCGTTCGACCGCGTCACCCGCGCCGCGCGCACGATCGCGGATCTCGCTGGCGCGGAACGCATCGCGCGCATGCATGTCGCCGAAGCCTTGGTCTACCGCGCTGCGGCCTCCCGCTCGCCTGCGGCGGCGTGAGCGGAAACGCGCTCGAACGCTAGCGCAGCCGTCTTCGAGCAGAGGCCGTCAGAGCTCCGCCCCGGATCCGCTGGGGACCCAACCCGGCGGAAACGACCCGCCCGACACACCGCCGTGACCTGAGCCGCTCACGACCCCGGTATACAGTTCGAAATTGCCGAAATCCACGATGACGGTATTCGGGCCGGGACCCACCGTAAAGGTAAAGCCGTCAGGAGAGACCACGACGTTCGCCGGTCCATCCGCCGCGACGCTAGCTTTTCCCAACACGGAATAGATCGTGTTCCAGGTATCTCCGGGCGGAAACGGTTGCCCGCCAGGCACGGGGGTAACCGGATTGACCGCTTGGGTACTCACCGAGACACTCGCTTGGTTTCGGCTCGCGATGGAAGCCCAATTCGAAGTGCACTTGGTGGAGTGTTGCGTGACGTTCCAACTGTCGACCGAACCCGCTTGAGGCGCCGACCATACGAAGCCGCCGTAGGCAAAGACGTACGGCACGTTATCCAAGTCATGGACGACGAAGGTAACTCCGAAATCTTGCGGCGGCGCCGTCGAGTCGAACGTATCGCCCCGATTGGTATACGATCCCCAGAAGTGACACGTGCCATTCTGTTGTATCGTGAGATTCGCCTCGTATGCGCACTCCGCAGCGTCGCTCCCGGTAGTACCATTGCCGGTTCCGCCGGTGAAGTTCAGCGTGGACGGAAGACTCACCGTCGATGGGAACTTCTCTCCTCTTGGCTTCCAGAGCTTGTTGTCGGCAGTTGCGATCGGCCCCAATCCAAGCGGAGCGCCATTCTTATCGCCGTTAATTGCGATCACGGAATTCGGGGCGAATGCGCTTTGAATGAAGCAATAACCCGAGCCGGCCGGATCCTCGACGAATCGCCAGAGAAACTGGTCGGCCAGCTTCTTATTCGCCACGAGTGTCCCGCTCGGCGAAATGGAAATGACACTGCCATCTAGCTTGCTACTGATCATGAAGACATCCGATGGCGTTCCCGCCGGCCCCGGCTTGAACTCCCACTGTTGATTGTCGTTGTCGGTCGACTTCTGCTGGAACGCGTCGAGATCGGCGACTTCCTGCTTCGATGCGCGCTGGATGTCGATGACCTTGCCGCTCTTGCTCGCTATGAAGCAAAAACCCATAACAGACCTCCGTTCGAAGCGTTGGCATTCTCCCTGGCTCGTCGATTCTACCACACCATGACGGATCACGTCGCGAGGCCGTACCCGCGATTCGCGCCAGCACCTCGCCGAAGCCCTCGTCTACCGCGCGACCGCCGCGCGGCCGTCAGTAGCAGCCTAGTACGGCACGTAGTATGCGTCGGCCGGCGTGTACATCCAGGACGGAAAGTAGACCTGAAAGGGGTTCATCGCGTTCACTTCGGCATACTCGTTCTGAACGTCCGTCCACCTGGTCGGGGAGTGAGGGTCGAAGACGGTATTGCCCCCCCATGCCCATTCCATGACCCCCAACGGAACCCAGGTGGCATTGAGTTGGTCGGGCTTGAACATCAAGTACATTCGAAACTGTTCGAACTCATCCGATACTTCACGATCCGGCACTAGGAGCCCGTTGTCGGTCCTCACTGCGATGAGTCCCGGTCCGTCACTCGTTGAAATACCCCGGGCCACCCCCATACCGGGCAGATGGACCGGGTCCCCGTAAAAGGGCCGCGTCGGATTGTCCGGACGGGAGTCGATGATGTAGACGTCATTCAAGCTCGAGCGAAGTCTGCCGCTCGTCGTGTGCCGATACCGCGATAACTTCACCAGTTGAAGAAAGGCTATCGTCCCGGTGGCCGTGCCGACGGACCTCACGCCGGCTGTGAATGAGATGCCGACGGCCTTATCGCCGAGTGGTAATCCAAGTTGGAGCGTCCACGCTTTGTCGGGGCGCGCTCCGGCAACCGGGAATCCGATCTGGGCAGAAAAGTCCTGGACTTCCGGTGCATACACGTGGACGACATCCGTTGCAAAACCGGGGCCGACCGACGTCATTCCGACGGCCGTGATTTCGTGTGTGCCTGCACGAAAGAAGCAGAGCTGGATTGGATTCCCTTTGACGTCACCCGGCCCGACGGGGACCACGCCGGCCGCTTGATAGGTCACCACATAATTCTTGACCGCGACGTCCACCGGAATCGTCCAGGTGACGTTGGTCATCGGGAGGTTGGTTCTGCCGTCTTTCGCCACGTACTGTTCGACGTCGCCGACGACCGCGTAGAGCGGGAAATCGGGCTCTACTCGGGCGGCGTCCGTTCGCACCTTTTCAATACGGCCCGCCGTATCGACGACCGGCTCGGGCGTGGTAGGTCTCGACATCGGCTCCCCTCAGGTCCTCGGACGCCCGATCCATCTCAAGGCCACAAGAAAGTTCTGCGGGCTGCCGGGAACGTATTTCCCGGATCCGATTCCATCGAGAATACCGACATCATTGAGGAAGAAGGTCAGGTAGCAGCCGATACTTTTCACGGTAGTCGGGTCGACCTGCAGCGAGACTTCCATCGGGACCAGCGCACCGTGAGGTCCGAGGTCCTTCTGGCTCGTCCTTTGTGCGACCGGATGCTTAAACGGGTAGCTCCACGTGGCGTCAGACAACGCAGCGCACTTGAGGGTCAGTTTGCCGGCCCCGCGGGCGGTCGTTGGAAAGACGGGAGTGACATACCACGTGATCGTCGAGTCCGCCAACGCCTTCGGAGGAGCCGCCACCATGGTGAGAATGAGAGCCAACGAGACGACGACAACACGAACCATGGTCACACCTCAAAGCGACGAATCTGGGCACCGCAGTTCGAGGGGTTCGCGTCGATTGCCTCTGAATGAAGCAGCATGGGGCGCGATGTAGCGATGCGACGACGAGTGCGCCTAACGATGACACTGCTGGCCGGTGTATGCGTAACGCTGAGCGCGGTCGCTTCGGGCGGCACGCCGGCTCGCGCACAAGCGAGCGTCACCTCGCCGTCCGCACCGCGCAGCAGCGTCCCAGCCGCATGGAGCGCGTTCGCCGGCGCTTGGGCTGGGATCGTGGCCTACTCGGCGACCGTTACCGCCTTCGAACGGGCCGACGCGCGCGCCGAGACGTTAGTCGTCGACTATCGCTTCCGCAAGCCCTCGAATGTCACGGCGCGGATCGTGTCGGGCCCGAACCCCGGCGCGGTTCTCGTCTGGGACGGCGGGCCGACGATGAGCGCGCACCTCGGCTCCGGCATGATGTACGTGCTGGCGAAGCGGCTCTCACTGCACGATCCCTCGGCGATCTCACCGCGCGGCTCGTCGATCGACCAGTTGAGCTTCGCCTACGTCCTCAACCACGGGCAAAGCACGCCGGGGACGGTCGCGCAGCGGCCAGGCGAGGTGATCGATGGCGTCGCCACCCAGGCCGTCGAGATCGTCCCGCTCGTCCCCGCCGACGACGGCGGCCTGACGCGCGAAGTCGTCGAGCTCTCGCCGACGACCCACCTCCCGGTCCGTATTCTCGGCTACGAGGGTTCGACGCTCGTCCGCAAGATCGACTTCGCGAACATCAACTTCGAGCGCTGACGCGCGGCGGTGACGACCGGAAGCGGTGGCAGCACGCCGATCTCGTTGGGATCGATCACCGCGCGAGAATGGTCACGCCGACGCGCCATTCGTTCGGAGACATCTGAAGAGATCGTCTTGCGCAGCGCCACGTATCCCTCGATCCAGGCTGCTTTTGGCTTCGCGTACGTCATCGGCACGTGCGTCACGTCCAAATGATTGGGCGTCCACCACGCCGATATTGCCACGATCTCGTCCTGCGCCCGTCGTTCCACAGTAGGCCTCCGTCGATCTCTTCTTCCTCGAAAGCAGGGGTGGCAAACAGGCACTCGGTGAGCGTTTGGTGAGAACCTCCCACATTCCTTAGGGTGTTTCGGGGTCGAACCGTTTAGGCAGGCCCTGCCAGCACTGGAAGTACTCGGCTTGCAGTTCCGCCGATTCAAGCGCCGTGCGGGTCGGGTGGAGCACCAAGCGCGTCTCGAACATGAAGGCCAGCGTGTCGGTGATGTGGGCGGGCTGCGCGGTGTCGGCGGCGCTGGCGCGCGCGAACGTCTCGGCGTCCGGTCCGTGCGCGCTCATCGCGTTGTGCAGGCTGGCCCCGCCGGGGACGAAGCCTTCTTCTTTTGCGTCGTAGGTGCCGTGCACGAGGCCCATGAACTCGCTGGCGACGTTGCGGTGGAACCACGGCGGCCGGAACGTATCTTCCGCGACCTGCCAGCGCGGCGGGAAGATCACGAAGTCGATCTCGTCGGCGCCGCCGGGCACGCCGGGTGACTGCAGCACGAGGAAGATCGACGGATCGGGGTGGTCGTAGCTGACCGTGCCCAACGCGTTGAAGCGCCGCAGATCGTAGACGTAGGGCGCGTAGTTCCCGTGCCATGCGACGACGTCGAGCGGCGAGTGGCCGATCGCGGCCGACCACAGGTTCCCTTGGAACTTGGTGACCAGCGTGAAGTCGCCCTCGACGTCCTCGTACCACGCGACCGGCGCCAGGAAGTCGCGCGGGTTCGCCAAGCCGTTCGCGCCGATCGGGCCGAGGTCGGGGAGGCGGAACGCCGGCCCGTAGTTCTCGCACACGTAGCCGCACGCGTCGCCGTCGAGCAGCTCGACGCGGAAACGCACGCCGCGCGGGACGAGCGCGATCTCCTGCGGCGCCACGTCGAGTAACCCCAGCTCCGTCGCCAGCCGCAGCCGGCCGCGTTGCGGGACGATCAACAGCTCGCCGTCGGCGTCGCAGAAGAAGCGGCCCTCCATCGAGCGGTTCGCGGCGTACAGGTGGACTCCGCAACCGGCTTGCTGCGCCGGATCGCCGCAGCCGGCCATCGTGACCAGGCCGTCGACGAAGTCGGTGGGGCGCGTCGGGGCGGGGAGCGGATCCCAGCGCAACTGGTTGGGCGGCGTCGCGAGCTCGTCGAACCGGCTGATCAGCGCGCCGTTCTCGATCCGCGTGAACGGCCGGTGCACGGCGGCCGGACGGATGCGGTAGAGCCAGCTGCGCCGGTTGACGGCGCGTGGTACGTTGAACGCGGTCCCGGAGAGCTGTTCGGCGTAGAGGCCGTAGGGCGGACGCTGCGGCGAGTTGCGGCCGACCGGGAGCGCGCCGGGGAGCGCCTCGGTGGCGAACTCGTTGCCGAACCCGGATTGATAGGTGAGCGCCGTCGCCGTCCGCGTCGCGAGCATCGCGCTTACCGCGGCGCCTCGAGCACGCCGCGCCGAATCTGATCCTCTTCGATCGACTCGAACAGCGCGCGGAAGTTGCCCTCGCCGAAACCGTCGTCACCTTTGCGCTGGATGAACTCGAAGAAGATCGGGCCCAGCACGGTCGCCGAGAAGATCTGCAGCAACACTTTGGTCGTGCCGCCGTCGGCGACGGCCTCGCCGTCGATCAAGATGCCGCGCGCGGCGAGGCGGTCGAGCGGCTCGCCGTGGCGCGGCAGACGCGCCTCGGCTCGCTCGTAGTAGGCCGACGGCGGCGGCGGCATGAACGCGAGTCCGTTCCCGCGCAGCCGGTCGACGGTGGCGTAGATGTCGCGCGCGCCGCAAGCGACGTGCTGGATCCCCTCGCCGTCGTAGCGGCGCAGATACTCCTCGATCTGGCTGCGGTCGTCGGCCGACTCGTTGATCGGGATGCGGATCTTCCCGCACGGGCTCGTCATCGCGCGCGAGAAGAGTCCGGTCATCTTCCCTTCGATGTCGAAGTAGCGAATCTCGCGGAACCCGAACAGCCGCTCGTAGAACCTCGACCAGACGTCCATCCGGCCGCGGTGGACGTTGTGGGTCAGGTGGTCGACGTAGTGCAGGCCGGCGCCGGCGGGCTTGGGGTCGCGCTCGCCGAGCCAGTCGAACTCGCCGTCGTACGGCGAGGCACCACCGCGGTAGCGGTCGACGAAGTAGAGCAGCGAGCCGCCGATCCCCTCGATCGCCGGCACGTCGAGCGCCTTCGCGTCGGCCGTGAGGTCGGCGGCAGTCGCACCGGCGGCGACTGCGTGCCGGAGGGCGTGCTGCGCGTCGACGACGCGCCACGCCATCGACGAGGCGCACGGGCCGTGCTCGGCGGCGAACGCAATCGCTTGCGAGCCCGGCTCGGAGTTGGCCAAAAAGGTGACGTCGCCCTGACGCCAGAGCGCGATCGACTTGCGCTTGTGCCGCGCGACCGCGGTGAAGCCCATCTGCGCGAAGAGCGCGTCGAGCACGTGCGGATCGGGGTGGGCGAACTCGACGAACTCAAACCCGTCGGTCCCGGCGGGGTTGGCGTCGGAGATCGTCGCGGGCGGCGCGTTGTGCGGATACGGGCCCATGTCGCTGCTTCCCCCGGGGTGGCAATAGTTTCGTTTGAAACTACCTGCTGCTGTGGTATCGTAGGGAGCGATGGCGACCCTGTCAAGAGCCCGCCCCCCGGCGACTCGCTCCGCATCGTTCGAGCTGGCGCGCTTCCTGCCGTACCGCCTCTCGGTGGTCACCGAACAGATCAGCCGGCTCGTCGCCCGCACCTACGCGGAGCGCTTCGGCCTGAGCGTCGCCGAGTGGCGGGTGATCGCCCACCTCGGCTACTCGACGCGGCTGAGCCCGTTGGCCGTCGCCGAGCGGACGGCGATGGACAAGGTGAAGGTCAGCCGGGCGCTGGCGCGGCTGACGGCGCGGCGCCTGGTGCACCGTGAAGCGAACCCGCACGACGGGCGCGGCGCGATCCTCACCCTGACGTCGAGCGGCCGCTCCGTCTACGAACGCATCGTCCCGAGTGCCCTCGCGATGGAGCGTACGATCCTCGGCGCGCTCGAGCCCGCCGAGGTCGCGCGGCTCACCGGGCTCCTCGACCGCCTCGAAGCGCGCGTCGCGCTCCTTGAGCGCGAAACCCGCGCAGTGCCGGCGACGTAGCTGGAGCGGTGCAAAGTCTCGTCGTTCTCGAGCACACGCCCTGGTGGGTCTTGGCCATCCTGGCAGTCTTGATCTTCACCGGCGTCCAAGCGCTTCGGCCGCGCGTCGTGCCGGTGGGGCGGCTGTTGCTCGTCCCCGGGATCTTCATCGGGTGGGGGATCCTGAGCGTCGTCCAGCGTTCGGCCGCGACACCCGTGCTGGCCTTGGATTGGATCGCTGCCGACGCCCTCGGGGTCGCAATCGGGTGGACGACGGCGCGCCTGGACGGGTTCGCGTTCGCCGCGGACGGGCGCTTCGTCCGCGTCCCAGGGAGTCCGATGCCGCTCGTGCGCAACGCGGTGATCTTCGTCGCCCGGTACGCACTCGCGGTCGCAGCGGCGTTTGCGGCGACGGCGACCGCGCACGCGCAGCTCGTCGCGTGGGACGTCGCGGTCTCGGGGCTTGCGACCGGGTATTTCGTGGGCTGGCTCGCCCGCTTCGCGCGCGCCCGCCGAACGGCGGAACAGCCCTAAGCCCCGAGCGCCGCGGCGAGCGCGGCGGCGGGGAGCGCGGCGAGCGGGCTCGGATCGGTTGGCGTGGCATCGTCGCGCAGCGTCCGCTCCCACCACCCGACGTCGTGCCACGCGCCGCGCTTGAAGCCGGTCTGACGATAGACGCCGACGAGCGTGAACCCGGCTCCCTCGTGCACGGCCACGCTGCCGGCGTTGGGCAACGCGATGCCGGCGTAGGCCCGGCAATACCCCTGCTGCGCCAGGATCGTCAACAGCGCGGCGTACAGCCGCGTCCCGATCCGGCGCCCGCGGTACGCGGCGTCGACGTAGATCGCCACGTCGACGTCCCACCGATACGCCGGCCGCGGGCGGTGCTGCGAGGCGTAGGCATAGCCGACAACGGCGCCGTCGACCTCGGCCGTCAACCACGGATACTGCCCCAGCGTCTTGCGGACCCGCTCGGCCATCTCGTGCGCGCTCGGCGGCTCGGTCTCGAACGAGATCGCCGTCTCGGCGACGACCGGCCCGTAGATCGCGGCGAACGCCGCACCGTCGTCGGGGCGGGCCAACCGCAGCGTCACCTCCGTCATCCCACCAGCCTCCGCAAAAACGCCGCGTGATCGTAGGAATTCGACTGCCCGAACTTCACCACCACAGTATCGTTCGCCGGCAGCACGTAGAGTGCTTGACCGCCCGCGCCGCTGGCGTACACGACGTCGGGCCGCGCCTCGAGCGGGCTGCGCCACCAGGCCAGACCGTAGCGCGGGTTCGCCGCCGATCCGACGAAGCACGCGGCGAGCAGCTCGCGCGGGACGAGCGTCGCGCCGTTCCACACGCCGCCGTCGCGCACGAGCCGGCCGAACTTCAGCCACTCGCGCGCACCCAGGAACGCCCCGGTCGGCAGCGGCTGCGTCCCGTCGCGCAGCGTCCGCCACGAGCCGACGCGCAGTCCGATCGGATCGAGCAGCCGCTCGTGCAGATACGCCTGCGGCGTGCTCCCGCGCGGTTCGAGCTTGCGCGCCAAGACCGCGCCGAACACCTGCAGCGGGATCCCACCGTAGGTGAAGCGTGTACCGGGCGAATCGCGCAGCGGCGCCGCCAGTGCCTGCTCGTAGGTCGGGACCGCGTTGCCCAAGCCGCCAAAGCCGATCCCGCTGGTGAGCTGCAGCAGCTCGCGCAGGGTGACCTGCGCCTTCGCCGCGTCGGCCGCCCACGCGTCGATCGTCGCGCCGACCGGCTCGTCGAGCCTCAGCAACCCATCGCGCTCGGCGAGCACGGCCAGCACGCCCCAGAAGCTCTTCGTCCCGCTGTACAGCGCGTGGGGCCGCTGCCCGTCCCAGCCCTCAGCATAGCGTTCGAGGGCGACCTCGTCGCCGCGCAGCACGAGCAGCGCGTGGAGCCGATGGCGCTCGGCATAGGCGAGCGCGGCGTCGAGGTCCATGCGCGCTCGTTCGGCGAAGGACGGCGCGTGCATCCCGAAGCCGAACGGTTGATCGCCGCCCTACGGCTGCAGCCGCACCCCGAGGGCGGTTGGTACCGCGAGACCTACCGCAGCGCCGAGCAGGTCACCACGCCGCGCGGGACGCGGCGCAGCGCGACCACGTCGATTTACTTCCTGCTCACCGACGCGGCGTTCTCGGCGTTCCACCGTCTGTGGTCGGACGAAACCTGGCACTTCTACCGCGGCGACCCGGTACGGGTCGAGCTGATCGCGCCCAGCGGCACCTACGAGCAGCGCCTGCTCGGCGCCGGCGATGCGCTGCAGACCAGCGTCCCGAGCGGGACCTACTTCGCCTCGCACGTCGACGAGCCGGGCGGTTATGCGCTGGTCGGCTGCGACGTCGCACCCGGCTTCGAGTTCGCCGATTTTCAGCTCACGACGCGTGCGATGCTGACTGCCGCGTACCCGCAGTACGGTCCGCTGATCGCGCGCTACACGCGCTGAACGACCGCAGCCAGCGCGTAGCGCAGCGGCGTCACCGTGTCGTCGCGCGTCACCAGGCCGCGCGCGCGCAGATGCTCGAGGTGCGCCAGCGTCTCGGCGACGGCGAACTGCTGATGGGCCGGGTGCAGCGCGTCGAACGGATCGCCGCGCCGCCGCCAGAGCAGGCCGCGCGCGACGCCCGCGCCACTGGTCGCGCCCTTGGCCAGGACGGCGAGCACTTGCGCCTCGCGGTGCTCGTGATGCGCCAACAATTCCTCGACGCGCCCGGGCAGATCGGCGAACGGTTCGCCGTGCGCCGGCAACGCGCCGTGCGAGGGGATCGCCGCCACGGCCCGCAACGAGTCGACGTAGTTGCCCAGCGGGTCGCCGCGGCCTTCGCGCCAGACGCCGACGTGCGGCGTCACCGGATCGAGGACGTGGTCGCCGGTCAGCACCTTGCCGCTGACGCTGTCGAAAAAACACAAATGACCCGGCGTGTGGCCGGGCGTCCAGATGGCGCACAGCCGGCCGATGCGCGCGCCGTCTTCGAGCAGATCGGTCGGCACGGCGAGCTCGGTGCGATGATGTTGCTCGTCGTCTTCGATCGAGCCGTCGAGCTCGAAACCGTTGCGCGCGGTCCACGCGTCGGCCTCGAGGTCGGCGGCGCGTGGATCGGCCAGGATCTGCTGCGCGACGGCCCAGTCGCGCGGATGCATCCCCAAGCGCGGGACCCCGTCGCGCAGCAGCGTCGCCGCCAAGCCGTAGTGATCGAAGTGGACGTGCGTGATGAGCAACCGGCGCACGTCGGCCAGCGTTCGCCCGACCTCGCTGAGCCCGGCGTCGAGTGCCGCGCGCACGTCGTCGGCCTTCCAGCCGCAGTCGACCAGCGTCCAGCCACCCTCACCCGCATCTTCGAGCAGGTACCCGTTGATGTAGCGCATCGGGTTCCCGGCCATCGGGAGTCGGATCTGAACGATGCCGTCGCCGAGGTCGGTGGTGAGGGGGAGATCGTGCGCCATACCGACACGCCCATTCGTCGGATCGCGGCGCGCCCCCGCCGCCGCTCTCGGCGCTTACGCGGACGCGGACTCTCGCGCGGCGACGAGCGCCGCCCGCTGGGTCGCGGTCTCGGCCCGGTGACACGCGAGGCAGAGCGTCTCCAGGTTCTCCAAATGGTGTGCGCACGAGAGCTGTCCGTGCCGCCCGACGCACGGCACGACGTGATTGACCTCCAGCCGCGCGACGCGCTTGGCCACGCGCCAGGCGCGCATCGCGGCCAGGTACCGCGCGTGCACGCGAAACGCGGTTGCGGTGGGGCGCTTGGGCCCGCTCGCGCCGCAGCGCCGGCAGCGATAGCGGTCGCGCCGCTTCGCCGTGCGCCGCGCGACCGACCACCAGTGGTTGGCCCAGAACATCTCGCCGCAGCGGTCGCTGCACCACGTCCGCCGCCGCGCCGGCAGCGGCGTGGCGCACCACGCGCACGCTCCATCAGCCAGCGGCGGCGCGAGCGAACAGACGGCCAGGAGCGCGTCGCGCTTCACGCGATCACCGGCGGCGCGGCGCGCGCGCGACCAGCTCCAGGCGCGTGCCGATCGGGTCGGTGAAGAACACCGCCCAGTAGCGGTCGTCGTGATCCCAACGCTCGACCTCGCGCGCACCGAGCGCGCGCAACTCGTCCACCCAGCTGTCGAGCTCGGTGCGTGGGACGGCGAAGGCGATCCGCGTGCGCGGGACGATCATGTCCTGGTCCTCGATCACGCCGAAGAACGCGCCGATGCGATCCGGGCTGGTCTCCTCGTACCACTCGACCGCGTTGTAGCGCTCGCCGTCGGCGTCGTGCCAATCGCCGTGCGGATCGACGTAACTGTATGCCTTGCGAGTCAGCCCCAGCTTCGGCAGCAGCGCGGCGTAGAAGCCTTCGACGGCCGCGAGCGAGGGGACGCGCAGATCGACGTGATCGAAACCGCGAAACGGCACGGTCAGCGCAGGGCGGGCTGGCCGAGATCCTCCGCCAGCAGCGCCGGTGAGCCTTCACCGCCGAGAAAGACGCCGAGCTGCGCGACCGAGAACTGCATCCCGGTCCAGAACTGGCCGAACTCGCCGAAGCGCGCCGACGCTTCGTCGAAGCGCATCGCGTAGACGAGCTTCTTGAAGACCAGCGGCTCGTCGGCGTACAGGTCGACGCCCCACTCCCAGTCGTCGAAGCCGACCGAGCCCGAGATCACCTGGGTGACGTGACCGTGATACGCGCGGCCGATCTTGCCGTGCTCGACCATCATGCGCGCGCGCGCGGCGTAGGCCGTCGAGTACCAGTTGTCGGTGCCGTCGCGCTTCTTGCTCATCGGATAGAAGCAGACGTAGCGGCGGTGCGGGATGCGCGCCCAGAGCCGGCTCGCGTTGCGCGGCTCCTGGGCCGCCTCGGTGAGCATCGCGTCGAAGGCGGCGTTCCACTCCTCGCCGTGCGGCGTGAGCCCGCGGTCGCGCAGCTCGGCGTGAATCTTCGCCGTCTGCTCGTACAGGCCGAGTTCGAGGATCGAGACGTACGACTCCAACGGTTCGAGCAGGTCGCGCAGCGCGAGCTTGTCGACCCGCGCCTGCACCTCGCCCAGCGCGTCGAACGTGCGCGCATAGTGGGTCAGCATCAGGTCGCCCTTGTGGCCGAGCAGCTGCGCGAGGCCGAGGTCGGTGTCGGCGTCGCGGGCGAGCGTCGCCAAGAGCGCCTGCGCCTCGCCGTCGATCGCCTGCCGCTGGTCGGGCGCAAGCGCGTCCCAGCGGCGCCGGTCGAAGCGGAACATGCGGTGCAGGATCGCCCAGCCGTCGAGCGACTCGGGGACGTTGGGATGTCTCACGGTACGCTCTCCTTCGGCGCCGCCGTGGCCGGCCCGTTTCGGTCGCGGCGCAGCTCGTCGCACAGGGCGGCCGGTCGCTCGCGGTACTTGGCCCACAACTGGGGCGTGTGGGCGACGTCGCCCAAGATGCGAGTCAGCCCGGCGTTGACCGGGGCCGGGACGCCGGCCTCATAGGCGGCCCGCGCCACCGCGCCGTTGAGGAACTCGACTTCGGTGCGGTGCTTGGCGCTGCGCAGGTCGAGCAGCAGCGAGGGCGGCTTGTCGCCCCGCGCGCGCGCGATGCGGCCGCCCAGCGTGGTCCGCGCGAGCGACATCGGCAGCGCCGCGATCGTCAGCATCGCGCGGACCGGGTAGCGCGGCAGGTCGAGCGCGCGGATGCCGCGTGCCCGCATCGTCGCGGCGACCTCGCGGATCGCCCGGATCTCCAGCGTGAAGACCGCGTCTTCGCGGACGATTCGCTCCGGCAGCAGGTCGAGGATCGCGCAGCTCGCGTTGGCGACGACGTTGAGCGCCAGCTTCGACCACTTGAGCGCGCGGTAGTCGGCGACGGCCTGCGTCGGCAGCCCGGTCGCGCCGAACGCAGCCAGCAGCCAATTGTGCGCGCTGCCGCCGACCGGCGCGCAGGCGATCCCGCCGCCACGCGCGGCGACGCCCTTCCCGCTCGCGTCGCGTCCGACCGGGACGGTCAGCGCCGCGGCGACGACGGCGTCGGCGCCGAATGCCTGCACCAGCAGCTCCTCGTTCCCGATCCCGTTCTGCGGGGTCAGGATCGTCGTCGCCGCCGGATTGCGCAGCGCGCGCTGCAAGGTCGCGATCGCGCCCGGCGTGTCGTAGGCCTTGACCGCGACGATGGCCAGGTCCGCGTCGACCGGCACGACGTCCTCGAGGGCGCGTGGCGCGTAGGTGACCTCGTTGCCGATCCCGCGCAGCAACTCACCGAGATACGTTCCGACGGCGCCCGCGCCGACGACGTAGACGCGCATCCGCGCTAGCTTCCCGTGCTGCCGAAGCCGCCCTCGCCGCGCGTGCTCACGCCGAGCGCCGCGACCTCGCGGAAGGCCGCCTGCACGACCGGCGCGACGATGAGCTGGGCGATGCGTTCGCCCCGCCGCACGACGAACGGCTCGCTGCCGAGGTTCGCCAAGAGCACGCCGACCGCACCCCGGTAGTCGCTGTCGATCGTGCCCGGGCTATTGAGGCAGGTCACCCCGAACTTCAACGCCAGGCCGCTGCGTGGGCGCACCTGCACCTCGTACCCGGCCGGCACCTCGAGCGCGAAGCCGGTCGGGATCAGTGCCCGCTCGCCGGGCGCCAGGACGAGATCCTGGGCGACGGCGGCGACGACGTCGGCGCCGGCCGCGCCGTCGCTCATATAGGCCGGTAGCGGCAGCCCCGCACCCTCCGGCAGACGCACGACCGCGACCAGCGGCGTCACTTGGCGAGCAGCTCTTCGAGCTCGGCCCGGAAGCTGGCCACGTCGCGGAAATCGCGGTAGACGCTGGCGAAGCGCACGTAGGCGATCGGATCGATGCGCTTGAGCGCCTCCATCAGCTTCTCGCCGATCAGCGCGGCCGGAACCTCGCTCTCGCCGCGGGCGAAGAGCTCACGCTCGATCGCCGCGACGGTCTCCTCCATCTGCGCCTCGGAGACGGCCCGCTTCTCACACGCGCGATGGAGCCCGGAGAGGACCTTGTCGCGATTGTACTGCTCGCGCCGGCCGTCTTTCTTCACGACGAACAGGCGCGGGGCTTCCATCCGCTCGTAGGTCGTGAAGCGGTGCTTGCAACCGAGACACTCCCGCCGCCGGCGGACGGAGTTGTCGTCGTCGCGTGAATCGACGACGCGCGTCTCGTTCTTGCGACAGTGCGGGCAGAGCAGGTCGGGTCGGTCCTCTCGGGGCGGGCACCCCTAGATGTAGTGGTGCCCGTCCAGTATAGCCCGAATCTACGGCGCCTCCTAGCCTTAGGAGGCGGCCCCGATCTTGAACATCTTCGTTCCGCACACCGGACACTTGCCTTCGGTCGCGGGCCGACCGTTCTTCATCTGGATCTGCTGCGCGTCTTTGATCTCGCGCTTGGTCTTGCACTTCACGCAATACGCTTCGGCTGCCATGGCTTGGTCGAACTCTCCCTTAAAGCGGCCCAGCCCGCTGTGCGGGCCGTGATCGCCGAGGGCCGTTACGGGGGGCGATGGGGAATCCCTTGGAGATTGGCCCTCGCCAGCAGGATCGTGCGGCGTGAACGAGCGGGCGCATGGACGGGCTGGAGCGCCGCTGGGTCGGCCGGGAAGAGCTGGACGGGCTGTGCGGGGAGCGCCTCGATGGGGTGGCGCTGGAGGGCCTCTGGGCCGCCGGCGCCCTCGACGGGCTGGCCGCCCCCTGCGTGGCGATCGTCGGCACCCGCGTGCCCTCCGACGAGGGCCGCCGCCGGGCCCGCCGGCTGGCCGAGGCGCTCGGGCGGGCCGGGGTGGCAGTCGTCTCGGGGCTCGCCCTCGGGATCGACGGAGCGGCCCACGAGGGGGCCTTAGCGGCCGGGGCGCCGACCCTGGGGGTCCTCGGCGGCGGTCACGGCCACTTCTTCCCGCCCCGCCACCGCGAGCTGGGCGCCCGGATCGTCGCCGCCGGGGGCGCCGTCGTCTCGCCCTTCGCCCCCGAGGTCGCCCCGCAGCCGTGGATGTTCCTGGCCCGCAACGGCGTCATCGCCGCGCTGGTCGACGCGCTGGTCGTCGTCGAGGCCGCCGCCCGCAGTGGCGCGCTCAACACGGCCGGCCACGCCGCCGACCGCGGGATCCCGGTCCTGGCCTTCCCCGGCGACGTCGACCGCCCCAAGGCCGCCGGCTGCAACGCGCTCATCCGCGACGGCGCGACCCTGGTCCGCGACGCCGACGACGTCCTGGCCGCCCTCCCGCACGTCGTCCCGGCCGTCTCCACGCGCGCCGCCGCGCCGCGCGACGGCACGCACCCAGGCGACGATCCCGCGGTGCGGCGCATCGTCGCCGCGCTCGCCGACGGCGCCCGCGACGCCGGTTCGCTCGCCGACCGCCTCGCACTCCCGCCGTCCGAGCTGCTCCCGCTCCTCACCGAACTGGAACTCGACGGCCGCCTCACCACCGGCCCCGACGGCTACGCCCTCAACCGCCGATGAGCAGCTGGCGTTATACGCGCCACGCGCTTCTTCGCATGGCAAAAAGAAAGGCGACCTACGCAGAAGTCGAAGCAACACTGGGCATGACCGCACCTCTTTCCGTCGAGTGGAGCGACGAGGCCGACATCCTCTACATCTCCTATGCGGACGGCGATGTGGCGCGCACGGTCGCCATCGACGCCGATGGTGAGCTTCTGGCAGATATTGCGGCAGACGGACGCGTACTCGGCATCGAGTGCCTTGCTATGGATACGATGCTGCGGGCTGGACTGGACGACTTCGCACGGCATCACGCTCTCGAGCTTCCGCCCGACATCGACACGTTTGCGAGCTGACCGCTGACGATTCGGTTGATCGCGGTTGGGAAGGTGCGGGAGCGGTACGTTGCGGCGGCGCTCGATGATTTTCGGGTGCGCTTGCGGCCGTATCATCGGCTCGAGGAGATCGAGGTGCGCGCGGGCGACGGCGGTGACGCGGAGCGCGCGATGCGGACGGAGGGCGAGGCGATCCTCGCGTTGCTCGATCCCGCAGACCGGGTGTGGGTGCTCGAGCGCACCGGGGAGTCGTTTTCGAGCGAGGAGCTGGCGCGGCGGCTCGAGCGATTGCCGCACGAGGGGATCGCACGGCTGACGCTCGTCGTCGCGGGGACGTACGGCGCCTCGGCGGCGCTGCTGCGCCGGGCCGACCTGCGCTGGTCGCTCTCGCCGTTGACGCTGCTGCACGAATGGGCCCGCGCGCTCGTGCTGGAGCAATTGTACCGCGCGGCGAAGATCGCCCGGGATGAACCCTACCACCACTGACGCGGACGCGCTGCTCTCGCTGGACGATCTCGCCGCCCGGTTCGCGCAGGCGGCGCTCGCCCTCTGGCCCGAGGGCGAGCCGGTGGTGCAGTTCGAGGCGCCGCGCCGGGCCGAGTTCGGCGACGTTGCGACCAACGTCGCGTTCGGGCTGGCTAAGGTCGCGCGGCGCAAGCCGCAAGAGATCGCCGAGGCGCTGATCGAGCGCGCCTTGACCGACCCCGGCGTGCGCGCGACGGTCGCCGAGGCGAGCGCGACGGCCGGCTTCGTCAACCTGCGGCTCGTCCCGGCGTTCTGGCAGCGCGTCGTCGCCGAAGTGCTGCGCGCCGGCAACGGCTACGGCCGCCCGGCGCCGGTCGGCGAGCGCATCTCGCTCGAGTTCGGCAGCGCGAACCCGACCGGACCGCTGGTCGTCGTCCAAGGGCGCACGCTCTCGATCGGCGACACGCTGGCCAAGACGATGCGCCACGCCGGCTACACGGTCTTCACCGAGTGGATCATCAACGACGCCGGCTCGCAGATCGAGGTGTTGGGCCGTTCGGTCTACGCGCGCTACCGCCAGCTCTTCGCGCCCGACTTCCCGTTCCCCGAGGACGGCTACCCGGGTGACTACCTGATCCCCGTCGCCGAGGCGTTGCGTGCGCGCGACGGCGAGTACTGGCTGCAGGTCGACGAAGCGACGGCGGCGCCGCAGCTGGCGACCTTCGCGCGCGACTTTCTGGTCGCGCAGCAGCAGCTGGTGGCGCACCGTTTCGGCGTCGACTTCGACCTCTGGCAATCGGAGCAAGCACTGCACGCGGACGGTGCGATCGAGCACGGCATCCAGCGGCTGCGCGATCTGGGCGTCCTCTACGAGAAGGACGGCGCGACCTGGCTGCGCACGCGCGACGCCGGCGACGACGAGGACCGAGTCGTGATCCGCGCCGACGGACGGCCGACGTACTTCGCCAACGACGTGGCCTACCATTACGCCAAGCTGCAACGCGCCGATCACGTCATCGACATCCTCGGCCCCGATCACCACGGTTACATCGCGCGTCTGCGCGCGCTGGCGAACGCCTACGGCCGGCCCGGCGCGATCGAAGTGATCATCGCGCAGCAGATCACCCTCAAGCGCGGCGACGAGATCCTCTCGATGTCCAAACGGGCCGGGACGGTCGTCACGCTCGAGGAGGTGATCGACGAGGTCGGCGTCGACGCGGCGCGCTTCTTCTTCGTCATGCTCTCGACCGACCAGCCCCTGACCTTCGACCTGGAACTGGCGACGAAGCAATCCAACGACAACCCGGTCTTCTACGTGCAGTACGGGCACGCGCGGATCGCCTCGGTGGTGCGCCGCGCGCGCGAGTCGCACGCCGATGCGTTGGCGGCGGCGCAGCGCGGGGAGTCTCTCGCGGCGCTGGTCGAGCCGGCGGAGCTGGCGCTGATCCGGCGGCTGGCGGAGTTCCCGGCGACCGTCAGCGGCGTCGCGCGCGCCCGCGCGCCCCACCGGCTGCCGAAATACGCCCGCGAGGTCGCCGCGGAGTTCCACCAGTTCTACGACGCCTGCCGCGTGCTGACCGAGGACGCGGAGCGCACCACCGCCCGGCTCGCGCTCGTGCTCGCGACGCAGACCGTGCTGGCCCTGACGCTGGCGCTGTGCGGCGTGAGTGCACCCGATCAGATGTAAGCGCGGTTAGGGGCCCTGTATGAGCTCCGTGCGGCTGCCCCGTTCCTCCGGTTGGTATCTCGCCATCCCGGCGGTCACGTTCATCGTGACGGTCGCGGCGGCCGGCGTCCGTTCGACCCCGACGATGTTCATCCAGTCGCTGGAGTTCGAGTTCGGTTGGAGCGCCGCGACGATCGCCGTGGCGATCGCGCTGGGGATCGCGCTCTTCGGCTTGATGGGACCGTTCGCGGTCTCGCTGATGAACCGCTACGGCGTGCGCCGCGTCGTCGCGGTGGCGTTGGCGCTGCTGGCGGTCTCCTCGTTCGCCTCCATCCGCATGACGGCGGCCTGGCAGCTCATCCTGCTCTGGGGTCTGGCCTCGGGGATCGGAACCGGCGCGATCGGCCTCGCGCTCGGCGCGACGATCGCCAATCGCTGGTTCGAACAGCGCCGTGGCACGGTGATGGGCGTCTTCTCGGCCGCCAACGCGACCGGGCAGCTCGTCTTCCTACCGCTCTTCGCGCACATCATCAAGACCGACGGTTGGCGGCCCTGCGCGGCGATCGTCGGCGCGCTCTGCCTGGCGCTGATCCCGCTCTTCGTCTCGGTGGCGCGCGAGCGGCCGCGCGACGTCGGGTTGCCGCGCTTCGGTGCGACCACCGTCGATCCGCCCGTCGCCCCGCCGCGCAACCCCTTCACCAGCGCCCTGCGCAACCTACGCGACGGGACGCGCTCGCGCGACTTCTGGCTGCTCGCCGGGACGTTCGCGATCTGCGGCGCGAGCACCAACGGTCTGGTCGGCACCGCGCTGGTCCCCGCCTGCGGCGATCACGGCATCCCGATTACGACGGCCGCGAACCTGCTCGCGGCGATGGGTATCTTCGACCTGATCGGGACGACCGCGTCGGGCTGGCTCTCCGATCGCTACGACAGCCGAATCCTGCTGTTCGCCTACTACGGGCTGCGCGGTCTCTCGCTGTTGGCGCTGCCGGTCGCGTTCGGCGCGCAGGCGTTCGGGCTGCCGGTGTTCGCGGTCTTCTACGGGTTGGACTGGATCGCGACCGTCCCGCCGACACTCAAGCTCGCGAACGGGGCGTTCGGCGTCGAGCGCGGCGCGGTGATGTTCGCCTGGATCGCCGCCGCGCATCAGCTCGGCGCGAGCGTCGCCGCCTTCGGCGCGGGCTGGGCGCGCACGGTGCTCGGCACCTACGACTCGGCCTTCGTCGTCTCCGGCGTGCTGTGCCTGTGCGCGGCGGTGTTGGCGCTGTTGGTGGCGCGTGGTCGCACTGCGGCCGTCATCCCCGCGGCGGTCGGCTGACCGCGGCTCCCGTTCGTCAGCCTTCGCCGCTCGCCGGTCCGACCCTCACGATGACGGTCTCGGCGAGCGCTGGACCACCGATCGGTTCGTCGACCCGGACGTCGACGTGCACGCCCTCGGAAGCGTCCGGGCGCGCCGCCTGCGTCTGGATCCGCACGACATAGGGCTGCACGAAGTACCCGAACAGCACGCGCAAGAGCGCGGCTGCCGGAATCCCCAAGATCAGCCCGGGGATGCCGAACAGCTCGCCGCCGGCGAAGACGGCGAACATCACCGTGATCGGTGAGACGCCGAGCGAGTCGGCCATGATCTTCGGGACGAGCAGGTTGTCGGCGATGCGCGCCACGACGAAGATCGCGATCGTCACCCACACCACCATCCCGGTCCCCTGCGGGATCGCGAGCAGCGCGGCGACCAGCTGCGCGACCAGCATCCCGACGAACGGCACGGCGTAGCCGACGGCGCAGACCAGCGCGACGAGCAGCGCGAACGCGAAGTGCGCCGGCGCCAGCAGCGCCCAGACTGCGACGCCGACGATCGCGCACAAGAGCGCCTGGCCGGCGACGAAGTGGCCGAACACTTCGGCCAGCTCGTGCAGCAGCGCGCCGACGCCGGCCCGCCGCGCCGGCGGGACGAAGGCCAGGATCCCCTCGCGCACCTCGCGGCCCTGCAAGAGGAAGAACACCGAGAGGACCAACGCCGAGGTCCCGATGACCAGGGCGCCGACGGCGCCGACGACGATCGTCCCCAACTGCGCGATCGTGCCGCTGAGCAGGCCGCCGACCTGGTTGCCGACCTCGGCCTCGATCTGCGCGTAGGACGGCAGCGAGACGCGATCGCCGAGCACTTGACGCAACCCCCGCTCGGTGTCGACGACGAGCCCCTCGGCCGCCACGACGTACTGCGGCGCGTGCACGACGAGCACCAAGATCTGGCCGTAACCGATCGGGACGATCACCAGCGCCAGCAGCAGCAGCGCGCCGAGCAACCCGGCGTAGACGAGCGCGATCGCGGCCGGCCGCGGCATGCGCCGCTCGAGCCGCTTCACCAGCGGATGGGCGCCGAATGCGACGAAGGCGGCGATCAAGAAGATCGTGATCGTGCGCGGGATGTGCGCGGCGAACAGGGCGGCGGCGACGACGGCCACCACGGCGACCAGCACGACGCCCGTGCGGCGCAGCAGCGCCGCCGTCATAGGTGCTTGGTCATCATGCGTCGCTCGGTGGCGTAGCCGGCGCTCGCGTAGAGCCGCCGGGCCGGGTCGTTCTCCTCCGTCACCATCAGGCTGACGTAGTGCAGTCCCGCGCCGCGCGCCAACTCTTCGGCGCGCTCGAGCAACGCGCGCCCGACACCACGCCCGCGCGCGTGCGGCTCGACCGCGGTGTACGCCACGAAACCCTGGTCGGTCAGCGTCACCTCATCGGGGACGTCGTAGAGCAGGAGCAGGAAGCCAACCCGCTCGCCGTCTTCTTCGGCGATCAGCGCATCGTGGTGCCGCTCGTAGACGAACGCGGTCAGCCGGTCGAAGGCGGTCACGACATTCTCGAAGCGCGCTTCGCGCACGGCCGAGACGCTGCTGGTGGCGCTGCGCCGCCCGAGATCGCGGACGAAGTCGCGGTCGGCGCGGTCGCCCCGCCGCACCGCGATCGCCGCGTTCATGCCGGCGTGGCGACCAGCGTCGCGAGCGCCGCGACGACCAGCGCGTTCTCCTCGGCCGTCGCGATGGTGATGCGCAGGCGCCCGGGCATCCCCAGCGCGTCGCCGCTGCGCGTGACGATCCCCTGCCGCAGCAGCGCCTCGTAGGCTTCGTTGGCGCTGCCGGGGACGGCGACGGCGATGAAGTTGGCTGCCGTCGGGTAGACCGGTAGACCCAGGCGCGCGAGCTCTCGATCGTAGTACGCCTTGCCGGCGACGTTCATCTCGAGCGACCGGCGCACGAACGCGACGTCGTCGAGCGCGGCCAGCGCGGCGACCGCCGCCGGCCGGGAGACGTTGAACGGCAAGCGGATGCGCTGCACGTAGCCCAGCAGCGTCGGGTCGCCGAGCGCGTAGCCGAAACGCAACGACGCCAAGCCGTAGACCTTCGAATGGGTGCGCAGGACGATCGTCGCCGGTCGCCGCGAGACGTAGTCGACCGCTTCGAGCGAGCCCGGCGGCATGTACTCGCGATAGGCCTGATCGACGATCAGGATCACCCGCTCGGGGAGCGCGCGCGCGAAGCGGTCGAAGGCCGCCGGCTCGACCCGGGTCGAGGTCGGGTTGTTGGGGTCGCAGACGACGACCAGCTTCGTGCGCGGCGTGATCGCCGCCAGCATCGCGTCCAAGTCGTGCACGCCGTCGCGCAGCGGCACCGCGACCGGCCGCGCGTCGAAGAGCAGCGCATCCTTGGGGAAGAGTTGGAAGGTCGGATCGGCCAGCACGACCTCGTCGCCCGGCGCCAGCAAGGCGGTGAAGAGCGTGCGCACGACGTCGTTCGAGCCGTGGCCGACCAGCACGTGCTCGACGCCCAAGCCGTACGGCTCGGCCAGCCGGCGGCGCAGCTCGGCATGGTCGTCGTCGACGTAGATCTGCAGATCGGTCAGCGCGTTGAGCGCGGCCTGGGCCTTGGGCGAGGTTCCCAGCGGGTTCTCGTTCTGCGAGACCTTGACGAACCGCTCGGGCGCGTAAGCGGCCCGCGCCTGCGACACGGTCGTCCCCGCCGAATACGGCTTGAGCGCGGCGACCTGGGGGCGAACGAGATCGTGGTAGTTCATGCTGCTCCGGACCGCCCTTCTTGGCGAGGGCGGCTCGCGGGCCCCGCCGCGCCTTCGACTACGGCGCGGCGCCGTGCGACAAGAAGCGCGAGCCGGGTTCGACCAGCGCCTCGCCGGCGGCGCACTGCGGGCACGCTTCGGGATCGTACGATTCCATCGGCAGGTCGAGCAGCGCGGCGGTCGGGAGGCCGAAGTCGGTCGGGGCGCGGCGCACGATGACGCCGACGCCGACCGGTTCGGCGCCCCGCGCGCGCACGACGTCGATCACCTCGCGCACGGAGCCACCGGTCGTCACGACGTCCTCGACGACGTAGGCGCGGTCGCCCGGGCCGAGCACGAACCCGCGCCGCAGCGCCGGCACGCCGGCCTCCTTCTCGACGAAGATGGCGAGCGTCCCGAGCTGGCGCGCGGTCTCGTATCCGAGCACGATCCCGCCGACGGCGGCGCTGACCACGATCGTCGGCGCTACCGCCAGCGCGCACTCGGCGAGCGGCTGCGCGATGCGCTCGACCAGCCGCGGATCCTCGAGGATGCGGAACTTCTGGACGAAGCGGTTCGAGTGACGGCCCGAGGAGAGCCGGAAGTGGCCGGCGAGGATCGCCCCACGCGCCTCGAGCTCGTGCAGCAGCGCCGCGTCGACGCTCATGGCGCCAACTCCGCCAGGATCGCGCGCGCCGCACCGACCGGATCGGCGTCCTCGACGATCGGTCGTCCGACCACGGCGTAGTCAGCCCCGGCGTCGCGCGCCTCGCGCGGCGTGGCGGCGCGCTTCTGGTCGCCGTGCGCGCTGCCCGCCGGTCGAATCCCGGGGCACAGCGTCCCGAACCGGTTGCCGAAGAACGCCCGCAGATCGGCGACTTCGCGCACGCTGCACACCACGCCGGCGCAGCGCGCGTCGCGCGCCAGTGCGGCCAGCCGGATCGCGTTCTCGCCGGGGCCGCCGATCAGCCCCAGCTCGCCGAGGTCCTCGGCGCCGATGCTGGTCAGGATGGTGACCGCGTAGACGTCGGGCACCGGGATGCCCAGCTCGGCCGCGCGCTCCTGGGCCGCCCCGACCGCCGCCTCGAGCATCACGGGGCCACCGAGGGCGTGGACGGTCAGCAGCCGGACGCCGGGCGCGACGACCGCCCGCACGGCCGCGCTGACCGAGCGCGGAATGTCGTGGAGCTTGAGATCCAGGACGTAGTCGGCGCGGTACCGCTCAAACGCACTTTTTATACTCGCACCGTACGCGTAGTAGGCCTCGTAGCCGATCTTAAAGAGGACACCTAGCGGGACGAGGCGCTCAACCAGCGTCACGGCACGCGCGGGATCGGGGACGTCGAGAGCGACGACCAGTCGTGAAGTCGGCATGAGAACGTGTTTCGTGAGAACCGCCGGCAATTTCATTTCGTTAACCCACTAGGAAAACAACGCTCCCACCGCTGAGGCGGCGCGGGCGAGGGAAGAAGGAGGAACGAGATGCCCGGAATTCAGGTCTTCAAGACGCTAGCCGACGCGCTCCGCGCGGGCTTCACTGTCTACGATCGCACGCCTGACGGCTATCTCGTCCGCATGCGAACGGCCCACGGCTGGGCGATGGCGATCGTCACCTGCCAAGGACCCTAGCGCCGAAGCCGCGCGAGAGATGACGAAGGGGGCGGGCCGCTCAGGCGGACCGCCCCCTTTGCTTTTCGCCGGCTGGGCCCCTCAGCGCCGGTCGGGCGGCGGGGTCGGCTTCGAGAGCTCCTCGATGTGGGGGCGGCCCGGCTGCTCCCAGGCGCGGCCCGGCTGCCAGGGCGCACCGGGGGGCGGCGGCTGACCCGGTCCGGCGTTCGGGCCGGCCGGCGGCGGCGGTTGGTAGAGCGTCGTGCGACCGACGCCGGGGAGCTGCGCGCCGGAGAGGACCGCGATGATGATCTGCGCGATCCCGACGAACATCGGGACGAGGCCGAGCAGCAGCCAGGGGCCGCCGTGGAAGTCCGGCGTCCCCGGGGTCCCACCCAGGAACGAGACCCCGAGCAGGATGCCCAGGCCGATCACCGCCGTCCGGATCCCCTTGAAGAGCGAGCGCTGCGGGTCGTCGCCGGGGGGGTAGTAGGGCACCTGCATCTGCGGCGGGGGGGCGGCCGGCGTGGTCGGCCACGGAGGCGGGACCCCCATCCCGGCGGTGCGGTTCTGCTCGCGGTACCAGCGCCGGAAGGCGCGGCCGCTCACGTGCGGCGGCGGGACCATCCCCCGGCGCAGGTACTCCATCTGTTCCTGATGGCGCAGCACGCGCGAGACGATCCAGGCGGCAACCGGCGCGCCGAAGATGAAGATGATCGCGAGGGCTCCGGTGATGTCTTCCATGGTTTTAGACCGTGGCTCCCTGAGTGACCGTGATCGAACCGTCGCCGGTCGAGACCGCGAAGTGACCGCGACCCGAACCGAGCTGGACGGTCTGCGCATGATCTCCGTCGCTATCGCTGCGCGCGATGCCGTTGACGGTGATCTTGCCGTCGGCGGTGTGCAGCGTGACGACCGCGTCGCTGCCGTCGGCGAAGCCCATCGTCACGCGTCCGTTCTTGGTCGAGACGGTACCGTCGACCGCGCGAATATCGTGGGCTTGGATGCGGCCGTCATCGGTCGACGCATCCAGCTGGTTGGCGACGATCTGGGTCAGCACCAGGCGGCCGTCGTTCGTGCTGGCCTCGATCCTTCCGCCCTGCACGTCGTCCAACTCGATGCGGCCGTCGTTCGTGCTGACGTCGACGTCGCCGCGCTGATCGCGCACCGAGATGCTGTCGTCGGCGACGTGGGCGACGAACGGCGCGCGCAGGCCGCTGGCGTCGATCGACCCACCGCTGACGACCCGGACCTGGGCCGTCGGCGGGACGGTCAGGTGCAGCCGGCGGCCCCAGCCGCCGAACACGAGCCGGACCGTGCCGGCGTTCTCGGGAGCGCTCACCCGAACGCCGTCCGCCGTCCGCTCGAGGGTGACCGCCGGCAGCGAACCACCGGAGACGAAGCCCCAGCGTTGCGTCGTGTCGTAGGCGCGCACGCTCGGGGCGGCGGCCGTCTCGATCGTCACGTCGACGTCGTGGACGTCGACCACCACGACCGGCGAGGGCCCGGTCGGGATCGTCCGGTCCAGCAGGGCCGACGAGCCGCCGCTCCAGGCGACGTTCCGGGCTGGGGCCGGGTAGCTCGGGGGCCCGGCGCCGGCGCCGACGGCCCGGGCGGCCAAGCCGACGATCGCGAGCTCGACGACGACCAAGGCGCCGATGAGGGTCGAGCGGGAAATCATGTCCCATGTACGACCCGAGCGATGGCGAGTTTCGCCGCCGACGAAACCACCCCGTCGGGCGGGCGTACATGCGGGCAACATGGGGCTCGCGCTCGCGTTGGAACCTCCGCCGGTAGCCCCGGCGCCGGTCGAGGACCAGGCGCTGATCGCGGCTACCCTGGCGGGCAACGGCGAGGCCTTCGGCGAGCTGGTCGGGCGGTATCAGCGCGCCGTCTATCACCTCGCCGCGCGGACGCTGCGGGACCCGACCGAGGCCGAGGATGCGACCCAGGAAGCGTTCTTCAAGGCCTACCGAGCGCTCCAGAGCTTCCGGCCGGGGGCGAAGTTCTCGACCTGGATCTTCACCATCTGCTACCGGCTCTGCTGCGACCGGCTGGCGCGGCGCAAGCGGCTCTCCGGCGACGAACTTCCCGACCGGGCCGACCCCGGCGCCGGACCGGCGCTGCTGGCCGAGCGCAACGACGAGGCGCGGCGCCTTCGAGCGGCGATCGACCTGCTGCCCGAGAAGTACCGAACGGTCATCACCCTGTACCACCTGCAAGGCAAGCAGTACGACGAGATTGCAAGCGTGTTAAATCTACCGCTGGGAACAGTGAAAACGCACCTGTTCCGGGCGAAAGAACAGCTCCGGAAGGCCCTGACGACATGATGATGGACGATGACGCCCTCGACCGCGCCCTAGCAGCGCTCCCCTTGGACGAGCCCCCGGCCGATCTGCAGCGGCGGATCTTGGCCCGGACGGTCTACGCCCCGCGAGCCGCCTTCCTCGGTTGGGAGCTGTGGCTGGTCGCGATCGCGACCGCGCTCGTCGGCTGGTTCGGCTGGCTGCTCCTCTCCGCGCCGCATGCGCAGGAGCGCGTCGGCGACGCGCTCGCGCGGCTGGTCGCCGTCAGTGGTTTGGACTCGATGAACACCGTCTTGTGGCTGGCCGCCGGCGTCTCGGCGACCTGGTGGATCGTGCAGCTCAGCGTGCCGGACCGGCGGCGCCGGATCGAGGTGCGGTGAAACGGTGAGCGCGGCGACCCCGGCGGTTCCCGAGGAGGGACGGAAGTACAAGATCCTGCTGGTCGAGGACGACGCGCAGATTTTGCGCGTGCTCAAGCTCGAACTCGAGCACGAAGGCTACGAGGTCGACACGGCCGCCGACGGCCTGGCCGGCCTCGAGAAGGCGCTCAAGGAACCGGACTTGGTCGTGCTCGACCTGATGCTGCCCAAGCTCGACGGGCTCGAAGTCGCCGGTCGCGTGCGCGCCAAGTCGCGCGTCCCGATCATCATGCTGACCGCCAAGGACCGCATCCCGGATCGCATCGCCGGCCTCGACCGCGGTGCCGACGACTACATCGTCAAGCCGTTCTCGATCGAGGAGTTGTTGGCGCGCATCCGCGCCCGGCTACGCGATCGCGCGCCGCAGGCGAACCTGTTGACCGCCTGGGACCTGGTGATGGACCGCGACCGTCACGAGGTCGTGCGCGGTGGCCAGCCGATCCACCTGACCGCCAAGGAGTACGCGCTGCTCGAGTACCTGCTGTTGCACCGCAACAAGGTCCACACGCGCGACGAGCTGTTCAACGGCGTGTGGGGTAGCGACTTCCTGGGCGACTCGAACCTGATCGACGTCTACATTCGCTACCTGCGCGGGAAAATCGACGACCCGTTCCCCGAGAAGCTGATTCAGACCGTGCGCGGCGTCGGCTACGCCCTCAAGGACTCCTGAACAGCCTTCGCATTCGGATCGCGGCGCTCTACGCCGCGCTGATCGTCGTCGTGATCGTGGTCGGTGCGCTCGCGATCGACTTCGCGTTGCGCTCGGTGCTGCTCGATCAGGCGAAGCTGCAACTCACCGAGACCGCCGACCAGATCGAGCAGACCGCGCGTGAGGAGTCGAGCTACGGCTTTGCCGACGAAGAGCCGCTGACGCTCTACCTCTCCGATCGCGTCGCGCTCGACCGCTGGGCGTCTTCGAACCAATACATCCAGATCGACACGCCCGCCGGCCAGACACTCGGCAAGAGCTCGGACCTGGGTGGGATCACCTTGCCGCCGTTCGCGCCGAGCAACGCTGGCGGCTTCATCGCGTTGCGGCTGGCCGGGAACCGGCCCGGCACGATGCTGGTGCTCGATCGCGTCATCACCAACGCCGACGGCCGGCCGATCGTGCTCGCGCAGATCGGCGAACGGCTCGACAGCGTCGACGAGCTGATCGCGCGCGCGCGCATAATCCTGTTCTTCGTCGCGCTGGCGGCGGCGATCGCCGTGGCGATCGTGGCTTACTTCGTCGCCGCCTCGGCGATCGTTCCGATCGAACGCTTGACGGCGGAGGTCGCCGCGATCGGCTCGGAACGCCTCGACCGCCGGCTGCGCTGGCGCCGGCGGGACGAAGTCGGCCGGCTGGCGGCGGCGTTCGACGCAATGCTCGACCGGCTGCAGTCGGCGTTCGCGCGCGAGCGGCGATTCATCAGCGACGCCTCGCACGAGCTGCGCACGCCGTTGACCGTCATCAACGCCAACGCACAGATGCTGCAGCGCTGGGGGCAAGACGACCCCGAGGTGTTGCGCAACTCGCTCGAGGCGATCGCCGAGGAGAGCGCACGGCTCGCGGCGATGGTCTCCGGGATGCTGACTCTGGCCAAGGCCGAGTCGGGTGACGAGATCCCCAAGGAGCCGATCGTCCTCGAGCGACTCGTCGGCGACGTCGTCGCGCATGCCGCCGAGCACGCGGCCGCCAAGGGACTGCGCCTAACCTTCAGCCAGTCGGAGGGTTCGCGGACGATCGTCTACGGCGACGCCGGATTGTTGCGCCAATTGATCGGCAACCTGATCGACAACGCGATCAAGTTCACCGACCGCGGCGCGATCGAGGTCGACGTTCGCCCCGAGGCCGACCAAGCGGTCCTCGAGGTCCTCGACACCGGTCCGGGGATCGACCAGTCGCTCTCCGAGCGGCTGTTCGACCGCTTCTTCCGCGGTGACCCGGCGCGCGCGCGCAACATCGAGGGGACGGGGCTGGGCTTAGCGATCGTCCGCTCGATCGCCCGCATCCACGGCGGCTCGGTGACGGCCGGCTTACGGCCCGAGGGCGGCTCGGTCTTCCGGGTGCGTTTGCCGGCCGAACCGGAATCCTTCACCGCCGGTTCATGACGGCTCCCCACCGGCGCCGCTACCATGGGTCGGTGGACGTCCTCCGAACCCTAGCCACGCGGTGGACCGCCGCGGGGCTAGGGCTGCTGCTGTTCGGGCTCGTATCGGCCGCCCCCGGCGTCGCCGACTCCACCTCGTTGTTCCTCACCGACCAGCCGGTCATTCGGATCCTCGTCCGCGGCGCCGGGAACGACGTGCTCGTCCGCACCTGGGACCGTCCCTTCTTGCAGATCGACTCACCGGATGTGACCCCGACGGTGAGCCGGGAAGCAGCGATCTGGGGGACGCCCGCCCGGCCGCTGGTCGCCCGTCTGCCACCCTTCGCCTACGTGCAGCGCCAGGACGGCCAGGTCGTCGGGAACGGCCTACTCCCGCCGGAGGACTTCCCGTTCTCCGGCTTCCGGGCCGGTCAGCACGAGGTGGTGACCGTCGCCGCGCCCGCCGGCTCGCATCTGGTCGTGACGGTTCCGGCCGGAACGGGCATCCTCGAGGTCCGCTCGGGCGGCGGTCAGACCACCATCGACGGCTACCGCGGCGCGAACCTGTTCATGCTGCAAGGCAACGGCCGCGTGCACCTCAACGACGCCGACACGACGGCCTTCCTGCAACAGCAGAATGGGCAGCTCACGCTCAGCGACGACGACTTCGCGCGCGTCCGGGTGCGGGTGAATGCCGCCGGCGTCGTCTTCGAGCGCTGTCGCACGACGCAGATCGAAGCCTCGACGATCAGCGGCTCGATCGTCTACGACGGCGGGACCTTCGAGCCGGGACTGGCGCGCTTCGAGTCGGAGACCGGGTCGATCGCGCTCGGCGTGAACGCCGGCGCCGAATTGGTCGCGCATTCGCAGAACGGCCACGTCTTCACGCAGTTCGACGCGCCGACGTCGATCGCGCAGCAGGGCGACGGCGACGCGCGCGCGACGCTCGGCGGCGGCGGCGCACTGGTCAACGCGATCAGCCAGCGCGGGAACGTCTACCTGTACGACGGTGCGTTCGCGGACCATCGCGGGCTCGGCCCCGAGTGGCGCCCCGTCCACGAGTTCTTCAATCGCCGGCAAGGTCCGCGCCCGCAGCGCTTCGAGCGGCTGCGCCGTCAGGCGCCACCCCTCAGAGCAGGAACTTTCTCAGCAGCGCCACGTCGAGTTTGAAGGTGTGCTGCGGCAGGACCGCCTCGAGGTGATAGCCGCAGGCCGTGAAGAACCGCTGCGCGTCATGCTCGCGCAGCACGGCGACGGTCATCTTGTGGCAGTTGTAGTAGTTCGCCAGCTCCTCGGCCCGCCCCAAGAGTAGCCGGCCGATACCGCGCCGGCGCCGGTCGGGCAGCACGTAGAGCGCGGCGATCGTCCCCAGCGAGGCCGCGACGTGCAGCCGCAGCGCGCCGGCGACCGTCTCGCCGTCGCGGGCGAGGACGTCGTGCGTCTGCTCGTGCCAGACGACGCGGAAGTTCCACAGCTCGCTGCGCCAGTCGCGATCGTGTGCCGCCCAGAAGGGGTCCGCCTCGCCCGGCCGCGCGCTCTCGATCTCAAGCGACATCGTACGTCCAGCCGTCGTAGGCTGCGTACGTCTTGACGCCGGTCGCGTCCTCGAGCTCGTAGGCCAGCCGGCGCGGATCGCGCTCGAGCATCCGCGTCCCGAAGTGTGACATGATCGCGACGCCCGGCCGGATCCCTTCGACCAACGTCCGCGCGTCGTCGTAGGTCAGGTGGTCGACGTCCATCGAGTCGCGGAAGCGCAGCACGTTCATCACCAGCACCGCCGGCGCGTGCGCGCGATAGTCCTCGACGATCGCCTCGAAGTAGCGCGTGCACGGCAAGTAGGAGACCGTCCCGGCCGCGGTGCGGAAGTGCAAGCCGTAGACCTCGACCGGATGCTGCAACCGCAACGACGCGCGCACGTCGACGTTGCCGACCACGAACGGACCGCCGTTCGCTTCGACGATCCACTCACGCGGCACGAAGCGCCGCGCGTACGGCAGGACGACCGGCTCGCTGGCGGCGTCGAGCGCGTCGAACGGTGCGCAGATCGCGCCGCGCGGCCGCCAGCCGCCCTGGCACATCGCCTCGATCATCGCGTTGACGTCGCCGCTGTGATCGAGGTGCTTGTGCGAGAGCACGATCGCGTCGAGCGTCGCCGGATCGCACGGCGGCAGGTGGCCCAGCGCGCGCACCAGCGCACCCGGCCCCGGGTCGACGTGGACGTTCGTCCCGTCGGCGTGCAGCCAGAACCCACCCGACGCGCGGATCTGCTTGGCGACCACCCACCGAGCACCACCCGTGCCGAGAAACCGCAGCGAAACCACGCCCGGGCGTTCGGGAGCGTGCACCCGACCTCCGGGCAGGAGAGGAGCGCCTCACCCGAAATTTAGGCTCTCCTAATTCTGTCTTCGGAGGGTCCATGTTCGTCCGGCGCCGGGCCCTCGTCGGGACTCTGGTCCTTGCATCGTACGCCCTCCCGGTGCCGGCTGGGGCGATTCCGGTTTTTGCGCACCGCTACGGGCTGACGTGTCAGGTCTGCCATACGGTCGTGCCGCATCTGACCGCCTTCGGGCAGCTCTTCTTGGCCAACGGTTATCGGATGCCGGGGCTCAAGCCGAAGGCGGTCTTCCCGATCGCGGTGCGGATGGAGGACAGCTACGCGAGTGCCGGCGCCGCCGATCCGGACGACGTCGGGCACGGGCCGCTGCCGAAGGCGATCGTCGACGAGGTCGAGTTCCTGACCGGCGGGTCGCTCGGCCCGCGCGGGTCGTACTGGGCCGAGGTGTACGCGGTCGATGGCGGCGAGCCGGGACGCCCGCGCGACGTCTGGTACGCCTACCGCGCGACCAACGACGGCGCGCCGATACCGGTCACGCTGCGCGGCGGTGAGTTCACCTTGCCGCTGCCGCTCGATCCCGAGACGTTCCGCGAGACGACGCAGCCGTACGCAGTCTGGCAGCAGACGGCGGGGATCGACCCGTTCGATTTCTTCGAGGTCAAGATCGGCGGGCAGGTCGCGGTCGGCGACCCGGCGCGCGCGCTCGCCGGAACGGTGAACGTGCTGCAAGGGCACGACACCGCCTCCGGCCTGCCGGCGCATGGCGCCGACACGATGCTGACGCTGCAACGCGACCTGGGCGACTTCCAACTCGAAGCCTACCGCTACGACGGAACGCGCGACCTGGCCGGCTACGGCTTCAACGGCATGCAGTTCTTCAGCAGCATCCCCGACCGGTTCTGGCGCACCGGCTACGGCCTCGGCTGGACGCGCGGGGCGACCGAGGTCAACCTCGTGTACCAGACCGGCAACGACACCGCCGCCGACGTCTACCGTGACGACTTGCTGAGCAGCGGCGGCTTCGTTCAGGTGCGGCAAGCGCTGTTCGGCAACCGCGCCTTCGCCATCGCGCGCTGGGATGCAACCCGCGACGCCACCTTCGCGCGCACCTACACCGGCGGCTTCGGCTACCGGTTCACGCGCAACACGCGGTTGACGCTCTTCGAGACCGCCGAGCGCAACTATCTCGGCCAGCTCGTCCACGTCCTCTCCTCGTCTTTCCTGGTGGCGTACTGATGCGCTCGTCGCGGTTGCGGCGGGCCGGCGCGCTGCTGGTCGCGCTCGCGCTCGTCGCGTGCGGCGGCGGCGGCAGCCACACCTCGACTCCGCCGCTGGCCGGCACCGGCACGACGGCGGGTCCACCGCCGCTGCCGGTCCTCCCGGAGGTAGCCAGCGTGAACGGCGTTGCCGCACTGACGCTGACGGCGCAGTTCGACGCCGACGCGCGGCCGGCGTTCTTCTTCAACGGCGTCGAGGTCGCGCCGACGATCCGCGTCTCGCCCGGCGACTCGATCGTGATCCACTTCGTGAACAACCTGCCGGCGTTCTGCGCGCCGGGGGTCGCGACCGACTCGAACCTGCATTTTCACGGTTTCACCTCCTCGCCCAACGCGCCGGGCGACAACGTCATCACCACGTTCGCCGCGCCCGGCGGCACGCTCGACTACACGATCCAGGTCAACCCCGACCAGCCGCCGGGACTGTACTGGTACCACACGCATCCGCACGGGCTCTCGTCTTGGGAGGTCGGGAACGGGATGGCCGGCGCGATCGTCATCCAGGGGATCGCGAACTACGTCCCCGCGACGGCCGGGCTGCGCGAGCGCGTGATCGTCCTGCGCGACGTCCCGAACGACAACTCCTTGAGCGCCGGTGAATCCGCCCATGCGCGCCGGTGGGCCGCGGCGGCGCGCGCACCGCGCGACGACGAGGGAGGCGGCAACGCGTGCGCTCCGGAGACCGACGCGACGCCGACGATCAACGGCCTCGCGCAGGCGTCGATCGGGATCCGGCCCGGCGAGACCGAGCTGTTCCGCGTCCTCAACGCCTCGGGGCACCGGCACTTCGATCTCTCGCTGGGCGGCCAGCCGATGACGATCGTCGCGCAAGACGGCGTCCCGCTCTCGATCTACCCCGGAGCGCCAAGCACGATCGTGCAGACCGATATCGTGATCCCGCCGGCCGGCCGGATCGAATTCCTGGTGACCGGAACCGCCGCGCCGATCCCGCTGATCTCGCGGTGCTTCCAGTCGGGACCGGTCGGCGACACCGATCCGCAGATCACGCTCGGCCAGCTCGCCGACGACGCGACCTGGTCGAACCCCGATAACGGCGTGACCCAGACGCGGGTGCGCAAACCGTTTGCCTCGTTGCGCCGCTCGCAGTATTATGCGAGCACGATGCCGCCGCCCAGCGCCGAGCGCGCGATCCAGTTCCAAGAGGATGCCAACGGCTTCTACCTCAACGGCGCGCAGTACAGCCCGACGGCTGCGCCGGCGATCGTCGCGCAGCACGGGACGACCGAAGAGTGGACGCTCGAGAACGACACCGGCGAGGTGCACGACTTTCATATCCATCAGGTCCACTTCATCGTCGAGAGCGTCAACGGCGTCCCGGTCCCGCAGCCGCACTGGGTCGACACGCTGGTGCTCCCGCCCGAGGGCGTCGGCGTGCAGGGGCAGCTCATCCCCTCGCTGACCAAGGTGCTGCTCGACTTTCGCGACCCGGTGATCGTCGGGACGTTCGTCTACCACTGCCACATCCTCGACCACGAAGACGGCGGGATGATGGCGAAGATCCAGGTTCAGTGAGACGGCCGCTGCGCGCCGCGTTGGCGACGCTCGTCCTCGTCGCGGGCGCGCTCGCCACCTGCGCGGTCGCGCCGCGTTTCACCGGCATCACGCTGCCGGGGCAGCCGGCGTGGGACTTCACGCTGACCGACCAGCACGGCGCACCGTTCCACTTGGCCGCGCAGCGCGGCCGCGTCGTCGTGCTCTTCTTCGGCTACACCCACTGCCCCGACGTCTGCCCGGCGACGATGGCGCAGCTCGCCCGCGCCTACCGCACGCTGACGCCGGCGGAGCGAGCGCGCGTCACCGTCGCCTTCGTGACGATCGACCCGGTGCGCGACACGCGGGCCGTGCTCACCCGCTGGGTCGCGCTGTTCGAACCACACTTCGTCGCGTTGACGGGCAGCGCCGGGGAGCTCATCCCGGTCTACTACGCCTACCACGTCGACCACACTCGGATCCCCGCCAGCTCCGGGACCGGCTACCTGCTGGAGCACACCAGCGCGATCTTCCTGATCGATCCCGACGGCCGCCTGCGCGTGCTGCACGGCTGGCAGGACACGGCCGGCGCGATCGCCGCCGACGTGCGGGCGCTGCTGGCCGGCGCACCGGCCACCGGCGACGAGCCCGTTACGCGAGCAACGGCAGCGTCGAGAAGTTCCCGTTGACGATCGCCGTCGCGGGCCGGCCCAGCCAGCGCTCGAGGACGGTCGTGTAGACGGTTCGGAAGTCGGTCGAGAAGGGGAGGTTCCCCATGCTGAGCTGGGCGAGGTCGGGATGCGAGCCGTAGAGGCCACCCTTGATCCCGCCGCCGATCAGGAACACCGGCGCCGCCTCGCCGTGGTCGGTGCCGCGGCTGGCGTTCTCCGCGACGCGGCGCCCGAACTCGCTGAAGGTCATGGTCAGGACGCGCTTGTCGTTGCCGTGCGCGGAGAGATCGGCGTAGAAGGCGGACAGCGCGTTCGCGAGATCGGCCAACAGCCGGTCCTGCGTCTGCTGCTGCGTCGTGTGCGTGTCGAACGAGCCGTGCTGCACGTAGAGCACGCGCGTGCCGAGCTTCGAGCCGACGATCTGCGCGGCCAGCGCGAGGCTGCGGCCCAGCGGCGTCGCCGGATAGGTGGCGTCGGTCTTGTAGCCGGCGACGAGCTTGGGCAGCTCCTGCGCGCCGCGCTGCGCATGATCTTCGATCTCGGCGACCTGGGAGAGGAACGGCGAGTCGAACGGCACCTGCGCGTCCTGCGCGAACTCGTGGAAGGCGTCCCGGTTGACCGCGACGCGGTCGCTGGTCAAGCCGTAGCCGCGCAGCGCGTCGATCGCCTGGACGTCGGTCCGCCGGGCGACGAGCACCTCGGGCAGGATGTTGCTCAGCGCGACCGCGTTGAAGAGGTTGTCGCTCGGCAAGCCCGCCTCGTCGAGATAGCGGCCTAGCCAGCCGGTCGAGACGTACGTCTCCGGCGTCGCCGTCTGCCAGATCTCGGTCGAGCGGAAGTGCGAGTGGTCGGGATTGGGGTAGCCGACGCCCTGCACGACCGCGACCTGCCCGGCGTCGTACATTTTCTTGAGCGGCGCGAGCGCGGGGTTGAAGCCGACGACGTCGTCGAGGCGCAACACGCCGGCGGCGGGGATGCCCAGCGTCGGACGGTAGCGGTAGTAGTCCGGCGAACCGAACGGGACGACCGTGTTGAGCCCGTCGTTCCCGCCCTGCAAGTTGACGACGACCAGCACGCGATCGTCGGCGAATCCCGGCAACGGCGCATCCGCCAAGGCTCGCGAGAAGAAATGGTCGTTGCGGCCGACGACGGCTAAGCCGGAGACCGCGCCGAGCAGAAATGACGTTCGTGACAGAGGCATGAGTGCGAGTCCTTACGCGAGCTGGTAGGCCGGCATGGCCATCGTGAGGTAGGCGGCGCCCCGGACACGCTCGTCGATGTTCTCGACCGAGAGCTGCGCGAGCGCCGTTTGCCCGACGCCGGAGAGGTACGCGATCAGTTGTCCCTGGGCAGCACGCGAGCAGTCGCCCTGCAACATCGTGTCGGTCAGGATGAAGGCGACTTGTTGCGGGTCCATCGTATGCATCGTCGGCTGGATCCAGGTCGCTTCGGCGGTCATCTTCGGGTTCTGCGCGATCGCGTTGGCGAAGTTCTCGCGGGTCAGGACGGTCTGGCTATTGAGCCACGCCGCCCCGCCGTCCCAACCCTTGACGTTGGGCGGGTAGAACAGCACCTGACCCATCGCGCGCAGCGCGCCCAACTCGACCCGCGCCACGGTCGAAACGCCGAACAACTGATGCGTGCCGACGACGAACTCGACCGGGCTCTTGACCAGCGCCCGGTAGGCACGCGCGCTGTAGAAGACATTGCTCGCCAGCAGGGTCGCCATCACCGGCCGCAGCTCGAAGTCGTGCCGCACGAGCAGCGCGGCGACCTGGTCGACCAGCCCCGGCTCGGGATCCTCATAGACGTAGAACGCGAGCAGCTCGGTCGCGAAGAAGCGCGCGCAGGCCGGCTGCGCAAAGATGATGCGCACGATGTCGGTCCCATCGAAGTTGCCGGTCTGGTGGAGGAAGGTCTTCGGGTCGTCGTCGTGCTGGCGCGGGTTGGCGAGGAACGCGCCGGTGTCGTCGGGGTTGCGCCGGAACGTCCAGCCGGTGAAGGCGCGTGCCGACTCGCGCACGTCCTGCTCGGTGTAGTTGCCGATCCCCAGCGTGAAGAGCTCCATCAGCTCGCGAGCATAGTTCTCGTTCGGGTGCGCCTTGACGTTCACGTTGTTGTCGAGGTAGCGCAGCATCGCCGGATCCTGCGAGACGCGTTGGGCCAACTCGCGGATGTTGCCCAGCGCGAAGGTGCGGAACAGTTGATTCTGCGCGAGCAGCTCCTGTTCGGTCGTCCCCTTCTCCGGCGAGCTGGTGAAGTGCCCGTGCCAGAACAGCGTCATCTTCTCTTGCAGCGGGTTCGGCGCCGCGATCATGCGCTCGAGCCACCAGGTCTGCAACGCGATGAGATTGTCGCGCCGGATGGCGTTGTTCTGCATCTGGAAGGCCTTGCGGGCCTGGACTGCGGTATCGTCGACCGGCGCGCCCTTGGCGTACATCCCCAGCGGCGGGATGAGCTGCGGCTGCAGCAGCGGCGGCTCGGCCGATGCGTCGTCGAAGCGCACCAGCGCCGCAGCCGCGGCGGCGGGCGAGAGCGAGGTGAAGCGGTCGATATCGGCCGGCGAGCCACCGAAGCCGGCCCGCCGGAGCAGGTGGGCAGCGAGGCGTCGGTTCCACGGACCGGCGTACGGATGCAGCGCGGTCGCGGCATCGAGCGCACCGTTGGGACGATAGGGGGCAGAGGTCGTCGTTGGGGCAGCCACGGCACCAGCATACGCCCCGAAAAGCGCCCTGCCCGGGGCGGCATGGATATTCTCACCCGGTCCTTAAAAATCGCACCGTGAGCCTGCTTGCGACCCGGATCGACGCCCGCGACCCCGCCTTCGAACGCAACGCCGCGGCGATGGCGGCGCTGGTCGAGGAGCTGCGCGGCGAGCTGGCGCGCGCGCGGGACGGCGGCGGCGTCACGGCCGTCGAGCGGCATCGCAAACGCGGCAAGCTGACGGCGCGCGACCGCATCGACCGCCTGGTCGATCCGGGCACCGCGTTTCTGGAGTTCTCGGCGCTGGCCGCGCACGGGATGTATCGCGACGAGGCGCCCGCCGCGGGGGTCGTCACCGGGATCGGCACGATCGCCGGCACCGACTGCGTGATCGTCGCCAACGACGCGACGGTCAAAGGCGGGACCTACTACCCGATGACCGTCAAAAAGCATCTGCGCGCGCAGGAGATCGCCGAGCAGAACGGCTTGGCGTGCATCTATCTCGTCGACTCGGGCGGCGCGTTCTTACCGTTGCAAGCCGAAGTCTTCCCCGACCGCGAGCACTTCGGCCGCATCTTTTACAACCAAGCGCGCATGTCGGCGCAGGGGATCCCACAGATCGCGGCCGTGATGGGCTCGTGCACGGCCGGCGGCGCCTACGTCCCGGCGATGTCCGACGAAGCCGTCATCGTCAAGGGCGAAGGGACGATCTTCCTCGGCGGGCCGCCGCTGGTGCAGGCGGCGACCGGCGAGATCGTGACCGCCGAAGAGCTTGGCGGCGCCGACGTTCACACGCGCCTGAGCGGCGTCGCCGACCACTACGCGGTCGACGACGAGCACGCGCTCGGGATCGTGCGCCAGATCGTCGCCCATCTCGACCGCCGGCCGTACGATCCCTGGCCGGTGCGCGAGCCGCGGCCACCGGCCCGCGATCCGCAGGAGCTGTACGGGATCGTCCCGGCCGATGCGCGTCAGAGCTACGACGTGCGCGAGGTGATCGCGCGGATCGTCGACGGTTCGGACCTGGCCGAGTTCAAGTCGCGCTACGGCACGACGCTGGTCTGCGGCTTCGCGCACCTCGAGGGCCATCCGATCGGGGTACTGGCCAACAACGGCATCCTCTTCAGCGAGTCGGCACTCAAGGGCGCGCACTTCATCGAGCTGTGCTGCAAGCGCGGCATTCCGCTGTTGTTCCTGCAGAACATCACCGGCTTCATGATCGGGCGCGAGTACGAGCACCGCGGGATCGCCAAGGACGGCGCCAAGCTCGTCACCGCGGTCGCCTGCGCGCAAGTCCCGAAGTTCACCGTCGTGATCGGCGGCAGCTTCGGCGCCGGGAACTACGGGATGGGTGGCCGCGCCTACGCGCCGCGCCAGCTCTGGATGTGGCCCAACGCGCGCATCAGCGTGATGGGCGGCCAGCAGGCCGCCGCAACCCTGCTGACCGTGCGTTTGAATGCCGATGCCGCGGCGCACAAGCCCGACCTCACGCCGGCCGAGCGGGAGGCGATCACGGCGCCGATCCTCGAGAAGTACGAACGCGAAGGCCACCCCTTCTATGCCAGCGCGCGTCTGTGGGACGACGGGATCATCGATCCGCTCGACACCCGGCGAGTCCTGGGGATCGGGCTGCGCGCTGCGCGCTACGCGCCCGCGCGGCCCACCACGTTCGGCGTCTTCCGGATGTAGCAGCCCGGCACTCGAAGCGACCGAGCCCTCGACGAGCCGGTCTGCCCGCGGGCAGCAACTTTGGCCGCGAATTGTTAAGAAGGCTAAATCGACGCGCCTCGTTCGCCGACGCCCTTGGTATGAGGTTGCGGATCGGGACGCAGATCGCGGCCGGGTTCGCCGTGCCGATCATCGCATTGGCACTCGGCGTCGCCTCGGTCATCGTCGGTTTCGAGGCGACGAAGGCCGCCAAGAACGACGTCCTCGCGAAGACGACGCTGCGGGCAAAGATTCGCGACATCCACTTGCAGAACGAGACGCAACGCGAGGCCCTGGGCCGCTTCGCGCTGACCCGGCTGCCGATGGCGCTGAGCGAGTACCAGGACGCCGGCAAAGCCGGCGTCGACGACCTCTCCTACCTCATCGACCACGATGCGGTGGTCCCGGCGATCAAGGATGCCGTGCCGGGGATCAGCTCGTACCTCGGCGCGATCGAGCAGCAGGACCAGATCGTCATCCGCTCCGTGACGCGAGACCCGAAAGCCGTCGTCGCCGCCTATGGCGGCGCCCACACCGGCGTCGCCGCTCAAGTCGCGGCCGCGCTCGCGACGACCGGCAACGATCAGGCGGAGCTCGACTCGTCGCTCGACGATCTGGTCAAGGTGGCGAACGCGGCCGCGGTCGCATCCGGCCAAGCGTTCGACGACCGTACCCGCGCGGTCGAGTACTTCATGGCTGGCCTCGCCGTGGTGGCCCTCGTCTTTTCGGCCGGGCTCGCGATGTGGCTCGGCCGTCGCATCCGGCGCCGTCTGGCCGACGTCTCGCAACGCCTCGACGAGGTCGTCAGCGACGACTTCGCGCGGCTCGCCTCGACGCTCGACCGCCTCGCCGACGGCGACCTGCGGATCGCGTTCAGTTCGGAGCGCGCGACGATCCACGACGCCAGCGGTGACGAGATCGCCGACCTCGGGCACGCCTACGATGCGTTGGTCGACGGCTTCGGCGCGATCGGTGAGCGGCTCACCGCGGCGGCCGAACGGCTCGGCGGCGCGATCGGCAGCGTCGCGCGCGCCTCGCGCGGCGTCGCGCTGGCGAGCGATCAAGCCTCCACCTCGGCCGCGCAGGCCTCACAAGCGGTCGAGTCGATCGCGCGCACGGTCGACCAGGTCGCCAGCGGCTCGCGCGACCAAGCCGGCAAGATCACCCAGGCCAGCGCCGCGATCGAGGAGCTGGCGCGCGCCGCGGCGGCGATCGCCGACGGCGCGAACGCCCAGTCGACCGGGATCCAGGAAGCGGCGCTGGCGATCGAGTCGCTCGACCGCGAGATTACGACCCTCTCGGAGGCCGGCATCTCGCTGGCCGGTGCCGCGCGCGGGGCCTCGAGTGAGGCCAGTGCCGGTGAGAACGCGGTCGAGGCAACGCAGCGCGCGATGCGCGATCTCGGTGAGGTTTCGAAGAAGGCCGCCAGCGCGATGGTCGCGCTCGAAGGCCGGTCGAGCGCGGTGAGCGAGATCGTCTCGACGATCGAGGAGATCGCCGATCAGACGAACCTGCTCGCGCTCAACGCCGCGATCGAGGCCGCGCGCGCGGGCGAGCACGGCCGCGGCTTCGCCGTCGTCGCCGACGAGGTGCGCAAGCTCGCCGAGCGCAGCACCGCCGCGACCAAAGAGATCTCCTCGATCCTGCAAGCGATTCGCCGCGAGACGTTGACCGCCGCCGAGGCGATGCGCGGCTCGAGCAGCTCGATGTCCGAAGGGATCGCCGTCTCCGAGCGCGCCTCGACCGCGCTGACCGCTGTCGCGCAGGCGATCCGCACGACGACCGAGTTCGCCGACGACCTCGCCCGCCGAGCCGGCTCGATGCGCAACTCCTCGCAGAAGCTGACCGAGAACATCGCCGGCGTCGCCGCCGCGATCGGCGAGAACGCCGCCGCGGCCGGCGAGATGCGACTGACCACGCAGAGCGTCACCGACCTGATGTATCCGGTCGCGCGCACCGCCGAGGAGCAGTCGACCGCGTCCTCGCACGCGGCGAACGCGACCAGCGAGCTGGCGTCGGGCGTCCAGCAGATCGACGCGACGGCCCGCGCGCTGCGCGAACAGACCGAGACGCTCGACACGCTGGTCGATCAGTTCCGGCTGGCCGAGGCGCTCCCGGCGCCCGAACCAACCTTCGCGCTGCGCGGCTGAGCGCGCGCTCCGGCGCGTTTAGATACCGGCGTACCAGGCGTAGCCCTGGTCTTCCCAGTAGCCGCCGGTTCCAGGTAGCTTGGCGACCAGCTCGATGCGCGCGACCCACTTGGCGCTCTTGTAGCCGAGCTGGATCGGGATCTTCAGCCGGACGGGGGCGCCGTGGTCGGCCGGCAGCGGCCGGTCGTTCAGATCGGTGGCGAGCAGCGTCTGCGGATGCGCGGCCTGCACCAGGTCGAGCGATTCGTAGTACGGGTTGCCGAGCTGGTCGCGATCGAGGCAGTGGAAGACGACGTAGCGCGCCTGCTGCGCCGGCTGCACCAGCGCGAGTACGGTGGCCAGCGGCACGCCGCTCCACTTACCGATCGCGCTCCAGCCCTCGACGCAGTCGTGGCGGGTGATCTGCGTCGCGCCGCCGAGCGCGCGCAGTTCGGCCAGCGAGAGCCGCTGCGGCCGGGCCACCAGCCCGTCGACGATCAGCCGGAACGCGCCGAACCGGCGGCGCTCCATCGCGACGTAGCCCGGATCGCTCGGCGTGTCGAGGCTGTCGAGCGGGAAGTCGGCGGTGATCGCGCTCTCCGGATACTCGCGCGCCAATCCGTGCGTCCCGATGACGGCCAAGTCCCAGTTCTGGGCGGCGCCGAGCACCTTGGTGAACGAGCCCTGCGTCAGCGCGTCCTTCACGCCGCAGCCGGTCAGCCCCAGCGTCGCCAGCGACGAGGCGAGGAAGAGCCGGCGCCTCACGGGCCGACCCCGTCGTTGCGGCCGAGCACGTACCAGCCGGTCACCATCGAGCGCAGGTTATTCCATGCGCCGGTGGTCGCGACGAGCAACAGGTGACCGAAGGTGTACGCCACCAGGATCCCCATGAAGACGAAGTGCCACAGCCGCGCGAACTGGCGGCCGCCGAAGGCCGCCGTCAGCCAGGGCCACGCCGCGTCGATCCCCGGCGAGAGCGCCATCCCGGTCAGCACGACCAGCGGGAAGAGCCCGAACAGGACCAGCGTGTAGGTCGCCTTCTGCAGCGGGTTGTACGTGCCGTGCGGCGGCGGGTCGGGGCGCAGGCGCAAGTAGTACGCCTGCATCGGCCAGAGCTTGGGCAGATCGGAGGGCCGCAGCAGCAGCTCGCCGAGCGAGCCGCGCGCCACCGCGCTGACCAGGTAGACGAACATCGCCAGCACGAGCATCCAGGCGAAGAAGAAATGCCACAGCCGCCCGCCCGCGAGATCCTGCGGCCCCGGAATCGTCATCCAGCCGGGGAACGCGCGCGCCGCCTGGGCACCCGCGCCGTCGTCGGTGTAGCCGAACAAGTTGGTCGTCACGATCGTATGGCCGAGGATCGTCGTCGTCCCTTGCGGGCGGCCGTCGACCAGCGCGGCACGGAACCACAGCACGCGGTGAGCCGCGTCGCTCTTGTCGGAGGCATCCAGGTACGGCGCGGCGTTGAAGATCTGCAACCCGCTCATCACCAGCACCAGGATCGCGAGCGCCCACAGCCAGTGGCTGAAGCGCGCCACGACCGAGTGCCGGTAAACTTTGCGGCCCGGCGTCACGCGTGCTCGCCGACGAGCTGGTGTACGACACGCTCGAGCTCGCCGTCGTAGCCCTCGCCGACGATCGTCGCGCGCAGCCGGCCGTGCCGGTCGAAGACGAGTTGCGTCGGCCAGGCGCTGACGCCGAAGGCGTCCCAGAGCCGGTGGTCGTCGTCGTAGACGACCGGCCACGCGATGCCCTGCTCGCGCAGGGCCGCGACGACGTTGGAGTGGACGCGCTCCTCGGGCAGCTCCGGCGTGTGGACGCCGATGAGCGTCAGATCGGCCGGTGCGTAGACCGCGCGCAGCCGGCGCAGCTCGGGCGTGACGTGCTGGCAGTTGATGCAGGCGAAGGTGAAGACGTCGACGATCGTGACGCGACCTTGCGTCGGCGGCGGCCCGGCGGCGTTCACCCACGCGCCGCCGCTGAGCAGCGGGGCGAGTCCGATGACGGCGAGCAGCGCGGCGATCATGCCGGTATCTGGGCGGGCACGATCACCGAGCGCCCTTCGAGGCGCAGCCGGCCCATCTCGACGAGCTTGGCGATCTCGACGCTGACCGTCTCGCGCGTGCTGCCGACCAGCGAGGCGACGTCGGCGTGGGTCAGGCGCAGCGCGATCTTCGTCCCACCGGGCACCGCGACGCCGTGCTCCTGCGCCAGCTTGCGGTACAGGTGCTCGATCCGATCGGCGATCCGCGCGTAGGCCAAGTCCTCCATCGTCGAGCGCGCCGCATCGAGTTTGTCGCTCAGCAGCCGCGCGACGTTGAGGGCGAGCGCCGGATCGCGGGTCATCAGCGCGAAGACGTCCTCGGCCCGCGAGGTGCACAGCAGCGCGTCCTCGACGACGACCGCGACCGTCGTGCGCGGCTGGTCGCCGAACAGGACCTCCTCGCCGAACAGGTCGCCCGGGCCGAGCAGGGCGACCGTGACGTCCTTGCCGTCCTCGGTCAACCGCGCGATCCGCACCGCGCCGCGCTTGACGAAGTAGACGATGCGCGTCGTGTCGCCCTGGTCGAAGACGCGCGTACCGCGCGGCATCTCACACATGGTGAACAGGTGCTCGGCCTGCGCGACGCCGTCGGCGGTGCTCTGAGCGAAGAGGCGGTTTTGCCGCAGGTACCAGACCTTGTTGGCATCCGTCATGACGGTATGCTACCACGCCCATCGGGGGGCCGGCGGTAAGGGCGCTTACGCACGGGCTACCGGCCGCCAGGCGGACCCTGCACGACCTGCACCAGGTCGTTCGGTCGGATCCAGCGGGCCATCGCGGCCCGAACGCGCTCCGGGCTGGCCGCGACCTGCGCCTGCGCATCGCGACGGTCCTCGTCCAACGGTTGACCGATCGAGGCGTACTCCATCAGCGCGTCGGCGACGGACTCGTACGACTCGTGCGCGACCGGGAAGGCGCCGACGACCAGCGCCTTGGCGCGCAGCAGCCGGTTCGCATCGAGCGCGTGCCGCTGCAGCGCGATGAGGTCGTGCACGACCAGCCGCGCCGCCGGCGCAACGTTCTGCGGGTCGGCGCCGTAGGCGATCGTGAAGCGGCTGCGATTGCGTCCAGGTGACAACGCCGATTCAACGGTGTAGGCATAGCCGTGGATTTCCCGCAGGTCGTGGTAGAGCAGCGAGGCATAGAAGCCGCCGGTGAGGACGGTGTTGGCCAGCTGGAGCAGCGGGACGTCCGGGTCGCGGTAGGTGAGGCCGAGCGTCTCGCCGAGCGTCACGTCGGCTTGGATGCGGCCGGTCGCCGGGATGTAGGCGGTCGAACGCCGGTTCGGTGGGATCGGCGGCGGGAAGATGTTCGGCGTCGGCCCGGTCGCCTGCCACGCGCCGAAATATTTCTCGACCGTCGCGCGCGCCGTCTCGGGGGTGACGTCGCCGATCACCACGATCGTCGTCAGGTCGGGCCGGTACGACGCGGCGTAGAAGGCGCGCACGTCGTCCAGCGTCACCGTGCTCGCGGTCTGCGGCGTCGCGCTCCGACGCGCGGGATCGCCGGGCGGGTAGAGGGCGCCGGCCAGCGCGCGACCGGCGCGATACGCCGGACTGGCAACGGTCCCGGTCAGCTCGCCGACCACCTGTTGTTTGACGATCTCGAAGGCGTCGGCCGGCAGGCGCGGGTGCAACTCGTCGTCGGCGAGCAGTTGCATGCCGCGATCGAAGTCGCTGGCGAGCACGTCCAGGCCGAAGTTGGTGCCGGCCGAGACGTCGGCCGCGATCGCGTCGAGCTTCGTTTGATAGGCCAGCCGGTCGTCGGTCTGCGTTCCGTATTCGAACAGGTTGTCGGTGATGTCGCCGATCCCGTCTTTGCCCGGCGGATCCTGGACGCCCGGATTGTGCAGCACCATGCCGCGCAGCACGACGGTCTTCGAGATCTGCGAGGGCACGACGACCAACCGCAGGCCGTTGGGCAGCGTCTCCAGCGTCGGCGCGAGGGTCGCGGGCGGGACGGTCAGGTGGGCCAGCACGTCGCGGGCGAACGCCGGCAGCGGGGTGTTCGGATTGGGGATGACGGTGTTGTTCTCGCCTTCGCGCCCACCGAACGCCGAGCCGGCCGCCGCTTCCTTCGGCGTCGCGATCGCGACGGTCGCCGTCGCGTTGTCGTAATACGTGCGCAGCACGCGGTTCACGTCGTCGGCGGTCACCTTCGCCAATCCGGCGAGGTCGTCGTCGGGCGTGCGGTGCTCGACGGCCAGCGTCTGGCTCCAGGTCGAAGCCAAGCCGCTGATCGAGTTGACGGCGAACTGCGCCTGCGCCAGCTCGCGGCGCTTGGCGACCTCGACCAAGTCGACCGGCACGCCGGTCTGTTTGTACCGGTCGATCACCGCTTCGACCTCGGCCACCGCGTCGTCGCCCTTCGTGCTCACCGGCACCGCTGCGCCGACCAACGAGAGGCCGGCCGCCGGATACGTCTGCCCTTGTGCGAACGTCTGCAGCGCCTTCCCCGAGACTTGCAGGTCGTAGAGCGCACCGCGCGGGCTGTTGAGCACGTCCGAGAGAATCTCGGACGCATAGTAGTCCGGGCCCTCGTAGCCCGGGACACGGTAGGCGATGAAGGCCAGCGTGATCGGGTCGGAGCTCGAGTCGCGCAGCGTCTCGGGGACGAGCGGCCCCAAGCTGACCGTCGGCCGCGCCGGCACCGGCACGGCGGGATCGTCGGCCCACAGCGCCTTCACCTTGGCGATCGTCGCTTGCGGATCGACGTCGCCGGCGATCACGTAGAGGGCGTTGTTGGGATGGTACCAGCGGTCGTAGAAGCGCCGCAGATCGGGCGCCTGCAGCGCCTTGAAGCTCGCCACCGTCCCCAGCCCCGTGTCGGCGTAGGGCGTGCCGGCGAAGACGTGCTCGATCACCTTCGTGTAGAGCCGGTAGCTGGCGCTGGAGTTGTCGCGGGTGACCTCTTGCGTGATCGCACCACGCTCTTGATCCCAGCCGGCCTGCGAGTCGAGGATGCCGGTCGCGCGCGAGCGCTCCAGCCGCAGCGCGATGTCGAGATCCTGCGTCGGCATCTCGAAGAAGAACTGGGTGACCTCGTTCTCGGTGTCGGCGTTGAGCGTCCCGCCGGTCACCGCGGTCGTCTCCGAGAACGGTGATGCGCCGAGCGTTCGGCTGCCGCGGAAGAGCATGTGCTCCTGCGCGTGCGCGGTCCCGGTCACCGCTTCGTCGTCGGCGCCGGCCAGGTAGTTCATCCAGGTCGAGACGACCGGCGCGAGCGTGTCGCGCAGGACGACGACCTGCATGCCGTCGGGCAGGGTCGCGCGGGCGACTTCAACGCTGGGCGCCTGCGGCTGCGCGCCGGCCGGGGCGAGCGGGCCGGCGAGGAACGCGGCGCCGAGCGCCGCGGCGACGAGGGGACGGACGCGAACCATAACGACAGGAAGGTTCCCACCGCACGAGGCCGCCCCTTGCGAATCGTGGAACGCCGGGTCTCGTGTCCGAAGCCGTCCTCCGACTCATCCGGCAGGCGGGGCGCGTCCGCGTCACGCTGGCCCGGCCCCAGGTGCGCAACGCCTTCGACGCCGCGCTGATCGCGCAGCTGCGCGACACGTTCCTCGCCCTTGCCGACGACCCGAGCGTGCGCGTCGTGATCTTGGCGGGCGAGGGGAAGGCGTTCTGCGGCGGCGCCGACGTCAACTGGATGCGCGCCTCGCTCGACCTCTCCGAGGCGGAGAACGTGCGGGACGCCGCGGCGATGTCGGACATGTACCGGGCGATCGACCGCTGCCGGAAGCCGGTCATCGCGCGCGTCCATGGCGCGGCGCTCGGCGGCGGTGCGGGACTGTGCGCGGTCGCCGACGCGGTGGTCGCCGATGCCGAGACGATCTTCGGCTTCACCGAGACGAAACTCGGCCTCGTTCCAGCGGTCATCTCGCCCTTCGTGCTGGCGAAGATCGGCGTCGGTCACGCGCGACGGCTGTTCCTGAGTGGCGAGCGCTTCGACGCGCGCACGGCGCTGGCGATTGGCCTCGTTCACGAGGTCGCTGCGGGCGACGCGCTCGACGGCACGGTCGACGCGATCGCAGCCGAACTCGAGAGCGCGAGCCCGGCCGCGATCGCGGCCGCCAAAGCGTTGATCTCGCAGGTCGCCGCGGCGAGCTACGAGGAGAGCTGGTTGTTGACCACCCGCGCGATCGCGCGGCTGCGCACCAGCGCCGAGGGCCAGGAGGGGCTGCGCGCCTTCCTCGAGCGCCGCGCGCCGGACTGGACCGCGCGGTGATCCGACGGCTGCTGATCGCCAATCGCGGCGAGATCGCGATCCGCATCGCGCGTGGCGCGCGCGAGCTGGGGATCGCGCCGGTCGGCGTCTTCTCCGACGCCGACGAGGCGGCGCTCTTTCGCGCGGCGATGGACGAGTCGTTGCGCATCGGGCCCGGACCGGCGAGCGAGTCGTATCTCGACGGCGAGAAGATCGTCGCCGCGGCGGTCGCGCTCGGCGCCGATGCGGTCCACCCAGGCTACGGTTTTCTCTCCGAGCGCGCGCCGTTCGCGCGGCGCGTTCACGACGCCGGGCTGGTCTTCGTCGGGCCGAGTGCTGAGGCGATCGCGGCGATGGGTTCGAAGATCGAGGCCAAACGGCGCGTGCGCGCGCGCGGCGTCCCGGTCGTCCCCGGCTACGACGGCGACGATCAGGCCGACGCGGTGCTACGTGCGCAGGCGGCGCAGATCGGGCCGCCCGTCTTGATCAAGGCGTCGGCCGGCGGCGGCGGGCGCGGGATGCGCGTCGTCGAGGACCTCGCGCAGTTCGACCAGGCGCTGGCGAGCGCGCGGCGCGAGGCGCAAGGGGCCTTCGGCGACGACGCCGTCCTGCTCGAGCGCTATCTCAGCCGGCCGCGGCACATCGAGTTCCAAATTCTGGCCGACGCGCACGGAACGACCGTCCATCTGGGCGAGCGCGAGTGCTCGATCCAGCGCCGCCATCAGAAGGTGATCGAGGAGGCGCCCAGCAGCGCGCTCGATCCCGCGCTGCGCGCGCGGATGGGCGAGGCCGCCGTCGAGGCGGCGCGCAGCGTCGGCTACACCAACGCCGGGACGGTCGAGTTCATGCTCGACGCCGACGGCGCGTTCTACTTCTTGGAGATGAACGCGCGACTGCAGGTCGAGCATCCGGTGACCGAGCTGGTCTACGGGGTCGACCTCGTCCACGAACAGTTGCGGATCGCAAACGGCGAGCGGCTGCGCTTCGCTCAAGTAGACCTGGTTCCGCGCGGGTGGTCGATCGAGGCGCGGCTCAACGCCGAGGATCCGGCGCACGACTTCCTGCCGCAAGCCGGGACGATCGCCAGCTTCGACGTGCCGCGCGCGCCCGGCGTGCGGCTCGACGCCGGCGTCGCGAGTGGAAGCGTCGTCTCGGTCTTCTACGACTCGCTGCTGGCCAAGATCATCGTCTGGGACACCGATCGCGCCGCCGCGATCGCCCGCCTGGACGCGACGCTGCGCGAGACGACGGTCGACGGGATCGCCACGAACCTGCCGCTGCTGCGCGCGATCGCGGGCGACGACGTCTTTCGAGCCGGCACCACGACGACGCGCTTCCTCGAGGAACGCTTGCCGAGCTACGCGCTCGCGACGCCGCGCGCCGACGAGGCGGCGAAGCGCCGCGTCGCCGCGGCGCTGGTGGCGCGCGGGGCGGACTGGCGGCAGGGCGGCGTCGGACTCCCGCTCGCCTTCATCCTCGACGGCGAGACGGTGCGTGCGCGCGCCACCTACGACGGGGCGCAGTGGAGGCTCGAAGGCGACCTGCAGGGGACGCTCGCGCCCGACGCGCGCGGCGCCAGCGCCGGGCCGAACGGCGGCTCCGTCACGCTCGATGGGCGGCCGGTGCGCTGGACCTGGCCGGCGCCGCCGAGCGCCGGCGCCGAGCAGACCGCCTGCGCGTCGGCGTCGGGCGACGTGACGGCGCCGATGCCCGGGAAGATCGTCAGCGTGGCGGTCGAGCCGGGAGCCCTGGTCGAGCCGCGCGCGCTGCTGATCGTGCTGGAGGCGATGAAGATGGAACACCGGATCGAAGCCCCGTCCGCCGGGACGGTGCGCGAGGTGCGCGTGAAGCCGGGCGACGTCGTCGCCGGCGGGGCGCTGCTCGTGACGCTCGGCACGTAGCGGCCGTGCGCGTCGTCCTGCTCGCCGGCTGGAACGAGGTCGCCGAGCGCATGCGGACCTTCGCCGACGGGCGGCACGGCATCGACGGCTTGGCCTCGTTCGGCTACGACTGCACGCTCTTCCCCAGCGCCGGCGACGATCCGCTGCGCGACCGCGTCGACCGCTTCGCGGCATTTCTCGACCAGCTGCGCGCGCGCGAAGGCGGCGGCGTCTTCCCGCTCGCGACGGTCGGCTACAGCATGGGCGGCCTGGTCAACCGCGGCTTCCTGCGCGCCTACCCGAAGCGCGCGCACGAGATAGCGGCCACCGTCCAGATCGCCGCGCCCAACGGCGGTCTGATCACCAACTATGCCTCGCATACGCTGCGGATCGCGCACGTGCCCGCGCACGTGCTGGCCGACCTCGACGTCGCCTCGCCCTTCCTCGCCTGGCTCAACGCGACGACCGGGCACTGGATCCCCGACCCGAACAACCGCCGCAAGCAGCGCTGGCAGCTCGACCGCGCACCGTGGGTCGCACCCGCCGGCCACCGGCTGCTCCACATCGCCGGCCGTATGCCGAAGTACGAGCTGCAGAGTGACGGTGTCGTGATGATCGAGTCGGCGTCGCTCGACGGCGCGTTGCCCTGCACGACGATCGACGACGATGCCGCGAATCACTTGAACTTGGGCGCAGCCTCGAACCCGTTCGCGACGATCTTCCGCCGCTTTCGGCACGACGACTCGGTCTGGCCGCGCTGCGTCGCGCTGATCGCCGCGTTTCTGCGCGGCGAAAGTAGTTCGGCCGCGGAGCGGGAAGACGGGGCCGGATGAATCAACGGCCCCGCGTGACGACCGCGATCCGCGCCGGCACCCTGTGCGACGGAACCGACGCGCCGCCGCGCACGAACGTCACGCTGCTGCTGGACGGCGACCGGATCGCCGGCATCCTGCCGGGCGACGCGACGTTCGACGCCGACCGCACCTTCGAGGCGGCCTGCGTCGTCCCCGGGCTGATCAACTGCCACGCGCACCTCGAGGTCAACGGCGAGCCGGACATCCAGCTCCCCTACCTGCTCCGCACGCCGCTCGACCGCGCGCTCTACGCCGCGCAGAACGCCCGGCTCGCGCTGCACGCGGGGGTGACCACCATCCGCGATCTGGGTGCGGCGGACGGCACGTCGATCGCGGTCCGCGACGCGATCGTGCGCGGCGAGCACGTCGGGCCGACGGTTCTGCCGGCCGGGCGCGCGATCTGCATGACCGGCGGCCACGGCTTCTTCATCGGCCGCGAGACCGACGGCCCCTGGGACGCCCGCAAAGCCGTGCGCGAGCAGCGCAAGGCCGGCGCCGCCTGCATCAAGCTCATCGCGACGGGCGGCGTGTTGACCAAGGGTGCGGTGCCGGGGCAGGACCAGTTGAGTGAAGAGGAGATGCGGGCCGCGGTCGACGAGGCGCACACGCACGGCCTGCGGGTCGCCGCGCATGCGATCGGGACGAGCGGGATCAAGAACGCACTGCGGGCCGGGGTCGACTCGGTCGAGCACGGGCACCTGCTCGACGACGAGGCGATCGCGCTCTTCAAGCAGCGCGGCACCGCGCTGGTGCCGACGCTCGCGGCCGTCGTGTGCATCTACGAGAACGCGGCCTCCGGCGCGCAGCCGGACTTCGTCGTCCGCAAGGCGACCGAACTCTACCAGCAGGCCGGCACGAACATCGGCCGAGCCCGGCGGGCCGGCGTGCGCATCGCCGGCGGCTCCGACGCCGGCACGCCGTACAACTACCATCAGAACTACGCCTACGAGATCGAGCTGATGGTGACGATGCTCGGGATGACGCCGCTGCAGGCGCTCGGGGCGGCGACTGCGACCGCCGGCGGCCTGTTGGGCGTCGAGACGGGCGTCCTCGCCGAGGGACGCCCGGCGGATCTCTTGCTGCTCGCGCGCGACGCGAGCGCCGACGTGCGCGCGCTGCGCGACCCGCAGGTCGTCGTCAAGGCCGGAGCGATCGCCCACGAGCGCGCCTGACGCTGGTCTCGCCGGTCTGCGCGTGGCCGTCCTCGCGCCGATCTCGTGGCCCTCGCCGCCGCCCGGCTACGGCCCCTGGGAGCAGGTCGCCGCGACGATCGCCGACGGCATGAGCGCGCGCGGTCTGGACGTGACGCTGTTTGCGACCGGCAACTCGCGCAGCGCCGGTCGCCTATCGTCGGTGGTCCCGGTCGGCCTCAACGAGGACCCCGCGCTGAACGGCGAAGTCTGCACCGAGCTGCACATCGCCTCGCTCTTCGCGCGCGCCGGCGAGTTCGACTTGATCCACAACAACCTGGATTGGAAACCGCTGCTGTACGCGCTCGCGACGCCGGCGCCACCGCTGCTCACCACCGTGCACGGCTTCTCCTCACCGAACGTCCTGGCCGCCTACTACGCCGGTGCAGCGCGCTCGTTCTACTGCTCGATCAGCGACGCCGACCGCGATCCTGGCCTGGCCTATCTCGCGACCACGTACAACGGCGTCGACCCGGCTGCGTGGACGTTCCGCGCGACGCCCGGCGAGTATCTGCTGTTCTTCGGCCGCTTCCACCCCGAAAAGGGCGTGCACCTCGCGATCGAGGTCGCCCGGCGCGCGGGCGTGTGCCTGAAGCTGGCCGGCATCCCGCACGACGAGGCGTATTTTCGGGAGCAGGTCGCACCGCACGTCGACGGCGACGCCGTGCAACTCCTCGGCCACGTGCAAGGCGCGGCGCGTGACGAACTGGTCGGCGGCGCGCTCGCGCTGGTCCACCTCACCACGCGACCCGAGCGCTTCGGCCTGACGCTGATCGAGGCGATGGCCTGCGGGACGCCGGTCCTCGGCGCGCGGATGGGCTCGATCCCCGAGATCGTCGTCAACGGGGTGACGGGCTTCTTGTGCGACGACGTCGACGACGCCGTCGCGCGCGTCCCGCAGCTCGCCTCGCTCTCGCGCCGCGCCTGCCGCACGCACGTCGAGACGACCTTCTCGCTCGAGCGCATGACGGACCGCTACCTGGCCGCCTACGCCGACGCGCTGCGCCTGCGCACCCCGCCCCCGCCGACCGACGAGCAACTCCGCTGGCGCGACCATGACTGGTGGGACCGCCCCCAAGCCTTCACCGACCTCCCACCCAAACCGCGCCACCCGCTGGCCGGATCGTAGCGCGCGGTCAGATCGAGCGCGACAGTGCGCACCAGCATCGAGAGTCGCGACGTCGTGGCGAACGAAGATGCGCATGCGGACATTGCTCGACGGCCTCCGCCCGGTGTGGCCCTAGACGTCGCCTCTGAGGAGCTGGTCGACGCCGCCGTGCAGCAGGTCGTTCGGTACGATCGCGCAGGCGGGGACGCGCGCCGGTGGGCCCGGCGCACCCGAATCGGCGAGCCAGCACTCGCCGGGGACGATCGCGCAGTAGCAGGTTCGGATCGCAAGCCGATGATGGCCGAGCATGAACGGCCGCGCGAACCGGGCGCTCGTCAAGCGAAAGGCCGTCGTCGCATCGCCGGGACGCAGCACCACGCCGGGTGCCGCGTCGGCGAGCGCGATGGTCATCGCGCGGCGCCCTCCGGCACGCGCGATCAGGTGTGGGCCGAGCAGCGCGTGCATGACGTCGATGAAGCTGCCCAGCGGCTTTCCGTCGACGCTGATGACCGCACTCTGGAGCACCGCCGGCCCGAGCCCGTCGTTCTCGACGGAGATCTGGACCGTGTCGCTGTCGGTCAGGGACTCCGACACGGAGACGTACGGCCACACCTGGGCGTTGAGCTCCTGCTGGATCACGCGCGTCTGCCACCAGGAGGCGGCGGTCGCGAGCGTCGAGATCAACAGTGCACAGACCGCGATCACGAGATCGATCCGCAGACCCGCGACGATCCCCGCCGTCGCGGGGTCCTGCTCTTTCACCGCAGCGCCGCCGCGCGGTCGTCGATCCAGCGCAGCGTGCGGCGGCCGCGCTCGGCCTTCGCCAGCGCGTCGTCGACCGTCTCGCCGAGCACGGTGAAGTGGCCCATCTTGCGGCGCAGCGCGGCGTGCGCTTTCCCGTAGAGGTGCAGCTTGAGGTCGCGCTCGCGCAAGAGCACGTCGAGCCCGCCGAGGGTGTCGCCGGCTCCGGCGCCGAGGATGTTGACCATCACGGCCGGACGGAACAGCCGCGGCTCGACCAGCGGCAGCCCGCAGATCGCGCGCACGTGCAGCTCGTACTGGCTGATCTGCGTCGCGTCGAGCGAGTAGTGGCCGCTGTTGTGGACGCGTGGCGCGATCTCGTTGACTAGCAGCTCGTCGCCATGCTGGAAGAACTCGACGCAGAAGGTGCCGACGATCGCCAGCCGCTCGGCGATCGTCACCGCCGCGCGGCGCGCGCGCTCCGCGATCGCCGCGTCGATACGACCGGGGACGATCGTCGTCGCGAGGACGCCGTGGTCGTGCTGGTTCTCCGAGGTCGGGAAGGCGACGATCTCGCCGTGCTCGTTGCGCGCCGCGATGATCGACAGCTCCCGTTCGAAGTCGATCAGCCGCTCCCAGATCAGCGCCCGGCCCTTCGCTTCGGCCCAGGCGCGCGCGACGTCGGCCGGGGCGCGCACGACCCACTGCCCCTTCCCGTCGTAGCCGCCGAGCGTCGTCTTGAGGACGCCCGGGAAGCCGATCTCGCTCGCCGCCCGGTCGAGCTCCTCGCGGCTGCGGACCGGCACGAACTCCGCGGTCTCAAGGCCGCACTCCCGCACGAACGTCTTCTCGAGGATGCGCTCCTGGGTGATCCGTAACGCGGCCGACCCGGGATGGACGACGCGCCGGTCGGCTTCGAGCGCCAGCACCGAGGGGAGCGGGATGTTTTCGAACTCGTAGGTGACGACGTCGCTGCGCGCGCCCAGCTCGCCGATCGCGCGCAGATCGTCGTAGGCCGCGACGATCTGCTCGTCGGCGACCTGCCCCGTCGGCGAGTTCGGAAACGGCTCGAGCGTCACCACGCGCAAGCCCATCCGCTTCGCCTCGAGGGTCAGCATCCGCCCGAGCTGTCCGCCGCCGAGGATCCCGATCGTGCGGATCACAACTCGCTCGCCTCGACCTCGGCGGCGATCCGCGCGCTGCGCTCGGCGAGCCGCCGCGCCAACTCCGGGTCGTGCAAGGCGAGGATGCGCGCGGCGTAGAGGGCGGCGTTGACGGCGCCGCCGATCGCCATCGTCGCGACCGGGACGCCGGCCGGCATCTGCGCGATCGAGAGGAGCGAGTCGATCCCGCGCAGCGCCTTCGATTCGACCGGGACGCCGATCACCGGTAGGTCGGTCTTGGTCGCGATCATCCCCGGTAGGTGCGCGGCGCCGCCGGCGCCGGCGATGATGACCGCCAGCCCGCGCCCGGCGGCCTCGCTCGCGTAGCGGAACATCAGGTCGGGCGTGCGGTGCGCCGAGACGACCTTCAACTCGCAGGGAACGCCGAGCTCGCCGAGGGTCGTCGCGGCCGCCCGCATCGTCTCGAGATCGGACCGCGAGCCCATGATGATCCCGACCCGGGGAGCGTCCACACTGATCCGCGTTCGGGCCGCCTCCCTGGGGTACCCTGTCGGCGATGCGGTTCTCGCTTGGGGTCAACTACTGGCCGCGGCGCAGCGCGATGGCGATGTGGCAACGCTTCGACGCGGGCGAGATCCGCGAGGACCTGGCCCGCATCGCGGCGCTCGGGCTCGATGCCTTCCGCTTCTTCTTGCGCTGGGACGACTTCCAGCCCGAACCGGACCGGGTCGACGCGACGATGCTGGCGCGGTTGGAGGCGGTCGCCGACCTGGTCGCGGAAGCCGGGCTGCGCGCGCTGCCGACGCTCTTCTGCGGCCACATGAGCGGCGTCAACTGGCTGCCGTCGTGGACCCTCGATCGCTCGACGCCGAGCGGCCGCTTCCGCACGATCACCGAACGCGGCGCAGCGCCGTACGGGATCGGCGACTTCTACGTGCCGGGCCCGCTGCTCGAGGCGCAGGTGCGTTTCGCGCGCGCCGTCGGCGCGCGGCTGCGCGCCCACCCGGCGGTGCTGGGCTGGGATCTGGGCAACGAGTTCAGCAACCTGCGCGAGCCGGCGCGGGCACAGGACGCCGCAGCGTGGAGCCGCACCCTGCGCGACGCACTCGAAACCGCCTCGGCGCTGCCGGTGACCGCCGGGACGCACGGCGAGGACCTGACCCTCGACCGCCGGCTGCGCCTCTCCTCGCTCTGCGCCGGCTACCCGTTCGCGACGATGCACGGTTACAGCGTCTACAGCGACTTCGCGCGGGACCGGCTCGACGTCGAGGCGGTACCGTTCCTGGCCGAGCTGGCCGCGGCGTTCAGCGGCAAGCCGGTGCTGTTCAGCGAGTTCGGCAACCCGGCGTGTCAGCCGGGGTTGACGCTGCCGTTCGCGTGTCTGGACGAGGACGAGATGGCGGTCTACTGCGCCCGCGTCCTCGAGCGGCTGCACGCCGACGGTCGGCTCGGTGCCTATTGGTGGTGCTGGGCCGACTACGTCGACGAACTGCACCACGAGCCGCCCTGCGACGAGGCGCCCCACGAGCGCGCCTTCGGGCTCGTGCGCAGCGACGGCAGCGAGAAGCCCGTCGCGGCGGCGCTGGCCGCCTTCGCACGCGAACGCCGGAGCGTCCTCGCCCCGCCGGCGTCGCTCGTCGGCGACGAGCAGAGCTACTATGCGGCGCTGCCCGGCGCGACGCAGGCGTGGTATGCGGCCTTCCTGGCCGGCGTCGAGGAACGGCGCGCCGGCGTGCGGTAAGCGGGACCCGTGCGTGAAAATACTCTCAAGCGCCGGCTCGACGCCGGCGAGACCGTCTACGGCGCGTGGCTGATGCTGGCCGAGCCGCTCGCTGCCGAAGCGATGGCGAGCGCCGGTTTCGACTGGCTGCTGGTCGACATGGAACACGGTCCGATCCCGCTGGCCGTCGCCGCGACGATGGTGACCGCGCTGCGGGCCGCCGGGACGACCGCGTTCGTGCGACCGGCGTGGAACGAGCCGGCGCAGATCCAGCGTGTCCTCGACCTGGGCTGCGCCGGGATCGTCGTCCCGGTCGTCAACACCGCCGAGGATGCGCGGCGCGTCGTGCGCGACGCGCGCTTCCCGCCGCTGGGCGAGCGCAGCCGCGGTGCGGTGCGCGCGGGCCTCGCGTTCGGGACCGACGCCGGCACCTATAGCGAGCGCTCCAACACCGAAGTGCTCGTCCAGGTGCAGATCGAGACCGACGAAGCCGTCGCCAACTGCGCGGCGATCGCGGCGGTCGAGGGCGTCGACGGTCTGTTCCTCGGGCCCAACGACCTGGCCGCGTCGTCCGGCAAACGCTGGCCCGACGTCTGGGGGCGCGACGCGGACTACATGGCGAAGATCGCGCACGTCGCGAAGGTCGCGCAGGCGGCCGGCAAACACGCCGGAATCCTGGCGCGCGACGGCGTGATGGCGACCGAGATGGCCGCCGCCGGCTATCGCTTCATCGGCGTCTCGAGCGACATCAACTACCTGATGGGAACCGCGCGGCGCGAGCTCGACGCGGCACGCGGCACGGCCAGGCGATGAGCGTCGCGCTGATCACCGGCGCCTCGTCGGGGATCGGCAACGCGCTCGCGCTGCTCGCAGCGCGCGCGGGCTACGACGTGGTCGCGATCGGCCGCAACCAGATCGCGTTGGCGACGTTGGCGGCGCAAGTCCACGACGAAGGCGGCCGCATCGAGGTCGCCGCGGTCGACCTGGCCGAGCCGCGCAGCGCGGCGACCGTCGTCGGCGTCGCGCACCGCGCGTTCGGCCCGATCGAGCTGCTGGTCGCGAATGCCGGACAGGTCGCCGCCGGCCCGCTCTCGGCGCAGAGCGACGCGGCGCTGCTGGCGCAGTTCGGCACCCACGTCGTCGGCCCGGTCGCATTGGTGCGTGAAGCGCTGCCGGACCTGCAGGCAAACGGCGGGCACGTCTTTCTGGTCGGCAGCGGCGTCGCGCGCATCCCGATCGGTGGGCTGGGCGCCTATCCGCCTTCGAAGGCCGCGCTGCGCTCGGCGGCCGCGATTCTGCGCCGCGAGTTGCGGCCGCTCGGCGTCGCGGTCACCTACGTCGATCCGGGCGTCGTCGACACCGCCTTCATGACCCGCGCCGGGATGGCCGGCGCGCCGCCGCGCCTGCGCGTCGCGCCCGAAACGGTCGCCCGCAAGATCCTGGCCGCCGTACGCCGTCGCCCGCGCGTGCTCAACGCGGTGCCGTGGCAGACCGCGGCGGTCGCGCTGGCCGAGCTTTTCCCGGCCGTCACCGAGGTGTTGCTCGAGCGCGCGGCGGGTCTGGTCGGGACGCAGGACCAGCCCTCCGCGCTCGTCGCTCCGCCTGCACCGGCGCTCGTCGCCCCGGTCGTCGCGGCGCCCGCAGTCGCGCCGGTCTCGCCCTTCGAGGCGGCGCTCGAGCCGGTACGGCGCCGCATGGAGCGCGTGCGCCTCGGCGAGTCGTTCGTGCGCAGCCTGCTGCGCGACGGCACCGTCCTCGATCCGCACGAGGTCGCTTTGGCGTGGGCCGGGATGCCCAACAAGAACGAGCGCGCCGCGACGATCGAAGTGCTCGACGCGCTCGCCGAGGCCGGCTTCCTGGCGCGCGAGGGCGACCGCTACCGCGTCGTGCGCACGGCGCCGAGCTGATGCCGGCGCTCCCGGCGCGCATGCGCGCCGTCGTGCACGACGCGGCGAGCATCGGTGCCGTGCGGCTCGAGGAGCGCGCCGTCCCGACGCCGGCGCCAGGCGAGGTGCTCTTGCGCGTGCGCGCCTGCGGCGTCTGCCGCACCGACCTGCACATCGTCGACGGCGAGCTGGCGCCGCATCGCGATCCGATCGTCCCCGGCCACCAGATCGTCGGCGACGTGGTGGCCGGCGCGACCGCGGAGCGGCCGCTCGGGATGCGGGTCGGCGTCTCGTGGATCGCCTCGACCGACGGGACCTGCGCGTTCTGCGTGCGCGGCAGCGAGAACCTGTGCGACGCGCTGCGCTTTACCGGCTACGACGTCGAGGGCGGCTACGCCCAGTACGCGACGGCGCGCGCGGATTTCACCTACCCGCTCGACCCCGCGCTCGACGACGTCGCGGTCGCCCCGCTGCTGTGCGCCGGGATCATCGGCTTCCGCGCGCTGCGCGTCGCCGGCGTCGAGCGTGGCGAGCGAGTCGGGCTCTATGGGTTCGGCTCCTCGGCGCATCTGATGGTGGCGGTGCTGCACGCCTGGGACTGCACGGTCTACGTCGCGACGCGCGGCGCCGAGCACCGGGAGTTCGCGCGTTCGCTCGGCGCGGCCTGGGTCGGCGAGGCGACCGACGTCCCGCCGGTCGCGCTCGACCGCGCGGTCACCTTTGCGCCGAGCGGCGAGGTGGTCGTCGCGGCGCTGGGCGCGCTGCGCAAGGGCGGCGTCGTGGCGATCAACGCGATTCACCTCGACCGCATCCCGTCGTTCGATTACGACACGCTGCTGTGGGGCGAACGCCAACTGCGCTCGGTCGCGAACATGACCCGCGAGGACGCGCGGACCTTCCTGACGCTGGCCGCCTCGATCGGCCTGTACCCGCGCGCCACGCCGTTCCCGCTCGCCCGCGCCGCCGACGCCCTGGCGGCGGTGCGCGGCGACGCCGTCGACGGGGCCGCGGTCGTCGTTCCGGACTGACGATGTGGGCCGACCGCGGCGAGCTGGCCAACGCGGCGCTGGTGCGGACGCTCTTCGAGCGCGGTGCGCTGCGCACGACGCGGATCGCCGAGGCCTTCCGGCGCGTCCCGCGGCACCGCTTCCTCCCCGAGGTGCCGCTCGATATCGTCTACGCCGATCAGGCCATCGCGCTGCGGCACGAGGGCGGCATCGCGATCAGTTCGTCCTCGCAGCCGGCGATGATGGCCGAGATGCTCGAGATGCTGCAGCCCGCGCGCGGCGAGCGGGTGCTCGAGATCGGGACCGGGAGCGGCTACAACACGGCGCTGCTGGCCGAGCTGGTCGGCTCCGGCGGCTTCGTCGCCAGCATCGATCTCGAGGTGGACCTGGTCGCGGCGGCGCGCGAGCGCCTCAGCGCGCTGGGCTACGAGCGGGTGCTGGTCTTCGCCGGTGACGGCGCGCGCGGCGATGCGGCCGACGCGCCGTTCGACGCGATCGAAGCGACGGTCGGGGTGGCCGATCTCCCGCCGGCCTGGAGCGCGCAGGTACGCCAGGGCGGTCGGCTGCTGGTGCCGTTCGCGATTCGCTCGTTGCAGAAGATCGTCGCCTTCGAACGCGTCGAGGAGCGGCTCGAGAGCCGCCTCGTCCTCGACGGCGCGTTCATGACGCTGCGCGGCCCGTCCGCCTGGATCGACCGCAGTGCGATCCCGCTCGACGAGCAGTCGATCGTCCTGCGCGTCCGCGATCGCGCCGCGATCGACGTGCGCGCGCTCGCGCGTGCGCTCGAACTCCCGAGCGCCGAGGTGGCGCCGGTCCGCCCGCTCACGGTCGAAGCGGCGTGGAACGGCTTCGCGCTCTGGCTGGCGCTGCACGACGAGCGCTGCTGCCGCTTGACCGCGCTCGACGAGTCGGTCACCCGCGTCCCGAACGTCATCCCCGACGCGAACACCGCCTACGGGCGCGCTTCGACGCTGGGCAGCGCCGAAGGCCGCGGCCTGGCCGTGCTGGCGCCGACGGTCGACGGTCGCGTCGCGCTGCGGCGCTTCGGTGCCGCCGACGATGCGCTCGCGCGCCTGCAAGCACAGGTGGCAGCGTGGGACGACGCCGGCCGTCCCGGCAACGCGGCGCTGCACATCACCGTCATCCCGCGAGCACGGGGCGCTGCCCGGCCGGCGATCGCCGATCACGCGCAGCGGCGCGTCGTCGAGCAACCCTCTTCGACGGTCGTCGTGCGCTGGGACTGACGGCTACCAGTACACGACGTCGCGCTGTTCGGTGTCGGTGTACTTGCCGAACGTCGCCGTGTCGGTCCGGAACTCGTGCTCGAGGTCGTCGATCCGCTGCTGGTCGAGCGGGTGACTGCGCAGCCAGGACGCCTCACCCTTGCCGTACGTCGCGGTCATGACCTGGAAGAACCAGATCATCCCCCACGGATTGTACTGCCCGGTCGCCGCCATGATCCGCGCGCCCTCCTCGTCGGCCTGCGCCTCGATGTGGCGCGACTGTGCGGCGTCGCTGCCGGCGACGGCATACTGCGAACCGTAGTCGGCGGCCAGCCCACCCAGCGGGCCGAGCAGGATCTGCGCCAGGACCGAGCCGATCGTCGCGGCCGTGTTCTTCGCCTGCATCGCGGCCATGTGCTTGGCGACGTGGTGCAGCACCATGTGGCCGGTCTCGTGCGCGAGGACACCGGCTAGCTCGTCTCGGTTCCTGGCCAGCCGGAGCAGCGGCTCGTTGACGTAGATGTTCCCACCGGGGACCGAGAAGGCGTTAGCCGAATCGCCCCGCACGATGTAGTAGCGGATCGGATACGGGTAGCGCGAGCGGACCGTCTCGGAGATGACCGAGCCGATCTCGTTGAGGTGCTCGTAGAAGGGCGAGTCGAACAGCAGGTCGCCGCTGTCGCGCAAACTGGCGAATTCTTCGCGACCGACCTCGAGTTCATCGATCGCCGCGAGCGCCGGCAGCACGTGCGTGAGCTGCGTGACACCGACGGTCGCGATCAAACTCCGGACGAACGCACTACGTTGCACGAGCGGACCCCTCGGAAAGGACACGGTTGACTCGACAAGTGGATCGCTGGATCGCCGGGTGCGCGGTACTCGTGCTCGTCGTCGCCGCGGATGCCTGGCGTGCGTTGGGCGCCGCGACCTCGAGCGTAACCGTTCCCCGCGGTGCACTCTTCGGGATGCACGTGGTCGGTCCCGCCGACCCGCACGTCCTGCTGCACCTGGCGATCGAGCTCCAGCCGCGCGGCGACCTCGACGGCCTGGCCGCCCAGATGAGCGACCCCACCGGTCCGCTGCACCGTTCGACCCTCAGCGCCGACGCGTTCGTCGCGCGCTTCGGCCGCGTCGCCGACGAACGAGCGCTCGGGGCGCTGCTGCGCGCCGCCGGTGCCAGCGACGTCGAGATCGCCGGCGACGGTCTGGTCGCCGGCGGCTTGCTGCACATCGACCAAGCGGAGCGCCTCTTCCACGCCCAATGGATGAAGTACACCGACGGGACCCGGACGGCGCTCGCACCGGCCGGTCCGCTGACCCTCCCGTTCGCGGGTGTGCGCGACGTGCGCGGCGCGGTCGTCGCAACGATCCCGCGCTTGGCGGACACGCGCCCGTCGTTCACCTACTTTCGCGGCGACTGGTACGAGCCGGCGCGCTTTCGCACGATGATGCAAGCGATACCGGGTGGCGGCGTCGGCGAGCGGATCGTGCTGCTCGAGGATGCCTCCGACCGCTTCGACGTCGCCGATGCACACCGACTCGTCTACTCCGATGGCGCACCGGCGGGCGCCTCGACCGCGCTGATCACCGAACGGAGCTACGTCTTCAAGTCGGCGTCGGGTGAATGCGGCCGCGACGACCGCGGCCAGGAGGCGGCGATCGACGTCGGCGCGGCGGTGACGATGGCACCCGCCGCCGAGGTCGTGGTCGACTATGACGACGCGTGCTCCGGCGGCAACGACGGGACGCTGGCGCTGGCGCGCGCGTTCGACTTGGATCCGACGGTGATCGTCTTCCCCTTCGCCGTCGGTCCGGTCGATACGACGATCGCCGAGCGCTACGGTACGACGCCGTTGCCGCAGCTCGAAGCCGTCGTGCGCGGCATCCCGCTGGTCGTCCCCTCCGGCGACGACGGTGCCTACGGCTACCGCGAGGCGGGGATCGAGAAGCCGCGCGTGATCTGGCCGTGCGTCTCGCCGTACGTGATCTGCGCGGGCGGCACGCAGTTGGGCGACCGCGACGGCGTGATCGACGAGGCGCCGTGGAACGATCTCGCCTATGCCGGCGGTGGTGGGATCTCGAACGAACCCCGTCCGGCGTGGCAGGACGCACCGGGCGACTACCTCTTCTCGCCGCAGTTCGTGCACAACCGGATCGTCCCCGACGTGGCGGCCGACGCGGCCGGCCACCTGCGCGTCTTCTGGCATGGCTACGGGATCGGCGGCGTCGGGGGAACCAGCGAGAGCGCGGCCCTGGTCGGCGCCGAGCTGGCGGCGATCAACAGCGTCGTACCGACACCCAAGCGGCTGCTGACCGTGGGCGACCTCTACGTGCTGGCCAAGACGGCGCCGCAGGCGTTCCGTGACATTCAGCGCGAGAACGACCGCGGGTGGAAGGACAACACGTTGCGACCGCGCCGGCTGCCGCCGCCGAAGAACTTCACCGGCCTGCTGCCGACGCCCGAGCCGCTCGTCAAAGGCTGCGCCGAGCAACAGCCCGACGGCTGCACCGTGACGAAGGGCTTCGACGCGGTCACCGGGATCGGCTCGCTGCTCGAAGCACCCGCCGCCGCCGCGCTGCGGAGCTGACCAGGGTCGCGAAAAACAGCAGCGTCGCGAGCAGGACGATCGTTGCCCCGCTCGCCGCGTGCAGTTGGAACGAGGCGTAGAGTCCGCCGACGCACGAGGTGATCCCGAAGGCGCACGAGAGCAGCATCATCGGGACGAAGCGCCGGGTGAGCTGCGCCGCCGATGCCGCCGGCGTGACCAGCAGCGCCGCGACCAGGACGATGCCGACCAATTGCAGCGAGACGATGATCGTCAGCGCGATGGTCACCAGCAGCGCGTCGTCGACGAACCGCTCGCGGACGCCGGCCGCTTGCGCGACGACCGGGTCGAACGAGGTGTAGAGCAGCGGTCGCCAGAGCGCGCCGACGACGATCGCGCAGACGAGCCCCAGGGCTAACACCATCTCCAGGTCGTAGGGCGAGACGCCCAGGATGTTGCCGAACAAGTAGCTCTGCAAGTCGACGGTCGCGCGGGTCGAGCGCGACATCAGGTAGATGCCGAGCGCGAAGGCCGCGGTGAACAGGACGCCGATCGCCGTGTCGAGCGAGACGCGCGCGCGCCGGTGGACGAACCCGATCCCCAGTGCCGTCACGACCGTCGCGATCGTCGCGCCGAGCCAGAAGTTGGCGCCGCGCAGATACGCGATCGCGATTCCGGCGAACGAGGCATGCGCGAGCCCGTCCCCGATGAACGAGAGCTTGCGCAGCACGACGTACGTCCCCAGCGTCGAACACAGCGCCCCGACCACCAACGCCGCGACGAACGCCCGCTGCATGAAGTCGTACTGAAACGGCGCCAAGAGATAGTCCAAGAGCGTCATCGTAAGTGGCCGTGGGTGTGCGTGTGCTCGCGGATGCCGGCGTAGGCTCCGGAGGCCAGGACATCGGCGGGTTTGCCGTCGGCGAGGACGCGGTGATCGAGGACCAGCAGGCGGTCGAACCACTCGGGGGCGCGGTCGAGATCGTGGGTCGTCATCAGCACCGGGAGCCCGCCCGCGACCAGACCGCGGATCAGCGGCAACAGCGCGTCCTCGGTGGCGGCGTCGACGCCGGTCGTCGGCTCGTCGAGGAGTAACAACGACGGCTCCTGTGCCAGTGCGCGCGCCACGAACGTGCGCTGCTGCTGGCCGCCGGAAAGCTCGCTGATGTGCCGGTCGGCCAGCGGGCCGAGATCGAGCGCATCGATCGCCCGCGTGACCGCCGCGCGGTCGTGGGCCGAGAACGGCTGGAACGGCCACAAGCGCGGATAGCGGCCCATCGCCACGACATCGCGCACGCTGACCGGGAAATTCCAGTCGACATCCTCGATCTGCGGCACGTAGCCGATCGTCCCCGGCGTAAGCGAGCGCGGTGCCTTCCCGAAGACGCGCACGGTGCCGGCGCTCGGCAGCACCAAACCGGCGACCGCCTTTAGCAACGTCGACTTTCCCGACCCATTGGGACCGACGATCCCCAGCGCCGTGCCCGGCGGCAGATCGAAGTCGACCCCGTCGAGCGCGGTGACCCGGTCGTACTGAACGCGCAACCCGCGCACTTCGATCGCGTTACCTGTTTGCATGGCGCTTCGTTACCGGAGGCTCTGCACGATCGTGTCGGTGTCGACGTCGAGCATCCCGATGTAGGTCTGCACGTCGGGGGCGGCGCCGAGCGAGTCGTCGTAGAGGAAGGCGATCTTCACGCCGCCCAGGCTCGCTGCCAGCGACTCGGCGAGCTTGTCGCTGTACTCGTGCTCGGCGAAGACGGCTGGGACCTGGATCGCCCGGGCCGTCCGGATGATCTCGGCGATGTGCTCGGGGTTCGGCTCGGCGCCGGCGACCGGTTCGATCGCGCCGACGATACGCAAACCGAAGCGCCGCGCGTAGTAGTCGAAGGCGTCGTGGAAGACGATCATCGCGCGCCGCGGCGGCGGGATCGTCGCGATCTTCACCCGGATGCGGCCGGTCAGCGCGACGAGCTGGCGGTCGTAGGCGGCCGCCGTCGCACGGTACGCCGCCGCCTGGGCAGGGTCGGCCGCGACCAGCGCGTCGCGGATCTTCGTCACGTAGGCTCGCGCGTAGACGGGATCCATCCACAGGTGCGGGTTGCCGTTCACGACGGGCAGGCCGTCGGCGCAGACGACGATGCGTAGCCGCGGGTTCCCGGCGTTGCGGATGGTCGCGTCGAGCCAGCCCTCGAGGTTGGCGCCGTTCTCGACCAACACGTCGGCCTCACGCAACGCGACGATGTCTTGCGGGACGGGTTGGTAGTCCTCCGGCGAGGCGCCGACCGGAACCAGCGAGACGATCGAAGGCCCCGCACCCGCCGCACCGCGAGCCAGCGACGCGAGCGTCGGCGTCGACGCGACGATACGCAGCGGCCCGGGTGGGCGGGCGGTATCGTGCGAGCACGCGCCCAGCACCAGCGCGAGAAGCACGGCGCTCCGACGGAAGGGCATCGCCGTCTCTCTCGGCGCTTCACCGGGAGGTCCCTTCGGACGCGCGGCCGCAGAGGAGCAAGCAAGCCAAACGGCGTCGGCTTCCTTTGACAGCCGCGGCTTGACCCTGTTAGAATCGCCGACGGCCCGTGGGGGTGTAGCTCAGCTGGTAGAGCACTTGCTTCGCATGTAAGGGGTCAGGAGTTCGAGTCTCCTCACCTCCACCACGCTCGAGAGCCCGCTTCGGCGGGCTTTTTCTTTGCTGCTTGTGCTCCAGAGGCGTACACACCATCGTCACGAAGCGGCAACGGGGACGAGGTATGGTCGAGTGAGTGATATGGCGGCATCATCGGCGCTGGGCGTACGAACGCGACCGATCGCGGTCGGCGAATACTATCGTATGGCCGAGGCCGGGATCTTCCGGCCCGACGAACGAGTCGAGCTTCTGAGCGGCCGGATCCTCGAGATGCCGCCGATCGGACCACGACACGGATATGCCGTCGCCGTCCTCTTCGCGAAACTGCACGCGCAGGTCGGTGGCCGCGCGGCCATCTTCTGCCAGAGCGCTCTTCGACTCGATGCGTTCTCGGAGCCGCAACCGGACATTACGGTCGTGCGCGGACCGCTCGACCGCTACGCGAACGCCCATCCGACGCCGGCGGACGCGATGCTGGTCATCGAAGTCGCCGAATCGACCCTCCCGCACGATCGCGGTGAAAAGCTCCGTGCCTATGCCCGAGCAGGCGTCGCCGAATACTGGATCGTCGATCTTCTCCACGGACGCATCGAGGTCTACACCGAGCCTGAAGGCGACTGGTACGACATCCATCGTTCCGTGCAGCGCGGGGCGATCGTCACGCCGCACGTGCTGCCGGGCGTCGCGCTCGCCGTAGACGAGATCCTTCCCGGATCAGCCTGAGGCAGCAGGTTGCATCGACACGGGGTAGCGTCGCGACGCCGGTTCTTGCAATCCGCCGGCGCCACCGCCGTGCTAGCGGCGCTCCCAGGCGGAATCGCTGTGGCTGCGCCCGCCACCGGGACGACCGTGAATGCGGACATCACCGGGCAACTCGCCAGCTATATGGTTGCGGCGCGGGAGAACGCTCTGCCGGCGACGGTGTTGGTCGCCTGCAAGCAGCGGATCCTCGACACTTTTGCGGCGATGGTGTCCGGGAGCCGACTGCGGTCGAGTTTTGCCTCCGTGGCATACGTTCGTGGGCTGGGTGGCATTCCGCAGGCATCGGTGATCGGTGCCGATTTCCGCACCACGGAGATCGGCGCGGCATTCGCCAATGCGATGTGTGCGCACGCCGATGAGACCGATGATTTTGAGCCGGTCACCAAGGCGCATCCCGGCTGCTCGACGATTCCCGCCGCGCTGGCGGTGGCCGAGAAAGAAGGTCGGAGCGGGCAAGAGTTCATTCGCGCTGTGGCGCTGGGGTATGACGTCGGCTGCCGCCTGCTGATGGCGCTCGACGCCGACCTGGTGCGGGCAACGCATCGTAGCGCGGAGGGGACGGCCGCGACCTTCTGCGCGCTGGGCGCCGCTGCGTCGCTCGCGCGGCTCGACGAAATCGGGATGCGCTACGCCATCTCCTATTCCGCGCAACAGGTATCCGGGTTATGGAGCTGGGTGAAAGACAAGGATCACATCGAGAAAGCCTTCGACTTTGCCGGGATGGGGGCACGCAACGGCGTCATGGCGGTGACCATGGTGCAGGCAGGGATGACCGGCGTTTTCGACGTGCTCGACGGCACGAACAACCTCTTCATCGCGCTCTCGACCAATCCGAAACCGCAAGAGATGGTGAACGGCCTGGGCAGCCATTTCTATGTCGCCGATTCGGCCATCAAGAAATTCGGGGTGGGGTACCCGATCCAATCGCCGCTGGATGCGTTCTTGACGCTGCGCAAGCAGTATGCTCTGACACCCGACAATGTGCGCAGCATTCTCGTGAAACTGCCGCCGGATACAATCGGCATCGTCGGCGAAAGCGCGATGCCGGATGTCAATTGCGCGCACATCGTCGCGATCGCGCTTTTGAAGGGCACCGTCTCGTTCGCCGATAGCGACGATGTCGCTCTCATGCACGATCCCAAGATTTTGCAGCAGCGCGCAAAAGTGACTGTGACCTCGGATCCAACACTGTTGGATCCGGCGGCGCCGCGCGGTGCCATCGTCGAAGTGACGTTGACGAACGGGCAACAGGTCTCGCACTATACCAAATTCCCGCCTGGGACCAAAGAGAATCCGCTGACCACCGAGGAGATCAACGAGAAGGCGCGAGTGCTGATGGGACCCGTCCTCGGCGCGACAAAAGCAGAGCAGCTGATCGCCCGCATCAACGATCTAGAAAGCCTCAAAGATATTCGAGAGCTTCGGCCGCTCATAACGGTGTAAAGGCTCGATGTACGAACTGCTCGGCCACACGCCGGGCCACACGGCCTTTGTCGCGAAGGGTGAGCGCGGCGAGTACATCTACACCGGCGATGCCGTCATCTTCGGGCACGATCGGTGCTGTCGTTTCGACGGCGATCACGTACACGAGCGCGAGCCGCTCAGGTTCGCTTTGGACGCGCGCCTGGGCGAGGATTTCGACGACATCACGAGCTTCGATCTCGGGCAATGATATCGCCGCCCTCAGGCAGTACTTGGGGGCATGGATGCGGACGCCATCGTGATCGGGGCCGGCGCGGCGGGTTTGGCGGCGGCACGGAGCCTGGCCGGCCGGTCGCTACGGGTGATCGTGCTGGAGGCGCGCGACCGCACCGGCGGCCGCGTGTGGTCGGTGCCGTCGTCGCGCGCTGCGACCCCGGCCGAACTCGGCGCGGAGTTCATCCACGGCCTGGCGGCGGAGACGATGGCCTTGCTCCGCGACGCCGGGAGCGCGGCGATCGAGACGACCGGCGAATCGTGGACGGGCAATGAGCACGGCGACCTGCAACGCGACGAAGACGACTTCGTAGCCGCCGGCGGCATCTTCGACGGCACGCGCGCACTCGCCGCGGACGAGAGCGTCGATCGGTTTCTGCGGCGCTTCGCGGGCGACGAAGCGATGCGCGAACGGGTCGCGAATGCTCGCACCTTCGTCGAGGGATTCGAGGCCGCCGACCCCGCGATCGCCAGCGCGCGTGCGATCGCGGACGAGTTGCGATCGGGCGTCGATTTTGCCAGTGCGCGGCCGCTCGGCGGTTACCCGCCCGTGTTCGAACGCCTGCTCAGCCCCTGCGCCGCGGCGGGCGTGCAGCGCTCCCTGTCGACCGTGGTGCGGCGCATCTCGTGGCGCCGCGGGGCCGTCGCCATCGATACCACCGGCCTTTCGGGGGAGGCGCGGACGATTCGCGCGCGAGCCGTCATCGTGACGCTGCCGGTCGGCGTCTTGCGGCACCGCGGCGACGAGACCGAGGTCGTGTTCGACCCCGACTTGCCGGCGGCTAAGCGCGCGGCGCTGGGGAGTCTCGAGATGGGGCACGCGGTCCGCGTCGTACTCTGGTTTCGGACCGCGTTCTGGGAGCGGCTCCGCGACGGGCGCTACCGTGACGCCGCGTTCTTTCGCTGCACCGGGCAGCCGTTCGCGGCGTATTGGACGCAGTTCCCCGTGCGCAGTGAGTTGATCGCGGCGTGGGCGGGCGGTCCGAAGGCGACCGCGTTGAGCGGCCTCTCACCGGCCGAACGCATCCGGTGCGCGCTCGACGGCCTCGGCACGCTGTTCGGCGAGCCGGGACTCGTGCACGAGGAGTTCGAGGGTGGGGTTACGCACGATTGGAGCCGCGACCCGTTCGCCCGTGGCGCGTACAGCTACGTCGCCGTCGGCGGCGGCGACGCGCGCGCGGTGCTCGCGGCTCCGCTCGACGATACGCTGTTCTTCGCGGGCGAGGCGACGTCGAACGACGGTCAAGGCGGCACCGTGAACGGGGCGCTCGAAACCGGCGAGCGCGCCGCCCGGGAAGTGGCAGCGTCGCTCGGCGTGACGGCGTGATCGATGGCTGACACCGCATCGTCCTTCCTGACGCCCTGGTCGAGCTTCTACGTCATGACCGGCTCCTCGGCGGCGGCCCTGGTCGGGTTGATGTTCGTCGTGATCGCCCTGGTCACCGGGTTGGAACGCCGAACCAGCACCGACGGCGTCTCGGCGTTCAGCACGCCGACGGTCATGCACTTTGCGGCAGCCTTACTCGTCTCGGCGATTTTGGTCGCGCCGTGGCGCGTGCTGATCCACCCCGCCGCGTTGCTCGGGTTCGCCGGCCTGTACGGCCTCGTCTACCTCACGCGCGTGATCGACCGGACGAGGCGGCTGACCGCGTACAACCCAGATCTCGAAGACTGGATCTGGTATACGATCCTACCGCTCGTCGCCTACGGCACGCTCCTCGCGGGCGCGATCGTGCTTCCGATCTTCCCCGTGCAGGCGCTGTTCACGCTCGCCGGGGGCGTCGCGCTCCTGATCGTCATCGGGATTCGCAACGCCTGGGACGTGGTGACGTTCATCGTCACCGGCAGCCTAGACGAACCGCCGAACAAGCCAAACTGACGACGACACGTCGTCCGTCAGTGCGCCTTCACTTCCGTTCTTTGCGCTCGCTTCTTCGCCTCGACGCTCTCGTGGTGCTTCACCTCGTGCAGCGGCGTCCGGGCGCGACGCACCTCGGGTGTTGGCGGCAAGCTCCGCTCGTACTCGGTAAGCCACGCTTTGAACGCGGCCATCGGCATCGGCCTGCAAATCGCATATCCTTGCACGTAGTCGCAGCCGTGCTTCCGGAGCCACTCCACGTCTTCCAGCTGCTCCGCTCCCTCACCCAGTGATGCGAGACCGAAATGGTCCGCGAGCGAGATGATCGTGTCGGCGATTGCCGCATCGTGCCTGCTGGTCGTGACGCCCGAGATGAAGCTCTGATCGATCTTCACGATATCAACCGGTAACCGCTTCAGCGACGACAAAGATGAGTATCCTGTCCCGAAATCATCGATTGCAACGCGTACGTTGAGCCGCCGCAGCGATCGGAACACATGACGGGTCGCCTCGACGTCGCGCATCGCGTCCGACTCGGTGATCTCGACGCCGATATTCTCCAGTCGAACGCCGCTGCGAGCGGCGTCGACGAACGAACGGACCAACCGCGGATCGCCGGCCTGTCTCCCAGACAGGTTGAAATACAACCGGAAGCCGGGGCGCGATACGCATAACTCGCCAGCCGCGACAAAGGCGTTCCGCATCACCCACGAATCGATCCTGGTAATGATGCCGGCCTGCTCGGCGAACGGAATGAAGTTATCCGGTGCGACGAGGCCACGCTCGGGATGGTTCCATCGAATCAGCGCCTCACAGCCGGTGACCTTGCCTGTCCTAAGCTCGACGTGTGGCTGATAGTACAGCGTGAACTGATTGCGCTCGACCGCCTCGCCGAGCTCGTTCCGGAGGTCGGTGCGCCGCTGCGCGTCGCGCTCCATCCCGGCCTCATACAACACGATCGACCCCTGGCCGCGCTCCTTCGCGACGGCCAGTGCGGCATCGGCCTGCGTGAGGATCGCCTCCATCGACTGGTCGTTATCATGTGTAACCGCGACGCCGATGCTCGCATTTCGGGCGATGAAGGCACCACCTGCCCGCTCGCCCATCGAAAACGGGCGCGAAAACACCTCGGCGAAGCTCTGAGCCCGGACGAAGACGAACTCGTCCGACCGCGGGTTTTCGATGTAGATCGCAAAGACATCGCCGCCGATGCGACCGATGACTTCATCGCGAAACGCACAGAGCCGCAGCTCGTTTGCAATCTCGACGATCAGCGCGTCGCCGATCGTATGTCCGTACGATTCGTTGATTTCGCGAAAGGCGTTGATGTCGATGACGATAATCGCGCTGCCGGAACTCGAGCGCGCACGGGAACGCGCCTGCGAGCGAAAATGCGATCGATTGAGCAAGCCGGTCAGCACGTCATGGGATTGCTCGTACTCGATCCGCTCGAATTGCCAGCGCTGCTGCACGTGATTCGCAAAAAACGAGGCAAGGACCTCAATATATGCATGCTCTTCCTGGCCGAGCGGCTTGCCTGCGGCGAGACCGGATACGAACTGGAGTGCCCAGGTCGCGCTCCCGGCGGTGAACGTCGTGACGACGCAGGCATGGACGCCGCGCATGCGGGTGACGTCGGTCGCATAGGCGCTGAATTGCACGTCGTCCCATGACCGAATACCTCGGCCTTCGGCGAGAACCATTCCGGCGACCGACGTTGCGGTCGGTATGACGTTGCCGACTTGCAGCGGAACGCCGGTGAGCTGGTGCCCGGGAGACTCGGCAACCGCTTCAAGCGTCATCTCGGTGTCGTGGATACGCCAGAGCATCCCACGACAGCCATGACCGGGCCACACCGACGCGGCGGCCTGAGCGAGCATCGCCAGCCACTTGTCGGCCTCGGTGAGCGCGGGATCGTTCACGATTTGCCACAGCGCCTCGAGGCGATGCGCGTGAGCGCGCGAATGTTCTTCTTCCTCGCGCAACGAGTCTTCGAGCTCGTTGACCTGCACCTGGTGGGCAAGCGACGCTGCGAGAACGTCGAGATAAGCGAAGTCTTGAGCAGAAAACGACGTGCTCGCCGGTTCGCCCGACACGAAGGCCAGCTCGTACCGTGTGCCGCCTGCTTCGAACTGGGTGCAAATGGCGGCCCGCCAACCCTGCCCGGCCAGCTCGGGCGCCAGAGCGGCACCCGTCTCGATGTCATCCCAACCGTGGCTACGAGCCCCGGGAACGCTTGGCGTCTCCGACATCCGGCGCGCAACGAGCTGACGAAGAGCGGCTCGTGGAGGATCGCCGCCTGGATTCCCGACGTCGACGATGACGACGACATCATCTCCGTCGACGTGGTAGAGCAGGCCGCGGAAGCGCTGCGGTGGGGAGACGGCCGCCGCAGCCTGGCGGACCAGCGCGACGATCGGTTCGTGGCCGCGGAGCGCGGGATTGTTGGCGACGCGCCAGAGCACTTCGAGGCGCTCGGCGTGCGCACGCGCCCGCTCCGCGGCAGCCGCCGTCGCCCTCGCCGCGCGGACGGCGCGCTGTACGGCACTTGGGAGGCGCACGAGGCTCGTCTTCATGACGTAGTCGACGCCACCGCTTTGCAGCGCCATCGCGGCGCCCTCTTCGCTGATCGTTCCGGAGACGAAGATCAGCGGCGTGTCGACGTATGCCTCTTGCACGATACGTTGAGCTGTCATGCCGTCGAAATTCGGGAAACTGAAGTCGCACAAGACCACATCGGGAACGAAGGTGAGCAAGGCCGCCCGCAGCTCGGCCTCGTCCGCGGCGATCACGCCTTCGACCACCATTCCCGCGCGCCGCAGCGCCCTCAGGCTGAGGTCGCCGTCGATCGGGTTGTCGTCGACGATGAGGACTTTGATCGCTCTCTCGCCCGGCAGCGGTTTCTCAGAGGCGGCGGCAATCACTACGGTACCTGATTGACGCGGAGCCAATACGCGGCAATGCGTGCGATGGCGTCGGAGAGATCGCCGAATTGAATCGGCTTGGTAACATAACCGTTGGCGCCGAGTTGATAGCTTTCCATGATGTCACGGCTCTGATTTGACGATGTCATGACGACGATGGGGATCGTCCGAGTCCGCTCGTCCGACTTCAACTCACGCATCACGTCGAGACCGTTGAGGCGAGGCATCTTCAAGTCGAGGAGTACCAGCTTCGGGCGCTGGTCGAAATTGCGACCGTCGTAAGCTCCCGTGCAGCGGATAAAGTCGAGCGCATCGACGCCATCTTGCACCCAATGCAACTTGCTGCGCACATCGCACTTCGCTAGCGCACGCATCATCAGCTCGGCATCGTGTCGGCTGTCTTCGACGAGCAGGACCTCTACGTTGTCAATGTCGCTCATAGTGTCATGTGACAATCTTCACCGTGCTGGTGCCTGATTCGTCAGCAGCCAATACATCCCGATCTCGGCGACCGCCTCCATGAACGACCCGACCTGGACCGGTTTCGTCACGTAACCGTTCACGCCGAGTTGGTAGCTTTCGGTCACGTCGCGGTCTTGGTTGGATGACGTCATCACGACGACGGGAATCCCAATCGTTTTGGGATCCGTCTTCAGCTCGCGCAATACCTCGATTCCGCCTAGACGTGGCATCTTCAGGTCGAGCAGCATGAGCTTGAGGGCCCGTTGGGGGTCGCGTCCCTCAAAGGAGCCGGTGCAGCGAACGAAGTCCAATGCCTCGACGCCGTCCCTAACCCAGTAGACCTTATTCAAAAGATGCGATTTCGTCAGCGCTCGCATCGTCATCTCTGCATCGTGCTCGTTGTCCTCAACGAGCAGCAGATCGATGTTCTCGAAGTCGGTCGTCATTCACCTCCTCCAGTCGGTAACGCGAACGAGAACGTCGCCCCCTCGCCAAGCCGCGCATCCGCCCAAACCGTACCGCCATGTCGTTGGACGATTCGCATGACGATCGCCAGGCCAACACCGGTGCCGGGAAACTCATCGGTGCGGTGGAGCCGCTGAAAGACCCCAAAGAGTCTGCTCGCATACGCCATGTTGAACCCCACCCCGTTGTCGCGCACGTGGTAGACCGTACGAGCCGCCTCCCGCGTCGCCCACACGTGCAGTTGCGGGTCGGCGGTCTTACTCGAATACTTGACCGCGTTGGAGATCAGATTCACCCAGACCTGACGCAGCAAAACTCGGTCGCCGCGGACGCCCGGGAGGTCGGCGATATCGACCAGCGACCGTCCCTCGGATGCGACGATCTGCTCGGCTGCGACTTCGCGCGCGAGGCTCGTCATATTCACGAAGATGTTGGCCATCGGCTGGCGCCCGAGTCGCGAGAAGGCGAGCAGATCGTCGATCAGGTCGCCCATGCGCGAAGCCTCAGCCTCAACGACCGCGAGCAGCCGCCGGCCTTCCTCGTCGAGTACGTGCCCGTAATCCTCGTCGATTGCGCGGGTGTAGCCGAGGACGGCACGCACGGGAGCGCGCAGATCGTGGGAGACCGAATAGCTGAAGCTCTCGAGCTCCGCATTGAGGGCTTCGAGCTCGCCGGCATGCAGTCGCAACTGTTCTTCGGCTTTATTCGTGCGCGCAAGCTCCGCCTGGGCGTCGTGACGGGCTACGTCGTCGCGTTCGATCGTGCGCTCGGCAAGGCGCTCTTTGAGTTCCGCATTGGTGCGCGCAAGCTCCGCCAAGGCGTCATCCCGGGCGACGTCGTCGCGCTCGATCGTCCGCTCGGCGAGGCGCTGTTTGAGTTCCGCATTGGTGCGCGCAAGCTCCGCCAGAGCGTCGTCCCGCGCGACGTCGTCACGTTCGATCGTGCGCTCGGCGAGACGCTGTTTGAGCTCCGCATTCGTACGCGCAAGCTCCGCCAGAGCGTCGTCGCGGGCAACGTCGTCGCGTTCGATCGTGCGCTCAGCAAGACGCTGTTTGAGTTCCGCATTCGTACGGGCAAGCTCCGCCAGAGCGTGATCCCGGGCGACGTCGTCGCGTTCGATCGTGCGCTCGGCAAGCCGCTGCTTGAGCTCGGCATTGGTGCGCGCCAGCTCTGCGCGCGCTTCATCCCGGGCAACGTCGTCGCGCTCGATCGTGCGCTCGGCCAGACGTTGTTCGAGCTCCGCATTGGTCCGCGCGAGCTCGGTCAGGGCCTCGTCTCGAGCAACGTCGTCGCGTTCGATCGTGCGCTCAGCCAGCAGTTGCTCGAGCTCCGCGTTCGTGCGCGCCTGCGCGACGGGGGTTGCGACCGCAGTCTTGCCCGGCCGGAACTCCATCGGCGGAGGGTGAGGCTCGCTGGCATGCTTGGACACGATAAGCCATCCGGGCCCGCTGTGCGGATCGACACCTGCCACGCGCCTCAACGCCTGGTTCCGGTTCTAACCAGTGGCGTTCGGGGTGTTCTGAGAAAAATGTCGGTACGCGAAACGGGGGAAGCGAGTCTCAGTTCGAGATTCGCTGGACTTTGATGTTACCCACTTTCGTGGCTCCCAATGAGCGCCGGGTTCGTGTGAGGCCCAAAGGTCGTCGATCGACTCCATGCATCAGGGTAGGTAGCGTCTGCTCTATCGACGCGCTCGCGTCGCTCAGGCGGCGGGGAGGACGACGGTGCGTGCGGTCTGGGCGGCGGTGTAGGCGGTGGTCGCGAGGTCGGTCCCCAGGGCGAGGATGCCGGCGACGACGGTAGCGGCGAGCAAGGTCCGGAGCACGGGCGGTTCTCCTTTCGTGACGGTATCAGGTTGATCAACTATGTTTCTAGGTGATCCGCGGCCAGCGTAACACCGCGTCCGGGCCCTGTCAACTAAAAGTCTAGTTAGAAGCGGCCGCCCGGGTCTGTGACGCCGACGGCGAAGGCGGCGGCATGGCCGAGGAAGCGCGCTGGAAGTACGACGGGGTCCGGGTGGTCGCCGGCTGCGACCTCGACCCGAACACGCCGCAAACGGCCGGGATGAGTCGGGCCGCCGCGATCACGCAAGCGACCGCCGGCGCCGCCAAGCTCTGGGCCGGCACGGTCACCATCGAGCCGGACGCCCAGACGGGGGCCCATCACCACGGCGACCTCGAGAGCATCATCTACGTCGTGCGCGGCCGGGCCCGGATGCGCTGGGGCGAGGCGCTCGAGTTCACCGCCGAGGCAGGGCCCGGCGACTTCATCTTCGTCCCGCCGTACGTCCCGCACCAAGAGATCAATGCCTCGCCGGGTGAGGAATTGGCCTGCGTGCTGGTTCGCAGCGGCCAGGATCCGATCGTGGTGAATCTTGACATACCGGTCGTCGAGCGGCCCGAGACCGTCCGCTGGATCGACGACATCCACCGTCGCTGAAGCAGAGCCGTCGCCCAGCAGACACGCCGATCACCCGCTCCACCGGCAGGGGGTGGCCGGGGTCGGGTACAACGCAGGTCGTCAATGCTCCGGATTTCATCGACGCGTCATGCGGCGGCGCTCTTTCTCATTTGCGCCACCGGCATCACCGCCGCTCCGGCTGCGGCCGTACCGATCTCACCGGTCGAGTCGAGTTATGCCGCCCTGCTGCGCACGATCAACCCGCGACTGGCGCCCGAGCGGGCCCGCGCCTATGCGCGCTCGATCGTGGTAGACGCCACCCGCACCCATCTCGACCCGCGCTTTCTCATGTCGATCGTGACGGTTGAGTCGCACTGGGAAGCCGACGCGATCTCACGCGTCGGCGCGCGCGGTCTGGGTCAGCTGATGCCGCACACGGCGGCCTCGCTGGGCGTGAACCCCTGGAGCGCGTCGGACAACCTGCGCGGTACCGCCAGCTACCTGCATAAGCTGATGAACACGTTTGCCGGCCACCGCAACGCCATGCAGCTCACGATCGCCGGCTACAACGCGGGCCCGAAAGCCGTCGAGAAGTATCACGGCATCCCGCCCTACGCCGAGACGCAAACCTACGTCGTGCGCGTGCTGCGGATGTGGGACGTACTGCGCGGGCGCGTCGGGCGCGCGCTGGCGGCGTCGCCCGAGCGACCGACCATGCTGCCCGAAGAGCGCCAGTGGCTCAGCGGCGTCGATCAGGTTCTGCCGGCGTCGGCCTCAACCGCACCGACGCAGTAGCAGTACGCGTAGCCGCCCGTCGGCGGCCGGCTACGGTGCTTTCGCCGGTTGCGGCGTTGAGACCAGCGTCTGCGGTAACGCTGACGCCGGCGTCGTCGCACCCGCCGATGCGCCCGTCTCGTGCTCGAGCGTCGTCGGCTTCGCCGAGCCCGACGGCTTCGGCGTCGGCGTCACCGGCGGCTCCGGCAAGGCATAGATCGCGAAGATCGCCGGCCGGTTCGCCAGCAGTTTGAGCGTCGTCGCGGTGCCGACGAAGAGCACGCGCTGCGGCGGCAGCGTCGGCGCGGCTGTCGCGTGCGGACCGTTGGAGGGTGCGTTGGTCGGGAGCTGCCCGTTGGGGAGACGGGTCGGGGTCGCGCTCGGCGTCGGCGTGAACAATGGCGGTATCGTCACGCCGGGTGGCGGCGTCGTCGCCGCCGCGGTGCTCGTCGCGGAGGCCGCCGCCGGATGCGTCGGCTGCGCCGTCGGCGGCGGCGTCGCGGTGGTGTCGATCTCGGCGACTGCCAGCCGGTAGACGTTGTCCTTCTCACCCGAGTCCCACAGCGCGATGCCGAACTCGCCGTCGCGGTACTCGGCGGCGATGTCGCGCGGGATGTCGATCGCGATGCGTGGATACGACGTCAAGGTCGCGTCGTGCGTCGGCAACAACTCGATGTAGGCGAGCGCCCGCGCGGGATGCTCCCGGCCGTGGCGCTTCTTCCCTTTCCCGCCCTCCAAGTTGAGGTCGGGACCATCCTCGGGCTTGTGGATCCAGAGCGTCACGCCGATCGCGATCTCGACCGCCGTCGGCGCGGCCTCCGGGGTCGGGCTCTTCCCACCCTTGCTCGGCGCCGGCGTGGCCGGCCCGGCGGTCGGGAAGGCGATCGCTCCCCCGAACCCGCCGATGCTGGGGAGTTCTTGGAAGTTTGCGTTGTCCCCATAGGTCAGCACCTCGGTAGCCGACGAGGGGCTCGGCGCGGGCGTCGGGTTGACGCCGAAGTTGGGTGAGGACAGCGTCTGCGGCATCGCGCTGTTCGCGCCCATCGAACCGGAACACGCCGCCAGCGACGCTCCGGCGAGGACGAGCAGGACGAAGCCACGCGGCCACATACGCACCGTGACCGGTTCCGTCGCGCGGTCCGTCCCTCCTCGCGCCGGCCTAGGTTGCCTCGACGTAGACCTCGGCGCCCTTGGCCAGGAACTCGGCGGACTTCTCCGCCATCCCGGCCGCGGCGTAGTCGCGCACCTCCTGGGTGATCTTCATCGAACAGAAGTGGGGCCCGCACATCGAGCAGAAGTGCGCGACCTTCGCGCCCGGCGCCGGCAGCGTCTCGTCGTGCATCGAGCGCGCCGTGTCGGGGTCCAGGCTCAGGTTGAACTGATCTTCCCAGCGGAACTCGAAGCGCGCCTTCGAGAGGACGTCGTCGCGATGCCGCGCGCCGGGATGGCCCTTGGCGAGATCCGCCGCGTGCGCGGCCAGCTTATAGGTGATGACGCCGACCTTGACGTCGTCCTTGTCGGGCAACCCCAAGTGCTCTTTGGGTGTGACGTAGCAGAGCATCGCCGTCCCCATCCACCCGATCATCGCCGCGCCGATGCCGCTGGTGATGTGGTCGTAGCCGGGTGCGATGTCGGTGACGAGTGGGCCGAGCGTGTAGAACGGCGCTTCGTGACAGACCGCCAGTTGGCGCTCCATGTTCTCCTTGATGAGGTGCATCGGGACGTGACCCGGGCCCTCGATCATGACCTGCACGTCGTGCTTCCAGGCGACCTGGGTCAGCTCGCCGAGCGTGTCGAGCTCGCCGAACTGCGCCGCGTCGTTCGCGTCGGCCGTGCAACCCGGCCGCAACCCGTCACCCAGCGAGAACGTCACGTCGTACGCCTTCATGATCTCGCAGATCTCTTCGAAGTGCGTGTAGAGGAAGTTCTCCTGATGATGCGCCAGACACCATTTGGCCAGGATCGAGCCGCCGCGCGAGACGATCCCGGTGATCCGGTTCGCCGTCAGCGGGACGTACCGCAACAGCACGCCGGCGTGGACGGTGAAGTAGTCGACGCCCTGCTCCGCCTGCTCGATCAGCGTGTCGCGATAGATCTCCCAGCTCAGGTCCTCGGCCTTGCCGCCGACCTTCTCGAGCGCCTGATAGATCGGGACGGTTCCGATCGGGACCGGGCTGTTGCGCACGATCCACTCGCGCGTCTCGTGGATGTTCTTGCCGGTCGAGAGGTCCATGACCGTGTCCGCGCCCCAACGCGCCGCCCAGACCATCTTCTCGACTTCCTCTTCGATCGACGAAGTGATCGCGCTGTTGCCGATGTTGGCGTTGATCTTCACCAGGAAGGTGCGCCCGATGATGGTCGGCTCGAGCTCGACGTGGTTGACGTTGGCCGGCACGACCGCGCGCCCGCGCGCGATCTCGCTGCGGACCAGCTCCGGCTCGACGCCCTCTCGGATCGCGACGAACTCCATCTCCGGCGTGATCTCGCCGCGCCGCGCGTAGTGCAGCTGCGAGACGTTGGCGCCAGCGCACGCGCGGCGGATCGGGCGCGGCGCCGGGAAGCGGATCGCATCGAGCTCGCGCATCGCTTCGCGGCCGACACGGTAGACCGATGACGGTTTGGCCAGCACGTCGGTGTCGGCGCGGCGCTCGATCCACGGCTCGCGGATCGGCGCGATCCCCGCCCGGACCTCGATCCCGACGTCGGGATCGGTGAACGGCCCCGAGGTGTCGTGGAGCGTGTGGATCGTCCCGTCGGTCAGCGCGACGGCGCGGAACGGGACGCGGATCGTCGCATCGCTCCCCGGCGCGTACACCTTCTGCGAGGACGGGAAGGGCTCGCGGGAGAGAACGTCGTTGGTCGGGGGGACCATGGTGGCCATGATGTTGCACTCCTCTTCGCCGGTATGACCCGGATCAGGTGGTAACGGTCGGCGGCCTGGCGCGCGCCCTCTCAGTCCGGCGTTTCGGACTCCCGTAGCGTACGCTGAAGGTAGGCCCAAGCGCGCCCGCTGTCAAGCAGGCAGCGCGGCGAAGCGACGCCGGCGCGGCTAGGGCGTGAGCGCCAGCGCGTCGGGGCCGGAGAACCCGCTCATCGTCGCTATCGGCGAACCGGTGTACGGAGGCGCGTACTCCGTCACCGTATTGTTCCCTTCGTTCACGACGAAGAGGTTGCCGGCGCCGTCCAGCTCCATCGCCACCGGGCCGTTCACATTGTCGTTGACCGTCGCCATCGGCGAGCCCGTATACGGTGGCGCGTACTCCGTCACCTTGTTGGTGCCGTCGTTCGCAACGAAGAGATCGCCGGTGCCATTCAGCACCACGGCGTCCGGCAGGCTCACGCCGTTCGAGATCGTCGTCGGCGCCGCGGTGTAGGGCGGTACGTACTTCGTCACCGTGCCGTTGAAAGCGTTCGCGACGAAGAGATCGCCGGCAGCGTCCAACGCCAAGCCTTCGGGTCGGTCCATGCCCGTGGAGATGGTCGTCGGCGCCCCCGTATATGGCGGCGCGTACTCCGTCACCGTACTGTTGAAAAGGTTCGCGACGAACACGTCGCCATAGGCATCCAACGCCAAGGAGCCCGGTTGCTCTATTCCGGTGGTGATCGTCGCCGACGTCCCCGTATACGGCGGTGCGTACTCCGTCACCGCACCGGTGTTGCCGGTGTAGCCGGCGAAGTTCGCGACGAACACGTCGCCCGCAGCATCCAAGGTCAGGGCATCCGGCTCGTTGATGCCGCTCGCGATCGTCACCGTCGGCGCCCCGGTGTAGGGTGAAGCGTACTCGGTCACACCGGCGTCGTAGCTGGCCACGAAGAGGTCGCCGGCGGCGTCCATTGCCAAGGCATCGGGAACGACCACGCCGTTGGAGATCGTCGTCGGTGCCCCCGTGTACGGCGGGGCGTACTCCGTCACCGAGTCGCTGCCGTGGTTCGCGACGAAGAGGGTCTGCACGTCGATCTTCACGTTGAACGTCGCGCTGCACACCGCTCCGGAGAGCGAACACGTGCCATCGCTATAAGCAGCCGTCAGCGAGAACGCCTCGCCCGGGCCGTTCGTCCCGGGCGGCGTCAGCGTCACCGTGTTCGGGCTCGTTGTCGTCGGGTTGGTGATCGTAAACCCGCTCCCGCTCGTCGGTGCTACCGTGAACGTCGGCGAGCCGGGACCGACGATCAGGTTCCCATCCGCATCCAACGCTTCCACGACCAACGGCTGCGCGGTCATGCCATACAACGTGAAACCCGCGCTCTGCGAGCCGTGCACCGCAACCGTACCGCCGCTTACAATCAAGGCTGCCGGGATGCCCGAGAGCGTGAGCGACACCGTGTTCGTCTGGCCGGCCACGATCGTGAAGTCGACGAGTTGCCCATGCGAGAGCACCGTGCTGCCAGCGTCGGCGGTCGAGATCGTCGCGTCATACGAGCCGGGGCCCAGCGCGATCGTCAGCGTGCACAGGGTCGAGGCCAACGTCGAGCTGCAACCGGTCGAGGTCGTCGTGAGCGCGACGGTCTCGCTCACCACGCTCGTCCCGCCGGGATCCGTCACGACGTTGACCGTCATGCTTGCCGTCGCCGGCGAGACGTAGCGCGGTGAGCGCCGCGTGCTCGCGGTTCCGGTCGCCTTCGGGACTGCGATCGTGAAGCGCACCGCGCTGCGCGCATGCCCGGCAGGCTGCGTTCCGCGCGTGGGGACGGCACCGCCACCACCGCCGCAGCCCACCAGGGCCGACGCGATGACGAAAGCCGCCACCCGAGAAGACAAAGATGCGAACCGCATGGACGAACTGTTCCCCTTGAAGCGCCATGCCAGCGGCATCGTCGCAGGGATGCCGAAGGGTCGCGCGTGTCGAGGACGCAGCGAGCGGTCGTACTGGTCGTGCTGGCGCAGTTGGCGATCGGATCGGCCGCCATCTTCGCGCGCTTCGCGCTGGTGAGCGGCGGCCCGCTGGCGATCTCGGCCGCGCGGTTGACCTTGGCCTCGATCCCGGTTCTGGCGCTCGCCGCCTGGCGCGGCCGCTTGCGACCGGTCGACGGCCGCACCGGGCGGCGGTTGGCGCTCGCCGGCGCCCTGCTGGCGATCCACTTCGCGGCCTGGATCGCGTCGCTACGCTTCGCCTCGGTCGCCATCTCGACGCTGCTGGTGTGTACCGTCCCGATCTGGACGGAGGCGATCGCGGCGTTGCGCCGGCGCCGCATCGATCCGCTGGCAAGCGCCAGCATCGGCGTGGCGCTGCTCGGCGTCGCGATCGTCGTCGGCGTACCCGATCGCGCCAACACGCCGCTGGGCATCGCGCTCGCGCTGATCGGCGCGATCGCCTTCGCCGTCTACCTGTTGCTCGTGCGCGCGACCGATGCGCGCTACGATACACTGACCGTCATCAGCCGCACGTATCCGATCGCCGCGCTGGTGCTGGCGGTCGCGGCACTGGCGCTGCACGATCCGCTGCCGGCGGTCGGCGATCCACGCGGGTGGCTCGGGATCTTCGCTATGGCGCTCGTCTCGCAGCTCTTCGGCCACACGGCGCTCAACGCCGCCGTCCGCGTCCTCTCGGCGACGCTCGTCGCGACGATGACGTTGCTCGAGCCGCTGATCGCCGCGGCGCTGGCCGCCTGGATCTTCGCCGAGCGGCTCGGTCCGCTTACCGTAGTGGGCGCGCTGCTCGTGCTGGGCGCCATCGCGCTCGCGATCCGCGCCGAGGCGTCGCCGGGCCTTCAACCGAACGCCTCCGGGTGACCGAGCGCAAGACCTCCCCGTTCCTGATCAGTCTCACGGTGATGCTGGGGATGATCATGGCGATCATCGACGCGACGATCGTCAACGTCGCGCTGGCCACGATCGCCGGGAACCTGGGGGCCTCGATCGACGACGCGGCCTGGGTAGCGACCGGTTACATCCTGGCCAGCGTCATCACGATGCCGCTCAACGGCTGGCTGACGGCGTACTTCGGCCGCAAGCGGTTCTACGCCGGTTGCATCGCGATCTTCACCATCGCCTCGCTGCTGTGCGGGACGGCGACGAGCATCTGGCAGCTCGTCTTCTACCGCGTCATCCAAGGTTTTGGTGGCGGCGCGCTGCAGCCGACCGCGCAAGCGATCCTGTTCGAGACGTTCCCACCCAAGGAGCGCGGCAGCGCGATGGCGATCTTCGGCCTGGGCGCGATGGTCGGTCCGGCGCTGGGCCCGATCCTTGGCGGCTACCTCGTCGACAACGCGACCTGGCCGCTGATCTTCTACATCAACATCCCAATCGGGATCGCGGCGTTCTTCATGACCCAAGCCTTCATCCCCAACCCGCACTACCTGGAGAAGCCCAAGGGCGGGATCGACTGGCTGGGCCTGGGGCTGCTCTCGAGCGGGCTCGCTTCGTTGCAGTACGTCCTCGAGCGCGGCCAGCACGACGACTGGTGGAGTTCGTCCACGATCACGCTGCTGGCGGTGGTCGCGGCCGTCGCGCTGCCGTGGTTCATCATCAAGACCTTGCGCGACCGCCATCCGCTGGTCGACTTGAAGGTCTTCCGCTTCCGCACGTTCACCATCGGCAACATCCTGATGACGATCGTCGGGTTCGGCCTGTTCGGCACGAGCCTCATCATGCCGCTGTTCTTCCAGACGGTGCTGGGGATGACGGCCTACGACACCGGGATGGCCCTCTTACCGGGCGCGATCGCGACGGCGATCTGCATGGTCGTCGTCGGCCGGCTGATCGTCTTCGTCGATCCGCGCCTCTTGACCGGGATCGGGATCGTGCTCTTCGCCTGGTCGTGCTGGGCGCTGGGCGGTCTCAACGAGCAGGCCGGGATCGGCGACATCTTCATGCCGCGCCTGGTCCAGGGTTTCGGGATGGGCTTCTTGTTCGTGCCGCTGACGACCGTGATGCTGAGCGCGATCCCGCGCAACGAGCTGGCCGGCGCGACCGGCGTCTCGCTGCTGCTGCGGCAGCTCGGCGGAAGCCTGGGGATCGCGTTCCTGACGACGCTGCTCTCACGCGAGACCGCCATCGCGTGGAACGTGCTGGCCTCCGGCGTCGTCCGCTCGCACGGCCAGTCGGTCGGCACCCTTACACAGCTCGTCGCCATGTCGTCGTCGGTCATCGCGTACGACTATCTCTTCCGCCTCAGCGCGATCATCTTCATCGTCACGCTGCCACTCGTCTACTTCCTGCGCCCGCCGCGTTTCGTCCGCGAAGCCGCCGCCGGCGGCGGACCGAGCGGTGGTCTGCCGGCGATGGCACTCGCCGAGTAGCGTGCGCAACCTTCGCCGCGGCGCGCGGTACCAACGAGTATGAGGCGATCCGCGTTCCTCGGTGCGGCCGGGAGTGCACTCGCGATGTCGGCCATGACCAACCCGGCCGACGCCGACGAAGTGGAGATCGTGCTCTCGACGGCAACCGGCAACATCGTGGGCACGCTCACGCCGGCGGCCGCGGCGCTCGCACCGGTGGTGCTGATCGTGGCAGGCTCCGGTCCGACGGACCGCAACGGCAACAGCGGGCTGCTCCAGGGGAACCCCTATCATCTGCTGGCAACCGCCCTCGCGGCGCGGGGCATCGCCTCCGTGCGCTACGACAAACGCGGCGTCGGAGCGAGTTTGGCCGCGGCGACGTCGGAGCTGGATCTTCGGTTCGACATCTACGTCGACGACACGGCCGCCTGGTTACGCCTGCTGCGCGCCGACGCGCGCTTCTCGCACCTCGCGCTGGCCGGTCATAGCGAAGGTTCGCTGATCGGAATGATCGCAGTGCAGCACGCAGCGGCGGATGCGTTCGTGAGCCTCGCGGGCGTCGGCCGAGCGCTGCCGGTCGTCCTGCGCGAACAGCTCAAAGCCAGGCTCTCGCCGGAGTTGTATGCCCAGGCCGACGCGATGATCACGCAGTTGCAAGCGGGCCAAACCGTCGCCGATCCGCCGCCTGAGCTAGCCGCGCTGTTCCGCCCATCGGTGCAGCCGTACGTGATCTCGTTGTTCAAGTACGATCCCTCGGTGGAGGTGGCCAAGGTCCGCATCCCGGTGACGATCGTGCAAGGGACGGCCGACGTGCAAGTCTCGGTGGCCGACGCCCAGGCGCTCAAACGCGCGGACCCGACCGCTCTGCTCGACGTCGTCGACGGCATGAACCACGTCTTGAAGTACGCGCCCGACACCTCGTCGCAGGCGGCGATCCTCAAAGGCTACGAGGACCCCGCGCTGCCCGTCGACCCCCACGTCGTCGACGCGATCGCCGCAGCAGTGGCGTAAGCCTCACTCGCCTTCCAACAGGTGGAGCGTCTCGATCAGCGCGGCGACGCTCCAAGCTTGAGCGGGGCAGCCACGTGGGGCGTGCGGTGGGTCGCCGTCGGCGATCTCGCACAGCGTGCCCAAGGCGTCGCTTTCGAGCGCGTCGAGCAGCGGCTGGAGGAACGCTCGTGCTCGGGCGCGGTCGCCGTAGGCACGCAGGTGCGCGCGAATGAATGGACCGGTTAGCCAGGGCCAGACCGTGCCCTGGTGGTAGGCGCCGTCGCGTGCGCTCTGGTCTCCGCCGTAGGTGCCGCGGTAGCGGGGATCGTCGGGCGAGAGTGTGCGCAGACCGAGCGAGGTCCACAGCCGCGCGGCGCAGACGTCGACGATCGCACGGGCGCGCTCGGTGTCGAACGCTCCGGCCGGCAGTGCGACGGTGAAGAGCTGGTTGGGCCGCAGCGAGGGATCGTTGCCGTCCGGACCGTCGAGCACGTCGAAACACCAACCGCGTTGCGGGTCCCAGAAGCGCTGCATCCCCACCGCGGTCCGCTCGGCCAGGGTGCGGTAGGGATTCGGTGGCCGGCCGAGCTGCCGCGCAAACGTCTCGCAGGCGCGCAGCGCGTTGTACCACAGCGCGTTGATCTCGACCGGCTTGCCGTAACGCGGCGTGATCACGCGGTCACCGACCTTCGCGTCCATCCACGTCAGCTGCACGCCGGGGACGCCGCCGTGCACGAGGCCATCCGAGTCGAGGCCGATCCCGTAGCGCGTCCCGCCGCGATAGCCTTCGATCACCGCGCGCACGGCCGGCATGACGTCGAGCAGGAACGGCACGTCGTCGGTCGCCGCGACGTAGGCACGCACGGCCTCGATGAACCACAGCGGTGCATCGATCGTATTGTACTCGGCCGGACCACCGGCGTCGGGGAAGCGGTTGGGGATCAGGCCGTCCTCGACGCGGGCGGCGAAGGTGCGCAGCACGGCCGCGGCGTCGCTTGCGCGGCCGGTCGCGAGCAGCAGGCCAGGCAACGAGATCATCGTGTCGCGGCCCCAGTCGGTGAACCACGGATAGCCGGCGATGACCGTCGTCCCGGCCAGCGGCGGTTCGCCGCGGGCGACGATGAAGGCGTCGGCCGCCAGCGCCAGGCCACCGAGCAACGGCGTCGGCTGGCGACTCGCGCGTGTCCGGTTCGCCTCGCGCCGCGCCGCGACGACGGCCGCCGCGCGCGGCGCGACGGCGGGATCGAGCGTGCACACCACACCGCCCTCACCGCCGTCGGCGAGCTCCCAGCCCAGCGTGAGGAGGTGGGCGTAGTCCTCGACGCCGGGCAGACCACGCTCGATCTCGCGCGGCAGGAGAAAGCCCGCGTAGCGCTCCGCCGCCGCCGCGATGGTGGCGCCGGGCGCGCGGACGAAGAGCGTCCGCTGCGCGGCCGGCAAGCGGATCTGCGCGCCATCGGAGGCGAGCGTCGTCGCGAACGATTCGAGGGCCGGGAGCGGACCGCCATGGTGGTCGCGGTCGGCGAGGACGAGCCGGCCGCGCACCCGCAGCGTCGCGCGCGCACGCGCGACCCGCAGCGCGACGGCGATCGCATCGGCGCCCATCGGCATCGCCAGGGTCACCTGCAGCAGCGCGTCGGCCAGGGCGTAGCTCCAGGTCGGCAGGCCGTCGATCAACTCGAACGCTTCGGCCAGGCGCCATCCTTGGGGCGCGATCGCCCCCGAGCTCCAACGATTCGTCCCCAGCGCGTACGAGCGTCCGTCGTAGTCGACGTCGAGTTCGAGCCGCGCGACGACCAGCCGTCGCGCGACGGGCGGATCGACTGCTGCGACGAGCAGGCCGTGGTAACGGCGCGTGAGCGTACCCGCGACGGTCCCCATCGCGTAGCCGCCGCGTCCGTTGGTCAGCAGCCACTCGCGCGTCTCGGCCGAGGCGAGATCGCCGCAAAGTGCTCGCCCGTAGCGCACGCCCCGGTGTTCGGTCCCCGCGACGGAGGAAACCTGGCGTCGCGTCGGCGAGGAAGTCCCATGGTCGCGAGCCGAGTCCGCCAACGTTGATCCATCCGAACCCCGAACGGGCACGGCTCGAGGCAGCCGCACGACAGGCCGAGCCATGGCGGCGCTGGGGGCCGTATCTGAGCTGCCGCCAGTGGGGGACCGTCCGCGAGGACTACAGCGCCGACGGGAACGCCTGGGACAGCTTCCCGTTCGAGATGGCGCGGCTGCGCGCGTACCGCTGGGGTGAGGACGGGATCCTCGGAATCTCCGATGACCACCAGCGGCTATGCTTCGCGCCGGCGTTCTGGAACGAGCACGACGAGATCCTCAAAGAGCGGCTCTACGGCCTCAACGGCCATCAGGGGAACCACGGTGAGGACGTCAAGGAATGCTGGTGGTTCCTCGACGGGACCCCGACCGCGTCGTACCTCAAGGGACTCTATCGCTACCCGCAGCGCGCCTTTCCCTACGCCGACTTACGCGAAGAGAACGCGCGGCGCGGGCGCGAGGAGCGCGAGTACGAGCTGGTCGACACGGGCGTCTTCGCCGACGACGCGTTCTTCGACATCGTGGTCGAGTACGCCAAGCGCGACGTCGAGGACGTCTGCGTGCGCATCACCGCGATCAACCGCGGCCGCAGCGCGGCGCCGCTGCACCTGCTCCCGCAGCTCTGGTTTCGCAACGAGTGGTCGTGGCGCACCGGGACGCCGCGGCCGACGATCCGCGAAGTCGAGCCGCAGGGCAGCGTGTTGGTGCTCGAGCACGCCACGCTCGGCAAGCGTTGGCTGTTCGCCGACGGCGACGCCGAGGAGACGCTCTTCACCGAGAACGAGACGGATTTCTTGCGTGCGTTCGGTGCCCCCAACGCATCACCGTACGTCAAGAGCGGGATCGACCGCGCCGTCCGCGGGGAAGGCCGCGACGGCCTCAACCCGGCCCGCGTCGGCTCCAAGGCGGCGCTCCACTACCACTGGCTCATCGAGCCCGGCGCGGCGCGCACCGTCCGGCTGCGCCTGACCGACGATCCCGACGCCGGCGGGATCGATCGCGACTTCGATGCGACCTTCGAGCAGCGTGAGCTGGAGGCCGATAATTTCTACGCGGCGGCGAGTCCCCAGCTCGACGCCGAGGCGACGCTGATCCAACGGCGCGCCTTCGCCGGCTTGATCTGGTCGGAACAGTTCTACAACTACATCGTGCGCGACTGGCTGGCGGGCGATCCGACCCAACCGCCGCCGCCGCCGCAGCGCAAGCACGGCCGCAACGCGAACTGGCGCCACCTCTACAACGACGACGTCCTCTCGATGCCCGACACGTGGGAGTACCCCTGGTACGCGGCGTGGGATCTCGCCTTCCACGTCATCCCGCTGGGGTTGATCGATCCGGCCTTCGCGAAGAAGCAGCTCGTCACGCTGACCCGCGAGTGGTACATGCACCCGAGCGGCCAGCTCCCGGCCTACGAGTGGGCCTTCGACGACGTCAACCCGCCGGTCCACGCCTGGGCGGCGTTGCGGCTGTATCGCATCGAAGCGCGCCGCAACGGCGGCATCGGCGACTACCGCTTCCTCGAGCGCGTCTTCCAAAAGCTGCTGATGAACTTCACCTGGTGGGTCAACCGCAAGGACGTCGCCGGGCGCAACGTCTTCCAGGGCGGCTTCTTGGGGCTCGACAACGTCGGCCCGTTCGATCGCAGCGCGCAGTTCCCGGCCGGGACGTATCTGGCCCAGAGCGACGGCACGTCGTGGATGGGCGTCTACGCGCTCAACCTGTTGGCGATCGCGATCGAGCTGGCCAAGGTCGAGAACATCTACGAGGACGTCGCCTCGAAGTTCTTCGCGCACTTCTTGATCATCGCCGACGCGATGAACTCAATGCGCGAGGAGGACCCGGGGCTGTGGGACCCCGAGGACGAGTTCTACTACGACCAGCTCTACCTCCCCGACGGCGAGCGCATCCCGGTCAAGGTCCGCAGCGTCGTCGGGATCACGCCGATCTTCGCCGTCGAGACGCTCGGTTTCGAGACGCTCGAACGGTTGCCGCGACTGCGCGCGCGGATCGAGTGGTACTTGCAGAATCGCCCGGAGCTGACCGAGAGCGTCGCGCGGATCGACGTCGGTGGGTTGCACGAACGGCGCCTGCTCGCGATCTGCAGCCCCGACCGGCTGCGCCGCATCCTGCGCCGGGTCTTCGACGAGCGCGAGTTCCTCTCACCGCACGGCGTGCGGATGCTCTCGCGCTTCCACCTCGACCATCCGTACGCGCTGCGACTGGGCGGCCAGGAGTTCCGCTGCGACTACGAGCCGGCCGAGTCGACCAGCGGCCTCTTCGGCGGCAACTCCAACTGGCGCGGCCCGGTCTGGATGCCGCAAAATTACCTGTTGATCGAGGCGCTGCAGAAGTTCCACTACTACCTCGGCGACGACTACCGGGTCGAGTTTCCGACCGGCTCGGGTCGCATGCTCAACCTCTGGGAGTGCTCGCTCGAACTTTCGCGCCGGCTCATCGCGCTGTTCCGGCGCGACGAGCGCGGCCGGCGCCCGTTCAACGGCGAGAACGAACTCTTCCAGACCGACCCGCACTGGCGCGACCAGATCCTCTTCAACGAGTACTTCAATGGCGACACCGGCGAGGGACTCGGCGCGTCGCATCAGACCGGCTGGACGTCGCTGGTCGCGAAGATGATCGACCAGCTCGCGCGCTACACCGGGCCGACGGCGCACCCGCACGTTGCCGCCGACGTCGAGGTCACCGCCCGGATGTAGCCAAAGCTGCCCGCGCCTATGGCGTGAGGAGCAGGGCTTGCGGGCCGTTCAGCCCAGAGATCGTCACGAACGGCGCCGCCGTGTAGGGAGGCGCGTACACCGTCACGTTCGCGCGCCCCACGTTGGCGACGATCATGTTGTTCGCGCCGTCGAACGCGATCGCGACCGGCGAATTGATCCCGTTCGTGACCGTGGTGATCGGCGAGCCGGTGTAGGGCGGCGCCAACTCGACGATGGCGTCGCCTTCGTTGCTCGCGACGTACGCGTTCCCGGTGGGATCGAGCGCGACCACTTCGTTGCCGGGTAGCCCGGTGCTCAACGTCGTCGGCGCTCCGGTGTACGGCGGCGCGTATTCGGTCGCGCCGGGACCGTTGAAGTCGACGACGAAAACGTCGTCGATAGCATCCAGCGCGAGGCCGCTCGGCTTCGTCACGCCGTTCGTGATCGTTGCCGTCGGCGAACCGCTGTACGGCGGTGCGTACACGGTCACCGTGTTGTTGCCGTAGTTCGCGACGAACAGGTTGTCGCCGGCGTCCACCGCGACGTAGAAGTCCTCGTTGACGCTCGTCGTGACCGTCACCGGCGTCCCGGTGTACGGCGGTGCGAACACCTCGACCGAATTCGCGTTGCTATTGGCGACGAAGACATTGCCCGAGGCGTCGATGGCGAGCCCGGCGGGTCCGTTGAGCCCGGTTGACATCGTCGCCACCGGCGCTCCAGTCCACGGCGGCGCGTACTCCGTCACCGTGTTGTTCCCGTAGTTCGAGATGAACAGATCGCCGCCGGCGTCCATCACCAGCGCGTAGGGTTCATTGGCACCGTTCGAGATCGTCGTCGGCGAGCTCGAGTAGGACGGCGCGTACGCAAGGACGTCGTTCGCGTCATAGTTCGCGACGAAGAGCGTCTGGATGTCGTTCTTGACGCTGAAACCCGACGTGCAGACGGCACCGGGGAGCGCGCACGTCCCGTCGTCATAGGCTGCTGTCAGCGTGAACGTCTCGGTCGCGCCGTTCGTGCCCGGCGGGGTCAGGGTCACGGTGTTCGGCGTGCTCGTCGGCGGGTTGCCGATCGTGAAGCCGCTGCCGCTGGCGCTGGCGACCGTGTACGTCGGCGAGCCGGCACCGACGATCACATCCCCGTCCGCGTCGAGCGCCTCGACTTGGAGCTTCTGCGCGCTTATCCCGTAGAGCGTGAAGCCGGTGTTCTGCGCGCCGTGGACGGCGGCCGCGGCGCCGAACACTTGCAGCGACGCCGGCACACCGTTGAGCACCAGCGCGATCGTGTTGGTCTGGCCCTGCGCGATGGTGAAGTCGATCTGCTGTCCCTGCGAGAGCTCGTTCCCGGTCGCGTTCGCGCCGTCGTACGTCGAGACTGCCGCGTCGTAGCTGCCCGCGTTCAGGGCGAACGTCAGCGTGCACTGAGTCGAGGCCAAGGTCGAGCTGCAGCCGGTCGAGGTCGGGGTCAGCCCAACGGTCTCCTGGACCACCGAGGTGCCGCCGGGATCGGTGACGATCGCGACCGTCACGCTCGCCGTCGCCGGCGAGATGTACTTCGGTCTGCGCCGAGCGCTTGCGCTGCCGGCCTTCGGCACCGAGATGGTGAACGTCACCGCCCCTCGAGCGTGCCCCGACGCCGCGCTCCCGCCGGTCGGACCGGGCGGAACCGCGCCGGGATGACCCGCGCAGCTCGCCAAGAGGAGCGCGGCGGCGACGAGCGCCGCGCGACGATACAGGGGCGTCACGGCCATGCGGGTCGATCCTCCGGGCACCGGCTGGTCATCCACCTGTGCGATGCCCCCTCGCGGCGACCCTTCCGCGTCCGCGGCCGACTTCGGCGGATGCGCGATGCGGTCGCGCGAATGAGCGCCGGGCGATGCGCTACGATCTCGCGGTCATCGGGTCCGGGCAGGGCGGCAAACCACTGGCCAGTGCCCTCGCCGGGCGCGGGAAGCGGGTCGTGCTGTTCGAGAAGGGCGCGATCGGCGGGACGTGCGTCAACGTCGGCTGCACTCCCTCGAAGGCGTTCCTGGCCGCGGCGCACGCGGCCGGCCGCGCCCGGCGCGCGGCGCCGTTGGGCGTGCACTGCACCGTCGAGGTCGACGTCCCGGCGGTCTTCGAACGCGTGCGCGGGATCATCGGCGAGTGGCGCTCCGGCGCCGAGCAGCGGCTGGCGAAGAACGGCGTCGAGGTCGTGCGCGCCGAGGCCTCGTTCGACGCACCACACGTGCTGCGTGCGAACGGTACGGTCTACGAGGCCGCGGCGGTGGTCCTCGACACCGGTTGTCGCGCCGCCGTTCCGGCGATCCCGGGCTTAGCCGGGACGCCGTTTCTCACCAACGAGAACTTCTTCGCGCAACGCAGCTTGCCCAAGCGGCTGATCGTCCTGGGTTCGGGCTACATCGGCCTCGAGCTCGGGCAGGGAGCCGCGCGGCTGGGCAGCGACGTCACCATCGTCACGCCCGACGACCGGCTCGTCGCGCGCGAGGAGACCGACACGTGCAGCGTCCTGACCAGCTCGCTCGCGCGCGACGGGATCGACACGATGCTGAACCGCCGCGCGACCGCCGCCGCCTACGACGGGACGAGCTTCACGGTCACGCTCGACGACGGGACGACCCTGGCCGGCGACGGTCTGCTGATCGCGATCGGCCGGGTTCCGGTCGTCCCGGCCGGGACCACGGAACGCGCGGGGATCGCGCTCGACCAGCGTGGCTTCATCCGCTGCGACGAACATCTGCGCACGAACGTCGCCGGCCACTACGCGCTGGGCGACGTCGCGGGCCAGGCGCAGTTCACCCACGTCGCGTGGGAGGATCATCGGCGGCTGCTGGCCGTCCTCGCCGGTGATCTCTCGCGTACTCGCGACGACCGCGTCCTGGGCTACGCGATGTTCACCGAGCCGCAGCTCGGCCGAGTCGGCATCACTGCCGACGAGGCCGGCCGGACCGGACGCGCTCACCGCGTCGTCACCCTCCCGCTGGAAGACGTCGCGCGTGGCGAAGAGTGGAACCTGCTCGAGGGCTTTTTTCGGCTCGTGGTCGATCCACAGACCGACGCGATCCTCGGCGGGACGTTCGTCGGCTACGAAGCGGGGGAACTGATCCATGTGATCCTCGCCCACATGGAAGCCGGCTCGACCTGGCGCGTCCTCGAGCGCTCGGTCCACATCCATCCCACCTTCGCCGAAGGGATCCCCTCACTGGCACGGCTGCTGCTGTGATCGCGCCGGATCGTGCCGCGGCGTTGGCCGAGGGCCGCGAGGGCGACCCGTTTGCCGTGCTCGGACCGCACGCCGGCGAAAGCGGGACCGTCGTGCGCGCCTTCTTGCCGACCGCGCGCGCGGTCGCGGTCGTCGACGCGGCCGGCGTGCTGCTGGCCGACGCGAGCCCCATCGGCGGCGAGGGTTTGTTCGAAGCGCTCGTCGCGAAGCTGCCGCCGCGTTACCGGCTGCGCGTCGAGGACGACGCGGGCGTGCGCACGATCGACGATCCGTACCGCTTCCCGCCGCTGCTCGGCGAATTGGACGCGTGGTTGATCGGGCAGGGCAACCACCTCGAGCTCTATCACGTGCTGGGCGCGCACCCGCGGACGATCGACGGCGTCGCGGGGACGGCCTTCGCCCTCTGGGCGCCCAACGCGACGCGCGTCAGCGTCGTCGGCGATTGGAACCGCTGGGACGGACGCGTCCACCCGATGCGGCTGCGACGCGAGTGCGGCGTGTGGGAGCTGTTCCTGCCCGCCGTCGGGCCCGGCGCGCGCTACAAGTACGAGTTGCTCGGACCCGATGGCCGGCTGCTGCCGCTCAAAGCCGATCCGCTCGCGTTTCGCAGCGAGCTGCGCCCGGGGAACGCCTCGATCGTCGCCGCGCCGTCGGCTTTCACGTGGGACGATGCGGACTGGCTCGCGACGCGCGAGGCACGGCAACGTCGCGACGCGCCGATTCAGATCTACGAAGTCCACCTCGGCTCGTGGCGGCGCGTCCCCGAGGAGGGCGACCGCTTCTTGACCTATCGCGAGCTGGCCGATCAGTTGATCCCGTACGTCGTCGATCTCGGCTTCACGCACGTCGAGCTGCTGCCGCTGACCGAACACCCTTTCGACCTGAGCTGGGGATATCAGACGACGGGCTGGTTCGCACCGACCAGCCGCTTCGGCGAGCCCGACGACCTGCGGGCCTTCGTCGACGCGGCGCATCGCGCCGGGATCGGCGTGCTGCTCGATTGGGTCCCGGGCCACTTCCCGACCGACGCATACGCGCTCAAGTGGTTCGACGGCACGCCGCTCTACGAGCACGCCGACGTGCGCGAGGGCTTCCATCGCGAATGGGGGACGGCGGTCTTCAACCTCGGGCGCAACGAGGTCGCGAATTTTCTGCTCGCCTCGGCGCTCTACTGGCTGCGCGAGTTCCACCTCGACGGGTTGCGCGTCGACGCGGTCGCGTCGCTGCTGTACCGTGACTACAGCCGCGAGGACGGCGGGTGGATCCCCAACCGCTACGGCGGACGCGAAAACCTCGAGGCGGTCGCCTTCCTGCGGCGCTTCAACACGACGGTCTACGGCGAGGTGCCGGGAATCGCAACCTTCGCCGAGGAGTCGACGGCCTGGCCCGGCGTCTCGACGCCGGTCGATCTCGGCGGCCTGGGCTTCGGTTACAAATGGAACATGGGCTGGATGCACGATACGCTGCAGTTCATGGAGCGCGATCCGCTCTATCGCGGCCACCACCTCAACGAGCTGACCTTCGGCTTGATCTACGCCTTCAGCGAGAACTTCGTCTTGCCGCTCTCGCACGACGAGGTCGTGCACGGAAAGCGCTCGATCCTGGGCCGCATGCCGGGCGACGAGGCGGCGCAGTACGCCAACGTCCGGCTGCTCTACGGGCTGATGTGGGCGCATCCCGGCAAGAAGCTGCTCTTCGCGGGCGGCGAGTTCGCGCAGCTCGGCGAGTGGCGCGCCCAGGCTTCGCTCGATTGGCACGTCGTCCACGGCCGGCACCGCGGCGTGCAGACGCTGGTGCGCGATCTCAACCGCCTCGGGCGCGCGCATCCCGCGCTCCACCAGCGCGACGCCGAGCCGGCCGGGTTCGAGTGGATCGCCTACGACGACGAGCGCAACGGCGTGCTGGCCTGGATCCGCTGGGACGCGGCACGCGAGGATCACGTCGTGTGCGTCGTCAACACCTCCGGGGCGCGTCACGACGGCTACGTGATCGGCGTCCCGCGCCACGCGACGTACCGCGAGCTGATCAACACCGATGCGGCGGTGTACGGCGGCGGCGACACCGGCAACCTGGGCGGCGTCGACGCGACCGCGCGTCCGGCCCACGGCCGGCCATACTCGCTGACGCTGACCCTGCCGCCGTTGGCGACGCTTTGGTTGGCACCGTGACCCCGGCCCGCCGCAACATCGGGCCCGGGCTCCCGTATCCGCTCGGCGCGACCTGGTACGGGACCGGCGTCAACTTCGCGCTGTTCAGCGCGAACGCCGAGAAGGTCGAGCTGTGCCTGTTCGACGCGCGCGGCCGGCGCGAACTCGAACGGATCGTGCTGCCCGAGTACACCGACGAGGTCTGGCACGGCTACCTGCCCGACCTGCGGCCGGGGACGCTCTACGGCTACCGCGTCTACGGACCGTACGACCCGGCGCGCGGGCACCGCTTCAACCACCACAAGCTGTTGCTCGATCCGTATGCGAAGGCGCTGGCGGGGACGCTGCACTGGAGCGACGCGCACTATGGTTACCGCATCGGGTCGCAACGCGCCGACCTCTCCTTCGACCGCCGCGACAACGCCAGCGGCGTGCCCAAGTGCGTCGTCGTCGACAGCGCGTTCACGTGGGTCGGCGACGCGCGACCCTACGTCCCTTGGATGCAGACCGTGTTCTACGAGCTGCACGTGCGCGGGTTCACCATCCAGCATCCGGAGGTCCCGCCGCCGCTGCGCGGGACGTTCGGCGGCCTGGCCAGCCCGGCCGTCATCGCCTACCTGAGCGGGCTGGGCGTCACGACGGTCGAGCTGCTTCCGGTCCAGGCCTTCATCGACGACCGGCGGTTGGTCGAGCAGAAGCTGCGCAACTACTGGGGCTACAACTCGATCGGCTTCTTCGCCCCCGATCCGCGCTATCTCCCCGGCGGCGACCCGGCCGAGTTCAAGATGATGGTCAAGCACCTGCACGAAGCCGGGATCGAAGTCGTGCTCGACGTGGTCTACAACCACACCGCGGAGGGCAACGAGCTGGGCCCGACCTTCTCGTTCAAAGGCATCGACAACGCCTCGTACTACCGGCTGGCCGAGGACCGCCGCTACTACGACGACGTGACCGGCACCGGGAACACGCTCGACCTGCGCCATCCGCGCGTCCTGCAGATGGTCACCGACTCGCTGCGCTACTGGGTCGAGGAGATGCACGTCGACGGCTTCCGCTTCGACCTCGCGCCGGCGCTCGCGCGCGAGGGCAGCGGCTACGCGCGCGACGCCGCCATCTTCAAGGTGATCGCGCAAGACCCGGTTCTCTCGCGGGTCAAGCTCGTCGCCGAACCGTGGGACGTCGGCCCGGGCGGTTACCAGGTCGGGAACTTCCCACCGGGCTGGTCGGAGTGGAACGGCAAGTACCGCGACACGGTGCGGCGCTTCTGGAAGGGCGATCACGGTGTGCTTCCCGAGCTGGCCTCGCGGATCGCCGGCTCGTCGGACCTGTTCGAACACCAGGGGCGCCGCCCGCGCGCCGGCATCAACATCGTGACGGTTCATGACGGCTTCACGCTGACCGACCTGGTCTCGTACGACCACAAGCACAACGAGGCCAACCACGAAGACAACCGCGACGGCACCGACGACAACCGGAGCTGGAACTGCGGCGTCGAAGGGCCGACCACCGACCCGTTGATCCTCGGTCTGCGCGAGCGGCAGAAACGCAACTTCTTTGCGACGCTGCTGCTCTCGCTGGGCGTCCCGCTGGTGCTGGCCGGCGATGAGTTCGGGCGCACGCAGCGGGGCAACAACAACGCCTACTGCCAGGATAACGAGATCTCGTGGTTCGACTGGAGCGCGCGCGGGCAGCACGACCTAGCCTTGACCGACTTCGTCAAGACGCTGCTGCGACTCCGCCGCGGGCATCCGGCGTTCCAGCGCGACGCGTTCTTCCGCGGGACGCCGGTCGACGGTGAGGACCGCAAGGACATCGCCTGGATGAAGCCCGACGGCCACGAGATGGAGAGCACGGACTGGACCTCGGCGCGCAGCGCGATCGGCCTGTACCTCGGCGCGCGGCCGATGCTGTTCGTCGCGATGAACGCCTCGGCCGACGAGCTGCAGTTCGCGCTGCCCGACGCCACGCTCGTCTCCTGGTCGCTGGTCCTCGACACCTCGATCGAGGGCGGGACGCCGCGGCAAATCCCCGAGGACGACATCGCGTCCTACACGATGATCAATCGTTCGCTCGCGGTGTTCGCCGGCCATACGCGATGAGCCGGGTCACCCGGCGCTACGTCGACGCGCTCGGCCAGGAACGCGACGCCCCGCCGCAGACGGTGGCCCGATTCGAGGCCCTGCTGCGCGAGGACGCGCATGCCTTCGCGCCGGCGACGGTCGTCCTGCGCGAGGATGAGCCGCTGGCGGTCGCGGTCACGCTGCCGGCGCCGAGCTGGACCGCGTCGTTGCGCTGGAGGCTGATCCGCGAGGACGGCCGGCGCGCGCAGGGCGAGGTCGCGCTGCGCGACGCGCAGGTCGTCGCGGCCGAGCACACCGGCGCGCAGACGTTCGACACGCGCCGCGTGGCGCTGAGCGACCCGCCGCCGCTCGGCCGGCACGCGTTGGAGCTGGAGGTCGAGGGCTTTGCGCGGGCGCGCGTCCACGTCGTCGTCGTCCCGCGCCGCGCGTACCCTCCGCTCGGCCGCCGGTGGGGGATCGCGCTGCAGCTCTACACGCTGCGCTCGGAGCGCAACCACGGGATCGGCGACTTCGGCGACCTGCGCGCGGTCTGCGCGCTGCTCGGTGCGCGCGGTGCCGCGTATGTCGGGATCAATCCGCTCCACGCGCCGTTCCGCTCCGATCCCGAAGCGGCGAGCCCCTACGCCGCATCGTCGCGCCGCTGGCTGAATTGGCTCGCGATCGCGCTCGACGACGTCCCGGAGCTGCGCGCGCCGGCGCCGCGCGCGCTGCTCGCGCGTGCCCGCACACGCGCACAGATCGCAGCGCTGCGGGCGAGCGCCGGTGTCGACTACGCGGGCGTCGCGGCAGTGAAAGACGCGGCGCTGCGGGCTTGTTACGCCGCGCTGCCGCACGACGCCGGGCGCGCGGCAGCGTTCGCCGCCTGGTGCGCGCAGGCCGGCGAGCCGTTACGGCGCTTCGCCGCCTTCGAGGTGCTGGTCGCGCGCTACGGCCGCGATCTGGCGGTGTGGCCGGCCGGCCTGCAGGCCCCCGACGCGCCCGACGTCGCGCGCGCGCTCGCCGGCCACGCCGAGGCGCTCGGCTACGCGATGTACCTGCAGTGGCTGGCCGCCGAGCAGCTCGCCGCGCTGGCCGCCGACGCGGCCCGGCACGACGTCGCGCTCTATCGGGACCTGGCGGTCGGGGTCGATGCCGGCGCCGCGGACGTGTGGGCCGACCGCGGCGCGTACGTCGCCGGCGTGCAGGTCGGCGCCCCGCCCGACGTGCTCAACACGCGCGGGCAAGACTGGGGTCTGCCGCCGCCCGATCCGCGCGCCCTCGCGCACGACGGTTACGCGGCCTTCCTTGCCTTGCTGCAAGCGAATTGCCGCGCCGCCGGCGCGCTGCGCATCGATCACGCGTTCTCGCTGGCGCGGTTGTACTGGATCCCCGCCGGCGCGGCGGCGCGCGAGGGCACCTACGTGCGGTATCCGCTCGACGACCTGCGCGGCATCGTCGCCCTGGCGAGCGTGCGCGAGCGCTGCGTGGTGATCGGGGAGGACTTGGGGACCGTCCCCGACGGCTTCCGCGAACGGATGGAAGCGACCGGCATCCTCGCCTATCGCATCCTGCTCTTCGAGCGCCACGCGGACGGCTCGTTCGCGGCACCCGAAGAGTACCCGGCGGCGGCGCTGGCCGCGTCGGGGACGCACGACCTGGCGACCATCCCGGCTTGGTTGGCGGGCGACGACCTCGTCTTGCGCGACCGGCTCGGTCTCGCGCGGACGCCGCTCGCACAGGAACGCGCGCTGCGCGAACGGGACCGTGCGCTGCTGCTCGAGACGCTCGTGCGTCACGGCGACCTGGCGGGGAGCGAACGCCACGATGAGACCGCGATCGTGGTGGCGGCGAATCGGTACCTGGCGTCGTCGCCCTGTGCCATCGTGATGGGCCAAATGGATGACATCTTGGGCGAACGCGATCCCGTCAACGTGCCGGGAACTTCGACCGAGTACCCGAACTGGCGACGCAAGCTCTCGACCCCGATCGAAGCCCTGCCGAACGACCCCCGCCTCGCTCGCCTCTGCACCGCCTTCAACGAGATCCGCCCGAGGACTATCCCGTGAAAGCCGTCCTGATGGCGGGGGGTGAGGGCTCCCGCCTCCGCCCGCTGACATCGCGCCGCCCGAAGCCGCTCGCGCCGGTCGCCGGCAAGCCGGTGATGGAGCACATCGTCGACTTGCTGCGCACGCACGGGTTTGGCGAGATCGTCTCGACGCTGCACTATCTCGCCGACGAGATCGAAGCCTGGTTCGGCGACGGCTCGGCCTACGGCGTGCGCATGCACTACGTCGTCGAGGACACGCCGCTGGGCACCGCCGGTGCCGTCAAGATGGCGCACGATCTGCTCGCCGGCGAGACGTTCTTGATCATCAGCGGCGACGCGCTGACCGACGTCGATCTGAGCGCCGTCGTCCGCCACCACCGGGAGCGCGCGAACGACGTGACGATCGTGCTGCAACGGGTGACCAATCCGCTGGAGTTCGGCGTCGTCGTAACCGACGAGGACGGGAACATCGTGCGCTTCCTCGAGAAGCCGTCGTGGGGCGAGGTCTTCTCCGACACGATCAACACCGGCATCTACGTGCTCGAGCCGAGCATCCTCGACCGGATGGAGCGCGGAAAGATCTACGACTGGTCGCGCGATCTGTTCCCGGCGATGCTGCACGAGGGCGCCAAGCTCGGCGGCTACGTCATCGACGCCTACTGGACCGACATCGGCAACCTCGAGCAGTACCAACAGGCCAACTACGACGCGCTCGAGCGCAAGGTCGCGATCGCCTACCCCGGCAGCGAGGTCCGGCCCGGTGTCTGGGCCGGCGAGGGGACGCGGATCGATCCCGAGGCCCAGCTCGAGCCGCCGATCGTCTTAGGGCGCGACGTGCGCGTCGCCGCCGGTGCGCGCATCGTCGGTCCGACGGCGATCGGCGACCGCAGCTTCGTCGAGCGCGGCGCGACGATCTCCCGCAGCGTCTGCTGGGAGGACGTCTACGTCGGCGAGGAGGCGACGCTCAATGACTGCACGATCGCCGACCGCAACACGATCGAGCGCCGCGCGACGGTCAACGAAGCGAGCGTGATCGGGCGCGGCTGCACGCTCGGTCAGGGATCGACGATCAACCCGCACCTGAAGTTGTGGCCCGACAAGTGGGTCAACGCCGGCGCGATCGTCTCGATGTCGCTGATCTACGGCCAGAAATGGCCGGGCTCGCTGTTCGGCTCGGTCGGCATCCGCGGCTTGGCGAACCTCGAGATCACACCCGAGTTCGCGCTCAAGCTGGCCCAGGCGTTCGGGACCTCGCTCAAGGCCGGCCAAACGGTCATGACCAGCCGCGACACGCATCCCGCCTCGCGCGTGATGAACCGCTGCGTGATCTCGGGCTTGCTCAGCGTCGGGATCAACGTGCTCGACCTGCGCTCGTACCCGCTGCCGCTGGCGCGCTACGCGGTGCGGGTCGGCGGTGACGGCGGGGTTCACGTGCGCGTCGCACCGGACGACGCGAACTCGCTGGTGTTCGAGTTCTTCGATCACCTCGGCATCGGAATCGACAAAGGCGCCGAGCGCAAGGTCGAAAATCTGTTCTTTCGCGAGGACTTCCGGCGCACGCCGATGGACGAGGTCGGCCGGCTCGACTTTCCCTCGCGCGCGCTCGAGCGCTACACCGCGGCGTTCGTCGACGCCCTGCACGCCCGCGCGCTCGCCGAGGCGAACTTCCGGGTCGTCATCGACTACGCGTACGGCAACGCGTCGATCGTGCTGCCGCAGATCCTCGGTGGCCTGGGCGTCGACCAGATCGCGCTCAACGCCTACTTCGACGCGCAGAAGGTCCGCACGTTCCGCAACGACCGCGAGCACCACCTGAGCCAACTGACCTCGGTCGTCACCTCGCTCGAAGCCGACTTGGGCGTCCTCATCGACGCCGACGGCGAGACGGTGACGCTGGTCGACGACGCGGGCAGCATCGTCGGCCGCAACCGGCTGATCGCGCTGCTGACGCTGCTGGTCGCGCGGGCGCAGCCCGGCGCGCGCATCGCGCTGCCGCTGACGATCCCCTCGGTCGTCGAGCGGATCGCGCAGGAGAACGGCGCGCACATCGTGCGCGCGCGCAGCGACCGCCGCTCGGTGATGGCGCTGGCCGAGAAGGAGGGCGCGAACCTGGCCTTCGCCGGCGGAGCCGAGTACGAGCTGGTCTTCCCCGAGTTCCAACCGGCCTTCGATGCGATCTACGCGACCGCGAAGATCATGGAGCTGCTCGCCGCCGAGCGCCGCAAGCTCTCCGAGCTGGTCGCGATGCTACCGGAGTGGCACATCGCCGGCCGTGTCGTTCCGTGCCCGTGGGACCGCAAAGGCGTCGTGATGCGCTCGCTGCACGACGAGGCCGCGCACGGCGGCAACGGTAAGGTCGAGACGCTCGACGGGATCCGGCTGGGCCGGCCCGACGGCTGGGTGCTCGTCCTGCCCGATGCGACCGATGCTTCGGTCAACGTCTGGGCCGAAGGCGCCAGCGACGACGATGCCGCCCGCTACGCCGACGAGATCGCCGCGCGCGTGCGCGCGCTCGCCTCAGGGTAGCGGCGCGAGCCGCACCACGTTGGCGCGGTAGTCGAAGACGACGACGAGGCGCCGCCAGACGCGATCGCCGACGTTGCCCGCGACGCTCGGGTCGGCCTCGGTGCCGCTGCGCGCGGCGGCGGTGAGCAGCAGCGGCACGCCGCGCACCGCGACCGAGCCGATCCGCAGCACGCGCGCGGCGGCGAGGTACGCGTCGACCATCCCACCGATGCCGCCGTACGCCCCACGCACCAGGACGGCGCGGTAGCGGTGCTGCAGGTCGTGCGCGCGCACGTACCAGGTGTTGATCTCGACCGAGCCGCTGTCGCCGGTGTCGATGGTCAGCGCCGCCGGTGTCCCGTCCAGCGCGCCGGCGACCTGCGGTTGCCGGTCGTCGAAGACGAACGGCACCGCGGTGCCGCCGGCCCCGAAGTCCGCCGCGCGCGGGGCGAAGTCGACCTGCCGGTGCGCCAGGTCGAGCCGCACCGCGCAGCGCGCCAGCAACTCGTAGCCGACGACGCCGTCGAACGGAAACATCGCGCCGAGATCGACCACGTCGAAGGGTTGGTTGCGCAGCGTGACCGCGCCGATGTCCACGCGGCGGGCGCGCGCATAGCGGATCGCGGCCAGACCCGGGCCGGCACCGCTGACCGTCCCGGCGCCGACGACACGCAGGCCGACGCGCCGCGCCGCGTCGGCCGTGATGACGTTCTGGCCGCCGGTGTCGAGCAGGAAGCGCAAGGGCGGGCCGTCGTCCACCCGCACCAACACGATCGGATAGTCGGCGTCCGGCTCGAGCGCGACGCGCGTGCGCGCCGGCAGGGTGATGTCGTGTGGGCGGGCGGGTGGGGCGAAGGCCGCGTCCGCGAGCCGTGCCGGCGTCTCGACGCTGCGCACGGTCGCCTGCCAGACCCCGTCGTCCGAGGTGTCGCTCAGCGCGAACGGCAGGACCAGCCCGTCGACGGTGCGCTGGTCGGCCAGCACGGTCCGCTCGACGTCGGAGCCGGCGTAGCGCACGATCCGCGTCACGAGGCCGCTGGCCGGATCGACGACCACGTCGAGCGGGCGCGCGAGCGCGATGCGGCGCGGCGCGCGCGCGAACGCGTACGACCAGGCGCGAATCGCGTCGCGCTGATCGACGTTCCCCTCGACCCGCGCCAGCCCAGTCGCGTCGGCGCGCCAGGCGCGCGTCCCGTCCCAGCCCTCGCGCTGGGAGGTCGGGCCGGTGTCGAAGCGCCGGACGAACCGGCCGGTCGCGCGGTCGAGCAGGATCTCGCCCGTCCCGGGGACGCCGTACGCGACGACGGCCAACCGCAGCCGCACGTAGCGCGGTCCGCGCGCGCCGGCCCTCGCCGGCGCGACGACGGGCAGGGCGGCGGCCAAGAACGCAGCGGCGAGGATCACGGCGGCGGCGCGTCCCTCCGGGGGTGCGGGCGGCTAGTTCAAGGAGGTCAGTATCGGCAGTTTGGCGCGGTCGATGCGGCGCCCGACGACCTTCTCGATGTCGCGGAACAATCGCTCTTCCTCGTGCGAGACAAAAGTGATCGCCTCGCCGGTCAACTCGGCGCGGGCCGTCCGGCCGACGCGGTGGACGTAGTCTTCCGGGACCATCGGGACGTCGAAGTTCACCACGTGGCCGAGCGCCTGCACATCGATGCCGCGCGCGGCGACGTCGGTGGCGACCAGCACGCGCAGCTTCCCGCGTTTGAACTGATCGAGCGCGCGCGTCCGCTGCGCCTGCGAGCGGTCGCCGTGGATGCGGTCGACCGCGATCTTGTGCTTCTCGAGGTGCAGCGCGAGCCGGTTGGCACGGGCCTTGGTGCGGGTGAACGCGAGCGCGCTGTAGATGCCGTTGTCTTCGAGCAGCTTGAGCAGCAGCTCGGCCTTGCGCGTCTGGTCGACCGTGTAGGCGCGGTGCGTGATCCCCTCGGCCGTCGTCGCCTTCGGCGGGGCGGTGGCGACGCGCACGGGATCGTGCATCAGCTCGCGGCTGAGGCGCTCGATCTCGGGCGAGACGGTGGCCGAGAAGAGCAGCGTCTGGCGCTGCTTCGGCAGGACGGCCGCGATACGGCGCACGCTGGGCAGGAAGCCCATGTCGAGCATCCGGTCCGCTTCGTCGAGCACGAAGACCGAGACGTCGCCAAGGCGCGCGGCGCGCTGACCCATCAGGTCGAGGAGCCGGCCCGGGCAGGCCACGATGATCTCGGTACCGCGGGCGAAGGCGGTGATCTGGGGGCGGAAGCCGACACCACCGAAGACGGCGGCGACGCGCAGGTCGCTGCCACGAGCGAGCGCCTGCAGATGCGCGACGATCTGGGCGGCCAGCTCACGGGTCGGCGCGAGGATCAGCGCGTTCGTACGCTTGCGGGGCAGCTTGAGGACCGCCTCGAGCAGCGGCAGCCCGAACGCGGCGGTCTTGCCGGTGCCGGTCTGGGCCGAGGCGAGGACGTCGCGGCCGGCGAGGGCCGGCGGGATCGCGGCCACCTGCACGGGCGTCGGCGTTGTAAAGTTGAGGTCACGCAGGGCGCGCAGCAACATGGGCTGCAAGCCGAGTGCGTCAAAAGTCGCAGTCATGATTCTTTCGAACAGCGAGCGCAATGCGATCGTGGGTTCGAAAGATCGCGCGAGCAGAGAAGCGTCACCAAAGGGGTGACACGCCATCTTACCACATCCACGCTCGCGGCGCCAGCCAACCCGACCAGGACGCCGAGCCAAGCGTGAAAAACGTTTGCGCGGATGAAGCGCCTGACGGCTTCGATCGCGGTCCTCACCGGCCTCGGCGTGTGGGCGGGATGCGGGCCTCGAGGGTCGGCGGACGCGACGATGCCGACGCCATCGGCGTCGGCGGTTCACTTCGCTTCGCCGGCCTGGCGCTACGCGTTACCGGCAGGCTGGGGCTTCTCGCAGGTGCGCGTCGCCACGAGCGCCGTCGCGATCGGCGGCCGATCGGGTGTCATCGTCCTCGATTCCCGATCGGGCCGTCTCCGTTGGCGAAGCAGCGACAGCGTCGCGGCTATGGGGATTGGCACGACCCTCGTCTACGGGACCACGACCAACGCGATGGTCTCCCGATCGCTTCGCGAAGGAAGCCGACGGTGGGAGCACCGCGGTGTCTGTGGCGTTCCCCGGTATGGCGTGCCGGCCGGTGCGACGGTGATCGTGGACAACGCACGAGACGTCGTCGTCGGCTGCGCCGGCGCCGGGCTGGTTCGGCTCGACGCCGCTTCGGGAAACGTTCTGGCACGGTCCGATGCGTTCCAAGACCAGATCACCCAGATCGTGCCCCTGGGCGCGTGCGCCTACGGCGTCTCGGGCTGGTCCGACGGCGCGATACTCCGGTTCCACGCCGCCGTCGTCGACTGCAAAGAACTCTCCCCGATCGTACCGGAACGCGATGAAGCGTGGATTCTCGGTTCGATCGACGGCAACGCCGTGCTCGGATGCTGCATCAGCACGCGGGATGCCCAGCGCCCCATCACGATTGCGCTGGTGAACCTCACGACCGGCACGCGTTCACCCGAGGTCGAGCTCAGAGAACCCGCTCGCGACCCGGCGCTTGGGTGTCCGAACGGACGAGGGTCGGTGCCCATGCTCGCGGGCGCGCAACTCTACCTCGCCGTCGACTGTGCGCTGTATCGATACGGGGATGTGCGCTCACCGTCCGCGGCTCAGCTCGTCGTCGGAGGGTTGGCCGATTTTCCGGCATTCCTCAGCGACGGCCGCGTCGCGCTGCGAGCTCACGCTGCCGGCGCTGCGTTTGCGGACGAAGTCGTTCGCGTTCGCGACGCAACGCTGGAGACGCTCTGGAGCGAGCCCGAAGCCGGATGGGTCACCTTCGGCTACGATCCCGACGTCCCCGACGTCGTGACCGTTCTTGGCACGCACCAGTCCACGGCCGGCATTACGCTGGTCCGCACGTCCGACGGAGCGCACCTGGTCGTGTCGCCTACGTGCAGCGTGGTGGGCTCGAGCGATACGCTGCTCGTGACGATCTGCAGCACGAGTACGCTCGTCGGTCATCGGTACTTGCAATACGCCGCAGCGTACCGGTGGCCCGACGCCAAGCGACCCGCTACGGGGCAGTGACGATCGAGGGCTCGATCTCGACGGGGAAGTTGACCGAGTTCGCGACGAAGCACTTCGCGTGCGCGTCGCGATGCAGCGCGCGGGCGCGTTCGGGATCGGAGGCCGCGCTGATGGTGACCTCCGGTCGCAGCACGACCCGGGTGAAACGTCCGCCGTCAGCGGATTCCGTCATCGTGCCTTCGGCGCGGTCGGCGTAGGCGACGACGACGACGCTCGCCTCCGCGCACAGGTGCAGGTACCACAGCAGGTGGCACGACGAGAGCGAGGCGACCAGCAAGTCCTCGGGGTTGTAGCGCGACGCGTCGCCGAGGAAGAGGGGATCGCTCGACCCCAGGATCGCCGGCTTCCCGTCGACGCCGATCGTGAAAGCGCGCTCGTAGCTGCGATAGCTCGCCGTGCCGGCGCCGGTGTTCCCCGTCCAGTGGATTCCGGCGACGTAACGGTGGACGCGCTGCGCCATCCGCTAGCGGCCGCCGCCGACGTCGAGGCTCGCGCCGACGACGTAGGAGGCCGCCGGCGAGAGCAGCCAGATGACGGCCTCGGCGACCTCGTCGGGCGTCCCCATGCGATGGGCGGGGATGATCGGCAGCATCCGCGCCGGCCGATCCGGGTCGCCGGCGGCGGCGTGGATCTCGGTGTCGATCATCCCCGGCGAGACGGCATTGACCCGGATCCCCTCCGCAGCGACCTCGCGCGCAAGCCCCAGCGAGAACACCTCGAGAGCGCCCTTGGTGGCCGCATAGTGGACGTAGGTGTCGGGCGCACCGTAGGCCGTCGCGCGCGAGGTGATGGTCACGATCGCGCCGCCGCGTCCGCCGCGTGCGGTCGACATCCGCCGCACCGCCTCACGCGAGCACAGCATCGCGCCGATCACGTTCACCGCGAACAGCCGCTCGAGCATCGGCCGCGCCAGATCCTCGACGCGGCCGACCCCGCCGGTGATCCCGGCGTTGTTGACCAGTCCGCCGAGCGGCCCGAAGGCGCGTTCCGTCTCGGCGAATGCGCGCAGCACCGCGTCCTCGTCGGCGACGTCGGCGCGGATCGCCAGCGCGCGGCCGCCGGCCGCCGCGACCGACTCGGCGACCGCGCGCGCAGCCGACTCATCGTTGGCATAGGTGAAGCCGACCTCCCAGCCGGCGCGCGCCGCATGGCGCACGATCGCCGCGCCGATCCCGCGGCTCCCGCCGGTGACGAGCAAGGCGCTCGGCATCAGCGCGCGACCGCGTCGACGTAGGCGATCTTGCGATCGAGCGCCTCGAGCGCCTGCACCCAGGTGTAGCGCGCCGCGGTCTGCGCGCCGTTGGCGCGCAACTCGGCAGCCAGCGCCGGGTCGGCGAAGAGGGCGCGCAGGTAGGTCGCCAGCTCGCGGCCGTCGGCCGTGTCGCAGACGATCGCGTTTTCGAACGCCTCGGCGTACTCTTCACCGGTCGCCCCGCAGACCGCGATCCCGCCGGCCGCCATCACTTCGAGCCCGACCAATCCGAACGGCTCCTTGCCGCTGTTCGCCAGCACCACGTCGGCGGCGGCGTAGAGCGCGTAGAGCGTCGGCTCGTCGAGGAACGCGCGGACGTGGACGACCGGCGCCTCGATGAAGCTGAGCGTACGGGCCAGCTCGCGCCAGTCGCTCCCCTCGTAGCCCAGCCGCTCGACGGCCAAGCCGCGCTCGCGCGCGCGGCCCATCACGACGTCGCCGTAGGGCTCCTTGCCGCCCCGCACGACCAGCCGCACGTCGGCGCCGCCGGCGCGCAGCTCGGCGACCGCGTCGACGGCTTGCAGCCAGTTCTTGTCGGGGTCGAAACGGCCGACCTTGACGCAGGTCGGACGGTCGCCGAACGCCGCGCGCAACGCTGCGGTCCGCTCCTTGTCGGCGCCGTCGAGCAACGCGGGATCGAGTCCATTGGGGATCACCAGCGCCGCGACGTGCCACTGCGCGAGCTCGAACTTCATGTATTTGCTCACGCAGCTCACCGCGGCGGCGCGCAGCAGCGTCGGCCAGTGGATGCGCTCGAAGCCGTAGGTGTTGTTCGCATTCCACATCAGCGTGAGCGCGCCACGGATGCCACGCTCGCGCGCCATCCGGTCGATCGCGATGGCGACGTTGGCCGTCTGCCACTCCTCGCAGATCACCAGCACCCGCTCGCCACGCGCCGCGGCCGGAGCCAACAGCGTGTCGATGACCCACGGCGGCAAGCTCGACTCCCAATCGTGGACCTTCGCCGTCTCGCCGTCGTAGCAGTTGCGCGGGTACTGGGCCGAGATCCACTGCGACCAGCGCCGCAGCGTCACGCCGGGGTCGACCTGCTCGGTCGGCTTCGCGTGCGGATCGCCGACGAAGACCAGCTCGACCGCGTGACCGCCGGCGCCGAGCGCGCGCGAGAGCTGGGTGACGCGGGAGGCCAGGCCGCCGATCGATGCGTAGCGATCCGGTCCCTCGAACGAGAGGAGCGCGACCTGATGGGGGATCATCGGGGCCTCCTACGCGAGAACGGCGGCGAATACCGCCCGGTCGACGTTCCCGCCGGAGACGACCACCGCGACCCGCCGTCCGGCCAGCGCCGCGCGCTCCGCGGCGGCCGCCGCGACCGCCGCCGCCCCGGCCCCCTCGGCGACGTTGTGCGTGTCGCTGAACAGCCAACCCATCGCGTCGCGGATCGCCGCCTCCGTCACCGTCACGATCCGGGCCGCGCCGGCCTGGATCACCGCGAACGCGGCGGGATCAGGGACGCGGCAGCCGATCCCCTCGGCGATCGTCGCCGCGGCCGAGGCCGTCTCGCGGGGGGCGCCGGCGGCCAGCGAGAGCGCGTAGGCCGGATAGGTCTCCGAGACGACGCCGACGATCTCGGTCGGCAGCCGCAGCAGGTCGCGCACCGCGATCAGCCCGGTGATCCCGGAACCCAGGCCGATCGGGACGTAGACGACGTCGAACGGGCCGGCCGCGAACAGCTCGCGCGCGTAGGTCGCGACGCCGAGCACGAGATCGCGGTCATACGACGGGACGAACTCGACGAACGGATCGCCACCGTCGAGCGTGCGCGCGTAGACGTACGACTCCTCGAAGTCGGCGCCGTGCTCGACGATCTCGGCACCCAGCGCGCGTATCGCCGCCGTCTTCTCCTGCGGGCAGTCCAGCGGAACCACGATCGTCACCGCGAGCCCGGCGCGCGCACCCGCGAACGCCAGCGATTGTCCGTGATTCCCTGCCGATGCACCGACGATGCGACGTACGTGCGGTGCACGCCGCCGCAGCGCATCCACGTAGGTCAATCCGCCGCGCACCTTGAACGCGCCCAGCCGCGTCTGGTTCTCGTGCTTGAGCGCGATGTCGACGCCCAACCGCTGCGCGAGCAGCGGCCAGCGAAACGTCGGCGTCGGCGGGACGACCTCGCGGATCAGCGCGGCGGCGCCGTCGATCTCCGCCAGCGTGAGGTCGAACGGCACCGCGCGCGCCGACACGGTCAACTCGCGGCGAGTTGGCGCAGGACGTACTGCAGGATGCCCCCGTGGCGGTAGTATTCGGCTTCGTCGGGGGTGTCGATCCGCACCAGCGCGTCGAACGTCGTTGTCTTGCCTTGCGCATCGGTCGCGCTGACCGTGACGGTCATGCCGGGCTCGAGCTTGGCGGCGATGCCGGCGATCGCGTACGTCTCCTCACCGGTCAGGCCGAGCGATTCGCGGTTCTGGCCGGACGCGAACTGGAGCGGGAGGATCCCCATCCCGATCAGGTTCGAGCGGTGGATGCGCTCGAGCGACTCGGCGATCACGGCCTTGATCCCCAGCAGGTAGGGACCTTTGGCGGCCCAGTCGCGCGAGCTGCCCGAGCCGTACTCTTTCCCGGCCAGCACGATCAGCGGCGTGCCGTCGGCCCGATACTTCTCGGCGGCGTCGTAGATCGAGAGCTGCTCATTGGTCGGCAGGTAGCGCGTCACGCCGCCTTCGACACCGGGGACGAGCGCGTTGTGCAGCCGGATGTTGGCGAACGTCCCGCGCGCCATCACCTCGTGATTGCCGCGCCGCGCCCCGTAGGAGTTGAAGTCGGCCGGCTCGATGCCCTTGGAGCGCAGGTACGCCGCCGCCGGCGAGCTGCGGGCGATGTTCCCGGCCGGCGAGATGTGGTCGGTCGTCACCGAGTCGCCCAGCACCGCCAGCACGCGCGCGCCGCGGATGTCCTGCACCGCCGGCGGCTGCGCCGGCATCCCGTCGAAGTACGGCGGGCGCTTCACGTATTCGCTCTTGGGATCCCACGCATAGCGCTCGCCGGTCGGTACGTGCATCCCCATCCAGCGCGCGTCGCCGTTGAAGACGTCGTCGTAGCGGGTGCGGAACATCGCGTCGGTCAGCGAGGTGGCCAGCAGCGCGTCGATCTCGGCCGCGGTCGGCCACAGGTCGCGCAGGAAGACGTCCTCGCCGGTCGCGGTGCGGCCCAGCGGCTCGGTGGTCAGGTCGACGTCCATCCGGCCAGCCAGCGCGAAGGCGACGACCAACGGCGGCGAGGCCAGGTAGTTGGCGCGCACCTGCGGGTGGATGCGCCCCTCGAAGTTGCGATTGCCGCTGAGCACCGCGGCCACGATCATGTCGTGCTCGGCGATCGCGGTCGCGACCTTCTCCGAGAGCGGGCCGCTGTTGCCGATGCAGGTCGTGCAGCCGTAGCCGACCAGGTTGAACCCGAGTTGGTCGAGGTACGTCTGCAAGCCGGCCTTGGCGAGATAGTCGGTGACGACTTTCGAGCCCGGTGCGAGCGAGGTCTTGACCCACGGTGCGGGGCGCAGCCCCTTCTCGACCGCCCTCTTCGCCACCAGCCCGGCGCCGATCATGAGAGCGGGGTTCGACGTGTTCGTGCACGAGGTGATCGCCGCGATCACGACCGCGCCGTCGGAGAGGATCGTGCGCGGCTGCGCCGCGACGGCCGTCCCGCCGCCGCCTTCGCCCTCGAACCGCTCGACCGAGACGGTGCCGTTGCCGCGCGCCGTCTGCCACTCCTCGAGCGCGTGCTGGAACTCGGCCTTGACCGAACGCAGCGGCACGCGATCTTGTGGACGGCGCGGGCCGGCCAGGTTCGGCTCGACGTCGTTCAGGTCGAGCGCGAGCGTGTCGGTGAAGCGCGGCTCCGGCGCGTCGTCGGTGCGGAACATCCCCTGCGCCTTCGCGTACGCCTCCACCAACGCGATCTGCTCGGCCGAACGCCCGGTGAGCCGCAGGTAGTCGAGCGAGAGCGTGTCAAGCGGGAAGATCGCGACCGTCGAACCGTACTCGGGCGACATGTTGCCGATGACGGTGCGGTCAGCGACCGCAAGCGACGACAGCCCCGCGCCGTAGAACTCGACGAACTTTCCGACGACGCCCTTCTTGCGCAGCATCTGCGTGACTTGCAGCGCGAGGTCAGTCGCGGTGACGCCTTCCTTCAACTTGCCGGTGACCTTGAAACCGATCACTTCGGGGATCAGCATCGTTACCGGTTGACCCAGCATCGCGGCCTCGGCCTCGATCCCGCCGACGCCCCAGGCCAGCACGCCCAGGCCGTTGGCCATCGTGGTGTGCGAGTCGGTGCCGACGACGGTGTCCGGATAGGCGAGCGGCGTCCCGCCGGGATGCGGCGTCCCGCCGCCGCCGGCGCCGAAGATCACCCGCGAGAGATACTCGATGTTCACCTGATGGACGATCCCGGTGTCGGGCGGGACGGCCCGGAACCCGTCGAGCGAGGCTTGGCCCCATTTGAGGAAGGCGTAGCGTTCGCCGTTGCGCTCGAACTCGAGTTGCGCGTTGCGCTCGAACGCGTCGGCATTCGCCCACGAGTCGACCTGCACCGAGTGGTCGACCACCAACTCGACCGGTTGCAGCGGGTTGATCCTCTTGGGATCGCCGCCCATCGTCGCGATCGCGTCGCGCATCGCGGCGAGGTCGACGACGCACGGCACGCCGGTGAAATCCTGCAGCAGCACGCGCGCCGGGCGGTACGCGATCTCTTTGGTCGACGGGCGGCCGGGCTTCCAGCCGGCCAGCGCCGCGACGTCGGCGGCCGTAACCGATCGCCCGTCCTCAAACCGGAGCAGGTTCTCCAGCAGAATCTTGAGCGAGTACGGGAGCGTCCCCAGGTCGTGACCGCGCTCGGCCAGCGCGGCCAGGCGAAAGTAGGTGTATTCTCGGCTGCCGACCCGCAAGGTGTCGCGGGCGGCAAAGCTGTTCGGATGCGACTGCGTGTCCACGCGACTCGGGTTCGGCGTGGCGCGAGGCGGGTGCTCCTGAAAATCGTTCCGCCTATGTTGACAATCGTTTCGGAAATCGGAACAATCTAGGCGTGCGCGACGACCTCCGCCCGGCCCTGTTCGGCTCCGCCCTACGCGACCGGCTGCTGACCCGCCTGGCCCTCTCCCAGAACGGGCTGCACGTCCGCGAGTTGGCCCGCCAGATCGACTCCAGCCCGACCGCGGTCCACCGGGCCGTCATCGCGCTAGAGCACGCCGGGATTGTCGTCTCGCGGTTGGTCGGCAACTCGCGAGTCGTCGTGCTGAACCGCCGCTGGTACGGCGCCGTCGAGCTGCGCGCGCTGCTCGAACGGCTCGCCGCCGCCTATCCGGAGATCCGCGAGCGGGCCGCGCACTATCGCGAGCGGCCGCGCCGCATCGGCAAGCCGCTGTAGATGCTGGCCGCCGGCGCATCGCTGATCGATGTCGAGTTCGCGGTGTGCTCTGTGCTCGCGCAGGCCGGTGAGACCGCGGTGCTGTGCGGCGGGAGCGCGGCGGCCTTCTACGTGCCGACCGAGTACGAATCGCTCGACGTCGACTTCATCCTTCACGTCGGCAAGGCGCGGCACACGCTCGACCACGCGCTCGCGAGGGTCGGCTACGCGCGCGTCGCCGAAGGCTTTTACGAACATCCGCAGCTCCCGTTCGCGATCGAGTTCCCGATCGGACCGCTGGCGATCGGACGCGAGGAGGTGACGGGCTGGCGCACCGAGCGCCGCCATCACGAGCTGCTGCACGTGCTCACGCCGACCGACGTCGTGCGCGACCGCTTCCTCCATTATTGGGCCTGGAAGGACGAGACCGCGTTCCGGGCCGCCGTCGCGGTCGCGCGCGCGAAGCCGCGCGAGGTCGACCTCGAGGCGGTCCGCGCCTGGTGCGAGCGCGAGATGGAGGCGGACCGGACCTACGATCCCGAGGACGTCGAGCGCCTCTTCGCCGCCCTGGATTTGACGCCATGATCAGGGGACCAGGACGCTGGAGCCGATCGTCTCGCGTCGTTGCATCGCCCGATGCGCGTCCGCCGCCTCGGCCAACGCGAAGCGCCGACCGATCGCGACCTGCGTGCGCGGGTCGTCGAGAAAGGCGAAGTACGCCTGCGCCATGCGCAGCAGATCCTCGCGCCGGCGCGCATAGTGCACGAAGCGTGGGCGGGTGAGGTACAGCGAGCCCTTCTCACCGAGCCGGTTGATGTCGAGCGGCGGCGGATCGCCCGACGAGCTGCCGAAGCTGACCAGCGTTCCGTACGGGCGCAACGAGGCCAGCGACCCCTCGAACGTGTCGCGGCCGACGGAGTCGAAGACGGCCGCGACGCCCGTCCCGCCCGTGATCGCCCGGACGCGCTCGGCGACGTCCTCGTGGCGATAGTCGATCACCGCCGCGCAGCCGAGACCGGCGGCGTGCGCGACCTTGTCCGCGCCGCCGGCCGTCCCGATGACCGTCGCACCCAGGCGCTGCGCCCACTGGCAGGCGATCGTCCCGACGCCGCCGGCCGCGGCGTGGAAGAGGATCGTGTCGCCGGCTTTGAGCGGGTAGACTTCGTGCAGTAAGAAGTAGGCTGTGATCCCTTGCTGCAGCGTCGCCGCGACGAGCGCGTCGTCGCACCCCTCGGGCAGCGGGACGAGCTTCTCTTCGGGGACCGTGCGCAACTCGGCGTAACTCCCCGGCCCGATCCCGGCATAGGCGACCCGATCGCCGCGGCGCACGCCGGTGACCCCCTCACCGAGCGCCTCGACGATCCCCGCCCCCGCGACACCGAGCCCGCTCGGCAGCGCCAGCGGATAGTGCCCTTCCCGATGGTAGACGTCCAGGTAGTTCAGCCCGATCGCCGTGTGCCGGACGAGCACCTCGCCGCGACCGGGCACCGGGGCGCGCTCGTCGCGCAGCTCCATCACCTCGGGCGCGCCGAAGCGCTCGATGCGGATGACCTTGGGCATCGTGCGAACGCCTAGCGCATCACGCGGAGCGCGCCAGGCGCGCGTCCGCGACGTTGGTTTGCAGGGTCACCTGGATCGCTTCGCGCAGCAGCGCGTGGTCGGCAGTGGGCCAATGCTCGGCCCGCACGTCGTGCAGCAGCCGCGCCGACTGCCCGAAGACCAGGATGCGGTCGCCGACCGCGATCGCTTCTTCGAGTTGGTGCGTGATCAGAATGGCGGTGCTCCCCAGCTCGCGCGCCAGCGCCACGAACGTCTCGCGCAGCTCGGTCGCGGTCACCTCGTCGAGATGTCCGAACGCCTCGTCGGCCAGCAGGATGCTGGGCTGCACCACGAAGGAGCGCGCGATGGCGACGCGCTGCCGCATCCCGCCCGACAGTTCGTGTGGATAGCGGTAGGCCGCCGCTTCGAGCCCGAACCGCACCAGCCACTCGAGTGCCCGGTCATGCCGCTCTTTTTCGGACAGGCCCAACAGCTCGAGCGGCAGGCAGACGTTGTCGATCGCGCTGCGCCACGGCAGCAGCCGGTCCTGTTGGAAGACGGTCGCGATCTGCCCGCGGAAATGCTCGAAGTCGTCGTAGGGCGTCTTCCCCCCGATCGTGATCTTGCCGGTGGTGGGCCGCTCGAGCCCGATCATGAGGTCGAAGAAGGTTGACTTCCCGCAGCCTGTCTGCCCGACGATGGCGACGACTTCGCGCGAGTCGATGCGCAGGTCGAGGTCGGCGATTGCGACCACCTGGTGACCCGAGGTGGTGCGAAAGGTCTTGCTCAGGTGCGAGACCTCGATCGGCGGGGCGACGCTCACGACACCCGCCAGCGCAGCGCGCGTGCCTCGATGCGCGTCAGCACCCACTCGAGGACGAACAGCGCGGCGACGAGGATCAGTGTCCACGCGAAGACATCGGCGACCGAGAACAACTCCTCCGCGATCGCCAGCTCGTGCCCAATCCCGGTCGTCGCACCGACCAGCTCGGCGATCGTCACCACCCGGATCGCCAGGCTCAGGTTGATCTTCCAACTGGTGAGCAACGCCGGCGTGATCGCCGGCAGCAGCAGTTTGGTGAAGAGCTGCAGCGGGGTCGGGCGGAACGAGCGCACCATCTGGCGCAACTCGCGCGAGACGCCGCGCAGCGCGTCGAGCGCATCGACCATGAAGATCGGGCCGCAGGTCACCACCAGCACGAAGCAGATGCGGAACTCGGTCGATTTGAACCACAGCACGGCGAAGAGAATCCACGAGATCACCGGCACGGCCATGAGCAGCCGCACCAGCGGGCTGACGTAGCGCTCGACGGACTCGGAGCGGTAGAACCAGATCGCCAACACCAGTCCGCAGACGAACGAGATGACCAGCGAGACCAAGACGCGGACGAGCGTCACGCCGACGTCGACCGGGGTGACCGAGGCCAGGCTGTGGGCGATCTTGCCGAAGCCCGGCACCGCGATCGGCGCGATCCCCAAGTGGGGCGCGAAGTACGAGAGTGCCTCCCAGAGCAGCGCCAGCACGACCAGCGCGATGACCGCTTCTCTAGGAAGCCGCGGGACGGCGTAGGCCGAGGCCTTACGTTCGGGGAGCATAGAAGATCGCGTCGCCGGGGGCTTTTTCGGCGAAGCCGGCCGCGACGGCCCGCGCGAACATGTCCGCGATCGCAGCGCGCTGTGACCCCCAGGCGTCGTGGATCTCGAAGTCGAGCTGCTTGCTCGCGATGGCCTTCTTGAAGATGCCGGGCGGCAACTTCGTGGTGTCGGAGACGATCTGGTCGGCGGCGTCGGTGTCGCTGTGCATGTAGGCGACCGTATCGGTCAGCGCTGCGATCAGCCGCTGTGGCAGGTCGGGCGGCAGCTTCGCGAGCGCGTCCTCGCGCATCGCGGCCACGTTCTCCCAGCCGTCGTGCTGCGTCAAGGCGAGCCAACCGTCGTTGCCGTTGAAGATCTGATGGACTTGCGGGTCCGTGGCGAGCATGAGCGTCGCGGCCGGCTGGATGACCAGCGCCGCGTCGACGCGGCTGGCCTCGAGCAACGAGCGCGCCATCCCGAAATTCGCGTCGACCAGGGTCACGTCGGTCTTCAAATTCAAACCCTTCGCCCGGGCGCACATCGAGAGTATCTGATACTGCGAGGAGCCCATGTCGACGGCGAGCTGCTTCCCGCGCAGGTCCAGGATCGTCTTGATCGCCGGGTCCTTGGTGAAGACGCCGAGATCGGACAAACGCAGCGTTGTCGCGAAGATCTTCAACCCCACGCCCTCGTTGCGCAGCTTAGCGAGATTGCTCGGTCCACCCATGATCGCGTCGACTTCGCCGGTGGTGAAGCCGCCGTAGAACGCGGTGATCGACGGATAGAGCGTGATGTCGATGTCGAAGCCGTGTTTCACGTCGAAACCGCGTGCTTTCATGATGTTCCACACGATCGGGTTCGCGAGCGGTCCGGAGATGCTGCCGACGCGCAGATGTGGCCGCTCCTCGGCCGAGGGGCGCAACGGCGAGGCGACGACGGCCGCGGCGGCCATGGCGGCAACCGTCAGGGCGGAAAAAGCACGACGTTTCATGCAGCCGACCGTTCGCGCCCAGGGAAGCGGGGCCCCGGCTGGCGCGGGAACCGGCCCGGGTCACCGGGGTCACACGAGGGCCCCCAACCTGAGGATTTCCTGTAGGACGCCCGCCTGGTCGCCGATACAAGGTCTATCATGTTCGCGAGCATCCTGCGGGGACTGCGCCGCTTTTTTGGGCTCGACTCGGTGCCGGCGGCGGCCGGCGCCGACTCTTCAACGACGCTGCACGCTTGGTGGATCCCCAAGGACCGCGAGGCGATGGCAGCCGCACAGCTGGAGAAGCGGCGTCAAGCGCTGATCGAACGCCTCGCCAACGCGCCGCAGCGCGAGGCGAACGGGACCGACGCCGCCGAGGCGGGTGCCGAACGCGGCCCCGTCGACCCGGCGGCGTACGAGCCCGAAGCGCCCGAGCCCGAGCCGGTCACGCACGGCGTGATCGACCCCGCCGCGCTCGAAGCGATGGCCGCCGCCGCCAACCACCAGACGGTCGACCTCGACCTGGAAGAGTTCGCGACCCTGGACGAGGTCGCGTCGATCCTCGATGACGTGCGCCGGGTCCGGGACGAGGCCGAGCGGCGGATCGCCGCCATCGAGCTGCCGCAGGCCCTGATGATGGACGACGAGGAGTACGCGCTCGCCAAGGACTGGATGCTCGACCATCGCACGATCCATCCGCTGCCGAACGTCGAGATCTACGGGCAGTACTGGGTCCGCTTCGCGCGCAGCTCGGCCGGTGACAGCGTGACGATCGGCTGCAGCACCTGCGGCAAGAGCAAGATCCTGACCGAGCTCTCGACCCTCGCCGACGCCGTCTGACGCCGGTTTAGCGCGCGGCCGGCTCGATCGCCTCGAAGGCCGTGCGGGGATCGCCCTCGCGGTAGCCGCGCACGCGCAGCACCGATTCTCCGGCGAGCAACTCCCAGAGCGGCGCGACGACCAGCTCGCGGCGCCACGCGGTCAGGTCGACCGCATCACCGAGCGCCTCCGGCGTCTGCGGCGCCTCGCGCGCGATCCGTTCGAGTGCGGCGCGTGGCAGCAGCAACGTCGTCGGCACCTCGTGGTCGGCCGCGAGCGCGCCGACCAGCACCGCCATCGTCGTGACGAGCGCTTCGCGCTGCGGCCCGAGCGGCTTGGGCGCCCGCGGCGGTAGTTGGTCCTCGGGGATCGCCTCGCCGCGGCGCACGGCCTCGACGATCCGCTCGCCGAGGTTGCGCCGCATCCCGTTGTCGATGCGGCGCAGCTGCGAGAGTTCCTCGACGGCGTTCGGGCGCAGCCCGACCAGTCCGATCATCACGTCGTCGGGCAGCACGTACTTGAGCGGGATGTTGCGCTCGCGCGCGTAGCGATCGCGTAGTTGCGCCAGCTCGCTGAGGATCCCCAGCTCGCGCCGGTTCAGCCGAGCGTTGCCCGAGACGCGTAGGTAGAGGCGGTGCGGATCGCTGCGGTACGCCGCCGGCTCGACCAGCGCCGGCATCTCCTCCTCGGCCCACGCTTCGCGCCCGCGTTTGCGCAGGCGCTCGCGCAGGAGGTCTTCGAGATCGAACAGATGGCGCACGTCGTCGACCAAGTACTCGACTTGCTTGGCGGTAAAGGGACGCGTGCTCCAATCGCTTACCGTCTGCGACTTGCGCAGCGTCACCCCGCACAGGTCGCGCACCAGGTCCAGCAGCGAGATCGACAGACCGTAACCGGCGAACGCGGCCGCGACCTGGGTGTCGTACACGGCGCGCGGGAGCGTCTCGAACGCATCGGCGAGGATGCGCAGATCCGATGAGAGCGCATGCCCGACGACGCGCGCCCCGGCGAGCGCGTCGATCAGCGGGCGCAGCTCGCGCAGCGCGAGCGGATCGACGATGGCGACGCCGTCGTCGAAGAGCAGCTGCACGACCATCAGATGCGGCGTGTACGTCTTCTCGGTGTGGAACTCGGTGTCGAGCCCGACGCGCTCGGCTGCGGCGATGCGCCGGCACGTCTCCGCGAGCGCTTCCGGGGTGTCGACGACCTCGACGTTCACGGTACGGGGCTCCCGAAGGTGACCGGGTGCGGGTGGTGATGGCGATGCGGGAAGTGAATGTGATGCTTCTCCATCGAGGCTTGGACCGGGTCGACGACGCGCGCTTGGATCGTGTCCGAAAGCCAGTTCCCGCCGACCGCCAGGATCGTGCAGACCGGGATGGCGATCGCGCACATCGTGTAGACTTGGCGGAAGATCGGGACGCGAAGGGCGGCGGCGGTCTGCGTCGCCAGCGTGCCGCCCAGGCCGGGGATGATGCGCACGCAGATCAGGAACATCGGCGAACCGATCTGGAAGTGCCGCGCCCAGGACGGCAGCCGCTCGACCCGCCGCTTGACGTCGAAGGCAGCCGAGGTGCGTATCGCGACCATGTAGCCGATCACCGCGCCGAGGACCAAGCCGATCGCGTTGACGACCGAGCCCCAGACCGGTCCGAACAGAACGCCGTTCATCACCGCCAGCGCGTCGGTGACCGAGAACGGCGCCGACGCGACGAGCCCGAACACGACCATGGCGAGCGGCATCGCAAACGGGCCGATCGCGCCCAGCGCATGCTCGACCCACGGTCGGTGCGCAACGACGGCAGCCGCAAGCGCGAACGACCCCACGAGGATGCCGACCGCTTCCAGGCGGAGCAACACGCGGGTTGATCGGGATTCCACCGCAGGCTCTCTTTGCGGACGCCGCCCGTTCGCCTTCGCGCTGTCCTCGTTATCCACGTTCGTCCACCGCTTCTGCAAGCGCTTCGTGGCGACGTGAAAAAGGGGGTTGACCGCATCGGCGGCGAGGTGTACGATGCTCGGACCTCGAGGCACAGTTCGCACGACGAGCACGGGAGGGCGACTTGACGTCGCAAGATCCACCCGGGTACTGAGCACCAACCGGCCGACTGCGCGCCGGGACGGTGACGAAGCAATGCGACACCGAAGATGCGAGCGCAGACCCACGTCCAAAGGCAGGAGGTCGTCATCGTATCGATGACCGAGGATCCACCGAAGAAGACGCTGTCGTAGCGGAGTCACGCTGCGGCACACCCCCGAACACGAAGGGCCACGCCGTCTCGGCGTGGCCCTCTCGTTATCCCGATTCGAGCGCTGCGATCTCACGACGATCGGTCGCCTCCTGACTCGCTGCGGTGCGCAAGAACGCGTCGAGAATCTCCAGTCCGACTGCTGGGCTGATCGCGCGCAAGCTCAGCGCGAGTACGTTCGCGTCGTTCCAACGCCGCGCGCCCTCCGCCGTCGGCGCATCGGCGCACAGCGCGGCGCGTATGCCGGAGATCTTGTTGGCCGCGATCGCGATCCCGGTGCCGGTCCAACAGCAGACGATTCCGACGTCGGCGTCGCCGGCGGCGACGGCCGCGCCGACCGCTCGGCCGATCGACGCCCAGTGCGTCGAACCGTCGCGCAGCGCACCGAAGGTCGCGACGGCGGCACCCCGGCGCTCCAAGTCGGCGAGCAAGGCGTCGGTCAGGGGGCCGCTGTCGTCGGCTCCGATCGCACACCGCATGGCGGCTACTCCGGGAGCGCCGGGCCGACGGCCTGCTCGCGGGTGGCACGCCACCCCGAGCGAGAACGTCCCACCGGTGAGGACCAGGGACGACGGCATCCGCGACGCGGCGACCGTGATCGTGGCGCGGGAGAGCCCCGAGGGACCGGCCGTCTTCATGGTCCGGCGCCACGCCGGGGCGACCTTCCTACCCGACCGCTACGTCTTCCCCGGCGGCGCGGTCGATCCGGAGGACCGAGCCCTGGTCGCCGACCGGCTGCGCGGCTCGGCCGGCGCGGTCGACCCGGCCTACGTCATAACGGCAGCGCGCGAGACCTTTGAGGAAGTCGGGCTGCTCTTCGCCGACCGCGCCGTCGCGCCCGAAGCGCTGGTCGCGGCCCGCCGCGCGCTGCTGGCCGGCGAACTCGGCTTCGCCGGCGTCCTGGCCCGCCTCGGGGTCCGGATCGACGCCGACCGCCTGCGCTACTTCTCGCGCTGGATCACCCCCAAGGACGAGCTCGCACCGCGCCGTTTCGACGCGCGGTTCTTCGTCGCGCGCGCACCCGCGGATCAGGTCGCCGAAGCCGACGCCGGCGAGGTGCACGACGGCGCGTGGTACCGCCCGCTCGAAGCGCTGCATGCGTACGAGCGCGGCGAGATCGAGTTGATCTTTCCGACGATCAAGCACCTCGAACGGATCGCGCCGTACCGCAGCGTCGAGGAGCTGCTCGCGTTCGCCGCGAGCAAACCGGTCGCGGCGGTCATGCCCACCGTCGACGGCGATCGCGTCTTCACCATCCCACGCGAGCTCGAGAACGCGTGGTAACGCTCAGCCCGCGCGTCGGCCGGTTACGCGCCAACAACCCGTCGCCGATGACGCTCGACGGGACGAACGGGTACGTCGTGCAGGTCGGTCCGCGCACGCTCCTCGCGATCGATCCGGGCCCGGTCGACGACGCGCAGCGCGACGCGTTCCTGGCCGCGGCGCGCGAGCGCGACGCGACGTATGCGGCGATCCTGGTCACCCACGGTCATCCCGATCACGCGCCCGGCGCCGCGCCGCTGGGAGCCGCGACCGGCGCGCCGGTGTGGGCCCATGCGGCGGCGCGCTTCCCGCACGACCGCGCGCTGGCCGACGGCGAGCTGCTCGCCTTCGAAGAGACCGCGCTGACCGTCGTCGACGCGCCGGGACATGCGCGCGATCATCTGGTGTTCCACCTCGAGGACGAGGGCGCGCTCTTCACCGGCGACGTCGTGATCGGAACCGGCACCGTCGTCGTCGCGCCGCCCGGCGGTGACATGCGCGCCTACCAACAGACCTTGCGCATGCTGCGCGAGCGCTACGGCGACGCGCGCGCGCTCTACGGCGGGCATGGGCCCGAGGTGCGCGCCGTCCGCGCGAAGCTCGACGAGTACATCGCGCATCGCGAAGCGCGCGAACGGCAGATCCTCGGTGCGCTGGCCGACGGCCCGGCCACGGTCCCGGCGCTGGTCGCGCGCATCTACGCCGACGTCGACCGCCGGCTGTGGCCCGCGGCCGGGAGGCAGATCGTGGCGTATCTGCAGGCGCTCGAGCGCGAGGGCGTCGTCGCGGCCGAACGGCTGGAACGTGCGCCGACGCCCGAGGAGCGAGCGCTCCTCGATCCCGATCTCTCCCAGCTCGATCGCAATCTCGGCGCCGACGTCATCCGCGCCGAGCTCGGCTACGGCGCCCCGCAAGCGCTCGAACGCTACCTGTTGATCGCCTGACCAACCGCCTTCCCAGACCCGGTTCAGGGACCGGCCTTCCAATAGATGACGTCATGCGTTTGCACACCTTCGCGCCCCTCGTCGCGCTCGCGCTCACCGCGACGCCCGCGACGGTGCTCGCCCAAACCACCACCGCCATACCCCCGCAGCCGATCGTCCAGCGCGCGCCGCGCGTCCCGGACGCGCACTTGCCGCTGCTGATGGCGTATCGCACGCTCGGCGTCGCCGAAGCGTTCGGTGCCTCCGGGCACTACCTCGACGCCGCGCGCAGCCACTACCGCTCGGCGTTGGCGCGCCTGGCGAGCAACGACCAAGCCGGCGCGGGCGCCGAGGCCCGGCTCGCGGCCGACCTGGCGCACGTCGCGCTGGCCGAGCGGCCGGCCCCGACGCCGCACGACCTGCCGCCGCCGCCGGCACCGGCCGCGCATGCGCCGATGGCGATGGGCGGCCCGATGGACGGGATGGGACCCCATCCCGGCGGTTGGGGCGGCGGGCGCGGACCCGGTGGTCCGGGCGACGCAGGCGGACATCATCGCGGCGGTCCCCAAGGGCATGGGGTCAGCCTGGCTGAGATCGGCGCGCTCCTGAAGATCGACAACACGCCCGAGGTGCACGAGCTGGCCGACGCGGCCTTCGCCGCCGACCAGGCCGCCGCCAAGGCCGCCTTCACCGGCGACCGGCAGCAGGCGGAGCGCCAGCACCGGATCGCCGGCGCGCTCGGCGCCGCGGTCCGCGACCTGGCGCAGCTCGACCACCCCGAGCTGCGGCACCACGGCGGCTTCGGCCGACCCGGCGGCGGCTTCGGTCCACACCGCGCCCAGGGCGCGGGTTCCTAGCTTTAGGAGACCGCCAGCACGACCTTCCCGAACTGCTCGCCGGCATCGACCTTGCGCGCCGCGGCGACGACGTCGTCGAGCGCGTAGGTCGAGTCGACGATCGGTTTGAGCGAACCGTCGAACTGCGCCAGCATCGCGCGAAAGTCGGCCGGCGAGCCCATCGACGAGCCGCAGATGTCGAGCTGCTTCCAAAACACGGAGAACGGGCGGATCTTCGCATCGCCGGTCGTGCCGCCGTAGATGACCGCGCGAGCGCCGTAGCGCGCCACGTTGAGCGCCCGCGCGAGCGTCTCGCCGCCGACCGAGTCGACGATCAGCGAGGGCCCCCCGTCGACCGCCCCGACCTCCTTCTCCCAGCGCTCCGAGGTCGCGTAGTTGATCGCGACATCGGCGCCCAGCGCCTTGGCGCGCGCCAGCTTCGCATCGCTCGACGAGGTGACGATCGTCTTCGCGCCGAGGCGCTTGGCGAACAGCAGCACGAAGCTCTGCACGCCGCTGCCGATCCCCGGGATCAGCACGACGTCGTCGCGCGTGCAGCCGCCGCGCACGGCCAGCGCGCGATACGCGGTGACGCCGGCCAGCGGAATCGCGGCCGCCTCGTCGTCGCTGAGCGACGGCGGGGCGGGATGGATGTTGATGGCCGGGACCGTGATGTACTCGGCCATCGTGCCGGGGTGCGGCATCCCGAGCACCTGCGCAGTGCGCCGCCAGACTCGCTCGTCGTCGCCCCAGCCGAGCGTTGGATCGATGACGACCCGTGCGCCGGCCGGCGGCCCGCTCGCGTCGCTCCCATAGGCAACGACCGTCCCGACGCCATCCGAGCCCAAGCTCGCCGGGAGTTGGATATTCGGATAAAGGCCTTGGCTGATGAACACGTCACGTCGGTTGAATGCCGCGCGTCGGATCGCCACCAGCGCCTCGCCCGGGCCGGGCTTCGGATCGTCGACCTGGTCGACGCGAAACTGCTGGGGCCCCGCCTCGCGGGAGATCTCGTGGACTCGAACGGCTCGCATATCGGGCCCTACGCGGCACCGACCGGGAGCGCCTACCGCGGATCGTGAATGAACGGCAACTCCGCACCGTATGAACCGGAGGGTATGTGGCTTTCCCCTCAGCGAGCTTAGGACCGCCGATCGCAAAACGGCTCTCCCCGCTCGAGGTCCGCATCGAGGCAAACCGCTGTTTGCAGTGCCATGACGCGCCCTGCATTCGGGCCTGCCCGACCGGCATCGACGTCCCGCGCTTCATCGGCCGGATCGCCAGCGGCGACCTGCTCGGCAGCGCGCGGGCGATCATGGACGCCAATCCCGTCGGCGCGAGCTGCGCCCGGGTCTGCCCGACCAGCCAGCTCTGCGAGGGGGCCTGCGTCTACAACGCCGACCAGACGCCGATCCGGATCGGCGACCTGCAGCGCTACGCGACCGACTGGGCGATCGACGAGAACGTCGTCCTGTTCGCGCCGGGACCGCCGAGCGGGATGCGCGTCGCGGTCGTCGGCGGCGGCCCGGCCGGCCTGGCCGCGGCCCGCGAGCTGGCGCGCCTGGGTCACGCGGTGACGATCTTCGAGCGCGACGAGGTCGCCGGCGGACTCGACACGTACGGCATCGTCCCGTTCCGGTTGCCGGCCGAGATCGCGCTGTGGGAAGTCGAGCAGGTCCGGGCGCTGGGCGTCGAGATCCGCACCGGCGTCGCGATCGGCGAGACGCTCCCCGCCGCGGCGCTGCTGGCCGACTACCAGGCCGTCGTGCTGGCCTGTGGGATGGGCAGCGTCCCGCGACTGGGGATCCCCGGCGAAGACGCCGCCGGCATCTGGGATGCGCTCGAGTTCATTCGCCGGGCGAAGATGGGCGGCGACGTCGGCCGGCTGGGCGAGACGGTCGCGATCATCGGCGGCGGCAACACCGCGATCGACGCGGCGACCTGTTCCAAACGCTTGGGCGTCCCGTCGGTGACGATGTACTACCGCCGCGGCGCGAGCCGGATGACCGCCTACGACTTCGAGATCGAGTTCGCGCAGCTCGAAGGGGTCGAGTTCCGCACGCGCACGCTCCCCACGCGCTTCATCGTCGAACACGGCCGGGTGAGCGGCTTGGAACTGGTGGACACCGCCGAGGACGACTCGGCGCGCCCGCTGCCGGGGAGCGAGCGGATCGTCCCGGTCGACACGGTCGTGCTGGCGATCGGGCAGACGCGCCACACCGCGCTGCTCGACGCGTTCGGCGTCGTCCACCAGCACGGCGTCGCGGCCGTCGACGCCGGCTTGCGCACCAGCAATCCGCGCGTCTGGGCCGCGGGTGACTGCATGTTCAGTCCGGGCGGGGTCGACGCGATGGTCGTCGAGGCCGCCCAGCGCGGAAAGGACGCAGCCTACGCGATCGACGCGGCGCTGCGCGGAGAGGACCGCTGATGGCCGACCTGAGCAACGACCTGGCCGGGATTCGCAGCCCCAACCCGTTCTGGCTCGCTTCCGCGCCGCCGACCAACTCCGGCTACCAGGTGATGCGCGCCTTCGCGGCCGGCTGGGGCGGCGCCGTCTGGAAGACGCTCGCGCTCGAGCCGATCGTCAACGTCACCTCGCGCTTCGGCGGTTACGACATCGGCACGTACCGGATGGCCGGGATGAACAACATCGAGCTGATCACCGATCGTCCGCTCGAGGACAACCTGCGCGAGATCGCCGAGTGCAAAGCAGCCTACCCCGACCGCGCGATCGTCGTCTCGCTGATGACCGAGTGCACGCGTGAGAGCTGGCACGAGCTAATCCGCCGCTGCCAGACCGTCCCGGTCGACGGCTTCGAGCTGAACTTCGGCTGCCCGCACGGGATGTCGGAGCGCGGTCAAGGCGCGGCCGTCGGGCAAGATCCCGAGCTGATCGAGATGGTGACGCGCTGGGCCAAGGAGGCGTCGTCGGTTCCGGTCATCGTCAAGCTGACGCCGAACGTCACCGACATCCGCTACGCGGCGCGTGCCGCGGCCAAGGGCGGCGCCGACGCGATCAGCATGATCAACACGATCAACAGCGTGATCGGCGTCGACCTCGACACCTGGCTGCCGATCCCGCACGTCGACGGGCTGTCCTCGCACGGCGGCTACTGCGGCCCGGCGGTCAAGCCGATCGCGCTGAACATGGTCGCCTCGTGCGCGCGCGACGCGGCGGTCCGCATCCCGATCTCGGGGATCGGCGGCGTCTCGACCTGGCGCGATGCGGTCGAGTTCCTGCTGATGGGCGCCACCAACGTGCAGGTCTGCACCTCGGTGATGCACCACGGCTTCGGCATCGTCACCGACATGATCGAGGGCCTGACCAACTACCTCGACGCGCGCGGGCTCGGTTCGGCCAGCGAGCTGATCGGCAAGACGGTGCCGCGGATCGTCGACTGGAACGACCTCAACCTCGATTACAAGATCGTGGCGCGGATCGACCCGGATACCTGCATCCGCTGCAACAAGTGCTACATCGCTTGCGAGGACGCGGCGCACCAGTGCATCGATCGCCCCGAGGACCCGCGCCTGGCGCCGGTCGTCGACGAAGAGCACTGCGTGGGCTGCAACCTTTGCAAGATGGTGTGTCCGGTCGAGAACTGCATCGACATGGTGCGGGTCGACGCCGGCAACACCGCTCACACATGGAGAGAACGGCTATCGGTACCATCGTAAGGGGTGGCACGGTCGTCACGGCGACCGACAAGTTCCCCGCCGACGTCCTCATCGAGAACGGTCGGATCACCGCCATCGCGCAGCAGCTCAAAACGAACGGGCACGAGAGCGTCGACGCCTCCGGCTGCTACGTCTTCCCGGGCTTCATCGATCCGCACACGCACTTGGACATGCCCTTCGGGGGGACGACCACAGCCGACGACTTCGCCAGCGGCACCATCGCGGCGGCGCTCGGCGGGACGACGACCATCGTCGACTTCGCGCTGCACACCAGAGGCGACTCGCTGGCCAACGCGCTCAAGACGTGGCACGGCAAAGCCGACGGCAAGGCCGCGATCGACTACGCCTTCCACCTCACCATCGCCGACGGCCGCCCCGAGACGATCGAAGAGATCCCGCAGATGATCGAACGTGAGGGGGTCAACTCGTTCAAGGTCTTCATGGCCTACAAGCACGTCCTGCAAGTCGACGACGAGACGATCTTCAAGGTCCTCAAGGCGGCGGCGAAGTTCGGCGGCTTGGTGCAGGTGCATGCCGAGAACGGCGACGTCATCGAGGTAACCGTCAAAGAAGCGTTGGCCGAAGGCAAGACGGCGCCCAAGTACCATGCGCTGACGCGGCCGGTCGAGCTCGAAGGTGAGGCCACCTCGCGCGCGATCCGGCTGGCCGAGGTCGCCGGTGCGCCGCTCTACGTCGTCCACGTCTCCAGCGCCATGGCGGCCGACGCGATCAGCGACGGGCGCAAGCGCGGGCTGCCGATCTACGGCGAAACCTGCCCGCAGTACTTAGTCTGCGACGTGAGCGACTACGACCGGCCCGACTTCGCCGGCGCGAACTACGTCATGTCGCCGCCGCTGCGCGAGAAGCGCGACCAAGCCGTTCTGATCAAGAAACTCAAGAACGGCGAGCTGCACGCGTTCGGATCCGACCACTGCTCGTTCAACAACTGCGGCCAGAAGGAACTGGGCAAGAACGACTTCTCGAAGATCCCCAACGGTGCGCCGACGATCGAGGACCGCGTCGCGATCCTGTTCGAGCACGGCGTCAACAAGGGCATCATCGGGCTCAACCAGTTCGTCGCGCTGGCCTCGACCAACCCCGCCAAGCTGTTCGGCCTGTTCCCGCGCAAGGGGACCGTCGCGGTCGGCAGCGACGCGGACCTGGTCATCTGGGATCCGAACGCCGAGCGGACGATCTCGGCCAAGACGCACCACATGCGCGTCGACAACAACATCTTCGAGGGGATGAAGGTGCGCGGGCGGCCGCGGGTCGTCTTCCTGCGCGGCCGCAAGGTCGTCGAGCAGGACAAATTCCTCGCCGAGCCCGGCTACGGCGCGCACCAGAAGTCCGCCCCCTTCCGCCCCGTTTCTGTTTAGGAGAGGATCGCAGCGCGTGAGCGATATCGTCACGATCGGCCTGGTCCAAGCGCACCACGACACCGACGGCGAGCAGCCGGTCGAGGTCCATAAGCGGGTGGCGATCGAGAAGCACGTGCGGATGATCCGCGAGGCCGCCGGGCGCGGCGCGCAGATCGTCTGCTTGCAGGAGCTGTTCTACGGTCCGTACTTCTGCACCGAGCAGAGCCCCAAGTGGTACGAGGCCACTGAGCACGTCCCCGACGGGCCGACGACCCGGCTGATGCAAGACCTGGCGCGCGAGTTGGAGATCGCGCTGGTCGTCCCGCTCTACGAGCGCACGATCAGCGGCGTGTACTACAACGCCGCCGTCGTGATCGACGCCGACGGGACGGTGCTCGGCATCTATCGCAAACACCACCTGCCGCAGGTCGCCGCTGGTCCCTCGCCCTGCGGCTTCTGGGAGAAGTACTACTTCAAGCCCGGCAACAGCGGCTACCCGACGTTCCAGACGCGCTACGCGCGGATCGGCGTCTACATCTGCTACGACCGCCACTTCCCCGAGGGCGCGCGGCTGCTCGGTCTCAACGGCGCCGAGATCGTCTTCAACCCCTCGGCGACGGTCGCCGGGCTCTCCGAATATCTCTGGAAGCTCGAACAGCCGGCGCACGCGGTCGCCAACGGTTACTACGTCGGCGCGATCAACCGCGTCGGCTGGGAGACACCTTGGAACATGGGTGAGTTCTACGGCCAGTCGTATCTAGTCGACCCGCGCGGCCAGTTCGTCGCCGTCGGCAGCCGCGACCGCGACGAAGTCGTCATCGGCGAGATGGACCGCCGGCTGATCGAAGAGGTCCGCAACACCTGGCAGTTCTACCGCGACCGCCGCCCCGAGACGTACGACGGTCTGGTCGAGGTGTAAGCGCCATCGCACTGACCGCGCAGCCGGATATCCTCGGTTCGATGACTGATCCGCCTGCGCTGGCTCCGGTCGCTGTGGTCGCGAAAGGACTCTCGCTCACCTTTGGCTCGGGTGCCGAGGCCACGCGGGCGCTCGAGGGCGTCGACCTGACGATCCTGCGCGGCGAGTTCGTCTCGCTGATCGGTCCGTCGGGATGCGGGAAGACCACGCTGCTGCGGGCCATCGCGGATTTGGAACGCCCGACGGGCGGGACGCTGCTGGTGAACGGGATGACGGCGGAGCTCGCGCGCAAGCAACGCGCCTACGGGTACGTCTTTCAAGCGCCCGCCCTGTATCCGTGGCGCAACGTCGAGCGGAACGTCATGCTGCCGCTCGAGATCATGGGCGTCCCGCGAGCGGAGCGGCGCGACTTGGCACGGCGCAACCTGCAGCTCGTCGGCTTGACCGAGGTGGCCCGGCGGTTTCCCTGGCAGCTCTCCGGCGGCATGCAGCAACGGGTCTCGATCGCCCGCGCGCTGAGCTTCTCGCCGTCGCTGCTGCTGATGGACGAACCGTTCGGGGCCCTCGATGAGATCACGCGCGACGGCCTGAACCTGCACCTGCACGAGCTGTGGCGCAGCACCGGCATGACGATCGTCTTCGTGACGCACTCGATCCCCGAAGCCGTCTACCTCTCCACCCGCATCGTCGTCATGTCGCCGCAGCCAGGTCGCATCGTCGACGTGATCGACTGCGACTTGGACCCGCAGCGACCGCTGGAGATTCGGGACACCGCGGCCTTCAGCGCGATCGGCAGCCGGGTGCGTCGCGCGCTCCATTCCGGAGCGTCGCATGACTGAGGCCGTCCGGCGGACGCTGCCGGTCATCGTCGTCGTGGTCGGCCTGCTGGTGGTGTGGTACGCCGCGGCGATCCTCGGCGATCTCCCCCAAGCGCGGGACCTGGCTACCCCGGGCGCCGCCCCCACCACGCTCGTCCGCATGGCCTTAGCGCTGGAACGACCGCTCGTTCCGGCGCCCCATCAAGTCGCCGCGGCGCTGATCGCGGGACTCGTGCAGCCCCTCAACTCACCGCGCAGCCTCATCTATCACGCGGCGGTGACCGCTTCCAGCGCGATCGTCGGCTTCGCGCTCGCGTTCGTGCTCGGCATCGCGCTTGCGATCGGCATCGTCAACGTGCGCATCTTCGACCGGTCGATCATGCCGTGGATCATCGCGAGCCAGACCGTCCCCGCGCTCGCGGTCGCGCCGATGGTCGTGGTGGTGTTGGGGAATGCCGGCCTGACGGGCCTCGTCCCCAAGGCCCTGATCGCGGCCTGGCTGAGCTTCTTTCCGATCGTCACCTCGATGGTGGCCGGCCTGCGCTCGCCGGAGCGCATCCAGCTCGACCTGCTGCGCACCTATAGCGCGGGCGGTTGGGACGTCTTCGCGCGGCTGCGCTGGCCGGCATCGATGGCGTTCTTGTTTCCCGGTATGAAGATCGCGGCATCGCTGGCGGTCGTCGGCGCGATCGTCGCGGAGCTGCCGACCGGCGCGCAGGCGGGTCTGGGCGCGCGGTTGCTCGGCGCGTCGTACTACGGCCAAACGCTGCAGCTCTGGGCGGCTCTGGCGATGGCGTCGCTTCTCGCGGTCGCCGCCGTCGCAGCGGCGGATGCGGCCCGCGCCGTGCTGGTGCGCGCTCGGGGCGGGCGGCTCTGAGATGCGCGCCGCCGCGGCGCCGATCGCGTTCGGCCTGATCGTGCTCGCGCTGTGGCAAGCGCTGTGCATGGCCTTCCATGTCCCACGCATCTTGCTGCCCGCGCCCAGCGCGATCACGGCGGCGTTCGCGCAGAACATCCCGATGCTGTGGGCTGACTTCGTGCAAACGGTCGTCCGCTCGATGCTGCCGGGGTTCGCGATCGGTTCGACCGCCGGCTTCCTGGTCGCCCTGCTCGTCGACGCCTCGCCATTCTTGCGCCGCGGGGTCCTGCCCGTCGCCTCACTGACCGGCGCGCTGCCGATCGTCGGCATCGCCCCGATCATGGTGATGTGGTTTGGCTTCGACTGGCAATCCAAGGCGGCCGTCGCAGCGGTCATGACGTTTTTCCCAATGCTCATCAGCACAGTCGCGGGCCTCGAGGCAGCCGGGGCGATGGAACGCGATCTCTTGCGGTCGTACACCGCGACCGGGCAGCAGACGCTGGAAAAGTTGCGGCTCCCGGCGGCGCTCCCGTTCGTCTTCAACGCGCTCAAGTTGAATACCACGCTCGCGCTCATCGGGGCGATCGTGGCGGAGTTCTTCGGAACGCCCATCGTCGGGATGGGGTTCCGCATCTCGACCGAGGCCGCCCGGCTCGATCTCGACGTCGTCTGGGCCGAGGTGCTGGTCGCGGCGATCACGGGCTCGGTGCTGTTCTTCGGTATCGCGCGGCTCGAACGTACCGTTACTTTTTGGCGCCCGGCATTTCAGTTCAGCACTGAGAAAGACATGCATTGATATGAGGAAGATCATTACCCTGGTCGTCTGCGCGTTCGCGTTGCTCGGCGGCAGCGCCCAGGCCGCGGACAAGATGACCATTCAGCTCAAGTGGGTGACACAGGCCCAGTTCGCCGGCTATTACGTCGCGCAAGCAAAGGGCTTTTACAAGGATGCCGGTCTCGATGTGACCATCAAGCCGGGTGGACCCGACATCGATCCCTCGCAGGTGCTCGCCGGCGGCGGCGCCGACGTCGTGGTCGAGTGGATGCCCGCGGCGCTGGCGGCACGCGAGAAGGGCGTTCCGGAAGTGAACATCGCGCAAGTCTTTCAGCGGTCCGGCTTGGAGCTGACCTGTCGCAAGGACAGCGGCGTTCGCACGCCCGCCGACTTCAAAGGGAAGACGCTCGGCGTGTGGTTTTCCGGCAACGAATACCCGTTCTTGTCGTGGATGAGCAAACTCGGCTACCAGACGACGGGCGGACCGGACGGCGTCACCGTGCTCAAGCAAGGCTTCAACGTCGATCCTCTCTTGCAGAAGCAAGCTGCCTGCATCTCGACCATGACGTACAACGAATACTGGCAACTGATCGAGGCCGGCATGACGCCGTCCCAGTTGGTCGTCTTCAAGTACGAGGACGAGGGCGTCGCCACACTCGAGGACGGACTGTACTCGACCGAGAGCCGAATCAAGGACCCGGTAACACGGGATCGACTGGCTCGCTTCGTCCGCGCGTCGCTGCGCGGTTGGACTTACGCGATCGGCCATCAAGCCGAAGCGGTCTCCATCGTCATGGCGGCCGATACGTCGGGGGTCCTGAACGTCGCCCACCAGACCCGTCAGATGGCCGAGATCGCGAAGCTCGTCGAGGGGCCGCAAAAGCCGGGCTACCTGGACGAGGCGGCTGCGCGTCGCACCGTGCGCGTGCTGCTGAGCGGTTCGAGCAAACCCGTCATCACCCGCCCACCGACCGGCGCCTGGACCCGCGTCGTCTGGGACCAAGCCTTCAGCGCTAAGTAGGGCCGCGCTACTTGAAGAAGATGGTCATGACCGCAACATCGTCGGGATGTTGTGGTTCTTCTAGCAGGACGCTCTCAACGATGAACTTCGCCGGGTGCTCTACCTTTGCGTTGACCGCGTCGCGCGCGGCTCTGAGCAGCCTGGCCTGGCCTTCCGCGACGTCGTGACTGAATTCGATGAGGCCGTCCGTGTACAAGACCAGCAGTGTTCCGGATTCGTAGATGAACTCATGCTCCCGAATGAGATCCGGCAAGTTGAGCTCGACGCCGAGCGGGAAGCCGTGATTCGGCATGACGATCGGCTCCTCGCCGGGTTTCGCCAAGATCGGCGGATGATGACCCGCGGAGGCGTAGGTGACCTTGCGCTGAGCCGTATCGATCACGCCGTAGATCGCGGTGGTGAATTCGACGTGATGGTTGTTGAGGAAGATGACCTTGTTCGTTTGATCCAACACCGCGAGCGGTCTGGGGTTATTGATCTGCAACGAGGCCGCGACCTTGATGGCTTGTTTCGCCTGTCCCATTTTCACGGCCGCCCCGAGGCCGCGGCCGCAGACGTCCCCGAGCGTAAAGGCAACCCGCCCGTCAGGTAAGGTGAAGATGTCGTACCAGTCGCCGCCGAGCTGCTCGATTGTCGCCGCCGGCTGGTAGAGCACGTCGAACGCGAGCCCCTCGACGATCGGGAAGTCGACCGTCAGGAAGCCCTTCATGAGGGCGTCAACCGTTGCTTGCTTCGCCGCCAGTTCCAGCCGAAGCCCTTCGATCGTGCCTAATTCGCCCACGGCCAAGTCCCTCCGGACGCCGCCGCTCGTGTACGGTGGAGTACGCAAGTCTAGCAGATCGCGACGGCTCCGTCGACACTCTTGCATCGAACGCCGTGGGCTCGCTCGCCGCTTCGCTAGCAAGCGCTGCGCGCTCATGCGCGACTGCGGCGTGCACCTTCGCAGCGAAGACGCCACGTTTGGCCAGCCCGACAGTGGAACATTGCCTGACGCCACCTTGACTTGACTAGCGTGACGATGTATAGAGTTTGCATTAAAAAAGTCTGACGCAGCCTAGCTATCGCTCGCCGACACTCGCTTGCGCTTCGGACATTCTTCGGCAAACGGGGTACCGATCGATGTCGCACCTGCTTCGGCGTGACTTCCTCGCATTTGCGAGCGCCGCAGCCTTATCAGGATGCGGTGGCGCCGCCGCCACGCTGCAACCGCTCGGGTCGATCGGGCGAGCAAATAGTAGTCTCGCCAAGACCAAACCGGGTTTAGTCGTCAGAAACCCATATCTCAACGGGTTTGTTCGCATCAACAAGAACGGGACGACCAAGTTCGGTTCCCGCAAACGGTCGTCGAAGTTCTTTATCGGAAAGAGTGGGGCACTCGTCGAGGCAAACGGGAACACTCCGGTGCGCCTCTACCCCTTGGGCTCTGGGCCGCGAGCCGGATCGTGGTCTCAGGGCAAGGGCTCGGCGAGCCCGGCTTCGCTCCTGATCGACACGAAGAACAGCCGCGTGCTGATTACGGATTCGTCGACGTTCACGATGGCGCTTGCGCCGGGGCTCGACGGCAGTTGGGGACTCGGGCTCAAGCTGCACGCTCAGCCCACGCAGCCGACGTACCGCACGCGGGTCGACGCAACCGAGGCCCAGGCCGTCACGCAACAGCTCACCGAACATTTTGCGCAGAGCCAAGCCGCCGCGAAATCGCACGCGTCTGTCGACGCACACGTCAAGGCCATGGCCGACCTGGTCCGCGACGCATCCACGGCTTCGTCGAAACGCACGACCAAAGATATCGTTATCACCACGTGCTACTCGGCCTACGTCGTCGATTCAAATGGGAATCCGATCTCGCCCATCAATCAAAGCTGCAACGAGTACATCATCACGACGGTCAATCTTCCGCCGCCGGCGGGCGGAGGTGGTGGCAACCCGTGCCCGCCGACCAGCGACCCGTTCCAGAGCTGCTTGTTCAACGTCCTCGCGGCCGAGTTCGCCGCCTACGGTGCTTACACGGTGCTCCAGGGCGTGGTCGCCGAGATTGCGACGCTGCCCGCCGTTGCGCTCACCGTTGCCGGAATCTTGAGCCTCCTGGCAACGGTCTTCCTGGTAGCCTTCGCCGTGGCGACGCTAATCCTGCTCGCCGTCGCGATCTACGAGGCGGTCCAAGCCTGCAAGCCATGTCAGTGAGGGAACCCACGCATGCCGCTGGGGACGCAAGTCGTCGGACTCTACGAGGTTCTTCGTTGGCCGCTTATCGCAGCCGTCTTTGCTTATGTCGTGCTGCGGCCTCCCAGCGCGTTGCAACGCCGGAACCCCCTGCTCCGTATCGCTCTCGTCGGATCGGTGCTTGGCTTGCTGATCATTGCGTTCGGGTTCCGGATCGCTGGCCTCTCGATCGCCTTCGTGAGCATCGCGTGCATGCTGGCAGCAGCGGTCTATAATCCGGGTGCACGGCCGAAAGGATGAGCGCTTCCCCGACAGCAAAGTCGGCGGACGACGAATCGTCGCGGCCGCCGACTTTCACTGACTTCTCGGTCACCGCGAACAGCGCGCTCGCGTGTGACCGGACGCCGTGGTCCGCGCTCGCCTCACGCATCGCTGCGGTGACGTCGCGGACAACGGAGCTGTTGGCGCTTCGCACGCTGAGTCGCGCCGCACGGTGCTCGCGGCCCGGCGATCCGCACGATCCCCTGGAGGATTTTCACGACGCCTGGTGGCTGCGAGGTGCGATCTCGCATGCGTTCACCCCACGCAGCCGTGCTTACGTTCGGGCGGCAATCGCGAGTTGGGACATCGATGCTCCGAACATCTGGTCCGAGGAATCGCTAGGTGCGCTTCACCGGTGCATTCGGGACGGCGAGGCCAGTTGCGGCGAGTTTCGGCGCATCCAAAACTACTTGTTGCTCCGCGGCGATGCGCGCATCGTCGCCGAACCACCACCCCCTGCGCGTGTCGCCGGGGCGATCGAAGATCTCCGCGACGTCACCAGCCGGACCGTCGATCCGGCCGAGCAACTCCTCTTGCAGGTCGCCGCCTTCGTTCACTTTCTCGAAGTCCACCCGTTCATCGACGGTAACGGACGGGTAGCTCGCATCGCGTTGGCCCGCGGCGTCTGTGCGTCGATCCACGCGCGGATCCCGTCTTTACCGATCGAAGAGCCCTTCTTTCAGCGCGAGGCCGTCGTCTCACGCGCTTTCCTGGGCGTGCGTAGCGACGCGACGCGCGAAGAGGCGCTGGCTCGCATTTGGACCGCCTTCTTGGAGATTCTGAACGACGCCGTCGACCGCTACCAAGACGTGAAGCGTTGCCTGTGCGCCGAGGTCATGGCCGCACGGCGCGCTCTGGGTGGGAACCGCCGCCAGAGGCGGATCGCGCAGATCACGTTGACGCAGGAGCGCGTGTCCATCGATGACGTCGCGGTGGGCACCGGTTATTCTCGGGACTTTGTCCGCTCGACGCTGGAGCTCATGCAGAGTGCCTCAATCATCGCCTCCGCGGGGTCGATCGTCATCGCCCCATTGGACCCGCCCCCTGCCACCAGACGTTCGTCGCATCGCGTTCGACCTGCGCGATGAATTCTACGAGGAATACAGCCGCGACTTTCTCGGCTTGCTCCTCGTCGGTTCCCGCGCGCGGGGCGACCAAGACGTCGACAGTGACGTCGACTTCGAGCTGATCGTCCGCGGAGGTCACGTCTGCGAGCTGGTCTTCTATCGGGACGACCTGCGCTGCGAGGTGGTCGTACGCCCGGAACGTCTGATCGGACGCGCGCTCCGCTACGATCCGTTCGAGGTGGAGCGGCTCGCCGACGCCATCGCTGTTGGTGCGCTCGAACCCGAGGTGGAGGTGCTGTGCCGCTTGGCTGCCGACGCGCGGCCGCTCGTCCGACCTGAGCCGTCTGCGGTCGAGATCTTCCTCTGGACGCGGCGCATTCGCGGGGCGCTCGCGCGTGCCAACCGCACGAACGACCTTGCCTCGCGGGTGACCAACCGCGCTGAGGCAATGCGCTTCGCGCTTCAGTTGCGCTTCGCCCTGGCGGGCCGCTACGTGCCGCGCGGTCGGGCGATCGGCAACGCGCTCAGGGCAATCGATACGAGCGCGGCGCACCGGCTGGACGCGTTTTGCGCCAGCATCGCGCAACCTAGCGCACCGGAAGACTTCTTCACAGACCTGCTCCGAGCCGTTGGCTCGCCGTCACACCGCGAGTACAGCCACTCGTACGTGAAGTAGCGACGCCGCGCTACTTCGCCTTCGCGTAGGCCTCCGCGAGGTCGCCGATCGCGGCGTCGATGGCGGCGGCGAGCTCGTCGAGTTGATCGTCCTCGACGATCAGCGGCGGGGCGATGTGGAGGACGTTGTAGCGGCCGAAGGCGTAGACGCCGCGCTTGTTCAGACCGGCGAAGAGCGCCGGCATGATCCCGGCGTTCTTCCCCTGCCACGGGACGAGCGGCGTGCGTTTCGCACGGTCGCTGACGAACTCGACCGCGAAGAAGGCGCCCACACCGCGCACGTCGCCGACGATCGCGTGCTTCTCGGCCAGCGGCTCGAGCCGCGCGCGCAGCTTCGCCTCGAGCGCCGCGGCGCGCCCGAAGATACCGTCGCGCAGGTAGGCGCGCACGGCGGCCAGGCCGGTCGCCATCGCCAGCGGATGGCCGGAGTAGGTGTGGCCGCCCGGCACCGGCCGGCTGTCGAACGCTTTCGCCAAGCGCTCGCGGACGAGTACGCCGCCGAGTGGTACGTAGCCCGACGTCACGCCTTTGGCGAAGGTGATCAGGTCGGGGACGACGCCGAACCGCTCGGCCGCGAAGGCGGCACCGACCCGGCCGAAGCCCGACATCACCTCGTCGAGGATCAGCAGGATCCCGTATTCGTCGCACAGCGCGCGCACGCCGGCGAGGTAGCCCGGCGGGAACACGATGACGCCGTTCGACCCGATGACCGACTCCAACATGATCGCCGCGACGCTGCTCGCGTTCTCGGCTTCGATCGTGTCGCGCAGGTAGGCCAGCGCGCGCGCCGTCTCTTCGGCTGGATCGTCAGTGAAGAACGGGCTGCGGTACGGGTACGGCGTCCAGACGTGCACGACGCCGGCCACGGCGCTGGTCGGTTCGTTGTACCAGCGCCGGTTCTCCCCGGTCAGCGTCGCCGCGGTCGCAGCCGACCCGTGGAACGAGCGGTACGCGCTGAAGACCTTCGAGCGGGCGGTCAGCGCGCGGGCGAACTTGACCGCATCCTCGGTCGCGTCGGCGCCGCCGACGGTGAAGAAGGTGCGGCAGCCTTCATCGCCCCACGGCGCGATCCGGCTCAGCGCCTCGCCCAGCTCGGCGCGCGCGTCGTTGAACCAGCTCGGCGGGCTGAAGCACAGCCGGTCGATCTGCTCGTGCATCGCCTGGACGACCGACGGATAGCCGTGACCGAGGTTGACCGCGATCAGCCCCGAGGTCAGATCGGCGTAGCGCTTCCCCTCGGCGTCGTAGAGGTAGATGCCCTCGCCGCGCACGATGACCGGCGGCGGCGGCCCCCCCGACTGGGTCCAGGGGGTCAGGACGTAGCGCGTGTGGAGACTCTGAAGGTCCTTCGGCGAGGCGATCATCGGGGGCCCTTCGCCGGTCGCCGGGGTGGGTCCGCCGCCGCGAAGAGCGCCGGGAGCGGGAGGGCGAAGCCCGGCAGGGCGGGGTGTGCCAACACGTCGTCACCCCGCAGCACGCGCTCGCCTAGCCCATCGTGAAGCTGCACGGTGCGGTCGCGCGGCTCCACGACGACCACCAGCGCCGCACCGGCGGCGAGATACACCGCGATCTTGTGCGCCACGTGCCGCGCGACGTCGTCGGGCGAGAGGATCTCAAAGGCGACGTCGGGCGCAAACGGCGGCAGCTCGAGATCGCGCCCCTCGAGCCCCTGCAGCCGCTCGTCGGAGACGTAGGCGAGGTCGGGGACCAGAGGTCGCCTGATCTCGCCCGGCGGTGCGACCCGAAACCGCCACTCGGAGCCGACTTCGCCGCGTCCCACGGACCACGGCCACAGGGCCGCGGCCAGCCGCGCCTGGAGGCGCGCATGGATACGGAAGGGGCTCACCTTCTGCACCGGCCGCCCGAGTATCCACTCGGTCTCGGGTTTCGTCTCGGGCAGGACGATCTCGTGGATGGACATCGCTTCACACCGACCGTATCACGCGCCGAAACGGCGCGACAAGATCAGTGCGGGATGTGGGTGATCCCGTACGCCGCCAGCTTCCACAGGTGGACGGCGAACGGCGGGACGAACTCGGCGAAGGCGAACACGCCGGCCAGCGTGCGCGTCGTCCCGACCAGCGCGAACGGAATACCGGCGACGACGATCGCGAGCAGCAGCCCCAGCAGCGGCCCGAAGCGGCCCAGCGGCGTGCGCGTGACGATGGTGCCGGCCGCGTAGTCGCCGAGTCGCCGGCGCGCGGGCAGCAGCGCGAGCACACCGCCGATCCCGAGCGCGTCGAGCGGCCGCAACAGGCTGCGCACGAAGGCGCGCGCGAGCCCGACGGAGCGCTCGCGCGGCGCATAGACGTGCAGGCCGAAGATCAGCTTGCCGATCGTCGCCCCGGTGAACGCCTCGGCGACCCACACGTAGACCAACGCGACCGCGACGCCCAGCGTCAGCGTCGCGTCGAAGCCGCGCTGCGTGTTCGTAGGCAGCCCGGTGATCGGGTTGATCGCGATCAGCGCGTAGCAGAGCAACGTGACGACACCGGCGACCAGCGCGATGTCGAGCCCGAACGCGAACAGGCGCGCGAACGCATCGCCGACGGGGTGGCCGGTCGGACGCCGCGCCCCGATGGCGTAGCGCGGCGGCGGCCCCTCGACGAAGTGCGCGTCCTCGACCTCGACCACCGACGCGCGCGACCGCGGCGCGGCGGGCGGTGGCGGGGGCGGCGGCCGCACCGCCTGCATGGCGATCGTCGGCTCTTCCGGCGCGGTCGGGTCGGGCGGCGGCGGCTGCATCGCCGTCATGTACCGGCCTCGGGCGCCGCGGGTGTCATCCCTTCCCGAAAGGCTCTCTCTCCAAGGATTCCGAGGCGAGCGAGCGAAGTGGCCCGGCGTCATTCCTCATCGCACTCGACCGGGGAGAGTTGCTATGTTCGTTCGCCATCGTCTCGCCGCCGGCGCGCTCGCCGCCGCGCTACTCGTCGGACCCACCGCCACGCTCGCGCAGCCGCGCGCCTCCCTGACCGGGGCCCGTACTCTGTCCGCCGTCCGGTTGGGTCCCAACCTGCGAACCGCGGTGCTGAGCGGCGCGCTGTTCAGCCCGAATACCTGCTATCGGACGCAGTTCCAAACCGGGACGCTGACGGTCTTCCCGCCGACGGTCTACCTCGCGCAGAAGGTCTTCTCCGGGCCGCCGGGCCGGATGTGCGGCATGGTCGCGCGCTGGATCCCGACGCGGCGCAGCATCCCGGCGCCACCCGGGCTGCGCTGGATCACCGTGCGCGCGGCGAACGGCATCTTCCGCATCCCGATTCGTTGACCGCAGCGCCGCGGCGAGCGGTCAAACGAAACCGCTCGCTGCGGTGGCGCCTTTCTTGCGCAGCTCGGCCTGGCGCAGCTCGACGCGGCGAATCTTCCCCGAGCGCGTCTTGGGCAATTCGTCGACGAACTCGATCGCGCGCGGATACTTGTAGGGCGCGGTCACGCGCTTGCAGTGCTCTTGCAGCTCTTTGACGAGGGCGGGGCTCGGTTCGCTGCCCGGTCGTAAGACGATGAACGCCTTGACGATGTTGCCGCGGTCGGGATCGGGCGAGCCGACGACCGCCGACTCGAGGACCGCCGGGTGCTCGAGCAGCGCGCTCTCGACCTCGAACGGGCCGATGCGGTAGGCGCCCGACGAGATCACGTCGTCGGCCCGGCCGACGAACCAGAAGTAGCCGTCGTCGTCGACTTGCGCGCGGTCGCCGGTCAGGTACCACGCGCCGCGTCGCGACGCGCGCGTCTCCTCGTCGTTCTTGTAGTAGCCGGCGAAGAGCGAAGGCGGCCGACCGCTCAGCGCGATGTCGCCGACCTCGCCGGGCGCGCAGACGTCGCCCTGCTCGTCGACGACCGCGACATCGTGGCCCGGCATCGGCTTGCCCATCGAGCCGGGCCGTACCGGGATGCCGGGGACGTTGGCGACGAGTAGCGTGTTCTCGGTCTGCCCGTAGCCGTCGAGGATCGTCAAACCGAACGCCTCGTCCCAGCGTTCGATCACCTCGGGATTGAGCGGCTCGCCGGCCGAGACGCAGTGGCGCAGCAACGGCAATTGCCAGTCGCCCAGGTTCGGCAGCTTCGCTTCGAGCCGGTACTCGGTCGGCGCTTGGCAGAGCACGGTGACGCCGAGGTCGCGTATCAGGTCCATCCGCTCGGCGGGGACGAACGCACCCTCGTGCAGCACGATCGCCGCGCCGCACGACCACGGTCCGAGCAGCACGTTCCATAGCGATTTCGCCCAGCCGGTCCCGGCCGAGCACCAGACCAGGTCGCTCGGTTTCGCGTCGAGCCAGGCCGCGGCTTGCAGCCGCTTCGCCCAGGTGTAGGCGACGCGATGGACGACGCCCTTGGGCTCTTTGGTCGTCCCGCTGGTGTAGACGATGTAGGCCGTGTCGGTCGGCCGCGTCGGCGTCCCGGCGAACGGTGTCGCCTCGCGCACCAGCGGATCGGCCGCGGTCCAGCCGTCCCGCGCGCCGCCGACCAGCAACCAGATGCGCAGGTCCGGTGCGTCGGCGGCGATTGCGTCGATCTCGCCGGCGTTGCTGGCGTGGCCGACGACGGCGACCGCGCCGCTGTGCGTCGCGCGAAACAGCAAGTCTTTCGCCCGCAACTGCTCGGCGCCGGGGACGGCGACCGCACCGATCCGCAGCAGCGCGGTCATGCAGAACAGCCAGTCGGGGATCTTCGGCAGCACGACGATCACCCGGTCGCCGGCGCGCACGCCCGCGTCGCGCAAGACGGCCGCCCAGCGCTGCGAGGCGTCGGCGATCTGGGCGAAGGTGTAGTCACGCCGGCTGCCCTGCGCGTCGAGCGCGAGCAGGCCGAGGCGGTCCTCCCGCGCGAGCCGGTCGACCACGTCGCGGCCGAAATTGAAGTCCGCCGGGACATCCCACGTGAAGGGGCTGGTTGCCATGCGCTCCAGGATTCGCAGACCGGGCCGGCGCACCCGCCGGTATGGCCGGCTTCGATATCCCCCGCATCCTGCGCGCCTCCAGCATCCGCTACGGCGGCTTGCGCGTGCGCGGCGCCCCGGCGATCCTGCTCGGGGCCAGCGCGATCGTGCTAGCCGTCGGCGGGATGCGCGTCCTGGTCGCGGCCGCGCCGACGCTCGGCGACACGCTGCGCGAAGCGGCGAAGCTCGTCGAGGCGGTCCGCAGCGACCGCCCCCGCCTCAAAGCGTGAACGCTACCCGATAAAGAGTCGCGCGCCGGCGAAGGCGAGGATCACGACCACGATCCAGCGCAGCGCGATGTCGTGCAGCCTGCCGGCGAGCCGGCTTCCGATGTAGACCCCCGGTAGCGAGCCGCACAGCAGGCCGCCGGTCAGACGCCAGTCGACATCGCCGAAGCGGGCGTGTCCGAAGGCCGCGATCGGGACGATCGCCGCGGCGAATGCGATCTCCGAGCCGACCAGGCGCCGCAGCGCGATCGCCGGCCCGAACAGCAGCAAGAGCGGAAGGGTGATCGAGCCGGAGCCGATCGACGTCAGCGCGACCAGGAACCCGACCAGCAGTCCGATTGCGACGTTTGCTGCCGGTACCGACGCTCGCGGCTCGCTCTCGCGCCGGCGGCTGCGCACCAGGCGCTGCAGGATGATCGCGGCGCAGGCGATCAAGATCGCGACCCCGATCGCGTGCCGCATGAAGTGCTGCAACGTCGTCGGCGGGACGTGGGCGCGCAACGCGCCATACGCCGCCAGGCCGCCGAACGCCCCGACGACACCGCCGAGCACCAGCCAGCCGACCAGCTTGCCGTCGACCGTTCCTTGCCGGGCGTGCACGATCGCGGCCAGCAGTTTGGTCGGGACGCTGTACATCAGGTCGGTCCCGACGGCGACCACCGGTGCGACGCCCAAGACGAGGATCAGGATCGGCGCGAGCAGCGCGCTCCCGCCGACCCCCGAGATTCCGGCGACCAATCCGACCAGCAGGCCGGCGAGGACGACCCGCGGGTCGGGCATCAGCCGCTCACGGCCATCGGCGAGTGTTCACCAAGGGATCAGTACCCGGAACTCGGCCCGCCGCGGCGGGTCCCACTGGGTCGTGTTGAAGCCGTTGTCGACCTTGATCAGGTAGCGATGGTCGAGCAGGTTGTCGACGGTGAACTCGTAGCCGACGTGATTGTGGACCGGCGCCCGCCCGATCGCGACGTTCTCCTCGAAATGCGCCGGCAGGCGGCCGCCGGTCCCATTCAGGAACGCGACGGGGAAGCCGGAGCCGTACTGCGACTCGACCGTCACGTAGCTCTTCAAATCGGGCGAGAAGTGCTGCGTGACGTGCAGATCGCTCGTGTAGGTTTCGTCGTGGTCCTCCGGCTCCAGGGTCAGGTTGCTCACGTCCGGCGGCGGGAACAGGAAGGTTCCGCCCGAGACGCCGCCCGCGAGTGAGAGCGAGTAGGTGAACGAAAAACCGACATCCGTCGTGCGCGAGGACTGCACGTAGCGGCCCTCGATCCCGCGCGTCGTCCCAATCGCGCTGTTGTACACGGCGAATAACGGCGTGTTCAGCAGGTTCGTCGTGTCGAGCACGTTGACCACGGTGCGGTCGTATGCGTTGACCCACGCGCGGCGGCCGTCGCCGAAGTCGTGCGCCAGACCGACCTCGAGCATCGTGTCGCGCTCGGGCAGGAGGTCGTAGACCGGCGTCCCGGTCAGCGCGTAGGTGTCGGTGACGATCGCCGCTTGGCGCGTGTCCTCGAGTCCGGGCGCGGCATAGTACCGCCCGATGTACGCGTGCGCGATCGTCGCCGGCAGAATCTGCTGATCGATCTCGAAGCGCGGGCTGAGCTGCGCGCCCGAGGTGTAGCCGGTGCTGTGGTCTTCGCGCAGCCCGGGCTTGATCGCGAGGTACGGGCTGGGCGCCCAGACGTCCTCCACGTAGATCCCGGTCTCTGTGCCGCGCTGCGCGGTGTCGACGGGGTAGAGCGTGTACGCCGATTCGCCGGGAGCGAACGCGATCGCGACGCGCGAGTCGAAGTCTTCTTGCTCCAGGTCGACGCCATAACTCAGTGTGTGCTGCCCGATGGTGCGCCCGGCGTTGACCCGCAAGCCGACGTACGCGGCGGCGCGATCCTCGAACACGCCGTTCGAGGGGCAGTCGTAGCCGTTGACGATCGGCACCGCGCAGGTTTGCGGCGTCGCTGCGGTGCCGAGCAGATAGCCCCCGACGTCGGCGGCGAGGTCCCCGTCGTACACGACCCGATTATAGCGGGTCCAAGGGACGATTCGGAAGTAACCGTTGCCGTCGGCATCGTTGTGCGTAAACGAGAGGGCCAAGAAACGATCGTATTCGCGCTGGACGTCGTCCTGTCCCGGCAGCGAGACCTCGCCGGCGTCCAGGTCGTTCGGATCGGTGTTGATCGGAATCTGATAGGTGGCGTACTGATTCGCGACGTCGAGGGCGAGCGTGTCACGCGGATTGAGCGCATACCCGATGCGCAAGAATTGATTTGCCGTCGAGGCCGCGTCGTGGATCGCAGTTTCGGCGGGCGTGTCCAAGCCGCGGCCGCTGGCCAGGTTGTCGACGGCGAGCGAGACCTGGAACTTCCCGACGTCGAACTGCTTGACCAGCTCGGCATCCTGCGTACCGAGTTCGCCGCCGCCCAGGACGAGCACGCCGGGCGGCGGCGGATTGGCGAACGAGAGGCTCTGGACGTTGACGACCGCCCCCATCCGCTGACCGCCGAACTCGGCCGGAAAGGCGCCGGTGAAGACTTCGATCGCGCCGGTCTCGCGTGGATCGACCAAGTTGGCGAAGTTCGAGCTGGTCGAGGACGGTAACGGCGCGCCGTCGATCTCGTAGGTGACGCCGTGGAAGCCGTCGACGACCGGCTCGTCGTACGAGAAGCGCACGACACCGGGCAGCGTCTCGATCACCCGATCGATGGTCGTGTTCGACGGCAGCGTCGCGATCTGCGCGGCGGTCACCGTGTTCTCGGCGATCGGCGTCCCGTGCACGCCGGTCGCGGTTGCCTTCGTCCGACCGATGATGCGCGCCGCGAGCAAGGTGACGTCGACGACGGCACCGGTCGAGACGTCGACGCTCGCGTCGGCGGGTCCGTCCAAGGTGCTCGCATGCAACGTGTAGTGCCCGAACGGCACGCGCGGGAACGCGAAGTGACCGCTGGTGTCGGTGGTCGCGGAGAGCGCGAGAGCCGGTCCGGCGAGGGTCACGACGACCCCGGGGAGCGGATGCTGGTCGGGACGCACCAGCGTCCCGCGGACGACGCCGACGACGTCGGCGCGGGCCGGTGCGCCGGCATAGGCGACGATAACGCTGCACCCGAGCGCAGCCACAACGGCGCGGGTACTGAACATGGGTCTTCCCCCTCGAGAGCGTGAGCGGCAAGCGCGCGCGAGCGCGCGGTCGGACTCAGGCGGCGGAAGGGGGAGCGCGCAGCCCGCTACAGCGGGCGAGGAAGGTGAGTGCAACGGCGCGTGCGTGGCGCGCGCGGCTGCGCGACGCGGATGGAACGGTCGGCCCCGCGCGGCGGAGCATCCGCAGCCAGCCGGCGACGACGGTGACCGCGTAGGCGGTCGCCGTGACCAGCCAGCCCGCCGCGCGCCGCCCAACCAGGGCGACGAGCGCTGCGGCCGCCAGTACCAGGCCCAGCCCCGGCAGCGGGGCACCGCCGAAGGCGTCGGCGACGCCGACGACGTGGCCGAAGGCCACCAGCTGCTCGGCGAATTCCATCCCGAGCAGCGTCGCGCAGCCCCCGATCGCGACGGCGGCGACGGCCAGGCGCGGATCGACCCGCACCAGCCGGTCGGCGACGCGGCGCACGGGGTCCCGCTCGCCGCGGCGCGCCAGCGTGCTCAACGCCACCTGTGCGAGACCGGCGACCACCAGGGCCGCGATCGCCAGCGCGACGGGACCGACGGCGACGTGCTCGTGGTCGGCGTAGGCATCGCCGCCGAGCGTCAGCCGACCGGCCAAGCCGATCGCGGCGTGCGCGAGCGCCGCTGCTGCGAAGGAGGCAAGCAGAGCCGCACCGATCGCGGCGTGCGCGACCGGCGAGCGAGCCACGAAGCCGGAGAACCGACCGAGCGCTCCCATCACCCCTGGTGTACGTTGCGCGCCGGCCCTCGGATGCCCTACCCCCGCCGGCATACCTCTTTGGACGGGGCGTTCCGCCTGCTTGGTACTTGGAAATTTCTTGCGGCCAGGTGTACGATTTTTGGACGAGAGTTCAGCCTTCTTCGAGGCGGCTCCGTATGAGTACCATCTTTCCTGGAGGGTGTATGGAAATCCATGGAAACATGTTGAGAGTACTCCGAACACGACTGCTCACGGGCTTGGGCCTGTGCGCGATACTCGTGCTGGCGATTGCGTTTCTGGCCAGCACGGTGCGCAGCAGCGCCGCTCAGCTCGTGTATCCAGCCCCTGGTTCGGTCGGCTCGCCAAGTTTTGGCATCGCGCCGCAATGGCCGGCGGAGTTGCCAAACAATTGGATCATCGGGCAAGTCGGCGGCCTGTCCGTCGACAAGTGGAACGACATCTGGGTCTATCAGCGGCCCGAATCGGACACCGTTGATGAGTTGTGGGCAGCCCAGAGCCCGCAGGCGGCAGACTGCTGTATCCCCGCCCCGCCGGTGCTGGAGTTCAACGGTCAGGGGCAGTTGATCAATGCCTGGGGCCCGGTCGAGGGTGCCGACTGCCCGAGCTGCAACTCGCCGCAGCCGACGAACTACAACTACGTCAAAACCGAGCACGGGATCTTCGCCGACGACAACGGGTTCGTCTGGATCACCGGCAACGGGAGCGGCGATCGGCAGATCCTCAAGTTCACGCGTAACGGGCAGTTCGTGATGCAGATCGGCACGCCCGGAACCGTGTGCAGCAACTTGGATACGCTCGACGTCTGCAAGGCCTCGCAGTTCTACGTCGACGTCCCCAATAACGAACTGTACGTCTCCGATGGCTATGGCAACCATCGAGTGGTCGTCTTCAACGCGACGACCGGCGCCTTCAAGCGAGCCTGGGGAGCCTTCGGCGTGACCGCGACGAGCGGCGCCGTGACCACCGGCTGGGGCGCCATCCCGCCGTTGGCGGCCACCTACCCGGCAACGACCTATACGGCTGGTAACCCGTCGTATTACTTCAACAATCCCGTCCACTGCGTCACCAAAGATCCGGTCACGGGATACGTCTGGGTGTGCGATCGGGTCAACGACCGTCTGCAGGTCTTCACCCCGGCGGGCAAATACCTGGGGCAGTGCTACTTCGCCCAGGCCACGCTCAATCCGGGGTCCGTCTGGGATTTGAAGTTCTGGCCTCGCGGCACGGACCAGATCCTCATGATGGCCGACGGGACCAATCAGGTCGTGCGGGAGTTCCTCCCGCAATTCTCTCCCACCAGTGGAACGACGACTCCGGCGAACGCGTGTCCGATGGTCGGTCAATTCGGACACAACGGTCGCAACGCGGGCTTCTTCCACTGGGTGCACGTAGCCGACGTCGACTCGTACGGGAACTACTACGAAGGCGAAGTCGACACCGGCAAGCGCGTGCAGAAGTTCGTCCCGTTACGGAACGGATGGGGACAATAAGACCCACCGGATGAGACCATAGCCACCTAGGCAGCGGCACGGAGTTCGGCTCGGTTCGTCGGGCCGAGCTCCGTGCCCAAAGGGGAGGGTGTGAACTTGGAGCGGGTTGCCAGCGTTCTTCTTACAGCAGCGTCGATACTCGCGTTGGCGAGTTGTGCGCCGCGGACTTCCTATGCCGGCGATCTCTCGGAGGCGACCGGCAGAATCAGTCAGTTCGCGCTCCCACTCCTGAAGGACGCGGATGAATCTCGCTGGCCCGGTGACATCGTGGCCGGGCCGGACGGCGCACTCTGGTTCACCGAGCTCAACGGCGAGCGGATCGGACGGATCGCGACCAAGCCCTTAGGGCAGATCACCGAATTCGCCATCCCGACCCGTCCCGCCGCCGCGGCGAGTGGCGGCCAGCGCGGCGGACCGCCCGCCGAACACGTGGATCCGCGGCCGGGCAGCATCGCAGTCGGTCCCGACGGCGCGTTGTGGTTCACCGTGCCGAATTTCAACGCGATCGACCGGATCACCGTCGGCGGGCACATCACCGAGTACGACGTCGGCCCGGATGCGCGGCCGGCCAACATCGTCGCGGGCTCGGATGGTGCGCTCTGGTTTACCCTGCCGATGACCCAACAGATCGGTAGAATCACGACCTCCGGCCGGGTCACGCGCTATCGGGTAGCCACCGCCAATGCGTCTCCGCAGAACCTCGCTCCGGGCCCGGACGGCGCGCTCTGGTTTACCGAGCGCCTCGGGAAGAAGATCGGCCGGATCAGCACCTCCGGCCAGGTCACGGAATTCCCCGTTCGCACGAAGCAAAAGAAGAGCGGCCTATTCGGCATCGCGCAGGGAGCCGACCATGCGCTGTGGTTCACCGAACCGGACGCCAGGAAGATCGGCCGGATCACGACCGCGGGGAACATCACCGAGTACCCGGTGCCGCAAGGCTATCCCACCACCATCGCGGCGGGCCCCGACGGCGCGCTGTGGTTCTCGTCGATCCAGCCCAGCAGCGTCGGCCGGATCGGCACCGACGGGGCCGTCGAGCAGTTTCGTTTGGCCACGAACTTCGACAAACCCGGCGCGATCGCCGCGGGTTCCGACGGTGCGCTCTGGTTTACGATCTACACGGCCGATGCGATCGCGCGGATCGTTCCACCGTAGTCACGGGCGCCACGTCTTGCCGGACCAGAACTTCACGAACACCGGCGCGATGCTGGCCGACTGAAGCTTGGGGCCGTACGGATTCGGCGTGTGCGTGCAATCCCAGTACGCGTCGCCGACCGGGCCGGTCCCGGGCTTCGCGTTCGGGTTGGGCTTGCGCGTCGCGTGATCCTCGACCGAATCGGAGCCCAGACGAACGCCGGACGCATCGAAGTACGTGCGCTCGAAGAGGACCTGCACGATCGGCTCGGAGCCGACGTTGCGATACCGCACGCACCCGACGTTCTCGGCATCCACCTCGCCGTTCAATCCGCCGCTCACGATGTCGATGTAGGCAGAATCGATCACGACCGGCGCGCCTTGGATTTGCGGTAACCGGACCGGGCGCGTCGGGTCCTGTCCGCCCGGTGGCTGCCCATCGGCCAGCACCGGCGTCATCACCGTCAGCAGCAACAGCGCCGCCCACCGGTTGACCCGAACCACGAACTCACACGACACGGTACACCTCACTTTCGTGTCGCTAGGCCCGGCGGAACTTTCTTTCGCAGGCTTGCTGAACCTGCGGGACGGAGGCCGTCGGAGGGTCCGGGCCGGGTCGGGCGCGTAGAGAGGGGCTCGTGATCGACGAAGCGACGATAGCCGGGATGCTCCGGGCCACCCTGCCGGACGCCGAGGTCCGGGTCTTCGACCTGACCGGCACCATGGACCACCTCGAGGTGTTCGTACGGGCGAGCGTCTTCGCGGGCGTCTCGCCGCTCGATCGGCACCGCATGGTCGAGCGGGCACTGGCGCCCGCCCGCGCCGACGGGCGCATCCACGCGCTCCAGATTCGCACCGCCACCCCCGAGGGATGACATGACCGACCTACAAGACGAGATCGCGCACGAGATCGCCGACAACACGATCCTCGTCTACGGCAAAGGGACGAAGGACGCACCGCGCTGCGGGTTCACGCTCGAGACGATCCAGTTCTTCAGCGCCTTCGGCTACCCGTTCGAGGTGGTCGACGTGCTGGAGAACATGCCCAAGCGCCAGGCACTCGCGGAGCTGACCGACTGGCCGACGCTGCCGAAGGTCTTCATCAAAGGGCAGTTCTACGGCGACACCGACATCCTCGAGCCGATGGCCCGCAGCGGCGAGCTTGGCACGCTGCTCGAGGGCGCGTTCGCCGGCAGCGGCGTGACGCCGACGATCCAGCTGCGCTAACCGGCTTGCTGGAGCTCTATCCGGTGGGGGGCGAAGCCGACTGGCTTCGCTCCTTCCGTTTCGCGGTCGACGTGCGCCCGCGCTTCTGCGAGACCGACGCGCTCGGCCACGTCAGCAATACCGTCTACACGACCTATTGGGAGCTGGCCCGCCTGCAGTACCTCGCGCACGTCGGCGAAGCCGACGACTCGCCGCGCCGCACGTTCCCCTTCAACCACCTGGCGGTCGAGATCGCGATGCGCCTCTTGCGCCCATGCTTCTACGACGAGCCGTTGCGCGTCCACGCACGCACGGCCGCGCTCGGCCGTTCGTCGGCGGTGATGGAGCACGCGCTGGCCGCCGGGGACGAGATCCGCGCGATCGCCCGGATCGCGTTCGTCGCCAGCGACGGCGAGCGCAGCATCCCCTGGACCCCCGGCCAGCGGGCCAAGCTGGCAGCCTTCGAAGGCCGCGCCTTGCCGGCACCCTGAGAAACGGCGAGGGCCGCGTCGACGACGCGGCCCTCTTTCATTCCGGCCGACGCGCGACTACTTGAAGTCGTGCGAGACCTGCAGACGGAACGTCCGCGGGCCGTAGCCCTTGAGGCTCGTGGCGAAGTACAGGCCGTTGTTGGCGGGGTAGCCGACGCCCTGATAGTCGAGGTCGAAGATCTCCGGGTGGACGTTGAAGATATTGTCGACCGTGCCCTGGATGTAGGTGTTGCCGTGCACATCGACGTCCGAGCCGTGGAACAACGGGACGCGCACGGTCGTACGGAACACCCCGAACCCCGGCTCGTTGTAGGAGTTGTTGGAGCCGAGGTAGAGCGCCCCGACGTTCGCATAGAAGCCGTTGGTTTGGTAGTTCACTTCGCCATAGCCCTGCGAGTACGGCATGCGCGTATTCGACAGCAGCGTGTCGGGTCCGAAGTTCACTCCGGCTACGAGTCCCGGGTTCGTCGCCGCCGCGGTTTTTGAGATGTCGTACGGGTAGTCGTGCGTCAGCGAGCCTTGCACGATGTACCCGACGCCCACCCGCGGTGCGTGGTTGATTTTCAACTCGATCCCCTCGTACCGCGCGTCGGCGAGGTTCGAATACGCATTGGTCAAGAGCTGCAGCGTGCCTTCCGCTCCGGTGTAGAAGCCGTTGGTGAAGGTGCTCTTCAGGAACTGGTCGTGCAGGTTGGTCATGTAGATGTCGCCGCTGAGGACCGTCAAACCGTCGCTGGTGAGGCGATGGTCGGCGCCGAGGTCGTAGCCGAACGACGTCTCGGGACGAATGTTCAGGCCGCCACCAAAAGTGTTCTCATAGCCGGTTGCAAAGCCGCCAGGGCATAGGGGGTTCCCATGGGCTGCGTTGCCGCACGCCTCCGGCGCCGCTGCCGGCCCGGCGCCGTTGAGGATGCCGAGATATGCGGGGACGAAGCCCGAGCCGGCCGCAGCCCGCAAGCTCGTGTTGTGATCGAGTCGGTAGGCGAGCGCTGCGCGCTCGTCCTGGTGCCAGTTGACCTCATCCGTGAAGCCGATGTAGTACGGCGTATTCGAGATCTTATTGAACGGATACCAGGTCCCGAAGTTGGAGGAGAGCCGGGTGAGGTAGTAGCCGACCGTCGCGCTGAGCTTGGGCGTGACCTGGACGATGCCGCGCAGCAGGTAGGTCGCCGTGTTCTGCGCCGAGCCCGACGGGATGTCGTCGGTCGGCGCGTAGTCGACGTCGCTGAGGCCGGGCTCGTAGACGTGCGTCTCCGAGTAGTTCTGGTCGGCCGAGAAGGTCAGCACGTTGCCGCTGTTGCCGAAGACGTGATCGTACTCGAACGAGTAGCCGGTTAGACTGTCGATCTCGTTCGACTGATACGACGTATCGGTGAACGTCGCGACGTACGGATTCCCAAACGGGTCGACGCCATTGAGCGGCTGGCCGCCCGTCGTCTGGCCGTAGAGGTCGACCGGCATCGTGATCGGCGAGCCGCCCGGGTCGCCGTTGGTCTGTAAGCGACTGATGGCGGCATGGTACACGCGGAACAGCACGTTGTCGTTGTTGAGCGAGGTGCGCAACTCGCCCTCGAGGATCGGCTCGTTGTTGATCTCGTAGTCCTGCGCGAAGTTGTCGCTGTAGGGGTCGAACTCCTCACGCATCCCCGGCGGGAGCAGGTTCGGGACGGTCGGGTTGAAGTTGAACGCGTAGAGTCCGCTCGTGTTGCCGTTCTGCGAGCTGAGCGTCTGCGTCGAGATCTCGGTCAGGGTGAGCGTCGTGCTGTTGGAGAAGTTGTAGCGCAACTTGCCGAGGAACCCACGGCTCTCGAAGTAGGTGTTCATGTTCACGCAGCACGCCAGCGAGGCGCCGCTGTAGCCGACGGCCGAATTGGTGGCGCCGACCGCCGATCCCTTAAGCGGTGAGGTCGGGGCTGGGGTGACCGTATTGCCGTGCGAATCGGTGAACGTAACCTCCGGATCGTAGAGCATGAATCCCTGTGGGTCGTCGTTACCGGCCGGACCCGGAGTGCCCCACGTGCCGTAGTCGAGCACGAAGCCCAACTTGCCGTTTGCGACCGTGTCGGCGATGCGCATGTTCTGCCACTTGCCGCCCCAGGCGTCGACGCCGAACTCCGCGTTGGCGGTCAGCGTCGGCGTGGGGTCCCAGGTCCGGAAGTTGACCGTCCCGTTCACGGCGCGGCTGATCAGCGGCGTGATGGCGCCGGGCCCCTTCTCGAGCTCGATGTTCTGGAACAGAAAGCGGCTGATGAACGTCGTGACGTAGTCGCCATATTCACCGACCGAAACCGGATGACCGTCGATCAGCGACGCGGTCTCGTACGAGAGGCCGCCGCGAATCTGTGGAAAAGTGATCGCGCCGGGCACGCCGCCGTTCGCGCTCCCGTTCGAAATCGACGCCACGATGCCGGGCGTCTCGTCAAGGATGTCGCGCACCTGTAGATTCCCTTGGTTCTCGAAGACCTGTTGACCGACGATCTCCTGCGAGGCCGGCGTCGTGTTGAACGCCGGAGCGCCGCCGCCGCCGCTGACCACTCGGGTCGAGCCGATCGTCTGCAGCGAGGTGAACGTCGGCCGCGTCAGGCGCACGTTGACCGTCACGCCGCCGGCGGTCAGCGCGACGTCGTCCGCGGTCGCGGCCAAGAAGCCACCCTTGGTAACGACCAGCGTGTAGACCCCGGGCGCCGCGTTCACCGAATACTTACCGTCCTGGTCGGTGGTGGTCGTCGCCGGCGTCGGACCGCGCAAGCTGACGCTCGCGCCCCGGACCGGGGCGCCGCCGGGGTCGGTTACGGTGCCGCTGATCGTCGCGGGTGTCTGCGCGAGCGCCGGGGCCAGGCCGAGCGGGCCACCGATGAGCGCGGCAAGACTCACGACACTCAGAACGCGAGACAGGCTCAGCACGGGTTCTCCTTACGAAGCGAGGTGCGGGAGATGAACGGAGGTGCTCCCCCGCCGACGCCGCGGCGTGCGACGGGGGAACCGATCCGATCGTTACGGGATGCCCGAGAGACTCATGTCGTCGACGAAGTAGTAACCGCTGTACTTCGTCGAGCCGCTGCCGCTGCCGGCCTTGGTCCAGATACCGACGAACAGCTCGTAGGTCTTGCCGACGTATGGCGCGAGTGTCGACGACGGGACCGAGACCATCTGCCATGAGGTGTCACCGGAGCTCGTGGCCGTGATGTCCGCCTGGTCGTCGAGCGTCGCCACGAGATTGCCGCTCGTGTCGAGCAACATGACGTCGAAGTCCAGGTAGGTCGCGCCTTCGTTCCCGTTCCCCCACAGGAAGAGCGAGATCGTCGCGTCCGTCGGGATCGTGACCTTCTGGCAGAGACCGTCATAGGCGAAGTTGGCGGCGTTGTAGTTGCTGAACAGTGCGCCGAAGACCGCACCGTACGTGCCGGAGTGCACCTGCGAGGTGGTCACCGTCGGCAAGGGTGTGGCGGTGCCTACCGGGATCGAGGTCCCTGCCGCTGCGATGACGGCGGCGGGCGTCGAGTTCGGGGTCGGGGTATAGGCCGAGATGGCGTGCGGTGCCGTGACGCCGGCTTCGGTCGCCGTGATCGAGCACTGCGTCCAGCCGGTCGTGGTCGGCACCGGCGGTGTCCCTGAGCCCGACGCAGGCCAGGTGTACGTGACCGCGCTGCCGCTTTCGAAGCCTGGGTCGGCGAGGACATTGGTCGGCGTCGCCTGCGGCGTCGGCGTCGGCGTCGGCGTCGGCGCCGGGTAGCTGCCCTGATAGATCGCCAGGTACAGCGCTCCGCCGGCCGGGATCGTGATCGGCTTGGTGGTGGAATCGAACTGCACCGAGTCGCCCTTGATGATCCCGACCTCGACGTTCGTCCACCCGGTGCCGGTGAACTGAGCCTCCTGGTACGGCGTGGCGGCTGGGGAGGGCAGGACGAGCGCGATCGCCGGCAACCCGCTCAACGTCGCCCCGTTCTGGCTCGAGATCGTCACGTAGAAGACCGTCGGGCTGGTCCCGCTCTTGGTGCGACGCAGGGCCGACGGTTCGACCGGGATCGTCGCGGCCGGCGCCATCGTCGACGTCGCCACCGTGACGACGCCGCTGCCCTGGCCGTAGGTCACCACACCGCTGATCCCGTCGGCCCCCGGCAGCTGTTGCTGCTCCGACGCCGTCGCGCTCAGCGCGAGCGCCCCCGAGCCTACCGGGCCGCTGGGCGGCGCGATGTAGGCGTTATTGGGATTCGAGGTCGTGCATGCGGCGAGGGCGGCGGCTGCGAGGACCGTGGTGCCGAGCGCCATGAAAGCGAGACGCATGAAGTTCCCTTCGAAGGAGGCAGCGCGAGCGAGAGCGACGGAAACGGGGTTTGGGTGAAACCGAAACACACCGGACTTGATAGCGGTCCGGTACGTCTGTTCGACCCTGCTTCGCCCCGCACGATAGCAAGGCGACGTTATCGCTCCTTTAAGCCGGCGGTTTGCGGCTCCTGCGCCGGTTGTCGATCTGGGAACGGTTCTCATCGGCCGATCGTCGAACGCTCGGGTCGTGCCGCGACACTGGCTCTTCAAGACGGAGCCCGAGACCTTCTCGATCGCCGATCTCGAGCGCGACGGGCGCACCGAATGGTCCGGTGTAAGAAACTTCCAGGCCCGCAACCTGATGCGCGAGATGGCCGTCGGCGAGCTCGGCTTCTTCTACCACTCGAGCGTCAAGCCGCCGGGGATCGCCGGCCTGTGCGAGGTCGTCGCGGCGGCGCATCCTGACTCGACGCAGTTCGACCGCAAGAGCCCCTACTACGACCGGACCTCGAAACCCGACGCGCCGAAGTGGTGGTGCGTCGACGTGCGCTTCGTCCGCGCGTTTCCACGGCTGATCGCGCTCGACGAGCTGCGCGCGATCCCGGCCTTGGCGTACTTGCCGCTCCTGCGCCGCGGCCAACGCCTCTCCGTCCAGCCGGTCGGCCCGCACGAGTGGGAGCTGATCCTGCGGTTGGTCGGCGAGGAACCTCGGCGACCTCTCGCACTGCCGCCTGACGGAACCTTAACGCCCTCGTAGCGGCGCGCGCTCGCCTAAACGTGATGCCCTGCCGATCACCCTTGCAGTGATCGGGTGCGTCTGTGCGCTCGATCGGCGTGCCGTCGGGCTGGTGCGGCGGACCATCGAGAGGACCGCTCCATGTCGCTTCGTCTGCTCCCCGCCGCCGCGCTGCTCGCCGCGCTGCTCGCCGGTGGCGCGCTCCCGGCCTCGGCCGCCGATCGCACGACGCTCAACGTGCTGGTCGCCTCGAACATGAAGCCGGCCTTCGTCGAGATCACCGCGGCCTACGAGAAGGCGCATCCGGACGTCGCGGTCGAGGGGACGTTCACCAGCAGCACCGTGATCGATGCGGAAGTCGAGCAGGGCGCCGCGGTCGACGCGATCGTCATCAGCAGGCTGGTCATCGAGCCCAAGATCGCGGCTGCCGTCGACGCCTTCCTCCCGATCTACAAGACGCATACCGTCATCGCGGTCGCCAAGGCCGCGGCCGGTAAGATCACCTCGGCCAAGGACCTCGCCAAACCCGGCGTGCGCCTGGGGATGGGGACGGCCGGCTCGGCGGTCTCGGTGTGGCAGGACGAGGAGACGCAGAAGCTGGGAGCGGCCTACGGCAAGGATTTCGCCACCCACTACGCCGCGAACATCCAGATCAAGAAGACCGACATCCTGCACTTGCTGGCCGCGCTCAACGACGGCTTGGTCGACGCGGTCTTCGTCTTCTCATCGGACATCGATCCGGCTCGGATGGTCAAGGTCGACTTTCCGCCCGACCTGCGGATCACCGTCCCGTTCGTCACCGCCTCGGTGAAGGCGTCGCAGCACGCCGCCGCCGCCCGCGACTTCGCGGCCTATCTGACCAGCGCGCCGGCTAAGGCGATTCTCGCCGACCATGGTTTCGATGTCCGCTGAGCGGCGCTGGCCCCTGGCCGCGAAGCTCGGCGCGGGTTTCGGGGTCTGCGTCGTCCTGGTCGGCATCCAGTCGACCCTGGCGGTGATCTCGACGAACCTTTCCCAGTCGCAGACCAAGGCGATCGTCCAGGCGATCCCGAGCTCGCGTGAGACGCGCGACGCGGCGCTGCAGGTCGTCAACCTCGAGTCGTCCCTGCGCGGCTACGCAATCGGCTACGACAAAACGTTCCTGGCCGGCAGCGACGATGCCAAGACCCGCTTGGACGAGGACACCACGGCGCTGAACATCTATGCCGCCGATCATCCGCTTTTCCGCCGCTGGCTCGACGACGCAACGCCGCAGATCACCGCGATCACCGATCTGTCCGACCGCATCCAAAACGAGTTGACGCTGCACAACCGCAACGCCGCGGTGCGTGACCTGCTCGTCCTCAAGACGAAGGTCGACCAGTTCCTCGAGGTCGGCGCGTATATCGACGACGGCTCGATCAAGACGCCGGCGCTCTTCACGCAGCTCTTCTCCGACCTGGTCGCTTCACAGGATCGTGCCCGGCTGCAGTTCGTGCTGACCGGCTTGATCTCGGTCGCAGCGGCGATCGCGATCGCTACGCTGCTGAGCCTGTCGCTTTCCCGGCGCTTGCGCCGCGTCTCCGCCGCGATCTCGACCGTGACGTCGCGCGACCTTCCAGCCCTCTCATCGGCGTTCGCCGATCTCGCCTCGGGCGATCTGCGCTCGGAGCTCACCTTCGCCCCGGAAGCGCTCTCGGTCGGTGGCGGCGACGAGATCGGCGACCTCGCCCGCGCGTACGGTGCGCTGGCCGACGGGCTGACCGGTATCGCGCGCGAATACGGGAGCGCCACCGCACGCCTGAGCGACGCCATCGGATCCGTCGCGGTCACCTCCGAGATCGTCGGACGCGTGAGCGCCGAGATGTCGCAGGCAACGGCGCACTCGACCAACGCGATCAATGGGATCTCGCGCTCGATGCACGGCCTGGCCGACGTCGCCAAGAGCCAAGCGGATCACGGCCGCGCCGGCAGCGAATCGGCCGACTCCCTCAGCCGTATCGCGGCCCAGATCGCGAGCGGCGCGGTCGAACAGGCGAGTTCCGTGGCAGCGTCGGCGAACGCGGTTCGCGAGCTCGATACCGACCTGCGTTCGCTCGCCACGCTGGCGGGCGGGCTCTCCGAAGCCACCCGCAGCGCCGATCGCGAAGCCGACGCCGGGGCGGCCGCCGTCAACAGCACCGAGGCGGCGATCGAGCGGCTTCAAGAGCAGTCGCACGCCGTCATGCGCGCGATGGCGTCGCTCGAGGAACGCTCGGTCGAAGTCGAAGGCATCCTCGATACGATCTCCACCATTGCCGAGCAGACGAATCTGCTCGCGCTCAACGCCGCAATCGAAGCCGCCCGCGCCGGCGATCTGGGGCGCGGCTTTGCCGTCGTCGCGGACGAGGTCCGCAAGCTGGCCGAGCGCTCGGCCATCTCGACCAAGGAAATCGCCGGGATCCTCGGCGCGATCCGGCGCGAGACGCTCGCCGTGGCGACGGGCCTCTCCGAGTCCGATTCCGCGATGGCCGAGACCCGCTCGCTGGCGGAGCGCGCATCGGCGGCGTTCCTAGGAGTCGCGTCGGCCATCGAACGCACCCGCACCGGTGCGGAAGACGTCGCCGAACGCGCCGAACGGATGCGCGCGACGTCGAGCGGCCTGACCCGCAACGTTGAAAGCGTCTCCGCGGTGGTTGAGGAGAATGCGGCCGCCGCCGGCGAGATGCGCCAGTCCACCGATGCGGTGGCGGCCAGCCTGCGGCCGGTCGCGCAGGGTGCTACGGAGCAGTCGGCCGGCGTCGACGACGTCTCGTCGTCGACCCTCGAACTCTCGGCGCAGATGCGGCAAATCGAAGCCAGCGCGACGATGCTGCGCGAGCATGCCGACCGGTTGGGCGAGTTGGTCGGTACGTTCCGCGTCCGCGGCGACGCAGTGTCCCCACTCCCCGTCGCCCACCAGGACGAAGCGGCGCTCTTCGAGGCGCACGCCTACGACCGGCTGGCGCTGACGGGCTGAGGCAGCGCATGCTGGTGCTTCGCGGCCTCCGTCCCGCCGTTCTCATCGCCGCGCTGCTCGCCGCCGTCGCCCTGCCGGCGACAGCCGCCGAGCGCACGACGCTCAACGTGCTGGTTGCCTCGAACATGAAACCGGCCTTGCTCGAGATCGCCGCCGCCTATGAGAAGGCACACCCGGACATCACGATCCAGGGGACGTTTTCCAACGGCGCGGTGATCAAAGCAGAGGTCGAGCAGGGCGCGGCCGCCGACGTGATCGTCATCGGCCAGTTCGTCGTTGAGCCCAAGATCACCGATGCCGTCGACGCCTTTCTTCCGATCTACAAATCGCACACGGTGATCGCGGTCGCCAAGGCCGCCGCCGGCAAGATCACCTCGGCCAAGGACCTGGCCAAACCGGGTGTCCGCCTGGGGATGGGGACGGCCGGCTCGGCGGCCTCGGTCTGGCAGGACGAGGAATCGCAGAAGCTCGTCGCAGCATACGGCAAAGATTTTGCGGTCCATTATGCTGCGAACATCCAGATCAAGAAGACCGACATCCTGCATTTGCTCGCCGCGCTCGACGACGGCACGGTCGACGCCGTCTTCGTGTTCTCTTCGGACATCGATCCGGCCAAGATGGTCAAGGTCGACTTTCCACCCGCCGTGCAGATCACGGTGCCCTTCGTCGTCGCTTCGGTGAAGGCGTCGCAGCACAGCGCCGCCGCCCGCGACTTCGTGGCCTACCTGACCAGCGCGCCGGTCAAGGCCATCCTCGCCGCCCACGGCTTCGACGTCCGCTAGAGCGGCGGCGACGCCTAGACGGTCTGGGAGCGCTCGAGGAAGATCTGCTGCGTATCGACGCGCGGCTCGCCGGGCAACACCTGGCGCCGCTCGTACGAGCCGTCGGAGCGCAGGATGCGCGCGTTGACGTTGTCCTTCAGATAGACGGCGACGATCTCGTCGCAGATCGCGTCGCACAGGAACGGATCGAAGACCGGCAGGACTGTCTCGACGCGGCGGTCGAGGTTGCGGCCCATCCAATCGGCGCTGCCGATGTAGACCTCGCGCTCGCCGGCGTTGGTGAAGACGAAGACGCGCGAGTGCTCGAGGAAGCGGCCGACGATGCTGCGCACGCGGATCGTCTCGCTCACCCCCGGCAGACCGGGGCGCAAGACGCACATCCCGCGCACGACCAGGTCGATCGGCACGCCGGCGCGGGAGGCGCGGTAGAGTGCCTGCACGATCCCGGCGTCGCTGATCGCGTTGAGCTTGGCGACGATACCGCTGGGCCGGCCGGCTCGGGCGTGCGCGGTCTCGCGCTCGATCAGCTCCTCGAACCCGGTCCGCAGTCCGACCGGCGCGACCAGCAGTTGCTCGTAGCTGTCGGCTTTCGAGAAACCGGTCAACGCGTTGAAGAGCTGCGTCGCGTCGGCGCCCAGATCGGCACGGCAGGTGAACAGGCTCAGGTCGGTATAGATGCGGGCCGTCTTGTCGTTGTAGTTGCCGGTGCCGAAGTGCATGTAGCGGCGAATCCCGTCCGGCTCGTCGCGCACGATCAAGGTCACCTTGGCATGCGTCTTGAGCCCGGCGACGCCGTAGACGACGTGGGCGCCGACGCGCTCCAGCGTGCGCGCCCAGTGGATGTTGTTCTCTTCGTCGAAGCGCGCCTTGAGCTCGATCAGCGCGGCGACCTGTTTCCCGTTCTCCGCCGCGCCGATCAGCGCGCCGACGACCGGCGAGTTTCCCGAGGTGCGGTACAGGGTCTGCTTGATGGCCAGGACGTTCGGGTCGCTGGCGGCCTGCTGCACGAGCTGGACGACGGGATCGAACGACTCGTACGGGTGGTGCAGGAGCAGATCGCCCTCGCGGATCACCGCGAACAAGTCGGTCTGGCCGATCAAACGCTTGGGGATCGCCGGCGTGAAGGGCGGATCGTGCAGCGCCGGGTCGTCGATGTTGACCAGCGTCCACAGGTCGGCGGTCCCCATCAGGCCTTCGACTTCGTAGCAGTCGCTGCGGTCGAGCTCGAGCGCCTCCAAGACCATGTCGCGCAGGCGGTCGGGCATCCCGGCCTCGATCTCCAGGCGTACCGGCTCGCCGAAGCGCCGTTTGCGCAACTCGGATTCGATCGCGCGCAACAGATCGTCGGCCTCGTCCTCCTGCAAGTCGAGGTCGGCGTCGCGCGTGACGCGGAACAGGTACGACGCGCGCACGCGCAGCCCGGGGAAGAGCGCCTCCAGGTTGTGCGCGATGATCTCTTCGAGCAGCACGAACCAGCGCTGCCCCGCCGGCGCCGACTCGACCGGGACGAAGCGCGGCAGCGAGGCCGGCACCTTGACCCGCGCGATGTAGTTCACCACGCCTTCGGGCCCGGTCTCTTCGAGTTCGACGGCCAATGAGACCGACAGGTTCGAGATGTACGGAAACGGGTGCCCCTTGTCGATCGCCAGCGGCGTGAGCACGGGGAAGACGCGCTCGTCGAAGTAGCGCCGCATCGCACGCCGGGTCGCGGCATCGAGCTGGTCGTAGCCGAGGATCCGAATCCCGTGCCGCTCGAGCGCCGGCAGGAGCTGATGGCGCAGGCAGTCGTCCAGCCGGGCCAGCGAACGGCGCAGTTGCGCGCTGACGAGTTCGAGCTGCTCCTCGGGGAGCAGGCCGTCGTCGGAGCGGCGGTGCACTTCGGCGGCCAACTGCTGCATCAGACCCGCGATGCGGATCATGAAGAACTCGTCGAGGTTGGTTCCGAAGATCGCGACGAACTTCAGCCGCTCGAGCAGCGGGTTGCGCTCGTCGAGCACCTCCTCGAGCACGCGGTCGTTGAACTCGAGCCACGAGATCTCGCGGTTGATGTACAGCGCCGGGTCGTCCAGCGCGGGTGCAGGCGCCGACTCGGGTACGGGCGCAGGCGCCGGGCGGAGCTCGGAATCGGCCTGCGAACCGGTGATCATGGTTTCCGGGTGGTTCGGCACCTGATCGCGGACTTCATCGCGCACTTGGGCCAGCACGTGGTCCTGGCGGGCTCGGCGCTCGCGTTCGCGCTGGCGATCGGGCTTCCGGCCGCGGGACTGTGCGCCGACCGGGGACTCCCCCGCGTCCTCGTGCTCGGGCTGGCCGGGGGCTTGCGGGTCGTCCCCTCGCTGGCGGTGCTGATCCTGGCCCTCCCGCTGCTGGGTCTGGGCTTCGCGCCGGCGCTCCTGGCGCTGGTCGTCCTGGCACTGCCGCCGGTCCTGATCAACGCCGACCTTGGGCTGCGTGGGGTCCCGTCGGCGACGCTGGAGGCGGCGCGCGGGACCGGGATGACGGAGCGGCAGATCGGTCTGCGCGTGCGCTGGCCCTTGGCGCTCCCCGTCGCCGCCGTCGGCGTGCGCACGGCCGCGGTCGAGGTCGTCGCCTCGGCGACCTTAGCCGCCTTCATCGGCGCCGGCGGCTTGGGCGACTACATCGTCGCCGGGTTCGCCGGCGGCGACCTGCGCGAGCTGCTGCTCGGCGCGCTGTCGGTGGCCGCGCTCGCCCTCGCCGTCGACGCCGCGCTGGGGTCGCTCCAGCGGCGGCTCGCGGTGTGACCGGCGGGATGCCGAATCGCGGGCGCGCGCTCGCGCTGCTGGCGGCCGCGCCGCTCGCCGGCTGCGCCGAACTTTCCGGTTCGCCGCGCGTCGGGTCGAAGAACTTCACCGAGGAGTTGATCCTGGGCGAACTCTACGCGCAGTCGCTCGAGCGGCGCGGCCTGCGCGTCGCGCGCCGGCTCGACTTGGGTGCGACGGCGATCGCGATGCGCGCCTTGCAGCGCGGTGACATCGACCTCTACCCCGAGTACACCGGGACCGCGCTGCTCGACGTGTTGCACCAGGCGCCGATCGCCGATCCGCAGCTGGCCTACGCGACCGTCGCGCGCGCCTACCGCGAGCGCTTCGGGTTGGTGTGGCTCGCGCCGGCGCCGTTCGACGACTCGCAAGCCCTCGCCGCGACGGCAGCGACCGCGGCGCGCCGTGCGCTGCGCACGCTGAGCGACGTCGCGCGCGCCGCGCCGCAGCTCACGCTCGGCACGGTCCCCGAATTCCTGCACCGCGCCGACGGCCTCCCCGGGCTGCAGCGCGTCTACGGCGGCTTCCGCTTCCGCCGCATCGTGCAGCTCGACAACGGGGTGAAGTACGACGCGTTGCTGCGCGGCGCCGTCGACGTCGTGGTCGCGTTCACCACCGACGGCGAGATCGACACGGACCGGTTGGTCGTCTTCGCCGACGACAAGCACTTGTTCCCCGCCTATCAGGCCGCGCCGGTCGTGCGACCCGCCGCGCTGGCCGCGCACCCGCAGATCGCGCCGGCGCTCGACGCGCTCGCGCCGCGGCTGACCACCGCGGCGATGCGCCGGTTGAACCGGGAAGTGGACGGCCCGGCGCAGCGCGAACCCGCCGACGTGGCGCGCGACTTCCTGGACGGGCATGGCTGAGCGGCGCACGGGTGGTGCGCGCGTCGAGCTCGACGGCGTCGGCGTGCAGTATCCGAACGGCACGCTCGCGGTCCGCGACGTCACGCTCGCGATCGACGGCGGGACGTTCGCCGTCCTGCTCGGCCCGTCGGGCTGCGGGAAGAGCACGCTGGTGCGCACGATCAACCGCATGATCGAGCCGACCAGCGGGACGGTCCGGATCGACGGCGGCGACGTGCGCGCGCGCGACGCGACGCTGCTGCGGCGCGAGATAGGCTACGTGATTCAGGCGGTCGGGTTGTTCCCGCACTACACGGTCGCCGAGAACGTCGCGGTCGTGCCGACGCTCTTGGGTTGGGACCGCGCGCGGATCGCCCGCCGGGTCGACGAGCTGCTGGGCCTGGTCTCGCTGGAGCCGGCGCGCTACCGCGCGCGCAAGCCGCGCGAGCTCTCGGGCGGCGAAGCGCAGCGGGTCGGCGTCGCCCGCGCGCTGGCCGCCGAGCCGCGCGTGCTGTTGATGGACGAGCCGTTTGCCGCCGTCGACGCGATCGTGCGCCGCGCGTTGCAGGACGAGATCGCGCGCGTCCACCGCGAGATCGGCACGACGATCGTCTTCGTCACCCACGACGTCGACGAAGCGCTTCGGCTGGCCGACCGGGTCGTCGTGATGAACGCCGGGCGGGTGGTGCAGACGGGGCAGCCGGCCGAGATCCTGGCGCGGCCGGCGGGCGACTTCGTGCGCTCGCTGGTCGGCGTCGACACCGAGACGCGGCGGCTCGTCGCCGAGCGGCCGCTGCTGTCGTGACGTATCTGCTCGCGCACGGCGGCATCGTCGCGCAGCGGCTGGGCGAGCACGTCGTGTTGGTCGCCATCGCGCTCGCGATCGCACTGCCGATCGCGCTGCCGCTGGGCGTTCTCGCCGCGCGGCGGCCGCGACTGGGCGCCGCGATCCTCGCGACGACCGGCGCGCTCTACACGATCCCGAGTTTGGCGTTGCTGGCGCTGCTGGTCGTCGTGCTGGGGATCGGCCCGCTCAGCGCGATCGTCGCCTTGGTCGTGTACGCGCAGTTGGGGCTCGTGCGCGGGGTCGTGGCGGGGTTGCGCGGCGTCGACCCGGCCTTGGTCGAGGCCGCCCGCGGGCTCGGCTTGACCGCGCGCCAAACGCTGCTGCGGGTCGAGTTCCCCGTCGCGCTCCCGGTCGTGCTCGGCGGCGTGCGGCTGGCGGCGATCACGCTGGTCGCGCTGGCGACCGTCGCCGGCTGGATCGACGCCGGCGGGCTGGGGACGCTGATCTTCGAAGGCCTGGCCGAGCACCATACGCAGCCGGTCGTCGTCGGCGCGCTCGCCGCGGCGGCGTTGGCGATCGCGGCCGACGCCGCGCTGCGCGGCGCGGAGCGTTGGGCGCGCCGATGAGACCGCTCTTCGCGTACGGAACGCTGCGGCGCGCCGACCGGCGCCGCGCGCTGCTCGGCGCGGAGTATCCGGCGCAGCCCGCGACGCTGGCCGGCTGGGAGCGCGTCGCGCTGCCCGGCGGCTACCTCTCGCTGCGGCAGCGCCGCGAGGGGCTCGTGCGCGGCGTGGTGGTCGCCCTCGATCCCGCCGGCTGGGCGATCGCCGACGCCTGGGAAGAGGTCCCGGCGTACCGCCGGGTCGAGGTGCTGGTCACGACCGCGCACGGCCCGGCGCGCGCGCAGACCTACGTCTGCTCAGGGACCGACGCGCCGGTCGTCGCGGACGACGAACGCGACGCGCTGCTCGGCGACGCCGCGCTCGATGCGGCGATCGCGCGCTTCGCCCCGAGGGCGGCGGCGTTGCGCGCCGCGCTTCAGACCGCCGGGAGCACGCGGCCCAAGCCGTAGAGCGACTGCCCTTCGCGCAACGCGGCGCGCGCCGCCTCAAGCGTCGCGGGACGGTTGGCCTGCGGCCCGGCGAAGTGCACCAAGCCTTCGTAGAAGTACGGGTACCGCGCGACGTCCTGCAGTGTCCGGGCGACCGTCAGGCGGACCTCCGGGGGAACGCCGAAGCGCACGATCGCCGGTCGCGCCGCTTCGAGCAGCGGCTCCGGCCCCTCGAAAAACCCGCCCCAGGTGAGAAACGCCATCGGCCCGTGTTCCTCGTCGTGCGCGATGATCCCGACGACCTCTTCCATCGGGGTGCCCTCTTCCCGCCCCCAGCGCAGGATTTCCCGTCCGCCGACCTCAGGCAACGGTCAGCAGAGAGAGGGCGTACCGGCCGCCGGCGTCGGTGTGGGTCAGCCGTTCGGCGAAACCGCAGCGCGCCGCGAGCGCGACGATCTCCTCGCGGCTGAACTTGTACGAGGACTCGGTGTGGATCGCTTCGCCGCGAGCCAAGTCGAGCGTCAGGTCGGCGCCGGGTATCTGCACCCGCTGCGCGCGCTCGGCGACCAGCGACGAGCGGACCGCGCCGCCGGCGTCGTCCCAACGCGCCCGGAAGCCGAACGCGTCCAGCGCGAAGTCGGCGCCGAGTTCGCGGTTCATGCGCGCCAACAGATTCTTGTTGAACGCGGCGGTGACGCCGGTCGGGTCGTCGTAGGCGAGCTCGAGGATCGAGCGATCCTTCTTGAGATCGTAGCCGAGCAGCAGTCCGTCGCCGCGGTGCAGCGTCCCGGCCAACAGCACGAGTAGCGCGCGCGCATCGTCGGGTTCGAAGTTGCCGATGTTCGAGCCGAGGAAGAGCGCCAGGACGCGCTGCGAGGTGGACAGCCGTCTTTCGCGCAGCAGCGGGAAGTAGTCGCCGGCGTATGCCTCGACACGCAACCGCGGATAGGCGGCCGTCAACGCGAGCGACGCCTCGGCCAGCGCGTCGGCGGAGATGTCGACCGGACGATAGGTGAGTGCCGGCTGTCGTTCGAGGACCGCGTCGAGCACGAGTCGCGTCTTGGCCGCGCTCCCGCTGCCGAGTTCGACCAGTACCAACGGGTCGTCGAACGCGGCGACGATCTCGCGTCCGTAGGTCGCGAGCAGATCGCGCTCGACGCGGGTCAGATAGTATTCGGGCAGTCGCGTGATCGCCTCGAACAGCGCCGAGCCGAGGTCGTCGTAGAAATACTTCGGCGAGAGCTGCAGCGGCCGCGTGCCCAGGCCCGTCCGCACGTCCTCGGCGAACGTCGCGACCCGCGCGGGGTGGGGGTCGCGATGGAGCGTGAAGCGATCCGAAAGCGCACCCGACGTCGTCGTCCAAGCCATACGTTCCGGCGTACCCCCGCGTTTCGAGTGTGGTTGCAGCCTGCGTTGCGGCGAGGCTCCGGCCGCCTGGCCACCCCGGCCTCGGGCTGCCTATACCCAGGCAAGGGCCTCCTTCACGGGGGGGTCCGTCGGCCGGCCGGCCGGCCCCCGCGCGGGGACCTCTCAGCGCCCGACGATGCGCGACCAGCGGGTGCGCACGGCCGCGACGTAGTCGCGCGTCTCGGCGTACGGCGGGATACCATGGTAGCGGGCGACCGCCAGCGGACCGGCGTCGTACGCCGCCAGCGCGAGCGCGTACGGATCGTCGCGACCGCCGCGATACCCGTCGACGTAGCGCGCCAACAAACGCGCCGCGCCGTCGATCGCCGAGCTTGGATCCCACGGGTCGACGCCGACGATCCCTGCCGTCGGGACGGTGAACTGCGCGATCCCGACCGCACCGGCGACGGAGATGGCGCGCTGGTCGAAGGCCGACTCTTGCAGCAGCGTCGCGGCCAGGAACGGCGGCGCGAGGTGCTGCGCGCGCGCCGCCAGGAGGACGTGCTGCGCAAGCAACAACGCATCGACCGGATCGAGCCCCGGGTCGGCGCGCAACGCCTCGCGCGCGATCTTGACACTCGCCGGGGCACGGCGCCCGGCATCCGTCAGAAGTCGCAGGCCGCGTAGAACCGGGACCGGCGCGGGTATACGCCACGCGAGGGCGGCCTCGTGCAGCTCGTCGAGCCGGACGCCGGCGACGGCGGCGGCAAGGACCGCCACGGTTGCGATGGCGAGAGGGTTTCCAGAGGCTGGGACCAATCCGCCGTTAGCCCTCTCCACCCACGTAAGGATCAGCGTGAACACGATCGTGTCGGGCTCGCACGCGTTCGTCGCCGCCGTCGCAGCGATGCTCGTCGTTCTGGTGGTCGGCGACTTCGCCTCGACGTTCTTCTATCACGTGCCGCAGCACGTCTGGGGCAAGCTCCATCTGCGCACGCACCACGACCGCAGGCGATCCTACTGGGACCACGCGGTCATCTCGCGCGACCCGGCCGTCCTGCTCGACGGCGTCCTGGGGGCGGTTCCCTACGTCCTGGTCGCGGCGCTGTGCGCGCCGCTCTCGGTGGGCGGCGCGCTGCTTGGCCTCGTGCTGGGACAAGTACACGTGTGGTGGCGGCATACGACCGAGCTCGGCTGGCGGTCTCCCGCTTGGTTGGTGGGGGTCGCCCGGGCCCTGCAGGTCGTCCTCCCCGAGGATCACGACGGTCATCACCGGAACCCCGAGACTGAGTTCGGCGACATCTTCCGCTTCTACGACGCCCCGGCCCGCGCCACCATCGTGGCCCTGCGAGCTTGGACGCCCAAGCGTAAACGTGTTCCGCCGGTTCGCCGCGCCGTCGCTCTGAAGCGCCGGACGGCTGTCAAACCGACGAGCTGAGGCGTATTTGACCAAACGTGTCCTCTTTCTGATCTCCGATACGGGCGGCGGTCATCGCGCCGGTGCGCAAGCCATCGGCGCGGCGCTCGATGAGATCGACGGAACGACTCGTTTCGAGTGGCGGATCGATGACATCGCCACCCACTGCACTTTTCCCCTCTCGAAACTCGGTTCGGCCTACAGCGCGGCGCTGCGCTACGCGCCGCCGCTCTACGGCGCGCTCTATCACGCGACGAACGGCCGGCGGCGCTATCGGACGCTGGTCCGGTTCTGCGAGCCGCTGTACCGCGAACGGCTGCGCGACGTCTTCCAACAGTACCAGCCCGACGCGATCGTCTCGGTCCATCCGCTGCTCAACCACGCGGCGCTGCGCGCCCGGGCCGACGCGGGGATGCAGTCCGTCCCGATCGTCACCGTCGTGACCGACCTGGGCCGCGTCCACGAAGGCTGGCTGCTCCCCGAGGCCGACCTGACCGTCGTCCCGGCCCGCGAGGTCTACGCGCGGGCGATCGAGCGCGGGGTCCCGCCCGACCGCTTGATGCTGATCGGCCACCCGATCCATCCGCGCTTCGAGGACGTCTCGGCGACCAAGGCCGAGGTCCGCAAGAAGCTCGGGCTGCCGGTCGATGCGACGGTCGCCCTGCTGATGGCCGGCGGCGAGGGTGGCGGGAAGCTGCTGCCGACGACGCTGGGCTTGGCCCGCGCCGGGCTCGACTTCCACCTGGTCGTGGTCACCGGCCGCAACGCCGCGCTGCGCCAGAAGCTCAACGAGCTGGCACCCTCGCTCGCGACGCCGATGACCGTGCTCGGCTTCCGCAACGACGTTCCCGAGCTGATGCGCGCCGCCGATCTGCTGGTCACCAAGGCCGGCCCGGGGACGATCGCCGAAGCCTCGGTGGCCGAGGTCCCGGTCGTCGTCTACGACTACGTCCCGGGCCAAGAGCGCGGGAACCTCGACTACGTGCGGACCAACGGGATCGGCGTCGTCGCCTTGACGACCTCGCAGGTCATCTCGTCGGTCGCCCGGATCGTCCACAACCAGGAGCGGTTGGCGAACATGCGCGCGCAGCAGACGGCTGTCGCGCCGCGCGGCAGCTCGCGCAAGATCGCCGAGCTGATCGGACGGATCGCGATCGACGGCCGGCGGCCGGTCCCGGCCCCGCTGCCGGCGCCGAGCACGAAGGCCGCCGCCGCCCTCGTCTGAGGTGAGCGCGGGCGGCACGCTCGCGATCGAACCCTCGGCCGAGATCCTGGCCGAGGTGGTCGCGGTACGCCGCGACCTGCACCGCCATCCCGAACTCGGCTTCGAGGAGGAGCGCACCGCCGCGCTCGTCGCCCAGACGCTGCGGGCGCTGGGGCTCGAGGTCCACACCGGGATCGGCCGCACCGGCGTCGTCGGCGTCTTGCACGGCGCGCGGCCCGGCAAGACCGTCATGCTGCGCGCCGACATGGACGCGCTGCCGATCGATGAGGAAAACACGGTTCCGTACCGCAGTGAGAGCAACGGCACGATGCACGCCTGCGGTCACGACGGTCACGTCGCGATGCTACTGGGTGCGGCCCGCCTGGTCGTCGCGCGGCGCGGCGAGGTCGCCGGCACCGTCTGCTTCCTGTTCCAGCCGGCGGAGGAAGGGAAGGGCGGTGCACGCGCGATGGTCCAGGACGGCGTGCTCGAGCGTTTCGGCATCCAGCGCGCCTACGGATTGCACCTGGCCTCGGCGCATCCGGTCGGCCAAGTCGGCTTTCACGAAGGACCGTTTTACGCCTCGAGCGATTCGATCGAGATCACGATCGAAGGCCGCGGCGGTCACGGCGCCGCGCCGCATCTCTCGGTCGATCCCATCTACACCGCCGCGCAGTTCGTGGTGGCCGTGCAGCAGGTCGTCTCGCGCAACGTCGATCCGGTGGAACCGGCCGTCGTCACGATCGGCTCGATCCACGGTGGAACGACGCACAACGTGATCCCCGGCCGCGTTCGGCTGCTGGGCACCGTGCGCGCCTTCGACGCCGGCGTGCGCGCCGCGATGGCCGAGCGCATCGAACGCGTGCTGCGCGGCGTGTGCGAGAGCACCGGTGCGACCTACGCCTTCGAGTACATCTGGCGCTACCCGGTGACGTCGAACGACGTCGAGCAGACTCGCTACGTGCGCGCGCTGGCGGCGAACGTCGTCGGCGCCGACCAGGTCGCCGACGTGCCGCGGCTGATGGGTGCGGAGGACTTCTCGTTCTTCGCCGAGCGCGTGCCGGCGTGTTTTTTCACCATCGGCAGCAACGGCGGCCCGCACAGTGCGTTTCCGCATCACCACGCGCGCTTCGACGTCGACGAGTCGGCCTTCGGATCGGGCGTGCGCATGATGGCCGCGCTCGCGCTCGACGCGCCCGCCCACGCACCGTAGGCGGCGCGGCCGGCGGGGGTTAGTTCGAGGCGACCCGGCGCTCGCGCAGCTCGGCCGGCGGCCGCGGGTAGCGACTGCCCAGGATCTCGCGCAGCGTCGTCTGGCAGGCGCAGCTGCGTGAGGGGGCATCGCGGCCCAGCAGCAGGGCCCGGCAGCCGTCGAGGTGGTGCAGGGAAGCCCGGTGCCCGCAGTCCTCGCAGAGCGGCGGCAACAGTGGGGGTACGTCGCGGTCGTTCATGACCCGACCCTAACCCGGGCCGCTGTCGGGTCGCTTACGAAACGCTTACAGCGAGTTGGCTGGGGGCCGGCAGCGTCGCGATCAGGCCGCCGCGCAACGCGGCAGTCGCCGCGCCGACCGCGCCGGCGTCGTTGCCCAGCGTCGCGCGCACGATCCGGGTCGTCCCGCGTGGGACGGTCACGGTCAGCGCGTCGACCAGCGGCCGGACTCGCTCGAGCAGGAAGTCGCCGGCGCTCGAGACCCCGCCGCCGAGCGCGATCACTTCGGGGTTCACGAACGCGATCACGTTGGCCAGACCCAGCGCCAGGTCGTCGCAGAACCCTCCCCAGGCGGCGAGGGCGTGCTGATCGCCGACCTGGGCGGCCCGGCGGATCGACTTCGAGCCCAGCTTCTCGCGCGGGACGTCGAGCAGCGCACTGCGCGGGAACGAGGGCGCGACGCGCAGCGCGTGGCGGATCAACCCCGTCCCCGAGGCCTGCGCCTCGAAGCAGCCGATCTTCCCACAGCTGCAGACGAAGCCGCCGTCGGGCCGGATCTGATGATGACCGAACTCGCCCGCACCCATCTGCGCGCCCAGCGAGAGGACGCCGCCGGCGACGATCCCGCCGCCGATCCCCGTCCCCAGCGTGAGCAGCACGAAATGCTCGGTCCCCTGCCCGACGCCGTGCACATACTCACCCAGCGTCGCGCAGCGCGCGTCGTTGGCGACGAACACCGGCAGCTTGGGGAAGGCTTCGCGCACACGCTTGCCCAGCGGCACGTCTTCCCAGCCGAGGTTGGGCGACCAGCGGATCGTCCCGCTCACCGGATCGACGTTGCCCGGCGAGCCGATCCCGACGCCGGCGATCTCGAGCTTGCTGGCGTCGAGCGCGTTCCGCACCACGCCGGCCAGGGTCGCGACGACCGCGTCGGGCGCGTGATCGGCGACGTCGTGCTCGAACTTGGCCTGGATCCGGCCGGTCTCGTCGACGACGGCCGCCATGACGTGCGAACCGCCCAGATCGACGCCGATCGCGCCGCGGGCCATCAGCGCGATGCTCCGGTCGGAGGGCGAACCGAGGCGGGCAGTCGTCGGCGCATGGACCGCCCTTTCTCCAGGCCGCCGGGTTCGTCCGCCATCGAGACCGAATCACCCGTCATGCAGGAGACGATCGATCTCATCGCCCACCGCGAGCTGCGCAATCTGCGCCGCTACACGCGCGAGACGGGCCAACCGACGAGCCTCGCGGGGCTGGACCTCGAACCGATGACCTCCGTAGAATCGATCGAGATCGACGAAGAGCACGTCACGATTCAATACAACAAGAAGACCGAGCGGCACTACAACGCCAACGCGATCACGCAACGCGAGTGGGTCTACAAGTACAACGACGACCCCGAGTTCGTCGCTGCGGTGCGGGCGGTGATCCAGCTCGCGCGCAAGCACCTCTACGATCTGCCGGAGAACGTGGCGTGCCCACCCGGCTGCGCCGAATGCTGCAGCGGGTACGAACCGTTCGTCAGCCGGTCGGACGTCGAGCGGATCGCCGCGCATCTCGGGATGACCTATGAGGAGACGCTCCACGAATACGTCGTCGAGCGCGCGTCGGCCGACGACTCGTACGTCGGCTGGCTGCGCAAGGTCACCGAGGAGGGCGACGCCTCGCACGACACCGCCGACAAGTGCGTCTTCCTGCTCGGCTCGCGCTCCGGCCGCTACTACTGCGGGATCTACGAGGCCCGCCCGCACGATTGCCGCGAGTTCACTCCGATCGGCTGCGACGACGTCGATGTCGCGCTCTCCCGCCACGGCACCTACCGCACCGGCAAGCCATTCCAACCCAAGCGCCGCAGCAAGCGCTAGCGGTGGCACTCGGCCGAACCGCCTTCGACATCGCCGTCGTCGGCGGCGGGCACAATGGGTTGGCGGCGGCGGCGTATTGTGCGCGGGCGGGGCTGCGCACGGTCGTGCTCGAGCGCCGCGCGGTGCTCGGCGGGGCGACGCTGACCGAGGAGGTCTGGCCCGGCTACCGCGTCTCGGTCGCTTCGTACGTCTGCAGCCTGCTCGATCCGACGATCGTCGCCGACCTCGACCTGCCCGCGCACGGCTACCAAGCCTACCGCAAAGATCCGGCCTCGTTCACGCCGTTGCTCGACGGCCGTTCGCTGCTGCTCGGCCGCGACGAGGACGCGAACGCGCGCGAGATCGCGCGCTTCGACCCCGACGACGTGGCCGGCTTCGCCGCCTTCGAACGCGAGGCGACGCGCCTGGGCGGCCTGCTGTTCGCCTCGTTCGACGACGCCGCGCCCTCGTTCGAACGTTTCCCGGACGACGTGCAAACGACGCTGCGCGGCTCGGTCGCCGCGCTGGTCGAACGCTACGTGCGCACGCCGGTGCTGGCCGCGACGCTGTGCACCGACGGGCTGATCGGGACCGACGCCGGGCCGCGCGATCCCGGCACGGCCTACGTGTTGGCGCACCACTACGCCGGCCGGGCGCTGGGCGTGCAGGGCGCCTGGGGCTTCGTGCGCGGCGGGATGGGGTCGGTCGCCCAGGCGCTGGCCGGCGCCGCGCGCGCCCACGGCGCCGAGCTGCGCACCGACGCCGCGGTCGAGCGGATCGTCGTGCGCGACGGGCGCGCGGCGGCGCTCGAGCTGCGCGACGGGGAGATCGTCGAGGCGCGCGCGATCCTGGTCAACGCCGATCCCAAGACGCTCTTCCTGCGGTTGCTCGCGCCGGGCGACGTGCCGGACGCGTTGCTCGACCGCGCGCGCGCCTGGCGCAGCAACGGCGTCGCGTTCAAGTTGAACTTGGCGCTGAACGAGCTGCCCGACTTCACTGCCCGGCCGGGCCGCGCGCTGCAGCCGCATCACCGCGCCACGATCCATGTCACGCCCTCGGTCGACTACCTGCAAGCGGCCTACGACGACGCGCACGCGCAGGGTGCCTCGCCGGCACCGATGCTGGAGTGCTTCATGCAGTCGCCGACCGATCCGTCGATGGTCCCGGCCGGCAAGCACGTCCTCTCGGTGTTCGCGCAGTACTTCCCGTACGAGCGGCCCGACCGGCCATGGCTCCCCGCCGACCGCCAGATGATCGCCGACCGCATCGTCGCGACGCTGGCGCGCTACGCGCCCAACCTCCCCGCCGCGATCGAGGCGCGCCAAGCCCTCGGCGCGCCCGACCTCGAGGCGCTGCTCGGGATGAGCGGCGGTCACATCTTCCACGGCGAATTGCTCCCCGACCAAATCTACGAGCGCCGCTTCGCCGTTCGGTCAGGGATCGCCGGACTGTACCTGTGCGGATCGGGCACCCATCCGGGCGGCTGCGTGAGCGGTTTCCCCGGGCGCCGCGCAGCGCAGGCGGTCCAGGCCGACGTACGCGCCACCAGCGTCGCATGAAGGCGCAGGTGTCTTGCATGACGGCCGAAAAGCGAGTGCCCTACCCCTGAGAGAGGCATGAAGAAAGTATGAAAGCTATCGTAACCGCCGCGTTGGGCGCGGCGTTAATCCTCGCGGGGACCGCGCAGGCGCCCTCGCCCTCCGCACCACTCGTCATCAAACTCCTCGAGGAGAACAAATCGGGTGAGACCGGGACGGCCACCCTCCGCGACACGAGCGCTGGTCTGGTCGTCGTCCTCGCGCTCACCGGCGGCGACAGCAAAGGCCCGCAGCCGGCGCACATCCACTTCGGCATGTGCGACAAGCTCGACAAAGTGGACAAGCCGCTCAAGCTCGTCGTCGACGGCGCGTCGACCACGACGATCCCCGACGTGACGATCGCCGACCTCGCGAAGGTTCCTCACGCGATCAACGTCCACCACTCGACCACCGACGTAGCGACCTATGTCGCCTGCGGGAACCTCCCCCAAGCCAAGTAGTCACCCACCGTTCAACGAAGGCGCCGTTCGCGAGACGGCGCCTTCGCGCTTCGGCGTGCCGGCGCTCGACGAGATGCCCGACGACGTTCGCGCGATTTGCGAGGAGACGCGCGCGAAGATCGGGTTCATCCCCAACGTGTTCCTCGCCTACGCCAAACGGCCGGAGCATTTCCGAGCCTTCATGCACTACCACGACTTGCTGATGAAGGGCCCCAGCGGCCTCTCGCGCGCCGAGCGCGAGGCGATCGTCGTCGCCGTCTCGGCCGAGAACGACTGCCTCTACTGCGTGACCGCGCACGGAGCCGCGCTGCGCATCCTGGGCAAGGACGCGCTGGTCGCCGACCAGATCGCTACCAACTGGCGGACGGCCGATCTGAGCCCGCGGCTGCGCGAGATCTTGCACTTCGCCTCGCGCGTCAACGAGCCGGGCTTCGTCGCGACCGACCGCGACCTGGCCGAACTCAATGCCGCCGGCTTGAGCGACGACGACGCCTGGGACATCGCGGCGGTCGCCGCGTTCTTCGGGTTCTCGAACCGCATGGCCGGCCTGATGGACATGCGCCCGAACCCGCAGTTCTACGAGCTGGGGCGGTCTACCGCACCGCGCTGACCGCCGCGATACAGTCGGCGAACGTCGCCGCATCGACGTTGCCGCCGCTGAGCACGACGCCGACCCGCGCGCCGCGCAGCGCGACCTTCTCGGTCAACAGGGCAGCCAACGCCGACGCGCCGCTCGGTTCGAGGACGAGCTTGAGGCGCTCGAAGGCGAAGTGCATCGCGGCGCGGATCTCATCGTCGCTGACGGTCACCACCCCGGTGCCGAGCCGGCGCACGATCGGCCAGGTCAGCTCGCCCGGTGCTCGCGTCTGCTGGCCGTCGGCGATCGTGTGCGGGAGTGGGATCTCGACGATCCGGTCGGCCCGCCACGAACGGACCCAATCGTCACCGGCCTCCGGCTCGACGCCGTAGAGGCGCACGCCCGGGCTCAGCGCGGCCGACGCCAGCGCGCAGCCCGCCAACAGGCCGCCGCCACCGAGCGGCACCAGCAGCGCGTCGAGCGGGCCGGCGTCGTCGATCAGCTCGAGCGCGACCGTTCCCTGGCCGGCGATCACCTGCGGATGATCGTACGGCGGGACGATCGTCGCACCGCGTTCGGCGGCGATCGAGGCGGCCAGCTCGGCGCGGTTCGTCCGCTCGCGGTCGTAGATGACGACCTGCGCGCCGTACCCGCGCGTCGCGGCGAGCTTCGCCGCCGGCGCGTCGGCCGGCATCACGATCGTCGCCGGCACTTCGAGCAACGACGCGGCCAGCGCGACGCCCTGGGCGTGGTTCCCGCTCGAGTAGGCGACCACGCCCGCATTGCGCTGCGCCCCGTCGAGCTGCGCGATCGCGTTGTACGCGCCGCGAAACTTGAAGGCGCCGATCCGCTGCAAATTCTCGGCCTTGAGGAAGACGCGTGCGCCGGAGCGTTCGTCCAGCGTGCGCGAGGTGACGATCGGCGTCCGCTTCGCGATCCCGCGCAGCCGTTGCGCCGCCGCCCGCACGTCCTCGAACGTGACCGCGAACGGCGCCTCGCCGCTCATCCCCCGGTCTGCGGCGGGTCGTAGTGGAAGTGGAAGATACGGTCCTGCGGGTCGTACTCGATTCGCTCGTGCACCCGGCCCTTCTCGAAGGACACGTCGAACTCGTGCACGCGATCCGGATCGTCCTTGGGCGTGACCTCCTTGACCCGCTTGATCGCGCCGAGCGGCGCGAGCGCGTCGGCGGCCTGGCCCAGTCGCGCGCGCGACATGTCGGCGGCGGTCCCGACGTTCTCGAGCTTCTGCACCTCGGCCAGGTCGTCGCGCTGGATCGCCTCGTTGAAGACGAGCACGGTCTTCTCGCGTGCACTCTCGTGGGTTGCGCACGAGCGCGCCACCAGCAGCACGATCACGACGGCCAACCCGATCATCAGCAAGATCCGTTGCGGCGAGCGCGCACGCGCCGCGGCGGTCTTCGGGGGCGGGACGTTGGCCGGAGCGCTCACGCCGGCACCTCGCGTTCCAGATCCTTCGTCCCGAACGGGTCGAAGCGCAAGCCCGGATTCCACTGCTCGGCCAAGTTGACGCTCCAGCCGCTCTCGAACAGCGCGACCGGCTCGCCGTCCCAGTCCTCGACCAGCCGCGCACTGCTGCCCAGCGTCGCGCCGGCCACCGGCTGGTCGCCACGCACGCGCCGCGCGGTCGTGTACGGCAGCGATTGGAAGACGGTCTTCACGTTGTACTCCGATTCCAGACGATATTTGACGACTTCGAACTGCAGCTCGCCGACGGCGGCCAGGACGGGCTCGCTGCGGGTTTGCCCAAAGGGGTAGAAGACCTGGATCGCTCCCTCCTCGCGCAGCTGCGCGATCCCTTTCTGAAACGACTTGTAGCTCGCCGTGTCGATACTGCGGACCAGCGCGAAATGTTCCGGCTCGAAGGCCGGGATCGGCTCGAAGCGCACGCCGCTGCCCTGGGCCAGCGTGTCGCCGATCGCGAAGACGCCCGGGTTGGCGAGGCCGACGACGTCGCCCGCGTAGGCGACCTCGACCGACTCGCGCTCGGAGGCGAACAGTTTCATCGCGCGCGTCAGGCGCACGTCCTTCCCGCTGCGCACGTTGCGCACGGTCATGTCGCGCTCGAACGTCCCGCTGCACACGCGCAGGAACGCGACCCGGTCGCGGTGGCGCGGATCCATGTTGGCCTGGATCTTGAAGACGAAGCCGCTGAAGCGCTCGTCGGTCGGCTCGACGACGTGCCGCTCGGCGTCGAGGCGTGGTCCCGGCGGCGGGCCCAGCGCGACGAAGGCATCGAGGAACAACTCGACGCCGAAGTTGGTCACCGCGCTGCCGAAGAACACCGGCGTCACGTCGCCGCGCAGCATCGCGTCGCGCTCGAAGGCGGCGCCGGCACCCTCGAGCAGCTCGAGCTGATCGAGGAACTCGCGGTAGGTGCGCTCGTCGACCAGCGCCGCGATGGCGGGATCGCGCGGATCGGTCGTGGTGACCGGCGCGCGCGTGGCGCCGTGCTGGGTGCGCTCGAAGACGTGCACCGCCCCCGAGCTGCGGTCGTAGACGCCGCGGAACGTCTCGCCGTTGCCCAGCGGCCAGACCATCGGATACGCGCCGATCCCGAGCACCGTCTCCAGCTCGTCGAGCAGCTCGAGCGGATCGCGCGCCGGGCGGTCCAGCTTGTTGATGAAGGTGAACAGCGGGATCCGCCGCGCGCGGCAGATCGCGAACAGCTTGCGGGTCTGCGGCTCGACGCCCTTGGCGGCGTCGATCAGCATGACCGCGGCGTCGGCGGCGAGCAGCGTGCGGTAGGTGTCCTCGCCGAAATCCTGGTGACCCGGGGTGTCGAGCAGGTTCATCGTGTAGCCGCGGTAGGGGAACTGCAGGACCGTCGAGGTGATCGAGATCCCGCGCTCGCGCTCGAGTTCCATCCAGTCCGAGGTCGCCGCTCGGGCGCGCCGGCGGGCCGCCACCTGCCCGGCCGTCACGATCGCCCCACCGTAGAGCAAGAGCTTTTCGGTCAGGGTGGTCTTCCCGGCATCGGGATGCGAGATGATGGCGAACGTGCGGCGCTTGGCGACTTCCTCGCGCAAATCCATGACCCGAGGCTATTCGCCGGCCGCCTCCAGCTTCGCTCCCCGCGCGCTGGCGGCCCATTCCTCGGGTGGGAGACCGAACTCGAACTCGGCCTGCAGGAAGGCCGCCCCCACCGACTCGTGCGGCGAGTCGCTCTGCACGCCGCCCGCTTCGTCGAGATAGAGCAGATAGTACGTCGGCTCGTCGTCGTAGCGAGCGATCGCGAGCGCGTGCGCGACCTGCTGTGGGACGTTGCCGGCCAGGTGGACCGTCTTGGGCGCGTGTTGGGCGCGCGTGCGCTCGGGCCCGCTCAAGCGGATCCGGTAGAGCACGTGCGCGTCGCCGATGCGGTCCTCGACCGGCGCCGTCTCGAGCACCGGCAGCGGCTTGGGCGCGCCTTTCCCCCACTCGGCCAGGACGTAGCGCGCCGTCAGCGAGCGGCTCGCCGCCTCGCGCAGGATCGCTTCGGCCTCGGTGCTGCGGTACGGCAGCAGCGCCGCCGCCGCGTCGACGCGGACTTGGTCGTCGTTATCGCGCAAGAGCTGGGTGAAGGCGTCGATCCCGGGCTCACCCTGACCGAAGATGCGCATGTGCAACAGCTCGAGCACGCCGAAGAGCGCATTCGCATCCTGCGTTGTGGGCGCCGCATGCCGTCGCGCATCAACCGCCCGCCACTCGAGCACAAGCAGCTCCAGTTTTGACAACTTAGTTATAACGGCGCTCCGCCCCAGGCTGCGCGCCCCCCACGCTTTGCGTGGGGCCCCCAGCACGAGCTCGCAACAACCGGGGAGATAGGGCGCGATAGATCTGCGCTCGCTCCATCACCATTGCCGTGTTCTTTCAGTAGCGGCGGATTTCCGTGCGGCCGGCGTGTGTGTAGACGAGGACGAGGCCGGCGGGCGTCGCGTAGAGGCGCGCCGAGGATGGGACGCGCAGGCGATCGACGCCCCGTTCGACCCACACGTCGTCGGCGCGGACGTGGACCGTGCACGGGCCGCGGCGCAGCACCGTCCCGGGCGCGAGCCGCTCGCGCGCAGGCGGGACGTCGAAGGTCAGCGCGAGCGCCGAGCCTTCGAGCGTGGACTTCTGCTCGAAGCAGTCGGGGAGCGCGCTGAGCACCCAGCCGCCCTCGCCGACGAAGGCCCGCGGCGGCCGCCCCACGCCGCCGGCGGCGAATCCCGCGGCGGCGTGCCCGCCGAGGTGCACCCGCTCGTGCGAGGGTGCGGCGCTCGGCGCCGCCGCGCGCCCGACGTGCAAGGCGAACGCGATCGAGCCGACCGCGACGACCAGCACCGTCGCGATCAGGTAGTAGCGCCACATCGTTCAGGCAGCGGGCTCCTCGGCGCCGGCGAACGGCGCGGCGAGTTCGATGCGCGCGCGGCCGATCCGCGCGTCGGCCATCCCGTAGTAGAACTCGAACGTCCGCTCACCACGCACGTCGATCGCGGTCGGAAAGACGACGTTGCTGACGATCCCGTGCGTCTCGTCCGCGCCCTCGGGCCGCAGCACGGCGTTGGCCGAGTGGTAACGCACGATGTGCGGGCGCTCGAGATCGTGAACGACGAAGCCGGCGCTGTAGATCATGCTGTAGCGACCGTCGCCGCACTCGCGGGCCTCGACGCCGTGGTAGAGCGAGAACCAGCCTTCGGCGACGCGCACGGGGGGCGTTCCGGCGCCGGTCTTAATGCGGCACCAGGGGGCGTCCGGGATGAGCACGATCACGCTCTCCTGCACGTCGAGCAGGTTTGCCCGGTCGCGCAGCACCGCGTCGAGCGGGATGTAGCCGATCCGCGTGCACTCGCGTTCCTCGGGCCGCAGGTCGAGCAGCGTCGGGACCGCGCTGTGACCGTCGAGCGTCGAGAGGCGCAGCATCGGCCGGTGGTAGATCGCGAGCGAGCGGACCCCGCTCGGCGAGAGCACCGGCTCCGGAAAGAAGACACCGTCTTTGTCGTCGCCCTGCGGCAAGCCGGGCGCGAAGCGCATCTGCCCCAGCCGCTCCCAGGTGTAGCCGTCCTCGGAGAGCGCGAGCGTGATGCGCGGCCCGTCGGGTCCGAACGCGGTATAGACCATCACGTAGCGGTCGATCGCCGGGACGAAGGTGACCCGCGGATCTTCGCAGCCCATCCCGCCGGGGACGGTCCGCAGCTCGTACGGCTGCTCCGGCTGCAAGGCGTAGCCGAGCTTCTCGAAGTGCACCTGCTCGCCGTCGCGCTCGCCCCGGTAGAGCCCGACGCGCGAAACGTTCCCGGCCGCGACGACGCGCGGGTAGAGCAGCCACGTGCCGTCACGCGCGGTGGCCCCGGCCGGGTTGAGGACGCCCTCGACCTGCTCGGGCGTCCCGTCAGGGCTCAGCACGACGCCGAGTCGGGTGATCGTGCCGTCGAAGCGCGCCAGCGCATCCAGCATCATCGGCGGGCCAAACCTACCACCAGCTCATGCGGAGTCATACCCGCCCGGGCGGCGAGCTCGTCGACGTCGTCCGCCGCACCGATCAACTCTTCGACGTCGGCCGCCTCGCCGGTGGCCCGCGTCGTGTACTGCATGCCTATCGAGAGAATATCGTCACTCCCAGCCAAAGTCTTCGGCAAACCGTCGCCGTATCCGCAACGCAAGACGGAAACCGAACGGTCACCGGCGACCGCAACCTCGCCGTAGCCGGCCCAGCCCAGCTCGCCCGGCGGGTAGCGGCGAACCAGCGGCCCGCGCACGCGCAGCGCGCAGCGGGTCGCGACCGGCGCCCCCAAGCGCGCCCCGAACAACCCGATCCCAATCCGCAAGCGATCGGCGGCCAGCGCGGGGCGGGCCGCCGCCGTGCTGGCCAGGTCGAACCCGACGACCGGCACCCCGGCCGCCAGCAGCGTCCGCCGCGCAGCCTCGAACCCCGCCAGCAGCGCCGCGTTCCGGGCCGGCGCGATCAGATGGGTCCACAACTCGACGGCCAGGCCGCCGGCGGCGAGCGACGCGGCGAAGGCCGGGACGTCGGCCGGCCGGATCGTCGACCAGCCGGCGGCGTCGAGCACGCCGACCCGCACGGTCAGCCCGCCCCGCTGGGCGGCGGCCGCCGCGGCCTCGGCGACTGCCGGTCCGGTCGAGACGTTGGGGATCCCGCCCAGCGCCAGGACGCGATCGAGTCGGCCCGGCGGCGCGTCCGCCAGCAACCGGATCGGCTTGGTCGTGGCGGACCGCAGCGCCGCCAGCTCGTCGTCGTCGGCGACCAGGTAGGACTCGACCAGGTCGTCCAGCTCGCGGGCCAGTAGCCGCGCCCCCCAGCCGTAGCCGTCGGCTTTGACGACGGCGGCGACCGGTGCGCCGAGCGCGGCGAAAGCGGCGGCGTTGGCGCGCAGCGCCGGGCCGTCGAGCTCGATCGCCGGCAGCACTAGTGCAGGGTCGTCGCCGCGATCGCATCGCCCGAGGGCGAGACGACCTCGACCCGGGCACCCGGCCGGTAGACGATGTTCGGGACGATCCAGATGGTGAAGGTCCGGTAGGCCTTGGGCGCCGGCTCGCCACCCGCCAGCGGTCCACGTTCGAAGGCGACGATCCGGACGCGGTCGCTGTTGGCGCGGATCGACTCGACGATCTGGGTCCAGCCCGTCTCCTTGTGCGGCCCCATCAGGAGCACCACGGCGAACTCCTTGCGGAAGTCGACCGGGGCGGCGATCTCGAGGGTGTCCAGCGCGTGCTTGTCCCGCAGGACGACGACCTCGGCCGTTCCGAGGACGGGCGTCGTCCCGCTGCTCTGCTGATTGACCCGCACCTCCCGGCAGCCGACGAGGGCGACGGCCAACACGAGGGCGGCGCACACTCGCCGCATCGGCACCGAGCGTTCGACGGGCCGCGGCGAGGATACCCCGCCACGGCGACGGAAGTCGTAGCCATGTTGAGCCTGCTGCCGCTCCTGGTGGCGCTCGCGATCGACCCGTCCCCGGCCGCCACCCTCGAGCCCGCTGCGCCGACGCCGCTGACCGAGATCGGGCACACGCACGCGCTCCCGGTCTGCACGACGATCGTCGCGCACGCGAACGGCGCGATCAGCGCCGCGCTGGAAGACGACCGCGGCTTGGCGGTCCTGGCGGCGAACCTGCGCGCAACGGATTTCGACAAGCTCAACGATCTGCAGCGGCGCAACGCAATCGAAGCGCTGCTGAATCAGGCCACCGCGGTACGCCTCGGCGCGCACGGCGCGTACGACGAGATCAAGCGCTTGCGCGAGTACGCGCAGAACTCGAGCGATCCGACCCGCAAGGCCGAGCTCAAGGCGTTCGCCGATGCCTTGGGCGGGGCGCTCGCGCGGCAGGACAAAGCGGCCGCCGACTTCGTCGGGTCGGTCGTCGTCATGAACGGCCGCCAGGACCGCGCCGACGTCGCCGCCATCACCGACACCAGCAACGCGAACTCGGCCACCACGGCGCAGCAGCAAGTCGCCTACGCGCAGCAGCAGCAGTTCCACGGCGGGATCGCGCCGGCGGTGCAGCCGGGGGAGTTCGACAAGGTCTTCGCCCAGATCGGGGCCGCGCTGAACGAGCGCACCGCGGGGATCCTGCATGACGAAGGGATCGCCGCGGACCACAGCCTCGGCGCGACGACCGGCTGCTGACACACCGAAGTCGTAACGACCCCTCGGCGTTCGCGGTACGCTCTCGACGATGTTCCGGGCCATCTGGCTGACCCTCCGATGAGGTCGACCCTCTCGCGCGTCGACGGTGACGCGGCGCCCGTCGGCCTGGGGGCCGGCTGGCGCGGCAGGCTGGCCGACTATTACGAGCTGACCAAACCGCGCATCATCGTCCTGCTGCTGATCACGACCTACGCGGCGATGCTGATGGCCGCGCGGGGGATCCCGAACCTGGCGCTGACCCTGTGGACGCTGCTGGGCGGCGCGCTCTCGGCCGCCTCGGCCGGCGCGATCAACTGCGTGTGGGATCGCGACATCGACCGGCTGATGAACCGCACCAAGCTGCGACCCGTCGCGCGCGGAGCGATCGGCCCGCGCGCCGCGCTCGTCTTCGCCGCCGCCGCGCAGAGCATCGCCTTCGCCATCCTCTACCTGCTGGTGAACCCGCTGGCCGCCTGGCTCGCGCTGGCAGGGAACGTCTACTACGTCGTGATCTACACGATGTGGCTCAAGCGCGTCACGCCGTTGAACATCGTGATCGGGGGGGCCGCCGGCGCCGTCCCGCCGCTGGTCGGCTGGGCCGCGGTGACCGGTCACCTCGGCTCGCCGGCGTTCGCGCTGTTCGCGGTCATCTTCTTGTGGACGCCGCCGCACTTCTGGGCGCTCGCGCTGATGACCAACGTCGACTACGAGCGCGCCGGCATCCCGATGCTCCCCAACGTGGCCGGCATCGCGCGCACCAAGCGTGAGATCGTGATCTACTCGCTGGTGCTGGTCGCCGTCTCGCTGGCCTTCTTCCCGCTCCACGTGCTCGGGCCGTGTTACGGCGGCTGCGCGCTGATCCTGGGCGCGGTCTTCCTGTGGGACGCGTGGAAGGTCTCCGGCGACTCGACCAAACGCTACGCGCGCGTGCTGTTCAAGTACTCGCTGCTGTACCTGGCGCTGATGTGCGTTGCGATGGTGGCGGATCGCGTGATCTAGTCGTGGTCGACGAGGTGCGCGCCGCCGAGACGACGACGGTCATGGGGCACCGGCTCGATCCGGGTACGCGCCCGCTGCTGTTGACGCTCGGCCTGGGCGTGTTCGCCGGCGCGCTGGATCTGGGCGTCCTCTCGCCGGCGCTGCCGGCGTTGGGCGCGCAGTTCGCGGTCGGCCCGAGCGCGCTGGCCTGGGTGTTCACGCTCTACCTGCTGGCCAACGTCGTCGCGATCCCGATCGCCGCGACGTTGGCCGACCGCAACGGCCGGCGCGGCGTCTACATCGCCTGCGTGGCGATCTTCGGCGCCGGCAGCGTGCTCGCGATCGCGGCGCCGAGCTATGGTATCTTCCTCTTGGCGCGCGCGATCCAAGCGATCGGCGCGGGCGGCATCTTCCCGGTCGCGACGGCGGCGATCGCCGACCGCGTCCCGGCCGAGCGGCGCGGCGCGGCGCTCGGCCTGGTCGCGGCGACTTGGGGCGTCGCGGCGGTGATCGGACCCGCCTTCGGCGGCGCGGTCACCCGCCTGGTCTCCTGGCACTGGGTCTTCGTGCTGAACGTCCCGCTGGCGATCGTGGTGATCGTGCTGGCGCGCCGGTACGTCCCGGCGACGGCGCCCCGCACGCGCGGGCCGCTCGACGTGAACGGGATCGTCACGCTGACGATCGGGTTGCTCGCGCTGATGAGCCTGCTGACGCGGCTCTACACGGTCGACGGCGTCGTCGATCCGACCCGCGCCTGGACGCTGGTCGCGATCGGAGTGCTCGCTTTCGCGCTGTTCGCGGCGGCCGAGCGGCGCGCCGCGCAACCGGTGATCCCGCCGGCCTTCTTCCGCGACCGCCAGCTGGTGGCGACCTACCTGCTCGAGCTGCTCATCGGCGCGCTCGAAGGCGCGCTCTTCTTCATCCCGGCTGCGCTGGTCGCCGGCGAACATCTCGGGTATGCCGCCGCCGGCGGCGTCGCCGCGCTCGGTGCGATCTGCTTCGTCGCGGTGATCCCGCTGGCGGGCCGCGCGCTCGACGTCGTCGGCAGCCGCGCGGTCCTCGCCGTCGGGACGGCGCTGACCGCGGCCGGTCTGGCGATCTTCGCCCTCGGCTTCGCGCACCTCGCGCTCGCGCTGGTGGCGATGGTCGTCGCCGGCGTCGGTTTCGGCGCGCTGCTCGGCGCGCCGACCCGCTACATCGTCAGCGGCCGCGTCGCCAGCGACCAGCGCGCCTCGGCCGTCGGCTTGCTCTCGATCGTGCTGATCATCGGCCAGATCGTCGGCGGCTCGCTGGGTGGCGGCGTCGCCAGCTCCCACGGCGCGCTCGTCGCCGGCTATCGCATCGCCTATCTGGTCTTCGCTGCCGTCGCGATCGTCGCGACGCTGCTGACCTTCGCCCTCGCCTCCCGCTCCGCCGAACGCGCAAGGACCCCTGCATCGTGAGACTTTTTCGTGGACTCGTCGTCGCCGGGCTGATCGTCGCCTACGCGCTGGCGATGTTGGGCAGTTGGACGCGCATCAACGGCGCCGGGATGACCTGCCCCGACTGGCCGCTCTGCCACGGCGCGGTGGTGCCGGTGCTGCAGGGCGGGGTCGTGCTGGAATGGCTGCACCGTCTGCTCGCTTTCTGCGAGACCTTCGTGGTGGCGGCGCTGGTCGTGACCGGCCTGCGCTTACGGGCGGCGATCCCCGCCTTGGTCCCGATCCTGATCGCGGTGGCGGCCGTGTTCGTGCTGCAAGTGCTGCTCGGCGGCGCGACGATCTTCCTCGCGAACAGTCCCCTCTCGGTGATGTTCCATTGGGGCGCCGCAACCTTGTTGCTGGCGTCCTTGACCTCGCTCGCGGTGGTCGCCTTCGCCTACGATCCGTCGCGGCCGGCGCCAACGTTTGCATGGCGGCGCGGAACGACGCCGCTGCTGATCGCGACCGTCTGCGCCTTCGCCGCGATGTGCGCCGGTGCGTTCGTCAGCTCGAGCGGCGCGGGCCTGGCCTGCCCGAGCGTCCCCGGCTGCGACGCGGCGTTCTTCGGTCAAACCCTCCCGCAAGCGCTCCAGATGACGCATCGGCTGCTCGCCGCGGCGCTCGTCCTGTGCGCCGTCGTGGCGGCGGCCCTGCTCCCCCGCTCGAAGCGGCGCGCGACGGCGGCGCTCCGGGTAGCGCTGGTCCTGCTGGCCGCCCAGATCACGCTCGGTGTGCTCAACGTACTCTGGTCGCTGCCGACCGCGCTGCGCGAAGCGCACGCTGCGAACGCGCTCGCGACCTTCCTCGCCTTCGTGGTCGCAACCGGGTACGCGTCGCTCGAGGGAGATCCGGCCGCGTAGTCCGTATCCAGCGGGCTCTTACGCATGAACCGGCATTTCCAGGATTGCCGAGGCAACGTCATCGACGTTGGTTTCAAGAGCAAAGTGGCCGGTGTCCAGAAATCGAACGTCCGCCTGTGGCACGTCGCGCTTGAACGCCTCGGCGCCGGGTGGAATGAAGAAGGTGTCGTTCTTTCCCCAGATGGCCAGCAATGAGGGTTGGTGCGTGCGCAGGTAGTGCTGATACAGCGGGTAGCGTTCGATATTCGCGTTGTAGTCGAGCTTCAGGTCGGTCTGAAGATCGATCATCCCCGGCCGGGCCAGGAGGGCCGCATCCAGCCAATACGCCTCGGGCTCGATCGTGGCGGGCTCGCTCACCCCTTGAAAATAGGACTCGCGGACCCCATCGAGTGACATCCGTTCCTTGATTGTCTCGCGAATGGCCGTTGACGGCTGCCTCCAATAGGCGCGCAGCGGAGCCCAAGGACCGGCACCCAGGCCTTCCTCGTAGGCGTTGCCGTTCTGCGAGACGATTGCGGTAATGCGCTCCGGATTGGCGACCGCCAGATTGAAGCCGACGGGTGCGCCGTAATCGAACACGTACATCGCAAAGCGTCGTAGCGAAAGTTCGTTCACGAAGCCCTGGATCGTCTCGGTCAGACCGGCAAACGTATATCGATAGCCCGCTCCCTCGTCGATCGTCGTAAACCCGAACGAGGGCAGATCCGGCGCAATCAGGTGAAATCGGCCCGCCAGCTTGGGCAGAAGACGGTCGCCGGCCCCACTCGGACGGTCGAATGACGGACCTTCGGCACTCAGATCTGCTCGGCGAAGATCTTGCGCGCCAGGCGCTGCAAGAGCCACGCGCCGGCGCCGAAGATGACCAGGACGATCGCCAGATCTTCCAGGCCCGAGAAACCCGCGACCCGGTTGCCGCAGACGGCGACGGCCGCCTTCGAGAGCTCGAAATCCAGCCGCGCCAGCGGGTTGGAGGCCCGCGACTCGACCGCCAGCAGCCGCGCGCTGACGTCAGCGGGATTCCAGGCGGCTTCATCGATGGAGTCGACGATCGTGCCGTGCGGGTCGATGAACACGGTGCGCTCGGTGTGGATCAGGCCGAGGCGCGGATCGGCGAACGGGTCGATGCCGAAGCGCGCGTCGAAGTCGAGCACGGTGTTCGGATCGCCGGTGCCCAGCGTCCAGTGCTTGGCGTCGGCGCCGAACAGCGCGCCGTACCGGGCCAGCACGGCCGGCCGGTCGTAGCTTGGATCGAGCGTCATCTCGACCAGGTGGTAGGGACCGTTGGCGAAGCGCGTCTGCAGCACGCGAAAGTTGCTCGAGATCAGCGGGCACTCTTTAGGGTCGCGACAGCGGGTGTAGATGAAGGCCAGGACGACCGACTTGCCGCGGAACGCGGCGAAGTCGAAACGGTGCCCGAGCTGGTCGACGAAGTGGTCCGCCGGCATGCGGTCACCGACGTTGAGCGGATGGACGATGCGCACGGCGCTCGGCGGCGCCGCTTGCGGGATGATGCGCAGGTCGTCGAGCGGCAACCCGCCGGTCCGCTGCCCGTCCTCGTCGACGAGCGCGACGATGCGGTCGCCCGCATGCAACGCCGTCGGGCGCAGGCTCGGCGGGAGCCGGAACAGCGTCGTCTGCGCGGGCTTCGAGCCGATCGCATCGCAGCGCACGATCGCCTGCCGCCGTTCGGGCAACACGCTGAGCACGATGCCGCTGACGCGCAGCGGGTGGGCCGAAGCGGCTCGGCCCCCGAGCATCGCCGTCACCAGGAGGCTGCACACAACAAGACGAGTCCACTGCCGGTTCATCGTTATCGCGCTCGCTTCGAGACGGCGCTGCGAACTACCGCCGAGACTGCCCAGAGGAAGGAGCGGTCCCGCCGGACTCGGCAGCGAATGCTCGGCGCATGAGGCGCCAGCAGCAGGCGTGGCATGGCTCGGGCGTCGCCCGGCGCGCTTGGACGCGCGCCGAACGCCGCGTCGTGCTGCGCGGCTTCTTCGGACGCTTGACCATCGCGATCGAGCCGTTGATCGTCGCCGTGTTCTTCGCGCTCTTGCCGATCGGGATGCTGCTGCGCGGACAGGAGATCGTGCTGCTGCTCACGCCGATCTTCGCCTTCGCCGCGCTCGCCTTCTTGGCATACGCGATCGTGCTGATCGTGCCGCCGGCCCGCGCGGTGCTCGAGACGTTCGCGCCGATCTACACGGTCGACGGCTACGTTCGCTACCGCACGGCGCCCGCGGCGCACCCGAAATATTACGTCGCCGTGTTGACCGCCGACCGTGAGACGCTCGGCGAATGGCCGCTGCGCGAGTGGCCCTCCTCGATCGGGGAACGCGTCCTGTGGCCGGTCCTGGTCGAGTTCAGCCCACACGGCGGCATCCATCGGATCGATGGCCGGACGACCGGCGTCCTGCCGACCGAAACCACGCCGCTGGGCATCGGCATCGCCCGCAACGCGGAGCACCGAGCCTCGCCCTTCCAGTAGGACTGGGGCCGCTAGGTGGCCGGGCCGCGCAGTTGCGCGAGGACGCCGGCGATGTCGCCCATCCCCCAATGCTCGGCCAGCAGCCCGTTCTGCACGCGGAAGATATCGCACGACGTGAAGCGCAGCGGACGGCCGGTCGGAGCGATCCCGAAATACGTTCCGCCGTGCGTCCCGGTGTAGACGAAGCTCGCCGCCACCTTGTCCGCGGTGATGACCGAGGTTTCCACGGCGACCTTGAGATCCGGGATGCCCGCCAGCCGCGCCGCGAAGAAGTCGACCGACCGTTGCTTGGGCGACTTAGTGTTCGCCGGCGGCGGCCCGGTCGCCGCGCTCATCTGATGGTTGACGTAGTCCTCGGCGAACAAGGCGGCAAAGGCCACCATATCGTGCGCGGACAACGTCGCGGCGAACCGGTCGACCAGCGAACCGGCCTGCGCCCGAACCGGGCCGGGCACGGCGAGCGCGGATGCTCCGATGAGCGCTGCGCCCGCGATGAGCGACCGGCGATCCATCACGATTCCGTTAGAACGTGCTGGGCGGCAGGTCGATCTTCGCCGAGTCGGCGGCGGGCCAGACGTGCCCGAAGTCGGACGATATCTCGACGAACGCGCCCTGCATGATCGCGAGCAGGACGGCCCCCACCAGCATCACCCGCACGCCATTAGCGATGCCGACTGACTGCGGGACGAGTTTTTCGTCGCCCGGCGCCTCGCCCTCCTTGATCGGTGCATCGTGGCTCATGCGTGTACTCCCAGGATTTTGAGGGCGGCCAAGAGCGCCAAGACGCAGCCGAACGCCATCAGGCCGAGTAAGAGTTTGGTCACGTCCGCGTCGAGCCCACGGGCCGCCCAATCGTTCTTCAATTGGACGATCGCGGTGACTCCGACCAGGATCGCGCCCGCGAAGGCGACCCCTCTTTCGACTAGTGCTTCGGTCATTCGCTCACCATAGATAGAAGAGGAAGAACAGCGCGACCCAGATGACGTCGACGAAGTGCCAGTACAGCGTCCCGGCGGTCAAGCCGAAATACTTCGAGCCCGTGTACACCCCACGATTCGCCTGGATGCCCAGGATGGTCAGGTAGCACACGCCGATGAAGACATGAAAACCGTGCAGACCGGTCAAGGTGAAGAACGACGCACCCATCGTGCTGCCGGCCCAAGTGATTCCGACGACCGAGTACTCGTGCGCTTGACCGAGCAGGAAGCCGATGCCCAGCACGATCGTCGCGATGAGCCAGCGGTTGAACTTCTGCTTGTTGAGGTGCTTCCAGTTCTCCAGCGCGAAGTGCATCGTCACCCCTGAGCCGAACAGCACGATCGAGTTCATCGCCGCGAAGCTCGTATCGAACCAGGGGAGCTGGTGACCGTCGACCATGGGCGGCCAGGTCGGGGCCGACGTGCGCAGGTAGATGTACGCGAAGATGAACGCCGAGAACAGGATGCAGTCGCTGATGAGGAACAGCATGAACCCCACCAGCCGAATGCTGCGCGTTTCGGCGTAGACAGGGTCGACGTCACGGTAGCGGACCGCGACGAGGTCATGGCCGGAAACGTGCACTGCCGCAGCGGCCATCCGTTACGCTCCGGCGCCGGCGGGCTGGGCCATCACGACCGCGCCGTACTCGGGGTAGGGTGCGACGACGTTGTCGGTATTGCGGTACGGCATCGGCTGATCGAAGTCGTACGGGCGGTCGAACACGTTGGGGATCTTCTTGAAATTGTAATACGGTGGCGGCGAGTCGATCGTCCACTCGAGCGTGCGCGCCCCCCACGGGTTGATGCCGGCGATCTTGCCGTGCTTGATGCTCCAGATCACGTTGAACGCCAGCAGTCCGATCGACGCCGCCATCAGGAAGGAGAAGCCGGTCTCGAACTGGTTCCAGAACTGCGCGTCCGGGAAGGCCTTGGCGAAGTACTCGTAGGTCGCGTAGCGGCGCGGCATCCCCTCGAGCCCGAGCCAGTGCATCGGCATGAACGTCCCGTTGAGGCCGATGAAGAACAGCCAGAAGCCGATGTGTCCGAGCCGCTCGCTCATCAGCCGGCCGGTCGCCTTCGGGTACCAGTAGGGGACGGCGGCGAGAAAGCCCATCACCGAGCCGCCGGCCACCACATAGTGGAAGTGCGCGACGATGAAGGTCGTGCCGTGCGCGTGGAGATCGACCGGGACCGAGGCCAAGAAGATGCCGGTGATCCCGCCGAAGGTAAACGTGATCAGGAAGCCCAGCGCGTAGAGCATCGCCGTCGAGAAGTAGATTCGCCCGCCCCACAGCGTCGCTACCCACGAGAAGATCTTGATCCCGGTCGGGATGCCGATCGCGTAGGTCAGGATCATGAACGGCAGCTGCAGCCAGGGAGCCAGGCCGCTGGGGAACATGTGGTGCGCCCAGACGGTGAAGGACAAGATCGCGATCGCCATCGACGAGAACGCGATCATCTTATAGCCGAAGATCGGCTTGCGCGAGAAGGTCGAGATCACTTCCGAGATCACGCCGAACGCCGGGATGATGAAGATGTAGACGGCCGGGTGCGAGTAGAACCAGAACATGTGCTCGTAGAGGACCGGGCTGCCGCCCCGGGCCGGATCGAAGAACGGCACCTTGAACACGTGCTGCAGGAAGAGCGCACCGACCGCCGCCGAGAGCGCGACCGTGGCCATCATGTTCATCAGCGCGGTCGCGAAGGTGGCCCAGACGAAGAGCGGCATGCGGGTCCAGGTCATCCCGGGGGCCCGCATCATGATGACCGTCGTCATGAAGTTGAGCCCGGTCATCGTCGAGCTGATCCCGACCGTGAAGATCGCCGCGCACCAGAGCGCGCCGGCCGTTCCGTCCAACAGTGAGACCGGCGGATACTCGGTCCAGCCGGCGTGCGGCCCGCCCCACAACATCGAGCTGAACAGCAGGATCGCCGCGATCGGTACGATCCAGAAGCTCACCATGTTGAGCCACGGAAAAGCGACGTCGCGCGCGCCGATCTGGAGCGGCATGACGAAGTTGCCGAGCGCCCCGGTCACCAGCGGGATCAGCACCAGCCAGACCATCGCCGTGCCGTGCATGGAGAACATCTCGTTGTAGGCAGTGTTGCTCATGATCGCGCCCTTGGGGTCGGTCAACTGCAGGCGGACGAGCTCCGCGAACGACCCGGCGATGAGCATGATGAGCAGGCCGGTGAAGAAGTACTGGAACCCGATCACCTTGTGGTCGAGCGAAAAGACATACTTACGAACGAATCCTTCCGGTGCTGGATGGATGTGATCGTGTACGTCGTGGGCTTCGTGCGTCGTACTCGTGGCGGCGTGCATCAGCGATCTCTCTTACTGGGCTACTTGAGACTGGTGAGGTAAGCGACGAGGTTGGCGATGTCTTTGCCGGCCAGCCCGTTGGCCTGCGCGTTGGGCATCGTGCCGATCGGTCCGGTGAACCCGTTCTGCAAGATCGCCGCGATGTGAGCCGACGTCGGCGTCTGGCCGGTCACCAGGGTCGGATGCGCCGGATCGTCGGTGATGTGCAGCAGGCCGGGGCCGACCAGCTTCTGGTCGAACGGTGCGATCTGGTGGCAGGCGGCGCACTTCTGGGCGAAGAGCGCTTTGCCCGCGAGGGCGGTGCCACCGCTGAGGTCGACCACGCCCCCGCCGGCCGCGGCAGCCTGCTTCTTGGCATCGAGCCATTTGTTGAAGGCGGCCACCGGCTCGATGATGAGCTTCCCTTGCATCTTGCTGTGGTCGATGCCGCAGAACTCCGAGCACACGATGTCGTACGTTCCGCTGCGCAGCGGAGTGAAGTTGAGGTTCTGCACCAGCCCCGGCACGGCGGCTTGTTTGAGCCGAATCTCCGGGACCCAGAACTGGTGGATCACGTCGGACGAGGTGATCAGGACGCGCACCGGCACGTTCAGCGGCAGATGCATCGGCTCGGTCTTCGAGAAGACCGACGTCTTCAAGCCGGGGTAGCGGAATTCGAAATAGAACTGATGGCCGATGACTTCGGTCGTCAATCCGGTCGCGCTGCCGACGCCGAACTGGATCTTGTACCACACGACGATGCTGAGCCCGGTCAGGACGATCAGCAGCAGCGTCGGCAGCGCCGTCCACCAAAACTCGAGCGTCGGCGCATCGTGAATCGGGACGCCGACCGCATCCGGCGCGTCGCTCGCACGAGCGCGGAACGCGATCGCGAAGTAGATCACATATCCGGTGACGTAGATGCAGATCGCGCCGCCGAACACCGCCATGAACTTGAAGAGTCCGTCGATGTCGTAGGTGACGTTGGCGACCGGATTTGTGGAACCCGGCATGATCCAGTCGATCGACCCGAACAGGAAGTACCACGCGTTGGCGAGGCTGATCAAGGTCAAGACGAGCGTCACCGACCAGAAGCCGGGCCCGAGACCTTTCAAACGAACCTGCTGCGGGCTGGGTGCGGTCCCGTGAGCCAAACGTTATCTCCCCGTGGTCGGCGTACTAGTAGCGCGCCGACGGCACGTTTCCCTGGCCTGGGGTTTGGACTATTGTGCGGAATCGCCGCGCGCGGCGCGCGGACTTCTCTCGGAACCGCCCGCCTGCTCGGGAGGGGGAGGGCCGGCCGGCGCGGCCGCGGCGAAGCGCCGCACCTGCAGGTCGAGGTTGGTGAGCGCCGTGCCGACGACGACCGCCTGCGCGCCCGCCGCGAAGGCGGCGCGCAGGTCGTCGGGCGAGCCGACGCCGCCCTCGCAGATCGCGAACGCCCCGCTCGCCGCGCAGCTGGCGACGAGCTCGAGCGCCGGCAGACGCGTGCCCTGCGTCCCCGGCGTGTAGCCGCACAAGGTCGTCGCGACCACGTCGGCACCGGCGGCGGCGGCGGCATGCACGTCCTGCGCGCTGGCGCAGTCGGCCATCGCGAGCGCGCCGCGCGCGTGGATCGCCGCGATCGCGGCGGCGACGTCGCGGCCGTCCGGTCGCGGTCGCGACGTTGCGTCGAAGGCGACGATCTCGGCGCCGGCGGCGACCACCTCCGCGATCTCGCGCTCGCTGGGCGTGATGAACGGGCCGTAACCGGGATAGGTGCGCTTGACGATGCCGATCAGTGGGACGCTCAGCGCCTGGCGCACCGCGCCGATCCGCGCCAGCCCCTCGACCCGCAGCCCGGCGGCGCCGTTGGCGACGGCGACCCGCCCGAGCAGCGCGATCGCCTCCGGCGCGTTCAGCGGTGAGTCGGCTTCGGCTTGGACCGAGACGATGAGCCCGCCGCGCAGCGCGGCGAGGACGGCGTTCACGGCGGCGTCGTGATCCGGCTGGGCGCCGTGAGGCCGGCGTCGGCGAAGGCGAGCAGCGCGGCACCGACCGCCGCATCGTGGCGCGGATCGACCACGACCGCGACCGGCGCCGCCGCGGCCAACCGCTGGCGCAGGCGCGCCCGGAAGGGCTCGCCGGCGATCAGCCCGCCGGCGAAGGCGACCCGAACCTCGCGCTCCTGGGCGTCGAGCCGCGCGATCGCGGTCGCGGCCAGCTCGACCAGCGCCGCCGCGGCCGTCTCGACGATCGCCGTGGCATCCGAGTCGCCCAAGCGCGCCGCATCGAAGACGACCCGCGCGTAGCCCGCCAGCGCGTCGTGCCGGAGCCGGCCCTGGACGACGGCCGTGGCCAGCGCGCGCAGGCTGGGGCGGTCGAAGTACGCCAGTGCCGCGTCGCCCAGCGGATGACGCCGGCCGGCGTCATCGGCGCGCATCGCGGCCGCCAGCGCGTCGCGCGCGACGGCGAAGGCGCTCCCGGCGTCGCCGAACGGGAAGCCCCACCCGCCGACCAGGACGCTGCGCCCATCCCCGTCCTCACCGTAGGCGACCGAACCGGTCCCGGCGATCACGACGACCGCGGGCCGGGTCGGGACGGCACCGGCCAGCGCGATCGGCGCGTCGTGCCCGACCCGCACGACGCGAGCCCGCACGGTCGGCAGGACGCCGTCGAAGTCCGCGTCCCAACCGGAGAGCCCGACGTGGACTGCCTCGAGCTCGGTGTCCCGCGCGAAGCCGCCCGCGGTCAACGCAGCCTCGACCGCGGCGGCGACCGCATCGGCCGCGACCCGCGCGCCGGGCGGCGTGCCGACGTGGGCGGCCGGTCCGGCCTCGCCGCGGCCGGCGAGCACCCCCGTCTCGGTCAGGACGACCGCGAGCGTCGACGACTGACCGCCGTCGACGCCGGCGAAGTAGCGCATCGGCTTTAGGGCACCGCGGTCAGGGCCGCGTACTCATCGGCGGCGCGCTCGCGGGCGCGGCGATCGCCCAGGCGCGCGATCTCACCGATCGCTTCGCGGTGGTGATACAGCTCGTGGGCGATCGCGCGGTCGATCGCCTCGCGCACGGCGCACGACGACCCGGTCGGCAACGCGCGCCGGTTGACCCGAATCGTCGGCCCGCTCGGGTCGTACTCGGCGATCAGCACGGTCGCGCCCCAGCCGCCGAGATCGACCACCTCGACCTGCACGCCGTAGGTCGCGGCCAAGCTGCGGACGTCAGGCACGGACCGGCTCGGGTCGCCGCAGATCGACGCCGTCGGCGACCAGCCGCGCCCGCAGCGCCTGCGGGTCGAGCGCGCGCGGGCTGACGTCGGCGCGGTGCGCGAGCGCCGCCGCCGTCCCCGCCGCCTGCCCGAGCGTCATCACGGTCGGCGTCAGCCGGGTCGAGGCCAGCGCCTCGTGGGTCGTCGAGATGCAGCGGCCGGCGACCAGCAGATCCTCGATCCCCACCGGGAGCAGGCAGCGGTACGGGATCTCGTACGACGCGCCCGGCGCGAGCCGGTGGGTCGTCGTCCCGCTGCCGCTGGGATTGTGGATGTCGATCGGATAGGCGCTGCGCGCGACCGCGTCGGGGAAGGTGCGCGCGTGCAGCACGTCGTCGGCGGTCAGGGTGTAGTCGCCGACGATCCGGCGCGACTCGCGCACGCCGATCTGCGTCGCCGTCGCCGCCAAGCGTGCTTGCGCGAAGCCCGGCACGTCGCGCTGGAAGAACGCCACCAACTGCATGACCTGCGCGCGCGCTTCGACTTCGGCGTGGGTCAGCGCGTCGGGATCGAGCGGATCGATGTCGACGACGCGCGTCATGTTGACCGTCACCTCATCGGGATACGGCGTGGCGAAGAACGAGACCAGCTCGCGCGGCACGGTGACGTCGCCGCGCGCGCGCGCCGCGTCCCACAGCTCGTACAGCCCGGCGACCGCCGTCAGGGCGCTCGCCGTGCGTTCGTGCGTCTTGAGCGAGCTGCGCAGCTGATCGGGGTGATGGCGCACGTACGCCGCCAGCGCTTCGACGTCGACGTGCGAGAGCCGGAACATCAAACTGGCAGGCTGCACGCGACCGCGTGCATCGCCCTGTTGCGTCGGCACGCCGGCGCTGGCCGCGACCGAGGCGTCGGCGGTCGAGTCGATCGTGCGCCGCGCCCGCAGCGTGCGGATCCCGCCGACGGTCGCGACGCGTACGCCGGCGACCCGGCCGGCCGAGACGATCGTCTCGAGGAACCACGCGTGCACGAGCAGCGCGACGTTGCTCTCGGTCATCATCTCGAACAGCAGCGCCTTGTGCAGCTCGGGATCGAACGGCGTGATCGTCGGGACGTAGTCGGAGGCGTCGTGGACGTGGCCGGGCGAACCACCGCGCGCGATCAAGCGCTCGACCATCTCCTGCGCGATCCCGCCGACGATCCGCTCGGTGCCGGAGTGGAAGGTCATCCACGGGCCGACCATCGCCGCGGTCGCCGTCCCGCCGAGGAAGCCGTAGCGCTCCACCAGCAGGACCCGCGCGCCGGTGCGCGCCGCAGCCAGGGCCGCCGCGCAGCCGGCGTTCCCACCGCCGACGACGAGGACGTCGTATTCGCGCATTCCCGGCCGAGGTTCGCGAGCCCGCACGTTCCGTCCGCCCCAGGGTGTGCGCCGCGCCCGGCGGAGGCGACGCGCCGGCTGCGAACCTCTCCGGGATGCGCCGTTCCGACTTCTTGGCTCTTGCCGGCGCGGCGACCGCGGCTCCGACCGCCAGCCAGCCACCGTTCGCCCAGCCGTCGGACGCCGATCCGTTCGTGGCGCTCGAGAAGCACGGCGGCGGCCGCCTGGGCGTCGTCGCGCGCAACCTCGGCAGCGCCGAGCGGCTCGCGCACCGCGGCGCCGAGGCGTTCCCGCTCGGTGGCCTCTGGCGTCTCCCGTTGGTGATGGCGGTGCTGGCTCGGGTCGACGCCGGCGACAACCGCCTCGACCGCCAGGTCGCCTTCGGCCCTTCGGATCTCGAGCCCGGGAGCACGCTGGACCGGCGGTATTCCACCGGCGGTATTCTGACGTTGGGCCGGCTGTGCGCGTACGCGATCTCGTACGGCGACGACAGCGCGGCCGATCTGCTCGCGCCGCTGGTCGGCGGACCGGCCGCGGTGACCGCCTACCTGCGCTCGATCGGGATTCGCGGCGTCCGCGTCGACCGGCTCGCGCGCGAGCGCCCGCCGCGCGCCGACCCGCACGACGTGCGCGACACGGCGACACCCGACTCGATGGCGCACTTGCTCGAACAAGTGGGGAGCGAGTCGCCGCTGTCGGACGATTCGACCGCGCTGCTGCTCGACTGGATGCGTACGAACGCGAACGGACGCGGACGGCTGCGCGCCGGCGTCCCGGCCGACTGGAGTGTCGCGGACGTGAGCGGCGGCGCGGCGAACGCCGTCAACGACGCGGGCCTGCTCACGCCGCCCGGCTCCCCGATCGCCATCGCCTGCTTCACGCTCGACTTCGACGGCCAGGGCGACGCGAACGCCGCGATCGCAGCGTGCGCGCGCACCGTCGCCGCTCGCTTCGCAGGCGCGTAATCGTCGTCAGGCCGCCGGCGGGGCCGCCGCGGGGAAGGTTTCGACGAAGCGCAGGAAGCGCGCCAAGTGGCGGTCGGACGCGACCAGCGTCCCTTTGCGAAAGCGGATCGTGTCGAGCACGACAGCGTCTTCGGCCGCGAGCTTCTGGATGAACGCGTGCAGCGCCGCGAGACGATCGGAGATGCCCTTCGCCGTCGCGGGGACGCCGAAGACATAGTAGCCGATCGACGCCTCGGCGGAGATCGGCGTCCCGGTGAACAGCATGTATTGATCGTCGCCGCCCGGCACGCGCAGCCGCTGCGCGAACGTGTTCGGCCCGGTGATGCGGCCGTGGTGCACGTGCATCGGCGATTCGGTGCGGTATTCGAGCGCGTATTCGCTAACCTCCAGCTCAGCCGGCGCCATCGCCGCCGACAGACCGTGGAGCGCGCGCAGGTGTTGGAAATCGACGCCGTTGGAGACGGCGATCCAGGGCTGCCGAGGACGGACGCCGCGCACGTGCGCCTCGTAGGCCAGCGACGCTTCGTCGATCCCGGGGATCCCCGGCACCTCGAACAGCGGGGTCGGACCGTTGAAGGCCCAGATCAGGCCCCAGGCCTCGACGCTCGGATAGGTGAACAGGCGCGCCGCTGGCGGGATCTTGTCGCCGGTCGGGATGTCCACGCAGACCCCGGCCGCGTCGTACGACCAGTGGTGATACGCGCAGCGAAGGCGTCCGTCCACCAGCGCTCCGGCGGCGAGGTCGGCGCCAAGGTGCGGGCAGTAGGCGCTCTGGACGCGGACCCGGCCGGCGCCGTCGCGCCAGAGCACGATCCGCGTCCCCAGGAAGTCCTTGCCGACCAGCCCGCCGGGCCCCAGCTCGCTGGCGAGGGCGACCGCATACCAGGATTGGTGAAAGGCGCCGTTGTCCGTCATGGGAGACCTCCGGTAGATGTGAACGACGTACACATCCTAACCCGAGGATGTTAACGCTGTCAACATCGCGAAGTGTGGTCGGGTGGAGGCACGGGAGCGGTACCATCACGGGGACCTGCGGAACGCCCTCGTCGGCACCGCGACGCGGCTGGTGGAGGAGCGGGGATCGGCGGCGCTCAGCCTGCGCGAGGTCGCCACGCGGATCGGCGTCTCACCCTCCGCGGTCTACCGCCACTTTCGCGACAAGGACGCGCTGCTGGTCGCGGTCGCGCTCGACGCCTTCGCGGCGCTCCACGCAGCCTTCCCCCAGACTGCGGACGATGCGGCGCCCGGCGCCGCCCGCGTCACCGCGGCCAGCCGCGCCTACGTCGCGTTCGCGCTCGCGCATCCGGAGCTGTACCGCCTCATGCTCGGCGCACATCGGCCGCGCGACCCCGCCTTGCTGGCGGCTGGGCTGGAAACGCTAGCCGTCTTCCGACGACTGCTCGCGGCGATGCTCGGCGCCGACGCCGACGATCCCGACGTCATGCGCCGCGTCGTGGCGGGCTGGTCGCTCGTCCACGGCTACATCATGCTGCGTCTCGAGGGCCCGCTGGCGGGCCTCCCCGGCGTGCGCGAACTCGACGTCGAGGAGCTGTTCGGCGCACTCGCCGTTCCGCCCGGCGCGTAACGCGCCTCAGGCGCGCTTGGGGACGGTGATCGCGACGACGGGTTCGTCGGCGTCGACGCCGGCCAGCTCGTCACCGACCAGCGCCAGGATCTGTCCGATCTCGGCCAGCCCGACGAATTCGCCGACGCGCGCGCCACGCAGGACGAACAGATCGGGCACCGCCCGGCCGACGTCGCCGAACGTCGTCGCGTCCTCCAGCATAGTCGGCAGCGCCGCCGGCAACGTCCCGGCGCGTTGCGCGTGCACCTGCGCGTCGGCCAGGACGAGCCGCACGACGGCGCGTTCGTCGACGACCGCGCAGGCCGACCCCGCGGCGAACACCGTCGCGGCGGTCGTGACCGCGAGCACGCGCAGTGCGGCCGGCTCCGCGCGCAGGTGTAACGCGGCGGCCGCGCGCTGCGCCGCCGGGTCGGCGCGCTCGTTCGTCTGTGCGCCCTCGACCAGCACGGTCGCGCCCGAGGCGGTCGCCCGCACGCGGTTGCGCGCCGCGTCGACCTCGACCACGACCTCGATGCGCTCGGGCGCGGCCCCGGAGACGATCGCCGCGTCGATCGCCTCGCGCCGAATGCGCGCCAGGTCTTCCGCCGACGGATCGACGATCGTTCGCTCGACGACGTCGCGGACGAGCGCCAGCGCGACGCCCAGCGGCGAGATGACCTCGGCGTCGCGCGCCAGCCGGTGCGCCAAGCCGAAGCGCTGCGCGGCGTACGGGATGAGCGCCGCCGCACCGCCGCCACCGCCGACCAACACGACGGTCGCGCGGTCGAGCCCATAGTCGGCGATCAACTCGTCGACCGTCAGCCGCAGCCGGTCGGTCGCGCGGTCGAGGATCGCGCGCGCGAGCCCGTCCGCGTCCAACCCGAGCGCCGTGCCGACCCGCTCGCAGGCGAGGCGCGCCGACTCCGCGTCGCCGTGCGCGAACGCGTCGGCCGGAACGACGCCCAACGCGTTGGCAGCGCAGGTCGGCGTGATCGCGATCCGTTCGCCGGCCGGGGTGCGCAAGGCGACGATCCCGTCGGCGAGATCGGGCTGCGCCGCCGCGATCAGCGCCGGCGCGCTGAAGGCGGCGTAGCGATAGCCGGCGATGTGCGCCGAGCGCGGGCCGACCTCGGCGACGCGACCGTGCACGAGCCGTGCCAGCGAGCCGCCGGCGACGGCGATCGTGCGCACGTCGAGCGTGCGCAGCAAGGTGCGGTGTCCGCCGATCCGGGCCGGCCGCAGTTGGGGGCGGCCGCGCACGATCGCCGAGCAGTCGGCGCTCGTCCCGCCGACCTCGACGAAGAGCCCGTCGGTGACGTTCTCGTGGAAGAGCGCGCCCGCGATCCCGGCCGCCGGCCCGGAGAGCATGGTGAGGATCGGGCGCCGCTCGACCTCGGCCACGTCCATCACGCCGCCGTCGCTGCGCATGATCATCAGCGGCGCGGGGATGCGCGCGCCGGTGACCGCACCGGCGGTCAGCCGCGCCGTGCGCAGCATCCGCGGCAGGATCGCCGCGTTGAGCGCCGCGGTTCGGGTGCGCGCGCGCAGCCCGTACTGGGTCGAGACCTCGGCCCCGCCGGTCGCGGCCAACCCGGCGGCGCGGGCGGCGCCGACTAGCGCCGCTTCCGCCTCGGGCCGATCGACGGCGAACGGTCCGCTGACGGCGAGCGCTTCGACGCCGGCGGCGCGCGCGGTGGCGAGCAGGTCGGGATCGCGGCCGTCGAGCCAGACCGGCGCGAAGCGGACGCCTTCGGCCAGCGCGAACGGCGCGAAGCGCGCGAACGCGCGCGCCAGCGGTGCTCCCAATGCGACGACGCCGACGCGCGCCACGTCGCCTTCGAGCAACGCGTTGGTGGCCTGGGTCGTCGAGTGCGCGATGAACGCGATCGCCTCCGGTGCGATCGCATGCTCGCGCATCAACCGCTCCAACCCGGCGACGATCCCCGCCGCCACGCCGTCGGGATGGTCGTGCGTCGTCGGCACCTTCACCGCGGCGACCAGCGCGCGCGTCGCGGCATCGACGGCGACGACGTCGGTGAACGTCCCGCCGACGTCGATGCCGATCCGCAGGCCCCTCGCCGGCATCGCGCGCCGCCGCTCAGCCGCTGCCGACGTCGGCCAGGACCAGGATCGTGCGCAGGCGCATCGTCACCCGGCCGCCGGCGGCGTGCGCGTCGATCAGCGCGTGCAGCTCGCGCCGCAGCGCTTCGGCCGGTGGTCCGTCCTGCGGCAGGTTCGAGGTGCTGCTCGCGCGCCGCACGACGCCGGCGCCATCCATGACCTGCTCGTTGGGGGCGATGACGCGACGGACGCCGCGCCAGCCGGGGAAACTCTCGAAGGCTTCCAACCCGGCCGCGCGGCGGCGCTCGTTGCCAGCCGTCTGATAGCGGCGCACGAGCTCGCCGTAGCCGCGGGTGAACGGATCGTCTTCGTCGCGCTCGTTGTAGACGACGGCGGCGCGGCCGGCCGGCCGCACGATGCGCAGCATCTCGCGCAGCGCGTCCTCGGGGCGAAACCAGTGAAACGCTTGGAGCGCGACGACCAGATCGACGCTCGCCTCTTCCAGACCCGTCGCTTCGGCGGTGCCGTCGATCCAGCGCACGCGCGGATCGCGTGCCGCGGCGGCGCGCATCGCGGCGTTGGGCTCGACGGCGAACACGCGCGCGCCGCGCTCGGCCAGCAGGCGCGCGCCGATCCCCGTCCCGGCGCCGAGATCGGCGACGACGACGTCGGCCGGATCGCCGAGCCCGCCGAGCAGCAGGTCGAGCGCCGCCGGCGGATAGCTCGGCCGCCCCGTGGCGTAGGCCTCGGCGCGGTCGGTGAATCGCTCGGTCGGGTTCACCCCACCGTGAGTTCGACCGGGACGTTCCCGCGCGTCGCGTTCGAGTACGGGCAGATCTGGTGCGCGGCTTCGACCAGTTGCTCCGCCTGCGCGTGCGGGATCCCCGGCAGCTTCACGTGCAGGGCGACCTGGATGTTCAGCGCGCCTTCCGGCTTCTGCAACAGGCCGACCTCGGAGTCGATCGAGGCGTCCTTGGGCAGCTCGACGCCGGCCTTTTGCGCCGCGACCCCGAGTGCGCCCATGAAGCACGCGGCGTACCCGACCGCGAACAGTTGTTCGGGGTTGGTGCCCTCGCCGCTGCCGCCCATCTCCTTGGGTTTGCGCAACGTCACCTTGAGCTTGCCGTCGTCACTCTGTCCCTCGCCGTCGCGCCCTCCGACGACGTGGCCCTTCGCGGTATAGAAGATCTTCGGTCGTACGTTCATCGCCATAGCGAGCCTCACGACCCGACCCGGCGGCGCCGGGATTCACCGCAGGGCGCGCGCCAGCTCGTCGTAGAGGTACGTCATCGTCTCGATCCCGCCGAAGAACTGACCCAGGTCGAACTGCTCGTTCGGGGCGTGGATCGCGTCGTCGGGGAGGCCGACGCCGATCAGCACCTGCGGCAGGTGCAGGATGCGGTCGAACGAGGAGACCGGGCCGATCGTCCCGCCGGTGCCGATGAAGACCGGCGGTTTGCCGAAGCCCAGCTCCATCGCGCGCACCGCGGCAAGGACGGCGGGATGGTCGCGCGAGGTCTCGACCGCGCGCACGTCGCCGTGCGCCTCGACCTCGACCCGCACGCCCTTGGGCGCGACGCGCTGCACGAAGGTCGCGACCGCGTGCTTGATCGCGGCCGGATCCTGGTGGGCGACGAGCCGGGCCGAGACCTTCGCGACCGCGTACGACGGGATGATCGTCTTCTGACCCGCGCCCTGATAGCCACCGTACATCCCGTTGATCTCGAGCGTCGGCCGGAACCACATCCGTTCGAGCGGCAACCGCGCGCTCTCGCCGCCGAGCTCGGGGAGGCCCAACGCGTGCGCCTCTTTGGCCGGATCGAAGGGCAGCGCGGCGATCTCGGCGCGCTCGCGCGGCGTCAGCTCGCGCACGTCGTCGTAGAAGCCCGGCACGGCGACGCGTCCGTGGCCGTCCTTGAGCGCGGCCAGGATCTGCGCGAGCGCCTCGAGCGGGTTCTTCACGATCCCACCGTAGTAGCCCGAGTGCAGGTCGCTCGACGGGCCGTGCACGGTGATCTCCCAGTTCACCAAGCCGCGCAGCGAGGTGGTCAGCGAGGGGACGTCCTCGGCGAAGACGGCGGTGTCGGAGACGACGACGACGTCGCACGCCAGCCGCTCGCGCTCGCGCGCCAGGAACGCCTCAAAGTGTGGCGAGCCGATCTCTTCCTCGCCCTCGATGACGACCTTGACGTTGAGCGGCAGCTTTCCGTTGACGCGCAGATGCGCTTCGAGCGCGGCCAGGTGCATGAGATTCTGGCCCTTGTCGTCGACCGCGCCGCGCCCGAAGATCTTGCCCGCGCGCACCTGCGCTTCGAAAGGCGGCGTGATCCACAAGTCGAGCGGGTCGACCGGCTGCACGTCGTGATGGCCGTAGATGAGGATTGTCGGCGCGCCCGGCGCGCCGAGCCACGCACCGTAGGCGACCGGATGACCGCCGGTCTCCAGCACCTCGGCGATCGGCAGACCGGCGGCCCGCATCCGCGCGACGGCGTGCTCGGCGGAGCGCCGCACGTCGGCGGCGTGGTCGGGCTGCGCGGAGATCGAGGGGATCGCGATCCAGGCCCGCAGCTCGTCGAGATAGCGGTCGCGGTTGGCGCGGACGTGGGCGACGAGCGCGTCGGCGTGCGGGGCGATCATGGCCCCCCCTTCGCCGCCCGCCGCCGATCCTCTACGGCGCCCGGTCGCGATCTTCGTCGCGCAGCCACGGCGGCGGCCGCCATTCGGGCTGCGCGGCGGTCATCGTCGCCGGCGCCGCGGCCGGCGTCTCGCCCTCGCGCAGCTCGCTCTCGCGGGGCTCGTCGAGGTCGATCCGCACGCGCAGGCGCCAGGCGCCCAGCACGAGCGAGAAGTGGGTCGCCATGATCGTCATCTCAGGCCTCCCGGGTCGACCACAACTGAATCGACACGACGAGTGCGACGAGCGCGATGAGCGCGGCCCCCAACGCGCGCCAACCGGTGGAGAGCGCGATCAGCGTCGCACCATCCTCGCGTCCGTGGCTGCCGAGCCAGATCAGCGGGTTGAGGTAGTCGAGGCCTCGGATGACGTCGTGCAACAAGGGCGGGAAGGGGGCGATGAGCAGCGGGGTCAGGACGAGCATCGCGAACCACAGCCCGCCGGCGACGGCGCCGGCGCGACCGGGGAGCCGTGCCGAGATCAGCTGGATCCAGCCGTAGAGCATCGCCGGGCACGCTAGGGCGAGAGGCACGGTCACGAGACTGTGCGCATCGGCCTGCACCCAAGACAAGACGCCCAAGGAGGCCATGCCCGCCAGTGCCGCGACGAGGGTGAGCGCGTACGCGACGACCAGCGCGCCCATATCGACCGCGACGTAGCGCCAGGCGATCGCCGCGCGAGCCAAGGGACGCGTCCACAGGATCGCTGTGGTCGCGTGCTCCGCGTTCAGCCCGCTGGCCAAGAACGCGACGACCAGCATCGGACCGATCGAGGCGGCACCCAGGATCGCGCTGAGCGGGATCGCATTATGGTCGATCATCACATGGTGCCTACCGCTCAGCAGGACCAGGACCAAGATCACCGCGAGGATGATCGCGAAGCACACCAGCACACGCCGCGCGCGCAGCATCTCCACGTAAGCCATCAGCGGTCTCCTCCGTCGTCGACGGCGTCGAGGAACAAATCTTCCAGCGAGCGGTCCAGCACGCGCACGCTGGTCGCGCCCAGCGCGCCGAAGCGCGCCGCGACCACATCGGCCCGGCCGTTCGCATGCGCGCGGACGCTGGTGCCGGCCAGCTCGATCTTCATCTCGGGGAGTCCGGTCAGCGCGGGGACCACGCCCTCGAAGGTCGCCTCGACGATGCGCGAGGCTTCACGCAGATCGTCCAGGCCGCCGGCGACGACGATGCGGCCGTCGCGCATGATCGCGATCTGATCGGCGGCCCGATCGATCTGGCCGATCTGGTGCGAGGAGAGCAGGATCGCCGCACCGCTCGTCGCGGCGTCGATCAACAGGTCGAGGACGACGCGTTGCATGACCGGGTCGAGACCGCTGGCCGGCTCGTCGAGGATCAGGATCGCCGGTCGCGGCGAGAGCGCGACGATCAGCGCGAGCGCCGCCTGCTGGCCCTTCGAGAGCCGGCGCGCCTTCTTGCGCGGGTCGAGCCGGAACGTCGCGACGAGTTCCTGGGCGAACGCCGCGTCGTAGCGCGGCTGCGTGCGGCGCACGATCTCGAGGTGCTGTGCGACGGTCAACCAGCCGTACAGACCCGGCCGCTCGGGGACGTACCCGAGTCGCTCGAACGTGCGCGGTGCGAGCGGTTCGCCGTCGAAGCGAACGTCGCCGGAATCCGGATGGGTGAAGCCGAGCAGACAGCGGAACGTCGTCGTCTTGCCGGCGCCGTTGCGGCCGAGCAAGCCGCAGACCGAACCGGCCGCGACCTCGAGCGTGACGTCGTCGGCGGCGAGCACGCCGCCGTAGCGTTTGGTCAGACCGCGGACGGCGATCATCCTATGTTCTCCTCTTGGTGATCTTCGGGGTAGCGCTGCTTGACCGATGCGTCGACGATCGCGCGCAGCTCGTGCAGGGTGAGGCCGAGTGCGCGCGCCTCGCGCACGGCACCGTCGAGGGCGGTGGTCGCAACGTCGTGGGCGACCCGCCGCGCATCGCCGAGCGCGCCGTCTTCGCGGACGAACGAGCCGCGGCCGGCCGCGGTGGCGATGACGCCTTCCCGCTCGAGATCGCGGTAGACGCGGGCGACGGTGTTCGCGTTGAGCTTGAGGTCGTGGGCGAGCCCTTTGACGGTCGGCAGCCGCTCGCCGGGCGCGAGCGCCCCGACGGCGATGGCACGCTTGATCTGTTCGGCGAGCTGCACGTAGAGGGGAGCTCCGCCATGCGGATCGACCGAGAGGAAGGCGGCTGGCAAGGGGTTAGAGCGTGATGCCCCAGCCGCGGAACAGAGAGGCGTCGCGGGGCGTACGGATCAGGGTCGGGCCAGCGGTCGGGGCGGCGGGCTGGGGGCGGCGGACCGGGCGGGTGGTGTCCATGAGGAGCCTCCGAGGGCAAACTTGTACTGTGTGAACTAGTTATACTATATCGACTAGTACAAGTCAAGACCCTGGACTCGTCTTTTTTCGATCTCGCGGCGTTGACACGGCGTCGAGCGCGCTCTATACTTAACCAAATGGTTGAGTATCGAGAGCCGCCGCTGGACCGGACATTTTCGGCACTTGCCGATCCGACGCGGCGTGCGCTGATCGCTCGCCTGCGCGAGGGCAGCCAGTCCGTGAGCGACCTGGCGCGGCCGTTCCCCATCTCGCTGCAAGCGGTCATGAAGCACCTCGACGTGCTCGCCGACGCCGGACTCGTTACCCGAGCGAAGACGGGGCGCACGGTGACCTGCGTACTCGCAGCCGAACCGATGGAGCGCGCATTCGCCTGGCTCGATGAACATCGGCGCGGCTGGAACGAACGCTTCGACCGTCTGGACACCTACCTCCAACGCATCCAAGGAGATCACGATGGATCGCAATCCTGATGGAAATCCGCAATCAGCGGAGCTGTCGATCGCGCGCACCTTCGATGCGCCGCGCGCGCTGGTCTGGACCGTGTGGACCGAACCGAACCATGCGGCGCAATGGTGGGGACCGCACGGCTTCACGACGCCGGTCTACGAAACGGACCTGCGTCCCGGGGGCCGGATCCGCGTACACATGCGCGCGCCCGACGGCACGATCTTTCCCAGCGAAGGGGCGTATGAAGAGGTCGTCGCACCGGAACGCCTGGTGTCGTTCGGCGTGGTGGAAATCGGCGGCCAGGTCGCGTTCGAAGTACGGATGACCGTCACGTTCGAAGAGCACGACGGCAAGACCACCGTTCGCGTGCTCCAGAGCTTTTCGAAGCTGGCACCCGCTGCGGCGGGCGCAATCGCCGGCGCGCGGCAGGGCTGGACGCAGCAACTGGACCGCCTCGAAGCCTACTTGCGCGAGCAGGCTGCGTCGGTGCGACCGCGCGCGTAAGTCAGCCGCGAAAAGCGGCACCGAGCTGGACGTGGCCCGGCGGGCCGCCGATCCGGCCGCGCTCGACGTCGAAGGCGTGCGGCTTGCCGTCGTAGGCGCGCAGCTCGCTCTGGTAGGTGCCGTACTCCCACCAGAAGCGGCCGTCGATCTTGTCGATCACATCGCCGCTGCGCAGCCCGGCGACGTAGGCCGGGCCACCGGGACGGACCAACGCGCGCAGATAGCCGTCGCTGGGTTTGAAGAGGACGTAGAAGTAGGTCGGCGCGGGATGGGTGGGGTCGAAGGCCAGGCCGTGCTCGAGCACTTCCGCGGCGTAGGCCGGTTGCATGCGCATCCAGGTACGCAAGCGGAACAGCGCCGCCAGCGCCGCGTCGCGCACCGCGCCTTGCGCGTGCCACTGATCGACGCTCCAGCCGGCGCAGTCGAACAGCTCGAGCCCGACGTCGTCGCCGGACCCGCGTAGCGGCGAGACCGTCACCCGCAGCACGGCAGCATACGGCTTGGCGGCGCAGTCGGCGGCGGCGAGATCGCCGTGGGCCGTCGTCACGCGATAACCCGACCATCCGTGGCCGATCGCCGCCGCGATCTCGTGCGCCGCGAGCGCGCCGTCGGGGCTGCCGTCGTCGGCGACGGCGATCGTTCCGTCGGCGTCGGGCGGCGCTTCGAGCCCGGCGGTGAGCGTCGCGGCGCTCGCGGCGCGCGGCGCGAACGGCGGCGTCCCGAACAGCGCGCCGCCCGCGACGACGACGATCAGCGCGGCCAGCGTGGCGACGGCGACTTGCCAAGGCAGCGTCAGCCGAGTGATCCGCTCGACCCCGACGCCGGTGAAGTTCGCGACCCAGACGTTCTGCGTGTTGGTCGGATCGCAGACGTTCTGCACCTGGACGACGGCCATCACCGCCGCGACCAGGGCGACCGGTGGCAGAACGTGCAACGTCAGCAAGACGGTGAAGACGCCGATCCCGACGCCGTAGGGGTTGAGCGGCCCGCGGTAGAGCGCAAGCGGCGAGAGCAGGCCGAACAGCACGACGTAGCCGAGCGGCGAGCGCGGCGCGACCGCCGCGACCAGCGGCGAGACGGCGCCTTGCACCTGCGGCGACTGCGCGGCGACCAACAGCATCCCGATGCCGATCATCAACACGGTCGCCGGCGCGACGTCCTCGATGCCGCGAATCCAGGCCGCGACCAAGGTCTGCACCGCGGCGCGCGGTCGGGTGACCAGGACGCCGTAGACGGCGGCCAGCGCGAAGCCGACGATCGCGTCGAGCCCGAACCCGGCCAGCAAAACCAGCGGCAGCAGCGGCGTGATCAGCGCCCAGGGCGGCGCGCGCCGCCGCGGCGGCGGACCGGGCTCGACCTTGGTCGCGTAATCGCGCGTCGCTCGGCCGCGCGTCACGGCGTACGCGAGCAGCACCACCGCCTGCAGGCCGAACAGCACCAGCGCGTAGCTCTGGAAGCTCGTCCGGTCGACGCCGAAGACCGTGCTGTAGAAGCGCCACTGCGTGATGTTCAAGATGTAGCCCAGACCGTAGGCCAATAAGAACAGCGTCGCCGAGGTCGCGCGCGGGACGCCGACCGTCATCATCACAGGCAGCACGATGGTGCCGATCATGATGATCGCACCCAGGCCGGTCACCGTCGTGAACAAGACTGCGACGACCGCGCACAAGAGCAACGCCAGCACCAGCGGCCGGTCACCGCCGAACTCCGCCGCGTAGGTGACCAGCGTCTCGGCGATCCCGGTCGCCAGCACGACGCGGCTCAGCAGCGCGCCGAAGAAGAGCGTCGCATAGACCGGCGCGAGCTTGACCGCGCCGCCGGTCAGGATCCCGGCCAGGTCGTGGACGCCGGCCAGCGCGGCCGTCGCGAGCGCCATCAACGGCACGGCGAGCAACGCCGGCAGCTTGCGCGCGATCATCAAGCCGGCCAGCACCAGGAAGACCGCGACGATCGCCAGGCCGCTCAACGCCCCGATGACATCACCTCGTCCCAGGACGGGAGGTGCCCGGAGCGCACGACGTCGTCGCGCTCGACGCGATCGATGCGGTCGGCACAGCGCTGAGCGTCGCCCTCGGCGAGCCGGTACTTCACCAGGACGCGGTCGAGTCCGGGCTCGGTGCTCTCGGCGCGCCAGGCGGCCGCGTAGAGCGGGGCGATCGCGGTCAACGCGTCGCGCAGCTCCCAGCACAGGTACTTCGCGACGTTCAGGCTGCGCTCCGCGCCGGCGGCGCCCGGCACCGCCGCCCGCGTGCGCGCGTCGTCGTAGTAGGCCCGCGCCTCCGCGCCGATCTGCAGCCGGCGGCCGAGTTGGTCGTAGCGCAGCGCGCCCAGCCGCATCGCCGCGAGCGCCGGCGCGTGCAGCGGCGGCCGCGCGTCCCACAGGTCGCCGAGCACGCGTTCGGCGCGCGTGCGCAGGCCGGCCAGATCGATCTTCTGCGCCGCGGCCTGCAGCGGCGGGTCGAACGGATCGCGCCAAAACAGATAGTCGGGCGGGATGTCGGGTTCGGCGCGCAGCAGCCCGCGGATCGTCGCCAACAGGTCGAGATCGGTCGCGTAACGCGGGTCGTCGCTTCCGAAGAACGCGCGCGCGAAGGTCGCGTGCCAGCTGCGGTCGTCGACCGGCCGGCTCTGCCAGGCGCTCGCGGCGGCGTAGGCGAGGGCGGGCCACGTCGCCTCGTAGAGCGTCTCGCCGTCGTCGTGCCAGACGGTCATGAACATCCCGAGCACGCCGCGTGTCGTCTTCGCCTCGGCGACGAAGCGCGCGACGTTGGCGTCGGCGGTGTCGAGGTCGGGGTAGATCTCGTTCCAGTTCGCCGCACCGGGCGCGACCATTTGGTCAAAGCCGGCCTTGGCGATCCGCTCGAGGTAGCGGCGGTACGACGACTCCACGCCGTAGTGGAACGAGACGATCACCAGGTCGTGCGGCAGCAGCGGCGGGATCGAGGGGTCCTGCTGCACCGCGTCGTCCCAGATCATCGGGCGCGCGCCGCTGCCTGCGATGAAGGCGGCGACCCGCTTGACGTGGTCGGCGAAGACCTGCGGCGTGCGCGGCGTCCGCCCGTGGCCGAGGTCGAGCGGCTCGTCGGCGCCGAGGTGGACGAACGGCGTCGGCCGTGTCGCCGCGACGACCTCGCGCAGCAGCGGGCCGAGATAGGCGTAGCTGTCCGGATCGCTCGCGGCGATGAGGTAGCCGTGCGGCAGCTCCGCCAGCGGCGCCAGCGACTCCCACTTCAGGTTCTCGTGCAGGTGGGCGAACGTCTGTTGCTCGGGGATCAGCGCGACGTGGAAGCGGCGCGCGTACTCGGCGAGCGCGTGCAACTGCGCCGGCGTCCAGCCGTTGGGCCAGGCGACGTACGGGTAGCGCGGATCGACGACGACCTGCTCCATGTACGGCGACCACCCGTCGATCTTCAACGCGGCCAGCGCACGGATGCGCGCCTGCGCGTAGCCGAGCGTCGGGAACGGGCCGCGCGAGACGTCGTCGGAGACGATCCGCCAGCGCATCGCCGGCCCGTCGTCGATCGTCACACAGGCGAGCTGCCACCCGCGGCGGTTCGCGGCGCGCTCGGGAAGCTGCGCGAGCGTCGCGAGCGCGTCGAAGGCGGCGTGCGCGCTCGCCGCGATGATGCGCACCCGCGTCCCCTCGACGGTCAACCGGTAGGTCTCGTCGGCGTCGCGGCCGCCGGTCCGCACGGCGACGGTAACCGGTGTGCTCGCCCGCTGCACGATCCGCGGCGCCGGGATGCCGAGCGCAACCCAGCGCTCGCGCACCAGAGCGAAACCGCCGGGATCGACGTCGCCACCGAAGCCCAGCGGCGCGGCCAGCGCGAGCGGATGGTCGCACGGGCGGGCGCTCAGCGTGCGCGGCTGCGGGACGAGCGCGGGCGCGGCCGATGCCGCGGCGGCGGTCAACAGGACAAAGGCCGTGACGAGGAACGTCCGCACCGCCAGCGGCTACACCGGCGCGTGCCCAGCGTCCTGGCAATCCGCGTCGTTCTCCTCTTTAACTCCCTAGACGGGGTTGCCAAGAGGGGATGACGCCTCCGATATTACGACACGCGAGACTTTGCCGGCGCATCGTTTCCCCGTTTGACTTGGCCCACCCTATCCCCCTCGCGTTCCAACTCGACAGATCGCCCGGACTGCAAGACCCAAGCAGGGACCTCTCGCCGTACCTTATCAGTGTACTCGATCAAACGGTCGATCCAATTTTGTTCAGGCATTCTCCAACCTCGGCGGCGCTGGGTTACTGTAAAGCAGCACTCCGACGAGCACGTAGTGCATCGCCGTAGAGCACGAGCAAGCGAGACTCGTCGAATAATACTTCCCTGTTGTCTGGAGTGTAGTAGGGAAGTTGTGGATGAGCTTTCTCGAGATCAACTGTCTTCGGACTACCGTCTCGCGCCTTGCGCTCGTCCTCTTCTACACTGAAGAAGTCCAGATACCGCGTAGGAGCAACGCCGCGGAACGTGCGGAACAGCACCTTCGTCTTCGATCGAATATCAGGGTCAACCTGAATCGAATCATCGAATAACGTCGAGACACCGCTCTTCGGGTACGGAGCCAGGTATACGACCTTCTTTATACCGGCAGCCACAATATGGCGCGCGCACTCATGACAAGGGAATACGGTCGCGTACATCGTCGCACCTTTCGTCGGTACTCCGTTTCGCGCCGCATCTATGATCGCTGCCCCCTCGGCATGAACCGCGCGAATGTAGTCAATGTTATCTTTGATCTTCGATTTCCTCAAAGGCGCCTGATCATCGAAGTATAGCTCTCGAAGGCGCTGCTCGGGGGCCATCTTGGTAAAGCGCTCGTTCAGAACACCACCATCGGCGAGGCGTTGCATAGCATCCGAAACCATATCGGCGCGGAACTCGTCACTCGAATCACGAAGTCGATAGCTCCTATCGCGCCCCTTGTATTTCTCGTCGTCCTTAGCCCAGTACTGACCGCCGACGATAGGCTTCGCGACCTCGTTCGTTCCGATGCTGACAACGGAACCGTCGTCGCGTAATATTGCCGCGCCGATCTGCCGCGCGAGCGAGCCTGACCTAACTTGGGCGGCACGTGCGAGGTACATACCCAGTTCGTGTCGTGTCGGCGTTACGTGAGGATCACCAAAAAGTAGTCTAAACAAACGCTTGAACGACCGCTCAATCTGGTCTTCTGATTTTGTCGCGTCTACAATGAAATCGCATATGTAGAAGGCCTCAGAAGCGCGCTGATCGAGATCATCTGGAGCTCGGTCGTCGCGCTCCAATAGAGCGCGAATTTCCGCTTCCTTGCCCTTTGCACGAAATAATAAGTACTCGCTTCGCTTCGCGGGTGGTGAGTACAGCGCGATGGCGATGAACGCTGGGCCATAGAGGCGCCGTAGTGTTTCCAGCTCATGCGGATGCTTCAGTGAATCGATAACGAAACAAACCGCGGACGCCGGAGTGCGCTCCGGATCGCCGATATGTAGTTTCTGATTGATGGCCTTCCGCCGCTCGTGAATCGCAAACACAGCCGCAATTACCACGGCGTCCCCGCGTCGCTGACCATGCTCCGCCCACTCTGCACGCATTGCGTATCCCGCGTCCATCAGCGCTTCTTTGCGCGCAAGATAGCTTTCGCCCTCGGGTTTTGGTGCTTTTCTGTAGGCCTCGATAAATTCGGTACTATCGATCTCCTCGTACCGATACTGAACGTCCTTAACGCAGGTCTTGAATGCTGTTGTTACCTTGTCTTTGTCGACGCCAAGGGGCGCAACAAAGCCGAAGACTAACTCGCGACGAATAGTGCTCTGGTCGCTGACCGCCTCCACGGAGGTGTCGCGACGTTCATCGTCCATGGCGGTGCCGGTTTGGCTCTCCTGCGTAAACGATCCCTCATGCTTTGTCAGTGGAGAATGTGGAAGTAGGCGATCCGCAGCTGTGAAATCCGCGGACACCGCCCTACAGAGCCCCGTTTCGAGTGGGAATAACTCTGTTTATTGAGATCCGATCGTCGCTCATCACAGTGCCAACAGGGTGGCATTGAGGAGTCTGGTTTCATGTTCCCCCGCCGAGGGTGCTGGGAGCTGCACACTGGCCCGCCGCTTACCCATTTCAGACGGAGCAAAGGCTTGAGAAAGAATGTCAGGTGAGGTAATAAGGTGTTGGCTCGCCAGTCTGGCTGCGAACTCGTTTGAGACCGGCTGCATCCACGATGATTCCTCTCCCGGAATCTGTGCGCGGCCTTGAAGCAAGTCCTCGCTTAAGGTTAGACAACGTCCGCACCGACAGCGGTACCAGCGGTACACCGAGGTCCATCGCGCATCCTGGCAGATGGCTGAGACACTTTCGGGGCACGAGAGCTTCATCATGAAAGTACTCTCTCTCGCGCTGACCGCAGGGTTCAGCGCCGCTATCCTCTCCTGCACGGCGCCCGCGCTCGCGCAGCACAACCAAAACGCGCATGCGAGCGCCCGCCATATGACGAGCCACCGCAACAATGGGGTCCAGTATCGCAACTACCGTGGTCATCGCGCCTACCAGCGCAACGGACACTGGGGATACTACCAGCCCCGCAACGGCGCGCAGATCTGGATCACGGTCCCACTCTGAGCGGCTGAACGCCAGCACCACGTACCGGCCGAGCAGCCTGAAAGTTCGGTGAGCAGCGAGCGTCTCGGCAGTTAGCCGAGGACGTTTCGGGGCACGAGGAGGCATCATGAAACTTACGATCCTCGCGCCGGCGCTCGCGCTCGGCGCTGCACTCTTAGCAACCAGCGTTCCGGCGCTGGCGCAGCAGCAGCAGCAGCAATACCACCACACCAACAGCTACGCGCACAGCACGACCTATGCGCACAACAACGGCTACCACACGTACAGCAACAACGGCTACCGCGGCGCGAACTCCCGCTATGTCGGCGGCGGCTATACCTACTACGGCGGCCATCGCTATTGGCACCACCATCGTGCCTACTACCGCAACGGGCAGTGGGGCTATTGGGCTCCGCAGGGCGGCGCTCAGATCTTCATCTCGATCCCGCTCTGATCGCCTGAGCCGCTCGCTGCCGCGCGCTCGGGTGTAGCGCGCGGCGGCAGACGCTCGCTACAGGGACGCGGCACGGTCGGCCGAAGCGTCGGCCATGCAGCTCAGTCCGCTCGACATCGCGGTGGTCGTCGGCTTCTTCGCGATCAACCTCGGCATCGGGCTTTGGTTTGCGCGCGACAGCGGTCGCAGCGTCGGCGAGTATTTCCTCTCCGGGCGCAGCGCGCCGTGGTGGCTGACCGGCACCTCGATGGTCGCGACGACCTTCGCCGTCGACACGCCGCTAGCCGTGACCGGCTTCGTCGCCAAGAACGGGATCGCCGGGAACTGGCTGTGGTGGAACATGGCGGCCAGCGGGATCCTGACCGTCTTCTTCTTCGCCGCGTTGTGGCGGCGCTCGGGTGTCTTGACCGACGTCGAGTTCATCGAGCTGCGCTACGGCGGGAAGCCCGCCAGCTGGCTGCGCGGCGTGCGCGCGGTCTACCAGGGCGTGCTGGTCAACTCGATCATCATGGGCTGGGTCAACCTGGCGATGGTGAAGATCCTCTCGCTGACACTGCACGTCCCGACCCATCTCGCGCTCTACGTCTGCCTCGTGCTCACCGCGCTGTACGTGACGATCGGCGGCCTGTGGTCGGTGCTCGTCACGGATCTGTTGCAGTTCGTCGTCAAGATGGCGATGGCGATCGTGCTGGCCGTCGCCGCGGTCGCCGCGGTCGGCGGGATCGTCGGCTTGCGGGCTGGGCTCGCGGTGATCGACGCGCACCGCGGGACCGGCGGCTCGGTCCTGGCTTTCTTCCCGGCCGGCGGCACGAGCAGCTGGATGCCGCTCACCACGTTCCTGGTCTTCATCGGCGTCAGTTGGTGGGCGTCGTCTTATCCCGGCGCGGAGCCCGGCGGCGGCTCGTACATCGCGCAACGCATCTTCGCCTCGCGCACCGAGCGAGACGCGCTCTACGCGACGCTCTTCTTCAACGTCGCGCACTACGCGCTGCGCCCGTGGCCGTGGATCCTCGTCGCGCTGGCGGCGCTGATCCTCTACCCGCACGGTGTCCTCGGCCCGAGCGGCGTCGCCGATCCCGAACTCGGCTACGTGCAGACGCTGGTCGATCATCTGCCGGCATCGCTGCGCGGGCTGATGCTGGCCGGCTTTCTGGCCGCCTACATGTCGACGATCGGGACGCAACTGAACCTGGGTGCCTCGTACCTGACCAACGATCTGTGGCGGCGTTTCATCCGCCCGCACCAAGACGAGCACCACTACGTGGTCGTCTCGCGCGCGATGACCGTCGTCGCGCTGGTGCTCGCCGCGATCGCCACGCAGTTCATGTCGTCGGTCGGCGAAGCGTGGAAGTACATGCTCACGCTGACCGCCGGCGTCGGGCTGGTGATGATCTTGCGCTGGTACTGGTGGCGGATCAACGCCTGGAGCGAGATCGCGGCGCTGGCCTGCTCGGCCGTCGTCGGCAGCGGGTGTTACCTGGTGCCGTTCATCGCCGGCGACGATCCGAACGCGACCGCCAAGCGCCTCTTGATCACCGTCGCGGTCACGACCGTGGTCTGGCTGCTCGTCACGCTGGCGACGCAGCCGGAGTCGGAGGCGACGCTGACCCGCTTCTACGCCCGCGTGTTGCCCGGCGCGATGGGTTGGGCGCCGATCGCACGGCTCGTCGCCGGCCGCTCGGAGGACCGCCCGGCGATCGCGTTGCTCGACTGGGTCGCCGGGCTGGGCTTGGTCTACGGGACGCTGTTCGGGATCGGGCGGCTCATCTTGGGCGAGGTCGGAGCGGGGATCGCCTGGTGCGTCCTGGCGGCCGTCTGCGGAGCTGTGATCGCCCGCACGCTGCGCACGGCCGCACCCCCGCGCGGGTAAGGTCACCAAACGGCCGAACACCGTAATCGAAGATGGGATTCCTGCTCTTTGTGATCGCGCTGGCGGCGCTGGGCGCCGCCGCGGGCTGCTGGACGGTCTGGCAGCGTTGGACGGCCGCCCGGCGCGAGCTCGAGCGCGTTCGCGCGACCTTTGCGCGCTACGTCGCGCCGTCGGTCGTCGACATGCTGCTCGAGCGTAACGACGAGCGGTTGTTCACCGGCCGCGCGACCCGCGCGACGATCCTGGTCTGCCGCATCCGCAACTTCGCCCACTTCATCGAGCAGCTCGCACCCGAAGAGACGCTGCGCTACCTCAACGAGTTCTACGGGCTGAGCGGGACCGCGGTCCAGCGCCATCGCGGGATCATCGAGGCGTTCCTAGGCGACGGGATCGTCGCCGTGTTCGGCGCGCCGCTCGAAAACCCGACGCAGGAAGATGACGCGCTGCGGGCCGCGCTCGACATCGTGCGCCACACGGTCGGGATGCGCGAGCGGTGGGCCTTTCAGAAGCGGCGGCCGTTCACGGTCGGGATCGGCGTGAACACCGGCCAGGTGGTCGCCGGCGACGCGGGCTTTCGCGACCGGCGCGAGTATGCCGTCGTCGGCACCGAGGCGACCTTCGCGCACCGCCTCCAAGAGGCGGCCTTCGAGCTCAACGCGTTCATCGTCGCCTCGCGCGCGACGTGCGCGTCGCTGACCGGCGAGTACAAGCTCGTCCCGATCAGCGGCGTCCCGCTGCCCGGCGTGCGTCGGCTGCTCGACGCGTTCGTCGTACGCGGCCGCCACAACGGCCCAGAACGCTTCACCGTCCCGGTTGACGCGCTGATCGAGACGACGATCGAGCCGGAGGCCCCCGCCGCGCCGGCCGAGCATCTGCCCGGCAGCGCCGTCGCCGTCGCGCCCGCCGCCACCCAACAACAGCAACCACCACCCCCGCCCCCGCCGCCGCGCAGCCGAGGACCCGAACCGCCCATCGCGCGGCCACGGGCGCGGCCGGCCGCGCCCGACGTCGTCCCGGCGTTCCCCGAGCTGCGCCATTCCTGGCTCTTCGGCCAGGACGACGCCACTCCGATCCTGCCCGATCCGCCGCCGCCCAAAGCGACCTACGAAGACCGCAAAGGCACGATCGACCTATAGTGGATTCGCCACCGCGATCGCGGTGAGCTCGAAGCGGCAGCCGTAGAGCAGCGGCCCTGAGCCGAGGAACGCGCGCGCCGGCAGCGTGTCGCCGAAGTACGAGAGATAGACCTCGTTGAACGCGGCGAAGTGGGAGACGTCGGGCGCGTGGATCGTCACCATGACGAGCGCCTCGGTCGTCAGGCCGTCGAGCGCGAGGATCGCGACGACGTCGTCGAGGATGCGCTTCGCTTCCTCGCGGACGTCGGCCGGCGGGCGCCCCGTCTCGCGGTCGAGGCCGAGCCGACCCGAGATGTAGAGGGTCTCACCGGCGCGGACCGCGTCGCTGAACGGCCAGCGCCGCATCCCCTTGGGCAGCTTCTTGTTCGGCAAATTCAGATGACGGCGTTCCATAGAGACGTTTCACGACGGGGCCGAGCGGGAGTCCTTGGAGCACCAGCGTCGCCAGCACCGTCGCGAAGACCGCGTCGATCAACACGGGCCGGCCGGGGAGTGTCGCCGGCAGCGCGAGGGCCAGCGCGAGCGGAAGCCCGCCGCGCATCCCGGCCAGGAAGACGGTCACCGCGCTCGCGCGGTCGCGCGCGATCGCGAGCGCCAGCAGCGCCCGCGCGGCCAGCACGACGATCACCGCCGTCGCGATGAGGACCGGCTCGTCGAGGACGCGCGGCGCGTCGATCAACAAACCCGTCGCGAGGAACACCGTCGCGTTCGCGACGAACGCGGCCGCGTTCCAGACCTGGTCGACGGCGTCGGCGTTGCGCAGCAGCTCGGCGCGCCGGTGCAACAGTGCGCGCAGCGCGATCGCGCCGGCGGCGGTCGCGAAGATCCCCGAGCAGCCCAGCCGGTCGGCGGCGAGATACGCGACGTAGGCCAGCGCGAAGGTCGCGGCCACCTCGTGCTCGGCGGCGCCGGTCAGGCGCAGCACCAGACCGACGATCAGCGCGACGCCCATGCCGATCGCGACGCCGCCGACGACGGCCAGCACACCATGCGCAAGCGCGCCGACGACCGACATCTGCAGCCCCTGCGCGAGCCCGAGCGCCAGGCCGTACAGAACCACCGCGACGCCGTCGTTGGCGAGCGACTCCGCTTCGACCAGCGTGCGCACCCGGGTTGGGACGCCGGCGCGGCGGAAGACCGCGACGACCGCGACGGGATCGGTCGCCGACACGATGGCGCCGAACAGCAGCCCTTGCACGAAGGGCAACTGCCCGAGCCCCGCCAGCGCGACCGCGACCGCGAACGCGGTCAGCAGCGTCCCCGGAAACGCGAGCAGCACCACGCGCGCGGCCAGGCGGCGCAGCTCGTCGAGGTCGATCGTCCAGGCGGCTTCGAAGATCAGCGGCGGGAGAAAGACGAACAGCAGCGCCGGGCCGAACGCGAAGGGCGGTCGCACGTGCCACAGCGTGCCGGCGACGACGCCGACGGCGACCAGCATCACCGCGGGCGGAACGCGCACGCGCTCGGCGGCGATCGAGACGATGACCGCGGCCGCGAGCAGCGCGACGAACGCCGCGACGGCGACCTGCGTCACGCGAGCAGCTCGGGCAAGACGTCGGCGGCGCGGGCGCGGATCGAGCAGTCGACCTGCGGCGTGAGCACCGTGTGGTCGGGGTTGATCTCGACGACGTAGGCGTCGGTGCAAGCCTTCGTCGCCAGCGACGCCGCCGGATGAACCAGGCCCGACGTCCCGACGACCAGCATCAGCTCGGCGCGCTGCGCCGCCGCGAAGGCATCGCCCAGCGTCTGCGCCGGCAGCGGTTCACCGAACCAGACGATGTCGGGTCGCCACCATCCGCCGCACGCGTGCGTCAGCGTGTCGAGCGTCATCTCGTCGACCGGACGTCGCGCGGCGCACGCCGTGCAGCGCGCCTCGCGCAGCGCGCCGTGCAGCTCGAGCACGCGCCGCGAGCCGGCCCGCCGGTGCAGCGAGTCGACGTTCTGGGTGACCAGGCTGAAGTCGGCGACGCGCGCTTCGAGCGCCGCCAGCGCGCGGTGCGCGGACGACGGCTCGACCGCGGCGTGCGCTCGGCGGCGCTCGAGGTACCAGGTCCAGACCAGCACCGGATCGCGCGCGAAGCCAGCCGGAGAAGCGAGTTCCTCGACCCGGTGCGTCCGCCACAGACCGCCGACCCCGCGGAAGGTCGGCAAGCCGCTTTCGGCCGAGATCCCCGAACCGGTCAGCACGCAGACCGACCGGACACCGTTCAGCCGCGCGCGGAGTTCGCCAAGACCGGCCACCACGCGGGGTTCGCCGAACATCCACCGCGCGTCCCGCCGCGTTTCACAGGCGAGGTGACGGCTCAAGGGACGCGAACGCCCGCCCCGATGGACCCCGGAGAGCGTCTGATGGAGCGAGTGAGCGCGCGCGACGTCGCGGCGTTCGAAGCGCTCTACGACGCCTACCACCGGCTCGTCTTCGGGATCGGTCTGCGGATGCTCGGTGATCCCGCTCTGGCAGAAGACGTGACGCAAACGGTGTTTCTCAAACTCTGGACGGCGCCGGCGGCATTCCGCGGCGGATCCTTCGTCGCTTGGGTCTCGCGCGTGACGCGGAATTGCTCGCTCGACGTGCTGCGCTCGCGTGCGGCCCGGCCCGAGACCGAGATCCCGGCCGATCTCGCACTCGACGGAGCGCTCGAAGACGCGATCTTCGTTCGACTCGACGCGCAGCGCCTGCGCGACGCGCTGGCGACGCTGCCGATCGAGCAACGCAGCTTGATCGAACAGGGCTTCTTCGCCGGGGTCACCCACGCCGAGCTGGCCCGCCGGACCGATACGCCGCTGGGGACCGTCAAGACGCGGATTCGCAGCGGCTTGCATCGCTTGCGGCGCGCGCTCGGAGAGCAGGTACCGGGATGAGCGACGATTCCACCCGCGCAGCGATGCTCGAGGAGGTCGCGCTGTACGCGCTCGGCCTGCTGCCACGCGACCAGGCGGCGCTGGTCATCGCCTTCATCGCGAACGACGACGAGGCGTACGCGGAGTATCGCGACCTGTCCTCGACGGCCGACGCACTCGCCTTGACCGCCGACGAACCGGTCGACTCGGCACGCACCGCCCGCATGAAGGAACGCCTGATGGCGCGCGTCCGGGCCGACGCCCCCCGCCGCGGCCCGCTCGCCGCGCGCTCGATCGCGCCGGCACGCGGCTGGTTCGTGGGCGCCGGCCTGTTGGCGGCCGCGCTGGTCTTCGCGCTGATCACCTTCGGGCAAAACGTCTCGCTGCGCAGCGATCTCGCGACGGCGCAGCGCCGCGCGGGGACGCTGCAGAGCCAACTCGCCCAGAGCGAGCGCAGCGGCGCGCGCACCCGCAACGACCTGACCCAGACGCTGACCGACCTGGTCTCGCCCGACGCCCGGCGCTACGAGGTCGCCCAGGGGACGGTCGTCGTCCGCAGCAACCGCGTCTACTTCGCGCTCTCGCAGCTCCCGGCGCTGCCCCGGGGCCACGTCTACCAGGCTTGGACGGCGGCCAAGGGTTCGAGCGCGATGCAGCCCAGCCTGACGTTCACCCCCAACGCCGACGGCGTCGCGGTGGTCCAGCTCCCGGTCGACGCGGACAAGGTCGGGGTCGTCGCGGTCAGCGTCGAACCGGACGGAGGGAGCAAGGCGCCCACCACCACCCCGACCTTCATCCGACCGCTCAGCTGAGAGGGTGCTCGAACCGCTCACCCGGGCCACGCGCCGCGACGCAATCGCGTACGCCGCGCGCCGCCCGTACGAAAACGTCTTCCTTCAGTGGGTGCTCGAGGGCGGCCACGGCGCCGCCGCGCTCGACGAGATCGTCCTCAACCGCGACTTCCGCGGCCGGGTGACCGGCCTGGCCTACTTCGGCGCCCAACTGGTCGTCGCGGCCGACGACGACGCGGCGATCGACGCGATCGCGGTCGAGACGCGCAAGCACCGCGCGCTGCGCAGCTTCGTCGGACCGCAGGACGCCGTGGCCTCGCTCTGGGAGCGCGTCCGCAGTTGGCACGCCCCACCGGCGATCGTGCGCGCCGACCAGCCGCTCTACGTGCTCGTCCCCGAGGCGCTGGTCGACGTCCGCCCCGACGTCGAGGTGCGCCTGGCGCGCGAGGACGAGGCGGAGCTGGTCGCCGGCCACAGCGGCGCGATGATCCTGGGCGAGCTGGGCTACGACCCGCGCGCGAGCGGCCGGAGCTACGCGGCCGGCGTCCAGCGCGCGATCGCCGCCGGCTTGTGGTGGGTCTGGACCGAACCGGAGGGCCGACTGCGCTTTCAGTGCAACGTCGGTCCGCGGACCAGCTCCACCGCGCAGCTGCAAGGCGTCTGGACGCCGCCCGAAGAGCGCGGCCGGGGCTACGCGACGCTCGCGCTGGCGGCGATCGCGCGGCGGCTCTTCGCCACGGAGACGACCATCTCGCTCTACGTCAACGATTTCAACGACGCGGCGATCGCGCTCTACGAACGGCTCGGCTTCAGCCGGATCGGCACGTTCGCGACGTACCTGTTCCCGTGAAGGGCGCCTTCGTGCTCGACGGGCTGGCGGTGCTGCTGGCGCTGTTCGCCGCCGCCGCGCCGCTGCCGCGTGACTGGATCGAGAACGGCTACGCGAACGGCCTCTTCGCGGCGCTGAACCGCAGCATCGTCCCGCTGACCAATCGCGCCCCGTTCGCCGTCGGCGACCTCGAGATGGTCGTCGTCGCGCTCGCGCTGATCGCTTGGTGGGTGCGTGCGCTGCGCGCCGCGCCGCGCGGCCGACGCCGCACGCGCGCGCTCGCGCTGCTGGCGCACACGCTGGGCTGGGCCGCCTTCGGCGTCGTGCTGTTCGAGTTGCTCTGGGGGCTGAACTACCGCCGGGAGACGGTCGCGCAGCGGGTCGACTATCGCGCCGCGCGGGTGACCGACGCGCGGGTCCGCGCGTTCAGCGAACGGATCGTCGCGATCCTCAACGACGAGGTCGCCGCGGCGCACCGCGAGCGGGTCGATCCCGAGAAGCTGCAAGCAGCCTGGGCGCCGATCATCGCGCGGCTGGGCGATCGCTGGGACGTCGCGATCACCGATCCCAAGGCGACGCTGCTCCAACCCTACTACGCGGCGGCCGGGATCGGTGGGCAGTACTCACCGCTCTCCTTCGAGACGTTCCTGAACGCGACGTTCCTGCCGTTCGAGATCCCGCGCGCGCTGGCGCATGAGTGGTCGCACGCGGCCGGCTTCACCGACGAAGGCGATGCGAACTTCATCGGGACGCTGACGTGTTTGCGCTCCGACGATCCGCTGATCCGCTACTCGGGCGCGTTCTGGACCTACGGCGACCTGCCCGATGCCGAACGCCGCCGGCTACGACTCGACCGGCGCGTCGTGGCCGATTTCGAAGCCAGTCGCAAACGCTTCCTGACCGGCTATGTCCCGCAGATCTTCGATCTGCAGTGGCGCTTCTACGACTCCTACCTGCGCACCAACGGCGTGCGGGGCGGCGTCGCCTCGTACGGCTATTTCCTGCGGCTGCTGGTCGGGACGTCGCTGGACGAACGAGGCCTCCCGATGGTACGATCTCGCCGATGATCGCCCGCATCGCTTCCCACTGGTGGCTGTTTCTCATCCGGGGGCTGCTCGCGCTGGCCCTGGGTCTGCTGATCCCGTGGTTCCCCGGGGCCGCGATCTTCGCGGTCGCGATCGTGTTCGGCGCCTTTTGCTTCGCCGACGGCATCGTCGCGATCTTCACGGCGGTCCGCATGCAGCACGCCGACAGCGCGTGGGGCTGGCTGCTCGTCGAGGGTATCCTGGGGATCGTGGTCGGGCTGATCACGTTCTTCTACACACCGATAACCATCCTATGGCTCGCTTACCTGCTTGGCGCCTGGGCGCTGGTGACCGGCCTGCTCGGCATCGGCTCGGCGATCCGATTGCGCCGCACCGTGCCGAATGAATGGTTGTGGTTACTCGGCAGCGCGCTCTCGGTCGTCTTCGGTTTGGTCGTGTTCGCGGCGCCGCTCTACGGCCTGCTCGTCATCATCTGGATGATCAGCATCTACGCGATCTTCGCCGGCGTGTTCTTCATCGGCTTGGCCTTCCGGCTCCGCGGACACGCCGTCGGTGCCGGCGGCTCGGCCAGCTCGGCGTAGGGCGCGGCGTCCGCCGACGGGAAGCCCTCTCGTTCCCCGCTCTCGCGGGGACCGAGGGGTTCGACGCGTGACGTGATCGTGGAAACCGGTTCGCAGCCCGACACCGACCAACGTGACCGATCGCTGATCGGCGAGGTCGCCACCTTGCTCGCAGCCGACCGGTCGCCACGTGAGACGTTCGCCTCCCTGTGCGAACTGCTCACCCGCGTCGTCGAGGTGAGCGTCTGCTTCATCGCGCTGCGCAGCGGCGCGGCGCTGCGGATCGAATACGTCCACGACCACGGCCAGACTCGAGGGCCCGATCCCGCCATCGTCATCGAGCGCGGTGGGCGCTCCTGGGAGACGCTGAGTACCGGCCGCTCGCAGCTCTTTCGCACCCTCGAGGACTGGGCCGAGATCGCTCGGCAGCCGCTCAACCGGGCCCAGCCGTGGACGGACGACAGCGTCTCGGCGATCTTCGTCCCGATTCAGGCCGGCGGCGACCGGATCGGTGTCATCTCGGTGCAGACCACGCGCGAGCACGCCTACGACGAGAGCGACGTCGCGCTGTTGGAGGCGATCGGCCGGTATCTGGCGATCGCGGTGCGCAACCAGCGGCTGTTCGCGCGCTTGCAGCGCGTCGCCGAAGTCGACCCGCTGACGGGCCTGGCGAATCACTCGACCGTGCTGCGCACGATCGACGAACGGCTGGCCGGTCTGCAGCGCGGAACGCTGGGGATCGTCCTGCTCGACATCACCAACTTCGGGCGCATCAACGACGTCTACGGAACCCGCGTCGGCGACCGGGTCCTCGACGCGCTGGCCGAACAGCTAGCCTCGCTGGCCGACGACGAGACCGCCGTCGGCCGCTTCGGCGGCGACGACTTCGTCGTCGTCGCGAACCGCGCGGACCGCGGCGAGGTCGCGCGGTTGGTCGACGAGATCGGTGCCCGCACCGCCGATCTCTCGTTCCGTGGCGACGACGACGTGATCCCGATCCTGGTCAACCGCGGTTGGGTCACCGCGCCCGACGAAGGCGCCGCGCGCGCCGACCTGCTCGCGCTGGCCGACATGCGGCTGCGCTTGAGCCTGGAGCACGGCGGTTTCGCCGTCGGCGAGAACGTCGCGCCGATGGTGCGCTTCGGCGACTTCGGTGAGGTCGAGCCGTTGGTCGAGTGCGCGCTCGTGCGCGATCCGTACACGCGCATGCATTTGCTGCACGTCAACCGCATCGCGCACGCCTGGGCGCCGCGGCTCGAGCTCAGCGGCCCGGAGTATCAGACCTTCATGCGCGCCGCGCTCCTGCACGACATCGGCAAGCTGCTCATCCCCGACGCGATCCTGCTCAAGCCGGCGAAGCTGGAGGCGCAGGAGTACCGCACGATGCAGCGCCACGCCGAGTACGGCCGCACGATTCTCTCCGCCTACCCCGAGTTCGCCGACGTCGCGCAGATCGTCGGCGAGCATCACGAACACTGGAACGGCTGCGGCTACCCGAACCGGATCGGCGCCGAGTCGATCGGGCGCCTAGCGCGCGCGGTCAGCGTGATCGACGCCTTCTCGGCGATGACGCTCGACCGTCCGTACCACCGCGCGATCTCAGAGCACGAGGCGCTGCATGAGCTCGAGCGCTGCGCGGGGACGCAGTTCGACCCGGCGATGGTCCGCTCGTTCGTCGCCCTGCAGCGCGACCAGGGCTAGGCCAGCGCCGGCGCCAGTCGGCGGGCGTTCTCACCGGTGATCGCGCGCAGCGTCGCCGGCGCCAGACCGAGCGCACGCAGTCCGCGCAGCTCACCGTCCCAGGGCTGCGGGATGTTCGGGTAATCCGTCCCCAGCACGATCTGCGCCGCCGCCCGTTCGATCGCCGCCGGCTCGACCTCGCGGTACATCGGCGACTCACGCGCGAAGATCATGGTCGTATCCAAGAACAACCGCGGCTGTCCGGCGAGCAGCGCGAGGTAGCGGGCCGAGTCGGGGACGCCGAAGTGCGCGACGACGATCCGCAGCGCCGGGTGCCGCTCGAGGACGCGGGCGATCCGCGCCGGCCCATCGTCGGTCCGGTCCGACCACGGGATGTGGCCGACGTGGACCAGGACGAACCCGTCGGCCCGTTCGACCGCCTCCAGCGCGCCGGCCAGGCGGGGATCGTCGAGCCCGAAGCCCTGCACGTCCTCGTGGACCTTCAGCCCAATACAGCCGGCGCCCAGGGCGTCGCGCGCGTCGCCGGCCGGGTCGGGATCGTCGACGTGGACCGTCGCCAGCGGCAGGCCCGCCCCACCGAGCTCCCGCCCGGTGGCGGCCAGCCAGGCGTTCAGCTCGCGCGCCATCGCCGGCTTGTGCGCGTAGGAGCAGAAGACGAAGCGCTCGACGCCGGCGGCACGCAGGGCGGCCGCGACGGCCGCCGGCTCGGTCGGATGCTCGAGCACCCACGGGCTGCGCTCGGCGAACCAGCGCCGGATCGCGGCGTACAGCCGGGGCGGGTGGAGGTGGACGTGCACGTCGATCATGGCCTGGTTCGAATCCTTAACCGTGGGACCGCGCTCGGCCGCCAGGAACGCGGACGCGGCCGGCGCACCTTCCCGAGGCGATGGAAGCAGTACAAGGCGGGCGCTCTCGTCAACCCGGCTGGGTTACGTTCACGGGCTTGGCGGTGGTGCACCTCGGCGCGCTGTGCGCCTTCATTCCGGGCACCTTCCACTGGACGGCGCTCGTCCTCGCCGTCTCGCTCTACTACGTGACCGGCGCGTGGGGCATCTGCCTGGGCTACCATCGTCTGCTCACCCACCGCAGCTTGCGCGTGGCGAAGGTCGTCGAGTACACGGCCGCGATCCTGGGCGTCCTCGCGCTGCAAGGTGGTCCGATCGAGTGGATCGCGACGCATCGCGCGCACCACGCGCACACCGACAAAGAAGGCGACCCGCACGACATCCATCGCGGATTGCTCTGGAGTCACATGGAGTGGCTCTACAAGCGCAACGATGCGCGGCTCTCGCCGGCCGAGCAAATGCGGCTGGCGCCCGACCTCGCCAACGACCGATTCTATCAATTTCTCGAGCGCACGTACTTGCTGTGGCAGATCGTCCTGGGCGTCGTGCTGCTAGCGATCGGCGGCTGGTCATGGCTGATCTGGGGCGTGTTCGTGCGCTGCGCGGCGACCTACCACATCACCTGGCTGGTCAACAGCGCCGCCCACCACAGCGGCTACCGCAGCTTCCGCACCGGCGACGAGTCGACCAACAACTGGTGGGTCGCGGTCCTGGCGTGGGGCGAGGGTTGGCACAATAACCACCACGCCTTCCCGTTCTCGGCCCGCCACGGCCTGCGCTGGTTCGAGGTCGACGCGACCTGGTGGACGATCAAGGTCCTGGCCTGGCTCAAGCTCGCCCGCGACATCAAGTTGCCGACGCCCGCGATGCTGCAGCGCCTCCGCCTCCAGCGACCGGCCCGCCGCCAGAGCGCCTGAGCTCCGCTCGCCCCGGGGGCGAGCCAGCAAACGAGCGCCCCTTCATCGACAGGCGTTTGGCTGTGTGGTATTCAGGAAAAATTCATTCCGCCTGGCATACCAGCAGGTAGAATGCTTTTCTGGCCCACCTCCTTCGCGAAAGGGTGCCTCACGATGAACCGACGCTCTCCTCTCCTGTTGGGTTGCTTCCTCGCGCTCGGCTTGGGCCTCGCGGGGTGCGGCTCCGGCGGCTCGGCCACGCCGCCGGCCGGTAGCCAAGCTGCCCTGACGCCGGTGATCGGCACCAGCGGCCTGGCCCTCCTGACCACCGCGAACGTGCCCGGCCTCGTGATCGGCGGCGTCTTCACCTACGACATCGGCGCGGTCGACACGACGGCCAACCACTACTACCTCTCCGACCGCACGAACAAAGCGCTCGACATCATGAATCTCTCGCTCTACACCTTCGTGCAGGCGAAGGTCGGGTACGCCGGCCAGCAGGCCTCGAACTCGATGTCGGGCCCCAACGGTGACACGCCGATCCCCAACACCGACACGGTCTACACCGGCGACGTCGAGAGCGTGAAGATCGTGAACGCGGCAGGCGCCACGTTGATCAAGAACATCGTCACCGGCACCGACGGCTTCCGCACCGACGAAGGTTGCTACGATCCCGACGACCACCTGATGCTGTTCGTCAACGGCGAGAGCACGCCACCCTACGCGACCTTCATCTCGACGACCTCGCAGACGATCGTCTCGACGATCAGCTTCTCCGGCGCGCAGTTCGGCGCCGGCGAGGCCGGGCTCGACGCCTGCGTCTACGACCACAACACGAAGAACTTCTACGTCAACAACGACGGGACCACGACCAACACGTTCGGCGAGCTCGACGTGATTACGGCCGCGAGCGCCGTCGCCGGCACCCCAGTCGTCTCGGCGCAATACGACGAGGGTACGGGCGCGCAGGGCAGCGGCACGAACGACTGCAATCCCTCCGGGATCGCCCTCAACCCCAGCAACGACGCGCTGGTCATCGCCTGCGACACCAACGCCGGCAACCCGCAGGAGACCCTCATCATGAGCGCGGTGACTGGCGCCGTGCTGGCGGCGGTCACCGGTGTCGGCGGCTCCGACGAGGCGGCCTACGACCCGTTCCTGGGCCGCTTCTACGTCGCGGCGCGCGACATGACCGCCACCGGCATCTCGCAGACCGGTAATACCGGCGCGACGTTCACCCCGGTGCTCGGCATCATCAGCGCAACGGCGCCGTTCGCGTTCATCGCGAACGTCCCGACCGGGAAGGGCTCGCACTCGGTCGCGGTCGACCCGCTGAACGGCTTCGTCTACGTCCCAGTCCCGCCGACCACGAGCTTCATCGGCGGCATCGACGTCTTCGAACCCAAGTAACCGAACCTATCCGGGGCGGAAGCGTTGGACGTAGTCCCCGCTTCCGTCCCGATTGGACCAGACGGCCCACACGTCGTGGGTCGCTGAGTCGATCGCGTCGGTGTGGATGCCGGCGGCAACCGGCGTCGTATCCAGGATTCGCGGCGCGCCGCCGGGGGTGAGCGCGATCCGCGTCACGCCGCCGTCGCCGGCGCAGGCCAGCACGTGCTGGGTCGGATCGAGGTCGCACTGATCGAAGCGCGGCGTCGCGACCTGGCCGAGCGTCGTCCCGTCGGGGCGGTACGCGGCCAGCACCCCGTTCGCGCCGCCGACCACGATCTGATCGAGTGCCGGATCGAACTGCAACGGGTGCGTGCTGCGCAGCTCGGGCATCGCAAACGTCCGCGTCACCGTCAGCGAGCTGGGATCGATCACGGCGACCTCGGCCAGGTCGGAGATGTTCTGGTAGACCTCGTGCGTGCGCGGGTTCACCGCCAGATACTCCGGCTTGTGACCGGGGATCGCGATCGTCTTGACCAGCGTGAACGTTTCGGCGTCGACGACGAAGAGGCGCGTGCCGTCGTCCTCGTCGGCATAGATGTGCCGCGTCGCCGGGTCGTAGGCGATCGCATCGACCGCGCCCGGTACGGCGACGGTCCGGACGATCTTCAGCGCGACCGGATCGACCTCGGCGACCGTCTCGTCGGTGCCGTCGCCGGTGAAGACGTGGCCCGTCGCCGGATCGACCGCGACGCCGTGCATCGGCCCGGTGCGCACCTGACCGACGATCTTGCCGGAATCGGCGTCGACGATCAGCAGCGTCCGCGCACCCGTGTGCGCCGCATAGACGCGGCGCCGCTGCGCATCGACGGTGACGTAGTCGAAGCCGCTGTAGACCGGCACGGTCTGAGGCGGAGCGACGGGCGTGAGCACTATTCGCTCTCCTCGCGGGTCCGCCGCGCTTCGATCTCCAGGGTGACGAGGCGGGCCAAGAGCGTGGCGGGGAAGAGCTGGCCCATCACGGCTTCGAGGTTGGTTGTGCTGCGAGCGAACGGGTGGAGCGGGATGATGTCGCCGAAGCCGGTCGAGGTCATCGTGGTGAAGCTGAAGTACACGAAGCGGCCGATCGTGAAGACGTCGACTTGGGGCTGGCCGACGCCGCCGCTGAACGCGCCGGGGACCAGCGTGTCGATCGCACGGTAGACGTAGGCGAAGGCCCAGGCGATGTTCAGGTAGATCGCGATCGCGCCCAGGATCCGGTGATGCGTCACCTCGCCGCGGGCGAAGACCGCGCGCGCGACCACCGCCGTCACGGCGAACAGGAACAGCAGCCGTGAGAGGAGATCGACGGCGAGCGTCACGTGCGAGGGAGCGACGTGACGCAAGAGGCTCGCGAGCACGTCGATCGCGGTCGCAGCGATGACGGCGAGCTCGGCGAACCTGACGCCGGAGCAGACGACGAGCACGACGAGGACGATCGCGCCGGTCGTCAGGGCGTTCACCCAGTTCGGCAGCGCGTGCACTTGGCCCAGCGGTGAGAGGAAGAACAGCCAGACTGCTTCGAGCGCGACGAGCGCGGTCAGCGCACGGTCGTGATACCGCGCGAGCGACGCGCGCAGACGCTCCATCGTCAGGGGATGACGCTGAGGTTGATTTCGCCATCGTTCGCCCTCGCCGAGGTCGAGCGCCGTGATGCGAACCCGGCCGGCACTACTCGGCGTCGTCCTCGTGCTCGGGCGGATCCTCGAGGGTGATCGGGCCCTCGTAGACTTCGAGCACCTCGCTGCCGGCGATGACGACCGCCTCGCGCTCCAGGTCGTGGATCGCCTCGCTCGCTTCGAGCCATGCGATTGGTCCGTCTTCGTTCTCGTCGTCGGTCGGGGCGAGATACGCGAACTCGAGCAGGCCGACCGCGGCGAACGCGTCGGTGATCGCGGCGACGGCGGGCAGGGCCTCGCGCCGCGCCGCATCGTCACCGTCGTCGGCGCGGCGCAGGAGTGCGAGCAAACCCTCCGAGAGGTGCTCGGCCAGGGCAGGACTTTCGAGCGGATCGGCCTGTCCGCGGGTGTCGTCGTGGTTCACTCGACGGCGCTTCGGCGCCGGGCGACGAACCTCATGGGAACGGCAGCCCCCCGCTCGCTTTGCGTTGCGGCACGCCCCACGACGGGTACTATCGCGTGCATGTCCCGGGGAGAGACGACGCCACCTGTTCTTCGTTCGCGCGCACTGCTCGCGGCGCTCGCGCTCGCCGCGATCGGCGTCGCCGCGTTTCCGCCGGCCTCGACGGCGGCGGCCCCGGTCGCCAAACCACCAGCGTCGACGCCCTTGCCGGCACCGACGCCGAAGCTCACGAAGTGGCGGCTTTATCAGCTCGGGTTGATGCGCGTCTCGGCCCCCGCCGACGAGTATTTCGGCCGGATGAAGATGAGCTTTCTTGGGATGAACAACACGTTCCGCGACGCGGCGATCACTGCCGGCGATCACACGACCGCTCCCGCGATCGTCGCCAAGGTCGCCTTGGCCGAAGACGCGCTCGAAGCGTGGTCCAAAAAGTATCCGCGCGATCCGCAGCTCGCGCGCACGTATTACCTCGCCACCCAGGTCGATCGGAAGATTTGGATCAAGGCGAACCAAGAGCAGGCCTGGATCTACCTCAACCGGATCGCCAAGGTCTTTCCAGCGACATATTTCGGGAAGACGGTCAAGCGCAGTCTCGCGGTCGGCTTCACCGAGCACTACTACGCCGACCCGGTGCCCTGCGCGGCGGCGGCGCCGGCGCCGACCCCAACGCTTGCGCCAACCCCGGAGCCGCCCGCTCCCAGTCCGACCGCGAAGAGCCGCCGTCCGACGCCCAGCCCGTCGCCGTCGCCGAGCCCGACGCCGAGCCCCACGCCCTCACCGAGCCCGACGCCGACACCGGGTCCAACCGTGACGACCCTCGCGCCCGGCCTCAAGCTCGAGCTCGAACCGAGCGCCTGCGTCGCACCGCCAACGCCGACGCCCGTGCCCGCAACGCCGGTGCCGGCGCCGGCGCCGAGTCCGTCATCCTAGCGCCGGCGCGCGGGCCCCGCCTTTCGCCAGGTCGAAACCACCGCTCATGCTGTTGACTGCCCCCACCCTCGAGGTCACCAACCCCTCCACCGGCGCCGTCGTCGGAACGGTCCCGCGCTGCGGCGCCGACGAGACGCGCGCGGCGATCGCCGCCGCCGCCGAGGCGCTCCCCGCCTGGCGCGCCCGCACCGCCGCCGACCGCGGTAAACTCGTGCGCGCGATCGGCGAGGTGATGCTCGCGCGCGCCGACGAGCTGGCACGCGTGCTGACCGGCGAGCAGGGCAAACCGCTGGCCGAGGCGCGCGGCGAAATCGTGTTCGGCGCGTCGTTCTTCGAGTGGTTCGCCGAAGAGGGAAAGCGCGCGTACGGCGACGTGATCCCGACCGACGACGTCCGCCGGCGACTGTTCGTGCAGAAGGAACCGATCGGCGTCTGCGCCGCGATCACACCCTGGAACTTCCCTTCGGCGATGCTGGCGCGCAAGATCGCGCCGGCGCTCGCCGCCGGCTGCACGATCGTCGTCAAGCCCGCCGAGCAGACACCGCTCTCGGCGCTCGCGCTGGCCGACATCGCGCGCGAGGTCGGCGTCCCCGCCGGCGTGATCGGGATCGTGACCGGTGCCGCCGAGGATTCGCAACTGATCGGCGAGATCTTGACCACCGATCCGCGCGTGCGCAAGATCTCCTTCACCGGCTCGACCGAGGTCGGCAAGCTGCTGATGCGGCAGTCGTCCTCGACGCTCAAGCGGCTCTCGCTCGAGCTGGGCGGTAACGCACCGTTCATCGTCTTCGACGATGCCGATCTCGACGCGGCCGTGAGCGGCGCGATCGCCTCGAAGTATCGCAACGCCGGCCAGACCTGCGTCAGCGCGAACCGCTTCTACGTGCAGGACGGGATCTACGACCGCTTCGCGGCGGCGCTGACCGAGAAGGCGCGCCGGCTGCGCGTCGGCGACGGCTTCGAAGACGGCGTCCAGATCGGACCGTTGATCGACGCGGCGGCGTTGGCGAAGGTCGAGGCACATATCGCCGACGCGCAGGCGCGCGGCGCGCGCACGCTGCTCGGCGGGACGCGCGATGCGCGCGGCGGGACGTTCTTCGCGCCGACCGTGGTCGCCGACGTTCCGCGCGACGCGCTGCTGGCGCGTGAGGAGACCTTCGGCCCGATCGCGGGCCTGGTGCGCTTCACCGCCGACGAGGAAGCCTTCGCGCTCGCCAACGCGACGCCGTTCGGTCTGGCCGCGTATGTGTATGCGCGCGACGTCGGACGGCTGTGGCGAGCGGCCGAGGCGCTCGAGTTCGGGATGGTCGGCGCGAATACCGGGATGATCTCGACCGCGATCGCCCCATTCGGCGGGATCAAGGAGTCGGGCTTCGGCAGTGAGGGCTCCCACTTCGGCCTGGACGAGTGGCTCAACCTGAAGTACATCTGCCTGGCTTTGTAGTGGACTCGGCTTCGCCGAATCCGTCGCGTTCGGGCTGCGCCCGATCCGAGAAGGGACTTCTTTGCGGTACAGAGTACCGCTTGGGAACGCACTCGCTTCGGAGCAACCCGTGGACCTCACTCGCGCCATCGCGGACCTCGACGAGGTCCGCAGCCGACTCGCCTCCGTCCAGCGCCTCCGTGGCCTGTCCGGGCCGGCGGCCCTCGCCTCCGGGATGGGGGCGCTCGGCAGCGGCCTGGTCCAACTCATCGTCGCCCCGCATCCGAGCACCGGCGAGGACATCGCGCGCTACGTCGCGATCTGGATCGCCTGCTTGGCCTTCGCGCTGGCGGTGAACTACGGCGCGCTGGCCGTCTGGCTGGCGCACAACTGGACCTCGCGCACGCGGACCGAGCTGCGCACCGCGGCTCTGGCGGTGTTGCCGGCGGTCGTCGCCGGCGGCGCCTTCACGGCGGCGCTGCTGACCCGCGACCAAGTCGGCCTGCTCCCCGGGGCGTGGGCGCTGTGCTACGCGCTGGGCCTACTCGCCGCGCGCGCGATGCTCCCGCGCGGCACGGCCTTGGTAGCGATCTTCTTCGGCGCGGTCGGCACCGCGCTGCTGTTCGCCGGTGGGACGCAGGCGCTGACCTGGTGGGTGATGCCGTTGACCTTCGGCGGCGGCCAGCTCGCGATCGGCGCGCTGATCGCCCGCGACGCGGAGCGGCGGATGGAGGCGGCGCGATGAACGAGGCACCCTACGCCTTCCCCGGACTCGAGCGGATCTTCCACGAGCGTGGCCGGCTGGCGGTCTGCGCGTGCCTGGTCTCCAATCCGGACGGGATGCGCTTCACCGATCTGCAAGACGCCTGCGGCCTGACCGACGGGAATCTCAACCGCCACCTGCACGCGCTGGCCGAGGTCGGGATCGTCGCCAGCGAGCGGCAACGCGGCCCCGGCCGGCGGCCGTCGACCGTCGTGCGCATCACCGGCGACGGCCGGCGCCGGTTCCTGGCCTACGTCGACGAGCTCGAAAGCGTCGTGCGTGGCGTGCAGCGCGAGGCGGCGGCGCCGGCGCAGCGCCTGGCGGCACAACCATGATCGAACGCGCGCCTGCCGCGCCCCCCGGGCCTCGCCACGTCGCGATCATCATGGACGGCAACCGCCGCTGGGCCCGGGGCCGCGGCCTGCCGGCGCTCGAGGGACATCGGCGCGGCATCGACGCGCTCGAGCGCGCGGTCGACGCGGCGCTGGCCGCCGGGATCGGGATGCTCACCGTCTACGCCTTCAGCGAGGAGAACTGGGGCCGCGCCGCCGGCGAGGTCCACGGCCTGTTCGGGCTGGCCGAGCGCTTCGCGCGCGAGAAGGCGGCCGCGCTCGTCGCCCGCGGCGTCCGCGTCCGCACGATCGGCCGCCGCGATCGCCTACCGCGACCGCTGCTCGACGCATTCCGCACCCTCGAGGAGCGGACCGCGCACGGCACCGCCCTGTTGCTCTCGATCGCCGTCGACTATGCGGCGCGCACCGAGCTGCGCGACGTCTGCCGCGCGCTCGCCCACGAGGTCGTCGCCGGCCGCATCAGCCCCGAACAGATCGACGACGACGCGATCGCCGCGCGCCTGTGGACCGCCGGCCTGCCCGACCCGGACCTGGTCGTGCGCACCGGCGGCGAGCTGCGGCTCTCGAACTTCCTGCTCTACCAGAGCGCCTACGCCGAGCTGTGGGCGACCCCCGAGCCGTGGCCCGACTTCGACGCCGCGACGTTGGACCGTGCCCTGGGCGCCTTCGCCGCCCGCGACCGCCGCTTCGGCTGTTAGCGGCCGCGCCGCCGTTGTCGATCCGGCGGCCTTCCGTTCGTCTCCTCAATGAGCCGCCGCAGAGGCGGTCGCTGATGCTACGCCAGGAGCTTGAGAACAATGGAATACGTGGCCCTGATCTACGTCGACGAGAAGCAGTTCGATGCGTTGTCGCCGGCCGAACGGCAGGCGGTCTTCGCCGAGTACGGGCAGGTCACCGCGGGGTTTCGTACCGCCGGCGTCTACGTCGACGGACGGCCCTTACAGGGGACCGACGAAGCGACGAGCGTGCGCGTGCGTGACGGGAAGAGCGTCATCACCGACGGGCCGTTCGCCGAGACCAAGGAGTATCTGGGCGGTTTCTACCTCTTCGAGTGCGCGAATCTCGACGACGCGCTGCGCTATGCGGCGAAGATCCCGGGCGCGCGCTACGGTACGATCGAGGTACGGCCGGTCCTGCCGGTGTGAGCGCGCAAGCGGCGATCGAACGTGCCTTCCGTCGCGACGCCGCGCGGGCGATCGCCACGCTCGCGCGCGCGCTCGGCGATCTGGGCGCCGCCGAGGACGCGGTCCAAGAAGCGTATCTGATCGCGCTGGAGCGCTTCACCGACGGCGCGCTGCCGGCGAATCCGGCCGGCTGGATCGTCGCCACCGCGCGCAACCGCGCGATCGACCGGATTCGGCGCGAACGCGTCGGGCAGGCCAAGCTCGAACGGCTGGCCGCGCTCGAGGCGATCGCGCCGCCCGACCTCCCCGAGGAGGACGCGGTGATCCCCGACGACCGTCTGCGGCTGATCTTCACCTGCTGTCATCCGGCGCTCGCGCTGGAAGCGCGCGTCGCGCTGACGCTGCGCGCGCTGGCGGGGCTCACGACCGAGGCGATCGCGGCCGCGTTCCTGATCCCGGTCACCACGATGGCGCAGCGGCTGGTGCGCGCCAAGCGGAAGATTCGCATCGCCACGATTCCGTTCGCGGTGCCGCGCGAGACGGAACTCGCCGACCGGCTCGACGGCGTGCTGACCGTCATCTACTTGATCTACAATGAGGGCCATGCCCCGCGCGCCGATCGTGCCTCGCTACGCGAGAATCTGTGCGCGGAGGCGCTGCGGCTGGCGGCACTGGTCGCCCAGCAGCTCCCCGATGAGCCCGAGGCGCTCGGTCTGTACGCGCTGCTGCTCTTGACCGACGCGCGGCGCGCGACGCGGACCGATGCCGCCGGCGACCTGGTGCTGCTGGCCGATCAGGACCGCGCGCGCTGGGACCATCAGGCGATCGCGCGTGGGCTGGGTGTTCTCACCCGCACGCTGCGCACCGGCGCGCTCGGGCGCTTCGGCTTGCAGGCGGCGATCGCCGCCGAGCACGCCCGCGCGGCGACGGCCGCGGCGACGGATTGGGCGGCGATCGTGCACTGGTACGACGCGCTCCACGCCATCGACGACTCGCCGGTCGTCGCGCTCAACCGGGCCGTTGCGGTCGCGATGGCGCGCGGACCCGCCGACGGGCTGGCGCTGGTCGAAGAGCTGGCCGGCGACGAACGGCTCGCGCAGTATCACCTGTTGCACGCGACCTGGGCCGATCTTTTGCGCCGGCTGGACCGGCACGCCGAGGCCGCGCCCGCCTACCGCCGCGCCTTCGCCCTGACGCGGAATCCCGCCGAGCGCCGCTTTCTGGAGCGCCGGCTGGCCGAGACGACCGCGCGCGACCAGGGTTAAGCGGCCCAGAGAGCCAAGGGACGGGCCGGTAGCACTTTCCCGGGTGGAGGTGACAGATGCGCCCGCTCGCTCTCTCTCTGGTTGCCGCAGTCGTTGCCGGCAGTGTCGTGGTGGCGATCGCCGGCACGCAAACGCGCTCGGTCGCGCAGGCGCCGATCCCGACGGTCACCGTCGGGCCGGTCGTGCCCAGCGACATCACGGGCGGCGCTCCGAACGCGCAGCTTGCGCAAGCGGCGACGTTCGCGTGGCAGGAGTTCATCGCGCTGAACTGGGCCGCCGTCGACCAGACAGGCATGCCGAACACCCGCGGCACGGCCGACACCGGCTGCGTCTTCGACGATCCCGCCTGCGCGGCGCGACCGCGCGTCTGGGAGACGTTCCGCAGCAAGCTCGAGATCTTCCCCGGCAACTATCAGCCGCCCAACGGCTACGCCGCGACCGCGCCCGACTACGGCTACGACGCCGCGCCCGCCTACAACTACAACACGAACGTCGCGCCGTGCGACGGGCAACCCACCCCCGTGCCGACTGCCTGGATCAACCTCGATGAGTCCGATCAGATCACGGTCGACTCGATGTTCGCCGGTGTCGGTCCGCGCATCGTGCTGGGCAATTCCGATCCGCAGATGATCCGCTTTCTCGCCAAGGCAAATCGCACCGAGTACGACTACGTCGCCACCAACAAGTGGTGGACGTTCGTCTCGGGGACCGCCGTGAACATGACCAAGACGTTCATCGCGGCCAACGACGCCGACCCGACGCCGGCGCCTGCCGGCGTCCCCGCCACGACGGTCTCGCTGCCGTACGGCACGATCGAGATGAAGGCGGGTTGGCGCATCCTGACCGACAAGGAGAGGCTCTCGGGGCGATTCCACACCGCGACGGCGCGCTACTACGAGTTCGTCCATTCCAGCGGCACCACCAGCTATTGTTGGCGCCAGGCCACGTACGGGCTGGTCGCGCTGCACGTCATCCAGAAGACGCCGACCGCGCCCTATTTCGTCTACGCGACGTTCGAACAGGCCGACAACATCCTGACCCCGCAGGGCAAACCGGTCGAGAACGACGACGGTTCGATCGCGAATCCGCCCACCTGCAGGCCCGGCCAAGCCTCACCCTGCCCGACGACGCCGCTCGAGCTGCTGATCGACGGCGCGACGCCGAATCCAAACAGCACCTATCCGCCGAACACCGCCCTCGCGCCGCCGCCCGCTTCCCAGGCGTACTGCACGCCGAACTTGCGAACGCGGCCGCCCAACCAGCTCTACTACCTCGAGGAAGGCCCGAGCGGAGCGCAGCCGACGGCCGGCTTCATCTGCGTCAACGCGCGCCAGCATCCGATCCCGCAAACGATCGTCGACGTCAATCACGCCGTGCAGGCCTCGCTCGACGGCTACGAGCAGGCGCATGGGTTCGCGACGCCCTCGCCGCTCACGCACTACAAGCTGGTCAACGTCCAATACGTGCCGTACGACAACCCGCAGCCGGGACCGTTCGGCGGCAACGACCCCTCGACCGGTAACAATCCCGCCAGCTTCTACCTCGCGAACATCGTCGTCGAAACGAATCGCAGCCTGCAAATCTTCAACGGTGGCCTCATCAACGGCCTCATCGAGGGTCAGTATGCCGGCCGCTTCGCGGCGCCGCCGACGACGATCCCCGGCAATCCGACGCACAAGCAGACGTTCTACGGCGGTCACGCCTACAACATGGGTGGCTGCATGGGCTGCCACGGCAGCCAGGGGCAGAACCCGGGCGGGATGGCCGGCGACTTCAGCGTGATCCTCGCGCGCAGCGGCCTGGCGAACCAGTACCCGGAGCCGCCCGCACCGATTAGCGCGGGCGGCGCGGTGGCCATCCCGCGCAACCGCAGCCTCGTCAGCCCTTAGGTATCTCACGCCGTTTAGGAGACTCCGATGAGCACGTTCCCCTGCCCGGCCAATCCCGTCTGGGCCGACATCGCCCCGGCGTTCTCCGCCGGCGATGTCGCCTGCATGAAGAGTCAGTCGAAGGGCTGGCCTACCCCGCTGGATCTCACCAGCTATACGAGCGTCGTAGCGAACGCAGACGCCATCAACGCCGCCGTGAACTCGGGCCAGATGCCGCAGAATCCCAGCGAGCAGCCGTGGGCGCCGCTGGCCTGCTGGAACGCCTGGTACGCCGCCGGCTGTCCCGAGCAGTAACCGCCGGCTCGCGGCGCCGAGCGACCGAACGCTGAGGCGTCGCCGACCTTCGCAGGAGCGCCCTCCTCGCTGCGCGTGGTAGGATAGGGTCCGTATGACCCAAACCCGGACGCGGTCCGATATCCGCAACGTCGCGATCATCGCGCACGTCGACCACGGCAAGACGACCCTCGTCGACGCGATGTTCCGCCAGAGTGGGATCTACCGCGAAGGGCAGCACATCGAAGCGCGCGCGATGGATTCCAACCCACTCGAGCGCGAGCGCGGGATCACCATCCTGGCCAAGAACACCGCCATCGACCACGACGGCGTGAAGTTCAACATCGTCGACACGCCCGGCCATGCCGATTTCGGTGGCGAGGTCGAGCGCGTGCTGCAGATGGTCCAGGGCGTCGTGCTGCTGGTCGACGCGGCCGAAGGGGTCATGCCGCAGACGCGCTTCGTGCTGCGCAAGGCGCTCGAGCTCGACCTGCGGGCGATCGTCGTGATCAACAAGATCGACCGCAAGGACGCCCGGCCGGTCGAGGTCGTCGACGAGGTCTTCGACCTGTTCATCGAATTGGGGGCCTCCGACCAGCAGGCCGACTTCCCGGTCGTCTACGCCAACGGCAAGGCCGGCATCGCCAAGTACGAGCTGGACGGACCGAGCACCAACCTCGACCCGCTCTTCGAGACGATCGCCAAGCGCGTCCCCGAGCCGCCGGCCGAGGACGGCGGATTTCAGATGCTGATCTCGGCGATCGACCACAACCGCTACGTCGGGCGGATCGGGATCGGCCGCGTCTTCCGCGGCAGCGCGAAGATCAACGCCCCGATCGCCAAGGTAACCCGCGAAGGCGACGTCACCACCGGCCTGCGGCTGACCAAGATCTTGTCCTTCCACGGGCTCGAGCGGATCGAGGTCGAGGAGGCGACGGCCGGCGACATCATCTGCGTCTCGGGGATCGAGGGGCTCAACATCGGCGACACGATCGCCGACGCGGCGATCCCCGAGGGGATCACCGCCACCGCGGTCGACGAGCCGACCGTCTCGATGTACTTCATGGTCAACGCCTCGCCGTTCGCCGGCCGCGAAGGGAAGTATCTGACCTCGCGCCAGATCCGCGAGCGCTTGATGCGCGAGCTGGAGTCGAACGTCGCGCTGCGGGTCGAGGACACCGATTCGGCCGACACCTTCGAGGTGCGCGGCCGTGGCGAGCTGCATCTCTCGATCCTGATCGAGACGATGCGGCGTGAAGGCTACGAGCTGGCGGTCAGCAAGCCGCGCGTCATCATCACCGAGCGTGACGGCGTCAAGCTGGAACCGGTCGAGTACGTGGTGATCGACGTGCGGGAGGAGTACTCCGGCGCTGTCATCGAGTCGGTCGGGCGCCGGCGCGCGCAAATGTCGAACATGGTCACCGTCGGCGAGACGCGGCGCCTGGAATACACGATGCCGACCCGCGCGATCTTCGGCTTGCGCGGCGAGCTGATGACGCTCTCGCGCGGGACGGCCGTCATGTCCCACGTCTACTACACCCACCAGCCACTGGCGGGCGACATCCCGGGCCGTTCCAACGGCGCGCTGGTCACCAGCGACACGGGGATGGTCACCGCCTATGCGCTGATGGGGCTCGAGCAGCGCGGACGCTTCTTCGTCGACCCCGGCGTCGAGGTGTACGAAGGGATGATCGTCGGCCGGGCCAACGACGACCGGGACGTCGCGATCAACGTCGTGCGCGCCAAGAAGCTGACCAACATGCGCGCCGCCGGCACGGACGAGAACTTCCGCATGCCGCCGGCCGAGGAGATGTCGCTCGAACGGGCGATCGAGTTCATCGAGGACGACGAGCTGGTCGAGGTGACCCCGCAGTCGATCCGGCTGCGCAAGCGCCTGTTGGACGAGACCGAACGCCTCAAGGCGCGCAAGCGCGAGAAGACGCTAGTCGGGTGAAGCCGCGCCCTAGCGGGTCAGTTCGCGCACGCCGCCGTCGGCCTCGCCGACCAGCACCGCGTCGACCATCCCGCTGAACAGCCCGGTCGCGACGACGCCGTGGATCCCGCGCAGCTCGCCGTCCAGTGCGGCGGCGTCGGGGATCTCGGGGAAGCTGCAGTCGAGCAGCGCGTTGCCGTTGTCGGTGACGTAGGGGCCGGCGCCGGTTCCGCGCCGCACGACGCGCGCGCCGAGCGCGACCTCGATCGCGTGCGCCACGTAGGGCAAACTGTACGGGACGACCTCGACCGGCGTCGGGAACGCGCCGAGGCGCACGACTAGCTTCTCCGGCGTGACGATCACGATGAAGCGCCGCGCGGCGAGTGCGACCGCCTTCTCGCGGAAGAGCGCACCGCCGCCGCCTTTGGTCAGCGACCAGTCCGCGGCGACCTCGTCGGCACCGTCGATCGCGACCTCCATCTCGCAGGCGCCGAAGCCGACCAGGGCGATCCCGCGCTCACGGCACAACTCCTCGGTCGCCTGCGAGGTCGCGACGACGCGGATCTGCTCGCCGGCTGCGACCCGCTCACCGACCCGTTCGATCGACCAGAAGGCCGTCGTCCCGGTGCCCAGGCCAATGCACGTTCCGTCGTGCACGAAACGGTCGACCGCGGCGAAGCCGGCGGCGCGCTTGCCTTCGTCCAACGCCCGCATCAACGCAACGCGGGGATGTCCGGCAGCGCGTCGACGACGTTGAAGGTCAGCTCACCCTGGTTGGTGTCGAAGCCGACCCGCACGACGTCGCCGTCGCGCACCTCGCCGGCCAACAGCTTGCGCCCCAGCGGCGTCTCGACCTCGCGCTGAATCGCGCGCTTGAGCGGGCGCGCGCCGTAGGCGGGCTCGTATCCCACCCGGACCAAGTGCACCTTCGCCTCGTCGGAGACCTCCAGCACGATGCGCCGCTCGTGCAGCCGGGCGCGCACGCGGTCGAGCTGGATGTCGACGATCTGCTTGAGCTCGTCCTCGGTCAGCGCGTGGAAGACGACCGTCTCGTCGATCCGGTTGAGGAACTCGGGGCGGAACTGCTGGCGCAGCTCGTCGAGGACGGTCGCCCGCATGACCGCGTACTCGGCCCCACTCAGATCGCCGCCGTAGTCGAGGATCCGGTGCGAGCCGATGTTCGAGGTCATGATCACGATCGTGTTCTTGAAATCGACCGTGCGGCCCTGACCGTCGGTCAGCCGCCCGTCGTCGAGGATCTGCAGGAAGACGTTGAACACGTCGGGGTGCGCCTTCTCGACCTCGTCGAACAGGAGCACCGCGAACGGGCGCCGGCGCACGACCTCGGTCAGCTGGCCGCCCTCGTCGTAGCCGACATAGCCCGGCGGCGCGCCGATCAGCCGCGCGACGCTGTGCTTCTCGCCGTATTCCGACATGTCGATGCGGACCAGCGCGCGCTCGTCGTCGAACAGGACCGCGGCCAGCGCGCGGGCCAACTCGGTCTTGCCGACGCCGGTCGGGCCGAGGAACAAGAACGAGCCCAGCGGCCGGTTCGGATCGCCCAGACCCGAGCGAGCACGCACGATCGCCTCGGCGACAGCGGTGACGGCCTCGTCCTGGCCGACGACCCGTCGATGCAGCTCGCGATCGAGCGAGAGCAGCTTTTGAATCTCGCCCTCGAGCAGCTTGCTGACCGGGATGCCGGTCCAGCGGCCGACGATCGCGGCGATGTCTTCCTCGTCGACCTCTTCCTTGACCAACCGCGCCGTGCGGTCGCCCAAGGCGGCCTCGTGCTCGCGCAACCGGCGTTCGAGATCGGCCAACTTGCTGTACTTCAGCTCGGAGGCACGCGCATAGTCGGCCGCCTGCGAGGCCCGTTCGATCTCGACCTTCGTCGCCTCGATCTGCTCGCGCAGCGCCCGGGTCTGCTCGACGGCATCCTTCTCTTTCTGCCAGCGCGCGCGCAAGCCGCCGGTCTGCTCGCGCAGCTCGGCCAGCTCGGCCTCGAGCCGCTCGAGCCGGGCCCTGGAGGCATCGTCGCGCTCCTTGCGCAGCGCCTCGCGCTCGATCTCGAGCTGCATCATCCGGCGCGAGGCTTCGTCGAGCTCGGCCGGCATCGAGTCGATCTCGGTGCGCAGCTTCGCCGCCGCCTCGTCGACCAAGTCGATCGCCTTGTCGGGCAGGAAGCGGTCCGCGATGTAGCGGTTCGAGAGGACGGCTGCCGCGACCAGCGCGGCGTCCTTGATGCGCACGCCGTGGTGCACTTCGTAGCGGTCACGCAGTCCGCGCAAAATCGAGATCGTGTCCTCGACGCTGGGCTCGCCGACGAAGACCGGCTGGAAGCGGCGTTCGAGCGCGGCGTCCTTCTCGATGTACTTGCGGTACTCGTCGAGCGTCGTCGCGCCGATCATGTGCAGCTCGCCGCGCGCGAGCAGCGGCTTGAGCAGGTTGCCGGCGTCCATCGAGCCTTCGGTCTTGCCGGCACCGACGACGGTGTGCAGCTCGTCGACGAAGAGCAGCACGCGGCCCTCCGCGCTCTGCACGTCCTTGAGGACCGCCTTGAGCCGCTCCTCGAACTCGCCGCGGTACTTCGCGCCGGCGATCAGCGCGCCCATGTCGAGCGAGACGACCCGTTTGTCCTTGAGCCCCTCGGGGACGTCGCCGCGCACGATGCGCTGCGCGAGCCCTTCGACGATCGCGGTCTTGCCGACGCCGGGCTCGCCGATGAGGACCGGGTTGTTCTTGGTCCGCCGCGAGAGCACTTGGATCACGCGCCGGATCTCGTCGTCGCGGCCGATGACCGGGTCGAGCTTCCCGTCTTCGGCGGCCTTGGTCAGGTCGCGGCCGTAGCGCTCGAGGGACTGATAGGTCCCCTCCGGGTTCTGGTTGGTGACGCGCTGGTTGCCGCGCACCTCGCGCAGCGCGGTCAGCAGCTTCTCGCGGGTCAGGCCCAGGTCGCGGAAGATCCGGCCGACGGCGCCGCTGTCCTTGGTCATCGCCAAGAGCAGGTGCTCGACCGAGACGAAGTCGTCGCCGAGCTGCTTGGCCTCGGCGTCGGCGTTCGTCAGCAAGCGGGCGAGCGCCGGGCTGACCGTCACCTGGCCGACGTCGGCGTTCGGGCCGCTCAGGCGCGGCAGGGCCGCCAGGGCTCGGTTGAGCTGCTGCTCAACCACCTTCGGGTCGACTCCGGCCTTCTCCAGGACCGGGACCGCGACGCCGTCCGGCTGGTCGAGGACGGCGGCCAACAGATGCTCGGGCGCCGTCTGGCTATTGTGCTCGGCCAGGGCCCGGCTGTACGCGGCGTTCAGCGCCTCCTGAACGCGCTGGGTCATGCGATCGACGTTCATTTTGCACTCTAAAACTGAGAGTGCTAAGTCGGCGGTTGCGCTGCCGGGCAGCTCTTTTCTCATCGGGTCCAAGAGGAGCGAGGGAGCCGTCGGCCGCATCCTGCCTGGGGTCACCTTGGACGCGTGGTTTGCTCACGTGTCCGTTCGCTTTCTGACGGCGGAGAGGCACTCGTGGACGTGCGCAACGTACCTAGTGGCGTTTGGATGCGTCTTACTGTCGGCATCGTGGCCGCCGCCTGCATCGCGGCCTGTGGCGCGGTGACTCTCCCGCCGTCCAACCTCTCCGGCACGACCGGCGGATCGACGACGCCGACGCCGGTGCCGACCGCGACACCGACGCCCAACGTCCTCGGCGCCGGCACGTTCCCGGTTCCGACTCCGTCGGCGACCTCCGTTGGCGTTGGCAGCTCGCCGATCCCGATCCCGACCCCGACGGCCACGTCCGTCGGCCCCACCTCGCACCGACAGACGTAGGAGTTTCCGTGAAGCGCATCCTCAGCGCGGCCGTCCTGGCCGCAATGCTCGCCGGTTGCGGCGGTGGTGGCGGCGGTCGCGCCCTCGTGCCGGCCGGCACGTCCGGCGGCAACATCCCGATCAGCCCTCCTGCGGGCAGCGCGCGGGTCGTCGCCAACGCGACGCTCGCCGCCACCTCGATTCCGCAGCTCTACAGCCGCAAGGTCGCGGCCGCGCGCCGTACGACCGTGGCGCGCATGAAGCAGTCGGGTACCCAGATCGTCAGCGTCCAGGTGAACGGCACCTTGTATCAGGGTTCGGCCAGCGCCGTGCCGATCACCAACACCCAGAACGTTCCGCTCTCCGCGAGCGGCAGCATCACCGTCTCCGAGACGTTCTCGAACGTCGTCCCGGCCGCCAACGACTGGGTCGTGTTCGAGTTCTACGCTGTCGCGTCGGACGGGTCGCAGTCCGCGATCGGGACGCTGGGCACGCTGGTCGACGTCGCGACCGGGACGACCACCGCGAACCTGAGCACGACCAGCACCCAGGTCCTGGAAGTCGCCGCCTCGCTGATGACCATCGGCGCGATCTCGACCTACGACATCGAGCAGAACAGCACGCTCGCCGGTACCCTGCAAACCAAGATCGCCGCGCAGAACCCGACGGTGAACAGCCAAACGGGCCTGTACGATACGAGCGTGCTCGAGTCGCTCACCGTCGCGCTGGCCACGGCCTTCGAACGCGACATCACGATCTCCGCGCCGGGCGCGACCGAATTCTCGGTCGTCTACGACTCCACCAAGGCCGACGAGAACGACTTGGCCTACAACGCGGCCACGTTCGCCGGCGACTACGGCTTGAACGTGGCGAACGATACCGAGGCGCCGATCTCGGGCGGCAACGGTGCATACTCCAGCACTTCCGTCATCGGCGCGCCGTTCGTCACCAGCTGCGAGGGGTGCACGACCCAGCCCCCGATCCCGATCCACGGCCCGAGCTCCGGTTACTCCGACGCGCAACCCACGACCGTGGACGCCGACCTGTTCCTGGCGCCCAGCGGAACGGTCACGATCCGCAACATCTATGGCGGCCACATCATCATCGGCGCGCACAACTTGGTCGCCGCCGCCGATTCGAGTAGCTTGCACCGGCAGACCAGGGCCTCCGTCGCTCGCGCGACCAGCTCGACGCGAACGCCGCAGGACGTCACCGACCAGGCCTACGGCGCGACGGCCGCGCTCGCCGGCGAAGCCCCCGGCGCGACCAGCGATTCGCTCACCTTGGCCAACACACTGGTCAACCTCCCAGTGATCGACGCGCAGGCGAACGCATTCGGAGGCCCCATCGGCTTTGAGTCGTTCGGCGTCTTCGGCTTTGCTCCGACGGCGGGACCGAACGCCGCCGGCAACGTGCCTGACTACGACGTCGAATGCCTCGACGACGTCGACGGCTGCAACCCCCCCTACTCAGACGGCCCCTACATCTACGGCCTGTTCCAGTACAACTTCGAGTCCATCAGCAGTTACAATACCGCCGACGTGCAGCTCTCCGCGCCGAACGGCAGCGGCGTGGTCACGCTCACGTACGACTCCTGGAACCCCTTCGGTATCCCGACCTCGCAGATCGAGATCTGTTCGGCCTCGAATTGCGCCTCGGCGGTGCCCAGCGGCACCCCGGTCAACGTCACCGGCGCGTTCGAAGATCCGGGGACGAAGGTCGCGGTGTACGGCTGGGCACCCGGCGGGGGCGACGCGACGCAATCGATCGTTCAGGACCCCAGCCCGCCGTGCTGCTCAGGGCCCGCCTACCTGGTCACCTTTACGATCCCGGCCAACAACACGGCGGCGATCACCGGCTCGCTCGTCGGCACCGTCCCAGCCGGCATCACGGCGTACATTCCAGCCCGTGCGCTTCTCGAAATCTACGCGGAGAACCTGGACCAAGCGACGCCCTTCGTCGTCGCGTTGACAGGCACGAACGCACAGACGTACACCGAGTCACTTTTCAACGGCAGCGCCCCAACGACGACGATCGCTGCACCGTTCGACCTGCAAAGCTTCAAGATCACCTACACGATCCCGGCCGCCGACGTGCAGAACGCGGGTAATCCGGCGACGACCGGAACGTTCGACATCGACTTCTTCGGAGTCATAGGAAACTACAACACCGGCAGCTGCTGCTGACCGCGGCGGGCGGGGCATCGGTCCGTCGGGAAGACGGAGCGATGCCCGCCGCCTGGCCGCTGCCGGCGATCGAACAGGGCGCCTTCCGGGCCCTGTTCGTCTACGACGTCGCCGACACGATCGACCTCGAGCGCCTGCGGACGGTTCGCGGCGAAGGGGTCGCGCGCGCGCCGCTCCAGCTGCGCCGCGAGGCGACCTCGGAGTTCATCCAGTACCCCGTCGCTCCGCTGACCGTCCGGTTACCGGACCTCGAAGAACCGCGCGCGACCGTGCGGGCGAAGCTGTTCGACTTCGGCGTGGTCTCGCTGCGGATCACCGTGCCGTTCTCCGGTTCGTGGGAGGCGTTCGGCACGCTCACCCGCCGGCTGCGACGCGACCCGGCGCTCGAAGCGCAGGCGCGCGCCGCACTCGACGACGTGCTGGCCGAGATCGCGGGCGCGCTGGACGAGCCGCATCCGGCGCTGATCGAGGACTACTTCGTCCTCGAGGTCGAGCGCTTTGCCGAGGAGATCGATGCGGCCCCGCTGATCGGCGACTTCGCGCCGGCGCTGGCCCGCCTGCTGCTCTTCGAGGATCGCGAGCTGGTCGCCGCCGAGCAGCAGGAAGCGCTGCGTATGGCGTTCTCCTACTATCCCGACGATCTGGCGGTGCTGCAGTGGGACGCCGCCTTCGTCTACGACCGCGCCGACGGCGCCGAGGCGGTCGAAGACATCCTCGAGTTCGCCAACTCGCAGCTGGTTGAGTTCCGCACCTACGATGCGCGGCTGGACGCCGAGTTGGACGAGATCTACCGGCTCGAGCCGGGCCGCCCGATCGGGCGCTTCCTTCGCCGCGGCGCCGCCGAGCGGGCGGCGCGCGTGCGCTTCCTGTTGGTCGACGTGCTCGAGCTGACCGATCGCACCGCGAACGCCCTCAAGATCATCGGCGACGCGTACTACGCGCGGCTCTACCGCGCGGTCGCCGGCCGCCTGGGCCTAGCCGACTGGCAGCGCCAGATCGACGCCAAGCTCCGCAGCGTCAGCGAGATCTATCGAGTCCTGCAGGACCAGGCGCAGTACGCGCGCGCCGAGACCCTCGAACTGATCATCATCGCGCTGATCGCGGTCGAAGCGGTCATCGGCGTCCTCGCCCTACGCCACTGAGGCGGCTACGCGCGTGGGCGCTCGTCGCGGACGCGGCGTGACTTGAGGTCGGTGCGCGTGAGGCTGCCGGCCGGCGCGAAGACGACCTCCGGCCGCACGCCGAGCTGGCGGCGGAGCTGCGCGACGACTCGTTCGCGCAGCGCCGTCTCGTCGCAGGGAGCGGCCAACTCGGCGCGCACCGTCAGCTCGTCGAGCGCGCGCGGGCGGCTGACCACGATCTCGAACTCGGTGCCCAGCTCGGGGAAGGCGCGCAGCACGTCCTCGATCGCGCTCGGATAGACGTTCTCGCCGCGGATGACGAGCATGTCGTCGATGCGCCCGATGATCCCGCGCGGGAAGCGCGGATAGGTCCGCCCGCACGGGCAGGCCGCGTCGGTCCATTCGGCCAGGTCGCCCGAGACGAGGCGAATCATCGGTTGGGTGCGGCGCTCGAGCTGCGTGTAGACCGGCGTCCCGGTCGCCCCGAAGGGGAGCGGCTCCATCGTCTGCGGGTCGAGCAGCTCGGTGTAGACGAGGTCTTGCCAGAGGTGCATCCCGGTGCGGTGCGCGCACTCGGCGATGTTCATCCACGGCGTGACCTCGCCCATGCTCCCGCTGTCGATGCAGATCGCGCCGAAGGTCGCCTCGATGAGGCGCTTCGTCGCCGGGATCCCGGCGCCGGGCTCGCCTGAGAAGAACATGATCCGCAAGCCGAAGGTGCGCGGGTCGATCCCTTCGGCGCGCGCCGTCTCGGCGATCCGCATCGCGTACGAGGGCGTGCCGTAGAACGCGGTCGGCCGCATCTGTTGCAGCCACGAGACGGCTTGTAGGGTCATCCCCGGCACGCCGGCGCCGAACGGGAACGACGCCGCGCCGAGCCGCTCGACGCCGGCCAGCGCGCCCCACGATCCGACGTAGAGCGAGAAGATCGAGCCGATGAAGACCGTGTCGCTCGGGCGCAGCCCGAACGACCACATGATGCGCACGTGCGCCTCGGCGATGCGGGCGAAATCGTCGTGGCTCCAGGCGAACGCGGTCGGCCGGCCGCTGGTCCCCGAGGTGCCGTGCAGGCGTGCGATCTCGCGCGGCTCGACGCACAGGTACGAGCCGTAGGGCGGATGCGCGGCTTGGTCGGCGCGGAGGTCGGCCTTGGCGATCGTCGGGACGCGCGCGAAGTCCGCCAGGCTGCGCACGTCGCCGGGCTCGAGCCCGCCCGCGCGCCAGCGCTCGCGGTAGAACGGCGCGCGCTCCCAGGCCCAGGCCATCACCGCCTGGATCTTGCGCAGCACGACTGCGGCGCGCTCGTCGGCCGACATCGTCTCGCGGGCCGCGTCCCAGTACACCGCCTCATCCGGCGGCCGGTACGCGCGGTCGTAGACCGGCGGCCAGACCGCGACACCGGTCTCGATCATCGGGCCCGCGCGGCCTCGCGGCGCGCGCGGTCGCGGCCGAACTCGGCGACGACGCGCTCGATCCCCGCGATCAGGTCCTGCGTCGACGCTTCGGCGTCGAAGACCTCGCGGACGCCGATCGCGCGCAGCTTCGGGATATCGTCCTCTTGGATCACGCCGCCGGCGATCACGACGATGTCGTCGACCTCGCGCTCGCGCAGCAGCTGCATGATGCGCGGGAAGATCGTCATGTGCGCCCCGGAGAGGATGCTCACGCCGACGACGTCGACGTCCTCTTGGACCGCGGCGTTGACGATCATCTCGGGCGTCTGGTGCAGGCCGGTGTAGACGACCTCCATCCCGGCGTCGCGCAGCGCGCGCGCGACGATCTTCGCCCCGCGGTCGTGGCCGTCGAGGCCGGGCTTGGCGACGAGCACCTTAATCGGCATGGACCGCTCCTTCCAAGATCGCGAGCAAGGCGTCGACCGCGTCGCTCCGGCTGAGGTCGTGCTCGCGCAGCCGGGCGAGCACCGCGGCACCCTCGGCGGAGTCGAGGACCGCCAGCGCCGCCGCGGCGGCGCGGTCGCGCGCGCGCCGGACGATCTCGAACCGCACCGCGCGCACCGCGTTCGGCTCGCCCGCGGCGCGTTTAATGTTCACGGCCGCGAGCAGCTCGGCGACGCCGGTGCCGTCGCGCGCGATCGTCTGCAGCACCGGGATGTCGCGCGCGCTCTCGCGCACCATGTGGCGCAGGTCGACCGCGGTGGCGTTCGCGCCGGGCCGGTCGGCCATGTTGACGACGAAGATGTCGGCGATCTCGGTCAGGCCGGCCTTGATCGTCTGGACGCTGTCGCCCAGCGCCGGCACCGTCACGACCACGATCACGTCGGCGACGGCGACGATCTCCAGCTCCACCTGGCCGACGCCGACCGTCTCGACCAGCACGACGTCGAAGCCGGCCGCTTCGGCCAGCCGAACCGCGTCGCGGGTCGCCGGCGCGAGCCCGCCGCCGGACTGGCGCGAGGCCATGCTGCGGATGAAGACGCCGGCGTCGCCGGCGTGGCGCTGCATGCGCACCCGGTCGCCGAGCACAGCACCGCGGGTGAACGGCGAGGACGGATCGACCGCGATCACCGCGACCGTCTCACCGGCCGCGCGCAGCCCTTCGATCAGCCGGTCGACCAGCGTCGACTTGCCGGCGCCGGGCGGCCCGGTCACGCCGATCACGTCGGCGTGGCGCAGCGTACCGTTCGTCCCCGCCGCGGCGCGCACGCGCGCCAGCGCGCCGTCGCCGGTGAGGATCCCGTTCTCGACCGCCGAGATCGCGCGCGCCAGGTCGCGCTGGACGCGATGCGCGATCAAAAAACCGGCGTCTCGACGTAGGTGCCGAAGACCGGCCGCAGCGCGCCGACGATCTCGCCGACGGTCGCCCGCGCTCGGACTGCGGCCAGCGTCGCCGGCATGAGATTCTCGTCCGTGCGCGCGACCTGTACCAGCTCCTCGAGCACGCGCTGCACGGCCGCGCCGTCGCGCCGCTCGCGCGTGCGCCGCAGCCGCCCGAGCTGGCGCTCCGCCGCCGCCTCGTCGGCGTGGTGCAGCTCGAGCGCGGGGTTGGCGCTCGGGTCGCGGTACTTCGTCACGCCGACCACCTGCCGTTCGCCGCGCTCCTTGCGCTGGTGCAGGTCGTAGGCCGCCTCGGCCAGCTCGAGCTGGAAGAAGTTGTCTTCGACGCAGGCGATCACGCCGCCGCGCCGGTCGATCTCCTCGAAGTACGCCCGGCAGCCGCGCTCGATCTCGTCGGTCAGCGTCTCGATGGCGTACGATCCCGCCAGCGGATCGATCGTCCCGACGACGCCCGTCTCCTCGGCGATGATCTGCTGCGTACGCAGCGCGATCTTCATCGCCGCTTCGCTGGGGATCGAGAGCGCCTCGTCGTAGCCGTTGGTGTGGAGCGACTGCGCGCCGCCCAGCACCGCGGCGAGCGCCTCGATCGCGGTGCGCGCGATGTTGTTGAGCGGCTCGCGCGCCGTGCACGAGACGCCGGCCGTCTGGCAGTGGAAGCGCAGCCGCATCGATTCGGGCTTCTTGGCGCCGAAGCGCTCCTGCATCACCCGCGCCCACAGCCGGCGAGCGGCGCGGAACTTGGCGACTTCCTCCAAGAAGTCGATCTGCGAGACGAAATAGAACGAGAGCCGCGGCGCGAAGTCGTCGACGTCGAGGCCGACCTTCATGACCTCCTCGACGTACGCCATCCCGGCGGCGAGCGTGAAGGCGACCTCCTGGATCGCGGTGCTGCCCGCCTCGCGGGTGTGGTAGCCGCTGACGTTGACCGGGTTGTAGCGCGGCAGGTGTTCGGCGGAGTAGGTGATCGTGTCGCGCACGATCCGCATCGCGGGCCGCGGCGGATAGACCCACTCCTTCTGAGAGACGTACTCCTTGATGATGTCGTTCTGGATCGTCCCGGCCAGCTTGCGGCGATCGAAGCCACGCTCCTCGGCGACGGTCAGGTACATCGCGAACAGAATCCAGGCCGAGGGGTTGATCGTCATCGAGACCGAGATCCGCTCGAGGTCGATCCCGGCATAGAGATCGTGCATGTCGTCGACGCTGTCGACGGCGACGCCCTCGCGGCCGACCTCACCTTCGCTGCGCGGGTCGTCCGAGTCGTAGCCCATCAGCGTCGGCATGTCGAAGTCGGTCGAGATCCCGGTCTGCCCCTGCGCGATCAGATAGCGGAAGCGCGCGTTCGTGTCGTCGGCGGTTCCGAAGCCGGCGATCTGCCGCATCGTCCACGGCTGCGCGCGGTACATCGTCGGATACGGGCCGCGCGTGTACGGGAAGGCGCCCGGGAAACCCGTGTCGCGCAGGTAGTCGTGACCGGCCAGGTCGTCCGGCGTATAGATCCGCTGCAGCTCGGTCCCACCCAGGGTGCGGAAGACCTCGCGCACCTCGGGCCGGCGCTCGGCGAAGGGCAAGAGCGTGAGCTGTTCCCACTCGTGCTGCTGCTCGGCCAGGCTCTCGGGCTTCATGGTCGTGTCCATGGGGCTCCCTTCCGACACTCTCGATTGTACACCTCACCCGGCGGCGGGGGCGCGGCGTCCGGGCACGGAACCTGGCCCGATGAATCTTGCACGAGGGTTGGCCGCGCGTGAGGCGGCGGGCCGGCCGATCCGCGTCGGCCTCGTCGGTGCCGGGAAGTTCGGCACGATGATCCTGGCGCAGCTGCGAGCGATGGCCGGCGTGCGGCTCGCGGTGCTGGCCGATCTCGACCTCGGCCGTGCGCGCGCTGCCGCCGCCGCAGCCGGCTGGCCGGCCGACGCGTTCGCCGCCGCGACGAGCGCCGGCGCCGCGAACGACCTCGCCCGCGCCGAGCGTACGGCGCTGCTCGAGAGCGGCGAGCTGGCCGCCCTGTGCGAGCTCGACGTGCTCATCGAAGCAACCGGGCACGAGGAGGCCGGCGCGCTCCATGCCCACCGCGCGCTCGAGCGCGGGATCCACGTCGTGATGGTGACGGTCGAAGCCGACGTCGTCGTCGGTCCGGCGTTGCACGCGCTCGCGCGCAAGCACGGTGCCGTCTACTCGCTGGCGTACGGCGACCAGCCTGCGATCATCTGCGAGCTGGTCGACTGGGCGCGCGCCTGTGGCTTCGAGGTCGTCGCGGCCGGCAAGGGGACGAAGTTCGCGCCCCTCTACCGCCGCTCGACGCCCGATACCGCGTTCGGCTACTACGGCTTCACTCCCGAGCAGATCGCGACCGGCGGCTTCAACCCGACGATGTTCAACTCGTTTCTGGATGGGACGAAGTCGGCGATCGAGATGGTCGCGGTCGCGAACGCGACCGGCCTCGACGTCGCCGACGAAGGCCTGTCGTTTGCTCCGGCCTCGACCCACGAGCTGCCGACGCTGCTGCGCCCGCGCGCCGACGGCGGCATCTTGTCGCACGCCGGGATGGTCGACGTCGTCTCGTGCGTGCGCGAGGACGAGAGCTTCGTCGACGACCACCTGCGCTGGGGCGTCTACGTCACCTTCACCGCGGAGAGCGACTACGCGCGGCGCTGCTTCGGCGAGTACGGGGTCGCGACCGATCCCAGCGGCCGCTACGCCGCGTTGTGGCGCCCGTACCACTTGATCGGCCTGGAGATCGGCGTCTCGATCGCCTCGGTGGCGCTGCGCGGCGAGCCGACGGGCGCACCGTACGCGGGGCACCGCGCCGAGGTCGTCTGCGCGACACGGCGTGCGCTGCCGGCCGGCGCGACGATCGACGGCGAGGGCGGCTACGCGGTCTACGGGACGTGCGTCCCGGCCGCGCGGGCGCGCGCGGACCGGCTCGTCCCGCTCGGCCTGGCGCACGGGTTGCGCCTGGTGCGCGACGTGCCGGCCGATCATCCGGTCGGCGAGGACGACGTCGCGTTCGACCGCAGCTCGTTCCTGTGGCGGCTGCGCCGCGAACAGGACGCGCAGCTCGCGGTGGCCGTCTGATGCGCGTCGCGATCGTCGGCGCCGGGACGATGGGTCCCCAACTCGCGCTGCGCTGCGTCGCCTACGGCTGCGAGACGACGCTGCTCGCGCGCGATCCGGCGCGCGCGCAAGCCGCGCTCGACGCCGCGTCGCGCGAGAGCGGGATGCAAGGCACGGGCGTTCGCATCACGACCGACCTCGGCGCGCTGGCCGATACGGAACTGGTCGCCGAGACGATCCCCGAAGATCTCGAGAGCAAACGCGCGCTCTACCGCGCGCTCGAGGAAGTGCTCGGCCCACAAGTCCCGATCGCCTCGGGGACGTCGTCGTTCCCGCCCGACGCGCTGGGCGCGGGCTTGGCGCACCCTGGCCGGGTGATCGTCGCCCACATGATCCATCCGGTGACGCTCGTCCCGCTCGCCGAGCTGGTCGTCCCCGCGGACGTCGACTCGGTTGCGCTGGGGACGGTCGAACGCTGGCTCGGCGAACTTTCGATGCGCGTGCTGCGGCTGCGGAGCGCCGCGACGGGGTTCCTGGTCAACCGGTTGCAGTTCGCGTTGCTGCGCGAGGCGGCGTCGCTGGTCGCCAAGGGCGTCGCCGACGCGCGCGACGTCGACGCGGCGGTCGAGTTGGCACTGGGGCCGCGTTGGGCGGCGACGGGACCGCTCGCCAGCGCCGATCTCGGCGGCCTGGCGACGTTCGCCGCGGTCGCGCGCAGCGTCGTCCCCGACCTCGACGCGAGCGACGCGATCCCGGCCCTCGACGCCCCCAACGGCGAGCTGCGCTACTGGATGGACGGCGCGCGCGAATCGGCGCGGGCCCGCCGCCGGCGCGTCTACGCCGCCATCGAAGCTGCCCGGTAACCCCAAGCTGCCGCCCCGCGGGTTTAGGGGGGAAGCGTCTGGTCAATATTTTGGGGAAATGGCCGGTGCCGTGATGCACGACGACCAGGACGCGGCCAAACCGCCGGCGGGCTTCGCCGTCTCCGATCGGCGCGAGGGTGACCTCGGCTTCCTCGCCGCGCTGACGACGAAGCTGGCCGTCGCCCAGGGGGAAGCGGAGATCCTCGGCGGCTTCAGCCTGACCGCGGTCGAGCGCTTCTGCGCGACCTGCGCGATCCACCTCATCGGGGCGGACGGCGCGCTGACGCTGGGAGGCTTCGCCCACCAACCGCGCGACGAGGCCGGCCGCGTCTACCAGGCGATCTCGCGCCTCGTTGCCTCAAAGCTGGGACCGCTGCAGCAGGTCTCGCGGGGCGGCGACCCCCTTCTGCTCCGGCCCGAGATCGGCGCGCAGGCGCCCCTCGCGGCGCAGCAGCGGCAGGGCCAGTACCTGCTCGACGCGTTCGAAGGCCGAGCCCTGCTGCTCGTCCCGTTGCTGGTCACCACCAGCGTCATCGGCGTCGTCTCGTTCGCCCCGCCGCCGGAGCGCGAGTCCTACGACGACGCCGCGGTCGAGACCGCTGCGGTCGCCGTGCGACACCTCGCTTTGGCGCTCGAGAACGCACGGTCGATCGCGCGCGAACGACGGGTCACCGAGCGGTTCGGTTATTTGGAGAAGGCCAAGAACGAGCTGTTCACCACGCTCGAGCCCGAACAGATGCTGCAGCGCGTCGCGGAGTCATTGGTCGGACCGCTCGCCGACGGGATCATCGTGTACACGGTCGATCGCGAGCGGCTGCAAGTGATCGCCGCGGCGCACCGGAGGACCGAGACGGCGGCGCTCGTCGCCGGGTTGATCGGGACGCAGCCGCTCAAGCCCGAAGGGGAGCGGTTGCTGCTAGAGCACCTGCGGACGCACGAATCGGTCGTCACGAACGTCCTCTCGCACGACGATCTGCAAGCACTCTTCCGTTCCTCCAGCCTGCCGCTCATCGAAGCCTTGCAGCCGCGCGCGGAGATCGTCGTGCCGTTCTTCGCCAACGACGTGCTCGCCGGCGCGATCGTCGCGTACGCGAGCCGGGACGACTTCGGCCCGAGCGACATCGAGGTGTTCCAAGAGATCGGCCGGGTGTCGACGCTCGCGCTGGACCACGCGCGCAGTTTCGCGCGCGAGCGGCGGCTGACGAAGGTCTTACAAGAGGCGACGCTGCCGGCCGGGCTACCGACGATCAAAGGGGCGATCGTCTCGGCGATCTACTCGCCCGCGGCGACCGAACTCAAAGTCGGTGGCGACTGGTACGATGCCTTCAGCCTCGACGAAGACCGGGTCTTGCTGACGATCGGCGACGTCACCGGCCACGGCCTCCAGGCGTCGGCGATCATGAGCAAACTGCGCCACACCCTCAATGCGGTCGCACTCTACGAGAACAACCCGAGCGCAATCATCGATGCCGCCGAAAACGTGCTGCTGCGGCGGTTCCCAAATGGGATCGCGACGGCGTTCGTCGGCATCTACGATTCGCGCGACCGAAGCCTGGTGTACTCCAACGCCGGGCACCCCTGGCCGATCGTCAGGCTCGAAGACGGGTCGCTCCAAGAGTTGACCGGCGGCCGAGGCCTCCCGATCGGCTTGCGCTGGATGAATCCGCGCAGCGCGAGTGTCGCAACCGCATCGCTGGAGCGGGCCGTCCTGCTCGTGCTGTACACGGACGGTCTGATCGAGGCGACGCGCGACCCGATCGAGGGCGGCCGGCTCTTGGAAGCGAGCCTGCGGGAGGACGCGGCGCTGCACGTCAGCGCGGCACCGTTCATCGAGAGCTGCTGCGTGGACGGCCCGGCGGCGGACGACGTTACCCTGTTGGTCCTCAAGTTCGCCGACGCCGTGCGCTGGTCGTTCGACGTGGAGGACATGACGATGGCGCGGCGCTTCCGCGCGAATTTCGTCGAGGAACTGAAAGCTCGGGTGACCGCGAGCAGCGATATCGATTCGGCCGAGCTGATCGTCGGCGAATTGCTCGGTAATGTACGCAGGCACGCTACCGGTCACGTCGACGTCGCGCTCGAATTCGTCGGCCACAAGGCGATCTTGCACGTGGTCGACCGCGGCTCGGGTTTGAGCGGACGGCGGCGCACCCAAGTCGCGCCACTGAGCGAGGGAGGTCGTGGGTTGTGGCTCGTGCAACAACTCAGCCGCGGCCTCCGCATCGAATCGTTCCCGCGGTTCGGAAGTCACGTTAGTGCTGTGCTCCCGGTCGACGTCGGCGAGCGCTCACCGGTGGAGGTGTAGCCATGGTCGATCCGATCGCGAACGTGATCCCGACGAATCACTTCGTGCAGCTCTATGATGCGGACGAGGAGCTGCTGGTGCGCAACGTCGGCCGGTATCTCGCCGAAGGGTTCGCGCGGAACGAAGCCGGCTTGATCGTCGCTGCGCCGGGCCATCGGGAGGCGTTTGCCGCCGAGCTCGAGAGCTTGGGGCTCAACGTGGCGCGCATGACAGAAGCCGGGCTGCTGGTTTCGCTCGACGCGCAGCAGATGCTGGACCGGTTCATGTTCCAAGGTTCGCCCGACGCCGCCCGTTTTGACACGGGGGTCGGCCCGGTCATGAGCGAGCTGCGCGCCGCCGCGCCGGCGGGGAGCGTGCGCGTGTACGGTGAGATGGTCGGCGTGTTGTGGCTGGCCGGGAACGTCACGGCAGCCCTCGAGCTCGAAGACATTTGGGACGAGCGCCTGGAAACGGGCAGGTTCAGCCTGCTGTGCGGTTATCCGATCGACGTGTTCGGTAAGGAGTTTCAGGCGGCCATCGTCGACGGGATCCTCTGCGCGCACAGCACGGTGTTGTCGTCGACCTCACCGCGGTTCGACGGCGCGCTCGATCGCGCGATCGAAGAGGTGACCGGACCCAGCACGATCCGCGGCGGCTTCGAAACCGGCAACGCCCGCGTCGAGCGGGCTTCGCTCCCCAAGGCGGAGGCGACGGCGCTGTGGGTGCGCAGCAATCTGCCGCGCTACGCCGACGAGATCATGGACCGCGCGCGCCTCTACTACAAACGCTGACTTACAAACGTTCGTCGCGTAGCGCGCGCAGGTCGCCCTCGCGCACCGTCACGCCGGTCGCGTCGAACCACTCCATCAGCGGGACGGCGTACTTGCGCGTCGTCCCGATCGCGTCGCGAAAGCGGGCCAGCGTGATCGGCCCCTCGCGCCGAATCGCCACTTCGAGGCGCGCGCGGATCTCGTCGATCTGTGCCTCGCGGTAGAGGTCGGTGCCGACCTTGACCAGCGCGCCGGTCGTCAGCAGCGTGTCGAAGGCCTGCGCCAGCCCTTCGATGCGCGCCCGGCGCAGCGCAGCCCGGACGTCTTCGAAGGCGACGGGGAGCAGCGGCTGCTCGGGATCGGGCGGAACGGCCTGCTCGAAGAACGCCTGCTGCTCGGCGGAGAGCTGCGGCCGGTAGCCGAGGGTGAAATAGTAGCCCGCTCGCGCGCCGAGGCGGCCCGCCTCGACGTCGGCCGCCAGCACCCGCATCAGGGAGGCTTCGTCGAGGGTCAGCTCGCGCGCCAGGGCCAGTGAGGTCGTGCCCACCGACCAGGGCGTCTCGGCCTCGTGCCGCGCCAGCGCGGCGCCGATCCGCTCGCCGAGCGTGTCGGCGGCGGCGTCGTCAGGCGACGGCGAGATTCCGGTTGAGCATCGCGGCGATCTCGCGATCGGGGACGAAACCCACGATGCGGTCGACGGCCTTACCACCCTTGAACAGCACCAGGCAGGGGATGCCCGAGATTCCGTACTCGCCCGCGATCGAAGGGTTCTCGTCGGTGTTCAACTTGACGAAATCGACCTTGCCGGTGAACTGGCCGGCGACTTTGTCGACCACGGGTGCAAGCATCTTGCACGGGCCACACCAGGGGGCCCAGAAGTCGACCACCACGGGATTCGTGGCGCCGAGCACCTGGCTCTGGAAAGTGGCTTGATTGACGTCGGGGAGCGCAGACATTGAAGCGGTTTGATACCTCCGTCTCATGCGACCCGGCTGTCGGGGCGCGAGTTTCGCTCTGTAAGGGCAAAAGGGAGCGCTTAATTGCTCTCCCCTTTGTACCTACCGACTTGCCGTACGATAAGCCTCTTCGATCGGTTCGATTGTCAGGACCGTTACTATACGCAGTGATTCGTCCAAGGCGAAGGGGACGCCCCAGTTCTTGCCACGGTACCGCATCGGCGCGGCACGCAACGAGGCGAGCTTCCCCTTCAGCTTGGGGAACTGCTTTGGATCTTCTTCGAGAGCCGCCACAACGGCGGCAAGTGTCGGGTTGAAGTCGCTATCATCGAATCCAAACTTGCGAGTTACCCTGGCCGCCCTCAAAGTGAATTCAACGTACCAGTCGCGGTCGTCCGGCTCGAGAGTAGCGTTCGATGGGGTGCCCGGCGGCTTCATCGATGCTGTGGAGGAGCGCTCGTGCGCCGACGTTGCCCTCGTGGACGCCTTCGGCAAGTGCGATAAGCTCGTCTTCGTTCGCAACGTCTGCTCCGAGACTGCGAACGAATAACTCGTGAAGCTCGACCCCGAGTCCGTCCGCGATTCGATCGGCGACGTCGATTGAGGCACTCCCCTCGCCGCGCTCGATGTTGCTGATGGTTGCGCGAGACAGTCCGGTTCTTTCGGCGAGCGCAGACTGCGACAGGCCTCGTTTTGCTCGAAGAACTGAGACATTTGTTGCCATTAACTCCTTTGCGGGTGATCTAGCACGCCGCACAATTTGGACCATAGGTTCTCCTTCACTCAAAATTTATTTGTAAATTTGGTTATTTGTAAATTTGGTTAATCGTGATTTTGTTTGACTTTGTATCTTTAGAGTTTCTCTCCAGCTGTTTGATGTGTTTTCGACTTGGCTTTTTCAGAGTCGCGAACTTAGAGCGAATGAACTCCTCTCAGAAAAGCGATTCAAGCAAAGCCGACGACTCAGTGCGCATTTATTGTGCGGCGAGCGCATATAAGCAGGTGCATGGTCACGTCCTTTCGTCGCGGTGATGGTGTGGGTTAGGCGCTCGGGCTGTTGGCGACGAGCGCCAAGACAAAATTAGCAAATAAACTCGGCATTGTCAAGTATTTTGGACAATTACGGGCAAGGGAAAACCAGGCGCTCACACACCTGGTTCGTCCGGGGCTTGCGGCAATTAGGCCCTTAGGAGACCGGCTCCTCGCCGGTGATGTCGGCGACCCGTTTGGTCTGCTGGCCGAGGTTCGTGATCGCGATGACCTCGTCGCCCTCGGCGAGCCGTTGCAGCCGCACGCCCTTGGTCGACCGGCCGGCGCGGCGGATCTGGTTGACCGCGATGCGGATCACCTGATTGGCCGAGGTGATCATCAACAGCTCGTCCTCCGGCGCGACCAGAATCTGGTCGACGACGTGCCCGATCTCTTTCTCCTTGGCGAACGCTTTGACGCCCTTGCCGCCGCGCGAGGTGTGGCGGTATTCGTCGATCGGCGTGCGCTTTCCGAACGCCTGCGAGGTGACGATCAGCACCTCGTTGCGGCCGTCCTCCACCACGTCCATGGCGACGACCTCGTCGCCTCCGGTCAGCGTGATCGCTTTGACGCCGCGCGCCGGGCGCCCCATCGCGCGCACGTCGGTCTCGCTGAAGTGGACCGCCATTCCGTCGTGCGTGGCGAGCAGAATGTCGCGGTTGCCGTCGGAGAGGTCGACCGCCAACAGCTCGTCGCCCTCGTCGAGGCCGATCGCGATCAGCCCGTTGCGGCGCACGTTCTCGAATTCTGCCAAGCGCGTCTTCTTGATGACGCCTTTGCGCGTCACCATGACCAGATACTCATCGGTGTCGAACGCGCGCACCGGGAAGACGGCGGTGACCACCTCGCCCGGCGGCAGCGTCAGCAGGTTGACCAGCGCCGTGCCGCGCGCCTGGCGGGTCGAGTCGGGAATCTCGTAGGCGCGCAGGCGGAACGCCCGCCCCTTGTTGGTGAAGAACAGGACGTACTGGTGCGTCGTCGCCATGAAGAAGTTGCGGACGACGTCCTCTTTCTTCAGGTTGGCGATCCCGATGACGCCGCGGCCGCCGCGGTTCTGCGCCCGGAAGGTGTCGACCGAGACGCGCTTGATGTAGCCGCCGACGGTCGCGGTGACGACGACGTCGGTGTCGGCGATGATGTCCTCGATCGCCAGCTCGCCCTCGAGCGCCTCGACCGGCGTGCGGCGCTCGTCGGCGAAGCGCTTGCGCAGCTCGAGCGTTTCGTCTTTGACGACCGCCAAGACACGGGCCGGCTTGGCCAGCAGATCCTCGAGATCGGCGATCGTCGCGCGCAGCTGGGTGTGCTCGTCCTCCAGCTTCTGCCGCTCCAGGCCGACCAGGGTCCGCAGGCGCATGTCGACGATCGCCGCGGCCTGCAACTCGGAGAAGTGGAAGTCGTCGGTCGCCGCGTTACCGCTCATCCGCGCGAACGCCTCGGCCAGGGCGAACGGCTCGGCCTGCAGCGCCGCGCGCGCGGTCTCGACCGTGTCGCTCTCGCGGATGATCGCGATCACGCGATCGATGTGGTCGAGCGCGACCCGGAAGCCCTCGACCAGGTGCGCCCGCTCCCGCGCCTTGCGCAGGTCGAAGGTTGCGCGCCGGGTGACGACGTCCTTGCGGTGCGCGATGAAGTGCTGCAGGAGCGCACGCAGGCCCATGACCTGCGGCTCCAGCGGCGTCGACGCCCCAGTCGTCTGCCGCATCGACCCACCCGCGTCGCGGTGCGGGACGAGCGCGAGCATGTTGAACGCGAAGCTCGCCTGCAACGGGGTCTGCTTGTAGAGCTGGTTGAGGACGACTTGTGGCGTCGCGTTGCGGTGCAGCTCGACGACGATCCGCATCCCCTTGCGGTTCGACTCGTTGTGAAGCGCGGTGATCCCGGTGATCTGCTTCTCTTCGTGCGCGTCGGTGATCGCCTGGAGGATGCGGTTGACGGAGACCTGGAACGGGACCTCGCTGATGACGATCCGAAAGCGGCCCTTCTCCTCGACGATCTCGGCCTTGCCGCGCAGCGCGACGGAGCCGCGCCCGGTCTTGTAGGCTTGCCGGATCGCTTCGCGCCCGAGCAGGATGCCGCCGGTCGGGAAGTCCGGCCCATGGACGCGCTCCAGCAGCCCGTCGTCGAGCTGGTCGTCGCTCGCGCCGGTCCCATCTTGTTCGATCAGATACGCGACGGCATCGCAGATCTCGCCCACGTTGTGCGGCGGGATGTTGGTCGCCATCCCGACCGCGATCCCCGAGCTGCCGTTGACGAGCAGCTGCGGTAACCGCGCCGGCAACACGACCGGCTCTTCGGTCTGGTTGTCGAAGTTGGGGACGAAGTCGACCGTCTCTTTGTCGATGTCGGCCAGCATCTCGGCCGCGATGCGCGCCAGGCGCGCCTCGGTGTAGCGGTACGCCGCCGGCGGATCCGGGTCGATCGAGCCGAAGTTCCCGTGCCCGTCGATCAGCGGATAGCGCAGCGTGAAGTCCTGCGCCATGCGCACCAGCGCGTCGTAGACCGACGAGTCGCCGTGCGGATGATAGCTCTTGAGGACCTCACCGATGACACCGGCGCACTTGCGGTGCTGCTTGGTGTGGTCCATCCCCATCTCGCGCATCGCGTAGAGAATCCGCCGCTGGACCGGCTTGAGGCCGTCCCGCACGTCGGGCAGCGCGCGTGAGGCGATGACCGACATCGCATACGAGAGGTAGCTCTCCCGCATCTCGTCTTCGACGGCGACGGCGGACATCCGAGAGTCGTTGTTCACGGGTTCTTTCTAGCTCGAGGGAGAGTGGTCGTCGTCGCGCAGCGGGCCGCGGGCGAAGCGCGGTGGCAGAGCGCCCGAAGCCGTGCGCTCGCTGAGCGCGTCGACCTCGGCGGCAAGTTCGTCGCGCACCCGCTGGGCGTGCCGGCGCAGCTCGGTGAGATGCGTTTCGAGGTGCGCGTCCAGCTCCGCGAGGTGGTTTGCCCCGGCCGAGTCGCCCGTCACCGGGGCACGGAATCGCGCTGCTTGAAGAGCGCGCCGACCAAGAAGCCGACGATCCCGCCGACGACCGCGCCGACGACCGCGATGATCAGCAGCTTGCTTCCGAGGCCGCCGCCGATGTGTCCGAGCGAGAAAAATCGCAGTGTCAGCACAGAGGCCTCGAAGGCCGCCGCGATCACCGAACACAACGCTCCGGCGACGATCCCGACGAGGACGTCGCTTATCCGCAGAGGCACCTATCCGTATTCTGACCGAACGAGAGAACGTCCTCGACGGGAACGCAGCGCTCGACGCTTTCGCCGGTGCGCTCGCCGCGACGTTGCGCCCGGGCGACGTCGTCGCGTTGCGTGGCCCGCTGGGCGCCGGGAAGACGACGCTCGTGCGCGCACTGGTCCGTGCCCTGCACGGCAGCGACGACAGCGTCAGCAGCCCGACTTTTGTCTTCCGACAGCGCTATCCGGGGCAGCCGCCGATCGAGCACCTCGATCTCTACAGGCTGACCGACCCCGCCGAGCTGCCCGACCTAGCCCTCGACGAGGCGTTCACCCCCGACGCGCTGGTGCTGATCGAGTGGCCCGAGCGCGCCGAGGCCTGGCTTCCCCACGATCGGATCGAGGTCGCGATCGACGGCAGCGGCGAGGGGCCGCGCACGGTCCGGGTCAGCCGGTCGCGATGAGGATCTTGGCGCTGGACGCCGCACTGGACGGGTTCTCCGCCGCCCTGACGGACGGGGAGCAGGTCCGCGCGGTCGCGACCGGCCGCCCCGACGCCCTCGAGCACGGGCTCGCGCGGATCGCGGAGCTGCTCCGCGAGGCGGGGATCGGGCTGCGCGATCTCGACCGGCTCGCCGTCGGCGTGGGGCCGGGCTCGTTCACCGGCCTGCGGATCGCGATCGCCTACGCCAAGTCGCTGGCCTACGCCAGCGGCGTCGCGCTGGTCGGCATCTCGTCCTACGACGCGCTCGAGCCGGAGGGGGCGCCCGAGCCGGTGCTGACCGTCGTCCATGGCCGGCGCGGCGTCATCTGCGCGCGGCTGCGGGCCGGCGGAACGGCCGCGACCGCGGGCGGCCCGATCGGCGAGGTGCTCGACACACTTCTGTCGGCCAAGCCGGGGGCATTGGCCGTGGCCGGGAACACGGAGGACGTGCTCTCGGAGATCGCCGAACGCGGCTGGGACGTGCGCGTGCTCTCGCCCCGAGCGGATGTCCCCGCCATCGCCATCGCCCAACTCGCCCGCACCCGCACGCCGAGCCCGACCCCGCACGCCCTCGCCCCCGACTACGGCGAAGCGCCCGCGGTCACGCGCGCCGCCGTCCGGCCGGGCACATCGTGAAGGCCGAACTCTATCCGCCGGGGGCGTCCGGCGACGAGCCGCGGCGGATGGTCATCGAGCGGATGACGGTCGCCGATCTGCCGGCGGTGTTGCAGATCGAGGCCCTCTCGTTCAGCACGATCTGGCCGATGAACGCCTTCGCCAACGAAGTCCACGACAACAAGCTCGCCCATTACTTCGTCGGGCGCCTGGGCGGCAAGACGGTCGCCTACGGCGGGATCTGGGTCATCCTCGAGGACTCGCACATCACGACCATCGCCGTCGATCCCGACCGACGCGGCCTCAAGCTCGGCGAGGAGATGCTGCTGCACCTGCTCGACGAAGCGATCGCGCAAGGCGCCTCGTGGATCACGCTCGAGGTGCGCCAGTCGAATGAAGTCGCGCAGCGGCTCTACCGCAAGTACGGCTTCACCATCGTCTCGACGCGCCGCGGGTACTACAGCGACAACGGTGAGAACGCGCTGGTGATGTGGGCCGGCAACCTCAAGGGTGAGCTCTACGCGGCGCGGCTGCGCGCGCTGCGCGGGGCGCTCGACCGGGAGATCCAGGGCCGGCCGTGACCGCGCCGCCGGTCGACGCGCTGCTCCACCTCCCGGTCCTCGCCCTGGTGCGCGAGTACGGCTCGCCGCGCAGCGTCGGCTCGCGCGACGACGGGCAACACTTCGCGTTCGACGACGGCGCGGCGCGCATCGACGCGGTCGTCGACGACGGCGGCGAGGTGCACGCGGTCGATCTGGCCTTCCCCGCCGGCACGCCGTGCACGCTCGCGCTCGACGACGGCGATACGCACGCCGTCGTGTTCGGCACGACGACCTCGCTCGCCGCGCGCGATGCGCTGGCCGCGGTGGCGGAGACCGAAGGCGCGAACTTCCGCGTCTTCCGCCGCGACGCGGGGTCCGAGGCGGTCTTGGTCTTCGATCCGGCGACGCAGACGCTGACGCACGTGGTGGTCGGCGACCGCGCGACGCTGCTGCGGCTGGGCTACGTGCGCGCGCCGCAGCCGGCCGGCCCGGTCTTCCCCTTCGTCGCACCGGTGCGCCGCCGCAGCGCGCTGGCCGAGGGCAGCGGCACCCGCGCGACCGTGCTGCAGCTCGACGTCGATCGGCTGGGGATCGTCCGCTCCGTCCACGTGCTGGTCCCCAGCGGCGACGCCGCTTTCGACGAGCGGGCCGCGCGCAGCGCCGCCGACGACGTCTACGCGCCGGCGACGCTCGCCGGACGCGCGATCGGGGCGACGGTCTTCCGCGAGGTGCGCCACTGATCGACGAGGGCGTCGCCTTCGCGCGCGCGGCGCGCGCCGTGCGCGAGCAACTCGGTCAGCGCAAACGCTACGTGCACGTCGTGCGGGTCGCGCGGCTGGCCGAACGGCTGGCCGTGGCGCACGGCGTCGACCCGCAGCGCGCCCGCGTCGCCGGCCTGCTGCACGACCTGGCCCGGCTCTATTCCGCCGAACGCCTGCTGCGCGAGTGCGCCGAGCGGGGTCTAGCGATCGATGCCTTCGAGCGGGCGACGCCGATCGTGCTGCACGCGCGCCTGGGCGCGGAGCTGGCGCGCGAACGATTCGGCGTCGAGGACCCAGCCGTGCTTTCGGCGATCCGCAAACACACGGTCGCCGATGCGGTCATGAGTCCGTTGGACGTCGTCCTCTACCTCGCCGACGGGCTCGAGCCCGGCCGCGACTTCGCCGAACGCCCCGCCCTCGCCGCGCTCGCCTTCGAGGACCTCGATGGCGCGCTGCGCGCCGTGCTGGCCTCGTCGATCGCGTACCTGCGGGAGCGCGGCCAGCCCATCTCACCACACACGCTGGCCGCCGCCCGGCGCTACGGCGCCCAAGCGGCGCTGGAGGACAAGACCCCTGTCTGACGCGCAGCTCGATCTCGTCGCGCTGGTGCGCGAAGCCGCCGAGGACAAGAAGGCCGAGGATCTCGCGGTGCTCGATCTGATCGGTCGGACGATCATCGCCGACGCGTTCGTCGTCATGACCGGGCGCTCGGCGATCCAGACCCGCTCGATCGCCGACGCCATCGTCGAGCGGGCCGAGGCGGCCGGGTTGCGACCACGGCTCGAGGGGCACGCCGACGGCGGCTGGATCCTGATCGACCTGGGCTCGGTCGTGGCGCATGTCTTCACCCCCGACCAACGGCAGTTCTACAACCTGGAGCGGCTGTGGGGCCGGGTCGCCGAAGCCCGGGCGGAGGCTCGGTGAGGCCGAAACCCTACCGCGGCAACCGGCTCGTCCGGGCGTTCGTCTGGGTCGTGCTGACCATTTTCATCCTGACCTCGGTCGGGGCCATTTTGATCGTTACCGTCCATTGAGGCCGGCCGCGAGCTCAGCAACTTCCGGCCGAGCGCGAAGTACCTGGAACCGAGGATCAGCGTTGATGAAACCCCTGACGGCGCTCGCCGTCTCGCTCGTGGCCCTGGCCGCGACCGCCGTCCCGGCGCTCGCACGCGACACCTATGTCATCGACGACGCGCACCTGCTCTCGCAGAGCGCGATCGCGCAGATCGACCAGCAGGTGCAGACGCTCCAGGCCAAGACCGGCAAGGAGATCGTCGTCGTCACGACGCCCTCGCTCGCCGGCGTCGCGCCGGAGGATGCGCTCGAGCGCAGCTTCGCGCAGCTCCAGGTCAACGGCGTCGAGATCTTCATCGCGAAAGACGAGCGACAGATTCGGATCGCGGGCGACACGGCTTCGCGCCGCTTCTTCCCGTCGTACCAGCCGATCTACGCCGCGATGCGACCGGACTTCGCGCAAGGCGATTTCGACCAAGGTGTCGAGACGGGCGTTGCGCTGATCATCAACACCTATCAGGGCCACGCAGCATCGCTGCAGCGCGCGCCCGCCGCCGGCTACTACGCGCCGAGCGTCGTCCGCAGCAATCGAGGGGGAGGCATGGGCTTCATCGTGTGGATCGTCATCCTGGCGGTCATCTTCTTCGTCATCCGCGGTATCTTCCGGGCGATGTCCGGACCGCGGTCGTACGGCCCCGGTCCGGGCGCTCCCGGCCCCGGGTACGGTGGTCCGGGCTATGGTGGCCCTGGCTACGGCCCCGGGTACGGCGGCGGCTATGGCGGCGGCTTCGGCGGCGGTGGCTTTTGGAGCGGACTGCTCGGCGGTCTGGGCGGTGCGTTCCTGGGCAACGAGCTGTTCGGCAATCGCGGCGGGATGATGATGGGCGACCCCACCATGAACGCCGGCATGGGCGAGCAGGGCAACGTCGGCGACGCGGGCGGTTGGCAAAGCGATCCGGGTCAGGTCGACACGTCGAACATCGGCGGCGGCGGCTGGGGTGACTCCGGCGGCGGCTGGGGTGGCGGCGGCGACTTCGGTGGCGGCGGCGGTGGCGACTCCGGCGGCGGCTGGTAGAACGGCACCGGCTCGCCGCGCAAGAACGCGGCGAGCAGCGTATTGACGGCCTCCGGCGCCTCCTGCTGCACCCAGTGCGAGACGCCGGGCAGATGCCGCACGGTGAGGTCGCGCACGTAGCGTTCGGTGCCGACGGTCGTCTCGACGCCGAGCGCGACGTCGGCGTCACCCCAGACGAGCAACGTCGGTACGTCGATCGGCGGCACGCCGGCGCGTAGTTGCGCGGCGAGTCCGCCGCCGCCGAGGTTGGCGCGATACCAAGCCAGCATCGCGCGCAGCGCGCCGGGTTGCGCGGCGTTCGCGCGGTAGACGTCGAGCACGTCGCGTGGGAAACGGCTGCGCTCGCGCGCGCTGCGCAGGATCAGCTGCGCGATCGGTTCGGCACCGCGTAGGCCGAGGACCAGCTCGGGGACGAACGGCAGGTGGAAGAACCCCACGTACCACGAGCGCCGGCGCTGGCGCGCGCTCGTGCGCAGCACCGCGCGAAAGATGGCCGGGTGCGGCACGTTCATGATGACCAGCCGCTCGAGCGGCCGCACGCGCCGGATCGCGAACACCCAGGCGACCATCGCGCCCCAGTCGTGGCCGAGCAGCGTCACGGTGCGCGCGCCCGAGGCGTCGATCAGGCCGGCGACGTCGCCCAGCAGATGTTCCAGCACGTAGTCCGCCGTCGCCGTCGGCCGGCTCGAACGCCCGTAGCCGCGTTGGTTCGGCACCCAGATGCGGTAGCCGAGCGCGGCCAGCAGCGGCACCTGATGCCGCCACGAGATCGCGTGTTCGGGGAAGCCGTGCAAGCACAGCGCGAGCCGGTCGCCCGCGCCGCAGGTCTCGACCTCGAAGCGCTGCCCGTTCGCTTCGACGAACTCCGTGCGCGACGGCTCGCTCACGCGCTCGCGAACGCCTCCACCAGCGCGTTGAAGCGCTCGGGCGCATCGAGGTGCGGGCAGTGACCGACGTCCGGCACGACGTCGACGGTGCCGGCGTGCAGCGCCGGCGCGAGCGCGAGCGCCAAGCCGGCATTGTGGCCGAGCTGCGCGCGCACCGCCTCGGGCGCGTAGGGTTTGCCGGGCGCGTTGTGGTCGAGCGCGCCGACGACGATCCGCACCGGGATCGTCAGCGCGCGCAGGTCGGCCGCGATCGGGGTGCGGTGCAACTGCTGGTAGCTCTGGATGTAGACGCGCACCCACTGCGGATAGTCGGCGCTCAGCGCCAGCCGGCGGCGAATCGTGACCAGGTACTCGTAGCGCTCGCTCCAGTGCGGGAAATAGTTCGTCGCCAGGAACGCGCGGTACCCGTCAGCGCTCATGTGCACTTCCCGGTCGTAGAGGAACGCGTCGCTGACCTCCGGGATCAGCACGCGATAGTCTTCGAGGCCGAGCGGATCTTCGAGCAGCAGCCGCCGCACGCGCTCGGGGTGGCGCCGGGCGAGCGTCGTCGCCATGACCCCACCGATCGAGTGGCCGATCACCAGATCGACGCGCGGCAGCGCGAGCGCGTCGAGCAACTGCGCGGTCGTATCGGCCCAGAGCGGAAAATCGTAGCGCAGCTCGGCCTTCGAGGAAGCGTTGAAGCCGAGTTGATCCGGCGCGACGACGCGCCAACCACGCGCGACCAGCGGTCGGATCACCGGTTCCCAATAGGCGGCTGGGAAGTTGCGCCCGTGCATCAGCAGCGCGACGCCGACCGGTGGCGTCGTGGGCGCGACGTCGAGGAACGTCATCCGCACATCGACGTCCTGCACGCGCAACGGCACGAAGCGCTGCGGGAATGGATAGGCATAGCCTTCGAGCGCGATCCCCAGCGGCGTCAACGCCGCGTCGGGCGGCGCCGCCGACGCATCGGGCGGCGTGTCGGCGGCGCGCGCCGCGGAGGCCGGCGCGGCGAGGAGTGCGGCGGCGGCGGCGAGGGCGTGGCGGCGAGAGATCATGCGCGCCGCTTCGGCACCGGCGCGGCGGAGACTCCCCGCGCGGCGGGCCGGCGCGTCAGCGCACCGTGACGTACGCCGCGATGGCGTCCAGCCGGCGGTCGGTGAAGCCTTCGACGTCGAGCAGCTCGTCGGGCGAGGTGAACCGGCCGTTTGCGGCGCGGAAGGCGACGATCCGCTCGGCCAACGTCGGGCCGATCCCGGGGATCGTCGCGAGCAGCGTCGCGTCGGCGGCATTGAGGTCGATCGCGACGGCCGGCGGCGCGGCGCGGTGGTGGCGGCCGCCGCGTCCACGCGTGTGGGCGCGGCGCCGTGGGCCGTGCTGGCGATACGTGCGCCGGGCCGGACCCGCCTCGCCGCGCGCCGGCACGACGACCTCGTCGCCGTCCTCGACGTGCGCCGCCAAGTTCACCGCGACCAGATCGGCGTCGCCGCGCGTCCCGCCGGCCGCCGCCAGCAGGTCGCGGACACGCGCGCCGGGCGCAACGGGATACACGCCGGGCCGGGCGACCCATCCGGCGACGTACGCCAGCGCCGCGCCTGCCGCAGCAGGCGCGGCGGCGTCGCCGCGCGCGTGCCGGCGAGACCGGCGGTGCCCCGCAGGCGGCCGCGGGTCGGGCGCGGCCGTGCCGGTGGCGGCGTTGGCCGCCCAGCCGGTCTGGGCCGGCGGATGGACCGGTGGGCGGAACAGGACCAGCGCCGCGAGGGCCACCAGGCCGAGAATCGCGAGAATACGCACGCCCACCCATCACGCGGAATGGTCGCAACGCCAAGACTCCAGGCGGTGCCCAGGCCCCGGGCAACCCGCGCGTCGTACTCTTGGCGTTCGATGCCCGACGAGCAACCCTACGATTTTCGTGCCGTCGAGCGCTCCTGGCAGCAGCGTTGGGAGCGCGACGGCATCTACGTCGTGCGCGAGGGCGACGCCCGGCCGCGCTATTACGTGCTCGAGATGCTCCCCTACCCGTCGGGCGATCTGCACGTCGGGCACGCCAAGAACTACACCTTGGGTGACGCGATCGCGCGGCTGCATCGGATGCGCGGCTACGACGTGATCCACCCGATGGGCTGGGACGCCTTCGGCCTGCCGGCCGAGAACGCCGCGATCCAGCGCGGCATCGATCCCGAGACGTGGACGCGGCAGAACATCGAGAACATGCAGCGCCAGATCCGGCTGATGGGGACCAGCTACGACTGGACGCGCGAGTTCGCGACCTGCGATGCCGAGTACTATCGCTGGAACCAGTGGTTCTTTGCGCGCATGTTCGAACAGGGCGTCGCCTACAAACGCGAGGCGCCGGTCAACTGGTGCCCGGTCGACCAAACGGTACTCGCCAACGAGCAGGTCGAGAACGGCCGCTGCTGGCGCTGCGGCGCGGCGGTCGAACGGCGCAACCTGGCCCAGTGGAACTTCAAGATCACCGACTACGCGGACCGATTGCTGGCCGGCCTCGACCGCCTCGACGGTTGGCCGGAGCGCATCCGCACGATGCAGCGCAACTGGATCGGGCGCAGCGAGGGGACGACCTTCTCGTTCGACGTCGAGCACGTCGAAGCGACGATCGACGTCTACACGACGCGCGTCGACACGGTCTACGGCGTCACGTTCCTGGCGCTCGCGCCGGAGCACCCGGTCGTCGCGAAGATCATCGAGCGGTTCCCCAAAGCGCGCGAGCGCATCGAGGAGTTCGCCGCGAGCCTGCGCAGCAAGAGCGAACTCGAGCGCACGCAGCTGATGGAGAAGACGGGCATCCCGACCGGCGCCTACGCGATCAATCCGCTCTCGCGCGAGCGCGTCCCGATTTGGGTGACAAACTACGTGCTGGCCGAGTATGGAACCGGTGCGGTCATGGGCGTTCCGGCGCACGACGAGCGTGACTTCGACTTCGCCAAGCAGCACGCGCTGCCGATCATGCAGGTGATCACGACGCTCGACGGGTCGCTGCAGTCGCCGTTGTCCGAAGCGTACGTTGAGGACGGCAAGCTGATCGCTTCGGAAGAATACAGCGGGATGAAGTCGGCGGTCGCGCGCCGCGCGATCACCGCGCGGCTCGAGGCGCTCGGACGCGGTCGCGCGACGGTCGCGTACCGCCTGCGCGACTGGCTCGTCTCGCGCCAGCGCTACTGGGGGACGCCGATCCCGATCGTCTACTGCCCCGAGCACGGCGCGGTGGCCGTCCCCGACGACCAGCTCCCGGTCCTCTTACCCAAGGCCGTGAAGATCACCGGCCAGGGCTCGCCGCTCGCGAACGACGCCGCCTTCATGCGGACGAGCTGCCCGACCTGCGGTGGTCCGGCGACGCGCGACCCCGACACGATGGACACGTTCGTCGACTCGTCCTGGTACTTCTTGCGTTATCTCGACCCGCACAACGCACGCGCGCCGTTCGACCGCGCCGTCGCCGCGCGCTGGATGCCGGTCGACCAGTACATCGGCGGCGCCGAGCACGCGGTCCTGCACCTGCTCTACGCGCGCTTCTTCTACAAGTTTCTGGTCGACGCGGGCTACGCCGAAGGCGAGGACGAGCCGTTCACGCGGCTGTTCAATCAAGGGACGCTGCTGCGCGGCGGCGAGAAGATGTCGAAGTCGCGCGGGAACGTCGTCGGCATCGACGAGACGGTCGAGACCTACGGCGTCGACGCGATGCGGTTGTTCCTGCTCAAGGCCGCACCGCCCGAAGACGCGCTGGAGTGGACCGACGAGGGGATCATCGGCCGCGTGCGCTTCATCCAGCGCGTTTGGCGGGCGGCCGAACCGCTGGCTGCCGCGGCGCGCGCCGTCGCGCTCGACCGCCTACCCGAGCTGCGCGGCCCGTGGCAGCGCGAGCTGGTGCGCGCGCTGCACATCGCGCTCGACTCCGGGCGCGGCGAAACCGCGACACGCCGCTTCCACTACAACGTCACGACCGCGAAGCTCGACGAGCTGGTGAACCTGCTGACCGCGGCCGTCCGCGAGCCGGGCTCGGCGACGGACCCAGCCCTGCTCTACGCGGTCCACGCGCTGCCGATCGTGCTCGCGCCGTTCGCGCCGCACCTGGCCGACGAGCTGTGGTCGCGGATGGGCTACGCGCAGAGCGTCCATCTCGAGCGCTGGATCGAGACGGATCCGGCCGCCTTGGCCGTCGACGAGATCACGCTGGTCGTGCAGGTCAACGGCAAGGTACGCGCGCGGCTGGTCGTCGCGCCGGGGATCGGCGAGGAGGCGGCGTTCGACCTCGCCTTGCGCGAGCCGAGCGTGACTGCCCAGATCGACGGCAAGCAGGTCCGCAAGCGCATCTTCGTCCCTGACAAGCTGCTCAATATCGTCGCCGCCTGAAGGTCTCCGGCGCCGCGCGTCGCAGTCGCCGCGCATGATGCACCTCCGCTCTGCGGCGCTCGCCGCCCTCGCCTTCGGCGCCGGGCTGGCCGTCGCGCACCTCCCGCAGCCGGCGCGTGCTGACGCGCAGCCGCTGGCACCCGCCGCGATCGACCTCGGGGCGCTGACCCCGGCCGATCTCCCCGCACCCAATCCCATGACGCCGAACCTGCGCAGCCGGACCTTCGTCGTCACCGACGGCGCGACGATGGCCGTGCAGATCGGGACGGTCTTCAAGCACTACCACGCCGGCGCGAACGAGGTCCAATACGTGATCAGCGGCGGCGGCACGGAATGGCTCGGCGACCACCAGGTCCCGCTGCACCCGGGACTCGTCCTGGTGATCCCGGCCGGTACGCCGCACGGCGGCACGACCGACCCCAACCTCAAGATCCTCTCGATCAAGACCCCACCCCAAGCCCCAACCGACACCCACCCGCTCTAGCAAGCGGCGTTACCCGCCGCGGGGGGTTGCTGAACGGCCGCTGCGTCGTGAGCGCGGGGCGTGCGACCTCACGATCGGCGCGACGTCGTTCGGTTCCTCGAGCACTCGGTTTTCGCGGAACCGGCGGCGCCCACGAGAAGTTCGTCCATCCCGACGGTCGGCGGACGGTTGTGCCTCGCCATTCGGTCGTTTCACCCGGAGTATGTCGGCAGATCGCGAACGACGTCGGCGTTCTGCCCGAATTCTTCGATAGTATGGTGCGCCGATGAGCGATGTGACCGTAGAGATCGTCCGCGACCCCGAAGCTCGCGAGTTCTGGCTCGCTCGTTTCTCGTTCGAGGGTCGCTCGTTCACGACGCAAGGACGCAGCGTTCGTGAGGCTCGGCGTATGGCCGGGGAGTTACTCCGGGCGGAGGGCGCGGGTCGAGGTCACCACGTCGCGATCGTCCTACACGACGATGCGACGGTCGCACAACTGCTCGGCCAGAGCGCCAAACTGGGCGCAACCGAGCGTTAGGGGCCGAGTCGGTCGCGGAAGTACTCGTAGGTCTTCTGCATCCCCTCGTGGAGCTTGACTTCGGCGCGCCAGCCGAGTTCGCGCTTCGCCTTTTTGGGATTGAACCAGATCTCGCGCGCGTCGCCGGGCCGGCGCGGTGCATGCGTCACCGGTGCCTCAAAGCCGGTCACCTCGACCAGCGCCTGATAGATTTGGTTGACCGAGGTCTGCTTGCCGGTGCCGATCACGTAGGTCTCGCCTGAGCCGCCCTCGAGCGCGGCCAGGTTGGCGCGCACGACGTCGCTGACGTAGACGTAGTCTCGCGTCTGCTCGCCGTCCCAGTCGATCCGGACGCCCTGCTGTTGCAGGAACTTTCCCAGGAAGATCGTGATCACGCCGGCTTCGCCGTTGGGGTCCTGCCGCGGCCCGAAGACGTTACCGTAGCGAAAGACGGTCGAGTCCAAGCCGTGCTCGGAGCGGAAGAACCGCAAGTACTCCTCGGTGACCATCTTGGTGATCCCGTACGGCGAGATCGGGTGCTGCGGCGTGCGCTCGTCGACCGGCATTTTCTCGACGTCGCCGTAGGTCGCCGCACTCGAGGCGAAGATGACCTTGCGCGTCCCGGCCTTGACCGCGGCTTCGAGGACGTTGAGCATCCCGACGACGTTGACGTTCGCGTCGAGCTTGGGATCGCGCGAGCCGATCGCGACCGAGTGCTGGGCGGCGTGGTGGCTGACGACATCGGGCCGCACGTCACTGAAGAGCTTGGCGATCCCGGCGTCGCGGATGTCCAGGTGGACGAACGTCACGCCCTCGGGGATGTGCTCCCGCCGGCCGCCACCGTGCGACCACAAACTGTCGACGACGACGACCTCGTGACCCGCGGCGTGGTACGCGTCCACGATGTGCGACCCGATGAAGCCGGCTCCCCCGGTCACGACGATGCGCATGCGAGGGCCTCGGGTTCGGCCTCCCGGCGCCCGCTCCCGCCTCGCGCGCGAAAAGCGAAGCGAGCCGCCGGAACGCTCCGGCGGCTCGCTCGTGTGGCTAGGCGCCTCGCGAGCCTTAGCTCGGCGCGGCGACCGGATACGGGATCGGGTCGATCCCGTGGATTGCCAGGTCTCCACCTTGGACGTCGCCGTCGCTCGCCCGGAGCGGGACGATGAACGAGACGATCTTGAGGATGATGAACGTCGCGATGATATTCCACACGATGATCACCGCTGCGGCCTCGAGCTGGATCAACAGCTGCTTGGGATTGCCGTAGAACAGGCCCGACACCGTGACGGCGTCGGCGGCTTTCCCGTCTTTGTTGAGGTACTCGATCATGTTCGGGTTGGCGAACAACCCGACGCAGATGCCGCCCATCAGCCCTGCCACGCCGTGCGTGTGCAAGACGCCCAGCGTGTCGTCGACCCGCTTGAGCAGCGACCAGTTTCCGACCTTGTTGAGCGAAAACCAGACGACGATGGAGGCGAGCAGCCCGGTGAAGATCGCACCGAAGCCGTCAACATAACCGGCACAGGGTGTGATCGCGACCAGGCCGACGATCATCCCGTTGATCATCGAGACGGCGTTGGGATGGCCGGTTGCGAACATGTCCATGATCAGCCACACCAGCAACGCGACCGCGGTCGCGATGTTCGTGTTCAAGACGGCTGCCCCGGCGTCCGCGTTGGCGAAATACGGGTCACCGCCGTTGAAGCCGTTCCAACCCAGCCAAAGGATGCCGGCGCCCGCGAGGGCGACGATCAAGTTGTTCGGATCGAAGCTCTTTCGATCTTCGAGCATTCGTGGGCCGACCATCGCCGCAGCGACGAAGCCGGATATACCGGCCGCCAAATGGATGACGTACCCACCGGAGTAGTCAGCGGCTCCCATGGCCGCGAGCCAACCACCGCCCCAGAGCATGAACGCGCCGACCGTGTACACGATCGAGCTCCACAAGGGCACGAAGATCATCCACGCTTTGAAGTTCATCCTGCCGAGTACCGAGCCCGCGATGAGCACCGGTGTGATCGCGGCGAAGACGAACTGGAAGAAGATCATCGCCGAGCCACCGAAGTGCAGCGGCGGCATGCCGGCGGCGGCCGCCGGAATGATCGCCTGACCGAGTTCGCCGTCGGCGCTGATCGCCGGATGCGGAACCCCGACTACCTGCGAGAGAATCCCAGGTCCGAGGTTCGCGGGCGCACCGAAGCCCATGTTGTAGCCCCAGAGGGCCCAGCAAACGAGGACGATCGAGAACGCGTAGAAGACCATGACCGCTGAGTTGAGCGCCCACTTCTTCTTGACCAGGCCTCCGTAGAGGATCGCGAGGCCGGGGACGCTTTGCAGCCCGACGAATGTCGCGGCCGTCAGTTGCCAGGCATTATCACCTGCATTGAGCCAGCTCGGCGCCGCAATATACGGATTGGCGTCGGCGAGAAACGTCAAAACTGCCCTCCTCGAAAAGTGGAGTGAGGCCCCCACCGTAACCCCTTGCAAGACCGGCGAGCATTCGACAAGGGGGTAATGGAGGCGGACCCAGGTCCGCCATCCGGTGAAAGCCGGGCGTCTGGCGAGGGCGAACACCGTGCGTGAAGGACGGGCGTGGTCCGCGCTCCGTTTCTTTTGCCTGTGCTCGCGCTCGTCACGCTCGCGGCGGCCTGGCGCGGCGAACCGGCGACCATCGACGCCGAGACGCACACGCAGCGCTGGACGGGAACGGTCGTCGGCGACGTGCGCCGCGGCGCCGACGACGCCGCCTTCGCCTTCGCGCTCGACGGCGGGCCGCTCGTGCGGGCCAGCGTGCGCGGCCCGGTCGCCCCCGGCGAACGGCTCGTGGTGCGCGGCCGGCTCGCCCCGTTCGACGAAGCGCGCAACCCGGGCGAACCCTCGCGCCGGGCGATCGCGGTCGGCGAAGGGCTGGCCGGCGAATTGGTCGCCGGCCGCGTCGTCGCGCGCGCGCCGCCGGACCCACGCGACGTGCGCGCCTGGGCGGCGCGCCTGCGCGCGGCCCTCTCGACCCGGCTGCGCGCGCTGATCCCCGAACCCGAGGCGACGGTGCTCGCCGGCGCGCTGTGGGGCGAGCGCGGGACGCTCCCGCACGCCCTGCGCGACGACTTTCAGGCCACCGGCACCGTCCACGTCCTGGTCACCGCCGGCCTCCACCTGGGCGTCGTCGCCGCGCTCGTGCTGGGGCTGCTGCGCCTGGTCGGCGTCCCGCGCGTTGCGGCGTCGCTGGGGGCGATCCCGTGCGTGGTCGCCTACGCCTGGCTGAGCGGCGCGCACCTGCCTTCGCAGCGCGCCGCAGTGATGGTCTCGCTGGCGCTGCTGGCGCGCGCCTCGGGGGCGCGCCTGGTCTCGTGGAACGCGCTCGCGCTGGCAGCGCTGGTCGTGGCGGCACTCTGGCCGGCGGCGGTGCGGACGGTCTCGTTCGCGCTCTCGTTCTCCTGTGTCGCGGCGATCGTGCTATTCGCGCGCCCGCTCGAACACGCGCTGGCGCGGCTGGCCTTGCCGGGGCGCGTCCGTGAGGCGCTGGCGTTGACGATCGCGACGCAGATCGGCGTCTGGCCGTTGAGCGCGGCGACCTTCGGTCTGGTCGCGCCGTACGCGATCCTGGCCAACGCCGTCGTCGTGCCGGCGACGGGCCTGGCGATGGTCTGTGGGATCGCCGCGCTGGCGCTGGCCGCCCTCCCGCCGCTGGGGGCACTGGCCGCCTATGTGGCGAGCTGGGACGTCGACGCGATCCTGCAGGTCGTGCGCCACGTCGCCGCGCTCCCGGGCGCGCGGGTGTCGGTCGCGCCGCCGCCGGCGCCGGCAATCGTTGGCTACGACGCGGTCGCGCTGCTCGCCGCGTGGTGGCTCCGCCGCAACGTGCGCGTGACGATCGCGCTGCTCGCGGCCGCCAGTCTTGCCGTCCTGGGGACGACGCTGCGGCTCCCCGACGGCCGACTGACGATCACGATGCTCGACGTCGGCCAGGGCGACGGGATCGTGTTGCGCACGCCGCGCGGCCACACGATCCTCATCGACACCGGCGGCCGGCTGGAACGCGGCCCCGGCGAGGGCGGCGAATCACCCGCCGAGCTGATCGGCGAGCGGATCGTGCTCGGCTATCTGCGGCACGAGGGGATCCGGCACGTCGACTTGCTCGTCGTCACCCATCCGCATGGCGATCACGTCGGTGGTTGTGCGCCGATCGTGCGCGCGCTGCAGGTCGACGCGATTGCCGACTCGGGTCAGTCGTACGGCGGGCGCGCGTACGTCGACTGTCTCGCCGCCGCGCGTGAGCGCGGTGTCCCGCTGCGCATCGCGCGCGCTGGGATGCGATGGGCGAGCGACGATGGTGTGGTGCTCGACGTCCTCGCGCCGTCGATGCCGTTCCTCGCCGAGACCGGCGACGACGTCAACGAGAACAGCATCGTGCTCCGGCTCGCGTATCAACTGTCCGATGGGCGGACGTATCGTGCGCTGTTCACCGGCGACGCCGGTGAAGGCAGCGAGGCGCGTCTGCTGGCGCACCACGTCGACCTGCACGCCGATTTGTTGAAGGTCGGACACCACGGTTCGCGCTGGGCGACGACCAGCGCATTCCTCGCCGAGGTCCGGCCGCGCGTGGCGCTGATCTCCGTCGGCCGACACAACTCGTTCGGCCATCCGTCGCCCGAGACGCTCACCCGCCTGGCGGACGCCGGCGTCACGGTCTATCGCACCGATCGCTACGGCGCGATTCGCATCGTCGTCGACACGGCGACGCTCCAGCCGACGTTGTTACCGTGACGACCCTGGTTACGGGCTCCTCCTGGCTCTTTCTCTCCACGCCCACGAAGGGCCCGGGACCATCACTGCGTTATAGAAGGCCCAACCCTCATCCGAACATGCCCACCGGGTGCCGCATGCCATCTGTACCGATCGATTCTCTTGACGACGCACGCATCGCGCTCGAGCACATCCCGCAGGACGCGACGCATCTGCTCGCGCTGCTGCGCAGCTACATCGTCGGAAATACCTATCTGGGCAGCGGCTTCCGCGTGCTCAACGTCCTCGCGGACGTCACGTGAGCGAGCTCGTCCCGTACGTCCACCTCGTCGAGCCGCCAAGTGACGCGCCGCTGCTCACGTACGCGCTGCTGCCGACGCCGGACCCGCTGCTCGCGTCGGGACCGGCAAAGCTCACGCTCGTCGTCTCGTACAGCGGCTCGCAGTTCGTCACCGTCACGTCGATCGCGGTGACGCTCCCGATCGGCACGAACGCGAAGAACCTGACCGCGAGCGCGAGCGGCATCGGTACGACGGAGCCGACCGGCTGGGGCGCCGCGCAAAGCGGCGGGATCTTCACCTTCACGCCGTCGACGCCGGCGAACGGGCAGGTGGGGCCGGACGGCCTGGCATTCGTCCTCACCGGGATCACGGTGAACGATCAGCCGGGCACCTGTGCGATCAGCATCGACGAAGAGGCCGCCGCCCCCGGCAAGTCGGCGGCGCACCGCACGACGAAGCTGCCGGTCGCGAAGTTCCCCGCCACGTTCGCCCTGGGCGACCTCACCGCGACGCCGTCGTCGCTCGCCTCCGGCGAGTCGGCGGTCCTGCTGTGGAACGGCTCGCCGGCGACGTACGTGCTCAGTTACGATCCCGACGGCAACGGCGACGCGCCGCACTCCGTCGGACCGAACGGTCCGTATACGGCGCGGAATCTGACCGCGCCGGTCGTGGTGTTTACGCTCGTCGCGAACGTCACGGTGCCCGGGGACGATACGAAGCTGACCACGACACGCCAAGCCGTCGTCACCGTCGTCGCCGGGAGCGTCGCGTTGACGGCGCTGCCGAGCATCGTCGGCGTCCACGGCCTCACGCGGCTCGCCTGGCAGACGACCGGCACGACATCGCGCACGCTCGATCCCGGCGGTACGCCCGTCGTCGCCAGCGGCGTGGCCTACGCGATCGTGAAGCAAACGACGGTCTTCACCTTACGCGCGACCGTACCGGGCAAAGCGCCGCTCACGTCGCAGCAGACCGTGACCGTCGACCCGTCGATCGTACCGACCCAGGACACGGGAAACTCCATCGGCGTGGACGGGGTGCCCGGATACGGCGGCGACGAATTCGACGGCGGTATTGGTGGCCAAGGCGGCCAAGGCGGCCCGAACCCGAGCCTGACCCTTTCGATGGGACCGCTGGATCCGAGCTCGCAGCCGGCCCAGGTCGGACGGATTCTTCTCCGCGCCGGGCGCGGCGGGCGCGGCGGTAAAGGCGGCGACGGCGTGTCCGGGTTGGGCGGCGCCGGACCCGGCGGCGACGGTGGCCCGGGCGGCGACACGAACGGACCGCTGACGATCACCTTCGACTCGAGTTCGGCACCACAGCAGCTGATCATCGACATCCAACCGGGGCCCGGCGGCGACGGCGGCCCTGGCGGCAATAGCTCGCTCTACGGCAAAGCACCCGACGGAAAGCCCGGGCGCGACGGCGCCGCCGCGGCGCCCGTGATCTTCAAGGACGCACGCTGAGCAATGTTCACGAAAAGAGCGGTGACCTGCATTCGCAAGTCACCGCTCTTTCGTGCCTCGGATCGAAGCGGATTACCTCGGATAGAACCTCGCGGTGCCCTTCCAGGCGGGGGACCGCACGAGGCTCGTTGCGAGCCCGAAGCTATTCCAGAAGGCGCACTTGTGTTCGAGATTCACGTCGACACCCGTCTGGATGGTCGGCGCGAGCTGCAAGGCGGTCGTCGACGTGGTATAGGCGGGCCAGTTCGGCAGACCGTTTCCGTTCGGATTTCCGGTGCGCACGAAGTTTGTCCAGTACTCCTGCATCGCGGTCGCAAGTGGCTGCGACGACGGCAAGAGCGCCTGGCCCCCACCGATCTCCAACGCGGGCCAGAGGTAGATGAGTTCGCTCCCGTGGTCGGGACCGCGCGGCAGGCCGGGTTCGATCGCCGGAGCGTTGGGATCGTTGAATTCGTACGCGTACGCCGGCGCCCCGCCCGCGGCCGCCTGAACGTCCCAACTCGTCACATCTTCACACAGCGTGAGGACTTGAAGTGGGACGTTATAGTCGGTCATCACCTGCGAGACTGCGGCGAAACCGTCGGGGTAGCTTGTGAGCGGATATTCGCCGGCGATGGCCGCCGCGAACCCGGCTGAGCCGTAGAGCACGGTGAGATCGTTCGTGTATTGGGTCTCCGTGATACTTTGCCCCGGGAAGAGCGCCGTCGGTAAGGCAACGTCGAAGCCTTCGAGGAACGTCGCGAGCTCGAGTTCGTTCCCGCCCTCGAGCAACGGGATCTTCCCAAGCTGCGTGCGCGGTTGCGAGGTGATGTCGGCGCCGATGGTCGGGCCTATGTCGAAGGCCGGCAACGTTGCTTGCACGCTGAGGACTTTCGCGAACGTATTCGATGGGTTCTGCAGACAGGCGACGATCTGCGCGTTCGAGCCGGTGCATCCCAGTCCCGACGTCACCAGCGGACCGACCTCCGTCTCCGCGAGTGAAACCGGATTCGTCGGCGCGGCCGGTGGACCGCTCTCGAGAATCGCGCGCTGGTAGAGTCCGTTTGCCTTGGGGACGGCGAGGAGTTGCGCGACGCTGATCGCGCCCGCAGATTCGCCCGCAATCGTGACATTGCCCGGATTTCCGCCGAACGCCGCGATGTTGCGTTGGACCCAGCCAAGTGCGGCGACCTGATCTTCGATACCGTAGTTCCCGGTGTTGCCCGTGCCGTTGTCGAGCGCGGAGGCTCCGAGCCAGCCCAAGATGCCCAAACGATAGTTTATGGTCACCACGATGATGTTGCCGACCGTCACTAGCTGCGTCGGGTCGTACTCGACGCCCGCGCCACTCGTGAACGAACCGCCGTGGATCCACACCATCACCGGCAATCCGGTGCCGGCGGGAAATGGCGTCGTGACGTTGAGATTGAGGCAATCCTCACTCTGGACGAGCGGGGCGGTAGATCCCAGTTGCGGGCAAATATTCCCGGGCACGGTCGCGTTGAGAAATCCCCCCGAGAACTTCGCGTGCAGGGCCGGTGGCGCGAACCGCAGCGGCCCAACCGGCGGCGCGGCATACGGAATCGCGAAGAATTTGCGCACCCCGTTCCCCGACGTGCCCTCGACGGACCCTTTGTCCGTCGGTATTACCAATGAACTGCCGGAGACGAACGGCCTCGGGCCGGCCGTGGTGCCGCCGCCGAGGCCACAGCTCGCCAAGAGAACGCCCGCGGCCGTAAGGAAACCGACCGTGCGGAGCGATGTCAGGAAATTTCTCACGCCCTGGCCTTTCGTGAAGGAACGTTGTTGCCGTTTATGTACGGCCCCAACGCTCGCCGGCTCCTTGTCCCGACCGAGAGCTCACAAAGTGACGGCACCGAACCGGGCCTATCCGTGTTGGACGTCGTTCAGCCAGGAGTCGAGCCGCTTCGCGTACGTCCGACTGGAGCGGTGTTCGGACCCGTCGGAGAGCTTTACGGTGTATTCCCCGTTATCGATGCTCCGCAGTTCCGTGATACAGCGGACCTGGACTATTCGAGAGCGGTGAATCCTCAAGAACTTCGAGGGATCCAACTTCTTTTCGAGTGAGTTCATCGCTTCCCGCAATAGGTGCGAACGGCCACTGACGTGCAGCTCGGTGTAGTCTCCCGCCGCTCCTATCCAGTCCGTATCTTCAACGAGCACGATCTGAATTCGCGATCCCGTTCGGATGGCGAAATGAGAAGCATATTGCTTCGGGCGTTCCCCAAGCATTCCGCGGATGCGCGCGGCAATCTGCATCTGGGTCGCGGAATCGAGTGAGCGCTGCGCGCTGCGGATTGAAGCCGCGAGCCGCTCGTCGTCCACCGGCTTGAGGAGATAGTCGAGAGCATGCACTTCAAACGCGCGCACTGCATGCTGCTCGTAAGCGGTCAGAAAGATGATCGCCGGCACCTGCTCCACCGGCAATGCCTCGAGTACGTCGAACCCATTCATGACCGGCATCTCGATGTCGAGAAACACCAGGTCGGGAGAGAGCTTCAGGATCGTTTCAACTGCGGTTTTGCCGTCGCCGCACTCGCCAACGATCTCGATGTCGGCGAATTGACGAAGCCGTAAGGAGACGCCGCGCCGGGCGAGCGGCTCGTCGTCGACGATCAAGACGCGCAAGGCAGTCCTCATGTCGTCTCGGCCTTGCGGAACGGAAGTTCGATGAGTACCTCGCAGCCCCCGAGCGCCAACCACTCCAACGAAAATCCGTGCCTGTCCGGATACAATGTCTTCAGCCGCTCAGCGGTGTTACTGAGTCCGACTCCCGTCGTGGGGTGGCGCTGTAACGTCGCCTGATCGGCTGGTCCGGAGTTTCGAATGATGAGTTTCAAGTGAATGCCGTCGCGGTGGCTGCGAATCTTGATCCCTCCCCCTTCGAGACATGGTGCAACGCCGTGGCGAACGGCATTCTCGACCAACGGCTGGAGCAGCATGCTGGGCACCATCGCGTCCAAGGTTTCGGCAGAAATGGAAACATCGGTATGGAGTCGAGATCCGAGGCGTGTTTGCTCGATCGCCAAATATTGCTCGATGAAAGCGACCTCTTCGGATAGTGGTATCTCGAGCTTGGTTTCCGTGTCCAACATCGTCCGTAAGAAATCGCCAATCTGCGCAAGCATACGCGTGGCAGCGACGGAATTCCCTTCAAGGACCAGCGTCGATACTGCGTTGAGCGAGTTGAAGAGAAAATGCGGATTGAGTTGGTAGCGTAGTGCGCTCAGTCTGGCGTCGCGGGTCTCGGCTTCCGCTCGAAGAAACCGCTCCCGTTCTCGCGTGGCTTGCTGCCATGTCTTGATGCTGAAGTAGAGACTGCACCAGACGAAGAGAATAAACGCGCTTTGGACGGACCTTGTAACCCATCCGTACCAATCGAGAGGATAGCCACGCCCTGTCAGTTCGGCGAGACACCCGCTGATCAAGCCGGCAAACGCACACAAGAAAAATGCGCGCACTTCTAAAGCAATCCACGATAGGCCGCGTCCCGCGAGAGACCTGCATGCGAATCGCAGGAAGCAGCTAGCTACAAACGTCCAGGCCAGAAACGAACCGCTGTATCGCAGCACATGCACATCGGCGATCGATGGCAGGTCGGCGATGAGCGCCGACAAAGCCACGCAACCCCACCCCGCCGCCTGTAGCGTCCAAAAGCCGGGAAGCTCCGCGCGACTGCGCAATTTCAATTCAGCGCCCAAACTCGGCAACTCACCGTAAAACGGACTCGGGCTGCAGATTGATTGTCACGCTAGGCGTCCTCCCGTGCTACGATCGGTGATGCATACACAGTAAAGCGGAGGGCCCTGATGGAATCGCGTACGGCGACGAATACTCTCATGATATCGATTATAGCATCGTTGGTGCTCGTTCTGTCTCCGGCAGCGGTGGCACGGGCCGCAGTCTCTGAGGCCTCGGCGACGAGTGCCTTGAACGCCGAAGGATCAATCAATCAAGCGTTATTGACCAGCGACGCCGACGCGCTCGAAATCCTGCTCGCTGATGATTGGATCGTCGTTAGCGGCTTCGGCGGCATTGCCGGGCGGAAGGCGTTCATCGCATACGTTCGAGCCGGAGATTTTACGCGCAGCAAGATGATTCTCTCGGAACCGCGCGTTCGTCTCTACGGCAACACGGCGCTCGTCACGACGCATCTGAATGCGGCGGGCCGTTCGATCAAGGAACGGAACGGAAAAATCGTTAGCGACTGTTTCGATGTCAAGGAGCGGCAAACCGATGTCTTGGTTTGGAAGAACGGAGGCTGGAAATCCGTTCTGCTGCACGAGACCGTGATCCCGGGGACGCTCCACCGTACCGTGATCCCCGGCCGTACGTCCCGCTGTACCTTGGCTCCCGGACTGTAGCCTTCAGCGTTCCGTCTGACGCGGCACGATCAAACGCATCACCAAACGCCGCTAGCGGTCGGCCGGGTCACCTGACTCGAGCAGCTCTTTTGCTGTGCTCGAGCAGCGCATCCAAAGACAGCGAGTTCAGACCTGCACCGAGTAGCAAGATGGAGACCATCAGCACGTAGATCAGTTGGAAGGCGAGGGTGACCCAGCTCTGCTGCATCGACGTTCCGAAGAGCAGCACGATCAACAAAGCGAAGGTTCCCAGAAGTCCGATTCGGGTAAAAAGGCCGAGCAGGATCAGCGCCCCCAGGGCAATCTCGACGCAAGGAATCGCATAGACCGCAAGCACGACGAGTGCGTGCGGCAACAGGGGAACCTTGTGAAAGCTCGCGATCGTCGGTAGTGCGTAGCTATTGATGCCACCAAGAAACCGCGCTAAGCCGTGCATGAAAATCGCAAATCCGAAGCCCAAGCGAAAGACGCTATAGGCCGTTGTGGCGTCGATCCGATTGACAAGTTTGGCGCCTCCGGTCATGGCAATTCCGGTTTCGGCCAAAGCGGGACCGTCCGAGCGCACGGCGGGAACGGTGGCAGTGAAGTTCATGGTGTCGTTCCTTTGCCCCGTTTGCCCCTTTACGAACCCGACGCAGCCTACTCGCTCGGCGGCGCGCTCGTCTCGACGTGGCCACCGAACTCGTAGCGTAGCGCCGAGAGCAGCTTGTCCTGGAACTCCGCGTCTCCGCGCGAGCTGAAGCGCGCGTAGAGCGCGTTCGTCAGCACCGGCGCGGGGACGGCTTCGTCGATGGCGGCCTTGATCGTCCAGCGGCCTTCGCCCGAGTCGGAGATACGGCCGGCGAACCCACTGAGCTGGGGATCCTTGACCAGTGCCGACGCGGTCAGGTCGAGCAACCACGACGCGATGACGCTGCCGCGCCGCCAGACCTCGGCGACTTCGCTCAAGTCGATGTCGTACTGGTAGTGCTCGGGATCGCGCAGCGGCGTCGTCTCGGCATCGGCGGCGTGAGTCTGCTTGCCGATGTTGGCCGCGCGCAGAATCCCCAGACCCTCGGCGTAGGACGCCATGATCCCGTATTCGATGCCGTTGTGGACCATCTTCACGAAGTGGCCGGCGCCGTTGGGGCCGCAGTGCAGGTAGCCGAGCTCGGCCGTTCCGCGATTCGGCGGGCGGCCCGGCGTCCGCGGGATCTCGCCGATCCCCGGCGCGAGGCTGCGAAAGATCGGGTCGAGGTGGCCGACCGTCGCCTCGGAGCCGCCGATCATCAGACAGAAGCCGCGCTCGAGGCCCCACACGCCGCCGCTCGTCCCGACGTCGACGTACTCGATGCGCTTCGCGCTCAACTCGTGCGCCCGCCGGAGGTCGTCGACGTAGTACGAGTTTCCGCCGTCGATGAGGATGTCGCCGCCCTCGAGCAGCGGTAGGAGCTCGGCGATGACCGAGTCGACGGTCCCGGCCGGAATCATCAGCCAGATCGCGCGCGGTTTGACGAGTTGCCGGACGAAGTCGGCCAGCACGGTCGTCCCGGCTGCCCCCTCACCGATCAATTCCTGGACGGCCTGCGGATGACGAGCGTAGACGACGCACTGGTGGCCGCCTTTCATCAACCGGCGCACCATGTTGGAACCCATGCGGCCGACGCCGATCATTCCAAGTTGCACGATAAAGCCCTCATGATTTCCTCAGCTTCCGGTCGGACCGAAGCGCTCGGTACGGACGCGCTCGGCCGGTAGCCCCATCGCAACCAGCGCGTTCGACACGGCCTCCACCAAGAGCGTCGGTCCACACACATACGCGAGAACCCCTGCTCCAAGCGGTCGTATGACCTCGTCCAACATCGCCGGATCGATGCGGCGCTGATACCCGGTCCAGCCCGGCGGAGCGTCGCGCGTGTAGGTGAAGAAGATCTCCAACGCCCCGTCGCCGCGCGGGAGCCCGTCGAGTTCGGTTCGGTAGATCACCTCGTCGGCGCTCCGACTGCTATAGAGCAGCCGGGTTGGAATCGACGACCGCTGGGCCGCGCGATGGCGCAGCATCGCCATCAACGGCACGACACCCGAGCCGCCGCCGATGAGCAGCAACGGACCACCCATCGACACGTCCCACACGAAGTATCCACCGATCGGCCCGCGCACCTCGAGCCCGTCGCCGATCATCAGGACGTCGTCCAAATACGGGGAGACCTCACCGTCGTCGATCCGTTCGACGGTCACATCGAGTTCGCCGGCGCGCTCGGGTTCGGAGGCCGCGGAGTAGCTCCGCTCCGTTTGGTAGCCATCGGGCGCGGTGAGCCGCACGTCGTAATGCTGCCCCGGCCGGTGGGGTACCCACCCGGGAAGCGCCAGCGTCAACGTCTTGGTCCGCGGCGTCTCGACCCTGATCCCGGTCACCTTACCGATCTGCCACTCCAGCGCGGGCGGCACGGTCAGTCTCCGCTGTACCGCTCTTCCTTCCACGGATCGCCGTGCATGTTGTAGCCGAGCTGCTCCCAGAAGCCCGGCTCGTCGTGGTCCATGAAACGCAGGCCGCGCACCCATTTGGCGCTCTTCCAGAAGTAGAGATGCGGCACCACCAGCCGTGCGGGGGCGCCGTGTTCGGGCGCCAGCGGCTTGCCGTCGAACTCGTACGCGACGAAGGCCTGTCCATTCACCAGCTCGGCGAGCGGGACGTTCGTGGTGTAGCCGCCGTCGCTGAAGGCCATGACGTACCGCGCGCTGGGATCGAGCTGCACGCTTTGAAGCAGCGTGTCGATGGAGACGCCGCGCCACGTGGTGTCGAGCTTGGTCCACTTGGTGACGCAGCTGATGTCAACGGTGAAGACCTGACTGGGCAGCGTCAGAAACTGATCCCAGGTCCAGACCACCGGCGACGGCGCGACGTCCAGCGTGAACGACCACCGATCGAGCGGCGTGCGCGGCGTCGGTCCCGCCGACAGCACCGGGAAATCCGTGACGAGATACTGCCCCGGCGGGAGACGGCCTTCGACCTCGGCCGGTCGCCGACGTCCGGTAAAACCACGCGATATCACGTCCGCCTCCCCCTCTCCGGTACGACCCGCGCGAGCGGGACAGCACGTTTCCACGTCGATCGTCGGCCCCATGCTTGCCCAGAGGCAACGCCCTGAGGTTTCTTGGCTTTTACCATTTTATGACAAAAAGTTGCTATATCACACTCTGGCTTTATGACAATGAATAACTAGAACAAACGGTCTATCCGGCGGCTGTCTGAGGCGCTTTGACCTCCGGCAGCTAGCAAGGAAGGCCCCGAATGACCACGTTCCTCATCGCCCTGTCGATCGCGCTGACTGTCATCTCAGCGGCGCCCACCTCGATCAGCGGCGGCGGACCCGGCAAACTCACGGTCCACGCGGCTCCGGCCGCAACATCGACGCCGAACTCGATCAGCGGCGGCGGACCCGGCTAACGACAAACAGGTCGCCGGCGGACGGGTCGCCGGCGCCCTTAGCCGATCGTATCGGCGCTGATGCGCTCCTCGGCGCAGCGCACGAACAGCGCCGCCCGTGTACGCACCTTGAAGGCGCTGAAGATGCGGCGCGTGTGATTGTGCACCGTGTACGGACTCCGCCCCAGAGCCGCCGCGATCGCCGCGATGTTCTCGCCGCCGAGCAAGTGACGCAGCACGGTGCGTTCCGCCCGCGTGAGCTGCGCCAGCACGGGTGAGGGCGCGTTCGCTCCGCTGCCATCGCGGAACCAGGCCTTCGGCGCACGAGCGAGCGCAACGTCGATATCGTGCGCGTACCGCTGATCGCCGGTCAGCCGAAGCAGGTCCCCCGCGACCAGCGCGGCGCGCATCCGGTAGTCGAGCGCGACCCAGAGCCGGTGCGAACGCTCGTAGTTCGCGATCGCCTCCTTGGACTTTCCGAGCGCCTCGCTCAGCCGACCCGCCGCCATCGCCTCGAAGGCGTGCAGGCGCCGGTCGCCGTGCAACGCAAGGCGCGCATCGGCAGCACCGGTGATGTTGCGATAGAGTGTCACGGCCGACCGCGCTTCCGCCGGCATGAGCCGTACGGCTTCGATCGCGAAGTTTGTGAGGGCGACGCGCTCTTCTTCGTCCGCCTGCGACCACGAGATGCCTTGCAGCGCACGCCAGGCGGATCCAAGCTGGGCGCGAGCCGCAAAGGCGTCGCCGACCAGCGTGCTTATGACCGCGCCGTTCGTCTCAGCTATCGCACGAAACGCCTCGGTTGGCGCGATTGTGACGGCCTCACGGGAGAGAAACCAGGCCGACTCGAGATCGCCCTGCAAGAGGGCGAGAAAGCGCTGAGCGGTCACCGTGTTGAAGTGCTGCCGTGCGATCCCGATCGTCCAACGCGTTGCCGCCAGGTACGGCTCGTACCGCTTCGCCAGTCTGAGATCGATCGTCTCGCTGGCAATCACCGCCAGCCCGTGCACGAGCCGACCGCGAAAGCGGAGGTCTTCTCGCTTGGCCCGGCCGAGCGCATCGAGGGCTTCGATGAACCGGTCGGCGGCAGCGGCGTAGCGTTCGCGCCGCACTTCGATCCACCCGAGGAGCTGGATGAGCATGGCGAGCAGCACGTCGTCCGCGTCGGGCAGCGCCTCCTCGACGAGAGCCTCGGCGGCGTGCAGCTCACCGTCCTCCCACGCCGCGGCGGCCGCGTAATAGGCGTACTCGGCACGCGCCGCGGACGAAGCCCGACTGCGCTCCTTCGCGGCGCGTTCAAAGGCCAGCGCGGCGTCACGCGGCTTCTGACGTGCACGCAGAATCGCACCCAGGAGACTCTGGGCGACGACCGACTCGCTGGGGGACGACGCGCGCTCCGCCGCTCGCAGAGCGACCTCGTAGGCATCCGAGAGGTCACCGTGGCGCAGCGACGCCCGAGCGCGGAGAAGTAGTGCCTCGATGCCATGCGCCGCGTTGTCCGGGAGCCGATCGAGCGCGCTCAGAGCGTCGGCGTACTCGGCATCATAGAACGCGCGATATGCGTCGTCCAGCGCGCTAGCGACGCGCGCACGGGACCGCTTCTCTACCGCCTTAACCACCGTTGCCTCGAGCTTGCATGCACGCAAAGGGTTCCTACTCCACTCGTTCGGCCCTTTTGGTGGGCGACCAGCGCGCTCCAGGCGGCGCAGAAGCCGCTTGCCTTGCATCGAAGGGAGCATGACAAGGATTTGTCATAAGAATTACAAACGAAGACTCCCAAACCGCAGCGTCGGGTGAGCTGGGTGTAGGGCCGGGGCTCGAGCCGGGTGTGGGCGATGGCAGGGTGTGGGCGACGGCGATGAGCGGAGCGGTCAATGGCGATGGGCGTGATCATGGTGGTCGAGCGACCGGATGGCTACCGATTCATAGACTCGCAACTCATGCCGTGCTCGGTGTGCTCGCGGTTCCCCGTCATCGCCTATGCCGACCTCAAATGGCACATCATTCGGGACAACGATCGGAACCTGCAGATGTCACACGACTGGTTTCTGTGTGACGACTGCTTGCAGAAATGGAATGCCGGCGGGGATAGCGATCTAGCGGAGATCTTCGTCGCTCGGAAACGAGCGAAGGGGAGTTATGCCGACCTGGATGCGGAGGCCGCGGCACGCGAGCGATTCGCCGAAAAGCAAGGGATCGTCCGAAGGTCCTTGGCCGGCCGCGGGTTCACCGACATACGACAGGCGGACTATCGATTCGGCTATCGCGACGGCGTGCGGCCCGGCACCCTGCCGGCGTTCGATGCATCCGGCGGCGAGGCCGACGCGCATCGGTGGCTGCTCGGCACCCACGTCGACATCAACAACCACGACGCATACCGTCGCATGTTCAACCAGACGTATTCGTATGGCATCCCGAACGTCGAAGCCTTGGACGCGATCATTCGGCACTCGCCGTTTGGGGTCGTCGACTACGGTGCCGGTCCGGGCTACTGGACGTGGCTCCTGCGCAAGCGTGAGGTTTCCGTGAAGGCGATCGACGTCGACCCGCAGTCCTCCGATCTCACGCGCTACAACGGACCACCCGCGCAGGCGTGGACCGACGTCGACCGGGGCGGTGCGCCGCGACTGAGTCACGGCACCGCCAAGCGGACTCTGCTGCTCGTCTGGCCGCCTGACACCAGCGAGATGGCGTACGAGGCGCTGGACCTGTGGAAGGGCAACACGCTGGCCTACGTTGGGGAGTGGTTCGGGGCGACGGCGACGCCGCGCTTTCACCGGCGCCTCCAACGAGAGTTTGAGCTCCTCGAAGAGGTGCGCATCCCCACGTTCTACGGTTTCTATGACCTTCTGATGATCTTCAAGCGCTGAATCTCTCGGCGACCGAGCGCTCGGAGACGCCTTGCAACGTTGTCGGCGCGATCCGGGTCAGACAAGTGAATGAAACGCACGGACAGTCGGACCCGTGTCGGCATCGAGCCTGGCACGTATCGCGCCCGCTTCGATGAGATGAAGTTTCTCCACAAGGCCAAGGTCAACGAGTATCTGTTTACGCTCGATGACGGGCAGATGATCTCACTGAGCGTCGTGAACGTGCGTGAACCGGTGGAGAAGACCGCCCTCGAGGGGGCCGGGCCGCGCGATACCTGCGAGATCACGATCGAGTCAACCAAGGCCGGGCCGACCTTGGTGGGCTACAAGCCGCTGCGCTAGGCGCACCGCGCGCCGTCGCCAGGTAGCCAAGGCAAGCAACGAGAAAAAGACGCTCCCCCGCCCCGGGTCCGGAGGAGGTGCGCTCATGCGTCCCGTCAACGCGCCGTCGTTCACGGCGATCGAGGCTGCGATCCGCAAACGGCTCGGGATCCCCGACACCGCGACGCAGGTTCTCGTCATGGGGCAGTCCAGCCACCTCGACTGGGATTGGAAGATCAGCTTCCCCGAGCTGTATTACCAAGACGGTCAGCCCGACTTGCAAAGCGGCTATTGGGACAATTCCAATCCGGGCCAGGGGCCGACGTACTACAACGAACCCGCGTCGGCGATTCTGCAAGCTGCGGCGCGTGCGCTCGCCGATCCCACCGATCCGGCGTACTACTACGCGATCTGCGAGATGGCGTTCTTGCAGGCGTTTTGTCACGACGACCGTTTCGCATACGAATCGAACTTGCTGCGCGGAGCCGCGAATTTCCAGATCCTCGGCGGTGGCATCACCTCGCCCGACAACCTGCTCACGCACGGCGAAGCGTTCATCCGGAACTATCTCAGCGGCTGGGCCTTCGTCACGCGTACTTTCGCGACACCGCCGACGCTGCAGTGCTGGCTGCCCGATGACTTCGGCCACGACTCGCAGCTCCCGGCGCTGTTGGCTGCGATGGGGATGCAAGGGGTCGGGTTCGGGCGCGTTCCGGGCGACGGCTTCGGCCCGGTCGACGGCACGGACTCGGTCGAGGTGCAGCTCACCAGATCGGGTCTCGATTTCGTCTGGACCGCGGACGACGGCTCGCGCGTGCTCGCGCACTGGATGATCGATCGCTATTGCCAGGGCGACAACATCCTCAACTGCGGCGTCGCTCCGAATCCGGAAAAGACGCCGGATGGCTGGATCGCGAGCTACCTCGCGCTGGATCTCACCGCGAAGCAGAACACGCCCTACCTGTTCCTGCCGGTCGGCTGCGACTTCCGCATGCCGCAGCCGCTTCCGTCGCTGTGCGCCGCCTGGAACGCCGCCCCACCGAGCCCCGTCTACGCGGTGGCGGCGACGTTCGACGACTTCATGCAGCTCACCAACGCGCACGCCGATGCGCTGCCCGTGCAGACGATGAACGCGACGCCCTACTGGACGGGCTGCTACGCGATGCGCCCGGCGATCAAGCGCGGGCACAACGACGTGACTCGCACCCTGCTCGCGGCGGAGGCGTTCGAGCGGCTGCGCGCCGGCGCATTCTATGCGCCGCTGCTGGGACGCACGTGGGACGATCTCGCACCGACCACGCACCACGACTTCATCCCGGGTTCGGCGTCGGTCGTCGTCTACCGCGGGGAGCAGCAGCCGATCCTCGACGACTTGGTCGAAGCGTCGCAAGCGGCGCTCGGCAACGTCCTCAACGCTGCGACGGCGGCGATCGATTCGTCACCGCAACCCGGTGAAAAGCCGTTCGCGGTCTTCAACAGCCTCGGTGCAGCCGTCGAGCAGTTGATCGAAGTCCCGGATTGGTTGGGACCGTTCGGGGCCTACGCCAGCGTTCGCGTCGACGGCGATCTCGTCCCGATCCAGATCAGCGCGACCGGCACGCTCCTGTTCCGTGCCCCGCTCCCGAGCTTGGGTTACAAGGTCTTCTACCTCTCGCCGTATCCGCCGACGATCGCGATCGTCCCGGCGACGGTGATCGGCGGCGGCGGCGCGTACACGCTGGCCAACGGGCACGTCTCGGCGACCCTCGATGAGACGCAGTCGTGGAACCTCACGGTCGTCAACGACTTGGACGGCGGCGACCCCGTGGCGAACCTGCTCGGCGGTCCGGCGAACCTGATCCGCATCTACTCGGACAGCGGCGACAACTACGCCTTCGGCTGCGAGGGGAAGGACGCGACCGGCTTCCAGCCGCTCACGACGCCGACCGGCGGGACGGCCTTCGTGGTCGAAGCCGGGCCGCTGCGCTGCGCCGTCGCGACCGACGTGACCTACACCGACGCGGATAACCACACGTACACGTATCGTCGCACGTACGCGCTCGTCGCCGGCGAAGCGCTGGTGCGCATGACGCTCACCGGCGCGGCGCCGCTGCTGCCCTCAGCCGGTTGGCCGAAGGTCGGCTACGCCGTCGTGGTCGAGTTCCCGCTCGCCCAGCAGATCACCGGGCTCGCGCAGGGGACGGCGGCGCATTGGACCGGTCGCACGCAGGTGTTCTACTGGAAGGGCGCGCCGTCGTTCCAGCCGACCCGCGATTGGGTGATCGCGAACGGCGCGAACGGCCCGCTAGCCGCGATCTACCACGGCTCGGTCCCGGCCTGGGGCCTCAACGCCTTCGGCGGGACGAACGTGCTCGCGGGCTGTCTGCTGCGCAACACGTATCCGACCTACAACGACGATCTCAATGCGCAAGCGGTGTTCGACTGGGGCGGGACCGATCCCGAAAGCCACACGCTCGAGTACGCGTTGCGCGTGCCGAGCGGCATCCCCGATCCGGCGAGCGGCGTCCCGACGCGCGAGGCACGCACCTTCAGCACGCCGCCGTACGCGACGAGCGTCTCCGGCGGGAGCGGTACGCTGCCGCCGGCGCTCTCGCTCGCCTTCGTAGCCGCGGCCGACGTGGGTCAACCGATCCTCGCCGCGCTCAAAGCCGGTACCTGGGACGACAACGCGACGTTCATCCGCCTCTACGATCCCTCGAACGTGCCGGGCAATCGCGTCACGCTGGACCTCGACGGCCTCATCGCCGCGCAAGGCGACGGCGCGGTGACGGTTCAGGTCGTGACCGCGCTCGAACAGCCGATCGACGGGGAGAACCCGCAGCCGTACGCCGGCACCTTCACCGTCACGACGCGCGGCGCGTACACGACGCTCAAGATCGCCCCCGCGACCCGCTAGCCCACAATGACGAACGACCCGCGGGAGTGCTCCCGCGGGTCGTCGTCGATCTCGTCTTCGCGTGGCGCGAAGACTACATCATGTCGTAGCCGCCCATGCCGCCACCGGGCGGGCCGCCCGAGTCCTTCTTGGGCTCGGGTTTGTCGGCGATCAGCGTCTCGGTGGTCAGGATCAGGGCGCCGATCGACGCCGCGTTCTGAAGCGCCGAGCGGGTGACCTTGAACGGTTCCACGATACCGGCCTTGACCATGTCGACCAGCTCGCCGCTCATCGCGTCGAAGCCTTGGCCGCGCTTGGCGGTCTTGACCCGGTTCACTTCGACCGAACCCTCGAAGCCGGCGTTCTCCGCGATCTGGCGGAGCGGCTCCTCGAGCGCGCGCCGGATGATGTCCACGCCGATCTTCTCGTCGTGGTTCTCCTGATCCGTCGCAAGCTTCTCGATGGCCTTGATCGCGTGCACCAGCGAGCTGCCGCCACCGGGGATCATCCCCTCTTGGACGGCCGCGCGCGTCGCGCTCAGCGCGTCCTCGATGCGGTGCTTCTTCTCCTTGAGCTCGGTCTCGGTGGCCGCGCCGACTTGGATGACGGCGACGCCGCCGGAGAGCTTGGCCAGGCGCTCCTGGAGCTTCTCGCGGTCGAAGTCGGAATCGGTGTCTTCGATCTGCCGCTTGATCATCTCGATGCGGCCCTTGATCGCTTCCTGCTTACCGTGACCGTCGACGATCGTGGTCTCGTCCTTCGTGACCTTGACCGTCTTGGCGCTGCCGAGCAGTTCCGGGGTGACCTTGTCCAGCTTGAGACCCAGCTCTTCCGAGATCACCGTCGCGCCGGTCAGCGTGGCGATGTCCTTGAGCATCTCCTTGCGACGGTCACCGAAGCCCGGCGCCTTGACGGCGACGGTGGTGAACGTACCGCGGAGCTTGTTGACGACCAGCGTCGCGAGCGCCTCGCCCTCGACGTCCTCGGCGATGATGAGGAGCGGCTTCTGGACCTGAACGATTTTCTCGAGCAGCGGCAGGATGTCGGCGATCGCCGAGATCTTGCGCTCCGTCACGAGGACGAACGGGTCGTTGAGCGTGGCTTCCATCCGCTCCGAATCGGTGACCATGTACGGCGAGATGTAGCCCTTGTCGAAGAGCATCCCGTCCTTGGTCTCGACTTCGGTCTTCATCGACTTCGACTCTTCGACCGTGATGACGCCGTCCTTACCGACTTCGTTCATCGCTTGGGCGATCAAGTCGCCGATCGTCTTGTCGTTGGCCGAGATCGAGGCGACTTGGGCGATCTTCTCCGCCGAGTCGACCTTCTGGACCAGCTTCTCCATGTCGGCCACGGCGGCTTCGACGGCCTTCTCGATGCCGCGCTTGATCAGCAGCGGGTTCGAGCCGGCGGTCACGTTCCGGAGGCCTTCACGAATGATGGCCTGCGCCAGAACGGTCGCGGTCGTGGTGCCGTCACCGGCGATGTCGTTCGTCTTGGACGCGACTTCCTTGACCAGTTGTGCGCCCATGTTCTCGAACGTGTCGGGAAGCTCGATCTCCTTGGCGATGGTCACACCGTCGTTGGTGATCGTCGGGCTACCGAACTTCTTGTCGAGGACGACGTTGCGGCCCTTCGGCCCGAGGGTGACCTTCACCGCGTCGGCCAGGATGTTCGCGCCCCGCTCGAGTGCGCGACGAGCGCTCTCGTCGAATACTAATTGTTTTGCTGCCATAAACTTTCTGCTTAGACTCCGACGGCGACGCGCGCATCGGTGATGATCGCGAGCACGTCTTTTTCTGAGATGATGAGGTACTCTTTGCCGTCGATCTTGATCTCCGAGCCCGAGTACTTCGAGTAGACGATGCGGTCGCCGGGCTTCACGTCGATCGGCAACTTGGTGCCGTTGTCGAGGGTGCGTCCGGTGCCGACCGCGAGGACGCGGCCTTCCTGCGGCTTTTCTTTTGCAGTGTCGGGCAGGAAGACGCCGCCGGCACTCTTTTCGGCCTGTTCCACGTGCTCGACGACGACGCGGTCGCCAAGTGGCTTGAGATTCACGAAAACCGTTCCTCCGAGAGCGTACTGCTGACGGGTGTGAGGGGGGAAGAAAGTGCCTGGCACTACTAGCACAAGAGTGCCAGACGGGAATTTAACGTTAGCAGACTCAGGTCGAGAGTGCAAGGGGAATGGTCGAGGTCTGGGCCCCCGGTGAGGGGCCCGGTGGGGCGGGTAAGGAGGGGCATGGCCCGCGTCACGCGGGTGGTCGTCGAACGGATCGCCGCCTGCCCGTTCTCCGTCGCCCACGACTACACGGTGGACTTCTTGCGAGACGCCGAGCACTCGGTCGACGTGCACGTCCCGCTGCGCGACTTCGTCGTCGGCCTGCGGGGGAACGTCAGCCAGCCGGTCCGGCTGGTCTTCGCCCTCCACCCCGACGAGACCGAGGACGGCCGGCTGCACGACGCGATGCTGGTCGAGTGGCGGGCCGGGACCCGCCTCTTCCCCCACTTCCACGGGACGCTGCGGCTGCGGATCGCCGACGTCGAGCACACCCGGCTGACCTTCGAGGGGGCCTACCGCCCGCCCGGGGGCGTGTTCGGCGCCCTCTTCGACCTGGTCCTCGGCCGCTGGATCGCCCGAGCGACGATGGACGAGATGCTGGGCCGGATCGCGGTCGGCCTCGAGGCCCGCGAGGAAGCCTATCTCGCCGAGCTGGAACGCAGCGGGTCGGGGAGCGGGAGCTAGCCGGCGCGAAGGTCGGGCGCCGTGAACCGGACCGTCATGCCACGCGACCGGCTCTCGGTGGGGCTCGTCGCGGGCCTCGCCGGGGGCATCCTCCTGGCTCTCTTTCTGTCGGCGATCCACGCCGCCGGGGGCCCCGCCTTCGCGACGGCCGCCGGCCTCGACGCGTGGCCCGACGTCGTGCTGCTGTTCGCCGTCGCGATCGGCTGGGCGGTGGGCTACGTCTACCTGGTCCACTCGCGGCCGCAGTTGCTGACGCACCCGTGGATCTCGGGGAGCGTCTTCGGGGTGGGCGTCTACGTGTTCCGGCAGATCGCGCTGGTGCTCAACGGCGCGTGGCACATCCCCGCCGGGCCGGGCGTGGTCGCGGTGGGACTGATCGCGCACGTCGTCTTCTACGGAATCCCGGTCGCGCTGCTGGTCTCGCACTTCCTGCGCCGCGCGTGATCGCCGAGCTGACCGTCGACCTCGGCGCGGTCGTGCGCAACGCGCAGACGCTCGCGCGCGTCGCCGCGCCGGCGCGGCTGTCGGCGGTGGTGAAGGCGAACGCATACGGCCACGGCCTGGTGCCGGTCGGGCGCGCACTCGCGCCGCACGCCGCGCGCCTGTGCGTCTACGCGCTCGAAGAAGCCGTCGCGCTGCGCGACGCCGGCGTCGCCGCGCCGCTGCTGGTCCTCGGTCCGGTCCCAGCCGCCGAGCTCGAGGTCGCGCACGCCGCCGACGTCGCGCTGACGCTGTGGGACCGCGATCTCTACGCGCGCCAAGTCGCCAGCATCGCGCGGCGCCGCGAGCGCCCGTTCACCGTGCACGCCAAGATCGACACCGGCGTGGCGCGCCTGGGGATCCCGCACGCGCAGGCAGCCGCGGCACTGGAACGCTACGCCGCGACGCCGGAGTTCGTGCTGGCCGGCGCGTTCAGCCACCTGGCCGCCGCCGAAGAGCTCGACTCGACGTTCACCGACGAACAGTTGGAGCGGTTCCTCGCGGCGACGCGGGCGCTGCCGCCGAGCGTCGAGCGCCACATCGCGGCGACCGCGGCGGCGATGCTGTGGCCGCAGACGCGCCTGGACAGCGTGCGCTGTGGGATCGGCCTGTACGGCATCTGGCCGAGCGACGAGACGGAGTCGGTCGTGCGCCCGCGGGGCGTCGCGCTCGAACCGGCGTTGGCCTGGCGCACGCGCATCGTCGCGCTGCATACGGTGGAACCGGGCGAGACGGTCGGCTACGGCCGCACCTGGCGCGCCACGCGGTCGACCCACATCGCGACGCTGCCGATCGGTTACGCCGAAGGGGTGCCGCGCAGCGCGGGCGAGCGCGCCGAGGCGCTGGTGCGGGGGCGGCGCGTGCGGCTGATCGGCCGCGTCTGCATGGACATGGCGTTCCTCGACGTCAGCGAGCTGCCCGACGTCGCGGTTGGCGACGCGGTGACGCTGATCGGCGATGACGGCACCGAGACGATCACGGCCGACGAGCTGGGCGCGGCGAGCGGGACGATCGGCTACGAGATCGTGGCGCGCCTGCCGGCGCACGTCCCGCGCACCTACGTCGGTTCCGCGGCGTAGCGGGCGCGCAGCCGGCGCGCGTACGAGAACGTCCAGGCGAGCGTGGCGATGGTGATCCCGGCGAGCACCAACGGGCCGGCGGCGAGCACGACGACGGTCGGCAGCGTGAGCGCCATCGCGACGCGCAGCGCGAACTCGCCGCTGAACGCCACCGCCCACACCAGGGTGATGCGGCGGTTCGCCGCGCGGAAGCGCGGATTCGCCCACTGCAGGTCGTAGGTGCGCATCGCTTCCGCTTCGCCCTGCGTCGCGAACCAGCGGCCGAAGTAGTACATCAACGGTCGCGGCGCGAACAGCGAGGCAAAGCAGGTCAGCCCGAGCGCCCCGGTCACGAACGACTCGCGGACCAAGAGGACGCGCGCATCGCCGCCGACGGCGAGGGCGCACGCGCTGACCGCCAGGCCGAACAGGACGATGCCGGCGATCGGGTCGAGCGTGCGGCGCCGCACGATCCCGACCAGCGCGACGATGGCGGGAAAGATCGCGGCCAGTCCGAGCGCGAGCACGTCGCTCGCCCCGCGGTGATGCGCGATTTGATAGACGAGGGTCGGCACGGCCGCATTCAAGACCGCGTCGATGATCGCCGCTCGGGCCGAGGGCTGTCTCACCTGCGGAACCATGTCCGTGGGACCTACCCGGTGCCCGAGTGGCGAGTTTCATCGGCCAGCGCCGCCAGCGCCGCGCCGAGGTCGATCGTCCCTTCGTACAGGGCGCGGCCGACGATCGCGGCGTCGACGTTCGGCGGCGTCGCCTCACGCAGCGCGAGCAGATCGTCGAGCGTGCGCGCGCCACCGCTCGCGGTAACCCGCAGCGTCGTCAGTCCGGCGACGTGCGCGAGCGCCGCGACGTCGTAGCCCGCACCCGTCCCGTCGCGCGCGATCTCGGTGTACACGACGCGCGTCATGCCCCAGGCGGCGACCGCGCGGATGAGATCGTCGCGCGACGCACCGCTCTCGGCCAGCCAGCCGCGCGTCGCGACGCGGTGGCCGCGCGCGTCGATCCCGGCGACGATCCGCTCGCCGAAACGGTCGACCAGCGCGTGCGCGAGGTCGGGCTGCTCGACCAGCAGCGTCCCGATCACCACCGCCCGCGCACCGGCCGCGAACCGCTCGGCGACGTCGGCGGCGGTGCGAATCCCGCCGCCGGTCTGGACCGGGACGTCGACTGCCAGGCAGATCTCGCGCAGCGCATCGAGGTTCTCGCCCGTGCCGAAGGCGCCGTCGAGGTCGACGACGTGCAGCGCCGCCGCGCCGGCGGCGACGAAGGTGCGTGCGCGCGCCACCGGGTCGGCATCGTAGCGCGTCTCGCGGGCCGGATCGCCGCGTTCGAGACGTACGGCGTAGCCGCGGCGCAGATCGATCGCGGGATAGAGCGCGAGCGCGCGGCTCACGCTGCGGCGATCTGCAGGAAGTTGTCGAGCAGGCGCGCGCCGGTCAGTCGGCTCTTCTCGGGATGGAACTGCGTCGCCATGACGTGCTCGCGCGCGACGACCGCGGCGAAGCGCTCGCCGTACGCGCACGACGCGAGCACGTCCTCGCCGCCGGCGACGCGATACGAGTGCAGGAAGTACGCCCAGGCACCGCTCGCCAACCCGTCGACGAACGGATGCGTGCGCTCGATCACGAGTTCGTTCCAACCCATGTGCGGCAAACGGGGGGCATGCGCGAAGCGGCGTACTTCTCCGGGTAAGATACCAAAGCCAACCGCCCCGCCGTACTCGTCGCTCGAATCGAAGAGCACTTGCATACCAACACAAATTCCCAGGAAGGGCCGGCCCTGCCCGATCGTGGCGCGCACCGCCTGATCGAGCCCACGCGCGCGCAGCGCGCCGACGACCGCCGCGAAAGCGCCGTCGCCGGGCAGGATCACCGCCTCGGCGCGGGCGACCAGGTCGGGATCGCCGGTCAAGACGACGTCGGCGCCGCGCCGCTCGAGCGCGGCCAACAGCGAGCCGACGTTGCCGCCGCCGTAGTCGATCACCGCGAGTCGAGGAGTCGCCATCGTCTCGTCGGTTCGCTCGCGGCGTCGGTATTGCTTGCCGTCACGGCCGCTTGCAGCGGCGGGGGCGGCTCGGCCGGGTCGGGCACGTCGCCGGCCGGCCTAACGGCGACACCGACGCCGGCCGCGACGGCGACGCCCTTCGGCGGTGCATCCGCGCCGCCGGCCAGCAGCTCGCTGCTGCTCCCCAGCGGTTTCGCGGCCAGCGTGATCGCGAGCGTCTCCGGCGCGCGCGAGCTGGCGGCGCTGCCCAACGGCGACCTGATCGTCGGCACCGGCGGCACGACCGTCGCGATCGTCCCCAACGCCGACGGGCCTGGTGCGGCCGGCACGCCGGCGACGTTCGCCACGATCAACGACGCGCCGGCGCAGGGCGTCGCCTTCGGCGCCGGCTTCGTGTTCGTCGCGACGCATGCGGGCGTGTATCGCATCCCGTACACGACCGGCGCGCAGAGCGGGACGCCGCAGCAGATCGCTTCGGTGCGCCAAGGGATCGTCGCGCCGAACAGCGACGGCGACGTCCATACGACCAGCTCCGTCGCCGTCACCGGGACGACGCTCTACGTCGGCGTCGGCTCGTCGTGCAACGCCTGCACCGAGGTCGATCCGACGCGCGCCACCGTGCAGCGCATGGGGATCGACGGCAGCGGGATGACGACGCAGGCGACGCAGATCCGCAACCCGATCGCGCTGGCGACCGACCCGGTGACGGGGAACGTGTGGGCCGGCGGCGCGGGGCAGGACGATTTGCCGGAGTACCATCCGTACGAATTCCTCGATCCGGTCTCGACGCACAGCGCGCCGGCGAACTACGGCTGGCCGCAGTGCGAGGAGAATCACATGGCATATACGACCGGCGCCAACTGTTCGGCGGAGATCGTCCCAGCGATCGAGTTTCCCGCCTACTCGACGCTGATCGGTGCGGCGTTCTACCCCGCGGCGCAGACCGGTGCGTACGTCTTCCCCAGCGCCTGGCGCGGCGGGCTGTTCGTCAGCGCGCACGGTTCGTGGCATACCCCGGCCGCCAGCAGCGTGCCGATCGATCCGCCGCACGTCGCGTTCGTCCCGTTCAGCGGCGCGATGCCGGCGACGGCGGTGAATTGGAGCGACCCGACCGCGCAGTGGTTGGACTTCTTCACCGGCTTCCAGACCGCGTCCGGGAGTCGGATCGGCCGGACGACCGGGGTCGCGGTCGGACCGAACGGCAGCCTGTTCGTCGCCGACGACCAGAACGGCGTCGTCTATCGCATTCGCCCGACCGGCACGGGGACGCAGGGCACCCGGCGAAAACGGTAGCATGATCGGACGTTCCCGCCCGCTGCTGCTCGCGCTCGCCGTCGCGCTGCTCGGCATGACGGTACCGCCAGGCTTCGTCGCCGAGCCGATCGCGCACGTCGCCGGCGCGCGCGAACTGGCCGTCGCCCCCAACGGAGACCTGTTCGTCGGCACGGAGGGGAGCGACGTGTTCATCGTCCCCGACGCGCAAGGTCGGCCGGGGGAACCGCACGTCTTCGCCACGCTCCCCGACAAGCCGGTCGCCGGCGTCACCTTGGCGGGCGACTGGCTCTACGTCGGCGCGCTGTTCGGCGTGTACCGCATCGCCTACCGTGTCGGCGACCAGAGCCCGCGCAGCGCTCCGCAGAAGATCGCGGCGGTGCGCACGAGCGGCGAGAACCGCGGCCACTCGACGACGTCGGTCGCGTTCTCCCACGGCATCCTCTACGCGAGCGTCGGCTCGTCGTGCAACGCGTGCGACCCCGAGCTCGACGCGACCCGCGCGACGATCCAGCAGATGGCCCCCGACGGCAACGGGATGCGGCCGCGCGCGGTCGACATCCGCAACGCGATCGCGCTGGCGGTGCAGCCGGGTACAGGCGCGCTGTGGGCCGGCGTCGCCGGCCGCGACGAGCTCGAGCACGGCCATCCCTACGAGATCTTCGACGACGTCAGCGCGCACGCAGGCGTGCCCGACTACGGCTGGCTGCGCTGCTACGACGATCTGCGCCCAATCGGCTCCGCCAGCTGCGCCGGCGTGGTCGTGCCGGAGGTGGTCTTCCCGGCCTACGCGACGCCGATCGGCGCGGCGTTCTATCCGACCGGACCGGCCGGCCGCTACACCTTCCCGGCCGCGTGGAGCGGCGGCGCGTTCGTCGCGCTGCACGGCTCCTGGCACCAGCCGCCCGTCCCGCCGCGCGTCGCGTTCGTGCCGTTCGCCGGCGACCACCCCGCGGTGCCGGTGAACTGGCAAGACCCTGCTGCGCAGTGGCTCGAGTTCTTGGGTGGCTGTCAGGCCGCCGACGGGACGCGCAGCTGCCGGCCGACCGGGGTCGCCCTCGGCACCGACGGCTCGCTCTTCGTGAGCGAAGACCTCGGCGGCACGATTTGGCGCATCCGCCCGACGGGTCGCCGAACGGCGGTCAGCGCCGCCGCCAGGCGCGCCGGGTAACCGGCAGGACGACCGAGGTCGTCGTGACGCCGTCTTCCCGGCGCACGATCAGCTCGGCCCCGAAGGTCGCGATCAGGTACAAGCCGCGCCGGCTCTCGGAGAGGTCGTCGTCGGGGAGCGCCGGTTCGTCGACGGTGTAGCCGGGGCCGCGGTCGATGACCTCCAGGATCGCGCGGGGCCCGTCCCAGCGCAACTGCACGTCGACCGGTCCCGGGGCGTGCCGTGCGACGTTCCCCAGCAGCTCGCCGAAGATCAGCTCGCAGGCGTGGAAGTCGGACCCCGGCTCGGCTTGGGCAGCCAAGTAGGCGCCGAACATCTTGCGGGCGTTGTGGGCCAGCGCCGCATCGGCGATCCGAAATGAGAAGCCGAGTTGGTCGGCACGCAACGACCACGCCCCGGTCGGTGGCGGTTGCGGATCGTCGTCATCTCTCATCTGTTCTTGCACGCTCGTGCCTCTATTCCCGGAAATCCCACGACAACCGTCTCGGGAAGCCAGGTCTCGGTGAACCTGAAGCCCGGTCTGCGTGAAGCCAGTCGGCGCCGCCTCCGGTTAGTTGGACGGATGGTCGCTTGGACGAAGCTCGGTGAGGCGCTGCTGCTCGCGGCGGGGATGGCGTGGCAGGTCGGTTGGAGCCTCGTGCTGGGGTTCGCGGTTTCCGCCGCCGTCCAGGCGCTGGTCTCGAAGGAACGGATGCGGGCGCTGCTGGGCCGCGACGGCGTGCGCGAGATCGCGCTCGCGACCGGGCTGGGCGCGGCTTCCTCGAGCTGCTCGTACGCGGCGGCGGCGATGAGCAAGACGCTCTTCAAGCAGGGTGCCGCCTTGATCCCGAGCTTGGCGTTCTTGTTCGCCTCGACCAACTTGGTCGTCGAGCTGGGCATCATCCTGTGGCTGCTGATGGGTTGGCAGTTCACCGCCGCCGAGTGGATCGGCGGGCTCGTCCTGATCGCGATCATGACGGTGCTGGTGAAGCTGACCTACCCGCGCGCGCTGGTCGAACAGGCACGTCGCCACGTCGACTTGGCGAGCGGTCACGACCATGGCTCGATGGAGGGCGAGGGACGCACGCTGCTGGCGCGGCTGCGCGATCCGGCCACCCGCATCGCGATCGCGCAGAACTTCACCATGGACGCATCGATGCTGTGGACGGACTTGGTCGGCGGTTTTCTGATCGCCGGCGCGCTGGCCGCGCTCGTCCCGGACGGCGCCTGGCGCCTGTTGTTCTTCAGCGGCGCGAGCCCGGTGTTGCACACGCTGGGCGACGTACTGCTCGGCCCGCTGGTGGCGGTGGTCAGCTTCGTCTGCTCGATCGGCAACGTCCCGTTGGCCGCCATCCTGTGGACGAGCGGGATCTCGTTCGGCGGCGTGCTGGCGTTCCTGTACGCCGACCTGATCGTGCTCCCGCTGCTCGACGTCTACCGCAAGTATTACGGCTGGCGGATGATGCTCTACATCGCCGCCATCTTCTTCACCACGATGGTGCTCGCCGCGCTGGTCATGGACGGCCTGTTCTCAGCCTTGCATCTCGTGCCGCGGCCGAACCCGCACCTGCGCGCCGACTTGGAGACGTTCGGCATCAACGCGACGTTCTGGCTGAACCTCGCCTTCGGCGCGCTCGCGCTGTGGCTGTTCGCGCTCGCGCGCCGTCACCCGATGAACCACTGCGAGCACCACGCGGCGCCCGCGTCACACGATTAGCGCTCGGTCAGCGAGCCCTTCGTCGAAGGAATAGCGTCGGAACCGGTGCGCACTTTCGCTTGGGCGAAAGCGCGCGCGAAGGCCTTGAAGGCCGCCTCGCACAGGTGGTGGTTGTTCGTCCCGGCCCAGCGCAGCAGGTGCAAGTTGAACTTACCGTGGTCGGAGATGCTGCGGAAGAAATGCGGGATGAGCTCGGTCGGCAGCGCGCCCAGCGTCGGCACCGACAGCGGCACGTCGTAGTTGAGGAAGGGCCGGCCGCTCAAGTCGACCGCGCACTGCACGAGCGCGTCGTCGAGCGGGACGGCGATCGAGCCGAAACGCACGATGCCGCGCCGTTCTCCGAGTGCTTCGTCGATCGCCGCGCCGAGAGCGATGCCGACGTCCTCGACCAGGTGATGGTGGTCCATCCCGTCGCCGTGGGCCTCGAGTTCGAGCCCCAATCCCGCGTGGGTCGCCAGCGCGTTGAGCATGTGGTCGAAGAAGTCGACATCGGTCGCGATCGCGATCGGGCCGCCGTCGAGCGCGAGGCGGAGGTCGATCCGCGTCTCGCGCGTCTTGCGCGTGCGGTGCGCGCGCCGCTCCTTCAGCGCACGGCTCCGTTGGTCGCGGCGCCGAGGTCGTGCGTCGGGCGTTCGGCCAGCGGCTCGAGCGCGTGCACGGCCGGCCCGACGTAGGCGGCCTGCGGCCGGATCAGCCGGTTGTGCGCGTACTGCTCGAGGACGTGGGCCGACCAGCCGGCCACGCGGCTGCAGGCAAAGACGCAGGTGAACTCGTCCTTCGGGAATCCCAAGTCGGCCAACAGCGGCGCGGTGTAGAAGTCGACGTTGGCGTAGATCCGCTTGCCGGGCTTCTCTTCGTGCAGCACCTTGCTGGCGGCGTGCTCGAGCGCGACCGCGAGCCCGTACCAGGTCGTGCCGACCTGCCCGCTGAGCTCTTTGGCCTTGGCGTCCAGATGCTGGGCGCGCGGATCGCGCACCTTGTACTCGCGATGACCCATCCCCATCACGCGCTTGCCGCCCGCGAGCAGCTCGCGCACGTGCGCTTCGGCGCGCTCGGGCGTGCGGATCACCTCGAGCGTGTCCATCACCTGGGAGGGTGCACCGCCGTGCAGTTCGCCGGTCAGCGTCGCGACGGCCGCGGTGATCGCGCAGTAGAGGTCGGCGTTGGTCGAGGCGGTCACCCGCGCCGAGAAGGTCGACGCGTTGTACGAATGGTCGGCGAGCAGGACGAAGTAGGTGTCGAGCGCGCTCGCCTGTTCGACCGTCGGCGTGCGGTCGGTACACATCGCGTAGAAGTTCGCGGCGTGGCGCAGGGCGGGGCGCGGCGCCACCGGCTCGAGTCCGCGGCGCAGGCGGTCCCAGGCGGCGACGATCGAGGTCGTCTTCGCGGTCAGTCCCAGCGCCGCGTCGATGTCGGAGACGTGCGCGCCGGAGGGCTGGTGGGGCAGCACGTGTGCGAGCGAGGAGATCGCCGTGCGCAGCACGTCCATCGGCCAGGCGTCGCGCGGGATCGCGCGCAGGATAGCCAGCGTCGGCGGCGGCAGCGCCCGCAGGCCGGCCAGCTTCGCCGCAAACAGCTCGAGCTCGCCCTGCGAGGGCAGCACCCCGTAGAACAGCAGGTGCACGACCTCTTCGTATGAGACGCTCGGCGCGAGGTCGTGGATATCGTATCCACGATAGGTGAGGCGGCCGAGTTCGCCCTCGACGTTGCTCAGGACCGTCTCGCCGACGACGATGCCCTCGAGACCCGGATTGACCACCGTGGACGCCATGCCAGTCCCGACTTCTCGGTAGGCGGCGCTTCTCCCCACGGCGGTCGCCGGGCCTCGGGAAAGCATGCTACTTTTGTCGAAAGAGAGAGCATGGCGCTCTCGGTCCGCCCCCTCCACCCACTCTTCGTCGGCGAGCTGCGCGAGGTCGACCTGCGCCGCGCCGACGAGACGACGCTCGCCGACTTCCGGGCACTACTCGACCGCTATGCCGTCCTGGTCGTGCGGGAGCAGCCGTTCGAGGACGCCGAGCAGATCGCGTTCGCCCAGCGGCTCGACGGTGCGCTGGTGACGACCATCGCCCGCAGCATCGTCGAGGGGAAACGGCGCCTGGAGCACGCGGCGATGGCCGACATCTCCAACCTCGACGAGAACGGGACGCCGTTCGAGCGGACCGACCGGCGCCGGATGTACTCGCTGGGCAACCGGCTCTGGCACACCGATGCCTCGTTCCAAGACCCCTCGGCGCGCTACTCGATGCTCTCGGCGCGCGGCGTCCCGGGGACCGGCGGCGAGACGGAGTACGCCGACTTGCGCGCTGCCTTCGACGCGCTCCCGCCCGAGCTGCAGGCACAGATCGCCGACCTGCGCGCCTTCCACTCGATCCTCTACTCGCGCGAGACGATCGGCTTCACCGACTTCTCGGAGGCCGAGCGCGCGCAGTTCCCCGGCGCCGAGCAGCCGCTGGTCCGCGTCCACCCGGGCTCCGGGCGCACCACACTCTATCTGGCCTCGCACGCCGCCCACGTCGTCGGCTGGCCGGTCCCCGAGGGCCGGATCCTGCTGCGCGAGCTGATCGCGCTGGCGACCCAGCCGCAGTTCGTCTACCGCCACGCGTGGCGCGCCGGCGACCTGGTCATCTGGGACAACCGCTGCACGATGCACCGGGGCCTGGCGTTCGACGAGACGCTGCAGCGCGATCTGCGCCGCGTGACCACGCTCGATCTGCCCGTCCCCGTCGCGGTCGCCGGTTAGTCAAACGGCCCGAGGCCGCGCCCAGCACGCGACCGAAGGGCCGCCGATGGTCTCCCGCGCCGACACCGACGCGACCGCACCGCTCCGCGCGCGCGTCACCCTGCTGGGGCGGCTGGTCGGCGACGTGTTGCGCTCCCACGCGCGGCCGGCGACCTTCGCGTTGGTCGAACGGCTGCGCGCGGTGACGCGCGCGCGCCGCAACGCGCCCGACCCCCACCACGACGACGAGATCGAGGCGGTGCTCGACACGCTCGCGGTCGAGGACGCGATCGACGTGATCCGTGCCTTCGGTCTGTACTTCCAGATGGTCAACCTGGCCGAGCAGCTCCATCGCGAGCGCCGCCGGCGCGAGCGCGCGCTGCACGGCGAGCCGCCCTTGACCGGCGCGCTCGAGACGCTCGGACCGCGCGCGTTGGCCCAGCTCGACCGGGTCGCGGTGACGCTGGTCTTCACCGCCCATCCGACCGAGGTGCTGCGCCGCACGACCAGCGAGAAGCTGCTCACGATCGCGCAGCTCCTGCGCGGTGTCGACGAACGTATCCTGACCGACGAGGAGTCGCGCGCGCTCGAGTCCGAGCTGCGCGCGCAGATCGTGCTGCTGTGGCAGAGCAACGAGCTCTACCGCACCGCGCCGACGGTCCACGACGAGGTCCGCAATCTGATCGCGCGCTTCCGCGAGTCGATCTTCGATGAATCGACGCTGCTCTTCGAGCGGCTCGAAGAGCGCAGCGACGGCCCGGTCCACACGCTGCTCGCCTTCGGCAGTTGGATCGGCGGCGACCGCGACGGCAATCCGAACGTCGCGCCCGATGCGATCGGCGAAGCGCACGAGCAGGCGCGGCGCTTCGTGCTGCGCCGCTACCTGGACGGCGTCGAGGAGCTGCAGGTCCGGCTCTCGCAGGACGTCGCGCGCGGCGGCGCGTCGCCCGAGCTGCTGGCGTCGATCGACGAGGAGACGCGTGCCTTCCCCGACGTGCGCTACGCGATCGGCCCGCGCCAAGACGCCGAGCCCTACCGCCGCAAGCTGGCCTTCGTGCATCGCCGGCTGACGCTGGCGCTGGCCGACGCCGACGGCGGTTACGCCGAGCCGGCGGCGCTGCTGGCCGATCTCGATCTGCTGCTGGCCAGCGTGCGCGAGCACAGCGGCCCGGAGGTCGCGCGGCCGGTGGCGCGGCTACGGCGCGCCGTGACGCTGTTCGGCTTCCACCTCTGCGCGCTCGAGTGGCGGCAGCACCGCGACCGGGTGGTGGGCGCGCTCGACGAGATCGTGGCGACGGTCGAACCCGACGCGCCGCCTCTTTCACAACGATCGCCGGCCGAGCGCCGCGCCTGGTTCGCGCGCGAACTCGTCTCGGCGCGCCCGCTCGTCCCGCCGGAGGCGGCCTTCTCCGCCGAGGCCGCCGACACGATCGCCTCGTTGCGCGCGGCCGCCGCGTTGCGCGCGCGTCGCGGCCCGGCCGCGGTGGCGAGCTTCATCTTAGCCGGCACCGAGTCGGTCGACGACGTGCTCAGTTTGTGCGCGCTCGTGCGCGCCTGCGGCGGCTTGGCGCGCGGCCCGGCGCAGCTCGTGCCGCTGCTCGAGAGCGCGAGCGCGCTCGCGCACGCCGAGGCGCTGTGCGAGGAGCTGCTCGCGCTGCCGGCGTTTCGGGCCCAGGTCGCCGCGACCGGCGACACCTGGGAGATCATGCTCGGCTACTCCGACACGACGAAGGTGGCCGGCGTCGTCGCCAGCGCCTGGGCGATCTATCGCGCGCAGCTCGCCATCGCGCGCGTCGCCGCGCGGCACGGCGTCGTGCCGCGTTTCTTCCACGGCCGCGGCGGCTCGGTCGGGCGCGGCGCGGCGACGCTGCGCGAGGCGGTCGACGCGCAGCCGCCCGAGGCGCGGACCGGCGAGCTGAAGATCACCGAGCAGGGCGAGGTGATCGGTGCGCGCTACGGGCTCCCCTCGCTCGCGCGCCGGAACCTCGAGCTGGCCGTCACCTCGGTCGCCGCGTCGCTAGCCGAGCCGGCGACGCCGGTGCCGGCGGCCTGGTTCACGCTGCTCGACCGCCTGGCCGCCGACGCGCGCGCCACCTATCTCGCGCTGATCGACGAGCCCACCTTCCTAGCCTACTTCGCTGCGGCGACGCCGGCCGACGAGATCGGCGACCTGCAGATCAGCTCGCGCCCCGGTCGGCGCGGCGCGCGCCGCTCGATCGAGGACCTTCGCGCGATCCCCTGGGCGTTCGCCTGGACGCAGGCGCGTGGGCTGCTCCCCGGTTGGTACGGCTTCGGCAGCGCGGTCGCGGCGGCGCAGGCCGACCTGCCGGCGTTGCGCGCGATGGCGCGCGGCTTCCCGTTCTTCGCGACGCTGCTGCGCGGGATCGAGCGCGCGCTAGCGGTCGCCGACCTGACGATCTGCGAGCGCTACGCCGACGAGCTGGTCACCGACCCGGTGTTGCGCGCGCGGTTCGTGCCGCGCATCCGCGCCGAGTACGACGCCTCGGTCGCCGCGATGCTCGCCATCCTCGAGACCGGCGTCCTGCTGGCCGACGACGCGACGCTGGCCCGCAGCATCGCGCTGCGCAATCCGTACGTCGATCCGATCTCGTTCTTGCAGATCCGCCTGCTGCGCGCCTACCGCGAGCGACCGGACCCCGTGCTGCGCGACGCGATCCGGCTGAGCGTGAACGGGATCGCGGCGGGGCTGCGCGTCACCGGCTGACGTGCGGCGGCGCTTCGCGCTCGCGCTGGCCCTCGCGCTGTCGTGCTGCGCGCCGGTCCTTGCGCGCGCCGACGCGGGTGCGCCGACGTTCGCACAGCTCGCCGCCGAGGCAACGACCGCGCTGCGCGCGCGCTTCGCCGTCCCCACCGGCGGCTGGTGGCTGTGCTTGGGCGCGGCCTGTGGGGCGACCGACCAGGACTGGGGTGCCGATAGCCTGACCGGCGTCCTCACCTTGCGCTGGCGCACCGACCACGACCCGTCGCTGCTGGCGTTCGCGCGCGCCCTCGAACGTAGCGCGCCGCGCTATGCCGTCTGCCGAGGTGCGCGCTGCGCCGGCTGGAGCGACGTCCCGTTGTGGGATGCGGTCGCGGCGTTGCAGCTGCACGCGATGACCGGCGATCGGTCGGCGCTCGCTACCGCACAGGCCGCCTACGCGAGCGTCGCCGGGTCGGATGTTTATGCGCGCGGCGCGTGTCCGGCGCTCGACTATCAACGACCGTTCGGCCAGGGCGGCGGCCTCAAGACCTTGGAGACCGACGCGAACCGCGTGCTCGCCGGCGTGCTGCTCGCGGAGCGCACCGGCCGCGGCGCGTACCTGCTCGACGCGCGGCGCCGCTACGCGACGATCCGCCAGTGGTTTTTCGATCGCGCGGTCGGCCTGTACACGGTCTACCTCTTCGATGACGGCCGCCGTTGCCGCGCGCTGCCGCACCGCTTCTTCGCCTCGGTCAACGGCGTGATGATCGAAGCGGGCCGCGAGCTGGCGCGCGCGACCGGCGATCCCCGCTACGCGCGCGAAGCGCGCGCGACAGCCCACGCAATCGACCGGCTCGACGACGCACGCGGCATCTTCGCCGACCTGCAAGCGGAGAACGACGTCGTCGAACCGCTCGTCCGCGCGCTCGACGGCCTGGCGCGCGAAGGCGATCGGTGGGCGCGCGCGTGGCTGTTGCGCAACGCCGCCGCGGCGGCGCAGGCTCGCACCGCCGACGGCGTCCCCGGCCGCTTCTTCGACGGCCCCGCGCCGCCCGGCGCCGTCACCGCGTGGCAGGCGAACGGGGCGCTTGCGCTGGCGATCGTCGCCGGCACGCTGGCACCCGGCGCGCGCGTCGCGCGCGACGACGCGTGGGCGCACGCCGAACTCCGCCCCGTTGCGCTGCGGCAGCTCCCCGCGACGCTGCGCTTCACCGGCTCGGGGATCGCGCTCGTCGGCACGCTCGGCGAGCGGTGCTGCGAGGCAGGTCGCGCGGCGGTCGCGATCGACGGCCGTCCGACGACCGACGCGACCGGGATCTGGCAGAACAAGTCGAGCGCCGGTCGCGCGCTGCCGCGCACGATCCTGTTCGCCTGGCGCTGGCCGCGCCGCGGCGCGCACGTCCTGCGCTTCGTCGCCGGCCGCCCGAATCCGAAGGAAGGCGGCGGCTTCCTCGACGTGACGAAGGCGCTCGTCATCCCCTGAGCCAAGGTGCCGCCGACATGGCGACCGCACAGGCCGGGATCTTTGCCATCGGCGAGCCCGCGCACATCTTTCTGGAGTTCGGCCGGGCCGGCGGCGTCGAGGCCGCGGCGCTGGTGCGGGCCGTCGCCGACCTCCACGAGCCGCGCACGACGGTCGGCGGGGTCAACCTCGTGGTGGGCTTCGCCCCCGCGTTGTGGCGCGTCGTCGCGCGGGACGACACACCGGCCGACCTGCACGGCTTCGACGCGCCGTTGCGCGGCGTTGGCAGCTACGCGATGCCGGCGACGCAGGCCGATCTGTGGCTGTGGTTCGCCGGCGCCTCGTACGACGTTGCCTTCGACGCGGCGGGCGACGCGCTGGACGCGCTACGCGGTCTGGTCCGACTCGAGCGCGAGCTGAGCGGCTGGTCGTACAAGCACAGCCGCGATCTGACCGGCTTCGAGGACGGCACCGAGAACCCGACGCTGCTGCAGGCGCCGCTGGTCGCCCTCGTCCCCGACGGCGCCCCGGGCGCGGGCGGCAGCGTCCTGCTCTTCCAGCAGTGGCGCCACGACGGGAATCTCTTCCTCGCGCTTCCGGTGGCGGAACAAGAGCGGGTGATCGGCCGCACCAAGGCCGACAGCATCGAGTTCGCCGGTGACGTGATTGCGGCCGATTCGCACGTCACGCGCACCACCGTCGAGAGCGACCACGGCGAGCTGAAGATCTTCCGCCGCAACGTCCCCTACGGGACGGTGGTCGATCACGGCACGGTGTTCGTCGGCTTCTCGTGCGAGCAGGGCCGGCTCGAAACGATGTTGCGCCAGATGGCCGGCACCGACGACGGCGTACGCGACGCGCTGACCCGCTATACGACCGCGCTGACCGGCGCCTACTACTTCATCCCGTCGCTCGAAGCGCTGCGCCGCTTCGCTTCCCCCGAGAAAGACGACTGAGGTGCAGCGCGCATGAACCGACTGCGTCCGATCATCCTGGCCGGTGCCCTCTGGGTTGCTCTGCTGGCGCCCGCCTTAGCGGGCGCGCAGGAGCTCGCGGTCCTCACCGCTTCGTCGCGGACGATCAGCGTCGCGAAGGGCTCGTACGTGCTCATCGAGCTGGCGGCCAATCCGACGACCGGCTATAGCTGGTCGACCAAGGGCTTCAGTCGCGCCGGTGTCGCGCAGGTGCTCGGCTCCGACTACGTCCCCCCAACGTCGCACCTGCTCGGCGCCGGCGGCACCTGCTTCTACCTGCTCAAGGCGCTCGGAACCGGCACGACGACGCTGACGCTCGCCTACGCGCGATCCTTCGATAGCGGCGGCGCGACGACGCAGCGGTTCGTCATCACCGTCACGCCGTAGCGTGCGGGTGCTCATCTACGGAGCCGGCGTGCAGGGCTCCGTGTACGGCGCGATGCTGGCGGAGCGGGGGCACGAGGTCTCGTTCTTGGCGCGTGGCGAGCGGGCGCGGCAGCTCCGCTCGGACGGTCTGTCGATCCACGGCGTCCTCGGCGACCGCGACGTTCGGATCACTGAGCCGGTCGTCGTCGAAGCGCTCGCGCCACACGACGACTACGACCTCTGCCTGGTGACCGTGCGGTCCGAGCAGGTCGACGCGATCCTGCCGGCGCTCGCCCGTTCGGCGGTAGCGCGGGTGGTCTTCATGCACAATCACGCCAACGGCTCCGAAGCACTCGTGCGCAGCGTCGGCGCACAGCGCACCGTCATCGCGTTTCCCGGCGCCGGCGGATCGCTCGCACCCGACGGCGTCGTTCACTACGCGCTCATCTCCGAACAACCCACCATGGTCGGCCTGTCGCCGGCGGGTCCAGATGTGGCGACGCCGGTCGTGCAGGTGTTCCGCGCGGCTGGCTTGCGTGTCTCGGTGGTCAAGGACGCAGATGCCTGGCTGCGCCGCCATGCCGTGCTGGTGGGGGCGGTCAGCGGGGCGCTTTGGCGATACGACTGCGATCCGGCACGGCTCGTCGCAGCGCGCGACGGCATCCCCGATTTCATCCGTGCGGTGCGCGAAGGGTACGCCGCGCTGGACGCGGCACGCGTCGCGCCGGAGCCGCTCGCCCTCCGCGCGATCTTCCGCTGGGTGCCGCTGCCGCTCTCGACCGCCTACTGGCGAAAGTACCTCAGCGGAGCCCATGGGGAGATCGTGTTCGCCGCGCACGTGCGTCACGCAGCCGCGGAGATGGCGACGATCGCCGACGAGGCAACCACGATCATGCGTAGTACGACCGTGCAAACACCGACCTTCGACCGATTGCGGCGTGCGATCCCGGCCTGATGTGCACGATGGTAGTCACTTCAGATGGTCGTCCAGCCAGCGGAGCCAGAGGCGGTAGACGTCGCTGGAGCGGACCGGGTCGCTCGGAAAGTGGCCGCCGACGGGGATGCCGACGAAGCGAACCGGGATGTGGTTGTCCTGCAACGCATGGTACAGCTCGTACGACTGGGCGATCGGCACGCGCACGTCACCGGTGTCGGAGATGATCAGGACCGGGCAGCGCGTCTGAGCGACGTACGTGATCGGGCTCTGCGCGATGTAATCGCGCATGTTGTTCCCGGCGTACGGCGAGCCCTTGAAGACGAAACCGATCTGGTAGTTGTTATCGCCTAGGTTATACATGTCGACGAAGTTGGTCAGCGCGGCGCCGGCGATGGCGGTCTTCCAGACGTGGTAGTGGGCCATCAGCCAGGTCGTCATGTAGCCGCCGTAGCTCCAGCCGCTGACCGCGATCCGCGAGGTGTCGACGATCCCGAGGCTCTCGACCTTGGCCACCCCGGCCATGACGTCGCGCCCGGGACCGGCGCCCGCATCCATGTAGATCGCGCGCTCGTAGGCGTTGCCCAGATTGTCGCTGCCGCGATAGTTCGGCTCGAAGACCAGGTAGCCGTGGGCAGCGAAGAGCTGGTTGAAGAAGGCGAACGACGTGACGGAGGCGGCTTGGGGACCACCGTGCACGACCAGCACGAGCGGATACCGCTTCCCCGGCGTGTAGCCGCTCGGATACGTGAGCACGCCGTCCTCAGTGAACCCGTCGTTCGTCCAGGTCACGGTCTCGACGCGGCCGAGTTGCATCGCCGTGAACGCGCCGTTCACGTCGCTCAACCGGCGCCGCGTGGTCCCATCGGCCGCGATGTACCAGAGTTCGGTCGGGCGGTCCGCCTGCGAGCCGGGGAAGACGACCGCGCCGCTGGGAGCGATCGCGGTGTCGATCCAAAACGACCAGGCCGGGTTCGCGTCGCCCGTCCCGAGGAGCTGGAAGCTGCCGTCGAGTGCGAGCCGGTAGAGCATGGTCCGCGTCCCGTCGTGCGCCCCCACCAAAAGCGACTTCCCATCGGGAAACCACTGCGCGCGAAAGATCGCGCGGTCCAATTTCCGGCTGACGTCGACGCCGGGGCCGCCGGCGGCGTCGGTCACGAAGACGTCGTTCACGTTGTTCGGGTCGCCCTGGTACGAATAAAGATAAGCGACCTTCGAGCCGTCGGGCGAATACGCCGCGTACCCTTCGAAGCGATCGCGCCCGGTCAGCGCAGAGACCTTCCCCGTCGCGACGTCGTAGCGGTCGATCTGCGAGAGGTAGGCGTCGCCGTCCCGCGTGTCGGGCACGCGCGTGAACAGGATCGCGCTGCCGTCGTGCGACCAGGACAAGGGCGAGGCCGGTGGCGAGGGCGGATAGGCGGTCGCGAGACTCCAGTGTCCCGAGGTCAGCCGATGCGGCTGTGGTGCCTCGCGTCGTTCGCGATGAAGGCGAGCGAATGGCCATCCGGGGCGAACTGCGGCGCCGCGAGCCCGGCGCGATCGTTGGTCAGCGCGCGCTCCGTGCCCGACGCGACGTCGGTCAGCACGATCGTCCCGTCGCGGCGATCCTTCGTCAGGTTGACGTGCCGCCGAACGGAGACGACTTTCGCGCCGTCCGGCGAGAAGGCGACGTCAGCGACGGTGACGAGCTTGAAGTAGTCGTCGGATTGCACCGTGCGCATCGTGGCGGCAGCGGGCAGAACCAAGACGACGGCGACGAGCATCGCGAAGCGCTTCATCGGCGTGCGCTTCGCGTCGGTCGCTTGCGCCCCTGCCGTTGAAAAGCAGGTGACCGCCGAGGTCACGCGAACAGCTTTGTCTCGCATGGACGGCCGCACGCTGGCCCGGCTCGCCCGCGAAACGTACGCGAAGTGGAGCACCGATGACGGCTGGCTGTACGCCGCAGCGATGGCGGCGTTCGCCGCACTCGCGCTAGCGCCGCTGCTGCTGATCACGCTGCGGATCGCCGAGGCGTTCGGCACCGAGCGCGCCGTGCTGCACGGGCTGGCCCTCGTCATCGATCCGATCGTCGGGCACGGCGGGGTGCGCGCGTTGGACCTGGGGATCGAGGCGGAACGCGGTCCCGGCCAGCGGGTCATCCCGACCGTCGTCTCGGCGCTGATCGCGCTGTTCGCCGGAACGCGGCTCTTCTACGCGCTACAGCGCGCGCTGCACGCGATCTGGGACACGCCGCTGCGGCGCCAGCCGCCGCTGCCGGCCACGATCGCCGCCTTCTTGGCCGCCGGAGCACTCTCGGTGATCGTGATCGGCGCGCTGACCGCGTTGGTCTTCGGCAGCGCCGCAGCCGCGACCGCCGTGCACGCCGTCGGTGCGCGCGGCGAACTGGCCGTCCTGGGCGTGCGGGCCGGGATCGTGGTGGTCGCCGCGCTGATCCTCTTCCCCGTCGTCGCGTGCCTGTTCCGCTGGCTCCCCGGCACCACGCTGACCTGGGCCGATGTGAGCATCGGCGCCGCGACGACGACGGTCGGCTTCGCCGTCGCGCAACTCGCGATCGGCGTCTACCTGCAGCGGGTGAACCTGCCGTGGACCTACGGCAGCGCCGCGTCGGTGATCCTCGTACTACTCTGGCTCTACTACTCCGCGTACTTGTTCTTGCTGGGCGCGGAGTTCACGTACGTCTACGCCCGCGAGCTCGGTTCGCAACGCCGCAATGGTCATCGCTGATCCACGCGACCCTCGTGGACGCGGCGCATGCTGGCGACGATCAGGTCCTGCGGCGTCGCGGCCGGATGTTCGGCGACGAGCGTCTGCAGGAACGCCTCGTCGGCGCGGAAGAACCGCGCGTTGAAAAGCTCCGCGTAGGTCGCCGCAGGGAAGGCCTCCCGGAAGGCGTCGCCATAGGCCATCGTCACGTCGAAGAGCGCGTGCGCGAGCTGCTCCCGCACGGTGAATCGCCGTCCGACGCGTTGCTCGAAGGATGCTACCGCGTCCGGATCGGGCGCGAAGGTCGCCGCGCCTGAGCGATCACCCGGTGCGCCGTGCAGCGTGAAGCTCCCCGCTTCGCGCGTCACGACCAGCGGCGGTTCGCCGAGCGGGACGACGACATGTCCGTTGGTCGACGAACCGTCGCCCCAGCGAGGAAAGTCCAGCTGCACGCCGTATGCGTCGGCGCGCTCGCTCGTCACGCGCCAGGCGCCGGTCCAGCCGTCGGGCAGCGTGGCGCCCATCGACGTCTACGGCGCCGCCGACTCGAGCTGACGGCCCAGCGCGTACTGCACCAGCCGGTCGACCAGCGCTTCGTACGAGAGGCCGATCTGCGCGGCTTCGTCGGGGACCAGACTGGTCGGCGTCATCCCGGGCAGCGCGTTGATCTCCAGGATCGTCGGGCGGCCTTCCTTGCTGACGATGAAGTCGGTGCGCGAGATGTCGCGCAGTCCCAGCAACCGGTGGACCGAGAGCGCGAGCGTCTGCAGGCGCATGGTCAAGTCGTGGTCGATCGGCGCGGGGACCAGATGCCGCGAGCCGCCCGGCTTGTACTTCGCATCGTAGCTGTAGAATTCGTCGGTCGAGACGATCTCGACGACCGGCAGCGCCTCTTCGCCGAGCACGGCGCAGAAGAACTCGCGGCCGGCGACGTACTCCTCCGCCAGCACTTCCGAGGTCCGCTCGGCGGCTTCGACCATCGCTTTCGACCACGCCTCGTGGGTGCGCACGATCGAGACGCCGACGCTCGACCCGCTGGCGCGCGGCTTGACGACCAGCGGCAGGTTCAGCGAACCCGGCAAGAGCGGCAGCGTCCCGCCGGTGAGGTCGAAGACGTCCCAGGCCGGCGTCGGCAGCCCTTCGGCGGCGAGCAGCTTCTTGGTCAGGTGCTTGTCCATCGCGAGCGCGCACGCGGTCAGCCCGCTGCCGGTATACGGGATGCCCAGCCAGTCGAGGATCCCTTGGATCTGCCCGTCCTCGCCGCCCGTGCCGTGCAGCGCGTTGAAGACGACGTCGGGTGCGATCTCGCGGATCGCGTCGACGAAGCGCGCGTCGAAGTCGAGCGAGCGCGCGTCGTGACCGAGCGCCGTGAGGGCGCGCATCACGCCGGTTCCGCTCTGGATCGAGACTTCGCGCTCGGCGCTGGGACCGCCCATGACGACGGCGACTCGCAGTGGCATCAGGTAGCCGTAAACTCTCCGACGAGGTGGACTTCGAGTTGGAGCGCGACGCCGAACCGTTCGTCGACGGCCCGGCGTACCCGGGCTAGGAGCGTCGCGACGTCGCATGCCGACGCCCCGCCCGTGTTGACGATGAAGTTGGCGTGCAAGGGGGAGACTTCGGCCCCGCCTTCGCGCCAGCCCTTGGCCCCGGCGGCCTCGATCAGCCGACCGGCGTGGTCATCCGGCGGGTTGCGGAAGCACGAGCCGGAGTTGGGGACCGCGACCGGCTGGGTCGCCTTGCGGCGGACGAGCCGGGCCTGCAACCGCTCCCGGACGGCGACCGGGTCGCCGCGTTCGAAGCGCAGCCCGACACGGGCGACGACCGCGTCGCGTGGGATCGAGGTCTCGCGGTAGCGCCAGCCGACCGGGATCGCGTGCGGCTCCGGTTGGACCGGGGTTTGGACGACGACTTCCCGCGCGAACTCGCCGATCTCGCGATCGGTCCCGGCGTTCATCCGTACCGCCCCGCCGGCGCTGGCCGGGATCCCGGCCAGTCCGTCGACCCCGATCCCGCCCAGGCTCGCGACCTGCGCGCAGAGCGCCGGCAGCGACGCGCTCCCGCCGGCCTCGACCAGCACGGCGCCGTCCTCGGCGCGGACCTCCAGCGCGTCGAAGGCGCCCTGCAGGCGCAGCACGAGCCCGCGGATCCCGCCGTCGCCGACCAGCAGATTCGAGCCCGCGCCCAAGACGAAGGTCGGCAGCCGCCGCCGCCGCGCGTGCGCCAGCACGAAGGCCAGCTCGTCGGTGTCCTCGACGTCGACCAGCGCGTCGGCCGGGCCGCCGATCTTCCACCAGGTGTACTCGGCCAGCGGCGCGTCGAAGCGCGCGCGCGCACCGAAGCGCGACCGCAGCGCCGCGCGGTCGCGCTCGTCGAGCGGGGCGACGGTCTTCACCGTGCGAGGGCGGCGCCGACGCGTTCGCCGAGCCGGCGTGCGACCTGGGTGATCGAGCCGGCGCCGAGCATCAGGACCAGCGCGCCGTCGGGCGACTCGCGTGGCACCACCTCGAGCAGCGCCTCGACGTCGTCGACGTAGGCGACCGGCGTCTGCCTCGCGGCGAGCAGATCGCCGATCGAGCGCGCCGAGACGCCGTCGATCGGCGTCTCCGAGGCGCCGTAGATCGGCGCCAAGACGACCCGGTCCGCGCCGTCCAGCGCAGCGGCGAACTCCGCCTTGAGGTACATCGTGCGGCTGTAGCGGTGCGGCTGGAACGCGACGACGATCGCGGCGCCGTTCGCGACGCGGCGGGCGGCGGCGATCGTCTCGCGGATCGCGGTCGGGTGATGCGCGTAGTCGTCGACGATCGTCAGTGCGCCACGGCCGACGATCTCGAAGCGGCGCCGCACGCCGTGAAAGCCGTCCAGCGCCCGCGCGATCACGTCGAAGGGGAGGCCGGCGGCGCGCGCAGCGCCCAGCGCGGCCAGCGCGTTGCGCACGTTGATCTCGCCCGGGACGTGCAGCCGCAGCTCGCCCAGCGGCGTGCCCAGCTCGCAGACGGTGAAGCGCGAGCCGAGGTCGGCGTACCGCACCTCGTCGACGGTCAGGTCGGCCTCGGCTTGCGTCGCGAACGTCGAGACCGGCGCGCGCGCCTGCGTGCCGACCAGCACGCTGCCGCGGTTGTCGTTCCCGATGACGGCCCGGCCTTGCGCCGGCACCTTGTTGACGAACAGCACGAACTGCTCGAGCAGCTTCGGCAGCTCGGCGTCGGAGGCGATGTGGTCGTTCTCGACGTTGGTGACAACCGCGATCGTTGGGCTCAAGTGCAGGAACGAGCCGTCCGACTCATCGCTCTCGGTGACGAACCAGGTCCCGGCGCCGGCCCGCGCGTTGCTGCCGGTGTCGATGCGGATCCCACCGACGGCGACGGTCGGATCGAGGCCGGCTTCCTCGAAGATGGCGGCCAGCATCGCGGTCGTCGTCGTCTTGCCGTGCGTCCCGCCGACCGCGACCAGCTTGTATCCCTGCGCCAGCTCGGCCAGCATCGCGCCGCGGGTGACGATCGTCAGCCGCTGCTCGAGCGCGGCGACGAACTCCGGGTTGTCGGCGGCGATCGCCGAGGAGACGACGACCGTCTCCGCCGCGCCGAGGTTCTCCGCGCGATGCCCGATCGCGACCTGGACGCCCTCGGCCTCGAGCTCGTCGAGCAGCGGCGTGCGACGAACGTCGGAGCCGCTCACCCGCGCACCGCGAGCCAGCAGCAGACGCGCGATCGCGCTCATCCCGATCCCGCCGACGCCGACGAGGTGATACGCGGCTTCGGTCACTGGTCGGCCTCGTTCGGGACGCCTTCGCGCACCACCCGCGCCGGGATGGCGCGTTCGATCCGCGCGACGATCGCGGCGGCCGCGTCGCGCGGCGCGAGCGACCGCGCTGCGGTTCGCATCGCGCTGCGGCGCTCGGGTTCCAACATCTCGCGCAGCGTCCACCACAGCCGGTCGCCGTCGAGCTCGCCGTCGGCGATCACCACGGCCGCGCCCTGCGCGGCGAACAACTCCGCGTTGTGCGCTTGGTGCTGGTCGGCGGCGTGGGGGTAGGGGATCAGGATCGCCGGCGTCCCGGTCACCGCCAGCTCGGCCAGCGTCGAGGCACCGGCGCGCGCGACGACGACGTCGGCCGCGGCGTAGGCATCGGCCGGATCGTCGAGATAGGGGACCAGAACGACCCGGTTGCCCGGGGCCGGCTCGCGCTCTTCGGCTTGCATGTACGCATAGTCGCGTTCGCCGCTGACGTGCAGCACCTGCCAGCCCGCGCCGAGCGTGCGCCGCGTCACCAGCGCGGCTACCGCCTCGTTGATCGAGCGCGCCCCGAGGCTGCCACCCATCACGACAATCGTCGTTCCCGCGCGGTCGAGATTCAACCGCACGCGAGCTTCGGCGGCGTCGGTGGCCCGTTGCAACGACGCACGGACCGGCGCGCCGGTCTGGACCGCCTTGCGGCCGAACGACGCCGCCGAGGCCGCATAGGTCGTCCAAACCTCGTCGACCAGCGGCGCGAGTAGCCGGTTCGTGAGCCCCGGCGTGACGTTGATCTCGAGCAACGCGATCCCGCAGCGCAGGACGCGCAACAGGCGCAGGATGCGCGCGGCGACGACGACCGGGAAGCAGACGTAGCCGCCGGTCGCGACGACCATCAGCGGCCGAAAGCGCGCCAGCGCGCCGAGCGCGACCACGATCCCGGCCGCGTTCGCCGCCAGCGTGCGCAGCGTCCCCAGCGACAGGCGCCGTTGCAACGGCGCGCTGGGGACGAACGTGATCGGCATCGTCGTCACCAGGCTGGCTTCGATACGGTCGCGGTTGCCGAAGAAATGCGCCTCGTAGGCGCCCGGCCGGAAGTCGGCCCGCAGCGCGTCGTCGATCGCCAGCGCCGGGTAGACGTGGCCGCCGGTGCCGCCGCCGGTGAACGCGACGCGCAGGGCCGGCTCGGTGCGGCGCACCGCGTCAAGTCCTACGGTGGCGGCCGACATTCGCGATCAAGCCGACGGCGATCAGCGAGACGATCAACGAGCTGCCACCGAAGGAGATGAACGGGAGCGGGACGCCGGTGACCGGCCACGACGACGTCACCACGCCGATGTTGATGAACGCCTGGATGACGATCAGGAAGGTGCAGCCCATCGCCAACAGCATCCCGAAGCGGTCGGGCGCGCGCAGCGCGAGGTCGGTCGCCCGGATCGCGAAGGTGACGAACAGCGCGAGCACGACCAGCGCGCCGAGCAGTCCCAGTTCCTCGCCGAGCACGGCGAAGATGAAGTCGGTGTGCGCTTCGGGGAGATAGAAATACTTCTGGCGCGAGTGGCCGAGGCCCAAGCCCAGCACGCCGCCGCTGCCCAGCGCGAGCAGCGACTGCACGATGTGGAAGCCGGTGTTCTGCGCGTCCTTCCACGGATCGAGGAAGGCGAAGACGCGGGCGCGCTTGTAGGCCGACGAGCCGACCGCGAGCGCCGCCGCCGGCAGCATCGCCAGCGCCGCCAGCAACAGGTGCTCGAGCCGCGCGCCGGCGGTGAAGAGCATCGCGAACGCGGTGAAGATCAGCAGCGAGGCCGTCCCCATGTCCGGCTCGGCGAAGATCGGCACCGCCAAGAGAACGACCGCGACCAGCAGCGTCGGCGCGACGCCCTTCGAGAGCGAGCGCACGTGTTCGCCCAGCGACGAGAGCTTGGCGGCCAGGAACAGCACCAGCGCGAGCTTGGCGATCTCCGAGGGCTGGAACGAGAACGCGCGCAGGCCCAGCCAGCGCCGCGCACCGCCGGAGACCAAGCCGACGTGCGGGATCAGCGTCACGACCAGCAGGATCGCCGTCGCGACGACCAGCCCGGGCGCGATCGTCTTGAGCTTGCGGTAATCGACCCGGTACGCGGCGTAGGCGAAAACGAGCCCGACGGCTAGGTACGCGAGCTGGTGCTTGAGGTAGTAGGCCGTGTCGTGATAGGTCGTGTACGCGATCGCGCTCGAGGCGCTGAACACCATCACCAGGCCCAGCGCGATCAGGAACGCGACCGACCCGAGCAACAGCGGATCGGCCGGCCGCGCCGCGCGGCTCGCCAGCGGTTCGGCGGACGGCTGAACGCGAAGGCTGCGCCGGTACGCCGATGCCACTAGCGTGCGCCGGCCACCGGCCGGTCCGTCGCGCGCACGGCTTCGGCGAAGGCGTCCCCGCGGTGCTCGGCCGAGCGGAACATGTCGAACGAGGCGCAACCGGGGGAGAGCAGGACGAGGTCGCCCGGCGCCGCCATCGCGCGCGCCAGCGCGACCGCTTCTTCCATCGACGCGGCGCGTTCGACCGGGGCCCGTTTGACGACCTCGGCGAGCGCGTCGGCGGCCTCGCCGATCAGCACGACGCCCTTGGCGCGCGAGCTGACGACTTTCCCCAACTCGACGAAGTCGGTCCCCTTCGCCTTGCCGCCGGCGATCAGCACGATCGGCCGCTCGAAGGCGCGCATCGCCGCGATGACGGCGCTCGGATTGGTCGCCTTCGAGTCGTCGACGAACTGCACGCCGTCGATCTCGGCGACCGGTTCGAGCCGGTGCCCGAGCGGGCGGAACGCGCCGACGCCGGCGCGGATGGCGGCGACGTCGACGCCGACGGCCAGCGCGACCAGGATCGCACCCATGACGTTCTCGACGTTGTGCCGGCCGAGCAGCGGGATCTCCGCCACCGGCATGACGTCGATCGGACGCGGGTCGCCGGTCGGCGGCGCCCACACGATCGTCTCGCCGCGGCGCAGGTAGAGCGTGGTGCCGCGGTGCGGCTCGGAGGCGAACCACAGTTGGCGCGCCTTGATGCGGTTGTTGTCCTCGCCCGGCGCCTGCGCGACCAGCGGGTCGTCGAGATTGCCGACGAACCAGTCGTGCGGGCCTTGGTTGGTGAAGATGCGGAACTTCGCCTCGGCGTACTCGTCCATCGAGTGGTAGCGGTCGAGATGATCCGGCGCGATGTTCGTGATCAACGAGATGCGCGGCTTGAACGAGCGGATCGACTCGAGCTGGAACGAGCTGACCTCGGCGACGACCCAGTCCTCGGGCGCGGCGAAGGCGGTCTCGCGGATCAGCGCGTTGCCGATGTTGCCGCCGACGTGCGCCGTCTTGCCGCCGGCCGTCAGCAGCGCGCCGATCAGCGCGGTCGTGGTGGTCTTCCCTTTGGTCCCGGTGACGGCGATGATCGGCGCTCTGCCGATGCGGTAGGCGACCTCGACCTCGCTGAAGACCGGTACGCCGGCCGCCTGCACCCGCCGCACCAGCGCGCCGTTGAGCGGGATCCCCGGCGAGAGCACCGCGACCGTCGTGGTGGACAAGACGTCGGCGAGCGCGTCGGGCGCGACGAACGGGACCTGCGCCGCCGCCAGCTCGGCCAGCGCCTCGCCCAGCCGTTCGGGCGGTGCTTCGTCGGTCGCGGCGATCGAGCCCACGCGCCCGCGCAACACCTCGACGCTCGCGCGTCCACTGCGGCCCAAGCCGATGACCAAGACGCGATCGGTCTGGTCGAATTGGCCGCTGGTTCCGGGAGCGTTCATGCGGTGCGCGCGATCAGGGCGAAGCCCAGCAGCGAGAAGACGAGCGAAGCGAGCCAGAAGGACGCCGTCACGCGCGTCTCCGGCCAGCCGCCGAGTTCGAAGTGATGATGCAGCGGGCTCATGCGAAAGATGCGGCGCCGCGTCGTCTTGTACGAGGCGACTTGCAGAATGACGCTCAGCGTTTCGGCCGCGAAGACGCCGCCGATCAGCAGCAGCAGCAGGTGCGCGCCGCACAGGATCGCGCCGCCGGCGAGCGCGCCGCCGAGGGCGAGCGAACCGGTGTCGCCCATGAACACGCGCGCCGGATGCCGGTTGTAGACGAGGAAGCCGAGCACCGCGCCCAACGTCGCCACCTCGAAGGCGGCGACGTCGCCCAGGTGCAGCCGCCAGGCCAGCACGATCAGCACGGCCAGCGGCGGCACGATCGTGCCGGCGGCCAGCCCGTCGAGACCGTCGGTCAGGTTGACCGCGTGCGTGCTGGCCAGCACGACGCAGACCGAGAGCGCATACCACAGCCAGGCCGGGATCGGGCCGATCCCCAGCAGCGTGGTCGGGAGCGGCCCCGCGACGGCGAGGAAGACGACGCCGGCCAAGGCGGTCAGCGCGAACTTCGTGCGGGCGCGCAGACCGCGGTTCGCGTGGTGGCGGATCGCGGCCAGGTCGTCGACGGCGCCGATCGCCATGCACAGGAGGGTCAACACGACCAGCGACAAGACGCGGCGGTCGGGGACGAACAGCAGCGCCGCCAGCGGCGCGGCGAGGAACAGCAGGCCGCCCATCGTCGGCGTTCCGGTCTTCACGGCGTGGCTGCGCGGGGCGTCCTCGTAGGCGGTTTGGCGGACGGCGAGGCCGCGCAGCCAGCGGATCAGCGGCGCACCAAGGACCACGACCACCAGCAGCGCGACCGCGAACACCTCGGCCAGCCAGATCATGCAGTCACCAGCGGATGCGCGCCGGCGCCGCGCCAGGCGAGCAGCACCAGCGGCGTCTGCTCGTCGCCGTTCCCGTGCGGGTTGCCGAGCAGCGCTCGTTCGACGCCCGCGCGGTCCAGCCGCGGCGAGGCGCCGAGCGTGTTGGCCCGGCGCAGGTCGTTGGCGTCGACGATCGCGACGTGCAGGTCGAGCGCCGCCGCGATCTCGGTCGCGACGCGGTCCGGTTCGGCCGGACCCAGCACGATCGCGCGCTCGTACGGCGGCAGCGTCCCGGTGTAGCCGTCGATCTCAGCGATCGCCGCGCCGAGGATCTCGTAGAAGACCCCGCGCTTGCCGACCAATCGTCCGAGTCCGTGCGCGATCGCCGCCCACACGACCTGTCGCGCGCCGGCCTGATCGATCACCAACTGCAACGACTCGGGCTGGCTCACGGTCGCCAGCGCGCCGGCGTGGCGCGAGAGCGTGAGCGCCAACCACGACGGGCGGATGAACTCGGCCGGGATGAAGCGCGACTGCGCGATCGCGACCGCCGTCTCGGCGATCACGACGACGTCGCCCGGCCGCGCGATCCCGTGCACCGCCTCGCCGACGACGGCGATCAGATCGTCGCCGGGGACGATCAGCCGCGTGCGCACCGGAATCGCGACCAGCCCCTCGGGCACTCCGGGTTCGCAAATCGCAACCGGGATCACGCAAAGACCTCGGCGCCGAGGCCGTGCGCGATCTCTTCCATCTTGTAGCGGCGCGATCCCTTGAGCAAGATTGCATCGCCCGGGCGCACGTTGGCGCGCAGCCAGACCGTCGCCTCGTCGTTGTCCGCGTAGCGAACGACCTGGCCGCCGGCGCCTTCGACCCCGCGTGCGATCGCATCGCGGAACCCGCCGCCGGCGAGGACGAGGTCGAGTCGCGCCGCGACCTCGCCGATCCGCTCGTGCATCGCCGGCGCGTCGTCACCCAGCTCGGCCATCGAGCCGAGCACGGCGATGCGCCGGCGCGCCGGCTCGCGCCCGAACGTCGCCAGCGTCGCCAGCGTCCCCGAGAGCGAGGCGTTGTAGGCGTCGAAGACCAGGGTGACGTCGCCGGCGAGCTGCACGATCTCGTAACGACCGTGCGGGAGGGTGAGGTTCACCACGCCGGCGGCCAGTGCGGCCGGTTCGGCCCCGCACAACTGCGCCGCGGCGAACGCGCCGGCCAAGTTGCGGCGGTTGTGATCGCCGGGAAAGCCGACCACGATGCGGTGCGTCTGCGTCGTCCCGTCCTCGGCGACGCACCAGGCGGCCTCGCGCTCGATCACGACCGCTTGCTCGCCGTGCGGCGGCCGCTCTTCGTCGATCCCGTACCAGACCGGCGGCGCGGGCAGCGTCGGCGCGCGCGCGCGCGAGGCCTCGTCGGCCAAGTTGAGCACCGCGCGCCGCGCGCCGGCCGGCAGCGCCCACTTCGTCTCCGCGATCCGCTCGCGCGAACCCATGATCTCCAGATGCGCCTCGCCGATGTTGGTCAACAGGCCGACATCGGGACGCGCCGCCGCGACCAGCACGTCGAGGTCGCGGAACTTGCGCGCCCCCATCTCGACGATCGCGACACGCTCGTCGCCGTCCTCGAGCCCGCACAGGAAGGCGGCGACGCCGACTTCGTTGTTCTCGTTCTCCGGTGTCGCCGTCGCGTCGATCCCGGCGCCGCGCAGCAGGCCAAGCAAGAACTGCTTGGTCGTCGTCTTGCCGGTGCTCCCGCTGATCCCGACCACGCCGCCGCGCACGCGTCCGCGGGCCAACTCGGCCAGCGCGAGGTACGCTTGCAGCGTGTCGGGGACGACCAGCGCCGGCTGCCCGGCCGGGACGACGCTCGCATCGTCGACGATCGCACACGCGGCGCCGCTCTCGAACGCGCGCGCGACGTAGGCATGTCCGTCGTACCGCTCGCCGCGCAGAGCGAGAAATGTCGCGCCCGGTGCGAGCGCCCGCGTATCGGTCTGCACGAGCAGCGTCGCTGGGAGTCCTTCGGGTGCGAGCACCCGTGCTCGCGTCGCCACGACGGCCTCGTCGGCCGGGAGTCTCACCGCAGTTCCTTGGCGCGCGCGTCGAAGGCGAGGCGGACTTCGTCGCGGTCGTCGAACGGGCGCGAGAGGGTGCCGACGATCTGGTAGGTCTCGTGGCCCTTGCCGGCGACGACGACGGTATCGCCGGGGCGCGCATCCGCGATCGCGCGCCGAATCGCGGCGCGGCGGTCGAGCTCGATCTCGGCTTCGATCCCGCGCGCGATCGCGCGGGCGATCGTCATCGGATCCTCGCTGCGCGGGTTGTCGGAGGTGACGATCACCCGATCGGCCAGCCGCGCCGCGATCTCACCCATCTCGGCGCGCTTGCCGGCGTCACGTTCGCCGCCGCAGCCGAAGACGACGATGAGGTCTCCGCGCGTCGTCTCGCGGGCCGCGTGCAGCACGTTCTCGAGCGCGTCGGGCGTGTGCGCGTAATCGACGATCGCGTCGATCCCGAAGGCGTCGATGCGCTCCATGCGACCGGGGACGGCCCGCGTCGCGGCGAGGCCGCGAGCGATCGTGTCGCGCTCGAGGCCGAGCGCCTCGCCGATGCCGAACGCCGCCAGCGCGTTGCGGACGTTGAAGCGGCCCGGCAGCGCGATCGTCACGCGCGTCCCGTCGACCTCGAACGACGAACCGTCGCCCTCGAGCCGCAGGTCCGTCGCGCGCAGCGCCGCCGCCGCGTCGATCGCGTAGGTCAGTGCGTCGGGGAACTCTTGGGCGAAGGCGCGCCCGGTCAGGTCATCGACGTTGAACACCGCCTGTGGCGCGAGGTCGAACAGTCGACGTTTGGCGGCGACGTAGCGCTCCAGCGTGCCGTGAAAGTCGAGGTGGTCGCGGGTGACGTTGGTCAGCGCCGCGACGGCGAAGGTGATGTCGTCGACGCGCCCGAGTGCCAGCGCGTGCGAGGAGACCTCCATGGCGACCGCGCGCGCGCCGGCGTCGCGCTGCGCGGCGAGCAGCGCGTGCAGCTCGATCGCCAGCGGCGTCGTATTCGTCAGCGGCCAGCTCTGCGTCCCGAACGATCCACCGAGCGTCCCGACCAGCGCGCACGGCATCCCGGCGGCATCGAGCACGTCGCGCACGAGGTGCGTCGTCGTCGTCTTCCCGTTCGTCCCGGTCACGCCGACGATCGTCAGCGCGCGCGAGGGATAGTCGTAGAACGCGTCGGCCAAGCGGGACGCTGCGACCCGCGTGTCACGGACGATGATGGTCGGGACGGTCGTTTGGACCGCGTGCTCGACCACCGCCGCCACCGCTCCGCGGCGAACCGCGTCGGCGACGAACGCGTGCCCGTCGGACCGCTGGCCGCGCAACGCGATGAAGAGCGTCCCCGGCCGGACCGCGCGCGAGTCGCTCGCGATCGCGTCGACCAGCGGCGGGAGCGCTCCGACGACGCGTGCCCCTTCCAGGGAAGCGACGAGGCGGGAGGTCTCTCGCATCACCGGCTCTGCTTCGCCGCCGGCGCGTGGCGGACCAAGCGTGTGGGCGTCGCCGCCGGCATGATCCCGGCATGGAACATCGCGTCGCGAGCCAGCGCGGCGAAGACCGGGGCCGCGACCGTCCCGCCGTAGTACGCGCCGCGCGGGCGGTCGATCTTCACCAGGATCACGTAGCGTGGCGCCTCGGCCGGGATCATCCCGATGAACGAGCTGACGTAGGCGCCGGGCTCGTACACGCCGTGTTCTTCGATCTGCGCCGTCCCCGTCTTCCCGGCGGTCGTCCAGCCCGGCACGCGGGCGGTCGGGTTGCCGGTCCCGCGCACGACGACCGCGCGCAGGAAGCCGCGCAGCGTCGCCGCCGTCCGCTCCGAGATCGCGCGCCGCTCGATCTCCGGGGCGTAGCTGTAGACGGTATCCCCGTTGGCGTTCTCGAGCGCGTGGACGATCCGCGGGCGCAGCAATAGGCCGCCGTTGGCGATCGCGCAGTAGGCGCGCACCATCGCCAGCGGTTCGACCGAGATCCCCTGCCCGAAGGCGATCGTCGCCAGCGATGAGCCGCTCCAGCTCTGCAGCGGGGGGACGATCCCGGGATTCTCGCCGGCCAGCTCGACCTCGGTCGGCTCGCCGAAGCCGAAGTGCGCGATCTCGTCGGACATCGCGCGCGGCCCGATCGCGAGGGCGATCTCGGCCGCGCCGACGTTGTGCGAGTAGGCGACGACGTCTTCCATCGACTCGTTTCCACCGGTGCCGGGCATGAAGCCGTCCTCGGCGTTGTGGATCGTGTGACCGCCGACCGTGATCTGATCGTGGGTGGGAAACAGGCTCGCGGTGGTGACCTTGCCGCTCTCGAGCGCCGCCGCCGCCGTGATGAGCTTGAAGGTCGAGCCCGGTTCGTAGGCGTCGGCGATCGCGCGGTCGCGCCACGCGTCGGGCGGCGACTGCGCGAAGTGGGCGGGATCGAAATCGGGGACGTTCGCGACCACGAGCAGCTCGCCGGTCGTGGGGTCCATCACGATCACCGTTCCGCTGGCCGCGTGCCACTGCTTGACGGCGGCGGTCAACAACCGCTCGGACTCGTATTGCAGGTAGGGGTCGAGCGTCGTCACGACGGTCGTCCCGGGGACGGCGCGCTCGACGATCTGCGTCTCGCCGAAGGGGATCGCGAAACCGGACTCGTCGGACTCGATGCGTTCGCGGCCGGGGATCCCACGCAGCAGCCGGTCGAGCGAATACTCCAAACCGTCGAGCCCGTTCTCATCGGTGCCGGTGAAGCCGACCACCGTCGACGCCAGCCGGCCGGCGGCGATGAACCGTATCCCGGTCTCCTCGCGTTTGGTTCCGATCCCGCCCAGGCCGAGCGCGCGCACCTGCTCGGCCGTCTCGGGTGGCACCTTGCGCGCCAGCCACAGAAATTGCCCTTCGCCCTGCAGATCGGCTTCAATCGCGTCGACCGGACGGTGCAGCACCGGCGCCAGCGCGAGCGCGGTCTCGTGTTTGTTGACGACGTTGGCGGGGACCGCGTAGATCGACTCCGAGGGGAGCGAGCGGACCAGCACCCCGCCGTCGCGGTCGAGGATCGCGCCGCGCCGCGCAAACGTCTCGTGCGTCGCGTCGTGCTGCGAGAGCGCCCTGCGCGCCAGCTCCGGCCCGTCCCGCACCTGCACCTGGCCCAGCCGTACGCCGAGTCCGAGCGCGATCGCCAGGACGAGCGCCAACGACAACTTCGCGCGCACCGGAGGGACGCGCGCGAACGCACGCGCCGCCATCAGTGGCCGCTAATCCACCCGAAGAACGCGAGCCCCGACGGCGAGGGCTGCCCCTTCGGCTCGGGGATGCGCACGACCGCGTAGACGTGTGGATCGTGCAGGTGCAGCTTGGCAGCGAGCGCGGACAGCCGGTCCGGCGACTCGAGCCGAGCGATTTGATCGTCGAGCCGCTGCGACTGGTCGGCCAGCAGGCTGCGATCGTGCTCGGTGCGCGCGAGCGCGAAGCTGAGCGAGGTGACCTCGGCGCACAGCGTGACGTAGGCGAGCAGCGGGAGCAGGACCGCGACCGCGAGCCCGATGACGGCGAGGGCCGGCGCGTGGAAGCGGCGCTTCGCACGACGCGTGCGGCGCTGCGTGGCCTTGCGAATCCGCTCGACTCGCCGCGGTGGCTCCGCGAGGATGCGCTGCGGGGCGATCACGTCGCCACCTCGACCCGCTCGGCGACGCGCAGCTTCGCGCTGCGCGCCCGTGGGTTCGTCGCCAGCTCGTCGGCGTCGGCGACGATCGGCTTGCGGACGAGCGCGTGTGCGCGCGCGTCGTCGCGGAAGGTGTGCTTCACGATGCGGTCCTCGAGCGAGTGGAAGCTGATGACCGCGACGCGCCCGCCGATCGCGGTGAGTTCGAGTGCTGCGTCCAGGCCGGCGTGCAGCGCGCCCAGTTCGTCGTTGACGGCGATGCGCAGCGCCTGAAAGGTGCGCGTCGCGGGATGGATGCGGCCGGTGCGCGGCACGACCCGCGCAACCAGCGCGGCGAGTTCCTCGGTGTCGCGGACCGGGCGCCCTTCCTCACGGCGCGCGACGATCGCGCGCGCGATGCGCCGCGAGGCGCGCTCCTCGCCGTAGGCGTAGATCGCGTTGGCGATGGTGCGCTCGTCGTTCTCCGCCAGCCAGTCCGCCGCGCTCGTCCCGCTGCTGGGATCCATCCGCATGTCGAGCGGCGCCGTGGTGCGGAACGAGAAGCCGCGCTCGCCCTCATCGAGCTGCATCGAGCTGACCCCCAGATCGAACAGCACGCCGTCGACGCTCGCGATCCCGAGTTCCCCCAGACGCGCCGTCAGCTCGCGAAAGTTCGCCTGCACCAGCGTGAAGCGCGGATCGTCCAAGGCATGTTCGGCTGCACTCGGATCGAGATCGAACGCCACCAAACGCCCTGCCGGGCCTAACGCTTGTAGGATGAGCGCCGCGTGGCCGCCAGCCCCGAACGTCGCGTCGACGTAGGTCCCGGCCGGCTGGACCGCCATGGCGTCGAGGGTCGCGTGCGCCAAAACGGGGACGTGCATACATATCAAAAGAGGCCCAGCTCCGAGGCGAAGTCGTGCAGGTCGCCGCGGTCGCGCAGGTGGCGCGCGTGCCGCTCGCGGGCCCAGACCTCGACTCGGGTCAGCGAGCCGATCGAAATGACGTCTTTCTCGATCCCGGCGTACGCGCGCAGCGCCGCCGGAATCACCAACCGCCCCTGAGCGTCGCAGCTCAGCTCGTCGGTGTGGGCGAAGAGGTGCCGCACGTAGTCGCGATAGCGGCCGTCCTTTACCGGCGCGGCCTCCAGCCGGGCGCAGACATCGGCCCAGGCGGCGGCGGGATAGAGGGCCAGGCAGGGGTCGGGCTCGGCGATCGTCAGGAAGAACCCGGCGCCGAGCCGCTCGCGGAAGCGTGCCGGTACAACCAAGCGACCTTTGTCGTCAAGGCCATGGTCGACCGAGCCAGTGAATAGCGGACGACCCCCAGTCGGGATGCCCACTAGGTCCCACTTCCATCCACTGTGTCCCACTATATCCCACCAGATGCCCGACGGCAACCGGCGATGGATGTGAATTCTCAGAGTCGGTTGGACTCGATCAAAGAGGATTGGACTCACAAAAGTGATTTGGACTGACGGGAAGCCCTGGCGAGGTCGGGCTAGGCGGAGGCCGTTGGAGACCTGTTCAAGAGATCGAGGGTCTGAGTAGAAGGGCGGGCCAAGTGACCGCGACTAAAATCGGAGACCCCAAAGTGGTTCGAAGTATGCGATGAGTGCAGGGGATCGGAACGCACTGGAGGAGCGCCTCGAGGCAATCCACACGCGACTTCTCAATAAGGATCCAACTGCAACCGCCGACCTAGCGGAATTGGCACTCCCGATTCTCGAGCGCTACCTACGGCGCCGAGGAGCGCCATGGGCTCAGGACCTCATTTGGGATGCGTGCACGCGCACAATCTTGGATCACTGCGATCGTCCAGAAGCGTGGCATCGCAATCAGAGATCACTTTTGGGGTATCTCGAGATGTCGTCAATCGGGGATTTTCGAAATGCGCTTGATTCTCGGCTTCGAAAGTCGGGCCTGGAGAATCTCTGCCCGCCTGTCGAACTCCCCGAACTTCGTCGGAATAGTTCAGCGGAGGACGAGTGGCTTGATAGGATTGACGTCGATGGCTTGGTCAAACAGTATGCGGCCGTGCTTCCCGACCAATCGGACCAGTCAGTCTTTCGTTTGATGCTATTGGGATTTCGCGATGAAGCCGACTTCTCGATCGCGCTAGGCATAGCCGACCAGCCCGAGACTGAGCGCCGGCGCGTCATAAAGCAAACAAAAGATCGAATCAAGAAGCGGATCCAGAGAGCGGGACGCGATGTCGAATAGTGAAGACGGACTGCGCTATCTCGCGAGCATAGCGTCCGAACGTGCTGCATTCTTAGGCAGCATTCTGGAGGCCTATGCTGTGGCGACGGCCACACCAGTCGATCGATTAGCGGAGCGACTACATTGCGACGAGCAAACGCTTGCGCGCCTTCGCCTTTGCAGAGCTCCGCGCGAGGATCCGGCGTACTTTGCCGACGACGTGCAACGAGTTGCGGAACGCTTCAAAATCCCCATCGAACAGCTGCTCTCGATTATCCGCGACGTGAGCGTCCTGCGAGCGATGCGCGGCACCGTGACTCAGGATGGGGGGTACCTGATGGCAGCGCGAGACCGCGATGACGTTGACGAATGATCAGAGCACTCGAGACATTCTGAAGCGCCTTGCTCATGATGAGCGGCGATCACTTGAGGCTGCGATCCTCCTGGCGCTCCCCGTTGCTATTCTAAAATACGGGCCATTGACGATCTCTGTAATCCACAGTGCGCTTGAAAGGCGTGGTATCGGAATAAGGTGTGGAGTTGACGACCGTCCGTTGCGTGGGTGCCTCGTCGCCTTTGGCGATCACGGGATCATCTTCGTTGACGGGACGGATCCCGAGGAAGAGCAGCGCTTCACTCTGGCTCATGAAGCCGCTCACTTCGTCGCGGACTATCTTGAACCAAGAGAGCGAGCCCAGGTGGCGCTCGGGACGTCCGCACGAGAGATATTGGATGGCCGGCGAGCGGCGACGAACGACGAACGAATCTACGGGTTCCTCTCGGGAGTGCGGGTCGGGCCGCACGTTCATCAGATGGCTCGGGATACAGACTTCTCGGCCATAGATGAATTGAAGGCAGACGCCCTAGCGTTTGAATTGCTTGCGCCATCGGCGACTGTACGCGCCCTCGTGACTCAGTTACATAGGTGGGATCACCGTGAGGCGGCGTTCGAACTACTCACCGGCCGGTTCGGCCTACCGTCGTCGCCGGCGAGGCTATACGCTCGGCTCTTGTACGTCGATCCCGACGCTAAGCCGCTTCGCACGCAATTTGGCCTCTAGCCTGTCGAACATCGCGGATCCACGTCGGAACAGACAGGTGGAGGGCTAGCCGAAACGATGGACAGCGACATTACGCTACTGGGCCAGGATATTTCGGAGATCAGCGAGACAGACCTCGAACGTGCGTTCGGGGAGCCTCTTTCGACGACGCTGGATATCGACCAGTGGCAAAGTGGCGATAGCCTTGCCGGCGTCTCGGGACGCCTCAAACGCGAGATCGAGGAGGCTCGCCACGCGGAAGACGACGTGCGCCGTACGATCCGTAAGGAAATCTTTCCCAGGCTCACTGCGTGGGAAAATGCCCCTAAGGGCCCCGACCTAGCTGGAGTTTGGGTCGCAAGCCCAGATGAGGTTGACTCGACGTTGCGCGGTCGGCTTTTCGCCGGGCACGTCGAAGCCGCTGACGGTACGAGCAAACTGATCGATACCCTGCCGATCACGATCGCCCAAATCGGCGTTTGTACAACGACGTATCGCGGCGATCAGGGCGAGTGGGGACATCGGATGTATCGCCGCGATTTTCGCGGGAAGTCCGGCGACGACATTGCAGACATGATCGCGATGCTCGAGGCTCGCCGCGATCGCACGGGGTTCGAGAAGAGCAGCCGCAGAGACCGCTTTACGGACTTGCTTCGTAGGGCGTTCATGACATGGGCTGAGCGGGCAGTGCTCACCCGAAAGTCCCGAGCGGAATGGCGAATGGGGCACGGCAACCCGCTCGCCTACGAACTCCTTACGGGCTCGGGTCTAGCCGCCTTGATCGAACCGAGCATCGAGCTGCTCAGCGAGCTGATTCTGCAACATAAGAAGTTCGTGTTCGTGCCCAGCTCCTCGTCGGACAGATTGATCGCGACGATCGGCTCCGCACTCAAACCACTTGAGTATGCCATCGTCTCCGACTCCAGGGCCTACCTTAATCGAGTGCTCGAAGGCGGCTATCGCGGTGTAACGAGTGGCTACGACAAGGCAAAGACCGCGCTGGAGAAGTTCGCGGCTGCCGTTCAAGAGGAGGTCGTGGTCGGCGTCTATCGTGTGTCGAACATCGGCCCGGCGCACATCTTCTACGCGCATCGAGAATTCGCACACCAAGCGGCGCTGATTGCGATGGCGGACGGAGCCCTGATGGAACACCGCGGCTTTCCGATGCTCATCGACCTTGCCGACGCACTCTGCAAGGCCATGTTCCACGGTGAAACGCTGAGCACCGCAACCGACCTGGCATTCCTGGACGCCGGGTCAACCTTAGACTTCGCCACCGAAAGGATGACCCGATGACTGAACCTTCGGCGAATGGCGCGCCGGACGAGGCAACGGTGCGCCCAATCCCGGCCACTGTTTCGGCGGAACTCGAAGAGCTTGACACCTCCACTCTGGAGGAGATTGAACCGGATTGTCTCGGTTGGACGACGTTTGACACGCCTGGCAGCAAGGATGGTAACGTCAACGTTCTCATCCCGCGCGATCGGATCGACCGCATTCCGACACAGTCACTCGTCACGATAAAGAGCAGCGACACGCGCGTCTATCTAGCCGCTTGTACGGAAGGTCCATTCTCCGAACCGGATGGACTCCGTGCCGACGCGCCGATCGTCGTGACCGCGACCGTACGTGGTCGCGGTCTCGCTCTCTTCCCCAAGTACCACGGGCGCGCGACCCTCGACATCATGGGCGAGTATAGAAAGGGGACCGTGCAGGCGGCCGGCCTTCGCCCGCTGCCGAACAGCCGCGTCTTCCCGCTCCCGCCTGATGAGGCCCGGAGACTCTTGCGCACCGATGGCGACCTCGCTCTGGGAGTCGCGGCTGTCGGTCAGCACGAGATCACCGTGAACGGACGTACCGATGAGAAGATCGGATTTCCGCGGCACACGGCGATCCTTGGCACGACAGGCGGTGGAAAGTCCACGACCGTCTCAGGGATGGTGGCGCGCGCTCAGGAAGTCGGCGTTGCGTCGATCATCTTAGACGTTGAGGGTGAGTATGCGGCAATGTACGAGCCGACCGACGACGAGGCGATGAGAGTCGCCCTCGAGGAGCGAGGACTCGCGCCTAAAGGCGCCGCGAACGTGAGCATCTACGCGCTTACCGGTCGCGAGTCGAAGTGCCCGGACCCGAAGCGGGTCAACCACTTCTCCCTCACCTTCTCTGAGCTCTCGCCGTATGCGGTCGTAGAGATCCTCGACTTCAACGACGCCCAGCAACAGCGGTTCTGGACAGCGTACGAGCTGACGAAGCGGATCCTGCGAGAGACAAAGATCTACCCGAACCCCGCGAATTCGAACGAGTCCGCCGAGGCCTTGCTAGTAGACGAGCTCGAAGAAGGGTGGCCCCGGATGAAGCTTGGCCACATCTACGATGTGGTGCGCTGCATGGTAGCGAAGCTGGACAAGGCCGTAGAGCCTGCGCACCTCACGACGTTCGAGCCGAACCAACGCGACAAAATCAATCAAGTTATCGACACATCGACGGCCGAAGGTAACAAGTTCAGTTGGATGGCCGTTCTCGGGCGGCTCGGCTCGCTGCACCGCCTCAAGATTTTCGACCAGACGGGCTCGAAGCCACTCAACCTAAGCGCGATGATTTCGAAGCCGAACATCTCCATCATCGACCTGAGTGATACCGAGTCGCCAAACGTGCGCAATCTCGCCATCGCACAGATATTGCGAAACGTCCAGCTTGCTCAAGATGCCCGGTACGAGGCGGAACAGTCGGCAGGGCACGGGCACAAGCCGACACTGGTGGTCATCGAAGAAGCGCACGAGTTCGTTTCATCCCAGCGTGTTCGTGCGATGCCTACTCTGTTTGCTCAGCTTGCTCGAATCGCAAAACGAGGCCGTAAGCGTTGGCTCAGTCTGGTCTTCGTGACGCAGCTTCCGCAGCATTTGCCCGACGAAGTTCTTGGGCTCGTCAATAGCTGGGTCTTGCACCGGATCAGCGACAATGGTGTCGTGACGAGACTCCGCAAATCCGTCGGCTCGATCGATGGGAACCTCTGGGATCGCGTCTCTACTCTCGCACCAGGACAGTCGATCGTGTCGCTCACGACGATGCGGCGCGCACTCATCACGCGAATTTTGCCGACGCCATGCCGCCTGCTGATGGCAGACTAGGGCTATTCAGACACACCTAAGACGCGTGCGGAGCGATCCTAATTGAGACTCAACGTTGCGAGGAACACCGGTAGCCCTCGGGCACTAGAGCAAATACCCAGCAAGGGAGATTGCGTGTTACCTCATAATCTCTGCCCCTCACGATGTGCGTCACGGCGCCAACGGTTCTTAGCCTTTGGCCTTCCCGACCAGGGCGCACGTGGGCTATGAGGGGTGTGGACAACGTGGCGGTACAGGCGAGTAGCAAGGGCCCTAGCGTTTCGGATCTAGGCATCAAGAAGGATCCGATTGCGGTAACGATCGCGCCCCGATTCTTGGAGTTGTTCAGTTCCGAACTTTACACGTCCCCGAATAAGGCGTTCGAGGAGCTGGTTTCAAACTCGTGGGACGCTGGCGCGAGTGCTACACACATCGGCGTGCCGGCCGACCTGACCGCCGATGACTCTGTCCTATGGATTCTGGATAATGGAAAGTCCATGACAGAGGAAGGCCTTCGTCAGCTTTGGACGCTTGGCGACTCGTCTAAACGTGAAGAGCCGGTCGTGGATGACCGGCCACCGATCGGTAAGTTTGGGATCGGAAAACTAGCGACCTACCTTCTGGCGAATCGTCTCACGTACGTCTGCAAAGCGTCAGACGGCGTGGTTCGCTTGGTAGAGATGAACTACGCGAAAATCATCGATGACCAAAGCGGCCGCAAGTCACTATTCAAGCCGAGTATGGAGCAAGCGCTTTTACTTGAGGTTCGGGAGCTTTCGAACACTGACCTCAAGACTCTCTTTAAGCGTCTCGGAGACACGGGAACGAAGATTGAGAAGCTAATCGCCAGCGGACTCAAGCCGCCCCCTGCGACACCTTCACCCTTTGCCAACGAATTTGGTGGCAAGTCGCCGCCTACAGTGCCCCAGTCGAAGACATGGACACTAGCCATTATGCTGTCGCTAAAAGACGCCGGAAAGCGATTGCAGCCGGGACGCCTGAAGTTTATGTTGGAGACCGCGTTACCGCTCGGAAGCAGTATGGCGATGGTTTTCAATGGGGCGCGCCTAGTCCCGCGACTCGACGGGCAGGATCGCGTTTATGGCAAGCCACTCGGGCCGGGTCTCGGGATTGAGATCTTTTCGCGGGAGATGTCGACGGAACCAGCGACGTTCAGCCGTTTCCCGGAAGATGATGGGTTCGGCGGTAAGAAGCGCATCGATCGCGACATGCTATTTTACGATTACGCCGTCCAAGAATTTGCGTTGCCATATCCTCACGTCCGGATCGGAAACATCGATGGTGACATCACCGGGCAATGGTCAATCTTCGAGGATCGGCTTACGGACAAGAAAGCGGACGAGTATGGACGGAGTCATGGCTTCTTTATCAATGTTCTTGGCCGTGTCGTAAATCAGGAGCAGCCGTACTTTTATCTCAAGAACCTAAATCACACGGCCTGGGCGCATTTTCGCGCGACGGTTCGGGCGGACTGGCTCGATGATGCGATGACGGTAAATCGTGAGTCGCTCCACGAACACTCCGACAAGGTTGCGGTCTTCGTTGCATTTCTGCGAGCCCTTTTTAACAAGGCGCGACAAACGTTTGATCGCCCGCTCAACCCTACGAAGTACACCTCGACTGGGACGCAATTGGCGCAGTCGTGGGGTGCGATCCCATTGCAATCGTTAACGAGCGCGATCGGCCGATACGCAAAGACACCTGCGAAGCTGTCCCCGGATATCCTGCTGGATTCTTCGCTCGCCGGCGCGGCCGCTACATCAGCGATCGAGGGTTGGGTGAAAGAGGCAAAGGCTGAACCCGGGTCGGTCGTCAAGAACATCAAATTCCGCGAACTCGGAGCTGATCGGCCCCTCTTTGCATATGACCTCACAGAGCGCCTCGTTCTGGTTAATGAAGACCACCCCGTCGCCACCGAATTCGGGGAGGATCGCCCAGGTCGGGAGCTTCTTTCTGCCGAGGCAGCAGCGGAGATTTTAGCGGACGCGCATCTCACCCACATCGGCGTAGACCCGGGAGACGTTCTCGACTTTCAGACCTACCGCGACGACATGCGCCGGATCATCGTTAAAATGGTACGGCGCAGCGCTGCTACTATAGCGCGTGTGCTTATTGATAGTACGAGCAATCCCAGGGGTCTCGAGGATGCTGTGACTGAGGCGCTGATTTCCTGCGGGTTTAACGCACATAAGATTACAGGCCCGGGTCGCACTGATGGCGTCGCAGTCAGCCCTCACGGTCGCTCGAAAGCGAACAAGGCTCGAGCCTACAAATTTAGCTTCGACGCGAAATCGTCGAAGAATGGCAAGATGAAGACTTCGGACATCAAGCCAGAAAAGCTAAGGATCCATCGCGAGGACGAGAAGGCCGACTATACGCTCGTCGTTGCTCCGGACTACGAGAAGGGTCAAATCGAGACCGTCTGCAGAAATAGCCATTGCACTCCCATGCGGGCGGCGGCACTTGCGAAGCTGCTCATGCTTGTCGCGCAAGCCGGTGGTATCGATCTTCAGAAGTTCGAAACCGTGTTCACCCTATACGACCCGGACAAAGTTGACAAATTTGTTAACGTGTTCGTTGAAGAGCATCTCGAAAAGGACAAGCTCTCACTCCACGCTGTCCTGAAAGTTCTTCAGCCTAACGACTTCGGCCAAGGGAGAGGCATCTCTACTTCGGTGATCGCTGATCGACTGCAGAACAGCGGGTTGATGAAGATTACCGAGCACGAGGAAAAGATACAGAGCCTCTTTGCTGGACTCGCGGTCCTCGTGCCAAATGCCGTTCGTGTGGACGGTCGCGACGTATGGTTTGCTACTTCACCAGATCTCTTCATGAAAGCCGTGCGACAGCATCTGGACGAGGTCCCAAAGGACTATCGACTCGGACTTGACGAGATCCTCGAGGAGCCGAAAGCTCCCCGCGCTCCTAGAAGTCGCCCTGGGTTGCCTGCCTCAAAAGTAAAGCGGCGACGGACAGCACGCACCCAAAGGGGTGTCGGGCCTAAGCGACATTAAGCACCGACGATTCGGATACTGGTTCTGCGAGCGCTGCAGCTCGCTCGCGCATTCCTAGGTGCGGGAGCGCGGCGCTATACGGCGAAGACGTACGCTCGACCGTGCACGGGTTGCGGATAGGCTTCCGAAAATGCAAGATGGTCTATTCGACACCAGACTCTGCCGAAGCGGAGAGCAAGTCATTTCTTGCAACCGGTGCGCTGGATTGCCAGTCGCAACGGTTCGCCGGGCTATAGCGTCGCTACTGGAAGGCGAGCCGCAGCGGTCATTTACGATCCGCGAACTCTTTTCGCTCGCGGCAGTGGCCGGCGACCTTTGCCATCGTTGCCATCTAATGCAGCTCCTATCGCTTCAGATGTACGGCCTTCGCCAGGACGGAATAGCGGAACGCGTTTCATGCGGTCGCTATCGCTTCCGTAAAGGGGATGACAGCACTCGCGACTTCATTTACGCAAGGCGGGAACGGAAGCTAGGGTGAACCCGATGGCGGATAATGGCCGTTCTTCGGATAAGGCTTCGTCCGTTTGCGTGATGTACGACGACGGTATTCATCCGCAAGAGGTTCGTTTCACGTCCACGCACACCGCGTCATATATTGAACGCCTTGCCCTGGACGTGGACGCAAGTGACGTTGCAGTTATGGCGTCGCGCAGGCTCCGTGACCGCTTGGAGCAAGCGGGTCTGAAAGTTCAGGGCACGGCAAGGTGGGAGCGGGCCGACGTTCGGCTGAGGGTGCTCCTCCCGATGCCCGGGTCCGGAGTAGCGGTGGGGGTCGAGCGCGACCCGGTCGACTGGGGCGTTTGAGGCCAGGGCCGGATCCGGATACTACCGCTCGCCGGCGGCCTGTGCTATTCTGACGTTATTCTAGGACCGCATTGGGGGGAACTGAGCCAAATACTGAGCCGAGCCCGGGGTACCGCGTTCGGCTTTGTGCCGGCATGCGGGTTTGCGAAGTGGAGATGGCGCTGTGATCCTACCGATGCGTCTTACTACATGAAATCGAAACGGAAACCGCTCCATCCGTTTCCAGCCCGGATGGCACCGGAACTGGTTCTGAATCGATTGAAAGGCCGCGAGCCTGGCGCTCGAGTCCTAGATCCCATGATGGGCTCGGGCACGACTATTGCAGCTGGTCGCAGTCGCGGTTACGAGACCTTCGGAATCGATCGCGACCCGCTAGCGATCCTAATCGCGACGGCATCCAGCACCGATCTCGACGCGGACCGCCTCGCGCGAGATGCAGCCGCCGTGCTTCGCAAGGCGACGAATATCGAGCGACGGCTGGACGCTCGGTGCGACTTTCCGGGACACTGCGATAAGGACACTAGAGCCTTCCTGCGCTACTGGTTTGACGCGCAATCACGCCGTGAGCTCCTCGCGCTTCTTCGCGCTCTCGACGCAATTAAACCGCCAACGGAGACGTTTATCAAGTGCGCGATCTCGCGCATGATAATCACAAAGCAGGGAGGAGTAAGCCTAGCCGAAGACGTTTCGCACAGCCGGCCACATCGAACGCGCGACACTTCTCCCGTTCATCCATTCGACTTGTTTCCCCGCAGCATTCGCCACCTTTCCGACAACGCCGAATTCCGATCGCGCAGCGGTCTGCCGAGACCGATCATCCGTGCGGGCGACTGCCGCAACCTGTCACGCTTCGAAGATGATTTCTTCGATTACGTTATCACGAGCCCGCCCTACTTAACGGCGATTGACTACCTTCGTGGACACAAGTTGAGCCTGATCTGGTTTGGTAAGAACGTCGATCAGATTCGCGAGTTGAGATCCACAAATGTGGGAACTGAATGCGGCACTGAAGATCAACGATGGGATTCGGTCGTTGATGTCATGGTAGCGCGACCCGAACGGATGTCGAGTCGGTTTCGTAATGTAACTCGGCGGTACGCGAAAGACCTAACGGCGACGCTCGCCGAGATCGCAAGAGTGACGAAGCCTGGCGGTCGCGTCGTCTTCGTTGTCGGCGATTGCACGCTGCGTGGGGTCGACGTCTTGAATTCCGAAGCGGTTCAATATATTGCCCAGCAGGTTGGCTTAAAGCGAACACACCGATACGTGCGGGCGCTTAAGCAAAAGCATCGCTACTTACCGCCGCCATCGGTCCGCACTGAGAACGACCAGATCACACAACGGATGTGGAACGAGGTGATCGTCAGCTACAGAATGTCCGCGTAGCGAATTAGGGCCGACTCAACCACTGCCACGCTCATGACTAGAGCCTTCCAGCGGCTCGTAGATCGTGGCCGGGATGTTAGTAGCGCAGCGGGAACGCGCTGCTCGTCAGCAGGCGAAGTTCCTCACGCCGCATGTTCTTGCTTGTCAGTGAGATGCTCGTTGCGCCGACGGGCATTAGGGTAATCTGCGAATTCGACGCGTTGTGGACTGCGACCACAAACCTTGCTTGAGACGCGAGTCCTTGCATGAACACTGGGAGCGTGGCGGTTAGGCTCGGCTTGTCAGTAACATCCGCGCGAATACCGACCTTCACGTCGAAGGCTGGGGAGCGGCCCAGGTTCTCGAACACGATGAAGTATGTCCGGATATCCGACAACCCGATCTCGCTCACCGGTAAGAAGAAGGGCTTGCCGTCGGGGCTCTGCGAGACGTTCATCCGCAAGGCGGCATCTGCGGCGGTCAGCCTCGGATCCACGGAGACCATCAGTATCGGCTCGGCTTCGAGCCTGAACGTCTTGGCTGCGGACCTTGCAACAGGGATCGCGAGCGCGGCGGAGACTATTGCGGCGGCGACCAGCGCCCACGTTCCGAGTGCCGTCCAATCTACGACGCACATGTCGAACCCGCAAATTGCTCGTCACTCCGCAGGAGCGTCATCATGTAGTGCTTCGTGGGTGGCCCTGGAAATCTTGGTCGTTATGACCTCCGGGATCTGTAGGGTCTAAAAAATGCGCAGTGCCGCACGAAGCCTTCTCATGCGGTCGTGACGCGATCGCAGCCCGGTCTAGACCGCTGGCGCTTTGGCTCAAATCTGGTAGACTTGGGGTGATGACGATCTACGAGCTTCCTACACTCGATGGAGACGAGGCGCTTTCGCTGGCGCGCGAGACGGTGCGTCGGCATCCAGGCCTGGACGTAATCTTCGACGATGCGGTTTTGGCGGAATTGGTTGCGCGGCGGCGAGCGACGGACAACGCGCTCTTGTTACGTCTGGTGCAGCCTGGCAGCGACGCTACTAGTGAGTTCTGGGCGGATGCGCTCGCGAATCTGGGTGTCCTGGGCCCTGCAGCGATCGCGCGCTTTCGGCCCAAGATGCGGCAGCACGGGCCGGCCGAGATCGTGAGCTGGCAGACGGAACTCTGGTTCGCCGCGACGTTGCGGCGCGCCGGTGTCCCGTTGACACTCGAGCCATCGGTGGGGGCGCGTCGTGCGGAGTTTGTTACCGAAACGGATCCCCCGGTGCACTGGGAGATCAAGAGCCCCGCCGACCGCGCCGAGCTGCGCACTGAGGATCAGGTCCTCGAGGAAATCGGCCGTCGGTTTCACCGCATCCCGGAGCCTTACTTGCTCGATCTCCGTAAGGCGCCTGCGACTCCTCAGGACGTCGTTCGGGCGGCGAAAGCCGTGCGCGCTCAACTCGCCGACGCCCACGCAAGGCGGCTCATGCCGCCCTTCCAGGTCGGGGACGACACGCTTGTGCTCGAAGCTACGTCTACGTCGAAGGTGGGGCACGGCGGCCTCGGCGTTCGCATGACCGAACACGTCTTCGAGAACGAGAACTCGTCTCGCTTGATTGGAATTATCCGGGCCGCGGCGAGACAGGTTCCGCGCAATCAACCCAACGTCATCGTGCTCGACTACACGAACGCATCCTGGATCGGGGAACACGACGTTGTCGATGCCTGCTTCGGTCCCGAGAGCATGACGTTCACTCGCACCGGCGAACCTCTCGATGTTCACTCCGGCGAGCGCGTTTTTAGGTCTGGATACAACACGCGCGTGAGCGCCGTCGTAGCCTACACACGTCGCTACACGGGAGGGCCACGACTCCTCATGTTACCGAATCCCTACGCGGCGAAGCCGCTGGGGCCTGAGGCCTTCGCCGCCTTCAGGCCGCGCTTTGCGCGCGTCGCTGAGGTGCGACCAGGATACTACGTCGTTGCGCACCCAGAACACGAGGAGCACGATTTAACCCACATCAGCTAATGATTTGCGGACGTCGTCGTCACTGCGAAAGCACCTACCTGAGTGTTGGAAGGAATGGAACAAGTGGCACAAGGCAAGGGACGCCGCGCCTTGACTCGCGCAGAGTTTGAGCATGCAGCTGAACGCGGCCGCGAGGAACACCGGCGCGGCGCGGTGGCGGTTCGGTATCGCCCGGGGCCTGACGTGCTCGTTCTGGAGATGCGCTCAGGTGTGGTCGTGACGCTCCCGCGCGCGCTGATTCCGCATCTCGCCGACAAGCCGAGCGCCGTAGCGGCGCAGGCGTCTCTCTCGCCTGATGGTGGCTCGCTTTGGTTTGATGCGGCCGACCTTCACTATTCGGTAACCGGCCTTATCCGCGAGGTTCTCGGGATCGAGGTGCAGCAGCGCCGCGCCGGTGCAGCGCGCATCCCGGCGAAGGCGGCTGCGGCGCGTGCAAACGGTGCGAAGGGCGGCCGCCCCCGTAAGACCGCAGCCTGAACTGAAGGGGAGCCTGGCCGGCTCGTCGACCTCCCTCGACCATGGGGAATGTGATCGCTCCGGTCTGCGTCATCTTGTCGGCGACCGGTCTCGCTCTGACCGTTACCGACCAGGCTGGCATCACGGTCGATACCCCGCACGCTGACATAACCAAGCAATCGGTGACGGCGCACCCCCAAAGGTGGTCGGCGTATCCCGCCGGCGACGACCTCATGTTCATCACGAATTGGCCCGGCAACGCAGGCCGCGTTCTCGCCATGCGTCCGGACGGTTCGCTCGCCACCGACCACTTGGACATCTTTGCGCACGAGAGTTCAAACGTGCTGCACCGGTGGAACATCGCCACAATTCGGCCCAAGAACCCTTTCCCAGATTGGGTGGCTCCCGCCGCGCAGATCGTCGACTTCGTCAACAAGGAAGGGAACGCGAGGACCGGCTTCGTCGCGGTCCGCCCGGCGAGCGACTACGACCGTAACCTGAACATCCTCGGCGACGGCCCCTATCAACCCGGTTCCGCGATCGCTGCATGGGACGGCTGGAGCGGCGGTGACCCGAACGAAAGTTGGGCCCTCCTCAAACTCTGGACGCAACAATTTCCCGACAATTGGTAGTCGCCAGAGGCGATTGACGGCGGATCGGATCGCCGCGCACTAGGCGCCGAGGAACTCGCTCACGTCGAGGACGTCGGTTGGGAACGCACGTGGTGCGAGGCGCTGGTCGGGCAGGGTGACCGTGTGCGTGCGGTAGTGATCGCCATCGGGTTCCGTATACACGTCGATACGGCGGTGGCGGAGATCGACGATCCAATACTCGGGGATCACGGCCGTCGCGTACGCCTTCTGTTTCTCGCCACGATCGTAGCGCAAGGTCGCGTCCGAAACCTCGATCACCAGCAGCACGTCGGTCGGCGCCGGATGAGCATCGAGATATCGCTCGCGCGGTCCGCGGGCGACGACGACGTCCGGCTGCGGCTCAGAGTAAGGGCCGAGACGGACAGGGCGTCGACAGAATGTGATCACCCGGTCGCCGAGGAGAATCGTAAGCTTCGCGTGGAGCGCAGAGACGACATAGCTATCACGCGGGGCTACCGGCGGCATCTCAACGATCCGCCCGTTCAGCAGCTCCACGCGCTCGTCGGGGCGGAAGATGCCGACCTCGCCCATGCGATAGTATTCGTCGACGGCGATCGGTCGATTCATCGCGTCCTCACGTACCGCGAGCGCCGGGCTCGTCGGGGTATTGTGACGTGAGCGATGTTAGTTCGTACACGTCGTCGATCCTGTGGCCATTCCAGCGGTAGCCGAGATATTTTGTCGTGTGGGCGTTGTGAACGCAGCGGGGTCGAAAGACACCTAGGCACGTTCCGCTCGCGCGGCGGACGCTGGGGTAGATTACGCCGTCGTGGCCGCCCGCGTAGGCTTGCGCGCCGAAGACGAAGCTCGCGGTGTAGGAGTCGGGATCGAGCAGCGCGGTCCGATTCGCTTCGGCGTTTGCGTCGGCGGCGACGGCGGCGATCGCGGCTTCGATGACGCGCTGCTCGGCGGTGAGTGGCTTCTCATCCGTCGCGGCGTAGAATTGCGCGCGGCGGTAGGTCGATTCGGCGATCGCGGTTGCGAGCGACTCGCCGGCGTAGTAGGCGCCGCGGACCCCGCCCGGCGAGAAGCGCCCCGGCCGCACGTAAGCGAACGGGGCCATGACGAACGACGACCCCGGCCCCACCACGCGATCCTCCGCCGGCACGAGCGCAATCGTCTGCGCCGCCTCGCGCAGCCGATCGTTGGCGAAGGCTTCGATCGCCAGCACGTTCTCCAGATCCTCGGGTCGCGCGATCTCTTCGAAGATGGCGACGCGTGGGACCCGCGCCGCGACGATGCGATACGACGTCTCCCAGCGCACGTCGACGGGCGTCATCCGCGGGCGACGTCGAGGTAGTGGCGCAGGTAGGCGAGGTCCGCGACGAGTCCGCTGGTGAGCCGCTCGCGCGCCGGCTGGCCGCCGAAGTCGAGCGAGGGCCGGTCGATCCACGTGTCCGCGCGCTGGGCGTCGGGGAAGAGCACGTGCAGCGCTTTGTAGATGCCCAACACGTGCGAGAGGCGTTCCAGCGCGTTGCGATCGAGCTGCGCCCGCTCGGGCTTCGCCCGCAAGCGCGCGTAGGTGCTGCGCGGCAGGCCGAGGACGCGCTCGCGCTCGCGCGGCGAGAGGCGCCACCGGTCCGCGATCACCTCGAAGGAGCGCAGTCCGCTCTCGGCCAGGCTCGGCCCCTGTTGCGCCGCCTGCTTCATGCGACCAGTATATCCCATTTGGTCATCATTTGTACAATGATACCCATTTGAGCCCCGCAGGACCAACGGTCACCTGAGGGTAGAGTAGATCCAACATCATGCCTCGTCCGCACGAAGATCGCGAACGTCATACCGACGTCGATCACCGTCCCGGCGGTCCGCTGATCCAGTTTCCACCCGGAGGCTGGTACGCGATCGACACCGTCCACGTGAAGAAGGATCGCGTCGATGCCGCGCTCTCGGCGTACGAAACCCTGATCGAGAAGGCGCGCACCTCGGCGGCCAAAGCGCACGCCGCGGCGATCTTCCGTTCCGCCAACGATCGAGGCGTCATCGCGCTGATCGGACTCGGCGGACACGATGCCTTTCGGCATCTCACCTCAGCCTGGGACGATCACCATCTGACCGCCGAACATCGTGCCGTCGCGGAGTCGAGTTCGCTCGCGTTGTACCAGCTCGCCGCCAGCGCCGGCGAGACGATTCTCGATCCGGGATCGACCGACGCGTATGCCTTCGAACATGTCGCGCGCGCGCCGGAGCACGTGCGGGCGATCGTCGGCGTACTCACCGCGGCACAAGGGTTTCTGAGCGCGCTCGTCTTCGGGAGCGACGACGCGACGGCTTCGGCGGTGCTCTATCGATTCGTGCGCGCCGCCAACCTCGATGCCTTCCGCCAGAGTCCCGCCGCGCAGCAGATCCTGGGCCCCGTCGGCGCCTCCGGCGAGACCCTAGCCGCCGTTCACCCCGTCAAGACGTTGGCGTAACCTTCTCGAGCGCCTCGAGGGCGTAGCGCCGCCGACGCGGGCCGCCCTCCGATCCGTGCAAGAATTCGACTTCGACTTGTGCGTCGGGATGAACGGCGGTGACGATTGCTTCCTCGTCCTCGTCCTTCACGACCACGTGATCGCCGAGGTGAATCATGCTGCGCTCGCTTTCGTTTGGTGCAGGCCGACGCGGTTGCCTTCGGGATCGTCGAACTCCGCCATGCGGCAGTTCGGATAATCGGCCGGCTTCTCGTCGGCCTTCGTCGCGTGTGGGCGAACGCGCTCGAGCGCCGCGTCGATGTCGTCGACCTCGAACACCACGCCGCCGCCGCTCCCAGCCGGGCGCTCCAAGAAACTTTCCGGGACGAGCGTGAACCACTGGTTGTTGCCGAGGTCGAACTCGACGAACCGCGCCTGCTTCTCATCGGGGTGCGCGCGGTCGACGCGCAAGCCGAGCGCGTCGCGATAGAATTCCAGCAATTTCTGCACGTCTTTGCCGGGATACGCCGTAAAGGCAATGCCTGTGACCTTCATCTCGCCCGCCTCTTCCGGATGCCGGCGAAGCAGCCCTAGCGTGCGCCGGGGGCGCCCGGTCGGCCCTGGTCGGCGGGCGGGTCCCCTGCGGTGCGACACAAGATCTTGGCACAGGGCACAAGGCCGCCCCCCCGGGGCGGCGAATCGCATCGGAACGTGTCCCAACGCGTCGCCTGGTTGACCTTTTGCCTCGTCATCGCGAGCCTGTGTGGCTGCAGCGCTGGTTCCTTCGTGCCCGACGGTCCGCACTTGGTCGCCCCGCAGCGCCTGCAAGCCCTCATCCGCAGCGCCTCGAGTGCGAACGCCGTCGACCCCAAACTCGTTGCGGCGGTAATCGACGCCGAGTCGCACGGCGATTCCAGCGCCGTCTCGCGCGTCGGAGCGGAAGGGCTGATGCAGTTGATGCCTGACACGTGGATGCAATACGGCGTCGGGAATCCGTTCGATCCCGTCGCCAACATCGACGGTGGCACGCGCTACTTGCACGACCTCGTGCAGCGCTACCGGGGGAACGTCAAGCTCGCGGTCGCGGCGTACAACGCCGGACCGGGAGCGGTGGACGCGGCGCATGGGATCCCGCCCTTCGCCGAAACCAAGGCCTACGTCGGCCGCGTCCTCGCCGCCCTGCGGTAAGTCGTGGCGATCTTTCCCGGCGTTCGCTCTTCGGTACTCGCGCGGGCTCCGCTGCCGAAGATCGGGCTGCCGATCCTCGATGCGTATCTGTTGCGCGAGGTCGCGGGTCCGTTCGGCTTCGCCCTGGCCGCGTTCTTCCTGTTCTGGTTCGCCAACATCTTCGTGCTCGCGGCCGACTATCTGGTCAACAAGGGCGCGCCGGTCTTCCTCGTCATGCGCTTCCTGGTCTTTCGCATCCCGCAGGCGACGCCGTACGCGTTTCCGTTTGCCTGCCTGTTCGGGACGCTGCTCGGTTTCGGACGGCTGGCCGCCGACAACGAGATCGCCGCGCTGCGCACCTCGGGCGTCTCGTTCTGGCGCATCATCCGCTTCCCGCTGCTGGCCGGCGTCGTCGTCGCGCTGGCGTCGTTCCAGATCAACGAGCACGTCGCACCGGTGACCACCGACCTCTCGACGCGCAGCTTCTACCAGATCCTCTACAAGTCGCAATCGCTGCCGATCGAGCCGAACATCTTCCGCTCCGATCCGACGACCGGCTCGACCTTCTACATCGGCTCCGTCTCGTCCGACGGGAAGGCGATGCAGAACGTCGAGATCTGGCAGCCCTCGCACAGCGCCCCGTTCCAGACGCTGCTGACCGCCAAGAGTGCGCACATCGACGGCACCGACATCGTGCTCGAGCACGCCGTGCGCACGCAGGTCAACGCCGACGGTACGATCGGGAGCGTCGTCGTGCTGGCGCAGGAGCTGCGGCTCTCGCTGCCGATGGGCGACAACGGCCAGAACTTCCTGAGCAGCTCCTTCAACGATACGTACACGATGAACACGACGCGGCTCTCGCAGGACATCAAGTTCCGCAAAGCGACGGGGCAGGGCGGCGCCGACCTCGCCACGCGTGAGCTGACGCTGGGCAGCAAGTATGCCTATCCGTTCGCCGCCTTCATCGCGGTGATCATCGCGCTGCCGCTGGCGGTGCGCTTCGGGAAGCGCGGCCGCACGCTCGGGATCGTCCTCTCGGTCGTGCTGCTCTTCATCTACTACGCGATGGTCGCGCTGGCCGGTGCGTTCGGCCGCAACGGCTCGCTCGATCCGTATCTGGCGGCGTGGCTGCCGAATATCGTCATGGCAGCCGGCGGCGGCTGGCTGATCGCGCGCGAAGATCGGTGAGCGCGTTGGTCCGACGCGTGAGCGTGACGTGCGTCGCGCTCGCGCTGATCTTCTGTACCATCCCGGCTCCGGCCAGTGCCGACCAGAGCGCGGACGCGGCCCACGCATTGGCGCTCATGAATCAGGGCTGCGCCGCAACCCCGGACGGCGCGCCGCAGCAGGTCGCGCAAACCGAGGAGAGCCCCTCACCCAACCCGACCCCGACAGCGACGCCGACGCCCACCCTGCCGCCGCTGGTAGGGCGGCCGATCGCGCCCAGCGGCCCGCAGCAACTGGTGCCGCCGCCGCTGCCGACTCCCGCCGGGCCGACCGCACCACCGTTGCCCACGCCCTCGACGAGTCCGGGCAGCCCGCCGCCGGCCGTGATCCAGCAGGTAACGCCGCCGCCGTCGATGACGCCAATCCCGTTTTCGAACCCGAGTAGCGGGCCGGTCGTGCGCCCCTCGGTGACGCCTGCGCCGACGCCGGAGCCGGGCGAGACGATCGGACCCAACGACTACGCGATCCTGGGCGACAAGCTCGTCGGCCGCAACGCCGCCAACCAGCCGTACGATCTCGACGGCCACGTCACGATCATCTACCAGGACGGCGTGATCGGCGCCGACCACGCGCACTACGACGGTTTGCGGTACATCGACCTGACCGGCAATGCGTTCGTTCGCAACCGCGAAGCCGACACGGTGCTGTTCGCCGATGCGATCCGCTTCGACACGCTGACCGAGCGCACGACGTTGATCCACGGCCGCGGCGAGTCGACTCAAGGCGTCGAGAGCGGGAAGCTCCACTTCACCGGCTCGAATATGGTCACCACCAGCGACGGCGTCACGCACGTCGAACACGCCAACTTCACCACCTGCGAGAACCCGCGCGGCGGTTACCACATCGAGTCGAAGTCGCTCGACATCTACCCCGGCAACAAGGCCGTCGCGAAGTCCAACCTGCTCTACTTGGGGGCGCTGGCCGTGCTCTGGCTGCCGATCATCGTCATCTCGCTCGCGCCCGACCGGGGCGACCGCCGCCGCCAGGCGCGCTTCATCCCGCTGATCGGGTACGACTCGACCGAAGGGTACTGGATCAAAGCGCAGATCGGCTTCTCGCCCAGCAACACCTACTACGGCTACTATCGGGTCGAGTACTACACCAAGGTCGGCCTAGGGCTGGGGTACGTCGGGACGATCCGCCGCAAGGACGGCCGGCGCCAAACCGACATCAACTTCTTCAATCAGAACGACCGCCTGCAGCACGCTAACCAGACCAACCTCCAGATTCAGGATCAAGAGGCGTTCTCGCGCACGACGCGCGGGCAGTTCCAAGTCAACTATCAGAGCGACTTCGGACCGCTGGTCACGCTGCCGGCCCAGGAGACACTCACCGCGGCGATCGATCACGGCGACGCGAAGGGCGATCGCCAAGACTACAGCTTCAACCGCAGCACGACCGGCTCGGTCAGCGCCAACGACGACTACGGGTTCACCGATCACCGGCAGTTCCGGCAGAACTTCACCAACGACATCACGATCTCGTACACGACCAGCTCGACCGGTGGCCTCTACGGGGAGAGTTCCCAAACCGATACGCTGCACATGGAGTCGCTGACCGACTTCCGCACCGCCTATGCGGACTACAGCCTCACCTTCGACAAGTACGACGGCGCGCAGGCCGGGAGCATCGACAAGGAGCCCGAGCTGCTGGTGCGGCCGATCGGTGACCTCTTCCCGCACATCACCTGGTTGCCGGTCACCGGCCAGTATACGGCCGGCTACTACTACGATCCCGAAGCGCAGCTCGGCACGGCCCGCACCGACGGAAAGTTCCAGGCCGGGCCGGTGCTGGCTCACCTCTTCGGCAGCGACTTCTCCGGTCAGGTGACCGTCGAGCAAGATCTCTACGCGACGGGCGACGAGAAAGCGGACATCTCGCAGCAGTTCTCGATGACGACGCCGCTCTGGGGTCACATCGTGAACGAGATCCAGTACACCGAGTCGCACGTCAACGGGCCGCTCTCCGAACCGTTCCAGGAGCTGGACGTCTACGCGCAGGGCCTCAAGCAAGCCAGCGACGTGCTGCGAATCTTCAACAACGGCGTGTACACGGCGTCGCTGACCGACTCGACGTACTTCAACCGCCAGGCCCAGGACCTCGGCTACCAGATCACGATGCAGCCCTCACCCCACTCGGTGCTGTTGCTGGGCGGCGACTTTCAGCCCGGGCCGGGCCAGGGCTTCGACCGGACCAACGTCCAGCTCGCCACCCCCTTCGGCCGGGACAGCGACCTACAGATCTCGACCTTCGTCGACTGGCGCAACCACGCTCGGTTCGAGGACAAGGACATCTACTATCGCCATATCGTGGGAAACTGTTACGAGCTGCAGATCGACTACAACCAGGATCTCAAACAGATCAGCCTGAGCGTCTCCCTGCTGGCCTTCCCCTCGACGCCGCTGAACTTCGGGGTCGGCCAGGCACCCTCGCTCACCGGTATCGTCCCGCAAAGCTTCAGTTCGAGCACCTTCACGCAGACCCCATGACCGGAGGAGTCACCCGATGAGCACCCACACCCAACCGTGTGAATACGAGCTGTGCAACTGTGAGGTCACCGGCCGCATCGAGGGCGCGGCATACTGCAGCGAGATCTGCGAGTCGCGCGACTCCTCCGACGAGGAGCTGGAGGACGCCTGCGAGTGCGGCCATCCCCCGTGCGACGCGGTCTGAGGCGCGCCGCGCGCTCAGGGCGTCGAGAAGACCTGCAACCCGGTGATCTCGGCGGCCGGGTTCGAGAGCGGCGTAATGACCGTTTTGGGGAGGTAATTGCTGACCACGGCCGAGGTGTTGACGGCGAACACCACCTCGGTGTCGCTCGGGCCGTTGTTGCCGAGCGAGTCGACGACCGCCCCGGTGCTGTCGACGGTGAAGATGTTGATCGCCCAGCTCGGGTCGATGAAGAGATACGGCGGGCAATCGACCGCCGGATTCGGCGATGGTTGCGGCTTGGTCAACGGGTTCGGTTGATCGAGCAGACAGCGGTTGAACTGGACCTCGAAGCCGGTGGTGAACGCACCGCCGGTCGTGTATGGGCGCAACACCAACGCACCGGTCGGGTAGGTTTTGATGTCGGGCGCGTATCCGACGGAGACCGACGGATCCGAGTAGATCTGATAGAGCCTGGGCGCCGAGACGGCCGAGACGCCGCCGCTGAAACCGGGGTTCTGACCGCCGATCTGAATCACCCACGACCAGTTGAGGTAGTTCGAGTTCTGCCCCAGCGCGTACGGCTGGTTGTCGTTCCCTTGCGTGTTGAAGACGATGATGTAGCTGAAGTCGTTCGTGTCGAGCGCGGCTTGGGTGCCGAAGATGACCTCCATCTGACCCGAGGGGACCAGCTCGCTGGTCTTGCCCAGCCCCGTGACCTGACGCCCGCAACCCGGTAAGATCATCATCATCATCGCCGCAACGACAACGGCCACTGCTCGCCGCACTCCGCTCTCCTCCGCGACCGTCCGTGCGACGGTCGTCGCGATAGTCTCCGCCCTCGGACTGCATCTGGCCTTCCCGCGCACCGACTGGTGGTGGATCGCGCCGTTCGCCGCGGCCGGACTCGTTGCGTCGTGGTGCAGTCTGGGCCCGTGGCGGGCCGCGCTCGTCGGCTGTGCGAGCGGGCTCGTCTTCTACACCTGGGGTTTCTCGTGGTTCGGTGTCACGGCCGGTTCGCTACTCGGACCGGCCGCGCCGTTGCTCAGCGTCGGGCCGGCGATCCTCGTGTTGCCGGCGTTTCCGTTCGCCGCCGTGCTGGCCTCGCTCGCCGCGCGGCGTTGCGATGAACGTTTGGTTCCGCTGGTCGCGGCCGCCGCGTTCACGCTCGGTGAAGAGCTGCGCTCGATCGGCGTCATGGGCAATCCGTTCTCGCAGCTCGGCGTCGCCGAGATCGACTCGCCGCTGCGGCCACTCGCCGCCTATGGCGGCGGCTATGCGCTCACCTTCGCGACGATGCTGCTCGGCGCGTCGCTCGGCTGGTGGCTGCTCGCGCCGCGCTCGCGCCGGCGCGCACTGACTGCGCTGACGACGTGGCTGGCCATCGCGGCGGTGACGGCGTTGGCCTGGAGCGCGTGGCCGGCGCGTTGGCACGCACCGCCGACGCGGCGCGTCGCCGCCGTGCAAGGCGGGATCTCGCAATCGCTCAAGATGAGCGCCGGTGGCCTCGCGCTCGCGATCACGCGCTACGGGTCGCTGACCCTCCCGCTGCGCGCGCAACATCCGACGCTGGTGCTGTGGCCCGAGACGGTGATCCCGGCCGACCTGCTCGACGAGCCGGCGCTGCGCGCGCGCTTCGCGCAGCTCTCCCGGACCATCGGCGCGCCGCTCTGGATCGGCGCCTGGGGCGACGACCGCGCCGCATCGCCGAACGGCGAGCCGCACGCCTTCACGAACACACTCTACCTGTTCGTGCCGGGGATGCCGATCGGCGAGCCGAGCGCGATCTACTCGAAGGCCCACCTGGTGCCGTTTGCCGAGTACCTGCCCGGCCCGGCGTGGTTGCGCGCGTTGCCGTTCGCGAGCGCGATCGGCCACTTCGCGCCGGGGCGCAACGCTCAGACGACGTTCGACGGCGCGACGCCGCTGATCTGTTGGGAGTCGATGTTCGGCGACATCGCGCACGCGCGGCTCGCCGACGACCCGACCTTGATCATGATCGCGACCGACGACGCGTGGTTCGGCGACACGCAGGGACCGTACGAGCACGCGCAGGTCGCGACGTTGCGTGCGGTCGAGACCGGGCGTTGGGTGCTGCGCGCCGGCGCGACCGGGATCAGCGGGATCATCGCGCCCGACGGGACCTGGACGCGGCGCACCCAGTTGGGTCCGCCGGCGGTCGTCGTCGGCGAGGTCGGTGCGCCCGCACCGGGACCGTATGCGCGGCTCGGCCCGACGCCGGTCGGGGTCGCGCTGGTCCTGCTGACCGCGCTGCCGTTCCTGCGGCGGCGCGTGCGGTGAGGATCCCCTGGCGGACGCCGACGGCGCTGGCCGGGCTGGCTCTGCTGGCGTGGGTCGGCTTCGAGATCGGTCGCGCCGGGGGCGATATCGCGCCGCCGCGCTTCGCCGGCCCCTCGACCCTCAACAAGGGGATCATCTCGGGCAGCCGGATCGACGGCAAGGACTGGTCGCTCGACTACGACGCGGTCACGATGAGCCCCGACGGCAGCTTCGTCACGATCGCCCACGTCTACCATGGCCGGCTGCACCAGCACGGCAAGCCCGACGTCCAGATGCGCGCCGACGGCGTGAACTACAACCTGGCGACCAACGACCTGACGGTCTCGGGCCCGGTCACGTTCCGCGAGGACCAGGGCCACGGCAACATGCGGACCCTCCATACCACCGGCGCCCAGTACCTCGGCGCCACCAAGACCCTGATCCTGTCCGCACCGACGACGATTACCCAGGGCTCGGCGACCGTGAAGGTCGCGCGCATCGAGATCAACTTCCAGACCGGCGAGACGCATCTTGGCCGGATCGTGGGGACGCGACCGGGAACGGACTCCTGATGTTCGTTCCCCTGCTCTTCGCCGCCGCGGTCCTACTCGCCGATCTCGAAACGCCGGCGCCGACGGCGCTGGGGCGGCGCGGCTTCGAGACCGACCTCCCGACGGCGGTCCGGGCGATCTCATTCCGGCCGTTCATGCCCGGGCACCCGACCGACGTCGCGCTGCTGACGCCGTTCCACGGCGAGTCCAATCTCTCGCGCAACGAGGGGATCGGCCTGGAGTACTCGACGCGCGACGGGCGCGCCTGGATCCTCTCGGAATGGCCGCGGAACGGCGGGACCTTGGCCGAATTCGCACCGCTCCCGGCGTTCGGCGGCTGCACCGACGTCCACGCGGTCGGCGGACGCGAACATCCACGCGGCGTCGTTTGGTCGACACCACGCGGACTGGTTCTCTCGCTTACGCCCGACGGGTCAGCCGAGCCGAAGACGATCGAAGCGGAATTTCGCCGGCTCGTCGAGCGCGGCGCATGCCGCTAAGAGCCGGATTTGGACTCGGCCTCGGCGGCGTTGCGTTTCGCGTCGGCGATCAGCTTTTTGACCTTCTGTCCGCCCTTGTGGCCGATCTGCTCGTAAAACTCCGGGCCGTACTTTTCCTTCACGACCTTGCCGCCTTTTTGCCCGATCGACTCGTAGAATTCGGCGCCGTGACGCTCGCGCGTCGCCTGCCCACCCTTCCGACCGATCTCCTCGTAGAACCCGGAGCCATACCGATCGCGGACGGTGTCCCCGCCCTTTTTCCCGGCCTCGCGGACCGACATCTCGCCGTCGACCTTCTCCACCCGCGGCTTGGCCGCGGGCTTCTTGGGGTCGGCCATATATCAGCCAGCCGTCTTGGTCGAGCGCTTCAGCTTTTGGCCGCCCTTCGCCCCGATCTCTTCGTAGAATGACGGGCCGTACTTGCTCTTGGTGGCCTCTCCGCCTTTACGGCCAATGGCCTCGTAGAACTCCGACCCGTACTTCGCCTTGACGCGGTCGCCGCCGCGTTTCCCGGCCTCGCGGACGCTCATGCCCCCGCCGTTGGATGTCGCGTTGTCGTTGGTAGCCATGTTGGAAATAGTCCCCCTGGGCAGTCGGCCCAACCGTCTGCCCTGTACCCAGCGAAAGCTAGGTTAAACGCTGTTCTGGACGATCTTCGAGCACCCATTCGTCCACGACGGACATGGTGGCGCACCCTATACCACCGACGTTGCCATCGCCGAGGGCCGGATCGTTGCGATCGGGGACCTCTCCGGTCGCGACGCCTTCGAGCGCGTACCCTGCACCGGGTTCGTCCTAGCGCCCGGCTTCATTGACGTTCATGCCCATTCCGACGAGCTTTGGCTCGTCGACGGCCGCTGCGAGGGTAAAGTTCGCCAAGGTGTGACGACGGAGATCGGCGGGAACTGCGGGACCTCGGTCGCACCCCTGGTCGGCGCGGCCCTCGAGCAGAAGCGGCGCGACGCGAGCGCGTACCGGCTCGAGGTCGGCTGGACGACGTTCGACACGTTCTTCAGCCTGGTCGAGCGCGAGGGGGTCGCGCTCAACGTCGCCTCGCTGGTCGGGTTGGGGACGACGCGGCGCGGCGTCAGCGGCGACGACGTGGACCGGCTGACGCCCGAAGCGCTCGAAGCGGAGCTGCGACTGGTGCGTGCTGCGATCGAAGAAGGCGCGCTGGGCGTCTCGAGCGGCTTGATCTACGAACCGGGTCGTTACGCCGACCTCGATGAGTTGGTGGCGTGCGCGCGCGTCGCCGCGGCGGCCGGCGCGCCACGCTACGCCACGCACTTGCGCAGCGAGGGCGACGCGCTCGAAGACGCGCTGGCCGAGGCGCTCGCGGTCGGCACGCGCGCCGAGGTCGCCGTGCAGTGCTCGCACCACAAGGCCGTTGGCCGGCGCAACTGGGGCAAGGTGCACCGCACGCTGGCCACGATCGACCGCGCCCGCACGCGTGGCTCGGACGTTGCGTGCGATGCGTATCCGTATGTCGCCGCCTGGACCGAATTGGCGACGATCCTGCCCGCCGGCGCGCGCAACGGCGGCAGCGACGCGACGCTTGCGCGGTTGCGCGATCCTGCCCAGGCAACGGCGATCGCGCTCGCCCTCGAGCTCGCGCGCGATCCGCAGTTCGGCGGCGACGGTTGGGAGACGATCTTGATCACCAGCCTCGGCAGCGAACGCAATGCCGAACTGGCCGGCCTGCGGCTCGACGAGTTGGCGCGCCGCTGGGGGACGACGCCGGCGCGCGCCGCGATTCGGTTGTTGCTCGAGGAGGAGCTGCTGGTCGAGTGCGCGTTCTTCGACCTGAACGAAGACGACGTCGCGACGGTGTTGAGTGCCGACTTCTGCTGCGTCGGCAGCGACGCGTCGGCGCGCGCCTACGCCGGGATCACCGTGCGCGGCCTGCCGCACCCGCGCACCTACGGCACCTTCCCCCGCATCTTCGGGCGCTACGTGCGCCAGCGGCACGCCTTCGACCTCGGCGAAGCGATCCGGCGCATGACCTCGCTTCCGGCGGCGCGCTTCGGGCTGCACGAGCGCGGCACGATCGCGATGGGGATGCACGCGGACCTGGTCGTCTTCGACCCCGAACGGATCGTCGACCGCGCGACGTACGCGCAGCCGTGCGTCCCGCCGGAGGGGGTCCGCGACGTCTACGTCAACGGGCGCGCCGTCGTGCGCGACGGCGTGGCGACCGGCGCGCGACCGGGCCGCGCCCTGCGCGGCGGCCGGTGAACCGGGCGGTCGGTCGGATGGGGGGCTCCCGGACGTCCGCGCGCAAGACGAGGGCGCCGTGACACGCGCCGTCTTCCTCGCCGCCGGCGGAGCCGCCCTCGCGACGCCGCACGTCCTCGCGACGCCGCGCGGCGTGTGGGCCGACGTCTTGCTGACCCGCGAAGGGACCGCGCTGCTGACCCCGTTCACCGTCACGATCGTGCTGCACAACGTGACCGGCCACGTCGTGCAGCTGGTCTTCCCCACCGCCGACCTGTTCCGCATCGACGTGCTGCGCGACGACGAGCCCGTCTGGTCGTCCCTCAACGGGCACAAGCCGATCCCGATCACCCGCCAGATCGACCTCGCGCCCGGCGCGCTGCGGCTGGCCGCGATGATCGTCGACTCGACGACGATCGACCGGCGTGCGTTCGCGCCCGGCCACTACATCCTGCGGGTCGCGATGCTGGGCACCAATTTCGGCACCGTCGTCGACAAGCCGATGGTCTTCGACCCGCCGGCGACGGTCGCGCAGGCGCTGGCCGCGAAACCGGGCGCGGTGATCACGATCGCCGGCGAGCCCTACCAGGACGGCAACATCCCGCGGCTGCGCGACGAGACCGGCTCGATCCGGCTCTCGCATCCGCTCGGGCTGCGCCCGAGCGGCACCTACGTTGTGCGGGGTTTCCTCGACGCGCTGGGCGACGATCGCGTCTTCGACGTCGGCCGCAGCGCGGCCGCGTACGAGAACGACGCCACGCCGACACCCGCCCCCGTCTTCACTCCGGGCGCTCCTCAGCCCCAGCGCAGCAGCAGAGCGCTCTCGACCAGGCCGCCACCGAAACCGTAGAGCAGAACGCGGTCGCCGCGGCGGATACGCCCGTCGGCGAGTGCCGGCGCCAGCGCCAGCGGAATCGATGCCGACGACGTATTGCCGCACCATTCGTAGCTGGTCAGCGTGCGTTCGAACGGGATCCCGGTGCGCTTGCAGATCGATTCGATCATGCGGCCGTTGGCGCTGTGCGGGACGAACCAGTCGACGTCGGAGGGTTGCAAGCCGGCCTGCGCCAGCAGCTCGGCGACGCCGGCCGAGACGTGGGTGACGGCCCACTCGTAGACCGCACGCCCGTTCTGCCGCAGCTTGCGTCCGGTGTCGACGACCCCGTCGATCTCCGTGCGCAGCGCTGTGGCATACAGCTCCTTGCCGCTCGCACCGTCGGCATCGACCCGCCGCGCGAGCAGCGTCGCCTGCGCGGACTCATCCTGCGTCACCAGCGCCGCACCGGCGCCGTCGCCGAACAGGATGCAGGTCGTGCGGTCGGTGTAATCGGTGATCTTCGTCAGCGTCTCGCCGGCGACGACCAGCACGCTGCGCGCGCGACCCGTGCTCGTCAGCGCGTCGGCCAGATCGAGCGCGTACACGAAGCCGGCGCAGGCGGCGCCGAGGTCGATCGCGCCCACCTTGCGCAGACCCAGCCGCTCCTGAATCTGCGTCGCGACGCTGGGAAACGCGTAGTCCGGCGTGATCGTGCAGGCGATCACGTAGTCGACCTCGTCGAGCGAGCCGCCGTTGCGCTGCAGGTCCTGGACCGCGGCCAGGCACATGTCGCTGGTGAACTCGTCCTCGCGCGTCATGCGGCGCTCGCGGATCCCGGTGCGCGCGACGATCCACTCGTCGCTGGTGTCGACCATCCGGGCGAAGTCCGCGTTGGTCAGCCGCCGCTCCGGGAGATAGGTCCCCAGGGCCGCGATGCGCAGGGTCGAGCGAACGGTGCGGAACGCGCTGGGCGTGACCAGGGTCTGTTCCATCGGATCAGCCTTCGGCGCCGCCGGCCGGAACCTCTGTCGGCCGGGCGACGGCAGCCTGCTGCCCCGTCTCGGAGCACGCGCGGAGCGACCGGTACAGCCCGCCGATCACCAGCGCATAGAAGCCGTAGTAGGCGTACAGGCACGCCATCGCGATGAAGAAAATGGTGCCGGCCCCCACCAGCATGGGGGTCGGCGGCAGCTGCAACGTCGGTGGCGGCGTCGCCGCGCTGGTCGGCGTGATGGGAAACCCCAGCAGCCCGAACGCGAGGAAGGTCAACGGCGTGAAGAGCAGCACGATGGCATACTGCATTGCGATCACCACCAGCACCGTGAGCGCAGACGCACCGAGGTACCCTCGCACGAGCCGAAACGACTCTCCGATTGCGGCAAACCCGCCGCGCCGGCCGCCGACGACCGCCGGCAGGACGTACATCGTGAACACCAGCAGGGCCAAGAGCGAGAGCCCGAGCGTCGGCAGGGCCAGCACGAACGCCGCCAACGTGAGCCCGAAGATGCCGATGAACGCACCGATCGCCGGCCAGAAGCGCGCGAGCGCGACCCGGAACCCTTCGCCGATCGACGTCGAGCCGCGCGTCCAGAGCGCGTCGGCCATCGCAAAGGTCGCTAGGAGCGCGAGGATGCTGTACAGGACGATGAGGAGCCAGCCGATGCAGATGCCGAGGAACGTCCAGCCGGTGCGGTCGTCGACTTCGGCAGCATGCTGCGCCGTGACGAGGACGGAGACGAACTCCGCCAAGACGGGAACCATGAGGACGAGCGCGAGCTGCATCGGTACGACCATCGCCGGGTGCGTGCGCAACAGACGCCACGAGCGGCCCAGCAGCGCCTCGAGGCCGATCGGTCCGGGCGGTTCGTTCATCCAGGTCGCCCCTTTGCGGCGAGATCGTTCAGCAGCGCTGCGTACACCGCGTCGCTGCGTGCGCGCAAAGACGCGAGATCACCGTCGTTCTCGATGACGTAGTCGGCCAGCGCTCGCGCGCGCTCGGGATCGATTTGGGCCGCCATTCGGCGTTCGACGGCGTCACGTTCGGTCGCATCGCGGGCGACGACGCGCGCGATGCGCAGCTCGCGCGACGCGATGACCAGCACGGTGCGGTCGCACGTGCGCCAGAAATCGCCCTCGAAGAGCAGCGGGACGACGTGCACGACGAGCCCCGGCGGCGCGTCGCGTTCGCGCCGGTCGGCGAGCGCGCGGACGGCCGGGTGGGTGATCGCGTTGAGCGCCGCCCGCGCCTCGTCGTCGCCGAAGACGACCTGCGCGAGCGCGGCGCGGTCAAGGCTGCCGTCGGGTGCGATCGCTTGCGGCCAGCGTTCGGCGATCGCCTGCAGACCGGGAGTCCCCGGCGCGACGACCTCCCGCGCCAGCAGGTCGGCATCGATGACCGTCGCGCCGCGCTCGGCGAAGACGCTCGCGACCGCGCTCTTCCCCGACCCAATGCCGCCGGTCAACCCGACGCGCAGCTTCCTCGACGGCACCTGCCGAGCTTTGACGCGGGGTTTTTGTCTCCGCTCAGCCCTCCCAAGAGTGGTAGGGAATCCCACGCGCGAAGGGCCGATCCAGCCTATGGATCAGCCCGTCCTCCCCCCCACCGGCGACGAGCCCGTGACCGCCGTCGCCACGGAGGTCCTGGTCGCTGTCGAGCCCCCGACCGCCGAGCCCGTGGCCGCCGAGGAGCCCGTCGTCGTCCCGGAGCCCGTCGCGGTCGTCGAGGAACCGGTGGTCGTCGCTCCTGAGCCAGTCGTTGCAGCCGAAGAACCGTTCGTTGCCGCTGAAGAGCCGGTCGTCACCGTGGTCGAAGAGCCGGTCGCCGTGGCCGAGGAGCCCGTTGCGGTCGGCGCCGAGGGCGCCGCCGAGGCGGCTGCACCGCCACCGGTCGACCAGCGGCGGCTGCGCATCCAGCAGGCGTGGGAGCGGGTCGTCGCGGCGAAGGCCGCCGGCGAGACGCTGACCGGGACCGTCACCGTCGTCGTGAAGGGCGGCCTCTTGGTCGACGTCGGCGGCATCCGCGGCTTTCTGCCCGCCTCGCAGGTGCGCGTCGCGCCGGGGACCGCGCTGGAGACACTGGTCCGCACGAAGATCCCGCTGCGCATCCTCGACATCGACGAAGACCGCCGCCGGATCGTCGTCTCGCACCGCCGCGCGGTCGAGGAAGAACGGCGCACCAAACGCGCCGAGGTGTTGCGCTCGTTAGCCGTCGGCCAGGTGCGCGAGGGGATCGTCGCGCGCATCGCCGACTTCGGCGCGTTCGTCGATCTCGGTGGCGTCGACGGGCTGGTCCCCGTCCGCGAGCTGGCCTTCGAGCGGGTCGACAAACCGTCGGACGTGGTGAAGATCGGCGAGACGATCTCGGTCGAGGTGCTGCGCATCGAGGAGAACGGGAAGAAGATCTCGCTCTCACGCAAGAACGCGCTGCCCGATCCGTGGCGCGATCATGCGGCGCTGTTGAGGCAAGGGACCGTGATCACCGGCAAAGTCGTCGCGCGCGAACCGGGCCTGCGGGTCGAGATTGCGCCGGGCGTCGTCGGCGCGGTGCGCGAGAACGACGCCGACCCGGCCGACTACGAGATCGGCGAATCGATCGAGGTCGCTATTCGTTTCGTCGACCGCCGCGCACGGCGCATCAGCCTGACGACGCCGCACGCGCAGCTCGAGCCACCGCCAACGTACACGACCTCGAGCGGTTTCGCGCCGCTGGGCGTCGAGCTCGGCCGCCGCTGAAAACGCAAACGGGGAGGCGTCGCCGCCTCCCCGTTCCTTTTGCGCGGACCGACTCCGGCGTTAGACGGGGCCGAGCTCCGTCGCCAGCGGGCCGAACGTTTCGTCGGCGACGAAGTCGACGAGCTCTTCGGGCGCAACGTCTGCCACGTGCTGGATCGAGCCGGTGATGCGGCGCGTCCCGTTGTTGATCGTCAGCAGCGTGACCTCGACTTCTTGGCCGGGGCTGTACTGCACGGTCGCGTCGAACTCGCCCTTGGGCACCATCGCTAGCACGCCCGGGACGATCTCGACCAGCAGGTAGTTCGGCGTAACCTTCACGACCTGGGCGATGAGCTTGTTGCCCTCCCACAGCTTGTCGGCGTGCTCGACCCAAGGATCGGGCAGCGCGTGCTTGAGCGAGAGCGAGACCTTCTTCGCCTCGGGATCGAACTTCATCACCTCGACCGAAACCGTGTCGCCGATCTTGACGACTTCGGAAGGGTGCTTGATGCGCGCGTACGAGAGCTCGCTGTTGTGGATCAAGCCGTCGATGCCGCCGAGATCGACGAACGCGCCGAACTCGGCCAACCGCACGACGACGCCGTCGCGAATCTGACCGACTTGCAGCGTGCCGAGCAGCTCCTGCTTCTTCGCGTTGAGCTCTTCCTCGAGCACCTGGCGCTGCGAGAGCACGACGCGGTGCCGCTTGTGGTCGAGGTCGATGACCTTCAGCCGCAGCTTCTTGCCGACCAGCTCGTCGAGGTTGCCGACGGGCTGACGACGGATCTGCGAGGCCGGGACGAAGCCGCGCATGCCGAGGTCGACGAGCACGCCGCCCTTGACGACTTGCGTGACGGTGGCCTCGATGACTTCGTCGTTCTCGTGCGCCTCGATGACCTTCTCCCAGGTCTTCAGGGCGCGGGCGCGCCGCTCGCTCAGATAGAGCTGGCCGTCCTGGTCGTCGATCCGGTGGATCATGACTTCCAGGGTGTCGCCGACCTTGAGGTCCTTCGGCTCGATGACGAGCGAGAGCTCGCGGAACGGCAGAATGCCTTCGGACTTGCCGCCGATGTCGACCAGGAGCTCGTCCTGGTATTTGGCGACGATGACGCCGGTGAGGACCTGCCCCTCGTCGAGGACTTTCAGGGACTCTTCGTACAGGCGCTGTTCGAGCGCGAGTTGGTCTTCTTCGGGGGCCGCCGGAACCGGCGGCTCGATCGTGATCGAAATGGTGTGGTAACTTCCTTCGCTATGTATTTTACTTTTGGCAGCCGCGGCACCACCAGGTTCCGCGCTGCCCGAGCACCGTGCGGACGATCGGTTTCCCGCATCGCAGGCACGGTTCACCGAGGCGGCCGTATACGGCGAGCTTATTCTGAAACCCGCCGCGCAGCCCCTCAGCGTCGACGTAATCGTCGACGCTGGTCCCCCGCGCCTCGATGGCTCGGAGTAGAACGTCTCGGATCGCGCCGTGCAGCCGGCGCCTGGCCGGCTTGCTGATCGAGTGGGACGGTCGGCTCGGCCGGATCCCCGCTTCCCACAAGGCTTCGCACGCATAGATGTTGCCGACCCCCGCGATACGCGACTGGTCGAGCAACAGCGTCTTGATCGGCGTGCGACGCCCGTCCAGCATACTCACAAACGCCTCCCCGGTAAACCCCTCGGACAGGGGCTCGACCCCACCGTCCGCGTCCCACGGGTCGCCGGCCGCCAAGAGCCGCATCCGGCCGAAGGTCCGGACGTCGGCGAAAGCGAGCCGGGTCCCGTCGCCGAAGGTGATCAGGACGTGGGTGTGCGGGTACGGTTCGGTCGCTCCCTTCGGTTGGACAATAAGGCGACCGGTCATCCGCAGGTGGACCGCCAAGCGGCGGCCCGAGTCGAACTGGACCACGACGTACTTGCCGCGCCGACCGACCCCCGTGACCGTCTCGCCGACCAGGGCTCGCTCGAACCGCTCGCCGGGGGGCGCGAGGGCGACCTTGGGGAGGGTCACGGCGACGGCCGCGATCGTCTTGCGGGCGACCGCGTTGGAGAGGCCACGGGCGATCGTCTCGACCTCAGGGAGCTCGGGCACCCCTATTGGGCGGGGATCGGCGGGATCCGAAGGTGGACGCCGGGCACCAGGCCCAGGCGCGCGGCGTCGCCCGCCCCCAGTTCGATGACATACGCGCCCGTGCCGTGGCGACGCGGGATCTGGTCTTCAGGCGTGGACGGTGTCGTCGCGGGCACGTCGGCAGCGATCGACGTCACCTGGCCGGTTTGGTCGACGAAGACCATATCGAGCGGCGTGATCGTGTCTTTCATCCAGAAATTCAACGGCTGATCGCCGCCGGGGAAAACGAACAGCATCCCCTCACCATGCGGGACCTCGCGCACGAACATCAAACCGCGCTCGCGCAGCGCGTCGTTCGTCACGACGGCCAGGCGCATGAGCGCGCGCGGCGTCTTGATCGGCAGCGGCCAGCAGAGCGCCGGCAACGGTACGCGCACGCAGTAAGGTGCGTCCGGGTTGGGGGGCGCCGGCGTCTGCGCGGTGACGAGCAGCGCGAGCAACGCGGGGATGAGACGGAGGGGCGTTCGCACGGGCGACGGTCCTTCGCCATTTGGCCAACAGGGCTCCCGCCTGGATCACGGAACCTTCGGCGATGCTGCTGACCGATGCGGAGCGCGATAAGCTCCTGCTGAGCTACGCCGCGGAGCTGGCCTGGCGCCGGCGCGGACGCGGTCTGCGCCTCAACCATCCCGAAGCCGTCGCGGTGCTCAGCTCGTTCGTGCTCGAAGGTGCACGCGACGGCGCGACCGTCGCCGACCTGATGGATCGCGGGCGCAGCGTGCTCGGTCGTGACGACGTGATGGAGGGGATCCCCGAGATGCTGACCGAGGTCCAAATCGAGGCGACGTTCCCTGACGGCACCAAACTCGTCACGATCCACGAGCCGATCCCATGATCCCCGGCGAGATCGTCACCGCCGTCGGCACGATCGCGTTGCGCGCCGGGCGGGCGCGCGCGAGCGTGACGGTCGCTAACCGGGGCGACCGACCGATCCAGGTCGGCTCGCACCTGCACTTCGCCGACGTCAACGACGCGCTCGACTTCGACCGCGCGGCGGCGCAGGGGATGGCGCTCGACATCCCGGCCGGCACGGCGGTGCGCTTCGAACCCGGGATCGAGAAGGTGGTCGGCTTGGTCGCCTTCGGCGGCGAACGGCGCGTCGTCGGGATTCGGCTGCGATGATCGACCGCGACGCCTATGCGCGGCTCTACGGACCGACCGTCGGCGACCGCGTGCGCCTGGGCGACACGGAGCTGTGGATCGAGATCGAGCGCGACCTCGCGGTCTACGGCGATGAGATCGTCTTCGGCGGCGGGAAGGTGATCCGCGACGGGATGGGCCAGCATCCGACCGCGACGCGCGAAGGTGACGGCGTGCTCGACACCGTCATCACCAACGTCGTCGTCGTCGATGCGGTGACCGGGATCGTGAAGTGCGACGTCGGCCTACGCGACGGCCGGATCGTCGGGCTCGGCAAAGGCGGCAACCCGCTCTTGCAGGATGGCGTCACGCCGGGGATGATCGTCGGCGCATCGACCGAGGTGATTGCCGGCGAGGGGATGCTGCTCACCGCCGGCGGCGTCGACGCGCACGTGCATTTGATCTGCCCGCAGCAGGTCGCCGCCGCGATCTCCAGCGGCGTGACGACGTTGCTCGGCGGCGGCACGGGGCCGGCGACGGGGACGAGCGCGACGACCTGCACCCCCGGCGCCTGGCATTTGCGTTCGATGTTCGCCGCCACCGATGCGCTGCCGGTCAACATTGCGTTTCTCGGCAAGGGGAACGCCTCGGGTGCGGAAGCGCTGCGCGAGCAGGTCCGTGCCGGCGTGTGCGGGCTCAAGCTGCACGAGGATTGGGGCTCGACGCCGGCCGCGATCGACACCGCGCTGCGGGTCGCCGACGAGCTCGACGTTCAGGTCGCGATTCACACCGACACGCTCAACGAGACGGGTTTCGTTGAGGAGACGCTGCGCGCGATCGCCGGGCGCACGATCCACACTTACCACACCGAGGGCGCCGGCGGCGGCCACGCGCCCGACATCATCCGCGTCGCCGGTGAGCCGAACGTCTTGCCGTCGTCGACCAACCCGACCCGGCCGTACACCGTCAACACGCTGGCCGAGCATCTCGACATGCTGATGGTCTGCCATCACCTCGATCCAGCGATCCCCGAGGACGTCGCCTTCGCCGACTCGCGCATCCGCGGCGAGACGATCGCCGCCGAGGACATCCTGCACGACCTAGGCGCGATCAGCATGATCTCGTCGGACTCGCAAGCGATGGGCCGCGTCGCCGAGGTGATCACCCGGACGCTGCAGACCGCGCACAAGATGAAGCTGCAGCGCGGGCCGCTGGCCGGCGACTACGAGCGGCGCGACAACGAGCGGGTCAAGCGCTACGTCGCCAAGTTCACCATCAACCCTGCGATCACGCACGGGTTCGCCGAGCACGTCGGCTCGGTCGAAGTCGGGAAGTTGGCCGACCTGGCGCTCTGGAAGCCGGCCTTCTTCGGCTTCCGGCCGGAGCTGGTCCTCAAGGGCGGGATGATCGCCTGGGCGGCGATGGGCGATCCGGCGGCGTCGATCCCGACGCCGCAGCCACGGTTGATGCGGCCGATGTGGAGCACCTTCGGCAGCGCGCCGCAGGCGACCGCGCTGACCTTCGTCTCGCAGGCCTCGCTCGAGGCCGGGCTGCCGGAACGCTCGCCGGGCGGCCGCCACTTCGTCCCCGTGCGCGGCACGCGCGCGCTCGGGAAAACCTCGATGGTGCGCAACGACGCGCTGCCGCGGATCGAGGTCGACCCGCGCACCTACGACGTCCGCGCCGACGGCGAGCTGTTGCGCTGCGAACCGCTGGCCGAGCTGCCACTCGCCCAGCGCTACGCGTTGTTCTGATGCTCGCGCTGCTCGACGCCCCGCTGGGGAACATCGCGACCTTCCCGGTCGGTACGCGCCGGGTGGAGCGGGTCGTCGTGCGCAGCGACGACTGCGCGAAGCGGCTGCTGCGGCTGGGTTGGAGCAGCGGCGAGGTCGGGCTGCGCTTCGCCGGTGAGCGGCGGCTGCACGATGGCGACGTCGTGCACGCCGACGAGGCGCTGGTCGTCGTGGTCGCGGTCGAGCCCGACGACGTTCTGGTCGGACGCCCGCCGACGATCGCCGCGGCGCTCGCGGTCGCGCACGCGCTCGGCAACCGTCACCTGCCGGTCCACGTCGAGGGCGACGCGATCGTCGTGCGCTACGATCCGCTCTTGGCGGCGGTCTTCGAGGAACACGGCGTGCCGGTGGTGCGCGAAGCGCGCGTCGGCCCGCCGTTCCGCCACGCGTATGCCCCGCACGGGCACGACGACGGCGAGGAGCACGACCATGACTGAGCTGAGCGCGCTCTTGCAGCTCGCCGACGCCGCCTTTCCGGCCGGTGCGTTCGCCCACTCGTTCGGCCTGGAGACCGCGATCGCCGAGGGCCGCGTCGCCGACGAAGCGTCGCTGACGGTCTGGTTGCGCGCGTACCTGCGCGGGATCGTCGCGCCGTTCGACGGCGCGGCGTTCGTGCTGGCGCTGCGCGACGGCGTGGCGATCGACGCGCTCGACGAACGGCTCGCCGCCGCGCAGCCCAACGCCGAGCTGCGGCGCGCGAACGCGCACCTCGCACGCGCGACGCTGGCGACCTACGCTGCGATAGCCTTGCGTTCGCCGGCGCTGACCGCCTATGCGGACGACCTCGCCGCCGAGCGCAGCGCGGGCCAGCACATCCTCGCCGCCGGGCTCGGCTACGCCGCCTGCGGGATCGGCTGGCGAATCGCGCTGACCGCCCACGTCACGACCACGATCGCGACGCTGGCCTCGGTCGCGGCGCGCGCCGTGCCGCTGGGGCAGCGCGCGGTCGCGCACGCGCGCTGGTCGCTGCAAGCGGCGATCGAGGAGACGGTCGCGTGCGCGGCGCGCGTGCGGCACCTCGACGACCTGGCGACCGGCGCGCCGCAGATCGAGATCGACGGTCTGCGGCACCGCCGGCTCCACGGCCGGCTGTTCGCCTCATGAGCGCGGTACGCGTCGGGATCGGCGGTCCGGTCGGCGCGGGGAAGACGGCGCTGGTCGAAGCGCTCGCGCGCCGTCTCTACCCGCGGATCGATCTGGCGGTGGTGACCAACGACATCTACACGCAAGAGGACCGCGACATCTTGGTGCGCAGCGGCTGCCTCCCGCCCGAGCGAATCGTCGGGGTCGAGACCGGCGGCTGCCCGCACACCGCGATCCGCGAGGACGCGTCGATGAACCTGCAGGCGCTGGCCGATCTCGAGCGGCGCTTCCCAACGCTCGCGCTGGCGTTGATCGAGAGCGGGGGCGACAACCTCGCCGCGACCTTCAGCCCCGACCTCGCCGACGTGACGCTCTACGTGATCGACGTCGCCGGCGGCGACAAGATCCCAGCCAAAGGTGGCCCCGGGATCGCGCGCGCCGACCTGCTCGTCATCAACAAGATCGATCTCGCGCCACACGTCGGCGCGGACCTGGAGCGGATGCGCCGCGACGCCGGCGCCGCACGCGGGACGCGGCCGTTCGTCTTCACCGATCTGCGCCACGGCATCGGCATCGACGAGGTCGTGACGTTCGTCGAACGGGCGGCCCTGCTCGACGCGGTCCCGTGATCGCGAACAGCCTGTGCTTGGAGGCGCAGGCACGCGGTGACCGCACCGTCGTGACGACGATTCGCGGCAGCGGGTTGCTGCGCGCGAGCCGCCCCTTCCGCGAGGGCGGCGCGACGCGCGTCGTCGTCGCACACCTGGGCCCCGGAATGATTCGTGGCGACGCCTTCGCGCTCGGCGGGCGGGTCGAGCCCGGCGCGCACCTGATCGTGGCCGGGCAGATGGCGACCCGCGTCCTCTCCGGCCCCGCCCCGGCGACGCACGCGGCGGCCTGGCACGTCGCGGCGGGCGCGACGCTCAAGCTGCTGCCGCAGCCCGTCCTGGTCAGCACCGGCGCGTCGTACGCCGGCACGACGACGCTCGAGCTCGAGCCCGGCGCGCGCGCCGTCGTGACCGAACTCGTCCAGCGCGACCCGGGCGCCGCGGTGCGTATCACCACGCTCGTCCGCCGCGGCCCGCGACTCGCCCTGGCGGACACACTGCGACTCGACGGCGACGACGACGCGACCGTCGTCGGGACCCTGCTCGTCCTCGGTGACGGCGACGTGGGCGCGCTCGACCGCGCCGCCGAACGGTGCCTCGGCGTTCGCGTCGGCATCGGCGTCCTGCGCGACGGCGACGTCCTGGCGCGCGTCACCGGCCCGGGCGTGCGCGAGGTCGACGCCGCTCTGCGCACGCTGCTCGACTAGGAGATCATGATGCCGGCCTTCGGCGACTATCAGAACGAGATCTATTTCAACGGCCTGCGCGGGACACGTCCGAAGGTCCCGGTCAATTTCAAACTGCTCGAAGAGCGGGCGAGCGCGGCGCTCCCGCCGAGCGTCCTCTCCTATGTCAGAGGCGGCTGCGGCGACGAGCGAACGCAGGACTTCAACGTCGCGGCCTTCGATCGCTGGGGGCTCGTGCCGCGCATGCTGGTCGACTGCTCGCAACGCGATCTGTCGGTCGATCTGTTCGGTCTGAAACTCCCGACGCCGCTGTTCATGAGCCCGATCGGCGTGATCAGCATCTGCGCGCAGGACGGACACGGCGACGTCGCCACCGCGCGCGCGGCAGCGAAGACCGGCGTGCCGATGGTCGCCTCCACGCTCTCCGGCGACCCGCTCGAAACCGTCGCCAAGGCACTCGGCGACGGCGTCGGCTTCTTCCAGCTCTACACGCCCAAAGACATCACCGTCGCCGAAAGCCTCGTGCACCGGGCCGAGGCCGCCGGCTTCAAGGCGATCGTGGTGACGCTCGATACCTGGATCACCGGCTGGCGACCGCGCGATCTCAACGACGCGAACTTCCCGCAACTGCGCGGGTACGCGCTGGCGAACTACCTTTCCGATCCGGCCTTCCGGGCTTCGCTGAAGAAACCGCCCGAGGAGGACCCCGCCGCCGCCATCATGCACTGGGCCGGCATCTTCGGGAAGATGCTCACCTGGGCGGATCTGCCGTGGCTGCGCTCGCTCACCACGTTGCCGCTGATCCTCAAGGGGATCTGTCACCCCGACGATGCGCGTCGGGCGATCGACGCCGGCGTCGACGGCATCTACTGTTCCAACCACGGCGGACGCCAGGCCAACGGCGGGGTCGCCGCGATCGATCTGCTGCCGGCGGTCGTGAAGGCGGCCGGCTCGACGCCCGTCCTGTTCGACTCTGGGATCCGCTCGGGGACCGACGTGGTCAAGGCGCTGGCTCTCGGCGCGACGGCCGTCGGCGTCGGCCGCCCGTACGCCTACGGGCTCGCGCTCGACGGCGTCGACGGGATCGTGCACGTCCTGCGCTCCCTGTTGGCGGAAGCCGACCTGCTCATGGCCGTCGATGGCTACCCCACCCTCGCCGACCTCCAGCCGTCGGCGCTGGTGCGGGTGTGAGCGCGATCCTGGGAGCCCTCGCAGGATTTCTTAACACGCGCGAAATATTCTGCCGCACGCCTCGCCGACCCAGCAAAAGTTTGGTGGCAGGGGCGTAGCTTCACGCCCTATTCGGGCCGGAGGTTGTGAGGGTGTCATCCATTCGCTCCGCGCGACGCTATACGCGCGTGCTTGGGTCGGTCTTAGTCCTGACCCTGTCCCTGGCGGCCTGCGGCGGCCGCTCCGGGTCCGTCCCGCCGACGCTCCCTGGTGGCGGTGAGAACGCCGCAGCCTCGACGCGCGCGAGCGCATCGCTCGTCCCGCTGATTTCGGTCCCCAAGACTGTCGGTGCGCTCGCCTTCACCGACCTTGGCCGGCGCTCGGCCAGCGCACCGGTCTCGATCTCGCTCACCTTGCGCTACAACAATCAGGCCGAGCTCGATCAGTTCGTTGCGAACGTCAGCGACCCGCACTCGAGCGCGTACGGGCACGTGCTGACCCAACAACAGTTCAACAGCACCTACGCGCCGACGGTGCAGCAGGAAGCGAGCGTCGTGCAGGCGCTGCAGAAGGCCGGGTTCACGATCACCCAGCGCTTCTCCAATCGCACGATCGTCGATGCGACGGCTCCCAGCGCAACGGTCGAGCACTTCTTCTCGACCGAGATGCACACGGTGCAACAGGGCAAGTACGGCGCGCGGTTCGCGAACTTGACCGCGGCGACGGTCCCGAGCGGCATCGCGTCGTACGTGAGCACCGCCTCGCTCAGCAACGTCGTCGTCGTTCAGACGAAGACCGAACAGGCGGGCGTATCCACCACCCGCACGCTGCCGCAGTTCGCGCACGACGCGCTCGGCCGGACGCGCGTCCCGCTCGGGACGGCGAACCTGGCGGCCCTGCAGCCGTTCCAATCCACCACGATTACGAACGGTAACTTTGCCACCGGCTCCCTCAGCCCGGGCTGGATCAACGAGAGCTCGACCGCCACCAATCACGTCTCGGTCACGACGGCGCAGGCGTATCAGAGCACCTACTCCGCGTTCATGGGCACGCTCCAGCCCCCCGAGATCAACGGCTGGGCGTCGATCGCGCAACTAGTGACCGTGCCGACCAACGGCGTCCTGAGCTTCTGGGTCTATCAAGGCTCGAACGAAGGGACGCTCGGCTACGGCACGACCTACGCCTGGCAGGCGGGCTATCTCCTCAATCAAGAGGGGACCATCCTCAACACCTTCTACACCACGGTCAACAACACCAACGGCTGGGTGAACCATCAGGTCAACCTGAGTGCCTACGCCGGGCAGACCGACTACATCTATTTCGGCTGCTACGGCGACGGCTACAGCCAGACGTACGTCTATCAGTACGTCGACGACGTCGCCTGGGTCGGCACCGCCACGCCCACGCCGACGCCCACCCCGACCGCGACACCGACGCCGACACCGACGGCCACGCCGACCGCGAAGCCCACGGCGACGCCAACCGCGACGCCGACGGCAACGCCGACAGGGGCGCCGACTGCTACGCCGACCGCGACCCCGAAGCCGACGGCGACGCCGACGGCTACTCCAACTGCTACGCCTACCGCAGTGCCGACGGCAACCCCGACCGCGACTGCGACGCCGACCACCGGCTGTAATGGCGCGGCGGCCGACAACGGCGCGCTCAGCAACTCGGACGGAACGCTCGCCACCGGCGTCGCCAAGCCGTTCGACTATCCGGTGCAGCACGGCTGCAACGGTGCCGGCTACACCGCCGCGATCGTCATCGACGATCCGGTCAACACCAGCTATCTCGCCAGCTACCTCTCGGCGGCCGGCGTGACGCAAACGGGGACCGTGACCAACGAAGCCGTCGACGGCGGCGGCAGCGGTGACGACCCGGAGACCGACCTCGACGTCCAGACGATCGCGGGGCTCGCACCGGGCGCCAACATCATCGTCTACGACAACGGCACGCTCTCCGATCAGGCCATCGAGGACGCCTACAACCAGGTGCTCACCGATGGGAAGGCGAGCGCGGTGAACTCGTCGTTCGGCGGCTGCGAATCGAGCGACACGTCGTTCGAATCGTCGACGAACTCGATCGCCGAGCAGGGCGCCGCCGAAGGCGTCACCTTCAGCGCCTCGGCCGGCGACTCGGGCAGCAACGAGTGCGGCAGCGACGACAACGCCAAGGGCGTCAGCGCCCCGGCCGGCGATCCATACTTCACCTCGGTCGGCGGTATCAACTTCACCTACACCAGTGCGGGTGTGTTGGAGACCGTCACGATGGGGAGTGAAGACGGGGATTCCGGTGGCGGCGGCGTCTCGACCGTGGTCGCGCTCCCGAGCTTCCAGAGCGGGATCACCGGTGTGATCACGACGGGCCGCAACCAGCCCGACATCTCGCTGCCGTTCGATCCGGTCGCGGTCTACACCGGCGGTGCCTTCGGCGACTACCTCGGAACCTCGTGGTCGTCGCCGGCATCGGTCGCGCTGTTCATCGAGACCGACGAACTGCACGCGACCAAGATCGGGTGGATGAACCCGACGCTGTACAGCCTGTTCAAGTCGACGGGCTACAGCGACTACTACACGCCATGCACCTCCGGCAGCAACGGAGCGTACTCGTGCAGCGCCACGCAGTACAATCAGGCCGCCGGCATCGGAGCACCGAAGGGCTGGGCTCTGGCTAACGCCCTCTAGTCCGGCGTCAGCACTCCCTCGGCGGCGACTTCGTCGACGTCGAGGGAGGCGGCGTCGTACCAATTGGCGCCGCTCTTGAGCGTCGCCTCGACCGGGACGCTCAGCTCGAGGGCGTGCTCCATCTCGTACTTGACGACCCGCGCGACCGCGTCGAGATCGGCCTGGGCGACCTCGAAGATCAGCTCGTCGTGGATCTGCAGAAGCATGATCGCGTCGAGCCCTTCCGCGCGCAGCCGGCGGTCCAGCTTCACCATCGCAAGCTTCATGAGGTCGGCGGCCGAGCCTTGCAGCGGCGCGTTGGTCGCTTCGCGTTCGGCGGCGGCGCGCAGCGCGTAGTGTTTCGCACGCAGGTCCGGCATGTAGCGGCGGCGGCCCAAGATCGTCTGGACGTAGCCCTTCTCACGCGCCTCATCGAGCGAACGCTCGATGTAGGCGCGCACGCTCGGGAAGCGGGCGAAGTACGCCTGGGTGATCGTCCTGGCCTCGCCGCGCTCGATCTCCAGGCGCTGCGCGAGGCCGAAGTCCGACATCCCGTAGAGCAGACCGAAGTTGACCGACTTCGCCATCCGGCGCTGGTTGCCGTCGATCTCGGCAAACGGGCCGACGTCGAAGATCTGCCGCGCGGTGAAGTCGTGGATGTCGTGCCCGGCATGGAACGCCTCGCGCATCGCGGGATCGCCGCTGAGGTGGGCCATCAACCGTAATTCGATCTGCGAGTAGTCGGCGGCGAGCAGCACGCGACCCGGCGGCGCGACGAAGGCCTTGCGGATGCGGCGCCCCAGCTCGCCACGCACCGGGATGTTCTGCAGGTTCGGGTTGGTCGAGCTGAGCCGGCCGGTCGCGGTCGCGGTCTGCCGGAAGACCGTGTGCAGCCGCCCGTGCGCGTCGACCAGCTCGGGGAAGACGTCGATGTAGGTGTTCTTGAGCTTGGAGACCTCGCGATACTCTTGCAAGAGCTGCGCGATCGGGAAGCCGCGCAATCGCTGCAGTTCGCCGTCGTCGGTCGACCAACCGGTCTTGTTGCGCTTGCCGGCCGGCAGGTTGAGCTTGTCGAACAGGATGCGGCCGAGCTGCTGCGGGCTGCCCAGGTTGAACTCCTCGCCGGCCAGCGCATAGATCTCGCCGCGCAGCCGCTCGACGTCAGCGTCGACCTGCACCGCGAGCTCGCGCAGCGCGGCCGGATCGAGCGCGACGCCGGCGCGCTCCATCGCCGCCAACACGCTCGCCAGCGGCAGCTCGACCCCGGCGTACAGCTCGAGTTGCCCGCGCCGTTCGAGCTCCTCGCGCGTGCGCAGCGCGAGCAACCCAGCCGCGTCGGCGGCGGCCGCCGGCTCGTCGGGAAGCGTGCGGTCGAGGAATGAACTGGCGGCTTGGGCGACGTCGGTGAACGCGCGCGAAGGGTCGAGCAGGTGGCCGGCGAGCATTGGGTCGTCACCCAGCGCGCGCACCGGCAGGTTCAACGCACCGATCATCGCTTTGCCGTCGTAGGCGACCAGCTGCGGCACGCGCTCCCACAGCCGCGCGAACGCCGCGCCGACCGCGCCGACCTCGAGCGTCGAGCGCAGGAACGCGAACGCCTGGTGGTCGGCGACCGAGACGGCGACCGCGTCGCCGCGCAGCGCGAGCGCGACGCGCGCGTGCCCGGCGGCCGCGTCGAGCAACCCGGCGATCCGGGTCGCGTCGGCCGGCTCGGTGACGGCCGTGTAGCTCTCGTAGCTGCCGCTCAAGACCTCGTCGCTCGGCAGCGGTACCGGTTGCGCGGGCGGTTCGAGCTTGGCCAGCAGCGTCTTGAACTCGAGTTCGCGGTAGAGCGCGTAGAGCGCGTCGTTGGTCGGCTGCGTGAACCGCGCCGCTTCCCAGTCGAGCGCCAACGGCAGGTCGCGCGCGATGCGCGAGACGTCGCGGCAGATGCGTGCCGTCTCGCCGTGTTCGCGGATCAGCGCCTCGAGCTTCGGCGTCCCGGCCAAGGCCGGATTGGCCAACAGCGCGTCGAGCGAGCCCGCGCTCTTGATCAGCTTGATCGCCGTCTTCTCGCCGATGCCGGGGATGCCGGGCAGGTTGTCGGACGGATCGCCCTTGAGGCCGCGGTAATCGGGGAGCTGCCGCGGCTCGAGCTCGAAGCGCGCGCGCACCGCGTCCTCGTCGTAGCGGCCCAGGTCGGTGATCCCGCGGCGCGTCGTCAGCACGGTCGTGCGCGCGTCGACGACCTGCAAGAGGTCGAGGTCACCGGTGACGACCAGCACCTGCTGCTCCTGCTCCTCGGCTTGCTGCGCGAGCGTCGCGATGACGTCGTCGGCCTCCTCGCCGTCCTGCTCGACGACCGGGATGCCGTAGGTCGCGAGGATCTTGCGCACCAGTGCGAACTGCGAGCGCAAGTCGTCGGGCGTCTCTTGCCGCTGCGCCTTGTACTGGGGGTAGAGCGCCAGCCGTGCCGCCGGCAGTCCCTTGTCGAACGCGGCGATCACGTGGGTCGGCTGCTCGTCGGCGATGATCTTGGTGACCATCATCGTGAAGCCGTAGGCCGCGCTGATCGGGACGCCGCGCGTCGTGACGAGTGCCGGCAGAGCGAAGAACGCCCGGTAGACCAGGCCGTAGGTGTCGAGCAGCATCAGCCGCGCGCCGCCGGGCGTCACCGGACCTCCAGCGCGAGCGTCGCCGCGCCGACGTCGCCGTCGTCGGCGACCTTCAACACCGAGACGACGTAACGCCCCGGGTCGGTCGGCACCGTCAGGTCGAAGCCCTCGGTGTCGGCGCGATCGATCCGCCACACCAAGGCCCGCTCGGCCGCTGCGCCGAGCATCGCCGCGGCCGGTGCGCCGCGTTCGGTCGCGGTTTGGTCGAGCGCGGTCGAGCTGCGCGGCGTGACTGAGCCGTGCCAATCGGGGTCGGCCGAGGTCGGGTCCTGCGTCGTCGTCCCGGTGCCGGCCAGGATCTGCGGCGCATCCTCGAATGCGGCGCCGCCCGAGGCGCGTGCGTCGGCCACTCGAATCGCCAGCGTCGCGCTCGACTGCTCGCCGCCGTCGTCGATCGTCACGTGCGCGACGGTACCGGGGGCGTAGGCGCCGTGATCGGTACTCAGCGTCGTCGACCGTGCGTGGCCCGGCCCGTCGATCGCGATGCGCTGCGTCGCAAATTCGAGCGCCCCGTCGCGCACGAACGCCACGCCGACGGCGGCGTCGCCGACCGTCTCAGGGACCGTGAACGTCGCGCTCGCGTTGCCGCCGGCGGCCGAGACCGTCTGTTCGCCCATCGCGCGCGCGCCTTCGAGGTCGACGAACGCGTCGCCCACCGCACCGGCCAGCGCGGCTGCGACGACGATGCGATCGCCGGCGCGATAGCGCGGCTTGTCGGTCGCGATCGTCGTCTCGACGCTGCTCTGCGCGCCGGCATCACCAAGCTGCGTCTGCGGCGCGACCGTCACCGCGGTGACGTCGAGCGCGGAGGCGCCACCGCTCGTCGCGCTCGCGTAGGCCAAGTTCGTCCCCGGCTCGACGTCGCGGAAGATCGCGTGGCCGAGGCCGTCGGCGCCGAGCACGACCTGCTGCGTCTGTTCGGTCGGCCCGTGCGCGAGCTTCACGGTCACCGCGAGGCCCGCCGTCGGCCGGCCGTCGGCGGCGTCGAATCCGCGCACCTCGAACGCCGCCGGCGCGTCGAGCGCGACCTGCGTGCGCTCGGCGGTGACGGCCAACGCGAACGGCGCCGTCGGCGTGACGACGCGCATCGACGCGGTGGACGTCCCGCTGGTCGCCAGGATCCCGTAAGTCGAGGCGAGCCCGTCGGTCGGTCCGGGGATGGTCGCGGTGGCGATCCCGCCCGAACCGGTCGTCACCATCAGATCGGCGATCTGCGTCGTCGCCCACGCGCCGCTGTCGTCCGGCGTGCCGGGCGCGGCGACGTGCGGCGAGCGAATCACCCGCACGCGCACGTCGCGGCCGCCGAGCGGCGTGCCGTCGGCGCGCTTGGCGGTGATAGCGATCGAGATCGGCGCGGCCGCCGGACACGCGCCGCCGCAAGCCGTGGCGATCCCGAGCACGACGTCGTCGCCGACGCCGTCGACGTGGACTGCCGCGCCGCCGCTCGCCCCGCCCACGGTCGCCAGGACCGCCGCGTCGCCGGCCGGCGCGTCGGCCGGCACGGTCAGATCGACGTCGAACGCACCGGCCGCGTCGAGGTGCGCCTGGCTGACGACCAACGTCCGGCCGCTCTCGAGCAACGCGACGCGGGCCTCGCCGCTGGCCGGCCGATACGCGCCGCCGACGCGCCGGCGCGCGAAGCCGACGGCGCGCAACGGCTCACCGGCGCGGACGTCGCCGCGGTCGGTGCGCACGCCGACCAGCGTCGCCGGGACCGGCGGCTGCGGCAGGAACGAGACGAACGTCTTGCTGTGCCCCCACTCGGCGATCGCGAAGCGTGGCCGCTGCGCGCCGCTCCAGCGCGCGATGCCATGCGCATCGGTCAGACCATATTCGAACGACGTCCCGACCAGGTAGGTGATGCGCATGCCGGCCAGCGCGCGCCCCGTACCGAGGTCGGCGCCGTAGAGCAGAATGCCGCCGGCCGACTCCTTCGTGAGTAAGCCGACGCGGGTCAGATCGAGCCACGTCTGTTGGACCGCGTCGCCGCGCCGCGCTTCGATGACGAAGAAGTCCTGGCGGTTCTGCAACGGGACCTCGACGTCGTTGGGCGTATAGCGCAGCCCGGCCGGCGGCGTGAAACGCCAGCGCGCGACCGGCGTGCGGTGCGTCGTGTCGAGCGGGCGCGAGCGCGACGCCCCGGCGATCAAGACCTCGGCCGGATCGACGGCGTAGGCCGCGAAGTCGACCGGCGCGCCGCTATAGGTGTCGAGCCGCACCGAGACGCGCTTCCACGGCACGCTCACGTCACGCGCGTAGACTGCGAAGGTGCGATCCCACTGCCCCGAATCGGGCAGCGGCCGCGCCGCGCGAACCGGGCCGAACGCCGACGCCGCCAGCAGCAGCGCGAGCAGACCACCGAGCACGACGCGCATCTACGGCTCGTACTCGATCGTGCCGGCGACGTTCGGATCGCTGGTGCGAAAGCCGAGCACGTAGATGCGCTTCTCGTGCTCGAGCAGCGGCTGGTGCGAGTTCGCAACGCCCAGCAGCGCGGCCGATCCGGTGTCGGTCGCCTGATACCGGTTCCCGCTGCGGTCGATCAAGAAGAAACGGCCGACGTCGGGGATGACGTCGCGACCGAGGTCGTTCGTCAGCTCGACCCGCGCGACGACATAGTCGAGCGTTCCGCCGCCGGTCTGGGCCGAGGCGTCGGCGGTCGGAACGACCCGCGCGTCGATCACGCGCACGTCCCCCCTCCCCCCGAAGAGCTGCGAGCCGACGGGGCCGTCGGAGGGCTTGCAGGCGGCGAACAGGCCGACGCAGGCCAGGAGCACCGCCGCGCGAGGAAGGGTCATCGCTCCACGGGGCGTTCGGCGGCTGGCGGGGAGCGTCCCGCGGCCGAGGTAGTCTTTGCCAGATTCGGGAACACGGAGAGGGTGGCCGACGAAACTTCGGCGAGGAACTCGACCTCGACCCGCTGCCGTTCCTGCGGTAGAGATGACAAAGACCGCCGTTCGAGCGACCTGCGCGAGCGTGGGGCGACCTTCCAGGTGATCGTCGCCTGTGCGTCCTGCGGTGCCGCTTTCGCAGCCCTGTCGAGGAACTGACGCGTGCGGATAACCCTGCTCGTCGTCGCGCTGCTGGGCGCGACGACCGTCGCCGCTTCCGCCGCGACCCCGGTGCCGGTCGCCACCGCACCGACGCGCGTCAACGTCGAAGCGCTGCAGCCCAAGTCGCTGCTGCCCAAGCACCCGCTGCACACCGAGTTCGTCGTCGAAGTGAACAAGTTCGGTCAGGTCACCCGCGTGCATTCGGGCAAAGTGAGCAAAGACGTGGCCTACAACACGCACACCTACGGCAACGCACTGCAGATGTTCATCCGAACCGAAGACGGCCACGCCATCTCCGGGCTGTACCGGGTCACCTACGACTACAACCCGCAGACCGCCCGGATCCGGCGCGACGTCACGCTGGTCAGGGCCGGCGGCGTCGACCCGAATGCCATCGGCGCCGCCAACGCGATGATGGCGGTCGCGCGCAAGTACGCGACGCACACCGCGTCGTCCGGCAACGGCGTCTCGCCGGCACCGATCGCGACGGTCAACTCCAAGCGCCTACCCGACCTGCCGCAAGTGATGAAGACGCCCTCGCCGTAGGGAGCGCTATGACGGTGGAGCGCACGGACTAAATGGGGCGCCGGTACCGACCGCAAAAGCCGCGCGGCGGCGGACCGGACGACCCGATGGCGTGGTACCTCAAGGACCGCGCCCGCACCGATGCGTGGATCGACGTCGACGTCGCCCGCTCGTGCACCTCGAAGCAACAGTACGCCAGCGAAGCGGACGCGCACGCTCACGCCCTGATGAACGGCATGGGCTCCGTCCTGTTCTCGTACGAATGCCGCTACTGCGGCTTCTGGCACCTCACCCGTCGGCCGACTTGAATGCCGGCGCCCAACGGTGCGCTCGTCCTCGCGCTGATCGCGTTGCTCGCGACGCCGGCGTTCGGCGAGCCGACACCGGCGCCGGAGCTGCGCGACGGCGCCAGCAGCTGCGCCGAGGGCGGTGACGCGGCGCCGCGTCCGACGGTCGATCCGGCGACGAGTTCCACCGCGACGCGCGCGCTGGGCGGCCCGAAGTCGCTCTCCTACCACCTGGCCCGAGCGTGGTACTTCGACCAGCGCGCCGATGAGTTCGCCGCGATGGGCGAGTTCCGCGCCGCGATTGCCGCCGGGGTCGCGATCCCGCAGGTTCGGGTCGACAGCCTAGCCCGGCTGCCGCTGAGCGTGCGGCTCTACCGTAGCGGCGATCTGGCTGCCGCGCGCGAGCAGTGGCAGATCGCGCTCGGCGACGCCAGCGCCTACGCCGAGGGCGATGGCTCGGCCGGGTGCGCCTCCCGGCGCACGGCTGCGCACGTCCTGCTCGGCGACGCCGCCGCGCGGCGCGGCGACCTCGACGACGCGCGGCGCGAATGGCTGGCGGCGCTCGACGTCGGGGTGGACGGACCGATCGGCTCCTACCAGGAGACGGCGCTGCGCCGGCTGCTGGGCCTGTCTACCGTGCCGCGGAGATGAAGTCGAGGACCGGCTTCGAGAGCGACTCGTCGCCGGTTCCGATCGCGTACACTTCCGAGAGATGATCGTGGGCCGCGAGCCAATGCAGCTGCGGGCACGCGCCGTCGCGCCGGCAGAGCGCGACGAAGAGCGCCGGCGTCTGCACCTGCATCATCAGCGGATCCAGCTCGGCGTCGACGAGCAAGACGGGTAGCCGAGGCCCATCCAGGTGCAGCAGCGTCGACTCGTCCGCGTAGCGCGCCGGATCGGCGCCATAGTACGCGCGGTCGGGACCGAGCACCGGCGGCCCACCGAAGTCGGCCGCGGCCAGCGCATCGAGGGCGGGACTGTAGACGCCGGAGACGAGGATGACGCCCGCCAAACCGGGTCCACCCGGGGGCTGCAGCGCGCGCATGAACGCGAACGCCGCCGCGTGCGCCGCCCCGGCCGAATGCGCCATCAGGAAAATCCGCTGCGGGTCACCGCCGTAGCGCGCCGCGTTGTGCTGCGCGAAGGCGACCGCCGCAGCGACGTCGCGCGATCCCGCCGGCCAGACATTCGCCGGTGCGACGCGATAGCTCATGACCATCGTCACGATGCCGTGCTGCGCGAAGGAGTATCCGACGTTCGCGTAGCCACCCTTCTCGCTGCGCATGAACGCGCCGCCGGGGACGAAGACGAGGACCGGCGCGCCCGCCGGCCGCGCGGCCGGCGCGTAGACGTCGAGGACGTTCTTCGCGTCGGGGCCATACGCCAGGTCAACCTCGCGCTGGACGCCGTCCTTCGACATCGCCGCCTGCAGCGGACCGTAGATCTGCAACAGGGCCGGCACGTCGATCACCGGCCCGAGCGCCCGGATCCGCGCCGCGACGTCGGGTGGAACCTGCGCCGCAGCCCCCGATGCCAGCGCTCCGAACATGGCCGCGACGAGCGCGACAATCATGCGCTTCATCTCAGCTCGGCGCCGTTTCCTTGACCTTCTCGGCGTTCGCCGGGTCGAACGTCCAGCGGTCGTCGAGGTCGAAGATCTCGAACCAGTTGCGCAGCTGTGGATGCTCCTTGAGCACCGGGTAGCGCGGCAGCACCTGGGCGAAGTGCTCCGCGTCGCGGATCTCGCGGGTGCGCAGCCGCTCGTTGATCTCGGCGAAGCGCGTCGGGTCGGCGTGCTCGACCAGCCACGTCACGACGTCCTCGTCGCCCCGGGCGGCGGCCACCGCCGCCGTGAATTCCTCCTCGGTGATGCCGAGCCACTCGAAGAGGTAGCCCGAAAATCCCGGCGCGACCTTATAGAGCCCCAGCGTCCCCTGCAGCTTCGCGCGCACCTTGTCGATCGTGCGCGGCAGGAAGACCAGCCCAGCGAGCTCCTCGCGCGCCCCGCGCGGCGGATGCGCGCGCAGGTCGGCGTCCGGAAACGGCAGCACCGGCGGCGTCGTCACGCCGCACCCTGCTCGCTGCGATACCCCCCGATCGCTCGCAGAACCGGCGCATCGTCGTAGCGGAAGAGGTAGCTCTGGGTCGTCGCATCGTGGCGGTACTGCGTCCACGAGGGGATGCAGAACGTGTCGCCCGGCTCCCAGCTCACCGTCTGCTCGCCGATCTGCGTCCTCCCGCGCCCCTCGTAGACGTGATAGATGATGCCGGCGGTCTCGCGCCGCGCCGGTGCGGAGCTGCGCGCTGCGATGCGCTCGGCCGCGGCGCCGATGACGCGCGAGATCGGCCCGCCGTCGCGGCGGTGCGTGTACTCGGCGTAGGCGAACGGATCGGGTTGCGCGTCGAGCCGCGCCTGCATCTCGGCCCACGGGTACTTGAGGTGCGATTCACCGTCGGCCGGCGTCGAAGGATACTGCTCGGCCGCGTACGGCTGCGCGAAGTTGGCCGGGAAGAACTGGTAGACGGGCAGGTCCAGGCCGTCGAGCCAGATCATCGGCGTCGTGCCCTCGTGACCGTGATCGTGGAACTCCCACTGCGGCGTGAGGATGACGTCGCCTCGCGACATCGTCACCTTCTCGCCGCCGACCGCGGTGAACGCGCCGTCGCCTTCGATGATGAAGCGCAGCGCGAAAGCAACGTGGCGGTGCGCGCGGGCGATCTCACCCGGCAGGATCAACTGCAGCCCGGCGTAGAGCGTGTCGGTCGTCTGCGGCGCTTTGAGCGCCGGATTGACGAGCATGAAGACGCGCCGCTCGGCATCCTTCGTTCCGACCAGACGGCCCGAGCGGACGAGCAACGGGCGCATCTCGGCGTAGCGCCAGAGATGCGGGACGGCCTTGGGTTCGGGGTGCGGCGGGACCATCGTCTCCATCTGGGTCCACAGCGGCTCAGCGTCCTTGGTGGCCGCTTCGGTGAAGAGCTGGTCGAGCGAGTCGGTGGCGATCATGCGGATGCTCCTGCGGGATGAACGTGGCGCGGGCGGAAGGGGCCGGTGTGTCCACCATTCCCGTTCAGCCGCGTCGCCGCGCGGGCGTGCAATCGGTCGAGGTCGGTGCCGCATTGCTGCGTGCGCTGGCTGACGCCGACGGCCCCCAGCCGCTCGGCGCGCTCGCGCGCGCAGCGGGGATGTCTTCGGCGAAAGCGCACCGATACTTGGTGAGCTTCGTACAGGCGGGACTGGTCGTGCAGACCGAGCGCAGCGCAGCCTACGACCTGGGCCCGCTGGCGGTCCACCTCGGTCTGGCTGCGCTGGCCCGCTTCGACGTCTTGCGCGCCGCCGGCGAGCGGCTGGGCGCGCTGCGCGACGAGCTGGACCGAACCGTCTCGCTCGCCGTCTGGACCGACGCCGGCCCGGCGGTGGCGCGGATCGAGCTGAGTGGCCGGCCGGTGACCCTGGCGGTGCGGGTCGGGACGACCTATCCGCTGCAAACCACCGCGACCGGCCGCGTCTTCCTGGCCTACTCTCCACGCGCGCTGGCCGAGGCTCTCGCGGCGGCACCGGGCGAGCACGCCGAGATCGACCGGCTGCGGCAGGAAGTGCTGGCCCACGGCGTCGCAACCGCGGTCGAGTCGTTCCTGGTGGGGGTCTGTGCGATGGCCCTGCCGCTGTTCGACCACGACGGCACGCTCGCGGCGTCGGTCACGGTCGTCGGCTGGCCGGGCGAGCTGGATCTGCGCCCCGACGGACCAACGGCAGGGACGCTGCGCCGCTTCGCCGCCGCCTGCGGGGCCGGACCGCGGTGAACGCCCGGTCCGAGGGAGAGCCCGTTTCCGCATCGCAAAACGCATTTCGCTATCCGTAGTCGGAGGTCCCCCGTGCGCTTGGTCTCGTTCAGAACTTCCTCGTCCGGTCCGCGACCGGGCATCCTCGACGGCGAGACGATCCGCCCGCTCGAGGGCGTCGCCTCGCTCGACGCCCTCCTGCGGCTGGGCGCCGAGCAGCGGGCCGCGGCGCTCGGCCGCACGGGTGCGGCGGTCGCGCTGAGCAGCGTCACGCTGCACGCCCCGCTCCATCCCCACAAGAACGTCTTCTGCGTCGGCCGCAACTATCTCGGCCACGCCGAAGAGGGCGCCCGCGCGCGCGGCGAGGAGCTCAAGCTTCCGCCGGTCCCTGAGATCTTCACCAAGGCGCCGACCGCGATCGCCGACCCCGATCAGACGCTTCGGCTCAGTTCGCTCGTCTCGCAGAAGTACGACTGGGAGGCCGAGCTGGCTGTCGTCATCGGCAAGCCGTGCAAAGACGTCCCCGAGAGCGAGGCGCTCGGCGTCGTCTTCGGCTACACGTGCTTGAACGACGTGAGCGCGCGCGACCTGCAGCGCGCGACGACGCAGTGGTTCAAAGGCAAGACCCTCGACGACACCTGCCCGCTGGGCCCGTGGATCGTCACCGCCGACGAGATCGGCGATCCGCAGACGCTCGACGTCTCGTTGCGGCTCAACGGCGTGGTCAAGCAACACGCCAACACCTCGACCATGATCTTCTCGGTCGCGCGGATCATCAACTATCTCTCGCAAGGGCTCTCGCTCGAACCGGGCGACGTCATCGCGACCGGAACGCCGGAGGGCGTCGGCTTCGCGCGCACGCCGCCCGAGTTCATGCAGGACGGCGACGTCGTCGAGGTCGAGATATCGAAGATCGGCATCCTGCGCAATCGGTTGAGCATCACCGCTCCGGTCGGAGCGGCCCGCTGAACGCGAGCCCGACCCGCCACCGCTTCCTGGGCGGCCTCGCGGCCGGCGGCCTGGTCGCGAGCGTGCCGGCGCGGGCGCGCGCGCAGACCAACGCACCGCTCACGATCGGCTACGTCCCCTCGACGCTCTTCGCGCCGGTCTTCGTCGCGGCCGAGAAGGGGTATCTGCACGACGCCGGTTTCGCGCCGACGCTCACGCCGATCGTCGCCGGGCAGGACGCGATGGCGCTGGTCGCCCAGAACCAGCTCGACCTCGTCGCCGGGGCGCTCTCGGCGGCTTTCTTCAACGCCGTCGCCCGCGACCTCGAGATCCGATACGTCGCCTCGACGGCCTATCAGCCCGCGCAAGGCCACCCCTCGGCACTCGAGGTGCGCCAAGATCTCTGGGACGGTGGTTTGCGTCACGTCGCCGACCTGCACGGCAAGAAGATCGGCTGGATCGGCGGTACCGGCGCGGCCTCCGCCTATTACGTCGCACGCATCCTGCGACCGGCTGGGCTGCGATTGGGCGACGTGCAGGGGATCAACGTCGCCACCCCCGACCAAGAAGTCGCGCTCGAGCGCCAGGCGATCGATGCGGTCTTCACCTCGGCGCCGTTCACCGAGTTGTTCGTGCAAAAGCATGAGGCGACGATCCTCGCCTCACCGCCGCCCGGGATCGCCGCCTCGGGGATCTTCTTCGGCCCCGACCTGCTGCACGACGCGGGCCGCGCGCGCTCCGCGCTCGGCGCGCTGCGCCGTGCCGCAGCCGACATCGCCGGCGCGGGCTGGTACGCACCGGCGACCATCGCCGCTTGCGCGAAGTACACCCAGCAACCGCCCGAGGTGATCGCGCGCTCGCCGCGCTACGAGGTCCTCCCCGACCTGCGGGTCGACCGCGAGACCGCGCTCGACATGCAACGCGAGTTCCTCGGCGACGCCGTCCTGGGCTACACCGTGCCGCTCCCCGAAACACGCCTCATCACCCACTTCTAGATGGAGCGTGAGCGGAACGGCCGCATCGCGACCATCGACGGCCTGCGCGGGATCGCGATCCTGCTGGTCGTCTGGTTCCACTATTGGCAGATCAGCTGGCAGGGCGCGACGATCCCGCTGCTCGGCCTCTCTCTCCAGCCGCTGGCCGAGACCGGGTTCCTCGGCGTCGCGCTGTTCTTCTTCATCTCCGGCTTCGTCATCACGCTGCCCTTCGTGCAGGCCCGCGCCAACGGCGCCGCGCCGCCGAGCTGGCGGCACTTCTACACGCGGCGCTTCCTCAAGATCGTCCCGTCGTACGTGCTGTGCATAGCGGTGCTGATCGCGATCGGCTTCCAGACGTACCCGAACCTGCTTGCCGGCCTGCGCGACGTCGTCTTCCACCTGCTGTTCGTCCACGACTGGTTCGCGCAGACGAACGAGTCGATCGACGGCCCGATGTGGTCGCTCGGCGTCGAGGTCCAGTTCTACCTGATCTTCCCGCTGCTGTGCGCGGCGTTTCTGCGCTGGCCGCGCACGACGGCGCTGGCGCTGTTCGCGCTGGCGAACGTGTGGCGGCTGTGGTGGCTCCACGCGAACACCTACTTCATCGAGGAACTCTTGGCGCAACTGCCGGGCTACATCGACTTCTTCGCGGCCGGGATGCTGTGCGCGTGGGCCTGCGTCGCGATTGGCCGCCGGCCGCAGGTCGCCGCGCGGCGCTGGACGTTCTCGGCGCTGATGCTCGTCGGGATCGCGGCCTACGTCGTGCTCGCGCACGACTGTTACCTGCACCGCTTCGATCCCGGTTGGCCGCAAGGGTGGGTCGTGCACTGGCGTTCGGCCGTGGCGCTGACCTGCCTGGCAACCGGCCTGGGCTCCCTCTTCGCGCTGCGTGGCTTGCAGCACACGCTGGCGAACCCGATCCTGATCTTTCTGGCGGCGATCTCCTACAATCTCTACCTCTGGCACGTGCCGATCGCCCGTGAGCTGGTGCAGCATCACGTCCCGCCCTTCACCGGCGATCAGCACCTGGACGCGAGCTGGATGCTCGCGTTCTCGTTCGTCGCCGTCCCGCTCGCGCTGGCCGTCTCGGCCGCGATCACCTTCGGCGTCGAACAGCCGATCCTGCGCTGGCGCCGGCGCAAGCCGCTTGCGGCGACGGAGGGACCGGAGCCTCGCACTGCGATAACAGTCGGTCCATGAGGATCGCCGTCCCTACCGAGCGCGCTCCGGGCGAACGCCGCGTCGCGCTGGTCCCGGAGATCGTCGCGAAGTTCGTCAAGGACGGCTACGCCGTCACGGTCGAACGCGGCGCCGGCGCGCGCGCGTTCTACCCCGACGCCGCGTACGAACAGGCCGGCGCGCAGCTCGCCGACGGCGCGGCGGTCTACCGCGACGCCGACATCGTCGTGCGCGTCGCCAAGCCGACCGACGCCGAGCTGGAGCCGATCCCACGCGGCGCAACGCTGATCGGCTTCCTCTCCCCGCTGGGTGATCCACGCTCGGTCGAGCGCTATGCAGCGCACGGCCTCTCCGCGCTCGCGATGGAGTTGATCCCGCGCACGACCCTCGCCCAGGCGATGGACGCGCTCTCCTCGCAGGCCTCGATCGCCGGCTACAAGGCGGTGCTGCTCGCCGCCGACGCGCTGCCGAAATACTTCCCGATGCTGACGACCGCGGCCGGCACGGTGAAACCGGCGAAGGTGCTCGTGATCGGCGCCGGCGTTGCCGGCCTGCAGGCGATCGGGACCGCGCGGCGTCTCGGCGGGGCCGTCACCGGCTACGACGCACGCGCGGCGGTCAAGGAACAGGTGCAGTCGCTGGGTGCGAAGTTTCTCGAGATCACCGGCGTCGAGGCGACCGGACAAGGCGGCTATGCCCGCGAGCTGACGCCCGAAGAGATCGCGATCCAGCGCGCGGCGATGGTCAAGGCGATCGGCGGCTCCGACGTCGTCGTCACGACGGCCGCCGTCCCGGGCCGCAAGGCACCCGTGCTGGTCACCGCCGAGGCGGTCGCCGCGATGGAGCCCGGCAGCGTGATCGTCGACCTGGCCGCCGAAACCGGCGGGAACTGCGAACTCACCCGCGCCGGCGAGACGGTCGTGAGCCCGAACGGCGTGAGCGTGATCGGCGCGGTCAACCTGCCCGCGACGGTACCGACCCACGCCAGCCAGCTCTACGCGCGCAACGTGCAGGCGCTGGTGACCTATCTCGTGCGCGACGGCAAGCTCGTGCTCGACGCGGACGACGAGATCGCGCGCGGCGCGACGATCGTGCGCGCCGGCGAGATCGTCCACGAGCCGACCCGCGCGGCGCTCGCCGCGACCTGATCCCCCTCGCACCGCACCGGAGCCGACGTGACCGCACACCTGCTCACCGAGCTGACGATCCTCATCCTGGCCGTCTTCATCGGCTTCGAGGTCATCTCGAAGGTCCCCACGACCCTGCACACGCCGCTGATGTCGGCGACGAACGCGATCCACGGGATCGTGCTGGTCGGCGCGATCCTGGTCGCCGGCGTCGTCGATACGCCCTACAACGCGATCTTGGGCTTCATCCTGGTCGTGCTGGCGTCGCTCAACGTCTTCGGCGGCTACACCGTCACCGAGCGGATGCTGCAGATGTTTCGGCCGAAAGCGCCGGCGCCCAAGCGCGAGGACGCGGGATGACCGCCGACACGACGCTGGCCAACCCGGTCGATATCGCGTATCTGATCACCGCGATCTGCTTCATCGTCGGCCTGAGCCGGCTGAGCTCGCCGAAGACCGCGCGCTTGGGCAACCGGATCAGTGCGCTCGGGATGCTGATCGCGGTCGTCGCGGTGCTGACCCAGGGGATCGTGAACTGGCTGGTCGTCGGGGCGGCGCTGGTCGTCGGCGCGGCGGTTGGGATCGTCTCGGCGCAGCGCGTCAAGATGACCGCGATGCCGCAGATGGTCGCGCTCTTCAACGGCGCCGGCGGCGGTGCCGCGGCACTGGTCGCGGCCGGCGAACTGCTCAAGCTCTACCACACCGGCCAGCCCGTCACGTACGACGTCTCGTTCACCAGCGTCCTCTCGGCGGTGATCGGCGCGCTCTCGTTCGCCGGCTCGATCGTCGCGTTCCTCAAGCTGCAAGAGGTGATGACGGGGCGGCCGATCACCTATCCGGGTCAGCAGGTCGTCAACGCGCTGCTGCTGCTCGCGATCTTGGTCTCGTGGGGCTTCGTCGTCGCCGGCTCGCCCGACGCGCTGAGCTACTTCTTCGTCGCGCTGGGCTGTGCGTTCGTGCTCGGCATCCTGTTCGTGCTGCCGATCGGCGGCGCCGACATGCCGGTCGTCATCTCGCTGCTCAACTCGTTCACCGGCTTGGCGGCGGCGGCGACCGGCTTCGTGCTGGGGAACAGCGTCTTGATCATCGCCGGCGCGCTCGTGGGCGCGTCGGGGACGCTGCTGACGGTGCTGATGGGCCGCGCGATGAACCGCTCGATCACCAACGTCCTCTTCGGCGCCTTCGGTGCGATCAAGACCACCGGTGCCGCCGGCGGAGCGGTCAAGCAGCACAACGTGCGCAGCGTCAGCGCCGACGACGTCGCCGCGATGCTGGCCTACGCCAACGAGGTGATCGTCGTGCCCGGCTACGGGATGGCCGTCGCGCAGGCGCAGCACTCGATCCGCGAGCTGGAGGCTCAGCTCGAGAAGCGCGGCGTCGAGGTCAAGTACGCGATCCACCCGGTCGCCGGCCGGATGCCGGGCCACATGAACGTCCTGCTCGCCGAGGCCAACGTTCCGTACACCTCGCTCTACGACATGGACGACATCAACCCCGAGTTCGAGCGCGCCGACGTCGCGCTGGTCGTCGGCGCCAACGACGTCACCAACCCCGCCGCCCGCACCGACAAGACCAGCCCGATCTACGGGATGCCGATCCTCGACGTCGACAAAGCCGCCAACGTCGTCGTCCTCAAACGCTCGATGAACTCCGGCTTCGCCGGCATCGACAACCCCCTCTTCGACGACCCCAAAACCGTCATGCTCTTCGGCGACGCCAAGAAATCGATCGACGGCGTCGTCGCGGGGGTGAAAGCGCTCTCGTAAGGCCTGGCCTCAAGCCGGCGCGCCGCGGGCGAGGAGTGCGTGGGCGACGAGTGCGGTGTGGCTCTTGCGGTCGACGATGAACAGCATGCTCGCCATGAAGACGAACGCGAAGAAGACGGCGCTGCCGAAGGCCGCCGGAAAGCCGTAGTTCGTCGCGAGCGCGGTCAGGATGAGCGAGTTGAATGCGCCCATCAGGTTGAGCACGCCGTTGTAGATGCCGTAGACGAAAGCGGTCGAGGCCTGATTGGGTGAGATGTCGATGACGTTCACCGCCCACGCTCCGACCGTCGTGTTCATCAGCAGTTGCGCGACGCCGAGCAACACGGCGGTCAGGCCGGCCAGCTCGGCGCGCGCGCTGAAGAGCGAGAGGAGGATGCAGACGATCACGCCGCCCATCGGCCCGGCCGTACCGATCCGCCGCGCGGTCAGTCGATCGTAGCGCGTCACCAGCCAGTCGTTGAACGGGCCCGAGATGAGAAAGCCGACCAGGCCGAGGACCGCGCCGAGGGTCGCCCAGCCGGCGCTCTTGAGGATGCCGATGTGAAAGGTGAAGTACATGTAGCTCGGCATCCAGTTCAGGAACGTGAACAGGATGTAGCCGAAGGTGAGGTAGACGAGCAGCATGCCTACGCCGGTGCGGCTGAAGAACACGTTGCGGATGCCGGGCCAGTCGGCTTTCTGGTTGGCATCGGCGCGGTTCCCGATCCAGGCCCGCTCCTCGGCGTTGACGCGCGGATCGAGGGCGGGCCGGTCGCGCACGAACGCGATCCAGAAGGGCACGATCACCAGCCCGGCGATGCCGAACAGCACGAACGACCATTGCCAGCCGAACCGGACGAGGATCCAAGCGGCGAGGAACGTGCCGACGGCCGGGCCGGCGAATTGGCCCGACCCCGCCCAGGTCAGGAACGTCGAGCGCTCGCGCGGCGCGGCCCACGTGTTCGCGCACTTCGCGTTGATGGGCCAGATCGGCGCCTCGCCCGCGCCCATCAATCCGCGCACGAGGAACCACCCGCCGAGTGAGCGCGCGAACGGCGTGAGGATCGTGAAGATCGACCACCAGCTCAGCAAGAGCGGCAGCGCCCAGCGCAAGCCCAGGCGATCCACCACCCATCCACCCGGAAAATTGAAGACCGCGTAGACGATGCTCCAGGCGAACAAGATCATGCCGATCTGTTGCAGGCTGAACCCGAAGACTTCACTGATCTTGGGGATCGCCACGTTGAAGTTCACCCGATCCATGTAGTTCACGAGGATGCTCAAAAACATGAGCAAGGTCACGACATAGCGATGCTTGGTCAAGCGCATCTCCTCACGGCCAGGACCCTCCGGCACCAAGCGATCCGCGCGCTGCCGGCTGGTTGCCGACCGCGCTTCTGCGCCCGCCACGCGAGGCCTGGGAACCCCCTGCCTCCCGCTCGAACCTCTCGGCGATGCTGCTCTCTCACGTCGACCTGCGGGTGCGCGACCGCGTGCAGGCGACCGCGTTCTACGATGCGATCCTCAACCTGCTCGGCGCCGTCAAGCACGAGGGCTCGCGCTTCACCACCTGGGCGATCCCGCCCGCCGATGCCGCGACGGACTGGCGCCCCAACGAGTGGTTCGGGATCACCGAGGATGCCGCCATGGCGCCGGGGCCCAGCCGGGTCGCGTTCCTGGCGCCCTCGCGCGGCACGGTCGACGCGATCGCGACCTACCTGCCGGCGATCGGCGCGCGCGCGATCGAGCATCCGCACGAGGCCTACGGCACGACCTACTACGCCTGCTTCTTCGAAGACCCCGACGGCAACAAGCTCGAGGTCCTGGCCGAACGCTAACGGCGCGTGGGAGGTTGCCGGCGCGCGTCGGCGATGATCGAGACGAGCGAGAGCACGGGCAGCACCAGCACGAACCACCTCGCGGCCGGCACCGTGCCGTAGTGCAGCGGGACGCTGGCGACGAGCACGATCGCGGACAGCAGCACCAGCACCTGCGTGCGGCGCGAGTAACGACCGGCCGCGCGGGGCCGCGACATGACCAGGTATAGCAGGAAGAAGACGAGGCCCGGAAGCTCGTAGCCGAAGCCTGCCACGAAGAAGTTCTGCACGCTAGGAGTCTCTTCGGCTCCAGCGCCAGGCGTCCCACGTCGGGGTGAAGGCGTTGGGGAAGAAGCCGCGCAGGTCGTCGCGGTACGCGTACGAGTACGACGGGTCGAACAAGAACACGATCGGCACGGCGGCGGCGACGCGGCGTTCGATCGCCGCGTAGAGCCGCGTCCGCTCGGCGCGGTCCGGTGCGATCAGCGCGCGGCGTTCGAGCGCGTCGACCCGCGGGTCGCACCAGCGCGCGTAGTTCGCGAAGCCGTCGCAGGCCAGCACCGAGGCGTCGTCGGGATCGGCACCCGTCGGCCACGGCACGTAGGCCAGATCGAATCGGCCGTTCGCGAGCACGCCGCCCTCGGCGCGCGGCAGGAAGAGTTCGGCGTTCGAGATCGACTTGATCGTCACCGCGATGCCGCGCGCCTGCAGCTCGCGCTGCACGACGACCGCGACCCGCACGCCGGTCTGCGATTCGGGGAACTGCACGTAGGTCAGCGCCAGCGGCGTCCCGCGCTGCGCCCGCATCCCGTCGGCGCCGCGCCGCCAACCGGCCGCGTCGAGCAGCCGGTCCGCCGCGCCGGGATCGTAGGCCGGCTCGTGCACCGCCGGATCGCGCGCCCACGACCCGAGCGGCTGTGCGGTGTCGACGACGGGATAGCGGCCGGCTGTGATCGCGCGCGAGATCTCGGCGCGGTCGATCGAGGCGGCCAGCGCGCGCCGCACGCGCACGTCGTCGAGCGGCGGATGCTGCGTCTCCAACGCCAGACCGACGACCAACGCCAACGGCACGGTGCGAAAGTGCAGGCCCGGCGCCGCGCCCAGCGACGCGCGCTGGACCGGCGAGAGCAGATTCCAGTCGAGTGCACCGCTGCGCAACAGGGTGAAGTTGGTGCCGGGATCGGGGACGATGTCGACGTCGAGCCGAGCGATCGCCGGCCGGCCGCGCCAATAGGTCGGGTTCGCCGCGTAGACGAGCCGCTCGCCGCGCGACCACGAGACGAAACGGTACGGTCCGTCACCGATCGGATGCGCGCCGAACGTGCTGGTCGCGAGATCGCGCTCGCCGGCGAGCAAATGGGCCGGCAAGACGTACTGCGGCGCGGGGCCGTCGCCGAAGAGCGTCGCGGCGGCCGGCGCCCACGGCGCGCGCAGCCGCACCCGAACCGTGTGCGCGTCGAGCGCCGACACCGCGGCGATGCGGTCGTAGCCGGCGCGCGAGGCGACCGCGTTGCGGTCGTCGAGGATCGCGTGGATCGTCCAGACGACGTCGCGCGCGGTGACCGGGACGCCATCCTGCCAGCGCACGCCGGTGCGCAAGTGATAGACGATCGTGCGCCCGTCGCGCGCGAGGTCGCCGTTGGCGATAGTCGGCAGGCGCGCCAGCAAGACCGGCACCGGGCGGCCGCGCTCGTCGACGTCCACCAGCGGCTCGAAGACGAGCCGGTTGAGCTGCTGCTCGACCCCGTTCGCGTCGGTATGCGCGAAGAGCGGGTCGAGGGTGCGCGGGTCGGCAGCGACCGAGAACCGCAGGGTCGCCGCGGGCGGGGCCGGCCCCCCGGAGCGCACGCAGGCCGCCAGGGCCGTGGCGAGCACGAGGCCGGCGAAGAGACGCGACGCGGTGGCCCTCGGCATCGCCGCTCGTTCCTCGCCCGCTGCCCGGCCGCCCTCGCCGGCGAGGCCGACTCGGTACGTTGCCGTACCCATGACCGGCGCTGGCGCCGCCGCCAGGTACACGGGGGAACGTCGAAGAAATCAATGCTCTATGATCGTAAAGCCCGAACCGATCGACGCTCGTTCCGGGCGTTCGCCCGCAGGACATCCGGAGCTGGATCGAACCGATCTCCGCCTGCTCGAGGCCCTGCAGCGCAACGCGCGTTCGACCTATGCCGAGCTGGGCGCGCTGGTCGGGCTCAAGCCGCCGGCCGTCCACGACCGGGTCAAACGGCTCGAGACGCGCGGCTTCGTGATCGGCTATGCGGCTCACCTCGATGCGCGCCGGGTCGGCTACGAGCTGACCGCCTTCGTCAGCGCCTACTGCGCGCCCGACCTCGATTACGACGCGTTCACCCACGCCGCCCAGGCCTTCCCCGAGATCCTCGAGATCCACAGCGTCGCCGGCGACGAGACCTATCTGCTCAAAGTCGTTACCCGTTCGACCGTTCACCTCGACGACTTCCTGACCCGGCTCAAGCGCATCCCCGGCGTCGCGCGGACGCGCACCACGATCGTGCTGACGACGCCGTTCGAGCGTGGCGGTCTGCCGGTCGAGGCGCTGGGGTGAACGCGGAACTCGCAACGACGAACTGCCCGTTCGGCTCGCACCGCGTCATCGAGCCGCTGGGCGCGCTCCCGCAGACGGCTTGGCGCATCGACAACTCGCCGGAGATTCGTGAGAACGAGATCCTGTGCGAGGTCGAGGCCCTCAACATCGACTCGGCGTCGTTCGCGCAGATCCGGGCGCGCTGCGCCGGCGATCCCGCCGCGATCATCTCGCACATCCTGGCGACGGTCAGCGCGCGCGGCAAACAGCACAACCCGGTCACCGGCAGCGGCGGGATGTTCGTCGGCCGCGTGCTGGCGATCGGCGCGGCGCTCGCCGGACGCGACGAGCTTGCGGTCGGCGACCGCATCGCCTCGCTCGTCTCGCTGACGCTCACGCCGCTGCGGCTCGAGGCGATCGACGCGGTCGACCTCGCAACCGGTCAGATGCGTGCGCGCGGGACCGCGGTGCTCTTCGAAAGCGGGATCTACGCACCGCTCCCGGCCGATCTGCCGACGGCCGTCGCGCTGGCCGTCTTCGACGTCGCCGGCGCGCCGGCGCAGGTTCGTCGCCTCGCGATGCCCGGCGCGACCGTCTGCGTGATCGGCGCCGATGGGAAGTCGGGGTTGCTCGCCTGCGCGCAGGCCCGCGACGCCGTCGGGCCGGCGGGGCGCGTCGTCGGGATCGTCCCGGCTGCCGACTCGTCGGGCGCGCGGTTGCTGACGGCAAGCGGCTACCTCGACGCGCTGGTCGTGGCCGATGCGCGCGACGCGCTGGCCGTGCGCGAAGCGAGCGCCGCCGCGCTGCCGGAGCTCGCCGACCTGGTCGTCAACTGCGTCAACTGCGCCGGGACGGAGCTGGCCTCGATCCTGTGCTGCAAGGACGAGGGGACGGTCTACTTCTTCTCGATGGCGACCTCGTTCACGGCGGCGGCGCTGGGCGCCGAGGGCGCCGGCAAAGACGTGCGGATGATGGTCGGCAACGGCTACGCCAAGGGTCACGCCGCGCTCGCCCTGCAGACCCTGCGCAACCATCCGGCCCTGCTGGCTCATTTCGTCTCACGGTACGCCGCGCCGTGACCCTGGGAGAGCCCGTGCACCACCTCAAACCGCCCGCCGACCCGGCCACCCTGGAGCATCGGAACCTGCGCCAAGGTGAGTTCTGGCGCGCGCTGCCGGCGTACGAAGCGATCGACGAGGCGACCTTCCTCGACCATATCTGGCAGGCACGGCACTCGGTCAAGACGCCGGAGGAGCTGTTCGAGACGATCGGCGGGATCGTCGATCCGACCTTCCTCGAGGACGCGCGCGAAGGTTTCCGGCTCGCACCGATGGCGGTGCGCGTCTCGCCGTACGTCCTCGCTTCGATCGACTGGACGCGACCGTACGAGGATCCGATCCGCCGCCAGTTCATCCCGGTCGCCTCGCGGCTGCTGCCCGATCACCCGCGATTGACGCTCGACTCGCTGCACGAGCAGGACGACGCGCCGGTCCAGGGGCTCACCCACCGCTACGGCGACAAGGCACTCTTCCTACCGCTGCAAACGTGCCCGGTCTACTGCCGTTTCTGCACCCGCTCGTACGCCGTCGGTCCCGACACCGAGCTGATCGACAAGGCCGCGCTCGCGAAGACACCCGAGCTGTGGCAGCGCGCGTTCGACTACATCGCCTCGCGCCCTGAGATCGAAGACATCGTCATCTCCGGCGGCGACGTCTATCAGCTCGCGCCCAAGAACATCACGCTGATCGGCGAAGCGCTGCTGGCGATCCCGCACGTGCGGCGGATGCGCTTCGCGACCAAAGGGCCGGCCGTGATGCCGATGAAGATCCTCACCGACACCGCGTGGACCGACGCGCTGTGCGGCGTGGTCGACCACGGGCGCGCGCTGGGCAAGGACGTCGTGCTGCACACGCACTTCAACTCGCCGAGCGAGATCTCGTGGATCACGCAGCGCGCGATGGAGGTGCTCTTTCGGCGCGGCGTGACCGTCCGCAACCAGAGCGTCCTGATCCGCGGGGTCAACGACGACGTCGCGACGATGACGACGCTGGTCAAGCGGCTGTCGTGGATCAACATCCAGCCGTACTACGTCTACATGCACGACCTGGTGAAGGGCGTCGAGGAGCTGCGCACGTCGATCGCAACCGCCATCGAGATCGAGAAGAGTGTGCGGGGCGTGACGGCCGGCTTCAACACGCCGCTCTTCATCTGCGACGCGCCGGGCGGCGGGGGCAAGCGCGACGTGCACAGCTTCGAATACTACGATCGCGAGAACGGCATCACCGTCTACCACGCGCCGGGCGTCAAGCCCGGGCAGTCGTTCCTCTACTTCGATCCGATCGACACGCTCGCGCCGCCGGCGCAGGCGCGCTGGGCCGTCCCGGCGCTCCAGGACGCGATGATCCGCGACGCCCTCGCGCACGCGGGCGACAAGGTCGCCGCGTTAGCCTAGGCTCGCGCATCGACGCGTCGAAGGGCAAGGCGATGCTCATCAACGCGGTCACCTATACGTTCCCGGCGGAGCGGGCCGACGAGGCGCAGCGGCTCTTCGAGCAGCTCGCCGCGGCCTCACGTGCCGAGGCCGGCTGCCGGGGATACCTCGTCGCGCGCGGGATCGCCGATCGGACGACGTTCGTGCTCTACGAAACCTGGGACGACCAGGCGGCGCTCGACCTCCACTACGCGACCGAGCATTTTCAGCGGCTGGGCTTCAAGGGGATCCGTCCGCTGGCGACCACCCGGCAAGCCGTCCTCGCGACGCCCTTGCCCTAGATGCGCGTCTGTGTCTACTGCGGGTCGTTGCCCGGCGACGACCCGCGTTTCGCGGCGACAGCGCGCGCGTTCGGCGCGGCCGTCGCGCGCGCCGGCTACGGCGTCGTCTACGGCGGCGGGCGGGTCGGCTTGATGGGAGCGCTGGCAGACGCGGCGCTGGCCGCCGGCGGCGAGGTGATCGGCGTGATCCCGCGCTTCCTCGAAGAGCGCGAGGTCGCGCACCACGGCGTCGACCTGCGCGTCGTCGAGTCGATGCACGAGCGCAAGGCGCTAATGGCCGAGCTGGCCGACGCATTCGTCGCGCTCCCGGGCGGCTTCGGCACCTTCGAGGAGTACTTCGAGATCGTGACCTGGGTGCAGCTCGGGCTGGCCGATGCGCCCTGCCTGCTGGCCAATATCGCGGGATACTTCGACGGGTTGCTCGCGCTGATCGACGGTGCGCTTGCCAAAGGCTTCGTCACCAAGCGCAACCGCGCGATCGTCGAGGCCTTCTCGACCGTCGAGGGCGTGCTACGCCGGCTGGCGGAGGTTCGGCCTCACGACGGCGCTTCGTTTTGATGCTGGGCGTAGGTGCGCGGGTCGAAGTACCAGGCCGGGAGTGAGGCCGGGAAGGTGATGTCGCGGAACTGGAAGTCGACGTCGCGACCGTCTCCCTCGTACTGATTCCCGTCGCTGTCCTTGCCGACGACGCCGTGCAGATCGGTCACCACCGGCAGGCCTTGCACGTTGCCGATGGTGATGGTGAAGATCACCGCGTAGACGCGGGTCCCGACGCCGCCGCCCGAGACGAACAGCTTGTCGGTCGCGACCAGCTTGCGCAGCTCGAGCGTGTTCTTGTCGCACCAGATCTCGCGTAGCCGGTTGCGTTCGACGTCGCGGCGCGGCTCGACGTGCAGCAGGAGCTGGTCGCCGACCGTCTCGACCGAGGTCACGGTGTAGTCGAATTCGAGCAGCGCCCGCACGCCGCCGATCAGCGGCGGGGCAGTATAGTTCGGCTCGGGCGTCGGGACCTCGGCGACCGGATGCGGGCGCGCCGGCGCGGGCTCGAAGACGTCGGCCGTCGGCGGTCCGGGATCGCGCGCCTCGTTGAACGCCGGGCGGTCGAAGGTTAGGTCGCCGCGCGCGTCGTCGCGGTAGACGAAGCGGGTGAGCGCGGCGCGATCGCTGTTGCGGACCCAGATGTGCTTCGTGTACGAGTTGACCGGATCAGGATAGCCGTTGGTCGCCAGCTCCTTGCGGATCAGCGTGTAGGTCTCATACGGCGGCGGCGGCCGGTGCGAGCGGTACTCGGCGCGGATCATCCCGAGCAGCCGCTGCGGGGTCGGTGAGGCAGAGGCCTCGGGTTCGGGCGTCGCGACCAGCGCCAGGAGCGTGACGAGAGCGAGCATCGGCACGATCTACGGCGCGGCCGCGGCGGTGGCCCGCCATCCTCGCTCTCGAGCGGAAGGGAGCGTTCACGCCGCGGCGCGTGCGCTCGGCTCGCGCACGCCGAGCGCGACCCAGCTCAGATTCGCCAACGTCAGCCCGCCGAAGGTCAGGAAGACGGCCGCGAAGCCGAAGCGCGCGGCGAGCACGCCACCCATCAGTGGGCCGACGAACATCCCCAGGAACGTCGCGCTGGCGACGACGCCGTAGACTTGGCCGCGCCGCTCGACCGGGAACATCGTGCCGATCCAGGCGTTGGCCGTCGGCAACACGCCGCCCAGGAAGACGCCGACGCCGAACCGCAGCGCCAAGAAGGCCCAGATCGAGTGGACGAAGGCTTGCGGGATCGTGAAGCACGCGACGCCGGCCAGCGAGATCGTCAGCACCCGCCGGTAGCCGATCAGGTCGCTGCGTTTGCCCAGGAACGGCGAAGCGATCAGGTCGGCCGCGCCGGTAACCGCGAACGCTGCGCCGGCCGCCGTCGCCAGCCACGGCGCGTCGCCGACCAGATCGCGCACGAAGAGCGGCACGATCGGCTGCACGCCCAGCGCCGAGACTTGCGCCAACAGGACCACGACGAACAGCGGTGCGAGTTGCGGATGGCGCACCAGCTCGGCGAACTCTCGCCAGATCGGCCCGCGCAGGCCGGCACCGGCGTTGGGCCGGACGAAGCGCTCGCGTACCGTCAGCGTGCAGGTCAGCACCGCGACGAACGCGACCCCCGAGGTCCAGAAGAAGACCTCGCGATAATCGTGCAGCCAGTCGGCGAGCAGCCCACCGGCTAACGGCCCGACGAGTCCACCGACGAGCTGTCCGGTTGCCATCCAGCCGAGCGAGAACCCGAGCATCCCCTCGGGGACTTGCGTGCCGACCAGCGCCGTCGCGGCCGCCGAGAAGCCACTGAAGATCCCCATGCAGGCGCGGGCCAGAAACAGGACGAGCACGTTGGGCGCCAAGCCCATCAAGGCGGTGAACAGACCGACCGCCGCCGAGGACCGCACGACCATCGCCTTGCGGCCGAGCCGGTCGGCGAGGCCGCCCCAGATCGGCGAGAAGATCGCCGCCAACAGGAAGTTGACCGAGGCGATCGCCCCCGACCACAGCTCGACGCGCGCCATCGGACGAACGCCCAGCTCGATCACGAAGAGCGGCAGGAAGGGCGCCGAGATCGAGAACGCGAGGGACATGATCGCCTGGACGGCGACCATCATCCAGAGTGTGTGGCGCCAGCCGGAGTGCAGGCCCGAACCCTTAGCGTGCGCGGGTCGGCACCGGGCCCAGATGCATCCCGCCGTCGAGCCGCAGGATCTCGCCCGTCACGCCCTGGGCGTCGAGCAGCCAGACCACCGCATCGGCGACATCCTCCGGCGTGAGGACGCGGCCCAACGGCGCGGCTGCCTCCCACGCGGCGACGCGTCGGGCCGCCACCTCCGCGCCGAGCGCTGCGGCCGTCCAGCGCGTCTGGACCAGCCCCGGGCAGATGGCGTTGACGCGGATCGCCGGCGCGAGCGCCCGCGCCAGCGAGAGGGTCAGCGTGTTGAGCGCGCCCTTCGAGGCCGCGTAGGCGATCGAGGAGCCTTCGCCGCTGAGCCCCGCCATCGAGGAGACGTTGACGATTGCGCCGCCGCGCCGGCTCAGGGCCGGGGCGACCGCCCGGGCCATCTGGTACGGGCCGACGACGTTGACGGCATAGAGCCGTTGGAAGTCGGCCAGGTCCAGCGCATCCAGGTTATGGTGCGGGGCGAAGACCGTGATCCCGGCGTTGTTGACCAGGCCGTCGAGCCGCCCCCAGTGCGCCAGCGCGGCGTCGGCCAGTGCCCGGCAGTCGAGGTCCACGGCGACGTCACCCCGCACCACGATCGCCTCGCCCCCGGCGGCGGCGCACGCGGCCGCGACCTCGCCGGCCGCAGCCTCCCCAGCCGTGTAGTTGACGACGACCCCGGCACCCCTCGCGGCGAGGCGCCGCGCGCAGGCCGCTCCGATCCCCGCCGACGACCCGGTTACGATGTAGACGGCCCTCTCGCCAGACACCTGGAACCTCCGAACGTACTGACCCTAATCCCCGTTGGCGCGACCCCCGCTGGAACGAAATGTTTCCGGCCGCCGTTCCGGGGGTGCGAAGGAAAGTTGCGGTCGTCTCCGCAAACGGCCTTCAGCCATGTCGTGCCCATAGGCATCACGTGTCGTTCTAGCCGTTCTCAAGAGGAGGGCGTTCCCATTTCGAACCTAGCTCACTTGGTCCGGCGCATTTCGCAGCGCCGCACCAGTACCGTGTTTCCGGTCGTGTGCGCCGTGGTCGCTCTCGTGGTTGGTGCCGTTGCTCAGGCGCAGGCGCAAACCACTCCGGCTACCACCACGACGCCCGCCACGACCACGACGCCTGCCACCACGACCCCCGTACAGACCGCGCAGACGACGCCAACCGTCACGAACCACGAGGTCGTCGCCCAGTCTGCGACCGGATTCAACGTCTCGCACTATCCGATCATCGACGTCATCCCGATCTACACCGAGGAAGCTGCACAGTTCAGCAAGCCCGGTACGACCTACGATTACTTCGACGTCGGCGGGACCATCAAGCTCCCGGTCACGAGGCGGCTCTCGTTCTCGTTCGACCGCAACGTCGGCGGCACGCTGAACACCGCGCCGACGCGCCAGCTGAACCCGACCACCGGCGCGACGACCTACAACGCCGACTCACGCGACAGCGTACTCGTCTACCGCGCCGACTGGACGTTCAGTCCGCAGTGGAACGCCGAGGTCGGCGAGCAGTTCCGCCACCGCGAGTATGCCGGGTGCTTGGCGCCGGTTCCCTCGCAGTGCCCGCTCAGCGCGGCTGGCGCGAGCCAGAACTCCGGCATCAGCTCGGTACCGTTCCCGTACTCGAACAACTCGACGGAAGCCCACTGGGGCTATCTCGGCTTGACCTTCACGACCAAGCCGATCCACGAGCTGTTCGGCGCCCAGTTCGCGTTCAACCTGACCGGCGATTGGCAGCGGGTTGACCCGCACGTCGCCGAACTCTGCGCGGCCCTCACCACGCAGCCGGCGATCGGGACGGACGCGGAGCCCTGCCTCGGCCACCTCCACCAGATCATCTACGTGCCCGAGGACTATCTCCAGACGAACCACGTGCCCCCGCTCAACCAGTCGAACTACTACGAGACGACGCAGTACATCGCTGCGCTCATCCCGTTCACGCACGGCCTCACCGGTAGCGTGAACTACACCTGGGGCGCGCTCAACTTCTACGAGAACCAGGAGTTCCCGTGGCGCTGGGCCGACAAGATGACGTACGTCATGACCCAACGGCTCTCGCCGGGTGCGGCGATCTCGTTGCGCTACACGAACGCTACCGAAGATCTCATCGGTATCCCGTACTTGGGCACCGTGCACAACTTCGGTCCGATCGTCTCCAACGCGGTACACGTCGCGAACTTTGACGCGTACTTCACCTTCCACTTCGATACGAACAGCCTCTTCCACTAATCCGGAACGGTCCGGTAACGAAGACGAGGCGGTCCACGCGGACCGCCTCGTTTTCATTTGTAGCCGACGTCGCGTTCAGCGTTCGGTCAAGGCTTCGCGCACGATGCGCTCTTGCTCGACCACGTGGGCGCCCGGGTAGCCTTCCGAGGGGCTCGCGCGGTAGGGGCGGCCGATGTAGCCGAGGTCGAACAGGCCGCTGGGAAGCTTCTCGACCAGGCGCCGCCGGACGTGGGCGCGGGCGCCCATGTTCTTCGGCTCTTCCTGGACCCAGATCGCTTCCTCGACGTTGGGGTAGCTCGAGATGATCTGGACGACCTCGCTGACCGGGAAGGGCGAGAGCATCTCGACCCGCACGATGGCGGTCTTCTTCGTCTGCTCGTAGAGCGGGCTCGCGATGAGGTCGTAGTAGATGTGGCCGCTGCACAACAGGATGCGCTCGACCGCGGACTTGTCGGCGCTCGCGAAGCGTGGATCGTCGATCGCCCGGCGAAACGCGCCACCGGCCAGCTCCTCGAGCGTCCCGTAGGCCGCGCGGTTGCGCAGCAGCGACTTGGGCGTCAGCACGACCAGCGGGTACGGCTGCCCGCCCATCGCCTGCGCGCGCAGCAAGTGGAAGTATTGCGACGAGGTCGAGCAGTTCGCGACGCGGATGTTGCCTTCGGCCGAGAGCTGCAGGAAGCGCTCGAGCCGCGCGCTGGAGTGCTCGGGGCCGGCGCCTTCGTACGCGTGCGGCAGCAGCAGCGTCAGCCGCGTCGACTGCCCCCACTTGGCCGCACCGGCGGCGATGAACTGGTCGATGATGATCTGCGCCCCGTTGTTGAAGTCGCCGAACTGCGCCTCCCAGAGGACGAGCGCCTCCGGCGTTTCGATGCCGTACCCGTACTCGAAGCCCAGACAGGCGTACTCGGAGAGCGGCGAGTTGTAGATCTCGAACGAGGCCTTGGCATCGGTGAGGTGTTGCAGCGGAACGTACTTCTCGTTGGAACGCGCGTCGTGCAGCACGGCGTGGCGGTGCGAGAACGTGCCGCGCTCGGTGTCCTGACCGGTGAGGCGGATCGGGACGCCGTCGGTGAGCAGCGAGGCGAAGGCCAACGCCTCGGCCAAACCCCAGTCGACCTCACCGCTCTCGCGCAGCGCTTGCGCCCGTTTGGCGAACTGCCCCTGCAGCTTGCGGTTCACCGTGAACCCGTCGGGGGCGGCGACGACCGCGTCGCTCCAGCGCAGCAGCCGGCCGCGGTCGACGGTGCTCGCCACCACCGGCCGGTTGCCGCTCTTGCGCGCCGCGTCGTCGTCTTCGAGCTTGAACGTGCCGCTCTTGACGGCCTTGTGCGCCTCGGTGATACGCGCGGTCGCGGCGTCTTGCATCGCCTTGACCTGATCGTTGGTCAGGATCCCCTGCGCGACCAGCTCGGCCGCGTACAGCTCGCGGACCGTCGGGTGCGAGGCGATCACCGCGTACATGTTCGGTTGCGTGTACGCCGGCTCGTCCTGCTCGTTGTGGCCGAAGCGGCGGTAGCCGATCAGGTCGACGACGACATCGCGGCCGAACTTGCGGCGGTAATCGATCGCCAGGTGGACGGCCGCGATGCACGCGTCGACGTCGTCGGCGTTGACGTGGACGATCGGCAGGTCGTAACCCTTGGCCAGGTCCGAGGCGTAGCGCGTCGAGCGTGCCTCGGAGGGGTCGGTGGTGAAGCCGACCTGGTTGTTCGAGATGATGTGGATCGTCCCGCCGGTCGAGTAGCCGGCCAGGCCTTGGAGGTTGAGCACCTCGGCGACGATCCCTTGGGCCGCGAATGCGGCGTCGCCGTGGATGAGGATCGGCGCGGCGATCTCGACGTCGCGCGTCGGTGGGTCGACGGCGTGGTCGGTCTGCAGCGCGCGCGTCATCCCTTCGACGACGCCGTCGACGGCCTCGAGATGCGAGGGGTTGTGCGCCAGCTCGACGCGGATCTTCGTGCCGACCGGCGTCGTGTACACCCCGGTCGCGCCGTGGTGGTACTTGACGTCGCCGGTGACGTCGCTGGCCGCCGAGTCGGGCGCCTGCAGCTCTTCGCGCGCGGCGGCCTGGTCGAACTCGGTCAGCAGCTCCTCGTACGGACGGTTGACGACGTGCGCGATCGTCGAGAGCCGGCCGCGGTGCGCCATCCCGAGGACGGCCGTCTTCGTCCCGTCCTCGGCGAGCATCGAGATCGTCTCCTCGAGCATCGGCACCATCACGTCGAGCCCTTCGATCGAGAAGGTCTTCTGCGACATGAACTGCTTGCGGAAGAAGCGCTCCATCGTCTCGACTTTGGTCAGCCGCTGGAGGACCTGGACGCGGCGCTGCGGGGTGAGCGGACGGCGGTGCATCCCCGTCTCGATATACTCGCGCAGCCATTCGCGCTGTTGGGTGTTCGAGATGTGCTCGATCTCGTAGGCGATCGTCGAGCTGTACGTTTCGCGCAGCTTGGGCAACACGTCGGCGAGCGTGTTGCCCGGCACCTTGACGCGCAGCACCGAGGCCGGGATCGCGCGCATCATCGCGGGCGTCAGGCCGTAGCTGGCCGGATCGAGCGAGGGATCCTCGGGCGGCGTCGTCCCAAGTGGATCGAGCGACGCACCGAGATGGCCGTGCCGGCGGTAGGCGGAGACGATCGCCATCCCGGCCGCGATCGCGCGCAGCATCTCCTCCGAAGGGACGCCGGGGAGCTCGCCGATCGGCGCGGCGGCCTCGCGGGTCGCCAGCGGTGCGCCGTTGGCACTGGTCGCGGTCGCGCGTATCGACGCGCTCACGCCGAGCTGCGCGAAGATCGTCTCGTAGAAGCCGTCGGCGCCGGCGAGCAGCTCTTCGATCCGGCGCAGGAACTCGCCCGACTGCGCACCCTGGATGACGCGGTGATCGTAGGTCGAGGTCATCGTCATGACCTTCTCGACGCCGAGCTGCTCGAGCGTTGCGCGCGAGGTGTGGGCGAAGCCCGGCGGATAGGTGATCGCACCGGTCGCGATGATCGCGCCCTGCCCGACCAACAAACGCGGCACCGAGGCGACGGTCCCGATCCCGCCGGGGTTGGTCAGCGTGAACGTCGCGCCGGTCTGCTCCTCGACCGAGAGCTTGTTGTCGCGTGCCTTCGCAACCAGGTCTTCGTACGTGGTCCGGAACTGCGCGAAGTCGAGCGAGGCGGCGTTCTTCAGTACCGGCACGACCAAGAAGCGCGAGCCGTCCTTGCGCTGCGCGTCGACCGCCAACCCGAGGTGGATGCCGGCTTCGACGCGCTGCGGCTTGCCGCCGACGCGGCGGAACGAGGCCGTCATCCCCGGCTGCTCCGTGGCGGCGCGTGCCATCGCAAAGGCGATCAGGTGGGTGAAGGAGATCTTCTCGCTGCGGCCGCCCTGTTTGAGCGCGGTGTTCAGCTCGGCTCGGCGCTGCTCGAGCGTCCCGACGTGCAGCGTGCGAAACGACGTCGCGACGGGGATCGTCAGCGACTGATCCATGTAGGTCGTCAGCGTCGCGGCCGAGCCCTTGAGTTCGGTGACCTTCGCCTCCGCCGCGAGCGGCGGGTACGCGATCGAGGGCGGCGGCGCGGCGGCACCGAGTCCGGCCGAGAACGCGACCTTCCCCGACGCAATGGCCGCTTCGACGTCTTCGCGCAGGATGAGCCCGTCCGGGCCGCTACCGCGCAGCTTCGCCGCATCGATGTGCAGCCGCTCGACGAGCCGGCGCGCATGATGGGAGAGGGGCCCGCCGACTTTCCCGTTTCCGTCGGCGCGTTCGGCCGGCGCGCTCGCCGCGCCCGTCGCACCATAGCTGCTCGGCGTCACCAGCTCGGGTTCGCTCGGCTTCGCGGCCGGTGCGCTCGGAGCGGCCGGCTTTGCCGCTCCTTCGGGCTTGGCGGCCGTCGTGTCGATCTCGGCCAGCACCGCGCCGACGCCGATCGTCGCACCTTCGTCACCGTGTAGGGCGGTGATCACGCCGCTCGCGGTCGAGGGGACCTCGACGTCGACCTTGTCGGTCGTCACGTCGACGATGGTGTCGCCTTCGTCGACCCAGTCACCGACCTTCTTGCGCCACTCGACGATCGAGCCTTCGCTGACCGACTCGCCCATCTCGGGCAGGGTGACGTTGACGAGCGTTTGCACTACGGTACGGATTCTCCAGAAAAGGGGGCGTCTCGCTGCGGGTGGAGTGGTGCTCTTCGGTCTCGCCCGAAGCGGCGGCCTGCCCCGCCTCCCATGATACGAGTCACGCTGGACAAAGGGAAATACGCCCGCCCGATGGCAGGCAGAGCCCAGACCTATGGAGCTCCGCGATCTGCGCTCGTTCGTGGCGGTGGCGCACCAGCGCAACTTCAGCCGGGCGGCAGAGCAGCTGCACGTCTCGCAACCCGCGCTGAGCGAGCAGATCCGCAAGCTCGAGGACGAACTGGGGGCACCCCTCTTCGAGCGGACCAGCCGCGGCGCGACCCTGACAGACGCCGGCGAAGCCTTCCTGCCGCACGCCCGGGCGGTCTTGAGCCAGGCCGACCAGGCCGCCGAGGCCGTTCGGCTGATCGCCCGGGGATTGGCCGGGACGTTGACGCTGGGGTTCATCGATTCGGCCGCGCTCGGTCTGCTGCCGCCGCTGATCCGCCGCTTCACCGCCCGCCATCCCGAGGTGAAGCTGCGCCTGCGCGAGCTGGGCACCCGAGCGCAGATCGAGGCGCTCGAGGCGGGGGAGATCGACGTCGGAATCGTCCGTGGGCCGATCTGGAACGCCGGCCTGACGGGGGTCACCTTGGCGACCGAGCCGCTGCTGGTGGCGCTCCCGGAGCAACATCCGCTCGCGGCGCGCTCCGCGATCCGCCCGCAGGAGCTGGCCGACGAGGGCTTCATCACCTTTCCGGCCGACCGTGGCGCTGGTCTCTACGAGGAGACGCTGCGGCTGTGTCACGAGGCCGGCTTCGATCCACGCGTCGTGCAAGAGGCCAGTGAGATCGCGACGATCTGCGCGCTAGCGGCCGCCGGCCTGGGGATCGCGATCGTCCCCGCCTCGGCGGCGGCGATCGTCCTCGGCGGCCTCGTCCACCGGCCGATCGACGCTCCGCATGCGGACCTGGAACGCTGGGCAATCTGGCACGAAAGCCCATCGGCGCTGGTCCGCGCCTTCGCCGAAACGCTCGATGCTACGACATGATGTGAAATTCCGCGAGCTGGGTACCATGCGGCCTATGAGCAACCACTTCCACCGCGCACTCAAGACCGCTCGCCCGGTCGCTCTCGGGTTCGCCTTCTTCGCCTCCGCCGGTGCGATGGCCGTCGCGCAAGACCAGACCTACACGACCTTCGATCCGCAATACAACACGATCACCGTCTGGAACACGGCGTGGGATCAAGGCAACTACGACCGCCACCATGTCCTGCTCGGCACCGTCGCCGATTTCAAACCCTACCGCCTGCTGCTCGCGCCCGCCGATCCGGACGGTCACGCGACGATGGTCGACCTGAAGGACGGCACCGTCATCCGTCCGGACGGCACCACGCTGGTCCCCGGCATGCAAGTCGCCGTGCTGGGCTACTGGAGCAAGGGCACGTTCATCGCGAACCGCGTCATCCTGCGCGGCAACGGCTGACGCACCCTCGCACGCTCTTTCACCAGCGAATCGCCCGCGTGGTCGCGCGGGCGATTTCTTTTTGCTCCACTGCGGCGAACGCCCGCTGTACGCGTCCTTGCTAGTGGGTATGCCGTACTATGACAACGCACTTTCACAAAGTACTGAATACCGCTCGCCCGCTAGTCCTCAGCGCAGCATTCGTCCTCTCCGCCGGCGCGGTCGCACTCGCACAGACCACGCCGATGCAGTCGTCCGGACCCAACGGCTACGGCACGTTCGATCCGCAATATAATACCGTCAACGTCTGGAACACGGCGTGGGACACGGGTATATACGATCGGCACCACGTCCTGCTCGGCGTGATCGCCGACTCGAAGCCGTACCGACTCCTGCTCGCCCCGGCCGATCCCGACAGTCACGCGACGATGGTCGACCTCAAGAACGGCACCATCATCCGTCCGGACGGCGTCACGCTGGCCGACGGCATGAACGTCGCCGTCCTGGGCTACTGGAGCAAGGGCACCTTCATCGCCAACCGCATCGTCCTGCGCGGCAGCAACTAGCCCCTCACCGCAGCGACAACCAGACAGGCGTCTCCACCACGGGTGGGGACGTTTTTCTTTTCTTGTTATAGTGTGCGGGATGAGGATGGACGATCTCACGCTACAGGGGGCCTCCATTCGGCTGGAGCCGCTCGAGCATCGCCACATCGACGAGCTGGTGGCCGCCGCGGCCGAGGACCCGCCGCTCTACCGGTGGAGTCCGACCCCGCAGGGGCAGGCGAACGCGACCCGCTACGTCGAGACCGCCATGGCCTGGCGAGACGAGGGCAGCGCGGTGCCATTCGCCATCGTGCGCCTTGCCGACGACGTCGTCGTCGGCTCGACCCGCTTCTTCAACTTGGAGCGCTGGGCGTGGCCGCCCGGTCACCCTTCGCACGGGCGCGCCGCGCCCGACGTCGGCGAGATCGGCTACACGTGGCTCGGCCGCTCGGCGATCCGGACACCGGCCAACACCGAGGCCAAGCTGCTCATGCTGGCACACGCCTTCGACGTCTGGGAGGTGCTGCGGATCTGCCTGCACACCGATGCGCGCAACGAGCGCTCGCGCGCGGCGATCCAACGCATCGGCGGCCGTTTCGAGGGAATCCTGCGCGCCCATCGGATCGCCGCCGACCACATCCCGCGCGACTCAGCGCGCTATTCGATCGTCGCCGCGGAGTGGCCGGGCGTCAAGGCGCGCTTGCAGCAACGCCTGTCGGCTACCTGAGCGTCGATCGGTTCTTCGCGATCACGCGATCGATGCGCTCGCCGTAGGTTCGTTCTTCCTGCTCGAGCGGCGCCGCCAGCGCGGTCGTGTCGACGGTGCCGGAGTCGTCGATGCGACACGCCGCATGGGCGGGCAAGAACGCGTTCCCGTTGCGCTCGTCGACGTGGAAGACCGGGATCCCCGTCGCGACCGCCATCCGGCCGCCGCTGACCCGCACCGCCTGCGAGAAGAAGGCATCGTCGGTCATCGCGATGTCGGCCGCTCCGAACGGCAACTGCTCGGCGAGTCGGCGCAAGAGCGAGACCCGGTGACACAGAAAATGCGTCGGGACCAGCTCGACGTCGACGACCGCTCCCGCCTCCGCGTGCACGCCCGGGATCAGCCCTGAGTCCCGATCGCCCGTCTTCATCAGCGCCGTCGCCTTCTGATGCGCCGAGCGCGTCCCGCACAGCGCCGAGAGGAGATCGATGCCGCGATCCTGCTCCAGCGCGCGCATCATCATCGTGAACGTCCCCTTCAAGAAGAACGCATCCGTATCGATCCAAAAGACGTACGGATCCGAGCCGACCTCGAAGAGCGTGCGATCTGCCGCGGCTTCCAGCGCTTTCGCCGCCAGCCGGTTACGCGCCACATCGACCGGCAACCGCGTCGCCATCCGAAAGACGATCTCGTACCCTTCGTTGTGCTCCAGCAGCGCCAGCATCGTCTCCGCCGCCACCGTCCCCCGCGACGGCATCAAGACGATGATCCTCCGGCTCACCCCTCCGAGCACGTCACCGGTCGCGGATCACCTCGGTGGATCGATGTGGTGCTTTCGCAGGATCGCTTGTGCTTCCGCCCCGCGCAGGTAATCGATGAAGGCTTGCGCCGCGGCGGCGTTCGGTGCGCCGGAGACGACTGCCGCTTCGTTCGTGGTGTAGACCTCGTCCTCGGCCGGGATGGCGACCTCGTCGATCGTATCGGAGACATCCGACGTGAACCCGATCGCCGCGTCGGCGTCTCGGCTCTTGATCACGGCGACGAGCGGCTCTTCGGAGGTCCTGGTGATGATGACGTTCGCCATGACCTTGCGCCCGAAGTCGGCACCGAATTGGGCCGATGCCTTTTCAAAGATCTCGTGCGCGTACTTGCCAATCGTCGAGGTGTCCGTTCCAAGCGCGACCCGAACGCCGGGGTTCGCGAGGTCGCGCAGACTCCGCACCTTGGTCGAGCCCTTCGGAACGAGCACCGCCATGCGGAACGAGTAGATCGCGACCGGCACGCCGACCTTCCCTTGCGCGCGAAGCGGCATGAGCGTGATCTGTGGGATCATGATCAGGTCCACGTTCGTGCCGGATGCAACCTGCGCGGCCAAGACGACCGGGCCCCCGTAAATCGGCTGGATCCGTACGTTTGGATGCGAGCGTTCATAGAGCGGGATGATCTCGGCCATCGACGCGGTGACGGCTGTTACGAAGAGCGCGGAAACAGTCGTCGGCTCGGCCGCTTGCGCGCCCGAGACCGACGTCGCCAGGAGCAGCCCAGCGATGATCGGTGATAGCTTCATGCGACGTACTTCTCCCGTTATCGCCGCGAACACTCACACCGCCAGGGGAAACCGACAAAAATGCCCAGGAAGGGACTCGAACCCCCACGACCTTGCGATCACTAATACCTGAAACTAGCGCGTCTACCAATTCCGCCACCTGGGCGCGGACCGAACCCGGTTCCGTGCCCGGGGGAGGGAGCCCTGCGGAGCGCTAGCCGTAGGCGCCGAGCTCGACCAGGTTGCCGTCGGGGTCACGCACGTAGTGCGAGGTGATCGGGCCGCGCGCGCCGGTCTTCGGGACCGGGCCCAACTCGATCGGGACGCCGGCGGCCTGCAGCCGAGCGCGAACGGCGTCGGGAGCAACGGCGGCGACCAAGCAGAAGTCGGCCGAGCCCGCGGTCGGCACGGCGGCCAGAGGCGACCATGGCGCGCCGAGCTGGTGCACGTTGAGCTTCTGTGGGCCGAAGCGCAGCGCGCGCCGGCCTTCGCCGAAGTGCACCAGCTCCGCGCCGAGCGCGTCGACGTAGAACGCGATCGTGCGCTCGACGTCGCCGCAGTTGAGGACGAGATGGTCGAGCCCGCTCGCCAGCGTTGCGCTCGGATCGACCGCACCGTACGAGCAGATGGTGCGCCGGATGCGTCCCTCGTCGTCGTAGGTGTTCGCGTCGGCGACCAGCGCGCCGGTCTCGCGCCGGTAGAGGACCGTCGCCGCGCCGACGCCGCGCAGGACGTTCTCCAGCGTGAGGTGCAGGTTCGGCGCCGCCATGCCGCGCGCGAAGTGCTCGCGCAGGCGCGTGCGGCCGCGCAAGGTTCCGTCGGCGATCCCCCAGCGCTCGATGACGCTCGGCGACGTGAGGACGACGTCGTCCGCGTACAGGACCATCACCGCGTCGAGGTCGCGGCGGTTCCACGCATCGCACCAGGCGCGCGCGGTGGCGAGGGGATCGCGGTCTTCCGTCATGCTGCCTCCGAGGGGAGGGGACGTTCGCCGTGCGCGGTCGGTGTCCGGCCCTTGCGCTGCACCAGCGTGATCCCCAGCGCGATCGCGGCCAGGCCAGCGAGGTCGCGCAGGTAGACCGGCTCGTGCAGCAGCACCGCCGCGATCGCCAAGCCGAAGACCGGCGTGAGGAAGTAGTACGCGCTGACCCGCGAGGCCTCGCCGTGAGTGAGCAGCCAGAACCACAGCAGCGAGGCGCCGATCGACATCACCAGCACGACGTAGATGAACGAGGCGATCAGCTCGGACGACCAGTGCGCGTGTGGCATGCCCTCGGTCAGCGCGGCGAACGGGATCAGCACGACGCCGGCGGCGAGCAGCTGCACCCCGGTCACCCCGCGTAGATCGAGCCCAGCGCACCAGCGCTTGAAGACGATCGTCGCCGCGACGCTGGCCAGGACGCCGGCGAAGGCGATGGCGACGTCGCGCGGCTCGGCCGCGGCGCTGCCGGCGCGCACGGCAACGATCGCGAGCACGCCGCCGAACCCGAGCACCAGGCCCACGATCTTGGCGAACGAGAGCGGCTCGCGCAGCGCCCAGGGCGCGACCAGCGCCAGCACCAGCGGGTTCGTCGCGGCGACGATCGCGCCCAGCCCCGAGGCCATGTGCCGCAGCGCCTCATAGGTGCAGCCGAGGTAGAGCGCGTTCCCGAGGATGCCCAAAACGACGACCGCCAGCCAGTCGCGCCGCGTGCGCGGGAGGCGGATCCCAAAGGCCAGCGCCAGCCCGACCGCCAGGCTCCCCGCCACGATGAACCGGATGACCAGGAACCACAGCGGCGAGGAATCGAGCACGCCGATCTTGCTCGGCACGTACGCCGAGGCCCACAGGAAGATATAGAACAGCGCCGCGAGGGTGCCCAGTAGCCGCTGGCTCACCCGCCGATGGTACGCCCCTGAAACTCGGCTGGCACCGACTCCGGTCACAGCGATGCACCATGTCCAACGTCATCCCCATCACCGAGACGCCCACCCCCGCCGACGGCTACTCGGCGACCGTCACCGCGGTCGTCGAGAAGGCCGCCCCGGCGGTCGTCGCGATCGAGGTCCGCGTCAACGGGCGCCGCGCCGGCAGCGGCTCCGGCTTCGTCGCCACTCCCGACGGCTTCATCTTCACCAACTCCCACGTCGTGCACGGCGCACGCGAGATCGAAGTCGCGCTGCTCGACGGGCATCGCTATCGCGCGATGCTCGTCGGCGACGACCCCGACAGCGACCTCGCGGTCGTGCGCATCGCCGCGCCCGATCTGGTCCCCGCCGAGATCGCCGACTCGTCCGAAGTGAAGGTCGGCCAGTTGGCGATCGCGCTGGGCAACCCGTTCGGTTTGCAGTGCGCGGTGACGGCCGGCGTCGTCTCGGCGCTCGGCCGCACGCTGCGCGCGCAGTCGGGCCGGCTGATCGACAACGTCATCCAGACCGACGCCGCGCTCAACCCCGGTAACAGCGGCGGTCCGCTCGTCGACGGACACGGTCGCGTCATCGGGATCAACACGGCGATCGTCGCCGGCGGCCAGGGGATCTGCTTTGCGATCGCCTCGAACACCGCGACCCGCCTGGCGGGCCTCTTGATCCGCGACGGGAAGATCACGCGCGCCTATCTCGGGATCGCCGGCGCCGACGTCGAGGTGCCGCGCTACTTGCAGCGGCTGCACGATCTGGTGCAGACGCGCGGCGTGCTCGTCCACGGCGTCGAGGAACACAGCCCGGCCTCGCGCGCGGGCGTCGAGGAAGGCGATGTGCTCGTTGCGCTAGGCGACGGCGCGATCACCAGCGTCGACGGTCTGCACAAACTGCTGACCGAGAGGCACGTCGACGCGCCGACGACGGTGACGCTGCTGCGCCGCCACGAACGCGTGACCCGCACGATCATCCCGACCGAAGCCCGCCCACCAGACTGAGCGCGGGCAAGAACGCGTCACCCGCGCAGGTGCTTGGGTCGTTCGATCGCGGCGGCGAGGCGGCGGACGAGGCTGCGTGGGGCGAAGCGCACGCCGACCGTCATCAGCGCGTTCGGCAGCCCGTCGACGACGACGACGCGCCCGTGGTCGAGCGCGCGCAACGCCGTCGCGACGACCTGCTCCGAGGTGCGCGCCGTGCCGACCCGCGCCTCTTCGATCTGGTCGAAGAACGCCGTCTCGGTTTGGCCCGGGCAGAGCGCGAGCGCGCGCACGCCGGTGCCGCGCAGTTCCTCGGCGACCGCCTCGGTGAACGAGAGCACGAAGGCTTTGGTCGCGCCGTAGGTCGCCATGTAGGGCACCGGCTGGAAGGCCGCGGTCGAGGCGACGTTGATCACCGCGCCGCGTCCGCGCGCGACCATCCCCGGCAGCAGCGCGCGGGTCAGTGCCGCCAGGGCACCGACGTTGAGCGCGATCTCCTCGCGCTCGCGGGCCGGGTCGAGGTCGATCAGCCGGCCGTGCGTTCCGAAGCCGGCGTTGTTGACCAGTGTCTCGACGGCGGTGCCACGCGCCGCAAGCTCGGCCAGGATTCGGTCGACCTCCTCGCTGCGCGAGAGGTCGGCGGGGAGCACGAACGCGCGGCCGCCGTGCTCCGCTTCGAGTTCGACGGCCAGGGCCTCGAGCTTGGCGACCGAGCGTGCGACCAGCACCAGATCCTGCCCGCGGGCGGCGAGCGCGCGGGCGAAGGCGGCGCCGATCCCCGATGACGCTCCGGTGACGAGCGCGGTCGGGCGGGTCATCGGGGCCGCACCGCGTAGCGGAACTGGCCGGGCATCCAGGCACAGACGCTGCCGTCGCGCATGACGAACGATTCGCAGCCGTCGACCTCAGGGTTGAAGTCGCCGTTGAGCGCCTTGGTCGCCGGCCAATCGACCGCCGGCTCCCCGCGCGCCGCGGCCCGCGCCTTGCTGTTGGTGAATTGCGGGCCCTTGGCCAGCGCGTTGAGCGCCCCCGCCAACCGCCGAGCGTCGTCCATACCGGTTCGCCTCCTCGGGCGAGCCTTCGTCACGGCCCCCACGGCGACCGTCACCAACGGCGCTTTCGTGAGGTTCGAGGGGGAAGCGGAGGACGACGGACCCGGTAACGTGATGGACGAGACGCTCTTCTACGAACGATTCCTGGACGACGTGCGCGATTGCGCGCCGGGACGGCACGCGGCCGTGCTCGAGGTCGCGCGCCGGTTGCGCACTGCGCTCGCCGCGCCGGGGCTCGAGCGCGAGCGGCGCTGGGCGCAGGTCGCGCTCGCCGTGCGCGAGCTGCTCGCCGGCGCCGAGCGCGAGAGCGAGCCGGCGCGCCGGCTGCGCGCGTTCCTGCGCGAGAACGCCGACTTGAGCCGGCCGCGCGAACTCGCCCTCAGCGACTTCGAACCGGCACTGCACCCGGTGACCCCGCGCTGATGCGCGCGCCGGTGCTGGTGACCGGCGCGTCGAGCGGGATCGGCGCCGCCGCCGTGCAGGCCCTGTTGGCGCGCGACTTCCGCGTCTGGGCCGGCGTCCGCGACGAGGCCGCGGCCGAACGCCTGCGCGCGCTCGGCGAGCGCTGCACCCCGCTCCTGCTCGACGTGACGAACGCAGCGCAGATCGCGGCGGCGGCCGAACGCATCGGCGCCGACGGCGGCCTCTACGGTTTGGTCAACAACGCCGGGATCGCGGTCGGCGGCCCGCTCGAGGCGATCCCGCTCGACCAGTTGCGCACGCAGTTCGAGGTCAACGTCATCGCGCCGGTCGCCCTGGTCCAAGCGATGCTCCCGCTGCTGCGCCGCTCGTTGGGCCGGATCGTGATGATCTCCTCGGTCGGTGGCCGCATCGCACTGCCCTTCGTCGGCCCCTACGCCGCCTCGAAGCACGCACTCGAAGCGCTCTCCGACTCGCTGCGGGCGGAGCTGCTGCCCAGCGGCGTCGACGTGATCCTGGTCGAGCCCGGGGCGGTGAAGACCGAGATCTGGGAGCGCGGCGCGCAAGCCGGCGCGGCGCTCGCCGACGGGTTCGATCCGCTCACGCGGGCCCGCTACGCCGACGACGTCACCATGATGATCAACCTCTCGCGCGCGATGGACGCGCGCGGGATCCCGGCCGCACGGGTCGCCGACGTGATCGTCCGCGCGCTGGTCGCGCGCCGGCCACGCACGCGCTACGTCGTCGGCAACGATGCGCGGATGCGCCTGTTGCTGCGGGCGGTCGTCCCCGACCGTCCGCGCGATCGGTTGCTGCGCGCGGCGATGCGCCGTCTGGGCTCGTGATCCTTCGGCTGCTGCCGATCCTCGGGATCACCTTTATCGATATCTTCGGGTTCAGCATGCTGCTCCCGCTGCTGCCGTTTTTCGTCAAACACTTCGGCGCCGCGGACGTCGCGGTCGGCGTCGTCGCCTCGACGTACTCACTCGCACAGCTCTTCGCCGGCCCGCTCTGGGGCAACCTGAGCGACCGGATCGGCCGCAAGGCAGTGCTGATCGTCTCGCAGGTGGGGGCGACGATCGGGTGGACGATGCTCGGCTTCGCGCCCACGCTGGCTTGGGTCATCGCCGCCCGCGCGATCGAAGGGTTCAGCGGCGGGAACTTGGGCGTCACGCAGGCCTACGTCAGCGATTTGGTCGCGCCCGAACAGCGCGGGCGCGCCTTCGCCTGGCTCGGCGCGGCGTTCAGCCTGGGCTTCGTCTTCGGTCCGGCGCTGGCCGGCTGGCTGGCGACCAGTTACGGCTTCTCCGCACCATTCTTCGTCGCGGCCGGCTTGCAGGCGCTCACCGTCGTGCTCACCATCGCGCTGCTGCCCGAGTCGCGCCGCGGTGCGACCGACGAGGCGAAGAACGCGCCGACCCCGCGTGCGATCGTCGCCGCGTTCGCCGACCACCGCGTGGCGCCGGTGCTGTGGCTCCGGCTGGTGTACACCTGCGGGATGTACGGCTGGTTCGGCGCGATGGCGCTGATCCTCAACCGCCAGCTCGGTTGGGGCGTCGGCCAGATGTCGACGGTGTTCGTGATCTTCGGTCTGTTCCAGGTCGCCTTGCAGATCTTCGCAGTCGGCAACAGCGTCGAGCGCAGCGGGAACCGCGTCGCGACCAACCGTGGCTTCGCGCTGCTCGTCGTCGCTTTCGCGCTCGTCCCGTTCGTGACCAACCTCTACGTCGCGGTGCCGATGCTGCTGCTGTTCGGCGTCGGCATGAGCCTCGAGAACGCGGCCTTCCCCGCGCTCGCCTCGGAGGTCGCCGCCGAGGACCGGCGCGGGACGGTGCTGGGCGTCCTCTCCGGGCTCGACAGCCTGGCCGGCTTCATGATGCCGCCGCTGGTGACCGGCGTACTGGAATTCGCCGGCGTCGCGCCGGCCGACGCGATCGTTGTCGCCCTGCTCGTCGCGGCGCTGGCGATCGGTCTCGCGCAAACGCGCGCGCCACAGCCGAGCGCTACCCCTTCGTGAGCGCGCCGACGACGGCGTGCAGTTTGTCCGGATTGCGGGTCGCGTAGATCGCCGCGATCCGGTCGCCGTCGAACTCGAACGCGATCGTCTGCGTCACCGCTCCGTCCTCGGTGGCGACGAAGCCGAGCAGTCCGTTGACGCGGGCCGGCAGCAGCGCGAAGCCGGGCGGCGTCTTGCGCGCGATGCCGATCAAGAATCGGCCGACGCGATCGAGACCGACCAGCGGGTTGATCGCCGCCGGAACTTTCCCGCCGCCGTCCGAGATGAACACGACGTCTTCGGTCAGCAGTCGCTGCAGTGCAGCCAAGTCGTCGGCGCGCAGCGCGGCGACGAACGCGTTGCGCAGGCGGAGCGCCGCGTCGCGGCGCACGACCGTGCGCGGGCGGTTCTCGCGGACGTGCGCGCGTCCGCGTGCGGCGAGCTGGCGAACCGCCGGCTCGCTGCGCTCGAGGATCGTCGCGATCTCCGCGAAGGGGACGCCGAGCGCGTCGTGCAGGAGGAACGCGGCGCGCTCGAGCGGCGAGAGGCGTTCGAGCGCGAGCAGCAGTGCGAACGAGACGTCGTCGGCGATCGTTGCCGCCGCTTCGGGGTCGCTGGCCGGATCGTCGAGAACCGGTTCGGGCAGCCACGGCCCGATGTAGAGTTCGCGCTGTGCGCGCGCCGAGCGCAGACGATCGAGGCACAGCCGGGTGATCGTCGCACGCAGGAAGGCGCGATCGTCGTCGATCGCGCCGCGCCGCAGCGCACCGTCCCAACGCAGGTAGCTCTCCTGGACGACGTCTTCCGCTTCGCCGTGCTCGCCGAGCATCCGGTAGGCGTGACGCAACAGCGCGGGACGGTGCGGTTCGAAGCGCGCCGCCGCCTCGTCGGTCACGCCGGGACGAGCGCCCGGACCGGTACCTCGTCGCCGGCGACGCGCAACCGCACGCATGCGCGGCCGCAGCCGAGCGCGTACTTGAAGGTCGGGAACGTCTGGGCGGCGACGATCGCGGCCGACAACGTCACCAGGCCACGGCGTCCCCAGCGCCGCAGGATCTCTTCGCGCGCCTCGTCGCCGCTGCCGTCGCGCAGCAGCGCAGCGCGGGCGAGGTCGACCGCCGGACGAACCTGCGCCGGCAGCGCGTCGCGGTCACCGCGCACCAGCGCGCGTAGCAGTGCCGGATCGACGCCTTGCCGCTCGGCCATCGTCACGCCGAGCTGCGCGCACGGCCCGCAGTCGGCGATGATCGCCGAGGTGATCGCGGCGCCGCAGTAGACGTCGACTGGGACGCCGCGCCGAACCGCGGCCAGCTTCTGCATCGCCTGCAGCGGCTGCAGGCCCGCGACGCCGACCTCCTCGAGGATCTGGCGCAGGTAGGAGACGTCGTAGCTCCAGTCGCGTTCGAACCTGTCGAGCCCGCGCCGGGCAAACCAGCGAATCATCGTCAGCACTCCCTGGGGCGTTCACGTGCCCGCCCCTCACTCCTAGAGACGCGCCGGCAGGGCGAAACGTGACGTCCCCAGGCATCGCTCACTCGACCCAGCGGACGAGCTCGTCGAAGGCGGCCATGACGCGGGGCCAACCGGGACGCAGATGCGGGTATTCCGGATCCTCCGACCACGCATCGACATGTTGCGCGTCGGCCAACATCTCGGTCCGATATCGCGCCGCCTGCCCAGCGGCGCGCACCAGCGCGCCGTAGGGGACGAAGTGTTCCGACGGCGTGATCAGGTGATCGAGACCCGAGGCGAGGTCGATCAGCTTGCACCGGATGGTTCCGCTGTTGGCGAAGCCGGCGATGCGCTCGGCGATACGCGGCGAGCGGTCGAGGCGCCAGGCACTGATCTGCGCTGCCCACGCCTCGGCGGGCGCCGGATCGGTGACGTCACCGTAGGCGAGTGAGGTCTCGGGATCGAGCTGGGTCGCGTGCAACCACGCGGTCAGATACCAATACGCGACCAGGTTCTTGTGGTAGAGCGAACCGCCGTGCGCGCCGGGGACGTCGGGCGGGAAGCCGAGCGCGACCAGCCCGTCCGGTTCGCCGGCCTCCATCGCCGTGAGCGCCGGCGGGAGCTGCCGTAAGAGGTTGTGCGCCGGCGTCCACAATGCGGCATTCCAGGTGAGCGCGCCGGCGAAACGGTCGCTGCGCTCGATCGCTCGGCGCACCTGGTAGCCGCCGTTGGAGAGGCCGACCGCGTAGGTCACCTCGGGTGCGCGCCCGCAGACCTGAGCGACGACCTCGAGCGCCGTCTCCGTCACTGCTAGCAGATCGTCGGTCCAGCGCTCGATGCGCTGGCCGGGAGCGTGCTGCCAGAACGCGAGCGCGCGGCCGTCGGGGAGCGGGAAACGCGGCAGCACGACGCCGTCGAGCACGAAGCGTGCGCCCGGGGCGAGCAGGACGCCGCCGTCACCGACGCCCTTGTTGCCGCTGGCGTAGGCGTACCCACGCGCCAGCAACGGATCGGCGAAGAGCAGGTCGCAGGCGAACTCGGAGCGCTGTGCCGGCGTCCCGGCGATGACGAGCCGGCCGTTCCAGCGCCGCGGGACGCGCACGCTGAAACGCTCGTCGGGCCACAACGAGCCGCTCGCGCGCCAGCCGGGGATCGGCTCGGGCGGCGGCTGCAGCGAGGGCGGCGCGATCGCGCGAGCGTCGGCGGCGGCGTAGGCCGGCGATCCGATCGGCGCCGCAGGACCGAAGAGGCCCTCCACGCCGAGCGGCAGCGCGCGCGCCGGCGCGTACGACGGCGTCGCGAGCGAACGCAGATCGACAACGTCGTCGATAACGAGCCGGCGTTCCATCTGCCGAACGTTCGTGCCGCCGTGGACGCGGTCCCGGAGGGGGATTCTTCCGGCGAGGAGCGTACGCCGCTGTGAATTCGTGCGACGTGGCCCCTCGCGCCGCATCCATCTCGCCACGTGGAGGACCGCCCATGCCACGACGTTTTGCCCTCGCGCGCCTGACCGCGTCGACGTTGATCCTCGCGCTCGCCTCAGGCGCCGCCCTCGCCCCGGCGACGGCAGCCGGGAGCGCGCCGGTCACGGTCGGCTTGATCTACTCGAAGACGGGCTTCTTGGGAAGCTACGGCGTGCAGTACGCCGAGGGGTTCCAAGTCGGGCTGAACTACGCGACCCACGGCACCGGCATGGCCGGCGGTCACAAGATCGTGGTCGAGGAGCGCGACGACGCCGGCGATCCGGTCAAGGCGGTCGCGGCCGGCAAGGACCTCATCGGGCAGGGCGTGCACATCCTGGCCGGCTCGACCTCGTCGGGTGTGGCCTTGCAGATGGCGGCGCTGGCCGGTGGAAACAAGGTGCTCTTCATCTCCGGCGCCGCAGCGACCGACGCGGTGACGGGCGACAACCGCTACACCTTCCGTTCGGGTCGCCAGACCATGCAGGACGTGCTGACGGCCGGGACGATCGTCGGGACCAACTTGCGCGGCAAGCAGGTGCTGGTGTTCGCGCAAGACTTCGCGTTCGGTCAGGCCAACGTCGCGGCGGTGCGCGCCGTCCTGGGGAGCGAGGGTGCCTCGGTGCAGAGCGTGCTGGCGCCGCTCACGGTCAACGACTTCTCGCCCTTCGCGCAGAAGGTCAAGGACGCGCATCCGGATCTCCTGTTCATCGCCTGGGCCGGCGCGACGGCCGGAGCGATGTGGAAGAGCCTGGACGATCAGCACGTGTTCGACACAACCCGGGTGGTGACGGGTCTCGATCAGCGCGCCTCGTACCCGACCTTCGGTCCGGTCGCCGGCAAGATCACCTTCCTCTCGCACTACTTCTATCAGGCGCCGCACAACCGGGTGAACGCCGCGCTGGTGGCGGCGCTGGCCAAGCAGGGGAAGGTTCCCGACCTGTTCGATCCCGACGGGTTCGTCGCGGCGCAGATGATCGTGCACGCGATCGAGGCAGCCGACGGCGACGATCCGGCTAAGACGGTGCCGGCGCTCGAAGGCTGGTCGTTCTTGGCGCCCAAGGGCGAAGAGGTCGTGCGGCCGGCCGATCACGCGCTCTTGCAGCCGATGTTCGTCGCCAAGCTGGAAGCGGCCGGGAGCGGCTTCGAGCCGAAACTGCTGCGCACGATCCCGCGCGAGGCCGTCGCGCCGCCGGTGCGCCCCTTCAAGTAACGTTGGACGCCGAGGGGCGCCCGCCGGTCCTGCGGACCGACGGGCTCGGCCTGCGCATCGGCGGGGTCACCATCGTCGACGACGTCTCGCTGAGCGTGCGCGAGGGTGAGTTCCTGGTCATCATCGGCCCCAACGGCGCGGGCAAGACGACCTTGTTCAACCTGCTCTCCGGCGTCACGCGGCCGACGGCCGGGCGAGTCGAGTTCGCCGGACGGGACATCACCCACGCGCCGACCTACGTGCACGCGCGCTTGGGGATGGGCCGCACCTTCCAGACTTCGTCGGTCTTCGCCGGCCTCTCGACGCTCGAGAACGCGCGGCTCGCCGCGCAGGCGTACTTGGGCGGCAGCGCCTCGCTGCTGCGGCTCGCCGAGCACGAGCGCGCACCGTTGGACCGCGCGCGCGAAGCGCTGGCCAAGGTCGGCTTGAGCGCGCGCGAGGGCGTCCGCGCCGCCTCACTCTCGCACGGCGAGAAACGCAAGCTGGACTTGGCGATCCTCCTGTGCGGCGAGCCGCGCGTCGTGTTGCTCGACGAGCCGACGGCCGGGATGGCGGTCGAGGACGTCCCCGAGATGATGGAGTTGATCGGCCGCATCCACCATGCCGAGCACAAGACCGTGCTGATGGTCGAGCACCGCATGGATCTGATCATGGGCCTGGCCGACCGGATGGCGGTGATGCACCACGGTGCACTGCTCGCGCTCGACACGCCGGAGCGCATCGTCGCGAACGAGGTCGTGCAGTCGGCCTACCTGGGCGATCCCTTATGAACGCGCGCGCGACGCTGCTCGGCGTGCGCGATCTGCACGTCTACTTGGGTGAGTCGCACATCTTGCAGGGCGTCTCGTTCGACGTGCGTGAGGGCGGCGTCACCGGACTGTTGGGCCGCAACGGGGTCGGGAAGACGACGACGCTGCGCGGCATCCTCGGGATGGTGCCCCGCTCGGGCAGCGTGACGCTGGACGGCGCGGAGCTGGTCGGGCTGCGCACGCCCGACATCGTGCGCCGCGGCGTCGGATACGTCCCCGAGGACCGCGACGTGTTCACCGGTCTGACGGTCGAGGAGAACCTCCGATTGGCCGAGCGAACCGGTTCGCCGCTGCGCTACGAGCTCGTCTACGAGCTCTTCCCCGAACTGAAAGTCCGCGCCGGGCAACGAGCCGGGACGCTCTCGGGCGGTCAGCAGCAGATGGTCTCGCTCGCGCGGGCGCTGCTCAACGCGCAGAACCGGCTGCTGCTGATCGACGAGCCGACCAAAGGGCTCGCGCCGCTGGTCGTGCGTAGCGTCGTCGAGGCACTGCGCCGCGCCGCGCAGGTCGCGACGATCCTGCTGGTCGAGCAGAATCTCAGCGTTGCGCACACGCTGGTCGGGGACGTGATCGTGCTCGACCAAGGTCGCGTCTCATTCACCGGGCAGGTCGATGAGCTGATGGACGATCCGGCGCTCGCGCGCCGCTACTTGGGTCTCTCGACGGCGGGGAGCCATTGACCGGGTGAGTACGATCGCGCTGCTCGCCATCACCGGCCTGGGGTTGGGAGCGCTCTACTTTCTGGTCGCCGCCGGCCTCTCGCTGATCTGGGGGCTGATGCGCGTGCTGAACTTCGCGCACGGCGCGTTCTTCACCGTCGCGGCTTATGCCGGCTGGGTCGCCGGCAACGCCGTCCACGGCTCGCCCTGGTTGCAATGGCTCGTCGGGCTGGTGGTCGCCGTTGTCGCGGGCGGACTGTTCGCGGCGCTGACCGAGATCGTGCTGATCCGTCCGCTCTACGCGCGCCACGTCGGTCAGGTGCTGGTCACCGTCGGCCTCGCGCTGGCGACGGTCGCGCTCGTGCAGGGCGGCTTCGGCAACGATCCCAAGCAGCTCGTGCTGCCCGACTGGATGTTGCGGACGACGCCCGTCCTGGGCGCCGACATCCCGAACACGCGCTGGATCACGATCGCCGCGGCGGCGCTCGTGCTGGGGCTGCTGCTGTTCTTCTTGCGGCGGACCCGCTACGGGCTCATCGTGCGCGCCGGGGTCGAGAACCGTGGGATGGTCGAGGCGCTGGGGATCGACGTGCAGCGGGCGTTCACGCTCGTCTTCGCGATCGGCGGGATGGCCGCAGGTCTGGCCGGCGCGCTGGCCGGCGACTACTACGGGACGATCGACCCGTCGCGCGGGAGCGCGATGCTGATCTTCGCCTTCATCGTCGTCGTGATCGGCGGCCTGGGCTCGGTCGTCGGTTCGGCGCTCGCCGCCGTCGTCGTCGGCCTGTTGCAGCAGTTCCTCAACTTCTACGGCGCCGCCGGCATCGGTGACTTCGCGGTCGTCCTGCTGTTGGCCGGCGTCTTGCTCGTGCGGCCGAGCGGCTTCGCCGGAGCGGCGACGTGAGGCGAGCGCTGCGCATCGCGGTCCTCGCCGCAGCCGGCGCGGTGTTGCTCGCGCTGCCGTGGTTGCGGATCACCATCCCGGGGTTGTTCGATGCGCCGCTCGGCTCGCCGGGGACGCTGAACCTGATCGCGCTGTGCTTCGTCTTCGGCGCACTGGCGCTGACCTACGATCTGGTCTTCGGCTACGTCGGGTTGCTCTCGTTCGGCCACGCGCTGTACTTCACGGTCGGCGTCTACGTGACGGCGATCGCGTTGAACCGGCTGCATCTGCCGTTGGGTGCCGCGATCGCGGTGACGGCGGTCGTCGCGCTGCTCCTGCCGCTCGTCTTGGGTGCGATCTGTTTGCGGATCCGCGACATCCCGTTCGCGATGGTCACCCTCGCCTTCGCCGAAGCCGGCTCGATCTTGGTCATCCAGAACCCCGGCGGCCTGACCGGCGGCGAGGACGGGCTCGCGCTCGGCCCGGATGTGCTGCCGGCCGGATTGGTCGGCGTCGCGAACACGCACAACCTGTATTGGATCGCGCTGGCGGCGCTCGCCGTCACCTACGCGATCGCGTGGTGGGCGGTCAACTCGCCGGCCGGCCACGTCTGGCAGGCGATCCGCGAGAACGAACGGCGCGTCGGCGTGCTCGGCCTCAACCCGTATCTCTTCAAGCTCGGCGCGTTCGTGCTCTCCGGTTTTCTCGCTGCCGCCGCCGGCGTCGTCTATCTCTTGCTGCAAGGCAGCGCGGACCCCGAGGTCACCACTTCGAGCTTCACCCTCGCGCTGCTGGTCATGGTCGTGTTGGGCGGCGTCGGCACGCTGTGGGGTGCAGTCCTCGGCGGGATCGTCTACGAGTACTTGGATTTCCGGCTCGTCGCGCTCTCGAACGACGCGACGGTGCAGTCGCTCCCGCCGCTCTTGCGCGTCCCGCTCTCCGAGCCGCTCTTCTTGCTCGGCACGCTCTTCATCGTGCTGGTCCTGTTCGTCCCCGGCGGCGTCGCCGGTGCGGTGCAGCGCCTGCGCCGGCCGTCCATCGCCTCGACCGAAACGGGATGAGAAAAAGGGCGGCCCGGCATCCGCCGGACCGCCCTTGGGTCCCGTTTCGAGTAGCCGCGCTCGGCTAGCCCTTGAAGTGGAAGTCGAAACCGAGGTTGAGTGTCGTCAGACGAACCCAGTCGTTGCTGGGAGCGATACCAACGGTCGGTGAAAACGCGTTGATGTTGCCGAACGGATAGTTGAGGCTCGACTCTTCCTTCAGGTTCACGACCGCGGCGTGGAAGACCAGCCAGGGTGCGAACACCTTCACCAGACCGACGACCACGATGTTGTAGTACTCCGGACCTGGGTCGCTCGCGAAGTAGTCTGCACCGCGCGAGAAGACGACGAAGGGGAAGAACGTGTGCGAGTGGTTGATCGGGATGTGCAGCGTGATCGACGCCGGATAGATGAATCCGCTCCCGCCGTACGCCTGGTAGCGCGGGTTGGTTGTCAGCAAGCCACCACGATACGGGTCGGGGAGGAGCACCGAGTCCCACGGTGCGGCGAGTGCCGCGTTGTAGGGATGATCGACGTACTGCGCCATCAGGTCGAAGTCGAAGATCGGTCCGATCGAGCTCATCGGCCCGAACGCGTAGTTGACGCCGACGAACGGGCCGTGGTAGCCGACCCAGTCGGGGTTCTGCGCGTCAGCCGGGCAGCACTCACGGCTGCGGTTCCGGTAACCGGCGCTCACCGCGAGGCCGTGCCCGAGGCCGAGCTTGATCCCTTCGGTGTCGAAGCGGTCGGTCAGCGCGCCGATCGGAAGGTGGACGCCGCCCAACTGCAACGTGTCGAGTGTGAAGTCGGCGTTCTCGTGCTCTTCGTAGAGGCTCAGCGCCTTGCTGAGCTGGATATTGGCGCTGTAATTGAGGAAGACGCTGTTCGTGTCGCCCTGACCGTTCAGGGTGCCGTTCTGGGGCGGCTGACCACTGTTGGTCGAGGTCGTGTACACCGGCGAGACCGTCACGACCAACCGGCTGAACGGATCGTCAGCGAACGCGGGCGCAGCGGTTGCGGCGACCATGACCGCTCCGACGGCGAATGTGGCCGCCTTGGCGAGAAGAGATCGTCCTGTCATCGGCTCTCCTGTAGAGGGGGGTTGAGTGTCCGTAGCAGGAGGGAGGATTCGCGACGTGGGGAGCCGCTCCGAAACGACGCGCCCCATGAAGAAAGCCCCGTGCGCCTACGTGGCACCCGAAACTCCCCTTGTCCTCCGCCCACGCAAAAGGAACGTTTTTTCGTAAGTAGCCGGGTTAGGGAATACTTAACACCGCAACGACCGCTTCGTCAATTAAGTTCCTGATCCCGCGGCTGCGCCAAGATAGGCTGCCCAGGGGCGACGGCGAGTCACCGTCGTGGTGCTGCCCTTGGTGAGCGCGGCGGAGCAGCGCTGGAGGGCGTCCAGGAGCGCCTCGAAATTCTGGGGGCCCAGCTCGTCGCGCAGATATCGCTCGATCGCCGAGGCACGCTCCTGGGCGCGCGCCAGGAGCTCTTCACCGGCCGGGGTCAACCGGGTCTCGAGGCTGCGGCCGCCGGTTGGACAGCGCACGCGCCGGGCCAAACCGCCCGTTTCGAGCCGGGCGACGATCGTGCTCATCGCCTGCGGCGTGACGAAGGTCTGGCGGGCCAGCTCGGCACTGGAGATGTCCGCGTTCATCGCGATCACGGTCATGGCCAAGAATTGCTGGTAGGTCAGGCCCAGCTCCGCGAGCTCCGCCTCGAGCGCCGCGCGGCCGGTTCGATGGGCGTACTTGAGCGCCGCCAGCAGATGCCCGCTGTACAGGTAGAGCCCCGGGTCGGCCAGGGTCGGGGTGGTCGCGCGGTGGCCGGCCATGGCCGTCCCTGTTCGGGGCGCCCACGGCCGGTCATGCTCGCGGCGGTTCTTGCCGCCGATCAGGCGTGCCAGGTCGTGCCGTCGCTGAACGTCACGGCCTCGACCTCGAGCGAGGTGGGGGCGCCGATGGTCGGATCGAAATCCTGGCGGATCTCGACGCCGGGCGCGAACGCACCCCGATCGTCGATCGTCTGCACCTGGTTGCCGGCACGAGCGACGAATTCGACGCTGGTCGCGGCGAGTTGGCCACGGTTCACGAACGCGACGTGCAGGGTGCGCGGGCCATAGGCGGGGTCGAGGCTGGTGGTCTCGGCGCCGCCGATCGGTTCGGTGATGCCCCAGGCGACGAGCGCGACGGGTGGGAGGCTCACCTGGGCGCTAGCCGGGAGGGCGGCGCCGGCCGTCCCGAGGGCGGCGACGGCGAGGGAGGAGACGAGAAGTCTGCTTGTCATAGTCTTTATATGACAGTAGTTGATATCAGACAATAGGACTTTAGTCGACGGCGCCCTCCCCCTCAGAACCGGCCGCTCTCGATCGTCTCCAGGCCACGCTGCGTGATCGCGTTGACGGCCGCGCCCATCTCGGCGAAGCGCTGGTCGTGCGTCTGCCCACGCACGAAGCGGACGTAGATCTGCTGCAAGATCACCGCGTAGCGGAACATGCTGAACACGACGTACCAGTGCAGGTCGGCGAGGTCGGCGCCCGAGGCGCGCGCGTAGCGCTCCGCCGCCTCGCGGCGGGTCGGGAAGCCCGCGTGCCAGGTCGGCATCCGGCCGTGCTGCCCCTCCGCGCCCTCGCCCCGCTCGCCCCACAGGCAGAGCAGCTCGCCCAGGTCCATCAACGGCTCGCCACGGGTGCACATGTCCCAGTCGAGCACCGCTACCGTCCGGTTGGGCCGATCGGTGTCGAGCATCGTGTTGTCGAGCTTGTAGTCGTTGTGCACCAGCGTCGTGCGGCGCGCGACGGGGATGGTCTGGCGCAGCCAGCCGACGAACGGTTCGCCCGGCGCGACGTCGTCGGTGAGCGCGTTGTACCAGCGCTCGATCCAGCCGTCGACTTGGCGGCGCACGTAGCCGTCGGGCTTGCCCAGCTCGCCCAGTCCGACCTCGGCCGGATCGACCGCGTGCAGTGCGGCGAGGTTGTCGATCAAGCTCTCGCCGACGCCGCGCAAGACGTCGGGCCGATCGACCCACGGGGCGGGGATCTCGCGCCGGAAGACGACTCCGTGGCGCCGCTCCATCACGAAGAAGTCGGCGCCGATCACCGCGTGATCGGTGCACAAGAGAAAGCTGCGCGGCGCGAGCGCGTAGCCGCGGTACAGCGTCGAGAGGACGCGGTGCTCGCGACGCATGTCGTGAGCGCCCGGCGCGACCGGGCCCAACGGCGGGCGGCGCAGCACCCACTCGCGTGGGCCGAAGCGCAGCAGGTAGGTCAGGTTCGCGTGACCGCCGCCGAACTGGCGCAGCTCGAGCGGCCCGTCGGCGCCTTCGAGGTGCTCGTGCAAGTAGGTCTGCAGGCGCACGAGGTCGAGGCGCTCTTCCTCGCGGACGTCGATGGTGTCGGCGTCGCTGCGGATCATCCCGCGCTCCGGGCGACCGCCGGGTGGAGGTGCGCGGTCTCGTTCGCGCTCATCAGCAGCCGCCGGCCACCGCCGATGCGCACCACCGACACCGATGCGTTGGCGAGCGGGAAGAGAAAATCGTGCGCGGTGCCCGCGATCGCGCCGAGGGCGGCGTTGATCGCGCCGGCATGCGAGACGACCGCGACGCGACGGCCCGGATGTTCCGCCGCGATCGCGTCGAGCGCGCGCAGCATCCGCGCTCGCACCGCGGCGCCGTCCTCGGTGCCCGGGATGCCGCGCCACGAGCCGTCGCGCATCGCGATCATCGCCAACCACGCCAGGCGCGTTCGCAGCGGCATCGCGTCATCGACCGGGCCGATCGAGATCTCGGTCACGCCGGGCTCCTCGCGCACCGCCAGGTCGACGACGCCGGCGATCGCCTCGGCGGTCTCGCGCGCCCGCCGCACGGGACTCGAGTAGACGGCCGCCAGACCCAGATCGCGAAAGCGTTCGGCGACGCGCTCGGCCTGCACGCGACCGCGCGGACTGAGCGGGTGCTGCTCGTAGTCGTCGTAGATCCGAAATGCGTCGTCGGATTCCGGGACGGCGTCGGCGTGCCGCACCACGTGCAGCTCGGCCGCGCCGGCCGCCAAACTCAGACCCAGCTCTTCGAGCGGATCGACGCGACTCACCGGCCGCGCTTTGCCAGTTCGTCCTTCGCGATCGTCACGCGGTGCACTTCATCCGGACCGTCGGCCAGCCGCAGCGTGCGCTGGTGCGCGTAGGCCCGGGCCAAAAACGTGTCGTCGCTGACGCCCGCCGCGCCGTGCACCTGGATCGCCCGGTCGATCACCCGCAGCGACATGTTCGGGCAGACGACCTTCGCCATCGCGAGCGCGGCGCGCGCCGCCTTGTTGCCGTGCTTGTCGAGTTGTTCGGCGGCGTCGTACACCAAGAGACGCGCTTGATCGATCTCGATGCGCGAGTCGGCGATCGCTTCCATCACGACGCCCTGTTCGGCGAGCGTCTTGCCGAACGCGACGCGCGACTTGGCGCGTGCGACCATCGCCTCGAGCGCACGCTCGGCGACGCCGATCGAACGCAGGCAGTGGTGCAGACGGCCCGGACCCAGCCGCCCCTGGCCGATCTCGAAGCCGCGGCCTTCGCCGAGCAGCACATTTTCAACTGGGACGCGCGCGTTCTCGAAGAGCACTTCGGCGTGGCCGTGCGGCGCATCGTCGTAGCCGAACACCGGCAGCGTCCGGACGATCTTCACGCCGGGCGTGTCGACCGGGACGATCAGCATCGTGTGCTGCTGGTGGCGCGGCGCGTCGGGATTCGAACGGCCCAGGAAGATCAGCACTTTGCAATGCGGATGGCCCGCGCCGGACGTCCACCACTTGCGGCCGTCGATCACGTACTCGTCGCCCTCGCGCCGAATCCGAGCGCTGACGTTCGTCGCGTCGGACGAAGCGACGTCGGGCTCCGTCATCGCGAAGCCGGAGCGGATCTCGGCCTTCAGCAACGGGCGCAGCCAGCGGTCCTGCTGCGCGCCCGTCCCGTAGCGCGCGAAGACTTCCATGTTGCCCGTGTCGGGCGCGCTGCAATTGAAGACCTCGGGGCCGATCGTCGAGCGGCCCATCGCCTCGCACAGCGGCGCGTACTGCCGGTTCGTCAGGCCCGCGCCAAACTCGGGCTCGGGGAGGAACAGGTTCCAGAGCCCCTGCGCGCGCGCACGTGCCTGCAGCTCGTCCATGATCGGCGGTTGCATCCACGGCGTCGGCGCCGCGAGCAGTTGGGCGCGGTAGACGGACTCGTTGGGGAGGACGTCGGAGGCCATGAACGCCTCGAGGCGCTCGAGCAGCGACGCGGTGGCGGTGGTCGTCATGATGCGACTACCTTCCGCGTCGGATCGGGGAATACCGCCGGGGCGTCCGCACAGGAACCGCGCGCCCGGGCGGCCGAGTGCCGACGATGCGCCCTCTGGCCGCCGCGCTCGCCTCCTTCATACTCCTCGCCGCCGCGCCGGCCACCCCCGCCACGCCGACCTTCGGGTACGACCCGGCGCGGACGACCTGCCAGGCGGGGAGCGCGGGCGCCGACGGCACGATCCCGTTCACCGTCGCCGGCCCCGACGTGCCGACCACGCACGGCGTCCTGGTCGTGCCGGCGCATCCGGCCGCCAGCGGCGGCGCGGTGCTCTGGGCCCACTGGCTCGGCGCGGTTCCGACGACCAACCACACCGAGTTCCTGGTCGACGCGCAGGCCCTCGCCGAGCGGGGCGTGCGTTCGCTGTTGCTCGACATGCCGTGGTCGCAGCCCGGTTGGTTCACCAAAGTGCGCGCACCGGAGCACGATTACACCGACACGATCGGCGCCGTGCTCGTCCTGCGGCGCAGCCTCGACTGCCTGGCCGCGCTGCCGCACGTCGACCCGGCGAAGATCGCGGTCGTCGGCCACGACTTCGGCGCGATGACCGCCGCGCTGCTGCTCGCTGCCGATCCGCGCCCGTCGTACGCGGTGCTGATGGCGCCGGCGCTCACCTTCTGGGAGTGGTACCTGCTCGGTGGCCCCCCCACCGACCAAGGCGCCTACGTCGCGCAGATGAGCGTGCTCGATCTCCCCGGCTGGCTCACCCGCGGGCAGCAGCGCGGCACGCTGTTGCAGTTCGCGAAGAACGACCAGTACGTCGCCGAGTCGACCGGGGTGGCGTTTTACAACGCGACGCCCAACCGCGACCGCGCGATCAAAGTCTACGACCTCGGCCACGACCTCGACGACGAGACCGCGCACGAGGACCGCGTCGCCTGGCTGATCGTGCGCGTCGGCGGCTAAGGCTCAGCCGACCGGAACGGCGGCCAGCGCCTCGCAGACCGCGGCCGTGACGTCGGCGGTGCGCGCCGTGCCGCCGAGATCCGGCGTCCGCACGCCGGCCGCGGTGACCGCCTCGATCGCCTCCATCAGCCGCGCGGCACTCTCGGCTTCGCCGAGGTGCTCGAGCATCATCACCGCCGACCAGAACGCGCCAATCGGGTTCGCGACGCCCTTGCCGGTGATGTCGAACGCCGAACCGTGAATCGGCTCGAACATCGACGGGTAGCGGCGCGAGGGATCGAGGTTCGCGGTCGGCGCGATGCCCAAGCTCCCGGCCAACGCCGCGGCCAGGTCGCTGAGGATGTCGGCGTGCAGGTTCGTCGCGACGACCGTGTCGATCGAGCGCGGCTTCATCACCATGCGCGCCGCCATCGCGTCGACCAGCTCGCGCTCGGCTGTCACGTCGGGGAAGTCGCGCGCGACCGTGGCGGCGACTTCGTCCCACAGCACCATCCCGTGCCGCTGGGCGTTCGATTTCGTCACGACGGTGAGCAGCTTGCGCGGCCGGCTGCGCGCCAGCTCGAAGGCGAAGCGCACGATGCGCTCGACGCCGGTGCGGGTGAAGACCGCGACCTCGGTGCCGACCTCGATCGTGTAGCCGCGGTGCGCCCGCCCGCCCATGCCGGCGTACTCGCCCTCGGTGTTCTCGCGCACGATCACCCAGTCGAGATCGCCGGGCTCGCAGGCGCGCAGCGGGCTCGTCAGCCCGCGCAGGATGCGCGTCGGCCGCACGTTCGCGTACTCATCGAAACCCTGGCAGATCGCCAGCCGCAAGCCCCACAGCGTGACGTGGTCGGGGACGTCCTGGCTGCCGACGGCACCGAAGTAGATCGCCTCGAACGGCCGCAGTTGCGCGACACCGTCGTCCGGCATCATGACACCGTGGCGGCGATAGTAGTTCGAACCCCAATCGAAGCGTTCGACCCTCAGCCGCAAAGCCGGATCGCGCCGCTGCAGCGCGGCCAGCACGGTCAACCCGGCCTCGATCACCTCCGGCCCAATCCCGTCGCCGCCGATCGCGGCAATCGCATGCGTCCCCATCGTCCTACCGGACTACGCCGTCCACAGCCCGCCCCCATGCCGGCCGCCACGGGCGGATCGGGCGAAGCCCGAACGCGAAGGATTGCGCTTGCGCAATCCACTAGCATGGCGTGACAAACCATCATGATCGTTCCGGCACGCCCCCTCGACGACGACGAACTGCTGGCCCTGAGCGCCGCCAACCCCGGCTGGCACATCGAACGCGAGCCTGACGGGTCGCTGAGCGTGAGTCCTACCCTCGTATCGGGATGCAATCCGGTCGGCTGAGGCGACCCATCAGCTACAGACCTGGGGCGAAGGCCGCGGCTGGGTGGCATCCTCAGGCGGAGGCGTTACGCTCCCCGACGGCGCTGTGCGCGCACCTGACGCATCGTGGATCTCGTACGAGCGCTGGGAGTCGCTCGACGACACCGGACGCGAGAAGTATCCCAGCGTCGTGCCCGACATCATCGTGGAGATCGTCTCCTACTTCGACTCATACGCAGCGCAACGTCGCAAAGCGCGGCGCTACGTCGAACAAGGAGCGCGTTGCGCGGTTGTCATCGACCCCGAGCGCCGAATCGTCGAAATCTTCGGCGACTCGCCCGACGGACTAACCCTGGATGTCGACCGCATTATTGACGCTGGCGCCTCGGCCATTTAGTGTCTGCCGGTTGGATCGTTAGGGGACAGTCTGCGCCCCATCATCCTTCGCGAGCCCTCCCTGATTCGGAAAGATCCGTGCACTCGAATTGATACGGGCGCCCGAGCGAGTCAGGATTTTGGTCAGCGCAGCTCGCCCGTCGCTTAATTGAGGGCCTTGACAATCGAGCCGTCAAGGCGTAGCGTGCTGTAGCACGGAGGTAGGGGCATCTGACGCGATTTAGGATGTCGTGCTCATCTCCGTTGAAAAGCCAGGGTTTCGGGTGATACTCTCCTCGGCGCCTTCTCACGTCGCATCTGAGGCGGTCTCTGCCGCAGGTGCCCATTCTGGACTGCCCGATCCTGTGCTGGTCACGGCGCATCGGTTGGTAGCGCGAATCGCCGTCAGCCCGATTATGTGGCGGAGGCCGCACTACGTGAGAGAGCGTTTTAATCTGTAAGAGAAGCGCTGATCCTTTGCGGTTCGGCGCGAGGTGTTCTTGGCTAAGTGTCTGCTAGCTCCAGCGTTGTGGAAGCATCGCGGCGCACGAGCTGTGCTGTTGTGTGTTGCCGTGTTTACTACTGGACCTACATCGTGCGGCACAACTCCGACGAGGGCGGATCAGCGAAACGTAAATGCGTTTCAGGCATTTTCACGTAGCTCGATCCCTCATCAAAATGCAGTTCGCTCAAAGACCTGTCTTACGCTCGACGGCGTATTACCGGACGTGCGCATAGAACATGCGCTAAGGGGCGATCGTGTTGCTTGGTTCTACGTCACGCTCGACAAGTACCTCATTCCTATGAGCACTTTTACGAACTCGATTCAATTCTCGCAAGGTGAACAAGCGACAGCAGAAGCCATCGAACGTCGCCAGTTGGAGGCAAACCGTGCGAGACTCTCGTCAATCACTCGAAATAGACTAACCCGGCTCCAGAAAGACTGCTCGATACGTTTCAACGAGTACATCTTCTTTCCGGAGAAGAGATGAGTTGCCTCGTCCGCGATTTCAGTCTCTCCGCGACACAGCGTTGTGGGAAATACCTGTCTCCCTCTTGCGTCTCAGAAGGTGTAGCCAAGATGCGACCTCTGGATAAGATACCGAATTCTTTCCCTCGCCGTAGTCGCCCTCGCTAGTTCATGCTCCGGCGCGAGTCAGTCCGTGCCTGTATCGCCCACCTCGGCCGCAAACAACGCCGGGCCAGTGAGTCGAGGAACCATGAGCAAATACCCTGGGGTACTCGTAGGTGGAGCATTGCCGGACCCCCTTACGAGGGCCCAGGCCAACGCAGTCTCGCTTCGTCGAGCAAAGGGCATAGGGATAGGGGCACCCCGAAAGGCGCAGGTCGCGTGTCCGCTCGCCGTGTCCGCGGGGCCGTCGCCCGCAGTAATCTGCGGTATCCCTCCGACACCGGCGCCGACATTCGTCGCCATGCCGTCCGTGCTCAATCCAAACGGCGTCGGCTTGAATTCGTTGCCAAGCGGAACGAGGACGACCGAAGATGTCGATAGTTCATATGACGGCCATGGCGCCGAAGGATTTTCTTACGTGAATGGAACGTCGGGGAATGGCGACGTTTGGGTTGCGATGGATGTCATTACTCAACAACTGAATTCCCCGATGGCGAGTGGTGACGTGAATATATTATTTGCTCCCACGATGCTGGGGCCAAACGGAAACTGCCTTGAGGCCTCAGTTGTAAACGCAAACGGCAACGCCGGGTTTGCAACATACGGATCGACAACTATGTGGTTCCAGATCTACGACTGGTGTGCGCCAAATGGCGACCCCACGAACAACGGCGGGTTCGGAGTAAACGCGTACCACGTACTTGTTGACTCGGCGTTTATGAACAACTACGTTCGCGTCTTTACAAACGGAGACGGCCGCCCCGAAATACCGGTCCAGCTCTCGCAAGTTGTACCTAGTGATCAATGGCAAGCTATGCTGTACGACTCAGTTTCGTCAAAATACTACGTCGTATATCAATCCACGGGGACATATTCCAGCCACGGCGTTGGCTGGCTCATGTTCGAGTACTATGAAGAAGTGGGTGCCCCGTGCTCTCCGATCCAAACGGTTGGTGCGTCCGGGAATCGGTATACAAACGATGGTACGACTTGGACCCTGTTCGATCAGACGAACGCCACCATCATGACGGCGGCCCAAGCCGGGAATCTGAGCTGCTTCCTGGGGGATATCAACGAGCCGGCTGAACCCTCATACGGTTTTCAAGGAGTTCCGACCGATTGGGGCTTCTACGAATTTGAGGAGTAGTTAGGCCGCTGACTTTTTGCGTTTGGGTTTGGCGGCGTTGGCGGACTTTTTGCGTGCTGGGGCGGCGGCCTTGGGGGCTTTCTTCACCGGGGCGGCGGCTTGGGCGGCGCGGGCCGGTTTCGCGGCGCTGCGTTTGGCCTGCGACTGCTCGAGCGACCGCTGCAAGACGTCCATCAAGTTCACCACGTTGGTCGCCGCCGGGCGGTGGACTTCCGTGGCCTCGATCGTCTCGCCGTTGGCGCGCGCCTCGATCATCGCCAGCACGTCCTCGCGGTACTTGTCGTGGAACTGCTCCGGATCGAACGTCTCGGCGCTCATCGTGTCGATCAGCATCTGCGCGACTTTCTTCTCGCCGGGCGCGACGTGCTCGTTGAGCGCCGGGAAGTCGAAGCCGGCCGGCGCGATCAGCTCGTCGGCAAAGTGCATCAGCTCGAGGACGAGCGCTTCGCCATGCGGCTTGACCGCGGCCAGATGCTCGCGCGAGCGGATCACGACGCTGGCGATGGCGACCTTGCCGGACTCGGCCAGCGCGTCGCGCAACAGCGCGTAGGCGTGGCGGCCCTTCTTCTCCGGTTCGAGATAGTAGGGCGTGTCGAAGTACATCGGGTCGATCTGGTCGAGCGCGACGAACTGCTGGATCTGCACCGACTGCGTCGCCTCGGGCCGCACGGCCTTGAGGTCGTCCTCGGTGATCTCGACGTAGCGCCCCTTCTCGAACTCGTAACCGCGCACCAGGTCTTGGTACTCGACCTTCTCGCCGTCGATGCTGCAGTGCCGCTCGTTGAAGATCCGCCCGCCGTCCGTCTTGTGCAGGAAGTTGAAGCGCAGGTCGTTCGTCCGGATCGCGGTGTAGAGCTTGACCGGGATCGTGACGAGGCCGAAGTTGATCGCACCGGACCAGATCGCGTGTGCCATACGATGCCTATTCCCAAAGCGAGCGAGCGCGGGTAAGGGCGCTTTCGAGCGGTTGGGGCTTCCAGCCCTCGTTTTGCCAGGGATCACCGCCGGCGGCGACCAGCTTCGGCACGGTCGCGATCGTCCAGCGGCCCATCTCCCGGGTCGTCTCCGGCGCGCGCTTGCGCCGCATCGCCTCGACCTCGGCCCAGCCCAGCGGCATCGAGACCGGCGCGCCGTCGCGGGCCCGCACGCTGAACGGCGCGGCATAGGTCTTCCCCCGCCCGACCTGGACCCAGTCGAGGTAGACCAGGTCCTCGGGCCGCTTGGCGACGACCCGCTGGAGCGTCGTGTCGGCCGGCAGGACCCCGTTGACCCGCCGGGCGACCAGCTCCGCGACGCCCTTGGCCTGCTCGTAGTCGTAATGGGGCTCGAGCGGCAGCACGACGTGCAGCCCCATCCCGCCGGTCGTCTTCACCAGCGGATGGAGTCCGATCGCAGCCAGCTCGTCGCGGAAGGCCAGCGCGACCCGGGCCAGCCGCGCCAGCGGGCACCGCTCGCCCGGATCGAGGTCGAACAGCACCAGCTCGGGCCGATCGAGGTCGGGCAGGCGCGAGGTCCAGACATGCAGCGCGATCGCCGCCAAGTTGGCGACCCAGACCAGCGTCGCTTCGTCGTCGCAGAGGATGAAGGTGACCTTCCGCTTCTCGCCGGTGCTCGGCTCGGTCGCGACGCGGGCGACCCACTCGGGCGCGTAGCGCGGGATCTGCTTCTCCCAAAAGGCGCGCGTCGCGTCGATGCCGTCGGGATAGCGTTCCAGCGTGAGCGGCGCGCCGCGCAAGTAGCCCAGGATGACCGGCGCGACGGCACGATAGTAGGCGACCAGATCGCCCTTGGTGTAGCCGTCGTGCGGGAAGAGCACCTTGTCCTGGTTCGTCAACGGGACCACGCGGCCATCGACACGCGCCGCCGTCGCGACGGCCTTGGTCATGCGTCGGGGTCCGCGTGCTGCTCGCGCTCGCGCACGACGTCGTGCGCGTCCTTGTCGCTGCGCAACGCCACAAATGCCGGCTGACGCAAGAGCCCTTCGCGCGTCCACTCGGCGAAGGCGACCTCGCAGACGAGCTGCGGACGAACCCAGTGCGCCGGCGTGTTCGACTTGGGCGGGTCGACGAAGGGCGAGGTCTTGCGCTCGAGCGGCGCCATCCGGGCGGCGAGATCGCGCAGCCGCTTCGCGTCGAAGCCGGTGCCGACGTGCCCCGCGTAGTGGAACGCGTCGCCGTCGTAATAGCCGAGCAGCAACGCACCGAACTCCTTGCGGCTACCGCGCGGTTCGGTCCAACCACCGATGACGAACTCCTGGCGGTGGCGCACCTTGATCTTCACCCACTCGCGCGAGCGCACCGAGCGGTAGGGCGACTCGCGAACCTTGCCGACGATCCCCTCGAGGCCCCGCCGGCTCGCCAGGGTGAAGAGCTCCTTGCCGCGGCCGAGCACGTGCTTGGAGAAGAGCACGTCGCGGTCGGGGACGATCAGCTCCTCGAGCAGCCGCTTGCGCTCCTCGAGCGGCCGTTCGCGCAGATCGCGTCCGTCGGCGTAGAGCAGATCGAAGACGACGTAGGTGACGCGGGCCGGCTTGCCGGCACTGCCTTTGACGGGCTTCTCACGCGCTTGCAGCGCTTGGAAATCCGGTTTCCCGTCAGCATCGAGCACGCACAGCTCGCCGTCGACGACGACCGGCAACGAACGAAACGACTGCGGGAGATCGCGCAGCTCGCGAAACTGCTCGGTGAAGTTCTTCCCGGTGCGCGAGGTGAGCAGCACGGCGTCGCGGTCGATCGTGCCGATCGCGCGATAACCGTCCCACTTGAGCTCGAATAACCAGCGGTCGTCGTCGAACGGCTCGTCAACCAGCGTGGTGAGCATCGGTGTGACGTCGCGCGGCAACGGATCCTTGCGTGCGCCGGCGCGGGTCGCTGCCTTGCGCACCAGCGTGCCGTCGGGCGACGCGGCGCGGTTGCTGCGCCAGATCGGGGCGTCCTTGCGGGCCGCCTGCAACTGCGCGAGCGTCTTCCCGCTCTTGACGCTCTCCGGGTGGTCTTCGATCTTCCAGTTCGGGTCTTCGTACTCGTCGTGATCCTTGAAGAGCAGCCACGGGTCGCCGTGTTCGCCCGCGCGCGGCTTGATCTTGACCAAACTGAACAGGCCGCGCAGCTTCTTCCCGTAGAGGACGATCTTGAGCTTCCCCTTGGCGATCGCGGCGATCGGATCGTCACCCTCGGCCAGCGCGTAGGTCCCGGCGTCCCACACGATCACCTCGCCGGCACCGTAATTGCCGGCCGGGATCACGCCCTCGAAGGTGCGGTAGTCGAGTGGGTGATCCTCGACCTTCATCGCCAGGCGCTTCTCGAGCGGGACCAGCGTCGGCCCCTTGGCGACGGCCCAGGACGGCATCACGCCGCCGGCCTCGAGCCGGAAGTCCCAGTGCAGCCGAGTCGCCCGGTGCTCTTGCACGACGAAGCGGAGTCGCTTGGAAGCGCTCCGCGGTTCGCCTTTGGGTTCCGGCGTCGCCGAGAAGTCGCGCTTACGGGCGTACTCGGCGAGCTTTTTCTTGGGTGTGCTCAGCGATGTGCTCCGGGCGCGCGGCCGGGCTAGGGCTCGCGCTCGATCGTGCGGGATTCCCGCTTGGCCTGGTCGACATTCGCCTTGACGTCGTGACCAAACTCCTTGACGTGCGAGGCCACCTTGTCGCCCAACGGCATCGCGTCGCCGGCGACGGCGCGCTTGACGCGCTCACCGGTGGCCTGCGTCCGCTCCTTGGCCTCGTCGAGCACGTCGTGAGTGTCCGCCTTCAGTGTCTCGATTCGGTCGTCTTTCGGCATAGTCGCTTCCTCCGTTTGGTGTCGCGCGCGTCCTATCCGTTTACCCACGACGACCACCGGGATCACAAGCCGAGCTTGGCTCGCATCCCGTCCCAGACCCAGCAGCCCCACAGGCCGACCGCGACGCTCCAAGCGATCGCTCCCTGTGCGGCCGGCCAGATCCAACCGACGCCCTCCCGCACCGCCAAGGCCATCAGGACCAGCAAGAACGGCTCGAAGTCGAGCGCGTGCCGCATCCCGAATTGCGAGCCGCCGTTTGCGTAGTAGAGCAACGACGGGGCGGCGACCAGCAGCGTCGCGATCCACAGCGCGACGACCAGCCGCCGTGGCTGCCGCGCGAAACAAGCCAGCACGAGCGCCGGACTGGTGAACCAGAGTGCCGTCCCGCTCAGCGCGAACTCGAGCCAATGCCCGTCGGGATGCCAGATCGGCGGCTGCACGAAGAACGACCACAGTTCGACCGGGACGTTGTCCAGGCCGAAGGGCGAACCGGTCGGCGCTCCCATGAACGGGTCCTGATGGTAGAAGATCGTGTGGCCCGCGTCCCATGGGACGTGCCAGCGCAGTTCGTTATAGGCGATCCACGTGACGAAGAACGGGATCAACGTCAGCGCGAACGACAACGCCGCGCGCGGCCGGCGCTCGCGCGCGAGAAAACCGTCCCAGCACCACCAGAGCAGCACCGGCAGGGCCATGACCAGCGTGAAGCGCGAGCCGAGCGCGAGCCCCGCCCACAGACCGACGACCCAGCCGCGCCGCTTCCCGGCCAGCTCGCACAGCGCCAACAACAGGAACGCGACGGCGGCGGTCTGCGCGATGAACCACACGTCGCCGAGCATCGAACACCAGAGCAGATCGGTGCCGCCCAACAGAAACGCGACCAGCCAAAGCGTCGTCGGCGCACGCAAGCCCAAGCGCGTGAGCAGCGCCCACGCGGCGCCGACCGCGACGCCGCACAACAGGCAGGCTAAGAGCGTCTGGTTCGCGCTCAGCCCGACGAGTGCGACGAGCGGCAGGATCAGCAGGGCCGGCACGGGGTCGTTGACGATGTAGCGGTGACCCTCAAACTGCACGGCGTCGATCGACGGGCCGGGCCAGGTCGGATCGATCCACACGTGCCCGTGCAACAGCGCGTCGGCGAGCAGCACGTAGTTGTCGTAAGGCGTCACGCGCCCGTGAGCGCAGGCCAAGGCGATGATCGCGCCCAGCAGGCCGGCTAGCAGCGCGTTCACCGCGGTAACACCTCGTAGATCTGTTCCTTGTCGACCACGCTGAGCAGCCGCGTGTGGTAGACGGGCAGTTCGGGATCCCCCAGCGTGACCAGCGCGATCTGGTGGTTGCGCATCCAGTCGCGATACTCACCGAGATGGTCTTCGGGGAACGCACACAAGACGATACGGTGGCCGAAGGCGTGTTGCACGTAGCTGCGGTAGGCCAGCGGCGCAGCAAAGTTCCACGTCGCGATGACGATCGCGTCGTCACGCGTCACCGCTGCGACGCGGGCGGCCAGCTGGCTGGGGCGATCGTCGACACGCGCCTGCTGGATGTCGCCGGCGCCCAACCAGTCGTGCAGCAATGCGAGACCGAGCAGGCCGGCGACGATCCCGACCGCCAGGCCCGGCATCTCGCGACCGAAGGCGCGCGCGGTGCGATCGGCGGCGACCGCGATACCGAGCGCGGAGATCGCGTACAGGCCCAGCACGTACCGCTCGGGATCGGCTTCGGCCTGGTACGACGCGCCGAACAGCGCCGGCAACAACGCCGCCGCGAGCAACCCGATCCCGATCAACGGCGCATCGGCGGCCAGGAACGCGAGCCCGATCAGCGCCACGATCGTCAGTCCTTCCGGTTCGGCGTCGGCCAGCGCGTCCCCGAAACGCGCTTGCGCGGCGACGAACTCGCCCCGGCTGACGAGGTGCGCGAGCGTGTACTCGGGGCTCCACTCGTTGCCGGTGACGAGCGCGCGCAGGCCGTCGAGCGTGCGCGGATCGTGATCGTCCCAAAATGGGCGGCCCGGCGGCACGCCCAGCGCGATGGTCGGATCGAGTCGATGGGCGACGACGTAGGCGCTGCGCAGCGGCAGGTAGGCGTACGTCACGATCACCATCAGCGCGGCGACGGCGCACGCGAACGTAGCGGCGCGCACGGGCCACGCGCGCGAGAACGCGATGAGCAGACCGCCCGCCAAGGTCAACAGCGTCGTGTTGTCGACCGCCAGCGCCGCACCGCCGCACAGGATCGCCGCGACCAGCGCCCGCCGCTCGCCCCGGCGCGCCCAGCGGACGGCCAGCGCGAGCGCGCCCAGCGCCAGCGCGAAGCCCAACGGATGGACGTCGGCGTACGTTCCGCGCGACCAGACGACGTTGGCAAAGGCGAACAGCCAGGCGCCCAGCACCGCAAAAGGCGGGCTGACCTCCAGCTCCGACGCGAGCGCGGCGAGGATCCCCGCCGCCGCCGCGATCGACAACGCCGAGAGTGCATTCAAGCGCGCGGCGACCTCGCCGACCGGGATCGCGTGCGTCCACAGCCAGCCCACGAGGACGTAGCCGGGGTAACCGGTCGGATACGGAATCCCGGCGATCCAGGCAACTGTCTGGAGGTCACCGGTGTCCCAAAAGCCGACCGATGTCCGGATCGATCCCAACAACACGACGAGCGGAACGGCGAAGGCGATCGCGGCGGCGCGCGTCCCACGAGAGCGGAGGACCAAGCACGTGCAAGTACGCCCGATGACGCAAAGCGGCCTGTCGCGGCCGCGTGTCGTCATCGCTGAGCCGTTCGCCGAGGCGGGGCTGGCCGTGCTGCGCGAAGCTGGGATCGAGATCGACTCGCAGGTCGGTCGGCCGCGCGCCGAGCTCGTCTCGGCCCTGGCCGAAGCCGACGGGCTCATCGTGCGCTCGGAGACGCGCGTCGACCGCGAGCTGCTGGCGGCCGGACCGAAGTTGACCGTCGTCGCGCGGGCCGGGGTCGGCGTCGACGCGATCGACGTCGGCGCCGCGACCGCGGCCGGGATTCTGGTCCTCAACACGCCGGGCGCAAACACGATCGCCGCGACCGAGCAGACCTTCGCGCTGATGCTCTCGCTGGTGCGCCACACGCCGGCCGCGGTCCAGCAACTGCGCGAGGGGATCTGGGACCGCAAGAACCTCGTCGGCTCGGAGCTGTTCGGCAAGACCTTGGGGATCGTCGGGCTGGGCCGCATCGGCGGCAACGTCGCGGCCCGCGCGCGCGCCTTCGGGATGACGCCGCTCGTGTACGATCCGTACATCACCTCGGCGCGCGCCGACGCCTTCGGCGTGAAGCTGGTCGAGCTGGACACGCTCTTGCGCGAGAGCGACGTCGTCACGCTGCACGTCCCGCTCACCCGTCAGACGCGCGGGATGATCGACGGCGCGCGGCTGCGCCAACTGCGCCCGCACGCGTACCTGATCAACTGCGCCCGCGGCGGGGTCATCGTCGAGCGCGATCTGCTCGACGCGCTCGACGCGGGCGTGCTGGCCGGCGCCGCGATCGACGTCGTCGCCGAAGAACCACCGCCGGCGGGCGGAACCGGCGCGTTGCTGCACCGCCACCCGAAGGTCTTCGCGACACCGCATCTGGGCGGTTCGACCCACGAAGCGTTGGCCCGTATCGCGACCGAGCTCGCGCAGGACGTCGCGCGCGTCTTGCTCGGCGCGCCGGCGAGCGGTGCGGTCAACGCGCCGATACCGGACGGTCCGGGCGCCGAGCGCGCCGTCCCCTTCCTCGAGGTCGCCTACCGCATCGGGCGCTTCTACCCGCAGTACGCGCTCACCGAACGGCTGCCACGTTTCGCGCTCGTCCTGGGCGGCGCGCTCGCCGAGACCGATCCGGCACCGGTCGTGCGCGCTTTCCTGAGCGGTCTGCTGCAAGCGACGACCGACCGCCGCGTCTCGGTCGTGAACGCCGAGGGGATCGCGCAGGAGCTCGGTATCTCGGTCGACGCGCGCGGCGACGCGAGCGCGTCGTCCTACGGTGCCTCGCTGCACTTGGTCGCCGACGGCACGTCGATCACCGGCACCTCGATCGGCGGCGCGCCGCGCATCGTCGAGCTCGACGGCTACGAGATCGACGCGACGCCGGTCGGCGGGATGCTGATCACCCGGCACGCCGACGTCCCGGGGATGATCGGCCGCGTCGGGACGATCTTGGGCAACGCGCAGGTCAACATCTCGACGATGCAAGTCTCGCGCAACACCGTCGGCGGCGACGCGATCATGGTCCTCTCGATCGACCGCCCCGCCGACGAACCGACCCTGGCCGCCCTGCGCGCCGTCGCCGGCGTCGGCTCCGTCCGCACCCTGGACTTGTAGAGCCCGATCACGGCGCCTGGCGTCGAAGGGACGGTCGCCTTCCACCTCTAAGGGGGCGGCGTCAGCTCGGTGTGGAGGCGTTTCATGGGTGTGTTGGCACGGGCGGGGTCGCTCGCCGTTCTCTCCTTCGTCGCGGTGGGCGTGTCCGTCGCGGCGGTTCCGTTTCGCGCGCCGGGGACCGCTGGTGTGGCAGCCGTAGCAGCGACCGCCGCGACGCAGCCGTGCATCCCCAATTCCCCGGCGCCCGGGGTCTTGCCGAACCCACCGGTGATCGACGCGACGGTGAACAAGCAGTTCACCATCTTCGTCATGCAGGGCCCGACCACGCAGAACAACGGCAGCGCCGTGCAGCACTTCTGCTACGTGACCTCGCCGGCGGGAGCGCTGAACTACGTCGAGGCGCCGACGATTCGCGTACGCCAGGGCGGGACGTTCCGGATGACGCTGATCAACCGCATCCCCGGCGGTCCGACGCCGCTTCCGACGCCGCGCTCGGCGATCATCCCGACCAGCGACGGCTGCGCCTGGCTGCCGTTCGACGGCCCGATGCCGACGCCGAATCCGGGGCTCTTGCCGCCCGGCTACTTCAACCACGCGCGCGTCCCGACACAACCCGACGTGCCGTGGATGGCGTCGAACGATACCAACTTCCACACCCACGGCTGGCACGTCGACCCGTACGTCGACAACGTCTACAAATCGCTGGTCTGGGCCCCGAACCCGAACAGCTGCGTCTATACGTTCTCGATACCGCTGACGCAACCGCCCGGGACGTACTGGTACCACGCGCATCTGCACGGGCTCTCCTACGAGCAGGTCGGCGGTGGGCTCGCCGGCGCGCTGATCGTCGAGTCGGCTTCGCCGAGTCCCGAACCGGCAGCCGTGCTGCTGGTCGTCAAGAACGCGCCGGGCGTCCAAGCCACGCTGCCGCCGGGCTTCCGTGCGACCGCGCGCGTGGGGAACGCGATGGGCGGCATGTTCGACGCCACGATGCAGACGGCGCCGGACGCGCTCGCCGCACATTACGCGAACCTGGCCGCGCCCGTGCACCACGCCGCGCGCGCGTTGGCCGGCACGCCCGTGCCGTTCCCGGCGTTCAGTCCGCCGCCGTGGTCCTCGGGCTTCGCCTGGCCGCCGGCCGGCCCGAGCTACTGCTCCCCGCAGCCGCCGACGCCCTCAGCCCTCGGCGATCCGTTGGCCGTCAACGGTGCGCTGATCCCGGTCGTGCTCGGGGGCAGGGCGACGCCCGCGATCGGTCCGGCGGTGCGGCAACTCGCCTTCGCCGGTCGCCGCTACCGCATCATCGACGCCGCAGCCGACACGTACATCAACGTGCAGACGCGCGCCGACGACGGCAGCATCGTGCCGCTGGTCGTGCTGGCGCGCGACGGCGTCCCGGTCAACTGGAACTTCGAGACCAATCGGGTCGACCCGACCAAGCCGGACTTCGTGGTCGAGCCGAACGTCTTCGTGCCGCCCTCGGGGCGCGTCGACATCCGGGTCACGCCGCTGCGCGGCCCGCTCACGATCGTCTCGACCGCCGGCACGATGCAGAGCCGCAGCGCGAGCGGTGTTCCCTGGTGTGGCGGCTATCTGGGTTCGGCGATCCCACAGCGCAACATCCTGCGCATCATCCCCTCGTTCGCCGGTGCGCGTCCGGTCAGTCTGGCGGTAGCCCGACCGGCGCAGCAGCACGCGCTGCCCACCGGCGCCGGGCAACTCGTCGCCGACGATCTGCCGAAGGTGACCGCCTCGCGCGCAGTGACGTTCACGATGTACTCGCAGAGCGGACCGCCGAACTGGAACGTGACGCAGACCGGCTACGCGCCGGGCCGCAATCCGCCGCCGTCGGTGCGAGCGCTGCCGTTCACCGAGCGGCCGTTCTGGCTCGCCCCGGCCGGCGCCTCACCGGATCCGAAGTACCCCTACATCCCGTGGGTGCGGGTCCATCGCAACGCCGTCGAGGAGTGGTACCTCTACAACGCCTCCGGTGAGATCCACGCCTTCCACATCCATCAGTTGACCTTCGTCGCGTTGCAGAGCCCGTTCGAGGCGACCAATCCCTACCAACAGGTGTTCCTCGACACCGTCGCGCTACCGGCCGGGATGCTCACCCCGATCGACGCCAAGCCGCCGGCCGGCTCGACGCCGCCGATCACGCCCAGCCTGACGAAGATCTTGATCGACTTCCGCAACGTCGATCCCGGCGTCTTCGTCTTCCACTGCCACATGCTGTTCCACGAAGACCACGGCATGATGGGCGTGATCGAGGTACTCCCGAACTAACCGTTGGCGCGAGCGGGAGGTTCGCCCCCGCTCGCGCGCTAACGGCGTAGCGTGCGCGTGTACGTCGCGCGGCACGGTGAGACGACCTGGAATCTCGCCGGCCGCTACCAGGGGCGCCGGGAGTCGGCGCTGACGGCGCTGGGAATGCAGCAGGCGTTCGCGCTCGCCGAGGCGATGGTCGCGCATGATGTGCGCCGCGTCATCGCCTCTCCGCTGTTGCGCTGCACGGCGACGGCCAAACCGAGCGCCGATCGCCTCAACCTGCGCGTCGAGACCGACGACCAGCTGCTGGAGATCGCGCACGGCACCTGGGAAGGGCGGCTGCGCGACGAGATCGCCGCCAACGACAGCGCGCGGTACCGCGATTGGCGCGAGAACCCGCAGCGGGTCGCCTTCGAAGGTGGTGAGACGCCGCAGCAGGTGCGCGATCGCTGGCGCGCGTTCGCGCTCGCGCTGCACCCGCGCACCCCGACGCTCGTCGTGACGCACGACGCCGTCGTTCGCGTCGCGCTGCTCGAGGGACTGGGTCGCGAGTTGGACGCCTTCTGGGCGGCGTTGGTCGAGAACGGCGCGTACGCGGTGTTCGAGGTCGAGGCCGAGCGCTGGACGCTGATCGAGGAGCGCGTCGACGCGCACCTGGCGGGGATTCGGACCGCGAGCGGCGGTCAGGCCCTCTAGTACTGCGGGATGCCGCGCGCCTCGACGCTGCCGTCGGCGACGATCGCGAACTCGGCCGCGCGGCCGGGCGCGCGCACGAAGAGCGTCGCCGGATGCTGCCCTTCGAGCACACCCAGGTCGTGGGACGCACCGCTTTCGGTGAGAACGACGTGCGCCCCCGATGGGACGCCGTCGGCGACGATGTAACACCACGCGCCGTCGCGCGCGTAGATCGCCTTGGCGATCACGCCGGGTCGACCGGCCAGCGTGACGTGGTTGAAGTGCGCCCCCGCCATCGCGATGAGCGCGGTATCGGTGCGGGCCAGTTGCCCGTCGGTGGCACGCTCGTGGGTGACCGCGAGGCCGCCGACGGCCAGCACGACCGCCGCCGCGGTTGCCAGTGGCCACCACGTCCGGGCGGTTGGGCGCGCGAGCGGCACGACGGCCGCGGGGGCGAGCGGCAGCGCGGCGGCGAGCGCGGCGGCGGCGGCTTCGGCGACTCGAACGCGCTCGGTGCACGCGGCGCAGACGCGCAGGTGCCGCTCGATCGCCACGCGTTGTTCGGGGATCGCGCCGAGCACGTACAGCTCGGCGTCGTCTTCGAGATGGTCAGCGTTCATGCGAGTTCTCCTCGAGCGAGCTCGGCGGCGAGACGGCGCAGTCCAAGCGACACGCGCCCCTTGACCGTGCCGAGTGGAAGGTCGCACGCCCGCGCGATCTCGGTCTGGGTCTGGTTTCCGTAGTAGGCGCGCACGAGCACGTCACGCTGCTCCGCCGGCAGGCGTTGCAGCGCGGCGCGCACACGCGCGGCCTCGATGGGATCGGCGACCGTTTGCTCTTGGACGAGCGGTGCTTGGCGCGCGACGAATGTCTCGCGCGTCCGACGCCGTCCTTCGCTGCGCACCAGACTGACCGCCTCGTTGCGCACGCAGGTAATCAGGAACGGCAGCAGCGCGCCGCGCTCCGGCCGGTACGCAGCGGGCGCACTGACCAACCGCAGGAAGACGGCGTGGACGCAGTCGTCGGCCGCATCGACCTGACCCAGGACGTGATACGCGACGGCGCGCAGACGAGCACGATGCTCGCGATACGTCTGCGCGACCGCGTTCACGCCGAGCGCAGGCTGTGGCTCTCCCATGTCGCCCATGTCGCCGTGCCGCCGTTCGCGAGCGAGGCCGGCCGCTCCGCTGCGCTCACGGCTGAGCACCATGTGTGCACGTCTGGTTGCGCGATCAGGCGTGCCAGGTCGTGCCGTCGACGAACGTCACGGCCTCGACGTCGAGGGTCGTCGGGATGCCGATGGTCGGCTCGAACTCCTGCGCGATCTCGACGCCGGGCGCGAACGTGCCCCGATCGACGATCGTCTGCACTTGGTTTCCCGAGCGGACGGCAAATTCGACGGCGCTGGCGGCGATCTGGCCACGATTCACGAACGAGATCTCGAGCGTGTCCGGGCCGTACGAGGGGTCGAGGCTGCTTTCGTACGTCCCACCGATCGGTGTGCGCACGCTCCAGTTGACGAGCGAGACCGGTGCGGAGCTGTCCTGAGCGCCGGCCGGGAGGGCCGCGGCGGTCGTTCCGAGGACGGCGGCGGCAAGCGAGCTGAGCAGAAGCTGTTTTGTCATGATGGTGGTTCTACGCCGCCGCGCGGCCGCCCGGATCATTCGCGCCGGCGCCGAAGCGGGCGGAGGTGATCCCGTTTGCCGCCGCGACCGTCGCCGTCGTCGCCGCACCGCCGCAGTTGATCCGGCTCGCCGGGACGGTCGGCTACGCGCTCGACGCCGGCGATCCGCTGCGGACGCTGGCCGATGGACTCGACCTCGGAGTGGGTGGCTATGCGGTCACGCTCGCTGCCAGCCAAGCCGAGCTGGACTTCGCCGACGGGACGAGGATTGCGGTCGGGGAGCACGCCGCGCTGAACGTCGTCGCGAGCACGGCCGACACCACCACGATCGAGCTGGTGCGCGGTGCGCTCCACGTGCGCGTGCGGGCGACGAGCCGGATCGCAGTGCTGACGCCGACCGGCGGCGTCGCGCTCTCCGACGCCGACGCCTTCGTCGTCGCCGGGCCGCTCGGCACCGAGGTCGCCTGCGTGCGCTGCGCGCGCACGACGGCCGTCGCCGGGCCGACCGGTCACGCCCAGCTCGGCAGTTGCATCGTCGGCGACGCGACGCCGAAGTCGGTTAGCGCCAGTGGCTCGGCGAACGTCGACAACCCGGCGATGGACGCGCTCGCCGGTGGAACGGACGCGCTCGACGGTTGCCGGCCGCGACCGCGTACGCGAGTCGACCCGACCGCGTCGAACCCCGGCCCTCACGACGTGCTCGCCCACGGCTGGGGGACGTTCACCGCCGGCGCGTTGTTCGCCGTCTTAGTGATGCTCGGCGTGCGCGGCGGCTGATCAGAGCGCGGGCGGCAGGCTCGGCAGCGGACGCGCGACCGCGAACGTCGAGGCGGGCAACGCGGGCGGGAAACGCCAGCGGCCGAAGGTCAGCTCCTCGTGGGCTTCGCCGTCCCCCAGCCGCGCCGACGCCTGGGCGCCGGTCGCGACCCAGAACTCGCCGCGCTTCGCGAAGCTCAGCATCCCGTGCCCGCCGTGCGTCGTGACGAAGGTCACCGCCGACGGCAGGAAGCTGATCCCGTCGATCGCGATCGTGGTCAGCATGAAGGCGCTCGCGTGGTTCGGCGCGAGGCGGAAGACATAGTCGACGTGACGGCCGTCTCTGCGCGGCCCGAGGTAGTCGAAGACGTAGGCCGACGGGCGCGGCGCGAGCCGCGAGACCGCGTAGTGATAGGGCCGTCCGTGGAAGATCCGCACCTCCGGGTCGGTCGCGCGCGTCCCGTTGACCGCGACGACCTCGTCGCGCTCGTCGGTGCCACTGCGGAAAATGCGGTGTGTCTGCTCGAGCGAGCGCGTTCCGGTCTGCTCGAGGGTGTACTCGACCGCAAAGACGCGCGGCTCGCGCAGCGCCGCCAGCGCCGCGGCGTAGTTCGCGAGCACGGTGTGCGGGGCGAGCAGCGCCGCCGCCGCCAGCAGCGCGATCATGCCGGTTGCTTGGCCAGCGCGTCGCGCATCGCCGCGAGCGCCGCCGGTGCGCCGGCGGCGTTCTTGCCGCCGCCCTGCGCCTGCGCCGGTGCGCCGCCACCTTTGCCGCCGACCAGCGGCGCGGCCGCGCGGACGAGATTGCCGGCGTGGACGCCGGCCGCAACCGCGTCGTCGCTCGCACTCACGAACAGCGCGGCGCTCTCGCCGTCGACGCCGACCAGCGCGACGACGCCTGAGGTGAGCCGCGCGCGGATCGCGTTCCCGAGCGCGCGCAGCGCCTCGGCGTTCGCCTCGGGGACGATCGCGGCGACGACCCGCAGGCCGCCGAGCGTCTCGGCCCGCGCGACGTAGGAAGCCGCATCGCCGGCGGCCAGGCGCGCCTTGATCTCGCCGAGTGCCTTCTGCAGATCCCGCACGTCCGTTTGCAGCCGCTCGACCCGCTCGACCAGCTCGTCGGGTTTGGCGGCGAGCGTCTCGCCGAGCGCGGCCAGTGTGTCCTGCTGCCGCTCGACGTAGGCTTCAGCCGCTTTCGAGACGACCGCTTCGATGCGCCGCACGCCGCTGCCGATCGAGCTCTCGTCGAGCATGACGAACAGCCCCAACTCGCCGGTCGTGTGAGCGTGCGTCCCGCCACAGAACTCGACCGACGGACCGAACGCCACGACGCGCACGCGCTCGCCGTACTTCTCGCCGACCATCGTGATCGCACCGGTCTCTTTCGCCTCGGCGATCGGGAGCTCGCGCATCTCTTGGTGGCGGTCGTCGCGGATCAGCTCGTTGACACGCTGGGTGACCGCGCGGCGCTGTTCCGGACTGAGCGCCCCGACCGGGCTGCGGAAGTCGAACCGCATCCGGTCGACGCCGACCCACGACCCGGCCTGGACGACGTCTTCGCCGAGCACGTCCTTGAGCGCGCGCTGCAAGAGGTGCGCCGAGGTGTGGTGGCGCCGGATCTCCGTTCGCCATTCGGCGAAGACGCGCGTGTGCACCGCGTCGCCGACCGCCAGCACGCCCTCGACCAGCCGCCCGTGATGGGCGATCGCCTCGCCGACGTACTGCGTGTCGCGGACCTCGAAGCGTGCGCCCGAGGCCGTCGTAATGACGCCGCGGTCGCCGATCTGGCCGCCCTTCTCGGCGTAGAACGAGGTGCGGTCGAGCAGCAGTTGCGCCTCGGTCTCGGGCTCGATCGAATCGACCGGCGTGCCGCCGACCAGGATCGCGCGGATCTCACCGTCGGCCTCGAGCCCGTCGTAGCCGGTGAAGGCTGACGCGAGCGCCGGCAGATCGGTCACGGTGACGGCAGCCCGCTTCTGGGCCGCGTCGCGCCGCGCACGCTGCCGTTGCTCGTTCATCCGCTGGTCAAACCCCACGCCGTCGACCGCGACGCCCTGTTCGCCGGCGATCTCGCGCGTCAGCTCGAAGGGGAAGCCATACGTGTCGTGGAGGGTGAACGCGTCCTCGCCCGAGATCAACATCGTGCAATCGTGGATCGCGTCGGCGATCAGCGCATCGAGCAGCTCGCTGCCGCGGTCCAGCGTGCGCGCGAACGCCGCTTCCTCGATGCGCAGCGCGTTCTGCACGTCGCCCAGGCGCGCGCGTAGCTCGGGATAGCCGCTCTCCAGCGAGGTGACGACGGCGCTCGCCAGCGCGGCCAGGAATTCGCGCGGGTAGCCCAAGAGCCGGCCGTTGCGGATCGCGCGCCGGATCAGGAAGCGCAACACGAAGCCGCGGTCGGTGTTCGAGGGGAAGACACCGTCGGCGATCAGGAACGTCGCGGCGCGCGCGTGGTCGGCGATTATCCGCCGCCGCACGAGCTGCTCGCCTGCGGCGAGCGAGGTCGGCCCGACCGGCGGCTGCGCCGCGATCAGGTCGGTGAACAGGTCGGTCTCGTACATCGAGACCTGACCGTTGGCGACCGCCAGCATCCGCTCGAACCCGGCGCCGGTGTCGATCGCCTTGCGCGGAAGATCGGCGAGCTTACCGTCGGCGGTCCGGTTGTACTGTTGGAAGACGACGTTCCAGATCTCGACGAAGCGGCCGCCGCGGTTGGGGCCGTCGTCGTCCGGGCCGCTCGCGTTCGCGGCGCCGGTGTCGTAGAAGATCTCACTGCACGGACCGCAGGGGCCGGTCGGGCCCATCGTCCAGAAATTGTCCTCATCCCAGCGCGTGATGTGCGCCGGTGGCAGACCGATCTCGCGCTCCCAGATGCGCTGCGCCTCGTCGTCCGCGGTGTGAACGGTGGCGTAGAGCTTAGCCGGGTCGAGCCGCATGACGCCGGTGAGGAACTCCCACGCAAAGCGGATCGCCTCGGGCTTGTAGTAGTCGCCGAACGAGAAGTTGCCCAGCATCTCGAGGAACGTCCCGTGCCGTCCGGTGCGCCCCACATTCTCGATGTCCGACTTCGCGCCGGCCACGCGCAGGCAGCGCTGCACGGTCACCGCGCGCGGTGCCGGCGCCGGCTGCTCACCGAGAAAGATCGGGACGAACTGCTCCATCCCGGCGATGGTGAAGAGCGTCGTGCTCATCTCGTCGGGGATCAACGAGGCCGACGGCAGATGCACGTGCCCGTTCCGCACGAAGTAGTCGACGAAAGCCTGCCGGAGTTCTTGGGACGTCATCGGCGGCCGGTGGTCATCGTGGGCATCGGCATCATGGGCGCTCGTGGGCTTTCGTGCTACGTGCAAGCCGACCCCACCGACGGGTCGAGGATACCAAGCAGGCGGTTGCTTTTGCGCGCGAGGACAGGAGCGCCCGCGATACACAACGGAGTTCCGCGCCGCATCTCTTCCTCGGCCCGGAGAACGGCGATTGCTCAACCGGCGTAGCGCCGCGATGGCGTTCATCTTCGTCACGGTCCTGCTCGACATGATCGCGCTCGGGATCGTCATCCCGGTCTTCCAACCGCTGATCCTCACCTTCGAGCACGGCGACTTCGCGAACGCCTCACTCCTGAGCGGATTGTTCGCCGTGCTGTTCGCGATCGTGCAATTCTTCGCCTCACCGATCTTGGGGACGCTCTCGGACCGCTTCGGGCGGCGGCCTCTCGTGTTGCTCTCGAACCTTGGGACGAGCCTCGACTACGTCATCCTCGCGCTGGCGCCGAACGTCGCGTGGCTGTTCGTCGGCCGCGTGCTGGCAGGCGCGACGACGGCGAGCATCACGGTGGCGAGCGCGTACGTCGCCGACGTGACGCCGGAGGAGAAGCGCGCCGGCGCCTACGGCTTGATCAGTGCCGCGTTCGGCGTCGGCTTCGTGGTCGGTCCGGCGATCGGCGGGCTGCTCGGCGCGCACGGCCTGCGGCTCCCGTTCTGGGCTGCCGCGGCGCTCAGCCTGGTGAACTTCGTCTATGGGTTCGTCGTGCTCCCCGAGTCGCTCTCGCGCGACCACCGCAACGCCTTCTCGTGGAAGCGCGCCAACCCGCTCGGCGCGGTGACGATGCTGCGCCGCCACGCCGAGCTGGCCGGGCTCTCGCTGGTGAACCTGATCGGCTACGTCGCGCACGAGGCGCTGCCGCAGATGTTCGTCCTCTACGCCCTCTACGCGTACGCCTGGACGATGACCACCATCGGGGGCGCGCTCGCCGCCGTCGGCGTGTTGACGATCGTCATCTCGGCGTTCGTCACCCAGCGCGTCGTCGATCGTATCGGCGAGCGCCGCGCGGTCGTCGCCGGCCTGTTCGCCGGCGCGATCGGGTTCCTGCTCTACGGCGGCAATCAGATCCTGTTCTGGATCGGCCTGCCGATCAACATGCTCTGGATGGTCGCCGGCTCGGCCTCGCAGGCGCTGATGACGCGCCGGGTCGAGAAGCACGAGCAAGGTGAGCTGCAGGGCGCGATCAACCTGCTGCGCAGCGTCGGTATGCTCGCCGGACCTCTGATCTTCAACGGGATCTTCGCCTACTCGGTCAGCGACGCGCACGCGTGGAAGGCCCCCAGCTTCGGCTGGTTCGTCGCCGGCGCGCTGCTGTTCGGCTCGATGGCACTCGCGATCCGCGTCACCAACGCATCCGACGACGTGCGCGACCGCGTCGACGTCGTCGGCGCGCTCGAGGCAGCTCTCCCCGCCGAGACGCCGCTGGCGGAGTAGGGCTGCGGCCTACTTCTCTTGGAGGAAGTTCTTGAGCTTCTCGAGCGCCTTCTGTTGCAGGCGCGAGACGTGCATCTGGGAGACGTTGAGACGCTTGGCGATCTCGGTCTGCGAGACGCTCTCGTAGAAGCGAAGGTAGAGGATGACCCGCTCGCGGCCGGTGAGCACTTGGAACGCGCGCTCGAGGTTGGCGCGGTCTTCGAGCAGCTCCAGTCCGGCGTCGTTCTGTCCGACGTAGTCGGCCAGCGTCTGCGACTTCTTGTCGCCCTCACCGTTGAGTTCGGTGTCGAGCGAGAGCAGATTGTAGGCCTGACCCAGCTCTTGGGCCTCGAGGATATCTTCCTCGGAGGCGCCCAGGTGCGTCGCCAGCTCGGCGACGGTCGGCGAGTGGTCGAGTTTGACGGTCAGCTTCTCGATCGCCCGGTTGACGGCGAGGTTGAGCTCCTGCAAGCGCCGCGGGACCTTGACCGCCCAGCCCTTGTCGCGGAAGTAGCGCTTGATCTCGCCGACGATGGTCGGCGTCGCGTAGGTGGTGAACTCGACGCCGCGTTCGAGATCGAACCGGTCGATCGCCTTGAGCAAGCCGACGGTGCCGACCTGGATGAGATCGTCGAGCGCCTCGCCGCGATTGGCGAACTTGACCGCCAGATAGCGGACCAAGTTGAGGTGCGCGACGACTAATGCGTTGCGCAGCCGATCGAACTCGTTGGTTCCGGCATAGTCGGGGCCGCTGTCGAGCGCGCGATCGACGCGCAGCTCGGCGAACCGGGCGAACGCCTTGCGTGCTCGGTTGCGGTCCCAGCGCTCTTCGTCGACGTGCGAGGCGGGTGAAGACATCTAGGGAGTAACGCGCTTCGACATGACGAGTTCCGTGCCACGGGCGTCGGAGGTGTACTCGACGGTGTCCATCAGGGCGCGGATCAAGAAGACTCCCAGCTCCTCGGTCCGACCCTCCGCCAGGCTGCTCACCTTGGCGCTGAGCTGGTGGCCGCGCGAGTGATCGCGCACCACGACGGTCAGCTCGTTCTCGAAGGCATCGCAGATGATCTCGATGACGCCGGCGTCGACGCCACCCGCACTCTGGATGGAATTGGTGCAGGCCTCGGCGATCGCGAGCTTGATGTCGTCGATCTCGTCGACCGAGAAGCGTAGACGGCTGGCGACGGCAGCGACCGCGAGCCGCGCGACGGCGACCCACTCCGCGCGGCCGGGGATCTTCAGCTCGACGGTGCCGTGCGAGGTCCGTTCCGCCGATTGAGCGGTTGGCGTCACACCAGCGCCTTCATGGCGCTCTGCTCGTCGTCGAAGATACCGAAGATCTTCACCAACCCGGTGATGTCGAAGATCTTCTTGATCTGCGGGTTCGTGCAGACCAGGTTGACCGAACCGCCGTGCTCGCGCACGCGCTTGAGGCCACCGATCAGCACGCCTAGCCCCGTCGAGTCGATGTAGCGAACCTTCTCGAGGTTGATGACCAGATTGTAGTGCTCTTTATCGATCAGCTCGGTGATCGCGTCCTTGACCTTGGGCGAGGTATAGACATCGATCTCGCCAGTCAGGTCGACGACGTACGCGTCGCCCTCGGACTCGCGGACGTTGACTTTGATATCCACCATTTCTCCTATGTGTCGTTCTCGAGGGTGCTGCGTTGATGGTTGGCGGCGTCTTTGCCCTCGGCGACCGCGTCGTCGATGCGGGCTCGTGCCTCGGCGACGACCCGCCGGCCGCGGGCCAACAAGTCGCTCGCGTCATCGGCCGTGTCTCGGGCGCGTTCGCCGGCCTCGCGGGCTTTGGCGACGAGCAGGTCGCGGGTGTCCTCACCCGTCTGCGGGGCGAGGACCATGGCCAGCGCAGCGCCGGCCAGCGCGCCGATCGCCAATCCGGTGACGAAGCCCGGGCCACCGCGCTGGTCAGCCACGGAACGCGCCTTCCCCGTCGGTTGCGGCGCGCGACCGGCCGATGACCAGCCGCCGGAGCCCCGCCGTGAGACCGGCCAGGATCGCCCCGAGGTTGACCACGGCGGGGGCGACGGCGTCCGTGCCGAGCTTCGCGATGTTCCCGACGCCGCCCGCGACGTTCTCGAGCGTGCCGACCACGCCGGTGAGCTTCGCGACGGCCGCGTCGGCGCTGTCGGCGATACCACCGACGTGGCTGAGCGTCTCGACCAAGGGGCCTGAGAATGCTTCGATCTGACGATCGACTTCATCCAGCGTGCCGTTCAAACGGCGCACGAGCCGTGCCCCCGCGAGACAGACCACGAGGAAGCCGATCCCCACCAACAGGACGCCGATGCCGACCAGGACGTCGCGGATAAATGCACCGTCGATCCCCGAGCTCAAAACCGATCCTCCGAGTGCTCGCTAGAGCCACCCTCGCTGGTTTCCCACATTTGGTCTCCCTTACACGATAAGAGGGGAACGAATGCCCGCTACCAAGGCTGGCAAGCGGGCGAGCACCTCTTCGACCTCCGAACCCGTCGTCGCCCGCCCCAGCGAGAAGCGAATTACCCCCGAAAGGTGCCGCGCGTCGAGACCAAGCGCCGCGGCGACGTGGCTCGGTTCGAGCGACCCGGCGGCGCACGCGCTCCCGACCGAGGCGGCGATGCCGTCGAGATCGAGCCGGATGAGCAGCGCCTCCGAGGGAGCGTCGGCGAAGGCGACCGAGAGGATCCCGGGCAGGCGGGGCGCGCCGGCGCCGTTGATCAGGACGTCGGGGATGGTGGCCCGGATGCCGGCCTCGAGCCGGTCGCGCAGCGCGGCGACGCGCGGCGCGCCCTCAGCACGCTCGGCCTCCGCCAGCGCGAGCGCGCGGGCGAAGCCGACGATCCCGGCGACGTTCTCGGTCCCGGCGCGCAGCCCGTGCTCCTGACTGCCGCCGAGGATCTGCGGCTCGACCGGCGTGCCGGCCCGCACGTAGAGGGCGCCGACGCCCATGGGCCCGCCAAACTTGTGCGCCGAGAGCGCGAGCAGGTCGATGCCCAACGACCGCACGTCGAGCGGGAGCCACCCCGGCACCTGGATCGCGTCGGTGTGAAAGCGCACGCCGCGGGTCCGCGCCAGCGCGGCCAGTTCGGCGACCGGTTCGACGACACCGATCTCGTTGTTGGCCAGCGCGATCGTCGCCAGCGTCGTGTCGGGCGTCAACGCGGCGGCGAAGACGTGCGGGTCGACCAGCCCACGACGGTCGACCGGCAGTCGCGTCACCGACCAGCCCTCGCGCTCGAGCAGGTCGACCGCCTGCAAGACGGCCGGGTGCTCGATCGCCGAGGTCACGACGTGCCGGCCGCGGTCGCGCAGCGCGCGCGCCGTCCCCACGATCGCCAACGTGTCGGCCTCCGAGCCGCTCGCGGTGAAGACGATCTCGCGCGGCGATGCGCCGAGCAGGTCGGCGACGGTCGCGCGCGCCGCGTCGACGGCTTCGCGCGCCGCGCGCCCCTCCGCGTGCAGCGAGCTCGGATTGTACCCGGCGCCGAGCAGCGGGACCATCGCCGCGACGACCTCGGGCCGCACGGTGGTCGTCGCGGCGTGGTCGAGATAGATGCGGGCCATCCTACGCGTCCTCGTCGGCGAACGGATCGGGCTCGTCGTGCACGGGACCGCGGCGCTGGTCGAGCCACGCCCGCAGCCGCGCCTCCGCGCCTTGCTTGCCGGGCCGGAAGTACTGCCGCCCCGCCAGCGCTTCGGGCAGATTCGACTGCAGCGGCTGCGCCGGCGGGAGATCGCCCTGCGCGTCCATCGCGGCGTAGTCGTCGTGCGCGTAGCGGTAGCCCTCGCCGTAGCCGAGCTGGCGCATCACGTTGGTCGGCGCGTTGCGCAAGTGCAGCGGGACGGGGTCGTTGCGCGAGCCCTGCACGTCGGACTCCGCGGCGCCGAACGCCCGTCCGACGCTGTTCGACTTCGGCGCCGTCGCCAGGTACAGCGTCGCCTGTGCGAGCGGGTACTTCGCCTCGGGCAGGCCGACGAAGTGGACCGCCTGTTGCGCGGCGATCGCCAGCGGCAGCGCTTGCGGATCGGCCAGGCCGATGTCTTCGCTGGCGAGGATGACCAGCCGGCGCGCGATGAACAGCGGGTCCTCGCCGGCGTCGATCATCCGCATCAGCCAGTAGACCGCGGCGTCGGGATCGCTGCCGCGCACCGTCTTGATGAAGGCGCTGATCGTGTCGTAGTGGGCGTCACCGCCCTTGTCGTAGGTCGCGGCGCGGCGCTGCAGGGCATCGGCGATCGTCTGCACGTCGACCGTGCGCGTTCCGTCGTCGGCGCGCGGCGCGGCGGCGGCGGCGAACTCGAGCGTGTTCAGTGCGACGCGCGCGTCACCGTTGGCGAGCCCCACCAGCGCGTCGAGCGCATCGTCGGTCAGTTTGACGTGCGCGGCGCCCAAACCGCGTTCGGTATCATGGAGCGCGCGCTCGACGAGGATCCGCACGTCCGCGTCGGTGAGCGCGCGCAGCACGAACACGCGCGAGCGCGAGAGCAGCGCGGCGTTGACCTCGAACGACGGGTTCTCGGTCGTCGCGCCGATCAAGGTGACCGTTCCGTCCTCGACGTACGGCAGCACCGCATCTTGTTGCGCCTTGTTGAAACGATGGATCTCGTCGATGAACAGCACGGTGCGCTTGCCGGCGGCGCGCAGCTTCTGCGCGTCGGCGACGACGCGGCGCAGATCCTGCACACCCGCGCTGACGGCGGAGAGCCCCGCGAAGTGCGCGCCGGTCATGTTCGCGATGATCCGCGCGAGCGTCGTCTTGCCCGTCCCGGGCGGCCCCCACAGGATCATCGAGGGGATCTCGTCGCCCTCGATCGCGCGGCGCAACGCGCGGCCCGGCCCGACGACTTGGTCCTGGCCGACGAACTCCTCGAGCGTGCGCGGCCGCATCCGCGCCGCGAGCGGCTGGCGAACCGTCCTCCCTCCCTCGCCGGTGTCGAACAAGCCGAGCATCGCGGTCAGAAGGGGAAGTGCTTTTTCTTGGGTTTGGGCTTCGGCGTGGCGGCCTGCGGCGCGTGCGTCGGCACCGGCTGCATGATGACCACCGGCGCGCCGGTCACGTCGACGTCCTTCGTGTTGAGGTTGTAGTCGACGACCTTGGCCGCCAACGACGAGTCGCCGTCGTGCAGCACGACGCTGCCTTCGAGATGCAGCACGCCCGTGCCGCGGTCGAGGATCCCCTTGTCGGCGACGCCGTGGCGCGTACCCTGCTCGAAGTGGACGTGGCCGATCGCGGTATAGACCTTCTGCTTCGAATCGATCTGCAGCTCGTCGCAGGTCAACGTCGCCGGACCGTTGCCACGGTAGGCCTTCTCGGCATCGGCTTCGGGCGCCGCGCCGCTGTCGTGGACCACGACGTTTCCGGTCAGCGTCACCGTGCCTTGCTTGGAGTTCCCGCTCGCCTTGTCACCGATCGCGTCGGTACCGGGGCGAAAGAACTTCACCCGGTGCGGCATCGTGAACGCACCGGTGTTGAAGTTCCAGTGCGTCTCGTCGGTCTCGATCTTGTAGTCGCTCGTGGTGAGCCCGGGCGCGCCGGTGATACCGCCGGCGGCGCTGGCCTGCGGCGACTGCGAGGGGGCCGCGGTTGGGGCCGGCGACGCGCCGAGCACGGCGACGCTAGCGACGAACGCCAACGTCGAGCGGCAGATCCTACCGGAGCGGGCGCCCAGGGGCATCAATCACCCCGGGAGTTGTGGTGGAAGCCGGCCCGCTTTCCGGTTCCGATCGCGACGCACGACATCGGATCCTCGGCGACGATGACCGGGATTCCGGTGACCTCACCGAGCAACGTGTCGAGCCCGCGCAACAACGCGCCGCCGCCGGTCAGGATGACGCCGCGGTCGATGATGTCGGCGGCCAGCTCCGGCGGGGTCTTCTCGAGCACGGCCTTGACCGCTTCAACGATCGCTTGGACCGGCTCGGAGAGCGCTTCGCGAACTTCCTCGGAGGTGATCTTGACCGTCTTGGGCAGACCGTTGATCAAATCGCGCCCGCGGATCTCCATCGCCAATTCCTGATCGAGCCGGAACGCCGAACCGATCTTGATCTTGATCTCCTCGGCGGTGCGCTCGCCGATCATCAGATTGTAGACGCGCCGGATGTGGCGGATGATCGCTTCGTCGAGCTTGTTGCCCGCGACCCGGATCGACTGCGAGACGACGATCCCGCCCAGCGAGATCACCGCGACGTCGGTCGTTCCGCCGCCGATGTCGACCACCATGTTGCCCGACGGCCCATCGATCGGCAGACCGGCGCCGATCGCGGCGGCCATCGGCTCCTCGATGATGTCGACCGACTTCGCGCCGGCCAGCTTGGCCGCGTCGCGCACGGCGCGCTCCTCGACCGAGGTGATCTCGGCCGGGACGCAGATCACGACCGAGGGCTTCGGCCGGAACAGCGTCGCGAAGAACGAGCGCTGGCGGGTGACCTTCTTGATGAAGTAGCCGAGCATCGCTTCGGTCACCTCGAAGTCGGCGATGACCCCGTCGCGCAGCGGCCGAATCGCCTGGATGTTGCTCGGCGTCTTGCCGAGCATCAGCCGAGCCTCTTCCCCGACGGCCAGCGTCTTGTTGGTGCGGACGTCCTTGGCGACGACGGACGGCTCGCGTAAGACGATACCCTTGCCTCTAACGTAGACGAGGACGTTGGCGGTCCCCAGATCGATCCCGATGTCGATGACAGAACTCCCGGACTGCGCCGCCCCTATGACGAGGGAAATCGGCGTCGTTTGCTTGGTGAAACGGCTTCGTGGCTTTCGGCCCCCGGCCGGGGATTCCTCAGCCCCGAGCACGGCGGAGGGGCCGAGCCCTCGCCCTCAGACGCTGGGGTACTCGGCGGTTTCGAAGACCCCCGGCGGCTCGGCGAAGGGGATGATGCCGCTGGCTCGCTGGACCTGGCCGCCCAGCGAGGAGAGCATCTCCTCCAGCCGCTCGTAGCCGCGGTCGATGTACTCCAAGCCGATGATCTCGGTCTCGCCCGAGGCGGCCAGACCGGCCAGCACCAGGGCGGCCCCGGCGCGGATGTCGGGGGCCTCGACCGGCGCGCCGGAGAGCTGCGAGACACCTTTGACCAGCGCGGTATTGTTGTCCATCGCGACGCGCACGTCGGCGCCCATGCGAACCAGCTCGTTGACGTAGGAGAAGCGCGCGTTGAAGATCGACTCCTCGACGACGCTGACCCCGGGGGTCGTGCACAGGAAGGTCAGCATCTGCGGCTGCAGGTCGGTCGCGAAGCCGGGATGCGGCGCGGTGACGACGTCGGTCCCGCCCTTGATGGCCAGCCCTTGCGCGCGCACCCAGTCGTCGCCGGAGGTGACCTTCACGCCGCATTCGCCGAGCGCGAACTGCAACGCCGCCAGATCGTCGGGGCGCGTCCCGCGGACCGTCACGTCACCGCGGGTGATCGCGCCGGCGAGCAGCAGCGTCCCGGTCGTGATGCGGTCGGGGATGATTTCGTACTCGACCCCGTGCAGCTCGCGCACGCCGTCGATGCGCAGGGTGTCGCCGCCCATGCCGGTGATCTTGGCCCCCATCGCGATCAGGAAGTGCGCCAGGTCGACGACCTCCGGCTCCATCGCCGCGTTGCGCACGATCGTCGGACCGTCGGCGGTCACCGCGGCCAGCATCGCGTTCTTCGTCGCCCCGACCGAGGGCGTCCGGAACTCGATATCGCCCCCGCGCAGCCGGGCGCCGCGAGCGCTGGCGATCAGGTAGCCGTGGGCGACCGAGACGTCGGCGTCGAGGGCGCGGAAGGCCTGTTCGTGCATGTCGGTCGCCCGCGTCCCCAAGACGCAGCCGCCCGGAAGCGGGACCTCGGCCCGGCCGAAACGGCCCAACAGCGGCCCGCACAGGTCGAACGAGGCGGCCAGCTTGCGCACCAGTGTGTACGGTGCACGATACTTGCTGACGTTCGAGGCATCGATCGTGATCGTGTTGCGGTCCTCGAGCGAGAGCCGCGCGCCGAGCGCCTCCAAGAGCGACCACATCACCGAGACGTCGGTGATCCGCGGGATGCGGCGCAGGGTGACTTTCCCGCGCGCGAGCAGCGCGGCGGCCATGATCGGGAGCGCAGCGTTCTTGGCGCCCTGGACCTCGACGCTCCCTTCGAGGCGGGCACCACCCACGACGCGCAGGGTGGTGTCCAGACGATCGAGCACGTTCATGCGATGCTCCATCCGACGAGCGGAACGAGGGCAAGGGTTTCGGCGTCGTGATTTCCGCCGGTGAACGTCGCTTGCAGACCACCGTCCGCGCCGACGCCGATCTGCACGGTGAAGGCGCGCGTCCCGCCGACCTCGCGCATCCGTGCGCGCGCGCTCTCGGCCTTCCCGGAGTAGCGTCCGCCGTCGGGCTCGACGAACCGGATCGTCCCGTCCGAGTAGAAGCCGATGACGAACGCGTTCGCGCCGGCGCCGCGCACGATCTGCGCCGCCGGGTCGGCGGCCTCGGCGATGAAGGCCGGGATCGGCTCGGGGGCCGAGCGGACCAGTTCGGCCGGCGCGGCGGGCTCCGTCGGCCGATGGGGCGGCGGCCCGAACAAGGGAACGGCCGGTGGCTCCGCCGCTCTCGGCTCGGCCGGCGCGGGTTCGGGCTGGGCGTCCGGACGCGCCGGCCGGGCACGCGCGGGGACGCTCGCCGGGCGCAGCGCGAACCAGAGAACCAGGGCCGCGAGCGGACAGCCGATGGCGACGATCCACACCCACGGCGGCGTGCGTTTCATTCTTTGTTGATTTCGGCATCTGCCCCGATGGTTCTTCGAACCTCGCGGCGTAGAGGGCCGGGCCGAGCGCCGCCTTGCAGAGGGGAGACGAGGGTCATGCAACGCAGCATCATCGCACCCGCCGAGCGCGTGACAAACCTCCGTTGGGGGATCGCCCTGATCCTCGGCTTCGGAGTCCTGGTCAACTACATCGACCGCAGCGCGCTCAGCGTCGCGCAGAAGCCGTTGCACGAAGACCTTGGCCTGGGACCGGCGGAGTTCGGGTTGCTCAGCGGCGCCTTCTTCTGGATCTACGCGCTCGCGCAGATTCCGATCGGCGTCGCGCTCGACCGCTTCGGCGTCAAGACACTCTCACGGATCGGCGCGTTCTTGTGGAGCCTGGCCTCGGCGCTGACGGCGCTCGCGCCCAACTTCGCGGCGATCTTCGCCGCGCGCTCGTTTCTCGGGATCGCCGAAGCGCCGACGTTCCCAGCCAACGCGAAGGCCGTCGGCTATTGGTTCCCGCGCAACGAGCGCGGTCTGGCGACCTCGCTGTTCGACGCCGCCGCCAAGCTCTCGAGCGGGATCGGCGTACTGTTCGCCGGCTATCTGATGTTGCGCTTCGGCTGGCGTGGGATGTTCTGGTCGACCAGCGTGCTCAGCTTCGTCTTCTTCCTGATCTTCTATGCCTTCTATCGCAATCCGAGCGAAGACAAGCGGCTGACGCACGCCGAGGCGGAGTTCATCCGCGCCGGCGGCGGCGAGCCGGAGACGCCGACGGCCGAGCGCGCACGCGGCGCGAACCTGCCCTATCTCCTCTCGCAGCCGAAAGTCTGGGGGTTGACGATCGGCTTCACCGCCTACGACTATCTCTTCGCGCTGCTGCTGACGTGGCTGCCGGGCTACTTGACCACGACCTTCGGCGTCAACATCTTGAGCGCGGGACTCGACGCGCTGCTGGTGTGGGGGACCGCGACGATCAGCGACCTGGTCGTCGGCGGCTGGCTGGTCGACTTCCTGATCCAGCGCGGCGCCGACGCGAACCGCGTGCGCAAGACCGTCCTCATCGTGGGACTCGTCATCGGCTTCGCGGTCATCGGCGCCGCGTACACGAAGGACATCCACGTCGCGTTGTTCTGGATCACGCTCGCGACGGCGGGGATCGCGTTCCACGCCCCGGTCGCCTGGTCGATCCCGGGTTTGATCGCGCCGCGCAACTCGACCGCGAAGGTCGGCGGGATCATGAACCTGTTCGGCAACCTCTCGGGCTTCTTCGCCCCGACGGTCACCGGGTTGATCGTCGCGAGCACGGGCTCGTTCAACGCCGCGCTGATCACCGCCGCGCTGATCCTGGTCGTCGGTATCGCCTCCTACGTGTGGCTGCTCGGGCGCATCGAGCCGATCCGCGAACCGGCGTAGTGCACGCCGCGCCGCCCGCGGTCGTCGGGATCGACCTCGGCACCAGCGCCGTCAAGGTCCTGGGCGTCACCGCGGACGGCCGCGAGATCGCGAGCGGCTCGGAGTTCTACGGTCTCGAGACCCCGCAACCGGACTTCGTCGAGCAGGATGCCGACGCGGTCTACCGCGCGACGATGCACGTGCTGGCCAGCGTCCTCTCCGACGTGCGCATGCGCGGCAGCGAGGTCGCCGCGATCGGCTTCTCGAGCGCCATGCACGGCGTGCTGTGCGTCGACGAGGCAGGCGAGCCGCTCTCGCGCGCGATCACCTGGCTCGACCGGCGGGCGCACGCGATCGCCGACGGCTGGCGCGCCGACGGTACCGCCGCGACACTCTACGCCGCGACCGGTGCCCCGATGCACCCGATGCTGCCGGTCGCGAAATTGCGTTGGCTGGCCGAGCACGAGCCGGCGTTGGTCGCGCGCACGCGGCGCTTCGTCGGCCTCAAGGAGCTCGTCGTCTTCCGCTGGACGGGCGCATGGCTGGTCGATCACGGCATCGCCTCGGCGACCGGGCTGTTCGATGTCCGCACGCGCGCGTGGGATCCCGCCGCGCTGGCCTGCGCGAACGTTGCAGCGGACCGTCTCTCGACGCCGGCGCCGCCCTCGACGGCGCTGCGGACGTTTCGTCCGGCGGTCGCGCGCGAACTCGGTCTCGGCGGCGAGACCGCCGTCGTGCTGGCCTCCGCCGACGGACCGCTGGCGAACATCGGCGTCGGCGCGAGCGGTGCCAACCTCGCGCTCACCCTAGGCACCTCGGGCGCAGTGCGCGTGCTCACCGGCGCTCCGATCCTCGACCAGCAGTGCCGCACGTTCTGCTACTGCGCCGACGACACGCAGTACGTCGTCGGCGGCCCGACCAGCTCGGCGGGTGCCTCGCTCGACTGGATCTTCGCGCTGCTGCTCGGCGAGGTCGCGCAGGACGAGCGCTTCGCGCACGCGGTCGCACTGGCGAACCAGGTCGCGCCCGGTGCCGACGGTCTGACGGTGCTGCCGTTCTTCGCCGGCGAACGCGCGCCGTACTGGAACAGCTCGCTGCGCGGTTCGTTCGACGGACTGGACCTCGCCCACGATCGGCGCGCGATGCTGCGGGCCGGGTTCGAGGGCGTCGTCTTCGGCGTGTACGCGGTCTACGAAGTGCTGCGCCAGATCGTCGGCCCGGCGCAACGGCTGCTGCTCAGCGGCGGGCTGACGAAGGCGCCGCTGGTGCGCAGCCTGCTGGCCGACGTCTTCGGTCTGCCGGCGGTGCAGCCGCACCAGCAGGAAGCTTCGGCGTTCGGCGCCGCGCTGCTCGCCGCGCAGGCGATCGGACTGGTCGCCGACGCCGCCGGCGTCGCCCGCGCGGTGGGCTACGACGAGCCGACCCAGCCCGACCGCGCCGCCGCGGCGGCCTACGCGATCGCCTTCACCCGCTACCAGCAGTTGACCGCGGCGCACCTCGATCTTTTCGCGCGCGCCCGATGAGCGGGCAACCCCCGGCGTCGCCGGCGCGGTCGAGGGGCGGGATGGGCCCCGACGCGCCGGCGACGATCGCCGTCTACTACGAGCACCCGCAGTGGTTCGAGCGGCTGTTCGCCGAGCTCGAGCGGCGAGGTCTCCCCTCGCGCCGCGTCCTGGCGAACGAGCACGTCCTCGATCCCGGCGCGCCCGAGTTCGGCCCGAACACGATCGTCTTCAACCGGATGAGCGCCTCGGCGTACACGCGCGGCCACGGCGACGCGATCGCCTACACGGCCGACCTGCTGCACGACCTCGAGCTGCGCGGCATCCCGGTCATCAACGGCGCGCGCGCGTACGGTTACGAGATCTCGAAGGCCAAGCAGCTCGCGCTGCTCGCCTCGCTCGGGCTGGGCGCGCCGCGCACGCGCGTCGTCCACCGTGCCGACCAGTTGTCGCTCGCGGCGCGTGCGCTGCGCTTCCCGATCGTCGTCAAGCCGAACACCGGCGGCCGCGGCGCGGGCGTCGTGCGCGTCGATACGCCCGAGCTGCTGGCCGAACTCGCGGCGTCGGGCGCGCTCGCGCTCGGACCCGACGGCGTCGGTTTGGTGCAGGAGCTGATCCCCAAGCGCGACGCGAAGATCACCCGGGTCGAGGTGCTCGACGGCCGCTACCTCTACGCGATCGACGTGACGACCAGCGGTGAGACCTTCGATCTGTGCCCGGCGGACATCTGTCGCACCCCGGTCGCCATCGGCGAGGTCTGTCTGACCGAACCGGCACCGACGGTGAGCGCGGTGCGGGCGGAGCCGCCGCCGGAGGCGATCGCCGAGGTCGAGCGCATCGCGCGCGCGGCCGGGATCGAGATCGGTGGCGTCGAGTTCCTGGTCGACGAGCGCACCGGCGAGCGCCTCTACTACGACATCAACGCGCTCTCGAACTTCGTCGCCAATCCGGTCGAAACGATCGGCTTCGATCCGTGGGAACGCTTGGGAGATTGGCTCGAAGCACGTGCGCGCGGCGGCGTCCCGGCGGGCGTGCGCTGATGCGCTTCGGCTACTGGATGCCCGTTTTCGGCGGCTGGTTGCGCAACGTCGAGGACGAGGGGATGCGAGCGAGCTGGGACGAGGTCGCGGCGCTGGCGCGGCGCTCCGAGCAGATCGGCTACGATCTCTCGCTGGTCGCCGAGCTGAACCTCAACGACATCAAGGGGGTCGACGCACCCTCGCTCGACGCGTGGTCGACCGCCGCCGCGTTGACCGCGGTGACGCAGCGCCTCGAGCTGATGGTCGCGGTGCGCCCGACCTTTCACCTGCCGGCGCTGCTGGCGAAGCAGGCCGCGACGATCGACGGCATCGGCGGCGGCGGCCGGCTCTCGCTCAACGTCGTCTCGTCGTGGTGGCAGGATGAAGCGCGCATGTACGGGGTGCGCTTCGAGCAGCACGACGACCGCTATGCACGCACCGCCGAGTGGCTCGACGTCCTCGACGGCGTCTGGACGCAGCCGCGCTTCAGCTACCAGGGCCGCTACTACTCGGTCGAGGACACCGTGCTGGAACCCAAGCCGATCACTCGCCCGCGGCCGACGATCTACGCCGGCGGCGAATCCGAGGCCGCCAAAGAGCTGATCGCGACGAAGTGCGACGCGTACGTGATGCACGGCGATCCGCCGGAGCGAGTCGCCGAGAAGATCGCCGACCTGCGTGCGCGCCGCGTGCGCCTGGGCCTGGGGCCGATGCAGTTCGGCGTCGCCGGCTTCACCATCGTGCGCGACACTCGAGAGCAGGCGGAACGCGAACTGGCCCGGATCACCGACGTGCGCGCCAGCGCCGCCGGCTTCGCCAACTTCCAGCAGTGGTTGAGCGGGACGCAGCTCGAGACGACCATCGCGCTGCAGGAGTACAGCGTCTCTAACCGCGGGCTGCGCAGCGGTCTGGTCGGAACGCCCGATGTCGTCCGCGAACGGGTCGCCGCTTTCGAGGCGGCCGGCGTCGACCTGCTGCTCTTGCAGTGCAGCCCGCAAGCCGAGGAGATGGAGCGCTTTGCGGAGGGCGTGATCGCGCCGCTCCGCTCGGCTACCGCAACGCGATGACCGAGCGCTCGCAGGAGCGCGACGCCTATGTCGTGATGGCGGGGCTGTCCCTGATCTGGGGCTACAACTGGGTCGTCATCCGCGTCGCCACCCTGGACGGCTCGCCGCTCTTGGTCGCGACGCTGCGCACCGCGATCGGCGCCGCCTCGCTGCTCGCGGTGATCGCGATTCGCCGGCAACTGCGTCCGACGCCGTTCGTCCCGACGCTCGTGCTCGGCCTGTTGCAGACCGCGGCGTTCACGCTCTTCCAGACGGTCGCGGTCTCGCTGGGCGGCGCGGGCAAGGTCGCCGTCCTGGCCTACACGATGCCGTTCTGGGCGACGCTCTTCGCCTGGCCGTTCCTGCACGAGCGGATCGACGGCATCCGCTGGTGCGCGTTGGCGCTCGCCGGGGTCGGCTTGGGTTTCGTCGCCGCGCCGTTCAACGCCGGGACGGCGGTCGGCGACGTGCTGGCCGTGCTGGCCGGCGTCGCCTGGGGCGCGAGCGTCGTGTGGGCGCGGCGGCTACAACTCCGCGACCGGCTCGAGCTGCTTCCGCTGACGGCCTGGCAAACGCTGTGGGGCTTCATCCCGATGTTCGTGCTCTCGTTCTTCTTCCCCGAACACGTGCGCTGGACGGGCTCCTTCATCGGCGCGATCGTCTACCTCGGACTGGCGCAGGGGATCGCGTGGACGATGTGGCTGTACGTCATCGCGCGCCTGCCGGCCGGCGTCGCCGGCCTCGCCTCGCTCGCCACGCCGGTCATCGGCGTCGGATGTGCGGCCCTGCAACTGCACGAGATCCCCAACCACGCCGAACTGGTCGGCATGGCCCTGATCATTGGCGCGCTCGCCCTCAACCTGGTGCCGGCGGCGGCAGCAGCGCTGCGATCTCGTTCCCCCCAATCGCCCGCCTCACTGCACTGAAGTCGCCGTCGCGCAGCCGGCTCGCGGCCTCGACGAGCCCGGTCATCGCGCAGCGATAGAGCGCGCCACCGATGCTGACGCGGCGCACGCCGAGGGCAGTGAGCTCGGCGAGCGTGGCAGTCCCGCGGCTCGGACCGATCAGCACGTTCACGGGCTTTGGGGCGACGGCGCGTACCACCGCGCCGATCGCATCGACGTCCGGCAACGCCGGCGCATACAGCACGTCGGCGCCGACCTCCGCGAACGCGACCAGCCGCCGGATCGTGTCGTCGAGATCGGGGCGGCCGTTGAGATAGTTGTCCGTGCGCCCGGTGAGCACGATCCGCCCCCGCGCGGCCGTCGCGGCAGCGCGCATACGCGCGACCGCGTCGTCGAAGTCGTGGATCGGGTGCGCAGGGTCGGCGGTCGTATCCTCGATGCCCAGGCCGGCGAGACCGGCCGCGATCGCGACCCGCACGGCGTCGGCGCAGTCTCGCGGACTGGGCCCGAAACCGTCTTCGAGGTCGCCGTTCACCGGCAGATCGGTGAGGCGCGACAACAGCACGCCGTTGGCGATCGCCTCGTCACGCGAGACCGCACGACGGCCGTCCTGACGGCCGAGGGCGAGCGCGATGCCGAACGACGTCGTGCCGAGCGCCAGGAATCCCGCGCGCTTCAAGAGCACCGCCGACGCACCGTCCCAGGCATTCGGCATGATGAACGCGTCCGGGCCGTCGTGCAGCACCCGGAACCGCTCGAACGCCGAGGGCAACTTCTGCTGCGTCGACACGTCTAGACTGATCGTAATCGATGCGCTACGCTGGTGCAAGCATGGGACAGCGCATCCTCGTCGTCGGCGCCGGCGCGACCGGCGGCTTTTTCGGAGCCCACTTAGCGCAGGCGGGCCGCGACGTCACGTTCCTCGTCCGTCCGCGCCGCGCCGAGGAGTTGCGCCGCGCGGGACTGCGGATCGTCAGCCCACTCGGCGATCTGACGGTGACGCCTCAGCTCGTGACTGCCGCAGAGCTCGACGCGTCCTTCGACGTCGTGCTGCTCGGTGTCAAAGCATTCGCCCTCGAGAGCGTACTCGACGACCTGGCGCCGGCCATCGGCGGCGATACGCTGATCGTCCCGTTCCTCAACGGGATGCGGCACATCGATCTGCTCGTGCAGCGGTTCGGCGAGCAGCCCGTGCTTGGCGGCGTTTGCTACGTCGCGACCACGCTCGACGACGAGGGTCGCATCGTGCAGGTCGATCCCGATCTGCATACACTGATCTACGGCGAACGGGATGGGACGACCACACCGCGCGTGCGCGCGCTCGACGCGGTGCTGCACGGAGCCGGCTTCGAGAATCGCCTTTCGACCGACATCCTGCTGGAGATGTGGGAGAAATGGGTGCTGCTCGCCTCGCTGGGCGCGATCACCTGTCTCTTGCGCGGCACCGTCGGCGAGATCGAAGCAGTGCCGGACGGCGCGGCGCTGGCACTGCGGCTGCTGGCGGAGTCCACGGCGACGGCCGCGGCTGCCGGCGTGTCGCTGCGCGACGACGCCGTGACCCGCGCAAAGGCCGCCCTGACGGAGCGCGGCTCGCCGCGCGCATCCTCGATGTATCGCGATCTGCGAGCCGGACGTCCGGTCGAGGTCGAGCAGATCCTGGGCGATCTCGCCGCGCGTGCGCGGCGCTTCGGCGTCGACGCGCCGCTGCTCGACGCCGCCACCGCGCAACTGCGCATCTATCAGAATGGCCTGCTCGCCGCGCGCGCCACTCCGCCAACCGCCACAGCCGCCGCTCGCAACTAGGGACGTGCATGGCCTAGCGTCGTCATCAGGCGCGGCCGAGCAGCGCTTGACGCGCCTTCACGCGGCGCGCGATCCACGGCGCGAGCTGGACGGACGGTGGATGCTCGTGGTACTCCTCGGGCTCCGGGCGGCGAATCGGTCGTGCGACCGGCTCGCCGACGATGATGACGAGGTTCCCGCCGACCACCCGGTCGTCGACGACCTGCTGCACGTGGAAACGCTGCTCCGTGCCGCGCGCGCCCGCGATGTCGCTCAATTCGATCTCGACCGCGTGCGAGCCGTACGGCGGCAGCTCGACGTCCTCGATCGTGGCCCGGCGTCCGCCGACCGCGCGCACGACGTGCCGGAAGCGTTCGCGCTCGTCGCGCCGGTACTCGACGTACTCGCACTCACGCAGGCAGTCGGGGAACGGCCGCCGCACGACGAGTTCCGGCACCCGGACGTGGGCCGAGATCGCCGCGTCCAGCGCGCGCAGATCGAAGTGCCAGGACGTGACGCGCGTCCGGCTGGTCGGATTGTTGAAGAGTATCACGATTTTGCCGGGCGGAGCCGGCGGCCGGCGCGGCCCTTTCGGTGGCGCTATCGGCCCCCCCGCGGCGACGAGGGTGAGGTTCTTCTGCGCGACCTGACGATTGCCGACGACGATCGCGTCGACGTCGTAGCTGGTCGAGGAGAGCGGCGCGTTCGCGCAGTTGACGAACGCGACCAGACAGTGGTGGTTGCCGTCCTGCGCGACGGGAATCTGCCAGTTCCACCACGCAACCTCCGAGCTGCCCGCGACGACGCCGGTCAACTGCACCGGCGCGCCGAGCGAGGTCCACGGACTGCCGGCGGGTAGGTTCGGCACGATCGTGCCGTCCGCGTGGAACTGCGACCAGAAGGCGAAGTTGTTGTTCGGCGGATCGGCGTTGAGCGCGGCGACACCCGCCGCGCCGGCACAGAAGATCGCCCACACCCAGACGTCTTGCGGCGTCGTCGACCGGTTGTTGACCTGCACGTAGACGTTCGCGCTGTCCTGCTCGGGCAGGTTCGACGCGTTCGAGGAGAGCAGGTTGAACTCGACGTGCGAGATCGGCGGCGGCGTCTCCGGATCGGTCGCGAAGTAGGGCGGCGTCGCTTCGACCTGGGGATCGACTTTGATGTCCGCGCTCATGTAGTGATACAGCAGTTGCGAGGGATCGTAGACATCCGCTTCGCCGTCGTGCACCGTCGGGTACCAGCTCACGTCGAGGTCGTGCGCGCGCATGTAGAGCGCAGCGGCCGGCACTGGGGCGTTCGCGGTGACGTTCTGTTCGTAGACGCCGCGGCCGGCGACGACACAGCGCAGGAGCACGATCGGCGCCGCCGCCGTGCCGACGTTGCCGACCCACAGGTCGTACACCGCCTGCCCGGGCAGGTTCCCGGTGATCGCGGTCCAGACCGCGGCGCCGCCGGAGACCGAGACCGTATAGACGTCGGCATCGTAGCCGGCATAGAGCAGGTTCGGCGTCACCGGATCGGCGACGCACGGCGAGAAACCACCTTCGGTCGGCGCGCCCGACGAGGGTACGGCCGTCCACGTCCCGCCCGCATCGACGGTGTACAGCGGCGTGCCGGTAGTCGCGTTCGGCGTTCTGAGCAGGACATAGATCGTCCCCGCGGCGTCGATCGTGACCGCGGCGATCGCCGCGAACGTCGTCGATGCGAACGGAACGGTCGTCCCGAGCTGCGTCCAGACCGTCGAGGCGTTGGCCGTCGCGCCGCTCGTCGTCTGGAAGAGCGCCGCGTTCTCCTCGCTCTCGTCCCAGACCATGCAGACGTAGAGGTTCGAATTCACCGGCGAGACCGCGATTGCGCTGGGCTGCAGATTTTGGAAGTCCTGGCTGAGCTGGGTCACCGCCCCGCTACGATCGATGCGGCCGACGAAGCTGAGCTGCTGCTGCACGGCCGCCCCGACCGTATGCGTGTCGGCGAAATTCGCCTTGACGGTCGAACCGCTGACGGCGGTCAGCGTGACGCTCTCCTGCGTGCTCTTGCCCGCGTCGATGACGACGATCGACCCGGCGACGAGGCCGGTTGTCGACGAGAGCGTGACGGTCTTTACACCCGTCGTCGTGATCGCGGTCTGCAGCGTGCCGACCGAGGGAAACGATTGCAGTCCGGCTAGGCACAGCCCGCTGGGGTCGACCGTGAAGAAGCTGGTCGTGCGCTCGACCTCGTTCGTCCCGAACTTCACGGTGCCGCCGGTCTGCGAGCCCGCCTGACCGTCGTCGGTGACGCAGATGACGGGGTAGGGCGTCAACCCGCCGCTGTACCCGACGTCGTACCAGACCGTCAGTCCGGTCGTGCCCGGGCTCGTCGCGACGGCGAAAGAATCCGCGCCGGAGATCCCGCGCCAACCCGGCGTCCCGGTCGCCGCGGCGATGCCGGTGTCGCCGCAGGCGATGTAGCCGACAGCGGGCGCGGCCGCGCTGCTCGCGTAGGAGAACAGCCCCGATGCGACGCGGCCGTGGTTGAGGTTCTGGAACAGCCACGAGTCGGCGTCGTACGTCGCGCCGTCGTCGTAGCCGCTGGCGGGCAGCGTCAGCGCGACGGTCGGATCGGCCAGGCTCGTGCTGACCCCGATCCCGCCGTCGCAGCCGACGTAGACCGCGGGGATCGACGAGTTCGTCTGCGGCCCGAACGCGTAGGTGTGGATGCACGCGTGCAGGATCTCGTCAGGCGCGGTCCAGCTCCGGCCGGCGTCGGTCGACCGGTAGACCGAGACGTCGCCGAAGAGCAGCACGTCGTTGGCGCCGTCACCGGGCGAGTTCGGGCAGACCGCGAACGAGAACGTGTAGGTGCCCTGCGTGTACCCGCCGGGCAGCGTCGGACAGTTGACCTGCGTCCAGGCCGTCGTCGGCGCGTCGGTCGTGAAGATCGCGTAGGTCGTCCCCTGGTCGAACTGGTCGGCGACGTACGGATAGAGGAAGTAGGCGTACAGCCGGCTCGGGTTGTTCGGGCACAGGCCGAGCCGCGCCATCGTGACGTTGCTGTTGGTCGTCACGTTCGGCAGCCCGATGTTCATCAGGCACAGGCTCGTCCAGCCGTCGGCGATCGGGTTCGTGCTGTAGACGACGCCGTTGTCGCGCAGGGCGGCGTAGAAGATCGGTGTCGAGCCGCTGAAGTCGGCGATCAGCGAATCGGCCGCGGGCGCGCCGCCGCCGCCGAGCGTGTCGACGTACGGGTTGCCGTGCTGGTCGACGGTGATGTTGGTCCACGTCGCGCCGCCCGTCTGCGAGACGAACAGACCCTGCGACGTGCACGCGTAGATCGTCGGCGTGGCTGAGCTGGCGGTCGTCGGATCGACGAGGAGCTGCGTGATGGACCCGTCCACGAAGGTGACCGCCGACCACGTCCCAGGCTCGCCCTTGTTCGTCGAGACCGTGAACCCGCCGTCGCTCCAGCCGAGGTAGACCGTCGCGGGCGTCGCGGGGTTCAGCGCGATCGCGGTCGGCGCGACCACCTCAAACCGCACGGCGGCGAGATCGTCGACGATCGACGTCCACGACTCGCCGCCGTCATCGGTGCGCAGCGCGCTCGATCCGCCGGGCCACGGCGTGGAGAGCGCGTAGATCGTCTGCGCCGGCGAGTGCGACGGATCGACGGCGATCGCGTCGACGGTCGCCTGCGAGCCGCCTTCGTTGCGCCGCGAGAGCCGCGTCCATGGCGCCGAATCGTTGGGCGTGAACGTGAAGTCGGGGCCGAGCGGAAACCACGCCATCTCAGTCGCCCCGCCGCAGCAGGGTCGCGCAACGGCGCACGGCGGCCGCGACGGCCTTTCGGCACGCGACGGCGACGACGAACAGTACCCCGACGGCTAGATACGTCGCCTCCAGCACGCCGCTGCCGCCGTCGGGATCAACGTGAAGCACCCGCTCGATGAAATCCACACCGCGCCCTCCGCATCAGGCGGATGCGATCTCCGCCTCCCGGCTAAGGGATCGATTGTATACGTGGGCGAGGCAAGTGCTCCTGCCGCCGGCCGGAGACGCATGCCGCCCGGCGGAAGGCACCCCGCCGCAGTCGAAAGGCCGCCGCATGGCCCACGTCAGCGGCGTCCACTTCTTGCAGATCCCCGGTCCGACGAACGTCCCCGAGCGCGTGCTGCGGGCGATCGATCGTGCGACGATCGATCATCGCGGCCCCACCTTCGCGAAGCTCTCGCTGGAGGTCCAGGAGTTGATCCGGCCGGTCTTTGCGACGCACGGGCCGGTCGTCATCTATCCGTCGTCGGGGACCGGCGCGTGGGAGGCGGCACTGGTCAACACGCTCTCGCCGGGCGACCGCGTGCTGATGGCCGAAACCGGCTGGTTCGCGACGTTGTGGAGCAAGCTCGCAACGCGGCTGGGACTCGTGGTCGAGATCATCCCCGGCGACTGGCGGCACGGTGCCGATCCCGACGCGCTCGCGCAGCGGCTGGGCGCCGACAAGGCGCACGCGATCAAGGCGGTCGCGATCGTCCACAACGAAACCTCGACCGGTGTCACTAGCCGGGTCGGCGAGGTGCGCGCGGCGATCGACCGCGCGCGTCATCCGGCGCTGTTCTTGGTCGACACCATCTCGTCGCTGGCCTCGATCGATTACCGGCACGACGAGTGGGGCGTCGACGTGACGGTCGGCGGTTCGCAGAAGGGGCTGATGCTGCCGCCCGGCCTGTCGTTCAACGCGGTCTCCGAGAAGGCGCTGGCGGCCTCGAAGTCGGCGACGATGCCGCGCTCGTACTGGGCCTGGGACGAGATCGTCGCCGCCAACCGCGACGGCTGGTTCCCGTACACGCCGGCGACGAACCTGCTCTACGGTCTGCGCGAGGCGCTGCACATGCTGCACGAGGAGACGCTGCCGGCGGTCTTCGCGCGCCACGCGCGCCACGCCGAGGCGACGCGCCGCGCCGTGCGCGGCTGGGGGCTCGAGATCCTCGCCCTCGATCCGCGCGAGTATTCGAACACGCTCACCGCGATCGTCGTCCCGCCCGGCGTCGATGCCGACGCGTTGCGCGCGCAGATCCTCGAGCGGTTCGACATGTCGCTGGGCACGGGCTTGGGCAAACTCAAAGCGAAAGTCTTCCGCATCGGCCACCTCGGCTCGTTCAACGACCTGATGCTGGCCGGAACGCTGTGCGGCGTGCAGATGGGGCTCGAGCTGGCCGGCGTTCCGCACGGCGACGGCGTCACGCCTGCGCTCGCACACCTCGCCGCGCCGGCCGCCGCACCTGCCCTGGCCGCCGTCTAGCGCACGGTGAGCGCGCCGGCGTCCGCGCGCGAGCCGATCCTCGCCCGGCGGCTCGAGTCGCGGCTGCGCGCCGCGACCAGCGGCGAGGTCTGGTTCGACCGCACGACGCGCGGGATGTACGCAACCGACGCGTCGATCTACCAGATGATGCCGCTGGGCGTCGTCGCGCCGGGCAGCGTAGACGAGCTCGACGCGATCCTGACGATCGCGCGCGAGGAGGGCGTCCCAGTCACCGCGCGCGGTGGCGGCACCTCGCAGTGCGGGCAGACGGTCAACCGCGGGCTGATCGTCGACGTCAGCCGCTCCCTGCACGCGCTGGTCGCGCTCGACGTCGCGGGCCGCCGCGCGCGCGTACAGCCGGGGATCGTCCTCGACGTGCTCAACCGCGCGCTGCGGCCGCACGGCCTGTTCTTCCCGGTCGATCCCTCGACGGCCAGCCGCTGCACGATCGGCGGGATGACCGCCAACAACAGCTCGGGCGCGCGCTCGATCCGCTACGGGCTGATGGCCGACAACGTGCGCGGCATCGACGCGCTGCTCGCCGACGGGACGCGCGCCTGGTTCGGCGAGGTCGACGCGGCCGCGTCGGGCCCCGAGCGCTACACCGAGCTGATCGGCCGCCTGCGCGCGATCGCCGCGCGCGAGGCCGACGAGATCGCCGCCCGCATCCCAAAGGTGCTGCGCAACGTTGGGGGCTACGCGATCCAGAGCATCGCGCCGACCGGCAGGTTCAACGCGGCGAAGCTACTGGTCGGCTCCGAGGGGACGCTGGCGCTCTTCCGCGAGGTCGAACTCGCGCTGCAACCGCTGCCGGCGCACAAGGCGCTGGGCGTCTGCCATTTCCCGCGCTTCGCCGACGCGATGCGCGCGACGCAGGCGCTGGTCGCGCTCGATCCGGTCGCGGTCGAGCTGGTCGACCGCACGATGATCGAGCTGGCCCGTGGGATCCCGGCCTTCGCCGCGACGATGGCCAAGTACGTCCGCGGCGAGCCCGATGCGCTGCTGCTGGTCGAGTTCACCGGTGACGAAGCGGCGCCGCTGCGCGAACGCCTCGCCGCGCTCGAGGACACCATGGCCGACCTCGGCTTCGCCGGCGGCGTTGTCGCGCTGGTCGATCCGGCGCAGCAGGCCGAGATGCTCGACGTGCGCGCGCAGGGCCTCAACATCATGACCTCGATGCGCGGCGACGCGAAGCCCGTCTCGATCATCGAGGACTGCGCCGTCCCGCTCGAGCACTTGGCCGAGTACACCGGCGCGCTGACCGAGGTCTTCACCAAGTACGGGACGACCGGCACGTGGTACGCGCACGCCTCGGTCGGCTGTCTGCACGTGCGGCCGGTGCTCAACATGAAAAGCGACGCCGACGTCGGGAAGCTGCGCGCGATCGCCGAGGAGGCCTTCGCATTGGTGCGCGCGTACGGGGGCGCGCACTCCGGCGAGCACGGCGACGGGATCGTGCGCTCGGAGTTCCATGCCGAGATGTTCGGGCCGCGGATCGTCGCCGCGTTCGGCGAGGTCAAGGCGGCCTTCGATCCCGGCAATGTGCTCAACCCGGGCAAGATCGTCGATGCGCCGCGGATGGACGACCGGACGAACTTCCGCTACGGCCCCGGCTACGCGCCGCTGCCGCTGGACACCGTGCTTGACTGGTCGGCGTGGGGCGGCTTCGCCGGTGCGGCCGAGATGTGCAACAACAACGGCGCCTGCCGCAAGGACGCCGGCGGCGCGATGTGCCCCTCGTTCCGTGTCACCGAGGACGAGCACCACGTCACCCGCGGCCGCGCGAACGCGCTGCGGCTGGCGCTGACCGGCCAGCTCGGCGCCGCGGCGCTGAGCTCGCGCGAGCTGTACGACGCGCTGGACCTGTGCGTCTCGTGCAAGGCCTGTCGGCGCGAGTGCCCGGCCGGCGTCGACCTGGCGCGCATGAAGATCGAGTTCCTGGCGCACTATCGCCGGGTGCACGGCACGCCGCTACGCAGCCGGCTGGTCGCCGCGCTGCCGCGGGTCGCGTACCGGGCCGGACCGCTGCGCCGCCTGGCGAACCTGCGCGACGCGATCCCGGGCCTAGCGGCGCTGACCGAGCGCGCCAGCGGCTTCACGGCGCGGCGCCCCCTGCCGCGCTGGCACGCCCGGCCGTTCCGCGACGCGGACGCCGCCGGGCCGACGAGCGTGCCGACCGGCGAGGTCGTGCTGTTCGTCGACACCTTCAACCGCTGGTTCGAACCCGACGTCGTGCGCGCCGCGCTGCGCGTGCTGAACGCCGCCGGCTACGCGGTGCGGTTCGCCGCGGCGAGCGACGGGTCGCGGCCGCTGTGCTGCGGGCGCACCTACCTCGGCGCCGGGCTGACCGACGCCGCGCGCGCCGAGGCGGAGCGCACCATCGCTGCCCTCCTGCCGTACGCGCGGCGCGGCGTCCCGATCGTCGGCCTCGAACCCTCGTGCTTGTTGACGCTACGCGACGAGTTCGTCGCGATCGTCGCCAGCGACGAGGCGCGCCTCGTCGCCGAGCACGCGCTGCTGTTCGAGGAGTTCATCGCCGCCGAGCTGGACGCCGGGCGCTGGAACCCGCCGCTGCGCCCGCTCGAGGGGCGGGCGGTCGTCCACGGCCACTGCCATCAGAAGGCGTTCGGCGCGATGCCGGCGGTGCTGCGCGCCCTGCGCGCGATCCCGGGCCTCGACGCGAGCGCGATCGAGTCGTCCTGCTGCGGGATGGCCGGCACGTTCGGCTACGAGCGCGAGCACTACGAGGTCTCGATGCGCATGGCCGAACGCGATCTGCTGCCGGCCGTGCGCGCCGCCGGCGCGGAGACCTACGTCGTCGCCGACGGCTTCAGCTGCAAACACCAGATCGCCCACGGCGCCCAGCGCGACGCGCTGCACGTCGCGCAGCTCTACGCCGCGGCGCTCAAGGGATGAGCAGCACCTTGCCGTGGCTGGCGCGGGACTCGACGAAGCGTTGCGCCTCGGCGGCCTCGCGCAGCGGATAGCTCGCGCCGACGAGTACCTTCACCGCACCGCGCGCGACGAGGTCGAACGCGGCCTGCATCCCGGGGCGTAGCGCGGCCGGGCGCGCGGCACGGTAGCCGCCGGTCGAGTACCCGAGCACCGCGCGGTTCGCCATGTGCAGGTCGTTACTGGCGACGCGCCCCGGCTCGCCCGACGCCATGCCGTAGACGGCGTAGCGGCCAAACGGTGCGAGGACCGGGAACAGCGCGGCGAACATCGGGCCCGCGACGGAGTCGAGGACGACGTCGACGCCGGCCTCGCCAACCGCCGACTTCACGCGCGCCGGCACGTCGTCGGCGCGATGGTCGATCGTCACGTCCGCGCCGGCCTCGCGCGCGACGGTGACCTTCTCGGCGCCGCCGGCGACCGCGACGATCGTGCCGGCGCCGAGCGCCCGCGCCATCTGGATCGCGATCGTGCCGACGCCGCCCGCGGCGGCGCTGATCGCGACGCTCTCGCCGCGCTGCAGCCGCACGACCATCGTCAGCAGATTGTACGCCGTGACGAGCATCGTCGAGGCCGAGGCGGCCTCGTCGGAGACTCCGTCCGGCAACGCGTAGGTCAGAACGGTCTTCGCGCGCGCGATCTCGGTGTATCCGCCGTCCTCGGGAAAGGCCGCGACCCGCTCGCCAACCCGGAACTCCGTCACCCCCGCGCCGAGCGCGAGGACCGTTCCAACGCAGTCGAGGCCCGGCACGAACGGCGGTGGTCCGCCGCGGTAGCCGCCGCGCCGCCGTTGGATGTCGGCGAAGTTGACGCCGCTGGCCGTGACGCGGATCGTCAGTTCGCCGGGACCAGGCCTCGGTTCCGGGCGCTCCTGCCAGGTGAGGACCTCGGGTCCGCCGGTCTGCTCGACGACGATCGCATGCATGGTGCGGCCTTCGGAGATCAAGCAGGAGCGCCCCTGGTCGGCGGCGCAGGATCAGGCCCACCGCGTAGCCGGTAGAGTTGGTTCCCTGCCCAGGGGTGTGCATGCATGGTTAGATCCTCGACCGGAGCCGTGGCGCGCCTTGTGGCCGCACTTTCCGACGCCGACTCCCCGACGGCGGCGCTCGCGACGTTCCCGTTCGACGACCCGGACGAGGTCGCCAAGCTCCCTTGGCCCACCGGCGCCGACCGGAGCGCGACGGTCGACTACTTGCAGGCGCTGCAGCGCGTCGTCCGCCTCCACCCCGAGGTCGACGGTGCGCAGCGTCTGCTCGCGGCCGGGTACGACTCGGCCTTCGCGATCGCGCAGCTCCGGCCGGAGGAGCTCAGCACGGTCCTGCATCCGTCCCTGACGGCGACGCGCGAAGCGCAGCACGCGTCGCTCGGCGCGTCGACCCGCACGATTCAGAACGCCGAGCGCGTCGCGGCGCAGACGTTGCACCTGTGGGCCAACCTGCGCGCGAACGCGGGGTCGTCGTTTACCCGCGCGTTGCGCGTCGGCAGCGTGCGCGTCGACGACATGGACACGTTGCTCGCGAAGCTCCCCAGCTACGCCGACCTCTTCGGCGCCACGACCTATTGCGAGTGCGAAGAATGCCGCTCGATCTTCGGCGCCGCCGCGTTCCTGGTCGATCTGCTGCGTATTGCACACGACCGCATCGACGTCAAGAACTCCGGCATCGCCGCCGGTTGGCGGCTGTTCGGACGGCGGCCCGACCTGGCGACGACGCTGCTCACCTGCGAGAACACGACCGGTTTGGTGCCGTACCTGCGCATCGTCAACGAGACGCTTGCAGCGCTGGTGCGCCAGATGCTCGGGAAGCCGAAGGACGCGCCGATCGCCCCGGAGCTCGCCAACCGAACCTTCCCCTTCGCGCTGCCCTTCAACGCGCCGCTCCTGACGATTCGCCAGACGATCGCGGAGCAGCATGCGACGCTCGCCGGTCTCTACCGCGACTTCGGCGCACCCACGCTCGCGGTGGCGCGCGAGTCGCTCGGTCTGTCGAACGAGCAGTATGCCGTCATCACGACCCCCGTCCCGCCGACGTTCGACGCGCCGGCGCTCGCCGCGCTGGCGGCACTGTACGGCGTCACCGACATCGCGCTGCTCAAGGACACCGCGCGCTTCGCCAAGCAGACCGCCGTCGCGCCGGCCGACCTGACTCGGCTGCTGACGCTCGGACTGAACGCGCAGGAGCTCGACCCGGCGACCGGGCTGGCCGCGCGCTTCTACGTCAACGTCGGCGCAAAGAAGCCGGCAGGGCTCGATGCCGACGGTCAACTGATCGCGGAACCGGCGACACTGCACCGCATGAACCGCTTCCTGCGGCTGGGACGGATCCTGGGCTGGAGCTTCGAGGACCTGGACTGGGCGCTGCAGACGATCGGCGGCGTCGATGCACTCTCCGCCGCCGGGTTGCCGGTGCTCGCGTGGATTGCCGCGGCGGCGACGCGCACCGGACTCCCGATCACCGCCATCTGCGCCTGGCTCGGCGACCTGAAGACGAGTGGCCGCGGGAACGGTCCGGTCTCGGCGGCACCGTTCGACGTCCTCTACAACGCGCCGGCGGTCCGCGGCGCGAGCGGGCCCTACCGTCCCGCCGACGCCGATCCCAAGCGCTATCCGCTCTTCAAGGACACTCCCGTCACGATCGACTGGGCGGCGACCACCCCGGCCGCCCTCGCGGTGACGAGTTGGCTCGGCGCGTCGCTCGCGTTGCGCGATGCCGACCTGCGCGCGCTCGGTACGGCCGTGCTGCCCCAGGGCGGACCCGCGACCGTCCCGACGCTCTCCGCGTTCGCCCGCCACGTCGCCATCGCGGGCTCCCTGAGCCTCGACATCTCCGACTACGTGATCTTGATCGGGCTGCTCGGCGTCGCGGCCGCGCCGACCGCCGCGCAGATCGACGCGCTGTTGCACCTCGCCGACGTGTTCGGCCGAACCGGCTTGAGCGCGGCGCAAGCCGCCTGGTTCGCGACGGCGACCGCCGCAGCCGATGCAGACCCCGTCTACGCCGGCACGCCGGCCGATGTGGCGCAGCTCGGGACGTTTCTCACAACGCTGCGGGCGACGGTTCGCCCACCCGCGCTGCCCGGTGCGCCGGGCGACGTCGGCGACGTCAGCGCCGCACTGATCGCGGCCGCCTTCGCCGCGCTCACGACCGCCGGCATCCTGACCGCGCGGGGCGTGCTCGTCAAGCCGCTCGGCGCGGTCACGCTCACCGCGCTCGCGCCCGTACGCGCCGCGCTCGAGGCGCAGGTCGGTACCGTGCTGGCCGCCGCGCAAAAGCAACAGGTACCGGTGACCGCCGACTCGTTCGTCGGCGCAATGATCGGCCCGGCCTTCGCCGCCGACGTGCTGGCGGTGCTCGTCGCGAAGGGCATCGTCGATCCCAAGGGAACCGTCAAGTCGACCTCGGCCGACCTCTCCGGCGTGATGGGAACGGTGCTGAACGCAGTCGTCGCGACGCTCGCCGCGAGCAGCGCGAGCCGGCGGCGCGACCTCGTCACCCAGATCGCAAACGAGCTCGGCCTCGGGCCTGAGCTCGTCGCGTCGGTGGCCGATCTGGCGGCCCGCGCTGCGGCGCTCCCGGCCGGATGCGATGATTTCGTCGACGCGTTCTTCGTCCCACCGCTGCCCACCGCGACGACGTACGCCGACGCGATGCTGCGCTCGCTGGCGCGCTGGGTCGTCCTCGTACAACCGTTGGGACTGCGCGCCGACGCGCTCGCACTGATCGCCGCCCAGCCGACTCGCTTCGGCATCAAGGCCGACGGGACGCCGCAGGGGATCGGCGCATTGGTCGAGATCGCGATCCTGGCCCAGCTCGAACGCACGCTCGGCTCGGGGCTGCTCCCGTTCCTCGCCGCCGCCGACCCGGCGGCCGGGATCGTCGCGGCCGCTCCGGCACTCGCGGCGCTGGGCGAATGGCCGGCGGCGACGACGGCCACGCTGGTCGGCGCGCTCTACCCCGCCAAGCCGCTGCCGGACCAGCTCGATCCCGACCCGGCGGTCGATACGACCTTCCTCCGACACGTCGCGCGCGTCGCCGCGTGCTTCCGGCTCGCCGGGCGCCTGGGGATCGGGATCGACGTCCTGTTGCAGCTCGTGACGGCGGCCGGCTGGACCGCCGCCGCGAACGGCCCCGCGCTGGACGCGCTCGCGCAGACGGTGCGGACTGCGCTCAGCGCGCGCTACGCGCCGGATGCATGGGCTGCCATCGAACAGACCATCGTGCAGGCGGTCGACGAGCAGACACGCGACGCGCTGCTCGGGCTCGCCCTCTGGCTCGCACCGCAGCAGCCGGCCAGCGCGAAGCTCGGCACGCTGACCACGCCGCGCGCTCTCTCCGAGTACCTGCTGCTCGACGTCGAGATGTCGGGCTGCTCGACGATCTCGCGCATCGTCCAAGCCCTCGGGTCGGTGCAGCAGTACCTCCAGCGCTGCCGGCTCCGGCTCGAGCCCGACGTGGAGGTCGTCGACATCCCCGGGATCTGGTGGGAATGGATCCTCAACTACCGCATTTGGGAAGCCAACCGCCGGGTTTTCCTCTACCCGGAGAACTATCTCGACCCCGCGCTGCGCCCCAGCCGTACGTTGCTGTTCCGCGCGCTCGAGAATGACCTCAACCAGTCCGACGTCAGCGCCGGATCGGTTGAAGAAGCGTACCGCCGCTACCTCGACTCGTTCAGTCAGCTCGCGCGCCTCACGTACGTCGACACCTACAGCCGCGTCGTGCACGACCCGGTACACGGAGACGTCGACACGACCTTCTTCTTCGCCCGCACCAGCACCGAGCCATATACGTATTATTACTGCACGCGCGAGGACGACGTCATCTGGACCGAGTGGAAGAAGATCGACGTTACGATCACAGCCTCGACGATCACGCCGATCTACGTCTTCAGCCGCTTGTTCCTGTTTTGGGTCGAGCTGCGCCAGACGCGCGACTCGACGATCCAACCCAGCGACCCCTCGAAACCCGAAGGGCAGATTCCGCAGTCGCGCACCAACGACATCAGCCGTGCGACGATCCGGTACACCTTCGTCAACGCGAGCGGAAACTGGGTACAACCGCAGACGCTGCTCTCACAGGACGTCGTCTTCTACCGCTCGTGGCGGCCGGACGACAACACGCTGATCACCGACCCCACCCTCGTCGACGCGCTCGACATGCAGGACGCCAGCTGGAACAAGGTCTACGCGCTCGCCGTCCCGATCCAGGCGGTTCGCTCGGCGAACGTGAGGGCGACCCAGACCTCGGCCGGCTCGAACGAGAAGATCGTGATCGTCTACGGCGGCATGGTCAACCCTGCCACGCCCCCGACGCTGCCCAACGAGAAGACCGGCTCCTTCGGCGACGACCCGGGCGTGCGCGACTTCCACGTCGCCCTCTACTCGGCCGCGTCGGTGGTCGCGCGCGGGGTGACCGAGCAGACCGCAGCGTTCTACCCGCTGCAGCGCTCGTTCACGATCAACGTCGACCTCAACCAAGACGCCCTGGTCGACCCCAACGAGATGCTGCTCGTCGCGCGCGGAACCGCCTCCGGTGCGCTGCTCTTCCGGCCGGAGGTCGACATCAACCGCGGGCGCCTGGCGGTGGTCGGCAGCGACAGCGCCGTGCACGCGAACTACGTCGGCGACTTCATCCCGCCGTGGTCGACTGCTCGGCAGCCGACGCCGATGTTCGACGGGCGGCTGTTCGAGGCGGCCGGCATCACGAAAGCCAAAGCGGCGACGTACTTGGCACTGCTCCAGACCTACGGCTACATCGACCAGACGACCGGCCTCGTACCGCCGGAGACGATGCGCACCGCGGGAACGGCGAAGCTGCTCAAGACCGCGTTGAACGAAGCCAGCGACGCCGACGTCGCAATCGTGCGCGCGGTCCTCTTCGGCGCGCTCGGCGACCCGGTGCTGTTCGGCGCGATCGCGCCGGCCGCCGCGCGCAGCGTCACGGTCAAGAACCGGCCGAACCGGTTCGTCATCGACAACGGCGACGAGGCGTTTCTCCTCGTGCCGGCCGGCGATCCTTCGCCCTCGCTCGATGCCGCGATCGCGGCAGGGTCGGCACCGATCATCCCTTCGTCGTTCGTCGGTGGCCCGATCGGGCTGGGCGCCTCCCAGACCATCTACCAGCAGCTCGTCCAGAACAAGCTCGTCGACCCCAACACGGGGGCCGCGAAACCGACGACGCTCGCCGCTGTTCAGGCGGTCGTCGGCGGCGACAACGCCCAGCAGGTCTTCCTGCGGCTGCAGAACGCTCCGATCGTCCAGCAGCGCTTCTTGGAGGGTGCCGGACTCGACGCCACCGCCGCGAACAAGGTGTACGCCGTCCTGCAAACGGCCGCCATCATCGATCCGACCGGCCGCGTCGACACCTCGCTCGTGCGAAACGAGAACGCGTTCCGCGTCGTCGCCTCCTCGGCGGACTTGACCGTCAAGCAGATCGCCCGCGTTCGCGCCGCGCTGCAGAACGGTCCCGCCCCGGCGACGCTCTCCTACAGCGGCGTGGCCGCGCCGGCCGGCGTCATCTCGACCCAGCAATTGACCTTCAATGCCGTTCGGCTGACGACGTCGGCGATCGATGAGCTGAGCCGAACCCTGTTCACACAAGGCATCGACGGCTTGCTCTCGCTGGGCTCGCAGCAGGCACCGGTCCCGCCGCAGGTGCCGTTCGACCGGCTGCAGCCGACGTACATGATCGCACCGCCGATTGCCTTCGACGGTGCGCAGGTCGACTTCGACGGGGCGTTCTCGCTCTATTTCTGGGAGATCTTCTTCCACATCCCGTGGCTGATCGCGAACCGGCTCGCCACCAACGGCCTCTTCGTCGATGCGCAGCGTTGGCTCAAGTACATCTTCGACCCCACCTCGACCGAGACGTTTCTCGGCCCGACGAGCTTCTCGGATGCGACCGGTGACATCGATGCGCCCAGCTCGCAGGCGATCTACACCGCGCTCAAGACGACGACGCCGCCGAATCTCTCGCATCCCATCGTCGACGCCGGTGGGCGCGTCGTCCCCGACTTCACCGGCGCAACCGATCTGACGTTCCTCAAGACGTCGACCGGCGCCGCGCTCGTGCTGCAGCAGACGCGTGAGGTGCGCGCGATGCTCCTCAACGCACGGCTGGCGCGGCCGAGCAGCCACTTCTGGAACTTCCAGCCCTTCCGCGACCGGCAGCTGCGTACGCTCAAGGAGATCCTCAACGACGATACCGCGATCCGGCGCTGGAACGACGATCCGTTCGACCCGCACGCGATCGCGGCGCTCCGCATCGGCGCCTACGAGAAGGCGATCGTAATGCAGTACGTCGGGCAGCTGATCGGCTGGGGCGACTCGCTCTTCGCGCGCAACAGCTGGGAGTCGGTCCAGCAAGCTACGCTGCTCTACCTCTACGCGCACGACCTGCTCGGGCCGCGCCCGATCGATTTGGGCCCGGCGCCGGCGCCGAAGCCCGCCAACTTCGCCGACATCCTCCAGGCGTATCCGAACGGGATTCCGCAGTTCCTCATCGAGCTGGAGCAGCACGTCCCGCCGCCGACGCTGACCGTGAAGGTCGACGCTGCGGCTCGGCCGCTGGGCGGACCGCTGCCATACTTCTGCGTCCCCGAGAACGACCAGCTCATCGGCTGCTGGGACCGCGTCGAAGACCGGCTGTACAAGATCCGGCACTGCCTCGACCTCCAGGGCAACCCGCATCCACCGGCGCTCTTCGAGCCGCCGCTCGATCCGATGGCGCTGGTCCGCGCAGCGGCGGGTGGGAATCCGCCGGCGACGGTCGCAGGCGTCAGCCTCGATTTGCTCGGCTACCGCTTCCCGTTGCTCATCGAGCGCGCGAAGGCGCTGGCGGCGCAGGTCTCCTCGCTCGGCGACGCGCTGCTCTCCGCGCTCGAGAAGCAAGACGGCGAGGCGCTCGCGCTGCTCCGCGAGACGCACGCCGAAGCGCTCTTGGCGATGACGACCGCGGTCCGCGAGCAGACCATCGTCCAGCTCGGCGCCACGCTGACGGCGCTCCAGCACGCGCAAGAGAACGCGCTCGCGCGTTTCACCTACTTCGACACGTTGGTCAAGGCCGGTTGGAACGCGAGCGAATCGGCCTACCTTTCCCTGATGACGGCGAGCACGGTGTTCAAAGTTCTCTCGGGCGTCGCCGGGACGGCGTCGGCGATCGGTTACGCCATTCCGCAGTTCGGCTCGCCCTTCGCGATGACGTACGGCGGCCAGCAGCTCGGCGCTGTGCTCACCGCGACCTCAGCCATCCTGCAAATCGGCAGCGACGTCACCGCGTTCGGCGCGCAGGTCAGCCAGACCGTCGGCGAGCACGATCGGCGCATCGCCGACTGGACGTTCGAGCGCGACACGGCACAGGTCGAGCAGAAACGACTGGAGCGCGAGATCGCGGCCCAGGCGATCGTCGTTGCGAACGCGCAGCGCGATCTGGCGATCCACACGGCCCAGCTCAAGCAGCAGCAGGACGTCATGGATTTCCTGCGCCGCAAGTTCACCAACACCGAGCTGTACCAGTGGATGGCGGCGCGCATTGCGGCCGTCTACTTCCAATCCTACAACGCGGCACTCGAGCTCGCCGGCGCGGCGCAGGCAGCTTATCAGTTCGAACTGGGTAGCAGTCGCCGGTTCCTCGATGCACAGAACTGGGACACGCAGCGCCGCGGTCTGTTGGCCGGCGCCGGGCTCACCTTCGCGCTCGACCAGCTCGAGGCGGCGTACCTGCGCGAGAACGTGCGCGAGCTGGAGATCGAGCGCACCATCTCGCTGCTGCAGATGGCGCCCAAGGCGCTGCTCGACCTCAAGGCGACCGGCACGTGCGACTTCTCACTCGACGAGACGCTGTTCGACCTGGACTTCCCCGGGCACTACGCGCGGCGGATCAAGGCGATCTCACTCTCGATCCCGGTCGTTGTGGGACCCTACCAGAACGTCAACGCGACGTTGGCGCAGAACGCGAACGCGACGCTGCTCAAGGCCGACGCCGCTGGCCTCGACTTCCTGCTCGGCGGTGCCACCGGGACGCCGCCGCCGTCGGTCCGCGTCGGCTGGGGCAGCGGGCAGCAGGTCGCGATCTCGCGCGGGGTCGACGACAGCGGCCTGTTCGTCCTGGACTTCCGTGACGAGCGCTACCTGCCGTTCGAAGGCACCGGTGCCGTCTCAGGCTGGACGCTGCGCATCCCGCAGGATACGAACCGCTTCGACGTGGCCGCGCTGACCGACGTGCTGCTGCACGTGCGGTACACGGCGCGTAGCGGCGGCAACTTCGAAAACACGGTGCGCGGGCGGCTCTCCAAGCAGCGGTTCAAGCGCGCGGTCTACGTCGACGTCGGGCGCACGTTCGCCGCGGCGTGGAACGCCTTCGTCGCGACGCCGCTGCCGCAGTCGGGTTCCGTCCCGTTCACCTTCACCCTCGATGCGGCCGTCTTCGCTCGCCCGATCGACGCCAAGCTGCACATCGTCCTGCTGCGGCTCGGCGGCACGCCGGTGCCGGAGGGCGCGGACATCGTCAGCCTGGCTGTCGGAGACGCCACGCCCGCGCCGGTCGCGCTTGCGGCCGGCATCGGGACGACGAACGACCTGGACTTGTCCGCCAATGGCTTCATCGGCAAGGCCTGGTCGCTGCGCTTCGACGCCGCGAAGGCGCGGCAAGCCGGCATCGTCGGCGACGACAACCGCTTAACGCTCACCTCGTTCGAGCTGATCGCCAACTACGAAGCCAAGCTCTTTTCCCCGCCGTCCTAACCGCACACCGCCGAGGAGACTTCATGGGCTACGATCCCAACGAGTGCAACCGACAACTCAAGGCCAAGAACTTGCTGCCGTGCGGTGCCGGCGCACAGGACCCGCACTGCATCGACTTCAACAACTCACCCGCGCACGCGGCCCTCTGCCCCGATCCGAGCAGCCCGACGATCTACACGCCGATCTCATCGAGCGAATGCTTCAGCTCCGTCCTCAACAAAGTGCTGCCCTATCGCGGTCTGAAGTTTATCATTCCCGACTGCGTCGCGAAGGCGACCGCCGAGCCGCAGAACGACTGGGAGGTCATCTCCTGCTGGTGCTGCTGCTCGTGCTTCGCCTACGGTACGCCGATCAACACGCCCGCCGGACTGCGCGCCATCGAGACGTTCACCGTCGGCGACCAGGTCCTCGTCGCCAAGTCGATGCGGACGGCAGGCGGCAACACCAAGCTCGATTGGCAACCGGCGCAGGTTCAGTTCAGCGCCGGGACTGGGCCCGACGTCCCGCAGGCGTCGATGATCCATCTCCACTTCGGCCAGGGGCAGACGCTCATCGCCACACCCGATCAGCCGATCGTCGTCGAGGGCGGCCTGCTGGTGCAAGTGGGGCGCCTGATCCCCGGCAAAGACCGGCTGCTGCTCGCCGACGGCACGGCCGTCGATCTGTACGAAGCGCGACTCGGGAGCTTCAACAAGGGCGTCCACCACATCGCGACCGAGCTGAGCTTCGACCGCAAGGTCGACGGTCACCTGATCGACGCCTCGGGCGCGGTATGCGGCGACTATCTGCTGCAGGTCCATCTCTCGGAGCTCCCCGCGTCGGCACTCGTACCCAACCAGTGGGACCGGCCGATGATCGGTTCGGACGAGTATCGCGACGCGCACCCGTCCGTCGTGTCTTCGCCATTCCACGCGCTCGCCACGAACTTCGCCGCCGAGACCACGGCCATGCTGATGACCGAAGGCTTCCGGCCCTACGTGGGCGCGCAGCGCACGATCCCGGACAACGCCGCAGCCTACTTCACCGACGCGCAGGAGTCGGACATCATCTCGAATCCCCTCGCCTTGAAGCTGCCGCTTCGCGACACGATGGTCTACGGGTTAGCCGGCCAGCTCATTCGGGTGCTGAATGCGTTCTACGACGACGTCATCTTCTACATCGCCTGGGACGACATCCACATCAACTCGTATGCGTTCCTCGAGTACGGACGCAAGATCGTCTACATCGCTGGGGGCTTGCTGCGCGTGCAGGCGCTAGGGATCGAAGGGCTCGGCGTGATCCTGTGCCAGCAGACTGCCGCCTTCGAGGCGACCCAAAAACCCGTGCCGCCGCTCGCGAACAAAGGTCTCGCCGACTACTGGGGCATGCTCGCGGTCTCGCGCAAGATCTACCTGCCCAACGTTTGGTTCTCCCAGGTCTTCGCCGGCACGAAGCAGCTCGCCACGATCTTCGGCTTCGTCTCGCCGGAGAACGCCGCCGGCAGCGGTGATGACGGAACGGATCCGTCGCTCGCCTGCCGGACCGAGACGCAGCAGGCCGCGCTCTCGGCCGCGCCCTTGCCGCCCTGCGCCGGCGGTGCCAAGCCCACGCCGCTGCGCGTCCAGGACGTCACCGTTGCGGACGGTACGGTCACCGTCACCTTCAACGTCGCGGCGTCGCTGGCGAGCGCGCAGAACCCCGCCGACTACCTCCTCGCGCCGAAGGCGACGATCACCACGGCGACGCTCAACCCGCGCGGCGGGTCCTCGGTCGCGCTCGTCGCGACGCTTGCACCGTCGACGGACTACACGCTGACCGTCTCGGGCCTCACCACCGTCGAAGGCGAACCGCTCGATCCCGCCCACGCCAGCGGACGGTTCAGCACGCCCGTCGCGAGCGCCGGCCGATGACCCAGACCGATCCGACCTTCGACGAACAGCGCGCCGAGCTCGGGCACCTCTTGGGCCTCGACGCGCCGGTGTCGCGCGAGGTCTTGCTGGGCTCGCTGCACGACCCGACCTACGCCAGCAACCTGCTGACCTGCCGCAATACGCCGGCACTCTTGCAGCCGCTCCTCGGCCGCCCGCCAGCCGGCACGACCGTGCCGGCGGACGCGCCCAGCCAAGCCGCGCTGCTTCAGCAGCTCGGCGAGTCGATGCTGCGTTGGGGCCGCGCAGCGTTCGCCTACGCCGACGACGACACGTACCGTGCGCGGCTCGCCGCGTGCGACACGTGCGAGCACAAACAGGCGGCGGGCGAGACGCTGCTGCACAAGCTGGCGAACTTCGTCGTCTCCAATACCGCGGTTTGCGGCCTGTGCCAGTGTCTGGTCGAGAAGAAAGCGCGCGTCCAGACCGAACGCTGCCCCGCCGCGGCGCTCGATCGCCCCGGGTTCAACCGCTGGGACCAAACCTTGGCCGAGGAATCGTCATGACCAAGACGACATGGTGATGGCGCTCGACGCCGGGTCGTGAGCACGCCGGGCCGGCGCGGCGGCCGGGTCCGCGTGCCGGTGAAGGCCGGCGCGGCGGCCCGCGGCGCACGTCCCGGGACGCGTCCGTCGTATCTCGCCGACGAGGTCACCGGGAACGGACGCTACGTCCTCGCCCTGCCGTTGCCCGTCGCCCGCGGGCTCGAGCCCGAGCTCGAGCTCGCCTACCACGCCGGCGGCGGCAACACGCCGTTCGGCTTCGGCTGGTCGGTCGCGATCGCGGCGATCTCGCTCGACCTGAGCTTCGGCACCCCGCGCTACGACGGCCGCGATCCGGTCGTCTTCGGCGACGTCGGACCGGTCGTGCCGCGGCTCGTCGGCGACGGCGCCGGTGGTCTCGTCCCCGACGTGCGCACGGAAACCGACGGTGGGACGACGTGGTCGGTCGCGCGCTACGTTCCGCGGCTGGTACACGACTTCACCACGATCGAGCGCTGGTCGGATCCGATCGGCGGCACGACGTTCTGGCTCACGGTCGACGGCTCGCGCGTCGTCGCGACCTACGGGCGCGACGCGACGGCCCGCATCGCCGATCCGGCCGACCCGCAGCGCGTCGCCGACTGGCTGCTCCAAGAGCTGCGCGATCCCGACGGGAACCGAGTCGTCTATCACTACCGCCCGGAAGACGGCGCCGGGGTCACCGACCTCTCGCGCCAGCGCACCGCCACGCTCGGCGCGCAGCGCTATCCCGCCTCGATCGCCTACGGGAACTATCGCGCCGGCGGCACCGAGCAGTTCGCCTGCGAGGTCATCTTCGATTACGGTGAACGCGACCTCGACGATCCGGACGCCGCGCCTCAGCGGTGGCCGGTGCGTGCCGATCCGTTCTCCAGCTTCGCCACCGGCTTCGAGCTGCGCACGCTGCGCCTGTGCCGCGCGATCCTCGTCTACCATCGCTTTCCGGCGCTCTTCGGCGGAGCGCCGACGCTACAGCGCGCGATTCGGCTCGACTACGACGCCACCACAGGAACGGCGCTGCTCAGCGCCGTGCGCGAGGTCGGCTTCCGCAAAGACGAGCAGAGCTACGCGCAGGCAGCGTTGCCGGCGCTGCGCTTCGCCTACGCGCCGTTCGAGCCGCAGGCGGGAACGTTCCGCACGCTCACCTTCGACGACGCACCGGTCGCGACCGGCGCGCTCGACGGGCGCACCTTCGAGCTGGTCGATCTCGCCGGCGAAGGGCTGCCGGGCATCGTGCTGGGCGCCGCGGACGAGACCCGCTACTGGGAGCCGCTCGGCGACCTCGCGTTCGGCTCCGGACGGCCGCTGCCGTGCTTTCCGATCGATCGCGCGCTCGAGAACGGCGATGTCACGCTGCGCGACGTGCGCGCGAGCGGGCGCCTCGATGTCGCGGTGCTCAGCCCGGAGCGCGCCGGATTCTACCGCAACGACGGCGCGGGGAGCTTCGCGGCCTTCCAGCCCTTCGCCGAAGCGCCGATTCAACTGCTCGCGCCCGGTGCGCAATACGTCGATCTCGACGGGCGCGGCGTGGCCGATTTACTCATCCCGCAGGCCGAAGCGATCTTCGTCTTCCCCGACGCCGGCGAGCATGGCTACGACCCACCGCGACGCGTCGCGCGCACGATCCCGCTCGCTGCGACCTCGAGCACGCAGCTGACCCTCTTCGCCTCGCCGTTCGGCGACGGCCGCCGCCATCACGTGTGCATCGCCGACCGATCCTTCGAGGTTTGGCCGAATCTCGGCGGCGGCCGCTTCGGCGCGCCGATCTCGCTCCCGGGCGCACCGGCGTTCCCCGACGGCGTCGACGCGGGGCGGCTCATCCTCGCCGACCTCGACGGAACGGGCTGCGACGACCTGCTCTACCTGCGCAGCGACCGCGTCGAGATCTATACCAACCACTGGGGCAACGGCTTCGGCCCACCGATCGTCGTCCCGCTGCCGCTGCCGTTCGACGCGCTCTCCCGCATCGCGGTCGCGGACGTCGACGGTAGCGGCATCTCTTCGCTGGTCATCAGCCTCGTGCACCCCGCGGTCCAGCATTGGGCCTACCGTTTCGCCCCGCCGGTCGCGGCTCCGCAAGCGCCGCATCTGCTGGTGCGCATCGACGACGAGCGCGGCACGACGACGAACGTCGAGTACCGCAGCGCGACCTCGTTCTACCTCGCCGACCGGCGCGCCGGCCGCCCGTGGTTCTCGGCGCTGCCCGTCCCGCTCCAAGTCGTGGCGCGCGTCGAGACGGTCGACCACATCACCGGCGTCGGTTCGGTCTGGCGCGCGCGCTACCACGACGGCTACTACGATCCGGTCGAGCGCGCCTTCGCCGGCTTCGGCATGGTCGAACGGTGGGACGCGGAGACGAGTACCGCCGGCGGCCACGCGCCCGCCGCGTACGTCAAGACCTGGTACGAGACGGGCGCCGAGCTCGACGCGGCGCAGCGCGCGCGGTGTATGGCCGACTGGTTCGCCGGCGAGCAACCGCTGCCCGCGCTCGCGCCGACCTTCGATCCGGGCGTCACGACCGATCCGGAGTTGCGGCGCGAAGCGCACGCCGCGCTGCGCGGCCGCGTGTTGCGCGAGGAGACCTACAGCGCCGATGGCGACGGCGCCGCGATCCCGTTCTCCGTGCACGCGACGACCTTTCACGCCCGCCTGCTGCAGCCGCGCGGACCCAACCGGTCCGCGTCGTTCTTCACCTACGACCGCGAAACGGTCGCCGCGGCGTACGAACGGGGACGCAGCGATCCGCGCATCACGCACGACCTCGTGCTGGCCGTCGACCCGCTGGGAAACGTCACCTCGGACTGTGCGCTCGCCTATCCGCGTCCCGACCGGCCGCCGCCCGGCGACGGCGATCCGGTGCGGACGGTCCAGCCGGAACAACGCGTCCTGCACGCGACGCTCTCGCAGGTGCGCTTCGCCGACGCGTCGACCGACGCGCCGTGGATCGGCTTGCCGTGCGAGACTCAGGTCTACGAGCTGCGCGGGATTGGCCCCGGAGACGATCCCTTCTTCACCGGCACGACGCTCGCCGCGGCGGCGGCCGCGGCGCTGGCGAATCCCGTGTCGTACGGTGCTCCGCCGCCCGCCGGCGCTGCCGCGGCACGCCTGGTCTCGTGGACCCGCACGCTGTTCTGGAATGACGCCCAGACCGACGTGCTGCCCTTGGGACAGGCGGGCGCCGCGGCCCTGGCGCACCACGAGGAGCACGCCGTCGCCGACCGGCTCTTGGTCGAGCGCCGCCTGCTGGGCGCGATCGACGCGCAGGCCGGGGTGGATCTCGACGCCGCGCGCGTCCCGGCGGCGGCGAGCGCACTGCTCGCCACCCACGGCATCCGCCTCGACGGCGCGGCGAGCGCCGCGGTCGTCACCCGCGGTGCCGCCTGGACGATCGACGATCCGCCGACCGGCCACCGCTATCTGCTCGCGCTCGACGGGACGGCGATCACCCTGGCCGAGATCGTCGGCGGGGACGGTGCCTCGAGCCGCTGGACCGCGGCGGGCTACGCGCTCGCCGAGGGCTACTGGTGGAGCCGCTCGCCGGTCACCAGTTTCGCGGGCCCCGACCGGTATCGCGTCGCGACGCAGCTCGAGAACGTCTTCGCCGCAGTGGGCTCCGCCCTGCGCTCGCTGACGACCTACGACTACGACGACGTCGTGCTCACCGTGGTCGGCGTCACCGAGCACGCCAACCCGCAGAGCCTGACGCTGCGCATCGATCCCGACTATCAGGCGCTCGCGCCGGCGCGGGTGACCGACCCAAACGGCATCGTCACCGAGTCGCGCTACGACCCGCTCGGCCGGCTGCAAGCGACGTCGACGTTCAAGGGCGCCGACGGCGACACGCCGCTCGCGTACTGGACGCCGCGACCGGCCGCCCGCGTCGAGGACGTCGTTGCGCAGGCCGCAGCCTATCTGCAGGGAGCATCGAGCGTCGTGGTGCACGACGACGCCGCCTGGCGCGAGCGGCAGACGCCGACGGCCTCGGTCGTGCTGGCGCGCGAGACCCACGTGAGCGATCTTCCGGTGGGCACGGCGAGCGCGATCCAGGTCGAGATCGCGTACTACGACGGCTCCGATGCGATCGTCGAGCACAAGCTGCCGGCGGACGCGGGCCAGTGGCGCGTCGCGGATCGCTCGGTGCACGATCGCAAGGGCTTGCCGGTCGCGACGTACCGGCCGTACCTGACGGCGACGCCGGCGTTCGAGCCGCTCGGCGTGCTGCTCGCTGCCGGCGCGCTCCCGCCACCGACCACGTTCACCTACGACGCGCTGGGCCGCGTGCTGCGGCGCGACGAGCCGGACGGCAGCTTCAGCCGCTTTACGTACGCGGCGTGGTCGACCACCTTCGAGGACCCGAACGACACGATCCTCGAGTCCTCGCTGTACCGTCGCGTCGACGATCCGAACTATCCCGCCGACGACCGCGACGCGCTGGTCAAGGCCGCGGCGCACGCGAACACGCCGACGAGCAGTCTGCTCGATCCGCTCGGCCGCGTCGTCGTGCGCGTCGATACCGACCGCGACCCGTCCGTCGAGCGGCCCCCGCTGCTGCGGTTCCTCACGCGCACCGTGCTCGACGAGAGCGGCAACGTCATCGCGCTGGTGGATCCGCGCGGCGGCGCGCAGACCCCGCCTGTCGCGGCGCTGCGGCGCGCATTCAGCATGGACGCGGCGCCGCTGCTGGCGGTCTCGCCAGATGCCGGCGTGCACGCCGTGCTGACCGACGTGCTCGGTAACGTGTGCTGGGAACGCGACGGACGCGGCCTGACCGTGCTCCGCGAGCACGATCCGCTGGGCCGCCTGACGGCGACGCAGGTCGTCGACCCGGCGAACGGCGCTGTCTCGCGCACCGTCGCGACGATCACCTACGGCGACGCGCTCTCCGACGGCGATGCGCGCAATCTGCGCGGCCTCGTCGCCGAAGCGCGCGACGGCGCCGGACTCACGCAGGTCGCGCAAGCGGATCTGGGCGGTCGCCCGGTCGAGAGCAGTCGCCGCTTCGTTGCCGCGGTGGCCGGTGAGCCAGATTGGAGCGCGACCGTGACGCTCGATCTCGCGCTGAACGTGCAGCGCCGTTACGACGCGTTCGGACGCTGTGTGCGCGAGACGTTCCCCGATGGCCGCGTGGTGCGAACGGCGTACGCACCGTCGGGCCGGCTGACGACGATCGACGTCGACCAGCCGGGCGGCGGCTCGCGCTCGGTCGTCGGCGCGTTGGCGAGTGACGCCCAGGGACGCACGACGCAGGTCGCCCTCGGCAACGGGGCCGTGACGTCGTACGGCTACGACGAGACGACGACGGGCCGGCTGCGCACGATCAGCACCGCACGCCCCGCGGCGGACGGCCGCGAGCGCGTTGTCCACGACCACGCCTACGCGTACGATCCGGTCGGAAACCTCACCCGCGCGCGCGACCGCGCCAAGGATGTCGTGTTCTGGAAGCAGCAGCGCGTCGAGCCGCTCTCCGATCATACCTTCGACGCGCGTTACCGGCTGATCGCAGCGCAGGGACGCGCGCAGCCCGGCGCAGGCAAGGTCCCGAGCCCCCTGCTCGACGGGGCCGCGTTCGCGCGTCTGACGGCGGCCGATCCCAGCGACACCGAAAAGTTCGAGAGTTACCTCGAGCGCTACGACTATGACGACGCCTCGAACCTGCTCGCGATCCGGCACGCCGCCGCGTCGGGGTCGTGGACGCGTGCGACGACGCCGCAGCCGTTCTCGAACCGCCTGGCCGCTGTCGACGACGCAGCGACGGCGAGCGATCCGAACGGCAACCTCACCGCGGTCTCCCACCTGCGTGGGCTCGGCTGGAATTACCGCAACGCGCTGATCGGCATCGCGACGGTCGCGCACGCGGACGGGACGACCGACGGCGCGGCGTATTGGTGCGACGACGCCGGCCACCGTGCGCGCACGCTCCGCTCGCGGCGCATCTCTTCCACCGAGACGGAGACGGTCGAGACCGTCGTGGTCGGCGCCTTCGAGCGCACGCGGATCGTACGGACGACGCCGGCCGGCACGCAGACGATCCTCGAGCGGACGGCGATCCGCATCCTCGACGACCTCGCCGACGCCCCGCCGGCGCTACCCTCGGCCGCGGCTGCCACCGGCGTTGGGACGCTGCGCGGACGCCGCAGCTTCGCGACCCTGTACCGCTGGGCGCTGGACGCGCACGAGCGCGAGACGGCGACCCCACAGACGCCGGTCACCACGTTCACGCTCGACACGCTGCTCGGCTCGTCGACGATCGAGCTCGACGAGGGCGCCGACGTCGTCACGGACGAGGAGTATCTCCCGTACGGCGGGACCGCGGTCTTCGCCGCGCGCTCGCAGCGCGAGGGCGCGCGCAAACGCTATCGCTTCACCGGCGCCGAGCGCGATCCGAGCGGCCTCTACGCCATGGGCGTGCGCTGGTACGCGCCGTGGCTCGGGCGCTGGATCACGCCCGATCCGGCAGGCCCGGTCGACGGGCCGAACCTCTATCTCTACTGCAGCGCGAACCCGGTCTCGTTCGTCGACCCCACCGGATACGGGAAATATACCGCCGACCCCAACGTCAAGCTCGCGGAGTGGAAAAAGAAGCTGAAATCGGCCGAGAAGAGCGTCGACACGGCCGAGAGAGCGCTGCTCCAGGCCGTAAAATCCAAGCAGAGCGCGAAGACCCAGCAGAGGCGCGCGGCCGCTCTCGCTGCGGCGCACAGCGCCCGCCGGACGGCGCGTGGCCAGGTGACGCGATACACCAAGAAGGCCGCCGCCGGGACCACGAAGGGCGGCTCGCTCAAGACCACCACCGCGTTTCACAATCCGGGCGGCCCGCTGACTCGCTTCACCCTCACCACACATCCCGGCCCGACCACCGCGACGCGGGTCAGCGGAAAGATCCCGAAGACGGCCTACGTCGCGAACCTGGCCAAGAAGCCGCGCAGCGCAAAGGTCGAGAACGAGGTGCGCTGGTACGTGCAGCTCGCGAATCAATACATCGCCAGCAGGGGCGGCAGCGTGACCTGCGTCGCGACGAACCGGACGACGAGCGGCTCGATCGGTTCGATCGCCGGTAGGATCGCCGCGAAGGAGCGCAAGCTCGCGAACACTTCGACCCCAGGAACCTACGGGTCGACGGAGATCGTGGCGCACGTGCCGGATCCCGGCGTCTCCGGCTTCTCCCATTCGCCGCTGGGTTGGATGGCGGTCGAGCGGGTCGCCAACAGCATCGTCGGCGGCGGTATCAGCGCGGGGCGCGTCTTAACCCTTTTCGTCGTCAAAGAGCAGGACGGACACCACTACCGATATTGACGCGGCCGCTGCGCGTCAAGCGAAAACGGCGCGCACCCGTTGACGTCCCCGATCGTCCGCGTACGCCTCCAGGCGCTGCAGGCCGGCGAGGCTCTGGCGGTGGGCGAGTTGGACGAAGAGATCGCCATTGATCACCATCGCCGCCTGCGCGTCCATCAGGACCAGCGAACTGTCCTCGAGCTCGCCGCCCGAGAGCAGCGGCGAGGGCACGTACGTCAGTTGCTCGTCGAGCGGCAGCGGGCCCAGCCGCTCGCGGGCGGCGCGGATCCGCTCGTGGTACGGGTCGTCCGCGACGCCGTTGAGGAACCCGCGGTCGAAGAACGCGGGGAAGTCCTCGAAGGTGACCAGTTGCTCCAGCGTGATCGCGTACAACTCGTGGACCCGCGCGCGGCGTCCCGCCCGTAGGTCGGCGTACTCGTAGGCGAATTGATTCCCGAGCGCCGACTCCCCGAAGCACAGATAGCGCGCGGCGTGAGCGTTCCAACTGAACTTCCAGGTCGACTCCTCGTTCCACCACGCCAGGTCACGCGCGGACGCCCGTCCGAGCCCGAAGAGCCGATAGCTGCCCGCCAGCAGATCGAGGCCGTTACTGACCTGCAGCAGTGCCCGGTGCCGCTCCGGGAGCAGCTTCGCGAGCGGCGCCGTCGTACGCGGGGACCAGCCGGCCGTGAGGCGCAACTCGCGCAGCATCACGGCCGGGACCTCGGGCTGCTGCGCGCCGTAGACCGCGTCGAGAACGGCGGCGGAGGTCATCGTGCTGGGGGCGCGTGGTGGGCGCTCAGTCGGAAGAGTTCACCGAGATGACGCCGTAACGGCGTTCGAACTTCTTGCGGTCCTCGGCGAACATCGCCCGGACGCGGTCCGACTCGGCGACCGCCGCGCGCTGCGCCGCCTCGTCGTGCGCCGCCTTTTGGACGAGCTGGGCAGCCTTTACCGCGGCGACGGTCGATTTTGAACGCATGACTAGGGGGTTGCGGGTCGGCCTGAAAGGGCCTGCCCGGACTCCCTATACGCCGGCGACGTGGAGGCGCGCTTCGGCGAAATCGATGTTCGCCTGCGCGCGGCGCTGGGCGACGAGGTCGCCGCCGGCCGCCTGGTGCTCCTCCCGCGCATCCTGCAAGTCGCCCCGCGCTTGGCCGATGTCGATCTGGTCCCGCGAGAGCGCCGCGTCGGCGAGGATGGTCACTTTGCCCGGCAGCGCCTGGAGGAAGCCCTCGCCGCAGGCGAGCTCGAGCCGGCGGGTGGCACCGCCGGCATCGCGCACGTTCGCCCGCAAGACGCCCGGCCGCAGCGCGGTCAGAAACGGCGCGTGCGAGGGCAGGATGCCGACCTCGCCTTCGGTCCCGACCGCGATGACGAGCTCCGCCTCACCGTCGAACGCGACCGCCAACGGCGTGATGAGCGTGAACGGAACGGTGCTCACGTCTGTGCGCCCAGCTTTTCGGCCGCGGCCTTCACCTCGTCGATGCCCCCGACGTAGAAGAACGCCTGCTCGGGGAGATCGTCGACCTTGCCGTCGAGGACTTCCTTGAACGAGGCGATCGTCTCTTCGATCTTCACGTACTTGCCGCTGCGCCCGGTGAACTGCTCGGCGACGAAGAACGGCTGCGAGAACAGGCGCATGATGCGGCGCGCGCGCGCGACGGCGACCTTGTCGTCGTCGGAGAGCTCCTCGACGCCGAGGATGGCGATGATGTCCTGCAGGTCGCGATACCGCTGCAAGGTCTCCTGGACGCCGCGCGCGACCTGGTAGTGCTCCTCGCCGACGATCGCCGGATCGAGGATACGCGAGGACGAGGCCAGCGGATCGACCGCTGGGTAGATGCCCAGCTCCGAGATCGGGCGCGACAGCGCGGTCGTCGCGTCGAGGTGGGCGAAGGTCGTCGCGACGGCCGGGTCGGTGTAGTCGTCGGCCGGGACGTAGACCGCTTGCACCGAGGTGATCGACCCTTTGTTGGTCGAGGTGATGCGCTCTTCGATCTGGCCCATCTCGGTCGCGAGCGACGGCTGGTAGCCCACGGCCGAGGGCATGCGCCCGAGCAGCGCGGAGACCTCCGAGCCGGCTTGCATGAAGCGGAAGATGTTGTCGATGAACAACAGCACGTCCGAGCCGAGCTCGTCGCGGAAGTACTCGGCCATCGTGACACCGGTCTGCGCGATGCGAAAGCGCACGCCCGGTGGCTCGTCCATCTGACCGAAGACGAGCGTCGTCTGCGCGAGGACGCCCGACTCTTTCATCTCGACCCACAGGTCGTTGCCTTCGCGCGTGCGCTCGCCGACGCCGGTGAACACCGAGAAGCCCTTATGCACCGCGGCGATGTTGCGGATCAACTCCTGGATCAGGACCGTCTTGCCGACACCGGCGCCGCCGAAGAGGCCGACCTTGCCGCCGCGCGTATAGGGCGCCATCAGGTCGATGACCTTGATCCCCGTCTCGAAGATCTTCGGGGTCGGGTCCTGCGCCGCGAAGGTCGGCGCGTCGCGGTGGATCGGCCAGTAGGCCGCTGCCTTGACCGGTTCGTTCGAGTCGATCGTCTGGCCCAGCACGTTGAAGATCCGCCCCAGCGTCCCTTCGCCGACCGGGACGGTGATCGAAGCGCCGGTGTTCTTTACCACCGCCCCGCGCACCAAACCGTCGGTCGACCCCATGCCCAGGCAGCGCACCTGGTTGTTGCCCAGCTCGCCCTGCACCTCGAGCACGAGGTCGCGCTCCGCCATCGCGGTACCGGCCAGGTGGATACCGGCCGGCCCGGACGCACCGTTCGTCCCACCCTTGGGCGCGCTGCTGCCGATGTGGACGATCAGCGCATCATTGATGTTCGGCAGTGACTCGGCGGGGAACTCGACGTCGACGACGTTGCCGAGGACCTGAACGACCTTCCCGGTCGCGAGGGTGGGACTGGCTGGGGCGGTCACGATACGTGCTTCCTTCTTCGAATGGTCGGCATCAGCCCGCGAGGGCCTCGGCGCCGCCGACGATCTCCAGGATCTCCTTGGTGATCGCCGCCTGGCGCGCCTTGTTCATCTCGACCGTGTTCTGGTCGATCAGCTTCTTGGCGTTGTCGGTGGCGTTGCTCATCGCGACGAGTTGCGCGGCGTAGAACGACGCGTTCGTCTCGAGCATCGCGGAGTACAACGTGAACTCGAGGTACTTGGGCAGCAGGCGCCCGAGCACGAACTCCGGTGTGGGCTCGAATTCGACCGCACCGCCGCTGCGCTCGGGCTGCTCGGCGGCGACGATCGGCAACAACTGCCGCTGTTCGGGGCGCTGGGTCATCGTGTTGATGAGCTTGGGCGAGATCAGCGTGAGCGAGGAGATCGTCCCGGCGGTGAAGTCGTCGCTGACACGCCGCGCCAGCTCGCGCGCGTTGGCGAACATCTCGCCCTGCGCGAGCGGCAAGAACGCCTTCGTCTCGCCGGGCTGGCGGCGCAGGGCGTTGCGCGCCTTGACGCCGACCGCGTACCAGACGGCGTCGGCGTGCTCGCGGCCGTGGGCCTCGGCCAGGCGAATCAGGTTGGCGTTGAACGAGCCGGCCAGCCCTTTGTCGGCCGTCATCACGATGACGCCGCCCGGCGTGCCGGCGCGGCCCGGCCGCATGAACGGATGGTCGATCGCGTGGACGTTCGCGATGAGGTCGCGCAGCATCCCGTCGATCGCGTCCGCATAGGGGCGCGACTGCTTCTGCAGGGCCTCGGCGCGGCGAATCTTCGCCGCGGCGACCTGCTTCATCGCCTTGGTGATCTGCTGCGTGTTCTTCAGCGACCGAATGCGGTCGCGTAGGTCGCGAACGGTCGGCAAGGACTAAAATCCCTTGTTGAAGTCTTCGATCGCGGCGATCAGCTGCTTCTGGACGTCGTCCGAGAGCGCGCCGGTGTCGCGGATCGTCTGGGAAATGTCGGCGTGCTTCTCGTGCAGGACGCCCAGGAAGCGGTGCACCCACTCTTGCAGCCGGCTGGTCTCGATGCCGTCGAGATACCCGCGCGTGGCGGCGAAGATCACGGCCACCTCGTCCTCCATCGGCTGCGGCTCGAGTTGCCGCTGGACGAGAATCGCTGTCGTCTTGTCGCCGCGCGCGAGCTGCTGCTGCGTCCCCTTGTCGAGATCGGAGGCGAGTTTGGAGAAGGCCGCCAGTTCGCGGTACTGCGCGAGGTCGAGCTTGAGCTGGCCGGCGACGGACTTCATCGCCTTGGTCTGGGCCGAGCTGCCGACGCGCGAGACCGAGATGCCGACGTCGACGGCCGGCCGGATACCTTGGAAGAACAGCGCCGTCTGCAGGTAGATCTGGCCGTCGGTGATCGAGATGACGTTGGTCGGGATGTACGCCGAGACGTCGCCGGCCTGGGTCTCGACGATCGGCAACGCCGTCATCGAACCGCCGCCCTTCTCGTCGGAGAGCTTGGCGGCGCGCTCGAGCAGGCGCGAGTGCAGGAAGAACACGTCGCCGGGATACGCCTCACGGCCCGGCGGCCGGCGCAGTAGCAGCGAGACTTCGCGGTAGGCCTGCGCGTGGCGAGTGAGGTCATCGTAGATGATCAGGACGTCGCGGCCTTGGAGCATGAAGTGCTCGCCCATCGCACACCCGGCGAACGGTGCGATCCACTTGAGCGAGGCCGGCTCGGCGGCCGAGACGACGACGATGGTCGTGTACTCCAGCGCGCCGTACTTCTCCAGCGTCTGTGCGACCGCCGCGACGGTCGAGTTCTTCTGCCCGATCGCGACGTAGATGCAGATGACGTCCTTGCCCTTTTGGTTGATGATCGTGTCGAGCGCGATCGCCGTCTTGCCGGTACCGCGGTCGCCGATGATCAGCTCGCGCTGCCCCTTGCCGATCGGGATCAGCGCGTCGATCGCACGGATCCCCGTTTGGAGCGGCTGCTTGACCGACTGCCGCTCGATCACCGTCGGCGCGGTGTTCTCGATCGTGCGGTACTGGTTGCTGACGATCGCGCCCTTACCGTCGACCGCCTCACCGAGCGCGTTGACCACCCGCCCGAGCAGCGCCTCGCCGACCGGGACCGACACGATGCGCCCGGTCCGGCGGACCTGATCGCCTTCCTTGATGTCCGTGTCGGGGCCCATGATCGCGACGCCGACGCTGTCCTCTTCGAGGTTGAGCACGATCCCGTGGACCCCGTTGGGAAACTCGATCAGTTCGGACGCCTCGGCGTTGTCCAGTCCGTAGATGCGCGCGATGTTGTCGCCGACCTCGATGACGGTGCCGACCTCGGCTTCGTTCGTCCCGGTCGCATAGGTGGCGATGCGCTGTTTGATGATTCCGGCGATTTCGTCGGCGTTGATCATGACGTACTTTCTGGGCTAGTTCGTGGACAAGAGACGGGCGATGTCGAGCAGGCGGCCGGCGACCGTGCCGTCGGCGACGCGGTCGCCCAGCATGATGCGGACGCCGCCGATCAGGTTCGGATCGACGGACTGGGTGACGTCGAAGGGCGTGCCGTAGGCCTGCGAGAGCCGGCCGACGATCGCCTGGAGCTCGCCGGGCGCGAGCGGACGGGCGCTGGTCACGCGCAGCAGTTGCGCGCCGCGCGCCTCGCGCTCGAGCTCGTCGTACTGCCGAACGATCTCCTCGGCCAACCCCTCGCGGCGCTTGCGAATCAGGAGCAGCACCAGGTGGAGCGCGATCGGGTCGAGCCCCGCGAACGCTTGGGCGACGATCGCCTCCTTCTCCGTTCGGTCGACGACGGGCGAGCGGAAGAAGCGGCGCACCTGGTCGTCCGCTGCCAGCGCAGCGACGAAGGTGTGCAGGTCGCGCTGGATGGGCCCGATCTTGCCGCCGTCGGCAGCCAGACCGATCACGGCGGTCGCGTAACGGCGAGCCAGCGTCTCGTTCGGCATCAGCCGTCTCTCCGGGCAACGACGTCGGCCACCGTCGCCTCGACCAGGCGCCCATCGATCGCGGCGTCAACCTGGCCGGTGGCGACCGAGCGCGCTTTGACCAGCGCCTTCTCGATGAATTCGATCCGCAGTCGATCGCGCGCGATGAGCCGTGCGCGCTCGAGTTCGGCCCCGGCGTTGCGGACGATCCGGTCGGCCTCGCCCTGAGCCTGCTTGAGGGCTTGCGTGCGCTCGCGCTGAGCGATCGTCCGGACGCGGCTGCGAATCTCGCGCGCGTCCTCGTCGGCGCGCTCGATCTCCGTCCGCGCTGCGATGCAGGCGGCCTTGATCTGCTCGCGGCGGCTCTCCGCGTCCGCCAGCTCCGCGTTCTTCGCCGCTTGGTAGCGCACGATCGCGGGCTGGCCCCAGCGGTTGAACATCCAAACGGCGCAGATCACGAAGATCAGCGCGCCGGCCATCTGCGAGACGATCGCGAGCGTGTCGAGATTCATGCCGCGCCTTCGAGCGCTCGAGCGACCATCTCGCCGGCCAGCGCGTCGACGATCCGCGGCTCCTGGGCGCGCGCCGACTGAACCTCGGTCTCGACCTGCGTGCGGGCGCGCCGGACGATCTCCATCGCCTGCCCCTGCGCCTCGCTGACGATCGCGTCGGTTTCCTTGCCGAACGCGACGCGTGCTTGCGCGATCGCCTCGTCCGCCTCACGGCGCGCCGCGGCGCGCCGCGCCTCGGCCTGGCCGCGCAGCGACTTCGTGTCTTGGTCCAGCGACTCGATGTCGTGCTTCAAGCCGTCGATGTACGCCCGGCGACGCGCGATGGCGGCACCGACCGGCTTGAAGAAGATCACGTTCATGATCGCCAGGAAGACGAGGAAGTTGACGATTTGGACGACGACCGTCCCGTCGAGCGAGAGCAGCATCTAGAGGCTAATGCCCGGCCCCCGTGAGCGGCGCGACGATCTTGCCGACCAGCGTCGGGACCGGTGCGACGACCAGCAGGAGGTAGAATGCCAGCACCAGCGCGATGATCGGGAACGCCTCCAGGACGCCGATGCCCAGAAACATGAACGTGAAGATGTTGCCGCGCGCTTCGGGTTGACGCGCGATCGACTCGACGGCCTTCGAGGCGACGATACCGTCGCCGACGGCCGAGCCGAGGGCGACCGCCGCCACGATGATGGCGAAGCCCAAAATCAGCAGGGCGACGACGAAACTCTCTGGGCTCACGATGGACCTTTCTCAGTGGTCCTCGGCGGTCGCCAAGGACAGATAGACGATGGCAAGCAGGGTGAACACGAACGCTTGAACCGTGCCGATCGCAAAGTTGAAGAACTCGATACCGATCGGGGCGATGGCGGCCGCGAGCGAGATGTTGACCGGCCCGATCACGATGTTGGCGACGATCAGCGTCGCGACGACGAAGAGCAGAATCTCGCCCGCCAAGATGTTGAAGGCGAGCCGCATCGCGAGGACGACCGGCCGGGCGACCTCCTCGAGCAGATTGATCGGAAAGAGCAACCAGTGCGGCTGGAACAGGTGTGCGTAGGCCTTGATCCCGCTCTGACGGATGGCCAAGAACTGGATCCCGAAGAAGACGCACAGCGCGAACGCCGCCGTCGTGTTGAGATCGGCCGTCGGGGAGCCGCCGAACGGCAGCCCGAACGCCTTCACGAACAGGACGCCGAACTCGTTGAGGATCCAGATGAAGAAGAAGATTCCGACGAAGACCGGGACGTAGCGCTCGCCCTTCGGCCCGAGCGTTCCGACGGCCAAGTCCGAGAGGAACTGGATGATCCCCTCGAAGGTCGCTTGGCGCTTGGAGACGCGGTTGGAACGGTACGAGTGACCCACCCACCAGAAGAACGCCAGCGCGAGAACCATCGCGACCCAGGTGGTGAGGATCGTGTCCTTGTGGACTGTCCCCAACACGGGCCACACCCAGGTGGTGTGTTCGCCGATGGTCTCGTGGTGCACTAGTCTCCTCGTTGGATGCTGCGGCGGTAGTCGAGCGCGTACAGCGCGAGCGGTGTGAAGAACCCCGCGATGTACAGGCCGACCGTCCAGAACTGACCGAGGCGGAGCGCGACTGCCACCGGGATGATGCCGACCGCGAGGATACGCACCTGTGCGTTGAGGGCGAAGATCGCTTTGGAGCGGCGGCCGTCGAGCAGCCGTTCGTTCGAGCGCATCACCGCCAACATGTTCAGGACACCGAGCGCCCCGCCCAACGCGAGTTGGAGACCCGCGACGGGATTCCGCACCGCCGCGAGAGCGACGAGCGGGACGAGGAAGATCGACGTCCGCACGCAGATCAGCCGTTTCCGCGCAACGTATGCCCGGAGGTCGGCCGTTGGGTCGGCGCCGCCCTTATTGTGCCCGATATCGGGCCGGCCCTCCTCGACGTTTCTCGCAGTCATCCTTCTACCGCTGGGCCAGGAAGGGACGCAGCGCCACGACGATCACCCCAATCCCGACGAGCAGCCCGACCAACAGGCCGACGAGCGGCAATTCCGCCGCGCCGGTCACCCGTGCTAGCAGGATGCCCACCAAGAAGCCGCCGACCACGGTCGCGGCGAATGCCGCCGCGGCCGCGAGCAGGCGGATCACGCCGGGACCGTGACCGGCGCGAACTCCTCGGGCGCGGGCCCGGCCCGCAGGGCGTGGAGCAGTCCGGCCACGATCCGCGCGGCCGCGTGCCCGTCGCCGTAGGGATTCGAGGCGCGGGCCATCTCGCCGTAGAGGACGGGATCGGTCAGCAGCCGGCGCGTCCAGGTCACCACGTCCTCCTCCTCGGCGCCGATCAGCCGCAGGGTCCCGGCTTCGAGGCCCTCGGGCCGTTCGGTCTCGCGCCGCATGACCAGGACCGGCTTGCCGAGCGTAGGCGCCTCCTCCTGAAGGCCGCCGGAATCGGTCAGCACCAGCCGCGACGCGGCGACGGCGGCGACCGTCGCGGCGTAGTCGAGCGGGGCGACCAATCGGACCGCCGGCACGCCGTCGAGGACCCGATGGACGACCGGCTGCACGTTGGGTGAAGGATGGACCGGCCAGAGGAACTGCGGGCGCTCGGGGAGCGCGGTCAGCCGGGCGACGGCGCGGGCGATCCCCGCGATGCGCTCGTGGTTCTCGCGCCGGTGGGCGGTGACGAAGACCAGCGGACGGGTCGGATCGAGCCCGGTCAGCTCGGGCACCGGCAGATCCCCGCTGCGTACCCGGCGCTCCGTTTCAAGGAAGGCGTCGATGACGGTGTTCCCGGTGACCAGGACCGACGCGTCGTCGATCCGCTCGGCGAGCAGATTCTGCTTGGCCCGCGGGGTCGGGGCGAAATGGAAGCGGGTCAGCACGCCGGTGATGCGACGGTTGGCTTCCTCCGGGTACGGCTCGGCGATGGTCGACGTGCGCAGGCCGGCCTCGACGTGGCCGACCGGGATCTGCTGGTAGAAGGCGGCCAGCGCGCTCGCGGTCGAGGTCGTCGTGTCGCCATGGACGAGCACCACGTCGGGCCGCGTCTGGATCAGGACGCGCTCCATCCCGGTCAGGACGCGGGTCGTGATCTCGGTCAGCGACTGCCCTTGCGTCATCACGTCGAGGTCGACGTCGGGCACGATCGCGAACAAACGCAGCACGTCGTCGAGCATCTCGCGGTGCTGCGCCGTCACGCAGACCAGCGGTTCGATCGCGGGCGCGGCGGCGCGCAGCGCGTGGACCACCGGCGCCATCTTGATCGTGTCGGGGCGCGTTCCCATCACCGCCATGACGCGCAGCGGCCGGTCCGGGGGCGGCACTACGTGAGCTTGAGGGCGTGCGCCCCGCCGGAGAGGAACAGCGCGACGACGCCCAGCGCGATGCACATCGCGTAGATCAACAGCACCGCTTGGCGAACGTCGAGCCCGAAGCGGAAGATCAACTGGTGGTGGAAATGCCCGCGATCGGCTTCGTAGAACTTCTTGCCGGCCCGGGCGCGGCGCACGATCACCGCCGCCGCGTCGACGATCGGCAAGGCCAGCACGATCAGCGGCACCAGCAGCGAGATCGTAAAGGCCTGTTTGCTGCCGCCCAGGATCGAGACGGTCGCGAAGACGTACCCGATGAAGAGCGCCCCCGAGTCACCCAGGATGATCTTCGCCGGGTTGAAGTTGTAGGGTAAGAAGCCCAGCGCGCCGCCGACCATCGCAGCCAGGATCAGCGCGATCTCCGGGTGCCCCAGCGTCAGGTTGATGACCAGCAAGAACATCCCCGAGATCGCCGCCACCCCCGAGAGCAAACCGTCGAGCCCGTCGATGAAGTTGATCGCGTTCATCATCCCGACGTACCACAGCAGCGTGAACGGGATGCTCAACCAGAGTGGCAGGTAGATCAGCGCGGTGTGATGGTGGAAGGGATCGCGCACGAACCCGATCTGAAAGCCGTACAGCATCGAGATCCCCGCCACGATGACCTGCGCGATGATCTTCATCCGCGGGCTCATCCCCATCACGTCGTCCCAGATCCCGACCATCAGGATCAGCGTGCCGCCGAAGATCAGTCCGACGATGTCGTGGACTTGCGTGAGGTCGCGCAGATAGTGCGCGTTGATGAGGTAGCCGATCGACGAGAAGAGCGCGAAGGCGAAGCCGAGGTACACCGCGATGCCGCCGATGCGGGGCTTGGGCACGTCGTGCATGCGGCGCTCGCCGGCTTCGTCGAGCATCCCCACGGCGAGCGCGAGCTGGCGCACGTACGGCGTCGTGAAGAGCGTCGTCGCGAAGGCCAGGACCAAGACGGCGACGATCAGCAGGGCGGTCACGGACCAACCCGTTCGACGTCGGGGGCGTACGGCTCCAGCTCGACGCCCGCCTCGGTTAGCAGCAGCTGCGCGACGGCGTCCGGGTAGGCGTCGGCGTAGACGATCCGGCGCACGCCGGCGCTGATGAGCAACTTCGAGCAGGCCGCGCAGGGTTGGTGAGTACAGTAGGCGGTCGCCCCCTCGAGGCTGACGCCGTGCAGCGCGCCCTGGACGATCGCGTTGGCCTCGGCGTGGGTCGCGCGCAGGCAGTGCCCGTCGACCATCAGGCAGCCGACCTCAGAGCAGTGCGCCACCCCGCGGGGCGCGCCGTTATACCCAGTCGTCAGGATCCGATGGGCGCGGGTCAGCACGGCCCCGACGCTCGCTCGGGGGCACGTCGCCCGGGTCGCGACCGTCCGCGCGATCTCCATGAAATACTCGTCCCAGCTCGGCCGTGCTCGACCGTTTGTTGCTACGGGTCTGCTCATTCCCTCGTCGCTGTGCACCAGAGTTCGATTATTCGGCAGACCCCGATTCGAGACCGTCCCCCAGGCCAGATTCTTGGCTGCGCCCATGCCGTCGCACGCAGCATCATTGGCGGCTAAGCGGCCGTAGGATGGGGCGTGAAGACTGCGACGCGCTCGGGGCCAGTGGCGCATGCTGTCTCGCGGACATCGGCCTATAGGCGACCCCCAGACGCTGTGGCCGACCTCTCGAGCGCGTCGTGGTCGCCTCCTCCGGCCTAAGGAGTTTTTCTCGGCGACGGTATAAGCGGTATAAACGGATGATCCTGCCTTGTGATATCGCCGGCCGTAGCCTCAAACGAGAGATCGAATTGACTGAGAGCTGAGTCGCAATCGTCTGCCAGGGTTTTGTCGAGTTGATAAAGCGCCAGCTGGGCCAACCTCATCCCGGGGTATAAGACGATTGGGATTTGCCCGAAGTTCGCCAATTCGAGCGTTATTATGCCGTTGTAGCACGGGTTGATGAAAGTGGCCGTCGCGATACTTAGACCTTCTCTTCCCCACGAAGATCTCGCCGTCACCGCGCCCATTAGGTCCTTTGGGAGCCGGACCCATTCAAACGTGGGCACAAGAATAAGGCTGCCGGCATGTAGCATCAATGGCTCGCCGAAAGGAACGCTAATATATTCAAGTTTGCGGCGTTTACTCTGCTCGCGCGCTTGATCGCCAGCTGCATCTGCCGCGAAGTAGGCCCTTGGGTCTACACTAGATTGACCGCTGCCTCGGATTATTGCCGCCATCGTACCCAAACGCAAATCTACGGAGACCTTGCCAAACTGATTTTGCGGATCAACGATCGGACCGATCACCAACTCACCCGCAGCGATTCTCAACAGGATCTGCCGTCTCGTGAGAACGCTCACGTCGCTCCTTGCGCTGAGAGTCTAGCTTCGCTCTCGAGCCAATGGACTATTCCCTCCTGTTGCATGATTGCGTGAGAACACATGCGATTGACTTGCCGAAAGTGGGCCTCGTTCTTATCGACAGGTTCCACCGACGAAGTCAACCACCCCGCAAAGAGTATGAGCCGAAAGTCAACGATTCGAGGCTCGGCGAGCAGTGGAGCGCCATCAGGACTGGCCGTAATCGTAGCGGGGTACATACCCGCGGGCGGAACCTTATCACCTATCGACCGCATGAGCTGCGAAATTAGCTGTGCGTCGGGCGCGGGGAATGCGAGCAAGGGGCGGTTTTGAGCAAATTGCGAGAGCTCGATTGCGGCTTGAGCTACACGCGCTGGATCGAGGATTGAGAACGGTCCCGCGGCCCACTTAGTGGCAAGATCGACGAACCCCTTATCGAGAGGCGCCGACAGTTGCATCAGATCATTCGGCGAGGATCGTTCGGAGTAAAGCAACTCCAGGGAACGAGCTGCATGCAAGAGCATAACGGCGCGTGACGCAAAAGGGGGATGCGTACCAACGTAAGGCTGCGAAGGTCGAAATGATAGTATTTCCAACAGAGACTGGAACGCTGGCAGAAAAGAAGGCCCCATCGTGACAAGGGCAAAGAGGTCGCAGAAGAGCTCGACGGCCCAACGGTAAGCCTTCTCCCGTAGGTAACCGTCGTCTATTCGATTGATGACGCCTATATTATCGGCACACCATTGAAAGAGCTTCTGTGGCTCCGCGACAACGCTCTCGGCTATTAGCCCGCGGATTATTCCGTTTAGCGTGGGGTCGGACACAAGCGCGGCATGGCCAAATTCGTGACCGATGATCACGTGCAGAAGAACGGAGTCCTTTAGTGCACGCGGAAATACAACCGAATTGATCCGTCTTTTAAAGATCCCGGTCCGGATGCTTTCCGGTCTCACGGCGTAGCTGCACAGGTCCCCTTCGGCCCTAAACATGAAAAGAACGTCTTTGCCAAAGGCGTCGCGATAAATACGCTTCAACGCCTCCGCAAATGGCCATGCAAACTCTTCCAAATGCGAACGCTCAATGTTCGTTACGAGAACCGAGAGAGCGTTCAACTTGCCCATCAGGTCGTTCAGCCCAGGTTCGTCATCGCCCTGGACGCTATCGATTAAATGGCGTATGTAGTCCAGCCGAAGAGTGCATTCTTCGTAAAAGTCTACGGTTACGTTCTTGTTGTAGCGGTAGCGTAGCGTCTCGCGTAACGTCTGCTCTACATTCTCCCATTCAAGGATCAGATGACGTTTCGGGGAGAACATCGGGGGCGCTCAAGCGTTTGAGAGCGCGTTCGTCAGGTCCGAGAGGAAGCGTTGCGCCTTCGCCAGATTTTCAGGTTCGTTCGATGCCCTAAGAACTTTGAATATCTCAGTGACTTGCTGCGTGAAATCAGCTACGTCCGATCCTGGCAAAAACGTAGCATGGGTGGATCGCAAGGCTTCCTTCAAGCGATTGAACCCGTCAAATTCCCGCAGAGCGTTCAGATCGGCAAAGTCATCTTGCTCGAGAATGCCGCGTGGCTCGTCGGCATAGAAGTCATCTGAACGGTACATTTCCAACAGACGCAGCACATTCTCCACACCGAGGGGCTCGAGGTGTGTTCCGTTGGACGACCGCAGATCTGCTAGCAGCGAGCTCGCGATTACTCTGCTTGTAACCAGTGGCTCGCTTGCCTCAGTATACTGGTCAATCAGCATGCCATGCCCCTCCCCGGGGTACTGACCTTTGGACGACGGCGCCCCTAGGTCCGCCTCGAGTTATTCTAACAGAAAATCTGAGGGAAATGCAATATATAGTGGGTCGCATTCTATCATATACGACATGATGTTACGAATGTGTGTTTGGGATTTTACAGGACTGTTTTTTCTGCTAGAAATACTGCCTTGGAGGAACCGAAGAAGCACCCCGGAGGACGTCCAACGGGCAGGGCCGGAAAATCGGTCTCGCTTTACCTTTCCTTCGAGACGATATCTGTCATCGAGGCCGTGACGGCACGGAAGGGCCGGGGCGAGGGCGCTAAACTCATCGACGACATTGTGCGTGCGCTTCAGGCCCTAGCGGAGCGTTAGAGATTGGCTCCTGACCCGAGAATCCGAGGGCTACGCTCGCCTTGGGTTCTAAGCGGCGTCGCCCTATGCACCTAGAAGATCCGCCGCTCGCCGTGAGGAGTTTGGAGCCTTAAGAGGCCCGCTAGGGAAGCAGCGGTTGGCCGGCGGTTTGCGGTGGTGGTCCGGTCCAACTGGTCCCGTCTTGGAATTGGACCAGCAGCGGCGATGCGATGATGCGGCCGATTGGGCTCAGCGTCGGACCGTAGAGGAACGTGTCGCCGTCGGATCGACCGGAGACTCCCTCGCACCACAGCATGCTCGCATAGGTCTTGCCGACGTCGAAACGACCCCGCAGGTCGAGAGTTTCGACGCCCGCGACGTTTCCGGTTCGATCGACGAGCGTGAGCGCGACGCGAACGTCGTTGGCGGGTTTGGCGAGATCCCCGATGGCGGCGCACAGAGCACGCGTCGTGAACCCGACTCGGTGCCCCATGATCATGCTGTGGCCGCGCGAGTCGAGCGGATACGCATCGACGACCGTCACCGGCGCACCGGGGCTCTGCTTCGTCGTCATGATCGGCAACCCGTACGGCACGGCCGCGACGAACGGCGCGGCCGTCGGGAGTGCGAGCTGGTCGCCCGCATGCGGGACCGACGTCGCCGACCAGGTGGTGCCGTCGTCGTAGCCCACCTCGGTAACCGATGCCACGATCGCCGCGACGTCGATCCACGATGCGCCGCGCCCAGCGCTGTAGTGGAACGACGTGCCCGGCACGCCATCGGAGACGTCGAGGCAATTCCCGTTCGAGGTCGCTTCCGAGCCACCGTAGCCGGAGTATGCCGTACGCACCCCGGGGCGAAACACGCCACGGATCCGCATCGTCCGCACCACCAGCACCGTCCCGCTCGCGTCCAACAGCGCCGCGTCCACCCCAATGCGCGTTGCGGTCGCGGTTCCGTGGTCGACAAGCGCCAGACACACCAGTCCGCGATAGTCGGTTTGGTCGAAGAACACGTCGAGCGAACTGTCGCTGATCGAGACGGGCGCCGGCCGGGTCGGATCCTCGATGACGATCGGCGGAGCCGCCAGGACTGTCGCCTGGAGGGCGAACAGCGCGCTCGCCAGCGCAGTCGCACACAGTACCGCGCGAGTGGCACGATTTCGACTCATCGGCATACCTCGCTCGAGGGCAGGTTATCGTTCTCTGTACTTTCCCATGCTCGCCTGGCAAAATACCAAGAGCGCCATGCCTTCCGCCCTCGAAGCCATCCTCCGGACGCTCGACTCGGTGCTCGCTCGGTGGCCGCGAGCGGTGAGCCTGCTGTTCGAGCGCGCGCGGGCACTCGATGCGCTCAAGCGCGACGACCTGGCAGAGGCGGCGTATCTGGCCGTGATCGCCGAGGACCCGCGACACTTTCGCGCGTTGAACGATCTCGGCTTGCTCTATAGTCGTCACCGCTTGCCGAACGAAGCCGAGAAGTACTTTCGCGCCGCGGTCGAAGCGGATCCGAAGAGCGCGATCGGCGCGGCGAACGTTGCGTACGTGTTGCTCGAGCGCGGCGATTTTGCCGCGGCAAAGACGGAATTCGAGCGCGCGCTCGTGCTCCGGCCGGACGACCTCGCGGCGCAGCGGGGGCTGGCGGACGTGTCGCGGCGACTCGGCCTGAGCGTGCCACCGTTTCCCGTGCCGCAAGCGGCGTCCACCGCGGCTCCGCCCGGCGCCGCGGTCGACCCGTACATCGAGTACGTCTACGATCTGGCCGCGAACTCGATCGTCCGCGGCGAGAACGACGCGATCCGCGCGTTTCTCGAACGACTGCTGGGCCGGGATCCGCGCTACGTCGGACTGCTCTGGCGGGTGGCCAACTTCGCCTCCGCCCAGCACAACTACGCGGCGGCCCGGAACGCTTTTGAGGACGCATTGGCGATCGACCCGCTCAATCTCGAGCTCCACATTGGCCTAGCAACCATCGACGAAGAGCTGGGCAACACCGCGGCGGCGAGCGCCGCCTGGAGCAGCGACCTGCTGCGTGGCGCGGTCCGCGTCTTTCCTTGCACCGGCACGCAGCCGCCGGTGCGCGTGCTGACGATCGCCTCGGCGCTGCACGCGCTGCGCTACGAGCTGCTCATCGATTCCACGGTGATGCAGAACGTGACGCTGTACACGCAAGCCTACGCGGCCGACCACGCGTTACCCGAGCATGACGTCGTCTTGGTGGCCGTCGCCGACGTCGAATCGGACGCCCGCGCCTTAGAGATTGCGCGCGCCATCGTGGCGCGAACCAGCGCCCCCGTGCTGAATCATCCCGAGCGCGTAGTGCATACGAGCCGCACCGAACAAGCCGCCCGCCTCGCGTCGCTCGACGACGTCATCTCGGCCAAGGTCGTGAGCGTACCACGCGAACGATTGCTGGCGGCCGGCACGGGAGCGCTCGTGCACGATCTTGGTTTCACGTTCCCGCTGCTGGTGCGCAGTCCGGGCTTTCACAACGGGCTGTTCTTCGAGCTGGTGAACGACGCCGAGGCCCTCGGCGCCGCCGCCGCGACGATGCCGACCGATGAGGTCTTGCTGATCTCCTTTCAGGAGACGCGATCGCCCGACGGCATGATTCGGAAGTATCGCGTGATGACGATCGACGGCGCGCTCTGGCCGGTTCATCTGGCGATCTCGCCGGACTGGAAAGTCCACTACGCCTCGTCCGCCATGCACGACAACCCGTCGTTCCGCGACGAGGAGGCGCTGTTCTTGGGCGACCTGGAGCGCTCGCTCGGGCCGCGCGCGGTGCGGGCGCTCGAGCGGATCGCCGCGACGATGGGCTTGGACTACGGCGGGATCGACTTTGGGCTCGATCCGCACGGCCGCCTGGTCGTGTTCGAGGCCAACGGTGCGATGGCGATCTTCACGCCCGACGACGATCCGCGCTGGGACTACCGGCGCGCAGCGATCGCCGCGGCGCTCGCGGCCGTCAGGCGGATGATCGTCGGCCGGGCGGCGGTCGGCCACGACGCGCGCGGCTGAGGCCGGCGCCCGGCTACTTCTTCGCCTCGCTCGCCTCGGAGAGCACCTTCCAGAGCGCCGCTCCGGTATCCACCACGTGCGATTCGCGGCAGTGGCCGCAGTAGTAGGTTCGCATGTCACGCCCGGAGGAGGTGTCTTTCTCCTCTTGGTGCATCTCGGTGCCGCAGCGCGGGCAGGTCATCGACCGACCTTCGCTGCCTCTCCCTCGAGGGCCCGTGGCCGGCGACGACCGACGGCTAGTCCATCTGCCCGCTGACCGGGACGCTGCTGGTGGAGCCGAACATCCGGTCGCCGGCATCGCCCAGGCCCGGGACGATGTAGCCGTGGTCGTTGAGCCGCTCGTCGACGGCCGCGGTGACGATGCGGACGGTGGGGTGGTCGGCGCGCAGCGTCGCGATCCCCTCCGGCGCGGCGATCAAGCAGATGAAGGTCGCCCAGTGGGCGCCCCGCTCGGCCAGGACCGAGAGCGCGGCCGAGCCGGAGTGCCCGGTCGCGAGCATCGGATCGAGCACGAAGACCTCGCGGGCCGCGAGATCGTCGGGGATGTTCGCGTAGTAGGGAACCGCCGCCAGCGTCTTGGGATCGCGGTAGAAGCCCAGGTGCGCAACGACCGCGTCGTCGACGACGGCCAGGAACCCCGGCAAGAGGCCGAGCCCGGCGCGCAGGATCGGCGCGACGACCGGCCGGGTCGCGATGCGCTGCACCCGCGCGAGCTGGATCGGCGTCTGAATCTCCAGCTCGGTGCGCGGCAGCGTTCGCGTCGCCTCGTAGGCGAGAAACTGCCCGGCCTCTTCGACCAGCCGGCGAAACACTTGGGTCGGGGTAGAGACGTCGCGGATGCGGGCTAGGCGGTCCTGGACGGCCGGATGGTCGACGACCAGCAGTGTCTCGCTCACGCCGAGGCGGGTTCGCGGCGGACCCTAATGGATCCCTAGCCGCGCGAGGAACAGCAGCCCGCCCGCAAAGAGCAGCGAGCCGAGGAAGACGCAGACGGGCAGCGTGAGCAGCCACGCCATCACGATGTTGCGGATCGTCGAGCCCTGGATGCCCGAACCGTTGGCGGCCATCGTCCCCGCGACGCCCGAAGAGAGCACGTGTGTTGTGCTGACCGGCAGACCGAAGATGTCGGCGGCTTGGATCGTGCCCCAGGCGACGAGCTCGGCCGACGCGCCCTGGCCATAGGTCAAGTGCGCCTTGCCGATGCGCTCGCCGACGGTCACCACGATTCGCTTCCAGCCGATCATCGTGCCCAGCCCCAGGCACAGCGCGACGGCGATCTTCACCCACAGCGGGATGAAGTTCGTCACCTGCGTGAGCAGCTTGCGGTACGACGAGAGCGTGGTCGCCTCACCGGCCGTGATCAGGTGCTGCGATTGCAACTTGCCGATCGACGAGCCGACCAAGTACGCGTCGCTGCGCAGCTCCTTGCGCTGCGACTGCGGCAGATCACCCAGCGACTTCACGCTCGCGACGGTGTGCGCGAGCTCGAGGTTCACCGCCGCCAGCGCCGACCAGGTGCGGGCGTCGGCCTTGCCGCTGGCCTTGAGATAGGCCGAGAGGGCGAGGGCATCCGGAGTCTTCCCGGTCACGACGTCGCTCGCGCTCGCGACGAGCATGCTCGCGCCGCGCTCGCCGATCGGGACGTGGCGCTCGATCACGCTCTGCGCGGTCTGACTCGAGGCGGTGAACGCCGACAGCGCCGCGCCACCCAGTGACGGATTGACGGCGAAGACGCCGGGCAGGATCCCGATCAAGATCAGCATGATCAGCCCCATCCCTTTTTGCCCGTCGTTCGAGCCGTGCGAGAAACTCACACCGGTGCAGGTCAAGATCAGCAGGCCACGGATCCACGGGCTCGGCGGGGCGTCGCCTTTGGGCGGCTGGTAGAGCTCGGGGCGTTTGAGGACCGCCTTCGACGCCAGCAGCAGCAGCGCCGAGACGGCGAAGCCGATGATCGGCGAGAACAGCAACGCTTTGCCGGTGTCGCTGACCTTGCCCCAGTTCACCCCTTCGCCGAAGACGTGCCCGGGCGAGAGCAACGAATTCGCCAGGCCCACACCCATGATCGCGCCGATCAGCGTGTGCGAGCTGGAGGCGGGCAAGCCGAAGTACCACGTGCCCAGGTTCCAGATGATCGCGCTGACCAACAGCGAGAACACCATCGCGAACCCAGCCCCCGAGCCGACGTTGAGGACGAGCTCGACCGGCAAGAGCGCCAGGATGCCGAACGCGACCGCGCCGCTGGAGATCAGCACCCCGATCAGGTTCCAGCCGCCGCTCCAGATGACGGCTTGCCACGGTCGCAGCGCCTTCGTGTAGATGACGGTCGCGACGGCGTTGGCCGTGTCGTGGAAGCCGTTGACGAACTCGAACGAGAGCGCGAGCGCGATGGCCAGGAGAAGCAGAACAGCCGTCCCGGCTGAGATGCCGAACGCATGGTCCATACCCGAGAGCCTGGCAGGCGCGCGTTAAGAACACGTTATCCCAGTGCTGCACCCGCGCAGGCTGTTAAGACTCGGCTTGCCCCGCAGGGTCGCTCCCTCCGGCCATGCAAGCCCAATTCTCCTCACCTCCCCAATTCGAGAATGACGAGGCACCGCGGTCGTGTTGGCGCGCCTTCCGCTCGCCGTTGAGGTCACCGAACCGGAACGCCAGGCGTTGCGGGTAACGGATTTTGTCGCGTCGCTCGCCGCCTCGGCGACGCTCGACCTGCGTGCGCGACCGGTGCTCCCGGCCGACGCGCCGCCCGAGGAGCGCGCCCTCGCGGCGGCGCTCGACGGCGTCCTGTCGCGCTTCGCCAGCGACCTGCGCGCGCTCGAAGAGGCGATCAACGAAGCCTCGACCCGCGCCCGCACCGGCGAGCTGCTGGCCGGCGTAGCGGAAGATGCCGCGGTGCAGTCGCAGCGCGCCGATGCGATCCTGGCCGCGGTCAGCGAGAGCGCCGCCGGCGCCGCGCACGTCAGCGAGTTGACCAGCGCGACCAGCGCGATCGCGGTCGAGCTGCGGGCCGCCTCGGCGACCTCGCTCGAGGGTGTCTACGCGGTCCTCGGCAAGTTGCAGCACTGCAGCGACGACACGACCCAATTACGCGAGAAGGTCGACGCGCTCGACGCCGAGGTGACCCGGATCAACGAGTTCGTCAGCACGATCCGCGAGATCGCCGAGCAGACTCACCTGCTCTCGCTCAACGCGACGATCGAGGCCGCGCGCGCCGGCCAGCACGGCCGCGGCTTCGGCGTCGTCGCGGCGGAAGTTCGCAAGCTCGCCGACAAGGCCGGCTACGCGGCCAAGGACGTCGAGAAGACGATCCGCACTGTCGTCGCGTCGGCACACCGCACGCGGACGGTCGTCGAGGCGAACGCCACCACGCTCGCCGAGGCGGCGAAGGACGGCGCGCAAGTCCGCGAACAGTTGCAGCACATCGGCGCGCTGATCGAGCGCTCCGGTGAACGCGTCGCCGCGATCGCCACCGTCGCCGGACAGCAGTCGGCCGCCCTCGACCAGGTGCGCGGCACGGTCGCCGAAGCGACCCACGAAGCCGTGCGCGGCGCCGAGCGCGCGGCGGCGTTGCGCGACGCGGGCGGCGGCGAGCTGAACAAGACGGCCCACGCGATCCTGGGCAAGTACCGGGTCGGGAGCATCGTCGACCGGATGTACGACCGCGCCCTCGCCGCGGCCGGCGACGTCGAGACGGCTCTCGACGCGGCGTGCGAGCCGCTGCGCCGGCGCGGGATCGACCTCTTCGCGACCGACTACCGCGAGATGCGCGGCCTGACGATTCGGCGCCTCGCGCCGCTGTGCGACGTCTCGCGCGCGCCCCACGACGGCTTCGACCCGTCGAAGTTCTACACGTCCTGGGACGCCGAGGTCGACGCGCCGCTCGCCGCGATCGTCGACGAACACGGCTTCCGGGATCCCGCCATCGTCTTCATGTGCATCGTTGATCTGAATGGCTTTCTGACGATGCACCGCCGCGACTACCGCCAGGACATCACCGGTGACCGCGGGCGCGACCTGAACGGCAACCGGGTCAAGCGGTTCTTCGACGAGCCGGTCGCGCTGCACGCCGCCCGCGTCGGCCTCGAGGGCGCCGACCGCGTCCCGCCGCGTGCGCCGCGCGCCGCCTTCGAGGCCGCCGGGATCGCGCTCGACCGCCCGGCCGCCGACGACCGCCCGATGAGCGTGCAGAGCTACGCCCGGGACACCGGCGTCGTCCTCAACGACCTCGCCGTCCCGCTCTACGTCACCGGCCGGCGCTGGGGCGCGCTCCGACTCGCCTATCGCGCCGACGCCCGCTGAGCGTCAGTCCGGCTGCCAGGTCGAGTTCGTCAGCCCGACCAGGATTGCGTCGCGCCAGGCCCCGTCGATGAAGAGATAGTCACGCGCGTAGCCCTCGACGCTGAAGCCGAGCCGCTGCAGGACGCGCCCGCTGCGTTGGTTCGTCGGATGATAACTCGTCTCGATGCGGTGCAACCCCAGCGCGCCGAACGCGTAGCCGATCACCGCGCGCACCGCCTCGGTGACATAGCCCTGCCCCTCGTGCGCGCGATCCACCGAATAGCCGAGCGTAGCCGACTGCTTCACCCCGCGCCGGATGTCCCACAGGTTGATCAGCGCGAGCAGCTCGTCGCCCTCGCGCGGATGGACCGCGAAGCGCGCGCACTCGTCGCGAATCTGCGCGCGCCAGGTCATCTCCAGCTCGCGCCGGTGATAGGCGAGCGTGAAGAAGTCGGGCGCGCGCGTCGGTTCCCACGGATCGAGGTGCGCCCGGTTGCGCTCGTAGTACGCGCGCACCGCCTCGGCATAGTCCGCCACCAGCGGCGCCAGCCGCAGCCGCTCCGTCGTCAGCGCGACGGCGGCCTCCGCCTGGTGCGCGTCAGGGTACGTCGTGGCTGCCGGCGAGCTCGGCGACGCGGGCGCGCAAGGCGTCCTTCTTCGTACCGGTCGCGACGTCGTCGAGCGCCGCACCGATGATGCGGCCGACCTCGCGCGCCTCGGACTCGTTGAAGCCGCGCGAGGTGATGGCGGGCGTGCCGATGCGAATGCCGCTGGTCACCGCCGGCTTCTGCGGGTCGAACGGGATCGCGTTCTTGTTGACGGTGATGCGAATCTCGTCGAGATATTGCTCGACGGCCTTCCCGGTCAGACCTTTGGGGGTCAGGTCGACCAGCAGCAAGTGCGTGTCGGTGCCGCCGCCGACCAGCCGCGCACCGGCGCGCTGCAGCTCCTCGCCCATCGCTTTCGCGTTGGTGACGACCTGCTGTTGGTAGGTCCGAAACGACGGCTGCAGCGCCTCGTTGAACGCGACCGCTTTGGCCGCGATGATGTGCATGAACGGGCCACCCTGGATCCCCGGGAAGACGCTCTTGTCGATCGCCGCCGCGTAGGGTTCTTGGCACAGGATCAAGCCGCCGCGCGGGCCGCGCAGCGTCTTGTGCGTCGTCGAGGTGACGAACTCGGCCAAGGGGACCGGTGAAGGATGCAGGTCGACCGCGACCAGCCCGGCGATGTGCGCCATGTCGACCATCAGCAGCGCGCCGACTTCGTCGGCGATCTCGCGGAAGGGGGCATAGTCCATCTCGCGCGGGTACGCGCTCGCTCCGGCGACGATCAGCTTGGGCTTGTGCTCGCGTGCCAGCGCGAGCACTTGATCGTAGTCGATCCGCTCGGTGTCGCGCCGCACGCCGTAGGCGACCGCGTTGTAGAGCTTCCCGCTGTAGCTCACTTTCGAACCGTGCGTCAGGTGCCCACCGTGCGCCAGCGACATCCCCAGGAACGTGTCGCCCGGCTCCAGCACGGCCATCATGACCGCCATGTTGGCCTGCGCGCCGGCGTGTGGCTGCACGTTGGCGTGCTGCGCGCGGAAGAGCGCCTTCACGCGCTCGAGCGCCAACGTCTCGGCGACGTCGACGAACTCGCAGCCGCCGTAGTAGCGCCGGCCGGGATAGCCTTCGGCGTACTTGTTGGTCATCACGCTCGCGGTCGCTTCGCGGACCGCGCGGCTGGCGTAGTTTTCCGAGGCGATCAACTCGAGGTTGTCGCGCTGGCGGCGCTCCTCGTGCTCGATCGCGGCATACAGCGCGGGATCTTGAACGGCCAGCGTCGGGGACTCCAGGAGTTGCATCGGTGCGGTCTATCCTCGGTCGTCGGTATCGGTGCGGCGGCGGATCAGCGTGGTGGCGGAGTAATCCGGCTTCGCCGTGGGAGGGCGGCGCGCCCCGGTGAAGCGCAGGACCTGCACGAGCACGAGCAGCCCGATGGTCGCGACCAGCGTCAGCCAGAACCACGGGCTCGCATACCGCGGCACGGTGTGGTCGAACAGATACTCCGCCAGCGCCAGCGTGACGGCGGCGAGCGGGACGAGGTTGGCGAGGGTCTGACGGTCGATCATGGCGGTACGATGGTCGCGGCGGCCTTCCGGTGAAAGCGACGGGCGATGCGTCTCGCCCTTTCGAGTTCGTCGTTCCGCCGACCGCTCGCGGCCGGCGCCCTCACGCAGCTCGAGTGGGTCGAGCGCTGCGCGAACGCGCTGGACGTCGACGGCGTCCTGGTCGCGGCCGCCGACTTCCCGCGCGGCGACGCCGACTACGTCGCCCAGGTCCGCAAGGTCGCGGTCGACCTGGGGATCGTCCCGTTCGGCCTGGAGGCGCCGGGACTACTCGACCCGCAGACGCCGCCGGAGGCGCGCGACCGGGTGCTGGCGCTGGCAGCTCGCTTCGGCGCGGCGGTCGTCCGCACGACGCTCCCGCCGGCCGGCGAGGTTCCGGCGGCGACCTTCGCGGCGACCGTCCTGGCGGCCAAGGCCGCCTCCAAGGCGGCCAAAGCGGTGAACGTCACCATCGTCGTCCCGCCCCAGCGCGGCACGATCGGCGACGACCTCGCCGCGGTCAAGCACCTGCTCAAGGACGTCGACAGCGCGTGGTTACGGGCGTGTCCGCCGGCGCTGCTCCCAGCCGGCGACCCGGTCGGGCGCCGTCTGTTGCCGGCGGTGACCGCGACGCCGCTCGACGATCCGGCGGCCGTCGCCGCGGCAGCGGGTGGGACGTGGGTCGTGCTCGAGCTGCCCCCCGACGACGCGCCGTGGGACGCGGCGTGCGCGGCGATCGACCGCTTGCGGGACGCCGCGGCGGCGCACCGCCTCGCGGCGCGCGCCTGAACTTCGTCGGGTTCTTCCAGAGAGGTCGGAGGACGAGACCGCAGCGGCCGTCTTGAGCCAGGTGGAGACCTGCCATTAGCAGGTGGGTGCGGCCCGGGCGCCCAGACACCATCCGCGTTAACGGGCGGCAATACCGGTCGTATCCGGAGCTGATGCTCCCTTGGTTTCGACGTTGGTCCACCACCGTGGAACTGCGCGAACCGCCGCAGTCGCCGTCCGCCCCGCCATGGTATATCCCGGGTTGACCCCGTTCAAGTCTTGACAGCGGGCGAAACAGGTCCGAGCGGTGACTGCGCGGGTGGAGCGAGCAACATCGTGCTGACGAGCCGTGCCTTGGCCGCATCGTCGGCGACGATGCTGTCGCCCTCGCCCGGCAAGTCGACGTCGCCGAACGGACCAAGTCCGCGAAACGCGTTGACCAAACTGATCTCTTCGGCCGGCGAGAGATTCGTCTCGACGTCGTAGTCGACCGGGACCATTGCGCCGACGCGGTGCGCCGCTACCGGTCCGCGTCGTCCAGCGGGCCCTTCGATGGCCCGACCAGGGCTTCGCCTCGTCCGGCGGAAGGTGTTGGGGGTGGCGCCGATCGCGCTGGACGTCGAACCGCTCGAGCTGCCGCTCAAGCACACCTTCACGATCGCCCGCTCGACGGCGTCGATCGCGCGGACGGTCGTCGTGCGATTGCGTTGGAACCAGATCGAGGCGTTTGGCGAGAGTGCGCCCAGCGAGCGCTACGGCGAGAGCGTGGCCAGCGTGATAGCCGGTCTGCATGGCCGGGAGCTGGGCGACGATCCCTACGCGGTTGACCGGCTGTTGCAGGGCCTACCACCGGCGCAGCGCTGCGGCCTGGACCTGGCGCTGCACGACTGCATCGGCAAAGATCTCGACCGCCCGCTCTGGCAACTGCTCGGACTCGACCCGGCCGCGACACCGCGCACCTCCTTCACGATCGGGATAGCGCCGCTCGACGAGATGCTCGCCAAAGTTCGTGAAGTCGGTACGCATCCCGTACTGAAGGTCAAGCTCGGCCGCGGCGCCGAGATCGCCACCCTCGAAGCGATCCGCTCGATCTACACCGGGACGATCCGGGTCGATGCGAACGAGGGTTGGGCGCCCGAGCAGGCGGTCGGGATCCTGCGCGAGATCGCGCGCTTCGAGATCGAGTTCTGCGAACAACCGATCCCGGCCGGAACGCCGGAGCGACTGCGCTGGATTCGCGAGCGTTCGCCGATTCCGCTGGTCGCCGACGAGGACTCCAAGGATGCGGCCGACCTGCCGGCGCTGCAGGGCTGCGTCGACGGGGTCAACGTCAAGCTGGTCAAGTGCGGCGGCATCCGCGCCGCGCTGGCGATGATCGCGACCGCGCGCGCGCTGGGCCTGAAGGTCATGCTGGGCAGCATGGTCGAGAGCGCGATCACCGCGACGGCGGCGGCGCAGTTGAGCCCGCTGGTCGATTGGGCCGACCTCGACGGCCCGTTCCTGACCGCGCACGACCCGTTCGTCGGCCTCACCTACGCGGACGGGAAGATCGTACTCCCGCACACGCCGGGGCTCGGCGTGCGCGAACGCGCGGAGATCCGGCGCTGAGCCGACGCTACGCGATCCTCACGCCGCACGCGCTGACCTCGCGCGCGGCCAAGATGGCGCACGGCGTGATCCGCTACGGCAGCGACACCGTGGTCGCGGTGATCGACCCCGACCACGCCGGCCGGCGCGTGCGCGACGTCTTGCCGTATCTCGAGAGCGACGCGCCGATCGTCGCCTCGCTGGCCGAGGCGCGGCGCGCCGATCCGACCGCGCTCTTGGTCGGGATCGCGCCGGCCGGCGGCGCGCTCCCCGATGCCTTCCGCGCGACCATCGTCGATGCGCTGCGCGCGCGGCTCGAGATCGTCAGCGGTCTGCACGCGATGCTGCACGCGGATCCCGAACTGGCCGCGCTGGCGCAGCGGCACGACACCCGCATCTGGGACCTGCGGCGGCCGCCGGCCGCGCCGCTCTTCTCGGGCGCCGCCTGGGATGTGAGCGCGCGGATCGTGTTGACCGTCGGCAGCGACGCGGCGGTCGGAAAGATGACGGCGGCACTCGAGCTGTGCCGCGCCGCCCGCGCCGCGGGCGTCGACGCGGCGTTCGTCCCGACCGGTCAGATCGGGATCGCGATCGCCGGTTGGGGGACCGCGATCGACGCGGTCGTCGCCGACTTCGCCGCCGGTGCGGCCGAGCAGCTCGTCCTCGCCGGCGAGCGGCGCGCGCACGACCTGCTCTTCCTCGAAGGACAAGGCGGGATCAGCCACCCGGCCTTCGCGCCGGTCACCCTGGCGCTGCTCTACGGCGGCGCACCCGACGCGCTGGTCCTGGTCCACAACGTCGACCGCACCACCATCGAGGGCTACGACGTCCCGCTGCTCTCGTACCGCGCGCTGATCCGCACCTACGAAGGATTGTGCGCCGGCGTCAAGCCGGCACGCGTCGTCGGGATCGCGCTCAACACGCGCGACAGCGATGCGGAGCGTGCGCGCGCCGAGATCGCGCGCGCGCAAGCGGAGACCGGATTACCCTGCGACGACGTCGTGCGCAACGGCCCGCACGCGCTGTATGCCGCGATCGCGCCGGCCCTGGTGAAGACGGTGCCGCTGCGTGCGTAGGCTCGTCGCGCTGGCGGCGCTCGCCGTCGCGCTCGGCGCCTGCACGCCGACGGCGGGACCGAGCGATGGCCGCCACCCCTGGACGCAGCCGGGCCGCTTGCGGATCGGTACGCCCGAGGAGCCCGACGGGCTCAACCTGATGTACGCCAACGCCCAGTCGGCCGGCGACGTCGCGAACCTGCTGTACGAGCCGCTCTTCCGCTACGATCGAAACGGCGAGCTGATCCCGGCCGCGGCGACCATCGTCCCCACCCTGACCAACGGCGGGATCAGCCGCGACGGAAAAACCTTGACCATCCACTTTCGGCGCGGGATGCGCTGGTCCGACGGCGCGCCGTACGACGCGCGCGACTTCGTCTTCACCTGGCACGCGGTGATGAATCCGCGCAACACCGTGCGGCTGCAGGTCGGTTGGGACGACGTCGCCGCGATGCGCCTGGTCGACCGCTACACGGTCGTGGTGCAGTTGCGGGCGGTCAACGCGGGGATCCTCGGCGACCTGGGCGGGATCGGCGGCTCGGGCTACCCACCGATCCCCGCGCACCTGCTCGCGACGCTGCCCAGCCTCGACCGCGCGCCGTTCAACAGCGCGCCGCTCTCCAGCGGTCCGTTCGTGCTGACGGCCTGGCACCATGGTGCGTCGCTCGAGTTCGCGCCCAATCCCTACTACTGGCGCGGCAAGCCCGGTCTGCAGCACATCAGCCTGCGCATCGTCCCCAGCTCCGAGACGCTGCTCTCGCAGATCCGCACGCACGAGATCGACCTCTACGACTCGGTCAGCGAGAATCAGATCGGCGAGCTGGCGAGCGTCGCGGGGATCGCCGTCAGCCGGCGGCTGAGTGCGAACTGGCGGCGACTCGCCTTCAACTGCGCGAAGCCGCAGCTCGCCGATCCGCGCGTCCGGCGCGCGATCGCGCAGGGCGTCGACTGGGACTGGATGCTGCGCACGATCTTCCACGGCTACGACGAACGCGCGGCGAGCGACGTCGTCCCGACCTCGTGGGCCGCACCGCACCTGCGCCCGTGGCCCTACGATCCCGCCGCCGCGCGGCGGCTGCTCGACGCCGCCGGCTGGCGCGTCGGCCCGGGCGGGCTGCGCAGCAAGGACGGTGCGCCGCTGCGCTTCTCGGTCTCGACGACCCCGGCCAAACAAGCCAACGTGCAGGCCGAAATCCAGATGCAGCAACAGCTGGGCGCGCTCGGGATCGCGCTCGAGATCAAGAACTATCCCTCGAGCTTGCTCTTCGCGCACGACGGGCCGATCTACTCGGGCCGTTTCGACAGCGAGTTCACGATCGAGACGAATGGGCCGGACCCCGACAACGAGGGGCTCTGGAGCGCGAAGTTCATCCCGCCCGCCGGCGCGAACACCGGTCGGCTGAACGATCCGCTCATCACGCAGACCAGCCACGCAGCGACCTTGACCTACGATCGCGCGCGCCGGCGCGTGCTCTACGCCGCGGAGGAGGCGCGCATCCACGCGCTGGTACCGGCGGTCTTCTTCTACTGGCAGAACTCGTACGCCGCGCACAACGGCGACCTGCGCGGTTGGCGGCCGGCGACCTACCTGTCGGACTACTGGAACGCCTGGGACTGGCGGATCTGATGTTGCGCCTGATCGAACAGCCGGGCCGGCACGCACTGCTGCACGTGCCGGCCGCGACGCGCGCGGTCGTCTCGTGGAATGCCCTCGCGCCCAACGGCGCGCTCGCGCTGATCGCGCACCGGATCGACGGTTCGGCCTCCGAGCCGCTGCTCTACGTGCGCTGGTCGCCCGACGAGCGCCGCTCGCTCGACGGCGCCGACCCCAAGACGGCGATCGCCGTCGACATCGTGCGCAGCGAGGTGCCGCTGACGGGGATCGAAGTCACCAGCACCGTCCCGCTCGATGCGGTCGCGGTCACGATCCCACCGCCGCGCGGCGCGTCCGCCCCCTCGCGCCAACACGTCGGCGCGCTCGACGTCCCACCGCTCGCGCAGGACGTAGCGGCGTATCCGCAGGCGCGCGGGCGCTGGTGCTCGGCTGCCGCGCTGGCGATGCTGCTGCGCTTCCACGGCGTCGCCGCCGACGTCGCCGGCGTCGCGCACGGCGTCGAGGACGCTGCCTACGGCGGGACCGGAAACTGGGTCTTCAACGTCGCCTATGCCGGCGCGCACGGACTGCGCGGCGTCGTCGCGTACCTGCGCGGTCTCGATCACGTCGGCGCGTTCCTCGCCGCCGGCCTGCCGGTCGCGATCTCGATCGCCTGGGAGCGCGGAGAGCTGCCCGGCGTCCCGCTCGAGCGCAGCGAAGGCCATCTGCTCGTCGTGCGCGGGCTCGAGCCGAGCGCGGCGCTGGTCCACGATCCGGCCCACCCCGCCGTCGCGACGCGCTATCCGCGCGCCGCGCTCGAACGCGCCTTCCGGGGCCACGGCGGCGTCGCGTATCTCGTCGCGCCACGCGAACGCAGCACCGAACTGGTCGTGCTGACCAACGACCCCGCCGCGTGACGGCGCAACCCTCGGACCGGGTCGTTGCGCTGGCGGCAGTGCGCGCGGCGCCGCTGCACGTCGTGCTGGTCGAGCCGCAGATTCCCCCGAACACCGGCAACGTCGCGCGCTTGTGCGCGGCGACCGGCTGCGCGCTGCATCTGGTCGAGCCGCTCGGCTTTGCGCTCGACGATCGCGCGCTCAAACGCGCCGGACTCGACTATTGGGATGCGCTCGGCGTCGTCGTCCACCCGTCACTGGAAGCGTTCCGCGCAGCGTTCGCGCCGGAACGGACGTGGCTGTTCTCGACGCGCGCGGCGCGAAACTACGCCGAGGCACCGTTCGCGCGCGGCGATGCGCTCGTCTTCGGCCCGGAGACGGCCGGTCTGCCACAGGCGCTGCTCGATGCGCACGCCGACCGCGCGCTGCGCATCCCGATGCGCCCCGGGGCGGTCCGCTCGCTCAACCTCTCGACCGCCGTCGGCGTCGTCGCGTACGCGGCGCTGGCCCGGCTCGGTTTTCCGGACTTGACTTGAGCGCCTGGGCGCTTTGCGCTCAGGCGACGGCTTCGGCCGTGCCTTGGCGGCGGGGCGCCTCGGTGGGGAGGATCAGCGCGAGGACCAACGCCACCAGCGCGAGTCCGCCGATCGTCAGCACCGAGGCGGCGACGCCCGCGTGATCGGCGATCGTCCCCAGCACCGGGGTGAACATCCCGCCCAGCGAGACCGCGAGCCCGAGGGTGACCCCGGAGGCCAGGCCTAGGTGGTTGGGGAGATACTCCTGGCCCAGCACGACGAACGACGCCTGCGCTGCGACGAAGATGAAGCCGGTCGGCAACAGGATCGCGATCGCGAGCAGGAGCCCACCGCCGTGCGTGAGCGCGACGAGGACCGTGAAGCACACCGCTGTCAACCCGGTCGACCAGACGATAACCGGCTTGCGCCCGACCCGGTCGGCGATCGGACCACCGGCGATCGTTCCGGCGACGCCGAACAACAGGAACGCGGTCAGGACGCCGTCGCCGACCGCCACCGACGCGTGCAGCACCCCGACGAAGTAGAGCGGGATGAACGAGACCGAGCCGATGTACGCCATCGAGCGGGTGACGACGTATGCGCTCAACATCCAGAAGGCACGCCAATCGTCGCGGCCGACCGAAGTGCGCGTCCGCGCGTGCGCCGGCACGAAGCTGGCCAACCGGCGCAGCTCGAGCAGCACGACGACGCCGACGATCGTGACCGGTACGATTGCGATGAGCGTGCCGTGCAGCCCCCACGCCGCGATCGCGGCGGTGGCGAAGATCGGCCCGATCGCAAAGCCGACGTTGCCGCCGGCGGTGAACCAGCGCATCCCGCTCGCCTTCTTGTCGCCGGAGACGTAGTTGGCGAAGCGCGCCGCCTCGGGATGGAAACAAGCGACCCCAATTCCGCTGATCAGCGCCGCCAGCCACAACAGCGGGAGGAACTTCAGCACGCCCAGCGCCGCGACCCCACCGCCCGCGAGGAAGATCCCCGCCGCGATCAGCCAGGGCATCGAGCGGCGGTCGGCGAGGTGGCCGATCGCCGGCTGGATCACCGAGGACGACATCGCCTGGCACGCGACCAGGATCGTCACGCCGGCGTAGGAGAGGCCGAGGTCGGTCCTCAGGATCGGCAGCAGCGCAGGGATAAAGCTCTGGTTGACATCGTCGACGACGTGGGCCGTCGCCAGCAGCGCCATCGCACGGAGGTCGAAGCGGGCCATCCGACGCATCGTGCCACGCCCGGATGCGCCGCACAAGCGTGCAAAGTCGCTACGGGTCGGCCCGGCTCACCCGCTTCAGCAGGGCCGCGAAGCGCGGGTCGTCGCGCAGCCCGTCGACCTGCGGGTGGTGCAGCGCCAGCACGATCCAGGGATCGCGTTCGGCCAGACTGCGCTCGAGCAGTCCGAGCGCCTCGGCGCGTTCCCCCAGCGCCAGTGCGAGCAGCGACAGGTTGTAGGGCGAGATGTAGCGCCCGCGCTCGGCCAACGCCGCGATCTCGCCGGCGATGTGCTGCGCCCCGGTGCGGTCGCCGAGGCCGGCCAGCCCGGCCCCGCGCAGCGCCAAGAACTCTTGCTCGTATCCGTCGGGAAACGGCGCCGTGCACAGCTCGACGACTTCGAGGTGGGCGCCGCGAAAGAGCAGCGCCTGGGCCAAGTAGAGTCGCGCGTGATCCGAGGTCGCGTCGCCGCCGCGGATCGCGCGCAGGTGCGCGATCGCCTCGTCGTAGCGCCGCTCGAAGATCAGCGTGACCGCCAGCGTCGTCTGCACGACCGTCGAGTACGGCTCGGCCCGCAGCGCGTCGCCGAGCAGCTCCGCCGCCGCCGAGGCGCGGCCCTGGATGCAGCGCACCCAAGCGGCGAAGACGAGCGTGTCGCTGGCCTCCGGCGCGATCGCCGCGGCGAGACCGTACCAGCGCTCGGCCAAGACGAAGTCGCGCTGGTAGTAGCACGCCACCTGGCCCAGCACGAGATACGGGTCGAGTGCCGGCCCGTCGAGCGCGAGCGCCGTCTCGGCCGCCGCGGCGGCCGGCGCGAAGGCCTCGTTCGGCGGCACGTACAGATACTCGGCCGAGAGCACGTAGGCGCGGGCGAGGCCCGCGTACGCCGCGCCGTAGCGCGGCGCGACTTCGAGCGCGCGATGATCGTAGTAGATGCTACGATGCAGCGCGTCGGCGGTGCGCTTCTCGAAGAAATACCGCGCGCGCGCATGCAGGCGGCGCGCCGACTCCTCGCCTGCGGCGAACTCCGGCACGCGCGTCGCGACCCGCGCGACGAAGCGGTACCCGCCGCGCTCGCCGACCAGGAAGGTGTCGCGCGGTGAGTAGCGCGCCAGCGTGGCGCGCAGCACGTCGACCTGTGCCGCCACCGCGTCGGGCGCGAGCTGCTCGCCCTGCCAGGCCGTCAAGGCGATCACCTCGGTACTCAGCGTCCGCTTCGGGTGGCGGACGAAGAACTCGAGCAACTCGAGCGTCTTGGAGTCGAGCCGGATCGCCGTGGCGTGGGAATCGAGCGTGCGTGCGAACGCATCGAGGGTGAATGGCCCAAAGGTGAAGATCTCGAGCGCCGGCTCCGGCTCTGTCACGGCTGTCCTTTTGCGGGGAGGCCTGTGTGGTTGGAGAACCCGCCGAGCGTGCCCTCTGGTTCCCTGACCGCGCTCGAACGCCGGGTGGTCGCATGTCGCCGCTGCCCTGAGCTACGCGCCTACTGCGCGCAGATCGGCGCGACGAAGAAGCGCGCCTATAAAGACCATACGTACTGGGCGCGGCCCGTACCCGGCTGGGGTGACCCGCGCGCGCGCCTCTTGCTGGTCGGCCTCGCGCCCGGCGCGCACGGCTCCAACCGGACCGGCCGCCCCTTCACCGGGGACGCCAGCGGCGAGTGGTTGTACCGCGCGCTGCACCGAGCCGGCTTCGCGAATCACCCGCGCGCCGTCGACCGCGACGACGGGCTCGAGTTGCACGACGCCTTCATCACCGCCGCCGTGCGCTGCGCGCCGCCCGACAACAAGCCGACGCCGGGGCAGCGCGCCCACTGCCTGCCCTACTTGGTCGAGGAGCTCGCACTGCTCGAGGCCGTACGCGTGATCGTCACGCTCGGCAAGCTGGCGGACGACACGGTGCACCTCGTGATTCGGCGCTCCGGGGCGTATCGCGCGCGCCGCGCCGCGTTCGCCCATCTGGCCGAGACGCCGGTAGAGTTGCCGGACGGTCGCTCGGCGACGGTGCTCGCATCCTATCATCCCAGCCGCCAGAACACGAACACCGGCACGCTCACCGAGCCGATGCTCGCTGCCGTCTTCGAGCGCGCGCGAACGCTCCTTGCCGATTGAATTGGAGTCGCGCGAGCTCGATCACGCATAGCGCTTGGCGTACTTGGGTATTTTGTGCGCGAGCGATGTTCATACCGATCGACGACCGCGACCTGCAAGCCTTCATGGTCTACGCCAACCGCGAGCGCAGCTTGGACGCCTCGTTGCGCGCGGCGGACCGCTACGGCCGGTCCGACGAGCACCGGCGCTCGATCGACGCGCTGCGCGAACTCAACAAGAAGATGCTCTTCCGCGAGACGCGGCGAGACATCCACCTCTAGCCGCGGGTCTCTAGGCCGGCGGCGGGACGATGCGCAAGCCCAGGTCCGTCAAGGCCTGGGCGGGGACGCTGGACGGCGCGTCCATCATGACGTCGCGGGCCGTTTGGTTCTTGGGGAACGCGATGACGTCGCGGATCGACGTCTCGCCGCAGGCGAGCATCACGATCCGGTCGACGCCCAGCGCCATCCCGCCGTGCGGCGGCGCGCCGTAGCGCAGCGCCTCCATGAAGAAGCCGAAGCGCTCGTCGATCTGCTCCTGACTCAGACCCAGGCGCCGGAAGACGCGCTCCTGGAATTCCACCGTGTGGTTGCGGATCGAGCCGCTGCCCAGCTCATAGCCGTTGAGCACCAGATCGTAGTGCTGCGCGGTGATCGCCAGCGGATCGCTGTCGAAGAGCGCCTCCTGGCCCGGCAGCGGCGCGGTGAACGGGTGGTGCGAAAAGGTGATCTCGCCGGTCTCGGCGTCGCGCTCGAAGAGCGGAAAGCCGAGCACCCAGCAGAACGCGAACGCGTCGGCCGGCCGTAACCCGAGCCGGTCCCCGATCTCGAGGCGCAGTTTGCCGCCGACCTCGGCGGCCAGCGGCGCGGTATCGCCGACGAACAGCAGCGCGTCCCCGTCCTGAGCACCGGTGCGTTCGCGCAACGCGGCGGCGAGCGGCGCGTCGACGAAGCGCGCGATCGAGCCCTTCACGCCCTCGGTCGCGAAGGTCAGGTAGGCCAAGCCCTTGCCGCCGAAGGTCTTCGTCAGCTCGGTCAGCGCGTCGAAGTCGCGCCGCGAGAGCGCCGCGCCGCCCGGCCAGCGCACCGCCGCGACGCGGTTCGTCTCGCTCTGGGCGAGCCCGGCGAAGAGCGCGAACGGGCCGTCGCGGAACAGGTCGGCGACGTCGGTCAACTCCAGCGCGAAGCGCAGGTCGGGCTTGTCGGAACCGAAGCGGCGCATCGCCTCGGCATAGGTCAGTTGCGGCAGCGGCGGTACCTCCACCCCGAGGACGCGCCGCCAGACCGTGCGCACCGCGTCCTCCATCACCGCCATGACGTCGGCCTGCTGCACGAACGTCATCTCGACGTCGACCTGGGTGAACTCCGGTTGCCGGTCGGCCCGCGGGTCCTCGTCGCGGAAGCAGCGCGCGATCTGCATGTAGCGCCCGAAGCCGCCGATCATCAAGATCTGCTTGAGGATCTGCGGCGACTGCGGGAGCGCATAGAACGTCCCGCGGTGGACGCGCGAGGGGACCAGGTAGTCGCGCGCGCCCTCCGGCGTCGACTTGATGAGGTTGGGCGTCTCGATGTCGAGGAAGTCGTGCTCGTCGAAGTAATCGCGGAACGCCTTGATGATCCGATGGCGCTGGGTGAGGTTGCGCTGCATGCGCGCCCGCCGCAGGTCGAGGTAGCGGTAGCGCAGGCGCACCTCCTCGGCCGGCTCTTCGTCCGCGGCGATGACGAAGGGCGGCGTCTCGGAGCGGTTGAGCAGCTCGAGCCCGTCGGCCGGCACCTCGACCTCGCCGGTCGCCAAGCGCGCGTTCTCGGTCCCGGCCGGCCGGCGGCGCACGACGCCGCGGGCGCGGACGACGTCTTCGCCGCGCAGCGTCTCCGCCAGCGCGAACGTCTCACCCTTCGAAGGATCGAAGATCACCTGGGTGATCCCGCTGCGGTCGCGCAGGTCGATGAAGATCAGCCCGCCGTGGTCGCGCCGGCGATGCACCCAACCGTTCAGCGCGACCGCGCGGCCGACGTCGGCGGCGGTCAGCGCCCCACAGGCGACGGTCACGCTCGAGCTATCCACGTAAGGCAGCCTTGACTCCGGTGAGGTAGTGATATTGATACGACAGCGTACGCGCCACGCCGGGCCGGTTCGCCCCGCGCTCGAACCAGTTGCGCAGCGGCGGCAGCGCGTCGACCAGGGCGTGCAGCCCGAGCGAGACCGGCGTCATCCCGAGGCGCAAGCGCACGTCCCAGTCGGGATGCTTGCGGAAGAAGCGCACGGTCGAGCGGCCGGCCAGTTCGTATTTGCGCTGCTGCTCGTCCCACGGCACGTACTGGTAGTGATAGTTGACGGCGCGCGGCTCGTAGACGATCGCGACGCCGGCGTGCTGCAAGCGATAGCCCAGCTCGAGATCCTCGTGGCCGTAGCCGGTGAAGTCCTCGTCGAAGCGGCCGACCCGGTCGAGCTCGCGCTTGGGGACCGACGCGTTGCCGGTCAGGAAGTACAGCCAGCTCAGGCGCTTGGCGTGCTCGCCGTGCAGCGGCCGGCGCAGCGCGGCGTCGTCGCGCTTGCGCAGATAGTCCTCGTAGGTGTCGACCTGCACTTCCATCCCGACGACCGCGCGCGAACCGGGCGCGTCGTGGTGCGCCAGGTGGCGCGAGAGCAAGTCGGGCGCCGCGATGATATCCGAATCGGTGAACAGCACGATCGCGCCGCGCGCCGCGGCGATCCCGGCGTTGCGCGCCGCCGCGCGGCCGGAGTACGGCCCCGGCAGATGGTGCACGAAGGGATGCGCGCTTGCCACCTCGGCCAGATACGCGGCGGTGCCGTCGGTCGAGTTCGAGTCGGCGACGAGCACCTCGAACTCGCCGCGCGGCCGATCCTGCGCGATGAGCGCGGGGATCATCAGACGCAGCGTGTCGATGCGGTTGTACGTCGGGACGACGACGGAGAGGCGCGGCGATTCGGTCATAGCAGAGCGGCGACGGCGGCGAGGATCTCGGCACGCGAGGCGCGCAGCGAGGCGTCCGTTTCGTCCGGCGGTTTGCGCAGGACCGCGTTCGGCACGCGATACGGCGACCATTCCTGCGAGGCCAGGCGAAACCAGGCGTATTCGAACAGGACGACGGTCGGTGCGCGGACGGCGCTTGCCACGTGGGTCGCCCCGGTGTCGATCGTGACGACGCAAGCGGCCCGCTCGAAGACGGCCGCCCAGACGTGGAAGTCCAGGCTGCCCAGGGCCGCATCGGCGACCCCGGTCCGGGCGACCTCGGCACCCAGCTCCCGCGCGTCCTCGCCGTAGGTCGCGATCAGCGGTCGCCCCAAGCCGCGCAGCTCACGGAAGAGCGCCAGGCAGCTCGCCGTCGTCGAGCCGCGTTCGGTCCAGCGCCGGCCGAGCTGGACGACGATCGGCCGCGGCGGCAACGCCGCGACCGCCGCCCGGTCCTCGGCGGTGACCGGCAGAACCAGCTCGCGGCACAGCTCCTCGGCCCCCGCCGCGGCGACGACCGCCAGCACCTGGTCGACCTCATGGGCGACGACGCGGCTGGGGTCACGCTCGGCGCAAGCGGGGTCGGCCTCGCTGAGCACGACCTCGGTCAGCCGCGAGCGTAGGCCGAGCCGAGCGACCCAGCGCGAGGCATACGTGTAGCCGACCCGGCGCGGTGCCCGCGTCGCCGCGACGATCCGATGGTCGACGTCGCGCGGGGAGAGCGCGATCGCCAGGTCGATCTCGCCGAAGCGCGCGCCGAAGACCTCCGGGCGCACCTCGGCCGGATAGCTGACGACCTCGTCGACGTCGGGCGAGCGGTCGACGACGACGGCGTTGTAGCGGCTGGCCGCCAGCGTCACGTGCGCGCCGGGAAAGGAACGGCGGATCGAGGCGATCGCGGGCGTCGAGAGGATCAGGTCGCCGACCCGATCGGTGCGCGAGAGGAGGATGCGCATGGGATTAGGCGCGCTTGGCGCGCGCGAGCTCGTCGTAGTACGCCGCGCTGGCGAGCAGCCGTGCGGCGGCGAGACGCAGCGGCGAGAGCTTCCCTTCGGCGCCGGGAGCGTCGGCCAGGCGTTCGAGCCGCGCGACCAGCGGGCCGCGCTGCAACGCCGCGCCGAGCAGCCGCTGCGGAACCGTGTCGCCGATCGCCAGCGCGACGCGCCAGCTCGGATGGAGGCGCTCGAGCTGCACCGCCGTGCGCGCCTGCGCGCGCACCTGGCGCAGCATCCCGGCGACGTTGGTCCCGGCCGGACGCGGTTTGTAGTGGAACGCGACCGCCAGCCGGTTGAAGACGGCCTTCGTCCCGATCGCGCGCAGCCGCAGCCCCAGCTCGATGTCCTCCCAGCCGTACTCGCTGAACGACTCGTCGAAGCGTCCACCGACCCGGTCGAGCCGCGCGCGGCGTACCGAGACGTTCGAGGTCCAAAACCAGTTCGCGCTGTGGTTGCGCAGCGACCAGATCGGTGGTGGCAGCGCGTCGAACGACTCGGTGTTGATGACCGCGCCGCGCACGACGACGTCGCCATGGCGCGCGTCGGAGCGCAGGTGCTCGGCGGCGAAGACCGGCGTCGGCAGGACGTCGTCGTCGATGAAGGCGATCCGTGCGCCGCGCGCCGCCGCGATCCCCGCGTTGCGCGCGTTGGCGAGGCCGCCGTTGGGCTGGCGGATGACGGTGAAGCTGCAGGTGGCCAGCGCGCGCGCGCGTTCGATCACCGCCGGTGTCTCGTCGTGCGAACCGTCGTCGACCAACACGACCTCGTACGCGTCCGGCGCAAGCGTCTGATCGAAGCACGCCTCCAGAACACGGCCGAGCAACTGCGCCCGGTTGTACGTACAGAGTTGAATCGTCAGCTTCGGTTTCACGGCGCTCCGCCCCAGGCTGCGCGCCCCCCACCGCTTTCGCGGCGGGGCCCCCCGTCCGACCTCGCAACGAGCATACTGCGTAGCGCGCGATGGTTCTGCGCTCGGTCCATCACCATGCCGCTGTCAGCTCGGGACCAGCAGTCCGTCGAGGGCGGCCAGAACGCGCGCTGGATCGAGTTCGCGGACACAGGCGAAGTTGGGGCACGTCTCCTTGCGTTCGCCCGGCGGGCACGGATAGGCCGGGCGCACGACGGCGACGCGCGGGCCGAGCGGCGCCCAGCGATCGGGCTCGTCGGACTGCAACGCGAAGATGCCGACGGTCGGTGCGCCGACGGCGGCGGCGACGTGCATCGGTCCGGAGTCCATCGCGACGACGGCGCGCGCGCGCTCGGCGAGCGCGCCGAAGACGCCGATCGACGTTGCGCCGCCGATCGCGAGGACGCCGCGGCCGGCCCCTTCGGCGATCGCCTCGGCGATCGCTGCGTCGGCCAGCGAGCCGCTCACCAGTAATGGCACGCCGTCGCGCGCGACTAGCCGGCGGGCGAGCGCGATCAAGCCTTCGAGCGGCCAGCGCGCGCACTGCGCGGAGAGGCCGCGGGTCGGATGCAGGATCGCGTACGGACCGCGCACGTCGTGGACGCGCAGCAACGCCTGCGCGCCGTCGCGGTCGGACTCGGTCGGCACGAAGGCCGGCCTCGCATCGCTTGCCTCACACCCCAGCGCGCGCGCGTAGTCGAGCAGGATCTGCGTCCAGTGGGTGGTGCGGTCGCCCAGCTCGCTGCGCACGACGACCTGCTGCGTGAAGAGACCCGAGTAGAGGCGGCGCGCCTGCCCGGCGCGCAGCGGGATCCGCGCCAGCCACGGGACGAGCGCCGTCCGTAGGGTCGCCCAGGTGACGACGGCCGCGGCGTACCGGCCGGGCAGCGCCGCTCCCAACGGGACGACCCGATCGAGTTCCGGGATGCGCGCCGCCAGCTCGGCGTGCGCCGGCAGCACGACCGCATCGACCGCCTCCCAGCGGCTGCGCAGCGCGCGTGCGACGACGCCGGCGAGCAGCGTGTCACCCAGTCCACCGCCGGCCGCGACCAGCAGCGCCCGCTCAGAACCCATCCCGCAGAGCTTCGACCAGCGCCGCGCCCGCACCGCCGGCGACGGCCGAGGCGCGCAGCGTCCGGGCAGGCGCCGCCCAGGGTCGCCAGCGCTGGACTTGCGCCGCGAAGCCGGCATCGGGGAAGACGTCGACGACCGGCGTGCCGAGCATCCCCGCGACGTGCGCCGCCCCGGTATCGACCGTCACCACCGCGCGCGCCCCGTCGAGCGCCGCGACCCACTCACCCAGCCGAGCGAAGGTCTGGGGGACGAGCCCCAGCGCCGCCACGACGGCGGCGGCTTCGGCCGGCGCCGCGACGACCCGCAGCCCGGCCGGCCGCAGCCGCTCGACCGCCGCCCGTAAGGCGGCGTCGGGGACGCCGGCCGCCACCCACTTGGGGCCGGCCTGCAGCACGACGTCGCCGCGCGCCGGCGCCGGGCCGGACAGCAGCAGCGGACGCAGCCGGGCGGGGTCGGCCGGCGGGCGCGGCTCGCCGACGAGTCCGCGGCCGAGCCGGTACAGGACCTCGACCTCGTGCGCGTCCTCGCCGCCGAGCCGCTGCGAGCGGTCGACCTGGGCGGTGGTCCGCGCCCGCACCCAGAGCGTCTTGAACGGGCGGGCCCAACCGGTCGTGAAGCCGACGCGCCGCGGGACCGAGGCGGCCAGCGCGAACGCCTCCGGTTCCTCGCTCGCGATCAACGCCACGTCGTAGGCGCCGGCGACGATCTCAGCCGTGGCGCGCGCGTGGCTGGCCGGCGTCGACCCGTGCGCCGGCCACGGGATGCGCTCGAGCACGTGCTCGGCGAGGAGCACGCCGGGTGCGAACAGGCCGGCGTTGCGCGTCGTCAGCGCCATCCCGACCGCGTGCCCCGCGGCGCGCAACGCCGCCAACAGCGGCGTGCAGACGGCCGCATCACCGATGCCGTCGAGCCGCACCAGCAGCACGCGCACGGCGCTCAGCCGCGCAAGTGCGCGCGCAGCTCGTTCGTGTAGACGTTGTCGAGCAACGCCTCGCGTGCCAGCGCCTGCACGAACGGCGGCAGACCCGCTCCGCTCGCGAGCCCCGCCAAGAGCGGCTGCACGAACGGCGGCGCGACGAGTCGCGCCCGCAGGAGATTGAGCGCGTAGGCTCCGGTGGCGAGCTTCACCCGCCCGGTTGGGTGCTTGCGCACGAAGCGCGCCGCCATGCGCGCTTTTTCGAGCGCCTTCCCCAGCGCTTCGTCGAGCGACTCGGTCGTCGGTGGCTTGATGTGCCACAGGTACGCGTCCCAGACGAAGCCGCGCCGCACGCCGCGCTCGCGCAGTCGCACGCCCAGGTCGGTGTCTTCCCAGCCGTAGAGGTCGAAGCTCTCGTCGAAGCCGCCGACGGCGCGCAGGTCGTCGACCGGCACCGAGACGTTGCACGTGACGAAGAAGGCGCGCGAGAAGTGTCCCGCGTTGGGCACGGGGCGCTCGTCGGCCGACGGCACGTTGACGATCGGTCCGGAGACGGCGACCGAACCGCCGCCCTCGGCGTGGCCGCGCGCGTGAGCTGCCAGAAAGCCGGCCGGTAAGACGACGTCGTCGTCGACGAACAGGATGCGCTCGCCCGAGGCGGCCGCGACCCCCGCGTTGCGCGCCTTGCCACGGTTCGGCTCGGCGACGTACACGTAGCGCGCGTCGTGCGCGCGCGCGACCGCCGGCGTGGCGTCGGCGGAGCCGTTGTCGACGACGACGATCTCGAACGGCGGCGGCTCAGCCTGCGCGCGCAGCGAGGTCAGCGCACCGTCCAGGAGCGCGGCCCGATTGCGCGTCGCGATGACGACCGAGAACGTCACGCCGCTCTGTCTTCGAGCAGCGCGTCGGCCATCCGCTCCGCCGCGCCGGCGTGGGGGGCGTACAGCTCGCGCAGCGTGGCGCCGGTGCGCGCGCACCAGTCGGCGTCGCGCCAGCGCTCGGCGGCGACGCGCGCGACCTGCGAGGGGAGCAGCGTCCCGGCGATCTCCGGATCCAGCTCGCGGCCCGCGTCGATGTTCGGCTGCGCGAAGTGAGTGAAGCGGCGCGCGACGGCCAGCGCCGCGGCGCGCTTGATCGGGATCCCGATCAGCGGCAGCTTCCCGACGTACTGCAGCGGGCCGCCGATCACGGCCAACTCGGGCGCGTTGAAGGGCGTGCAGACGACGGCCGGCACGCCCAGCGCGGCCAGCTCGATCACCTTCGTACCGGGAATCGAGACCGCCAGACGCGCTTGGGCGGCGGCGCGCATCGCCGCCCGTACCAGCGGGAAGCGCACGCCCTCGGCGACGATCGCGCCGTCGAGCAGCTCGGCCGGCGCGCCGTAGGAGAGCGGGTGGAGGCCGCCGCGCGCCAACGTCGCGCGCAACTCGTCGTCATCGGCGAACGGCGAGCCGGCGAAGGCGATCGGCACGTCGGGAAGCATCCGGCGCAGGTTCAGCGCGACCCGCACGAACAGCGGCAGGACGTTGGCGATCTCGTTGCGCCGCGAACCGGGGAACAGGATGATCCCCCCACTCGCGGCGTCGCTGGGCGGATCGCCGAACGCGCCCGCCGCCTCGCCCAGCGCGCCGTCGATGGCGAGGTTTCCGACCACCGCGATCCGCTCGGCCGGCGTCCCCCAGCCCAACAACTGCGCGCGGTTCGCCGCGTCGACCGCGAACACGCGCGCGAAGGTGCGCGCGTAGCGGCGGCGCGAGAACTTGTACGACGTCGCGATGCCGCCCAGCCGCGCGTGCACGCGCGCCGCGTGCGCCAAGTCGCCACCCAAATATTGGACGCGGTCGACCCGCGGCGGCAACCCCGGGACACTGCGCCCGAGCGCGAGCCGCACGTACACCGCCGGCGGATACGCACGCACCCCCGGGAAGAGCCGCTCGACGTACGCCGCTTCGTGCCCGCTGGCGAAGTCGTCGGGGACCGCCAGGACGTGGATCGCCGTCGCCGGATCGCGCGCCCGCAGCGCCGCGACCAGCGGCCGCACCCAGCCCGCAAACTCGCCCGGCCCGTTGGCCGTGATGCTGATGACCACGGCGCGAGCTAGGCGCGCGAGCGCACGCGCGCCAACAAGTCGGTCGTGCTGCGGCCCGGCTCGTGCGGGGCGAGCAGGATGCGGCCACCCTGTCGCTCGACGACGTAGCGTTCGGGCAGCTCTTCGAGCCGGTACTGCGCGCTCTTGACGTGGATGTCGGGCGCGAGCTGGTCGAGCGCGACGTCGGGCGTCCGTTCGGCGAAGCCGACGACCGCGTCGACGCTGCGCAGGGCGCTCAGCACGCGGGCGCGCTCGGCGAAGGGGACGAGCGGGCGGCCCGGACCTTTGCCGAGCAGCTGCACCGATTCGTCGCGGTTGAGCAGCAGCAGCAGCACGTCGCCTTGCGCGCGGGCCCAGGCCAGATAGGCGACGTGACCCGCATGCAGCAAGTCGAAGACGCCGTTGGTCGTCACGACGACGCGGCCGGCCGCGCGCTGCTCGGCGCGCCACTGCACGGCCTCGGCAAGCTCCAGCAGCGGCGCGAACGATGCCTCACTCGCCACGGGCGTGCTCCGTCAGCGCGATGATCTCGGCCGGACTGGCGGTCGCCGTGCCGAGTTTCTCGACCACGGCGCCGGCGGCGAAGTTCGCCAGTTGCGTCGCCGACTCGGCCGGGATCCCGGCCGCCAGCGCCAGCGTGAGGACGGCGACGACGGTGTCGCCCGCCCCCGAGACGTCGTAGACCGTGCGCGCGACCGCCGGGACGTCGGTCCGCTCGCCGGCCGCGCCGAACAGCGACATCCCGTGCTCGCCGCGCGTGATCAGCACGTAGCGGCAGCCCAGCTCCGCCAGCAGGGCGCGGCCGGCGCGCCCGAGCGAGTCCTCGTCGACGATCGCGATCCCGCTGGCGCGCGCGGCCTCGGGGACGTTGGGCGCGATGCACGTCACGCCGGCGAACAGCGCGATGTTCTGCGGCTTGGGATCGGCGACGACGACCGGCGCGCCGAGCGCCGCCTCGACGATCTCGCGGTGGAAGAGTCCCTTGGCGTAGTCGCTCAGCACGACGGCGTCGGCCCCGCGCACCGCTGCGCGCACCGCGGCGACGACGCGCGCGCGGTCGGCGGCGGTCAGCGGCGCCGTCGACTCCCAGTCGGCGCGCACGACCTGCTGGTTGTGCGCGACGACGCGCGTCTTGCGGGTCGTCGGGCGGTCGCTCAGCGTCAGCACGCCGTCGGTTTCGACTTCGATCGCGCCCAACAGCTCGCGCGCCCGCGCAGCCTCCGCGTCGGTTCCGACGCCGCCGACGAAGGCGACCCGCGCACCGAGCGCGCGCAGGTTGTTCGCGACGTTGCCGGCGCCGCCCAGCGTGAAGGTGTGCTCGCGCACGGCGACGACCGGGACCGGCGCTTCGGGCGAGATGCGCGAGACGTCACCCCAGATCCACTCGTCGACCATCATGTCGCCGACGACGACGATCCGCCGGTTCGCCATGCGCGCCAGCAGCTCGGTCGCGCGCGGTGCGGCGATCAGCTCAGCCACGGCGCACGATCCATTCGGCCGCCTCGAGCAGCGTCGCCGCGCGGAAGTCGGGCTCCGGTCCCTCATACGGATGCGGCCCGGGGACGAGGATCCCGGGGATGCCGACGGCGTGACCGAGCGCGACGTCGCTGCCGCGGTCGCCGACGACCGCGCCGCGCCCACCGCCCAGATCGAGGTCGAGTTCGGCGACGGCCCGTACGACCAGTCCGGGGGCGGGTTTGCGGCAGTCGCAGCCCTCGGTGTAATGCGCGCACCAGTACCAGCCGTCGACCGCGACGCCGTCGGCGCCGAGCCGCTTGTCGATCTCACCGTTGACGGCGCGGACCGTCTCCTCGCCGAAATAACCGCGCGCGATCCCCGACTGGTTCGAGACGACGGCGATCGCATAGCCGCTCCCGCGCAGCAGCCGCAGCGCGTCGACGACGGTCGGCAGCACGGCGACGCCGGCCGCGTCGGCGAGAAAACCCTTCTCCTCGATGATCGTTCCGTCGCGGTCGAGGAAGACGGCCGGCCGGCTCACGGGTTGCCGGTCCGGAAGCGCTCCATCCGCATCCACAGGCGCTGCGCGGTGCGCGCGGGGACGCCCAGCCGCACCATCTTGTCCGCCGCGAGCGCGCCGCGGACGGTGCCGACCCGACACCAGCGCGCGCCCGTCTGATGCAGCACGCTCTCGCGAGCGGTGTTCCCGTCGCCGAAGCGCAGGATCGCGTAGCGGTCGGCGGCGACGATCGACGTCGCCCGCACCGGCGCACCGCCGGCGACCGCCAGCTTCATCGCGCCCACCGGCGCGTAGCACGCCGGGGCGGCGTGAGCGACAGCGGCAATCACGGGAAGAGCAGCTCCTGTTCGACCAGGTCGCAGATGATGTGACCCATCGTGATGTGCACCTCTTGGACGATCGCGCTGTAGCCGTCGGGGCCGAGCAGGACGTGATCGGCGAAGGCGGTGACGGTTCCGCCGCCGTTCCCGCTGAAGGCGACGGTCGTCGCACCGATCTCGCGCGCGCGGCGCAGCCCGGCGACGACGTTCTTCGAGGTGCCGCTGGTCGTGATGCCGACGACGACGTCGCCCGGCCGGGCCAACGCCTCGACCATCCGCGCGAAGAGCTGCTCGTAGCCGAAGTCGTTGGCGATCGCCGTCACCGCCGAGCTGTTGACGGTGAACGCCTCCGAGGGTAAGCCGCCGCGCTCGCGCAGGAAGCGGCCGCTGAACTCGGCGGCGAGGTGCTGCGCGTCGGCCGCGCTCCCGCCGTTGCCGAACCACCACACGCGATGGCCGTCACGAAACGCGCGCACCAGCGCGGCGACGATCGCTTCGACCTGCGCCTGATAGTGCGGCCGTTCGAGCTGACCCCGCCGATCGGCGAGGAGCGCGGCGAACCCGCGCTTGCCTTCGATCACACTTCGATCCAAAACAAGTCCTGTCCGAGGCTCACGAGCTCACCGTTCTCGACCAGGATGCGGTTGACGACGCCCGCATAGTCGGTCGTGATCTCGTTCATCAGCTTCATCGCTTCGAGGATGCAGAGCACCGCGCCGAGTTGGACCCGCGATCCGACCTCGACGAAGGGTTCGGAGCCGGGCGCCGCCGAGCGATAGAAGACGCCGACGACCGGGGCGGTGATCGCGCGGATGTTGGCCGGTGCCGCCGCGGGGGCGGCCGGCGCCGCCGGCGGCCCGGGCACCGGAGCCGGGGCGACCGCCGCGGCGGGCACCGCCGGGTCGCGCCGCACGATCTCGATCTCGACTTCGCCGGTGCGGACCCGGATCGCGTCCAGGTCGAACTCCGCCGCGATCTCCCCGAGGGCGCGCACGCGCGCCGCCTCGTCCTGCTCCATCACGGGGTCATTTCGGCGAGGACCTGGGCGACCTCCGCCGGTGCCCCGACCAGCGGGAGCCGGCGGTCCTGGCGCACCAGCAGGTCGCGCACGACGATCTCGTCGCGCGCCAGCTCGTCCTCCCCCAGGATCAGCGCCCAGCGGGCGTGGTTCCGGTCGGCGAGCTTGAAGTGCGCGGTCAGCTTGCGGTCCGACCAGTCGGCGAAGGTCGGCCGCGGCGACTGCTCGCGCAGCGCGGCGACGATCGGGAACAGCCGGGCGCGCGCGGCGGGGCCGAGGGCGATCGCCTGGACGCCCTCGCGCGGCGGCTCGTGCGCGCCGGCCGCCGCGGCGACCATCATCAGGAAGCGCTCGAGACCCAGGCCGAAGCCGACCGCCGGGGTCGGCGGCCCACCGAGCTCGGCGACCAATCCGTCGTAGCGGCCGCCGCCGCAGACGGTACTCTGCGCGCCCAGCGCCGCCGAGGTGAACTCGAAGACCGTGCGGGTGTAGTAGTCGAGCCCGCGCACGATGCGCGGGTCGACGACGTAGGCGATCGCCAGCGCATCGAGCGCGGCGAGCAATGCGTCGAAGTGCGCGCGACACTCATCGCAAAGCAGGTCGATCAGCTTCGGCGCGGTCGCGACGAACGGCAGGTCGCGCTCGTCCTTCGAATCGAGGATGCGCAGCGGATTGCGTTCGAGCCGCCGCTGCGAGTCGGCGCTCAGCGCCTCGGCGTGCGGGCGGAAGTGCGCCAGCAGCGCTTCACGGTAGCGCGGCCGGCAGACCGGGTCGCCGACCGTGTTCACGTGCAGCACCGCGTCGCCGATCCCGTAGCGCGCGATGAGCAGCGCCGCGATCTGGATCGTCTCGGCGTCAGCCTCGGCGCCGGCGACCCCGAAGCACTCGACACCGAACTGGTTGGCCTGCCGGTAGCGTCCCGCTTGTGGCCGCTCGTAGCGAAAGAAGGGCCCCAGATAGAACAGGCGTTGCGGCCCCTGAGCGAGCAGGTTGTGCTGCAGCAGCGCGCGCACGACGCCGGCCGTCAACTCCGGCCGCAGCGTCATGCTGCGGCCGCCCTTGTCGAGGAAGGTGTACATCTCTTTCTCGACGATGTCGGTCGTCTCACCGACGCCGCGGACGAACAGCTCGGTCGCCTCGAAGATCGGCGTGCGAATCTCGCCGTAGCCGAATCGGCCGGCGACCTCACGGCAGTCGGCCTCCAGGCGGTTCCAGCGGGCGGATTCGGGCGGATAGACGTCGTTGGTGCCGCGCGGGGCGCTGATCGGGTTCACGGTCGAGCCGGAGCGTTCGCCCAGCGACCAGCCTTCACTTCCCCGCTCGAGTCGGCGGCTTCAGGCGATCGGACCGGCGCGCGGTTCGAGCAGCTCGACGGGGATGCCGTTGGGGTCCTCGACGAACGCGATCCAGCGCGTCCCGCCGGGCGACTTCTTCGGCTCTTTGAGGATCTTCACGCCTTGGGCGCGCAGGCGTTCGATCGCAGCCGGCATGTCACCGTCGACCTCGACGGCGAGGTGCTCGTAGCGGTTGCCCAGCTCGTACGGCGGATGCTCCTCGAGATCGTAGACGAGCTCGACGTACGCGTCCCAACTCGACCCCACGAACGCCATGTCGGCGTTGCCCGGATAGTGCAGAGGGCCGTCGAGGAGCTTGAGCCCCAGCTTGTTGGTGTAGAAGTCGATCGAGGCGGCCATGTCGGTCACGAAGATCGACGTGTGCAGATAACGCGGCATGGCGAGCCCTACGCGGCGACGGCAGCACCCGCCTGCCGTCTCCCGCCGCCCGGCTAGAACGTGACTTTTGCCTCGAGCGCGTAGACCCAGGCGTTCTCGACCTTCTTGTAGACGAACGCGCCGGGGTTCATGACGTATTGCATGTCCGGCCGAAGCTGGACGTTGCGCGAGAGCGCGTACCCGTAGTTCATCTCGGCGACTTCTTCGCCTGACGCTAAGTCGGTGGTGGTCTTGAGGGCCAGGACCTTGGGGTTGACGTCGGCGCGCACGATACCCAAGGCGAACGAGTCGCGGTCGCGACCGGCAAATGGGGCCGTGAGCACGACGCCGGCGTCGGCGTACGCCTTGATCAGCGAGGTCGCCACGTCGTCGGTCGTGCCCTGGACGAACACCCACAAGCCGCCCGGCCGGCCCGCGTTGGCCACGATCATCTGACTTGCGAGCACGTACTCGCCCGAGCGCCCGTCGACGAGGACTTTGGGATAGGCGATGTTGCTGACGTGGGAGGCGTCGTAGTACGCGCCGACCTTGTATTCACCGGGGAGTCCCGTGCCGCTCGCGTTCGGCGTCCAGCCGATCTCGACCGGATAGATGGCGCCGGTCGACCCGTGAAGGCCCAAGTAGAAGCCGTCGGGAGCCGTGCTTCCCGCCGGATCGACCTGGAACACCCCGGTCTGGACGTACAGTTGCTTGGTGAGATTCGCGCGGATGCGCGCGCCCCACTTGGCGATCGGGTAATCGGACCAGCCGCTGTCATTGGGCAGGGATTGCGGGTGCCCGCAGAAGCCGTTGTTCTCGAAGTTGCAGAGCAGCGAGGTCAAACCGAAGTCGTTGCCCCAGGCCCAAAAGCCGACCTTGAAATTGAACGTGCGCTGATCGAAATACTGATCGAACGACAGCTCGCCCAGACGAAAGTTCTGACCTGCCCCGTAGATCTGCTGAACGGCGAGCTTGTTGCCGATGTCGGTCGCCGATACGCTGGTCCCCAGCCGGTCGTTGAGGGTGAAGTGGAACCCGCCGCCTGGATCCCCCAGCAGCTTGCCGAGATCGAGATCGAACCCGGCGCGGAGCTGCTGCGCGTAGGCCGAACCGAGGTGTTTGCCGCCGCTCGTATTCGCGGCGGTCTCGGAAAGATAGTCGGCGCGCAACGTGACGCCTTCGGCTTGCAGCCGCTGCCGCCAGCCGCCGGTAACCGGTGCCGGGCTCGGCGACGCGGTCGCCGCAAGCGTGGAATTCGCAGCCACCGTCGGCTCCGGGTCGGCCGATGCCGCATACGGCAGCAGGCACGACGCCAGCGCGATGCAGAGGCCTGGAACCCACTTCCTGATCCCCATGATCATCCGGTCTCTCCTTCGATTCAGGTACGGCGACTGCGCGCCGGAGTTAGTGCGTAGGAACAGAAGACGACGAAGCTCGGTCACGCCGTCTTGGCGCCCAGGCGGGCCGCTTGCGACGCGAGCCGGACTGCCGCATTGACGGAGCCCGAATGGCGATAGCCACGGCGTTCCACGAGCTCGAAGAAGTAGCGATCGTCGAACGTATCGCTATAGGCGTGGATCAGCTCGCCGGCTTCGTCCCGATCGTAGAGCAGATCGCCGCCTTGCAGCGTGGCGAGCAGCGCGGCATCGACATCCCAGCGAGCTGCCAAGTCCGCGTAGTAGTTGGCGGGTATCGGGAGAATCGTGCCGCCGCGCTCGCGAATGTGCTCCGTCACCGCGACGACGTCGTCGGTGGCGAACGCGACGTGCTGGATGCCCGCTCCGGCGGTGGCGGAGATGAAACGGCCCGTCGCCGTGGTACGGCTCTGCGAGACGTTGAGGTGAATGCCCAGCCGCCGGTTCGCGCTCATCATCGTCCGGTCGACGATCAGCCCATGCGGATCGGCGACCTCGCCGAGCTGCTCGGATTGCAAGCCCAGCACCGCGCGATAGAACAAGACGAACGTCTCCGTGTTGGCGTGCGGTAGCGCTTGGGTGACGTGGTCGATGTCGAGCAGCTCGTCGCCGAGCTCGTCGCCGACGAGGCAGAAGTCGTCCTCGAAGATCGAGCGCCCCGAGGCGTCGGGCTCGACCAGATAGATCAGCATGCCGTCCGGCGCGCGAATCGCCGGGATGCGGCGCTCGCCGGCGCCGATCGGATCGCACCATTCCGGGGCGAGCAACGCCGTCGCCCGCTCGATCGCCCCCGCGGCATCGTCGACGCGCAGCGCGACGGCGCAGACCGACGGACCGTGCAGTTCGAAATGTTCGGCCGCCGCGGAGTCCTGCTCGTGGTTGAGTACGAGATTGATCCGCCCGTTGCGATAGAGATCGACGGCCTTCGAGCGATGACGCCCGGCGCGGTGAAAGCCGAACGGGTGCAAGAACCGGGTCAGGCGTTGGGCGCTCTCGTCGTCGACCGCGAACTCGAGGAACTCGAAGCCGTCGAAGGACGGCGCGTCGGCCAGCCGTTCACCGCAGCCGGCTTCGGAGGCGGCCCAGATCAGCGAGCGCATTCCGTCGCGGGCGATCTGCGTCGGCGGCGCCGCTCGGAAGGCGTCGTTGAAGATTTCGAGCGAGAGCGGACCGCGGTAGCCGGTCGCCACGACGGCGGCCAGGAATCGCTCGACCTGGAGTTGACCCTGCCCGGGGAAGTTCCGAAAGTGGCGGCTCCAGGAGAGCAGGTCGATCTCGAGCTGCGGCGCGTCCGCGAGCTGCACGAAGAAGATGCGCTCGCCGGGAAGCTGCGCGATCCCGGCCAGATCGTCGCCCACGGCCAGGGTATGAAAGCTGTCTAGGATGAGCCCGAGCGCGGGGTGGGCGGCCTCGCGGACGATCTTCCACGCGTGGGCCCAACGGTTCACGTACCGGCCCCACGCCAGCGCTTCGTAGCCGACCCGCAAGCCTCGCTGCGCGGCCCGTTCGGCCATCTCGGCCAGATCGGCGCTGGCGCGCGCGTCGTCGTCCAGCGCGTCGGGGTGGACGTTGCTGCACACGAGCACCAGGTCCGTCCCCAGCTCTTGCATCAGGTCGAACTTGCGCTCGGCCCGGTCCAGGTTGCGGCGCCGGACCGGCTCGGGCATCGCCTCGAAATCACGAAACGGCTGGTAGAGCGTGATCGCGAGTCCCAGGCTCGCCGCGACCCGGCGGACGTCCGCCGGCGAGCCGCCGAAGGTCAACAGGTCGTTTTCGAACAGCTCGACCCCGTCGAAGCCGGCGGCCGCGGCGGCCTCGAGCTTCTCGACGAGGGTCCCACTCAGCGAGACGGTCGCGATCGACCGAAGGTGCCGGGGCGGGGTCGGGCTGGGCGTCATCTGGTCTCCGTGAGGGCGTGGCGCCTGCGCGCCGGCGGAATGAAAGGAGCAGGCCCTTGACACTTGACGGTTATGTACGTACTAGTTAGTGAGCAACTTGTCAACAGGGACCGAGCGACTTGCCGCAAGAAAGTTCGTCGAGCAGATCAGGCCCCGCAGGCACGGGGCGACCTTTGGTTTTCATCCTCAACGGTCCGAACTTGAATCTGCTCGGCGTGCGCGAACCGGAGCTTTACGGCCGTGATACGCTGGCCGACATCGAGACAAGCTGCCGCCGCCTCGCTTCGGAGCTGGGCCTCGGGATCGACTTTCGGCAGAGCAATGCCGAGGGCGACCTGATCGCCTCGATCCAGGAGGCGCGCGCCGCCGGCGCGGGGATCATCATCAACCCCGCCGGATTCACGACGACCTCGGTCGCGATCTTGGACGCGCTGCTGACCTGTGGCTGTCCGATCGTCGAAGTCCATCTGACGAACATCCATCGGCGCGAGTCGTTTCGGACGCCGTCCTACGTCTCGCTGGCTGCGAACGGCGTGATCTGTGGTTGCGGCGCGCAAGGCTATGCGCTCGCCCTGCAACACATCGCGCAGCTCGTGGAACGACGCGCCGCATGAGCTCGACCACACCGGCGCGGGTGCATGTCGGGCTGGTCGGCGAGGGGATCCGCGGCTCACGTTCCCCCGCGATCCACGTCGCCGAAGGCCAAGCGCACGGGATCGATTACACCTACGACCTCTTCGAGGTCGAGACATTCGCCGACGGAGCCGACGCCCTGCCGGCGATCCTGAGCGATTGCGAACGACGAGGCTTTCGCGGACTCAACATCACGCATCCGTGCAAGCGATCCGTCATCCCGTTGTTGGACGAGCTCTCGCCGGAGGCGGAGGCGCTCGAGGCCGTCAACACCGTGCTGTTCGACGGCGATCGGCGCATCGGGCACAACACCGATTGGTGGGGATTCGCCGAGAGCTTCCGCCGCGGGCTCACCGGCGCGCGACTCGAGAAGATCGTACAACTCGGCGCGGGCGGTGCCGGCGCGGCGGTGGCCTACGCTATTCTGACCCTCGGCGCCGAGCGCGTCGAGCTCTTCGACATCGAGCCGCTGCGTGCCGAGCAACTCGCGACGACGCTCCAGCGGACCTTCCCGGCCGACCGTATCGCGGCCGGCGGCGACCTCTCGCAGGCGATGGCGTCGGCCGACGGCTTGATCCACGCCACGCCGACCGGGATGGCGCACCATCCCGGCATCCCGCTCTCGGCGGATCTGCTGCGACCGGAGTTGTGGGTCGCCGAGATCGTCTACGTGCCGCTCGAGACGGAACTCTTGCAGGCTGCTCGATTGCGCGGCTGTCGCGTTCTGAACGGTCGCGGGATGACCGTTTTTCAGGCCTTCCAAGCCTTCGAGTTGTTCACCGGAATCACACCCGACGCCCAGCGCATGGCGCAAAGCTTCGATCGGCTCGATTCAGCCGAGCAGTTTACCTAAAACCCCTTCGCTACTTTGTCATCGGGGAGGCGAGACCATGCCCATCGATACCCCTATGCCCACCACCAGCTTCAACGCGGGCGCCGTCAGCGCACGGCGGAGCCATGCACGGTACACGATCATGGCGCTGCTGGCCGTCGGTACCATGATCAATTATCTCGATCGCGCCGTTCTCGGTATCGCGGCGCCGTCGTTGGCGAAGGACCTCGTGTTGAGCGCAACGATGATGGGGCTCGTCTTCTCGGCCTTCTCGTGGACGTATGCGTTCGCACAAGTTCCCGGCGGTATTCTGCTCGATCGGCTCGGGACGAAGCTCACCTATTTTTGGTCGGTCACGACCTGGTCGTTGTGCATCGCGCTCCATGCTGCCACGACCGGCCTCGGCACGCTGCTCGGCGTTCGCCTTGGCCTCGGGATCTGCGAGGCGCCCTGCTTCCCGACCAACAGCCGGGTCGTCGGGACCTGGTTTCCGCAGCGCGAACGTGCGCGAGCGACGAGCATCTACACCGTGGGCGAATACGTCGGGCTCGCCTTTCTCGCCCCGATCTTGTACTGGATCGTCGCAACGTTCGGTTGGCGGATGCTCTTCGTCGTGGTCGGGGTCGCCGGTCTCGTTTTCGCGCTCGTGTGGTGGCAGAAGTATCGGGAGCCGAAAGAGAGCCGCGCGAACCAGGCCGAGCTCGAGTACATCGAGAGCGGCGGCGGCTTGGTCTCCAGCCCAAAGCGCGGCGCCGACTTCTCGTGGCAGTCGGTCCGCAAGCTGATGGCCTACCGGCAGATGTGGGGTGCGTGCCTGGGGCAGTTCGGCGGCAATTCGACCCTGGTCTTCTTCCTGACGTGGTTTCCGACGTACCTGGTCACCACCCGTCACATGGGTTGGCTCAAGCTCGGTTTCTTCGCCGCACTCCCGTTCATCGCCGCGTCGATCGGAGTGCTCTTCGGCGGTTGGCTGTCGGATACGCTGCTCAAGCGCACCGGGTCGGCCAACGTCGCGCGAAAGCTGCCGGTGGTCGTGGGTCTGCTGCTCGCGTCGTCGATCATCGCCGCCAATTACGTCAATAGCGACGCCGCCGTCATCGCGGTACTCTCGTTGGCGTTCTTCGCCCAGGGGATGGCAGCGTTGGGATGGACGGTGATCTCGGACATCGCCCCCAGCAACATGATGGGACTCACCGGCGGCATCTTCAATCTCGCGGCAAATCTCGCCGGAATTATCACGCCGCTGGTGATCGGGGTGATCATCGGCCAGACCGGTTCGTTCTTCTGGGCCTTGGGCTACATCGCCGTCGTCGCGCTGATCGGCGCGCTCTCGTACATCTTCATCCTCGGCGACGTGCGCCGGCTCGTCATCACGACGGCCCCGGACTAGGCCGTGCCTGCCTCCGGTGCTTCGAGCAGCGCGACGATCGCGTCGGTGAGCATGCGCTTGTGGCGTGCACGAAGCACCGGCTCGGAGACGTCCCGGCCAAAGATCGCACCGAGCGTATAGCGATTGGACACCCGAAAGTAACAGAACGAGCTGATGAGTACGTGCAAATCGAACGCTTCAATCTGCGACGTGAACACGCCTTCGCTCCGGCCGCGTTTGAGGATGCTGTCGATCGTGTCGATGATCGGTGCGTTGACGGTGCGCAGCTTGCTCGATTGCGCGATGTACTCGGCGCGGTGGATGTTCTCGATGCTCACCAACCGGACGAAATCGGGATGCGCATCTTGGTAGTCGAAGGTGAACTCGACCAGCCGGCTGATCGCCGCAACCGGCTCCAACAGATCGACGTGGAGGCGCAACTCGTGCGCGCGGATGTTTCCGTACGCCTTCTCGAGGACCGCGATGTAGAGGCCCTCTTTACTCCCAAAGTAATAGTAGATCATGCGCTTGGTCGTCCGCGTCCGAGCCGCGATGGCATCGACCCGACCACCGCTCAGGCCGTTGGTCGCGAACTCCTCGGTGGCGGCCTCGATGATGTCGTGTTTCGTACGCTCGGCGTCATTGATCCGCGTGCGCGGCCGCAGCGCCTCCACCACCTGGGCCTTCGAAACGTCCATGCTCGTGTCGAAGGTTCGGCGCGCCGACCGCAATCTCATCGGGTGGGTTCGATCGAGCCGGCCCTTTTAGACGAAGGCGACGCCGATCGAGCCGAGCGGCCCGTAGTCGGCCTGGATCACATCCCCCACCGCGACCGAGACGGGTCGGGTGAACGACCCGGCGAGCACGATCTGGCCGCGCTCCAACTTCGCGCCGACGGCGTGCAGCTTGTTGGCGAGCCAGGCGACGCCGGCCGCCGGGTGGCCCATGATGGCAGCCGAGACGCCGCTCTCCTCGATGATACCGCTCTTGGAGAGCGTCGCGCCGACCCAGCGCACGTCGACGTCGAACGGCCGCACCAGGCGGCCACCGGTCACGATCGCACCGGAGGCCGCGTTGTCCGCGATGGTGTCGGTGATCGCTCGCGGTACCTCGGTCCGGTAGTCGATCACTTCCAAGGCCGGGGTGATGAACTCGGTCGCCCGCATGACGTCGTGCACTCGCACGCCGGGGCCTTGGAGATCCTCGCCGATGATGAAGGCCAGCTCGACTTCCAGCCGGGGAGCGATGAAGCGCGCCGCCGGGATCTGGGCGCCGTCGTTGTACAGCATCGTGTCGAGCAGGACGCCGTAGTCGGGCTCGGTGATCTTCGAGGCCATCTGCATCGCGCGCGACGTCAGGCCGATCTTGTGACCGATGCGGCGGCCGCCTTGCGCGACGTGCAGCTCCGCCCACAGCCCTTGGATCGCATACGCGTCGGCCAGCTCGATCTCGGGGTACGTGCGGCTGACCTGCGGAATCACGCTGCGTTCGCGCTCGGCGCGAAAGAGGCTCGCGGCGGCGGCGCGACGTTGCTCGTCGGTCAACATCGCCCGTTACGCGATCGGGGCGCGCGGCAGCTCCGCGACGCCCGTCTCCATGACGTAGGTGTAGTCGAGCGAGTACCACGGCGGAATGACGTCGGGCGCGTCGGGCCGCGGGTCGTCGTGGCGCACGAAGTCGCCGATCAGAGCCTCGGTCACGCCGAACTGCACGTCCGAGTCGATGTGCGGGTCCCGCGGGTCGTAGACCTGCGAGATCAATGTCTTGTAGCCTGGGTTGACGATCAGCGCGTGCAGGTGCGCCGGGCGGAACGGATGACGATCCTGGGCGCGCAAGAGCCGGCCCACGACGCCGTCGGTCGGGATCGGGTAGCCGACCATCTTCACGGTGCGAAACCAGAACCGACCGTTCGCGTCGGTCGTGAACCTGCCGCGGAGATTCATCTCGGCCTGTCCCGGATCTTGGTTTTCGTACAGGCCGACGGGCGACGCATGCCAGATATGCACCTCGGCCCCCACGATAGGTTTCCCGGCAGAGTCTTGCACGCGGGCGGTCACGAACAACGGCTCGCCGGGCGTGTCGGATCGAACGATCGTCCCGCCGTTCGCCACCCGCGGCGAATGCAGGCGCCAGAACGGGCCGAGCAGCGACTGTGACGTCTGGGTCTGACCGTGGTCGCCGTTGTTGAGCAGACAGACTAGGGACGACACGCCGAGCGAACCCGCCATCAACACCATCTCGTTGTGCGTCTCGGTCGTGAGCCGGCCGATCTCGCTGAGCGTGGCGGTCGCGTCGCGAAATTCCGCCTCGCTCAGCCGGGTCTCGCGCACGAAGGCATGCAGATGGCGGACCAGCGAGACCATGATCTCCCGCAAGCGTGGGTCCGCGGTCCGCTCCATGACGGCGATCACGGCCGGCGTCACGTCCTGTTGGTGTTGGATTCTCGCGGTACCGTGCGCCTCCATCACACCACCATCTTCGTGCTACACGGTTGCAATACCGCTCCGGGGAGACACCCATGTCGTTTCGGCTCGGCCTCGCCCATTATACCGTCTTGGAGGTGCCGCCGCTCGAGTTGGTCGCGTTGGCCGCACGCATCGGCTACACGTCCATCGGCTTGCGCCTGCACCCCGCGTTCCCCGGAGCGCCGTCTTACGAGATCGCCGCGAGCAGTGCGGCGATGCGCGAGATGCGACGTCGCCTCGACGACGAGGGCATCCGGGTGTACGACATCGAGTTCGTGATCGTGGGCGAAGACTTCGTGCCGGAGCGGCTAGCCGGTATGTTCGAATCGGCGAGTCAGCTCGGCGCCGAACGACTGAGCATCTGCGGCGACGACCCGGACCGCTCCCGGCTGACCGCCAACGTCGCCGCGCTGTGCGATCTCGCGGCCGACTTCGGGATGGGCGTGGATTTGGAAGGCATGGCCTGGCGGCAGGTCAGCAGCTTTCCGGATGCGCTGCAGGTCGTGCAAACGGCGGGGAAGCCGAATGGCGCCGCGCTCGTCGACGCGCTGCACCTCGCGCGCACCGGTGGTTCGCCGAGCGATCTTCGCGGCGTCGCGCCCGGCTTGATTCGCAGTGCGCAACTCTGTGATGCACCGGCCACGATTCCGGCGTCCGAGGAGGCGATCATCCAGGAGGCGCGTTCAGGCCGGTTGCCACCCGGCGAAGGAGAGCTCCCGCTGTGCGCGTTGCTCGCCGCCTTGCCGACCGACACCCGGCTCTCCGTCGAGGTACCGATGGGAAACGGCCTATCGGCCGAGGTTCGGGCACGTCACATCTTCGCGGCCACCCAAACGCTCTTCGAGCGGTGCGCGTCCTGCGTTCCGTAGGGACGTCGTGTCGCGCGGGATGCTTACGGATGCGCTCCGGGGATCAGCTCGGTCGCGGCCAGGGTGGTGGCCATCGTGGCGGTGATCGTCACCGCGGTGTTGCGCGGCACGGTGATCGTCGCGCCCGGGGCCATCGCGGTGCGGACGCCCTTTTCGAACAGCGTCGCGCCGCCCGCGACGACCGTGTAGTAGCCCAGTGCCGCCGAGGCGGGGATCGCATACACCGCGTGCGGCACGAAGCGCAGCACCCGGTTGGCGATCGTGACGGTGCCCAGGCTCGGCACCTGATTCGGCATGTCGCTCTTGAAGACCGAGTATGAGTTCGTCTTGACGACCGGCGGGGCGCTGGGGTCCGTCACGGGATAGTTGAAGTCGGACCCCTGCTCCAACAGATGGATGCCGAGATAGGCCTGCAACGTCGGACCGACGTCGCCGGCGGTGTGGACCCGGCCTTGGCGCGTGTAGCGTCCGCCCGGCCGCGACCGGCACGATCGTCGGCGGCGCGTTCGGCGCCGGATCGCCGTGGGCGAACCACCAGCTGGTCACCCCATAGACCGCGGTGATGCACTCGGCGCCGTGATGCGTGTGCGCCCCGAGCCAGGTCGGTGCGCCGGTGAGGTAGATCTCCTGCCACATGTCCCACGCCTTGGCAGGCGTTCCGTCCTGCGCGCGGATCCCGCCGGCGACGACGCAGTTCCCGTGGTAGACGACCGTGACTTCGGGCGACCCACCCGCCGGCGCGGCCAGCGCAGCCGCCAGCCCCAGCGCCCAGACCCATCGAGGAAGCACCCCTCGCCATTCCGACGCTCGTCCCACAATCCTACCGATACTCTAGGGTAGAGGTCTGAGCAACCGAACAGACCGTGGCTTCGATACCAGAGCGGGGATGGTCGGCCGACGATTGGATGCCCCGTGAACGACCGCGTGTACCAGCCACCGACGGCGCTCTCCGACCTCTCCGAGAGTGCGGCGAGCCGCCGCGCCGTCATCGCCGCCCTCGTCTTCGTGGCCGTCGCGATCGTCGCGGCGCTCGCGTCCGGTACGTTCGGCGAGCGGCGCTGGCCGGCCGTCCTGGCGTTCATTCCGGTCTCCGGCACGCTCTGGGCCGCCGCGGAACTGCTGACGGTCTACCTGCTGGTGACCCAGTTCATGGTCACCGGCGTGCGACTGTTCCTTGCGCTGGGCGCGGCGTACGCGGTCACCGGGCTCCTGACGATCCCGTACCTGCTGGCTTACCCCGGGATGATCGGGGGCTTTGGCAGCCTCGGCATGCAGCAGATCTCGATCACCGTCTGGTCGCTGTGGCACGTCGCCTTTCCGGCCATGGTCGCGGTTGGGGTGCTGCGCGATCGCGGGATCGGCGCGCGCGCGCTCGACGAGGGACGCCGGCGGCGCGAGTGCGTCGTCGTGCTCGCCCTGGTCGTGATCGCGTGCATCTCGACGACCGCGCTCGTCGCCTTGCTGCGCGATTGGATACCGGTCTTCATCACGCAGGGACGGTTCACGCCGCTCTTCGCGGCCCTCATGCCGGGAATCGCGCTCGCCAATGCCGCCGCCGCCGTGCTCGTCGTGCGGCAACGGCCACCGCTGACCGCGCTCCACGTCTGGCTCGCGGTCGCGCTCGCCATCGCCGCGATCGACGCCGCCCTCAACGCGTTCTCGGGTGGGCGGTACTCCCCGAGTTGGTATACCGGCAAGGCTCTCACCCTTGCCACCGCGAGCGTGGTTCTCGTCGCCTTGCTGGCCAGGATCTCGGCCCTCTACCAGCGAGTCGGCAAGCTCGCGATGACCGATTCCCTGACTGGCCTACGAAACCGGCGCACGTTCGACGCGACTGCGGCCTGGACGTTCAACCTGCTTCGCCGCCAGCGTGACGAGGTCGCCATGCTGATGATCGACGTCGACTTCTTCAAAGGGTACAACGACGACTACGGTCACGCCGCCGGCGACGCGTGCCTGTGCCGCATCGGTGAAGTCTTGGAGCTGACCCTGCGCCGCGGCGGTGACATCGTCGCACGATACGGTGGTGAGGAGTTCGTCGCGCTGCTCCCGCACGCGTCGCGTGAGAGCGCCGCCGATCTCGCGGAACGCTTGCGCTCCGGCGTGCAAGCGCTCGCGATCCCGCACCGCGGGGCTGCTGCCGGCGCCGGGGTCGTAACGATCAGCGTCGGGGTCGCGCACGCGCGCGAGATCATCGCGGACGATCCGGCCGAGTTGCTCGCGCTGGCCGACCGCGCGCTCTATATCGCCAAAGAGCGGCGCAACACGGTCGTCATCGAGACGCGCGAGGCATCCGTCGCCGGATCGGGCCAGACCCGCACGCGACCCATGGCACCCAGCGCAATCGTCTAGAGGCCGACGACGCGGGCGATCGTGAACGGCGCCGTCAGCGCCGCGCCGGCGAGGAAGAACGCGACGAAGATGCACGGCGCGCGCAGCGAGCCGAAGCCGATCAGTGCCAGCCCGATCGGCGCCACCAGGAGCGCCGTCAACCCCGTATCGTGGAACGGCTGCAGCGCGGCGACGGCGTCGAGTCCCTGCTGCGACCAAAGCGCCTCCGCAATCCGCGAAGTCCCACCCAACAACAGCGCATAGCCCACCAGCCGAATAATGAAGCCGATCACGGCGCGCCACCTGTCGTCATCAGTGCAGGAAGTAACGGTACGTGCTGAAGACGAGGGCGACGTCGCGTTCGTTGGCGGCGGCGACGACCTCGGCGTCGCGGATCGAGCCTTGCGGCGCGATCACGGCGGTGCAGCCGGCGTCCGCGGCGGCCACCAGACCGTCGGCGAACGGGAAGAAGCCGTCGCTCGCGCAGGCCGCGCCGGCGGCGAGCGCGCCCGCGCGGTGGGCGGCGATCTGAACCGCGCTCACGCGGTTCGTTTGGCCGGCGCAGATCCCGCGTGTGACGCTCTCGCGCACGATCACGACGCCGTTGGACTTCACGTGGCGCACGACGTCCCAGGCGAAGTCGAGGTCGCGCCATTCGCCTGCGCTCGGCGGGCGCTTGGAGACGACCGTCCAGCGCTCCGGCGGCGCCTGCGGATCGTCGTCCTCGGCCAACACCCCGCCCAGCGCGCTGCGCACGCGCAGCTCGGCGGCGATCCGTTCGGGCGCACCGGGCCGGAAGCACATCAGGCGCAGGCTCTTCTTGCGCCGCAGCCGCGCCAACGCGTCGGCGTCGAAGGCCGGCGCCGCCACGATCTCGAGGAAGAAACCGGCCAGCGCCTCGGCGGCCGCCACGTCGAGCGTCCCATCGACGGCGATGATGCCCCCGTAGGCGGAGACCGGATCGGCCTGCAGCGCCTCGCGCACCGCTTCGGCGAGGCTGGCCCGCTCCGCGACGCCGCAGGGGACGGTGTGCTTGACGATCGCCGCCCGCGCTGAGGGCGGCCGCTCGAACGGCGCCTGGCCGGACGGGAAGCCCAGCGGCGCCCGCACCAACAGGCGCAGCGTCGCGTCCAGGTCGAGCAGGTTGTTGTACGAGAGCGCCTTGCCGCCCAGCTGCTCGGGGAGCTGCGCGGTGCGACCCAGATAGAAGGCCGCCCGATCCTGCGGGTTCTCGCCGTAGCGCAGTGACTGCTCGATCGGGATCGTCAGCGCGAGCGAGCCCGGCAGCTCGTGCGCGACCAGCCCCGATTCGAGGTAGCGCGCGATCGCGCTGTCGTATTCGGCGGTGCGCTCGAAGGCGCGCGTGGCGAAGATGCGCCGGGCCGCCGGGTCGAGTCCGCCGCGGCCGAGCGCGGCGATGAACGCGTCGTACTGCCCCGGATCGCTCAGCACGCTGACATGGTCGAAGTTCTTCGCCGCCGCCCGCAAGAGCGAGACGCCGCCGATGTCGATCTGCTCGATCGCCTCCTGCAGCGTCGCACCGTCTTGCGCGACCGTCCGCTCGAACGGGTAGAGGTTGACGACGACGGTCGCGATCGTCGGGATCCCGTGCGCCTGCGCCTCGGCCTGGTGGCGCACGTCGTCGCGGTCCTGCAAGATCCCACCGAAGATGCTGGGGTGCAACGTCTTGACCCGCCCGTCGAAGAGCGACGGATAGCCGGTCAGGTCGCCGACATCGCCGGCTTCGATCCCATGCTCGCCCAGGTGCGCCCGCGTCCCGCCCGTCGCGAAGAGCGGCACGCCCCGCTCGGCCAGCGCGCGACCGAGCGCGACGATCCCGGTTCGGTCGTAGACCGAGAGCAGCGCGGCGCCCGCCACCGGGGGCCGGACCGTCTCAGTTGACGAGCGCGGGCTCACGGTCGGCGACCGCCGGCGGCGCGTCGGGTTGGTCGTCGAGCGTCACGCTGACGATCGAACTGACCCCGGGCTCCTGCATCGTGACGCCGTACATGCGCTGCGCCAGCTCCATCGTTTTCTTGTTGTGGGTGACGATCAGGATCTGCGCGGTGGCTGAGAGCTCGCGGATCTTCGCCGAGAGCCGCTCGACGTTCGCATCGTCGAGCGCCGCGTCGACCTCGTCGAGCAGATAGAAGGGCGACGGCTTGACCGCGATCAGCGCGAAGATCAGCGCCGAGGCCGTCATCGCGCGCTCGCCGCCCGAGAGCGCGGCCAGGTTCGTCATCTTCTTACCCGGCGGCTGGACCTCGATCTCGATCCCGGTCTCGCTCAGGTTGTCGGGGTTGGTCTGCGACATCTCGGCGCTGCCGCCCGGGAACAGCTCGGCGAACATCTCGGCGAACTTCGTGCGGACGGCCTCGAAGGTCGCGTTGAACTGCACTTGGCACGAGGTCTCGATCTCGGCGATCGTGGCCAGCAGCGTCTCGCGCGCGCGATGCAAGTCGTCCATCTGCTCGCGCAGGAAACGCTCGCGTTCGGTCAGCTCGGCGCGGTCGGCCTCGGCGTTGAGGTTGACGTTGGCCTGCAAGCGCTGCAGCTCTTCGCGCAGCCGTGCCAGCTCCTCGGTCGGGGTCTCCGGCTCGTCCGCATAGCGCGCCAGAACGTCCTGCTGCTCGTCGTCGGTCGCCGGGTTCTGCGCGAAGGTCTGCTGCAGCATCCCCAGCTCCGCGTCGATCTCGGCCAACCGCGTGCGGCCGGCCTCGCCGACGGCGCTCGCCTGACGCTCCTCGCTCTGCGCGATCCGCTCGTCGGCCTCGCGCTGGTGGGCCTCATCGGCGCTCGCCTCGCGGGCGCGCCGCCCCGTCTCGACCGCGGCGTCGGCCGCCCCGACGCGCTCGCGGGCCGCGGCCAGCGCGCCCTCGAGTTGGGCCGCCTTCGTCCGCAGCGCGTCCAGCTCGCGCAGCATCGCCGTCCGCGTCGCACCGGCTCGCTCGGCGTCGACGTCGAGCAGGCCCAGGCGCGTCTGCGCGCCGTCGCGCTCCGCGGCCAGCGCGGCGATCTGCTCGCGCAGCGCGCTGCCCGCCGCGACGGTCGTGACCTGCGCCGCCTCGACCGCCGCGATCCGTTCGCGGGCCTGCGCCAGCGCCGTCTCGAGCGCGCCACGCTGCGCGGAGAGATCGACGTGGTCGTCGGCGACGCGTTCGAGCGCGTGCAACCGGGCGTGGACGTCCTCGCGCTGCGCCGCCGCGGTGTGGGCGTGCGCGTCGCCCGCCGCCAGCGCTGCGTCGAGGCGCTCGATCTCGGCGACCAGCGCTTGGAGCTGCGTGCGCACGTCGCGCAGCGCCAGCTCGGCCACGCCGGCCACCTGCGTCGCCTCCTCGCGCTCGGCCGCCGCGGCGGCGAGCGCGGCTTGCGCGCTCGCACCGTCCCGCACGACGGCGTCGAGCTGCGCGCGCAGCTGCGGGATCCGCTCCTTGAGCGTCTCGGCTTGCGCGCGCCGCGCCAGCAGCGAGCGTTCCTTGCGAAAACGGCCACCGGTGATCGCGCCGCCGCCCTGGATCTGATCGCCCTCGAGGGTGACGATCGAGTCGCGAAAACCCTCGCCGCGGACCAGGCGGATCCCGGTGCTCAGCTCGTCGACGACCAGCACCCGGCCGACCAAGTACGCGACGATCCCGCGGTAGCGCGGCTCGGCGCGCACCAGCGTGTGCGCGTACCCGATCACGCCGTCGCGGCCGGCGAGTGCGCCGAGCTGGCGGCCCTCGCGCTGCTCGAGCGTGTCGAGCGGCAGGAAGGTCGCGCGACCGGACTCGCGCTCGCGCAGGAAGGCGACCGCCGCTTCGGCGTCCTCGGAGCGCTCGGCGACGATGTTCGAGAGCCCGGCGCCGAACGCGACGTCGAGCGCGCGCGCGTACCGCTCGTCGGTCGAGATCAAATTGGAGACGACGCCATGCAGTCCGTGCAACTGCCCGCGCTGGGCCGCCTCCACGGCGGCGCGCGTCCCGTGGGCGTGACCTTCGAGCGTCGCTTCGAGCTCCTCGATCGTGTGCAGCCGCGACTCGGCGCCGGCCAGCTCGGCGGCCAGCTCGCGGCGGCGGCGCTCGGCGTCGGCGACCCGTCCGCCGGCCGACTCACCACCCTCGCGCGCGATGCGCGCGCGCTCGTGCCCGGCGGCGGCTTCGGCCTCGTACCGTGCGATCAGCACCTCGCGCTCACCGTGGCCCGCGCGCGCCTCGGCGGCGGCGCGCGCGTGCAGGTCGCGCTCGGCCAGCGCCGTGACGTGCTCGCGTTCGAGGCGTTCGATCTCGCTGCGCGCGCTCTGGATCTGGGCGCGCCGCTCGGCGGCGCTCGCCGCGCGCTCGGCAGCCAGCGCCTCGACCGCCCGCAGTTCCTGATAGATCGCGTCGAGCGCTCCGCGCGCCTCGGCGACCGCCGCCGCCGCCTGCAGCTCGCGCTGGTGGGTGCCGTCGGTCTGGGCGCTCAGCGGCGCCAGCCGCGCTTCGACCCCGGCGATCTGGTCGCGCAGCGACTCGCGCTCGGACTCGACCCGGTCGCGGTCGGCGATCGAGGCCGATGACTGGCCCTCGAGACCGTCGCGGCGCGCGACCGCGGCGGCCAACTCGGCATCGAGCCGCGCCAGCTCGGCCCGGGCGTCCTGGGCGGCGCCGCGGTAACCGTCGAGCTCGAGCTCGAGCGTGTAGAGCCTCTCGCGCAGTGCCGCGGCCTGCGCGCCGAACTGCGCCGCCCGGGCGGCGGCCGCGGCACGCGCATCCTCGTGCCCGGCCAGCTCGGCCGCGACCTGTTCGCGCTCCGCCCGGCGCGACGTAGCGGCGCGCAAGAAGGCCAGGATCTCGAGGTCGCGCAGCCGGGCGGTGACGCGGCGGTAGCGTTTGGCGCGCCGCACCTGCGTGTCGAGCTCGGGCGCGCGCCGTTCGAGCTCGGCGATCAGATCGTTGACCCGAATCGCGTTCTGCTCGGTCGCCTCGAGCCGCCGCAGCGCCTCGTGCTTGCGCGCCAAGAACTTGCCGATCCCGGCCGTCTCCTCGAACAGCGCGCGCCGTTCGGTCGGCTTCGAGGAGAGGATCGCGTCGATCTGCCCCTGCGAGACGATCGCATACGAGCCCGGTCCCAGGCCCGTCCCCATCAAAAGCTCGTGGACGTCACGCAGCCGGACCGGCTCGCGGTTGATGTAGAACTCCGACTCGCCGACCCGGTAGGCGCGGCGGGTGATCTGGACTTCGTTGAAGTCCAGCGGCAGCCGGCGCTCGCGGTTGTCGAACGTCAGCGAGACCTCGACCATCCCCAGCGGCTTGCGCACGTTGTTGCCGGCGAAGATGACGTCTTCCATCCGCTGCGAGCGCAGCGAACGCGTCGACTGCTCGCCGAGCACCCAGCGGATCGCGTCGACCAAGTTCGACTTGCCCGAGCCGTTGGGGCCGACGACGGCGATCGGCCCGTCGGCGAAGTCGAGCGTCGTGGCCTCGGCGAACGTCTTGAAACCGAAGACTTTGAGGGATTCCAGGCGCATGCGCTAGATGGGCGCTCCGCGGTCGGGCGTGCGAGGAGAGCGAGGCCGCCGCCGCTTGTCGAGCGCGATGACCTGGCCGTCGTCTTTCGACGCCGGGTGCGCCGAAGCCTCAGGCTGACGGGCTCGCAGGGTCCCCAGCGCCATCGCCGCGGCACTCTGCTGCGCGCTTTTCTTCGAAGGACCGATCCCCTCGCCCAGGATCTCGTCACCGACGCGGACCTGCGAGGTGAAGCGGCGGTCGTTCGGCGGACCCTCGGCGCGTTCGAAGTAGAGCGGCGTCACGCGCAGCACGGCCTGGGTGAACTCTTGCAGGTCGGTCTTCGCGTCGCGCTCGTCGACGTCGCTGCGATCGATCGGGCCCAGGTGTTCCTTCTCGAGAAAGCGCGTCGTGCACTCGAGATCGGTGACCTTGTAGAGGGCGGCCAAGAACGCCTCGAACGTGTCGGCCAGGATCGTCTCGTTGACGCCGGTCCGCTCCATCCCGGCGCCCAGCACGACCAGTTCGCCGAAGCCGAGGCGCCGCGCCGTCTCGGCGCACGCCACCCCACTGACCAGCGTCGCTTTGCGGCGCGTCAGCGCACCCTCGCTGGCCTCGGGATATTTCGCCATCAGCCAGCGCGAGGTGACGAAGCCGAGGATGGCGTCACCGAAGAACTCCAACCGTTCGTTCGAGACCAGCGAACGTTCTCTGGCCGCGCTGGCATGCATGAACGCCGCCTCGATCGCCGCCGCGTTCGCCTCGCTCACCCCGACACTCTTGAGCACCGTCCGCAACCGCGCCCGTCGCTTCTCCCCGGGCATTTTTAAAGGCGCTCCGCCCCAGGCTGCGCGCCCCCCATCGTGCTTCGCACGACGGGGCCCCCGGTCCGACCTCGCAACGAGATACCCGAAAGAGCGCGATGGTTCTGCGCTCGGTCCATCACCATGCTACTCATGCTTCGCAAACACGACGCTGGCGTTGTGGCCGCCGAAGCCGAAGCCGTTGGACATCGCGACGCGCAGGCCGGGGACGCGGCGGGCGACGTTGGGGACGTAGTCGAGGCGGCAGAGCGGATCGGGCGTCTCGTAGTTGATCGTCGGCGGGATGATCCCGGTCTGCAGCGCGAGGACGGTCGCGATCCCTTCGATCGCGCCGGCGGCACCGAGCAGATGACCGTGCATCGACTTGGTCGAGGAGACGGCCAGGCCGTTGCGCGCGTGGTCGCCGAAGACGCGCTCGATCGCCTGTGATTCGGCGGCGTCACCGAGCGGGGTCGACGTGCCGTGCGCGTTGACGTAGCCGACCTCGTCGGGGGCGACGCCGCTGCGCAGCAGCGCGCGTTCCATCGCCAGGATCACACCGTGCGATTCGGGATCGGGCTGCGCGATGTGGTACGCATCGGCGGACTGACCGTAGCCGAGCAGCTCGGCGTAGATGCGCGCTCCGCGCTCGAGCGCGAACTCGCGGTCCTCGAGCACCAAGATGCCGGCTCCTTCGCCGAGCACGAACCCGTCGCGGTCGGCATCGAACGGGCGCGACGCGCGCTGGGGCTCGTCGTTGCGCGTCGACATCGCCTTCATCGTGCAGAAGCCGCCCATCGCGGTCGGGATCACCGTCGCCTCGCTGCCACCGGTGACGACCGCCACCGCCTCGCCCAGCACGATCTTGTCGTAGGCGATGGCGAGTCCGTCGTTGCCGCTCGCGCAGGCGCTCGCGACCGCGAACACCGGACCGCGCAGGCCGAACGTCATCGAGACCTGCGCCGAGGCGGCGTTGGCCATCAGCATCGGCACGAAGAATGGCGAGATGCGGTCCCACCGCTCTTCGGGGGCGACGGCGCGCACCGTGTCCTCGACGGTGATGATCCCACCGATCCCGGTCGCGATGATCGATCCGGTCCGCGCGCGCACGTCGGGGTCGTCCGGGAAGCGCGCGTCGGCCATCGCCTCGCGGGCGGCGACCAGCGCGAACTGGGTGTAGCGGTCCATCCGGCGCGCGTCGCGGCGGCCGAAGAGCGTGTCGGGGTCGAAATCGCGGACCTCGGCCGCCACCCGCGTCGGCAGCTTGCGCGCGTCGAAGCGCGTGATCGGGCCGGCCCCACTGCGGCCGGCGACCAAGGCCTCCCAGAAGGCGGGATACGAGTTGCCGAGCGGCGTCACCGCGCCCAGCCCCGTGATGACGACGCGGCGTTTCTCCAAAACACAAGCCGGTTCGCAGGTCACGACCGCGCCCCTCCCCGGCGAGCGGCCCCGGCCGGGGCGACACTCGTCCCAGCCGGTTGCGGTATGCTGGAGAGACGATGACCAGCCCGACCGCCGCCGCCGTCCCGCCCGGGCCCTCGATGCTCTACGCGCTCTCGCAGCTGGGGACGCTGCGGGGCGATCTGGGCCGCGTGCCGGCGTTCCTCGAGCACACCAGCCGCGACTTCGGACCGGTCTCTTCCTGGCGGATGCCGCGCGCGCGCTGGTGGCTGTTCGACGATGCGGTCGCGGTCGAGCAGATCTTCACCGCCAATAGCTACGAGGTCGCCAAGGGGCGCGGTATCCAGCGGATGCGCCGCCTGCTCGGCGAGGGGCTGCTGACCAGCACCGAGCCGCTCCACCTGCGCCAGCGGCGACTGGTCCAGCCGGCCTTTCACCGCGAGCGCATCGCCGGCTACGCCGCGACGATGATCGCCGCGACGCAGACGCTGGCCGACGGGCTGCGCGACGGCGAGACGGTCGCCGTCGATGCGCTGATGAACCGGCTGACGCTGCGGATCGCTGCGGCGACCCTCTTCTCGGTCGACGTCGACGACGACGCCGACACGATCGGCCACGCGCTGACCGAGGTCCTCGAGCTCTTCCCGGCCTCGCTCTCCGCTTTCGGCGAGCTGCTCGACCACCTGAGCTGGCATCCCGCCACCCGGCGCTTCCGCGCGGCGCGCGCCGAGCTGGACGGCGTGATCGCCAAGGTGATCGCGCTGCGGCGGGCCGAGAACGTCGACCGCGGCGACCTGCTCTCGATCCTGTTGACCTCCGAAGACGAAAACGGCCAGCGGATGCCCGACAACCTGGTGCGCGACGAGGCGCTCACGCTGCTCTTGGCCGGCCACGAGACGACCGCCAACGCGCTGGCCTGGGCTTGGGACGCGTTGGCTCGCGCGCCGGAGATCGAGGCCCGGCTGCACGCCGAGCTCGACGCGGTGCTCGGCGACCGCGACCCCGTCCCGGCCGACGTCCCGCAGCTGGGCTTCGCCCGCGACGTCATCGCCGAGTCGATGCGGTTGCGCCCACCGGCTTGGCTGATCGGGCGCCGGGCCCTCAAGCCGCTGCAGATCGCCGGCTGGGGGGTCCCGCCGGGCTCGGTCCTCTTCCTCTCGCCGTTCGTCACCCACCGCAATCCGCGCTATTGGAAGGAACCCGAGGCGTTCCGGCCCGAGCGCTGGTCGAACGGCGAGACGGCCGACCTACCGCGCTACGCCTACTTCCCGTTCGGCGGCGGCAACCGGATCTGCATCGGCGAGGGCTTCGCCTGGACCGAAGGGGTGCTGGTACTGGCGACCCTGGCCCGGCGCTTCCGCTTCGCGGCGACCGACCTCTCGCCGGTCCCGCTCGACCCCCTGGTCACCCTGCGCCCCGGCCGCTCGATCGAGATGCGCGTCCAGACCCGGCGCGCTGGCTCTCTCAGCCCAGTTTGATCGCGGCTTTGAGTCCGCGCCGAGCCTCGTCACGCAACTTCTCTGCGTTTCGACGTAGAGCTGATAGCAGTTCGCTCAACGTACGTACGTCCGTCCTCTTCTGCAAGAGCTGCGAAACGAGGCTGAAGGGTCTCGGTGTTCCAGCTTTCTCGATCGCTAGGCGCAGTGCGGTGTTCGACTGCGAGGCACACTGCAGCTAGGTCGAAGGCAAACGCCGCGCCGCGCGCTACATTGGTGAGGCTTTCCCTGTCGCGATCTTCGACAGTCATCCAATCGACGAGCGCGATGGTTGCAGAACAATCCTCCTCGAAGTCCGTGAGAGCTGCCCGAATGTCGGCAACATATTCGTCAACACGTTCCAGAAAGGCACGCTCGCCGTAAAGGTGTGGTTCACCCTCAACTTCCCAGCAGAGAATGAGGTCGACGTTGAACTCTCTGAGGCGGCCGCGGATGTATTGTTCAGTGTCGCTACCACCGTGGCAGCTAAAGATTGGTGCATTGCCCTTCACGGCAGATGCGCCAATGACAATTGCGCATGGTAAGGCGGGATACTTCGAGTAACGTCGCGACATTATGTGGTAGACATCTCGGTCGTCGCGGTGGCCCAATACCGTAGCGGCCTGCCCGTGCAGCATGACCTGACCTAAGGCCGAATAGATCGATTTCCAACCACTGTTGTAGCTCTTAGGGCTGAAGCGACCACCATCTCTTGGTCCTACCGTAGAGTCCCAAGACTTTTTGCAGTCGATCGTGCCGACGAGCCATTCACCAAGGTACAGTGGGATGTCGATTGCCGATTGTCCGCGCTTGTGCGGCGCACCAGGGACCGGTAAGAAGCCGCAGCGATAGCGAGTGTCGCGACGCAACGCACGAATCGCGGCCCGTTCCACGTCCTTCTCTTTCCCCATCATTCGACTGAGCTGCGGACGGGCGGCTCCTTCGGTCAGCGGCTCGGCTCAGGAACCTTGGAGGCTGCGCTCTTCGGCGGTCGGCCGCCTTTCGCGCCGTTTCTTCGCGCGGCCGTTGCTTTGGCTTTCGAGGTCCGCGAGCCGGCGTGACGAGCGAGTTCGGACATCCAGCGCTTGCCGCCATAGACTCCGCTAAGAAGCGCGATGACAGTGAAATCGGCGCCTAGGTCGGGCCATTGGAGTGCAGTCCCTTGCCCTGCGATCTCCCCTCGTTGCAACTGCTCCTCGGTCGCGCCCGACAGACCTTGCAGTAGGCGCCGGGGAATCACGAGCGCGGCGCCGTTATTCATCTCGACGACGATCGTGTCGCCGACGCGGTCGTACCGCACGCCTACGGCGAGGGGCTCGTCGGCGAGCCGTGCGTCGCGCCGGCGATAGGCGGTCTCGATCGCGGAATCGGTCAGATCGGATGCTTTCCGAGCCATTCAGCAGTAGCGCTCCCAGAGTTCGCTGAGCCGGTCGAAGTGTTCGAGGACGATGACCAGGGCCTGCCGCACTTCGGCCCGAGAGAGACCCCGATCCGCTTCGCGTAACGTCACGGTACCGTCGGCGTTGAGCCGGATGACGGCTTCGGACGCATCTCTCGTCCCCAAGCGCGCGTGGATGTGCCGCGGCTCGTGGTCGCCGGGAATGACGACCAAGCGCCACCGGCCCGCCCGAATCGACGGCACCACCACAGTATAAACCCATCAGTTCGGTTTTGTCCAGCCTCCCCGGCCTCAACCCTGCCGTCTCCGTTTGACCGGCCCCTAGGCACTCTGGTACGATACCGCGGCTATGTTCCGGTTTGATCTCCAGCTGTTCGCCTCCAAGAAGGGCGGCGGCTCCACGCGCAACGGCCGCGACTCGAACGCCCAGCGGCTGGGGGTCAAGCGTTTCGGCGGCGAGCGGGTGATCCCGGGGAACATCCTCGTCCGCCAGCGCGGCACGAAGTTCTACCCCGGCGCCGGGACGATGATCGGCACCGATCACACGATCTTCGCCGTCGTCGAGGGCCAGGTGACGTTCACCAGCTCGCGCAATCGCAAGCTCGTGAACGTAGTCGGGTTGAACGGCGCTACGCCCTAGGCTCCGCGCCCCCCACGGCTTTCGCCGCGGGGCCCCCACGCGCGACCTCGCAACGAAATGGTCGGTAACAGTAACATTCTACGGCGCTCGGTCCATGACCAGCGCCGTGTTTCGTAGATGCAGTTCATCGACGAGGCGACGATCGGCGTCGCCGCCGGGAAGGGTGGCGACGGCGTCGTCGCGTGGCGGCGCGAGAAGTACGTCCCCAAGGGCGGACCGGCCGGCGGCGACGGTGGTCGCGGCGGCGACGTGGTGTTGCTGGCCGATCCGGAACTGGGGACGCTGGTCGACTTCCGTTTCAAGAAGCAGTTCGCGGCCGAGTCGGGCAAGGCGGGCTCGACCTCGAACAAGTCCGGCAAGGCCGGCGAGGAGCTGGTCATCCGCGTCCCGGTCGGCACGCTGGTCACCCGCACCGAGCTCGACGCCGAGGGCGCGCGCGGCCACGGACGGTTGATGGCGGACTTGAGCGAACCCTATCGGCGCGTGCGGGTCGCCAAAGGCGGCCGTGGCGGCTTGGGCAATCAGCACTTCGCCACCGCCGCGCGCCAAGCGCCGCGCTTCGCCTACAACGGTGAACCGGGCGAACGCTGCGAGCTCAAGCTCGAGCTCAAGCTGCTCGCCGACGCCGGAATCATCGGGTTGCCCAATGCCGGGAAGTCGACGCTGCTCTCGGTCGTGAGCGCCGCGCGCCCGAAGATCGCCGACTATCCGTTCACCACGCTCGAACCGCAACTCGGGGTCGTGCGCGTCGCCGAGCTGGAGTCGTTCGTCATGGTCGACGTGCCCGGATTGATCGAGGGCGCGCACGCCGGCGCCGGACTCGGCGACCGCTTCTTGCGCCACGTCGAACGCACGCGCGTCTTGGTCCACCTGATGGACGGCGGCAAGCCGCTGGACGACGTACTGACCGACAAGGCGACGATCGAAGCGGAGTTGCGCGCCTGGAATCCGGCCCTGCTCGACCGCTCGATCCTGCCGGTGATCACCAAGCTCGACCTGCCCGACGCGCGCGCCGCGTTCGAAGCGTTGCGCGAGCAGATCCCGGGCCTGCGCGCCATCTCCGCCGCGACCGGCGAAGGCGTGCGCGAGCTGATCTACGCGGTTTGGGAGACGATTCGCGCGACGCCGCCGCCGCCGATCGCGCGGCTGGAACCCGCGCAGATCGAGTTGACCGCCGACGAACCGTTCGAGATCCGCGTCGAGAACGGCATCTACGTCGTCAGCGGCGAACGCGTCGAACGCTTGGCCAGCATGACCGACTTCGATTCCGACGAGGCGTTAGCGCGCTTCGAGCAGATCCTGGCCAAGATGGGTGTCGACAAGAAGCTCCGCGAACTGGGCGTCCACGAAGGCGACACCGTCCGCATTGCCGGCGTCGAGTTCGATTATAATTAAATGTCCTTGCGCCTAGGCATTTTCGGCGGGTCGTTCGATCCGGTCCACAACGGGCATCTGTTCGTCGCGGAGGCGGTGCGCGAGGCGGCTGGGCTCGATCGCGTGTTGTTCGTGCCGACGCGTGAGGGCAAGCATTACCGCAACGGCGCGATGAGCGCCTCGGAGGTCGAGCGCAGCGCGATGATTCGCCTCGCGATCGCGGCCAACGTCGACTTCGCGCTCGACGAGAGCGATCTCGACCCGGCGGCGAGCGGGTATACCGCCGATCTCCTCCCACGCTTGCAGGCGCGCTATCCGGACGCGCTCCTGACCTTCGTCGTCGGTGGTGATTCGCTGGTGCGCTCGCGCTGGCAGCGGCTCGACGAGGTCGTCGACGCGGTCGAAGCGTTCGTCGTCGCGCCGCGCGGCGAGCTGACCGAAGCCGACCTCGACCGCGCGCTGGACCAGCTCGACGCGGCGCGGCGCGCCAAGATTCGGATGCTCGACCTGCCGCTGGTCGCCGAGTCGGCGACATTGATTCGCAACCGTCTCGCCGAAGGGAAGAGCGTGCGCTATCTGGTCCCCGAGCCCGTCTACCGCTACATCGCCGAACGCGGGCTCTACCGGCCGTGACCGACGAGCATCTGGCGGTCGACGAGCGCCTCGGCGGTGTCCGCGCGCGCGAGCTGGCCGCGACCTACGGCACGCCGCTGTTCGTCGTCGATCTGGACGTCCTCGATCTCGAGGTCGCCCGGCTGCTCGACGCATTCGCGCCGGTCGGGATCGCGCTGGGCTACGCCGCCAAGGCCTTCTTCTGCACCGCGCTGGCGGAGCGGTTGGCCGAAACGCCGCTGCGACTGGACGTCTGTTCGCTGGGGGAGCTGGTGACCGCCGAGCGCGGCGGCTTCCCGGCCGGCCGGCTGTACTTCCACGGCTGCGGCAAGACCGACGACGAGCTGCGCGCGATCGTCGAGGGGCGCGTCGCCTTCGACGTGATCGACAACGTCGAGGAGCTCGAGCGGCTGGCCGCGCTCGCCGCCGGCGCGGCCGCGCCGGTCGAGGTCATGCTGCGGGTCAACACCGGGATCGAGGCGCATACCCACGCCTTCATCCGGACCGGCGGCGAAAACACGAAGTTCGGGATCGCCCTGGCCGCGCTCGACGGGGTGCTGGCGCGTCTGGCCGAGCTACCGCAACTTCGGTTGATCGGGCTGCACGGCCACCTCGGCTCGCAGATCGCCGAGATCGCGCCGTTCCTGGCCAACCTCGACGAGTTGATGGGCGCGGCCGATCGGGCGCGCGCGCTGGGCTTCCCGGTCGCCGAAGTGATCGCGAGCGGCGGGATCGCGGTCGAGGAAGGACCCGACGACCCGCGGCCGATCGACGTCACGGCGCTCGCCGCCGGGCTCGCCGGGCGCGCCGCCGGCCGGGGCTATCGGCTCGCGGTCGAGCCCGGCCGCGCCGTAATCGCACGGGCTGGGACCTCGCTCTATCGTGTGATGGCCGTCAAAGTTCAGGGCCGCCGGCGCTTCGTCATCGTCGATGGCGGGATGACCGACAACCCGCGGCCCGCGCTCTACGGCGCGCGGCATCTGCCGGCCGTGATGGCCGCCCGAGCGCTCGGTCCCGACGAGCCGGCGACGCTGGTCGGACGCTCCTGCGAGAACGACGAGATGGGCGACTACGTCCTGCCGCGCGATCTCGCGGCCGGGGACTTGCTCGCACTGCGGATCACCGGCGCCTACACGTACAGCATGGCCAGCAACTACAACCGCTTCGGGCGGCCGCCCGTCGTCTTCGTGCGCGACGGGCATCATCGGCGCGTCGTGCGCGGCGAATCGGCCGACGACGTCGTGCGACTCGACCTGGTCTGAGCGCTCCGCGCCGCATTTTTGCACGCGTTTTTGCAGAATCTGTTGTGCTCGCGCACGCGGCAACGTACACTCGTTGCATCGAATCCGCACAACTCGAGACCGTCGCTCTCGCGAGCGCGTCGCCCCGTCGCCGCCATCTCCTCGAATCGCTCGGCCTGCGCGTGCGCATCGTGCCGAGCGCTTACCACGAGATGCCCGAGCGCGACCTCGCGCCACGCGAACTCGCACTGCGGCACGCGCGGGGTAAGGCCGCCGGGGCCGCCCCCTCGACGGACCTGATCGTCGCGGCCGACACGGTCGTCGACGTCGACGGCGAGGCGCTCGGCAAGCCCAGCGATCCAGCCGAGGCGCGCGCGATGCTGCGCCGGTTGTCCGGCCGCTGGCATGTCGTGCACACGGCGTTCGCGCTACGCGACTCGACAAACGCTTCGCTGGTCGAGGTACTGTCGACCAGCGTCCGTTTCGCCGATATCAAGGAGGAAACGCTCGCGGCGTACGTGGCGAGCGGTGACGGAGACGACAAGGCCGGGGCCTACGGAATCCAAGGTTTCGCAGCGACTCTGGTCGAGCGGATCGACGGCGACTACTTCACGGTCGTCGGCTTCCCGCTCGCCGCCTTCGCTGCCGCCCTTCCACGGATCGGCTACCATCTTCACCCCCCCGCCGCGCAGCCTACTCACTCAGAGGTCCACGCATGAATCTGGCTGGGACGTTCCGGGCGACCTTCAGCCCCGATATCGGGATCGACCTCGGGACCGCGAATACGGTCGTGTACTCCCATGACGAGGGGATTCTCGTCAGCGAACCCTCCGTGGTCGCCTACCGCACCGCTGACGACGCGATCATCGCGATCGGCGCCGCCGCCAAGGAGCTCGAGGGCCGCGCCCCCGGGCGTGTCCGGGTCGTCCGCCCCCTGCGCGGCGGGACGATCTCCGACTTCCGCGGCGCGCACGCGCTGGTCAAGACGCTCGTCGACCGGGCGCTGGTCAACCGCTCGCGGCTCGCACCGCGGGTCATCGCCTGCGTGCCGGGCTGCGCGACCGACATCGAATGCAAGGCGGTCGAGGAAGCGATCCGCGCCGCCGGCCCGCGCACGACGGCCTTCATCCCGCAGGCCGTCGCGGCCGCGGTCGGTGCTGGCCTCGACATCACCGGAACCCGTCCCTCGATGGTCATCGACATCGGCGGCGGGACGACCGAGATCGCCGTCCTCACCCTGAGCGGCGTCGTCGCGCTGCACTCGATCAAGGTCGGCGGCGACACGCTCGACGCCGCGATCATCGCGCGACTTCGCCACGAATACTTCGGGATCGGCGCCCTGACCGCCGAGCGGCTCAAGATCGAGCGCGGCTACGCCGGCCGGCCCCCCGGCCGCGAGGCGGCGATCGTCGCCGGCACCGATTTGGCGCAGCTGCGGCCCGGCCGGCGACTGGTCGAGGAGATGCTGGTCGCCGAGGCGATGCGCGACGGGATCGACAAGATCGCACGCGCCGCCTGGTCGATCCTCGAGGCGACGCCGCCGGACCTCGCCGGCGAGCTGATGGAGGTCGGGATCGTGCTGACCGGCGGCGGCGCGCTGATACCGGGGCTCGCAGGCGAGATCGCCGCCCGCACGAACGTGCCGACGACGGTCGCGGACGATCCGCTCAACTGCGTCGCGCGCGGAGCCGGCGAGATCCTCGCGTCGCCCGGTCTGCTCGAGCGGTTGCGGCCGCACGCCGATCGGTTGACGAGGTGGTACCAATCTTTACGTATCGGGATGAGAGAAAGCTATTCGCGATAATCGGAACGGTCATCGTCGCCGCTCTGATCGCTCTCTTGCAACTCGACTTCGCGCGCGCCGGACGTCCGTCGCCGCTCACGCTGACCGTCACCTCGGTCAGCACCTATCTCCAACTCGCGGTCGCGACCGTCGTCGACGGCGTGCGTAACGGCTGGCAGACCGCGGTGCGCACGCCCGCGCTCTCCGCGGACAATGCGCGCTTGCAGACCGCGAACGACGCACTGCGCGCGCGCAACGACGAGTTGCTCGAGGACCTCGCGCGCGCCCCGGCGCTGCGCGATCTCGCCGTCGCCGAATTCGCGCACCCCGAGGGGATCGCCGCGACGGTGATCGGCTACGATCCCGAGGCGACTCTGCGCCTGCTCACCATCGATCGCGGGGCGAAGGACGGCCTGCAGCGCGACGACGGCGTCGTGACCGGCGCGGGGGTCGTCGGCCGCATCATCGAGGTCGACCCGCTCTCGTCGAAAGTCTTGCTCGTCACCGATCCGACCTCGAAGCTGCCGGCCGTCGTGCAGCACGGCCGTTGGTGGTCGATCGCGGTCGGTACGACGACCCACGTCAAGCTGCTCTACGTCTCGCAGGACGCCAAGCTCCGCCTCGGCGACCGCGTCGTGACCGGCGAGGGACGTTCGTTCCACGCCGGCGTCTTGATCGGCAGCATTCGCGAGCTCGGGCCGGTCTCGGCCGGTGCGCTCGACCAGACCGCCATCGTCCAACCCGCCGTCGACCTCTCCGCACTCTCCCATGTCCTCGTACTCCCGCACCAAGTATCGCAGCGTTGAGATCGCCGTCGGGCCGGCCTACTGGCCGGCTCTGGGGTGGACGGCGTTGCTCGTGCTCGCCCAGACGACGGTCGTCCCGCTGTTCGTGTTCCGCAACGCGGTGCCGTCGCTGGTCACGATCGCCGTCGTGCTCTACGCCGTCCGCGCCGGCGCGCGCCGCGGCGCGCTGCTGGCGATTCCGGCCGGGCTGCTCGAGGATATCTTCGGCGGCACCGGTGGCGCCTGGACGATCTCCACGACCCTGGTCGCCCTGCTCGTCGGCGGCCTCTCGCGGCGCATGTTCGCCGACGGTGCCGTCGCGCCGGCGATCCTGTGCGGCACGGCATCGCTGGCGCGCGACTTGGCCTGCTGGACCGTGCTGCGCGGCACGGGCTATCCCGCGGGCTACGGCGTCGAGCATCTGCACGGCGCACTCTGGCGCGCCGCATTGACGGCGCTGGTCGCGTTCGTCTGGCTGGTCCTGCGCGGCCGCCTGGTCGCCGACAAGACGACGATCGAGCGCTACTCGTGACCGTCTCGGCCGGCGACCGGCCGTTTCTGCGCGTCGTCGTCTTCGCGCTGTTCCTCGTCTTCGCGCTGGGCGCGCTGATCGCGCGCTTGGTGCAGATGCAGATCGTGCAAGGCGACGCGTTCGCCGCCAAGGCGCGCGCCAATCAAGTCGAGGTGATCCCGGTCGCCGCCCCGCGCGGCTTGATCGTCGACCGCACCGGCCGCGTGCTGGTGCGCTCGCGCCCCTCGTTCGTGTGCGCGCTGATCCCCTCCGAGATCACCAACGTCGACGGGACGCTGCGCTCCCTCGCCTCGATCCTGGGCATCCCGGCGCCGACGCTGCGCCACCGCCTCTTCCATCACCACGATCAGAACTACGCGACCTTCGACGAGATCGTGGTCGCCGAGCCCAACGGTCCGGTGATCCTGGCCGACGACCTCACCCCGGCGCAGACCGCGCGCCTGGCCGAGGCGCAGAACGATTTGCCCGGCGTCGACATGGAAGAGCAGCCCGTCCGCAACTACCCGTACGGCAAACAGGGCGCGCACCTGTTCGGCTACGTCGGCGCGATCGACCCCGAGGAGTACGCGCAGCGCAAGCGCGACGGCTACTCCCCCAACGACGTCGTCGGCCAAGATGGGCTCGAGCGCGCCTACGACACCTGGCTGCACGGCCGCGCCGGCGGCGGGCAGATCGAAGTCAACGCCTCGGGGGCGCTCGTCCGCCGTCTCACGCCGCTCGATCCGATCCCGGGCGATACGCTCGTCACCACGATCGACTGGCGCCTGCAGACGCTGGTCGAACAGAACCTGCGCACGATGCTCGCCAAGTGGGGCGGCGCGCGCCACGAGCGCTTGGCCGGTGCGGTCGTCGTCCTCGATCCGTATACCGGCGGTGTCCTCGCGCTCGCCTCGATGCCCGAGTTCGACCCCAACGCGTTCGCGATGCCGATCGAGCCCGAGCGCTACGCTGCCCTCTTGCGGGACAAGCTCAACCCGCTCTACGACCGCGCGATCGGCGCCGCCTCACCGACCGGGTCGACCTTCAAGATGGTGACCGGAACGGCCGCGATCTCTAGCGGCGTCATCAAGCCCCATCAGATCCTGTTCGACTCGGGCTACTGGAACTGCTACGGGAACCTGTTCCGCGACATCGCCTCACGCGGTCTCGGCAACGTCGGGTTCGAGAAAGCCCTGGCCGCATCGTCGGACGGCTACTTCTACCAGCTCGGCTATCGGCTCGGCAACGACCGTTTGCGCTACTATGCCACGCAGTACGGACTGGGCTCGCGCCTGGGGATCGACATCCCCGGCGAATATCCCGGCAACTGGCCGACCGAAGCGTGGACGCAGGCGACGTTCGGCAAGGGTTACCATCTCGAGAAGAGCGACGCGTGCCAGCTCGCGATCGGCCAAGGCGCGATGCAGGCGACGCCCTTGCAGATCGCCGACGTCGCCGCGACCGTCATCAACGGAGGCACGCTCTTCCGCCCGCATATCGTCGAAGAGATCCGCTCGCCGCGCGGACGCGTCTTGCGCACCTTCGAGCACGAGGTCATTCGCCGCGTCCCCGTCACGCAAGAATCGATACGCGAAGTCCGGGCCGGGATGGCGGCGGTGACACAACCGTGGGGCACGGCGGCCGGGCTGGCGATCCCCGGTCTGCCGTTCTCCGGCAAAACCGGGACGGCCGAGACCGAAGGCGGCCACGGGGCCAACACGACCTGGTTCATCGCTTGGGCGCCGACCGATCATCCGAAGTTCGTCATGGCGGTGTACATGGAGAAGTCCGGCGGCTACGGGGCCAATGTCGCGGCTCCGATTGCGCAGCATGTCATCGCGCAGTATTTTGGGGTGAAGATTGCGCCTCTGTGATGCGATAGTGGCAGCGGGGTGTTCACCTCAGAGGGTGATTTGGCTGTCTACTTTTATTACTAGGGCGGCTACGTCGTCTTGGAGGCGTTCGCCGGCGTATTCGTAGGCGTATCTGGTGAGGGCTTCGGCTTGTTGCTCGGCTTCGAAGGTGCGGTGGCGTTCGATGACGTCGACCAGCGCGCTTGCGCCGAGGAAGGTGAGACCCTCATCGCGGGCTTCAGTGAAGCCGTCGGTGACGGCGGCGAAGATGTCACCGTGATCGAGTGGGACCTTCACCTGGTCGAACGCGGCGTCGTCGTCCATCAAGCCGACGATCGGTCCGGTCGCGCGGAGCATCTGTGGTCCGTCCGAGGCGACGACGTAGGCTGCTTCGTGGCCGGCGGAGACGTATTGCATCGCGGTTCGGTCGGCGTCGACGATGCCGAAGAAGACCGTGGCGAAGAACTCGTATTCGGCTTCGAACTCGCTGTTCTCGATGCACAGGCGGTTGAGCGCGCGCACGGACTCGACGGCGTCGAGGCCGCGTGACGCGTAGGCGCGCAGCGCGTACTTCGCGAGGCCGGCGTAGCGGGCGGCGCGGATTCCGTGGCCCGAGATGTCGACCACGGCGAGCGACGTGCAGCCGTTGCCGTATTGAAAGACGTCGACCATGTCGCCGCCATACCGAAAGTCCTTGGTGGCGGCCCAGTAGGCGCGGCCGACGTCGAGACCGGGTAAGTGGCGCACCGAGGGGCCGTAGATGCTCTCGACGATGCGGCGCATCTCGGTCTGCAGCACGGACCCGCCGCGATGCGAGAGGTCCAGCGTGCCTGCGACGACTCGGCTGCGCGGTGGCAACACGGTCCTCACTCTAAGAGCGACGAGGCGAACGTCGCTTTGCAGGCTTCGTAGCACTCGCAGGCGACGCCCTCTAAGATGGCGCGGTCGACGATCGTCACCGCGCCGCGCCGGTACTCGATGGCACCCAGTTGGTGGAGCGTGTCTGCGGCTTCTGAGACGCCGGCGCGCCGAACGCCGAGCATGATCGCCAAGAACTCGTGGGTCAGGGTGAAGTTTGGTCGCCCGACGCGATCCGCCGTCATGGCTAGCCAGCGGGCGCAGCGCTGGAGGACCGTGTGCTTGATGTTGCACGCCACGAACTGCTGCGTGCTGAACAACGTGGCGCGCACGTTCTGACGCATGAAGCGCGGAAATGCACCGCTCGCGCCCATGCGCGCATCAAAGCGGTCGATGGTCATCTGTCCGACGGTCCCCTGCACTTGACAGAACGAGGTGCGGGAGGACCAAGTGGAGTTGAGGGCGGCGTCCGAGGCGACGAAGCTCTCGCTGCCGACGGTTCCGACCTCGACGCTGTCACCGTTCTTGAGCGTCGCGACGACGGACAGGACGGCGTCGATGGGAAAATCGACGTGGCTCATCGGGCGGCCGATCGATTGCGTCGACTGGTGCGCCTTGAAGGCGACGACGGTGAGATCGCGTTCGAGGTCGGCCAATTCGCTGGCCGGCAGCGCGTCGAGGAGGTGATTTCCGGTGGAGTACTGCACGGCGTTCACACCCGCTCGGGGCGGATGAGTCCGGGGTCGAGTCCGGCCACGGGGATGCGGCCAGCTCTCATGGCGTCTCCTAACGGAGCGAGAGCAACCCGCGGCTTTGTCGCAGCGGGTGCGGGTCTCAGAGTATAGCACAAATTTGGCACTTCTGTACGGTTCCGCACCAAACTCGCCCGCCTCGCAGGTCAGCCGGAGATCGTCTGGTTGCCTACCCAGACAGCGGCTGGTTGCTTGGCTTCGGCCTACGCCAACATCGGGAGGACGCGGCGGATCTCGTTCGCGCGGGCGTCTTGGCGGTCGGTCAGGGCGCGCTCGATGAGATCGTCGCGGTGGGCGCGGTGGAGCCCATAGGCGGCGGCCAGCGCGACCGTGCCGTCGGTGTCGCGCAGCGCGCGTTCGAGCAGCGCGACCTCGCCGCGGCGTGAGGCGCCGTCGGTGGCGGCGTAGCGTTCGGGGACGGCGTACGAGGCGTAGGCGCGTTCGAGCATCGGTAGGACGAGCGGGCTCTCGCACTGGGCGAGCGATTCGATCGCGGTGACGCGCAAGTCGTCGTCCTCTTCGTCGAAAGCCTTGGCCAGGACGCTGGCGGACCAGGTGTCGCCGACGATGCCGAAGCCCTCGAGCACGCGGCGGCGCTCCGCCGGCGCGAGCGCGTCGATGTTCGCATCGATCAGCGCCGGCCAGGTGATTCGGCGCGTGACGGTCACGACGGGACCGGTGGCTTCGTCGCCGGCGGCCGGCGCGTAGGGCGAGGTGGGCGTGACGGGCGCGCGGCGCGCGATCAGGCGCGCGAAGAATTGCGCGAGTCGCTGCGGATAGAACGGCACCGAGTAATCGGACGGGATGAACAGCGCGACCGCGATGAGGCCGAGGCCGATCACGAGCACGAGCACACCGATGACCAAGAACTCGCTGAGGATGTCGAAGCCCAGCATCGGCGGCATGAGCTGCACTACGTCGGCGGCGTCGCTTCCAGCGTGGCGCGCAGCGCGGCGCGAACGTCGCGCAGCGCGGCGTCGAGGGCGGCGTTCTGCGTGCCGGCAAGGACGCGGTGGAACTCGTCGCTCGGCAAGGCGGCGACGTTGGTGAAGGTCGCGATCATCGCGTTGCGATACGTGCCCAGCGCCTCGCCGCCCGCCGGCACCGCGATGCGCGAGGGCAGCAGCTCCGCCAGCGCGAGCCAGGGGCGCGGGCTGCCGAGCGGGTCGCTCTCGATCACGGCGAGCTGGCTGGTCGTGCGCGCGAGCGCGAACGGACCGTCGAGCACGATCAACGCGTCGCCGGGGCCGGGATCGGCCGCGGGCTGCGCATCGCGCAGCGCCTCGATCAGCTCGACCAGCGCGGTGCGGCTGGCGCGGTCCTCGAGATCTTTCGCGGTCAGCGCGTAGCGCGGCATCCGCAGCTTGATGAACAGGCGGTCGACGACGGCGCGCAGCGCGTCGCGGGCAGCGGTGAGTTTCGCCGGGACCGCGCTGTCGACGCCGATGAGTTCGCTGGGTAGGAGCGTGCGAATCGCGAACAAGTGCGTCACCAGGCCGCCGTAGTCCGACTGGTCGAGGAAGGCGGTGGCGCGCTCGAGCCCGTCGCGAGTGAGGGTCAGCCGGACGCCGTACCCCAGGTCGGCCACCGGCGCGGCTTGCGGCGGTGCGAGTTCCGTGACGACGGCGGGTTCGGCCGCGGCCGGGATCGGTTCGGCGGCGACGGCCGGTTCGACGTCGGGAATCTCGGTCGCCGGCTCGGCGGCGGGTGCCGGCGGCGGCGCGACGGCGACGGTCGGTTGGCCGCCGGCCGGTGACTCGGGGGCCGCGGGTGTGAACCGGGCCTCGATCGCGTCTTCGGGGGCCCGGTAGGCCGCGCGCTCGGGCGGTGGTTCGGGCGGGGCCGGCGGGAGGGCTCGTGGCGGCGGCGAGATCTCGGCGATGCGGCGCTGTTCGGCGACCTCGCGCAGGATGTCGGCGGTGCGCGGTGCGATCCCGGCGACCGAGAACGGAAGGCCGGTGGCGCGGACGGCGAAGGCCGGCGTCGAGCGGACGCGGACCGCCGGGGCGCTTAGGGTCAGCGCGCCGCCGCCGTCCCATGACAGCTCGACGTGCGGGTCGATCGAGGTACCGGCCGGCAACGGCGTGTTGACGATCGAGCAGTAGCGCACGACGACCTCGACGCCGGGATCGACGTCCTCGAGCACCAGGCCGTTCTTCGACCACAGGACCGAGCCGCCGTCGACGTCGAGCAACGGGACGTCGTTGATCGCCGTCGAGCCCGGCTGATAGGCGGTGTGCGACGGCAGGTGGCCGCGGACGACCAGCCGGCTGGCACCACCGTCGCCGGTGTTGCGCACGCTGAGCCGCACGTAGAGCGCCTCGCCGGCGTCGACGGTGTCGGCCGGTTGGGTCCGCAATTGCGCGCCTTCATCGAAGCGCGGGTCGGCGGCGGTCGGGATCGTGACCGGCGCGAGCGCGAGCGGGAGCAGCCCGACCGCTTCGAGCCGCGCGTTGACGGCGATCGTCGTGCCGCGCGTGACCAGCGGCGCCAGCCGCAGGCGCACCGTCGCTTCGGCGCGCGCGCCGGGGCCGATGTCGCCGAACAGCAACGTCGACCCGACCTGCGTCGCGCCGTCGACCGATTCGACCCGCGCCTCGCCGGCGATCTCGAGCGCCAACCGCACGTCGCGCGCCGCATCCGTCCCCTCGTTGACCAGGACGACCACCAGGTCGCCGTGGCGGCTGGGCCGCAGCGGCTCGCCGGCCGGATAGGCCAATGTCGAGCTGGCCGGTGCGAAGCGTGGGCGCGAGCGCACGACGAGCTCGAGCTGACCCAAGGCGATCGGCGGAGTCTGATCGTTCTCGAGCCGCGCGCGCAGCCGAATCGGGAGGCGGTCGGCGATCGGCGAAGCGATCGTGCCGAGCAACGTGAAGGTGCGCGCCGCGCCGGGGCCCAGCGTTCCGACGTCGATGCCGGCGGCTTGCACGCGCGCCTCGCCGCCCTCGTCGGCGTAGCGCAACGACTGCACGGCCGGGTCGGCCTCGATCGCGATCCGCACGCCGGTCGCCTGGGCCGTCCCGTCGTTGGCGATGCGCAGGCTGGCGCGGACCTCGCCGGCCGGGGCGACCTGGGCCGGGCCGTCGAGGACCAGCGTGTTGCGCGCCTCGAGGAAGCGCGGCATCGAACGGACGGTCAGCGTGCGCTCGAAGGGGCGCGCCCCGCCGGTCCACTGCAACTGTCCGATGACCGGCAGCGGCGTCCCGTCGGCGGCCGGCGAGACGACGTAGGCGTCGATCGCGGCCTCGATCCGGCGCCCCGCATCGACGCGCGGGAAGACGAACGCGCCCGGCGCGTCGGTCTCGCCGATGGAGCGTCCGTCGAGCGCGCGCGAGCCGGGTGCGTAGCGCAACCCCTCGGGCAGCGTCAGCCGGATGCGGACGTCGTCGGCGGCGCAGGTGCCGGCGTTCTCGGCGACCAGCGCGACGCGCACGCGGCGGCCCGGTTCCACCTCGCTGGGCGCGTCGAGCACCAGGCGCGTTCCGTCGGTGTCGAAGCGGCTCGCGCTGCGTACCGTCAGCTCGGCGCGCGCCAGCTCGAACTCGGCCGTCTCGCTCGACGCGACCGCGCAGCTGAGCACGAGCCGCGTGTTGTCGTCGAGCGGCGAATCGATCCGCGCGCGGTATTCTACCACCAAGGTCGCGCCGGGTGCGAGCGCGGGCGTGGCGATCGCCGAGTTCCCCAGACCAAACGGCTCGCCGGTGCGCTCGTCGAGCACGACCTCGCGACCGTCGATGCGCGTGCTGCCCGCGACGTACGCCGTGCGGTCGGGGACCGGCAGCACGACGACGACGTCGTGCGCGGTCGCATGACCGCTGTTGTGGATGCGCGCGGTGACGTGCACGTCCTCACCGGGTTCGGCGACGCGCACGGCTTCGAGCGTGGTGAACGTATCGTGATTTTGTAGAATTGGCGCGCTGCGCACGCTGAGCTGCACGACGTTGGAGCCGATCACGTCGGTCTCGTTGGCGACCAGCGCAGCTTGCAGCGCGAGCGTTGCGCCGTTCTCGATCGTCGGCGCGACCGCGTAGGCCAGCGCGATGCGGCGCTCGATGCCCGGCGGAACCTCGCCGACGTCGACGCCGCTCGGGGCGACCAGCGCCGTCTCGCCGCGCACGTCGTCGAGCGCACGGTCGTCGACCTTCGCGCTGCCCGCGACGTAGCGCAGCCCCTCGGGGAGGTTGAAGCGCACGCGCAACCCGGTCGCCGGCGCGCCACCGTAATTGTAAAACGCGAAGGTCGCGCGCACCGTCGTTCCAGGTTCGACCGTCCGGTCGGGAGAAACGACCAGCGTTCGCAGCCCTTCGGGGAGCGACGGCGCGCCCGGGCCGAAAACTTCCGTCAGGGTTCGCATCAGTCCGGCCCCTCGTTCGGCGGTCTCGTGCCGCCGACCTCGCTTAGCAGGTTCCCATGACGACGATCACCCATCACGCGGACTACCTCTGCGAGGCGGTCTCCCGCCTCGGCAGCGAGAGCGCCTTCGAGGTCCTGGCTCGCGCCAAGGCGCTCGAGGCGGCGGGCCGGCGCGTCGTCCACATGGAGATCGGGGAGCCGGATTTCGACACGCCCGAGCACATCAAGCGCGCCGGCATCCGGGCGATCGAGGAAAACTACAGCCACTACACCCCCTCGGCCGGGATCCCCGAGCTGCGCGAGACGATCGCCGACTACGCGACGCGCCTGCGGGGCTTGCCGACCCCGTTCACCCGCGAGAACGTGGTGGTCGGCGCGGGCGCGAAGCCGATCATCTGGAACCTCCTCTCGGCGCTGCTGAACCCGGGCGACGAGCTCGTCTACGCCAGCCCGGCCTACCCCGCGTACGCCTCGGCCGCCAGCTACCTGGGGGCCGCGGTGATCCCGATCCATCTGCTGGAGACGCGCGGCTGGCGGCTCGACCTCGACGAGCTGGCGGCGCGCGTCGGGCCGCGGACCAAAGCGGTCGTGATCAACTCGCCCCACAACCCCACCGGCGGCGTCCTCACCCGCGGCGATCTCGAGACGATCGCGGCGCTCGCGCACCAGCACGACTTCCTCGTCGTCTCCGACGAGATCTACTCGCGCAACATCTACGACGCGCCGTTCGTCTCGATCACGCAGATCCCGGGGATGCAGGACCGCACGGTCATCGTCGACGGCTTCTCGAAAGCCTACGCGATGACGGGCTGGCGGCTGGGCTACGCGATCGCGCCCGAGCCGATCGCCAAGGCGATCACGCTGTTCAACAACAACACCTTCTCGTGCGTCGCGACGTTCGTGCAGCACGCGGGCATCGCGGCGCTGACCGGCGACGACGCGCCGGTCCAGCGGATGAACGCCATCTTTCGCCAGCGGCGCGACGCGATCGTCGCCGGGCTCAACGCGCTGCCGGGCGTCTCGTGCACCGTCCCCGAGGGCGCGTTCTACGCCTTCCCCAACGTCTCGCAGATCGCGTCGGACGACCGGCATCTGGCGCAGTGGCTGCTCGACCACGCGGGCGTCGCCTGCCTGGGCGGCTCGAGCTTCGGCGCCGCGGGGCAAGGCTATCTGCGCTTCTCATACGCCGCCTCGGTCGAAGACATCGACTGGGCGCTGGCGCAGTTGCGCGAGCACCTGCCGAACTACCGCCCGTAACGCGCCGACAACACCCCGGCAACCACGCCGTGCCAGCATCGCCATGATGTCCGAACCACCGATCGACGCGCGGCTCGACTCGATCGACACCCGGCTCGGCTCGATCGACACACGGCTCGACTCGGTCGACACACGGCTCGACTCGGTCGACACCCGCCTCGACTCGCTCGACACGCGGCTGGATACCGTGGCAAACCACCTCGGCTCGATCGACGGACGGCTCAGCCTGATCGAGAGCCGCGCCGACGCGACCGATCGGCGATTCGATGCGCTCGATCGCCAATTCCACGCCCTCGATCGGCGCGTGACGCGCGGGTTCGACCGAGTCGACGAGCGGTTTGCGCTGGTCGACCAGCGGTTCGATGCGCTGACCGCTGAGATGCGGCGCGGGTTCGACGAGGTCGGCCGCGCGCTGCGGCGGCGTGGACCCAAGCGCGAGGACTAGCTAGAGCAGCTTCATCGCGCGGCGGACGTCGCGCAGGGTTGCGTTGGCGACCGTGCGGGCGCGGTCGCTGCCGGCGCGCAGGATCGCATCGACTTGCCCGCGGTCGAAGGCGGCGCGGCGCGCGCGCGCCGGGCGCAGGTAGGTGTTGAGCGTCTCGGCCAGTTCGGACTTGCACGCGACGCAGCCCAGTGCGCCGGCGGCGCAAGCTTCGCGAATCTCCTCGACCCGCCCGGCGTTGGAGAAGTGGTGCAGGGCGAAGACCGGACAGATCTCCGGCCGGCCCGGGTCGTTGCGCCGGATCTTCTGCGGGTCGGTGATGTAGGAGCGGATCTTGCGGGTCGTCGTCTCCTCGTCGTCGGCGATGTCGATCGTGTTGTGATACGACTTCGACATCTTGCGGCCGTCGCTGCCGGGGACGTCCGGGAAGTCGGAGAGCAGCGGCTGCGGCTCGACCAGCGTCGGACCGTAGAGATGATTGAAACGCCGCACGATCTCGCGACCCAGCTCGAGGTGCGCGATCTGGTCCTTGCCGACCGGTACCGTGTCGGCGCGGAAGACCGCAATGTCGCACAACTGTAAGAGCGGATACCCCAGGAATCCGAAAGTCGCGATCTCGCCCCCCAGCGCGCCGATCTGTTCCTTGTACGTCGGGACGCGCTGCAGCCACGACACCGGCGTGATCATCGCCAGCAACGTCTGCAACTCCGGGATCTCGGGGATCGCGGATTGCAGGAAAAACGTCGAACGTTCGGGATCGAGACCGGCCGCGAGCCAGTCCAGCACGACCTCTTCGCGTGCGTCGCGAATCGCCTGCGGGTGCTCGAAGCCGGTCGTGTACGCGTGCAGGTCGGCGACCTCGAAGAACGCTTCCATCGTCTCGGCCAGGCGGACCCAGTTCGTCAGCGCTCCGAGCAAGTTCCCGAGGTGAAGCCTACCGGTCGGTCGGGTGCCGGACATCACGCGCGAACGCGCGGAATCAACGGTGGTTTCGGAGCTCATTGGCGTCGGTGAGTACTGTCTTGCACGGGTGGGGGGCTCGGTGGTAGTATCCACGCATATTCGACCGGTTCTCGATCCCCGCGCGGTCCCGTCTATCGTGGCATCACCACAATCAGGTTACTGTAGCGAGTCGAAACCTGGTAACCCCGTAGGAGTTCACTCGCTTGTATACCGATGAGCAGCTGACCTGCACCGACTGTGGTGCGGTGTTCGTCTTCACCGCCGGCGAACAGCAGTTCTTCGCCACAAAGGGTTTTCAGAACAAGCCGAATCGTTGCCCCGACTGTCGCACCGCGCGCAAGAACGCACGCCAGAGCGGTGCCGGCGGCGGCCTCACTAGCGTCGGTGGTGGCTACGGAGGCGGCGCGCGCAGCGCCGGCTACGGCGGCGCGCCGCGCGAGATGTACACGGTGACGTGCAGCAGCTGCGGCCAGCAGGCCGAGGTGCCGTTTCAGCCACGCGGCGACAAGCCGGTCTACTGCCGCGACTGCTTTCAGTCGCAGCGCTCGTACCGCTGAACGCGGCGGCGGCGCCTTAGCGGCCCAGCCGCCGGGCGAAGGTCCCGGCGAACGGTTGCGCGTCGGCCAGCGCGGCCCGCACGCGCGCGCGCCCGCGCTCGACCGCCTCCAGCGGCGTCGCGCCGCGCGCGAGTGCCGCCGCGGCGGTCACCGCGAGCAGATCACCCGTTCCGCGCAGCGACCCGGCGAGCCGCGCCGCGGGCAGTTCGATCAGGGAGTAGTCGTCGGCGAACACGTCGACCGGATCGCCGGCGAGATGACCGCCCTTGACCAATACGCAGCGGGCCCCGAACGCGATCAGCGCGCGCGCGGCCTCGCGCATCCCGGCGACCCCGTCGACCGGCCGGCCGAGCAACGCGCCGGCCTCGGCGAGATTCGGCGTGAGCAAGGTCGCGCGCGGCAGCAGCAGGTCGCGCAGCGCCAGCCGCGTCGGCTCGTCAGCGAGTGGGTCACCACCGCTCGCGGTCAAGACCGGATCGACGACCACCGGAATCTCGGCGAACGCCGCCAAGCCGTCCGCCACCGCCCGCACCGAGCGCTCCGCCAGCAGCGCGCCGACGTGAAACGCGCCGACCCCGGCCGCCGCCAGGGCCGCGAACTGGGCGGCGATCGTCGCCGGATCGACCGGGGCGCGCGCCAGCACGTGCTCGGCGTCCTGCGCGCTGACGCCGGCGACGACGCAGACCGGGCGCACACCCTCGTCGGCCAGCGCGAGCAGCGCGTGCGGCAGCCCGGCGAAGCCGAGCGGGTGCGTCGTCCCGACCGTGGCAACGACCACCGTGGTCACCCCCAGCGCTCGATCAGCGCGCGCGCCGCGGCCGCCGGATCGGCGCCGACCAGCGCGGAGAGGACCGCCGCCATCGCCGCGCCCGTCTCGCGGGCGCGCGCGATCGTGCTCGTGCCGATCCCGCCGATGACCGCGCACGCAACGGGGCTGGCCGCGACGACGGCGCGCGCCCCCGAGATGCCGATCGGCAGCCCCGCGTCGGACTTCGAGCCGGTCGCGAAGAGCGGGCCGATCCCGACGTAGTCGATCACCGCCGGATCGACACTGGCGGCTTCCTGCGGCGTGCCGCACGAGAGCCCGATGATCGTCTGCGGGCCCAGCGCGCCGCGCAGGACGGCCAGGTCGTACTGCGCGGCGTCCTCTTGCCCCAAGTGGACGCCGTCGGCGAGCCGCGCCAGGCCGACGTCGTCGTTGATCAACGCGATCCCGCCGGCGGCCCGCACCCGGTCGACGATCGCGATCAGCGTCGTGCCGTCGATGCCGTCTTTCGCGCGCACCTGGACGAGCCGAATCCCACCGCGCAAGAGCGCCTCGACGAACGCGATCGGCTCGCCGCGCGCCGGCTCGACCAGCGCGTAGACGCCGCGCAGCCGGGCCCGCAATCCGTCTCGCTCGGCCATCGCGACCGCTAGCCCGGCGGTGCGACCGCGACGGTCAGCGCGAACGGCGCATCGGCGCCCGCGCGCAGCGCCGGACCGAGGGTCAGCGACCAGGCCCGCCGCGGATCGCCGAAGCGCGGCGCGGCGAAGGCCAGCGAGCCAGTGTACTCCGCGCTCGGCGCGAGCGGAACGCCCTCGAAGAGATGCTTGTCGGTGACGGTCCAGTCGCGATTCGCGATCGGCCGGTAGACGCCGCCACGATCGTCGCGCAACACGCTGCGCCCGTACGGCAGCAGCGTGACGAAGCCGTCACCTCGATTCGCGAAGGTCACCACGACGTCGACGCGACCGGGATAGAAGTCGAACTTCTTGACCGTCACGCGCAGCCCGTCGGCGTCGGCCTGCGCGTCGGTCGCGTAGGCGCGGTAGGGTTTCCCGGGATCGTCGATCGAGAGCGCGCCGCGCTCGCGCACGACGCCCAGCGGCACCGTCAGGTCGAGCTCGCGGCGCAGGTCGCTCGCGTGATCGACGAACGCGACGCGCTCGTGCACGAAGTAGACGCGCGCGCGCTCGCCGCCGCGCGCGCCGACGAGATCGGCCCGTTCGAGCGCGAAGGCGTCGGCGTCGAAGACGCTGCGAAACGCGGGCGCCGCGCCGAAGTACGCGCGCTCGCGAGCGGTGAGCAGCCGGAAGGCCGTCGCGTAGTCGCCGCTGCGCAACGCCGTGACGTAGCGCCGCACCAGCGCGGTCATCGCGCCGGGTGGGACGGGGCCGTAGGCGGGCGGCCGCGCGACGCCCAGCGTCGCCAGGGCGAGCAGCGCGCACGCGGCGCGCGCGCCGGACCGGATCACGACTCGCCGAGCAGCAAGTCGACGATGCGCAGCAAGTCGTCCGGGTCGACGTAACGCAGCTCGATCGTGCCGCCGCGCCCGTGCGCGACCATGCGAATCTGGGTCGCGAACTTGTAGCGCAGCCGCTCGACGACGGCTTCTTGATCGGCGTTGCGCGCTGCCGGCGCGCGCGCGCGTTTGGGCGCGGGATCGCGCGTCAGGCGCTCGAGCGCGCGCACCGAGAGCTCGTCGGCGACGGCGCGCCGCGCGACGCTCTCGCGCCGTTCCGGCGGCAGCGCGAGGATCGCGCGCGCATGCCCCGCGCTGAGCGCTCGCTCGCGCACGTACGCTTTGACGCTGTCGGGGAGCGAGAGCAGCCGCAGCGCGTTCGCGATCGCCGGCCGGCTGCGGCCGACCCGCTGCGCGACCTGCTCTTGGGTGAAGTCGTGCGCTTCCATCAAGTGGGCGAAGCCCATCGCCTCCTCGAGCGGATCGAGGTCCTCGCGCTGCAGGTTCTCGATCATCGCGACCTCGAGCGACTCGCGGTCGTCGGCCGAGCGCACGATCGCGGGCACGGTCGCGAGCCCGGCCGCCTGCGCGGCCCGCAGGCGCCGCTCGCCGGCGATCAGCTCGTAGCCGTCGCCGCGCTCGCGCACGATCAGCGGGACGAGCACGCCGAAGGTCGCGATCGAATCGCGCAGCTCGGCCAGGGCGACCGGCTCGAAGGTCTGGCGGGGCTGGCGTGGATTGGGACGGATGCGCGCGAGCGGGATCTGCGGCAGCTCGCGCTTCGGCGGTGCGGCGGTGACGTCGGCCGTCCCGCCCTCGCCCAGCAGCGCGCCCAGCCCTCGGCCCAATCCGCGGCGCGCCGTCACGCGACGCCTTGCGCCGCGGCGAGCTCGCGGGCAAGCGCGAGATAGGCTTGCGCGCCGCGGCTCTTCACGTCGAACAGGATCGCCGGCTTGCCGTACGAGGGAGCCTCGGAGAGCCGGATGTTGCGCGGGATCTGCGTTTGGAAGACGCGGTCGGGGAAGTAGCGGTTGACCTCTTCGAGCACCTCGGTCGCCAGCTTGGTGCGCCCGTCGAACATCGTGATCAAGACGCCGCAGATCATCAGGTCGGGATTGAGCCCTTCCTTGATCCGGCGGACGATCGCGATCAGTTGGCTCAGCCCTTCGAGCGCGTAGTACTCGGCCTGGACCGGGATGATGACCTCGCTCGCCGCGGTCAGCGCGTTGACCGTCAGCAGGCCGAGCGAGGGCGGGCAGTCGATCAGGACCACGTCGTAGGTACGTAGGACACCGGCCAAGGCCGCCTTGAGGCGGCTCTCACGCTGAAAGGTCGAGACCAGCTCGATCTCCGCCCCGGCCAGGTTGAGCGTCGCCGGGACGATCGCCAGGTTCTCGATCTCGGTCGGCCGGGTAACGTCGGCGATCGCCGCGTCCTGCAGCAGGACGGTGTAGACGTCGCGCTCCACGGCACGCTTATCGACGCCGAATCCTGTCGTGGTATTCCCCTGCGGGTCGATGTCGATGACGAGTACGCGGCGGCCGAGAACGGCCAGCGACGCGCCGAGGTTCACGGCGGTGGTCGACTTCCCGACCCCGCCTTTTTGATTGACGATCGCGATGACGCGCGCCGTCGTGGGAGCTACCGCGGACAACGAACCGAACCTATCCGGAGGCCGAAAAGCGCTCGTCAACATAGCGCCCCGCGCGCTCGGCGAGCAGCCCCGCCTCGTTCCGAGACGGGTCGTCGGTGACCTCCTCGAACAGCGCGCGCAGCACCTCCCCCACCCGCGCGTCGCCGCGGAAGCCGGCCGGCGCGAGTCCCTTGTGCACGAGCAGCGCCACCACGTCGGCGCCGCTGATCGCCAAATCGGTCACCCGGAAGGCCGGTTTCTCCGCCAGCACGGCGGCGATCCGAGCCTCGAAAAGCTCGTTGCTCCCGTCGCGCTTGGGCAACCCGGAGCCCGTGATGTCGGCCCAACGCAGCGCGAACAGCCGGTCGAGGTGCTCGACCCCGATCCGGCGCACGAACCGGCGCAGCGTCCGGTCGGGTGCCTCCGGGTCGGCGGCGTACATGTGCTGGCGGACGAGGTGCGCCACGGTCGCCACCGTCTCGCTGGGCAACCGCAGCCGGGCCAACATCGGCCCGACCAGCTCGGCGCCGAGGTGTTCGTGCTGGTAGAAGGTGTTGCCGCGGCCGTCCGGGCGGGGCGCGACGGTGCGGGGCTTCCCAACGTCGTGGAGCAGCGCGGCGAGCCGTAGCGTCAGATCGCCCGGGGCGGCTGCGTCGACCGTCGCCAGGCTGTGGCGGTAGACGTCGTAGGCGTGCCAGTCGTTCTGCTCGACCCCCAGCCCCTCGAGCAGCTCCGGCCAGAGCACCGCCAGGACCCCCGTGGCGCGCAGGATCTCCAGCCCGACCGAGGGCCGCGGCGCGCTCATCAGCTTGGCGATCTCCTCGCCGATCCGCTCGGCGGAGACGCTGCTCACGAGGGGTGCGGCGGCCCGCAGCGCCGCCTCGGTGCGCGCGGTCAGCGCGTAGTCGAAGCGGGCGGCGAACTGCGCCGCCCGCAGCATCCGCAGCGGGTCTTCCTCGAACGCCGCCTCCTCGACGACGTCGATCCGCCCGGCCCGGATGTCCTCGATCCCCCCGTAGGGATCGACCCGCAGCCCATCGGCCAGCCGACGGGCGATCGCGTTCATCCGGAAGTCGCGCCGGCGCAGATCGTCCTCGAGCGGGATCGCCGGCCCCGACTCGACGGCGAAGTCGACGTGGCCGACGCCGGTCGAGCGCTCGCGCCGGGGCAGGGCGACGTCGGCCTCCCCGGCGGGATGCCGGAACTTCAGGACCGCGAACGACGCCCCGACGACATCGACCCGGCCGACCGCCCGCAGCCGTTCGAGCAGGTCGTCGAGGGCAAGCCCGGTGACGACATAGTCGAGGTCCTTCGGTGGCCGCTCGATCCCGTCGAGTTCGGCCCGCAGCTCGTCGCGCACCCGCCCACCGACGGCATAGACGGCGGTAGGAGGAAGGACCGAGACCAAGACGTCGTCGAGCGGGTGGTGCACGGGCAGCCTCATTGTACTGCCGGCGTCATCCCGCCCCGGAGCGAATGTTTCACGCTGAACGTTCCTCTGCAGGGCAAAGCTTTGTTCATCGTGGAACGTTCAGCGCAGGCACAGGGGGCGCTTGGTGGGGACGCCGTTGCGGCGGGGGAAGCGTGGGCCGGTCGGGCTGCGCTTGGTCAGCACGAGGATCCGCCGTTCGCCGCCGACGGTCCGCTCCTCGACCAGCTCGGCGCCCAGGACGAGCGCCGCGTCGGCGACCGCGTCACGCTCGCGGGCGGTCAGTTCGCCGCGCTGGAGCAGCGCCCGGCCGCCGACGGCCAGGAATGGGACGGTGAGCTCGGCGACGGCCGGGCCGCTGGCAACCGCCCGGGCGGTAGCCGTCTGGAACTGCTCGCGCAGCCCTGGATCGCGCGCGGCGTCCTCGGCCCGGGCGGCGACGACCGCGCCTTCGAGCCCGAGCGTGGACAGTGCCGTGCGCAGGAAGGCGGCACGCTTACCGATCGGCTCGACCAGCGTCACCGCAGCGCCGGTCGCGAGCGCCAGCGGAATCCCCGGCACGCCGTTCCCCGAGCCGACGTCGACCAGCGGGGCGCTCACGTCACCGGCCAGCGTCAGCGCGTCGAGCAGGTGCTCGGCGAAGGCGGCCCCGTCGCGCGCGCCGGTCAGGTTCAGTCGCCGGTTGGCGGCCACGACCAGGGCCGCGTAGACGGCCAGCCGCTCGGCCAGCGGCGCGTCGACCCCGCCGGCGCGCAGCGCCGCCAGCGCCGCCGGATCGGGGAGCGGGGTCACGCCGAGACGGCGGTCCGGCGGTGGACGTGCACGCTGAGCAGCGCGATGTCGGCCGGCGTCATCCCCGGGATACGAAAGGCGGCGCCGAGCGTGCGCGGCCGGGTCCGGGCGAGCTTCTCGCGGGCCTCCCGCGAGAGCGCGCGGATCGCGGCGTAGTCGAGGTCCGCCGGCAGCTCGACCGCCTCGTCGCGGGCGGCGCGCGCGATCGCGACCGCCTGGCGGCGTGCGTAGCCGTCCATCTTGAGCTCGATCTCGACCCGCGCGGCCAGCTCCGGCGCAAGCGGCGCCGAGAACCGGTCGAGCAGCTCGGCGCCGCTCAGGTCGGGGCGGCGCAGCGCGTCCGCGAGCGTCGCACCGACTTGAAGGGTGACCCTGCCGATGGTCGCCGCTCCGAGCCGGGTCGTCTCCGCGTCTCGGCGGCCGCGGTCCAGCGCCTCACGTCGCTCGACAAACGCCTCCCAGCCCGCATCGTCGACCAGACCAGCCTCGCGGCCCAGGGGCGTCAGCCGCAGGTCGGCGTTATCGTGCCGCAAGACGACCCGGTGCTCGGCCCGCGAGCTGAGCATTCGGTACGGCTCGTCGACGCCGCGGGTCACCAGGTCGTCGATCAGCACGCCGATGTACGAGGTCTCCCGCCCCAGCCGCAGCGGCGGGCGCCCCTGCGCGCGGCGGGCGGCGTTCGCGCCGGCGATCAGCCCCTGCGCCGCGGCCTCTTCGTAGCCGCTCGTCCCGTTGAGCTGCCCGCAGTGGAAGAGCCCGGCAACCCGCCTGGTCTCCAGACTCGGGTCGAGCTCGGTCGGTGCGACGAAGTCGTACTCGACCGCGTAGCCGGCGCGCAGCATGACGACGTCGGCGAAGCCGGGCAGCGTGCGTAGCAAGGCGAGCTGGACCTCGGCCGGCAGCGACGTCGAGCAACCGCCGACGTAGAATGTCGGCTCGTCCCAGCCCTCGGGTTCGACGAAGATCTGGTGGGTCGGGTTGTGGGCGAACTTGACGACCTTGTCCTCGATCGAGGGGCAGTAGCGCGGGCCGATCCCGCGGATCAGGTCGAGGCCGTAGAGCGGCGAGCGGTGCAGGTTCTCGCGCACCAGCGTGTGCGTGCGCGCGTTGGTCTCGACGATCCAACACGGCAGCTGCGGCCCCGCGAAGACGAGCGCGCTGGCGTACGAGAACGGCAGCGGGACGGCGCTCGGCGGCTGCGGCGTCATCGCGCCCAGGTCGAGCGAGGTGCGGTCGACGCGCGGCGGCGTCCCGGTCTTCAGCCGTCCGAGCGGGAAGCCCAGGCGCGCCAGCGCGCCCGACAGCCCGACCGCCGGCGCTTCGCCGAACCGGCCCTCGGCCCGGACCTCGTCGCCCCGGAAGGTCTTGCCGCCCAAGAATGTCCCGGTCGCCAGCACGACGTTGGGCGCGCGCAAGGTCCGCCCGTCGGCCAAGCCGACCCCGCACACCGCGCCGCGGGTGACCTCGAGCGCCTCCGCCATCCCGGCGACGATCCGCAGGTTCGGCCGCCGCTCGAGCGCGGCGCGGGCGGCCCGCACGTAGCCGGGCTTGTCGGCCAGTGCGCGCAGCGCGCGCACCGACGGACCCTTCGACTCGTTGAGCATCCGCGCGTGCAGCGCGACGCCGTCGGTGATGCGCGCCATCGCCCCGCCCAGCGCGTCGATCTCGCGCACCAGTTGACCCTTCGCGCTCCCGCCGATCGACGGATTGCAGGCCAGCGTGCAGACGCGCGCGGGATCGCCGGTGACCAGGATCGTCTCGGCGCCCAGGCGCGCGGCAGCGAGGGCCGCTTCGAGACCCGCGTGGCCGCCACCGACGACGATCACCGCGGCGTCGTCGCCGCTCCGCCCGCTCACGCGAGCTATCGTAGCACGTCGCTCGCCAAGCGCGCGTAGAGCGCCGCATCCTCGTAGCCCTCGGTGGTGCGCACCCGCTCGCGCAACACGCCTTCGAAGACGAAGCCGGCGCGCTCGGCCAGGGCCCGACTGGGCAGATTGGCGGTCGCGCTGAGGATCTCGAGCCGGTGCAGCCCGGTCGCGAACGCGTGCGCGCGGAGCGCGCCCACGCAGCGCGTCAGGATGCCGCGGTGCCCGAAACGTTCGCCCAACCAGTAGCCGAGTTCGGCCACGTCGTTGCGCGGCTCATCGTCGTGGATCGCGATACGCTTCGATCTCGTCGACCCGGCGCGCGTCGACGCGCAGACTTCCCTCGTCCATCGCGCCCTCTCGGCGCCGACTGCCGGGGCTTCCTGCCGGTCAGCCGGCGCGCTGCGCCTCGCGTTCCAGCAGCGCGCGTTTGCGTTGCACGCCCCAGCGGTAGCCGCGCAGCGCGCCGTCGCTGCCGACGACGCGGTGACACGGTACGGCGACCGCGACGGGATTGGCCGCGCAGGCCGCGGCGACCGCCCGCGCCGCATGTGGCGCGCCGAGCGCGCTCGCCAGCGCGGCATAGGTCGTCGTCTCGCCGCAGCGCAGCGTGCGCAGCGCGCGCCAGACGCGGCGTTGGAAGGCGGTCCCGCGCACGTCGAGCGGGAGCGCGAGCCGTTCGTCCGGCGCATCGATCGAGCGCACGACGGACGCGAGTGTCGCTTGCAGCGCACCCGGATCAGCCTGCACCTCAGCATGCGGGAAGCGCCGCGCGAGCGCCGTTCGTACCTGCTCCTCATCGTCGCCCAGCTCGATCGCGCACACGCCGCGCGCCGTCGTCGCGACCAACACGCTGCCCAGCGACGATGCCGCGCAGGCATAGGCGATCCGCTCGCCGCGGCCACCGGCCCGAAAGCGCGAGGGCGTCATCCCGAGCGCACCGTCGTCGGCGGCGCGGTTGGGCGAGCCGAAACCCGCCTCGAGCAGCGCGTCGGTGACGCGCGCGCCGGCGCTCAGCTCGGCGCGCAAGCGCGCCGCGCGCCGCGCGCGGACGTACTCGCCCGGCGTCACGCCGACCGCGCGCCGGAACAGGCGCTGGAAGTGGAACCGGCTGAGCCCGACGGCGTGCGCCACGGCATCGAGCGCCGGCGGCTCCGGCCCGTCGAGCAGCGCGCACGCGCGTTCGATCGCGCGCTGCCGCGCCGCGTCGGGCGTCGCTTCGTCGGGCTCGCAGCGTTTGCAGGCGCGGAAACCCGCCTCCTCGGCGGCGCGCGCGTCGGCGAACGCGCGGACGTGCTCGCGCCGCGGCGTGCGCGCCGGGCAGCCGGAGCGGCAATAGATGCCGGTCGTCGTCACGCCGAACCGGAAGCGGTCGTCGCGCTCGCGGCGGACGACCAGCTCCCAGCGGTGCTCATCGATGTGGTCCAAGGTCGTCATCATCATCGACCCCACTCTACGCCCGCGCGATGCGCGCGCGCGTCCCACGCTTTGCGCGCACATCTCATTTCCCGATGCAGAAGCGGGCGAAGATCCCGTCCAGCAACGCCTCGGTCGCCGCCGCCCCGGTCAGCTCGCCGAGCGCGGCGACGGCGGCCAACAGGTCGGGCGCCGCCAGGTCGAGCGGCTCGGCGGCGGCCAGGGTCGCGGCCGCTTGGGCCAGCGCCTCGCCGGCGCGGGCGACCGCGTCGGCCTGCCGGGCCGAGGCCAGGTGCGGCCGCGCCAGATCGATCGCCTCGCCATGCCAGCCGGCGGCCGCGATCGCGGCGCGCACGGCGGCCAGCGTCGCCGGATCGTAGGCCGAGCCGTGCAGCGCCCCGGCTTCGGCCGCGGTCCGCTCGGCGAAGCCGGCCGCGCCGAGGTCGCGCTTGTTGAACAAGACGACCCGCGGCCGCTCACGCGTCGCGGCCAAGACCGCCTGCGCGTCGGCGTCGAGCGCGACCGAGCCGTCGACGACGACCAGCGCCACGGCGGCCGCGGCCAACACTCGCTGGGCCCGCGCCATCCCGAGCAGTTCCAGCGGATCGGCAGTGGCGGCGCGCAGCCCGGCCGTGTCGAGCACCCGCACCACGACCCCGTCGATCGCAAAGCGCTCCTCGATGACGTCGCGGGTCGTCCCCGGCAGGTCGGAGACGATCGCCCGTTCCTCGCCGAGCAAGCCGTTGAGCAGCGAGGACTTGCCGGCGTTGGGCGGCCCGACGATCGCCAGCGACACCCCCTCGCGCACGAGCCGGCCGCGCTCCCAGTCGGCGACCAGGTCGCCGAGCGCGGTCGCCGCCGCTGCTACGCCGGCGCGGACCTCGTCGCGGGTTGGCTCGGGGACTTCGTCGGGGTAGTCGATCGCGCCGGCGAGCCGCTCGAGGAGCGCCACCAGCGGCACCCGGATCCCCTCGATCGCGGCGCGCAGGCCGCCGGCCAGGTTCGCCTGAGCCGCCCGCGCCGCCGCTCGCGACTCGGCCTCGATCACGTCGGCGACGGCCTCGGCGGCGCTCAGGTCGAGTTTGCCGTTGAGGAATGCGCGGCGGGTGAACTCACCGGGGCCGGCCGCCCGGGCGCCCGCCAGCACGACCGAGCGCAGCGTCTCGCCGGCGATCAGCGGACTGCCGTGCACGTGCAGCTCGAGCACGTCCTCGCCGGTGACGGTGTGCGGTCCGTCCATCGCGATCGCCAGGCCGCGGTCGAGGACCGCGCCGTCGGCGTCGAGGATCTCGCCGTAGGTCGCGACCCGGTTGCGCAGCGGCCCGCGGCCGCGGAAGACGCGGGCGGCGATCGCGCGGGCCGCCGGCCCGCTGCAGCGGACGATCGCGATCGCGCCGCGTCCGGGCGGGGTCGCGACCGCCGCGATCGTCTCCATCGCGTTACTCGGTCGCGGCGGCGTCCTTCGGAAAGACGACCAGTCGGCGCTCGGGCTCGACGCCTTCGGATTCGGTCCGCACGAACGGCGAGTCGGCCAGCGCGAGGTGGACGATCTTGCGCTCCGAGGGCAACATCGGCTCGAGCGCGATCGCCCGCTGTTCGCGGACCACGCGCTCGAGCGTCGCCAGCGCGAGCGTCTTGAGTTGGTCGGCGCGCCGCGCGCGATAGCCTTCGGCGTCGATCGTGTAGTAGCGCCGGTTGGTGCGCACGCCGACGTTGATGATGTTGTTGTAGATCAGGTTGAGCGCCTCGAGCGTCTTGCCTTCGCGCCCGATCAGCGCGGCCAGTTTGGGGCCGCGCACCTCGAAGTACTCGCCTTCGCTGCGCGCGATGTAGACGATCTCGACGTCGTCGAGCCCCATCCGGCCGAGGATCTCCTCGAGCAGCGCGCGCGCCGGCTTGGCGGCCTCCGGCTCGACCGACGGCGTCGCCGGCTCGTGGTCACGCGGCGGCCCGCTGCGGCGGCGGCCGCCGTCGCCCTCGCTCGGCCCGCGGCGGGCCGGTGGGCGGCCGGCGGGGCCGCGGCGTCCGCTTCCGGGCGCGCGCCGGCGCCCGCCTTCGAATCCCTCGTCGCTCATCGCCGGGACCGCTTCTTCGGACGGTAGGTGCGCTTCCCGTTGGTCGCGGCGTCCCCGTTGACAATCTTGCTGCCTGGCCGCGCCGCGGCGCTCGGCGCGGTCGCGACCGCCGTTGTGGCCACCGCCGCCGGCCGGCCGATCCCGAACTTGCGGAACATGTAGAACTGCTGCGCCACGGTGAAGACGTTCGTCGCCAACCAGTAGATATACAGCGCCGACGCCCAGCGGTACTTGAAGCCGAAGAACGCGATCATCGCAGGCGAGACGAACGCCATGATCTTCTGTGTCTGCGCCTGTTGCGGATCGGTCGAGGGCGGGCTGCCGTAGCGCACCGTGAAGTACATCGAGACGACGTAGAGCACCAGCAAGAAGACGTCCGGCACCGCCAAACTCGTCGCGAGCAACGGCTGATGGAACATCGCGTTGACGGCCGGCGCGATCGGCGAACCGATCCACAGCCAGTGCTCGGTGCGAAAGTCGCCGATCCGCGATTGAATCGCCCAATACAGCCCGATCAAGATCGGAAACTGCAGCAGCATCGGGAGGCAGCCGGCGAGCGGATTGACGTTGTGCTCTTTGTAGAGCGCCATCATCGCTTGGTTCTGACCCTGCTGATCGCCCTTGTACTTGGCTTGGATCTGCTTGATCAGCGGCTGAACTTTTTGCATCTCCGCCATCGAGCGGAACTGCATCGCGGCCAGCGGCCAGAGTACGATGCGCACGACCAAGGCCAACGCGATCAGCGCCCAGCCATAAGACGGGACGATGCTGTGGATCCCCGTCAGCACTTCGCTCAGCGCGTGGACCAGGGAATCGAAGATGGCTTTTACGGCGAGCACGGGCGTCAGGGGGCCTTTCGGAGGGGGACCGGGTCGTAGCCGCCCGGGTGCCAGGGTCCGCAGCGCAACAGACGGCGCAACGCCATCGTACCGCCTCGCAGCATCCCGTGTTTCTCGATCGACTCCTGCGCGTACTCCGAGCAGGTTGGGGCGAAGCGACAGGCCGGCGGGAGCAGCGGTGAGATCAGCCGGCGGTAGAGGCGGAGCGCCGCCAGCGCGAGCGGTCGGATCATGCGGCGACTCCGAAGATCCGCTCGACCTCGCCGACCAGCGCCGGGAAGGCGAGCTCGCCGGCACCCGGCCGGGCGATGAAGACGACGTCGCGCCAGGGGGGCACCCCGAGCGGGTAGCGGTCGAGGATCGCCTTGAGCCGGCGCCGCAGGCGGTTGCGGACGACCGCGCCGCCGACGGTCCCGGCGACCGTGATCCCGATCCGGGTCCCGCGGCGCCCCTCGGCGACGAAACAGGTCAGATACGTCCCGGCGCTCCGCCGCCCGCGGCGCGTGACGCGGGTGAAGTCGCCGCGGCGCCGGAGGGAGTCGTACGCCCGCAACGGATCAGACCGCCAGGCGGTGGCGGCCCTTCTTGCGGCGCGCCGCGAGCACGCGGCGGCCGTTCTTCGTTTGCATCCGGGCAAGAAAGCCGTGGACGCGCTTGCGGCGCCGATTATGCGGCTGATAGGTCCGCTTCACGGAACGAGTACTCCAAAGCTGGGGCCGAACGAGCCGGCCCCGTCGAGTGATGCGACGAGACAGTATACGGGTCGAGCCATCCGAGCGTCAAGGAAATGCCGCGATCCGCGAATGGTTCCTACCTTATCCACGCCCTGTGGAGAGGCCTGTGGATAGGACGCAGGGGCGACGGGCCGCCGAGGCCTGTCCGACGCGGCTTCCTGCCGGTTTTCGCGCCCGGGTCAAAGCCGTGGAAAGCGTCGGCCGGCCCTGTCCCGGCGTGAGTGCCGTCCCTGTGGAAAAGTGTATAAGTCCGGGGGAAAACCCCGCAGGAAGCCACCCCCGCCGGGCCAATGCCCAACGCTCATTCTCCCCCCGCGGCGTCTGCTGGCGGGGCGGATCATGCAGTGGACGGTAATGGAATGCACCAGACCAGCACGGCGGTTCCTCGGGATCTCTGGACCGCGGCGCTCGAGCGTCTCGAGCCACGGTACAATAAACCGGTCTTCGAGATGTGGCTCAAGCCGATGCGCCTGGTCGATCTCACGCCGTCCGAGATCGTGCTGGCGGTGCAGACAACCTTCGCCCGCGATTGGGTCGAAAACCGGCTCAAGTCGGATATCACGGCCGTGCTGCACGATCTGCTCGGGGCCGAGATCGCGCTGCGGGTCGTGGTCGACCCCGGCGCCGAGACCCATACGCCGGCGACCGCCGTCCCAGCCACCAAGGCAGCCCCGGCCGACGACCTGCGCATCGGCCATCTCAACCCGCGCTATACGTTCGACGACTTCGTCATCGGAAACTCGAACCGCTTCGCGCACGCCGCGGCGCTAGCGGTCGCCGACGCACCGGCGATGGCCTACAATCCGCTCTTCCTCTACGGCGGCGTCGGGCTGGGCAAGACGCATCTGATGCACGCGATCGGGCACCGCGTGCTGGCCCACAACCCCAGTTCGAACATCGTCTACGTCTCCTCCGAGAAGTTCACCAACGAGTTCATCATCGCGATCAAGAACAACCAGACGGTCGAGTTCCGCAATCGCTACCGCCACGTCGACGTGCTGTTGATCGACGACATTCAGTTCCTCGAAGGCAAAGAGCAAACCCAAGAGGAGTTCTTCCACACCTTCAACTCGTTGCACGAGGCGCAGAAGCAGCTGGTGATCTCGAGCGATCGCCCGCCCAAGGAGATCCAGACGCTCGAGTCGCGGCTGCGTTCGCGCTTCGAATGGGGTCTGCTGACCGACATCCAGCCGCCGGACTTCGAGACCCGTGAGGCGATTCTGCGCAAGAAGGCCGAGACCGAGAAGGTCCCGGTCCCTGACGAAGTCTTAGCCTTCATCGCAAAGGTGATTCCCTCGAACATCCGGGAACTCGAAGGCTCCCTGATCCGCGTCGTCGCGTTCGCCTCGCTTACGAAGTCGGCGATCACCGTCGAGCTCGCCTCCGAGGTTCTCAAGAACGCCGTGGCCCAAGCCCCGATGCACCGTGTCACCATCCCACTGATCAAAGAGCGCGTCGCCAAGCACTACGGCATCTCGATCAAGGAGATGGAGGCGCAACGGCGCGACCAGCGCGTCACGCTGCCGCGTCAGATCGCGATGTACATCGCCTGGCAGCTCACCGGGGCTTCGTTGCCGCAGATCGCGCGCGAGTTCGGCAAGAAAGACCACACCACGGCCATGTACGCGCGCGACAAGATCGCCGACATGATGGACGCCGAGGAGGCTTTCCGCAACAAAGTCCGCTCCCTCGTCTCGCAGATCCAAACCGAATAACGGGCCTGCGGCCGGCCGGGGCGGGAGGCGGCGCCGGGCGAGCCCACATTTTCCCTCCCCGCGCTGGGCACAGGGCAGCCTGCGACCCGTGGAAAAACGGGATGGTCGCGCCGCGCGGGGATAGCGGGGACGCCGGGTCGCCCGGGTCCACACCCTCGATCGGGCGCAAACCGCTGCGGCACACGGCGGACGACGGCTCTCCCCGCTGTGCACCGCCTTACTGCTAGTACGACGATTCTTCTTTACTTATGACACGGCGACGGACCGACGCCGGGACGGTGGATCAGTGAAGTTCACGTGCAGTACCAAGGACATCGCCTCCGCCGTCGGCGCGGCGAGCAAGGTCGTCAACGCGCACACGACGGTACCGATTCTCTCGAACGTCCTGCTCACCGCCGATGACGGTGGGATTCGCGTGCGGGCGACCGACCTCGAGCTCACCCTCGAGCAATCGTTCCCGGCCGAGATCGCCGAAGTCGGCGCGGTCACCGTCCCGGCCAAACTCTTCAGCGGCTATCTGGGCAACTTGCCGGCGGGCCTGCTGGAACTGACCGGCTCACCCTCGCGGGCATCGGTCAAAGCCGAACGGTCGAACTACGATTTTCACGCGCTGCCGGCTGATGAGTATCCGCCGCTGCCGGCGGCACAGAAAGGCGCCAGCTTCGCCCTCGGCGCGAAACGCTTCCGCGACGGCGTCGGTGCGACGATCTTCGCCGCCTCGAGCGAGGAGGCACGTGGCGCCGTGCTGATGGGGACGCTGCTCGAGCTCAAAGGCGATCAGATCACCTTGGTCGCGACCGACGGCTATCGTCTGGCCCGCTGGACCTCGACCCTCGAGCGTCCGATCGAAGGCAGCGCGCGGTACATCGTCCCGTCGCGTGCGCTGGCCGAAGCGGCGCGAAATCTCGGCGCCGCCGAGCAGGTCGAGATCGCGGCGCTCGGCGCGCAGGCGAACCAGTTGCAGTTCACCGCCGGGACGACCTCGATCGTCGTGCGATTGGTCGACGGGCAGTACCCCAACTACCAGCAAGTCATCCCGGCCAAGTTCGACCGCCGGGTCATCGCCAACACGCAGGCGTTGATCGGGGGCCTGCGGCGGGCCGAGCTGGTCGCCGGCGACCGGGCCTCGATGGTCAAGCTCGAGGTCACCAACCAGACGCTGATGATCACCGCCAAGTCCGACGTGACCGGCAACGCCTACGAGGAATTGGAAGTCGAGCAGACCGGTGAGGACTTGGCGATCGCGTTCAACGCGCGCTACCTGGTCGAGATCCTCAACCATGTCGACTCGCCGCAGACGATCCTCGAGTTCCTCGGCCCGCTCTCGCCGGCCGCGATCCGCCCCTTCGAACCCAGCGACGCCGGCGAACAACTGTACGTCTTGATGCCGCTGCGCCAGTAACCCGCGTGCGGGTCGAGCGGCTGCGGTTGGCCGCCTTTCGCAACTACGCGAGCCTCGACTTTGCGCCGGAGTCGGGGCTCAACGTTCTGGTCGGGCCGAACGCGCAGGGGAAGTCGAATCTGCTCGAGGCGCTGGCGATGCTGGCGACGGGGAAGTCGTTTCGCACCCGGCGCGAAGCGGAGCTGATCCGCGAGGGTGCCGACCGCGCCGAGATCGCCGGCGAAGCACGGATCGCGGCGGGCGAGATTCGGCTGCGTTGCACGATCGCGCGCACGCCGGCCGGGACGCGCAAGAGCTTCGAGGTCAACGGCGGCGCGGTCGGCTTCGGGCGCTTTCTCGGCCGGACCCGGGTGGTGACGTTCGTCCCGGCTGACTTGCAATTGGTCTCCGGCGGCCCGGCGCTGCGCCGCGCGTTTCTCAACGGGGCGCTGGCGCAGCTCTCGCCGACGTACTACCGCGATCTGGTGCTGTACCAGAAGATCGTCGCACAGAAAGCCGCGCTGCTGCGCGGCGCGATCGCACCCGACCGCCAGTTGTTACTGGCTTACAACGACGAACTGGTGCGCCCGGCGAGTGCGTTGATCGCGGCCCGGCGCGCGTTCGTCGACGAGCTCGCCACCGCGACGCACGCGATCGCGGCGCGCTGGCGCGGGACACGCGAGCAGCTCGCCATCGTCTACGCGCCGAGCCCCGAGGGCGACGTCGCCGAGGCGCTCGCCGCGCAGGTCGAGTCCGAGCTACGCCGGCGCACGACCCTAGTCGGACCGCACCGCGACGATCTGCGCTTCCTGGTCGACGGCCGGCCGCTGGCTGCGTTCGGCTCGCAGGGACAAGCGCGCACAGCGGTGCTCGCGCTCAAGGTCGCCGAATACGACGTCATGCGAACGCGCAGCGGGGACGCGCCGATCTTGGTGCTCGACGACGTGCTGAGCGAGCTGGATGCCGAGCGCGCGGCCGGTTTCCTCGGCGCGCTGGCCGGCTACGAGCAGGCCTTTCTGACCGCGACCGAGCCGCCGACCGGGCTGAGCGGCGGGACGGCCTGGGCGATCCGGGCGGCGAGCGTGACGCGGTGCTGAAGCTCGGCTCGGTCCTGGATGGTTGGCGACCGCGGCCCGGCGCCGGCTCCGGCGATCCGCTGGTCGCGGCGCGCGGCGTCTGGGCGGAGCTGGTCGGAGCCGACGTCGCGCGGGCCGCGCAACCGGTCGCGATCGAGCGCGATGTCCTGATCGTGCTGACCAACTCGTCGGCTTGGTCGCATCAGCTAGCGTTCCTCGAGCCGGAGATCATGCGCGGGCTGCGGGCACTGCCCGAGACGCGCGCGCTGGTGCGGCTGCGCTTTCGGGTCGGCACGATCCGCAAGCCGGCGGGCGGCGCGGCTGGACCGACCAGCCGGCGTCGCGGTGCGGCCGTCCCGGCCGAGCCACCGGCGCGGACGCTCGACGACGCGCTGGCGCGACTGCGGCGCGCGGTCGAACGCTCGCGTACCGCGCATCGGGCGGCCGGCGGGACGTTCTGCGCACTGTGCGAGGCGGCGGTCGACGTCGGCCCGACCTGCACGCCCTGCCGCGACGACGCCGTCCGGCGGCAGCGCTTCGCCTGCGAGCGGCTCCTGTTCGAGGCACCGTGGCTCGGTTCCGAGGAGGTGCTGGCGCTGGTCCCCGGCTTGACCGCCGAGGCCTACGACCGGATTCGGCGCCAGCTGCTGCGGGGTTGGTGGGACGAGCTGCGGCGGGCCGCTACGCTGCACCGGCTGCGACAGCCGATCGACCGCATCCGGCTGCGCAAGCTGGCTAGCTCGTTCGTCTTGCTCGAGACGCGGATCGACCCGACGCGCTTGGAGCTCGACTCGCCGCTACGGAAGAATGCGCTCGGCGAGCTGTTCGAGTTCGTGCGAGCGATCGAGACCGGCGTCGAGTAAAAAGGGCCCCCGGCGGCGAAGAGTACCTGTCGGATGAACGAATATACGGGCGAACAAATCGAGGTCCTCAAAGGACTCGAGGCAGTTCGCAAGCGCCCCGGCATGTACATCGGCAACACCGCCGACCGCGGGCTCCATCAACTGGTCTTCGAAGCGGTCGACAACGCGGTCGACGAGGCGCTCGCCGGCTACGCCACCATGATCCGAGTCGTGCTGCACAAGGACGGCTCGTGCAGCGTGCTCGACGACGGACGGGGGATCCCGGTCGACATGCACGCCGAGGAGAAGCTGCCGGCGGTCGAAGTCGTCATGACGATCCTGCACGCGGGCGGGAAGTTCGGCAAGGGCGGCTACAAGGTCTCGGGCGGTCTGCACGGGGTCGGCATCTCGGTCGTCAACGCGCTCTCCGAGTGGATGATCACCCGGGTGAAACGCGACGGGTGGGAGTGGGAGATCCGGTTCCAGCGCGGCATCACCACGCAGAAGCTCAAGCGGCTGGGCCGGGCCGAGGGGACCGGGACCTTCCAGTGGTTCAAACCGGACCCGGAGGTCTTCGAGACGCTGGACTTCTCGTGGAAGACGCTCGAGAACCGGCTGCGCGAGCTGGCTTTTCTCAACCGCAAGCTGTCGATCACGCTGCGCGACGAGCGGCCCGAGGAGCCCAAGGAGCGCCTCTACTACTACGAGGGCGGGATCGTCTCGTTCGTCCAGTGGCTCGATGAAAACAAGGAAGAGATCACGCCGGTGATCTCGACCAACGGCGAACGCGACGACGTCGTGGTCGAGTGCGCGTTCCAGTACACCGACGGCTACAACGAAGTTGTCTACGCATACGCCAACAACATCAACACGATCGAAGGCGGGATGCATCTGACCGGGTTCCGCACCGCGATCTCCGGCATGGTCAACGAGTACGGGCGCAAGCGCGGGATGCTCAAGGAGTCCGACGCCAACCTCTCGACCGACGATTGCATGGAGGGTCTGACCGCGATCGTCTCGGTCAAGCTCCAGGATCCGCAATTCGAGGGGCAGACGAAGACCAAGCTCGGCAACGCGAAGATCCGCCCGATCGTCAACGCGCTGGTCAGCGAGCGCCTCGACTTCTTTCTGGAAGAGAATCCGAAGTACGCCCGCGCGATCGTCGACAAGTGCATGCAGGCGATGCGCGCCCGCGAGGCCGCCAAGAAGGCGCGCGATCTGACCCGCCGCAAGAGCGTGCTCGAAGGCAGCGGGCTGCCCGGCAAGCTGGTCGACTGCAAGGAGCGAGACCCCGCGCTCTCCGAGCTGTTCCTGGTCGAGGGCGACTCGGCCGGCGGGACCGCCAAGGGCGGTCGCGATCCGAACACCCAGGCGATCCTCCCGTTGCGCGGCAAGATCCTCAACGTCGAGAAGGCGCGGATCGACAAGATGCTCGCGAACGAAGAGATCCGCACCATGATCACCGCGCTGGGCGCGGGGTTCGGCGACGACTTCGACGTCGCAAAGCTGCGCTACCACAAGATCATCATCATGACCGACGCCGACGTCGACGGCTCGCACATCCGCACGCTCCTGCTCACCTTCTTCTATCGCAAGATGAAGCCGTTGATCGAGAACGGCTACGTCTACATCGCGCAGCCGCCGCTGTTCGGCGTGCGCAAAGGGAAGAAGCAGTGGTGGGCTTTCAACGACAGCGAGCTGCAGCAGATCTTCAACGGTGACGACCCCAAAGATTTCACCATCCAGCAGTTCAAGGGGCTGGGCGAGATGGACGCCGAGCAACTGGCGGAGACGACGATGGACCAAGCATCGCGTCGGTTGAAGCGGGTCGAGCTCGACGAGGCCAGCGAGGAGGCCGAAAAGGTCTTCACCGAGCTGATGGGCGAGAAGGTCGAGCCGCGCAAGGCCTTCATTCAGGAGTACGCGCGGACCGTCCGCAACCTCGACCTCTGAGCGTCTTCTAACGGCCGGCCTCCAGGTCCCGGCAAGCCGCGCGGACGAAGGTTTGCCGCCATGCGCGCCGGGAGACGACGAAGCCCGTGGTCCGTTTGAAGGCGTCGCGTCGAGCGGTCATCGCCACCGCGGTCGTCGCGGCGCTGCTCCTGGTGATGGTCGCCGCGCGCAACCTGATCGCGCGGGGCCTGATCGAGGGCATCGTCTCGCTCGCGACCGGCTACCAGGTTCGGATCGGCGACGAGCAGCTGGGGACGACGCACGCGGTCTTCTTCGACGTGCACGTCACCAAGAACGGCGACCCGGTCCTGGACGCGCAGCGCATCGACGTCGACTATGCGCTGCGCGACATCTTCCCGGGCGGCATCCACCGCTACGGCTTCGCCGCCATCGCGATCCAGCACCCGGTCCTGACCATCACCCGGCACGTCGACGGGAGCCTGACCTTCACCCGGCCCGGCGGCACGCCGGCGACCCCGCCGGAGCCGTCCCGCCGGGCCGCCGCGCCCTACTACTTCACCGTCCGAGTGCGCGATGGCGAGATTCGCCTGGTCGACCGGGCACCGCGCACGCCCGACCTGGCCCTGCAGCGGATCCAAGACGTCACCATCGACGCCTCGGTGCAGTCGGATGAGCGCACCACCGCGCACGTGGCGGGGATCTTGGTCACGCGGCCGGCTGCCGGCGCTGCGCTGCGGCGCTATCCGCTGGGCGTGCGCACGCTGATCGACGTCCCGCGCGGCATCGCGCTGCACACGTTTCGCGCCGCGCAGTTGCCGATTCGCGGCGTGCTCGGCTTTCTGGTCCACAGCAAAGCCGTGCGCTTCGACGACGGGATCGTCGACGGCCTCAACGTCGAGATCTACGCGCTCGCGCCGAAGGTGGGCGAACCGTTCGTGTATCGGCTCGGCGGCGCGGGGCGCTTCGACGGCGTCCGCGTCGCGGTCACCGCGATGGCCAAGCCGATCCGTGACTTGCACGGCCCGCTGACGCTGACCGACGACGCGCTGGCTTTCAACGCCGTCGACGGGACGCTGGCCGGCATGCCGCTACGCGGGCGCGGCGTGCTATACGGCCTGTTGCACCAGCCGGTGTTCCGGGTGGGGATCGCCGCCGACGGCGACGCCAGCCAACTGCGCACGCTCTTTGCGTTCGCGGCACGGCTCCCGCTGCGCGGCCCGATGCACTTGCACACGCTGCTCGCCTCGAGCCTCAACGATCCGCTGATTCGGACCTGGGTGCAGGCGCCGCAACTCGCCTACGACCGGTACCCGTTCGAAGCGCTCGACGGCGTCGTCGACTACGCGACCGGCGCGGTCGTGCTGCACGGTTTTCACGCGCGCTTCGGCAGCGTGCACATCACGTTGGGTGGAACCGTACTGGTGGCCAAGGGCGGCGATACGCTCGGCTTCGTCCTGCACGCCGCCGGGTCGGGTGCGACCTTCCCCTACACCGATGCCGTCGCGCCCGATGCGCAGGTCGGCTTGACGGCGCTGGTCGGGCAGCCGCCGCACGCGGGGTTCAACGCGCGCGGAACGCTCGCGCTCGACGGTGGGACGACCGGCGGCGCGACGTTTGCACTCGACCAGCACGGCGTCGGAACGTTCGGGCCGTTCTCGTTCGCACGCGCCGACGGTTCGACGTTCCGCGGCGGCTTCGAACTGGAACGGCCGCTCTCGGCCAGCGCCGGCTGGCTGCACCTGCGCAACTACCGGCTGGCTGCGCGGCGCGCACCGGCGCTCCCCGGCGTGCGCCTCCCGATGTTCCCGCCGATCGGCGGCGTCCTCGACGGCGACGTCGCCGCCGCCGGGACGCCCAGCGTCTTCGGCCTCGCCGGCACGGTCGCCGGGCGCGGGATGCAGTTCTTGGGCGTCGACATCGGCAGCGGCACCGTTCGGTTGGCCGGGACGTTCCGCGAACTGCTCTTGCACGAGATTCGCGTCAACGGGCCGCTGGGACGATTCGCCGGGACCGGCGCGGTCAGCGCCGGTGGCGTTGCGGTCGAGGGCCGCTACGACGGCGACCTGACGGCGCTCGAGCAGTTCGTCCCCGGTGTCGCCGCGCGCGGCGCGGTCCACGGCGATCTGCGCGTCGCAGTCGCCGGCGACCGGTTCGTCGTGCAGACCCCGAACGCCGATCTGCGCGGCGCCAGCGTGCGCGGCATCCCGCTCGAGCGAATGGCCGGCACGATGGCGATTCAAGGGAAGGCGATGCGGCTGGTCGCCGCCGACGGAACGGTCGCCGACGGGCACGTCACCGCGGTCGATCTGGGCGGCCCGTTCCTGGTCTCGATCCCCGGCGTTCGAGCGGCCGATCTGCGTCCGACCGGCGTCCCGCTCGACGCCGGCCGGCTGACCGTCTTCGGCCGGGCCGACCTGCGCGCGGAGCCGCGCTTCGATGGTCTGGTGGCGGTCAGCGGCGGGCGCACCGCCGGCTACCCGGTCAGCGGTCACGCCGTCGTCGACCTGACCGGGCGCAACGCGCGCATCGGGCGCGGCGTCGCCGCGGTCGGTTCGACCTACGGCGACGTCGACGGCCGGGTGAGCGGGATCGGCTTGGGCGATGCGTACGACCTGCGCGCCTGGGTCCCGATCGGCGACCTCGCGACCGTCGCCAGCACCGCGCACCTGCCAGTGCGTTGGCTCGAGGGGAGCTTCAACGCGCAGGTCCACGTCGGCGGCGGCGGTGCGCGGCCACAGATCGCCGGGCTGGTCGGCGTCCCCGAAGGGTCGTACAACGGGCTGGCCTTCCGCGATGCCGGCGCGCGGCTCATCGCGAGTCCGGCCGGGCTGCGGGCGCAGCACGGGACGATCACGGTCGGCTCGACCCGGGCCCAGGTGAGCGCGGCCTACTCGCCGGGAGCGTTCGCGGTCGACGCCAGCAGCGCGCAGGCGAACCTGGCCGACTTCGACGACTACTTCGACGCGGCCGAGACGTTGGACGGGACGGGCAGCGTGGCGGTCGCGTTCAGGGCCGATGGGCACACGACGACGAGCGACGGCCGGGTGGCGCTGCGCGGGCTGCGCTACCGGCGGTTCACCTTTGGGGCGACCGACGCGACCTGGTCGACGCGCAACGGCGCGATCGGTGGGACGGTGGCGGTGCACGGGCCGGGCGGGAGCGCCGAGGCCAGCGGGACGATCGTCGCCGCGCCCGGCGACCCGATCACCGCCTTCCGCAGCGCGACGTACCGCGGCTCGTTCGACGCCCACGACGTCGACCTGCCGACCTGGCTACCGGCGTTGGGGATCACCATGCCGGTCCTCGGCCGGGTCGACGCCGCCGGCAGCGTCGCCGGGCGCTGGCCGCGACTCGCCGCTGACCTCCAGGCGAGCCTGCACGACGGCCGCATCGACGGCTACGCGATCGCTGCCGCCGGACTGCACGCGCGCAGCGACGGGCGGCGCATCGTGCTCTCGGATACGACGCTCGATCTCGGCTTCGCGCGGCTCGCGGCGAGCGGAACGCTCGGGATCGGCGCTCGGGATCCGCTCGCGCTCACGGTCGGGGCCGACGTCCCCGACCTCGCCCGGGCGCTGGCCGCGATCCAGCCCAAAGGCCGGCGCTATCCGGTCGACGGTGCGCTGCAGGCGAACGTCGTCGTCACCGGGACGCGCCGTGCGCCGCGCGCCACCGTCGGCTTCGCGCTGACCGATGCGCACTACGCCTCGCTCGCGATTCCGCGTCTGTTGGGCAGCGCGGCCTACGACGGCAAGACGCTCGACGTCAACGATGCCGAGCTGACCTTCGCCAAAGGTGACCTCTTGCTCGCCGGCACGCTGCCGCTCACGCTTTCGCGCGCCGGCGCGGCGCCGGCTGGGCGGTTCTCGTTCACCTTGGCGCTGAACGGGTTGGACCTCGCGCCGTTCGCGCCGTTCGTCCCGGGCCCGCAGACCATGCTCGCCGGAACGCTCGACGGCCGCCTCGATCTCGAGGGAACGCAAGACGCGCCGCGGATCGTCGGCTCGATCGCGCTGACCGGCGGCAGCTATCGCTCGCAGTTCGATACCGCCGGGATTCGCGACGCGGTCGCGCGACTCGCCTTCACCGGGACGAGCATCGCGCTGGAGGCCCTGCACGCGAACGTCGGCGGCGGCACCGTCGACGGCAGCGGCCGGCTCGACCTGCCGTTCGGCGAAGCTCACAACCGCGGCTACGCGATCACGATCGCGGCGCGCGGTGCGCGCATCGACGCACCGCAGTTCGGGCGCGGGACGATCGACGGTGACCTCTCGCTGACCAGCGGCGCACAACGGCCGCAGCTCGGCGGCACGATCGCGCTGCACGACACGTCGATCCCGTTCGCGTCGATCTACCGGCTGGCAGCCGGCAATGGGCTGCGGGCGCGGACCGCCGCCGGGCCGCCCTTCGATCTCGCTTTCAACTTGGTCATCGACATCGGCAAGAACGTCGCGGTGCAGTCACAGAGCCCGTTCATCGACGTCGGCCTCGGCGGCGGACTGTCGGTCGGTGGGACGTTGGCGGCGCCGACGCTCGACGGAACGCTGACTGCGACGCCGGGCGGCGTCGTCTCGACCTACAACCGCGCCTTCCGCGTCCAGCAGGCGACGGTCGCCTTCGACCCCGCGCGCGGACTCGATCCTCAGGTCAACCTGCGCGCTTTCGCCCACGTCACCGATCCCGACCCCGATCCGACCCGCAACGCGATCGGCAGCGCCGACATCACGATCAGCGTGCACGGCTTGGCCAGCGATCTGACGACCGGCGGCGGGATCACCTTCGCCTCCAACCCGTCGTACTCGCAAGAGCAGATCGTCGGCCTCTTGCTGGACGCGTCGGTTTTCGGCGCGGTCAACTTCAACCAGCAGCAGAACGGCACGTTCTTGCGCGGCGCGCCGGGCGAGAACGATCCGTTGCTTCCGCCGGGCGTCACGGTCTACCAAGCCGGTCAGATCACCTTCAACCAGGAGGCGTTCTCGATCCTCAACGGCCAGTTCACCGAGCGACTTCTGGCGCCGGTCGAGCGCTACTTGATCGGCGCCTCCGGCCTCTCGGACGTCGAGGTGACGGTCAACTACGGCGGTGGCGTCGGGCTCGAGGTCTTCAAGCAGCTTGGCCATCGCGATTTCTACGCCAGCGCCAGCCAGACGTTCACCCAGCTCGACCGCACTACGGTCGGATTTACCGCCCGGCCCGACGCGACGACGGCGATCGATCTGGACTTCTTCGAGCAGTCGGGCGTGCCGGCGTTCCTGCCCGAAGAGTACGGCGCCTCGCCGTTCTACAGTCTGGTTCGCCTGCAAGGGATCCAAGCGCTCTCAGGCCGACAAGGATTCACCTTCTCGATCGTCCGCAAGTACCCGTAGCCGCCGCGGAGGGGGCCTCGGGTGCGACGCGTCGTACCCTGGGGACCGGGAACGCGCGCCCTTCGCCGCGCGTTACCCGTGTCATCCAAGGGCCAGCCCGGCGGTCGCAGCGCGCCCGGGGTGTCCGCTCGTCATGAAGGATGTCTCCCGCTTGTTCGAACGGTTCCGTCGCGCGCCGCGCATCGTGCTCTCCGTGCTCGCACTTCTCGGCCTGCTGATGCCGCCGGCTCTCGCGGATCAGCCCGCGCCGACGGTCGTCTCGGTGACCGTCACCGGCAACACCCACATCTCGACCGATCGCATCCTGGCGGTCGTGCGGACGAAGGTCGGTGACCCGTTCGATCCCGCCATCGTCCAGCAGGACTTGCGGGCGATCGCCGACCTCGGCTTCTTCGCCGATCAGGCGCCGCCGGTGATCCGCCAGCGCCCCGACGGGGTCGCCGTGACCTTCCGCGTGATCGAGAATCCGGTCGTCAGCGCGATCCGGTTCGACGGCAACAAGAGCGTCTCGGCCGACACGCTCCTCGCGTTGATGGACACCGCGCCCGGCCAAGTCTTCAACATCAAGACCTATCAGCAAGACGTCCTCAAGATCAACAGCTACTACGACAAGATCGGCTTCGGCGGCCAGGTGCCCTCGCACGTCGTTGACGTGAACATCGGCGCCGACGGCGTGCTGACGCTGAAGATCGAAGAGGGGCTGACGGTCCGCAAGATCATCATCACGCCGCCGCCCGACGGCGATCCGCTGCTGCCGCCGCCCGTCATCATGGCGGCGCTGGTGACCAAACCCGGCAGCTCGTTCTCCGAAGAGCAGCGCGACAAGGACTACGACGCGCTCAAGGCCCTCTACGAGAAGTACGACCTCAAGCTGGGCGACGTCGAAGCCGGCGTCGATCCGACGACGATCGACCAGAAAGCCGGCACGGCGGACGTTCGTTATACGATCAGCGTACTGCGCGTCGGCGCGATCGAGATCACCGGCAACACCAAGACGCACGACGACGTTATCCGGCGCGAGCTGCGTCTGCGTCCGGGCATGGTCGTCACCGATGCCGCACTGCACCGCGACTACGACCGCCTCAACAATTTGGGCTTCTTCGAGAAGATCGACTTTCAGGCCAAGCCTGGACCCGATCCCAAGCGGCCGGGGCTGGTCACGCTGAACTGGCAGGTCAAAGAGCAGCGCACCGGGACCGCGACGCTGGGTGCGGGCTACTCGGGCGGCATCACGGGGACCGGCCTGACCGGCAACGTCTCCTACCAGCAGAACAACATCAACGGAACCGGCGATGGCGGCGCGATCCGCATCGAGCGCGGTGCGCGCATCTCCGATGCGCAGCTCTCGGCGACGATCCCGTATCTGGGCAGCACGCCGGCCTCGCAACGATACAGCCTGAGCGCGACGCTCTTCGACCAATCGCAGACGAACTACTATCCGGTGTACTACGACTGCGGCGCAGGCTCGGGCGTGAACGTGCCGTGCCCGACGACCAACATCCCGGTCGCGATCGTGCCGCCCGATGCGACCCAGTACAGCCTTGTCTCGGGGATCATCTCGACCTACAAGAGTAGCTCGCGCGGCATCACCGTCAACCTCGGACGGCGGCTGTCGGACATCTTTCACATCAGCGGCGGCTTCAACTTCGAGTCGGTCGCGTCGCAGGCGATCGTGCCGACGCCGTATGCCTTCACGTCGAACCCCGGCAACGAGCTGAGCGGCTGTATCGACGAGATCCTCAGCGCGTGTGACACCGCCAGCGACGCGCTCGGCGTGATCGCGCCGTCGATCGCGGAGGTCAACTCGACCAAAGCCTATCCGCTGCACAGCATCGTGGTGGGCTTCGGAGCCGACTCGCGCGACGACGTCTTCAACCCGCGGCGCGGCTGGTTCACCAACTTCAGCGACGAGGTGAGCACCCCGTCGCTGGGTTCAGCCTTCCACTACGACATCTTCATCGCCGACATCGCGCGCTTCTTCCCGGTCGGGAAGAACATGACGCTCGGCTTCCACGCGGTCGACGGCACCTCGACCGGCGCCCTCCCGACCAACAAGCTGTTCATCTTCTCGGACCAGCAGCTGCGCGGCTACGAGGATCCGTTCTACGGGACCGACGAGCTGCTCGGTCAGCTCGAGCTGCGCATCCCGCTGACCAAGGACCGCAAGTTCTCGGTCGTCACCTTCGCCGATGACGGCGCGGTCCGGATCCGCGGGGCCACCCTGGGCGGGGTCTTCGATCCCAGCCTCGCGAACTATTCCTGGCACGGCGACGTCGGCGTCGGGGTTCGGTTCGACGTCCCGCAGCTCGGGCTGCACACCCTCCGCCTCGATTTCGCCAAGGGCAGCCAAGGTACGCACACCTCGTTCGGCATCGGCCAGAGTTTCTAGAGCATGGAAAACTTGATCGCGCGCGGACGCATCGCCGTCCTCGCCGGTCTGCTCGGCGCGGCGTTTCTCGCGCTGCCGGCGGCCGGCGCGACCGACATCACCGACATCGGGACGCTCGACCAGAGCGTGCTCGCCTCGATCCCGTCCTTTCAGGCGGCGAACCGTCAGCTCCAGCAGTACGGTGAAGGCCTGCAGAAGCAGTACAATGCCCGGGCGGCGCACGCCTCACAGGGCGATCAGGCGAAGCTGGCGGCGGAGTTCCGGGGCAAACTGGACGACAAGGAGCGCCAACTCGTCCGCCCGCTGATGGAGAAGGCGCAGATCGCCGTCGCCTCCGTCGCCTCCTCGAAGAACCTGAGCGTCGTGCTCGACAAGCGGATCGTCGTCGTCGGCGGCGTGAACATCACCCAGAACGTACGCGACCTGCTGACCGGGATCGGCGACCCGGTCCCGCCGGTCTCGACCCCACCGCCCTCGCACGTCGGGTTCGTCGACCAGAACGCGATCGACCAGACCCCGAAGGTCAAAGCGGCGACCGACGAGTTCCTGGCCTTCAAGGCCCAGCAGGACAAAGCGGCGGCGGACAAACTCAAGACGGTCCACAGCGACGCCGACCGCGACGCGATCCTGCGCGACTACCGCAAGACGCTCGACGACCGGCAGACCACGACCCTCAAACCGGTGATCGACGCGACCCGGGCGGCGATCGCGGACGTCGCCAGGCAAAAGGGCCTGGTGCTGGTCGTCGACCGTGGCAACATCATCTACGGCGGGACCGACATCACCGCCGACGTCACCGCGAAGCTGAAGTGAGCTCGCGGGCGCGCGCCGCCGCCGGCCGGATCGCCGTCGTGGCTGCGACGGCGCTGCTGGTCGCGTGCGCGCACGGCGGCCCGCCGCAGAGCGGCCCGGGCGCGATCGGCTACATCGACATGAACGCGCTGATCCAGAAGCATCCGCTCTACGATCAGTTGGCGCGCTACGACCGCACGATCGACGCCTTCGACTTGAGCGCGACGGTCCCGCAGGCCGCCGCCCCCGACCCCGATCTGCGCCGGCGCGAGGCCGAACTGGAGCGCGAGCTGCACGACGCGGCCGGTCGCACCCAGCAGTTGCTCGATCAGAAGCAGCAGCAGTATCAGCAGCAGGAGAAGGACGCGATCGCCGCCGCCCTGCGCGGTGCCGGGTTCGGCGGACCGACCGCGGCCCAGATCGCGGGCAGCGTGACGCAGACCGCGCAGCAGCAACAGGCCGGCGCGGGCGCGCAGGTGCAGCGCGATTTCGCGAGTTATCGGGCGACGCTGCAGAGCCAGGACCGCGCCCAAGTCGCGGCGGTCCAAAAGGCGCTGGCGGAACGCGCTTCCCGGACCTACCGCGCGCAGGCCGAGCAACTCCAGTCGAAGGAGGCCGCGCTCTCGCTGGCGCTCGCCAGCGCCGACGCCCCGCAGCGGCTCGCGCTCCATACCAAGCTCTCCTCGCTCGCCCTCGACGACGCGGCGCGCGACGACGCGCAGAAGCAGCTCGCGGAGCTGGACCGCAAGGAGGCCGACGCGGTCGCCGCGCAGCGCAATCGCGACCAAGCGACGCTCGCCGCGCTGCAGACACAGCTCCGCAGCCAGGTGCAGCGCGACTTGGACACGCAGGTCGCGTCGATCTCGAAGCGTTCGCTGACCTCGCTCGCCGAGCGCCAGCGCGACCTCACCCACCAGATCGCGCCCTTCAACGGGCCGGTGATCAGCACGACGACCGTCAACGGCAAGCCGCAGCAGCAGGTCAACCCGAGTCTGCCGCCGCCGCTGCGCGCGCAGATCGCCCGCCTGCACCAAGACTACCAGCAGCGCTTCCAGAGCGACGCGAAGACGACGATCGCCGACTTCGAGCGGACGCGCGAGGACCTCTCGCGCCGCTACGCGATGCTGCACGGCGTCGACGCCGGCTCGCGGCAGAGCGCGCAAGCACAGATCGCGACGCTGCGCCGCAAGCGCGACGACCTGTACGACCAGATGACCGGTCAGATCGATCGCGAGGTCCGCGTGATCGCGCAGCAGCGCGGCATTACCGTCGTCCTCTCGGACGTCGTCGCACCCGCCGGCGGAGTCGACCTCACGCCGGACGCCCTCAAGGACATCGAAAGCCTCCACCAATGAGACTCGCTCCCGTGTTCTTCGTCGCGGCCCTCGCGGCGCTGTGCGCCTGTTCGAACGGACCGAGCTCCAACTTCGGCCTGATCGACGCGCAGCGGATCCAGGCGAACTGGCCGAAGTTCCTCAACTACCAAAACCAGCTCGCGATGGACGCCCAGACGATCGAGCGCTCGAACAAGCCCGACCGCGACAAAGCGCGCGAGCGCGCCGAGTTGCAGCAGCGCTTCCTGCAAGCGCAGTCCGAGCTGACCGACGACGTGACGAACGCCGCGCAGCAGGTCGCCAAGGACAAGCACCTCAGCTACGTGCTGACGCGGCAGTTCGTCGGGTACGGCGGCGTCGACATCACGCCCGACGTCGAGAAGATTCTCCAAATCGTGGAGAAGCCGTCGCCGACGCCGTGAGCGCGCCGGCTCGGACGTTGGGGGCTTTCGCCGAGCGCGCCGGTGGTCGCGTCGTCGGCGACCCGGCCGTCGCGATCGAGTGGATCGCCGCCGTCGACGACGCCGGCCCGGGCGCGCTGACCTTCGCGGTCGACGCGCGCTACCTCAAGATCGCGCTGACTTCGAGCGCCGCCGCCGTCCTGACCGATCTGCGGCTGCTCGACGCCGAGGCGCAGTACCCCAAGCCGATCCTGGCGGTCGAGGACACCCGGGTGGCGCTGGCCGTGCTCTTGGCGGCCTTCTTCGAAGTCCCGCGCCCGCGCGGACCGTTCGTCGATCCGACCGCCGCCGTCGACCCCAGCGCGACCTTGGGCGCCGAGGTCTGGATCGGCCCGCAGGCGGTCGTCGGCGCTCGGGCTCGGATCGGTGACCGAACCGTGGTGGCGGCGGGCGCGATCGTCGGGGCCGATGCTGCCCTGGGGGCCGACGCGCTGCTCCACCCCGGGTCGTACCTGGGCGACCGCTGCACCGCCGGTGACCGGGTGATCCTGCAGGCCGGCGCGGTCATCGGCAGCGACGGCTTCGGTTGGGCCTTCGAGCGCGGCCGGTTGCGTAAGATCCCGCAGGTCGGGATCGTCGAGTTGGGCGACGACGTCGAGATCGGCGCCAACACCTGCGTCGACCGGGCCCAGACCGGGGTGACCGCGATCGGCGAGGGGACCAAGATCGACAACCTGTGCCAGATCGGCCACAACTGCCGCATCGGCAAGCACACCGCGATCGCCGCGCTGACCGGCCTGGCCGGGACGACCACGATCGGCGACTACGTCCAGGTCGGTGGCCACTCGGCCTTCCGGGGGCACATCACGGTCGGTTCGCGGGTCACCGTCTCCGGCAACGCGATGGTCTGGAACTCCGTCCCCGACGGGGCGACCATCAGCGGCCAGCCCGCCCACGACCACCGCGACGAGCTGCGACTCCAGGCGTACTTCCGACGGCTGCCGAAACTCTTCGCTCGGGTCGACGCGCTCGACGGCGGCCCTCCAAAGAGCTGACGTTGCAGTATCAGACCACCTTGCGCGACGCGATCGCGTTCGAGGGAGTCGGTCTCCACACCGGCGCCCCGGCACGCGTGCGCGTCCTCCCCGCCCCCGCCGGCCACGGCTTGCGTTTTCGCCTCGGCGACGCGGTCGAGTTTCCCGCGCGCGCCGATTACGTCGTCGAGACGGTCCGCGCGACCGTGCTGGGTCTGGGCGAGCAGCGTGTCTCGACGGTCGAGCACCTGCTGAGCGCGCTGCTCGGCGGCGGGGTCGACAACGCGCTGATCGCGGTGGACGGCCCCGAGATTCCGGTCGAGGACGGCAGTGCGAAGGCCTTCGCCGACGCGATCGAGGCGGTCGGCCTGGTGCCGCTGCCCGAGGCGCGGCTGCGCTGGATTCCGACCGAAACGAGGATCTTCCGCGACGGCGAGAAGCTGCTGATCGTCGCCCCCGCATCGACCTTCCGGGTGCGGATGATCGTCGACTACCCGGCGCCGATCGGCGCGCAGTATTTCGAGGCCGAGATCGGGCCGGAGATCTATCGGGCCGAGATCGCCGCCAGCCGGACATTCGGCTTCGTGCACGAGGTCGAGGCGCTGATGCGGCGCGGCCTGGCCCAGGGCGGAACGCTCGACAACGCCGTCGTCTTCGGCGCCGACGGCCCGCTGGTGCCGCTGCGCACGCCCAACGAGCCGGTCCGCCACAAGGTCCTCGACCTGATCGGCGACTTCGCGCTACTGGGCGTCTATCCGCAGTGCGAGGTGGTTGCGATCAAGAGCGGGCACAAGCTGCACTGCACCGCGGTGCGCGAGCTGCTGGGTTCGCGGCTGGCCCACCGCGCCGATCCACCCGTCTCGGCGGATCTGGTCTAGGCCGCCGGTGTCGTCCCTCACCGTGCGCGAGATCATGAAGATCTTACCGCACCGTTACCCGATGCTTTTGATCGACCGCATCACCGAGTTCGAGCCGATGGTCATGGCCCGCGGCTACAAGAACGTGAGCGTGAACGAGCCGATGCTGGTCGGCCATTTCCCGAACAATCCGGTGCTGCCCGGCGTCTACATCATCGAAGCGATGGCGCAGTTGGGCGGGACGACGATCCTGCAACCGGGCGACGTCCAGCGCAAGACGCCGTATCTGGCCGGGATCGACAAGGTCAAGTTTCGCCGTCCGGTGATCCCGGGCGACCGGCTGGACATGGAGGCGCGCGTCCTGCGCGTCAAGCTCAACATCGGTTGGGTCGCGGTCGAAGCCACCGTCGACGGGAAACCGTGCTGCGCCGGCGAGCTGATGTACTCGGTCGTCAGCGACCCGGCCGCTTTCATGAGCGACGCCTCGGTGCTGCACCGGTGATCCATCCCACCGCCATCGTCCACCCGACCGCGAAGCTCGGCAAGGACGTCGAGATCGGGCCGTATTGCGTCGTCGGCGAGCACGTCTCGATCGGTTCGCGCACGACGCTGCTCGCGCACGTGGTCGTCAACGGCCGGACGACGATCGGCGAGGACGTCGAGGTGCATCCCTTCGCCTCGCTCGGCGCGCCCTCGCAGGACCGCAAGTCGGTCGCCGGCGAGCTGGCCTTCACGACGATCGGCGACCGGACCGTGATCCGCGAGTACGTCTCGATCCACCGCGGCTCCGCGGAGGCCGGCGGGATCACGTCGGTCGGCAACGACTGTCTGCTGCTCGCCTACACGCACATCGCGCATAACTGCCGGCTCGGCGATTTCGTGACGATGTCGAACCTCGCGCAGCTGGCCGGCCACGTGATCGTCGAGGATCACGCGCTGATCGGCGCGATGGCCGGCGTGCACCAGTTCGTGCGCGTCGGGCGCTACGCGTTCGTCGGCGGCTACACCAAGCTCGTGCGCGACCTGCCGCCCTACTTCTTGGCCGAGGGCAATCCGGCCGAAGTCTACGGGCTCAACGCCGTCGGGCTGCGCCGGGCGGGCTTCTCGCACCAGTCGCTGGGCGAGCTCAAGGACGCGTACAAGATGATCTACCGCTCGGAACGCAACGTCTCGCAGGCCGTCTCGGTGCTGCGCGAGACGGTGGCAACGGACGAGGGCCGCACGCTGCTGGCGTTCCTCGAAGCCACCTCCGACCGCGGGATCACGAAATAGCGAGCCGCGCACCGTGCGCGTCTTCGTGAGCACGGGCGAGGTCTCGGGAGAGCTCCTCGCCGCCGACCTGCTGGGCGCGATGCGCGAGCGCGTGGCGCTCGAAGTCGAAGGGATCGGCGACGCGCGGCTCGAGCGCGCCGGGGTGCAGCTCGTGCAGCGCACGCACGGCTGGGCCTCGCTCGGCCCGATCGACGCGTTGAAGAAGATCCCGCGGCTGCTCGCGATCATGTGGCGCACCGCGCTGCAGCTGCGCCGCGCGAAGCCTGACCTCGTGATCCTGGTCGACTTCGGTGCGTTCAACGTACGCTTGGCCTCGACGCTGCGGCGGCTGGGCTTTCGGGCGCCGATCGTCTACTACGCCCCGCCGGCGGCCTGGCTCGACAACGCCAAGCGGGCGCGGCAGGTCGCCGCGCTGTGCAATCCGCTGACCCTCTTCCGCCATCAGTTCGACTTCTATCGTGGGCTGGAACTCCCGATCGGCTACGTCGGCCATCCGCTGGTGACGACGGTGACGGCGCGTGCGCCGCTGCCCAACCCGCCGGCCGACGGCGGTCTGCTCGCGCTGCTGCCGGGCAGCCGCAGCGGCGAGATCGAACGCCACGCGCCACGCCTGCTCGACGCGCTGGCGCGCGTGCGCGAACTGCGCCCGCGCGTGCGCGCGCTGCTGGTCGCGGCGGACGATGACGCCCAGCGCCACCTCGAGCACCTGCTGGCGCTGCGCTCGCCGCTCCCGATCGAGATCGTGCGCGACGCGCGCGCCGCACTGCGCGTGGCCGACGTCGCCGCGGTCGCCTCGGGGACGGCGGTGCTCGAAGCGGCCTTGGTGCAGACGCCGGCGCTGGCGCTCTACGTCCTCTCGACGGCCCAGGCGAAGATCGCGCGCCGCGTCTACCACGGCGCCTACATCACGCTGCCGAACCTCGTGCTGGACGAGCCGCTCGTCCCCGAGCTGCTGCAGGAGGCGGCGACGCCGGCCGCGCTGGCCGACACGTTGCTGGCGCTGCTCAGCGCGCCGGATCGCCAGCGCGAAGGGTACGCGCGGATGCGCGCCGCGCTCGGCCCGCCCGACGCGCTGCGCCGCAACGCGGACTGGGTCCTCGACTTGGTCGCGGCGCGGGCCTAGCCCGTGCGGATCTACCACACCAGCGACCTGCACGATCGCCGGCACGTCGCCGCACCGCTGGCCGCCTTGCGCTCCGCGCGCCCGGGTCTCTACGTCGACTGCGGTGACAGCTTGCGCGGCTCGCAGACCGTCTATCACGCGCGCGAGCCGATCGTCGACGAGCTCGACCGGGCCGGCGTCGACGTGCAGGCGATGGGCAACCGCGAGTTCCACTACCTCTTCGGCGCGGTCCGCGCGCGGTTGGCGCGCATGCACCATCCGGTCGTGTGCGCGAACCTGGTCGACACGTGGGGCCGCAGTCTGCCGTTCAGCGCCGATCGCATGCTGCAGCGCGACGAGGACGGCACCCCGTGGTCGATACGCTTCTTCGGCCTGCTGGTCGTGCAGTATCCGACCGGCTCGCCGTGGGAACGGCTGTTCGGTTGGCGCTTTCTCGATCCGCTGGCGGTAGCGGAACGGATCGCAGCGACGACGCCACCGGAGACGACGCTGATCGCGCTCTCGCACCTCGGGCTAGCCGCCGATCGCCGCTTGGCGCAACGCGTCCCGCGGCTCGAGCTGATCCTAGGCGGTCACAGTCACGACACGCTGCTCGCGCCGGAGATCGTCGCCGGCGTGCCGATCGTCCACGCCGGGCCGTACGGCCGGTATGCCTCGCGCAGCGAGCTGAGCAAAGATGCCGGCGGCCGCGCGCGGCTCGCCGACTTCGCGTTGGAGCCGCTGACGGCCGGTGGCTGAGGTGTTGTTCGTCACCAACGGACACGGTGAGGCCGCGATCGCTGCGCGGATCGCGCAGGAGCTGCGCGCCCTGGCGCCGCTGGGTACCGCGCATCTCGCGCTGGTCGGCGAGCGGCTCGGCGGCGGTGCGTTCGTCGACGTCGGCCCGCAGCGCGCGCTGCCTTCGGGCGGGTTGGTCGCGATGGGCAACGTGGCCGCGTTCGCGCGCGATCTCGGCGCGGGTTTCGTCGGCTTGTTCGCGCACCAAGTCGGCTTCTTGCGCGCCGCTCGCGAGCGGTACGCGGCGGTCGTCGCGGTCGGCGACGCGTACGCCTGCGCGCTGGCGCGGCTGGCCGGCGGCCCGCTGGTCTACGTCGGGACCGCGAAGAGCGTCTACGTCGCGCCGTACGGGCCAGGCGAGCGGCGCATCATCGCCGGCGCGCGGCGGATCTTCGTGCGCGACGCGGCGACGGCCGCGGCGCTGCGCGCGCACGGCGTCGCCGCCGAGGCGCCGGGGAACGTCATCGTCGATCTGCTGGCCGGCGGCGAGCATGTCGCCTGGAGTGCGCCGGTGCGCCTCGCGTTGCTGCCCGGCTCGCGCGAGCGCGCGTATGCCGACGCGCTGCAGCTGGCTGCCGTCGTCGCGCGCGTGCGCGAAGGCGAGCCCGCGCTCGACGCCGTCCTCTCCGTCGCGCCGAACCTCGATCCGGCCGGCTTCGCGCCGGCACTCGCCGGCGGCGCGCTGCGGCCGTGGACCGGGCCGCTGGGCGGGCTGCTGCGCGAGGCGACGCTGGCGCTGGGACAGAGCGGGACCGCGAACGAGGCGGCCGCGGCCAGCGGCGTCCCGGTCGTCGCCCTCGAGCTGGCCGGCGCGCGGCGCGACGCCTGGTACCGCCGGCGACAGCGCGGGCTGCTCGGCGAGGCGCTGTTGATCGTGCCGGGCGACGAGCAGAGCGCGGCCGCGGCGATCGGCGCGCTGCTCGCCGATCCGGACCGCCGGGCCCGGATGGGGGCGGCCGGTCGGGAGCGGATGGGTGGACCCGGCGGCGCGCGGGCGATCGCCGGCGCGATCGCCGGGCTGGTCGCCGCGTGAACGGGCGGCTCCGCGGGTTGACCGCGCTCGGCCTGGCCGGCGGCATCGCGCTGATCCCGCTCTCCGCCCAGGTGGTCGCGCTCGACCCGACCCGGCCGCCGATCCCACTGCTGGTCCCGCCGGCCGGCAGCGTGGTGATCCTGCTGTTGACCCTAGCAGCACTCGCGGCAGTCGTCCCGGCGGCGGTCCGCGCCGCCCGCCGCGATGCGCTGACCGCCGTCTTCCTCGTCCCGGGGCTGGGGGTGATCCTGTCCGGTGCGGTCGGCTTCGACCCGCCGACCGGGATCGGCCTCGGCGTCATCGTCACCGGCATTGGTGGGAGCGGCCTGGCGTTGGCGCGTGAAGCCGATGCGGCGACGGTCCGGCTGGTGACGCGCGCCTTCCTCTGGTCGGCACTAGCGGCGAGCGCGTTCGCCCTGGTGCTGGTGGTGACGCGCCACCCCGCCGCCGTCTACGCCTACGACAACGGCCGCGCGGTTGGAACCTTCCTGAATCCGAACGAGCTCGCCGCCTACTCGTTGTTCGGCCTGGGAGTCGCGCTGCCACTGGCGGTCGGCTCGCGCGGCCGCGACCGCCTGGCCGTGGTTTGCGCGGCGCTGCTGCTGATCGCGCTGGCGGCGACCTTCTCGCGCTGGGGCGCGTTCAGCGCGGTCTGCGGCGTCGCCGTCTACGCGCTGTTCGCCCGCCGTCGCCGGCTGCTGGCCGTCGCGCTCGCGATCGCGCTGATCGGCTTGGGCCTCAACGCGCTGGCCGGCGGTCTCCACCACAACCCCCGCGATACCGAGGCACGCCTGGCGGCTTGGCGGGCCGGCCTGACGACCTTCGAGCGGTTCCCGCTGCTGGGCGTCGGTCCGCTCGCCTACGGCCGCACCTACGCCGCCCTGCGGCCGCCGGCCGCCCCCGGCCCGCAGACGCCGGTCGCCTTCGATCCCCACTCGATGCCGCTGGCCTTCGCCGCCGATGCAGGGTTGGTCGCGGTCGCCTCGCTGACCGCGTGGTACGTCATCGTCTTGCGGCGGATCATCCGCGCTGCCGGCGCCGCCGCCGGCACCCCGCGCCTGGTCGGCTTCGGGTTGGCCGCGGCGCTGGTGGCGCTGCTCGTCGACGGCGCGCTCAACACGGTGAGTCTATCCTTTGCGCTCGTTCTCCAGGTCGCGCCGCTCGCGCTTGCCGTACTACGCACCGATGCGCCCTAGCCAGCCGTGGTCGCTCGCCGCCAGCCTCGCCGTGTTGATGTGCGCCGGCTGCGGTTCCCAGACCGCCGGCCCGGCGGCCTCCCCGTCGCCGTCGGCGGCGGGTAGCGCCGCGCCGGCCGCGGCGACGCCGGCCCCGGTGCCGGTCCACATCGTCGGGCGGGGGAGCGCGTTCAAACCGACGGTCATCACCGAGACCAAGCAAGGGCGGACGATCTACACGATCCGCACGCTCATGTTCGAGGGCGACATCGCCAGCGGCGTCGGCGTACTGCAACAGCCCCACGTGACCTTCATCGACAAGGCGGGTGCCGTCACGATCGCCGATGCGCCGAAGGCGACCGTCGACCAGCACGATAAAAGTATCGTGATGATGGGAGGCGTTCACGCGCGCACGCAGGACGGCGCGGTACTGACCTGCGACACGCTGCGCTACGACTCCGACCGCGAGCGTCTCTACGGCGAGGGGCACGTGATCCTGACCGGCCCCAACGGCCTGACGCTGGTCGGCGACCATCTCGACGGCGACGTGCGCCTGCGCGACGTGAAGGTGACCTCCGGGTGAGCGACCGCATCGTTCTGCGCGACTTGGTGAAGCGGTACGGCCAGCGCACGGTCGTCAAGAGCGTCAGCGCCGAGGTCGGTCAGGGCGAAGTCGTCGGCCTGCTCGGCCCCAACGGCGCCGGCAAGACGACGACCTTCTATATGGTCGTCGGGCTGGTCCGGCCCGACGGCGGGACCGTCGTCCTCGAACGCGGCGGGACGGCGCGCGACATCACCGGCGCGCCGATGCACGAGCGGGCGCGCGCCGGCTTGGGTTATCTCTCCCAGGAGAACTCGATCTTCCGCAAGCTGACCGTCGGCGACAACCTGCGGCTGATCTGGGAGATGAACGGCGTGGCCAGCGCGGAACGCGAGCGCCGGCTCCCCGACCTGCTCAACGAGTTCGGACTGGCCGAGCTGACCGATGCGCGCGGCGACTCGCTCTCGGGCGGCGAGCGGCGCCGGGTCGAGATCGCGCGCGCGATCGCGACCGAACCGGCCTTCCTGCTGCTCGACGAGCCGTTCACCGGGATCGACCCGATCGCGGTCGCCGACATCCAGGCGATGATCCGCCAGCTGCGCGACCGCGGCCTGGGGATCCTGATCACCGACCACCAGGTGCGTGAGACGCTGGCGATCGTCGACCGGGCGTACATCATGAACGACGGCAAGATCGAAGTCAGCGGCACCGCCCAAGACGTCCTCGATTCCCCGATCGCACGCGACTTCTACCTCGGCCAGAGCTTTCGGCTATGAGGCGCCCAGTCGGGCGCCGGGATCGATAGCGGCATGGCGGGATTCCCCCAGGTACGCTTGCGCGAGATCAGCGTTTCGAAATTCTGGCCGCCGACGATTCTGGACCGGTATCTGGTCGAAGAGTTGTGGGGACCGTTCCTCTTCGGGCTGTCGGCCTTCACGCTGATCTTCGTCGCGACGCAGATCCTCGCGCTGGGGCGGCTGGTCTCCGAGGAGCACGCGCCGCTGTGGGCCGCGGTCGAGTACTTCCTGTGGTCGATGCCGGAGTATCTCTTGCTGACCATCCCGATGGCGATGCTGCTCGGGACGCTGCTCTCGATGCAGCGCCTCTCGGGCGACAACGAGATCACGGCGATGAAGGCCGGCGGGATCTCGCTCCCGCGCATCGTCACCCCGCTGTTGGTGGTCGGCTTCGTGACCTCGCTGGTCTCGCTGGTGCTGCAAGAGGAGTTCGTCCCGCTGGCCACCGACAAGGCCGCCTACATCCAGCAGGCGGTGATCGAGCACGTCTCGCCGGCGCTGGCGAATCTCTCGGCGGTGACGCCGCTTCCCGGGGGTGGCAAGCAAGTGACGATCGCCGGTGCGTTCGACGTGCTGACCGAGGGATTGCTCAACGTCACGGTGATCCGCTACGACGCGCACCAGAAGCCGCAGGAGATCGTCTTCGCCGACCGGGCGACGTACGACGCGCCGACGTGGACCTTCCAGAACGCGACGACCTACCGCTTCAGCCGGGACGGGACGATCCAGACCGTGACGTCACCCACCCTGGCGGTCGACATCGGGGAGCGGCCCAACCAGATCGCGAAGCAATCGCTCCAGATCGGCAACCCCGAACAGCTCTCCCGCGCGGAGATCAAGGCCCAGCTTGCCAACAACACCCTCTCGCCGCAGCAGCAGCGCCTCTTCACCGCGACCTACGCCGCCAAGTTGGCGCGCCCGTTCGCGGCGTTCGTCTTCACCCTCATCGCGGTGCCGTTCGGGCTGCGCCCCGTCCGCGGTGGCGGCACGGGCCTGGGCTTCGGGCTGGCGGTCGCGATCGTCTTCGTCTACTACGTCGTCTCGACGATCTTCCTCGCCATCGGGAGCGCGGCGTTCTGGCTGGCCGGGCCGGCCGCCTGGGCGCCCAACCTGCTCTTCACCGTGATCGGCGCGTCGCTCTTGCAGCGCGCGTCGCGCGTCGTATGACGACGCGCAGCGGGCGGTGATGCCGGTGAGCGTGCTGCCCGGGGTCCTGTCCGTCTTGGTGATCGCGATCGTCGCGGGCGGGATCGCCTATATCGGCGACCGTGTCGGCCACCAGGTCGGGCGCAAGCGGCTCACGCTCTTCGGGCTGCGGCCGCGCTACACGTCGACGATCGTCGCCGTCGCGACCGGGATGCTGATCGCGGTCTCGGTCACGCTGATCGCCTTGGTCGTCTCGAGCGAAGTGCGGACGGCCTTCTTTCGCATCGGCCAGCTCAACGCGCAGATCAACCAGTTGCAGGCGCAGGCGGTCGCGCAACAGCACGAGCTCGACACGACGCGCAACGCGAACCTCGTCCTCGCGTTGGGCGCGCTGATCGGTCCGGGGACGGTCATCGACGTCAACCAGAGCGACGAGGACCAGATGCGCGCGTTCTCGGCCTACTTCGACGAGACGATCAAAGCCGCCAACCAGCTCGCCACCCGGATCGGCCTGCAACCGGACCACAAGCACTCGACCGACCCGCAGGTGCGGATCGGGCTGGAGGCGCTGCTGCGGCAGTTCCACGACAATTGGTCGCACGCCGGCGAGGGGAACGCCTCGCTGCTGCTGCTGCCGATCGCTTCGCAGAACCTGTTCCGCGGCGAGACGATCTCGTTCACCTTCGGCTCGTGGCCCGACAAGAAGCTGTTCTCGAACGGCGACGAGATCGCGTCGATCGAGGTCGAAGGCGGCCGACCGCTGGCACCGCCGGAGTACAACGAACTCTCGCTGCGCGCCGTCGCCGAACTCTCGCGCGCCGGGATGCCGTATCCGTTCTTCGGGCCGCCCAGCGGCTTCGATCCGCGCTCGTTCGAGGCGGCGCTGGCGCAGCTCTCGCGGCTGCGCGGGAAGTTCCGGCTGGTCGCTCGGACCGAGGGCGATCTGTACCCGCACTCGGGCGTGTTCTTCCTGGCGGCGTCGGTCGAGCCGGAGCACCGGTGATCGTCCTCGGGCTCGATCCGGGGACGCGCAAGTGCGGCTACGCGGTCGTCGCGGGCGTCGACGCGCCGCCGCTCGCGCTGGGGATCGTCCCGGTCGACGCGTTGGCGGCAAACGTTCACGACCTGGTGGCACGGTACCACGTCGACGCGATCGCGATCGGCCGCGGAACGAACGCCGCGGCGATCGCGCAGTCCGTCGCCGTGCAAGACCTACCGATCAGCTTCGTCGACGAGTACGAGACGACGCTCAAGGCGCGGGCACGCTACTTTCGCGACCATCCGCCGCGCGGTTGGCGGCGGCTGATCCCGCTCGGGATGCTGCTCCCCGATCGCCCCGTCGACGACTACGCCGCGCTCCTGATCGCGGAACGCTTCTTGCATGCGCCAGCGTGAAGCGGGAGTCCCGCCGGCGCGAACGAGGGCGCTCGCCCTCGCGGTCTGTTTCGTTCTGAGCGCCTGCCTGGCGTGGCCCTCGCCGGCGCGCGCGACGCCATTCGCCGACGTCCCGTCCGACCACTGGGCGTACCAGGCGATCCAGTCGCTCGCCGCCGACGGACTGATCGACGGCTATCCCGACGGGGCGTTCGGCGGCGACCGCCCGTTGACGCGCTACGAGATGGCGGTCCTGGTCGCGCGCGTCGTCGCCAAGCTGCAAGCCAACGGCGCCGGCTACGCCTCGAAGACCGACCTCGAGACGGTGCAGAAGCTGATCGATGCGCTCAAGGACGAGCTGGACGCGCTGGGCGTGCGGGTGACGAACCTCGAGGATGCGCTCGACGCGCTCGACCGGCGCACGAAGCTCGCGCAGCAACTCTCCGTCCACGGCGAGATCGTTCAGGACAACTCGTATCGCCAGCGGACCGGGATCCCGCAAACGCTCGCCGGCGGCCCGATCGACCCGTTCGTCAACGCGTTCATCTCCTCGCCCAACGGCAGCCCGCTCGCGCAGGTCGACCCGGGCTCGTCGATGAGCTTCGACGATCGCTTCAACCTGGTCTACGCCGCCGACGAGAACCTGACCGTCTCGCTGCCGATCCGCATCATCGGCAACGGGTACGGCGGCCAGTTCGTCCCGCAGACCGGCACGACGATCGACCCCACCGTCCAGGTGCACCTGGCGCAGGTCGGCGCGCTGACCGACGTCACGCTGGCCGACGGCGAGATCGACAACCTGCAGTCCTCGCGCCTCGGCCTGACCTATCGTGCCCCCGACGCCACGCAACAGGGCAACGGCTTCGAGAGCCCGCTGCAGCCGTACGAGCACGGCTACGAGATCGGCGGCGTGCTGGGCGCGCGCACGACGTTCCAGTTCGCCTACACGCGGCTCGACCCGACGGTGATCGACACCTTGCCCGGCATCGCCGACCCGTACGGCGACTTCGCGCTGAGCGACTACTTCCTGCTCACCGATCGGCCGGCGGCCAGCGCCGTGCAACCCGGCGCGCCGGGGTCGACGGCCGGCGCGCAGCGCACCGACACCTTCACCGCCTCGAGCGGGCCGCTGAGCGCCGTGTTCTTGACGCGCAAGGCACAGCTCGGCACGGTCTACGTCTCGGCGTACGACGGTACGCCCTGCACCGCGAGCGCCGCCGGCTGCCCGCTCGGCGGCGGCGCGTGGTACTACGTCGCGCAGACGAACGAGGTCGTCTTCCGCACGCCGCTCGCGACCGGCTCGGTCGTGGCGATCACCTACCTCGCGCTCGACGAGGTCGACGACGCACCGTATCAGCGCTACCATCTCAACGCGCGGATCAACCAGCAGATCGCGGGCTTACCCGGCGGCGAGATCGGGCTCTCGTTCAGCCGCGTCTTCGATGCCTCCGGCGGCGTCGTCGCGCCGTCGGGCGAGGTCGTCCTCGCCGGCCCGAGCGGCGACCTGGGTCTGGTCAGCGACACGGTCTTCGGCTTGGACGCGCAGCTACCGCTGACGTTCATCGCGCTGGGCGACCGCACCAACCACCCGCTGCTGTTCGCCGAAGGCGCGCTCAGCAAGTACACGCCCGACACGAGCACGGTCCCGGCCGTCGCCGACAACGCTGGCGTCGCCGGGCTGCGTCTCAACCTCGCGCATGCGACGCTCTCGCTGCAGTACCAAGCCGTCGGCCCGCACTTCCTCGACGGCGCGCCGCTGCAATACCTCGGCCCGGTGCCGGCGACGTTTCAGTACTGGCAGGGCGCGTACTTCCCCGAGTTCTTCGGCTTCGCGAACACGCTGGCGGCGAACCAGCGGTTCGACGCGGCGACCGGCGCGCACACCGCCGCCGACGCGACGCTGACGACGATCTATCCCGTCTTCAACCCGTTCGTCGCCAGCGGTCCGCAGTATTTCAGCGCCTTCGCTCCCAACACGCAAGGGCTGACGCTCAGCTTCACGACGCCGCTGCGCCTGGGCGACGAACGCCTGAGCGGACGGCTGTTGGTCGAACATCTCGCCTCGCTCGCACCGGACGGTTTCGGTCCGCTCGCCTACGGCGGCACGCCCAGCGGCGTCAAGCTGTGGCTCGACCACGTCGAAGGCGGCGTGCAGTTCGCCGTCCCGGTCGCGCACCGCAACCTCGCCCTCGACCTGAGCGCCGGGACCGAGCGGCTCGCGCGCAACGACGTGACCGGTACCCCCTACGCCCCCTTCAACCCGACCTTAGGCACCGCCGACCCGACCGCCGCCGCCGAGCTGGGCGGCCTCGTCATGGCCGGCCTGCCCGCGCCGCTCTTCTATCCGAACTATATCGACGAGCGCCACGACACGCTCGCCGCCGGCGCGACACTCCCGGTCAACCGCGACGTCACGCTCGGCGCGGAGTACAACCTACAAACCTTCCACGGCGCCTACGGCACGACGCTCGCCTCGAACATCGCCGAACGCAAGGACGCTTACACGCTCTCGGCGACGTTCACCATCCCACGCACGACCAGCTCCGTCTCAGCACTCTTCAGCAACCAGCGCTACACCGACACGATGCTCCCCTCGTTCAACTTCAACCAAAACCGCGAAGACGTCAACTTCACCGTCCGCTTTTGAGCGGCTTTTCGTCGAGGAGACACATGAAGCGCGAATTGATCCGCGTCGAACCGTATTCGACGAATTTCGAAAAATGGAAAGCCCCAGTGTCGTGCAGCGTCTTTTGCACCTCGCCCGACTACTTCGCGCCATTCAACGAGATCTATAAGAAGTATTTCCGCGAAGGCAATCAGCCGGCGCGCATCTTCACGATCGTTCCTCTCTGGACGGGACCGTTCGACGTCGAGATCGATTGCGTCGCCGTCGCGCGCGATTAACAGACGCGTGTCCCGTCTCGTTCTTGCGCTTGTCACGCTCGCGCTGATCGTCTGGCTGGGCGCCGCACAGCTGGCGTCGTCGGCCGTGTTCGGCGATCTCGCCACGAGCCCGTCGCTCCCCGCCGCGCTCCACCGCAGCGCACCCGACCTGCTGCGCCCGCTGCTGCTCGGCGGCGCGCAAGCCCAAGCGCAAGCCGCGATCCACACCGGCGAACTGACGCAAGCCGCCACCCTCCTCGCGCCGCTAGGTCAGGACGACACGACGACCGATCTGCGCGGCCAACTCGCGCAAGCCCGCGGCGCGCCCGCCGAGGCGCTGGCGGACTACGTCGCGGCCGGCGACTTCGTCCGCGCACAAGCACAGATCGACGACTTCGCGCAACGCGACCCCGCCGAAGCGCTGCGCGAAGAGAGCCTCCTGGTCGCCCGCCTCGCCGGCGACCCGCGCGCCGCGGAGATCGCCGGCCAAGCCTGGTGGCGCCTGGGTGTCCTCCAAGCCGCCGCCGGCTACCGCGACCCCGCCCACCGCCGTCAAGACTGGCGCGCCGCCGAGACATCGTACGAACGCGCCTTGGCCGAAGCCCCCAACGACGAGAACTACCTGCTCGCCGCCGCCTATCAATCGCTAGCCAACGGCGACCCCGACGCCGCGCACGTACGCTACGAACGCGCTCTCGCCGTCGACCCCGCCAGCGCGCCGGCCTATGCCGGCCTCGCGCTGGCGGCCGCCGCCGCCGGCGATTGCCCGACCACTCGCACCGACGTCGCGCGCGCCCTCACCCTCGGCCTGCCCATCACCGCGATGACGTCGAACCCCACCTTCGGCAGCCGACTCGCCGCCTGCCTGACCCCGTGATCGTCGCCCTCGACGCCCAACTCACGGTCGGCACCGCCACCGGCGCCGGCGTCTACGCCCGCGACCTCACCGAAGCCCTACGCGCCCAAAACATCGACGTCCGCGCACTGCGCGCCCCGTGGCTCGACCCCTGGCGCTTCGACCGCCGCGTGCTGTGGGACCAAGTGCTCCTCCCAATCGCAGCCGCCCGCAGCAACGCCACCCTCCTCCACGCCACCAGCGGCACATTGCCGTTCATCCGCACCCTGCCAACCGTCGTCACCGTCCACGACCTCGCCTGGCACCGCGCACAATCGCACACCCGCGCGTACGCGCGAGCGTACTTCGGCACGCTGCAAGCGCGCGCATATCGCCACGCAGCCGCGATCATCTGCGACTCGACGTTCACCGCCACCGAATACACAACACTGATCGACCCTAACGCCAACCCCACCGTCATCCACCCCGGCGTCGACCCCCGCTTTGCGAAGATCGAACGCCACCCCGACGAGAACCCCTTCGCCCTCGTCGTCGGCACCGTCGAACCGCGAAAAAATCTCGCCGTCCTCATCGAAGCCCTCGCCGCGATCCCAACGCTCCGCATCATCTCGGTCGGCCCGCCAACACCGTACGCGCAAGACGTGAAGAGGAAAGCCGCCGACCTCCACGTCCTCGACCGCCTCGACCTGCGCGGCTACGTGACGCAATCACAGCTCGACGATCTCTACGCCCGCGCAACCTGCGCCCTCATCCCCTCCCGTTACGAAGGCTTCGGCTACGCCCTAGCCGAGGCCATGTGCGCCGGAGTCCCCGCCATCGCCGCCAACTCATCCAGCCTCACCGAACTAGCCAACAACGAAATCCCCCTGATCCCCCCAACAGACGCCACCGCTTGGACCGAATCCATCCGCGCCCTATGGAACGCCCGCGACGCTGCGCAGCAGCGAGCCACCAAGATAAAAGAAACCGCCGTGAAACGATTCGCCTGGTCCACCGCCGCCACAAAGACAGCCGAGACGTACGCCCGCATCGTGCCCTGACGAACGCCACCGATGCTGCCGGAGGTGGTGGGGCGGCGCAACGTGCTGCCGGGTACTCGCGGAGTCGCGAAGGCCCGGAAGGCCGAGAGCGACGCAGCGGTAGCGACCGAAGCGCAGGATGCGCGCAGGGAGCGTGCCCGGCAGCACGTTGCGCCGCCCCACCACCGCGCCCCCATCAACAAAGAGAGTCAGTAAATCGGCGACCCAGGACCCCCCGGCGCCACCGACCCATCATCCTGAGCAAACACGAGCCGGAGCGGATACGAAGACCCCCCCTCCGGCATCGTCACGATCCGGACTCGCTGAAACGTCCCCGGCGGCACCGTATCCTGCCAGATTTTAAACCGAGAAAACGCCGGCAACCCATGCGCCTGCACGAGCGTGCCGTCGATCAGGAAGGTCCCGGTCGCGCGGCCTCCTCGCGGATTCGCATAGAGAGCAATCGCCCGCGGCCCCCGCGTCATGTTGACGACGACGACGTTCATCGCTTGTTCGACCCCGTAGTCGCCCGCCAACGCTTCGCCCTCGCGCAAGTTCGGCAACGGCAACTGCCCGATCGGGATCTCGAGATCCGGACCGTCGATGTCGTAGGTGCGATTGAAGTAGAAGGTCGGCACCGGATAGACGCCACGCGCGTGCGGCGCGCCGCCGGCGAGCAATTCGGTGGTGCTGATCGATTGGTCGAGCGGGGCGTTGGCGTCTTGCGCGAGCAAGGTGAGATCGACCGGATCGCCGCCGACGAGCCGCAACTGCAGGATGCCGCTGACGATGTTCGCCGGCGGGAGCGGCGCGTCGAGCAGGTTGACGGTCGCGTTGGGCGGGATCGTCACCACGAGTCCTTCGTTGTGGACTTGTTGCACGAGGAAGCGTTCCGTCGAGAGATGTCCGACCTCGAGCTCGTTGACGCCGGGCCCGGCCGAGCCGTCGATCAACTGGACGGTCGTCGGCGCGTTCGAACCGTTGTGCGCCTTGAGCAGGATACGCCGCGCCGGCGCGGTGGCGGGGTTGAAGTGGTAGTACAGGAACCGCTGCGCCTGCGCGCGATCGAGCCGTGCCGTGAACAGGACGCCGTCCGCGGTGAGTCGTTCGGGATAGTCGCTGACCAAGAGCCGCGCCGGCTCGATCGGCGGCAACGCGATGTTCTGAACGATGACGTGGGTGGTGCTGTTGACGGTGAAGTACCCCTGGCCGCTGAGCGTGACGGGGACGTCGATCTCGACTTGATCGTCCTGGGCCAGATCGGTATGGAGGGGGATCGACTCGGTGTAGATCTGCGCGGTGGCACCGGCGCGCAGCGTGCTGGCCGCGGAGACGGCATCGGCGATCGCGCCGCGCAGGTACTCGGCCGAGGCGGGATCGCCGGTGACGCGCAGCGTCGTCTGATCGGCGGGGATGCCGGCGGCGTAGGCGACGCGCACGGGGACGTCGCGGGTGACGCCGCGCTGGTCCATCAGGGTGACCGTCGTCGTGCCGAGCGCGACGCCGGTGACGAACAGCAGTCGCTGTTCTTCATCGACGACGGCGGTCGCGATCGCGGTATCGGCGACGGTCGCGGTCACCGTGCCGAGCGAGCTGTTGATGTGCGCCATGGCCGTCTTGCCGGGCTCGACGCCGATCTGCGGGGGTTCGACGATGATCGGCGGCTGGGTCGGCGTCGCGGAGGGCTCCGGCGAGGGCGACTCGCCGGGGATGAGGCTCGCGCCGGGCAGCGGTGACGCGCCGGGTGATCCCGACGGCAGGGCGCCAGGCGGTGCCGGCGGCGTCGGGACGATCGGCAGCGGGGTGGCGACGGTCCCCGGCGGGTTGACCGGACCGCTGGGTGCCGGAGCGGGTGGGTTCACCGGTTGCGCCGTCGCCCCGAGGGCGACGACGCAGATCAACGCGAGACTAGAGAACGGCGCGAAGACGCGGCGCAAGCGGCTTCCTTCGTCGGCGGGAGATCACGCGATCTTTTGGGTCGGTGCCGCCTCACGAGTGACGGCCGACGCCAAGAGCGTCTTGTAGCCGACGTTCGGGAAGAGCACCGTCACCAGATCCTTCTCGGCGCGCTCGACCGTGCCTTGTCCGAACTTGGCGTGGTAGACGATGTCGGCGATGCGGTAGCCCGAGGAGACCGCCACGCGGTGGCCTTGCAGGCAGTTGTCGCACGCGCCGCAGGTCTCCGCCGAGTAGTCCTCACCGAAGTAGTTGAGCACGAAGCGCCGCCGGCAGCCGGTGGTCTCGGCGTACTGCAACATCATCGCGAGCTTCGACTGGTCGTAGCGCTTCTTGGTCTCGTAGTTGGCCAGGTTGAGGACCATCTCGCGCTGCTCGCGAGCGGCTTCGGTCAGCACGTACGTCCCGCGCATCGCGTTCTCGATGAAACCGCTCTTCTTGAGCAGCGCCAGCACGACTTTGAGCTTGGTCAGCGGGAGCTGGGTGATCTTGCGCAGGTCCGTCAGGCTGACGCCGCCGGCTTGTTCGCCGAAGATCTCGAGCGTCCCGAAGACCTTTTGGACCTCTTCGACGTCGGGATACTTGCCGGTCAGGAAGTAGTTCTGCACGCGCGTGTCGCTCATGCGGTAGATCAGCACGCACTTCGAGGGATCGCCGTCGCGGCCGGCGCGGCCGGCTTCTTGCGTGTAGGCTTCGACGCTGCCCGGCAGATCGTAGTGGACGACGAACCGGATGTTCGGCTTGTCGATGCCCAGGCCGAAGGCGTTGGTCGCGACGACGGCGCGGATCGCCTCCTGCATGAACAGCTCGTGGACCGCGGTCCGATCGTGCTTCTGCAACTTCGAGTGGTAGACGGCGGCCGGCAGACCGGTCTCGTCCTGCAGATACTTCTGCACCTCGAGCGCGTTCTTGATCGTCGCGGTGTAGACGATCCCCGTCCCCTCGAGCGCGCCCTTCAAGAACAGCTCCTTGAGCGTCTTGAGCTTGCCGGCCTCGCTGTCGGCGCGGCGCACCGAATAGACCAGGTTGGGACGATCGAAACCCTTGACGATCGGCTTGACATGCGGGATCCCGAGCTGGATCAACACGTCTTCGCGGACGGCCGGCGTGGCGGTCGCGGTCAACGCGAGCACGGTCGGGTGGCGAAGCTGCTGGATCACCTTGCCCAGGTTGAGATAGGCCGGCCGAAAGTCGTGTCCCCACTGCGAGATGCAGTGGGCTTCGTCGACGACGAACAGTGGGATCGTCAGCTTGCGCAGGATCGCGACGAACGCGTCGTCCTCGAGCTTCTCGGGCGTGACGAAGACGATCTTCATCTCACCCGACGCGATGCGCGCGATCGCAGCCTGCTCTTGGTCTTCCGAGAGCGTCGAGTTGAGCGCGACGGTCAGGGTGATCCCGCGCTCGGCGAGCATGTCGAGCTGATCCTTCATCAGGGCGATCAGCGGCGAGACGACGATCGTCGTCCCCGGCAGCAGCAGTGCGGGCAACTGATAACACAGCGACTTCCCCGCTCCGGTGGCCAAGATCGCCAGCGTATCTTCGCCCGCAAGGATGCGCCCGAGCACCTCTTCCTGACCGGGGTTGAAGTGCTCGTACCCGAATTTCTCGCGCAACTGCGTGCGCAACTCGTCCGTCGACATGGTTCCTTCTCACCAGGCTCGGCGGGGACGACACGGAGCGCCACGCTGGAAAGCTGGCGCCGGAGTGACGTGAAAGCCGGTATCCCTAAAAGCCGGTGGACTAGAAATACCCGAGCCCGCCGATTTTGAAACACCGCGAATCGCCGGAGGGATTCGGGCTCCTCCAGGCTGCTCGGTTCGGCGTGCCGTCCCGGCGCGGGGACGGGAGGCGCCGACGGTCTCCCGAATCTGGCCGGGGTGTCGCTCTACCGTACCTGGCGGCCGCTGACGTTCACCGATCTGGTCGGCCAAGACGCGGTGGTCAAGACGCTCACCACCGCGCTGCGGACCGGCCGCCTCGCGCACGCATACCTGTTCTCCGGCCCACGCGGCTCGGGGAAGACGTCGGCGGCGAAGATCCTGGCGCGTTGCATCGAGTGCGTGAACGGGCCGACGGCGGACCCCGACAACACCTGCGAGAACTGCCGCGCGATCCTCGAGGGGACGGCGCTGGACGTGCTGGAGATCGACGCCGCCTCGAATCGCGGGATCGACGAGATCCGAGCCCTGCGCGACGCGGTCAAGTTCGCGCCCGCCTCGATGCGCAGCAAAGTCTACATCATCGACGAAGCGCACATGCTGACCAAGGAGGGCGCCAACGCCTTCCTCAAGACGCTCGAGGAGCCGCCCGAGTGGGCGGTGTTCATCCTGGCGACGACGGCGCCTGAGGCGCTCCCGCCGACGATCCTCTCGCGCTGCCAGCGCTACGCCTTTCGGCGGATCCCGATCTCGACGATGATCGCGCGGATGCGCCAGATCGCCGATGCCGAGGGGATCGAGATCGACGACGCGGCGCTGGGCGCGATCGCCTACCGCGCCGACGGCGGGTTGCGCGACGCCCTCACGATGCTCGAACAGGTCGCGGCGTTCGCCGGCGGCCCGGTCGACGCCGAGGTCGTCGACGCGGCCTTCGGGCAGACCGGCCGCGCCTTCGCGCGCGCCCTGCGCGACGTGGCGCTCGACGGCGACGCTGCCGGCGCGCTGCGCATCGTCGACGACGCCTCGGACGCCGGCGCCGACATGACCGGGCTGATCCGCAGCACGATCGGCGAGTTCCGCCACCTGCTGGTCGCGCGCGTCAACCCCGAGCTGCTGTCCCGAGACCTGGCCGAGGAGGATGCCCAGGTCGCCCGTGAACGCGCCGCGGCGACCCCCCAGAACCGGCTCGTGCGCGCGCTGCGCCTGTTGGCCGAGGCGCTGGCCGCCGCGCGCGGCTCGGGCAACGCGCGGCTCGAGCTCGAGAGCGCGCTGCTGCGCTTCGTGCTGCAAACCGAGGACCCGAGCCTCGACGCCCTCGCCACGCGGGTCGCGGCGCTCGAGGCGGGCGAGGCGGTCACCCGACCGGCCGCGCCTCCGCCGCCGGCCGGGCCGAAGCCGGCCGCCAAGCCGCTGCCGAAGTCGTCGGCCGCGCGGGCGGCACCGCCGCCGGCCGCCGCGCCGCCGGCCGAACCGCCGCCGGAGCCCGTCGTCCCGAAGGAGCTGTCGCTGGCCAAGCTGCGCACGCTCTGGCAGAGTATTCGCCTGCGCGCCGAGGGCGAGAAGACCTCGCTGCGCGCCGCGCTCTCCCGCGCGACCGTCGCCGACCTCGTCGGCACGACGCTGACGCTACGCGTCCCCGATCCGGTCAACGCCGACGTCCTCAAACGCGACGTGGCGACCGTGCGCGAGGCGATCGCCGCGGTGACGGGCCAGTCGCTCGAGGTGCGCGTCGTGGTCGGCTCGGGCGAGCCGCCGCCGGAGAACGGCGTCGCCGAGGAAAACGGCGAAGACGGCGACGACCTGATGCGCTATGCGCTCGAGAAGCTCTCGTGAGACGAGGACCGACGTGAACCCCAACCAGATGCGCCAGCTGCAGAAGCTGCAGCAAGAGATGGCTAAGGCTCAGGAAGAGATCCAAAACGCGACGACCGAAGGGACCGCCGCCGGCGGCGTGGTGACGGTCGCGATGAGCGGCGACTTCCGGATCACCAAGGTCACGCTCAAGCCGGAGGTCGTCGATCCGCAGGACGTGGAGACGCTCGAGGATCTCATCGTCGTCGCGTGCGCCGACGCGCACAAGAAGATGCAGGACTTCGCCGCCAAGCGCATGGGCGTCGTCACCGGCGGCATGCGCATCCCCGGCCTCTAGAGCCTACCGTCATCGCCACCACGATCGCGGGGCCCGTCCAAGCCCTCATCAACGAGTTCAGCAAACTGCCGACGGTCGGTCCGAAGACCGCCGCGCGGCTGGTCTTCCATCTGCTCAACCGGCCGCGCGCCGACGCCGAGGCGTTGGCGGCCGCGATCGTCGCGCTCAAGGAACGGGTGCGGCTGTGCACGCGTTGCTTCTCGATCACCGAAGCGGATCCGTGCGCGATCTGCGACGACTCACAACGCAACGGCGCGCTGATCTGCGTCGTCGCCGAAGCCAAGGACGTCTTCGCGATCGAACGCACCTCGGCGTACGACGGCCGCTACCACGTGCTGGGCGGCCTGATCTCGCCGATGGACGGGATCGGCCCCTCGCAGCTGCGCGTGCGCGAGCTGGTCGATCGCGTCAGCAGCGAGTCGCCTACCGAGATCATCGTCGCGACCAACCCCAACGCCGAGGGCGAGGCGACCGCGCTCTACCTCTCGCGGCTGCTCGCACCCAGCGGCGTGAACGTCACCCGACTGGCCTACGGCCTACCGATCGGCGGCGATCTCGACTACGCCGACGAAAACACCCTAGCCCGCGCGATCGAAGGCCGCCGCACACTGTGAGCGCGCGAGCGTTGGACGGTGCGGACTATGCGAGCGTGACCGTGTCGCCGACGGCGATCTCGCCCGGCGTGACGACCTCGCAGTAGACGCCCACGACGTTGGCGCGGCGTTGCGCGACCTCGCGCAATACGCGCGGATCGGACTCGCCGGTCGCGATGTCGTAGGTCGGCGTGACGCAGCGCAGGATCGGCTCTAACACGTGCAACACGACGGAGCCGACGTGCACGCGCGCGCCGACCAGGTCGTCCTCGCTCGCCTCGACGCCGGCGGCGGTCGCGACGTAGAGGTTGGGGCGCCAGCGCAGCGGGTCGAGCGGCTCGCCGACGAGCGCCTCGACCTCGCGCACCCAGCGGTCGAGCAAGAGCGAGACGGGACGCGCGTCGAACCATCGTTCGCCGTCGTTCTGTAACGTGACCGCGACCTGGGCCTCGGCGGCGTACGACGCGGCGACCACGGCGTCGCCCGTCAGGTGCAGCCGCGCCGATTCTTTGCCGCGATACGGCTGGCCGGCCCGCGCGTGCGTCGCGGTCGTGACGACCAGCGCCGCCGCGCGATCGCCCTCCAATCCGTCGGGCAGGACCGTCGCGCGCGCGAGCGCCTCGGCGCGCAGCGCCTTCACCGGATAGCGCCACACTGCCGCGAGCGTACCGAGCTCCATCCCCCGGGATTCGCCTCGGCGCCGGGCGAACGCTTCCGCGCGTGCAGGACACCGAGCTGCGGCCGCTGGGCGCCGGGGAGTTGCTCGACCGGGCGGTGACGCTCTACGTGCGCCGGTTCGCGCCGATCGTCGCCGTGCTGGCGGTCGCGATCGTCCCGCTGGTGATCGTCGATGCACTGCTCGAGCCGCAGACGACGCACCTCTTCACGGACATTGCAAACGTCTTGAGCGCGGGCGGTAATTCGGCGGCGCAGCGCGCGGCGCTCGCCGCGCTCGAGGGGGAGTCGGCGCCGGGCTGGGTGACGGGCTTGCTCTGGGTCGTCACGGCCGTGGTGCGATTGCTGCAGGTCAGCGCGGTGGTGGCCGTCGTCGCCGCCGCCTACGCCGGAACGCAGGTCACGTTGCATGCCGCGTATGCGCTCGCGCTGCGCTTGTGGCCGCGGCAGCTGCTGGTGGTCCTCGCGTTCGGGGCGTTCGCGCTGATTGCCGCGGTCCCGCTCTTCATGCTCTACTTCTTGATGATCTTGGTCGTCCTTGGCGTGGCGATCGTGGCGCACGCGCAGGTCGTGACCATCGCCCTGGGCGCGCTGTTCGCGCTGGTCTGGATCGCGCTCGCGGTCGCCACGTTCGCCTGGACGTACATGGCCTACAACCTGGCCGCCGTGGCGGTCGTGACCGAGCAGCTCGAGGCCAGCGCCGCGATCGGAGCCGGACTGCGCCGCGCATTTCGCCGTCCGACCGCGGTGCGGTCGCTGATCGCCGGCCTGATCGTCTCCGCCCTGTCGTTCCTCGGCTCGCTCCCGGTTATGGGGATCTCGGCCGTCGTCGCTGCGCTGCTGCACGCGCCCGTCCTCTCCTACGCGATCATCGCCGTGGGGCAGATCCTGCTCGAGGGCCTGGTCCTGGTGTTCGTCGTCGTCTACGCCGCCGACGTGCGCGTGCGCCGCGAAGGACTCGACCTGTTGCCGGAGGTCCCCGCGCCGGCGTGACCGCCACCTGGCCGCACGGTGATCCCCGTGACCTCGCGCGCGCGATCTTGGCCGAACCGCGCTTTCGCGGCGCGCTGGGCGACACCGGCGGTCCAACCTGGTGGGATCGGGTGGTCGAGTGGTTCGAGCAGCTCATGCGCGCGCTGTTCGGTCCGCTGGTGGAGAAGCACGGCGATCTCCTGACCGTGATCGGCGTCTTCGTCGCCGTCGCGCTGCTGGTCGGGGTCGTCGTGGCGGTCGTGCTGCTGCTGGGCCGGTTCGCCCCCCGGCTGCGTGGTGCGGATCGTAGCAGCGCGCCGGCGGCGCACGCGCTGAGCGCGGAGCAGGATGCGGCGACCTTGCGCACGCGCGCGCGAGCGGCCGTGACGGCGGGGCGTTTCCGCGAAGCCGCCGCGTTGCTCTGGGCGGCCGCGCTGCGCGCCCTCGACGAGCGTGGGCGGGTCCGTTTCGACGCGGCCCGCACGCCGAGCGAATGGCGCCGCGCCGTGCGCGATCCGGCCTTCGACGCCCTCGCGCGCGACGCGGTCGTCGCGCTGTTCGGCGAGCGCGCGCCCGACGCGGCCGTGCTGGCGCGCATGGACGCTGCCTACGACGTGTTGCTGGTCCGGTGAGACGCGACCTGATCGGCGCGCTGGCGCTGTTGTTCGTCGTCTTCCTCGTCGCGCTGCTGGTGCCGCGCGCCGGCGAGCAGACGCCACCGACCCGCGCCAGCGGTGACGTCGCCGGCGGCGGGTATGCCGCCTGGTACGAACTGCTCGCGCGCGAGGGCGTGCACGTCACCCGGTTCCACGCGCGGCACGCGGAGTTGGGCGCGGACGGCATCGACACGCTGATCCTCGCCTTCCCCGCGCGGGGCGTCGAGGTCACCTGGGACGGCGCCGAGCGCGATGCCGTCCACGCCTGGGTTCGCGCGGGCGGCCGGCTCGTCGACGTCGGCCCCGCCCCAAGCGTCGGGCGCGAGGACGGGGACCACACGGGGGCCGAGCTGCGCGCGGTGACGGGCCGGCCCGGCGCGCTGCGTGGACCCTGGGCGAGGTTGGTCGGCGCGCTCGCCCCGCGCGGCGACGGACGGATCGTCGCGCCAGCCCGCGTGCACGCCACCACGCTGCTTGCCGACCACGCCGGCGCGCTCGTCGTCCGGTATCGCGAAGGGCGCGGCGAGGTCGTCGCGATCGCCTCGGCGGTGCCCTTCGAGAACGCGTCGTTGGCCCACGGCGGCGCCGCGCGGTTGGCGTACTTGGCGGCGGCGCCGCAGCGCGCCGGCGCGGTCGTCGCGTTCGACGAAGCGGTGCGCGGTGATCTCGTCGACCGGCCGTGGTATCGCGCGCTCGACGTGCGCGAACGGCTGGCGCTCGCGTTTCTCGCGCTGGCGGCCCTCGCCTGGCTCGCCTACGGCTTCCTGCCGCTGGGGCCGGCGGTGACCCTGCGCGTTGCGCGCGAGCCGACCTCCGAAGAGTTCGTCGACGCGTTCGCGGCGCTCTATGGGCGCGCGCACGCCCGCGGCCGCGCGAGCGATGCGCTGCTGGCCGACGCCGCGCGCCGGCTCGAGCGCGCGCCGGCGACGGCGCCCAACGTGCGGCTCGCCGCACAGATCGCGGCCGCGCGCGCGCAGCCACCGACCGACGACCGCGCGCTGATCGCGCTGGCCGTCCTGACCCGCTCCGTTCGAGAGGAGACCACCCGTGGACCAAACCTCGATCGCCGTTCCGGCCCGCCTGCGCGCCGGGCTGGCACGCGTCGTCGTCGGCGCTGACGGCGCGGCGTTCACGCTGCTGGTCGCGCTGCTGGCGAACGGCCACGCGCTGATCGAAGGCGTCCCCGGCACGGCCAAGACGCTGACCGTGCGCGTCCTGGCGCGGCTCTTGGGCGTCACCTTCGCGCGCATCCAGTTCACGCCCGACCTGATGCCCTCCGACGTCGTCGGCACGACGGTCTTCGATCAGCGCAGCGCGACGTTCTCGTTGCGCCGCGGCCCCGTCTTCACTCACGTCCTGCTGGCCGACGAGATCAACCGAACGCCGCCCAAGACGCAAGCCGCGCTGCTCGAAGCGATGGAGGAGCGGCGGGTCACGATCGACGGCACCACGCACGCGCTGCCGGTGCCGTTCCTGGTCTGCGCGACGCAGAACCCGGTCGAGTTCGAAGGGACGTATCCGTTACCGGAGGCGCAGCTCGACCGCTTCTTGGTGCGCGTGCGCACCGGCTATCCAGCGCCCGACGACGAGCGGGCGCTGATCGCGCGCGCGGTAGCCGGCTTCGACGCGCATGACCTGGCGGCGGCCGGCGTCGAACCGGTCGTGACGCTCGATGAGCTGCTCGCGACGCAGGCCGCCGTGCGCGCGGTCCACCTCGCCGAGTCGCTGCAGCGGTACGTCTACGACATCGTCGCCGCGACCCGTTCGTCGGCCGACGTCGCGCTCGGCGCGAGCCCGCGCGCCGCGCTGGCGCTGGTCACCGCGACGCAGGCGGCGGCGACGATCGACGGGCGCACGTTCGCGACGCCCGACGACGTCAAAGACATCGCGGGCCCGGTGCTCGCGCATCGGATCTTGGTCCGGCCGGAAGCCGAGCTCGACGGCGCCAGCGCCGACGACGTGATCGCGCGCGTGCTGGCGGCGGTCCCCGCGCCGGCCACCTGATGGTGTGGCTCGCGCCGCGCGGCGTGACGGCGCTGGTGATCGCGGCCGCGGCGGCGTTCGCGCTCGCCTCGGTCGAGCCGCCGTGGCTCGCGGCGGCGCTCCCGCTGGCGGTCGTCGTCGTGCTGGTCGCCTTCGACCTGCTCGCGCTGCGCGCGCCGATCGAGATCGAGCGCCTCGACCCGCCGCGCCTCGCGCTGGCGCGCCGCGACGCGTTCGCCTACGAGGTTCGCAACCGCACCGACGCGGAGCGGGTCGTCGCGCTGGTCGAAGCGCAGGCACCACGGCTGGCGATCGACCTACCCGAGGTGCGCGCGCGCGTCCCCGCGCGCAGCGCGGTCCGGCTGCAGATCGGCGTCGTCCCGCGCGAGCGCGGTCGCACCGAGCTGCGCGCGTTCTCGGCTCGCCTGCGCACGCGGCTGGGACTCGTCGAGCGGCGGCGCACGGTCGTCGCGCCGGTCGCGTTGCGCGTGCTGCCGGACCTCTCGGCGCTCGACCGCAGCGGCGATCCGGTCGCCCGCACGAAGTTGATCGAGGCGGGGCTGCGGCGGCTGCGCCGGCGCGGCGCCGGTGGCGAGTTCGCGCAGCTGCGCGAGTACGGCCCCGACGATGAGTTTCGGGCGATCGATTGGAAAGCGTCGGCGCGGCGCGGGCGCGTGATGGTCGCGCAGTACGACGTCGAGCGCTCGCAACAGATCGTCGTCGCGCTCGACGCCGGACGGCTGATGACGCCGCGCCTGGGCGACCGGCGCAAGCTCGACTACGCCGTCTCGGCGGCGCTCGCCGTCGCCGCGATCGCGCGCCTCGCGGCCGATCGGGTCGGCGTGCTGGCCTTCGCCGGAACGGTGCTGGCACGCGTCCCGCCTGGGGTGGGTGCGGTCCATGCGGCGCGCCTGACCGACGTCCTCTCCGACCTCGAGCCCAACCTCGAGGAGGCGGACTACGAGCGCGCCTTCATCGCGCTGCAGCGCGAGGTCAAGCGGCGCAGCTTGATCGTGCTCTTCACCGACCTGTTCGACCCGGTCGCCTCGAGCGCGGTGCTGGCCGCGACGCGCATCCTGCTCCCGCGCCACCTGGTGCTGGTCGTGCTGATGAACGACGCCGCGATCGAGACCGCGCTCGCGCGCGTCCCGCAGAACGTCGACGACGCCTATCGCGGCGCGGTCGCCGCGACGCTCGCCGACGAACGAGCGCGCGCCGTCGCGACGCTACGCGACCGCGGGATCCTGGTCGTCGACGTCCCGGCCGCGCGCCTCACCGTCGCGCTGCTCGACGCCTACGTCGCGGTCAAGACCCGCGGCTTGCTCTGAGCCGCCGCGTCCGGCGGCGAGCAGGTAGAGCGCCAGCACGATCGCCGTCGCCGCACCGACGGCCTCGCGGGCCGGGATCGAGATCCGCTGCGGCGTGATGAAGCCTTCGATCGTCCCGGCGACGAGCAGCAGCAGCGCGACGCCGCCGATCAGCGTCGCGGCGCGGCGGCCCGCCACCACCAGCGCGTCGCGCCGCCGCGCGCGACCCGGCCGCAGGTACCCGCCGGCGAGGACCAGCCCCGCTCCGCCGGCGATCTGAATCGAGGTCAGCTCGATCACGCCGTGCGGCGCGATCGTCCCCCAGAAGTCGGCGCCGAAGCCGCGTTGCGCGAAGAGCGCGCCGTAGACGCCCAGCATCAGCGCGTTCTCGAGGATGATCCAGACGGTCAACAAGCCGGCGGTGATCCCGCCGGCGAAGGCGATCGCCGCGACGCGGACGTTGTTGGTGATGATCTGCGAGGCGACCGCCGGCGAGTCGGCCCGGTCGAAGGCGAAGTTCGAGTCGTGCAGCGCCCGGTCGATCGAGGGCAACTCCATCCCCGGCAGCAGCGCGCGCGCGTTCGCCGGATCGTGCATCACCGAGGTGTAGCCGACGATCGCCGCGACGATGGTCAGTAGCGCGCAGAAGCCGATCGGTGCCCACGAGCGGCGGAACTCACGCGGGAAGTCGCGGGCGACGAAGCGGCGCAGCCGGTCCCAGCCGGTGCGCGCGGTCGCGACGTAGACGACCGCGTGCGCGCGAGCGACCAGCCGCTGCAGGTGATCGACGACGGTCGGGTCCGCGCCGCGCGTCTGCGCGATCGCCAGGTCGCTGGTTGCCGCCCGGTAGTCCAGCGCCAACTCGTCGATCTCGGCCGGCGCCAGCGTGCGCACGCCGCGCCGCGCGGCTCGGTCGACCAGCGCCTGCAGGCGGTCCCAGCGGACGCGCCGCGAGGCGACGAAGCGATCACGCATAACACAGACGCATGGAGCGCACGGTCGACGTTCGGACGGGGGAGGCCGTCGCCATCCGGTACGAGCTTGCGGGGCTCGGAAGCCGGTTCCTGGCGGTGCTGATCGACCTGCTGGCGCAGAGCGCGATCGCGGTGGTGGCGATCGTGGCGGCCTCGCTCACCTTCACCGGCGCGTCGGCCGTCGTGCCGAGCCGCGGCGCGTTTGCCTGGGGCTTGGCGCTCATCGTCATCTTTTTCTTCCTGCTGTTCTTCGGCTGGTTCATCATCTTCGAGGCGTGGTGGTCGGGGCGCACGCCGGGGAAGCGGGCGCTGGGGCTGCGGGTCGTGCGCGACGGCGGCTTCCCGCTCGATCTGGGCAGCGCGGTGATCCGGAACTTGGTCCGGATCGTCGAGGTCGGCCTCGGCTTCTACACGCTCTCGGCGATCAGCGCGCTGCTCTCGAAGGAGAACAAGCGGCTGGGCGACTACGCCGCCGGGACGATCGTCGTGCGCGAGCGTGCGGCGGCGGCGCCCGACCTCGACGCCTACCTCGACCGCAACGCCGCCCTGCCCAAAACCGGGCTGCACGAGGACGACCGCGTCCTGATCGAGCGCTTCTTGGCCCGCCGGGCGACGCTCGAACCGTCGGCGCGCCTGCGGCTGGCCAGCCGGATCGCCGGTAAGGTGCGCCCGACCCTCATCGCCGCCTACGGCAACTTGAACGACGAGGGGCTGCTCGAATACTTGGTCGGTCACTAGACGCCGCCGTGCGACGAGCGGCGAGGGGGCTTGCCGTAAACCTGACGTTGACGTAAACTAGCACTTGATGACCGCGACGAGCGCAGCCCGGCCGGCCCTCCTGACGGTCGCCGAGGCGGCGGCTCGGCTGGGCTTGAGCGCGCGGACGCTGCGCTACTACGAGGAGCTCGGCTTCCTGCGGCCGGCGCGGACCCCGGGTGGGCATCGGCTGTACGGCGAGCCGGACCTTGAGCTGATCGGCCGTATCGTGACCATGCAGCAGCTCGGCTTCACCCTGGCGACGATCCGTAACGTGCTCCGCTACCGCGGCTTCCAGGACGAGACCGGCCGGCGGCGCCTGGCGCTGAGCGACCTGCGCGCGGTCGCCGCCGCGGCGCGCGCCGATGCCGAGTCGCTGCGCGCGCGCGTCGCTCGCTTGCGGCGCGAACTCGACGCGGCCACCCGCGAGGCCGAGGCGCTCGACCACGACGTCGCCTTCCTCGACCGGCGCGTCGCCGAGGAAGAAGCGCGTGGCGTTCGCGGCTGACCGCTTCCCGGCGCTGCGCGCCGCGGACGAGGCCGGTGTCACGCCGGCGCCGCGCACACCGCGGCACGTCGCGGTCGCCAATCCCTGGGTGCTGATCGGCGTGGTGATGATCGGCAACTTTCTGGCGCCGCTCTACTCCGCCGTCGCCAACGTTGCGCTGCCGAACCTCGTCGCCGCGTTCGGCTCCGACATCGGCACGATGGAGTGGGTCGTCACCGGCTACATGCTGGGCTACTCGATCGCGATGCCGGTCGGCGGCTGGCTGGCCGATACGTTCGGCAAGCGGCGCATCTACATCATCGGCTTGGCGATCTTCACCGGCGCTTCGATCCTCACGTCGCTGGCCTGGGACCAGAACAGCATCATCGCGTTTCGCATCCTGCAGGCGATCGGCGGCGGACTCGTCTCGCCGACCTCGATGGCGCTGATCATGGACGTCGTGCCGGCGCATCAGCGCGGGCGCGCGCTGGGCGTGTGGGGGATGGGCATGATGCTCGCGCCGTCGTTCGCCCCGTGGCTGAGCGGTTGGATCATCGACAACCTCGACGACTGGCGGATGATCTTCCTGGTCGGCGTGCCGATCGGGATCCTCGGCTTGGTCCTGGCGGTGCTGAAGATCCCGCGTGCGGAGGATGCGCCCGACCGCGCCGCACCGCCGGCCTTCGACTTCCCCGGTTTCGGCTTGCTCAGCGTCGCGCTGGCGGCGTTCCTGATCCCGCTCACGCAAGCCGATCGGGTCGGCTGGGACGACGGCTGGGTTCAGCTCTCGCTGGCGCTCGCGGCCGCATCGTTCGTCGGCTTCGTCTGGCACGAGCTGCACGCGCGCGCGCCGATGATGGACCTCTCACTGTTCGCCGAGCGCACCTTCGCCTTGGCGGTCGGGCTGCGCGCGATCGTCGGGATGGCCTACTATTTCGCGATCTTCCTGTTGCCGCTGTTCACCCAGAACCTCCTCGGCTGGACGCCGACGATGGCGGGGCTGGTGCTGATGCCGGCCGGGATCGCGATGACGCTGATGATGCCGATCGCCGGCACGCTCTCCGACCGCATCGGCTCACGCCCGCTGGTCGTCGCGGGTGTGATCGTCGCCGTGGTCGGATCGTACCTTTTCGCCCGTATCGACCTCGACTGGGATTTCCACCGCATCGCGCTCGACGCGCTGATCCGCAACGGCGCGCTGGGCTTACTCTTCACACCGCTGACGAGCGTCGCGCTCTCGGTCGTGCCGCGCACGAAGTCCGGCCGCGCGTCGGGGATCCTCAACACGGTCTGGCAGGTCGCCGGCAGCGTCGGCATCGCGATCGGGCAGACGTATCTCACCGCGCGCGCGGCCGTGCACCTCTCCGAGGACGCCGGTGCCGCGACGCTGGCGCGCCCGGGCTTCGCCGCCGGACTGCACGCGCTGACGACGCAGGTGCCCGCGCACGTCGCGCAGATCCTCGCCGCGCAGCAGGTCGCGCTGATGGCGCAGGTCCAGGCTTACGGCGACACGTTCTTGTTCGCAACGCTCATCATGGCGCTCGGCATCCCAGCTGCGCTGTTGCTGCCGCGCCGCCGCCGCGCCTAGCGTTCAGCGTCCGCGCAGCCGGTTCAACATGTCGCGGGCGAAGGTCATCGCGGAGGCTCGCGCGTCCTCGTAGATGCGCGCGGCTTCACCGGCGTTCATCTGCCGGCCGTGGGCGTAGTAGTACTGCCCGCCCTCGCCGACGACGACCGTCCCGGCGTAGGCGATCGCGGCCTTGATCAGGATCCCGCCGACGGGGATGAAGCCCGACAGCTCGCGGGCCAGCGCGCGCCAGCCGAAGCCGCCGCCGAGGATCGGCAGCAGCTCCCACATGTGTGCCAGGTCGGGATCGCGGCCGTAGGTCGCGCCGATCTGCAGCAGCAGCGTCATCTGGATCGCGGTGATCGCGAACATGTCGCCGGCCGAGGCGAACGCGCCCAGCACGACGCCGAGCACCGGAACGTGGTCGATCACCGCGCTCGCGCCGGCGACCTTGAGCGCGTTGAGCGACGCATCGCGGGTCAACTTGGTGGCGACGGTTTCGCGCAACGCCGGCAACAGCCGGCCGACCGCGATCTCGGTCCCCTTGCAGCACTCGATCAGATGCGGCAGGAAGCGACCGCGCAGCGATTCGTAGACGAGCCGGTCGACGACGTACTCCTCGACGCCGCCCGGGCCGGGCGGCTGAGCCGGCCCGCTCGGCGCAGTCACCGCCGGATCGACGACCAGGACCAACACCGGCAGCCGCAGCGCCGCCAGCCGCTCGAGGCCGAGCGCCTCGCGGGAGACCGAGTGGCCGACGCAGATCACCGCCCGCGCGTCGGTCAGGTCGACGGTGCGTTCGCGGCCCAGCGACTCGAGCGCCGCCGCCGCTTCGGGCGGGATCGTCCCCTCGTAGCCGGCCAGCAGCACCGCACGCAGGTCGCCCAAGAGCGCCGGATCGCCGCAGACGAAGAACTTGAAGGGCTGCCGGGCGCCGGCATGGACCGCCCCGAGGTTGAGCGATCCGCGCAGGCGCTCGAAGGCGGCGACGGCTGAGGCAGGGTTCACGACAGGCTCCTACCCCGTCCAGCCACCCCCGGTTACGCCGGCTCCGTGGACCTCCTTGATCGGATCGTCGGTGTAGTCCAAATAGACCAGGCCCAGGAAGATCTCCAGCGCCTGCGCGTCCATCCCGCGCTCGTTGGCGACGTCGACGACGGTCTTGCCGCCGGCCGCCGCCTCGGCCAGGATCGCCTGGGCGGTCGCGTTGGTGTCGGCGCCGACGATCACGGCCGCCGCCACGTCGCCGGGCGCGAGGTCTTGCGCGGTCACCGCGGCGTAGTCGAGCCCGCCGGTGTGGAAGCGCACGTCGAGCGCGTGCTGGAAGGTCGCGTAGCGGTCGGACGACTCTTGCAGTCCCAGCATGTCGATGCGCGCCTGGAGCTGCCGGCAGCGCGCCATGTTGTAGAGCTGCGCCGACTGCGCTGAACCGACGGCGGCTTTGTTGAGCGAATCGACGGCCTTGATCATCGTCGGCTCGAGCCGGTGGTAGTCGTCGATCCGGATGTCGTTGGAGCCGTCGATCCCGACCCGCGAGAGCACGCGCACGAACGCGTCGAGATCGATCGCGCCGACGTCGAGCAGCGCCAGCGAGGCGCGGGCCGCGTCGACCGCGCGCAGCATGTCCGCGTCGGCCGCGCCGAGCCGGCTGAGGATCCGCGGATAGGTGGGGAAGATCGCCAGCGCCTGCGGCGGCGGCGCGTCGAGCTTGAGCGGCGCGCCCAGCTCGGTCAGCATCTCGGCGTTCTCCCGTACCAGACCGCCTTCTTTGTAGCGCTCGAGCGTCCCGACGCCGCTCAGCACCGCGGTGCTCTTGCCGACCGCCTCGTCGAGCGATTTCGACATCGTGTTGATGTTGTGGATCACCGTCTCGAGCCGCGAGCCCGGCCGCGGCTGGACGCCGCCGAGGTTGACCATCCCGTAGACGATGTTCTCGACCCGGGCGCGGACGAGTTTGAGCTGGTCGAGGCCTTGCTGCCGGCGCGTCACGATCGCGGTGCGGGCCTGTTCCTCTTGGTCCTGCGCCGTCTGCAACGAAGCGCGCAACGGGCTCAGGTCGGGGTGCAGCAGGTCGAGCCGGCGCTCCGCCTCGCGCAGCCCCTCGATGCGCACGTCGGCCAGCGCCTTGGCTTGCGGCGAGACCTCGTCGGCCGCCGCCGACAAGTTCTGCTCGCCCTTGGCGGTCTGGCCGAGCGCGAGCTGCGACTGACCCAGATCGAAGCGCGCGATCGGATCGGCGGGATGGCGGGCGAGCAGGTCGGTGAACTTCATCGAAGCGATGTTGTAGCGCGCGGTGTCGAAGTCGTGGATCGCCTGCGCGGTGCGCTGATCGTCGGTGCGCGTCTGCGGGTTGAGCCCGGGATCGCCGTCGAGGTTGGCCAGCCGCTTGTCGACGTCGGGATGGTCGGCCAGATACTTGTCGATCGCGCCGTGGCCCTCGTGCTCGACCGCGCCGAGGTGCGCCATGAACGTCCTCATCGCGTCCGGGTCGTAGCCGGCGCGCGACATCAGCAGCACGCCGTATTTGTCGGCCTCGTTCTCGTCGTCGCGGGAGATGCGAGCCAGCATCCCGGCCTCGGCGAGCTGGCCGAACCGGTAGAGCAGCGGCGAGAACATCGACCCGATGGTGAACAGGATGTTCAGGATCGTCGCCTTGTTGTAGCTGGTGATGACGTGGCGGCGCTCGATGTGGCCGGTCTCGTGGCCGATCACGCCGGCCAGCTCGTCGTCCGACTGCGCGAAATCGAGCGTGCCGACGTTGATGTAGATGTAGCCGCCCAGGGTCGAGAACGCGTTGATGTCGGGGACGTCGAGGATCTTGATCGAGTACGGGACGTCTTTGCGCGCCGTCTCGGCCCACAGCTTGTTCGCGATGTCGTTGACCCACTGGTTCAACAGGGGGTCGGTGACGACGACGGTCGTGTCGGTGATCTGCTTGTCGTATTCCTTGCCGATCGCGACCTCTTGGGCGGTCGAGATCGCGGACGCGGGTGCCGGGATGGTGGCACACAGCACCACCAAACTGAGCACGATGGAGAAGGACCGTCGGAACGACATGGCGGCTTCCTCGATGCGGACACCGGGTGAGCGGGTCAGCTTTCTTCGACGCGCGCCCGGCGCTCTCCACCGTCGGCCGCCGCCGCTTGCGGATAGCGTGTGGACAACGCAAGCTTCTTGTGCATGCGGTGTGGAACGCGCAGGGCCGTGCTCCGGGCGCTCGGAACGGGCGGCGGATCATGAAGCAGGAGGGTTTCTGATGAGCAACGTGCGCGGGCGCGGGCGAAATGTCGAGATCGCGGTCGACCGCGCACTGGCCGCTGCCGTCGAGGAGCTGCGCGAGCAGTTCGCCACGCGGCCGGACTTCTACCGTGGGAGCCGCGCGGTCGCGAATCTGGGAATCCTGGAGCCGCCTGCCGCCGAGCTGGCAGCCTTTCGCGACGCGCTGGCCGAGTTCGGGATCGTCCTGGACGGCGTCAGCGGCGTCGAGGCGATCGCGCCGCTCGCGGCCGAGCTGCAACTCGCCTATCTGGGCTCGGGGCTGCCACCCGAGGTCGCCGCGCTGCCGCGCCGCCGCACCAGCCGCGAGATCCGCCTCTCCGAGGAGGCGCGCTCGCTGGTCGCCGACTTCGCCGGCGCCCGGGCCGACATGGTCCAGCGCCGCCGCGGCTACGGCGCACGCCACGCTGCGGTCGCCGCCGCCGGCGTCGCCATCCCGGCCGCCGTGCCGCGGGTCTTGCCGGTCGGGCTCTCGACCCTCTACCACCGCGGGACGCTGCGCGGCGGCCAGGCGATGCACAACCTGGGCAACCTGGTCGTCATCGGCGACGTGAACCCCGGTGCCGAGCTGGTCGCCTCGGGCGACATCGTCGTCTTCGGCGCGCTGCGCGGCGTCGCTCACGCCGGCGCGCAAGGCGATCGCAGCGCGCGGGTGATCGCGCTCGAGCTCGAGCCGACCCAGCTGCGCATCGCGACCGTCATCGCGACCAGCGCCGGACGCGGCACGGCGCGCGGTCCGGAGCACGCCTCGATCGCCGGCGACCGCATCGTCGTCGTCCCCTTCGCCGAGGCGGACCTCCGCCGGGAGCAGCAAGCATGAGCGCACGCCGGATCGTCGTCACCTCGGGGAAAGGCGGCGTCGGAAAGACCACGACCACCGCGAACGTCGGCGCGGCGCTCGCGCAGTTGGGGAAGCGGGTCGTGTTGGTCGACGCCGACATCGGGCTGCGCAACCTCGATCTCGTGCTGGGCGTCGAGAAGCGGATCGTGTTCGATCTGGTCGAGGTCGTCGAAGGGCGCTGCCAGTTGCGCCAAGCGCTGATCAAGGACAAGCGGCTCGACAACCTGGCGATCCTGCCGGCGGCGCAGACGCGCGACAAGACGGCGATCAGCGAGTTGCAGATGACCGAGGTCGTCGTCCAGCTCGGCGAGCTGTGCGACTACGTCATCATCGACTGCCCGGCCGGGATCGAGCACGGCTTCCGCAACGCGATCGCCGGCGCGACCGAGGCGATCGTCGTCACGACGCCCGAGGTCAGCGCGATCCGCGACGCCGACCGAGTGATCGGGAAGCTGCAGGACCGCGGCCTGCCGCTGCGGCTGATCGTCAACCGCATCCGGCCCGAGATGGTGCGCAGCGGCGACATGCTCTCGGTCGAGGACGTCACCGACATCCTCTCGGCCGAGCTGCTCGGCATCATCCCCGACGACGCGGAGATCATCGACACGACGAACCGCGGCGAGCCGATCGTGCTCAGCCCCGACGCGCGGTTGGCGGCAATCTATACGAAGATCGCCCGCCGGCTCGAGGGCGAGCTGGTTCCCTTTACGTCGCTCAACGCGCCCGGGTTCTTCGAGCGCTTCTTCGGGATGGCCGGATAGATGCTCCACGACGTGCTCCCCAGCGAACAGTCCGCCCCCGCGGCGGTGCCCCAGCGGCGCGGCCGCGCCATCGTGGTGACCAGCGGCAAGGGCGGCGTCGGTAAGACGACGACGACCGCCAACGTCGGTGCGGCGCTGGCCGCCGGCGGCGCCACTGTCGTCCTGGTCGACGCCGACGTCGGGCTGCGCAACCTCGACATCGTGATGGGTTTGGAGGCGCGCGTGCGCCACCACGTCCTCGACGTGCTCGAGGGCGGCGCGACGCTCGACGAGGCGCTGGTCACCGACAAGCGCGTCCCGCGGCTCAAACTGCTCGCCGCCGCGCAAGCGCGCGAGAAGGACGACGTCGACACCGCCGCGTTCCACGCCCTGATCGACTCGCTGCGCGAACGCTTCGACTTCGTGCTGATCGATTGCCCGGCCGGGATCGAGATGGGCTTCACCAACGCGATCGTCGCCGCCGACGAAGCGATCGTCGTCTGCACCCCCGAGGTCTCGGCGGTGCGCGACGCCGACCGCGTCGTCGGGCTGCTCGGCGAGCGGCGCACGGTGCAGCTGATCGTCAACCGGTTGCGCCCGGACCTTGTCCGCAAGGGCAAGATGCTCTCGGTCGACGACGTCAACGCGATCCTGCGGCTGCCGCTGCTGGGCGTCGTCGCCGACGCGCCCGACGTGATCATCGCGACCAACCGGGGCGAGCCGGTCGCGCTCGACGCCGACTCGCCGGCCGGCGCCGCCTACCGGGCGATCGCGCAGCGGATCACCGGCGCGCTGACCGGCGCGCCCGAGATCCCACGCGAAAAGACGTTCTTCGGAAAGCTCTTCGGGGGCCGCCCGTGATCGAATTCTTCAACCGCCTGTTCGGCCGCGAGCCGTCGAGCACGACGGCGCGGGAGCGGCTGCGCCTGGTCCTCCTCTCCGACCATCTCTCGCTCGCGCCCGACGTCATCGAAGCGCTCAAGGGCGACTTGATCGAGGTCATCTCGCGCTACGTCGAGGTCGACGCCGCCAGCTGCGACGTCACCTTCGAGCAGCAGGAGACGCGCATCGCGATGCTTGCCAACATCCCGATCCTCGGGATGCGCAGCCGCCACGTCCCGCGCCCCCCCGCGCCGCCGCCCGATCCCGGGGCGGTCGCGACGCCCCGCCGGCGCCGGCGGCGCAAGGCGGCCGGCGCCTCGGCGCCCGCGGCCCAGGCGACCTAAGCGGGGCACTCGCGCTCGCGCCGAACGCTGGCCGATCGTGGAGCGTCCCTGGTACACCCGGTTCAGCTGGCCCCTAGCGATCGTCCCGGTCCTGACCACGATCCTCGGGATCCTCTTCATCCGCTCCGCGACGTTGCACGACCGCAGCGCCGGCGGCGAGTGGCGCAGCCAGATCGCCTACGCGCTGGTCGGGATCGTGCTGATGCTGGGCCTGGCGTTCATCGACTACCGGGTCTGGCGCCGCTGGGCGCTCCCGCTCTACCTGGTGACGCTGGCGCTCTTGGTTTTCATCACGGTCAAGGGCCACGAGGCGCTCGGCGCGGCCCGCTGGATCAAGCTCGGCGGGTTCGTCTTCCAGCCCTCGGAGCCGGCCAAGGTCGTGCTGGCGATCGCGATCGCCGCGCTGCTCTGCCGCGGCAGCTACCGCAGGATCCACGAGCTGTGGCTGCCGCTGCTGGCGGTCGCGATCCCGGCTGCGCTGATCCTCAAGCAGCCCGACCTCGGCACGACCTTGGTCATCGGCGGGATCCTGACGGCCGAGCTGTACTTCGGGCTGCCGAACCTGCTCGACTTCGGCCTGTATTTGGGCGCCATCGCGACCGCGGCCGCCTACGTGCTGACCAGCGAGCATCTGCTCAAGCCGTTCCAGCGCGCGCGCTTGCTGGTCTTCCTCGATCCCACGCTCGACCCGCAGGGCGTCGGCTACAACCTCAACCAGTCGACGATCGCGGTCGGCAGTGGTGAGTGGTTCGGCAAGGGGCTCTTTCACGGGACGCAGACGCAACTCGCCTTCGTGCCGGAGAACTCGCGCGACTTCATCTTCACCGCGCTGGGTGAAGAGTGGGGTTTCGTCGGCGCGCTGACGCTGCTCGTGCTCTACGCCGTGATCTTGGCGTCGGCGATGCGCGCCGTCGTCGCCGCGAGCGACCGCTTCGGGGTGCTGCTGGCGGTCGGTTTGGTCGCGATGCTGGCGTTTCACATCGTCGTCAACATCGGGATGACGATCGGGATCATGCCGATCACCGGCATCCCGCTGCCCTTCATGTCCTACGGCGGCAGTGCGCTGGTGAGCGACTATGCCGCGGTCGGCATCCTGCTCAACATCATCCTGCAGAAGGATGCCTTGGTCTTCGGCGACGCGCCGGCGCGGCGGGTGTAACCCGCCGCGCCGCGTCGCGTTCGGAGCGTGCCTACTGCACGGTTACTGAACGACTTGGATCTTCGCCATCATCCCGCCGTCCTCGTGCTCGAGGAGATGGCAGTGGAAGACGAAGGTCCCCACGATGATCGGGTCGGTGAAGTCCATCAGCGCGACCACCACGTTCGAGTTCGCCCTTCCGTTTGAGACCGGCAACTCGATCGTATCTCGATAATCCTGCGCTGGACCGTCCGGGACCCCGCCGACCGACTGCACCAAGAAGTGGATCTGGTGGATGTGGAAGGCGTGGATCTCCGTTGCGGTGTTGATGATCGTCCATTGCTCGACGGTGCCGACCTTCGGGGTGAACATCGGGGGCGCGTTGGGGTTGAACTCCTGCCCGTTGATGTAGAAGTCCCCGACCGCATCCTCGCTGAAGACGAGCGTGCGGTACTGCGCGATCGGGTAGGTGAGGATGTTGAACGGCGGTTTCTGCAACGCCGGGATGTTGTCGTTGGCGGGTACCAGCGGCGGACCGTTGAAGGTATGCGGGTTGATCGTCGCCAGCACGCGCTGTGGTGCGGGATCCCCGACCGGACCGGTGTCGACGCACAACGTTTGCAGCGTCCAGCCCGGGCCGCTGGGGCCGGTCGCGATCAGTTCGACCCGAGCCGCCGGCATCAGGACGAAGTCGGTGACCTGCAAGTACTCGTTCGTCGGGTCGTGATACGACAGCGGCTGGCCGTCGCGCGCGATCACCTGGAACGGTGCAAGCTGGCCTTTGGGCCCGACCAGCGCGATGTCGACCGCCACGTTCGACCCCTCGTTGGCGACCCGCCAGAACTGCTTCTGGCCGGGGCCGATCGAGATCTGCGGCGGCGTCGCCGGCGCATCGACCGGCTGGCCGTTGAGGGTGACGTTATACGCCGCGGGGGCGGTGCAATCGGGATTCGTGGACGACGACTGCGCCGTACGGCGCAAGCCCGCGGGCACCCGTGCGTTCGCAGCGGCACGCGTCACGCCCAAGGCGTGGAGCTGCTTGTTGCGCGCGAAGCGCAGCTTCGCGGAGTTGACGACGACGCCGGCCGGATACTGGTTTTGGATGACCAGCACCCGCTCGGGCATCGACGCGACTTGCGGGTAGTACTTCTCGATCCCGCCCACGACCAGCGTCCCGTTGACGCCGCCGGTCACTTGCCGGTTGCTCTCGCAGTGCGGGTGCGCGTGGTACCAGTACAGCCCCGGTGCATCGTCGACCGGGATCGGCACCGAGTAGGCATAGCTCTGTCCAGGCGAGAGCAACGTCGTGATCACCTGGTCGGCGGGCGGATTCGGTGAGACCTTCATCCCATGGTAATGAAGGTTCGTGTAGTCCATGTAGTCGACGCCGTTGGAGACGTTCGCTGACATGCACATCCCGTCAGCGCCGGTCACCGGCAGATGGTTCGAATAGTTGACGTTGAGCGTGTCGCCCGGATTGACGTGCAAGGCCGGACCCATCGGCCCGATGACGCCGTTGTAGGACAGCGCCGGCAAGCCGGTCGCCGGGTTGACGGCGGCGGCGAGCGTGACGTTCAGGGTGCCGTTGGAGCTGTAGAGCTGCGGTGGGTTCTGAATCTCTTGGCCCGAGGCGTCCGAGATCCGGGGGACGGTCGCGACGACGCCGAGGGCGGTCGAGGCGAGAATAGCCGCGCTGATGAGCGCGGCTCGCGTTCGTGTCTTCAAGAGTGCCTCCGTGACGCGTAGCGTACAAAGGTGGCGGTCGAGTGACCGGCAGGACAGAGACAGCAAGAAGAGGACACCCGACTCTTCACACTTTACTCATACTTGGGGCCCTTTTCCTTGCATCCCGGGATACACGAGAGGAACTTTCTTGCGGACCCCCGAGAACAGGCTCATGGTCGGCTGGTGGGGCGTGCCGGCGCGCTTGACCACGGCCCGCCGGCTGGCGGCGACGGTCTGTTTCGCGGTGGCCCTCGGCAGTGCAGGCGTCGCCCAGGCGGCTGGGCTCATCGGTGTTCGGTCGGACAGCTCGCCCGGGCAAGCGCCACGCGTCACCTTGGTCTTCAATGGTGGCATCCCCAGCTACCGGATCGAGGGCAACGGGACGGGCGACATTGCGCTGATCCTAGCCGGGACCACCCCCGGCGCCAGCGTTCCGACCCAGCTCGCCGGCTCCGATCCGCTGGCTGGGATCACCGTCGTCGCGGTCGGGAACGTGACCACGGTTGCCTTCCACTTGAGCGTCCCGGCCCGGCTCGACCTCGCCAGCGGCGCAGGGCAGAGCATCGAATGCCTCTTCACCGTGCTCGGCGCGCAGGTGCGCTTTTTCGGGGCGGGCGGCGCGACGGTGCCGCCGCCGACGAGCTCGACCAACGGTCCGATCGAAGTCGTCCCGCTCAAGTACGCCGACGTCAGCGAGATCGTCGGGCTGCTCGTCGCCGGGCAGCAAATCCCCTCGAACGACAACTTCGTCCCGCAGCAGCAGAACTTCGGCTCCGCCGGCAGCAGCAGCGGCTACGGCAGCTTCGGCGGGATCGGCCAGGCCTCGTCGGCGCAACCCGCCTTCTTCAACAACGGCGGCGGTGCGTCGAGCTCGCTGGGCCAGACGATCAATGAGAACATCGGCGTCGACCGGCGGCTCAACGCGATCGTGCTGAGCGGATCGCCGGACGTGGTCGCGCGGATCAAGGCCAACATCGCGAAGCTCGATGTCCCGCTGCCCAGCGTCGTGCTCGAGACGCAGGTCGTCGAGCTGACCGACACCGCCGCGCACGACGTCGGGATCGACTTCACCGGCGGGGCCACCGGCCAGATCGCTGCCGCCTCGTACAGCATTCGGAACCTGAACACCGGCCAGGGCTCGGTCTCGCTCCAGGCGGCGGTCTACGAGCAGGTCACCCTCGGCCGCGGCAAGGTCATCGCCCGGCCGCGCGTCCTCGCGCAGAGCGGGAGCTCGGCGAGCATCCTGACCGGCGACGCGCTGCCGATCGTCACCTCGATCGCGGTCTCGGGGGTCAACGCCGTCTCGCAGCAGGTGCAGTACGTCAACGTCGGCGTCAGCTTGCAGATCCAGCCGCGCGTCAGCTCCGACGGCTACGTCACCTCGCACATCTTCTCGCAGGTCTCCAGCGTGACGGGCTATTCGCAGGGCTATCCGACGCTCAGCCAGCGCGAGGCGACGACCTCGGCGACCGTCCACGACGGCGAGGCCTTCGTCATCGGCGGCCTGTTGCAGACCGACGAACTCAACAGCTACTCGAAGATCCCGGGGCTCGGCGACCTGCCGCTGATCGGCTGGCTGTTCCGCCTGCGCCACTACAGCAGCGACGCGACCAACCTGTACATCATCGTGGTGCCGCACATCATCACCTCGGGCAACCCACCGCCACCCGGCCTCCCACAATAGCACTGCCGATCGCTTGCTGTTGGCAGGCCGGCGGACCGAGCCGGAGAGGACCGACGCGACATCTTCCGAACCCCAGAGCTACGAGAGCAACCGTGAGGTGATCGTGCGAAGCGAAGGAGCTCGCGCTGGATCGTCCGGAGGCGCTCAGCAGATTTCCGAAATTTTCAACCAAGTGGACGAACGCGTCTGCCTGTGAGGCCCGCTCGATGGCGCTCGGCGCTGTCGCGATGTGCCCGCGGACGACGGCCGTGACGTCCGAGAGAGGCCAGCACAATCCATTGTCCACCGACATCCTCATCTCGAGCGATCCGTGGGAAAACCGCGTCGCGATCCTCGAGGAAGGTCGTCTTGCCGAAATCTATGTCGAGCGCGAAGAGCGCGTCATCGGGTCCATCTACAAGGGGAAGGTCGTCAACGTCCTACCCGGGATGGGCGCGAGCTTCGTCGACATCGGCCTGGGGCGCAACGCCTTCCTGTACGTCGACGACATCAACAAGACCCCGCTGAACATCGGTGACGTCGAAGTCACCTCCGGGCGCAGCGGCTACACCATCACCGAGAAGGTCAGCCGCGGCGACGACGTCCTGGTGCAGATCGTCAAGGAACCGCGCGGGCTCAAGGGCGCGCGCGTCTCGACCAACATCTCGCTGCCGGGCCGTTACTTGATCCTGATGCCGACGGGCCGCTTCAGCGGCGTCTCGCGCAAGATCGATTCGGCCGACGAGCGCAACCGGCTCAAGACGATCATGAAGGCGATCCGTCCCGAAGGGATGGCGACCGTCGTGCGCACCGCGGCTTCCGGCGTCTCGAACGCCGAGCTGATCGCCGACCTGGGCGTGCTGATCCGCATGTGGCACGGGATCCTCGAGCAGTACAAGACCGTCCCGCCGCCCTCGCTGCTGCATAAAGACATGAACCTCGTCTATAAGACGGCGCGCGACTTCATCACCCCGCAGGTCGCCAACGTCTGGCTCGACGACGAGAAGGAAGTCGAGAACGTCCGCGACTTCATGCGGATGCTCGGCCCGCAATACGTCGATCGCATCAAGTATTACGAGGGCGGGAAGCGGCTCTTCGCCGATTTCAAGATCGACGACGAGATCGCGCGCTTGATGAAACCGACCGTGAAACTTCCCTCGGGTGGCTCGATCGTCATCGAGTCGACCGAGGCGCTGACCGTCGTCGACGTCAACTCCGGCAAGTTCACCGGCGGGAAGAATCTCGACGACACGATCGTGCGCACCAACGTCGAGGCGGCCAGCGAGATCGCGCGCCAAGTGCGGCTGCGCGACATCGGCGGCATCATCGTCTGCGACTTCATCGACATGTCATCCGAAGGCGATCGCAGCAAGGTCATCTCGGGTCTGCAAGAGGGGCTGCGCAAAGACCGCACCCGCTCGACGATCCAGTCCTTCTCGCCGCTGGGGTTGCTCGAGTTCACCCGCAAGCGCGTCGGCAAGGACTTGGGCCAGCAACTGCGCGGGAAGTGCCCGACCTGCGAGGGGCTGGGCAGCGTGATGTCGCCCGAGTCGGTGACGATCGACGCGTTCCGCGAGATCGCCGCGCACCGCAACGGGACGCAGCACATCCACGTCGCGGCCGCGCCGAGCGTCGCCGCGCAGGCGGAGTACTGGTACGAGAGCGAGCGCGAGCAACTCGCGCAGCAGATCGGCGTGCCGATCGACGTCTTCGTCGACCCGGCCGCGCATCCCGAGCACCCGCGCATCATCTACGGCGACGACAAACTGCCGGTGTTCACGCCGATTCGTGTCGGCGACGAGTTCGAGGTCGAGCTGCTCAATCTGCGGCTGCCCAACGCGACCGCCGCCGCGGCGGTCGTCGCCGGCCGGCTGGTCGAGGTCGAGAACGCCGCCAACGCGGTCGGCAAGACGATCAAAATTCGCGTCCTCGACGTCGACGGCGGTGAGATTCTGGCCGAGCCGCGCACGCCGATCGAAGAGCAGGCCGCCGAGGCCGGCAAGAAGCGCCGCCGCCGTGGCGGACGCGGTCGCAAGCGCGAGCTGACGCCGGCCGAACAGGCGGCCGAGCTGCGCGAGCTGGCCGAGGAGGCCGAGAAGGGCCTGGGCGGGCGCACGTCCATCGGAATCTCGACGACCGAAGAGGTCGTCGCCAAACACGCCGGTCCGAAGACGACCGCCCAGAAGGCCGCCGACGGGAACGTCGCACTGCTCCCCGGTGAGTCGCTCTCCGGCACGCGCATCGGCGGAACGCTGCCGGGCGAGAAGCTCTCCGGCGACCGCGTCGGCCGGCCAGCCCCGGCCCCCACACCGATCCCCGCACCTGCCGCCGCCGCTGCCGTCGCCACCAACGGCGAGGCGGCCGGCGAAGAAGCCGGGCCCCGTCGTCGGCGTCGTCGCCGCGGGCGCGGCGGCCGAGGTGGCGCCGACGTCGCCGCGAGCGCGGCCGCACCGGTCGTCGCTGCCGTCGCGATCCTGGCGCCGGAGCTCGACGACGATGAGGACGAAGACGCCGTCGGCCAACCGGCCGTCGCCGTCGGGGCGAACGGTGAGGGTACCGGCGAGCACAAGCGCCGCCGGCGTCGTCGCCGTCGTCGCGGGCGTGGTGGCGCCGGTACCGGTGCCGAGGGACAGGCAGTCGCCGCCGGGGCCGAAACCACCGCGCGGCCGAGCGCGGGCCCGATCGTCCCCGAACGGCACATCTTCCGCGTCGACTCCGAGGGCGGTGCCCAACCGACGGGCGAGACCGCGCCGCCGGCGCCGTCGCGCGCGATCGCGCCCTGGAACCGCAAGCGCGGCGACGTCGCCGTCGAAGCCCCGCCGCCGTCGATCATGATCCCGGCCGGCGAAGCGATCCGCTCGGCGCGTCCGTCGCGTCGTCAGCGCACCAAGGACGAACGCGATCTGGCCGTCGGCGGGCACCTCGAGGCCGCGGCTCCGGTTCCGGCGCTCCCGCCGGCATCCGCGCCGGCCGCGCGGACGACCCGTTCCCGCAAGCTGAGTGCCGACCCGGCCGCCACCGTGAAGATGACGGCGCCCGTCAAGAAAGCCACCGCCTCGAAGACGACGGCCGCCGTCAAGAAAGCCGCCGTTCCGAAGAAGTCAACCGCCGCCAAGGCGACGGCGGTGAAGTCGACGACCGCCGTCAAGAAGGCACCGGCCGTCAAGAAGAGCGCGACCACGGCTCGGAAGAAGACCTGACCCTCGGAGCGCCGGGGTCGCCGACGGCGATCTTCGTCGACTACGACGGGACGATCACCGACGTCGACACCTTCGACGTCCTGGTTCGCGCGTTTGCCGGCGACGCCGCCTGGGACGCCATCGAAGCCGACTTCGCGGCCGGCCGCATCACGCTGCGCGAGGCGTTGCAGCGCGAGGCCGGCGCGCTGCGGCTCGCACCGGCCGACGCGCTCGCGTTCCTCGAATCACACGCCCGCCTCGACCCGACCTTCCCGTCGTTCGTGCGCGCCGCGCGCGCCCACGGCGCGAGCGTCTGCGTCGTCTCGGCGGGGATCCGCCAGGCGATCGAACCGGCGCTGGCGCGCGCCGGCGTCGACGTCCCGGTCTACGCGAACGACGTCGACTTCGATCCGACCGGCTGGCGGCTGCGCTTCATCGACGACTCGGTCCAAGGCCACGACAAGGCGGCGCGGGTGCGCGCCGTGCGCGCTGCCGGCGAGTACACGATCTACGTCGGGGACGGGATCAGCGACTTCGAAGGCGCGCTCGCCGCCGACGAAGTCTTCGCAAAAAAGAACCGCGCCCTCGAACGGTTTGCGCGAGGGCGCGGTCTGCGGGTGCGGTCGTTCGCGACGTTCGACGAGATCGAACGCGCGCTGTTCCCGGCTACTGGCTCGTCGGGCTCGCCACCGGGGCGGGCAACTGCTGGGCCAGCCGGCCGTTGAGGTAGGTCAGCGCGGCGTCGAGCTGCGGGTCTTGCTTGACGTCACCGGGGCGGATCTTCTGGTCCTTGGGGATCACGCTGACGATCTCGGGCTCGATCCCGACCGCGTTGATGTCGCGCCCCTTGGGGGTGAAGTAGCGCGCGGTCGTGATCTTGACCGCCGAGCCGTCGCGCATCGGGAAGATCGTCTGCACGACGCCCTTGCCGAACGTCTTGGTTCCGACCAGCGTGCCGACGCCGCTGTCTTGGATCGCGCCGGCGGTGATCTCGGAGGCGGAGGCCGTGTACTGGTTGACCAGCACCGCCAGCGGGCGCGGCGCGATCGCGTCGTTCTCCGCGTCGTATTCGGTGTCGGTCCCGGCGCGCGACTGCACGCTGACGATCGGGCCATTCGAGATGAACTTCGAGCTGACGTCGACTGCGGCGTTGAGGTAGCCGCCGCCGTTGTAGCGCAGGTCGAGGACGTAGGCCTTCGCGCCTTCCGAGTCGAGGCGCTTGAGCGCGGTGTCGAGTTCCTGCGCGGTCGAGGCGCCGAACACGGTCAGGTCGACGTAGCCGACGTTGCCGGGCAGCATCTTGGCCAGCACGCTGGGCTGGTGGATCTCGGCGCGAGTGATCGTCACCGGCGCGAGCGTCTTACCGTCGCGCAGGATCGTCAGGCTGACCTTCGTTCCAGGCTCGCCGCGCAGCACTTCGGTGACCTTCTTCTGCTGCAGTTCGAGCGAATCGGCACCGGTCAGGATCGTGGTGACGGGCTTGCCGTCGATCGCGACGATCTCGTCGTCGGACTGCAGGCCGGCCTTGTCGGAGGGCCCATCGAGGATGACGTTCTCGACGATCAGGTTCTTCGTCTTGTCGTCGATCGTGTAGGAGATACCGACGCCACCGAACGAGGTGCCGTCGAGGCCTTCGTTGAGCGCCGCGTATTCTTTCGGCGAGAGGAAGACCGTGTAGCGGTCCTTGACCGAACGCAGCACGCCGTCCACGGCCGCGTACATGATCTGCGTCGAGCCGGAGATCGAATCGATCGGCTGCAGCTTGTTGGCGTACTCACCGACGGCGGCTGCGACCTCGTGCTGCAACGCCTCGGCGTTGGCCTGGTCGTCGGCGCGGGCGGTGATCGGCGGCAACTGTGGCTTGGCGATGTGGCCTTGCTTCTTGAGGTACAGGATGATCCCCGAACGCGCGCCGTCGAGGGCCGCTTGCCGGTCGACCTGCTTGTAGAAGTCGGCCGTGAGGTGCGCGTACGTCGATACCAGCTCCTCGTTCTGCTGCGAGGAGAGGGTCGGGGTCGTGGTCGCGGCCGGCACGCGCGCCGGGGCAAGCGCGAGCAGGGCGGCAGTGGCAATGGGGATGAGGCGGTTCATCAAACGTCCTTCTTGGTCTCGATGATCTTTTTCGCAGCGGAAAGCTGCTTGTCGGCCGGGGTGTCGATGATCGGTAGGTCGACGCGCTGGTTCACGACGACGTCGGGGACGATCCCCTTGTGCTGGATGTCGCGGCCCTTGGGGGTGAGGTAGCGCGCGGTCGTGATCTTGAGCGCGCCTTTGTCGGGTAAGTTGTAGACGCTCTGGACGACGCCCTTACCGAAGGTCTTTTCGCCGACCAGGGTGCCGACGCCGTTGTCTTGGACGGCGCCGGCGGTGATCTCGGAGGCCGAGGCCGTGTACTGGTTCACCAGCAACACCAGCGGCGTGGCGCCGATCGTCTGACCGCTCGCGTCGCGCACGTCCCGGTCGCCGGCCCGGTCGATCGTCGAGACGATCGGACCTTGCGCGACGAACAGGCTCGAGATGTCGACGGCCGCGTCGAGCAAGCCGCCGCCGTTGTTGCGCAGGTCGAGGATGTAGCCGCGCACGTGGTGGGCCTTGCCGTCGAGCATCGCTTGACGGACTTCGTCGGCCGAGGTCTGACCGAAGTCGGCCAGCCGCACGTACTCGATGCCGTCCTCGATCTTCGCTTTGACGGATGGGACGTGAATCTGCGCGCGCGTCACCGGGACGACGGTCGTCGCTTTGGAATCTTGACGGCGCAAGGTCAGCGAGACGACGGTGCCGTTGGGGCCGCGAATCTCGTGCTCGACCGCGTCGATCTTCTGGCCCAGCGTCGAGACGCCATCGACCGCCACGATCGTGTCGCCGGGGCGCACGCCGGCTTTGATGGCGGGGTTGCCTTCGATCGGATCGACGACGATCGCGCCGGTCTTCTGATCCTGCACGATGTAGACGCCGATGCCGCCGAAGTTGCCGCCGTTGAGCTGCTCGTCCAGACCGCTGATCTCTTGCGGCGAGAGATAGGTCGTGTACGGATCGCCGAGACCACCGAGCATCCCGGTCAGCGCGACCTCGGTGTAGAGCTCGCGCGGCGCGACCGTCGCGTAGCGCTTCTGCACGCTGGTCAACGTGTTCTCGAGCAGCGACAGATCGTGGCTGCGGTCGCCGGTGGCGAGCGCGTGTGGCACGACCGGCATCGCGACCTTGCGGGCGGAGAGGAAGGTTGTGAGCGCTTTCTGCTCGCCGCTGACGAGCATCTCGTCGGCGACCGGCTTGTAGAAGGCGTGCTCGACGCGGTCGTAGGCCGTCACGATCATCTGCCGCTGCTGGTCGCGCCCGAAGAAGGTCGAGATGTCGAGGCCGGCCAGGCGACTGCCGTCGCTCAGATCGAGCGCCGTCGACCCCTGGGCGGGCACGCCGACGCGCTCGACGTACGCGGCGCCGAGAAACGCGGCGACCGCCACGACGGCGACGGCGGACAAGAGACGGGTACGGGCGGTCAAACGGCTGTCCTTCGGATCCGGGCGCGACGAGCTGTAGTATAGGTGTAGAACCCGCCGGCGGAGGGGTTTGTTCCAGACGCTTACGGGTCTTTAACCCTGGACGGGAACGCTTGGACTTCCCTGAGCCCGTGGTCGGCCGGTGCGGCGCGCGACTTGAGGGCTATTTGAGGAAGGACATGGGATCGACCGGATGCCCGTCTTGCATGACCTGGAAGTGGACGTGCGGCCCGGTCGCATCGCCGGTCGCGCCGGCGGCGCCGATCGCCTGCCCGCGCTGGACGTCCTGGCCGACCGAGACGAAGATCTGCGAGAGGTGGCAGTACAGCGTCGAGAGCCCGCCGTGGTGATCGATCGCGACCATGTTGCCGCAGTCGCCCTCGTAGCCGGCGACGATGATCCGCCCGTCGGCGGCGGCCGCGACGGTCGTCCCAGTCGGGACGCCGATGTCGATCCCGGCGTGCAGGATCATCCGGTGGTAGACCGGGTGCATGCGGTAGCCGAAGGGTGAGGTGATCGGCCCGGAGACCGGCCACATCAGCTCGCCCGGCGCGCCCGGCTCGGGCGGGAGCTGCTCGCCGGCCAAGAGCGCGGCGCGGCGCGCCGACCGGTACGCTGCTTCGGCCTCGATCTGCTTCTGGCGGATCAGCGCCTCGAGCTGCGCCTCCTCGGCCTCGGAGATGTCGTCGAGCTGCACGACCTCGGCCTGGACCGTGCGGCGCTGATCGTCGGCCGCCGCGACCAGGTTGCGGCGCTGCTGCGCCAGGCCGTCGAGCGCGTAGCGCTGCTGCTGTTGTTGCTGCTGCTCCGACTCGAGCGCGCTCTGCGCGCCGAGGAGGCTGGTTTGGATCGCGACGACCTGCTGCTCGTCGGCGCGCCGCGCACGAATCGTCGCCTCGTTGGCTTTCACCAGGTACCGGATGTCATTCCAGCGCTCGACAAAGTCGTCGAACGAGCGCGCGCGCAGCAACACGTCGACGTAGCCCAGGTCGCCGTGCTCGTAGGCGTCGACCAGGCGCCGGTCGAGCACGTCCTGATGCCGACGCAGCGTCGCTTGCGCGCCGGCGAGCTGCACGCGGTTCCAGTCGAGCTTGCGCTGCGTCGAGTGGATGTGGCTCTGGGTCGCGCCGAGCTGCGCGTTGACGCTGCCGATGGTGTGGTTCGTCTCGTCGAGCTGCGCCTGCAGCGCCTGCTCGCGCGCCTTGGCGCTGCTCAGCTCGGCGCGCTTCTGATGCAGCTTCGCGTGGATGCCCTCGACGCGCGCGCGCTGCGCTTCGATCTTCGCATCGAGACGCGAGTGCACGTGCGGCTTGGCGAGGGCCGGCTGTGCGACCAGCGCCAGCAGCGCGAGCAGTGCGAGCGCGCGCCGCGGGAAGCTCACCCGAGCTCTTCCTCGCCGACGACGACCGAGCCGCGCCGCCGCTTCGCTTCCTTCTTGACCCTGGCGGCGCGTTCGGAGATCGAGCGATAGGTCGTGCGGCCGCGCGCCGAGCGCGAGCCGGGGACGATCGCGATCGACAGTGTGCAGTACGGGACCCGCGTGTCGTGCTGGACGGTGCGGATGCCGCGGTCGAAGCCGGCGACGATCGACTCGGCGATCTCCTGCGCCGCGGCCGGCCGCACGACGGCGATGAAGTCGTCGCCGCCGACATGGCCGACGAAGTCGTCCAGCTCGCCACGGCCACGCACCGTCTCGGTGATCGTGCTGGCCAGCATTTTGAGGACGTCGTCGCCCTTGGCGAAGCCGAAGGCGTCGTTGAACGCCTTGAAGCCGTCCAGGTCGAGGTAGAGGACCGACCACGGCGCGGTGCCCGCGATGCGGCGGCGGATCTCGGCCTCGATCGGGCCGTTGCCGGGCAGCTTGGTCAGCGGCTGGACGGCCTCGACCTGGGCCGCGCGGACGATCTTACCGCGCACGCGCGCGATCATCTCCTCGGGCGCGAACGGCTTGACGACGACGTCGTCGGCGCCGGCCTCGAGTGCGCGGACCGCCTCGTCGGGGCGGCTGCGGCTGGTCAGCACGATCAGCGGGACGCGCGCGCCCTCGGAGTGGGCGCGGATGCGTCGCACGACGGTCGGCCCGTCGTCGCGCGCGGTCAGCACGTCGACCACGATCGCGTCGGGCCGGCCATGGTCGAGCATGGCCAGCGCGCCGGCGCCGTCGGCGGCATCGACGACCGAGTAACCGACGACCTCGAAGTTCGCGCGCAGAATCCCGCGCAGACGCGTGTCGTCGTCGACCAGCAGAATCGTCCCGCCGCCGGCGCTCACGCGCGCAGGTGCCGGCCGACGCTGAACCAGGCGGCGATCAGGCCGACCGCCGCGCCGCAGGCCAGCAACTCGCCGCACAACACCGGCGCGTTGACGCTGAAGGTCACGAAGGCCAGCGTCTGCGCGAGGCGCGGCACGATCTCGTGCTCGGCCAGCGCCAGCACGCCGATCGCCACGGCGGCGCCCAGGATGCCCGCCAGCATCCCCTCGGCGATGAACGGCATGCGGATGTACGTATTCGTCGCGCCCACTAACTGCATGATGGCGATTTCACGCCGCCGTGCAAAGACCGTCAGGCGGATCGTGTTAGCGATCACGATCGCCGCCGAGAGCGTCAGCAAGCCGATCAGCACCAGGCCGGCACGCCCCAGCACCGCCGCCGTCTTGAGGAGCTTCTCGACCGTGTCGGCGGCGTAGTCGACCTTGGCGACCCGCGCGTCCTTCGCGATCGAGGCTGCGACGGCTGGGACGTCGTCGGCGTCCTTCACTTTCACGTGGTAGGCGTTGGGCAGCGGGTTTGCGGTCAGCAGCGAGGTGTCGAAGTCGTTGCCGAGGACCTCGTGCATCCGCCGCAGCCCGTCGGCCTTGGGGACGTAGGTCGCCGCGGCGACGCGCGGATCGCGGGCGAGGTCGGTCGCCAAGCCCTGGGCCGCGCGGTCGCCGACGCCGTCCTTGAGGTAGACGGCGATCTCGATCTGCGAGAGGACGCCGGTGCCGAACGTGGTCAGCGTCTGGCGGACGAAGAGAAACGAGCCCAACAAGACGATCGTGACCGCGACGGTCCCGATCGCCGTGAACTGCATGCCGGCATTACGGGTGAAGTTCGCCAGAACCTCACCCAGGAAGAACCGCAGTCTGCCCCAGTCCACGGAAATAGTAGCCTCGTTCATCATCGTGCAGGATGCGGCCGTGTTCGAGCCGCACGACCCGGCGCCGCATCCGATCGACGACGGCCTGGTTGTGCGTGGCGACGACGACCGTCGTCCCTTTGAGGTTGATGCGCTGCAAGAGTTCCATGATCTCGGTCGTGTTCGACGGATCGAGATTCCCGGTCGGCTCGTCGCAGAGCAGGATCTTCGGGTTGCCGACCAGCGCCCGCGCGATCGCGGCCCGCTGCTGCTCGCCGCCCGAAAGCTCGGTCGGGAACATGCGGCTCTTGTGCGAGAGCCCGACCAGGTCGAGCGCGCGCGGGACCATGCGCATCAGGTCGCGGGTGCTCGTCCCGGTGACCTGGAGCGCGAAGGCGACGTTCTCCCAGACCGTCTTGCGGCTGAGCAGCTTGAAGTCTTGGAAGACGACGCCGATGTTGCGCCGCAACTTCGGGATGCGCCCGCGGCGCAACGTGTCGACGCGAATGCCGTCGACGTGCACCTCGCCTTGCGTCGGCCGCTCCTCGCGATAGAGTAGGCGAAGCAACGACGATTTTCCGGTGCCGCTGTGGCCGACCAGAAAAACGAAGCTGCCTTTCTCGATCTCGAGATCGACGTCGTCCAGCGCCCGCGTCCCGTTAGGGTACGTGAGCGACACGCCGCGGAGTTTGATCATGCTGTAGACGGCACTCCGGCGCAGGGTTTCGAGAGGGTTTGGACGGGGCGCGGCTTACACCTTCGGCAGAGGACCATGAATTTCGACCTGACTGACGAGCAGAAAGCGATCCAGGACCTGTGCCGTGACTTCGCGCGCAACGAAGTCGCCCCACAGGCGGAACGCAACGACCGCGAGGAGCGGTTCCCATACGACCTCGTCTCGAAGATGGCCGAGCTGGGGCTGATGGGTCTACCCTTTCCTGAGGAGTACGGCGGCGCCGGCGCCGACACGGTCAGCTACGCGCTCGCGGTGATGGAGATCAGTCACGCCGACGCCTCGACCGGGATCACCCTGGCCGCGCACGTCTCGCTGGGCGCCTCGCCCATCTTTTTGTTCGGCACCGAGGCGCAGAAGCAAAAGTGGCTCGTCCCCTTGGCCAAGGGGGAGCGGCTGTGGGGCTTCGGCCTGACCGAGCCTGAGGCTGGGAGCGACGCAGGCAACGTCCAGACCAAGGCCGAGCTGCGGGACGGCCGCTGGGTCATCAACGGGACCAAGGCCTTCATCACCAACAGCGGGACCGACATCACCGGCGGGACGACGATCACCGCCGTGACCGGCATGGGACCGGGCGGCCGCAAGGAGATCTCGAACTTCATCGTCCCCCAGGACACCCCGGGCTTCACCCGCTCAAAGAAGTACAAGAAGATGGGCTGGCGGGCATCCGACACCCGCGAGCTGTCGTTCGTCGACGCCGCCGTCCCCGAGGAGAACCTGCTGGGCGAGCGCGGCCAGGGGCTGCGCCAGTTCCTCACCACGCTGGACGGCGGCCGCATCTCGGTGGCCGCGCTCTCGGTCGGCGTCGCTTTGGGGGCGTATGACGAGGCGTATAAGTATGCCACGCAGCGGCGCGCGTTCGGCCAGACGATCTCGAAGTTCCAGGCGATCCAGTTCAAGCTCGCCGACATGCTGATGGAGATCGAGCACGCCAAGCTGATGGTGCTCAAGGCAGCGTGGGAGAAGGACGAGGGCCGCCCGTACGAGCTCTCGGCGTCACTAGCGAAGCTCTACTCCGGCGAAGTCTCCCGCCGCGTCGTCAACGAAGCCCTCCAAATCCACGGCGGCTATGGCTTCATGGACGAATACCCCATCTCCCGAATGTACCGCGACCAAAAGATCAACGAGATCGGCGAGGGAACCAATGAAGTGCAGCGGTTGGTGATAGCTAGGATGATTGGTTTGTAACGTTGGCACACCCGATCTAGCGCGATCATTATTACGCTAGGTGTGTCGCGCGCTACGGCAGCGAACTTCAGTGCGGGACTAAATCAAGCAGCGCGGAGGCCATGCTCTCTGCTGGCGTCGCAGAGAGGTACTCCTGCCGAAGGACCCGGATGCCCGTATTTGCGTATTCCTGTGCCACTTGCAAGAGAGCATCTTCGTCGGCAAGGGAATGCAGTGCTCCCTCGTCATCCGCGAGCACCACAGCCTTAATCAAATCCTTGTCGGTGTCGCGAAGGACGCGATCATCGAAAACCTCGCGCGAAGGACCGAGCGCTGTTCTATGTCGCTTCACGACGCCAAACGCAAAAGCAAGCATGAAGACATCCTTCATCGTATCGAAGGTCTTCACTCGCGCCTCGCCCTCGTCGTTAGCCAAAATGCGGTAAAACTCGTGATACTCAGTCTCGACTCGAATCCTAGCCATTTCTCTCAGTCACCTATACGGGGCCATCGCCCATGGCTGCGATGGTCGTCCCGCTGGGCCCGGGGCGCAGGACAAACCTTGAACCAACACGACTTGACAGGCGCTCGGCCACTTCAGCTGTGTACTCTGAGTCCGTGACAAGGAGGACAAGTTGCGGCGTCAACTTAGGCAGCCACATTGCAGCGTTTAGCCGTACCGACTCGTCGAGGCGGCCGAGAGGTGTATCAATGGCAAGGGGGGCTTGCTGTCCACCAAGGCGCGTCATTGCTAGCATGAAGGCGAGTGAGCTGACTTGTGTCTCTCCCATCGAAAGCTGAGAACGTACGTCGCGTCCTTCGTTATCCAATACTCGCAATAGAAAGCCGCTATCCACGCGAATCTCAGAGAAGAAGTACTTCTTCTCATCGGAGGCGAGATTCTTTAAGATTGCAGTCGCTTCAATGCCCAGGGATTCCCGCAACCGTTCCTCGAGAAGCCCCTTTGCTCTCTGCAAGTCATCTGCGCAGTCTCGCGCGAGGATCCATGTAAGCCGAAGACTTTCCTGCCCGGCCTGTTTCGCAGTCTCACCTTTCAGACGATCTTCTAGAAGACGCAGTTTCTTCGCTCCGACGTCCGCGTCGCGCTCAGCTCTGGCCCGATCCGCGTGAAGTTCTTCAGTCTGTCTGCTGATAATCATACGCTCGCGATTCAAGACTTGCGCCTTATCGAGAGCTGAAGCGTCAATATCCTTGCCCAGCCGTTCGAGCTCGTGATCCAAGCGGCTTATGTCCTTACCGTTCTCTTCGATCTCGGACAGTGTCTTGACAACATCGTTAAGTCGTGGATCGTGCTCAGAAATGAGCGGGCGGAGTCTACCGGCTAGCTGATTTGCAATATCTTGGAGCGAGTTTGGAATCAAATTCTTGAGAATTTCTTCGAGATGGGATCGCGCCGCACTGTCATCGTCTAGGCGTCGCCCGCAAATACAGTCGCCATGCTGAAGGAGATCGCGCACAAAATAGTCGGCGATCCTTGCTGGAATTTCATCACGCGATTTGTACCGAGCGAGAATCTCACTTGCGTCCCTTAGGCGATCCACAACCAGTGCCGGGGTCGCCGCTATGGTCTCGCGCGCTAACTTCCGGCGTAGCTCAACCCCACGGCTGATCTTGCCCTGCCTATCGGCTTCGTAATTTCTCCTGGAAAGTGCTTGCTTTGCGACGGCGTTAATCGCCAGAAGCTCGGAGTCGATCGCTGATCGCCGCTCGTTCCGTTGCTCCAACTCGTGCGCAATTTGCTTAAGTCGCTCCCGTCTATTTGCCAGGGTTGACTCCTCCATCCGCAATTCGGAGGAGGTACGTTCAACACCGGGGGCATCAGCTCGCTCTAACGTGCGGCGGCGCTCTCCAGCTATTCGCGAGACATGGTCCACCGCTCGACTGAGCGCTTCGATATGAAGAACGTCGTTTACGGCTTTGCTGATCTTGTCATCACGGTCGCGTCCCGGCTTGGTGAAATCGGCAATGCGGTCACCGTCGAACAGGAAGAATGTCCTGATCGGGCCAGGCAGCATCTTCTCGATTGTTTGCTCGGGCAGGGAATCGCGTTCGTGGTTGCCGTCGTAATTCGTATAAGTCAGCTGGACGTCATCCTGAGATGTTGCGTCCTTGTATTTCTCCCCAAGGAGAAAGCCTAGGATGCTCCGCCTGAGAGTGTACGACCGCCCTTGGTGCCAGAAATCGAGAATGACCGATGCCTTTGCGGGCGCACGCTCACTCGATGCCTTTAAAGACGCATTTGAAATGAGCGGCGAGTCCGTCGTTGCCGCCGCTCGACCATAGAGCACGAAATTAAGGGCAAGCAGAATCGATGTCTTCCCAGCCCCATTGACACCGAGAATAACGGTTGTATTTAGGTTGCTGTCGCTCGCAAAATCGACGACGGCCGAATCGTAGCAGCGAAAGTTCACCATTCGCAAACGTTCTAGAATCATGGATCTGCCCCCGGATCCGAGCCTGCCTTTGCCGCGCGCTCGATCAAGGCTGAGACGAGATTAGCGGTAGTCGTGCCGCGATCGGAAAGGTGCACTTCTTCGAGTGCCACGATTTCCTTGAGCAGGGCTGCACGAGAAGGAGCAATCTCCTGGAGGATCTGCTCAATGATTTCCGATGCTTTCGGCGGCTCGTTCACCATGGTTGCCTCCTAGACGGGCTGCAAGCCATACTCACGAAGCGGGATGTCGCGTATTTCTGCGGCCTGGACGATCACCTTAAATGCCTCCTCATTGTTTCTAGCCGTCAGAGCAAATTCAGCAAAGCGTGTTAGCTCTTTGCGCAGCTCCATTTCCTCGCTCGCTCGCTCGGGCGGCGCGAGATATATGAAGTCGTAGATGGTAGCAAATGATTTGCCGGGATACTGTCGTAAGACGCGGCCTCGCCGCTGCACAAATTGCTTCGGGTTCTCTGAGCTCGCAAGGAGAAATGCGGATCTTGTCGGTGGGACGTCTACCCCCTCATCAAGGCACCGCATGGCGACTAAAACTTCAAGAGTCCCCGCACCAAAGTCCGCAAGAATTTGCCGGCGCTGTTCTAGATCTTCTTGAGCGGTGAAAGTGTGGATCGGCTTACGCAGCCGAATGCCTAGCCAGTCCTTGACCTTTTCAAGCTGCTGCCATTGACAATAGACGAGCGTAAAGCCGTGATGTGCCGCATCCGTCGTGTTGTATATCTCGACGAACTTATGGAACTTAGCAGCGTTCACGCCGGTGAGTGAAGTGACTCCGTGAGCATCGTCGGGGTCACAGATGATCGGGAAATAATCGTAGGGAGTCAGGACGCCGTCGTCGATTGCCTCGGATAGGGAGTACCGAAATACAACGCGGTCAAAGTAGGCGCGAACCTTCGCGGTGCCGATATCGTCGAGGTATCGGTCGGGTGTCGCGGAGAGCGCAAGCCGATAATCGTAGCGCTCTTGCAATAAGCTGTCGGCATCATCGGCCGTTATGTTGTGGACTTCGTCCGCGACGACCACGATGGGTCCCGGAAAGCGTTCCACTTGGGTTAGAAACTCAGCTCCGCTTGCCGTGTCATAGAGGGCAACAACGACAAGCGGCTTAGGCTCATAGCGCCCGAGGCTTAGGCGCATTCTCAGTCGCCCACGCCAATCGCCGCTTAAGGAATGGCAGACGATAGGGTCAATGCCGAGAACGCGCTCCGCCTCTGATCGCCATTGCTCTGCGATGGCGATCTGAGGCGCCAGCATAACGGCCGTACGGATCACGCCTGTATTTAGTAACTCAGCGACGGCGGTCAGCGCGGTGAAGGTTTTCCCGGTGCCGGTGGCCATTTCAAGCAGGCCGCGCAGCCCGTTGTCACGCCATGCAAGGAGCGCCTTTTCTTGATGTTCAGCAAGCCTACGACCTACCGCGTCTGCCTGCGGTGACGCTGAGGCGTCATCTGCGGGGTATTCACGAGGCGCATCCCGGAGCAGCTTTTGACGCATTATTTCGGGGAACTCAAGAATGTCAAGCAAGGCCGTGTTTCCTGACCAGAGAAGCGCAAAGTACGAGCGCTTCTCTTCGATGCGTTCGGGCTCCGATGCTGATGTGAAGACGTCGATGTATTCGAAGTTCTTGTCCAGAGCCGCTAGCGTCTCATTTAGTGAACCGGTAAACGCAACGTAGTCAAGCCCGTCACCAAAGATTCCGAACTTCTCGTGGTAGATGCCGGCGCTTTGCCGATTCTTCGGTACTGCAAACCTGATGTCGAGAGCGTCATGTGCTATTAGCCATGAGAGTTGAGCATAGGCCGCTCGATGCTCCACCCTGAGCTCATCGATGGCTCCTTGAATCCGTTCAATTGCAAGATCTTCACGCTCGCGGTAACCCTTGGCGATTTGCTCTACGTCATCGGAATTCAAGTGGGGACTCGCGACGATGCGCATCCGGCCGTTGTGACGGACGAAGGGCTCAAGACCTGCGACAATTCGCAGCAGGACTCCACTCGTGAAGTAGCCGGTAGCGCGATCGTAAGTGTCAGACTCGTTGAGGCAAGGAACAAAGAAGTCGGCGGCGACGTTCGAATCGTCGCTCCGGTAGGATCGCCGCAGAGGAAGGTCCCTTAGGCTCAAGCGTCACTCGCAAGCGATAGCATCCGTAGCCACGACGTACATGACGTTGGGTCAGGCGGATAGATTCGAAGTTCGCGCGCCTTCGAGGGTGCAAACGTCAAACCATTGTAGTCAGATCGCCGACCAGCGGCAACCGCGGCGCCCAAGTCTTGTCTGAGGTGGCCAAGGGCCTTGCCCAATCCGGGTCATTCATCCAAGCTAACGAACTCGGAACATTTGCGAGTTCGGGCTATCTGCAACCCCGTCTAGCACGTCCCTTCTGGGCGGCGACCTGGCGGCCACCCCCCTGGCACTCAGACCACGTAGCTTTGTTCACATGGAGCGGATCAAGCCAGTCGAGGAACGAATAACGCGTACCGTGGGCAAGGCGGACGGACTGAAGGCGACCCTCTCGGCGATCCGGGAGACATACCTCCAAGACGGACGGCCGTGGGTGATCGGCTTCAGCGGGGGCAAGGACTCGACGTGCACTCTGCAGCTCATCTGGCAGGCGTTGCGCGACCTACCGAAGCCAAAGCGTCATAAGCCGATCCATGTCATCTCTTCGAATACACTGGTTGAGACCCCGGCGATCGTCTCGTACATCCGGGGGACCATTGCCGCCATTGAGCGCGCCGGGAACGCGGAGGGTCTGAACATCTATGCTAGGCTGGTCGAGCCGCGCATCGAGGAGTCATTTTGGGTCAACCTGATTGGCCGGGGCTATCCAGCGCCTTCGACAAAGTTCCGCTGGTGCACGGAACGCCTTAAGATTAACCCGGCCGATCGTTTCATCCGGGATCAGGTCGCGCGCTATGGGGAGGTCGTTCTTGCGCTGGGCGTGAGGACATCAGAGAGCGCGACCCGCGCTCAAGTGATGTCGCTGCGCAAGATCGAGGGCACACGTCTTCGCACGCACAAGAAGCTTGCGGGTGCGCTCGTGTTCGCGCCGATCGAAGATTGGACGACGGACGACGTTTGGTCGTATCTATTGCAGAACTCCGAAACCCCATGGGGGTCGGATAATAACGATCTTGCTGCGATGTATCGGACGGCCGATGCGGAGTGTCCCCTCGTTGTGGACACGACAACCCCATCCTGCGGGAATAGCCGCTTCGGCTGCTGGGTCTGTACGGTCGTCACGCGTGACAAGAGCATGGAAGCAATGGTAGATTCTGGGCAGACATGGATGGAGTCACTGCTCGCTATTCGCGATGAGCTGGCTGATACGCAACGGTCTGCCCGGCGTTCTGAAGTGCGCTCAGCACGAAAACTCGACGGCCGCGTGCTGCTGAAGAATGAAGGCAAAGAACTCGCGCTCGGCCCGTACACATTTGCGTATTGCAAGGAGCTCCTCGCGAGGGTTCTCACGACCCAGGCGGCTTTGCCAGTCGAGGCACATGATTTCGAGCTAATCGCCGATTCCGAGCTGCTGGAGATCCGCCGCATCTGGCGCTCTGATCGACACGATTGGGAGGACACGCTCCCCCGCATCTATGAGGACTGCATGGGCAAGCGCTGGTTCTCCGTGTCCGAAGCGTCCGCAGACGCACAAGAAGATGCGGAGATCGTTGACCGTACGGCGGCCGAGTTCGACATCCCAGAACTACTCATGCGGAAGTTAATCGATACGGAACGGCGGACTTACGGCCTTCGCCGACGCTCAGATATTTTCAAGCGGTTGGATGACGTCCTAGATCGGGACTGGCGCAGTGAGGATGTCCTGCTCGCTGATCTCGCCGCGATGGAACGCTGACGTGATTCTGCGCAGGCTCTCGCTGGACCATTTTGGCATCTTTAAGAAGGCGTCGTTCAATCTAGTGACCGACGTAGACCATCCTATTGTACTCGTATCGGGAAACAACGGCGCCGGGAAGACCAGCTTCCTTGAAGCATTGCGCATCGCACTCCACGGTCGCCGCGCCTTCGACGTGCCCATTGGCGAAGCTGAGTACCTCCGAATGATGACGAATCGGTTTCACCTCGGCGACCGATCGCAAACCTGCGCCGTTACGCTTGAGTTCGACTATATTGATCTCCATAGGATCCGCAAGGTTGTGGTCGAGCGTACCTGGGCGGTGAGAAGACAGCACGTTGCTGAGGCGTTGTGTGTAACGCTAGACGGAAACACGCTCATGGTCGACGAGGCAGAGGATCTTCTAACGTCGGTCGTTCCGCCAGAGATTGCTCGCTACTTCTTTTTCGACGGCGAGCGTATTCGTGAACTTGCTGAGTGGGAAGTAGAGGATGAATCCGCCCTCTTTGCCGCCGTGTCCGACCTCTTGGGGCTCGGCGTTCTAGATCAACTCCGAGCCGATCTGCTGCGTCTTTCCGCAATGGAGGGCAAGAGCAAGCGCGACGCTCAAGACGTTTCGCGAGTCCTCGAAGGAGCGGAGGACCACGCACGCGCGATGGCAGCAGCGCTGCGCGGCATAAAGGGACAGACGCGCAAAGTGCGAGGTGCGGTTGACCGAGCGCGGGCTGAAGTGCGCCGCATTGGCGCGTTGCAGCAAGACGAGATCGCAGTTCTCGAGAGCGAGTTGGGCGAATTGACCGCTGAGCGGCGGGCGCTCATCGAGGAGGCCCAGAGGTCGGCCTCCGACATTCTGCCTCTGCTTCACGCGAGAACTCTGCGTAGACGATTCGGAAAGGAAATCACAGCCCGCCGGCGCATCGAGGATCGCGCGATCGTCGCGACCTTTCTCCAGCAGCATGGCGAAGATATCTCTGTAGCGATCAAGAAACATGGTTTGGCCATTCGCGCGGCGCGGAAGGCTACAGACGCTATCGTGAAGCTGGCATATGGTGATCCAGAGCTCGTCAGTGATCTACCCCTGCCAAGTCTGTCGCGCTCAGACGCCGCGTGGATGCAGCGTGTTATCGAGCGAGAGTTGCCCGAGATGGCTGAGCGCACGCGAGCGATCGTGAAGCGACTGAGGCTCATCGAAACCCGGATCGGAAACCTGAGCGCACGAAAGCGTGATGCGCCAAACAATGATCCAGCCGGCGAGACTGCGTTGCGCGAACTCGAGGAACGCCAGCGAGCTTTCGTCGAGCACGAGGCGCTCCTCCTCAAGGCTGAAGAGGAGAACACCGCGGCAATCGCTGCACTTGACGTGGCTCACGACTTGGCGAAGGCACAACGGCTCGCAGAGTTTCGCACGGGACGTCTGCGCGTGCGCGAACAGCTTATGGCACACGTACTCGAGGCGATTCCGGTCTTGTCTCAACGCCTTCAGACGTCCAAGGAGCAGCGCTTCGGACGGTACCTGGGCGAGGCGCTGCGTGAGCTCTGGAACAAGACCGACCGCCTCGTCGGCGTCGAGGTCTCATTTGCCGAGCGCCGGATAGCGCTTCTCGATGCCTTCGGTGAAATTCGTAAGAGCGATCTCTCCGCTGGCGAGAAGCAGCTGTTCGCCGTGGCGTTCATCTATGCACTTGCAAAGCTGTCCGGGCGACTCATGCCCTTCGTCATCGATACTCCGCTCGGTCGCCTGGATCAACAGCATCGCCGCCGGTTCGTCGCTGGGTTCCTCCCGAATGCCAGCCATCAGGTCATTCTCCTTTCCACCGATACGGAAATCATCGGCCCTCTCTATGACGATATCCGCGCCCTTATCGCGCACCACCACGAGCTTTCCGACTTTAACGGCGGCATCACAGCACCGGTGCAGGTGGCGAGCGCATGAGCGCGCCGTACCGCGTTACGCTCAGCGAGATGACAACGTCCATCCTACGATCGCTAACGACAAAAACTGGACTTTCCGCGAATATTCTCGCGCGATTCGCCATGCTTATTTCGTTTGAAGACCCTGATCCACCGGCAACCGACGCCGGAAAGCCATCGCTGACAATCAATCGCACGACGCTGTTTGGTGAGTTGGAGCCCTTCCTCATGAGCGCCTACGCCCTCAGAAGCAAAGCGGCCGGCGGTCCTAATGCAGGCAAGGAACTTGCAAACCACATTGCCCGCGGTGCTGCCTTTCTCAACGTGCGTGTACAGTCACTGACCGACCTCCTCGCGCTGGTTTAAGAAGTGATCTATCTCGACCACGCTGCCACGACTGCATGTGCGCCAGACGTAGTTGATGCGATGGTGCCCTTCTTCCGCGAAACTTTCGCCAACGCATCGTCTGTAGACCATCTTCCCGGTACCGCTGCACGGCGGGTCGTCGACGAAGCACGCGAGGCTATTGGAGCTCTAGTAGGCGCTAAGCCAGAGGACGTCATCTTCACCAGTGGCTCCACGGAGGCAAACAATCTTGCGCTCTCGACGACGCACGCCGTGCTCACGACGCCGATTGAACATCCGTCTGTGCTGGATCCATTCACGGCTCGCAAGGGCGTGGGTGACGGGTCTCTCACCGTCGACAGCGCCGGTCTAGTTGTAACGGCCGAGCTATACGAACGACTAAGGGCAACCGCGGGCGCTCTCGTGAGCGTCATCGCAACGAACAACGAGATCGGCACAGAGCAAGACGTTGATAACCTTGCCAGCATCGTACATGCAACCGGCGCGATGCTGCACTTGGACGCGACTCAGGCCGTTGGTACGCGCAATTTCGACATGCGCGCGACCCCGGGGCTTGTCGGCATCTCGATCTCTGCCCATAAGATCCACGGGCCTAAAGGTGTCGGTGCCCTGGTTGCTGACAGAACCCTCCGGCGTACCCTGTCGCCCGTTCTCCGTGGTGGAGGGCACGAACGCGGCTTTCGCTCCGGGACTCTCAACGTTCCGGGTATAGTGGGCTTCGCGGTTGCAGCGCGGCTTGCCGTCGCCCACAGGCTCAAGCGCCGAGAGCGTCTCGTGACGCTCCGCGAGCGCTTCCTCGAGCTTCTTCGAAAGGACCTCGGGAAACACGTGATAGAGACGGTCATCGACGCGCCAGTTAGCCCCCACATCCTGAGCGTTCGACTAGTGGGAACCAACGGACGGGCCTTGCTCCGAGCAGTGCGTGACGAGGTGGCTTTCAGCCTCGGCTCGGCGTGCTCGACCAACAAGTCCGAACCATCTCACGTGCTCGTCGCGCTCGGTCTTGACAGGCGCGTCATCACGGAGACGATCCGCATCAGCTTTTCGCCTGAGCAGCCCGTCGATGAAGTCGAGCGGGCTGCCGCCATCCTCGCGGGTGCAGCGCGCTCGCTCTCGAGCTACTCCGTTTCGGCCTAGCCCGCGCGGCTCTTCGCCTCGCGAGCGCGCCGGCGCTCATTGCGCTTCACGAGGCAATCCGCGCAGAAGAGCTTGCGGCCGGGCGCGAGCGGCCTCTCTCGGCAATCGGTGCAAATCCCCTTTGCGAGCGCCTCGTCATGAGTCAGACTGTTCTTTGGCATGGGCTCCTCGTACATGCTATCGCGCTCTATGCGCGATCGGGCGGGCGTTCACCGACTACACCCCTTCCACCCTCGTCCCAGGCACTATGCCGCCCGTGAAGGGTCTCGAGATCTGGCGCATTAGGCGCCCAAATGAGCGGCCAGGATTAAGTCGAAGGCGGCCTCCATGCCGACCATGAGGAATTTCAGATCCGCCGCGCAAGGGACCGTCGGTGCCGGACGCGGCCCGTACCTTCAGATATCGAGTGCTGCAGCTGTGTGAGGGGCGGACAGGGCGCGAATTTCTCGGCGACCTGCAGCGTCTCGAATTGAAGGGTCGACTATGCGAGGGCTCTAGACCTACTAGGCGTAAAGCGCAGCGGCTGCCAAGCGAGGTCTTCGCCGCGATCACCTATGCCCTTGTCGTCATAACAGGATCTCAAAATAGCAGTACGAAGGGCTCTCAAGATTTCTGGAAGCTGGGACGGGTGCGCGATCAACGATGACATTTGGATGCTACACGTTGACGGACGTGGCAGGCACGTAACAAGTGACCGCAAATCCGCGTTATCTTTGTTTGTGGGCAAAATTAGAACTCAATCGATTGCGAGACTCTAACCCGGAGAGAAAGTGAGTGCGCGGCAAGTACTACGACGTCGTGAACTTCAGTCGGAAATATAAAGCCGGTATGAGATCACTTTTTCTCGATCTCAAGCGATGGCGCAAGTTCACCACGCGATACAGGCTGGATTGGGAAAAGGCGCGCTTTACACCCGAGAACCAGGATGCTATTCCAAAGCAAAGGGGCATATACGTCTTCACGGCGGAGCTCTCGCCTGCCAAGCTTCCTCCTCACGGATATATTCTTTACGTCGGCATTGCTGGGGACAAGTCCGCCGGAACGCTATACAAGCGATACGGACAGTATCTTCGCGAGGGCAAGGAGGCCAACAATCGCCCGGCAATCGTATATATGCTGAAGAATTGGGAGAAGGATCTCTTCTTCAACTTTGTCCCGTTGCCAAAGACGTCTATTGATCTTGCGCGTATGGAAAGCGCGTTTATCAACGCGATCATCCCCCCGTTCAACGAGCGCGATGTTAATGCTGAGGTCTTTGCCGCTCGCGCGGCAGGTCTATAAATGCCAGCAATACCGTTCGTTCTACCCGCGCTCCGCGGCTATTTCGGTGACTGGATTTATTATGCATGCATAATGCCACTTTCTGAAGTCGCTGCTCGGGTGCGTTATGCTAAGGAAGTTCATCCGAATGTGGCCCTCTCGCAACTCATACAGCGCAGTTTGGAGGGCGCGCGCGCGGCGCACATAGCAGAGTATTTGGCAACCAAAGAGCGCTTCTTCAATTCACTGGTCTTGGCAACTTACGGCGGTAGCCCTGAGTGGTTCGAAGTCGGCAATTTTGCGTCTACTTCGAAGCCGAGCCTCATAGAGCAGATATCAGTGACCGCTATGGACGCGCTGGGCTTCCTGCGGCTCTCCGGATCAGAAAAGATCTTCGCTATTGACGGGCAGCATCGGCTAGCTGGAATAAAGAAGGCACTGAGTGATGGCCTTGATGTGGCAAACGAACAGGTCTCAGTCCTTTTTGTCGGCCACCACCGGACGCCTGCGGGGCTGCAGCGAACGCGCAGATTATTTACTACACTAAATAAGACAGCTATACCAGTACAAAAGCGGGATATCATAGCGCTCGACGAGGATGATGTAATGGCAATTACAGCACGTCGGCTGGTCGAAACAAACCCGTCCTTTCGAGACCCCAAAATTGCCGTCATTGCCACGGCTAATATTCCGCCCATGAACCGCACTTGCCTAACGACAATCGCGGGACTCTACGACGTCCTAAAGCTTATATTTGAGTTCAAGAGCGGAAAGCGCGGTGACCGAAGCCTTCGGTTTAATAGACCGTCAGACAATCGTCTCGATGATTATTACTCCTTTGCAGTTGATTATTTTGATGCTCTTGGCAGAGCTTTCAGGCCGGTAAGCGAGGTGCTCGCAGCAAAGAACCCGCGCCTCGTCACCGAGAAACATAGAGGGAGCCACGGCGGTCACCTTCTCTTTCGACCGCTGGGGCTCGAACTATTCACGCGAACTGCTATTGACGTGGCAGCTGCGCGCAAGATAGCTCTTTGCGAGGCTGTATCCGAACTCCGTAGCCTTCCGACGAATCTAGCAAGACCACCGTATCGAGGGACTATCTGGGATTCAGGCCGTAGCAAAATGATCGTTAGCGGTAAGTCCGTCGCACGAGACGTCCTTTTGTATATGGTGGGCCTGAAGTCGCGCGTGCCTGTCGCTAAGGTGTATGCAAGGGCTCTGGGTGAACCGCTCACTACTGTGAAGCTCCCACGGCCGCTCTCGTAGGAGACTAAATTACCGGACGAGTGCGATCAGAGAGAGAGGCGCTCGCGAGGGCCGCCTGAAAGCTGCAAGTTGAGCACCGAAAACTGACTCGCTTCTGAAAGGGTATGCGGGGTTGGGCCGCAGTCCCTAAAGCTAATAGGCCGCGGAGAATTCCGCGGTTGCGACCAAAGCAGCTCCCGCGCGGATCTGAGTGAGGAGGTAACGCTGCCATGCTACCGATCATCATCGCCGTTCTCGTCGTCCTAGGCCTAGGCGGGTTCGTCGCCCGGCGGGCGACGTCGCACCTCGGGAAGGGGAAACGGGCGCCGGACTTCGTGGTGCAGGCGGCGCTCGGGGGTGAGGTGCAGAGCTTCCGCCTGAAGGACGCGCTGACGAAGGGGGCCGTCGTCCTGTACTTCTATCCGAAGTCGTTCACGTCGGGGTGCACGGTGGAGGCGCATGCGTTCTCCGCGGCGGTGCCGGAGTTCGCCGGGCTTGGGGCGACCGTCGTCGGGATCAGCGGCGACGACATTGAGACGCAGAAGAAGTTCTCCACCCAGGAGTGCCAGTCGGCGTTCCTGGTCGCGAGTGACCCAGGCCTGACGATCGGCAAACAGTACGACGTCGCGCTCGCGCCCGGCGTCCCGAACCGCACCTCCTACGTGATCGCCCCCGATGGCACGATCGCCGAAGCCTTCACCAGCATGTTCCAGCCCCAGGAACACGTCCAGAAAACCCTCGCCGCCGTCCGCGCCCTCGCCAACCGCTGAGGTGTGTGCGATGGGATACCGCCGGCGGTAAAGAGCCAGGCATATGGCACTCGTCGACATGAATGTCACGACGGCTGTCTCTATTGATCGCAGAAATGCGAGTCAGGCGAGCGCGGCGTGCCGCTGGCTCACGCCATACTAGTCGTGAACAAGCACGTGTCCACGCTTCTGCGGGTTGCGCGTCTGACGGATCGTAATTTCAACATCCTGACCGAGCGCGGTGAGAACCCGCAAGAGACGCTCGTAAGAGAACTCACGGGTGTCACCCCGCATCAAGCGAGAGATCTGAGGCTGCGTCAATCGGACGAGTTTTCCGGCCTCCTGCTGACTCATCTCTCGACGTGCGAGCAAGTCGGCGATGGTCGCGACGATCCGCGCCTTTGCAAGAGCCTCTTCCGGTTGATCGATCCCGAGATCCAGGAAGACATTGCCACTGCCACGCGTCACCGTTTCAACGCGCTTGTTTGCCATAGTGTTCCTCGTAGTGTCTTCGCGCGGCTTTGAGGCGCTGCTCGATCAGATCCAGCTCGCGCTTCGGCGTGCTAATGCCCGCTTTTGCCTTCTTCTGGAAGGCGTGCAGCACGTAGACGACGTCACCGATCTTGGTCGTGCACGTCGTGCGAAATGTCCTATTCCCAGGATCGTCATTCACGACAATCTCGATTACGTCTCGTAGGTTGCCCTTCATCGGCTTGGCATCGGCATGAGCTTTCCCGCGCTGGATCTGGCGGAGAGCATAGCCGGTCACGAGCTTCACCTCGGCTGGAAAGGCCGAGAGATCGTCCTTTGCCGATCCGACGAATTCTAACCGTCGGTCTCCTGAAAGCTCTCTTCGGCTCACCCGGCAACCCTTGCTGTGTGTTATACCATATCCGGTCTAATTAGGCAACCCCGCCGCCAGGCCCGCACGGGCGACCGCGTGGTCTCAGCGCGCGTCTGACCGCTTAGGTGCCCGACGATGCAGCCAATATATGTTCTAGTCCGACGAAGGCGCTGCGGGCATCCACGGCAAGCCGTCGATCCAGGCCAGCACCATGCGTTCGTACGCGATGCCGAAATCGAGCGCGAGCGCGCCGTAGGTCATCTGCGCGCGCACGCCCGGCAGCTCGGCCTCGTATGCCGTGAGGCGTTCGGCGTGGCGCCGGCGGTGCTCGGTGCAGGCGTCGACCAGCATTTGCGGGGGGACGTCCTCGCCGAAGAAGACCGTCAGCAGCAAGGGGAAGCGGATCAGCTCTTCGCCCGGCATGCGCGCGATCCAGGCCAGGAACGCGGCCCGGCCGGCCGAGGTGATCGTGCAGAGGCGGCGCTCGCGCGGGCCCGCCGATCCGAACTCGACCAGGCCGCGGCCAGCCATCGCAAGCAGCTCGCGGTAGACCTGGCTGCGGGTCATGCTCCAGAACTGCCCGATCGACTCCTCGAAGGCGGCGTACAGCTCCCAGCCCGTCCGGGGCTTCATCGCGAGCAGCCCGAGGAGAGACGCGGCGGTGGGGTTCAGGCGGCTTGACATTCCAATGTGGCTGGTTATAGGCTGGGACATTCCACTTTGTTAGGTAGGTGAAGCGATGAATCCCACCTTGACGGCGCGGGCAGCAGACTTCCGCCTCGGCCTGACCTCCCAGAACCACGAGATCGTCGTCGACCGGCTCCCGGTCTCGGGTCGCCTCCCCGACTGGCTGCGGGGGACGCTCCTGCGCAACGGCCCGGCCCGCTTCGAGGTCGGCACCGAGGGCTACCGGCACTGGTTCGACGGGCTGGCGATGATCCACCGATTCGGGATCGCCGACGGGACGGTCTCGTACGCGAACTGCTTCCTGCGCACGCCGAACTTCACCGCGGACGTGGCGGCGAACCGGGTCGTCTGCCCCGAGTTCGGCACCGATCCGCAGCTCTCGCTGGCCGGCCGCCTGCGCCAGGTCGTGCACCCGACGCAGAACGTCAACGCGAACGTCAACATCGTCCCGTTCGCCGGCGACTTCCTCGCGCTCACCGAGACGCCGCACCCGGTCGCCTTCGACGGCACGACGCTCGTGACGAAGGGCGTGCTACGCTACGACGACGACGTCGCGGGCCAAACGATCACCGCGCACACGATCTACGACGCCGCGCGGCGCGCGACGTTCAACATCGTCACCGAGTTCGGTCCGCGTTCGAGCTACAAGTTCGTGCGGATCGACGACGGGACGCTGCGCCGCACCGTGATCGCCACGATCAACGTCGACAAGCCGGCCTACCTGCACGCCTTCTCCGCCACCGACAGCTCGCTGATCCTGGCCGAGTACCCGCTGGTCGTGCGGCCGCTGGATCTCGCCTTCCGCCGCAAGCCGTTCATCGACAACTACCGCTGGCAGCCGGGTCGCGCCACGCGCTTCCACGTCGTGCGCAAGGACGGCGGCGCGCGCGGCGGCACGTTTACCGCCGAGGCGATGTTCGCGTTCCACCACATCAACGCGTACGACGAGGCCGACGCGATCGTCGTCGACATCGCCGCCTACGACGACAACCAAATCGTCGACGACCTCTTCCTCGATCACCTGCGGCAGGCCAACGGCGGCATCAGCCGCGGCTCGTTCCGTCGCTACCGCCTCGTCCCCGGGCACTCGGAGGCCCACGTCGAGACGATCGCCGCCGAGACGACCGAGCTGCCGCGCGTCGCCAACGACCGCATCGGCAAGCCGTACCGCTACGCCTACGGGACCGACATGCCAAACGGGACCTTCGATCGCCTGGTGAAGGTCGACACGCACACGCGCGACGTCACGACCTGGGCCGGCGGCGTCTACGTCGGCGAACCGGTCTTCGTCGCCCGCCCCGGCAGCCACGATGAAGACGCCGGCGTCATCCTCTGCGTCGCGCTCGACGCCGCCACGCAACGCTCGTCCCTCGTCATCCTCGACGCCCGCACGATGCAAGAACTCGCCCGCGCCGAAGTCCCCCAACACATCCCCTACGGCTTCCACGGCCTCTTCCGCTCGTCATAGTACTCAGGGCGGTCCCAGCCAACCGCTGACCCGTGCGCAGAGGAGAACCGACGAAGTAGGCCTCCTTGACCTGTAATGCAGAATGCGTTACACTGATCTCCGCAGAAAAGCTCAATGCTACAGGTGCTCCATGGCACGGAAAACAGCGAAGTCCCCGGAATCGACCACCTTCAACGCTCGCCTTGATGGCGCGACGAAAGACGTCCTCGCTCGAGCGGCGGAGATTCGCGGCGAGTCGATGACCGACTTCGTCCTGGGCGCGGCGTACGATCGCGCTGTGGAGACGATCCGAGAACGTCACGTCGTCGAGCTGAGCGGGCGCGACTCGGAGCTCTTCGCGCGCGCGCTCGCTGCCCCGGCCGCCGCGTCGGCCAAGGTCGTCGCGCGCTTTGTTGCGGCGCATCGTCGCAGCCAACGGTGACGATCGGCGAACCGCGTTTTCGTCTGGAGAGGCTCGGTCCGCACCACGATCGAGCCTCTTTTCGTTCGCGCCGCGAGCCGATGCTCGAAGCGTATCTGGTCGACGATGGAAGGGCCCTGCGAGAGAATGCGCGGGCGATCTCAGCGGTTTATCTGCTGATCGAAAACGCCAACGACCGTATTGCTGGCTACTTCACTATTGCCAATGCGACGGTTGTGCCGGCGAGCATACCGAAGCCGATTGCGCGCAAGTTGCCGACATACGACCGTTGGCCAGCGGTGAAGCTTGGGCGCATGGCCCGTCACGACGAGTACGCTGGGCAGGGGATCGGGCCGATCTTGGTCGCGCGGGCCTTCGCGATCGCCCTCGAGGTAGCGAAGAAGAGCGCGACCTTCGCCCTGCTGGTCGACGCGAAGAATCCGGCACTTGCCGCATGGTACGCCTCGTTGGGCTTCCAGCCGTTCACCGACGCCCCACTCAGTCTGTTCATCCTCAATCGAACGATGCGGGAATACGTCGATCAACTCGCCGTGACACTCGGGCCGGACGCAGGCTAGGGCGTCCGGCGACTGAATCGACCTGGAGAGCCCTCGCCGCGGCAACCGGTACCTGCGGGGCCGGTTTCATGATATTCTCAGGCTCCGGAGGGACGATCGGTCGGACTCTGGGGCGGCGTGTGGTTGTGCGCGCCGCGATGATCGGAAGGGAGCACCCCAAGCCATGCGCCTCGCGCTTGTCGCCGCCACGCTCACGACGGCTGCCGCCCTGACCGCCTTGCCCGCTCTCGCGCAGTTGACCAACGGCGCCGCGGCACCCGAATTCACCGCCCCGGCCGCGCTGGGGGGTGACGTCCTGCAGTTCGACCTCAAGGCAGCGCTCGCTAAGGGGCCGGTCGTGCTCTACTTCTTTCCGAAGTCGTTCACCAAAGGCTGCACGATCGAGGCGCACGCCTTCTCCGACCACATCGCCGACTTCAAGAAACTCGGCGCGACGGTCATCGGCGTCAGCGCCGACGACATCGAGACGCAGAAGCAGTTCTCGACCCAAGAGTGCCGCTCGAACTTCCTGGTCGCCAGCGACCCGACGCTGACCATCGCGTCGAAGTACGACGCGAAGCTGAACGACCAGTACGCGAGCCGCACCTCGTACGTGATCGCCCCCAACGGCACGATCGTCGAAGCCTACACCGATCGGGACCCGCTGCCGCACATCGACCACGCGCTCGACGCCCTACACACGCTGGCCGCAAAGTAGGCCGGCCATGAAGTATCTCGTCATGTGCCCGTGCGGCCATGCCCTCGAGCGCCACGACCTGCACGGCTGCGAAGGCGACGCGCGGTCGCGCGCCTGCACCTGCACGCGCGATCAATCGGCCGCGCTCGAAGCGGCCGTCGACGCGGTGCGCAGCGATCCCGAGGCGACGCAGCACATCGTGCGGCCGGTGACCGAGGTCTCCTGACGGCCCTGGACTAGGAGGCGACGGGCTCGCGTTCGGCGAGATCGATCTGCCGCGCGACGCCCTGGGGCGTCCCCGCCAAGAGATCGGTGTGGGTGGTGAACACCAGGCACTGCGGCGCCAGCGGCGCGATGAGCAGCGGCAGGCAGCGCGTGATGCGCTCGGCATCCCAGAAGGCGAACGGGTCGTCCAAGATCAGCGGCAGCGTCTCGAGTCCCTCGCCGACCATGCGCGCCATCGCGAACCGCACGACCAACGCGACCTGATCCTGCGTCCCGGTCGAAAGCCGGCCGAGCTCCTGGATCGCGCGCGTCTCGGGGACGCGCACGCGAATCGCCAGCGTCGCGGGGTCGAGCCGGATCTCGTTGTAGCGCGCGCCGGTGATCGTCGCGAGCACGTCAGCGCTGTACTGCTCGAGCCGGCGCGCGAAGGCGCTGTGCGCCTCGTCTTTGCGCAGCTCGACCGTCTTGCGCGCCAGCACGATCGCCTCTTCGAAGGCGGTTAGCCGCGCGATCTCGGCTCGCGTCTGCGCGAGCGTCTCGTCGAGCGACGCGACGTCGGGGACGGCCTCTTCCGCGGCGCGCAGCTCGCCCTCGAACGAGGCGACCTGGACCGAGGCCTCCTGGGCGGCGGCGACCAGCTCGGCGCGCTTGGATTCGAGGCGCCGCAACGCCGCCGGGTCGTCATCGGCGGCCGTCTCGACCCCGGAACTGACCAGCGCATCGTACTCGGCTTGCAGCGCGGTATCGTCCTCGCCGGCGAGCAGGTGGGCCCGGCGCATCGTCAGCATCGCCAGGCTCGCATCCAAGCCATCGCGCTCGATGCGGCGGGCGGCGCGCCGGCGCGCCTCGGCGCGTCGTTCCTCGCGGCTCCCGCCGAGACCGGGCAGCAGCGCAGTAGCGAGCGCGTCGAAGCGCCGCGCCTCCGCCTGCGCGACGGCGCGCGCTTCCTGGACGCGGCCGGCGGTCTTCTGCGCGGCGGCCTCGCGCGCGGCGAGCGCGACAAACCGCTCACGCCGGCGCACCAGCTCGTCGACGCTGGACAGGCCGATCGGCGCGAGCGCGCGGGCCAGCGCCTCGGAGGTGACCCGTTCGTCGGTCAGCGCGGCGTCGCCGATCCGCTGGCGCGCATCCGCGTCGGTGCGCCGGCCGGCGCGGCTGCGCGCGCGCGCGACGGCGCCGATGCCGAGCACCAGCGCGATCGCGCCGACGGCCGCGGTGTCGAGCCACAAGTGCGCGATCGCGACGCCGACGGCGGCGCACAGCGCGACCAGCGTCACGACGAGCAGCGCGCCGGCCAACGTGCGGCCGCCGTCGCCCTCGCGCCGCGCGGCGGCGGCATCGTTCGAAGCGGCGACGGCGCGCGCGTGCGCGGCTTCGGCTTGTGCGGCGGCCGTGCGCAACGCGTCGACCGCGTGGTCGTCGAGCGTCCCGGCATCGGCGCGGCGCTCGGCCAGCTCGGCCCGTTCCTCGGGGCGCAGCGCTTCCTCGGCGTGGTGCTTCGTGGCCGCCTCGGCGACGCGCTCGGCGCTGTGCCAGCCTTCGAAGGCATTGTCGAGCGCGTCGACCTGGTCGGCCGGGAAGCTCACGACGTCGTCGTACGCGGCGCGGTTCGTCTGCAGCGCGGCCAACTCGTCGCGGTATTCTTTGAGGGCGGCGAGCCGCGCGCGCAGGTTCGCGGCGCGCAGCGAGCGCGCGCGCCGTTCGAGTTCCGCCGCGGCGCCCGCGTCACGGTCGCGCGCGGTCTTGGCGTAGGCGATGCGTTCGCGCAACTCGGCCAGCGCCTCGAGCTGCGCCCGGGCGGCGGCGGCGGCGGCGCTCTGCTGTTCCTCGAGACGGCGCAGCTTCTTGAGCGGCGCGTTCTTGTGCGCGCGCTCGGTCCCGACGTATTTGCGCACGGCGGCGTCGAGGCGCGTCAGCGCGCCGATCGCAGCGTCTTCCTTCGGGCCGCCGTCGAGCGCGCGTGCGAGTACCGTCGAAACCGCGCCGGCCGCGCTCGCGTCGATCGCGACCGCGGTCTGGCGCGCGCAGGCGGTCTGCAAGAAGACTTCCAGCGGGACGCCCAGGTGCGCCTCGGCCGGCGCGAGCGCGCGGCCGTTGCCGAGTTGCGCGGCGACATCCTGGCCGCGCGCGTCGTAGACGCGGATCCCCTTGGCATCCTTGTCGAACTCGCGCTGGACTTCCCACGCCTTGCCGTCGCCGGTCTCGTAGACGAGCGTCGTCGCGAACGCTGCGCGATCGTCCCACGGCCGCCAGCGATCTTTTTCGCCGCGCTGCAGCCCGTAAAGCGCGGCGACGACGGCCGCCGCCAAGGTCGACTTGCCGGCCTCGTTCGGCCCGGCGATGACCGTCAGGCCGCGGCCGAATTCGAACGTCCGGTCGACGAGCTTGCCGAAGCCTTCGACTCGGAGCGAGCGCAGCCTCACGGCACGGGCTCCGCGCCGGCGAAGGCTGCGACGACGGCGCGCAGCGCTGCGCGCGCTTCGGGGCGCCCCGCGTCGACCTGCGCCAGCAGATCGGCGATCGCGCGCCCGCGCACGTTTGGCTCGCGCGCCAGCGCGGCGTAGTCGGCCGAGACCGTCTCGTCGATCACCTCGAGTGCGCCGACGCCCTCGCCGAACCGGTCGGCGATCAGCGCGCGATCGACCCGCGTCTGCGGCGCGACCGTGCCGTGCAGCCGCAGGCGCAGATAATCGTCGCGGCCGTAGGGTTCCAGCGCGCGTTCGACGGCGTCGAGCACGGCCGGCTCGCTCTCGGCGTCGGCCAGCGCGAGCTCGACGTCGACCAGGCGCGTGCGCGCGAGCGGGACCGCTTCGATGCTGACCGCGCGGCCCTGGACGCGCACGACTAGCGCGCCGTGCTCGCCGCGTTCGCCGAATTTGATCGGTTCGGGCGAGCCGGGATAGGCCAGGCGCGGTCCGGCGTCGTCGCGCTCGACGTAGCCGCCGTGGTAGTGGCCGCTGAGCACGCAGGTCGCACCGGCGGCGCGGATCTCGTCGAGCGTGAACGGCGCGGTTGCCCGCTTTCCGGGCGGGCAGCGTTCTTCGTCGCTGCCGTGGACGAGCGCGAGTCGCACGCCGGGCCGGTCGAAGCGTGCGCCGGCGAACGGCCGGCCCGGCTCGGCCGGCGCGTGGCCGAAGCCGTACAGCGTCACGTCGTCGCTCAGCGCGTGCCAGTTCCAGGCCGGCTCGGCGAAGACGCGCAGGTTGGCCGGCCGGTCGCCGCGGGCGTAGATCGCGCGCGCCGCGTACGGGTCGTGGTTCCCCGGCGCGACGAACACCGGGCCGCCGAAGCGGGCGAGCTGGGCGAAGATGAAGCGGGCCGTCTGCGGAACGGCCCTTTCGGCCTCGTACAGGTCGCCGCCGATCGTCAGGGCGTCGGCCCGGCGCTCGAGTGCCAGGTCGACGATGCGCTTGAAGGCGTCGGCCAGCGCCGCCCTCCGGCGTGCCCCCCCGCGCACCTCCGTAAACGCCGTCTCCAGATGGATGTCGGCGGCGTGGACGATCGTCGTCGCCATCTCCCCCCACCTTCGCCACGGGGTCTGGCCGGCGCCCTCCGAACCGAGGGAGCAAACCGACAAAATGTAGCGGCGGCTACACTGGCGTACCGCGCGACGAGGACCCGCGGCGCCTAGAGGTGTTTTCGAAGTTCGTCGGGAGTCCAGCCGACATCGCGCAGGATGCCCGCGAGGGTGCCGATCTTCACCGGCCGCCCCGCGTGCACGGGGACCGAGGTGCGGCGACCATCGTCGTGTCGCATGACGTGATGGCTACCCACGGTCGTCGTAACGCGAAAGCCGGCGCGTTCGAGCGCCCGTACGAGTCGGTCGCCCGGCACGACCGGCATCCGCGTACTCATGCCTTCCGCTTCGTATGACGGGGCGAACGGCTATGCGGCGATGGTAACGCGGGTCACGACGGCACCAACGTCGCTCGGCGGGACATCATCACCGTGTTTGCGGCGATCGGTGACGACTGCGATGATAACTTCGCGTGCGTTGGCGAGGGCTTCTTCGATCGTGTCACCCTGGGTGTGTGCTTCCGGAAGCGCGGGCACGATGACGGAGAAGCCGCCGTCGGCCTCGGGCTCGAGGATCACCGAGTACGTGATCGACACTGGGTCCATAGGCTCAGTGTACCATTTTTTCGGGCAAGAGCTCACGCAGGCGCGGTTTTTCTACTTTGCCCATGGCGTTGCGGGGGAGGGCGTCGATGGGGAAGAGGCGTTTGGGGACTTTGAAGCTGGCGAGGCGCTCGCGCAGCGTCGCGAGGACCACGTCCTCGTCGTAGTTGGCGTCGATCTCGACGAAGGCGACGGGGATTTCACCGCGGGCGGGATCCGGTGCGCCGATGACGGCGGCGGCGAGGATGCCGGGGACGCGCAGCAACTCGGTCTCGACCTCGATCGGATAGACGTTGAAGCCGCCGCTGATGACCAGTTCTTTGAGCCGGCCGTTGATCGTGTAACCGCGCTCGGGGTCGAAGCTCGCCAGGTCGCCGCTCTTGTACCAGCGCATCGCGTGTGCGCCGGTGACGAACGCCGCCTCGGTCGCGGCTGGGTTGCGCCAGTACCCGGTGAACACGTTCGGTCCGCGCACGAGGATCTCGCCCGCGTCGCCCGGCGCGACGTCGACGCCGCTCGCGTCGGCGAGGCGTATCTCGACGTGCGGCATCGGGAAGCCGACCGTGCCGGCGTAGCGCGGTCCTTCGTAACGATTGCTCAGCGCGAAGCCGAACTCGGTCGCGCCGTAGCGTTCGAGGATCGACTGCGCGAAACGCTCGGCGAACGCTTCGTGGACCGGCGCCGGAAGCGCCGCCGAGCCGGAGACGAACAGCCGCACCGCATCGAAGCGCGTCCCCGCGGCGGCGTGTTCGAGGATCCGCACGTACATCGTCGGGACGCCGAAGAACATCGTCGCCTCGCCGCGCGCGAGCGTCGCGATGACGTCGTGCGCGTCGAAGCGCTCGCGCAACCGAATGCGGCCGCCGGCGACGAGCGAACCGTTCAGCCCGGCGCCCAAACCGTGGACGTGGAAGAGCGGCAGCGTCAGCAGCAGCGTGTCGGCGCTCGTCCAGCGCCAGCCCGCGACGAGCTGATCGCCGATCGCGCCGAGGTTGCCGTGGCTGAGCGCCGCGCCCTTCGAACGCCCGGTCGTGCCGCTGGTGTAGATGAGGATCGCCACGTCCTCGGCGCGCGCCGGGGCGGCGCCGGCGAGCGGCGCGACCGACGGATCGTGCGCCCAGGCCTCGATCTGCGCGAGATCGATCCGCGCGCGCTGCGCGGCGAGGAACGGCGCGCTCTGCTCGGAGACGCAGACGAGGGTCGGCTCGGCGTCTTCGAGCACGTGTTCGAGGTCGGCGGTCCGGTAGAGGACGTTGACCGGGACGACGATCGCGCCGGCGCGCAGCCCGCCCAGATACGCGTAGACGAACCCGGGCCGGTTCTCGGCGTAGATCGCGACCCGGTCGCCCGGCTGCACGCCGGCCGAGCGCAGCCGCGCCGCCACGCGCAGCGAGGCCGCGCGCAGCGCGCCGTACGAGACGTCGTCGAGGGCCGGCGCGTCGGGGCGCGCGGCGGCATGCGCGTCGAGCGCGTCGAGGATCGAGGCGGTCATACGCCGAGCTGGTCGGCCAGCTCGTGCAGGTCGCGGACGCCCAGGTCGACGCCGGCCGCGGCGCTGCGGTCGGCGGGGCGACCGGGCCCGTATTCATCGGGTCGCGCGACGAAGGCCGTGCGCAGGCCGCACGCCCTGGCAGCCAAGAGGTCGCTATTGTGGGCGGCGACGAGCATGACGCGTTCGGGCGTCGTCGCGAGCAGTTCGACCGCGCCGCGGTAGACGTGCGGATCGGGCTTGTAATGGTGGAACAGCTCGGCCGAGAAGATCACGTCCATCGGCAGCGGCGCGCTTTTAGCGAGATCGACCAGCAGTCGCAGGTTGCCGTTCGAGAGCGTCCCCAACACGAAGCGCGTGCGCAGCCGCGTCAGCCCGGCGACCGTTTCCGACCACGGGCGCAACCGGTGCCAGCGGTCGACGCACCAGCGGCGTGCCTCATCGTCGAGCGCGTCGGCGATCTGAAAGCGCTCGCACAACGCGTCGAACGAGCTGCGGTGCAGCGCGTCGAGCGTCGTCCAGGGCAGCTCGCCGCTGCGCACGCGGTCCATCGACGGCACGTACGCGGCGCGCCAGGAGTCGACCAGCGCTGCCCAGTCGATCGTGACACCGCGCTCGCGGCCGAAGGCGGTCAAGTCGGCGATCAGGCTGCCGCGCCAGTCGACCAGCGTCCCGAAGACGTCGAAGACCAGTGCCTCGAGGTCGTCGGCGTTCACGGTGCGCTCGGACCGTAGAGGGCCCAGAGCTCGTCGGCGCGCTCGTGTAACGCCGGCGCGTCCTCGGCCAGCACGTAGCCTTCGTGCACGAGCGCAGCGGTCGCCCCGTCGTACGCGCGCAGGTAGCCGACACGATCGCCGTAGCGTTCGGCGATCGACGGCCGCGGATCGTTGGCGGCGACGCGCGCGGCGTGCGTCGGCGGGAACGGGGCGAAGCTCCCGAAGAAGTCGACCAGCCGGTCACCGAAGCCGGTCTGCGGCGTGCGCAGGTTCCAGCCGGTGTACGTCGCCAGCGGCGCAGCGATCTCCGGCAGACGCAGCGCGCCCTGGTCGATCCCGTCGGCGTCGGATCGCGGGACGAGCGTGACGTACGGGTCGCCGACGCCCGGCGGTTCGCGCTCGTCGATCCCCTCCTTCCAATGCGGGCCGAAATCGTAGCGCCAGGTGCGGTGCAGCGCGACCGGCGTCGGCGCGACGAGCCCGGGGATCGTCGGGAACGTCCACGCCTCCGGCGTGACGAGCGTCCCGTCGGCGACGGTCGGATAGCGGCTCGCCGGCGGCAGCCTCCCGACGCGCACCCACGAGTCGAGCCGGATCAGCAGCGCCCGTTCGACCCAGCGGTAGTCGAGCGGATCGGTGAGCTGGCGCATCCCGGCGCGCAGCGTCGGCGCAAGATTCGGGATGTGCATCCCGCCGGCGATCGCGTAGAAACGCACGTTCTCCGGGAGCACGACGTCGCGCGTCCCGTCCTCGCTGGTCGTCATGAGCGAGGCCGTCCGGCCCCAATACTCGTGCGAGGTGTCGATATCGATCACTTTCAAACCCGGGGGGAGCGGCCACTCCGCCTCGTGGAACGGCGGGACGTCGGTCGGATAGAAGAACGACGAGAAGTCGGCCGCGTCGCGCGACGGCTGCGCGAAGCGGTGATCGAAGCTCCCCAGCGACGGGCCCGAGACGATCGGGAGGATCCCGTCGAAGACCGGTCGCCCGTCCTCGTCGGTATCGAAGCCGCGCTGGACGAACGTGCGCAGGACGCGTCCGCTCTGCGAGATCCCGAAGCCGTAGGCGCGGTCGACGTGGACCGGCGCGCTCGGATCGTGCTCGAGGTACGCGACCGTGTCGCGGATCGCGGCGAGTCCCAGTCCGACGACGACGGGATCGCGCGCGCGGTAGACCAGCTCGTAGATGTGGCCGGGGACGAAGTCGCCGTCGAGCGCGATCGCGCGGCCGCCATCGGTGAAGTGCCAGTGCGCGCGCGGGATCGTGCGGCGCGGCACCAGGACGTCGTCGCGTTCGGTCAGCACGTTGGCCGGATCGTTCTCGTCGAAGACGGGATACGGCGTGTGCCCGCGGTCGGCGATCTCGTGCTCGCCCGTCGGCGCGTCGACGTGGAAGTCGGCACGCACCAAACCCGTAATCGTCTTCCCGCCGTTGGTCGCGACCGGCGCGCGCAGCCCGAGCAGGCCGGGCCGCTCGGGGACGTCCCACTGCCAGCCGACGACGACGACGGTGAAGCCGTGGCGCATCAAGAAACCGTCGCCCAGATCGTCGGGCAGACTGGGATCGCTCGCAAAGTGCCCGCGGTTGAGCGCCAGCGCCGTCGCGTAGCCGCGGTTGGGGATGTCGATCACCGCGGCGCCGTTGCCGTGCGCACCACCGCTGGGCGCGAGGATGACGACGTCGTCCGAGGAGATGACGTCGCCGGCCGCGTCGCGCGGAGCGAGGTCGAGGTCGACGATGCGCCGGTTCGCGACGGTGCCGGGGCGGTCGGCGAACCACAGCCGGCCGACGATCTTCTCGTACGGTCCGACCGTGCCGAACGGCGCGCCGCCGGCCAGCGGCGTGCGCGAGACGATCTCGAAGCGGGTGACGTGCGCCGCCGCCGGAAACGCGGCGCCGAGCACGAGCAGCGCGGCGAGCGCGGCGCGGCCGAGCGCGCGGGTGGCGGTCAAGCGCTCAGGTACTGCTGGTACCAAGCCAACGTCCGCGTCCAGGCGTCGCCCGCCGGACCGGCGACGTAGCTCGCGCGGGTGTCGTCGAAGAACGCATGGCCGGCCTCGTCGTAGATCTTCAGGTCGTGCGGCGAGCCGAGCCGAGCGAACATCGCGCGCACGTCGTCGGGTTTGATCGAGGTGTCGCGCGCCCCGAAGCTGCCCATCAGCGGCGTCGTAACGCGAGAGGTGAAGTCGAAGGTCGACGCCGTCGTCGCCGCGTCGCTCGGCGTCCCGGGGCGCACGCCGCCGTAGAACATCGACGCCGCCGCGAAGTTCGTGCGTCCGATGATCTCCTGCAGCACCAGGCTGCCGCCCATGCAGAACCCGATCAGCCCGAACTTCGCGCCGGGGACGACGGTCGCGATGTCGTCGCGCGCGGCGAGGATGTCCGTCACGACGAAACCCTGCGCGTTCATCTGCTGCGCGAAGGGCCGGAACGTGTCGACGCTGGTCGCGCCGTCGCCGCTGGGCGGGTTGAGCCGCCCGTACAAGAACGGCGCGATCGCGATGTAGCCGGCCTTCGCCAGCCGGCGCACCGTGTCGCGCAGTTGCGCGTCGACGCCCCAGATGTGCTGCACCACGACGACGCCCGGCGTCGTGCGGGTCAGCGTGCGCGGATGGGCGACGTACGCGTCGACCGGTCCGCCCGCCGGCGTGGTGATCGGCTGGGTGGTGACGCGGATCGCCGGATCGTCGGGCGCGACGATCGGTGGATGCGGTTGGCCGAAGGTCGTCTGGGCCGCGGCGACGCCGGCGTTGGCGACCGCCAGGGCGGCGCCGCTCCCGAGCGCCACGAAGCCACGGCGCGACACCTCCGCGCTGGTCGCATCGAGCGGGTCGGTCAGCTGGTCGGCCATCGGGAACCTCCTCACCGGCAGGGGCGCGAGGGTGCTTCGGCCCGGCGACGGGAAGCCCTCGGTATGAACCGGCCGACCTTTCTGCTCGGCGTCGCCGCCGTGAGCGCCCTCGGTGCCGCTCCAGTCCGCGGCGCCGATACGTACGCGAGCACCGTCGACGATCTCGTCGCGGCGAACCGCATCCTCGCACAGTTGAACGTCGTCGACGGCTTCGGCCACGTCAGCGCGCGCGACCCGCGCGATCCGACGCACTACCTGCTCGCGCGCAGCATGGCGCCGGCGCTGGTCACGCTGGCCGACATCCAGACCTACGACCTGCAGAGCCGCCCGCTCGACCCCAACGCGCGCACGAGCTACCTCGAGCGCTTCATCCACGGCGCGATCTACGCCGCGCGGCCCGACGTCCTGGCCGTCGTGCACAGTCACACCGAGTCGGTGATCCCGTTCGCCGACACCGGCGTGCCGCTGCGGCCGATGTTCCACATGGCGTCGTTCCTGGGGACCGGGGTGCCGATCTTCGAGATCCGCGACGCCGGCGGACCGGCGACCGATATGCTGGTCAGCAACGCCGACTTGGGTGCCGCGCTCGCGCGCACGCTCGGAAATGCGAACGTCGCGCTGATGCGCGGCCACGGAATGGTGGCCGTCGGGACGAGCATCCCGGAGGTCGTCTTTCGCGCCTACTACACCGGCGAGGACGCGCGATTGGAAGCCGAAGCGTTGCGGTTGGGGACGCCGACCTATCTCAACGCCGGCGAGGCGGCCCACTCGACGCAGACCAACGCCGGGTTGGTCGGCCGCTCGTGGGCCCTCTGGAAGCGGTCGCTGCCGGCGAGCTGAGCCATCGGTTTACGGCCACGCGGCAAAGGTGTCGCCCTCGCTGAGGCGCTGATCCAACGCGTTGCGCCGGTACGCGCCCGGCGACATCCCGATCTGTTTCTTGAAGAAGCGATTGAAGTAGCCGGGGTCGGCGAAACCGAGCCGCGCCGCGATCTTCTCGATCGGGGCGGCCGAGCGCTCGAGCCGCAGTCGCGCCTCTTTGATGACGCGCGCGTGAATCAGCGCCAGCGGCCCGCGTCCGGTCTCTTTGCTGCAGACGGAGTGCAGGCGATCCTCGGTCATGCCGAGCGCCGCAACGTAGCGCGAGACCGGCCAGTGCTCGGCGAAGTGCAGCTCGACCAGCTCGCAAAACCGCTCGACGGTCGGCGAGCGTTCGGGACCGCCGTTCACGGTCGGCCGCGGCGCGCCGGAGAGGCGCCAGGATTGCAGCAAGAGCAGGCCCAGATGCGCGACGATCATCGCCCGCGAGCCGGGTTGCGGTTGGCGCGCTTCGCGCACGACCGCGGCGAACGATGCGGCCAGCTCGTCGACGAACGGCGCGACCTTCTCCGGCCCGACCGAGACGACACGGCGCGACAGGGACGCCAGCGCCAAGCCTTCCGCGCTGCTCTCGCAGGCCTGCGTCAACAGGTCGTCGTCGGCCGCGAGCATGAAGCCCGAGGCGCCGGCCGCGAGCCGCACGCTGAGCGCCGAACCGTGCGGTAACCAGACCGCGCACGGTGCCGCCGCGGCTAGCGTGCCATCGTGCAATCGCACCTCGCCGCTGCCGGCGAGCAGCAGGTAGGCGTGACTCCGCCGGCGCCTCTCGGAGGCGACGCTCCACTCGCGCGAAGCGAGCCCGGGGGCGATCGCTTCAGCATGGACGTTTCTGGCTACCTTTGCGCTCGACTCGACCATGGACCGCCCTTCCTAGCGCGAACGAGACGGGAGAAAGTCCAAAAAGGAGCCTTATTTGTCCAGTTGACCTGGATGGATTTTTGACCGCAAGATATTTCCAAGCAGCAATTGTGCGCGCGACGTCGGTTTCCCGCCGCGTCGCCGCCTCCGGTCGAAACGAGGATCGTCCGCAATGGCTTCCACCCTAGCCGGCGGCCCCGTGTTGCCGCGGGCTTCCTTCGAGCGTCGCAATCCTGTCACCGACGAGGTCGTGACCCGCGCGCATGCGATGACGCCCGACGAGGCGCGAGCCGTGGCCGACACGGCCGCCGCGGCGTTCCCCACCTGGTCGGGGCTCGGGCCGAACGAGCGCCGCCGCCGGCTGCTCCGCGCGGCCGACGTGCTCGAAGCGCGCGCCGAGGCGTTCGTGCCGGTCATGGCCGCCGAGACCGCGATGACCGCGGGCTGGGTCCACTTCAACGTCCAGCTCGCGGCGAGCATGCTGCGCGAAGCGGCCTCGATGACGACACAGATCACCGGCGAGATCGTCCCCTCCGACAAGCCCGGCTGTTTTTCGATGGCGTTGCGCCAACCGGCCGGCGTCGTGCTGGGGATCGCACCGTGGAACGCGCCGATCATCCTCGGCGTCCGCGCGATTGCGATGCCGCTGGCCTGCGGCAACACCACGATTCTGAAAGCATCGGAAGTCTGCCCGGCGACGCACGCGCTGCTGGGCGAGATTTTGATCGAGGCCGGCTTGGGTGACGGGATCGTCAACGTCGTGACCAACGCGCCGCCCGACGCGCCGGCGGTCGTCGAGGCGCTGATCGCGCATCCGGCCGTGCGCCGGGTGAACTTCACCGGCTCGACCCGGGTCGGTCGCACCGTCGCGGAGATCTGCGCGCGCAACCTCAAACCGGTGCTGCTCGAGCTGGGCGGCAAAGCGCCGCTGGTCGTGCTCGACGATGCCGACATCACGCAAGCCGTCAACGCCGCCGCCTTCGGTGGCTTCATGAACCAAGGCCAGATCTGCATGGCGACGGAACGCATCGTGGTCGACGAAGCGATCGCCGATGAGTTCGTCGAGAAGCTCGCGCGCAAAGCCGACTCGCTGCCGATCGGTGATCCGACCAAGGGCGACGTCGTGCTCGGCGCCGTCATCTGTCGCGACGCGGCGGAACGGATCGAGTCGCTCATCGTCGATGCGACCGAGAAGGGTGCGCGCTTGGCCGCCGGCGGTCATCGCACCGGCACGATCATGGAGGCGACCGTGCTCGACGACGTTACCTCGACGATGCGCATCTACGGTGAGGAAAGCTTCGGCCCGGTGGTGGCCTGCGTTCGCGTGCGCGGCGTCGAGGAAGCGATTCGGGTGGCGAACGACACCGAGTACGGCCTCGCTTCGGCGGTCTTCGGCCGCGACGTGGGACGGGCGCTCGAGGTCGCCAAACGCATCGACGCGGGCATCTGCCACATCAACGGACCGACCGTCAACGACGAGGCACAGATGCCGTTCGGCGGCGTCAAGGGAAGCGGGTACGGCCGGTTCGGCGGCAAAGCTGCCATCGCCGAGTTCACCGACCTGCGCTGGATTACGATCGAGGGCCCACAGCACTACCCATTCTAAAGCGGCCGCGGCGCCGCCTGAGGAGGCTTTTTCATGGCACATCGGAGTTCGCGACGCGAGTTCGTCCGGACCGTCGGCGCGGCCGCCGGCGGCACGGCGCTGGCCGGCGGCCTGCCCGGCTTCTGGGCGACCGCGAGCGCGGCGCAGACCCTCAAGATCGGCTTCATCAGCCCGCGCACCGGCCCGCTGGGCAGCTTCGGCGAGTGCGACCCGTACGTGCTCGACGTCGCGCGCAAGACGCTGGCGAAAGGGATCACGGTCGGTGGCCAGACGTACGCGGTCGAGGTCCTCGACCGCGACAGCCAGTCCGACCCCGCTCGCGCCGGTCAGCTCGCCAACGAGCTCATCACGAGCCAAGGGATCGACTTCATGCTGGTGACCTCGACGCCCGAGGTCGTGAACCCCGTCTCCGACGCCTGCGAAGCGGCCGGCGTTCCGTGCTTGGCGACCGTTATGCCGTGGGAGGCGTGGTACTTCGGTCGCGGCGCCAAACCCGGCCAACCCTCACCCTTCAAGTGGTCGTACCTGTTCAGTTTCGGCGTCAAGCAATTCTTCGATAGCTACGTCTCGCAGTGGCACCTGATCACGACCAACAAGAAGGTCGGCGTCATGTATCCCAACGACGCGGACGGCAACGCGATCCGCGCCCATCTGGTTCCCGACTTGGTGAAGGCCGGCTTCACGGTCATCGACCCGGGCGGCTACGAGGACGGGACGACCGACTACTCCTCGCAGATCGCGAAGTTCAAGGCCGAGCAGTGCGAAATCTTCAACACATTCCCGATCCCGCCGGACTTCGCGACCTTCTGGCGCCAAGCCGCGCAGCAGGGCTACGCGAAGATGGTGAAGATCTGCCAGATCGCCAAGACCGGTCTCTTTCCCGGCACGACCGAGGCACTCGGCTCGCTCGGCGACAAACTCGCCAGCGGCTGCTACTGGCATCGCGACTTCCCGTATCCCTCGCCGTTCAACGGGATGACCTCGCGCGCGCTCGCCGACGGCTACGAACACGCGACCGGGCGGCAGTGGAACCAGCAGCTCGGCGCGTCGCTCTCGCTGTTCGAGGTCGGTGTCGAGGCGCTCAAGAAGAGCGGCAATCCCAAGAACAAAGCGGCGGTGGCGAAGGCGATCGCGGGAATTGACATGACGAGCATCGTCGGCCGCGTCGACTTCACGCATGGTCCGGTGCCGAACGTCGCGACCACGCTGATCATCGGCGACCAGTGGATCAAGTCGAAGCCCGGCAGCAAATATCCGTTCGATCTCGTGATCACCGAGCACGCGGGGGACGCTCGCATTCCGATCACGGCCAAGCTGCTGCCGTACAACAGCTAGTCCTGCGAGAGGTCGGAGTGCCGGAAGCGCACGACGCCGACGTCCTCGTCGCCAGTGGGATCGCGAAACGCTTCAATGCGTTCGTGGCAGTCGACGGAGTCGACTTTCGCCTAGGGCACGACGAGGCCGTCGGCATCGTCGGCCCCAACGGAGCCGGCAAGACGACGCTGCTCAACGTGCTGGCCGGAACCTACCTGCCGTCCGCCGGGACGGTGCGCTTCAACGGCGCCGACGTCTCCCGGGTGGACGCGGCCGGCCGTTGTCGCCTGGGCATCGCGCGCTCGCACCAAGTGCCGCGGCCCTTCAGCCACATGACGGTCTTCGAGAACGTCCTGGTCGCCGCATCGACCGGCGGCGGATACGCGGGGACGCGCGCGTACGAGGCGAGCATCGAGTCGCTGCGGCTGTGCGGGATGCTCGATGTCGGCAACCGCGAGGCGGAAACCCTCGGGCTGCTCGACCGCAAGCGCCTCGAGCTCGCGCGGGCCTTGGCTACCGATCCGAAGGTGCTATTGCTCGACGAGATCGGCGGCGGTCTGACCGACGCCGAAGCGAGCGAACTGGTCGCCATCGTACGCGAGCTGCAGGGCCGGCGGATCGCGATCGTCTGGATCGAACACGTCTTGCACGTCTTGCTGCAGGTCGTCGGCCGGGTGGTGTGCATGAATGCGGGCCGGGTCATCGCCGAGGGTGTCCCCGAGGTCGCGCTGGCGAATCCGGCGGTGATCGAAGCGTATCTGGGCAGCGGTGTGACATGAGCCTGTTGGCCGTCGAAGAGCTCGACGTCCGGCACGGGCTGCTCCAGGCCGTGCGCGGCGTCTCGTTCGCCGTCGAGGAGGGCGAGATACTCGCGCTGGTCGGCGCCAACGGCGCCGGCAAGACGACGCTCTTGCGGGCGATCGCGGGCGCGCACCGCCCGACGGCCGGGCGCGTCGTGTTCGAGGGCCGCGACCTGGGCGCCGAACGGGCCAACCGCCGCGTCCGCAAAGGGATCACTCTCGTCCCCGAAGGCCGGCGGCTATTCGGCGAGATGACGGTCGAAGAGAACCTGCTGGTCGCCGCGGCGCGCGCTCGGCCGGGGCGCTGGAACGTCGAGGCGGTGCTCGACGCATTCCCGATGCTGCGCGCGCACCTCAAGCAGCGCAGCGGCGATCTCTCCGGTGGCGAGCAGCAGGCGACCGCGATCGGCCGCGCCCTGATGACCAACCCGCGCGTCTTGCTGATCGACGAAGTCTCGCTGGGTCTGTCACCCCTCGCCGTGAGCCAGGTCTACGAATCGCTGCAGTCGGTCATCGCGACCGGCGCGACGATCGTGCTGGTCGAGCAGGATCTCTCGCGCACCCTGCGGTTCGCGACGCGCATCGCCTGCATGCTCGAGGGTCGCATCGTGCTCGAAGGCAAAGCCTCCGAGATGACCCGCGAGGAGGTCACCGCCGCGTACTTCGGTTTGCGACAAACGGGCGCCGGAGGGACACAGCCGTGATGTGGGCCGACCAGATCCTGCAAGGCGTCCTGCTCGGCGGCTACTACGCGTTGCTCGCCTGCGGTCTGTCGTTCATGTTCGGCGTCATGCGGATCATCAATCTCGCGCACGGCAGCATCGCGGTGCTCTCGGCCTATCTCGTGCTGACCGTCGCGGCGCAGTGGAACGTCTCGCCGTTCCTCGCCCTGATCGTGGTCCTGCCCGTCATGGCCCTCGCCGGCTGGCTGCTGCAGCGCACCGTCATCGACCGCAGCTTACGCTCGGGCGAGGTGACGCCGCTGCTCAGCACCTTCGGTCTGGCGATCGTGATCGACAACCTGTTGTTCGAGAAGTTCGGCGCCGACACGCGTTCGCTGGCGCCCAACGTCGGCGACCTCGCCTTCAACAGTTGGAACATCGGCAGCGTGGCGATCGGGCAGCTCGCGCTCTTGACGCTGGTGGTGGCGGTCGCGCTGCTCGGCGGACTGCATCTGTTCCTGCGCGGCACGCGGCTGGGTCGCGCGATCCGCGCGACGGCGCAGGACGCGGACACCGCCGAACTGGTCGGCATCGACTCGCGGGCCGTCTACGCCGTCGCCGCCGCGATCGCGCTGGTGACCGTCGCGATCGCCGGCACGTTTCTGGCCTTGCGCTCCTCGTTCGATCCGTATGCCGGGTCGACGCAGCTGATCTTCGCGTTCGAGGCGGTCGTGATCGGTGGGACGGGATCGCTGTGGGGGACGCTGATCGGCGGCATCGTACTGGGCGTGGCCCAAAACATCGGGTCGCAGATCAGTCCGCAGGGCTTCCTCATCGCCGGGCACGGCGTCTTCCTGGCCGTGCTGGCCGCGCGCTTCTTCCTCGCCGGGCGCGACCCGCGCGTCTGGCTGCGCACGTTGCGGAGAACGCCGGCGTGAGCGTGGCAGCGCCGATCCTCGTCCAGCGCTGGAGCCGCGCGTCGATCGTCGCGATGGGCTCGCTCGGTGCGATCCTGATCGTGGTCGCCTGCGGGCCCGCGTTCCTGGGCCCGTACTGGACCGATCGCCTGACGACGCTGTTCATCTACGTGCTGCTCGCGGCGATGTGGAACGCGCTGGCCGGGTACGGCGGCCTCGTCTCGGTCGGTCAGCAGCTCTTCTTCGGACTTGGCGCCTACCTCGCGATCCGGCTCTCGCACGCCGGCGTGGAGGTCTACCTCGCGCTGGTACTGGCGCCGCTGCTGGTCGGGATCCTCTCGCTCCCGCTCTCGGCGTTCGTCCTGCACTTGCGCGGCGGCGAGTTCGCGATCGGGATGTGGGTCCTGGCCGAGCTCGGCCACCTGCTGGTCAACCTCGACGGCCTCATCAACGGCGAGACGGGCTTCTCGCTGATCGCGATCTCGGCGTTCCCACCCGACGTGCGGCGCGAGCTGAACTATTGGGTCGCGCTGGCGGTGATGACGGTCCTCGTCGGGCTGGTCTTCGTGCTGCTGCGCAGCCGCGTCGGGGCGTCGATCCAGGCGATCCGCGACAACGAAGAGGCGGCGGCCTCGGTCGGCGTGCGCGTCTTCCGCACCAAGCAGATCATCTTCGTGCTGGCCGCGGTCGGCTGCGCGGCCGCCGGGACGATGACGCTCTCGACGCTGATCACCTTCCAGCCGCACACGTACTTCAGCGTGCAGTGGACGGCGTACATGATCTTCATGACGCTCGTCGGTGGCCTCGGGACGTTCGAAGGGCCGATCCTCGGCGCGGTCATCTTCTTCCTGATCGAGACGATCTTCGGCGGCAGCGGCGCCTGGTATCTGGTCGGCTTGGGCGCCTCGGCGTTACTGTTCTCGCTGTTCTTCCCACGCGGGATCTGGGGCGCGCTGATGACCCGCTTCGGCCTGCAACTGATGCCGGTCGGCTACCGGCTGCGCTTCCCCGGCCGCTCCTAAAGACGGGCGGCGACACTTCAGCTTGGGCTGAAGTGTCGCGGTGGTATGATGGCGGCATGAGCCGACCCGGGCGGGCGCCGTACACCGCCGAACCCAACGTCGCCGAGATTGCGGCCCTGCTCGCCGAGCCGACCCGGGCGGCGATCCTCTTCGCGCTGCTCGACGGTCGCGAACGGCCGGCCTCGGAGCTCGCCTCGCGTGCTGGAGCATCGCCGCAAGCGGCGAGCGCGCATCTCTCGAAACTCGTCGGCGGCGGGTTGCTCGCGGTGACGGCGGCGGGCCGGCAGCGGCTGTTCCGCCTCGCTTCGCCCGACGTCGCGCACGCGATCGAGGCGCTGGCGACGATCGCGAAGCCGCCGCAGGTCGTCGCGCTGAGTCAGACCACGACGATCCAGCGGCTGCGTGACGCGCGCTCGTGTTACGATCATCTCGCCGGACGCCTCGGCATCGCGGTGACCGATCACTTCGTCGAGCGCCGCGCGTTGCGGCTCGTCGGCGATGCGTTCGAGTTGACCCGCCACGGTGCGACGCTCTTTCGGGAATTGGGGATCGACGTCGAGCGCGCGCCCACCGTGCGGCGGCCGTTCGCCCGCGCCTGCACCGATTGGACCGAACGCCGCCCGCATCTCGCCGGGCTGCTCGGTGCGCGCGTGTTGAACCGGTTCGTCGCGGCCGGCTGGCTGAAGCGGAACGCGAGCGACCGCGCACTGCGCATCACGCCCGAAGGACAGCGCGAGTTGGAACGACGCCTCCACATCCACTGCTAGATGGACGAGCTGACCCCGTTCACCGCGGTCGCCGCCGCCGACCCGTATCCGTATTACGGGCGCTTGGTGCGCGAGCGGCCGTTCCATCGTGACGATGCCTTGCACACCTGGGTCGCGGCAAGCGCGACGGCGGTCGAAGCGGTCTTGACGAGCACCAGCCTGCGGGTGCGTCCCGTCGCCGAACCGGTGCCGGCGGCCCTCGCGCACACGCCGGTCGGCGACGTCTTCGCGCGGCTGGTGCGCATGAACGACGGCCTCGATCATGCGGCCTTGAAGGGCTTGGTCGGCCGGACACTCGATGCGCCCCGGCCGCAGGATCTGCGCGCCGTCGCCGAGTCGTGCGCCTACGCGGCCTCGCAGATCGTCGCGCCGGACCGGCCCGAGACGGTGACGGAGTATGTCTTCGAGCTGCCGGCCGTCGTACTCGCGACGCTGCTGGGGCTCGCACCCGATCCGCAGACGGTGGCCTGCGCGCGGGACGCCGCGCGGGCGATCGGTCCCAACCGCGCCGGCGACGATGGTGCGCGCGGCGTCGCGGCGGTCACGACGCTGAACGACGCGTTGCGGTCGAGCATCGCAGCCGCGCCGCGGTCGCTGTCGGGTTTCATGCTGAACGACGCGCGGCGTTACGGCTTCGACGAAACGGCGGTCATGGCCAACCTCATCGGCTTCTTCTTTCAAAGCTATGACGCGACCGCCGGCTTGATGGCGAACGCGATCGTCGCGCTCGGCGCCGCGCCCGCGGCGTTGCGTGTCGCGGCGGCCCGCGATCCCGTCATGCTGGAGAACATCCTGGCGGAGGTAGCGCGCTACGACGCACCGATCCAGAACACGTGCCGGTTCGCGGCGGAAAAGACCGTGGTGCTGGGCTCGACCGTCCGCGCAGGGGAGAGCGTCCTGGTGCTCCTGGCGGCGGCCAACCGAGACCCGTCGCTCAACCTCGATCCCGACCGCTTCGATCCGCAGCGCAAGGAGCGCCGCAGCTACACCTTCGGTAGCGGCGAGCACGCCTGTCCGGGCGCGCGCCTGGCGATGACGATCGCGCAGGCCGGCCTCTCGCGCTTGTTGGCGTGCGGGATCGACGGGACGGCGCTCACGACTGTCGGCTATCAGCCGTCCCTCAACGCGCGCCTCCCGATCTTCGCGTGCCGCGAGGGCTAGCGGTCACTGGAAGTTCCGCGAGCGGACGTCCTTGGTCGTCGGGTCGGCGGCGTCGAAGATCCAGCAGCGCTTCATGATCAAGTCGAGGCAGCCGTCTTCTTTTTGCAGGCTGCCCTCGACGATGAGGCAGCGCGCGCGGCGGATCGCACGGCGATTGCGCTCGTAGACGTCGGGGCGCACGATCACGTTGACCAGACCCGTCTCGTCCTCGAGGGTGAGGAAGACGAAGCCTTTGGCGGTGCCGGGACGCTGGCGGGTGATGACCATCCCGCCGACCAGGCAGACGAGATTCTTCGGCATCGCCACGAGGCGGCTCACCGGCAGCACGCGCGCGGCGTCGAGCTGGGCGCGGAAGTGCGCGATCGGCTGCACGTCGCTCACCCCGGTCGCGCGCAGGTCGAGCTGCGTCGTCTCGACCGCCGTCAGCGCGCGCAGCGCGGGGCGCGGCTCGTCCTCGATCTCCATCGCGCGGCCCAGCTCGCCGCGCGCCTCGCGTTCGTCCAGGCCGCGCAGCGCCCACATCGCCTCGCGGCGCGTCGGGTACCAGCTCGCGAACGCACCGGCGGCGGCCAGGCTCTCGAGCGCCGTGCGCTCCAGGCGCGTGCGGCGCGCGACGTCGAGCAGGTCGGCGAACGGGCCGTCCGCGAGCGCGCGCTCGACACGCGTCTGCTGCACCTCGCCGAAGCCACGGACGAGGTGGAAGCCCAATCGCAGCGCGCCCGCGTCGTCCACGAAGCTCCACCACTCGCTCGCGTTGACGGCGATCGGCTTGACGACGACGCCGTGCCGGCGCGCGTCGTTGACCAGCACTTCGGTCGCGTAGAACCCCATCGGCTGCACGTTGAGGATCGCCGCGCAGAAGATCGCCGGCTCGTGGCACTTCACGTAGGCCGAGGCGTAGGCGAGCAGCGCGAACGAGGCAGCGTGCGACTCGGGGAAGCCGTAGTCAGCGAAGCCCTCGAGCATGTGGTAGAGCTTGTCGGCGTCGGCGCGCGCGATCCCGTTGGCGACCATCCCCTCGACCAAGCGCGGGTAGATCTCGGCCATCCGCTCGCGCGAGCGCTTGTGGCCCATCGCCCGGCGCAGCCGGTCGGCCTCGCCGGCGCTGAAGCCGGCGGCTTCCATCGCCATCCGCATCCCCTGCTCTTGGAAGAGCGGGACGCCCAGCGTGCGCTCGAGGATCGGCCGCAGCGACGGATGCGGATAGGTGACCGGTTCGGCGCCGCTGCGCCGGCGCAAAAACGGGTGGATCATGTCGCCTTGGATCGGGCCCGGCCGGATGATCGCGACCTGCATGACCAGATCGTAGAAGCAGGTCGGTTTGAGGCGCGGCAACATCGACTGCTGCGCGCGCGACTCGACCTGGAAGACACCGATCGAATCGGCGCGCTGCAGCATCGCGTAGGTCGGCCCGTCGTCGGACGGGATGGTGGCGAGGGCGAGCGGCTTGCGCGCCGGATAGCACCGGCCATAGAGCGCGAACGCGTCGCGCAGGAGCGAGAGCATCCCCAAGCCGAGCAGATCGATCTTGATCAGCCCGAGGTCGTTGAGGTCGTCCTTGTCCCACTGCACGATCGTGCGGTCGCGCATCGACGCCCACTCGACCGGCGCGACCTCGATCAGCGGCGAGCGGGTGATCACCATCCCGCCGCTATGGATCCCCAAGTGCCGCGGAAACCCGTCGAGCCGCCGGCAGAGCTGCAAGAGCAGCGCGCCGAGCGGACCGCCGACGGGGCCGCGCAACTGCGGATCGGGATCGGGTCCGCCGCCGTCGGCGTCGTGGAACGAGGGCGCCATCGGCGTGCGCGAGGGGACGACGTTCGAGCCGGCATCGAAGTCGCGGCGGTGCGCGACCGAGACGGGGAGCGCCGCGTCCTCGACCGGCGGCGTCCCGAGCGCGCCGGCAAGCGACTCGCGCGCGTCGTACTCGCGCACGACCGCGTCGACCTGGCCCAAGGTCAGCCCGAGCGCCTTGCCGACGTCGCGGATTGCCGAGCGCGTGCGATAGGTGATCACCTCGGCCGCCATCGCGGCGTGCTCGCGGCCGTAGCGCTGGTAGACGTATTGGATCACCCGCTCGCGATCCTGATGCGCGAAGTCGACGTCGATGTCGGGGACCTCACCGCGTTCCTCGCTCAGGAACCGCTCGAAGAGCAAGCCACCCGCGACCGGGTCGATCGCGGTGATCCCGAGCGCATAGCAGACGGCCGAGTTCGCCGCCGAACCGCGCCCTTGCGCGAGAACACCCAATTCTTGCGCCGCACGCACGATATCCCACACCACCAAGAAGTAGCCCGCCAGATCCATCCGCGCGATGATCCCGAGCTCGTACTCGAGTTGTCGTTCGACCGCCGTGGCGAGCGGCGCGCCGTAGCGTTCGCGCGCGCCACGTTCGACCAGCGTGCGCAAGTACGACTGCGGCGAGCGTTCCTCGGGCGGGATCGGGAAGAGCGGGAACTCACCGGCGAGACGGTCGAGCCGGAACGTGCAGCGCTCCGCGATCGCGAGCGTCGCGCCGAGCGCCTGCGGGAACTCGGCGAACAGCCGCGCCATCTGCGCTGGTTCCTTGAGGTGGTACTCGTGGTTGGGGCGCAGCCGCGTCCCTGCGCCGGCGAGTGTCGTGCCGTGCTTGACGCAGGCCAGCACGTCGGCCAGCAAACCGTCGGCGCGCGTGGCGTAGGCGACGCCGTTGGTCGCGACGGTCGGGATCCCGAGGCGCGCGCCGAGCTGCACGAGCGCGCGCACGAGCGCCGGGTCTTCGGGACGCACGTGATGCTGCAGTTCGAGGTGGAAGCGGCCGGGGAAGAGCGCGCGCAGCCGCGCACCCAGCGCGAGCGCCGCCACCTCGTCGCGCCGCAGCAGCGCGCGTTCGATCGGCCCGTGGCGGCCACCGGAGAGCGCGATCAGCCCGTCAGTGTGGCCGTCGAGGTCGTCGAGCCACAGCCGCGCGTCGCGCTTGCGGCCGCGCAACTGCGCCGTCGAGACCAGCCGCGCCAAGTTCCCGTAGCCGCGCTTGTCCTCGGCCAGCAGTACCAGCCGCGGGCTGTTGGTGGGGACGTCCTTGGCCAGCCGGGCGGGCCGGCCGGCCGGGATCGGCGGGGCGGCCGGCGGCTCGAGCGTCAGCTCGGCGCCGCAGATCGCCGCCAGCGGCGTCCCGGCCGCGGCCTTGGCGAACCGGACCGCCCCGTAAAGGCCATCCCGGTCGGTCAGCGCCACCCCCCGCAACCCCAGCCGCAGCGCCTCGCCGACCAGCTCCTCGGGGTGCGAACCGCCCTCGAGGAAGCTGAAGTTCGACCAGCAGTGGAGCTCGGCATAGGCAAAATCGGCCATGGGCGGGACCAAGTCTCTACGCGAACATATGTTCGATTCCTTGCCACCCCGACCTCTTGTCGTGAACGAGACGAGGTCGGCAGCAACGCCGGTATATATCAATGATATGGAGAATTGATATTGCCTTTTCGGGAGCAAGTGCGCGATGCTAAGGCGATGCCACGTATCTCTCTCATCGTGCCAGTCGAGGACTTGGCCCTCATCGACGAGGTCGCAACACCCAACCGAACCGCGTTCATGGTCGCGGCCTCTCGTGAGGCTGCCCTGCGCGTTCGCCGGGAGCGGGAAGACCGTGAGCTTGCCGAGATCCTCGACGCCCGGGCCGATGACGATCGTGACCTCCTCGTCGAGTTCGAAGGCACTACGGCCGACGGTCTGCGGTGAAGCGCGGTGAGGTCTATCGGTTCGCCCTCGATCCGACCATCGGGAGCGAGGTTCGCAAGACGCGCCCGTGCGTCGTCGTGCAGCGCGACCTTCGGACGGAACGCTCGCCGGTCACGATCGTCTGTCCGCTCACTGACGCGAACCAGAGGGCGGGGAACATCGTGAACCCCGCCGTCCCCGCCGGTGTCGGGGGCACGACGAAGGACAGCCTTGTGTGTTGCCATCAGGTTCGCACGGTCGACCGCCGCCGCGCGGTGGGAGACAAGCTGGGCGACCTCCCGCCTGAGATCATGGCAGCGGTGTCCCGAGGCCTGCGCGCTATCTTGGACCTCGACGCGGGGTAAAGGAGCGGTAGAGGAAACTCAGGCCTCGCACGACGCGTACAGGGGAATTATGAGACGCTCGATCGGTTCTGCCGTTGCGGTGGCGGCGCTGCTCGGCGGCGGGCTTGCCATCGCGCTTGGCTACGCGCGCCGGTATGGTGCGGTTCGGGTGGTGAACGAGGAGCTCGATCCCGCCGCGACGTTAGAGGTTGACGTGCTCGGCGCGGTCAGCGTCGTCGCCGGCGAGGTCAAGAAGATCTCGGTGCGCCTGAGCATCTGGGGGCGCGCGGCGACGATCGCGGCGTACCGGTTGGGAGTGGAGCGCGAGGGGCAGACGTTGCGACTGATCGCGCTCGGCCGAGCGGGCGGCAGCGAGCGTGCCATCGTCAGGCTGCAGATCGTCGTGCCGCGCGGGACCCACCTGCGCGTGCGCTCGTCGGCCGGCGCGATCTCCGCTCGCAGCCTCGACGACGTCGATCTCGACGTGCGGTTCGGAGCGATCTCCGCGCGTGACGTCGGCGGCACGGTGCGGGTGCACCTCGGCGTGGGCGCCGTCGCCGTTGCCTTGGCCAAGGATCGTCCGATCGCCGCCGTCGACGTCGACTGCGGGGCCGGCCCGATCGCGTTGGCCGTCCCGCGCGTGCTGCGGGCCGACTATCATGTCATCGCCGGGTTGGGTCCGGTCCGCGCCCCCGACTCCGTCCCCGGCGGCGTTCCGGTCGACGTCCACGCCGGCGCCGGCCCAGTCGCGATCGCCCTGCGCTAAAGCTCGCGCTATGCGGACGGCTCGCTGACGAAGACGAGGACCGTCGGTGGCCCGTCGGGGCCGCGCTCGGCCGGGGTTTGCCTGAACGCGTTCAGGCCGCCGGGTCCGCCGCGGCTCGGTTCGAGGTCGAGGACGAGCTGTTGCGGCGGTTTGTCGGGATTGAAGCGCAGCGTCGCCGTCCCGCCGGATCCGCCGGCGCCGCCGCGGCCACCGTTGCCGTACCACGTTTTCGCGGCCATGACACCATCACCGCCCGGACCGCCGTCACCGCCTTTGGTAGCGATGCGCAGCAGGCGTCGCGGCGGCCAGTGCGGGTCGATCGGCCCGATCTCGACGGTGAAGTCCGCGATCGATTCGCCGTTTTCGCCGTTGCCGCCGTTGATGGTGCCTTTGTCGCGGTCACCCCGTGTCCCGGGTCCGCCGGGCTTGCCGCGTTTTTCGATCGTCTGCGTCGGCGCAAACGGGTCGACGCGAATCGAAACCGTTCTGATGATCCGCCGGTTCGTCTCGCGCTCGATGGCGATCAGCGAGAGCGTCTGGTCGTTTGGAACGGGGACGTACGCGTAGCCGACTGGGGGGACGGCCCGATCGCCCGGCGTGAGCGTTCGCGACGCCGTTCCGATGCACTCCCACGACAGCTTGACCAGACCATTCGGCGCGACGTGCAACGGGAAAGCGTCGAACGTGACGGTCGCCGCGCCGACCGTGACGGTCGCTTGGCGCTGCGCGGTGATCGGCTGATCGTGGCCGGGCAGCGTGATGCTCGCGGTCAGCGTGAAGACGACGCTCGGCAGCGCGGAGAGATTCGTCGCGAGGTAGGGGCTCTTCGCGTTCTCGATGCGTGTCGGCGTACCGCCGCCATCGGGATCGTACTCCAGCGTGTACGTTGCGGGGCTGCCGGTCCAGGCGACGACGACCGACCCGCCGCGGCGAATCGTCGGCGTCGAGAGGCGCGGCTCGCCCAGCCAGAACGACTCGGGATACTTGGTGAGGTCGATGCCGTGCGTGCGCGGTTCCGGCGTTGGCTTCGAGGGCGAGCTCGCGGTCTCGTGAATGGTGATGCGACACGTCCCGGGCTCGTCGTTGACGACGATCCCGGTTATGACGACCGTGAGCGCGTGCTCGCCGAGTTTCGCTGCCGCCGGCGAGGGCGTGAGCGTGACGATCCCGCCCTCTCGCGGCGCAACCCAGCCGTCGGGCAGTCGGGTGCCGATGCCGGTGGCGCTGGCGGTGAGCGCCTTCGCGCTCGTTCCGACCGGGAGCGTCACGGCGATCGACGACACCGTCACGAGCTCGCGGCTGCCGTTGGTGACGACGAGCGTCAGCGACGCATCGCGTCGGCCCGGCCGCAACGGGTCGGGATCCGGCAACAGCGAGTACGTCAGCAGCGTGTCGTCGGCTGCGAAGACGTGCAGGAGCGGCGTCCCCTCGTCCTGCGTCACGACGGCGTCACGCCACCGGTGATCGTCAGTACGGTGACCACCGCGAGCGACTTTCCGGCGTACGAGCCGACGACGAGCGTCGAGCCGTCGGGTGTGAGGCGGATGTCGGTCGTCGGCGCGTTCGGCACCGCGGGGATCGTCGCGGTGACCGTCAACGACGAGGCGTCGATGACCGTCACCGTGCCGAATCCGGCACTGAAGACGGTGGCGCCGTCGAGCGCGACCGCGACGCCACAGCACTCCGGCGGCGTGCCGCTTCCATAGGTGACGCTCGCGCTCGACTGCAACGTCCCCGCGTCGAGCGCACTCAGCGTCTTTGTCCCGTCGGAGGGCGCCGAGGTGAGGGCGTAGACCGTCTTCCCGCTGGGGGCGAAGGCGGCGCCGATGTACTGCGTGCCGCTGGGCGCAGGGCGCGGCGAACCCTCGCCGTTTGACGATGCCGGGCACGCTACCTGTGGCGCATAGACGAAGAACAGGCTCCCGTCGGGCGAGATGACGATGCTCCCCGGCGAGTCGGGGTTCACAAAGCCGTCGGCCGTTCCCGACGGTGGCTGGACCACGTACGCGCAGACGCCCCCTGAGTAGGGCGCCCACCAGCGCGAGCCGTCCTTCGAGACGGCCGCGGCGTAGGGGTATGGCGCCCGGCTCGGCAAGCCGGCTCCCCAGTGCCGGACGGGATCGGTTTTCGTCGCGAGCGTCGTGCCGTCCAGGATGTGGATGTCTTGACCAACGTCGATGGCGATCAGCGTGCCGTCGGGGAGCACGTTGACGACTTCGGGCCCGCCGAACCAGGCGCGCGAGGCGGTCACGGTTCCGCGCGCGACGTCGACCGCGCACAGCGTGGCGGCACAGGCGGCGTAGACGGTCGTGCCGTCGGCGGAGAGCGCGAGGTTGAGCGGGGCGTCGGGCAGCGCGACGACGCGCGGGAGCGCGGCCGTGACCGTGATCGTCGAGGTCGCGACGCCGTTCACGTTGGACGCCGTAAGCGTGAACGACGACGGCGACGGGCCGAGCGGCAACGCGATCGTCCCGTTCGGCGCGAGGAGCTGCGAGACGCCGGTGAGCGTGCACTCGGCGTCGCTGCCGGCGACCTTCCAGGTCAGCGTCGCGGTGGCGTTCGGCGTGTAGACGCCGGCGAGGGTGGCGGTGAAGCGCGTGATCGTCGGCGGCGGATTCGCCACGCCGACGTTGATCTGTTCCTGCAGCGTCAGGACTTGATCGCTGCCGGGCACCGAGACCTCGGCGGTCAGCGTGAAATCGACGCCCGCGGCGTTGGTCAGCGGTTTCGAGGGGTACGCGCCGATGTTGCCGACGGTGAAATTTTGCGAGCCCTTCCCGTCGGGATCGTAGCTCAGCGTGTACGTCGCGGGCGAGCCGTTCCAAAGTATCGTCGCGGAGTTGCCGGGTTCAACTTCAAGCGGGATCGCGGTGAGCGGGCTGAGCGTGAACGTCGCCGGAAACTTCGTCAGCGGGAACGTCGTGGAGCTCTCGACCGGCGCGCTCCCTTGCGCCGCGGCGAACTCGTCGATGCGGATCGTGCAGATGCCGGGCTGATCGTTGACGGTGATGCCGGTGAAGATGAAGGCGAGCCCCTGACCGCCGATTTTTCCGGCGTCCGGCGTCGTGGGCGTCAGCGTGAACTGCCCGCCTTGTTGCGCGGCGTTCCAGCCCGGCGGCAGGACGGTGCCGATCGCGGAAGACGCAGCGGCCAGGTCTTTGGCGTTCGTGCCGATCGGCAGCGTGACCGTGATGCTCGTGCAGGTCACGGCTTGCGAGCGGCTGTTGGAGACGGCGAGTGTGAGCAGCGTTTGAGTCCCGGTCTGCAGCAGCGCCGGCTGCGTGACGAATCCGTATTGCAGCAGCGTCACACGCTGATCTCCGCGAACCGCACCGTCGCGGTGAGGGTGCCGTCGTCGCCGCGTTTGCCGTCAGGGGCCTTGCCGGTCGTCTCGCTCGTCCCGCCGGTACCGCCGTCGCCGCCCGGTCCGGGCAAGACGTCGACGATGACTTGCTGCGAGGGTTGCGCGGGATCGAAGGTCACCGTTTGCGTCCCGACCGTGTCGCCGCCGCGACCGCCGGGGCCGCCGGGGCCGGCCGAGCCGGTTTCCTCGCCGCCGTCCATCGGCGTTCCGCCCTTCCCGCCTTTGCCGCCCTTCCCGCCGCGCACGAGCACGCGCGTGACGCGCGTCGGATTCGAGCTCGGGTCGAGCGATCCGACGGACGTGCTGACCGAATCGTTCGGGCCACCCGGACCGCCGGGACCACCCGGGCCGCCGTTGAACCCCCCCGATGCGCCGTCGCTGCCCACCGACCCGTCGGAGCCGAGAACCGAGATTGTGTTCGTCGCGACAATCGACGTATCGACCGTGACGGTCTGCTGCACGACGATCGGTTGTCGCCCCGTTACCTGCGCGCGCAAGCTGAAGACGGTTGTCCCGCTCACGACCGCGTACGCGTAGCCGCTCGCGGCCACGGTCCTGCCGCCGGGGTCGAGCGTGCGCGACGTCGTCCCGCTCGTCGTCCACGTCAGCCGCGTCACGCCGTTCTTTCCGACGATGCTCGGCAGCGCGTTGAACTGTACGCTCCCCGAGACGACGGTGGTGACCGCTTGGCGCTGGATCGCCAGCGGCACGTCTTGGCCCGGCACGGTCACCGTCGCAGTCAGCGTGAACACGACGACCGCCGCGGTGAGGTTCGGCGCCGTGTACGGACCGCTCGTGCCGACCGGAAACGACTGCGCTCCGTTCCCATCGGGGTCGTACTGCATCACGTATGTCGCCGGCGAGCCGTTCCAGAGCAGGACCGCGGAACTGCCGGAGGGGACCGACGTGGGCGTCACCGTGAGGTCGCTCAGGGCGAAGGTCGACGGGAACTTCGCGACGGCGATCCCCGTGGTGCGGTTCGCGACGGGCTTCGCGCTCGTCGACGCCTGTTCGAGGATCGTGACCGTGCACGTACCCGGCTGATCGTTGACCGTGATGCCGGTGACGATGAACGAGAGGCCGTTGGGCCCGATCTTTCCGGCGTCGGCAGTCGTCGGCGCGAGCGTGAAGATGCCGCCGTTCTGCGTCGCGTTCCAGTTCGTCGGGACGACCGTTCCGACGCCGTTCGCGCTCGCCGTGAGCGTCTTCGCGCTCGTGCCGACCGGCAGCGTTAGCGCGATCGACGTGACCGTGACGAACTGGCCGGTGCTGTTGGAGACGACCAGCGTCAGCTGCGCCGGTCCCGACGCCGCCAGCGGATTCGGAAACGGCAGCAGCGCGTACGTCAGCAGCGGCGTGTCGGCAGCCACGCCTTCGAAGAGATGGATGAACGGAAGCGATTCGATCATGACGGGTTGCTCTTGGGGGTGAAGGCGAGCCAGCCGTCGACGAGGTGCGGCGGCGTGTCGGGGAAGCGCGCTCGTGCGTCGGCGGCGAGCACACCGTCGGTCTCGTACGTCGGGCCGGGCGCGGTCGCGCGTATCCACGACCACGTCCCGCTGCGCGCGGTCGGGACCGGCAGCCGGATCGTCTGCAGGTCGGTCAGCAGCGGGCCGATGCGGAAGGTGACCGCCATCTGCGCGAGCGCCGCGGAGTAGAACTCCGGCCCGACCGCGAGCGTCGCGGTCGGCAGGATCCCGGTCGTCCCGTGGACGACGCCGCGCGGATCGAGCAGCAGCGTGAGCGTCGTCCGCGAGTACTTCGGATAGTCGAACGGCAGCTTCAGGTAGTTGTTCGGGACGATCGGTACCACGTGCGGCGAGGTCACCGACGCGCTCGCGTGCACCGCGTTGAATTGCGTGTAGTTGTCGGTGACGTAGTAGCCGACGAGCCCGTCGTCGAGCAGCTCGACGCTGCCCAGGCGAATTGGGAGCGAGAACGTGGTGAAGTTCGCCGTCTGCGCGCCGACCTGGATGCTCGAAGGATCGTCGGGGTTCGCCAGGTCGAACGTGTCGCGCCAGCTCTGGTTCGTCGCCGGGCTGCCGAACAGCTCGAAGTTGACTTGCGCGCGCACGACCGCGAGCGGCCGGCCGATGAGCGCGGCCAAATCGCGGTCGCCCAGGCCCCCGGCCGGGTCGATCATCCCGAGCGTCTCGTCGATCGCGGCGTAGAGCGCCTTGAACGCCGCGACGCGGTCGGCGGTCGGGATCCCCCCGCTCGGTGCGGTGAACGCGAGGACGGCGTTGCGCAAGTGAGGGTTGGCGATCTTTGCCGGATCGGTGATCGTGATCGTGCTGCCCGGCGCCGAGAGCCAGCGTACCGCCGGCGTTCCGCTGGTCTGCGCGAGGACGAGGAACTCGCCCAGCGCGATCCCGCTCGCATCGTAGACCGCGATCGCGTGGTCGAGATGGTTCGGCAGGAAGAAGCCGCAGATCGGGTTCGCGCCGGCGGCGTAGCCGATCTCCTTCGTGTCGTCGGCCGCGTCGAGCAGCCGCAGGTCCAGGCGCGACGGCTGCACGATGCGCGGTGCTTGGCGCACCAGCCGCGCCGGCGCGCTCAGCACGAGATTCGCTTCGGGCGCGGTGCCGGCGCCACAGATCGGCGTGAACGTCGCTGCGTCGCCGGCGTTGCCGTTGGCTTGCAGCAGATCGAGGACTTGGCCGAACCGGTCGACCAGATGCAGCTTCTCGAACTGGAAGTAGCCGCCGCGCAGCGGCATGAAGAACGGCGTCCCGCCGCTGAAATCGAAATCCTGGTTACCGAGCGCGACGAACGGGATCGCGCGGAACTCCTCGCCGATCGCGGTAACGACCGCCGGATCACCGAACGGCGGCACGGCCTGCATCGCGGTCTGCACGTTCCACTGCGCGTTGAAGCCACCCAGCGACTGCGAGAGAAAGTTCGTCTGCCCGATCAGAGCGAGGACCTCGGAGAGATCGGTGTCGGGGTGGACCGCGACGTATTCGCGCAGCCGCTTCAGGAAGAGCGACGTCGTCTGCGGGGTCAGGAAGGTGCGGCCGCTCGACGACCACGGGTTCTTCCAGCCCGGCAGGTCGCCGCCGCCCGCCCACGTGTAGTACTCCGAGCCGCGGTCCGTCACGTCGTCGGCGCCGTTGAACGTCCAGTTGTCCGGCGCGAACGCCCAGTTGTCTTGTGCGCCGCCCGCATCTTGTTGCGACTGCATCGACGGTGGCGGGAGCAGCTGCCCGATCGGCGCGCTGTAGTCAATCGACGGCTTCCAGGTGATCACCCACTCGAGGAAGAGCGGCGACCACGCCTGCTGCCACAGCGCGAACGCGAAGCGTGCCTGCAGCGGATCGGCGATGCTCGCCCGCTGTGCGGTACCCGCGCCGATGGCGGCGACCAGCTGCTGGATCGCCTTCGGGTCGCTGACGCCGGCGAGGCCGGCGATCGCGGTCGCCTCGTTCGGATCGGCGAAGAACGTCTCAACCGCGAGCGCGCCGAGCGCCTGCGCCACCAGCGGCGAGACGTTCTTCCCGAGCGCTCCGCTCGGATTCGCGATGAGTTTGGAGGCCATCGCGGCGCTGACGGTCGTCGATCCGACCGCGGCCCCGTTCACCGCCGCGGTCGCGAGCCGGCACGTCAGCGACCCGCTCGCCGGCGCGTTCGGCGGCGCGGTGAGCCCGGCGACGAGGACAACCGGATCGGCGGGATGCGCAAATGTCGGCAGCGCCTGCGGGCGCAGCACGGGCCCAGTCGTCGGATCGTAGCCCGGGATCTGTCGCGACCATGTCTGTGGGCTGTCGGGCTTCGACGGATCCGACTGCGCGGGGTTCGGGACGGCAGCCGCGAGCGTCGCAAGCGCACCTTGCGCCTGTACGACGCGGTTTGCGAACGAGCCGGTCCGCTTAGGATCGAGCTGGTGTGTGAGCGCGGTGCCGATCGCCGCGATGTCGATCCCCCAGCCGTTTTGCTGCGCGACCTGGGCCGGCGCCGTTGCGATCATCGAGGCGATCCGCTTCGACTTCCACCACAGGCCGAACAGCTGCGTCCGCAGCGTCTGCAGCGACCGTGCTGCGACATCGTACTGCCGCTGCTTCTGGTTGAGCGTCGCGAGCCAGGCGAGCTGCGCCGGGGTCGCCGGCGGCGGCGTCGCCTGCACGTCGCGTCCGAGCGGATCGCTGGTCGTCTGCCCTTGGCTCAGCGGCGCGAACGTCCAGAGCGTCCCGCCCGGCGTCGCGCCGAACCAGGCGCTGCGAATCTTCAGCTCGAGCTGTGCGCTCGCGTCGGGCGCGTTGAGCGTCTGCAGCGTGTTGTACTGGAATGCCTCGAGCTTCTGCACCAGCGCGGCGACGTCGATCCCGGGCTTCTGCGCGGCGCGAGCGCCGAGGATCGCGGCGAGCGCGTCGATCGAGGTATTCGCGACGCCAAGCTGCAGCGCGCTCGCGTTCGCGTCGGCGCGGGCCGGCGCGGTCTTCGTTTGCCACGTCAGGTCGACGGCCAGCCCGTGGTAGACGCCGACCGTCGGCGGCGTTTGGCCGTCGCTCGCGCCGAGCACGTTCCAGTCGAGGCTCTGCGGGGTCTGCGAGGCGAGCGGATCGTCGGCGGCGCGGCCGTACCAGCCGGCGACGAGATACGTCACGCACGCGCCTTCGGCGACGCCGGTCATCGGATCGTAGAAGCCGAAGACGTTGGTCACCCCGGGCTGATACGCGGTGAAGGTAACGTCGGCGATGCCGGTCGCGGTGATGAACGCCGGTTTGCCGGACTCTTTCCACGCCGAGAGGTCGACGCTGCGCCCGATGCGCGTGAAGATCAGGTTCGCCGGCGTCGAGGCGGCGTCGACCCACGGCACCGCGCCGTCGGATGCGCTGTAGTCGCTCTCGACGATCCAGGCGTTCATCACCGCCGGCGCCGTCGACTGCTTCGCCGAGATCAGCCGCATGACGAGCCAGCGATTCGGCAGGAACGGGAAGTGTGTCGTACCGTCCGGCGCGCCGGTCCCGTGGGTCAGCGCCGAGGGGAGCGTCCAGTGCAAGTGGACGCCGAGCTCGACCGCCTGCGTGTTGCCGAACGGCGGGGGCGCCGGATCGGTGAACGTGGCGAGTTGCGTCCAGTCGTTCGACCAGCGCAGGAACGGGACCGTATTGTTGACGGCGTTGTTGACCAGCAGCGCCTCGACGGCGATCGGGATCAGGAGCGCGGGCGTCTCAGGCATCGGCGTTCTCGAAGATCATCTGCTCGGCGGCGCGGACCATTTGAATCGCGAACGACGCCGGTCCCCAAGCAGTCGTCGAGCTGGTGAAGTGCGTGGCGAGCTGCGCCTGCCACGCGGCGACCTTCAGCACGCGCGAGTCGCCGCGCAGGTATTGCGCGCCACGCGCTTCGTACGCACCGGTCACCTTCCCAATGTTCGCACCGTCGATGAAGCGCAGGTAGACGACCGGGTCGCCGCCCTTCGTCCGCGGATCCTCGACGCCGAACGCCAGCGCCTCCTTCGGCTCGTCGAACTCGATCCGCGCCGGGACCTGCGGATAGAGCGCCAACATCACGTCCGGTGCCAGCGTGCGATCCATGCGCACCGGCTGGATCGGCTGCGTCCCGGCTGCGTCGGCGTACGCCTTCACCTCCAAGCCCGGCCAGCCCGAGACGACCGCCGAGCGCAGCAGAAAGCCCGCGACCGGATCGTTCGGCTGCGCGGCCTGCAGCAACTGCGGCCGGCGAATCGCGGTCGCGCGCGCGGCGAACGCGTGGACGGTCGCGGCCTTGCGGACCGCGCCCCGCACGGCCGCGCGCTGCGTCGCGTCGCGGGTCGTCTGCACGCCGATGCTCGACGCCCCGTCGCACAGCGCGTCGAGGTAGTTGACGTCGACGTAGAAGAACCGGATCGATTCGGCCGGCAGCATCCGCGCGTCGGGGACGAGGTGCGCGAAGGGGACGTTCTGCAGCAGCCGCAGCCCGGCCAGCGTCGCGACGACGCCGGCGGCGTGACCGCCGTCGGCCAGGCTCGCGGTGAACGTGCTGCCGAGCACCGCCTGCACGTCGGCGCGCGCGGCCAGCGACTGCACGCCGGCGACCGCGGTCGTACGCGGCGCGCGCAGCAGCAACGCGGGCTCCGTCGGCGCGATCGCCTTCTCGCCGGGTCTCGGCAACAGCGCGGGCAGCGCGCCGGTCAGCCAGCTCGCGAACGACCGCGCCGGCGCGTCGGCCTGCAGCAGCTGCGTCAGCGCCGCGACGTTCGCGCTCGACGCCGTCGTCGCACCGGCCGCGAGCAGGGTCGTGCCGCGCGCCGTGCGCGTGCGCTCGCGCAGCAGGTTCACCGTCCGCCGCAGCGCGCGCTGCGTCGCCAGCGTGTTGCTGGTGTAGGCGCCGTCGCTGAGCGCGAGCAGCCGGCCCAGCTCCCAGCCCGCGGCGTAGCTGAGGTCGAAGGTCCCGCTGTCGGGATCGTAGATCGTCGCCGCGGCCGCGCTCGGGAACGGCGCATGCGCGGCGAACGGCGCGAGCGGGTGCGGAACGAACGGTCCGTGATACCACGCGAACGTCTGATCGCCCGCGCGTGTGTCGTATTGCAGCGCGGCGAACCCCTGGCCGAGCGCACGCTGCGCGAGGTCGAGCGGCGATCCCGCCGGCGGCGCCGGCACGACGTTGGGCGTCAGCCGCAAGCGCAAACCGTCGCCGCCCTTCGCCTGGCCGGCGGTGAGGTTCAGCATCAGCGCTGCGAAGTTGCCTTGTGCCGGGAGCGTCGCGAAGCTCCAGCTGTACAGCGAGACCAGCCGCACCTTCTTGATCCCGGCCGGCCACGCCGGCGCGTCGACGAGGTACGGTGCGAAGCCTTCGAGCGAGACGAGGTGCGCGACGTACGGCAGCGGCGTCGGTGCCGTGCCGGGCGGCGGTGCCGGCGCGGCTTGCGGGAACCGGTTGCCGACGACGATCGAGAACATCCCGTCCTGCACCGCGATCTCGGTGACTTTCAGCGGCATCACCGGCTCGACGTCGCGCCCGTGCGCGAGGTACGGCAGCTCGGCGAGCCGCGGGACGAGCTGCGTGAAGGTCTGCGTCGTCAGATCGATCGCGGCGCACGTTGTCGCGTCACCGACGAGCGGGCCGATCGCCGGGCCGAGCGTCTGGCCGTCGATCGGCGAGAGGACGAGCCGCTGCGCGTTGTTCGGATCGGGGCCGATCGCGTACGTTCCCGCCCCCGTCTGCGTCGCGGCCCCCTGCGGCGCGACGATCTCGTCGGGGCGCAGCACGAGCAGCGCCATCCAGGGCGTCTTCTTCGTGCTGTCGTCGCCCTGCGTGATGAGCCGTTCCCACGGCAGCAGCGGCTCGGTGAGCACGATGTGTGCCAGGTTCTGGTCGTAGACGCCGTTGCCGGGCGGGAAGACCGACTGCACGTCGGCCGAGGGGAGCGCGAAGCGTGGCGCGACGACCGAGAAGTTGCGCGACGCGTTGAAGGCGGGGATCGTCGCGCTGCCGGTCTCGGTGACGTCCTGTCGCACCGCGAGCGCGTAGTCGGCGGCCTCGAGCGCGGGCAGCACGTTGTTGAAGAAGCGGATCGTCCGCGGGACGTCCTGCGACGGCGCGCTCATGCCGCGACCTTCCACGGCGCGCCGAGCATCGGCGGGTCGGGATAGCTGAGATCGACGCTCGCCGCGAGGTCGGCCGTCGTCCCGTTCGCGCCCGCGTTGACGCCGAGTTGCCCCAGCGCCGCGAACAGTTTGCCGCGCGTCGCCACAGCGCTGGTCGCGATCGTCTGCGCGATCTGGCGCAGCGAGTCGGTCGTCACGACCGGCTGGCGCGCGACCGGCGTCTCTGCGCCGAGCGGGAGATAGTCGGCGTCGTCGCTGTTGATCGGCGCGTAGGCGAGGTTGTCGAGCGGAAACACCGGCGGACCGGTGAGCGGCGGTGCGAGCGGGGTGATGGTGCCGAGGCCGACGAGCCGGTCCGGCAGCGTCTGTTCGCCCGGCTGCGGTAGGGTCGGCGTCGGGACGCTGCCGTTGACGGTCGCGGGGGGCGTTCCCCACAGCGCTTCGGGGACGTCGCGCGTCGTCGCGGCGAACGACCAGGCTGCATGGTTGGAGAGGTCGTTGACGCCGTCGGGGCCGGTGAGCGTGAGGGTGAGCACCGAGCTCACGCTGTTGCCGCTCCCGCCGACGCCCATCGGTTTGATCGCGACGTAGTACGACGGATCGTTCGGCGCGTTGAGCACGACGGGCGAGCCCGACGGCGTCTGCGTCTGCACCTTGGTGAGCGGGAACGCGCTCTCGACGCCGAACGCGAGCCCGTTCGCGCGGACGAGCCAGCGCTTCCCATCGGCCGCCGGGTTCGTCCCGCGGTCGTCGACGAGCGTGACGAGACCGCCGGCGATCGAGGTCGTGCAGACGTTGACCAGCTGATCGTCGCCGGCCGCGAGGGCGCCGAGCTTGCGCGCCGCCGCGGGATCGTTTTGCGGCAAGAGCGCGCGGAAGCCGCCGGTACTCGCGTCGCTCCACGGGACGTACGACGGTCCTGAGCCTCGACCAGCGCCGAACGGGATGCTGAACGAGATGATGTACCAGTCGATCGAGACGGTACCACCGGTCGGCGGGCCGTAGACCTCGAGGTCGGCGCCGAGCTCGACCGAGATGGTGAACGAGCAGAACAGTAGGTTGACGCGATAGGACGCGCCGATGCTGACGCCGACCGAGCCGGTGAAGTAGTACGGCTTCCAGTGGAACAGGAAGTCGGCGTGCGCCGTGAACCACGCGCGCAGGTCGCCCGAGTGGAACTGCACGTCGAGCGCGCCGCCACCCATCACGCACGACGGCGTCAGCGCGAAGTACGCGCTCCCCGAGATCGAGACGTTGCCGTCGACCTGCCACGAGAAACCCAGACGTGGCTCGTCGGGATACCAGGCGGGCTTGGTGAACGCCGGATGATAGCCGCCGATGGTGACGACGAAGTCGCCCGCGTGCGGGCCGTCGAACCACAGGTAGAAGGCGAACCCGCCGGTCAGGTGACAGTCCGGCGTGATGACGTAGGAGTTCGGCGAGATCACCGCGCTCGCGCCGAAGAATCCTTGCGAGGGCTTAAGCTCGACCTTGAGGCCGAGCTCGACGTACGCGTACTGCTTCGTCCCCTGCTGCGGCAGCTTCAGCCGTGAGACACCGAGCAGCGCGAGCTCGAAGTCGCCGCCCGCGATGACGGCCAGCACCGCGTTCGACTGGACCAGCTCGAACGACGTGAACTGGACGCCGGCGGCGAACCAGTTGACGCCTTGCGCCGGCTGCACCCATTCGCCCATCGCCGCGAGCGCCTGCGCCGGCGAAGCGTTCGGCCCCCCGATCGTGCTCGGGTCGGCGATCCCCGAGAGCAGCGGGAAGCTCGGGACGTGGTTCTGGTCGGGGATCGTGAGCGAGCGATTGTAGCCGAAGCCCGCGCACAGCCCGGTGACGAAGAAGAACGCCGGCCCGCCGATTGTTCCATCGTATTGCGCGAAGACGAACAGTGAGGGCGTGCCGCCTAGCGACGCGTACGAGCCGATCGCGCCGAGCGACCACGTCGCGGCCTTGACGACTGCCGCGCCGTTGTACTCGATCGTCGGCGCCCCCCCGACCTGGACGGTCTGCTTGACGAGCCCGCCAAGGACCGAGAGCGGACCGGATTCGAACGAGACCGCAAGCCCGTCGAGGCCGAAGTCGTAGTCGCCGAGCGTCCCGGGGTTCGCGAGCGGGATCCCGACCCGCAGCCCTTGCAGATCGACCTCGAGGATGCTGAGCATGACGCTCGCGTCGAACAGGAACGCCAAGCGCGGATCGTCGAGATCGGGGGGCTGTGGCCACTCGACGCCGAGCCGGCGGAGGGCGAGCGGGCCGAACGCGCGCTGCACCGGCAGCCACACGGTGTCGGTCGCGTTGCCGTCGGCGTCGTAGAGCTGCACCGCGAACGGATGACTGGGCGCGACGACCTTCGAGGCGGCCAGCGAGAAGGCCGGATTGATCGCCTCGGTGTCGCCGCTCCCACCGCCCGACGAGAGCAGGTTCTGCGCGATCGGATTCGACGCCGCTGCGCCGCTGAGTCCGTTGCCGACCGGGAGCGCGAGGTTATCGATGCGGGTCCCGACCGCCCAGCGCGGCGACGAGCCGTCGAGCGCGAGCGCGAAGCGCGGTGAGATTCCGCCGAGCCGGACGCCCTGCACCGCGACCAGCGGCCGATCGTTCGCGCCGGCGAAGTCGAAGCCGAGGCTGACCAGATCGACCGAGACGACGAAGCTGATCGCGTTGGGCGCGGCGTTCTGCACGCGCACGAAGCGCACGGTCACGCCGAGGTCGCCGGGTTTGTCGTCGGCGTTCGAGCGCGTGTACCAGTTGTCGGTCGCGGTGTCGCCGGGCAGCCAGTCGCCGAGCACGACCGTCAGGCGGGGCGCGTTCGGATCGCTCGGCGAGAGGTCGACGGTCGGTACTTGCAGCCGCAGCCCGTAGTCGGTCGCGGTCCCGTCCGGCGTCGCCGTTCCGACCACATAGAGGCCGCCGGTGCCGAGCTTCACGATCGGCGCGGTCGCGCTCGCGATGACCTTCAGGGCCTCGCTCAGCAGCTGCTGCGCGACCTGGAGCGCCGACTTCCCGACGAACCGGCTGAAGTCGCCGACGGTGTAGCTGCCGCCGCTGCCGGCGACCAGCAGGCCGAGATCGGCCAGCACCGCGCCGATCGTCGTCTTGGTCGACGCAATCGGCGTCGCGAGCCACGCTTTGACCTGCGTCGCGGCAAGCACCGCGTTGAGCCACTGCCCGACGGTCGCGTCGCGCAGCCGCTCCAGCGTCGTGATCGGCGCACCCGGCGGATTCTGGTTCAGGAACTCGAGCGCGAACGTCGGCGCGCCGCTGAAAGTGACGTCGCTGGTGAACGCGATCCCGGTGAACGTCGTGCCGGGGACGGTGAACGGGCCGCCGTTCTTCTCGATCGTCAGCCGCAGCTCGATCGGGTGGTCGGCGGTCCCGGTGACGACGAACGGGCTGCCGACGGGGATCTCAAAGAGCGGCACGTACCCCCACGCGCCGATCGGGTAGGCCGCGTCCTTCGCGGCGAACGTGCGACCGACGCCGACGCCGACCGTCGCGGTCCCGGACGCCGAGGCCAACGGCAGGACGACGTAGATCCCGCTCTCGACCGTCGTCCCATTTTCGTCGGTCCAGTTCAGCGCGTACCATTCGCGGTCGGTCGGGGCGTCGGGGGCGACGCTGCCCAGGAACGCCCGCAGCACGGCCAGCAGGTGGGTGGTGTCCTGGGGCATGTGCTCGAGTGCCGGCAGCGGATTCGCGAACCAGTCCAGGTCGAGATTCAGGTCCGCCGGCGTCCCCTGCAGGACCCCAAGCAACAGCCCGACGTTCGCAATACGCGCGTCAAGAGAACCGATCGGCACAGACGACATACACCCCTACCCGCGTCGAACGATGGAGGTCGCGAGGAGGGCCTATACGCAGTCCCGGTTCCGGACGCCTGTCGGTCGGGTCGCCGAGCTACTCGGCGAGGGCGAAGGTCAGGCGATCGTCTTCTTCGAGGGTGTCGATGCCGAGGCCGATCCCGGGACGGTCGGCCAGAAATGGGTAGCGGGAGATCGCCAGATCGCGATCGCCGCCGGCCGTCTGACGGGCGAGGATGAACGCATTCCACGCCTCGATCGCGCTCGGCTTTGCGTGGGCCGTGACGTAGGCGGCGACGTCGTCGTCGGTCGCGGCTTTCCGGACGATCTCGGTCAGGTCTTCGACGCCGATACCGAGCCGCTCGAGCATCATCCCGGTGAAGCCCGGGATGTTGTAGACGCCGATATCGCCGCCCGGCAACGTCGCGCGCAGCTTGTCGATCGAGCGGGGCAAGAAGATGATCCCCGCCAGCGTTGCGCGTGGGGGACGCGGTGGGCCCTGGCGCAGGTCGAGCGGTTCCATTACTTGGCCAGCTCCGGGGCGATCGCGCCGAAGCGACCGGCTTGATAGTCGGTGAACGCCTGGCGGATCTCGTCGGGAGCGTTCATCACGAACGGGCCGTAGCGGACCATCGGCTCGCCGATCGGGCGCGCGCAAAGCAGCAGCGCCTGCAGCGGCGTTTCGCCGGCGTTCTCCAGCGCGATCGTCGGGCCGTCGTCGGCGAAGACGGCGTAGTCACCGCGGCGCACTTCGCGCGTGCCGATGCGGCCGACGCCGGCGACGACGTAGATCGTCGCGGTCCAGCCGGCCGGGACCGGTTGCTCGATTCGTGCACCGGGCTCCAGCCGCGCATCGACGTAGGTCCACGGCGTCACCGTGTGCACCGGGCCCTGGACGGCGAACAGGTCACCGCTGACGACGCGCGCCTCGACGCCGGGCGCCGGGTGTGCGACCGGGATCTGCGCGGCGGTCACGTCCTTGTAGCGCGGTGCGAGTGCCTTGTCGGCACGCGAGAGGTTGACCCAGATCTGAAAGCCGTGCCGCCGGCCGCCGCTGCGCTGGAAGGCCTCGGTCGGCATCTCGGAGTGGACCAGGCCGCTCCCCCCGACCATGTACTGCGCGTCACCGGGCCGCAAGATGCCGTGGTTGCCGTGCGAGTCGCGATGTTCCATCTCGCCCTCGAGCAGGTAGGTGATCACCTCGAAGCCCTTGTGCGGATGGTCGGGCGCACCCGCGGCGGTGCCGGGGGCGTGGTCCATCGGCCCCATCTCGTCGAGCAACAGGAACGGGTCGACCTGCTCGAGCCCGCGCGCCGGGACCGGCCGCCGGACGAGGAAGCCACCGCCCTCCAGGGTCTCGGTCGAGGGGATCACCCGCGCCAGCGAGCGCGTCGTCGTAGAAGCTTGAACGGCCATGTCCCTCCTTACAACCCGCGGTCGGTTTCACCGGGTGCCACCCCGGGTGCTATTCCGCGAAGATCTCCTGGAGAACGCGCAGGGAGGCAGCAAGCGTGCGCGGTGACGCGTTGCCGAGGCGCTTGAGGAGTCGTGTCTTGTCCAACGCGCGAAGCTGGTCGAGCAGCACGAGCCCACGTGTCCCTTCGAAGGCGATCGGCACGCGGTACGGTGCGGCGCGATTCCCGGTCGTCATCGGTGCGACGATGACCGTTCGCAGGTGATCGTGCAGCTCCGGTGGCGAGACGACAAGGCACGGCCGCGTCTTCCGAATCTCGCCTCCGACGGCAGGGTCGAGCACGGCGAGCCATACGTCGCCGCGTGTCACCATTGGAGCTCCTCGTCGTCGGCGTTGGGAAACTCGGGCCAGACCAGCGCGTCGTCGCTGAATTCGGCGAGCGCGCGCGACGCATCGGCCCAACCGGCCCGGACGCGATGCCGCGGCTTACGGATCACAAGGGCGTCTTTTTCCACCTCGATCTCCACTTCACGCTCGAAGCCGAGCTGAGCAAGGATGGGCTTCGGAATGATGATCCCCTGGGAGTTTCCGACCCGTTGCAGCGAAGCGCGCATGTTAGAACAATGGTAGTACGAAGGGGTGGCGTGGTCAAGGTGGCCTGACGAGGATGGTGCGCGGGAGCGCGAGTATCGCGTATGGTGGACGCGCCGCCGCTGATCTCGCTCGACCGCGTCACCGTGCAGCTCGATGGCCGGCCGGTGCTGCACGAGATCTCGTGGGCGCTACGGCCGGGCGAGCAGTGGGCGATCGTCGGGCCGAACGGGTCGGGGAAGAGCACGCTGCTGGCGGTGATCCGGGGCGATCGCTGGCCCGAGCGCGACGGCGGACGGCGCACCTACGCGCTCGACGGCGCGCCGCAGAGCGTCGGTGCGGCCGCGCAGCAGATCGGCTCCGTCTCACCCGAGCAGCAGGAGCGCTTCACCCGGCTCGACCTCGCCGTGCGCGGCCGCGACCTGATCGCCAGCGGCCTGCGCGACACGACCTACATGCACGGCCTGCTCGCCCCGGCAGAAGAGGCCGCGGTCGATGCGCTGATCGAGCGCTTCGCGCTCGCGGCGCTGGCCGCCGCACCGATCCGCACGCTCTCGTTCGGACAACTGCGGATGCTGCTCGTTGCGCGTGCGCTCGTCCGCGAACCGCGCATCCTCGTCCTCGACGAGTTCGCCAACGGCCTCGACCGGCGCGCGCGCACGGCGCTGCTCGGTTTTCTCGAACAGGTCGCGCAGCGCACCCAAGTCGTCGCGTCGGCCCATCGGGTCGAGGATCTGCCGGCGAGCACGACTGACTACGCGCGGCTCGCTCACGGTCGCATCGTCGAGACCGGCCGCGGCCGCCCCAGCGCGCATCGCGCGGCACGAACGCGCACGCGTGCGGTGCGAGCGGCGGCGCCGGCCGGCGTGTTGGTCGCGATTCGCGGCGCCGACGTCTATCGCGAAGAGACGCTCGTGCTGCGCGGCGTGACCTGGTCGATCCGGCGCGGCGAGCACACCGCGGTCCACGGCGCGAACGGCTCGGGGAAGAGCACCTTCGCCGAGGTGATCGCGGGGACGCTGCCGGCCGCCTACGGCGCCGAGATCGAGCGCTTCGGCGAGCGCGGCCCGTTCGACGTGCGCGAGCTGCGGCGGCGCATCGCGCACGTCTCCGACGCGCTGCAGATCGCCTACGATGCGAACCCGACCGTCGAGCGCGCGATCGCCTCGGGCTTCACCGCCAGCATCGGGACGATCGAGTCGCCCAGCGACGAGCAGCGCGCGGCGGTCGCGGCGATCGTCCATCGGCTCGGCCTGGAGGCGCTGTGCGGCCGGCGCTTTCGTACGCTCTCGTTCGGCGAGCGCCGCAAGGTGCTGCTGGCCCGCGGCCTGGTCGCGCGGCCGGAGCTGCTGATCCTCGACGAGGTCTGGGGCGGCTTGGACGCCGGCTTCCGCGCCGCCCTCGTCCCGCTGCTCGACGAGCTCGCAGCGGCGGGGACGACGCTGCTCGCGATCTCGCACCACGAAGACGACGTGCCGGCGCTGGTGCGCCGCGCCTTCCTCGTCGAAGGCGGGACGGTGCGCGAGGTCCCGCGCGTCCGGTGACGCGGCTCGACGAGGCTCGCGCCGCGCTTGCGGCGATCGCCGCTCGCGAAACGGCCGACCCCGCGATCGCCTTGGGCAGCCACACCTGGTGGCACGTCGGCGCGAGCCTCGTGCCGCGCGCCGTGGTGCTGATGCACGGCTTCACCAATGCGCCGCCGCAATATGCGTTGCTCGGCCGCGAGTTGGTGCAGCGGGGCGACGCGGTCATCGTGCCGCGCTTTCCCTATCACGGTCACGCGGACCGCCTGAGCGAGGCGATCGCCGCGCTGCGCGCCGAGGACTGGCAGCGGACGGCACTCGAAGCGGTCGCGATCGCGGCGCGCTGCGGCGAGCGAGTCGTCGTGCTCGGCATCTCGGTCGCCGGCACGCTCGCGGCCTGGCTCGCGACTCGAATCGCGATCGACCACGCCATCGCGATCGCGCCGTTCTGCGGCATTCGCGAGCTGCCGGATCGGGCAAACGATGCGCTGGCCGGCGTCCTGCGGACGGCGCCGAACCGGTTCCTGTGGTGGGATCCGCGCCTCAAAGAGCAACAGCCCCCGCCGCACGGCTATCCGCGCTTCTCGACCCATGCGCTGGGCCAGTCGCTGCGGCTCACCGGCGAGATCGAGGGTGCGGACGGCGGCGCGCACGCGCGCCGGCTGACCGTCGTACAGAACCGCAGCGAACCGATCGTGAACAACGCTTATGCCTGGCGCCGGCTGACCGCCGTGCGCGAGCGGGGTATCGACCTCGCGCGCGTCTGGATTCGCCTCCGCGACACGCACGACGTCATCGAACCGGAGATCCCGCAGGCGCGTCCCGCGACGATCTACCCGACGTTACTCGAGCTGATCGCCTCGGAGAGGGGCAGCGGCTCGCCGGCGGGTAGCTGACGGCATGCGCTATCGCAATCTGGGTCGTTGGGGCGTGAAGGTCTCGGTCGTCGGGCTCGGCTCGTGGCTCACCTACGGCGGCAGCGTCGAAGAGGATGCGGCGCGGGCGTGCATCCAGCGCGCGTACGAGCGCGGCGTGACGTTCTTCGACACCGCCGACGTCTATGCGCGCGGGCGCGCCGAGGAGATCGTCGGCCGCGCGATCCGCGAGCTGCCGCGCGACCAGCTCGTGCTTGCGACGAAGGTGTTCTTTCCGATCGGCGACGGGCCGAACGACCGCGGCCTCTCGCGCAAGCACATCCGCGCGCAGCTCGACGGCTCGCTGCGGCGGTTGGGCGTCGAGTACGTCGACCTCTATCAGTGTCACCGTTACGACGCGGCGACGCCGCTCGAGGAGACGGTGCAGATGATGGACGACCTGGTGCGCGCCGGCAAGATCCTGTACTGGGGCACGAGCGAATGGAACGCCGACCAGATCATCGGCGCGGTCAATCTGGCGCGCGCCCACGGCTGGGCCGAACCGGTCTCGAACCAACCGCAGTACAGCGCGCTCTGGCGGCGCGTCGAGCCGCGCGTCTTCCCCGTCTGCCGCCAGTACGGCCTGGGCAACGTGGTCTGGTCGCCGCTGGCGATGGGGATCCTGACCGGGAAGTATACCGACGCCACGCACCCGCCGGCCGGGACGCGCGCCGCCGGCGGCGCCGCCGGGATGATGGAGGACTACTTCACCCAACCCGTGCTCGACGCGGTGCAACGGCTCAAGCCGCTCGCCGAGCGCGCGCACTGCACGCTCGCGCAGCTCGCGCTGGCGTGGTGCTTGCGCACCCCGGTCGTCTCGGCCGTCATCGTCGGCGCGACGCGCCCCGAGCAGGTCGACGACAACGTCGCCGCCGCCGACCTCGACGTCGACCCCGCGATCTTCACGGCGATGGACAACGTCCTCGCGCCGGTCGCGCCGTTCGAGCCCTACACGAGCTAGGCTTGAGCCGGGGACGAGGCCGGCGTCGGGGCGGCCGGGCTCGGGGCTGACGCCGGCGTCGCGGCGCGCTCCCGCAGGCTCTGGATGATGAGCGGCAGCGTCCCCGTGCCGAGCAGCCCGATCAAGGCCACCATGATCGGCGCCCATGCGTCGAGCGAGAGCGGCGCCTTGACGTCGATCGAGCGCATGGCGTCGACGACCGTGGCGCGGTCGTAGATGCGGCCGTGCGGGCCTGTCCGGAAGGCGACGCCGTGGATATTCACCACCTGGTCGCCGCTCTGATTGCCTTGGAGAATCCAGGAGAACGTCACGACATCGTGGGGAAGGTGCTGCGTTTCGTCGAGCACCGGCGTGACGTTGAACCCCAGCGTCGACAGATGCATCTTTAGCCAGAGCGGATCTCGCCCGCGCCGGGGAACGGCGGTGAAGAACGCCTTGGTCGGGCTCACCACGACGGTGAGCCAGATCGTCCCGTTGAGCGGGACCGTGTCGGCGTTGTTGTAATCGACGTGCAGACGGCTCTGCGTCAGGCGGTCGATGCGTGGGAGTTGACTGAACTGCGTGTACACCTGCGTCCGGTACGCTAAGGCGGCGCCCTGCGCGACCCCGGCATAGGTCACGAACAGTGCGCCGCTGAGCACCGCGAGCAGGAGCGCCGCCCAGACGGAGCCCACCCGGTGCCGTCGTTGCTCGGGCGGCAGCCGGAGCGTCGAGACGAGCAACACGAAGCCGGCCATGAGGCAAAGCGCGGCGAGGGAGAGGAGTACGTCCGCAAGCATGGGTTCAATCCTCCACGCTTCAGGATCGCGCTCGGCGCTTACCGGGCTCTTACGCGACCCGTAATCAGCCGTCGCCCTCGATGCTGTGGGGGACGAGTGTGCCGAGGAAGGCGCCCAGGATGTCTTGCGGGGCGTTGTTCTGGGGGCCGCCGATCACGCTCCAGTCGAAATACTCGTTGACGTCGGAGCGGCGCAGCGTGCTTTCGAGGATCTCCAACGCTTCGTCGGAGGTGATCATCCACAGCAGCACCACCGCGTCGACCTCGCGCGCGCGTTCCATGACGTGGTAGCGGTAGGCCCAGATCACGCCCTCGTCTTCTTCGACGAACGCTTCGTTGAGCTGCGCGACGCGGTTCTGCAAGAAGGCGACCGCATCGTCCTCGGCCAGCTCGTACCAGGCCGGTTTGGGGATGAACGTCGTCAGGTAGAACTGGGGCGGAGCGTCGTCGTCATCGTCCTCGAGGTCGGCCTGCGGGTCGGGGTCCAGGGGCTCCATCCACTCTTCTGTACCCGTTCGGCGCACGGTTGCCTGGTGCGGCTCAATCGTAGACGCCGCGGAGGGTCCAGGCCGCGCCTTCGCGCGCGATGCGCAGCAGCGCGCCGTCGTCGAGGCAGACGTCGTACTCGTCGCGCGCGAGCGGCGCGCCGGTGCCCAGCGCCGGCCCCCACCAACGCTCCTCGACGCGCCACGGGCCGGCGTGCTCGACCACTTCGTGCGGCGGTGTTCCGACGAAGCGCGGCGCCCCACCCAGCACCCGCACGGCGACCGGGCGCGGCGCGACGATGCGCAATTGCAACGTCGCGGCGACGGGGAGCGGTGGCGGCTCGGCACGCGGGCCGCGCGTCGCGAGCGGCTCGAGGGTGAACGGTTCGAGGACGAAGCGGCGCTCGATCCGCGGCCCGTCGACGACCCGCGCGCGGCGCGCTTTCCCCTCGCCGAGCGCCGCATCGAGCCGGGCCAGGACGACGCCGACCGCATCCGGGTCGGGGTCACCAGCGGCGAAGAGCGAGAGGGGGACGCCGCCCGACGCGAGCTCCTCCGCGGCCAGCCGCAGCCCGACGACCGGCGCCTGCAGCGTGACCCCTTCCAACCGCGCGCGCAGCAGCTCGAAAAGTGTCGCCGGGACGGCGGTCGGCTGGGCGACCCGGACGCTCAGCGCGCGCGTCTCGCCGTCGGCGCACTCCAACTGCAGCGCGAGCCGTCCGGCGCGGCGGCCGGCGGCGGCCAGGTCGTCGACGACCCAGCCGACCAGCGTGCGCAACGCGAAGAGCACCTGTTCCTCGCTACTGGCCTCGCCCTCGCCGGCCAGCGCGCGATCGACCCGCAGCGCGCGCGGCCGCGGCCGCAGCGGTTCGGGATCGTGCCCGCGCGCGCGAGCGTGCCAGCCGGCTGCCGCGGCGCCGAAGCGGCGCACGAACGGCCCGTGCGGGAGCGCCGCCAACTCGCCCAAGGTCGTCACGCCAAGCAGCCGGAGCCGGTCGGCGACGGCGGGGTCGAGCTCGAGCAGCTCGAGCGGGAGCGGCGCCAGGAAGGCCGCCGGCTCGCCGGCGCAGATCGTACCGTCGGCGATGTGGGCGGCGGCGTGGGCGACGAAGCGATTCGGCCCGTAGCCGACCCGGACGGGCAGATCGAACTCCGCCAGAGCGGCCCGGACGGCGCCCAGCCACGCCACCGGGCCGCCGGCGATCCCCTGCATCGCCAGGAACGCGCGGCCCAAGCCGCCGTCCTCGACCAGCGGTGAGGCGGCGTCGAGCGCATCGAGGACCGCGGCCCAGGTCCGCGCTTCGGCCAGTGGATCGGCGAACCGGGTCCGGGCCTCGTGGGCGACCGCCTGGGCCTGGACCAGGGTCATCCCGGCCCGCACGCCGAGCGCCGCGGCCGAAAGCGTGCAGTCGACGACCCGCCCCCGCTCGACCCGGTCGGCCAGGATCAGTGGGGCGCTCAGGTCCGCGCCGCGAGCGGCGACGGCCAGGCGGAAGGCGGGGATCCAGACGGCGACCACGGGCATCGGACGCTCAGGGTATCGAACACACGTTCGCCCGTCAAGACCGCGAACCGGCCGGGTCGCGCCGACGTTCCACCGACATGCTGGCCTTGCTCCTGGCCCTCGCGATCCCGACCTACGGGCCTCTCCCCGCGCCGACCCAGACCGCGGTCGGATTGGTCGTTCCGGTCGCCGAGGGGCAGGCGGTGATCGTCAACTCCGGCTCGACCAACATCGGCGGGTACGTCGTGCGCGTCTGGGCCGACGGGACGGTCGCCGTCGACCAAGGCACACCGCTGCGCAAGACGATCCCCAAGCAACTCGCCACGCGCTTCTTCGAGGATCTGCGCGCGGCGGGGAAGCTCGACGCGCTGCCGACCGCGGCGTGCATGAAGAGCGCGTCGTTCGGTTCGGTGACGCGCGTCGGATATCGCGGCCGGTTCTCACCCGACCTCTCGTGCCCGAGCAACTCCGAGAGCGCCCGCGCGCTCGCGATCGACGCGAACGCGATCGTCCAGGCGGCCGGCGTCTCGATGCTCCCCCGCAGTCGCTCGATGCAACTGCAGCCCTAAGATCAGCTCGCGTTCGCGCACGTCGACCAGTGTGGGGCGTTCTTCGAATGGATCGCAGCGCACGAGTGCGCCGCCCGCCGGGGCGGCGCGTTTGTGTTTGCGCACGACCGCGCGCAGGTCGTAACCGGCCAGCTCGCTGCAATGGCCGGCGGGACCGTTCCAGCGCACTCGCTCGATCGCCGTCTCGACCCGCACCGAGGCGAACGCGCGCACGTCGGACGAGACCGCGTCGCCGAGCGCGATCAGCAGCGCGTTGGCGCGATGCGCGAGGCTGGCCAGGCGCGTCCAGGTCGCCGCTCCGGTTCCCCGGCCGGTCGCCAGCGTGGGGAGCACGACGACGGTGAAGGCGGCGGAGCGCAGGACGACGTCGGCGGCGCGGGCCGCTTCGAGCGGGGTCTCGACGGCGACCAGCAGCAGACGCTCGAGCCGGACGCCGGCCGCGGCCAGCGCCGGCGCAAACAAATCGATCCCAATCAGCGCGCCCAAACCATGGCGAGTCGCGGCGGCGAGTAGCCGCGCCGCGAGCGCGCTGCGGCCCGCGCTCGGCGGCCCCTCGAGCGTCCCGATCGTGCCGCGCGGAAAGCCGCCGCCCAGCGCCTGATCGAAGTCGGCCAACCCCGTGCGGACAACTGCATCGTCGCCGCGGGCGAGCGCCGCTGCCGTCGTCTCGCGATGGCGCAGGTCGAGCCCGTCGCGCAACGACTGGAAGACTGCACTCTTGTCGAGGTGCGCTTCCTCGTACACGGTCATTCGCGGTGCGGTGAGGTCGAACGCGCAAGCATCGCGCCGATCCCCGAAGCGATGCCGGCGACAACGATTGCGAATGCGCCCACGGCCACGTGCGTCGTGACAGAGTCCGGCTGCGGGATCTCGCGCGGCGCAATCCCCACCACGGCGGCGACGCCATACGAAAGCGGGACGGCGCTCCCGAGCAGGATGGGCCACAGCCAAAACAGTCGGGGAGAGGCGAAGCCCAGCAAGCCGCCGGTGAGCAACAACGTCGCGATGGTGGCCGTCACCTCGGTCGTATGGAGCTCGATGAAACCGACAAACGAAGCCGCAGCCAGGGACACAGCGATCGCTGCCAGGTCGAGTCGCCGGAGCGGTGAATTCGATTTACTTTGCATTACAGAGTATTAAGGGGTGGACGCCCCGTCTCCTCGCTCCGCTCCGTATTCAGCCGCCATGGGAGCCCCATGCTAATCGAACATATGTTCGAAATCAAGTGGACTCCCAGGAAGGGACTCGGGTCCGGGATGGGGATGATCCCAGGACCCGTGACCGCTCTCCCGACGATCTCCGCAGCCTCGATCGCCGTCGCGCCCCTGCGCTTTGTCGATCGCACGCTGGGCAACGGCCTGCGTGCGCTCCTGGTCTCCGACCCGCGCGTCCCGGCCGTCGCGATCAACGTCGCTTACCGCGTCGGCGGGAAGGACGATCCGCCGGGACGTTCGGGCTTCGCCCACCTCTTCGAGCACCTGATGTTCAAGGGGACCTCGCGGACCGCGCCCGAGACGATCGACCGGTTGACCGAGGACGTCGGTGGCTTCAACAATGCCTTCACCACCGAGGACATCACCAACTACTACGAGGTCGTGCCGTCGAACCACCTCGAGCGGCTGCTGTGGGCGGAAGCCGACCGGCTCGCCGCGCTGACCGTCAACGCGGAGAACTTCGCCACCGAACGCGACGTCGTGATCGGCGAGTACGACCAGCGCATCCTGGCCGAGCCGTACGGGATGCTCGACGAGCTCGTCAACCGCGAAGCATACACCGTCCATCCTTACCGATACGGCGTGATCGGCAGCCCCGCCGAACTCAACGCCGCCGCGCTCGAGGATGTCGTCGCGTTCCACACGACGTACTACCGGCCCGACAACGCGCTGCTGGTCGTCGCCGGCGATCTCGAGGTCGAGCAGACGTGGGCGTGGATCGAGCGCTGGTTCGGGCGCATCCCCGCGCCGAGCACGCCGATCCCGCGCGTGCAGATCGTCGAGCCGCCGCAGACCGCCGAGCGCACGTTCACGCACCGGGCGGCCAACGTCCCGTTGCCGGCGGTCGAGGAGGCCTATCACATCCCGTCCGCCGCGCATCCGGATGCCGCCGCACTCGACGTGCTGGAGGCGATCCTCTCCGCCGGACGTTCCTCGCGGCTCTATCAGTCGTTGATCTACCGCCGACCGCTGGCCGCCAGCGCGTACGCCGGTGCCGATCTGCGCGAGCAGCCGGGGTTGTTCGGCGTGCGCGTGACCTGCGCGCGCGGCGTCGCGCTGAGCGATGCGCGCGCGGCGCTCGAGGCCGAGCTCGACCGCGTGCGCAGCGAACCGCCGGAGGCCGACGAGCTGGCCCGAGTCGGCACGCAGGTCGCCAGCGCCCTGGTGCGCCAGCGGCAGACGAACAGCGGCGTCGCGCTGGGGTTGATTCGCGCGACGCTCGAACGCGGCGATCCGGAGCTGATCAACCGCGATCTCGAACGCTATCTCGCGGTGAGCGCCGAGGACGTGTTGCGCGTCGCGCGCACCTATCTGCGCCCGGAGAACCGCACCGTCGTCGAGTATCTCCCGGCGTGAGCGGGCCCGGCATGACGATCCCCTCCGCCGGACCGCCGCGCGAAGGGACGATCCCCGGTGCGGTCGAGCGCGTCCTCGACAACGGGCTGCGCGTCGTCGCTTTCGAGCAGCGCAATCTCCCGCTGGTCGCGGCGCAAGTGGTCGTGCGCGGCGGCGGCGGCGCGGCCGAGCGCGAGGACGAAGCGGGTCTGGCGGCGCTCGTCGCCGCGCTGCTCACCCAAGGGACGACCGTACGTGGCGCGACCGAGCTCGCCGCCGCCGCCGATGCACTCGGCGCGCGGCTCGAGGCATCCTCCGGCTACGACGCCGCGGTGGTGAGCGTGAGCGCGACGACGCCGACCTTCCCCTACGCGTTTGCGCTGCTCGATGAGATCGTGCGCCGCCCGGCGTTTGCGCCGCGCGAGGTCGAGCGCGTGCGCGCTAAATCGATCTCGGACTTAGCGTTGACGTACGCGAATCCGAGCGCGCTGGCCCGGCTGGTCGCGCAGCGCGTCGCGTACGCCGGCGCGCCCTACGGTCATCCGGTCGCGGGGACGGCGGCGACGCTGGGCACCCTCGAGCGCGAGCGGGTGGCGTGGTTCTACGAGCGTTTCTATCGGCCCGACGACGCGGTGCTGATCGTCGGCGGCGATCTCTCGATCGACGCGGCGTTCGCGCTGGCCGAGCGCGAGCTGGGCGACTGGCGTGCACCGAACGCGCCGATCGACCCGGCGCCGGCGGCGGCGATCCCGCCGCCGCGAGCGCGGGTCGTGATCGTCGACAAGCCCGACGCCGGGCGGACCGCGCTCGTCGCCGGCCGGGTCGCGATCGCTCGCGCCTCCGAGGAATACTACGCGGCGGTGGTCGCGACGTCGGTACTCTCCGGCTACAGCGGCCGGTTGAACCAGGAGATCCGGGTGAAGCGCGGGCTCTCCTACGGCGCCGGCGCCGCGCTGGGGGCGCGCCGGCTGCCGGGGCTGTTCGTCGCCACGACGCTGGTCGACCACACGCGCGCCGCCGAGGCGACCGCGGTGCTGCTCGCGACGATCCGCTCGTTGGTCGACGCGCCGGCCGCCCACGAGGATCTCGTCAGCCGCAAGGCAACCGTCACCGGCGGATTCTTCCGCTCGATCGAGACGGTCGACGGCGTCGCGAACGCGCTCGCCGAGCACGTCCTCTACGAGGTCCCACTCGACGAGCTGACCGTCTTCGCGCGCCGGGTCGAAGCGGTCGACGCCGCCGCGGTGCGCGCGTTCGCGGCCCGGCGCCTCGTCGAGGACGACTTCGTCGTGCTGGTCGGCGATGCGGAGAAGTTCGCCGGCGCGCTCGGGGACGCGTACGGTCCGGTGCGCGTCATCCCGTTCGGCGCGCTCGACCTGGGCTCACCGACGCTGGGGGAGTAGCGGAAGGGCCGCAGTCGGGTCTCGCCGCAACCGAACGCAATGAAGGTTCTGCGTCACCCGCTCGTCGTCGCCGTACTGCTTGCCTTCCTGGGCGCGGTCGGCTTGGGAGGAGGGGTGGCGCGTGCCGCGGAGCCACCGCTGCTGCTGCGCGACCCGACGCTCAGCGCGACGCAGATCGCGTTCAGCTACGGTGGCGACATCTGGATCGTCGCGCGCGCGGGCGGCCAGGCGCACCGGCTCGTCACCGGGATGGACCTCGAGTCGGGGCCGATCTTCTCGCCCGACGGCTCGCAGGTCGCGTTCAGCGGTAACTACGACGGCAACGTCGATGTGTACGTCGTCGCGGCGAGCGGCGGCGAGCCGCGCCGGCTGACGTATCACCCCGGGGCCGACGTCGCCGTCGGCTGGACGCCCGACGGGACGCGGGTGTTGTTCCGCTCGGCCCGCGCCAGTTACTCCGATCCCGATCAGCTCTACACGGTCCCCCTCGGCGGCGGATCACCGACCGAGCTGCCGCTGACGATGGCGGAGACCGGCTCGTATTCGCCCGACGCGACGCACCTGGCGTACGTCCCCTACTTTCAGTGGGAGTCGTTCTGGAAAGGGTATCGCGGCGGTCAGTACACGCCGATCCTGATCGCGGACCTGGCCGACTCGAGCGTCGTGCGCATCCCCACCAGCGGCTCGAACGACAACGACCCGATGTGGCTGGGCGACCGGGTCTACTTCGTCTCCGACCGTGAGGGCCCGGCGACGTTATTCGCGTATGACGTGCACTCGCACGCGGTCACGCGGGTGCTGCCGGCGGCCGGATTCGACATCACCAGCGCCTCGGCCGGGCCGAACGGGATCGTCTACGCGCAGTTCGATTCGCTGCACGTCTACGAGCCCGCGACCGGGCGGACGCAGACGATCCACGTCGGCGTCGCCGGCGACATGCCGCAGCTGCGTCCGCACTGGGTGAAGGTCGGCACGCAGATCGTCAACGCCGACATCTCGCCGACCGGCGCGCGAGCGGTGTTCGAAGCGCACGGTGAGATCTTCACCGTCCCGGCCGAGCACGGCGACGTGCGCGACGTCTCCAACAGTCCGGCGACCGCGGAGCGTGAACCGGCCTGGTCGCCAGACGGCAGCCGCATCGCCTACTTCTCCGACGCCTCGGGCGAGTACCAGCTGTGCGTGCGCGACCAGAAGGGCCTCGAGGCGCCCAAGTGCTACGCGTTATCCGACCATCCGACGTATTACTACACGCCGCTGTGGTCGCCGGACTCCAAGAAGATCGCGTACACCGACAAGCGGCTGAACCTGTGGTACCTCGAGCTCGACCATCCGACGCCGGTTCGGGTCGCGACCGCGCAGTACGAAGATTTCGGGCCGCCCACCTTCGAAGCGGCGTGGTCGCCCGACAGCCGCTGGCTCGCGTTCACGACCGTGCTGCCCAGCTTTCTGCACGCCATCGACGCCTACTCGCTCGAGACGCACACCGCGCACCGGCTGACCGACGGGATGAGCGACGCGCAGTTCCCCGTCTTCGACAAGAACGGGACGTACCTATACTTCACCGCCAGCACGAACACCGGGCTGACCACCGACGGGCTCGACATGGAGGCCGACGAACGCCCGGTCAGCAGCAGCGTCTACGCGATCGTCCTGCGGCGCGACGCGGTCTCGCCGATCCCCCCACAGACCGACGACGAGCACGTCGAGCCGTCGCCGGCACCGTCCGCCACGCCGGCCGCGAAGCACGACGCCGGCCCGCCGAAGGTGACGATCGACGTCGCCGGCATCTCGCAGCGGGTCGTCGCGCTGCCGATCGGCGAGGGCAACTTCGTCGGGCTGTTCCCGGGGAAGACCGGCCAGCTGGTCCTCGCCGAGGCGCCGCTCACCGGCGTCACCGACGAGGCGCCGACGTTCGAGATCTCGCGCTTCGATGTCGCCACCCGCAAGACGACGCCGCTCGCCGCGGGCGTCTCGGCCTTCGCGGTCTCGGCCGACGGCACCAAGATGTTGCTCGACGTCAAGCGCAGCTGGTTCATCGCGCCGACGGCCGAGGCGTTCCACCCCGGCAGCCCGCTGGCGACGTCGTCGCTCGAGCTCGAGGTCAACCCGCGCGCCGAGTGGGCACAGATGTACCGCGAGACGTGGCGGATCGAACGCGAGTTCTTCTACGACCCGCACTACCACGGTCTCGACATCGCGGCGGCGCAGAAGCGCTTCGAGCCGTATCTGGCCGGGGTTGCCGCGCGCAACGACCTGACCTTTCTGTTCGAAGAGATGCTCAGCTATCTCTCGGTCGGGCACATGTTCGTGCGCGGCGGAACGCAGCCGCCGAACGGCCACGTAACGGTCGGCCTGCTCGGCGCCGACTATACGATCGAGAACGGCCGCTACCGGTTCGCGAAGATCTACGACGGCGAGAACTGGAACCCGGCGCTGCGCGCGCCGCTCACCCAGCCGGGCACCGACGTCAAGGTCGGCGAGTATCTGTTGGCCGTCAACGGACGCGACATCCGCGGTGACCAAGAGATCTATCAGTACTTCGAAGAGACCGCCGGCCAGCAGACGACGCTGCGCGTCGGGCCCAACGCCGACGGCTCCGGGGCGCGCGACGTGACGGTCATCCCGGTCGCCAGCGAGGCGGCGTTGCGCAACCTGGCCTGGATCGCGCACAACCGCGAGATCGTCGACAAGCTCAGCGGCGGACGGCTGGCCTACGTCTACATGCCCGACACGGAGTACGCCGGCTTCACCAACTTCAATCGCTACTTCTTCGCGCAAGTCGGGAAGGAGGGCGTCATCATCGACGAGCGCTTCAACCACGGTGGCCAGGTCGCCGACTACGTGATCGACGTGCTGTCGCGCAAACCGATGAGCATCGTCGTCCCGCGCAACGGCAAGCCGAGCCTCGACCCGCCGCTGGCGATCTACGGCCCGAAGGTCATGGTCATCAATCAGTTCGCCGGGTCGGGTGGTGACGCGCTGCCGTGGTACTTCCGCAAGGCGGGACTCGGGCCGCTGGTCGGCGAGCGCACCTGGGGCGGCCTGGTCGGAATCGGTGGCTATCCGCCGCTCATCGACGGCGGCTTGGTGACCGCGCCGCGCGCGGCGATCGGTGGGCTGCACGGCAACTGGGAGGTCGAAGGACACGGCGTCACGCCCGACATCGAGGTCTTCCAGGATCCCAAGCTCGTGCGCGAGGGGCACGATCCGCAGCTCGAAGCCGCGGTCGCCAAGGCACTCGAACTGCTGCGCGCGCACCCACTCCCCGACTACCACCCGCCGGCGTATCCCGACCATCATCCGGTGCTGCCGCCGGAGTAGTCGCTACGAACCCACCCGCGCCGTGCCGCTGACGAGCCGCGTCTTCGACCACTTTTCGTACGGTTGGACGCGGCGGAAGACCGAGAACCAGCCGATGACGGCGAACAGGCTGACGATCAGCGAGACGTAGCGGCCCAGCGCGCCGGCGATGCCGACGTGGGTCCTGCGCTCGGTGCCGGTCACCCGCAGATCGGAGACCATCATCCCGAACGTCTGGCCCACCAGGCCGACGAGGACGATCGCGTACACCCAGAGCGCGACCCAGTTGAGGATGTCCGACGTCTGGTAGCTGATCGTCATGTAGGGGAGCGTGTGCGTCGCGTGCGCGTGCTGGAGCGTGTGGTTGACGGCCTGCCGCACCGCGATGGGGACGTTGGGGTCGGTGGCGACCGCATTCAGCTGCGCAGCCGCCTCCGTCGCCGCCCGCGCGGCGTCCTTCGCCTGCTTCGCCTTGAGCGTCGAGCTGACGACGGTGCCGAATGCCGGGACGAGGATCCTGATCAGCACGAGGTCGATCGTCAGCGCCCAGGCGCGGCGCCAGAAGCCGGCGTAGACCGCCGCGCGCGGTGGCTCGGCGTCCATCGGATGGTGCGCGTTCTCGGCGAAGCGCGGCGCCCAGCGCAGGTAGAGCGGGTCGCGCGCGAAGTGGTGCAGCGCCGCGATGCGGTTGGTCGAATACGGGTTCGCGCCGGCCCATTCGGCGATGCGCAGCGACGGCTCGGCGTGCAGCTCGCGCAGCTGTTCGGCGAACGCCCCCAGGTCGATCTTGCGCCCGAGATGTCCGAACGACGAGACCGCGATCGCGCGCACGGCCGCCTCGAGCGAACCGCAGCAGAGCAGCCCGACCCGGTCGGCGGTGTACTCGATCTTGCGCAGCCACGCGCCGAAGCCGATGGCAACGAGGGTGTTCTCGCGCCCATTCGCACTCAGCAACGAGCTGAAGCGCGTGTGCCCCGAGGCGATGTGGCCGAGTTCGCGGCCGACCAAGAAGCGCAGCTCGTCCTCGCCGAAGTGGTCGACGTACTGCGCCGAGATCACGATCGCGTAGGGCTCGCCGATCCCGACCGCGGCGCACGGGACGAACGGGTCGTCGCGGATGAAGACGTGCGGCGTCGGCATCCGCAGCATCCGCGCGCAGTCCTCGACGACGGCGTGGACGTGCGCGAACTGGCCGGCATGGACACGCAGCCCGCCGCCGAGCAGCCGTCCGCGTGCGAACGCGACGTAGATCATCGCGACGACCAGCAGCAGCGCCAGCTCCTGCCAGGTGATCTGGTGCTGGAAGACCCAGCCGATGAGGGCCACGGTGATCGGCAGGCAGAGCAGCGTCCAGGCGAACGTCGCCCACTCGCCGCGCACGCGCAGCGAATCGGGCCCCACGAAGGGTGTCGTCGTCGGCACCGTCCCCCCTACTTGAGCATGAATCCGGTCGAGCGGGCTTGGCGCTCGTAGGTGAATTTCCCGTCGTGAACGGCATAGAAATACACGTTGGGGACCAGCGCGTCCCCGTAGGGGCCGAAGGTGTACGACCCGACGATGGTGGCGTACGGGCCGCCGGTCTGGAGGGCGCGCAGCAGCGCGAGCCGATTCTGCGCGCCGCTGAACTGCGTGACGGCCGCGATCAACTGCACGCCGGCATAGCCGTAGGCGTTGACTGGACCGAGGGTCCCGAAGCTGGCCTGGTAGTCGCGCACCTGCTGGGCCGCACTCGGCGCGAGCGGATAGTAGGGGACGTTGGTCGAGATCACCATCCCGTCGGCCTCCTTCGCGTACGTCGAGGCGGTCAGCGGGTCGAAGAAGCCCTGACTGGCCACGAATTTTCCGCCGTAGCCTTTGGCCAGCAGCGCCGGAAGCAGCGGGCCCATGTCCTCCACGTTGCCGCACAACACGACGCAGTCCGGGTGGTGCAGGAGCACCGCGTCCGCCGCGTCGGCGTAGTTCGGGCGGTCGTACGAGAACTTCGTGCCGGCGACGTTCAGCTTGAGCGCGCTCGCGCGGCGGATGAATCCGGCCGCGACGGAGAGCCCGTAGTCGCCGTCCTGCGCGACGGCGTGCGGAGCCTTCGCACCCATCGTGCCGATCGCGTAGTCGGCCAGGAAGCCGCCTTCGGTCGAATCCTTGGTCGGCAGCCGGAAGACGTTGCGGTAGCCTTGGTTCGTGATCGAGTCGTCGGTCACGGTCGGGACGATCAACGGGCAGTTCGCATTCGAGTAGGTTTGGAGCGCCGCGTAGGTCGGCGCGACGCCCAGATGGCCGACGACCGCGATCGTGGTCGGATTGCCGGTCGCGAAACTGGCCTGGACGATCGCGTCGGCCGCGGTGCCGTGATCGTCGAAGACGTCGAGCAGAACCGCCGGCTCGAAGGTCGCGCGATAGCGGTTGAGCTCGTCGACCGCCGCGTACGCGCCGTGCGCCAGCTGCTTGCCGAGCGCGGCCGCCTCGCCCGATTGCGGCGCGACGAGCGCGACGCGAATCGAGGCGGTGAAGGGGAGGACCGCGGCCAACTGCGTCGCGCCGGCGGCGCTCCCCAGCCCCGATAAGAAGGCCGAGCGGATCATCGAGCGACGTACGAAGCGAGCGTCGTGGCCAAGAAGGCGACCGAGAACGCCATGTTTGTCAGGAAGACGCGATCGTTGAGCACGAAGACGTCTTTCGCGAACGCGATCAATCGCTCTTCGTAGAACGTCACCGCGGCGGCGAGCGCGACGCCTGCATAGTAGAGCCAACCGGCCTGCGCGAGGTACCCGGCGCCGAGCAGCGCCAGCGTCATGGTGGCGTGCAGCAGCACCGGCCACAGCCGCGCGTTGCGCACGCCGAAGCGCACCGGGAACGAGCGCACGCCCAGCGTCAGATCCCAGTCGAGGTCCATCAGCGCGTACAGGATGTCGAAGCCGGCGACCCAGACGGTGACGGCGAGGAAGAGCAGCAGCGCCGGCGCGGTGACCGTCCCCGCGACGGCGACGTACGCGCCCAGCGGTGCGCACGCATCGACGGCGCCCAGCACGAAGTGGACCGTCCAGGTGAACCGCTTGCACAAGGGGTACGCGATCACGCCGAGCGCGGCGAGCGGCAGCAGCTTCACGCACAGCGGGTTGAGCATGACGGCGCTGAGGACCAGCAGCGCGATCCCGGCGCCGATCGCCCACAGCATCACCGCCGCCGGCAGCTTCCCGCTGGCCACCGCGCGCTTGGCGGTGCGCGGCACCTGCGCGTCGAGATCGCGGTCGAAGTAACGATTGGCCGCCATCGCCGCGGTGCGCGCGCCGACGACCGCCAGCGTGATCCACACGAACTGCCACCACGCCGGCAGCCCGCGCGCCGCCATCACCGCGCCGACGTAGGCGAACGGCAGCGCAAACGTCGTGTGCTCGACCCGAATGTCGCGCAGAAACAGCCGAACGGCGTTCACTTCGCGCGCTCGGTGCGGGGCGGGACGTCGTCGGGTGAGGCCGGCGGTTCGGCCAGCAGGCGGGCCAGTCGCTGGGGGCCCTGGCCCGACCAGGGGTCGGGGGTGCCGAGCCGGGCCAGGTCGCCGAGCCCGTACTCGGCCCAGCGCGCGGCGACCAGCGCTCGGGTCGCGGCGTCGCTGCGGATCTCCGGCGGCCAGTCGCGCGCATAGCCCTCGTCGGCGCCCTTGCGGGTCGCGTCGATCCCGAGCTTCGTCCCCTGCGCCAAGTCGTACGAGCCGGCGTGGTCGAGATCGTCGATCGGCCCCGGCATCGCGACCAAGTCGCGTGCCGGATCGACGTTGTTGAACGCGTTCCAGACGACGCCGCGCACGTCGTGCACGTCGACGTCGTGGTCGACGACGACGATGCAGCGCGAGAGCATCATCATGTGCCCGAGGCCCCACAGCGCGTTCATCACCTTTTTGGCCTGACCGGGATACGCTTTGCGGACCGCGACGATCACCAGGTTGTGGAACCCGCCTTCGACCGGCAGATTGTAGTCGACGATCTCGGGGACGACGGCCTGCAGCAGCGGCAGGAAGATCCGTTCCGTCGCCTTGCCCAGCCACGCGTCTTCCATCGGCGGCTTGCCGACGACCGTCGCGCCCCAGATCGGTTCGCGCCGGTGGGTGATCGCGGTGACGTGCAGCGTCGGATAGAGGTCGGCGTGGCTGTAGACGCCGGTGTGATCGCCGAACGGGCCTTCGACGCGCAGGTCGTCGTTGTCGACCCAGCCTTCGATGACGAAGTCGGCGTCGGCCGGGACGTCGAGGTCGACGGTGAGCGCTTTCGCGATGCGGATCGGCGCACCGCGCAGGAAGCCCGCGAAGGCCAGCTCGTCGACGATCGGCGGGAGCGGCGCGCTGGCCGCGTAGGTCAACGCCGGATCGCCGCCGACCGCGACCGCGACCGGGATGCGGCGGCCCCACTTCGCGGCGTGCGCGCGGCCCTGTTTGTGGCGTTGCCAATGCATGCCGGCCGTGCGCGCGTCGTAGATCTGCACCCGGTACATGCCGACGTTGAGCCGGCGCGTCTGGGGGTCGCGGGTGAAGACCAGCGGCAGCGTGATGAACGGACCGCCGTCGAGCGGCCAGGTGGTCAGCACCGGGAGCGCGCCCAGGTCGGGCGGATCGATCGTCACCGCCTGGACCGGCGCGCGCTCGACCCGGCGCGGCAGCGCGCTGTGCGCGGCGTGCGCGAGCGCGGCCAACCGGCCCAGCTTCCCGCCCAGCGAGTCGGGCAGCGCCGGATCGACCGTGCGCCGGACCCGCTGCTCGACCTCGCGCAGGCTCGTCGCGCCGAACGCCAGCGCGGTGCGCCGCTCGGTTCCGAACTGGTTGGTCAGCACCGGGAACCGCGAGCCGCGGACGTGGCGGAAGAGCAGCGCCGGACCGCCCGCCTTGACCACCCGGTCGGTGATCTCGGCGATCTCCAGGCGGGGGTCGACCGGTGCGTCGACGACGGCGAGCTCGCCGGCGTCGCGCAGGGCACGCACGAACGCCGCGAGCGATTCGAAGGGCATCCGTCGAAGCTTGGACGCAGCATGGCACAGTTCATCGCGCTCTTGCGCCGCGACTACGACCGTTTTAGCGAGGCGGACTTCGCCCCGCTGCTCGAACCCGAGGCGGAGCGCGCGCGAGCGCTCCACATGGCGGGGATCAGCCGGCAGATCTGGAGCCGGCAGGACGTCCCGGGGGCCGCGATGCTGCTCGAAGCCCCCTCGCTCGAGGCGGCCCGCGAGGCGCTGGATTCGTTGCCGCTGCTCGCCCGGGCGATGCTGATCCTCGAAGCCCTGGTTCCGCTGGGCGCGTACCGCGGCTTCGCGCCGCGCGGCTAGCCGGGCAGCACGAGCAGGGCCGACGCTTCGGGCGCCCCGGCCCGCACCAGGAGAGCCTCGGCGCTCGGCGCGGTGGTGCCCCACCAGCCGGCCGGGAAGGGGACCGTCGCGGCGACCAGCGCGTCGTCGCGGCGCAGCCGCACGCGCTGGATCAGGTCCTTCGGCTCGACGCCGGTTCCGAGCGCGGCGGCGTGGCCGTACAGCGGGTGCGCGGTGCCGCCACCGTCGATCAGCGCCGCGTGGAGCTGCCCCGCGCCGGCCCAGCTGAGCTGGTCGCCGGACGGTTCGACCGCGACCAGCAGCATCGCGGCGGCCAGCTCGTCGTCGCGCTGGTCGCGCGCGTGCGTGCGCACGATCCGGTCGAGCGCGGCGAGCGCGGCGTCGAGCGTGGCGCGCGAGGTCAGCACGGCGTGCGCGCCCGTGCGCAGCAGGTCGCTGACCGCGACCGTGTCGCGGCCGGCCAGCACCGCGGCCACCGCGCCGATCGTCGAACCGTCGGGTGCGCGCCACGAGTCGGCGAAGGTCGATCCGTGTTTGCGGCCATGCGGTGCGCGTGAGGCCGCTTCGACGCGGATCACGACGCGTGCCGCGCAGTCTCGCTCAGGCAGCGTTCGACGGCCAGCGCGCGCAGTGTCCCCTTGGCGATCTTGTTGGTGGCGGTCATCGGTAACGCGTCGAGCAGCAGCAGGTACTCGGGCCACTTGTACTTCGCGACGTCACGCGCGTCGAGGAAGGCGGCGACGTCGTCGAGCGCGAGCACCGCGCCGTCGTGCAGCTCGGCGACCAGACATGCCTTCTCGCCCAGCCGCGCATCGGGGACCGCGACGATCGCGCAACGGCGGATCGCCGGATGGCCGCTCAGCAAACTCTCGAGCTCGACCGCGCCGATCTTGAAGCCGCCACGGTTGACCAAGTCTTTCGCGCGCCCGGCGAAGCGCACGACGCCGCCCGCTTCCAGCGCGGCGAGATCGCCCGTTCGCAACCAGCCGTCGGTCGTCACCGCGGCGGCGGTCTGCTCGGGCGAGCGATAGTAGCCGCGGAACAGATCGGCGCGGCGGTACCAGAGCTCACCGATCTCACCCGGTGCGGCGTCGTCGCCGTCGTCGCGCACGACGCGCACCTGCGCGCCGGCGATCGGCGTCCCGATCGCGCCGGGGACGGCGAGCGGGTCGCGGCCGTAGGTCGTGATCCCACCGCCCAGCTCGCTCATCCCCCAGTGCACGGTGACATCGGCGCCGAACGTTGCACGCACCGCCCCGACCAACTCGGCGCTGGCCGCCGCCCCAGCGGTGCGGATCTCGCGCACGCGCATCGCTGGCGCGTGCGGCGCCGCGGCGAGCAGGTCGACCAATTGCGCCGGCACCGCCCAGGCGCGCGTCGCGCCTTCACGCGCCGCCAAGGCGAGAAAGGCCGACGCCTCGTAGCGGCGCAGCGCGAGCGATGTCGCGCCCGAGAGCAGCGCGAGGTGGAGGCCCAACAACCCGAACAGATGGGTGAAGCCGCTGCCGACGATCAGCACGTCACGCGCGCTCGTCCCGGTCTCCTCGACGAAAGCCTGCGCGTTGGAGAGCAGTCCGTCGTGGGCGTGCATGCACAGCTTGGGTGCCGCCGACTCGGTCCCGCTGGTCGGCACGAGCGCGAACGGCGCGTCGGGCGCAAGCTCGGCCGGACGCGCGCGCGCCGGACCGGCGCGGCCGTCGAGCGTGAAGTCGGCCGTCGCGTAGTCGGCGCGCACGATCGTGCGCAGCGCGGGCAGCTCGGCGCGCAGCCCGGCCAGCGTCGCCGCGCTCTCCGCCGCGATGACGCACGCCACGGCGTCGGTGGCGGCGAGCAGTTGCGCGAGCTCGGCACCACGGTACGGCGCGTGCAGCGGCAGCGTCACCGCGCCCAGCTCCGCGATCGCCAGATGCGCGACCGCGTAGGCCGCGCTGTTGGCCAGGTGCAGTCCGACGACGTCGCCGGCGCCGACCCCGGCCACCGCCAGGGCGTCGGCCAGCTCGGCCACCCGCGCCGCCGCCTCGCGCCACGAGAGCCGCAGCGACCCGTCGACGTAGGCGATCGCCGCCGGCGCGGCGGCCGACGTCGCCGCCAGCACCGCGCGGGCGGTCAGCCCGCGCAGGGTCGCACGGTCGGCCGTCCCGGGGTCGAAGAGGTAGTCACGGCGATCCATCGCCCGCTTCTTCGCCGCCGAGGCGGCCGAGGCGTGCCGCGCGAAGCCCGGCGGGTGAGGTCTCGCCGGTGCGCTCCGTGAAGGGCTCTCGTCTGGACGGGTTGCTGGGCTACCACCTCCGCCGCGCCCAGCTCAAGGCCTTCGCGGCCTTCGCGCGCGAGGTCGCCGGGCTGAGCCCGATGCTGTTCGGGGTCCTGGCGACGATCGAGGCGCAGCCGGGGATCGGCCAGGGCGAGATCGCCGACGCGCTGGGAGCCGACCGTTCGACGATGGTGCGCCTGGTCGATCAGCTCGAGCGGCGCGGCCTGGTGCGGCGCGAATCGCGACCCGACGATCGCCGCACGGTCGTCCCGACGCTGACCCCGGCCGGCCGGACCGCCTTGGCGGCGGCGAATCCGCAGGTGCTGGCCAGCGAGGAGCTCTTCGCCGGGGGCCTCTCGGCGGATGAGCGGCGCACCTTGGCCGAGCTCTTGGGGCGCCTCTCGGTCCCCTAAGAGCAGGCGCAACGCATCAGCAGGACGTCGCGCGCGGTGCCGTCGCGGCGCGCGATCGCGCCTGGTTGGAGCGCAACGTCGCTGAAGCCGGCCGACCGGTAGAGCGCCAACGCCGCGGCGTTGTCCGGGAAGACGCGCAGCACGAGTGCCGCCTTTCCGTTCGCGCGCGCCCAACCCAGCGCGCTCGCCAACAGCGCGCGGCCGATGCCGCGGCCGCGGTGCGCGGCCGCGACGACCATCCCCAGCTCCGGCTCGGCGGCCTCGATCGCGAACACCGTCAGCTCGCCGATGCAGACGCCGTCCTCGTCGGCGACCCAGCCGACGATCCGGCGCGTCAGCAGCGCGTCGCGGTTCGCGCGCGTGCGCGCGTCGAGGTCGAACGGCCACTCGGTCGCGATCCAGCGACCCTCCTGTGCGACCTCGGCGACGAGCGCAACCGCGGCCGCGACGTCGCGCTCGCCCTTGGGCCGCACGTGCCAGCGCGGCCGGCTCACCTCACTCGATCCCGAGCTGAGCCAGGCGTCCGGGGAGGACGTCGACCGGCGTGCCGCTCGCGTCGAGCGCGAGCCCGTGCCACGCGAAGCGCACGATGCCGTCGGCGTCGATCAGGAAGTCGGCCGGGATGTTGTACTTGGTCTCGGATCGCGCCCGGACGGCTGGGTCGATCGTCGCGTCGAGCTGCTCGATCGGATAGATCGCAATCGGAAACGGCAGCGCGTCCTTGACGATCGCCGCGCGCGCGCTCTGGGCGTCCTCGAGGACGTCGACGCCGACGAACCGTACGCGGCTGCCGAAGCGCGCGTAGTCGGCGCGTACGAACGGGAGCGCGAGCGTGCACGGTCCGCACCACGAGGCGAACAGGAAGACGTACGTCGGTTCGCCGCGCGGCCCGTCGAGCGCGAGGGGCGTGCCGTCGTCCTGCGCTAAGCTGAGGGCGGGGACGCGCTTGCCGATGCTGTCCGAGAGGTCGAAGACCGTCGGCGTGCGATGGGCGGCGCCGACGAGCGCGAGCGTGCCCAGAACGAGGGCGAGGATGCGGCGGGACATGCGAAGAGCCCGTCCTGCGACGGGCTCTTGCGGGATTCCCCTGCGGTGCGCGGTCTACTCGGGCCGCGGCCGGCGACGGCGGCGCTGTTCGCCGCTGCCTTCGACGCGGGGGCCGGCATCGCCGCGCCCGTTGCGAGCGGCTGGGCCGACCGCCTCGGGAGCGCTCTCGCGGTCGGCGCGTGGCGGCGGGGCGCCGGCGCCGTTCCCCGGGCCGCCTGCGTCGGCGCCGAGCACCGCCTTGCGGCTGAGGTTGATGCGGCCTTGCGAGTCGATCTCGATCACCTTGACCATGATCTGGTCGCCGGGCTTGACCACGTCTTCGACCCGCTCGACGCGCTGCGGCGCGAGCTGCGAGATGTGGACCAGGCCCTCCTTGCCGGGCAGGATCGCGACGAACGCACCGAAGTTCATCAATCGCGTCACGGTGCCCAGGTAGGTCTCGCCCGGCTTCACTTCCTTGGTCAGCGCCTCGACGATCTGTTTAGCCTTCTCGGCGCCGGCCGCGTTCGCGCCGGCGATGAAGACGCGACCGTCGTTCTCGATGTCGATCTTCACGCCGGTGTCGGCGACGATCTTGTTGATCACCTTGCCGCCAGGGCCGATGACGTCCTTGATCTTGTCGGGGTTGATCTGAACCACGATCATCCGCGGCGCGTACTCCGAGAGTTCCTTACGCGGTTCGTCGATCGTCTCTTTGAGCTTGCCGATGATGAACAGGCGTGACTTCTTCGCCTCGGCCAGCGCCTCGCGCATGATCTCGAGCGTGATCCCGGCGACCTTGATGTCCATCTGGATCGCGGTGATCCCGTCGACGGTGCCGGCGACCTTGAAGTCCATCTCGCCCAGCGCATCCTCGAGTCCCTGGATGTCGGTGAGGATCGAGTAGTCCTTGCCTTTGAGGACCAGTCCCATCGCGACGCCCGCGACGTGGCTCTTGATCGGGACGCCGGCGTCGAGCAGCGCGAGGGTCGAGCCGCAGACGGAGGCCATCGACGAGGAGCCGTTGGATTCGAGAACTTCGCTGACGACGCGCAGCGTGTAGGGGAACTCTTCCTCGGGTGGGAGCACCGGGACGAGCGCGCGTTCCGCGAGTTGGCCGTGGCCGATCTCGCGGCGGCCCGGCGAGCGCATCGGGCGCGTCTCACCGACCGAATACGGCGGGAAGTTGTAGTAGTGCATGTAGCGCTTGTTGGGGATCGCGAAGATCCCGTCCAGGCGCTGCGCATCGCTGATCGAGCCGAGCGTCGCCGCGGTGAAGACCTGCGTTTGACCGCGGGTGAAGACACCGGAGCCGTGCACGCGCGGCACATAGTGCGTCTTGCACCAAATCGGGCGGATCTCGTCGGGCTTGCGGCCGTCGGGGCGGACCTTCTCGTCGACCACCATCGTACGCAGCTCGTCCTCTTCCATCGCCTTGACGATCTTCTCGAAGTCCTTGACCTTCGGATCTTCGATCAGCGCGCGGATGCCGGGATCGGGCTTCTTCTCGAGCTTGGCCAACGCGGCCGGGCGCGAGAGCGCGTCGAGCGCGGCGTTGCGCTCGAGCTTGTCGACGACGCGCATCGCCTTGGAGACTTCCTTGGGGAAGTTCTTGCGCATCCACTTGTCGAGCTGTTCGTCGACCGTGGCGAGCGGGAAGTCGCGTTTGGGCTTCCCGACTTTCTTCGCGAGCTGGTCGATCGCTTTGACGATTTTCTTGATCTCGCCGTGCGCGAACTCGACCGCGCCGAGGAACTCTTCCTCCGAGATCTCGTTGGCGCCGCCCTCGACCATCATGATGTCGTCGGCGGTGCCGGCGACGACGACTTCCATCCCGCCGCTCTCGTACTGCTCGAGCGTCGGATTGGCGATGAACTTGCCGTTCTCGTCGCGGCCGATGCGCACGCAGGCGATGTTCTTGTGGAAGGGGATGTCGCTGACCGCGAGCGCTGCTCCGGCGGCGACGACGGCGAGCGTGTCGCTGTCGAGGCCTGGGTCGGTCGAGAGGACCGTCGCAATGATCTGGATGTCGTTGCGGAACCCGTCGGGGAACAACGGCCGGATCGGGCGGTCCATCTGGCGCGCACTGAGCACGGCGTGCTCCGAAGGTCGGCCTTCGCGTTTGATGTAGCCGCCCGGGATCTTGCCGGCCGCGTACATCTTCTCTTCGTAGTCGCAGGTGAGGGGGAAGAAGTCGAGCCCTTCCCGGGGCTTCTCTGACGCCGTTGCGGCGCAGAGGACGACGATTTGATCGCCGTAGCGGACGAGGGCGGAACCATTCGCTTGCTTTGCAAGCTCCCCGGTCTCGATGACCAGGCTACGGCCTCCGATCTCGAGCGAGACGGATTCTGGCACGGATACTCCTAGATTATTCTTTTTTTGATTTCGCTTACGTTCTTTGTAGCGTGTCGAGGTTCGCCGCCGCGGCGAGGCCGGCCTCCGGCCGTGGCCGGTGGGCGGATCGGACGAAGCCCGAACGCGAAGGGTTCGGCCTCAGCCGAACCCACTAACGGCGTAGGCCGAGCTCGCCGATGAGCTTGCGGTAGCGCTCGAGGTCCTTGTGCTGGAGGTAGGCCAGCAGTCGGCGGCGTTGACCGACCTGCATCAACAGCCCGCGGCGGCTGTGGTGATCCTTCTTGTGGACCTTCAGGTGCTCGGTCAGTTGGTTGATCGAGGCGGTCAGGATCGCGACCTGGACGTCGGCCGATCCGGTATCGCCTTGGCCGCGGCCATACTTGGTGGCCAGCTCGGCCTTGAGCTCTTTGGTGACGGGCACGGGGAAAGCGGGGCTCCTTTCGACTCGCGCGTCTGCAGACTCCGTGGGTCCGCGACGGCGACCGACGGATGATAGCAAAACCGGCTCAGCCCGTCAAAGCCCGCCCGGGCGGAGCGCCTAGAGCGCCGAGCTCTCGCCGGCCTCGACCAGGGCGGCGCGCAGCGTGTCGCGCAGCTCCTCGAGTTCCGGCGCGAGCGTGGTGGTCCGTTCGGCGACCGCCTCGAGCGCGGTCAGCGCGCGCCGGGCGGCGGTGCGGTCGAGCGGGACGTAGAGCGTCCGCACGAGTTCGTCGTCGAGGCGCTCGAGCGCGCGCTTCGCCATGTTCGCCTGACCGAACGCGTACGCGTCGTGACTCGCGTTTCCGAGCAGCTTCAACTGCGAGTCGAGCCAGTCGCGATAGTCCTTGAGCAAGACGTCCTCCTCTGCACGCGGAACGGGACGGGTCGTGAGCGACGAGTACGTGAGGGTGGCGCGCGTGAGCGACGTGGCACCGGGGACGGGGAAGGCGGTCGCCCTCGGATCGCGCGAGATCGCACTCTTCAACGTCGACGGCCGTTTCTACGCCCTCGACAACACGTGCCCCCATCAGGGCGGACCGCTCGCCGAGGGCTGGATCGAAGGTGGAGCGGTGACCTGTCCGTGGCACGCCTGGACCTTTCGGCTGAGCGACGGCGGGATGGCGCTGGGCGATTACACCCGCGTCGACGCATTCGACGTGCGGGTCGAAGGCGACGAAGTGCTGGTCAGCCGCACGCCGCGGCCGGCTTGACCGCGAAATGCGCGCCGACCGGGACCGTCAGCCGCAACGTCAGCGATGAGGGTGGTCCCTGGCGGTCGATCGTGGTGAGATAGTAGCGGTCGGTCAGGTTGTCGAACGCCACCGCCAACGACGCGCCGCTGGAGAACTGCCACGCGATGCGCTCGCCGACCAGCAGCACCTGTCCGATCGGCTCCTGTTGCAAACTGTCGGCGAAGGTCGGCCCGCTGTACGAGAGCTCGATCGCCATCGAGATCGGGCCGCTGGTGCGTTCGTAGTCGATCGCCGCGGCATCGTCGGGGACGTAGGCTAGCCGCTTGCCGATCTGCGCCGGGGTTCCCTCGGTCACCCGGTCGTGCTGCGCGACGCCGAACAGGCGCACGTCGTGACACAGGCCGCCACGCCGGTACTCGCCGGTGAACGCGTTGGTATTCGTCTCGCCGAAGTTCGAGCGCTGCTGCAAGGTCTTCGAGAGGGTGTCGAAGCCGAGCGCGTCGTGCACGATCGTCCCGGTGTAGTCGAGCGCGAGTCGCGAGCCGGGCGTGGCGACGTCGACGCCGACTTGCGCCGAGCGGCTGCGCTCTGGCGCGAGGTTCGGGTTGCTCTCGTAGGTGATCGTACCGATGCGGTAGCTGCGGATCAGCTCGTTGAGGAACGGCGCGCGTAAGCCCGTTCCGTAGGCGGCGCGGAACGTCGTCGTCGGCGAGAGGTCGTACTTCGTATCGAGCCGCGGCGAGATCGCGTTGGCTTGCCGCTGTCCGAGCGCGTCGGTGTGCACCGCGTCGTAGCGCGCGCCGAGCACGGCGCCGAAGCGACCGTTCCAGTCGCGCTGCAGCGCGAGCGAGTCGAGTCCCTGCGTCCCGGCGACGTTGCTCTGGACCGCGCCGGTCGGCGAGAGCTGATCGTTCCAGCCGCTGACGATGCGCCGCTCGACGATCGCACTGAGGTCGCCGTCACCGAAGGGCCGGTCCCAGCGCGCGCGCAGGCCTGCATCGGAGGTCGGCACGTACTGCGTGTAGAGCAGCGCGCCCGGATGCGTGGTCGTGTTGTCGGCCAGGTTCGTCAGCTTCGTTTCGCGCGCGAAGCCGGTGACCGCGAGCGTCGCGGTCGTCCCGGTGACCCAGCTCGCCGCGAGCTGATCGAGGCTGCGCGAGAAGCCGTCGTTGGGCTGACCATCCTCTTGCGCGTCGGTCCCGGTCAGTGCGTCGATGAAGAGCGAGTTCCCCGGCTCCGCGTGCGTCAGCCGCACGTGCGCGACGTCGGCGGTCGAGATCGCAGTGCGATCGATCGACTCTTGCAAATTCTTGGGAACGTCGTTGAAGCCGAGCCGCACGCTCGAGAGCGTGATGGCACTGGCCCAGCTGCCGATCGCGCCGGTCGAGGTCATGAAGCCGCTGCCGTGATTCTCACCGCCCCAGCTGCCCGCGAGCAAGGCGCCGGGTTGCTGCGAGGGCTGCGTCGTCGTCAGCGACAGGACCCCGCCGACCGCGCCCGAGCCGTAGAGCGCCGAACCGGGCCCGCGCAACAGCTCGGCGCGCGAGATGCTCAGCGGCGTGTAGAGATTCCAGTCGACTTGTCCGCCGAAGCCGTCCTGCGCCGGGATGCCGTCGACCAGCAGCGCGCCGCGGTCCTGACCCGCTCCGGCGAACGAGAGCCGCAATTGGCCGTAGTTGGTGAACGGCGCGTCGCCGCGGCTGCGGTCGAAGCCCGGCAGCTCGCGCAGCGCGGCGTCGAGCGAGCCGGCCGTGGTCGCGTGCAGCTCCTGGGTCGTCAACGCCGAGGCCGCCTGCGGAGCACGGTGCAGCGACTCCGGGCTGCCGGTCACGACGGTCACGCTCCCGATCGAACCGGGAGCGGGACTCGGAGCCGGGCTCGGTGTCGGACTCGGTCCGGTCGCGGCCACGACAGTAGCCAAAACAGTGGCGAGAAGAGACATAGGTGCTGCCTCCGCCGGTGGGTCGCCGTTAGGCTACGCCAGCGCTTCGCGCAGGTCCCGCAGCGTGCGCGAGCCGGTTGCGAACAGCGCGATCCGCAGCGCCGTCACCAGCTCGTCGATCAACGCCGCGACGGCGGCGTCGGACTCCTCGGCTGCGCGCAGGAACGGCAGCGCCAGCCCGACCAGATCCGCGCCCAGCGCGAGGGCTTTGGCGACGTGGACGCCGTTGCGCACGCCGCCGCTGGCGACGAGCGGGAGCGCCGGCAGCGCCTCGCGCAGCGCCGCCGTCGCGGCCGGCGTCGGATACCCCCAGTCGCCGAACGCCTCGGCGATCCGCTCGCGCTGCGGATCCTCGGCGCGCCGGCCCTCGACCAGCGCCCACGAGGTGCCGCCGGCGCCGGCGACGTCGATGGCCGCCACCCCGCAGGCCACCAGCCGGGCCGCGGTCGAGGGCGCGATCCCCGAGCCGACGCTCTTGGCGATCACCGGGACCTCGAGCACCGCGCAGAGCGCCGCGATCTTCGGTTCGAGGCTGCGGAAGTTCGTGTCGCCGCCGGGCTGGATCGCCTCCTGCAGCGGGTTGAGGTGCAGGTAGAGGCCGTTCGCGCCGAGCGTGTCGACCAGCCGGCGCGCGTCGTCGACCTGCAAGCCGTAGTTCAGCTGCACCGCGCCCAGGTTCGCGTACAGCACCAACTTCGGCGCGATCGAGCGGACCTCGAAGGTCGGCCGCAGCCGCGCGTCCTCGAGCATCGCGCGTCCGCTGCCCAACCCGAGCGCGATGCCGGCCGCCTCGGCGCCGCGCGCCAGGCGGCGGTTGATCTCGGCCGCGCGGTCGGTCCCGCCGGTCATCGACGAGATCACCAGCGGCGCCCGCAGCGGCCGGCCCAGAAACGTCGTCGCGACGTCGACGTCGGCCAGCGCCATCTCCGGCAGCGCTTCGTGGCGCAGCCGGATGCCGTCCCAGCCGGCATCGAGCCGCGAGGCGACGTCGTCGTGCAAACAGACGTCGAGGTGGCGACTCTTCCGCGCTTGCGTCGATTCGGCCATCGCCGGACAGGCCTCCGCGCCGCGGTTGGCGATCACCTCCCCGATGGATTCCTCGCCGCCCGCCTACGACGGGACGCTGGGGACCGCCGGCGGCCCGGCCTTCGGCGCCGCCCTGGCCGCCCTCGCCGCCGCCCGCCAGCTCGACCTCCCGGCCTTGGCCGCCGCCGCCGAGCTCGACCCGGAGCTGCTGGCCGCGGTCGTCGCCGGGACGGCGCGGCTGGCCGTCCCCGCGCTGGCCCGCCTGGCGCGCGCCCTGCGGCTGCGCCCGATCGCCTTCATGCAGCAGACCGAGCTGCTGGGTTTGCAGACCTACGCCGGCGGTCTGGACCCGCTCTACTTCCTGCCCGACGGGCAGATCCGCTACGACGCCCGCATCTACATGCGCGAGATCAACCCGCGCCACGCGGTCCCGGAGTACGACATGACCAAGCGCAGCCCGGTGCTGCGGGCGCTGGCCGACGACACGGTCGCCGACGCGCTGGGCAAGCTCGAGCTCGAGCTGGCCTACCTGCTCCGCGCCGCGGTCCAACAGACCGGCGGCACTCTTTGAGGGCGGCTTGCCTGAGAGGCGGGCTGCGGGCGGGGTGAGAACGCCCGGTCCCCATGGACATCGAAGGAAAACGGATCGCCGCCCTGGTGGGTGACGGATTCGAGGAGTCGGAGTTGGTCGAGCCGCGCCGCGCGCTCGAGGAGGCCGGCGGCGTGGTGACGATCGTCGGCGTCGACGACCGTGCGCTGCAAAAGATCCGCGGGAAACGCGGCCTCGACGAGGGGCAGAGCGTGAAGGCCGAGGAGCTCGTCGCCGACGTGACCGCCGACGACTTCGACGCGATCTTGATTCCGGGCGGTCAGTCGCCGGACCACATCCGCACCAACAAAGACGTCCAGCGTTTCGTGCGCGAGTTCGATCAGGCGAAGAAGCCGATGTTCGTCATCTGCCACGGGCCGCAGGTCCTCATCTCGGCGCAGCTCGTGCGCGGTCGCACGCTGACCGGCTACGCCGCGATCGCCGACGACATCCGCAACGCCGGCGGCCTCTACCGCGATCAGCCGGTCGTGCAGGACGGCAACTGGGTGACCTCGCGTAACCCGGGCGACCTGGTGCTCTTCAACCGCGCGATCGTCGAGAAACTGATCGCCCAGAACCAGCCGGTTTAGTCGACCGGCGAGAGGCGCGAGTTCGGGCGCTCGGGCCGCCCGACTTTGTGGCACTCGCGCCAGCCCTCGCCGGTGTCGAGCGCGACGATGTCGGCGGTGAAGTCGAACTCGCCCTGGCCCCGGAAGAACGCGCTGCCGACCGCGTAGGCGTCGGTTGGGACGTCGTCGGCCTCGAACTCGCGAATCCGCGCGGCGTCGAAGCCGCCGCTGACCACGATGCGCACGTACCCGAAGCCGGCGTCGTCGAGCGCATCGCGCACGTTGCGAACCAGTTGCGCGTTGACGCCGGTCGGGTTGAACGTCCCCATCTGCGGGATCACGCTCGCGTCGACCAGCGTCCCCGAGGTGTCCAGCCGCACACCCCACAACCGCCGGCCCAGCGCGCGCGCCACCTCGAGCGCGGTGCGCACGCAGTCGTTCTCGAAGTCGACCAGCGCGATCACGTTGACCGACGGGTCGATGTACTGCGTGAACTTGGCCGTCGCTTTGACCGTGTCGCCGCCGTAGGCCGCGATCAGCGCGTGCGGGACCGTCCCCATCCCGCGCGAGCCCCACCACTCGGCGTTGGCATCGGTCGAGACGCCGAGCGCACCGGAGATGTAGGCCGCGTAGCCGTCGCCGGTCTGGACGAGATGATGGTCGAAGCGCGCCGGAAAGAACAGCACGTCCTTGCCGCCGGCGGCGTCGACGATCGCGCGCGCGTTGGTCGCGATCCGCGTGCGGCGCGCCAGCACGCCGAGATACTCCGTCTCCAAGTGCGCGAAGAGCGCGTAGTCGCCTTCGATCGTCAGGACGGTCTCGTACGGCCCGATCGCGTCGCCGTCGTAGAGCGCGCACACCCGTAACGCATCCCAGCCGTCCTCCCACGAGCCGTCCGCGAGCCGCCGGCCGCTGCACAGCTTGAGGATCGCCAGCGCCTCGTCGATCCCGCACAGGACCGAGTCGTTGCGCTGGAAGACTTGCATCCGCACGCGCGGGTGGTAGCCGTCCTGCTCGAGGATCTCGCGCGCCCGGTTGAAGTAGACGTCGGAGTAGTACCCCTCGCGCATCTTCTCGACCGGCAGGTTGAGGATCGCCGGATCGAGGCGACGGCGCTCGGTGCGCATGCGTGCCCCTACCGGCCCCCGGGGTCGAAGTCCTGGTGGGTTCGCTGCGGTCCGCCGCGGGACCGGAGCCGCGCGGCCGGGTGGAGAAGCGAGCCTTAATGGCGCGCCCGACGAACGCCGAGATCGCGCGGCTGCTGCGCGAGATTCGCACCTTGATGGAATTCGCCGGCGAACCGTTCTTCAAGTTCATGGCCTACGAACGGGCCGCCGAGACGCTCGAGAACGCGCCGCCGCTGGGTGCGCAGGCCGATCTGGAGCAGTTGACCGCGCTGCCGGGGATCGGCAAGACGATCGCCGGGCGGATCGCGACCCTCGTCGCGACCGGGACCGATCCGTACCTCGAGGATCTGCGCGCGCGCTACCCGGCGACGCTGCTGGAAGTGCTGACGGTGCCGGGAGTCGGGATGAAGACGGCGCAGCAACTCTTCGAGCGGCTCGGCGTCGCCTCGCTGCGCGATCTCGAAGAGGCGCTGCGCGCGGGCGCGCTGAGCGGGATCCCGCGCTTGGGACCCAAATCGATCGAGAACATCCGGCGCGGCGTCCTGGCGGCGCAGGGTCGCGCGCGCCGCACGCCGCTGGGCGTCGCGCTGCCGCTCGCCCACGAGATCATCGCGTACCTGCGCCGCATGACCGACGCCGCCGACCTAGCCGCGGCCGGAAGCGTGCGCCGCCAAGAACCGACCGTCGGCGACATCGACATCGTCTGCACCTCCGCCAACGCCGAAACCGTGGTGACGGCGTTCACCGCCTGGGAACGCGCGGAGGCCGTCCTGGCCGAAGGCGCGACCAAAGCCAGCATCTGGCTGGCCGGCGGGTTGCAAGTCGACTTGCGCGTCCTGCCGGCGCACCTCTACGGCAACCTGCTGCAGCACTTCACCGGCTCGCGCGAGCACAACATCCAACTGCGCGAGCTGGCGGCGCGCAAGAACCTGCGGGTCAGCGAGAACGGAATCGTCGACCTGACCGACGGCCGCACGATCGTCTGCCGGGACGAAGAAGAGGTCTACGCGGCGATCGGCCTGCCTTTCATCCCACCCGAGTTGCGGCTGGGTGTGGGCGAGATCGAGGCGGCGCGCGCGGGGACGCTGCCCGACGTCGTCGCGCTCGCCGACCTGCGCGGCGATTTTCACATGCACACGACTTGGTCGGACGGGAACGACGCGCTCGACACGATGATCGCGGCGGCGGCGGCGCGTGGTTACGCCTACCACGCGATCAGCGACCACTCGTGGGGACGCGGCGCGTTCGGCTTGGCACCCGAGCGCTTGCGCGAACAGCGCGCGCACGTGCACGCGCTGGGCGAACGCTACGGGATTCGCACGCTGTGCGCCTCCGAGGTCGACATCCGTCCCGACGGCAGCCTGGATTACGAGGATGCGGTGCTGGCCGAACTCGAGCTCGTCGTCGCCTCGGTCCACTCAGCAACCCAACAGTCGCGCGAGACGATGACCGCTCGATTGATTCGGGCCTGCGAGAACCCGTACGTGACGATCGTCGGGCATCCGACCGGCCGCCGGATCGAGACGTTCGCGGGGTATGATTTCGATCACGATGCCGTGTTCGCTGCCGCCGCGCGGACGGGGACGGCGCTCGAAATCGACGGCCAGCCGTCGCGCCTTGATCTGCCCAGCCCGCTGGCCCGGCGCGCCAAGGAGTTCGGCGTCACCTTCAGTTGCGACTCGGACGCGCACGGCGTCGGCGACCTCGCCAACGTCGCCTTCGCCGTCGGCCAGGCGCGGCGCGCCTGGATTACGGCCGCCGAAGTGCTCAACGCGCGCCCCCTGGAGCAAGTCCTGGCCTTCGCGAACGCGAAACGACCCCGGAACGGCTGATGGCGATGCCTTCGGCGGTCCCCGTCCACGAAGAGCGACGGTTGGCCGCCCTCTACGAATACGAACTCCTCGACACCCCGCCCGAGGACCTGTTCGATGCGCTCACGCGGCTGGCCGCGCTCGTTTGCGACGCGCCGATCGCGTTGATCGGTTTGGTCGACCGCAATCGCGTGTGGATCAAGTCCGCCTTCGGCTTGGAGTTGCGCGAGACGCCGCGCGAAGTCTCGTTCTGCACGCACGCGATCGTCGGCAAGGGACTCTTCGAGGTCCGCGACACGCGCGCCGATCCGCGCTTCGCCGGCATCCCGCTCGTCGTCGGCGAGCCGCACGCCCAATTCTACGCCGGTGTCCCGCTGCGCTCGGCCGGCGGCGAGGGAGTCGGGACGCTGTGCGTCCTCGACCGGCACAGCCGAACGCTCGACCTGCGCCAGCGTGCCGCACTCGAGGCCGTCGCGTCGAACGTCGTCGAGCAGTTCGAGGCGCGGCGCATGCTGCTGCGGATGTTCGACTCCTCGCGCACCGAGCTGTATCACATCGATCTCGAGACGCAGCACGTCGTCTTCGCCAGCGACGCCGCGCGGCGCAATCTCGGCTACACGATGGAGGAGCTGCGCACGCTCGCGCTGGCTGAGTTGCTGCCGACGCTGGCCAACGAGGGACTGCTGGCGGAACGGCTGGCCGAGATCCACGGCTCCGCCGGCCGGCGCTTGACGCTGCACACGACGGCCCGCCGGAAAGACGGGTCGACCTATCCGATCGAATTGCGGCTCGAGTTGATGGCGAGCCGCGAACGCGAGCTGGTACTCGCGGTCGCCACCGACCTGACCGAGAGCGAACAGGCGCAGGAGCACATCAGCCTGCTCTCGACCGCGATCGAGGCTGCCAACGAGCCGATCGTCGTCAGCCGAATCTCACCCGATCCCGAGCGGACGTCGACGATCATCTACGCCAACGAGGCGTTCCTGCGCCAGATGGGGCGGCCGGCCGAGCAGGTGCTGGGACGCGGCGTCGACACGTTCTTCGGTCCGCGTACCGACATCGAGCGGGTGACCGAGGTACGCCGCGAGGTGCGGGAGGGGCGGCCGGTGCGGGCCGAGTTCGTCCTGTACCGCGGCGACGGCACGACGTGGCATGCCGAGGTCAGCATTCGACCCTTGCTCGACGACGAGGGTCACACGACGCACCTGGTCATGGTCATGCGTGACGTGACCGAGCAGGTGCTGCGCGGCGCGCAGCTTGCGATGCAGAACGAGCGGCTGACCGCGATCACCTCGATCGCTCGCACGCTGTTCGCTTCGCTCGAGCCAACCTTGCTGGTCGATGCGTTACTCGGCGGCGTACGGCAGCTGATCGACGGGACCGCGACGCTCTATGCGCCGCGCGCGCGCGGCGGCTTCGTCGTGACGCAGGACCTGAGCGCGCAGCCGGATGCGGCGCCGGGCGATCAGCTCGTCGGGTTGGCTTCGCGCGCCGACGTCGCCGTGCTCGACGAGCGCGAAGAGCGCGCCGCCGTGCGCATCCTGGGTTCGGGCGGCGGCTCGGCCTACGTGCTCGACGTGCAGCGCCACGTGAGCTTCACCAGCGCCGACGTCTTCGCGCTCGGGCTGCTCGGGCAGTACTTCGGCGTCGCGGCGCGCAACGTCGAGCTCTACCAAGAGCTGGCGGCCCGGCGCGACGCGGTGGTCGAGCTCAACCAGGTCAAGAACGATTTGATCGCGATGCTGGCGCACGACTTCAAGGGACCGCTGACGACGATCGTCGGCTTCGCCGAGGTGCTGGCCGAGGACGAGCGCCTCGACGCCGAGTCGCGGCAGTATCTGGGGATGATCTCGTCGAGCGCGATGCGCCTGGCGGCGCTCGCGACCGATACGCTCGCGCTCTCGCGCCTCGAGCACAACGAGCTGTCGCTCACGGTCGAGGAGTTGGATCTGGCCGCGCTGGTGCGCGAGGTCGTACGCGTCCTGGGCGTCACGCGGCCGATCGATTTGCGCGTCCAAGGCGAACGCCTGGTGGTGGTCGGCGACGCCGGGCGGCTGCGTCAGGTGGTCGAGAATCTGATCGGCAACGCGATCAAGTACTCGCCGGGCGGTGAGCCGGTCGAAGTCGTGCTGCGCGCGCGGGCGAAAGGCCTCGAGCTGACCGTGCGCGACCGTGGGATCGGGATCCCCGAAGGCGAGCGTGCCAAGCTGTTCGGTCGCTTTGCGCGCGCCAGCAACGCCCGGGCGCTGGGAATCGCCGGGACCGGCTTCGGTTTGTATCTCAGCCGGACGATCGTCGAGCTTCACGGTGGGACGATCGAGGTCGAGTCGGTCGCGGGCGCGGGCGCGACGTTCCGCGTCTTCGTCCCCTCGCTCGCCGCGCCGCGTCGAGCGGTGGCACTGCGTCTCGCGTTGCTCGATCCGGAAGGCGACGCGCGTTCGTACGTCGCGCACGCGTTGCGCGGAGACGGCGTCGCGATTACGGTCGCGGCGAGCGGCGAGGAGTTGTTGCGCGTCCTCGACGAGGCGCCCTACGACGCCGCGCTGGTCGATGGCGACCGGTTGGATATGCCGGCGGCGGCGTTCCTGCGGCGCGCGGCGGGGCGGCTGCCGCTGGTCTGGATGGGCTTGCGCCCCCCGCTCGAAGGCGACGAGTGGTCGTCGTATCTGACCAAGCCGTTCCTGATGAAGGACCTCTACGGCGCGGTGCAGGCCGCGCTCGAAAGCGCGGCCGCCAAGAAGACGGCCGACTCCGCCTAGCCCGGCGACCAGAATTACCGGTGGACGGCGGCCATCGCCGCCTCGGGGTAGCGCGCACCGGCCGTCGCGCCCGGCGGCAGCGCGGCGTCGATCGCGCGCAGGTCCTCGGCGGTCAGCCGCACGTCGAGCGCGCCGGCGTTCTGCTCGAGATACCGCACGCGCTTGGTCCCCGGGATCGGGACGACGTCCTCGCCACGCGAGAGCAGCCATGCCAGCGCGAGTTGCGCGGGGCTGCAGCCCTTATGCTCGGCGAGCGCTTTCACCGCGTCGGCCAAGCGCTGGTTGGCGGCCAAGTTTTCGGCCTGGAAGCGCGGGTGGTTGCGCCGCGTGTCCTTCGCATCCAAGTCGTCGGGTGCGTGGAAGGTCCCGGTCAAGAAGCCGCGGCCGAGCGGGCTGTACGCGACGAACCCGATCCCGAGCTCCCGCGCCGTCGCCAGCACACCGTTCGTCTCGACGTCGCGCGTCCACAGCGAGTACTCCGTCTGCAGCGCGGCGATCGGGTGAACCGCGGCGCCGCGGCGCAGCGTCTCGGGCGCCGCTTCCGAGAGCCCGAGGTAGCGCACCTTGCCGGCCGCGACCAGCTCCGCCATCGCGCCGACCGTCTCTTCGATCGGGACCGACGGGTCGACCCGGTGCTGGTAGTAGAGATCGATCGTCGCGATGCCCAGCCGCCCCAGCGAGGCATCGCAGGCCGAGCGCACGTACTCGGGCCGGCCGTTCACGCCGAGAAACTTGCCATCCGGGCCGCGCAGATTGCCGAACTTCGTCGCCACGAAGGCCCGCTCGCGCCGGTCGGCGATCGCGCGCCCGACCAATTCCTCGTTCCGGCCCGCCCCGTACATGTCGGCCGTGTCGAGCAGGTCGATCCCCAGGTCGAGTGCCCGGTGGATCGTGCGGATCGACTCCGCTTCGTCGGTCGCTCCGTAGAACTCGGACATCCCCATGCAGCCCAATCCCAGCGCGGAGACCTCGGGGCCGTGGGTTCCCAGCCGTCGTCGTTGCATCGTACGGCTCCGAACCGCGAGGGCGCTCGGCCGGGTTCCGCCCGCGCCGGCTCGCGAGCGGTCCGTCGGACGGCGGCGACAAGCTGGTACACCACGGGTTATGATGGGGGTCGATGGATGAGCGAGACCGCCCGGATCGGAGCTCCGGCCCCGACCGCGGCACGGGGAGCACCCCACCCGAGACGGCCGAGGAAGGTGAGAACCTCGTCGGCCGGCCGGCCACCGAGCGGCCGACGACCGCCTTTCACGAGGCGACCGAGACGGTCGCCGACGAACGCGAGCCGTTCGACGAGCAGGAGGCGCTCCGCGACGGCGGGAGCTTCGACGGACTGCCCCTGGTGGACGCAGCCGCGCCGGGTCGCGAGGAGTAGGGTTGGACACGATCGACATCATCGGGGGCGTGCCGCTGGGCCGAGCCGCCCGCCTCGGCGAGGCGAGCGACGGACCGCAGCGGCGCAAGAAGCGCCGCGAAGGACGCGGCCGACCCGTCGACCCGACGGCGCTGGCCGAGGTCCGCGCGCTGCTCGGTGAAGAGCCCCGCCGGCGCGATCTGCTGATCGAGCACCTGCACAAGATCCAGGACCACTACCACGCGCTCTCGTCGGCCCACGTGATCGCGCTGGCCGACGAGATGCGCCTCGCGCCGGCCGAGGTCTATGAGGTCGCGACCTTCTACCATCACTTCGACGTCGTCAAGGACGGCGACGCGGCGCCGCCGGCGATCACGGTGCGCGTCTGCGACGGGCTCTCGTGCGAGCTGGCCGGTGCGCAGAATCTGCTCGCGTTGCTCCGCAACGGTGGGTACGGCGCGGACGTGCGCGTCATCCCGGCGCCGTGCGTCGGTCGGTGCGAGGTCGCGCCGGTCGCGCTGGTGCAGCAGAACGCGCTCGGCCACGCCACGGTGGCCGATGTCGACGCCGCCCTCGAGCAGCGCGCGTACGCGCCGGTCGTCCCCGACTACGTCCACTACGAACGCTACGTCGCCGACGGCGGCTACCGGCTGTTGGCCGCCGCGCACGAGGGCCGGCACACTCCCGACGAAGCGATCGCGACGATGGAGAACTCAGGGCTGCGCGGCCTGGGTGGGGCGGGCTTTCCGTCGGGCCGCAAATGGAAGATCGTGCGTGCCGAGCCGGAGCCCAAGCTGATGGCGGTCAACATCGACGAAGGCGAGCCGGGGACGTTCAAGGACCGGTGGTACCTCGAGCGCGATCCGCACCGCTTCCTCGAAGGGATGCTGATCGCGGCCTGGGCGGTTGGGATCGACACGATCTACGTCTACTTGCGCGACGAGTACGCGCACGTGCGCCGCATCCTGACCGACGAGATCGCCGCGCTCCAGACCAACGCCTCGTTTCCGCTGCCGACGATCCATCTGCGGCGCGGCGCGGGCGCGTACATCTGCGGCGAGGAGTCGGCGATGATCGAGTCGATCGAGGGCAAGCGCGGGATGCCGCGCCTGCGCCCGCCGTTCGTCGCGCAGGTCGGGCTGTTCGGGCGGCCGACGCTCGAGCACAACATGGAGACGCTCTACTGGGTGCGCGACATCCTCGAGAAGGGCGCCGAGTGGTTCAGTGGCTACGGCCGCAACGGCCGCAAGGGGTTGCGTTCGTTCTCGGTCAGCGGGCGGGTCAACACGCCCGGCGTCCATCTCGCACCGGCCGGGATCACGATCAACGAGCTGATCGCGGAGTACGCCGGCGGGATGCAGCCGGGCCATACGTTCTACGGGTACTTTCCGGGCGGCGCGTCGGGTGGGATCCTGCCCGCCTCGCTGGGTGACATCCCGCTCGACTTCGACACGCTCAACTCCTACGGGTGCTTCATCGGCTCGGCGGCGATCATCGTCCTCTCCGACCAGGACACCGCGAAGGACGCGGCGCTCAACATGCTGCGCTTCTTCCACGACGAGTCGTGCGGCCAGTGCACGCCGTGCCGCGTCGGCACGGCGAAGGCGGTCGCGCTGATGGAGCGCGAGGACTGGGACGAGCCGCTGCTGCGCGATCTCTCGGGCGTGATGATCGACGCCTCGATCTGCGGCTTGGGCCAGGCAGCCCCCAACCCGTTCCTGTCGGTCTTCAAATACTTCCCCCACGAGGTGTCCTAGCGTGGCGATCACCCCGCAGCAAATCGACAAGGCGCGTAACGCCGCGATGAATGGGGAGGTCGCGGCGACCAACGGTGCGCCCGACGTCGCCTTCTCGCTCGACGGCGCGCCGGTCACCGCGCACGCCGGTGAGACGATCCTGCAGGCCGCCGACCGGCACGGCGTCGCGATCCCGCGGCTGTGCTACAAGGACGGCTACCGGCCCGACGGCAACTGTCGCGTCTGCATGGTCGAGATCGAGGGCGAACGCGTCCTCGCGCCGTCGTGCTGCCGCCGGCCGAGCGAGGGGATGAAGGTCGCCAGCACGAGCGACCGCGCCCGCACATCGCAGCGCATGGTCACCGAGCTGCTGCTGACCGATCAGCCGGTCGCCGACGGTTCACCCTACAAGCGCGACTCCGAACTCGACCTGTGGGCGCGGCGGTTGGGCGTGACCGCCGGGCGCTATCCGCAGCGCACGCAGTGGGCCGCCGACCTCTCACATCCGGCGATGGCCGTCAACCTCGACGCCTGCATCCAGTGCGGGCGCTGCGTGCGCGCCTGCCGCGAAGAGCAGGTCAACGACGTGATCGGCTGGGGCGGCCGCGGCGAGCATGCCAAGATCGTCTTCGACCTCGACGACCCGATGGGCGGAAGCTCGTGCGTCGCCTGCGGTGAGTGCGTGCAGGCCTGTCCGACCGGCGCGCTCGCGCCGGCCAACGGCGCCTACACGGCCGTCCCCGACAAGCAGGTCGACTCGGCGTGCCCGTATTGCGGCGTCGGCTGTCTCTTGACGTACAACATCAAGGACGGCAAGATTCTCTCGGTCGACGGGCGCGATGGTCCCTCCAACGCGAGCCGCCTGTGCGTGAAGGGCCGCTTCGGCTACGACTACGTCAACAATCCCCAGCGCTTGACGGTGCCGCTGATTCGGCGCGACGGCGTGGCGAAGACCGCCGCGCTGGTCGACCCCGAAGAGATGATGAAGCTCTTCCGCGAGGCGACCTGGGACGAGGCGCTCGACCGCGCCGGGCTGCCGCTGCGCGCGCTGCGCGAGCAGTACGGCCCATCCTCACTCGCCGGTTTCGGCTCGGCCAAGGGCTCGAACGAAGAGGCCTATCTCTTCCAGAAGCTGGTGCGGGTCGGTTTCGGGACGAACAACGTCGACCATTGCACGCGGCTGTGCCATGCCTCGTCCGTCGCGGCCTTGCTCGAAGACGTCGGCTCGGGCGCGGTCTCGAACCAGGTCGAGGACGTGGCGCTGGCCGACGTCGCGATCGTGATCGGCGCGAACCCGACGGTGAACCATCCGGTCGCCGCGACCTTCATGAAGAACGCCGCCAAGCACGGCACCAAGCTGATCCTGATGGACCCGCGGCGCTCGGACCTCGCGCGCCACGCGACCTACTACCTGCAATTCAACGGCGACACCGACGTCGCGCTGCTCAACTCGATGATGCACGTCATCATCGAGGAGGGGATGGTGGACGAGACGTTCATCCGCGAGCGCACCGAGAACTACGCCGCGCTGGCCAAGAACGTCGCCGACTACGCGCCGGAAAAGACGGCGGCGATCACCGGGATCGATGCGCAAACGGTGCGCGAGGTCGCGCGGCTCTACGCGAAGTCGAAGGCTTCGATGATCTTCTGGGGGATGGGGATCTCGCAGCACATCCACGGGACCGACAACGCGCGCTGCTTGATCTCGCTCGCGCTGATGACCGGCCAGATCGGCCGTCCGGGGACGGGGCTGCATCCGCTGCGCGGGCAGAACAACGTGCAGGGCGCCTCCGACGTCGGGCTGATCCCGATGATGTTCCCCGACTACCAGCGGGTCGACAACGCGGCCGCGCGGGACAAGTTCGAGAAGCTGTGGGGGACCGCGCTCGACCCGAAGGCCGGCTTGACGGTCACCGAGATCATGGACGCCGTCCACCACGGCACGATCCGCGGGATGTACATCATGGGCGAGAACCCGGCGATGTCCGATCCCAACGTCGAGCACGCCCGCGAGGCGATGGCGCTGCTCGAGCAGCTGGTCGTCCAGGACATCTTCTTCACCGAGACGGCGAGCTACGCCGACGTCATCTTGCCGGCGTCGGCCTTCCCGGAGAAGACCGGGACGTTCACCAACACCGACCGGCGCGTGCAGCTCGGCCGCCGAGCGATCGATCCGCCGGGCGAGGCACGCCAAGATCTGTGGATCATCGAGGAGATGGCGCACCGCCTCGGCCTGGACTGGAACTATGGTGGTCCGGCCGCGGTGTTCGAGGAGATCCGTCAGGCGACGCCGAGCATGGCCGGGATCACCTGGGCGCGGCTCGAGGCCGAAGGCTCGTGCACGTATCCGCTCGAGCACGAAGGCGATCCGGGCGAACCGGTCATCTTCATCGAGGACTTCCCGCGCGCGGGCGGTCGCGGGCTGTTTGCGCCGGCGCTGTACACGCACGCGGCCGAGCTGCCCGATCCCGAGTATCCGTTCGTGTTCACCACCGGCCGCCAACTCGAGCACTGGCACACCGGGTCGATGACGCGCCGGGCAAGCGTCCTCGACGCGCTCGAGCCCGACCCGGTCGTCAGCATCCATCCCGACGATCTCGCCGCGCTGGGCAGCCAGCCGGGCGGGATCATCACGCTCGAGTCGCGCCGCGGAACGCTGACCGCCTACGCCCGCGCCGACCGCGGGATGCAGCGCGGAGTGCTGTTCATGCCGTTCGTCTTCAACGAAGCCGCGGCGAACCTGTTGACCAACGACGCGATCGACCCGTTCGGGAAGATCCCCGAGTTCAAGTTCTGCGCCGTCAAGCTGCGCAAAGGCGAACGGGTCGAAGCCGCGATCCGCTGAAGAAAAAGAAGGCCCGTGCGATGCACGGGCCTTCCGGTTTGCGGCGGATCGGGCGAAGCCCGAACGCGACGGATTCGCCGAAGGCGAATCCACTACTGGAAGAGCTTGGCCGCGTTGATGCAGGTCAGGATGACGCCCCACAACAGCGGGATCCCCACGAACGCCCAGGCGAGGAAGAGCTTCGCCCCGATCCCCGGATCGGTGGCGGGCGCGGTGCTGGTCGAACCAGTATTCATGGACACGCCTCCTCAGGCCGGCACTTCGGCGCCGGCCGGCATGTAGTACCGGTCCGCGACAGGCCGGATGGCTAGGTTGCAGAGCAGCCCGATGACCAGGAGAATCGCCATGACGTACATCGTCACGCCGTAGGCGTCGGCTTTCGGGACGCCGCTGTTGATCTCGTACTGCCGGATGTAGTTCAGCAGCACCGGGCCAGCGACCCCGGCCGCCGACCACGCCGTCAGCAGGACGCCGTGGATCGCGCCGACCTCGACGGTGCCGAACAGGTCGCGCAGGTAGGCCGGGACCGTCGCGAAGCCACCGCCGTAGAACGTCAGCACGATGCAGTAAGCGAGGACGAACAACACGATATTGTGCGAGACGCCCAGCGTCGGTGTAAGCGCGTACAGGATCGCACCGACGACGAAGAAGATCACATAGGTCCGCTTGCGCCCCAAGAAGTCCGACATCGAGGCCCAGAAGATGCGGCCGCCCATGTTGAACAGCGAGAGCAGGCCGACGAACCCGGCCGCCGCGGCGACCGAGACGCCGAGGACGTCTTGGATCATCAGCGAGGCTTGGCTGAGCACACCGATCCCGGCGGTGACGTTGAGGAACAGCACGAACCACAGCAGGTAGAACTGCGGCGTCTGCAAGGCCTGCGCGCGCAAGACCTGGCGCGCGGTGATCAGCCCGCGCGACGTGGTTGGAACGACGTAGCCGGCGGGCGCCCAGCCGGCAGGGGGGATACGGACGATTATCGAGCCGACCAGCATCCAGATCAGGTAGAGGATGCCGAGCACGACGAACGTCGACGCCACGCCGTTCGAGGTCGCGCTGCTGAAGTGCTTCATCAAGAGCACCGAGAGCGGGGACGCGATCAGTGCCGCGCCGCCGAAGCCCATGATCGCGGTCCCGGTGGCGAGCCCAGGTCGATCGGGGAACCACTTGATCAGCGTCGAGACCGGCGAGATGTAGCCGATCCCCAAGCCGATGCCGCCGATCACGCCGTAGCCGAGATAGATCAGCCACAGCTGGTGCGCTGAAACGCCGAGCGCCGAGACGAAGAAGCCGGCCGCGAAGCAGAGCGCCGCGACGAACATCGACGTGCGCGGTCCGACGCGTTCGACCCAGCGGCCGAAGAGCGCGGCCGAGAGTCCCAGCACGACGATGGCGACGCTGAATATCCAGCCCAGTGCCGGGATCGTCCAGTCTCCGGGCGTCGTCGAGACGACCTTCGCGGCCGCAGGCGGGCATGCGCTCTGAGCCGCGCAGAGCAACTGGGCCAACGGCTTGTTGAAGACGCTGAAAGCGTAGGCTTCGCCGATGCACAGGTGGATGCACAGTGCGGCGGGGGGAACGAGCCAACGGCTGAAGCCAGGCCCGGCGATGGAGTGGGAGCGGTCGAGGAAGTTCGTAGCCAAGTCCTCTCCTCCGCGTCAGTAACGACGCATGCAAACGAAGGTCGTATGTTCCCCTACGTGCGAGAGGATGTTCTGCCCTGCGTCCCCGCCGCCGGAGAAATCTTTCGGCAAACCTCCGCGTCAGTCGCGCACGACCTCGGCGTCGAAGCCCCGCTCGGCGATCGCGGCTAGGACCCCGCCCAGGTCCTCGGCGCGTTCCAGCTCGACGGTGAGGTCGAGCTCGGCGACCTTCGCCGGGACGGTCCCCAGCACGCGGTGGTGCGCGACGTCGAGCACGTTGACCCGGGCCTGGGCGACCGCGGTCGCGACGCTGGCTAGCTCCCCGGGTTTGTCCACCATCCGCACCCGGATGCGCACCACCCGCCCGGCGCGCAGCCGCGCGCGGACGATCACCGAGGCCAGCGTCCCGAGGTCGATGTTCCCGCCGCACAGGATGATCCCGACCCGGCGTCCCGCGAAGCGCTCCAGCCGCGCGCGCAGGGCCGCGACCCCGGCCGCACCGGCGCCCTCGACGACCAGCTTCTCCTCTTCGAGCAGCTCCGCGATCGCGGTCTCGACCGCCGCCTCGCCAACCAGGATCGCCTCGCGCACCGCCTCCCCGACGACGGCCAGCGGGAGACGGCCCACCCGCGCGACCGCGATCCCTTCGGCGATCGTCACCCCGCCCGGGACCGGCCCGCCCTCGCGCGCCGCCGCCAGCGAGGGGTAGAACTCGCTCTGCACCGCGATCACGCTGGCCGGTGAGCCGGCCGCCGCGACGGCCAGGACGGCGCCGGCGATCAGGCCGCCGCCGCCGACCGGGATCAGCAGGGCGTCGAGCGGGCCGGCGTCTTCGAGCAGCTCGAGGGTCGCCGTCCCCTGGCCGGCGATGACGTCCGGGTCGTCGTAGGGGTGGACCAAGACCGCGCCGGTTCGCTCGACCAGCGCCTGCGCGTGCGCGGCGGCGTCGGCGAACGTCTCGCCGACCAGCACGATCTCGGCGCCGAAGTCGCGCGTGCGGCGGACCTTGAGCAGCGGCGTCGTCTCCGGCATCACGACCGTCGTCCGCAGCCCCAGGCGCGCGCCGTGGTACGCGACGGCCTGGCCGTGGTTCCCGGCCGACATCGTCACCACGCCCCGAGCCCGGGCGGCCGCTTCGTGGACCAGCAACGCGTTGAGCGCGCCGCGCTCCTTGTAGGCGCCGGTGACCTGGCGGTTCTCGAGCTTGAGGAAGACCTCGCCGCCGATCAGCTCGGAGAGGATGCGCGAGCGGGTGGAGGGGGTGCGCAGGACGCCGCCGCGGATGCGGGCGGCGGCGGCGAGCACCGCGTCAGGCTGGAGCGGGGTCGGGTCGGGCGCGGTCATGTGCCGATCTCCGTCGAGCACGACGAAAAAGCCCCTCGCCGCTCGCACGGAGCCGGCCGCCGTTCAGGCGCGCTTACAGACCGACGGTCCGGCCCGGGAAACCAGCCGCGTCGATGTAGCGCTCGCCGCCGGCCCGCTGCCAGCGCACGACCGTGACGACGCCGTCCACCCCCGGCGGCGAGCGTTCTTCACCCCGCGTGACGACCGGCAGCGCGCCGCCCGGCATCGCTTCGAGGAACGCGCGGCCGAGCAGACTCCCCTTGGCGACCGCACGCAGATCGAGCCCCAGGATGCGCGCGATCGTCATCCCGACGTCGGCGTTGGAGACCGGTGCCGGATCGATGAACGCGTGCTTGAAGTCGGGTCCGATCGCGGCGGTGAAGTTCCCCGTGTCGGCTCGGCTGAACGAGCCGTGCATCCCTTGGCCCTGCTGCAGCGTCGTGTCGGCGATCTCGACCGTGCAGCGTTCGGGCAGCGAACAGCCGGTGTCGAACGAACGAAAGCTGACCGCGATGCCGGGATGCGGCGTGACCGCCGCGCCTTCGAGCGAGACGGTGGTGGTGGGGAGCGTCCCCGGAAACGTCCCCAGTCGCGGATCGACGAACAAGCCGCTCACGTAATCTTGGCGTTCGAGGAACGCGACGATCGCCGGCGCGAGCTGCATGGCGTTGCTCTGCGGCAGGTAGATGAGATCGCTCCCGCCGTTGGCCGCGACGATGACCTCGGGCTGGCCGATGTCGTTGCCGAGCAAACCGTTCCCGTGGCTGGGAAACTTGTGCTCGAGCTCGGGATGGACGCCCACGTCGTTCGCATCGGGATCGCTCAGCCGCAGCGAAAGCGCGTGCGCGAGGTCGAGCGCGAGGAAGCCCGGCGGGAGTTGGCCCGCCGGAACGCCGTTCAACGTATCCTGCGCGGCCGGCGAGGTGCGGCTCTCCTTCGAGATCGTCGAGAACCCGTGGTCGCTGGTGATGATGACGTCGGTGGTGGAGTCGAGGCCCAGCGCGTGCACTGCCTCGCGCAGCGCGCGCAAGTCGTCGTCGGCGTTGTGGATCGCCGCCAGCGAAGTCGGGCCGTTGATCCCCGGCGTGAGCGCGCCGAGCGAATCGCCTTGGTTGTGCTGCGTCCCGTCGGGATCGCGCGACCAGAAGACCAGCACGAACGGCTTCCCGCTCGCCTTGAACGCCGGCAGCACGACCTTGGTCGCGGCGGCCAGGAACCAGTTCTGCTGCTCGACGTTGGGGACGGTGGTGCCGGGCTTCGTCGCCGTGCCGGGATCGCCGTTCGCGCCGCGCGTCGGTGCCTGCGCGCTGCCGGTCGCCTGCGTCAGCGCGCTCACGATCTCCGGCGGCAGCGGGCGGCCCAGCGCGTTGCCGCTGGTGTCGGTGCGGCCGGTCTGATCGTCGATCACCAGCGTGCGCCGGCCGCCGACGTCGGCCGCGTCGAAGATTGCGACCGGTCCGACCTTCCCGATCGCGGCGGTCGCGTAGCCGTGGTCGTGCGCGAGCGCCAGGATCGCGGCCTCGTCGAGGTAGTTGCCGCCGAAGTGCTCGTCGACGTCGGCCAGCACCGGGTCGGATTCGAGGAACGGGGTGAACGCGTATCCGGCCGCCGCGACCTTGTAGCCGACGTCGAGCGTGTTCGAGAAGTCGCCGGTGTCGCCGAGCAGATGCCCGGTCGCCATCGTCGAGGCGTTGGCGGTGGTGAAGGTCGGGAAGATCGCGTGGCTGTTCGGGAAGCTGACGCCGGCCGCACGCAGCGCGTCCATCGCCGGCGCGTGCGCGGCGTCGACGATCGCGCCGCGCAGGCCGTCGGGGACGAACAGGATCACGGAGTGCGGCGCGGGCTGCGCACCGAGCGGGCCGGTCGGGACGAGCGGCGCGGTCGCGAGCAACGTTGCGAGCACGACGGCACCGGCCCTGCGAAGAGCGGACGACATAGGCGCACGATAGGCGCTGAAGGTTAAGGGCGGTCTAAGCCGAGCCTCGGCTGCCGCGGTCCAGCCGTCCGGCGACGAAGATGCGATAGGCGCCGACGACCGCGAGCCCGACGATGATGATGGGCAGCATCGTGGCCAGGGTGGCCGGCGAGACGGTCACCGTGTAGATGCTCAGGCCGTGCTCGGCCGAGGGAAACCCGGGCAGGAGATACGGAAAGACCGTCGCGCCGGCCGAGGCGAGCAACCCCGCCAGGAACAGCGAGGAGGCGGCGAAGGTGCGCCGCGGCTGCTCGCGCAGCACGGCGATGCCGATCAGCCCCGCGCAGGAGGCGAGCGGAGCCAACGCGAGCCACGGCATGGCGCGCACGTTCGGCCACGGCGAGTGGACGCGGAAGGTCGCGTAGGTGAGCGCGACGGTCAACACCAGCACGACCGGCAGGAGGATGCGGATCGCCCGCGCGGCCCGCGCGGCCGGCGCGCCATCGACGCGCAGCGCAACCCAGGCAGCGCCGTGCATCGCCAGCGCGAGCACGGCCAGCAGGCCGACGCCCAGCGCGTACGGGTTGAGCAAGAACGCGAAGGTTCCCTTGAAGTAATGTTCGGCGTCGAGCGGCACGCCGCGCACGATGTTGCCCAGCGCGACGCCGAACAGCAGCGCCAAGAGCCCGCTCGCGAGCGAGAACGTCACGTCGAAGAACTGATGCCACAGTTCGCTGGCGTAGTGCCCGCGCAGCTCGAGGGCGATGCCGCGAAACATCAAGAGCCAGAGGACGACCATGAACGGCAAGTAGAAGCCGCTGAACGAGGACGCGTAGACCAGCGGAAAGAGGCCGAACAAGGTGCCGCCGGCCGCGATCAGCCAGACCTCGTTGCCGTTCCAAAACGGCCCGATGCTGGCGATCGTCGCGGCGCGTTCGGCGTCGGTGCGGGCGACGAAGAGGTGGATCGTCCCGACCCCGAGGTCGTAGCCGTCCAGCAGCACGTAGATGCCGAGCATCAAGGCCAGCACGATGAAGGCGACGACGATCACGGCGCCGCCTCCGCGAGCAGCGGGCCCGCATGCTGGGCGTCGGGTCCAATCCCGATCTCGCGCAAGACGAGCAAGATGAAGAGCAAGCCGAGCAAGAAATACATGCCGACGAACCCGATGATGGTGAAGATCGCCTCCGCTCCCACGACGTTGGCCGAGGCACCCGCCGACGTGCGCATCACGCCGTAAACGATCCACGGCTGCCGCCCGACTTCGGTCGTCACCCAGCCGGCTTCGTTGGCGATGTACGGAAACGGCATCGCGAGCATCAGCAGCCAGAGCAGCCAGCGGCTGCGCTCGAGCCGCCGAAAGTACCACAGGATGAGCGCGAGCGTCGTCAGGCCGAGGAAGATCGTGCCCAGTCCGACCATGATGTGGTAGGCGTAGTAGGTGACCGCGACGGGCGGCCGTTCGTCGGCCGGATAGGTCGAGATGCCTTTGACGTCGGCGCGGAAGTTGCCGTAGGCCAGAAAGCTCAGCAGGTCCGGCACCGTGATGGGGTCGATCAGCATCTGCGACGCCGTGTCCGGCATGCCGATGATCGCGAGCGGTGCACCCATCTGCGAGTGGAAGAGGCCTTCCATGGCGGCGAGCTTGGCGGGTTGATAGGCGGTGACGTCGGCGCCGTTGCGGTCGCCAGTCGGAAAGATAGCGAACACCGAGCACGCGAACGCCACGACGATCCCACTGTGGAGGAAGAGCCGTCCGTAGCGTTCTTGGCGCCGCGCGAGCAGATAGTACGCGCCGACGCCGGCCATCAGGAAGCCGCCGGTCAGGAGTGCCCCGGTGAGTGCGTGCAGGAACTGCCACCAGGCAAACGGCGACAGCAGCACCGCCCCGAGGTTCGCCAGCAGGATGTGCCCGTCGTTCGCCACCGTGTAGCCGACGGGATGTTGCATCCACGCGTCGACGACGACGATGAGAAAACCCGACAGCCACGAGCCGAGCCAGACGAGGATCGCGGCCGCGGCATGCAGCCGCCGCGAAACGGCGTCGCGGCCGTACAGGAAGACGCCCAAGAAGACCGACTCCAAGAAGAACGCGAAGATGCCTTCCATCGCCAGCGGCTGGCCGACGACCGCGCCGGTGCGCTCGGAGAAGAGCGCCCAATTCGTGCCGAACTGGAACTCCATCGGGATGCCGGTGACGACCCCGATGGCGAAGTTCACCGCGAAGATCCGCGCCCAGAAGCGTGCCGCGCGGTCGTACATCGCATCCCGCGTGCGCAGCGCGCGCAGCGTGTACCAGGCGACGAACGGCGCCAGCCCCATCGTGCCGATCGGGAACAGGTAGTGAAACATGATGGTGAACGCAAACTGAATGCGATCGGCCGTCAGCGCTGCTCCCAATCCGCACCTCCGGTAGTAGAGACTCCCATTCTAACCGATACCCGCTGCTGGTAGGCAAGGGTTCTCGCGCCGAAGAAGGCGGCGGCGTGAACAGCGTCGTCGTGTTCCATGCGCCGGGCGGGCCCGAAGTGCTCGCGCTCGAGCAGCAACCCCTCCCCGTCCCCGGCCCCGGCGAGGTGCTGGTTCGCGTCGCGCGCGCCGGCGTCAACTTCATCGACATCTACTACCGCACCGGCGCGTATCGCTTGCCGCTGCCGGCGCGGGTCGGCCAAGAGGGCGCCGGAACCGTCGAACAGGTCGGCGAGGGCGTGCGCGACGTGCAGCCCGGCGACCGCGTCGCGTGGGCCGCGGCGCTCGGCAGTTACGCGACGCTCGTGCTCGTCCCGGCCGCCAAGCTGGTCCCGGTCCCCGATGCCCTGAGCCTCGAGGACGCCGCGGCGGTGATGATGCAGGGGATCACCGCGCAGTACCTCAGCCAGAGCGTCTATCCGATCCGCGCGGGCGACGACGTCTTGGTGCACGCCGCGGCGGGCGGCGTCGGCCTGCTGCTCACCCAGATGGCGAAGGGCCGTGGCGGACGCGTGATCGCGACCGTCTCGAACGACGAGAAGGCCGCGCTGGCGCGCGAGGCCGGCGCCGACGAGGTGATCGTCTACGGTCGCGAGGAGGTCGCCCCGGCGGTCCGCACGCTCACCGGCGGTGCCGGCGTCCACGTCGTCTACGACGCGGTCGGCAAGACGACGTTCGCGGCGAGCTTGGACTCGCTGCGCCCGCGCGGGTACTTCGTGTCGTATGGCGCGGCGAGCGGACCGCCGCCGCCGGTCGAGGCCGCGACGCTGCAGACGAAAGGCTCGCTCTTCTTCACGCGTCCCACCATCGTGCACTATACGGCCGAGCGCGCGGAGCTGCTCGCCCGCGCGAACGACGTCTTCACGATGCTCCTCTCGGGCGCCCTACGCGTACGGATCGGCGGCCGCTATCCGCTGGCCGACGCCGGCCGCGCACAGGGCGACCTCGAGAGCCGGCGCTCGACCGGCAAACTGCTGCTCGTCACCGACCCGGCGGCAGATTGACGCTCGCGCCGCCGAAGATGAACGAGAAGTCGCTCGCATAGGGCTGACCGGTCGGCTGAGGTTCGGGGCTGGCCCCGGCGGTCAACCGGGGCGGGGCGAATAGGCGGATGAGGCGACCACCGTGGTGCGCGGCGCCGAAGGCCAGGGCACGCGCGCTCGGCGGCGCGGCGACCGAGCTGAATTTGTGGCAGTCGATGCACGACGACGGGTTGTCGGTGCCCTTCTGAAAGAACGTCTCGAGCACCGTGTTGGCGACGATCGGCGGACCGTAGCCGCTATCGTCGGCCGGGACCGAGGCACCGCGGACGAGCGGGAAATCCGTCGCCGGCCACTGCACGTCGACCAACTCGTAGTAGCGAAAGACCGAGCCGGGCGGCAAGATGCTGTAGAACGCGGCGGTCGCCTCGGTCGCGCGGCCGATCGGCATCTCGCGCAGGATCTGGGAGGGACCGTAGTCGCAGCCCGCCGACGGACACGGCGACGGGTTGACGTTCGGCACGGCGTTCGACTTCGGATTGAAGAACGTCCAGACACCGCTGTGCGCCTGAGCGGCATCGGGCGCGTTGCGCACGTGTTCGAACGTCGCCCAGAGCATCCGTTGCGCGCCCGGCAGCTTGCGGATGATGTGGAAGCCGACGAGGCCGACCAGCCGCGAAGTCTGTAAGCCGACGTTCGGGTACACGAGATCGACCGGTTCCGGAAACAAGAAGAACGTCGGGTGGGCGGCCGCCGCGCACGCCCCGCAGGGCGCGCCGTTGCGCAGCGGGTACGGGCCGAGATCGAGCAGCGCGGCCTTGGTCTCGATCGCTCCGATGCCCAGGCCGTAGTGCGCCGGCTTCGCTTGGCAGTCGACGTCGTTCTTGCCGGTCGGCAGCCGCAAACCGGCGGGCCCCGCGGCGCAGGTCGATTGCGGCGTGACGTACTCGAGGTCGTTGTTGAGGATGTACGTCTCCTCGTCGGTATCGACCCAGATGTCGTAGAACACCATCGGCGCGAAGCGCGCCGTCCCGCTCGACGCGCGCACCGTCCCCTGGCCGAGGATCCAGCCGTCGCTGAACGCCTGCTGCGTGCTGCTGAACTGCACCTCGTTGTTGAGGAACTCGCCGGTCGCGCCGAGCAGGAAGTGCCCGGTGCGCGGGTTGCGTCCGCTGCTGCGCTCGCTGGCCGCGGTCGGCCGCGCGGCGTTCGGGCCGGGCGTCGGGAAGATGTTGACCGGCCGATCGTAGCTGACCCAGACGGTGCGCTGCGAGCCGGGGACGCCGAACTGCGCCGGCGAGGCCTGCGGGTTGGGGATCCCCTTCTGGCCGGGGACGGCGGGCCAGTTCAGGTAGATGAACTGCTGCCACGCGATGCAGTTCGCCAGCGGCTGGCCGTCGGCGCCGGCTTTGTTGGTGAACACCGTCGGCATCGTCGGCGCCAGCGTGAGCGTGACGCCCGCGCTGAGCTGGCAATAGGTCGACGTGGCCGCGAGCGCGGCCTGACCGCGGGGAACCGCGAACGCCGCCAGAGCGACGAGCGCCGGGACGGCGGCGACCAGCGCGGGAACGCGCAACGAACGAAGCTGCATCGGTGAACACCCCTCCGATGGAAAGCGGCGAGCCCGCTGCTCGCATCGAGTTCACCCTAGCATCGGCGGAGCACGAACGCAAGCCTGCGCCGCGGCGCTGCGCTACGTCGCCGGTCGCGCGCGCAGCGCGCCGGTCGTCGTCCCGGCGAACGCGAGGACGATGGCGGCGAGGTAGAACAGCGCGGCGTCGCTCGCCGGCCAGGCGACACCGAGCCCTTCGCCGGCCCAATAGATGCCGAACGCGGTGACCATGACGCCGACGACGTATTTGAGCGCGTTCTCCGGGACGCGCTCGAGTGGCCCGCGCACCGCGACCCCGAGCGCTGCGATCAGCAGCACCGCGAGCAGGGCGCCGCCGCCGGCCGCGGCCAGCGTCTGGGCGCTCCCGCTGCCCAGCGCAAGCACGATCGCGACGACTTCGATCCCCTCGGTCAGCACGCCGCTGAACGCGGTCGCGAACGCGGCTGCGTCGGTCGCGCCGGCGAGCTGTGCGCGGCCGCGCTCGAAGGCGGCACGCTCGTCGCGCTGCGCCTTGCGGCCGGCCGCGCGCAGCACGGCCTTGCGCAGCCACGAGACGCCGACGTACAGCGCGATCAGCCCGACGATCAGGCGCACCGGACGCAGCTCGGCCAGCTCCGGCAGCCGCGGCCCGGCCAGCGCCACCACCGCGGCCAAGACCACGACCGCGCACAGCGCGGCGACGAGCGCACGGCCCCAGCCGCGGGTAACGCCGACCGCGACGACGATCGTCAGCGCTTCGATCGCCTCGACCGCGCAGGCGAGGAATGCCGTCAGGCCGAGCGCCAGCGCGTGCGCGCTCACCGCGAGAACTCGCCGTAGGGTGGCGGGGTCGCGTGCGGTCCCTTGACGGCGTGCCAGAGGATGTCGTTGAAGGTGCCCTCGTCGACGCGGTCCTCCCGAGCGAAATCCAGCCGAGCGCTGTCGGCGGCGCGGTACGCCGTGCGGCCGTTGCGCGCGTGCAGATCGATCTGCTCGGGTAACGTGTCGTACGGGCGCAGGTCGGGGCGCGCGGAGAAAGCGGCGTTCAGCGGCGGCGCACCGGCGTCGTAGGTCGAGAGCGGCGGCAGGCCGAGCAGGGTCTCGATCGTGCGCAGCACCGAGGCTTGGCTGTAGGCGGCGTGCTGCACGCCGCCCGCGGCGTAAGGCGAGATCAAGTAGAACGTCGAGCGTTGCTCGTCGACGTGGTCGGGTCCGTTCTGCGCGTCGTCCTCGATGACGAAGATCGCCGTGTGCGCCCAGTCGGCGGAATGTGAGACCGCCGCGACCAGGTTGCCGACCGCGGCGTCGTTGTCGGCGACCATCGCCTGCGGCGTGAGCGCGTCCGCTCGGGTGCCGGAGGTGTGGTCGTCGGGGAAGCGGACGATCTCGAGCGCCGGCAGCGTCCCACTGCGCTCGTAGGCGTCGAACTCGCGCTTCCATTCGGTGAAGCGGTCGGCGTCCGGATAGTCCAGGTCGAAGGTCGCGAAGTTGCGGTCGGTCCGCGGGCGCAGCGCGTCGTCGCTGACCGAGACGGGGATCGGCCGGCTGGGTCCGGCGGTCGCGAACTCGCCGTAGTTGCGCAGCGTGACACCGTGCGCTACCGCCACGTCCCACAGATAGCCGCTGTGCGGGACCGAGGCTTCGGCGGCGTCCTCGAAGTCGTACGGCCGGCCGCGGGCCGCGTAGTCGGGCGGCCACATCTTCTCCAGATAGTCGTTGGCGAAGGCGGCGGTCGACCAGTTGTGCCCGTCGGCGCTGATGTGCGAGTCTTCGAAGAAGCGATCGAAGATGCCGAAGCGGCGCGCCAGCGCATGTTGATTCGGAGTGACGCGTTCGCCGAAGAGCACCAGCGACGGGTCACCGTCGGCTTCCCGCAGGTCGCCGAGTACCTCGTCGTACGAACGATTCTCCTTGATCACGTAGATGATGTGGGCGATCGGCCCGTGCGCCCGCACGACGGGGCTCTGCGGGGCCGGCGCGTGCTGGGCGAGCGCGCGCACCTCGCCCAGACCCTGCGCGAGCGCCGCGTCGCCGGGGATCGGCAGCCGGCGGATCGAGCCGACGAGGTTGCCGGCGATATAGTCTTTGTGGCCGGGGGCCAGCGGTTGATAGTGCGTGTTGGTATGGCTCGACTCGCCCTTCCCGTCGGCGATGTAGAGCACGCCGTGCGCGCGGTCGACCGCGACGGCGGTCGGATACCAGCCGGTCGGGATCGCGCCGAGCGGCGTCAGCCCCGTAGGCGTGACCCGAAAGACGGCGACGGCGTTGGCCGCGCCGCAACTCACGTACAACCGGTCGCCGTCGAGCGCGAGCGCGTTGGGCGAGTCGCCAAAGACGCCGGGATCGTGAAACGGGAGCGGGACGTGCGCGACGGTGCGGCGGCTGACGAGGTCGACGATCGCGACGTCGTCATCGTCGGCGTCGGCGACGAAGAGCCGGTCGCCGTCGAGTGCGAGCGCGTCGGGGTGCAGCCCGACCGGGATGCGCGTCGCGACGGAGAACGGGCGCGGCGCGTCGGGGTCCGACGGTGCGGCGACGGTGGTGGAGCCCGGTACCGGCACGACGTCGACGTAGCGCTCGCCGCGCTCGGCGACGAAGACGACGCTGCCGTCGGCCGAGAACGCGACGGCGGCCGGGTGCAGGCCGACACGGACGATCGCGACGACCCGCTCGGCGCGCGGGTCGACGAAGGCGATGCGGCCGCCCAGATCGCCGGCGACGGCGAGCAGGCTGCCATCGGGCGAACGCGCGAGCGCGACCGGGTAAAACGGCAGCGGCAGCGAGACGTCGCGGTCGACCGTGCCGGCGTCGGTGTCGACGTGCGCGAGCTGCTCCTGGAAGGCGCCCGCGACGTTGACCCACACCCCGTCGCCGTCGGGATCGCGCAGCGGTACGCCGTAGGCGCCGTTGAGTGCAACGCTGCGCAGCTCGTGCAGCGTCGCCGCGTCGAGGACGCGCAAGGTGGGCTTGGCGTAGCCGCCCTCGAGTTCGAAGACGCGCGAGCCGTCGCGCGCCAGCGCGAGTCCTTCGGGCAAGGTGCCGACCGTCGCGACCGGTCCGTCGGAGCCGAGGATCTTCCAGCCGGTCGGCAAGGTCGTGATCGCCGGCGCGGCGAGCGCGGCAGCGCCCAGTGCGAGCGCGCCGAGCGTGGCCAGCAGCGGGGTTCGTTTCACGCGGTTGCCTTCGGCGCACTCCGGGCGTATCATCCGACCCGTGAGCACGAGCACCACCCTGCACCTCAACGGCCGCAAGCACGAGGTGACGGCCACGCCCGATACGCCGCTGCTATACGTCCTGCGCGACGTTCTCGGTCTGGGTGGACCGAAGTTCGGCTGTGGCCTCGCCCAGTGCGGTGCCTGCACCGTCCTGGTCGACGGGCGCGCGACGCGGTCGTGCGTGCTCCCGCTGGCGGCGGTCGGGGCGAGTCAAGTCGTCACCGTCGAAGGGCTGGGCGACGAACAGCACCCCAGCCGCGTGCAAGCCGCATTCATCGCCGAGCAGGCCGCCCAGTGCGGCTACTGCATCCCCGGGATGGTGGTCGCCGCGACCGGCCTCTTGGCCGAGCATCCGCACCCGAGCGATGCGCAGATCTGCACCGCGCTCGATGGGAACCTGTGCCGCTGCGGGACGCACCTGCGCATCTTGCGGGCGGTCAAGCGCGCCGCGGCGACACCGGCGTGATCGACCGCGCCGCGTTCCTGCAGACCGGCGGCGCGCTCGTCGTCGGCTTCGCGCTCACCGGCGCCTCCCCAAGCCCGAGCGCGGCACCGGCGCGCGGTGGGGCGGCGGAGGCCAATCCGTTCGGCGCGGCCCCCAACCCCAACGTCGACGCGTGGCTCGCGCTCGACCGCGACGGCGACGTGACGATCCTGTTCGGCAAGGTCGAGCTGGGGACGGGCGTCGACACGGCGGTCGCGCAACTGGTGGCCGACGAGCTGGGCGTCGCGTTCGACCGCGTGCACGTCCTCGCCGCCGACACCACGCGCTCGCAGAACCAAGGCTACACCGCGGGCAGCCAAACGCTGACCGCCGGTGCGACGCCGGTGCGCCAGGCTTGCGCGGTCGCGCGCGAGGAACTGATCGACCTCGCCGCGGCGCAACTCGGCGTCGACCGGGCCCGGCTGACGGCCGCCGATGGAGCGGTCTTCGAAGCCGACGACCCGACCCGGCGGGTCAGCTACGGCGCGCTGCTCGGCGGCCAACCCTTCGCGCGCCGCATCCCGGCCAACCCGCCGCTGCGTTCGCCCAGCACGTACCGCATCGTCGGGACGTCGGTCGCGCGCGTCGACCTTCCCGGCAAGGTCACCGGCAGCTACGCCTACATGCAGAACCTGCGGCTGCCGGGGATGCAGCACGGGCGCGTCGTCTTGCCGCCGCGTCTGGGCGCGACGCTGCGCAGCGTCGACGAGACCTCGCTCGAGCCGCTGCACGTGCCGGTGCGCGTCGTGCGCCGCGGCAATTTCCTGGGTGTGGTCGCGCGCGACGAGTGGACGGCGATCCGCGCCGCGACGATGCTGCGCGCGCAGTGGGACGGTGGGACGACGCTGCTGCCGCAGACGGACCTTGCGAACGCGGTCGTCGCGCTGCCGGGGACCGCGCGTGAGCTGGTCCGGACCGGCGACGTCGAGGCGAGCCTGCGCTCCGCGCCGGAGGTCCACCGCGCGCGCTACGTCTGGCCGTTCCAGGCACACGCCTCGATCGGGCCGTCATGCGCGGTCGCCGACGTGCGTGACGGTGCCGCGACGATCTGGTCGGGGACGCAGGGCGTCTTCCCGCTGCGCGGCGCGCTCGCGCAACTGCTCGCGCTCGCCCCCGAGAACGTGCGCGTCCGCTACGTCGAGGCCTCGGGCTGCTACGGTCACAACGGCGCCGATGACGTCGCGGCGGCGGCGGCGCTGTTCTCGCAGGCGGTCGGCACGCCGGTGCGAGCCCAGTACATGCGCGCCGACGAGACGGGTTGGGAGCCGAAGGGACCGGCGATGGTGATCGACGTCGCCGGTGCGCTCGACGCGAGCGGCGCGATCGCGGCCTGGGACTACGAGGTCTACACGCCGACGCACAGCGGCCGTCCGGACGGGCAGGCGGGGAATCTGCTCCCCGGCATCCTCAGCGGTGCGACCGCGCCGGTCTCCCGGATCGGCGGCGACCGCGACGCGCCGAGCGACTACACGATCGCGGTCCAACGCGTGACGATCGTCGACCAGCCGGCCACCTTGCTGCGGCAGTCGGCGCTACGCGGCCTCGGCGGCCCGGCCAACACCTTCGCCAACGAGTCGTTCGTCGACGAGCTGGCTCACCTGGCCGGCGAGGATCCCTTCGCATTTCGCCTGCGGCATCTGAGCGATCCGCGCGCGCAGGCCGTCCTCGAGGCACTGCGCGGCGACTGGAACCGCGAGCGCGGCGTCGCGTACGTCCGCTACGAGAGCACGCAGGCGCTGGTCGCCGCGATCGCCGACGTCGAGGTCGACCGCCGCAGCGGTGCCGTGCGCGTGCGGCAGTTGTGGATCGCGCACGACTGCGGCTTGATCGTCAACCCCGATGGGCTGCGCAATCAGATCGAGGGCAACGCGGTGCAGGCGACCAGCCGCGCGCTCAAGGAAGCGGTACGGTTCAGCGGGCAGGCGGTGACGAGCGTCGACTGGCGGACCTACCCGATCCTCACCTTCAGCGAGGTCCCAGCGGTGACGATCCGCCTCATCAACCGTCCGGCGGAGAAGATCCTAGGCGCCGGCGAGGCGACCTCGACCGTCATCGCGCCGGCGATCGCCAACGCGATCTTCGCCCGCACCGGCGCTCGCCTGCGCAGCGTCCCCTTCACGCCGCAGGCGGTCCGCGCCGCGCTCACTTGACGATTGGACGCATCACCCGTTGGGTGGCGGCGGTGGGGACGAGGTAGACGCTGCTGTTCCCGTAGTCGAGTCCGACGGTGAAGAGGCCTAGGAATTTTGCGCCGATCACCCCGTCGCCGTCGAAGTCGTAGCTCCCCCTCGAGGTGACCAGGTAGCCGACGACGTCGGTGAAGTCGACGCCTGCGAGCACCAGGTTGGCGATCGCGAAGGGCCGCGCCTGGAAGCTGCCGCCGATGCCGTAGTGCAACACCGGACCGCGTTGAGCGCCCAAGCCGTGGTCGTCGTGCAGCGCCGCCGGGTACCGGCGCGCGAAGTAGTCGAAGATCAGGAACGTCCCGGAGGCGCCGGTGTCGAGAATCCAGCGTTCGCCGAGCGCGCCGTTGAGGCGCACGCTCGCGAGCGGCTGGCCGGTGCCGATGCGCACGTCGAGCGGGATCGTGTGCGGGTCGGACGGCGGCACGTAGTCCAGCCCCGGGACGACCGTGACTTTCTGATTCAGGTAGTCGAGCGTGACGCCGAGCTCAGCGAGGAAGTCGAAACCAAGCAACCCGACCGTCTTGACGTCGGGGCTTTCGTTCCAACCCTGCGGCACGGCCTGGAGGGCGACGTTGCGCAGCAGCAGGTCGCCGACGTGCATCTCTGGGACGACCGTCCGCGCGGTCGTATAACGCCCTGCCGCGACGGCCGACTCGCGGGCGTAGAGTGGGAGGCCGAGCTGCTTGGCGACGTCGAGATCGATATAGATTCCCGGCGCGCCGGTGTCCAGCACGAAGTCGAGACCACGTCCGTTGATCGTCACGCGCACGATGATGTGGCCTCCGGTGAACTGCGTCGGCAACACCACCGACGTCACGCCGCTGGGAAAGATGACCAGCGCGCGCAGCGGTGGTGCGATCGCGACCTGGTCGTCGGTGACCGGATCGTGGTCGTAGGCGGTGACCCGTTCATCGTTCGAGATTTGGTTGATGCCGTTGTCGACGTGCCAGTGGTGAGCGAAGGTGCGACCGTGATCCAGCCGCACGTCGTCGTAGGTGGTCGCCACGATCCCGTTGGGGTCGAGGCGCTCGCGGCGAATCGTTTGCCAGGTCGTCGGGTCGACGTACTGCTTGCTGCCGTAGCCCTTCGCGTTGAGCTTCGCGACCACGAAGGCCTCGACCGGCGCGTGGACGCGGCTGACCGTGGTCGTCGTGAAATCTTGCGTCGCCAGGCCCGGGTCAGGCTGGTCGAGGATGGTCTGTCCGTTGGCGTTCTGGTGCCAGGCCTGGCCCTTGTCGAAACCGCGCTCGGTGTGGAAGGGCCCGGTGTCGTCGACGTAGCGCCAGCTCTGACCGCGGACCGTGTCGTGCTCGATCGTCCTCTCGCCGTTCGAGTAGACGATCTCGTCGGTTTCGTGATACGCGTTCGGCGGTGGTCCGGTGGCCGCAGCGACTTTGGCAAGGATCGTTGCGCTGTCGGGAACCGTGTCGTCGACCGGCGCCGCGGCCGAGCACACCAGCAATGCGGCGAGCGCAAGCGCGAGCTGCGCGATCATGTCCCCTGCCGGGTGTGCGTCGCCCGAAGAGTGGTCTTGGTGGGGACGAGATAGACACAGCTGTGGCCGTAGTCGAGCCCGACGGTGAACAGCCGCAAGAAGTCCGCGCCGATTATCCCGTCGCCGTCATCGCTATAACTCTGCTTCGACGTGACGCGGTAGCCGAGGACGTCGATGAAGTTGATGCTGGATAGCTGGAGGTTGGCGATCAGATAGGGCCGCGTGTCGAACTCGCCGCCGACACCGTAGAAGGTTACCGGATCGGAGCGAGCGCCCCAACCGTGGTTGTCGCGCACTGCCTCGGGGTGCGCGCGCGCGAAGGAGTCGAAGATCAGAAACGTCGTGCCCCCACCGGTGTCGAGGGTCCACCGGTCGCCGACCGCGCCGTTGATGCGCACGCTCGTAAACGGCTGCCCCTCCTCGATCCGCACGTCGAGCGGGAGGGTGTGCGGGTCGGACGGCGGGACGTAGGCCGCGTCTGGGACGACCGTGACGTGCCGGTGCTCATAATCGATCGTGACGCCGAGCTCGGCCAGAAAATCGAAACCGAGCAGCCCGACTGCCTTGACGTATGGACCGGCGTCCCAACCCTGCGGCGCGAGCTGGACCGCGACGTTGCGCAGCACGAGGTCACCGACGTGCATCTCGGGGACGATCGTTCGCGCGGTGGAAAACCGCTGCGCCACGACCGCCGACGCCCGATTATAGAATGGAAGCCCAAGGCTCTTGGCGACGTCCGTATCCATGACGGTCCCGCCCGCGCCGGTGTCGAGGATGAAGTCGAGGGCGCGCCCGTTGATCGTGACCCGCACGACGACGTCGGAGCCGGAGTCGGGGGCGTTGAACTGCGTTGGCAGCGTCACCAAGCTCACGCCGCTGGGAAACGTGACCAGCGACCGGACCGGCGGCACGATCGCGACCTCGTCGTTGAACACCGGGCTGCTGTCGTAGGCGGTCACGCGCACGTCGCTCGAGGTTTGGCTGATCGTGTCGTCGATGTGCCAGTGATGGGCGAAGGTGCGACCGTGATCCAGCCATACGTCATCGTACGTCGTCGTCTCGATCCCGTTGACCTCGATGCGCTCGTGGCGAACCGGTTGCCAGGTCGTCGGATCGACGTACTGCTTGATGCCGTAGCCCTGCGCATCGAGTGCTGCGATGAGGTACGCCTCGACCGGCGCATGGACACGGCTGACCGTGCCGGCCATGATCGCACTCGCCGGCGACCCTGGATCGGCCTGGTCGAGGACGGTCTGCCCGTTGTCGTTCTGGTGCCAGGCCTGCGTTTTGTCGACGCCTTCCTCGAAGTGGAAGGGCCCGCTGTCGTAGACGGAGCGCCAGCTCTGGCCGTGTACCGTGTCGTGCTCGACGGTGGTCAGGCCGTTGGACGAGACGATCTCCTCGGTCTCGTGATAGGCGCTCGGGATCGGCCCCGTCGCGGCGGCGACCTTGGCGCGGATCGTCGCGCTGTCGGGAAGCGCGTCGTCGGCCGGCGCGGAGCCGACCGAGCAGGCCAGCAACGCGGTGAGCAAAACCGCCACCCGCCTGATCATATCCTGTCATTCGACGAGCTTCCCCCTGCTTGCCTTTAGGGGTTCTGCTAGGAGGCTATGCGCGCAGAATCGCGCCCACCAGCGCGGCAGCCGGGACGATGATCCACGGTGCGACGCGCCAGACGGCGACCAGCCCGAACGCGGCGAGCGCGATGCCGATGCGCAGCGGGCCGTTGCCGAGTGAGGTCAGCACCGGATCGTACAGGATCGCACCGAGCAGTCCGACGACGCTCGCATTCACACCGCGCAGCGCGCCACCGGCACGCGGCAGGTGTGCGAGGCGGTTCCAGATCGGCGCCAGCGCGAACAAGAGCGCGTACGAGGGCAAGAAGATCGTCACCGTCGCGACGAGTGCACCGAGCGGTCCATGCAGCGGCGAGCCGTTCGCCGCGCCGAGGAAGCTCGCAATGGTGAACAGCGGCCCCGGCATCGCCTGCGCGGCGCCGTAGCCCGCGAAGAACAACCGCGTCGAGATCAACCCCTGGGTCACCATCGTTTGCAACAGCGGCAGCACGACGTGGCCGCCGCCGAAGACCAGGGCTCCGGCGCGGACCAGCGTTGCGAGCAGCGCGAGGATCGGCGTCGCGGGGAGAAACGTGAGACCGACCAACGCGACGAAGACCACCGCCGCCGGCACGGCGACGGCGCGCGGGACGCGCAGCGGGAGGGGCTGCGCCGGCGGTGCGTCGGCGTGCAGGAAGGCTGCGCCGGCGGCGGCGCCGAGCAGGATCGGCACCCACTGCAAGCCGGGGAGCGGACGCAGCGCCAGCGCCGCGATCGCCGCGCCGAGCGCGATCGTGCGCGTCGGCCGATCGGTGCACAGCGCGCCGGCCAGGCCGAGCACCGCCTGCGCGACGACCGCGGCGGCGGCGGCGAACAACCCGTCGAGCAAGCCGCCGAACCACGCCGGCGGGTCGGCCCCGGCGTCCCCCAGCGCGATCCCGAGGATGGCCATCAGCAGGGCTGAGGGTGCCGTGAAGCCCAGCCAGGCGGCCAGCGCCCCAGCCGGGCCGGCGCGGATCAGACCCAGCAGCATCCCGGTCTGGCTCGAAGTGGGTCCTGGCAGCACGGAGCAGAAGGCGACGATGCGGGCGTATCCGGCCTCATCGATCCAGCCCCGCTGCTCGACCAAAGCGCGGCGGAAGTAGGCGAGATGGGCGACCGGACCGCCGAACGACGACGAGCCGAGGCGAAGGAACGTCCAGAAAACCTCGAGCACGACCCCTGCTACTCCCGGAGGACCCCGACCTCATGCAGCTGGCCGATCTGACGGTCTATCACGACGGCCGTTTCACCCGCTACGACGACGCCAAGGTCGGCTTGTTGACCCACGGCCTGCAGTACGGGACCGGCTGCTTCGAGGGTGTGCGCGGCTTTTGGAACGCGACCGAGCAGGAGCTCTACTTGCTCGAGCTCGACGCGCACTTCGAACGGCTCGAGCAGTCGGCGCGCATCCTGCTCATGAAGTTGCCGCATCCCGCGGCCGAGCTCTCGGCGCTGACCGTCGAGCTGTGCGCGCGCAACGGCTTCCGCGGCGACGTCTACGTCCGTCCGTTCTCCTACAAGGCGAACGAAGAGATCGGCGTGCGCCTGCACGACGTGCGCGACGCGTTCGCGATCGTCGCGATGCCGTTCGAACGCTATTTCGACGCGCAGCGCGGTCTGCGCTGTGGAGTGAGTGCGTGGCGCCGCATCGACGACACGATGGCGCCGGCGCGCGGCAAGATCACCGGGACCTACGTCAACAGCGCGCTGGCCAAGAGCGACGCGATCCTGAGCGGCTTCGATGAGGCGATCATGCTCTCGTCCGAAGGCCACGTCTGCGAAGGCTCGGCGGAGAACATCTTCATCGTGCGGCGCGGCGTCCTCTACACGCCGGATCCTTCGCAGAACATCCTCGAGGGTGTGACCCGCCGGATCGTCATCACGCTGGCGCGCGAGGAGCTGGGGATCGAAGTCGTCGAGCGAGCGATCGACCGCAGCGAGCTGATGATCTCCGATGAGATCTTCATCACCGGCAGCGCCGCCGGCGTACAGTGGATCGAGTCGATCGATCATCGGCCGATCGGCACCGGCGAGCGCGGCCCGATCGCGACCCGGCTGATCGAACTGTACGACCGTGTCGTGCGCGGCGGCGTGCCGAAGTATGCGCACTGGCTTACCCGCACCTACGCCGGCCGTCAACGCGCGGCGAGTTAGGAATACCGATGTCCATGGTGACGATTCGAGCGCTGTTGGCGGCCGTTCCCCTGGCCGTCATCGGCCTGCTCCTGTTCGGTACCGCGCCCGCCGCTGCGCAGTCGACCGATCCTTGCTATGCTGATTCCGCGACGGCCCAGCAGACGATCGTCTCGTGCACGGCACTCATCAGTGCCGGCACGCTCCGGGGGCGCGAGCTCGCCATCGTGTACTACAACCGTGGCATCGGTTACGAGCAATCGGACCAGTACGATCTGGCGATCGCCGATTACAGCCAAGCACTGAGCCTCGATCCGGCCTACCGGGACGCGTACAACAATCGCGGCAACGCCTATCAGGACAAGAGTCTGCATGACCTCGCGATCGCCGACTACAACCAAGCGCTGCGCCTCGATCCGAACTACGCCAAAGCCTACAACAACCGTGGCCGGTCCTATCGATACAAGGGTCTCTATGACCTCGCGGTCGCCGACGCGACCCATGCGCTGCAAATCGACCCCAACTACCGAACCGCATACGTCAACCGTGGCGTTGCCTATCTTTGTCTGGGCCGCTTCGCGGAGGCCGGCCAGGACCTGGCGCACGCGCTGAGCCTGCGCAGCGCCGACACGTACACCGTTCTGTGGCTTCACATCGCCCGGCTGCGGGCCGGCGTCGCAGACGGCGCGGAGTTCGCCGCCAATGCCGCGCCCCTCTCCTCGACGGACTGGCCCGCGCCGATCGTGGCCTTATATGGAGGCGGGTCGACGCCCGCGGCCGCGCTGGCCGCCGCGACGACCAACGGTCAACACTGCGAGGCGTACTACTATGTCGGCGAGTGGCAGGTTGGGCAGCAGCACCGAGACCTGGCGCGAACGTTGTTCCAGCAAGCGGCGGCCGCGTGCCCCATCACGTTCCCCGAGTTGGGCTTCGCGCGAGCAGAACTCCAACGAGTCTGAAAGGCGGCTCATGGCCTCACGCGGCCAAAGCGCTAGGCGCGGCGGGCGCGGACCGCTGCAGCCACAGCATCGCGGTCGCGCTCGCACCGGCGGCGGTGAGCGAGGCCAGCGCGACGATCGCGAACAGCGCGCCGATCCCCAGACCCAGGTGCGCGGCGGCAAACCAGCCCAGGCCGCCGGCGATCGCCAAGCGCGCCGTTCCCGCCAACACGAACCACCCGACGCGACCGGCGCCCTGCCCGGCGAAGTAGAGCAGCAGGGTGAGGCCCGTCGCACCGTAGACGGGGCCGACGGTGTGCAGGTAGAGCGAGCCGAAGGCAATCACGTGCGGGTCGCGGCTGAACAGGCCCAACCACACCCACGGGACCAGCGCGGCGCCTAAGCCGATCGCTTCGGTTCCGAGCGCGCCGATCAGCGCACCGGTCCAGGCGATGCGGCGCGCACGCGCGAGGTTGCCGGCGCCGACGTTCGTGCCGACCATCGTCACGACCGCCGTGCCCAAGCCGAACAAGAGTGGAATCAAGACGTAGTCGAGCCGCGAGGCCATCCCGTAGCCGGCCAGTGCGGCCGTGCCGTACGCGCCGACGACGCCGGTCACCACCGCGACGGTCAGGTTCGTCTGCACCGAGCCGAGCGCCGACGGTAACCCGACGCGCAAGATGTCATTGAACAGCCGTATCCGCAGCGGCACCAGGCGCAGCGTCACCCCGCCGCGCCCCAAGGCGAGGTACCGCAGCAGGACGATCGCCGCGGCGGTGTAGTAGGCGGTCACGGCGATGCCGGCGCCGGCGATGCCGAGCCGCGGGATGGGGCCGAAGCCGAAGATGAAGGCGGGCGAGAGCGGGATCAGCACGCAGGCGCTCACGAAGCTGACCATGGCGGGGACGCGCACGTTGCCCGCGCCGCGCAGCGCCGACGAGCTCAAGTTGACCAGCCAGTTCGCGATCGCGCCGACGAAGACGAAGGTCGAGTAGGTGAGCGCCGCGCGCAAGGCCGCACCGTGCGCGCCCAAACTGCCGTAGATCGCGGGACCCCAGGCCAGCGCCGCCACGGTGAACAGCGCGCCGAAGACGAGTGCGAGGACGAGCGCGTGGGTCACCAACGCGTCGGCGTCGGCGCGACGTCCGCCGCCGAGCGCGCGCGCAACCGCCGCGGCGACGCCGCCGCCGATCCCGCCGTTCGACATCATCGTCATCAGCATGAGAGCGGGGAAGACGACCGCGACGCCGGCCAGTGCGGGCGTCCCGAGGAAGCCGACGTAGAAGGTCTCGGCGACGCCGACGGCCGTCTGGATGACCAACACCGCGACGGTCGGACCGGCCAGCGCGAGCATCGTCGTGACGATCGGCCCGTGCAGCAAGGCCTCTTGACGTCCGCTCATTACCTGTATATACATATATTAGGCGCCGATGTCAAACGGCGCCGGCCAAGGGGATGCCAGCGATGACCGAATCGATCGAGGTGCGCCAGCCCGGCGACTGTACGTGCGGGCGCCTGCGCCGCGCGGCGCGGCGCATGACGCAGCTTTACGACGCGGCGCTGGCGCCGGCGGGTCTGACGATCGCGCAGTTCGGGCTGTTGGCGCAGGTCGAGGCCGCGACGCGCAACGGAGCGGGGATCGCGCTGGGCGAGTTGGCCGAGCGGATGCTGATGGACCCGACGACGCTGACGCGCAACCTGCGGCCGCTCGAGACGCGCCGCCTGCTGCGCAGCGCGCCGGGCGCGCACGACCGCCGTCTGCGCGTGATCGAGATCAACGCCGCCGGCCGCGCCGCGTTGCGCCGAGCGCTGCCGCTTTGGCGCCAGGCCCAAGCGCAGGTTGAAAGCGCGCTCGGCGCAACCGACGCAGCGACGCTGCGCGCGCTGCTCGAGCGAGCCGCCGCCGCCTGACGAGGACTAGCGGAAGCGCAGCGGCAGCGGCGCCGGCGTCGCTCCGGCCGCGTTCGCAGGCGTCGGCGGGACTGGGCTTTCCTCGGTGTCCGGCAACACGGCCGGGATGGTGGTGTCGTCGGACGGCGCAGCCGAGGCCGGTTGCGGCGGCGTCCACATCCGCAGGTCCGCCGCGGGGAACAGGCCGGGGTCGTCGTTCGCCGTGCGCCAAGCCGTGAAGCGTCCCAGCGCTGCGTACGCCATCCGCGAGAGGCCGCGGATGAAGACGCGGCCGGCGTCGAGGTCAGGCAGGTCGGTCGTCATCACCGCGATCACGTATGGGTCGGAGCCCTGGTAGACGATCCCGACGTCGTTGAGCGTGTCGTGCAGCGTCCCGGTCTTGTGGGCGACCGGCGTACCAGGCGGCAGGGGCTCGGGCAGCAGGCTGTTGTGCTGCTGGCGCTCGAGGATCGCGATCATCGCCCGTGACGACCAGCCGTCGATCAGCTGGTCCCGGGCCATCGCGGTCAAGAGGTGGGTCAGATCGGCCGGGCTCGAGCGCAGCGCGTCGCGGATCGGGCCGGTCGAGCGGATGGAATCGGCGAGGCGCGTGTGGGCCAGCCCGAGGCCGGCCATCGTCGCGTTGATGCGCTGCCGCCCGACCAAGCGGATCAGCATGTTGGTGGCCGTGTTATCGCTCTTGTCGATCATGAGAGCGAGCAACTTCGAGACGGTATAGCCGCTGCCGGCACGCATGTCGCACAGATCGCCCCAGCCTGAGTCGCGGTCGGCGTTCTCGAGGTGGATCGTCCGGTTGAGGTCGAACCGGCCGAGCTCGAGTTGGCGGAAGACCTCGACCATGACCGGGATCTTGATGGTCGAGGCGGCGGGCATCTCGGCGAACTCGTTGATCCCGGTCGTCGCGCCGGTCGCGACGTCTTGCACCTCGAGCGCGACGTGGCCCGGGGCGCGCATCGTCAGCGCGGTGAGCTGCGCTTGGAAGGCCGCCAACGGCCCTCGGGCCGCGCTCGCGCCGGCCGGCAGCGCGGTGGCCAGCGGGATGCATGACGCGACGAACGCGGCAAGGAGTCGTGCAACGACTCGCATTTGCTTTATTCATCGGCGCGAACACGTCAAAAGTCAAGGTGCTCGCACGGTGCAGCGGGCGAGCGTTGAACGACGAATGGCTAGCCGGTTGGCTTTTGGAGCTTAGGGGCGCACGTACGGAACGCCGTCGGATGCCGGCGCGCGGACGCGTCCGGCAAAGCCGGTCAGCGCGACCAGCGCGGCGAGATACGGCAGTGCCTGCATCAACTGGCTCGGCACGCCGGCCCGCTGGAGCGAGAACTGCAGTGCCGCGAAAAAGCCGAAGAAGATCGCCGCGCCGGTCGCGCCGAGCGGCGTCCAGCGGCCGAAGATCACGGCGGCCAGCGCGATGAAGCCGCGGCCGGCAGTCATGCCGTCGGAGTACAGATCGAGCTCGGCCAGCGAGAGAAAGACCCCGCCGAGGCCAGCGATCGCCCCGCCGAGCACGACCGCGACGAAGCGGGTGCGCAGCGCGTCGATCCCGGCCGCCTCGGCGGCGCTGGGGTCCTCGCCGCAGGCGCGCACCCGCAGGCCCCAGGGGGTGCGGGTCAGCGCGAGGTGGAGACCGACCGCCGCCAGCAGCGCCAGCACGATCAGGACATCCTCGCCGCGCTGGCCCAGGGCGGGGACCTCGCGCGAGGCGCCGGGTTGATGGTAGAGCAGGACCAGGCCGAAGGCGGCCGCGGCCAGCGCGGCGATGTTCAACCCGGTCCCGGCGACGATCTGGTCGACCGCGAGGCGCGTCGCCACGAAGGCCAGGATCGCCGCCAGCAGCGCGCCGGCGAGCACCCCGGCGAGCACCCCGAGGATCGGGCTGCCGGTCGCTCCGCTGACCGCGACGGCGGTGAAGGCGCCGGCGATCAAGATCCCCTCGAGGCCGATGTTGATGACGCCCGACCGCTCGCTGAGCACACCGCCGAGGGCCGCGTAGATCAGCGGCGTCGCCTTGACGAGCGTCAGCGCGAGCAGCGCGATGAGGGCCGCGGCGCTCGCGTTCACGTCGACCTCTGCATCGCGACGACGCGCCGGCCGGCCAGCGCGATGATGACCAGGCCCGTCACCAGCGAGACGACCTGGCGCGGCACCTCGGCCTCGGCTTGCATCGCGATCCCGCCGCTCTGCAAGATGCCGAAGCCCAGCGCTGCGACGCAGATCCACAGCGGGTCGAGGTTCCCGACCAGTGCGACCGCGATCGCGATGAAGCCGTAGCCCGGCGAAAGCCCGACGTTGAAGCGGTGCAGCACGCCGGCGACGATCGTTGCGCCGCCCAGTCCGGCGATCGCGCCGGAGAGCGCCATCGCGACCAGCGCCGTGCGCCCGAGATCGATCCCCGCCCGCTTGGCGGCCTCGGGCGCATCGCCGGCGGCCCGCAATTCGTAACCGAAGACCGTGCGCTGCAAGAGCCAGCGCAACGCGATGGCGAGTGCGAGCGCGATCGGCAGGGCCCAGGTCAGCCGCGAGTTGGCGATCAGGTCGCCGAGCTGCGCCGACTTCGGCAACAACGCGGTCTCCTGCGCGCCGCCGCCGGCCTGCTGCAGCGGCCCGGTGACCAGGTAGGTCGCCAACAGCGTCGCGACGACGTTGAGCATCAGCGTCGCGATCACTTCATTGGCACCGAAACGCGCGCGCAGGAAACCCGGGATCGCGCCCCAGATCCCACCGGCGAGCGTGCCGGCGAGGAGCACCATCGGGATCGCGAGCCAGGCCGGCGCAGGAAACTGCGCGCCGAACCAACCGGCGGCGAATCCGCCCAGCACCAGTTGTCCCTCGGCGCCGATGTTGAACAGCCCGGCCCGGAAGGCGACCGCGATCCCCAGCGCCGGGAAGAGCAGATTCGTCGTCTGCACCAGCGTCTCGGCGATCTCTTCCTTCGTCCCGAACGCACCGTCGAAGAGCGCCGCGAAACCGTCGAACGGCGAGACGTGCGCGAGCAGCATCGCGATCGAGCCGACTCCGAAGACCAGCACCAGCACGATCGTCAGGTCGCGCACCGCGCGCGAGCGCAGCACGGTACTCATCGCTGGCCCGCCATCAGCGCGCCGATCCGGCCGCGGTCGATCTCGGCGCGCGCGAAGTCGCCGACGAAGCTGCCGCCGGCGACGACCAGCACCCGGTCGGCGCACGCGAAGATCTCGTCGAGCTCGAACGAGATCAACAGGATCCCGACGCCCGCGTTGCGCGCCTCGATCAGCCGCGACTGCACCAGCGCCGCCGCGCCGATGTCGATCCCGCGCGTCGGTTGGTAGGCGATCAGCACGCGCGGCGCGCTGGTCAGCGCGCGCCCGACGATGATCTTCTGTTGGTTGCCGCCGGAGAGCGCGCCGACGATCGCGTCGGGGTCGGCCGGCCGCACGTCGAAGCGCGCGATGACCTCGCGCGCGGCCTCGCCGAAGCGGGCCAGCGGGAGCGTGCGTTGCCGCCCCAGCGCGACGTTGTCGCGCACGCTCCAGTCGAGGACGAGCGCCTCGTGCCGCCGATCCTGTGGGATGACGCGGATACCGTGCGCGATGCGCGCCGCCGGCGACTCGTCGGGAGCGAGCGCGCGACCGTCGAGCACCAGCTCGCCGGTGAACGGGACGACGCCGGCCAGCGCGTCGGCCAGCGCCGACTGTCCGTTGCCCTCGATCCCGGCGACGCCGACGATCTCACCGGCCTGCACCGCGAAGCTCACGTCCTGCACCACGCTCGTCCCCGAGCGGGCCGTTAATCCGCGGGCCTCGAGCAGCGGGCGCGGCACCGTTTGCGCGCGCGCCGCGAGCGCCGGGACCTCGCCGCCGACCATCTCGCGCGCGATCTGATCGGCGCTCGTCTCGGCCGTGCGATGGCGCGCGACGACCTTGCCGTGGCGCATCACGGTCACGCGCTGCGAGTAGGCGATCACCTCGGCCAACTTGTGGGTGACGACCAGGATCGCCGTGCCGCGCGCGGCCAGACCTTGCACGGTCTCGAAGAAATCGGCGATCTCGCCCGGTGCGAGCGCCGCCGTCGGTTCGTCGAGCAGCAACACGGCCGGTTCGCGGTCGAGCTCGCGCAGCAGCTCGACCCGTTGCTTGATGCCGACCGGCAGCGTCTCGACCGGCGCGTCGGGTTCGACGGCCAGACCGTAGGTCGCGCCTAGCGAGCGCACCCGCTCGCGCGCGGCGGGGACGTCGATCGACCAGCCGCGGCGCGGTTCGCGGTTGAGCAATACGTTCTCCCAGACGCGCAAGCGGTCGATCAATTTGAAATGCTGGTGGACGAGTCCGACGACGCCGGTCGACTCGACGGTCCCCTCATCGGGGCGCACCGCGCCGTAGGCGATCGCCGCGAGCGTCGACTTACCCGCGCCGTTCTCACCGACCAGCGCCTGGATCTCGCCGGGTAGCAGCTCGAGGTCGACGCCGTCAACGGCTTGCACCGCGCCGAAGCGCTTGCGTATGCCGCGCAGCGTCAGAGCCGGACTGGTTTGAACGATGCGAGTTCCTCCCGTGTCGAGGGGACGACGATCTTGCCCGCGATGATCGCGGCGCGGAGCTGCTTGAGTTCGGCGATGATCGGCGCGGTGACGATAGCGCGCGTGTACCGAAAGTCGGTCAGCCCGACCCCGCCTTGCGCGAGGCCGAGCACCAGGTGACCCGGCAGCGGGTGGTGCCGGACGATGTCGGCGCAGACGGTGAAGACGCCGACGTCGACCCGCTTGATCATGGAGGTGAGGATTTTGCCCGGCGCCAGCGCGTCCTGGTTCGAGTCGACGCCGATCACGTACGCCCCCGGGCGCTGCTTCGCCGCGTCGATCGCGCCGAGTCCCGCCTTCCCGGCGGCGACGTAGACGATGTCGGCCCCCTGGTCGTAGAGGACTTGGGCCAGCTCCTTCCCCGAAGCGACGTCGTCGAACGAGCCGACGTACTTGACCAGCAGCTTGACGCTGGGATCGATCTGGCGCGCGCCGGCGGCGAAGCCGGCCTCGAACTTGCGCAGCAGCGGTATGTCGATCCCGCCCAGAAACGCGATCGTCTTGGTCTTGGTCGTCAGCGCCGCCAAGGCGCCGGCCAGAAACGATCCTTCTTCCTCTTTGAAGGTCACCGAGGTGACGTTGGGCAGATCGACGACCGCGTCGATGATCCCGAAGTGCCGCTGCGGGTAGCGCTGTGCGACCTCGGCGACGTCTTCGGCCATCAGGAAGCCGATGGCGAAGATCTCGTCGTACTCCTTGTTGGCCAGGACCGTCAGGTTGACTTGATAGTCCGCGGCCGAGGTCGACTCGAGGACGGTCGTCGCGACGCCCAGCTCGCGGCGCGCGCGCAGCAGCCCGGCGTAGGCGGAGTCGTTGAACGAGTGGTCCCCCAAGCCTCCGGTGTCGGTCACCATCCCCACGTGCAGGACGTTGGCCGCCGTACGCCGTGAGGCGCAGCCTGCCAGGCCGGCGGCGAGCGGAACGGACGCCAGGCCGAGAAAGGCCGCGCGCGTCGGGGAGGGCATCGCCCCTCCTACGACGCCGTTGCGGGGCGGCCTCTCCGCCTCGGGGAAAAGGGTCAGGGTGAACGCCGCCGGCCCCGACGCTCCCAACCGCCCGCGGCGCCGCGTCTCGCGCGCCGAGCGCCGCATCACGTTCTGGCTCAAGACGCTGGGGCTGATCGCGGTCGCGATCTACCTGCTGGTCGGTGCCCTGCAGTTCTTGGGCAACGTCAAGGCGACCGCGATGCTGTTCGTGGTCGCGCTCTTCTTCGCGTACATGATCTTCCCGTTGGTCCGCCGGCTGAACGAGCGGCTGCCCTTGGGCTTCGCGATCCTGTTGGTGTACCTCGCGCTGGTGTTCGTCGGCCTGGCGATCGCGCAGCTGCTGGTGCCGCCGCTGATCACCGACGTGCAGGGCGCGGCGAAGACGGTGCCGGCGCTGGTCAAGCACTACTCGGCGATCTTCGCCGACCCGACCAACCCACTGATCCACTGGCTCACGCCGGCCGAGCGCGCCTACCTGGCGACGATTCCGGGCCAGGTCGGCCACTTTCTCCAGGTCAACGCGCTCGACACGGCGAGCAAGACGTTCTCGGTCGTGGTCTCGACGATCTCGGTGCTCGCCGCGCTGATCATCGTACCCGTCCTCGCCGCCTACATGCTGCTCGACGCCGAGAACCTCAAGCGCGGATTCTTGGGGCTGATGGCGGCCAAATACCGCCCCAAAGCGGAGACGGTCATCGCCGAGCTCGACAAGGTCGTCGGCGGTTTCATCCGCGGCCAGCTGATCGACTGCTCGATCCTGGCCGCGATGCTGACCGTGATGCTGTTCGCGACGCGCGTCCCGTATGCGCTCTTAATCGGTGTGGTCTCGGGCGCGTTGAACTTCATCCCGTACGCCGGCGCGGTGATCGCTTTCGTCCCGGCTGTCGGCTTGGCGTACGCCAACAACGGACTGACCGACGCGTTGGTCGTCGCGGCGCTGATCCTGGTGATCCACCAGATCGACGGGAACTTCATCGCGCCGCGCGTGCTCAAGGAGAACGTGGGCCTCTCGCCGTTCTGGATCGTGATCGCGATCCTGGTGGGCAGCGAGCTGTTCGGCCTGCCGGGCACCTTCCTCGCCGTTCCGGCGGCGGCGATGCTGCGCGTTCTGCGCGAGCAGCTGCTGCCGCAGTCGGTCGTGCGCAGCGAGGCGCAGCCCGCGCTCACGCCCGAGGCTCACGACGGGCCCGCGGCGCGCCGCGGCACCCGGCGCTAGTGCGCCCGCACGCGACGCTGCACGTGCTGCCCGCCGCCAAGCGCGCCGGGCGGGTCGACGTCGTCGGCGTGCCGATGGACCTGGGTGCCGACCGGCGCGGTGTCGACATGGGGCCGTCGGCGATTCGGTACGCGCGCCTCAAAGAGTCGCTCGAGAAGCTGGGCCTGACAGTCGTCGACCACGGCAACCTGCGAGTCCCCGTCCCGGAGTCGGCGACGCCGGCCGAGCAGAGCGCGAAGTACTTCCCACTCATCCGCGCGGTCTGCGACGAGCTGGCCGAGGCCGTCGCCGCGATCGTCGCCGCCGGCGGCTTCCCGCTCGTGCTCGGCGGCGATCACTCGATCGCGATGGGGACGATCGGCGGCGTCGCCCGCGCGCGCGGCCGCGCGCCGGGCGTGATCTGGATCGACGCGCACGGCGACATCAACACGCCGCTGACCTCACCCTCGGGGAACGTGCACGGGATGCCGGTCCACTTCGCGCTGCGCGAGCAGGTCGTCGATCCGCGGCGCATGGCGTTCATCGGGCTGCGCGACGTCGACGACGGCGAGAAGGCCGCGATCCGCGAGCTGGGCGTGAAGGCGTTCACCATGGCCGACGTCGACCGGCTCGGGATGAGCCGCGTCCTCGACGAGGCGCTGGCGATCGTCGCCGGCGGGCCGGATTCGGTCCACGTCTCGTTCGACATGGACGGGGTCGACCCGCAGGAGGCGCCGGGCGTCGGGACGCCGGTGCGTGGCGGCCTGACCTACCGCGAGGCGCACCTGCTGATGGAAGGGATCGCCGCGTCGGGGACGCTCGGCTCGCTCGAGATCACCGAGATCAACCCGATCCTCGACCGCGAGAACCAAACCGCGATCCTGGCCGTCGAATTGATCCTCTCGGCGCTGGGGAAGACGACGCTTTAAACGCGCTCGGCGAGGGCGCTGGCGCGCAGGGCGTGGGGGCCGATGACGCACAGCGCGATCTGGCCCCAGGCAGTCTCGAGCCGCTCTGGCCAGGCGTCGGCGAAGGTCACCCCGTCGAGGCCGCCGAGCAGGCACAGCTCTTCGCCCCGGACGGTGTAGCGGAACTCGTAGGTCACGTCGGCCAGATCGGGGATCTCCACCCCGTCGAGCGGCGCGCCGACGCGAGCGAGGGCCCGGTAGACGCGCGCCGCGTTCGAGTCCTCGGCGTCATACCAAAGGCACGGGTCGTCGGCCTGAACCGGGAGACCGTGGATCCGCTTGGCCAGCGAGCCGACGACGAGCACACGGGCACCCTCGCGAGCGAGGGCTCGCACGAGCTCGGCATACGCGGCGTGACCGCCCATAATCCGGCCCCATTCGGCGCCGGAAGGCCCGATCCGCCCGTCTGGCAGAAGCCCGGCCGCGATGACGATTTTCGCTCCGCTGGCCACCCTGAACGCGCGTCAGTGGCGGGCCTTCATCGCGGCCTTCCTCGGTTGGACGCTCGACGCGTTCGACTTCTTCCTGGTCACCTTCGTCCTGGTGAACATCGCTCACGATCTCGGCGTCGTCAAGACGGACGGCACGCCGGACATCGCGACGGTCGCGTGGTTGATCACGCTGACGCTGATGTTCCGGCCGGTCGGCGCGCTGATCTTCGGCCTGATCGCGGACCGCTTCGGCCGGCGCGGCCCGTTGATGGCGAGCATCTTGCTGTACTCGCTCTTCGAGCTGCTCAGCGGCTTCGCGCCGACGTTCACCGCGCTGCTCGTGCTGCGCTGCTTGTACGGGATCGCGATGGGCGGCGAGTGGGGCGTCGGTGCGGCGCTCGCGCTCGAGACGCTGCCGGCGCAAGCGCGCGGCATCGCGTCGGGGATCATCCAGCAGGGCTACGCCTTCGGCTACCTAATCGCCGCGCTCGTGTTCGGCCAGTTCTTCGGGCTGATCGGCTGGCGCGGGATGTTCTTCGTCGGCGTCCTGCCGGCGCTGCTCGTCTTCTGGATTCGCGCCGGCGTGCAGGAGTCGCCGGTCTGGGAAGCCGGCCAGCACGTACGAGTCGGTCAGCGCTCGAACCTGCTGCGCTCGATCGCCCGCACGCCGCTGCTCTACGTCTTCGCGATCGTCCTGATGGCCGCGTTCAACTTCATGTCGCACGGCTCGCAAGATCTGTACCCGACCTTCCTGCGGGTGCAGCGCGGCTTCAGCCCGCATCTCGTCCAGAACGTCACCGTCGTCATGAACGTCGGGGCGATCATCGGCGGAACGCTGCTGGGCGCGCTCTCGCAGAAGATCGGGCGGCGCATCACGATCTGCGCCTGCTGCGTCCTGGGTGCGTGCGTCATCCCGATCTGGACGGGCGCGACGACGCCGGTCCTGCTGGCGGGCGGCGCGTTCATCATGCAGTTCTTCGTGCAGGGCGCGTGGGGCGTCGTCCCGGCGCACCTCAACGAGCTCTCACCGGCCGAGGTGCGTGGGACGTTCCCGGGCTTCACCTATCAGCTCGGGAACCTGATCACGGCCTTCGCCGCGCAGTGGGAGGCGCTCTTCGCGGCCAAGAGCTTTCCGCTGCCGCCACCCGCGACGGCGAACTACGGGCACGCGATGCAGATCATCATGATCGGCGTGTTCGCCGTCGTGTTCATCGTCGCGGCATTGGGGCCCGAGAAGCGCGGCGTCAGTTTTACGGAAGAGCCGGCGCCGGCGGCCTGACCGCCAGCGACTCGAAGGCGGCGAGCTGGTCGCGCTGCCAGGCGGCATCGCGGCCCAGCTCGGCCGCCAGCAGCGCGACGACCGCCGGCGCGCTCGCGCGCGCGGCGGCGACGTCGAGGAAGAGCGCGCGCGTGCGGCGCGCCAGCACGTCGTCGACCGTCCGCGCCATCTCGGCGCGTGCGGCGTGGACGACCTCGGCGCCGGTGTACGGCAAGCGCGGGTCGAGCCGCGCCGCCAGCAGCGGATCGGCACGCTCGAGCGCGAGCACCACATCGCTGTCGGTGCCGTAGACGCGCAGGCGCTCGTCGACCGGGGGCTCCCCGAGCGCGCCGTGCAGCGGGAGATACTCCGTCTCCGGCGGCGTCGGCGGCAGCTCGCCGACGCGCATCGCGACGTCGATGACGTCGGCGCCCATCTTGCGGTAGGTCGTCCACTTGCCGCCGGCGATAGTGACCAGACCTGAGGGGGCGACGTCGATCAGGTGCTCGCGCGAGAGCGCGGCGGTGCTCGTCGCCCGCCGGTTCACCAGCGGCCGCAGCCCCGCCCAGGCAGCCAGGATGTCGGCCTCGTTGAGCGGCCGCACCAGATAGCGGTTCACCGTCTCGAGCAGATAGGCGATCTCGGCGGGTGTGGGCTGCGGGTCGAGCTCCGGGCCCGCGACCGCGATGTCGGTTGTCCCGATCACGACGTGCTCGTGCCAGGGGATCACGAAGAGGACGCGGCCGTCGGGCGTCTGAGGAACCAGCAGTGCAGCCCGCGCGTCGCCCAGCGCTTCAGCGCGCACGACGATGTGCGAGCCACGGCTCTGCGCCAAGAGTGCCGGCGCGTCCGCCGCGTCGAGCCGCCGCACGTCGTCGACGAAGATCCCGGTCGCGTTGACGACGGCGCGCGCCGCGATGGTGAACTCCTGGCCGGCCTCGCGGTCGCGCGCGCGCACGCCGACGATGCGCGGCCCGTCGTAGACGAACGCGGTCGCCCGCAGGTAGTTGGCGACGGCGGCGCCCCGATCGACGGCGGTGCGCGCCAACGTGACGGCCAGCCGCGCATCGTCGAACTGCCCGTCGTGATAGACGATCGCCCCGTGCAGGCCCGCGCCGCGCAGGCCCGGGATCAGCGCGCGCGCGGCGCGCGGCCCGACGATGCGGCTGCGCCCGAAGGCGTTGCCCCAGCCGGCCAGCAGGTCGTAGGCCGCCAGCCCCGCGCCGTAGTACGGCAGCTCGAACCAGCGGTAGGCCGGGACGACGAAGGCGCGGTCGCGCACCAGGTGCGGCGCGTTGCGCAGCAGCGTCGTGCGCTCGTGCAGCGCCTCGCGCACCAACCCGAGGTCGCCCGCTTGCAGATAGCGCACGCCACCGTGGATGAGCTTGGTCGAGCGGCTCGAGGTCGCCCGGGCGAAGTCCTCGGCCTCGATCAGTCCGGTGCGAAAGCCGCGCGCCGCGGCGTCGACCGCGGCGCCCAGGCCGGTCGCGCCGCCGCCGACGACCAGCACGTCGAAGTGCTCGGCGGCCAGCCGCGCCAGCCCCTGGGCGCGGTTCATTCGCATGCCCAGCCGCGGCTGCGTTCGACGGCGGCACGCCAGCGGCCGAGCAACGCCTCGCGCCGCTGGGCCGGCATCTGCGGTGCGAACCGTTTGTCCTCGCGCCACTGCTTGGCCAGCGTCTGCATGTCGGCCCAGTAGCCGCGCTGCAAGCCGGCCAAGTAGGCCGCGCCGAGCGCGGTCGTCTCGATGATCGCCGGCCGGGAGACGGGGACGCCGAGGACGTCGGCCTGGAACTGCATCGTCAGGTCGTTCGCCGACGCGCCGCCGTCGACGCGCAGCTCGGTCAGCGGGACGCCCGCGTCGCGCTCCATCGCGGCGATCACGTCGGCGGTTTGATAGGCCATCGCCTCGAGCGCGGCTCGCGCCAGGTGCGCGCGCGTCGTCCCGCGCGTGATCCCGACGATCGTCCCGCGCGCGAACGGGTCCCAGTACGGCGCACCGAGTCCGGTGAACGCCGGGACGAAGTAGCAGTCGCCCGTGTCGTCGACCTGGCGCGCCAGCGCTTCGATCTCGTCGGACCGCTCGAACAGACCCAGACCGTCGCGCAGCCACTGCACCGCCGCGCCGGTGACGAAGATCGAGCCCTCGAGTGCGTAGGTCGCCTTCCCCGGCTCGAGCGCGAAGGCGATCGTCGCGAGCAAGCCTTGCGTGCTGCGCACGACGTGCTCGCCGGTGTTCAACACGACGAACGAGCCGGTGCCGTAGGTGTTCTTGGCCATGCCGGGCGCGAAACCGGCCTGCCCGACGAGCGCCGCCTGCTGGTCGCCGGCGACGCCGCCGATCGGGATCGCGCCGCCGAAGTGGTCGGTCGCCGTCGTCCCGAAGTCGGCGCTGGACGGCAGCACCTCGGGCAGCAAGGACGCCGGGATGTTCAGCGCGCGCAGCAGCTCCTCGCTCCACTGCAGCCGGTGGATGTCGAAGAGCATCGTGCGCGAGGCGTTGGTCACGTCGGTCACGTGCCGTTGGCCGCCGGTCAGATTCCAGATCAGCCAGGCGTCGACGGTACCGAAGGCGATCTCACCGGCCTCGGCCCGCGCGCGCAGCCCGGCGACGTGGTCGAGCAGCCAGGCGATCTTCGTGCCGGAGAAGTACGGGTCGATCAACAGCCCCGTCTGGGCCGTGACGGTCTCGCCCAGGCCGCGCGCGGTCAGCTCCGCACAGAGCGGCGCCGTGCGGCGATCTTGCCAGACGATCGCGCGCGCGACGGGCCGGCCGGTCGCGCGGTCCCACAGGATCGTCGTCTCGCGCTGGTTGGTGATCCCGATCGCCACGACGTCGGCGGCTGAAAGGCGCGCGTTGCGCAACGCGTTGCGGGCGGTGGCGAGCTGCGAGGACCAGATGTCGTCCGCATCGTGCTCGACCCAGCCCGGCTGCGGAAAATGCTGCGCGAACTCTTGCTGGTCGAAGGCGACGATCGTGCCCTGCGCATCGAAGACGATCGCGCGTGAACTGGTGGTCCCTTGGTCGAGGGCGAGGATGACGGGCACGCGCTGCCCGCCGTCAGCGCTCGGTGGTGGGGAGGTGGAAGGCGTCGACCCCGCCCGGGTCCGGGAAGATCTTGCCGGGATTCATGATCCCCAGCGGATCGACGGCATCTTTGATGCGGCGCATCAGCGCGAGCACGTCGACGCCGACGTCGAGCTCCATGAACTGCTTCTTGAGTAAGCCGATGCCGTGTTCGCCCGAGAGCGTTCCACCCAGCGCGACCGCGGCCTCGAAGATCTCGCGCGCCGCGCCTTCGACGCGCCGCATCTCCTCGGGGTTGCGCTTGTCGCAGAGCAGGTTCGGATGCAGGTTGCCGTCGCCGATGTGGCCGTAGAGCGGGAGCTCGAGCGCGTACTTCGCGCGGATCTCGGCGATGCGCCGGATCATCGGCAGGATCGCACGCCGCGGGACGCAGATGTCCTCGCCCAACCGATTGGGGCGCCGCCGCGCCAGCGACGGGTTGATCGAGCGGCGGGCCGTCCACAGCCGCTCGGCGTCGGCATCCGTCTGGGCGACCTGCACGTCGCGCGCCCCGGCGGCGCGCGCCAGGCGCGCGATCTCGACCAGGTCCTCGTCGACGACGGCCGCGTGATTCCCGTCGACCCCGAAGATCAGGATCGCCGCCGCGTCGAGCGGGAGCCCGACGGGCTTGTTGTCCTCGATGCAGCGCATGGTGAACTGGTCGATCATCTCGATCGCGGTCGGCAGCAGCCCGGCGCGCAGCACCTCGGTCACCGCGTTCGCCGCGTCCTCGATATCGTCGAAGACGGCCAGCGCGGTGCGCGCGAAGCGCGGCTTGGTCAGCAATTTGAGCGTGATCTCGGTGATCGTCCCGAGCGTCCCCTCGGCACCGACGAACAGCCGGCGCAGATCGTAGCCGGTGACGTTCTTGACCGTGCGGCCACCGGTGCGGATCACCGTGCCGTCGGGGAGGACGACTTCGAGAGCGAGGACGTAGTCGCCGGTGACACCGTACTTCAGGCAGCGCGCGCCGCCGGCGTTCTCCGCCACGTTGCCGCCGATCGCGCTCTGTTTGAGGCTCGACGGATCGGGCGGATAGAACAAGCCGCGCCGCTCGACCGCGGCTTGCAGATCGGCGTTGATCACGCCGGCCTGCACCACCGCGACGCGGTCGATCTCGTCGATCTCGAGGATCGCGTTCATCTTGGCCACGCCGAGCACGATGCTGTGGGCGAGCGGGATCGCGCCGCCGGAGAGCCCGCTGCCCATCGCGCGCGGCGTGATCGCGGCGCGGTGCGCGGTCGCGATGCGGTGCACGGCGCTGACCTGCGCGGTCGAGGTGGGCAGGACGACCAGCGGCGGCGTGTCCTCGAAAAAGGTCGCGTCGAAGCCGTAGGCGATCAGGTCGACCGGGTCGGTCAGGACGCCGCCCGGCACGGCCGCGCGGAGGGCGGCGACGAGGTCGGGCGCGAGCGCGAGCATCCTACGCGCTTCGGGGCGGCGGGCTGACCGACCCCGGTGGTGGGCGCCCGGGCCAGGCCACCGGCGCCGAATCCACCCCGCGCGCCGACCAGGGTCCTACGCACGGGGTGGCGATCTCGGGTAGACTACTGGTCATGGCCGACGTCATCACTTCCGAGTACCGTCTTGCAGTTGTGCCGGGGCTGACCCGGTTCGTCGCGACCGTCCTGGAGCGGGTCGGGATCGCGCCGGAGGACGCCGCGATCGTCGCCGACGTCCTGGTCGCCGCCGACCTGCGGGGGATCGAGTCGCACGGGGTCGCCCGGTTGGAGTCGTACTACGTCAGCCGCCTGCGCGGCGGGCTGATGGCGCCGCACCCCGCGGTCGCCACGCTGCGTGAGACGCCGACCTCGATCCTGGTCGACGCCGGCAACGGCCTGGGTCATCCGGTCGCCAAGCGCACGATGGAAACGGTCTTGGCGAAAGCCGAAAAGACCGGCGCGGCGTTCGGCGCGGTGCGCAACTCGAATCACTACGGCATCGCCGGCTATTACGCGATGCTGGCGCTCGAGCGCGACATGATCGGGATCGCGTCGACCAACACGGTGCGGTACGGCGCGCCGACCTACGGCCGCGACATCCTGCTCGGTACCAACCCGCTCGCCTTCGCGATCCCGGCGCAGAGCGAGCCGGCGTTCGTGCTCGACTTCGCGACGACGACCGTTCCGCGCGGCAAGATCGAGGTCTACAACCGCAAGAACAAGCAGCTCAACCCGGGCTGGGCGATCGACGCGCAGGGCTTTGAGACGCTCGATCCGCAGACGGCGCTCAAGGGCGCGCTGCTGCCGCTGGGCGGCTACGGCGTCGAGCACGGCGGTCACAAAGGCTACGGCTTGGGCCTGTTGGTCGAGATCCTGTGCGGTGTGCTCGCCGGTGGGAAGTTCGGCCTCGATCTCCCGCTGCCGTCGGACGGACCGCAGCCCGGCGCGATCTCGCACTTCTTCGCGGCGTTCAAGATCGACGGCTTCCGCGACCCGGCGCAGTTCAAGGCCGACATGGACGTCGAGCTGCGCTCGTTCAAGGATTCACAGAAGGCGGCCGGCCAGGAGCGCATCTACGTCGCCGGCGAGATCGAGTACGAGAAGGCGCTCTACCACCGCCAGCACGGCGTGCCGGTCCACCTGAAGGTATGGGACGGCCTGCAGAAGCTAGCCGGCGAACTCGACATCCCGTTCGACTTCGCCCACTAAATCAGGAGTTCGACGGCTCCTTCGACCGGTAGGCCGTTGGAGACGGCGTGGATGAAGTGGGCTGCGAAGAGCCGCTCGCGGATCAGTTCGCGCATGGCCGGGTCGTCGGGGCCGCGCAGAAACGCGACGTCGGTCGCGTGCCCGTTCTCGTCGACCTTGACCCGCACGACGAAGCCGCTCGCGATGCCGGCGACCAGCGCGGCGCGCGCCTCGGGCGCGAGCGCGGCCGCATAGCTCTCGCCGAAGTTTCCGATCCCTTCCGAGTTGCCGCCCGCGTTCGTCGCCGGGTCGCCCCGCGGGCTCGGCGCGACGGCCACGGCCACCGGTGACGGCGTGCTCGACGGGGCCGGCGCGGGCGCGTCGTCGCCGGCCGCCGGCGCGCCGGCGAGGGTGAGTGCGGCGGCGTCCGGCGCAGCGCGACGGACCGGCTGCGCGTAGCGCTGCTCGCCGGCGACGATCGGCCGGCGGTGGAGGTGCGCGATCGCGATGTGCAACGCCGGCGGCGGCGGTTGCGGCGGCGGGAGCGATGGCTCGTGCTGGAGTGGCGCGGCCTTTGCAGCCGGCAAGCGGTCGACCTGCGGTATCCGGACGATGTATACGTCTCCCGGTGGGGGCGGCGGAAAGATCGATCGCAGCGCGAGCGCCAGGAGCGTCCAGGCGCAGACGTGCAGCGCGATCGAGATCGCGAGTGCGGTCCGGTCGCGTTGCCTGCCGCTCGTCATCGCCGTGGTCGCACCCACTCCGACACCGCCGGACGCGCAACCTTTCGGGGACTGGGCGGTCCTGGAGAGGCAATGGGCCGACCGACCGAGATCGTGCTGTACCAGGCCGAGTGGTGCCCGTACTGCGCGCGCGTGCGCAAGAAGCTGACCGACCTGCTGCTCGACTACGCGACGGTGAACGTGCCGTACTCGCACGCCGAGCGTGGCGAGGTCGTGCGGGCCTCCGGCCAGACCTCGATCCCGGTGCTGGTCGACGGCGAGGTCGTGCTCGACGACGACGACGACATCATCCCGTACCTCGAGAAGCGGTACGGCCGCGCCGCCTCCGCCTGAGCGCTGTTACTCGGCCGGGATGTGGATCGGGGCGGCGCCGCCGCCGCGCCGGCGCTTGGGCAGGACGAAGACCAGCGGCAAGAGCACGAAGGTCAGCGCGCCGAGCGCCCACTGCGCATCGGCGTACGCCATCACCGTCGACTGCGTGACGATGTCCGCGTAAATGGTGCCGAGCGCTGCGCCGGGGCTGCTCTGTTGGGCCAGGTGTTGGAGCGCGATGTTCGAGGTCGTCGCGGCGTCCGCCAAGACCGACTGGTGGAAGGCCTCGCGGCGGGCGAGCAGCGTGATCAGCCCGGCAGTCGAGAACGAGCCGCCGAGCTGCAGCGAGAGCGCCTGGAACGACGTCGCCTTCGGCACGACCTCGGATGGCACGGCGCTGAGGACCGCGATCGAGAGCGGCGTGAACATGAGCGCCAGTCCGATCCCGGCCATGATGGCGGGGCCGCACAGCTGCGCGAAGTCGACTTGGCTGGTCGTGATGTAGCCGAGCCAGATCTGGCTCGCTCCGATCAGCGTGAAACCGGTGACGAGCAGGATGCGGGTATCGATCCGCCCGCTGCTGGCCAAGCGCGCCATGAACGGCGTGAGGAACGCGATGAAGATCGCTCGCACGAAGATCAGCATCCCCGAGAGCGTCGCCGTGAAGACCAGGATCGTCTGCACGAACTGCGGCAGGATCACGGTCGCGCCGTACAGGACCGAGCCGATTGCGAAGCCGATCGCGCTGCCGGCGGCGATTGCGCGATAGCGCAGCGCCCGCAGATCGACGATCGGGCGCGTCGTGCCCCACAGCGACCAGCAGATGAACGCGGCCAAGCCGAAGGCCGCGGTAGTGCCGAAGAAGCTGATCACCGGATCGTTGAACCAATCGTTGCGCTGCCCTTCGCCGAGGATGTACTGCAGCGAGCCCAGACCGAGCGCGAGGAGTGCGAGGCCGATCACGTCGACCGGGATCGGCTTGGGGTCGGTCGGATTGCGCATCATCGTGAGGATGACGATGGCGGCGAAGATCCCCGGCGCGAGGTTGATGAAGAAGACGTAGTTCCAAGAGACGTTGTCGGTCAGCCAGCCGCCGATGGTCGGGCCGACCGACGGGCCGACGAGCGCGCCCATCGCGAAGAGCGCTTGCGACGTACCCAGCATCCGGCGGGGAAACGTGTCGCGCAACGCGGCTTGGCCGGTCGCCACCAGACCGCCGCCGAACAGCCCTTGCAGAATGCGGTAGAGGATCAGCTGCGTGATCGAGCTGGAGATACCGCACAGCATCGAGGCGATCGTGAAGCCGATGATCGCGGTCGCGTAGTACTGGCGCCGCCCGAAGCGGGCTTGCAGCCACGGGGTGAGCGGGATGACGATGACCGCCGAGATGATGTAGCCCGTGACGACCCAGGCGCCTTCATCTTGGGTGGCGCCGAGATTGCCCTGGATCGTGGGGAGCGCGACGTTGACGATCGTGGTGTCGAGCGTCTGCATCAGGGTCGCGGCCATGATCCCGACGGTGATCAGGACGAGCCGGGCCCCGCTCTCGCTCACGTCGCGGTCCGCAACCATCTGTGTCGCCATAGTCGTGCGACGAATCGCCGCACGGACCGTAGACTAGGCCACGACCGAGGTTGGTTTCGGCAGCTGCATCAGACCCAGAAAGCGAGCAACGCGCCCGTCGCGGTCGCCAGCCCGTTGACCAGGTCGTTCGACATCCAGCGCAGGCCCCGGACCCGAATGGTCGGCGTCCCGCAGACGTGCGGATCGATCTCGCAGGTCCGTTCGCAAGCCGGGCAGCGGCGCAGCTCTTGCAGCGTGGCCCCGAGCACCGAATCGACCAGGGCACCGATGAACCCGATGACCGCCAAGGCGAAGACGACGGCGAGACCGATCCATGCCTGATCGGACGGCTGGCTCAGGTCGGCGGCGAGCCCGAGCCAGAGCGCGCCGGCGAAAGCGGCGAGTGTCCCCGTCGCGGTGACGCCTCCCGACAACCCGGGCTCGAGTGCCCGGAAGGTCAGGATCGAACGGGGTCGGGCACGCGCCAGCGTCCCGATCTCGGTCGCCCACGTGTCGGCGGTCGCAACGGCGTAGGCACCGACGAATGCGAGCGCCCAGCGCGGCTGGTGCGTCAGCCCGTAGAACAGCGCGCAGAGCGTCGCGACGCCGCCGTTGGCGAGCACCTGCGCGGCGTCACGCGGGCCCTGTTTGCCGACGTCGACCAAGGCGCGCTTGCGCGCCCGGCCCAACCGCGAAAGCAGCACCGAGGGGAGGAAGAACGCCAACAGCACGGCGGTGAAGGTCCAGGTCCCGGCGCTGTAGGTGATCGTGCCGACCGCGAACGCGGCCAGTGCCCCGCCGCGGGTCAGGGCGCGCGCGCGCAGCGCGACCAGCGCAATCGCTGCGGCCAGTAGCGCGCCGACGACGGCGTCGCGCGCGCTCACGACTGCGCGGCGGGAGCGCGCAGCGCCTGCATCAGCCCGTCGACGGTGAACTCGTCGGCGACGACGTCGACGCGGATGCCGGCCTCGCGTGCGGTGTGCGCGGTGATCGGACCGATGCAGGCGACGGTCTTGCCGAGCAGCAGCGCCGCCGCGTGTGGGACGTTGGCCAGGAAGCCCGCGACCGTGCTCGAGCTGGTGAAGGTGACGACGTCGGCGCGCGCCGCTTTCGCGGCCAGCTCGGGGTCGTCGAGCGTGCGGGTCGCGTAGCCGGCGACGACGTCGACCACGCGGCCGGCGGCGCGCAGCGTCTCGGGCAGCACCTCGCGCGCCGCTTGCGCGCGGAAGACCAGCACGCGTGTGCCGGGCTGCGTGCGCTCGAGCAACGCGCTCGCGATCGCCTCGTTCACATAGGTCGCCGGAACCAGATCGACGCGGATCCCGCGCTCGGTCAACGCCGCTGCGGTCTTCGGCCCGATCGCGGCGATCCGCGCGTCTCCGAACGCGCGCGCGTCTCGGCCGAGTTCACCGAGCAGGTCGAAAAAGGCGTCGACGCCATTGCGGCTGGTGAAGACGACCCAGGCGTACTCGCGCACCCGCGCGACGGCTGCACGCGCGGCCGCCGGATCGGCCGGCGGCCCGATGGCGATCGTCGGCGCGAGGATCGGCTCGGCTCCGGCCTCCCACAACCGCAGCGCGACGTCGTTGGCCTGGTGCGCCGGCCGCGTCACCAGCACCCGCTTGCCGAACAGCGGCTGCGCGTCGAACCAGCGGATGTGCTCGCGCTCGCGCACGACGTCGCCGACGACGACGATCGCCGGCGCGGTGATCCCATCGCGCGCGACCTCGTCGACGATCGTGCCGAGCGTCGCGGTCAGCACGCGCTGCGTCGGCTTCGTCCCGTCGTGGACGATCCCGACCGGCGTCGCGTCCGGCAGCCCGTGCGCGCGCAGCTCGCCGACGATCCCGGCCAGGTTCCCCATCGCCATCAGAAAGATCGTCGTCGCCTTCGGATTGGCGAGCTTGGCGAAGTCGAGCGACGAGGCGCCTTTGGTCGGGTCTTCGTGTCCCGTCGCGACCGTGAACGCCGTGTTGTGCTCGCGGTGCGTCACCGGGATCCCGGCGTACGCCGGCGCGGCGAGCGCCGACGTGATCCCGGGGACGATCTCGAACGGGACGCCGGCCTCGGCCAGCGCGCGCGCCTCCTCGCCGCCGCGCGCGAAGACGAACACGTCGCCGCCCTTGAGACGGACGACGCGCTTCCCGTCCAGTCCCAACCGGACCAGCAACGCGGTGATCTCGGCCTGCGAGAGCGTGTGCGCGCCGGCCTGTTTGCCGACGTAGATGCGTTCGCAATCCGGTGGCGCCAGCCCGACCACCGCCTCGGAGGCGAGATAGTCGTAGACCAGCACGTCGCACTGCGCCAGCGCCCGCGCCCCTTTCAGCGTCAGCAAGCCTGGATCACCAGGCCCCGCGCCAACCAGCCAGACTTTGCCCCTGTTTTCACGGCGCTCCGCCCCAGGCTGCGCGCCCCCCATCATGCCTTGCATGATGGGGCCCCCATGTCCGAGCTCGCAACCGGCGCCGTCGGCATGGCGCGACTCCGCTGCGCTCGCTCCATCACCTGGTCGCTGCTATTCGCTTTCGTCGGGGGAGGCGGGGGCGGCGACGAGGTGCGCCGGATCGATGCCGGCCAGCGACTCCAGCTCGAAGAGCTCGTCGAGCATGCGCGCGTGGATCAGCGCTTCGGCGTGGTTCTCGGCCGCCTTGTCGCGGATCTTGGTGACCGCACCGTGCAGCAGCTTCGAGACGATCGTCAGCGACGCGCCGACGATCAGGCTGCGTTCGCGCTCGGTCAGCTCCGGGCAGCGCGCGAACAGCCGGGTGACTTCGGTCTCGCGGATCGCATCGGCCTTCTGCACCAATGAGGCGATGACCGGGACGGCGATGCGCGACTGGTACCATTGGTGGAAGCGCTCGACGTGCGAGGCGACGATCTCTTCGACCAGCGGGATCGCCTCGCGGCGCCGTTCGAGCGTGATGTCGACGGCGTTCTCGAGCCCGTCGATGTCGACCAGGCCGACGCCCGGGATCCGCGCGACCTCGGGATCGACGTCGCGCGGCACGGCGATGTCGACCACGAACATCGGTCGGCCGGGCCGGGCCAGCATCGCCTCGGCGACGTTACCGGGCGTCAAGATGAAGTGCGAGGCACCGGTCGAGGTGACGACGACGTCGGCGGCTTTGAGCGCGTCGATCAAACCCGGCAGCTCGGCCGCGCGCGCGATCGGCCCGAGTTGGCCGGCGGCGTCGCGCGCGCGGCGGCCGGTGCGGTTGAGGACGACGATCTCGCGCGCGCCTTCGGCTTTGAGCCGGCGCGCCGCGTGCATCCCCATCTTCCCGGCCCCGACGACGAGCATGCTCTTCCCGCTCAGGTCGCCGACGTGCTCGATCGCGCAGGCGACCGCGGCGGTCGCGATCGAGGTCGAGGCGTCACCGATCCCGGTATTGGCGCGCGCCGCTTTGCCGGCTTCGAGCGCTTCGCGCAGCAGCGTGTGCAGCGTCTTCCCGAGCGAGCGCGCGCGTTGGGCCTGCACGTAGGCGTCCTTGACTTGGCCCAGGATCTCGGCCTCGCCGATCAGCATCGAGTCCAGCCCCGTGCTGACGCGGAAGAGATGCTCGATCGCCTCCGTCCCCAGCAGCGTGTACATGTACGAGTCCATGTCGGAGACGTCGCCGTGGCGGAAGTTGCCGAGGAACGCCTTGAGCTGATGGACGCCCGACTCGTAGTCTTCGAGCTCGGCGTAGATCTCGAGGCGCCCACAGGTCTGCAGCATCAGCGCCTCGCGCACGGCCTCGTAGTCGCGCAGCGCCACCAGCGCTTCGCCCATCTTGGCCGCGGGGAAGGCGTGCCGTTCGCGGACGTCGACCGGCGCCGTGTGATGCGAGAGGCCCAGACAGACTAACGGCACGCGTGGACCTCGGCCAGCGCGTCGTCGGCCGCGGCGATCGTCCGGTCGATCTCGGCTTCGGTGTGGGCGAGCGAGAGGAACGCCGCCTCGAACTGGGAGGGGGCGAAGGCGAAGCCGCGGTCGAGCATGGCGTGGAAGAAACGTGCGTAGAGCGACGTGTCGGCACCTTTGGCGCTGGTCAAATCGGTCACCGGGCCATCCGCGAAGAAGAAGCCGAACATCGATCCTGCCGCCGCCGCGGTGTGCGGGACCTCGCGCCCGCCGAACACCGTCGCCAGTCCCTCGCACAGACGCCTGCCGAGCCGTTCGAGATGCACGTAGGTCCCGGCGTCGAGCAGGTCGAGGGTCGCGATCCCGGCCGCCATCGCGAGCGGGTTCCCCGAGAGCGTCCCGGCCTGGAAGACGTCGCCGGTCGGGGTCAACCGCTCCATGATCTCGGCCCGGCCACCGAAGGCGCCGACGGGTAGGCCGCCGCCGATGACCTTCCCCAGCGTCGTCAGGTCGGGCAGCACGCCCTCGCGCGCCTGGACCCCGCCCAGACCGACCCGCCAACCGGTCATGACCTCGTCGAAGATCAGCAGCGCGCCGAACTCGGTGGTCAGCGCGCGCAGCGCCGCCAAAAAACCGGGCTCGGGGAGCACGAAGCCCATGTTGCCGGCGTACGGCTCGACGATCACCGCCGCAATCGTCCCGGGATTCCGCTCGAAGGCGGCGCGCACGGCAGCCGCGTCGTTGTAGGGGGCGACCAGCGTGTCGCGCGCCGTCGCGGCTGGAACGCCGCGCGAGTCGGGGACGCCCACCGTCAGCGCGCTCGAGCCGGCGGCGATCAGGAACGGGTCGGCGCTGCCGTGGTAGCAGCCGGCGAACTTGAGGATCCGCTCGCGAGCGGTGAAGCCGCGCGCGAGCCGGATCGCGTTGGCCGTCGCCTCGGTCCCCGATGAGCAGAAGCGGACCCGTTCGACCGACGGAACCGCGGCGACGATCCGGCGGGCCAGCTCGGTCTCGGCCTCGGTCGGCATCCCGTACGACGTGCCGCGCGTCGCGGCGTCGCGGATCGCTGCGACGACCGCCGGGTGCGCGTGGCCGGCGATCATCGGGCCCCACGAGAGCACGTAGTCGAGGTAGCGGTTCCCGTCGACGTCGGTGACGTACGCGCCGGCTGCCTCGCGCACGAAGACCGGCGTTCCGCCGACGGCTTTGAAGGCGCGCACCGTCGAGTTGACGCCGCCGGGGATGACGCGCTGGGCCGCGGCGAAGGCCGCCTCCGAGCCGGCTCGGTTCACTCGGGCTACAGCCCACTCAGCGCGACATAGTCGGCCGGCGTGTTGATGTTGGCGAAGATCGCGGGATCGGCGATCGGGACGAAGCGCGTGTGCAGCCGGTCGATCACCAAGCGCAGCGCGCCTTCGCCGCCGAGCAGCACCGGGGTGCCCTCGCGCAGGAACGCGGTGCGCCGGTAGAGCGCGGCCAACGGCTCGATCCGCCGTGCGTCGTCGGCGTGGGTGGGGACGATCGCCTCGTCGCCGGGCTCGATCTGCGCGGTGAGCTGATCGACGAACATGGCGTCGACGAACGGCGCGTCGCCGGCGAGCGCGAATACCCAGTCGCTCTTCATCGCGCTCATCGTCGAGAGCAGGCCCGAGAGCGGACCGCGCTTGGGCCAGCGGTCGACGACCATCGGCGCGTCGACCAGCGCGTCGACCTCCGGCGGCAGCGAGCCCTTCGTCGAGATCCACGTCTCGCGCCCGCGCGAGATGTTCCGGTAGACGCGCACCAACATCGGCACGTCGCCGACCGCGAGCGCCAATTTCCCCGGCAAGCGCGTCGCCTCGCCCCCTGCCAAGATGCACACCGCGATACTCGAATTGAGGAGTGGCATTATCGCGTCCGCCGCAGATAGTCTTTGGCGAAGTAGGTGATGATGATGTCGGCTCCGGCGCGGGCCATCGCCGTCAGCGTCTCGTCGACGATCCGGTCTTCGTCGATCCAGCCGTTGGCGGCGGCGGCCTTGATCATCGCGTACTCGCCGCTGACCTGGTAGACGGCCAGCGGGAGATCGGTCAGCTCGCGCACGCGGTACAGGACATCGAGATACGCCAGCGCCGGCTTGACCATTACGATGTCGGCGCCTTCCTCGACGTCGAGGCGCACCTCTTTGAGGGCCTCGCGCGCGTTGCCGGGGTCCATCTGGTAGGTCCGGCGGTCGCCGAAGGCGGGCGTCGAGGCGGCTGCTTCGCGGAACGGGCCGTAAAACGCCGAGGCGTACTTCGCGGCATACGACATGATCGCGGTCTTGGTGTAGCCCTCGTCGTCGAGCGCGGCTCGGATCGCCGCGACCCGCCCGTCCATCATGTCCGAGGGGGCGACGACGTCGACGCCGGCGCGCGCGTAGCTGACCGCGGTCCGCGCCAGCACTTCGAGCGTGCGGTCGTTGTCCACGTCACCGGCGGGGTCGAGGATTCCGCAGTGACCGTGATCGGTGTACTCGCAGTTGCACAGGTCGGCGATGACGAGCACCTGGGGCAGCGCGTCCTTGATCGCGCGCGCGGCGCGCTGCACGACGCCGTTGGGATCGTCGTTGATCGTCGCGTAGGCGTCCTTCGCGGTCGCGTCGGGGATCCCGAAGAGCAGGACGGCGCGGACGCCAACCGCGTCGAGTTCGCGGCACTCGCGCACGACCGCGTCGACCGAGTACCGGCTCACGCCCGGCATCGAGCCGATCGGCTGCACGCCGTCGCTGCCTTCGACCACGAAGAGCGGCTGCACCAGACCGTCGCGGTTGATGCGAGTCTCCCGCACCAGCGCGCGCAGCGCCGCGCTGGCGCGCAGCCGGCGGGGGCGGGCGACCAATCGGGTCCGTTGGGCCAGGTTCATCGCTCGTTCTCCAAGACGTAGAGCAAGACGGACTGTACGAACGCCCCTACTTCGGCAGAGGGTGCCACCACGTCCGGTGGCCAGCCGTGGGCGCCGGCCATCTGTGATGAGGAGGCCCCCATCGCGGCGACCAGCGGCCGTTTGCCGCTGGCCCGCAGCCCGGCCAGATAGTCGGCGATCGCGTCGACCGAGCCCGAGGACGGGAAGAGGATCATGCTGGGCGTCCGCTCCCCGAGCGCCGCCCGCACGCCCGCGCTGTCGCCGACCTCGACGACCTCGGCGCCGGCCTCGCGCAGGGCCGGGGCGATCCGGCTCGGCCGCGTCTGGGTCCGCGGCAGCAGCATCAGCCGGCCGGCCAGCGGCCCGGCGGCGAGCAGGGCCGTCCCGCCGGCGGCGAGCAGGTCGCGGGCCAGCGCCTCGGCGAGCGCCTCGGTCGACATCAGGTCGTCGACCTCGACGATCGCGTCGCGGCTCGCGCGCAGCACCGTCGAGCCGTCGGCTGAGGCGATCGCGCCGGTCAGGTGCAGCCGGCTCTCCCCCCAGGTCGCATGGGCGCCGACCGGGGCCTGGCAGCCGCCCCGCAGGGCGCGCAGGAACGCTCGTTCGGCGGTGACCGCGACCGTCGCCGCGGGGTCGCCCAGGATCGTGCCGAGCCGGACCGCGAGCGAATCGCCGCGCCGCGTCTCGATCGCCAGGGCTCCCTGACCGGCGGCCGGCGTCAGTTGATCGATCGGGAAGGGGACCGTGTAGGTTGCGGCCAGGCCGAGCCGGTTCAACCCCGCGGCGGCCAACACCAGCGCGTCGTACTCGCCCTCGCGCAGCTTGCGCAGCCGCGAATCGACGTTCCCGCGTATGTCCGCGTAGGTCAGGTCGCCCCGCAGCGCGCGCAACTGGCCGCGACGGCGGGGCGAGGAGGTCCCGACCCGCGCCCCGGCCGGCAGTTCGGCGAAGCTCGCATAGCGTTCGCTGCAATAGGCGTCGCGCGGGTCTTCGCGGACGGAGATCGCCGCCAGCACCATGTCCTCGGCCAGCCGGCTGGGAAGATCCTTGCACGAGTGGACGGCGTAGTCGGCCCGCTCCTCGCGCAGCGCGAGCTCCAGCTCGGTCACGAACACGTTGTCGCTGCCGATCGCCGCGATCGGGCGGTCTTGGAACGCGTCGCCCCGGGTCGTGACCTGCAGGATCGTCGAAGGCAGCCCGGCCAGCGCCAGGGTCGCGATCACGGTGCGGGTCTGCGTCATCGCCAGCGCGCTGCCGCGGGTCGCGCAGATCAAGGGTGCGAGCAGCGCCGGGACGATCCCGGCCAGCGTCTCGGCCGTTCGCTCGACCTCGTGCTCGATGGCGCCCGGCAGCATCGCCGTCAGCTCGTCGAGGTCGCGCTCGGCAAAGTGCCGCATGACGGCCGCCCGCTGGTCGACTGGGACCACCGCCAGCACGCGCTCGCGCAGCGCGCCGAGCGTCGCGGCGGCGCGGGCGTAGCGCGCGTCGAGCTGGATCGCCAGCTCGTCGCGGACCCGTTGGGTGAAGGTCGGCGAGAGGCCGCCCGTGTCGACCGTGACGGTCAGCGGGCCGGCCCGGTGGACGGCCGGCGTCGCGAAGTCGCCGCGCGATGCGTCGGCCGCGTCGTTGACCAAGATCCCGGCTGCGCGCGCATCGGCGGTGACCGCCGCGTTGACCGCCTCGTCGGCGGCGGCGAAGGCCAAGAAGGCCCCGGCTAGGTCGCCGCTGGCGTAGCGCCGCGGCTCCCAGCCGATCGCGTCGACGTCGGCCAGGGCGGCCAGCGGCGGGGTCAGGCTGGGGCTGACGACGACGACGGCGGCGCCGGCCTGCAGGAGGCCGCGGACCTTGCGCTCGGCGACGGTGCCGCCGCCGACGACGACCACGCGCCGGTCGCGTACCGAGAGGGCGACGGGATACACAAGCCCTATCTTCCAGCCGATGCTATCCGTCCCCGCGCGCGCGGCGCTTCTGGGTGCGCTCTTTGCCGCGCTCGTCACCCTGCCCGCGCTGGGGGTCGGGACGCTGTGGGACAACAGCGAGACCGCCTACGGTGAAGTCGCCCGCGAGATCCTGCGCACGCACGACTGGGTCGTGCTGCATCTCAACGGGCAGCCGTGGTACGTCCAACCGCCGCTCTACTTCTGGATCGCCGCCCTGTTCGCCAAGCTGTTCGGTCTGAGCGCGCTCGCGTTGCGCTTGCCCAGCGCCCTAGCGACCATCGCGATGGGCGGCGCGGTCGGCTACGCCACCGCGCGCATCGCCGGCGGCCGAGCCGGGATGGTCGCCGCGATCGTCCTCTCGACCAGCTTGATGCAAGCGATCGTCGGACGGCTGGCGATCATGGATGCGCTGCTCGACTTCGCCGTCGCGGCGGCGGTGCTGTGGTGCTTCCGCGCGTTCGAACCGTCGGGGACGCCGCGCCGGCGCGGAGTGGCGCTGATCTGCGGTGCGCTCGCGCTCGGACTGGGGACGCTCGACAAGGGTCCGGTCGCGCCGGTCATCACGGTCCTCGTCGTCGGCGCGTGGGCGCTGTGGGAGATCCGCGCCGGTCGGCTCGCCGCGCCGCCGCGGCGCGCGGTGCTGCTCGCGGTGAGCGCGTATCTGGTGCTGACGCTGCCATGGTTCGTCGCGCTCGCCGTGCGCGTCGGCCCGCACGCGATCGGCGAGCTGATCGGGCACTACACGATCGGCCGCTACACCGGCGTGATCGAAAACCAGCGCGGACCGGTCTGGTACTACCTTCCGGTCGTGATTCTGGGCTTCTTCCCGTGGATCGCCTTTCTGCCGGCCGCGGCGCGCGCGGCCTGGCGGGAGGCACGCGGCGCCGACGGTGCGTTCGCGCGCCTGGCGCTGGTGTGGGCGATCGTCCCGTTCGTCTTCTTCAGCTTCGCCGACACCAAGCTGCCGAACTATATCGCATTGCTGCTGCCGGCGCTGGCGATCCTGGTCGCGCTCTGGTTCGAGCGCGTCGCCGCCGGCGCCGAGCACCGTGCGGCGCTCGTCTCGGCGGCGAGCGTACCGGTCTTCATCGGCTGCGTCGCGTTCGCGCTGGCGCTCTTCGCGCGCACGAACAATCTCGACGTCTACGCGGCCGCGGTCGGCCCGCAACTGCTGTTCTTGGGTGGCGCGATGTTGGCGGGCTCGCTCTTGACCGTCGCGACGATCGCGCGCGGCGCGACCGCCGCCTGGTCGCCGTACGTCCTCGCGCTGACCAGCGGCGCGCTGGTGCTCTTCATCTGCTTCGTCGCCGAACCGGCGGCCGAACGGCTCAAACCGATCCCGCCGATCGCGGCGGCGATCGACGCCGAAGCAGTCCGCGGCGACGTCGTCGCGCTGCGCGGGGTCAGCGGCGGAAACGGGTTGGTCTTCTACACGCGCCCGCCAGTGCTCGACATCGCGGACGGCCGCGCGAGCTTCCTGGCGGCGGCCTGCTCGGCACCGGCGGCCTGGATCGTCGTGCGCCCGGACAATGTCGCCGAGTTGCTGCGCGAGGTCCGCGCCGTCGGGCGCCGGGGGGCGGTCGTCGCGCAGGGGCCGCTCGAAGGACCGCCGCGCGCGCTGCTGCTGCACGTCGACGGCCCGCCGTGTCGAGCGCAACCGGCGCCGGGCGGAGGCGCGCGATGATGGGAACACCACCAGTACCACCGGACGAAGGGAGGGGCCATGAACTACGTCGAGGAGATCGACCGCTCGGCGCTGGAGGGACTCGAGCCGGTCGCCGAATCCGATCAGTTCGCGATCTACGCCGTCGGCGCCGACACCTACGTCCTGGTGCAACGGCACGGCGGGACGCCGTGGACCGCGCTGCGGCTCTCGGGTGACGGCGTCTTTCGCATCGGTTCGCTGTTGGTCGACGCGATGCGGCACCTCTACCGCGACGTGGCCTCGAATCTCTCGCCGGTCGTCCTCGAAGCCGCCCGCCGCCGCATCCCCCCGCCCTCGAACCGCTAGCGGAGGATCACGTCGGGGTACGATCCGGTCCGCGGCCGCGCATGGCCGGCACCCCTTGGCGTCGAAACGTCCAGCATGGACCAAGCGGCGGTTCGCCGAGCACGGCGCGCTACGACCTGGAGCGCGCGTATGCTTCGGCGCAGCGACCGCGACGCCATCGAGGCCGCCGAGCGCGTCTGGTGGGCCCAGACGAGTCCGAGCGAGCGCGTCGCGTTCGTCGACGTGCTCAGCGATCACGTCTTCTCTCTCGCGGGCATCGATCGTGGATCCCGACTTCAGCGATCTGTTACGCGAGTTCTCCGCCGCCGGCGTTAAGTATCTCCTCGTCGGTGCGCATGCGCTCGCGTTTCACGCTGAACCGCGTGCGACGGGTGACCTGGACGTCTGGGTTGCGAACGACGAGGAGAACGCGCAGCGGGTCTGGGCCGCGCTCACCCGCTTCGGAGTGCCGATGGACAAGGTCACCGTTACGGACTTTACGAGCGACGATCTGATCTTCCAGATCGGCCTCCCTCCGAAACGGATCGACGTGGTCACTACGATAGACGGCTACTGCGCGCTCACCCCGAGGACCGGGGGTGACGAGCCGCTAGTTATTTCGCCTGGGCGGCGACCTGGGCTTCGGTGACCGGTGAGGCCGAGTTGCCCCAGGTGCTGCGGATGTAGGTGATCACCGAGGCGATCTGTGCGTTGGTGAGCGTCCCCTTCCAGGCCGGCATCTGTCCGTTATACTTCGCGCCCTTGACGGTGATGCTGCCGCTCAGGCCACCGCTGACGATCTTGATCACGGCGTTCGGATCGCCGACGACGACCGGGTTGCCGGCCAGCGGCGGGAACGCGCCGGGCGCGCCCACTCCGGTCGCGCCGTGGCAGCCGGAACAATTGGCCGTGTAGACCGACGCGCCGGCGCCCGCGGTCGACACGGCGCCGCCGCTGGTACCGCCGCCGGTAGTGGCGGCCGTTCCACTCGTACTCGCGGCCGGCGCGGCGGCGAGGGCGTTAGGGCCGATGATCCCGGCGCGCAGTTGCCCTTCGACGACGTTCGACTGCCCGATCCACGAGAAACCGATCGCGCCGAGCATCACCAGCGCGGTGATCGCGAGGACCCACGGCCGGCGCGAGAGCCGGCGCGAAGGGTTGCGGTCGATGAACGGCAGCACGACCAGCAGCACGACCAACAGCGTCGGGCCGACGATCGTCGCGAACAGCGAGGCGACCTGCACGATCGACGACGGCAGCTTGCCGACGGTGTCGAGCAGCGCGTAGAGCGCGAGGAAATACCAGGCCGGGTACGCGACGAAGGTCACGTTGTTGGGGTCGGCCTTGTCGTCGAGCGGGACCGGTGAGAACGCCGCCAGCGCGAGCACGATCACGAACAACACGAACGAGAGAACCGTGTCCATGAACAGCTGTTCCGGCCAGAAGCGGCCGGGTTTGAGCTTGGGCGCCTGGTCGATCGGTGGGCCGGCGGGCCCATTCCAGCGGAAGATCGACAAGTGCGCGCCGACCAGTAGGACCAACAGCGCCGGCATCAGCCAGACGTGCAGGCCAAAGAAGCGGTTGATCGTCAGGGTGCCGATCGTGGTGCCGTCCTGCAAGAACTGCTGAACGGCGGGGCCGAGGACCGGCGCGTTGCCGGCGATGTCGATCGCGACCTTCGAGGCGAGCAGGGCGTCGAGGTCCCACGGCAACAGGTAGCCGGTCAGGCCGAGGACGAGCGTGACGATGAACAGCAGCACGCCGACGATCCACTGCAGCTCGCGCGGCTTCTTGTACGCACCCCACAACAACACTTGCAGCAGGTGCATCGTCATGAACGCGATCATCGCCGAGGCGCCCCAATAGTGGAGCGAGAGGACGAAGTGGCCGGCCGGGACCTTCTCGATCAGGAACTTCGTCGATTCCCACGCCGTCGCGGTCGACGGCGCGTAATAGAAGCAGAGGAAGATCCCGGTGGCGATCTGCAGGATCATCGCGAACACCGTCGCGGAGCCGAAGGCGTACCAGTAGGAAGCGCCGCCGGGGACGTCCTCGGTGAGGAAATCCTTCATCTGTGTCAGCGCACCGGTGCGTTGGTCGAGCCAATTCAGCATCGTCGTCGCGTCCCTATCCGACCTGCTGGATGACCAGTTGCGGCGTGTTCGTCTGGTATTCGATCCACGTCACTTCGACTTTGCCCTGGAAGTCGCGCAGCGGCAGCGGATCCAGCCCGCGCAGCGCCGGGCCGGCTTCGTGCCTGCCGAAGATGTCGTACACCGAGCCGTGGCAGGGGCAGAGGAACTTGTCCTGCGCTTGGTTCCAGGCGTAGCGGCAGCCCAGATGCGGGCAGATCGGGCTGAAGATGACGAAGCCCATGGTCACCACCGGATAGGTCGGTTTCTCGGTGGTGAACAGCTCGGGCCGCTCCTGGCGCATCTGCGCCTCGGTCGCGGCGACGGCCCAGACGAACTGCTCGGTGTCGGTCGCACCGAAATAGCCGTTGGTCTCGTGCAGGTTGAAGGTCACGCGCACCGGGCTCTTGTCGGTCGCCTTCTTGAGTGCGGCTGCCTCCTCGGGCGTCAGCGGCGACCCGCCGGCGCTCGACGCCTCGGCGGCGGGCAGGAGCGACCAGACCAGCGGCACCGCAATGGTCAAGCCGATCACGCCGCCGAGCGCCACCACGGCGTTGGCCATGAAGGTCCGGCGGGTCTGTTCCTCGGGCGTCCCCGGGTCCTTGTACGCCTCTGCGTGAGCCATGTCTCTCCTCTAGCGGACCAGGACGGCGAAGCGTCCAAGCGGGGGCCTCCACTCCGAGTGTAGGCAAGACCGCGCGAAAACTCGCGTACCTTCGTAGGAATCGCAACGCAACCCCTGCGGCCGCCCGGCCGAAGAGGCGGCTCCTCCCGAGGTTCCCGCGCGGCACCGGGGAAGAGGCCGCAGGTGAACGATCAGCAACTGCACGAGCACATCGAGCAGCTCGTCGCCGAGGAGCACGGCCTGCTCGAGCAGGCCGGCGCGATCTCGGAGACCGAGCGCACGCGGCTCGGCGCGATCAACGTCCAGCTCGACCGCCTGTGGGATCTGCTCCGCCAGCGGCGTGCGCGCGAGGAGTTCGGGCAGAACCCCGACGTCGCGCGCGAACGCGCCGCCGAGACCGTCGAGGAGTACCTGCAGTAGCGGCTCAGCGCGGGCCGCGCCCGCGCGGCTTCTTCGGCGGGCGATCGGCGGCCAGTTCCAGCGTGAGCGTCTTCTCTTGCACGACGGTTTGGTCGAGCGCGGCGATCGCCGCCGCGGCGAGCCGCGCGTTGGCGAACACGACGTAGGCGATCCCCTTGCGCCGGCGCGTGCGCCGGTCGCGCGGGAGCGCGATGCGATTCGGGTCGGCGCCGTACGGCGCGAACAGCTCGGCCAGCTCCGTCACGGCGAGGCCGCGCGCGATCCCGCGCACGAGGACGCGCACTTCGCCGGGACGCAGCTCGCCGGGCTGGGGCTGACCGGATTCGGGTCGTTCCACCGCACAGCGCGTTCCCGGCGCGGGGTCCCGCAGTCCTTCGCCAGCCTCGATCCGGGCGTTACGACGAGCAGCTGACCTCGAGGCCGGCGTACTTGGCCGGCGCGGCCAACGTCCAGGCCGTCCGTTCCGGGTGCTCGTCGTAGGGCGCGCGCACGACGTCGAACAGCGCGTTGACGACCGAATCGTCGCCGGCTTCGGACGCCTCGATCGCCTCCTGCACGACCCAATTCCGCAGCACGTACTTCGGGTTGACCGCGCGCAGCGCGGCGCGTCGCTCGGCGTCGGGACGCGGATCGCCGGCGATGCGCTCGGCCAGCCGCGCGAACCACGCCCGCGACGTCGCGTCGTCGCCGAGCAGCGCGAGGGCGGCCGCGTCGTCGTGGGAGAGCGCGCGCCAGAAGCGCGTCCAGTCGACGCGGCGCCGTTCGAGCAACTCGAGCAAGGTCAGGAGCAGGTCGGTATCGTCCTCGCGCGCACCCTGCAGGCCGAGCTTCTCCCGCAGCAGCGCGATGTACGCCGTGCGGTAGATCTCGGCGTAGCGCGTCAGCGGCGCCTGGCGATCGGATTCGGCGATCAGCGACGAGAGCGCCTCGCCCAGCGCGTAGCAGTTCCAGAGGCCGATCGTCGGTTGCCGGTCGAAGGCGTAGCGGCCGAGCTCATCGGTGTGATTGCAGATCAACCCGGGCTGGTAGGTCTCCATGAAACCGTACGGCCCATAATCGAGCGTGAGCCCGAGGATCGAGAAGTTGTCGGTGTTCATGACGCCGTGCGCGAAGCCGACGATCTGCCAGCGCGCCATCAACGCCGCCGTGCGCTCGACGACGGCGGCGAAGAAGCGGGCGTAGCGATCCTCACCGCTGCCGCACTCCGGGTAGAAGCGGTCGATCGTGTAATCGGCCAGCGTGCGCACCGCGGCGTGCTCGTTGCGGTAGTGGAAGATCTCGAACGAGCCGAAGCGCACGAAGCTCGGCGCCAGGCGGATCAGCGTCGCCGCGCGCTCGACCCGCTCGCGCAGCACCGGCTCGTCGCCGGCGGCCAGCGCGAGCGCGCGGGTCGTCGGGACGCCCAAGTGATGGAGCGCCTCGCTGGCCAGGAACTCGCGCACGCTCGAGCGGATCACCGCGCGGCCGTCGCCCATGCGCGAGAAGGCGGTCAGGCCGGCGCCCTTGATCTGCAGCTCGCACGGCTCGTCGCGCTCGTTGCGCACCTCGCCGAGCAAGATCGCGCGCCCGTCGCCGAGCTGACCGGCCCAGACGCCGAATTGGTGGCCGCCGTAGCGCGCGGCGACCGGCTCCATCCCGTCGAGCAGCGCGTTGCCGGCTACGACGTCGAGGAAGACGGGCCGCTGTTCCTCGCCCGGGCGCAGGTCGAGCAGTGCGCCGGCCTCCGGGCTGAAGGCGACCAGCCGCGCGCCGGGAATCCCGGTCGGCATCCGGCGTTCGGAGAACGCATCGCCGAGCGCCGCGAAGCTGTTGACGAAGCGGAGCGCTTCCAGCGTCTTCCCGCGCGGCGGTGCGATAGCCATCAATCGTGGAACCCTTCGCTGCGGGGGGAGCGTTGCGCGACCGTCCGACCGGCGTGGCCTCGGGAGAATCGAACGGTATGCGTGCTTTCGTCGGCGGGTTCGCCGTCGCCCTGATCCTGGTCGTGGCCGGCGTGCTGGTCGCCGTGCTGACCGGCCTGGTCCCGGCACGCAACGACCAGCGGCCGGGGGCGATGGAGAAGTGGGCCGCCAACACCTCGCTCAAGGCGACGATGCAGCGCGAGATGCCGCAGCCGCCGTATCCATTCGGACCACCCAACGAGGCGGCCTTCGTCAAAGGCGCGACGCTCTACGTCCAGAACTGCGCCGTCTGCCACGGCACGGCCCATTCGAATCCGACCGCGATCGCGCGCGGCCTCGCGGTGCGGGCGCCGCAGTTCGCCAAGCACGGTGTCGACGACGATCCCGAGGGCGAGACGTACTGGAAGATCGAGCACGGCATCCGCTTCACCGCGATGCCGGCCTTCGATCAGACGCTCGACGAGCGCTCGATCTGGCAGCTCACCTCCTTCTTGAAGCATCTGCCCGATCTGCCCCCCGCCGCCAAGGCGCTGTGGGAGGATCCGAGCAAGGTCGCGCCGCCGACGCCCGGACCGGTGCCTTCGCAGCAGCCGGGCGAGGCGCCGGAACACGACCACGCGGGCTGACGTGGAGTCGATCCTCGCGCTGATCTTCTCGTATCTCGTCTTCGTGACGCGCACCTGGGCGATCACCCGCGCCGTCGTGATCGCCGACGTCGTGCTCGCGCTACTGTACGACTTCACGCCGCTGCGGCAGCACCTGGGCTACGTCGAGACTGCGGTGCTGTGCGCGACGTTCGTGCTGTGGCTGGTAAACCTGCTCGTCGACCGGCGGCCCCGTCTTCCCGGCTAAAGATCGGAGACGGGCAACGTCGTGGCTTCGGTTCTCGCGTGTCGCAGATCGAGACGAAAACTCTCATGGTGAGCTTGCACATTGCGTTGGCAGGAGCGATTGCATTCGCTGCTCTTCTCGCGTTGCTGCACCTCCTCAAGCCCGAAAATGACCCATCGTGGCGCATGATCAGCGAGTACCAGATCGGTCGGTACGGTTCGCTCATGCGCATCGCATTCTACTGCTGGGCAGTCGGGTTTCTCGGTCTGGCTGCTGCGCTGTGGCAACGGGCGCTGACGACTGCCGGACTGTCCCTCGCTGTCTTGGCCGTCGGCTTGGTCGGGGCGGGAGTTTTCGCAGCCGACCCGATAACAGCGCCTCGCGAGTTGCAAACCCGCGCAGGAAAGCTTCACGCGTTGTTCGGCGTCCTTTCCGTCGTCGGCATCCCAATAGCCGCTACCATCGTCGATTGGAGCTTAAGCGGCGATCCGCTCGCCGCCCCGATACGAGGTAGTCTTCCGTGGGCGACTCTTCTGGTCTGGGTCGGACTTGCAACCATGGTAGCTGCTTTTGCTTTTTTCGGCGCCAAGAACGTGCCGCTCGGCCCGCAGGCGCGTGTTGGCTGGCCCAACCGATTCATGGTGCTTACCTACGTCGCGTGGCTGATCTTTATCGCAGCAGCCGTGTGATGAACGATCAGTCGAATCACATCTTGTAGGAGTGCAGGCCGCTGATCCAGATGTTGACGCCCAGGTAGCAGAAGATGATCGAGGCGAAGCCGATCACGCTGATCCACGCCGTGCGCGCGCCCTTCCACTCCGGCCGCGTGTGCAGGTGCAGGTAGATCGCGTAGACGATCCACGACGCCAGCGCCGCGGTCTCTTTGGGATCCCACTGCCAGTACGCACCCCACGCCTCCTTGGCCCACATCGCGCCGGTGATGATCCCGATCGAGAGCAACGGCAGCCCGACGCCGATGATGCGGTACTGCATCACGTCGAGTCGGGCCAGCGACGGCAGCCCGGCCAGCCACTGCGCCCAGACGTCGCCGGCCGCCGCGGCCTGGGCCGTCGCCGGCGTGTCGTCGCGCCGGATGCCGCGTTCGCCGGCGTAGGCGCTCGCGCCGAGCGCGACGTCGAGCGCCGGCCCGCCGGAGGTCGCGGCGACGCCGCGCACGCGCGGGCCGCGGTGCAGGAGGTAGCGTTCCGCCGCATCCTTCACCAGATACAGCACCGAGACGCAAGCGGCGACCATGAACGACGCGTAGGCGGCGACGACGATCGGCACGTGGATCTTGATCCAGTACGATTGCAGTGCCGGCACGGCCGGCATATAGCCTTCGTTCCAGGTCGTCGCGTAGCCGAGTGCGATCGCCGCCAGCGCGAGGACCAAGCCGCCGATCACGGCCAGATCGTAGCGGTAGGCGAAGACCAGGAAGATCAGCACCGAGAGCGCGCTGAACAGCGAGAGCGAGCCGTACAGGTTGGTCAGCGGCCAGACGCCGGTCATCCACCAGCGCGTCCCCAACTCGGCGAACTGCGCGGCGCAGCCGACGATCGCCAGCGGAAGCCCGAGCGCGCGCAGCGCGGGGTTGCGCAACAGGAAGTAGCCCAGCAGCACCAGCGCGCCGGTGACGTAGGCGGCGATCCCCGTCACCAGCAGCGCCTGATCGATCCACACGCGGGTCGGGTCCATCGTTCTTCCTTTTTTCGGATCAGCCCGCGAAGGCGGGCGAGGGGGCAGGGCCGGTCGGTTCGACGCCGGGTTCGGTGCGGCGCAGCTCGGCGACGATCTCGCCGAAACGATCCTCGAACACCTCGTAGCCTTTGACGGTCGTCGCGGCGATCCCGACCTCCGAGCCGCCCGCGGTCGGGCTGATCTGGACGAACAAGCGGGCCGGCAGCGAGTAGACGGCGATACACAGCCCCAGCACCAAGATCAGCGCGCCCAAGCCGACGACCGGGATGCCGGGGTCGTAGCGGTACTGGAAGCCCGAGTAGAGCACGTAGCGAGCCGCGTCGAGCCGGTACCCGGCGCCGAGGTCGACCGGCTCGCCGAGCGGGATCAGCGCCGAGCCGACGGGCCGGTCGCCGTCGAAGGCCTCGATGACGACGCCGGGGTCGTTGGGGCGCGGATCGGCGCCGGGTTGGCCGGTGGCGCGATCGATCGTCCCGACGAAGCGCTGGTACTGGATCGCGCGCGCGGTGCCGTCGACGACGAAGCCCTCGCCCTCGAGCAGCGGCCGGTCGGGTCCGGGGACCGGACGGCCGTCGCGCGTCAGCCGGAAGTCGATCCCAAAGCCGTAGGTTGCCTGATAGATCAGCGTCCCGTCGACGTCGTAGGGGTGGTTGACGCGGATGACCGCGTGGTGCGCGACGCCGTCGCGGCTGGTGATCGTCGCGTCCGAGACGTAGTCGATCGGTTGGTAGACGATCCCGGCTTTGGTGCGGATCGGGTCGATGCGGTAGGCGAAGCGGTCGAGCGCGACCGTCGCACCGTTCTGCGGAATCGTCGCGGTCTGCCCGCTGAGCACGGTGAACTGACCGCTGTAGCCCTTCGCCCAATAGATCGTCGTCCCGATTGCGATCACGACGAAGCCGATGTGCGCGACCAGGACGCCGCGGCGCGCCCAGTTGCTCTTGTCGGCGAAGGTCCACTCCTCGCCATGGAAGGTGCGCGTGCGGACCTGCCAACCGCGCGCCGCGAAGAACGCCGCCAGGCGCGCGCGCACGCTCTCGACGTCACCGGCGACCTGGACCGTCGCGTGCAGCGGGATCGCCTCGATGCGTACCGGATGCAGTCGCGGGATGCGGCGCGGGATCACCTTGACGAACGTCGCCGCCGCCATCGAGCAGATGATCAGTCCCAGGATCCCGATGTAGGCCGGGCTGTGATAGATGTTCTCGAGGTCGAGCCGCAGGATCAAGCGCGCCAGCGGCGCCGCGTAGGCACCGGCGTAGTAGCTCGCATCTTTGCCCTGTTCGACGATCACGCCGATCGTCGTCAAGAGCGCCCACGTCGCCAGCAGCGAGACGCCGAAGACGACGTTCGCGAACAGCGCGACCAGCTCGTCCCAGCTCGCGCGCAGCGAGCGCAGCGGTGCGGAGACTAGGAAGGCGATTCGGCTTTCCACCGGCCCTCCATCGCTCGGATGAGCCAGATCGACGCCTCGAACAGGATGTAGGTCGGCGCCGCGATGAGGATCATCGTGACCGGGCTGCCGTCGGGCGCGAGGATGGCTGCTCCGACGAGCATGCCGAACCCGATGTAGCGCCGATACCGTTGCAGCAGAGTACTGTTGACGACACCGATCCGGGCCAGCAGCAGCATGACGACCGGCGTCTGGAAGACCAGCGCGAAGGCCAAGAACAGCAGCAGCACCAGGTTGATCGTCGCCTCGATGCCGTAGGTCGGCTCGGCGACGCTTTGGGTGATGAACTCGAGCCCACTGACGACGCGCGGGATGACGACCAAGTGCGCGAACGCGATCCCGGTCAACGCCAACAGAAACGACGGCACGATGTAGGAGTAGACCGCGCGGCGCGTCCGCGGGTGGACGGCCGGAACGACGAACATCCAGATCTGGTAGAGGATGACCGGCAGGCCGAGCACGATCGCGCCATAGAGCGCGAACTTGAAGATCGCCCAGACCGCGTCGGCCGGGCCGAACGCGTGCAGGCGGATGTTCCCGAAGTAGAGGTGGGTCAGGAACGGGATCCCACGCTGCGCCGGATAGAGCAGCACCACCGCCAGCCCCGCCAGCGTCAGAATGCAGACGAAGAGCCGGTTCCGGAGCTCCCGCAGGTGCTCCGTGAACGGCATCTCCTTCTGATCCCAATCGATCTGGGGCTCGCGCTCGCTGGCCCCTGGCGTGCGCTCGGCCAGCACGCGCGATCAGTGCTGCGGCGGTGCGATCGTGGTGGGGCCGGGCACTCCGGTCAGCGGATCGGGGACGATCGCCGGCTGCCCGACGCCGGTCGCCGACTCGGCGACACGGACCTCGCTCTCGGCGTGTCGGCGAGCCTCCTCGCGCGCCCGCTCGGCGGCGACGTCGGCATCGGCCTGGCCGGTCAGGAATTCTTTTTTGGCTTGGCCCGCGCTGCGCGCCAGCTTCGGAAGCTTGTCGGCTCCGAAGAGCAGGATCGCGACGCCGACCACGGCGGCGATTTCCATCGGTGAGAACATAGCTGGTCTTTCTACAAGAGCAACGCGTCGGCGAGGGCGGCGAGCTCGCTGCGCGCCGGTACGGTACCCAGCGGCGCAAGCGACTGTTTCGCCCGTTCGACGTAACCGGCAAGGACCGCTTCCGTCTGGGCGAGGCCGCCTTGCTCGGCGATCCCGCCGACGACGGCCGCGACGCGCTCGCGCGCGTCGTCCCCGTCCGCGAAGAACCGTTCGACGTCGGCCCGGAAATCCTCATCGCCGCCGGCCAGGGCCAGGACCAGTGGGACGGTCATCTTGCGCTCCCGCAGGTCGTTGCCGACCGGCTTGCCGAGCGTCGCCTCGTCGGCGGTCAGGTCGAGCAGGTCGTCGCGCATCTGGAACGCGATCCCGTAGGCGGTCCCGAAGTCGCGCAGCGCGCGCACCGCGAACGGCGTACCGCCGGCGGCGAGCGCCCCGCACTCGGCGGCGGCGGCGAACAGCGAGGCCGTCTTCTTAGCGGCGATCTCGACGTACCCCGGCAGCGTCGCGTCGAGATCGCCCAGGGCGTGCAACTGCAAGACCTCGCCGTCGGTGATGTCGGCCAGCGTCGCGCTGAGCACGTGCGGGATCGGCGGCGCGTACCCGGCGGTGACGTTCTTGAAGATCCAGGCGAACAGGTAATCGCCGGCCAGCACGCTGATGCGGTTCCCGAAGTCGACCGCCGTCGCGTTGACGCCGCGCCGCGTTTGGGCGCCGTCGACCACGTCGTCGTGGATCAGCGTCGCGACGTGAATCAGCTCCATGAACGCCGCCAGCCGCAGGTGGTCCTCGGCCCGGCCGCCGACCGCCTCGGCGGCGAGCAGCGTGAAGCGCGGGCGCAGCCGCTTCCCACCGGCGTCGAGCATCCGGCGGATCGCCTCGGTGATCAGCTCGTTGTCGGTCTCGAACGAGGTCCGGAAGTGCTCCTCGACCAGCGCGTACAGGTCGCGCCCAACCGGCGCTCGCTCGAGCATGTCTAGGCCGTACCCACGTGCAACGCGATCGCCCCCAAGCCCAGGCGCAGGTAGCGCACGTCGCGGAAACCGGCCTGCCGGAAACGATCGGCCAACCCGTCCGCGTCGGGGAAGTTGGTCAGCGAGTTGGGCAGGTAGCGGTAGGCGGCGCGCGAGCCGCCGACCAGACCGCCCACCAGCGGGACGATGCCGTAGAAGTAGAGGCCGAACAGCCGGCTGACGAGCGGGTTCGCGGGCTTGGTCACGTCGAGGTTCACGAACCGCGCGCCCGGGCGCAGGATGCGCCGCGCTTCGCGCAGCGCACCGACCAGGTCGACGACGTTGCGCAGCGAGAGCCCCATCGTCGCGCCGTCGAAGCTGCCGTCGGCGAAGGGCAGCGCGGTGACGTCGCCTTCGACGAACGTCGCGCGCCCGGCCGGGTCGCCGGTGCGGGCCCGAGCGCGGGCACCGTCGAGCATCGGGGCGGTGAAATCGATCCCGGTCACCCGCAGCGTCGGATCGGAGCGCAGGAGGTGGAAGACCAAGTCACCCGTCCCGCAGCACAGGTCGAGGACCGTCCCGCCGCGCGGCGCCGCCAGCTCGGCGACAGCGCGCTTGCGCCAGGCCTCGTCGACGCCGGCCGTGAGGACCCGGTTCGCGCGGTCGTAGCTGGGCGCGATCGCGGCAAACATGTCGCGAACGTAGGCCGCCTTCGGCTGCACCGACGATCCCTTAGACGCGGGGGCCAAAGACCCCGCGCGCGTTTGCGTCGGTCTGGGCCACCACCGTGGCCAGGTCGACGCCGAGTATCTCGGCGAGCGTGCGGGCGGTCGCCGCGACGTAGGCGGGCTCGTTGCGCTGCCCGCGGTACGGCACCGGGGCTAGGTAGGGGCAGTCGGTCTCGAGCACCAGCGCGTCGAGGCCGACCGTGGCGACCGCCTCGCGCAGCCCCTGGGCCGTCTTGAAGGTCAGGACCCCGCCGATCCCCAGTAGCAGGCCGAACTCGCCGACGAAGAGCTGCGCTTGCTCCGCCGTCCCGGTGAAGCAGTGGACGATCCCGTGTTGGGTGCTGCCGTCGTAACCGGCCCGCAGGGCCGTGACGAAGTCCTCGTGCGCCTCGCGCAGATGGAAGACCAGTGGCAGACCGCGCTCCCGCGCGTAGGCGAGCTGTGCCGCGAGGACCGCCCGCTGCACCGCGCGCGGGCTGTGGTCGTAATGGTAGTCCAGGCCCGTCTCGCCGACCGCAACGATGCGCTCCCCGAAGCGCTCGCGCAGCGCGTCGAAGGCGGCCGGCAGGTCGGCCGGCGCGTCCTTGGCCTCGTGGGGGTGGATGCCGATCGTCGCCACCAGGTCGCTCGCCTCAGCCAGCGCGCAGGCACGGCGGCTATCGTCGAGGTCGCAACCGACGGTCACGATGCGATCGACGCCTGCGTCGCGTGCCCGCGCGAGCGTGGCCTCGCGATCCGCGTCGAACGCGCGATCGTGAACGTGCGCATGCGTATCGATCATGGTCAGCCGTAGAACCCCCGATCAGCCCTTCACCGATCGCGTCGGCCGCTCCGGCCAACGCGCGGTTCGCTGCGCGAGCGGCAGGGCGAGGGCCGATGCCGCGGAACAGCACGCCTCCCCGTGACTGGCGCACTGGAACGCGGGCGCGCCCGTCGGCTGCTCTTGCTCGCTCTCGTCCTCTCCATCGTGATCCACTTCGTCGGCGGGTCGGTATGGGCTGCGCTCACCCGCCGGCTCAAAGCCCCGAGCGAGCGCGACATCGCGTCGAACACGCAGCGGATCACGATCCAGAAGCTGCCGCCCTTGCCCACGCCCGTGCCGACGCCGACGCCGCAACCACTCGCCACGCCGACCCCGCTGCCCACCCCCACGCCGACGCCGCGCAAGCAGTTGCTGGCGACGCTCGCTCCGCGCGCGATCGCCCAACGTGCGCCCTCGAAGGGTATCCCACACCATCCCGCCATCCAGCACCCGACGGGGATCGTCGCGACCAATCCGGTGCACGTGCCGATCGCACCGCCGCGCATCGCACGCCACGTCGAGCTGGCGCGCCCGCACGCGCCGGGCCACCGCGCGCCGAGCGCGCTCAACCCGCAGCAGGTCGCCTCGCTCGACGCAAAGTTCGCTCAGACGATCGCGCAGGCGCAACACGACGTCGCACAAGGTCCGCCGACGCCGACCCCCGGTGGGCTCCAGACGATGAAACGCTACGATCCCATCTTAGCGGGGACACCGGACGAGGTCACCGCGAGCGACGCTCCGTGCTACGAAATCGCCGAGCCGCAGCGCATCGGCGCGTACAACTATTACTGGATCCACTGCACGATTTCGTACAGCGACGGCTTCGTCGACACGGTCGACATTCCGTGGCCGTTCCGCTTCCCAGTTAGAAACGATCCGTTCATGGACGTGCGCGCACGCGTCATCCACTTTTACATGCAGGCGCCTCCGGATGGCTTCGTACTCCCGAATCCGTTCCCGATCTCGCGGCTTACGTGCGCGTTCTACCGGGAGCGCTGTGAGGCCGTACTCGCGCGCGAGCGTGCCAACGGCACCATCGATACCTACGGCCGTCCGCCGTGATGTGCTCGGCTACGCGGCGGGTGGTTCGAGCCGCGGGAAGAGCGGCTCGCCGGGATCGGTCTGCGTTTGGGAGGCCAGCCGGCCCCACTGCAACTCGTCGGGCCATTGCCGCTCCGGCGTCCCCTCCAGGCCGAGTTGGCGCCACATTTCGCTCGCCTTCGCCGGCATGAACGGGAACAGCAGCAGGCTCAACCAGCGCAGCCCTTCGCACAGGTCGTAGAGCAGCGCGTCGAGCTCCAGGCCGCGGCCGGCCTTATAGAGTTCCCACGGTTTGCGCTCTTCGATCGCGCGGTTGAGCGTGCCGACCAGCGTCCAGATCTCTTCGAGCGCCTCACGAAAACGAAGCGCGGCGACGTGGTCCCGCACCAGCGCCGGCAGGTCGGCGAAGCGTTCGCCGATCGCGCTCTCGTCGGGCGGTGCCGGGACGAGACCTTCGCGGTAGCGCGCCAGCATCGCGAGCGACCGGCGCAGCAGGTTACCCAGATCGTTGCCCAGGTCGCTGGTGTGGCGCTGGCGCAGCTTCTCGACCGTGATCGAGAAGTCGCTGCCGAACGGCGCTTCACGAAACAGGAAATAGCGCACCGCGTCGGCGCCGAATTCGCGCACCAGCGCGAACGGTTCGATCACGTTGCCGACCGACTTCGACATCTTCTCGCCTTCGCTCAAGATCCAACCGTGGGCGAAGACGCGCGCCGGCGCCTCGAGCCCCGCCGACCACAACATCGCCGGCCAGATCAGCGTGTGGAAGCGCGCGATCTCCTTGCCGATCAGGTGCAGCCCCGGCCAGAAACGCGCGAACAACCCATCGGGATCCTCGGGCCAACCCAGCGCGCTGATGTAGTTGATCAGCGCGTCGAACCAGACGTAGAGCACACCGCCGCCCGGCAACGGGATCCCCCAGTCGAACGACGAGCGGGAGATCGAGAGGTCTTCGAGCCCCTCCTCGAGCAGCGCGATCATCTCGTTGGCGCGCGAGGTCGGTCGCAAGAAATCGGGGTTGGCGCGGAAGTGCGCCAAGAGCCGGTCGCGGTACGCCGAGAGGCGGAAGAACCAGTTCTGCTCGGAGAGCCACTGCACCGGACGGCGGCACTCGGGATTCGGGCAGCGGCCGTCGATCAACTTCGCTTCGGGCCAGAAGGTCTCGTCGTTGGTGCAGTACCAGCCTTCGTAGACGCCCTGGTAGACGTCGCCCGCTTCACGCATCCGCTCGAAGAGCGCAAGGCAGGTGTGCGCGTGGCGTGGTTCAGTCGTGCGGATGAAGTCGTCGAAGCTCGTGTCGTAGGCGGCCAACAGCTCGCGCCAGCGCGGGACGAGCGCGTCGACGAACTGGAGCGGCGTCTCGCCGGCCTCGGCGGCGGCGCTGGCGACCTTCTGGCCGTGCTCGTCCGTCCCGGTCAGTGCGCGCGCCGGCCCGTGTGCGCGCGCGGTGCGCACCAAGATGTCGGCCGCGATCGAGGTGTAGGCGTGCCCGATGTGCGGCGTCCCACTGATGTAATAGATGGGGGTGGTGACGTAGAAGCCGCGCTCGGACACCTCACGCCCTTCGTCTCGTTCAGCCCTCGGCCCGCTCGGCGCGGCGAGCCGAGACGCGCGCGTAGAGGTGGCGCCGCTCGCCGTGACCGGCGTCGGCGAGCCGTTTGGCCAGCGCCGAGGTCGTCAGCCCGTCGGCCAGGCCCGCGTCGATCGCCGCCGCGAGGTCGCCAGCCGGCGGCGTATCGCTCGCCGCCGGCGCACCGCCCTCGACGACGAAGGCGATCTCGCCGCGCACCGGATCGTCGAGCGCGGCGTCGACCTCGGCCGCCGTGCCGAGCACCTGCTGCTCGTGCAGCTTCGTCAGCTCGCGGACGAGGAAGACACGCCGCGCCGGGGCGACGGCCGCCACGTCGGCCAGTGCCGCGCGGATGCGGTGCGGGGCCTCGTACCAGACCGTCGTCTCGTCGAGCGCGGCGCGCAGGGCTGCGCGGCGCGCACCGCCGGCCCGCGGGAGAAAGCCGGCGAACCGGAACTGCCGCAGGTCGAACCCCGACAGCACCGCGGCGACCACGAAGGCCGCCGGGCCGGGCAGTACTTCGACGGCGATCCCGGCGGTGCGGGCGGCGGCGATCAGCTCGGAGCCGGGGTCACTGATCCCCGGCGTCCCGGCGTCGGTCACCACCGCGACCGTCTCGGTCCGCGCCCGCTCGAGGATCCCGGGGGTGACGGCGCGTGCATTGTGGGCCTGGTAGGTCCAAATCTCCTTGGAGCCCAGGTCGAGCGCGCTCAGCAGCCGCCGCGCGACCCGCGAGTCCTCGGCGACGATCAGCGGCACCTCGCGCAGGACGTCGAGCGCGCGCAGCGTGACGTCGCGAAGGTTGCCGAGCGGCGTCGGTACGAACACGAGGCCCATGGCCTCCGCTTCGCCGTCTGGGACGGTCGTCCGCCGGATCGAGCTGCGCGGGCACATCATCGACTCCGGCATCTTCAACCGCGTCCTCGGCATCCTGACCGACGACGAGCGCACCGCGTACGTCATCGAGGAGTTCGAGTCGGGCCAGACCAAGACCGACCCGTCCTACGCGCGGCTGCGCATCGAGGCCGACGATGCGCTGCACCTCGACGAGATCCTCGAGCGCCTGCAGCGCGAGGGCGGCGCCGAGGTGCTCGACGAGGGCGACGTCGCGACCGAGCCCGCGCCCGCCGACGGCGTCCTCCCCGACGACTTCTACGCGACGACGAACTACGCGACGCAGGTGCGGGTGCGCGGCGTCTGGCTCGACGTCGTGAATCCGGAGATGGACTCCGCGATCGTGCTCGACGAGGGCGCCCCGCAAACCGTCGCACTCTCCGATGTGCAGGCCGGCGACGCGGTCGTCGTCGGGCACGCCGGCGTCAAGGTCGCGATCCCGCCGCGCGCGCGCCGCCGGACGGTCTTCGAGTTCATGTCCAGTGCCGTCTCCTCGGAGAAGCCGCGCCACGCATTGCTGGGCGAGGTCGCGCGCGAGCTGCTCGGCGTGTTGCGCGCCGGCAAACGCGTGCTGCTCGTCGGCGGCCCGGCGATCATCCACACCGGCGCCGGACCCTATCTGGCCGAGCTGATCCGCGACGGCTACGTGACTGCGCTCTACGCCGGCAACGCGCTGGCCGTGCACGACATCGAGGCGCAGTTCTTCGGGACCTCGCTCGGCATCAACCTCGAGGACGCGTTCCCGGCCGAGGAAGGCCACGTCCATCACCTCCGCACGGTCAACCGCCTGCGCGCCGTCGGCGGGATCCAGCCCGCGATCGACTCGGGGCTGCTGCGCGGCGGCGTCATGTACGAGGCCTACCAGAAGCAGATTCCGGTCGTGCTGTGCGGCTCGATCCGCGACGACGGCCCGATCCCCGACGTCATCGTCGACGTCGTCGAGTGCCAGCGCGCGATGCGCCGCCACGTCCCGGAGATCGGGATGGCGCTGCTGGTCTGCACCCTGCTGCACTCGGTCGCGGTCGGCAACCTGCTGCCGGCGACCTGCAAGACCGTCTGCGTCGACATCAATCCCTCATCGGTCACCAAGCTCACCGACCGCGGCTCGCACCAGACGCTGGGCATCGTGATGGATGCCTCCTCGTTCCTGCGCGAGCTCAGCCTCGCGCTCGCGGCCGCCGAGGCGGAGCCGTCAATCGTGAAGGATGACGTTCAATAACGCGGGGTGCACGTGCATGCCGCCGTTGTACTCGATGAACCCGAGCTTGCGGAACTTGTTGAGAAAGAAGCTGACCCGGGAGCGGGTCGTCCCGATCATCTCGGCTAGCGTCTCCTGACTGATGTTGGGGATCACTTCTTCGGGCTGCACGTCTTTGCCGAAGTTGGCCAGCAACAGCAAGATCCGGGCCAGCCGCTTCTCGCTGGAATTGAAGAGTTGATCGACCAAGTCTTCTTCGACCCGGATATTGCGAGTCAGCAGATGCGCGATGAACATCTCGGAAAATTCCGGCTCGTCGTGCAGAATGCGCGTCATCACGCTCTTCTTGACCTGGAGGACCGAGCAGTCCGTGATCGCAACCGCGGTGGCCATGCGCAGCGGTTGACCGGCCAGGCATCCTTCGCCGAAGAAAAACCCTTCGCCCAGGATCGCGATGACCGCTTCCTTCCCGCGGGGTGAAACGATGGCGAGCTTGATCTTGCCGCGCTGAATATAATAGACCGAGTCGGCGGGAGCGCCTTGCGCGAAGACGACGCGGTTCTTGCGGAACTTGTGGATCGTTCGTCCGTCGCCGATCACGGCCAGGAAGGCCTTGGGGTCGAACGGTCTGGGCTGGCTTGCTTGCATGCTGTCCCCTACAGCGGCGAGGGCTTTGCGGGGATTTCGCTGCAAGACCGCCTCTCCCTTACGGGCCGGGCTCGGTAGGGCGACGAGCGTTGGTCGCGTCAAGCGCCGCCGGGGTTGGTGACGGTGAGTCCGGTGACCGGCGCGGACATGGTCACGGCAGCGGTGCCCGAGAGCGCCCGGCCCTCGAACGTCGTGATGGCGGTGTTGATCGAGATGGCTCCCGCCGGCGCGAGGATGTTGCCGTAGAAGTGCGCACCCGTCGCAACCCCTCCGAGCGTTGCTCCGGCGAGGTCGGCCCAATAGATGTTGCACGGGTTCGCGCCGTTGACCAAGATCATCGTGCCGCCGGGTGCGGCCATCGTCAGCGCGGACCCGATCTGGAAGATGAAGACCGCGTCGGGGTTCCCACCGCCGTCGAGCGTGAGCGCGCCCGCCGTAATCGACATCGTCGAAGCCGAGAAGTAGGTGCCGGCGCCCAAGGTACCGACTCCACAGGCTGCCGTGCCGGCCGGACCGCAGTTCGCAACCCCGGAACTGGCCTGCGAGAGGTCTTGGCCGTCGGGGAAGGTGATCGTCCCCGCGTGCACTGCGGTGGCGGCGCCATAGGCCGTTGTTACGGCAGCTTGCGCGGCCGTGAGGAAGGCGGCGTTCGCTTGGAAGCCGGCCGCGTAGATGGCGGTCGCTCCGCCCGCGTCGTTGGCACCGGTGAACCCCGTTATCGACGTAACCGGATACGCGCCGACGAGATCGTCGTTGAACGTGCCGAAGGGGGTTACGCTGACGGCACCGGTAGCGAAGGTGACGAACGTGTTGCCGGTATTGGTGATCCCGGCCCCACCGAGCAGCGCGAAAGGTGCCGCATCTCCCATTGCGATCGTCGAGGCGCCACCTTGCGTGCAGAAGGCGGCCGGGGGCACGACCGGCGTCGGCGTCGGCGTCGGGGTCGGTGTGACGCCGGGCGGGAGTGGCGTCGGCGTGACGCCCGGCACGACGACGGTGCCGGGGTGATACGGCGGCACGGTGCACGTACCGCAGCCTCCGCTGCACGAGGCCAAGTACACGAGCGGCACGAGCGCGATGAGCCCGACGTGGAAGAACCAAGGAGTCTTGCGCATGTGCCGGTCCTCCCGACCGCTTAGAATTTCAGGCCGAGGCCGAGGTAGGGACCGTCATGGATCTGACTGATTGGCGCGTTCTCTTTGGCGCCGTAGTGATCGCCCATGAAGCCACCGTAGAGGTAGAGCGGCGAATGTGCCACGACCAGGGCGAGACCCATGTCGTACTTGATGATCTGATACTCTTGCCGATACGTTACGCCGAAGTTCGGACTCGCCGGATTGGCGATGAGATAGCTGCCGCTTGCGTCCGGATAGAAGAACGCGGAGCCGTACAGGCTGAGCCCCTGCCGCAGGTCGGGTAACTTTTCGAGTCCGGCGCCGACACCGTTCAGCTGCGGATAGCCATAGTTGTTGGCCGTGTGGAGATACCCCACGCCGACGTAGATCCGCGGCGAAGCGATCTTGAACTCCAAGCGTCCATCGAGGGTGCTCTGCGCCGCCCGAAAGACGGGGGCGAACGCGGCACCGTGGTCGATCGTGTCGAACTGCGTAAACTCGTTGCCGCCCGCGTTGAGATTGTCGGTCGTGACGTACCCGTCTTGGCGGAAGTCGACCTTGACGGCGAACGCCGAGTCCTTGGGCGCATAGGCGCCGCTGACCACGTACGAGTCGCAGTACGGGCTGCCGTCCGCGAACTCGTTATAGTTCTTGGGCGCGAAGAACGCGGCCTCGACGAAGGCGGTGTACGACGGTGGCGTCGGCACCGGCGTGGGGATGGGGGTCGGCACCGGCGTCGGGACCGGCGTGGGGACGGGGGTCGGCACCGGTGTCGGGACGGGGGCCGGCGGAGGCGGCGGCGGCGGGATGTAACGCACGACGACGATGCGCCGATCCGGTACCCATTGGACGTAGGCGCCGAGCGCTTCGGAGAGCACGCGCACCGGGACCAGCACGACTCCCTTGTAGACGAGTGGCGGCACGTCGAGCGGTCGCGCCTCGCCGTTGATGACGACTTCGGCCTTGTCCAGCGTGACCGAGACGCTGGTGCCGGCTCGCACCGCGGTGACCGTCTTGCCGTCGTCCGAAACCGAGACCGTCGCGCCCATCTGCTCGAACATGCTGCGCAACGGAACGTAGATCTGGCCATCCTTGACCAGCGCGGCCAGCACGCGGCCCTGTCGCAGAACGTCGGGCTTGGCGTAGACCGTGTGATCGTTGTAGAGAATCGGCACCGAGGCGGGCGGCGGACTGCCGAAGTCTTGGGCGCTCGCCCGCGACGCGCAGAACAGCAGCGCGAAGGAAGAGATCGCTACCAAGCGGAGCGTTGCTGCTGTCATGCCTGCCCTCTTGTACGTCCGCCAAGCTTGCATACGTCATGGTAGTGTAAACAAGCACGGCCCTTGACTACTGAGCAATATTGCACACTGGGCGAAACATTGCACACTAGGCGAAACGGCGATGGGCCGCTATGAAGCGTGAGAGCGCTCGTCAGGAGAAGCAAACAGGCGATAGCCGAGTGCGAGTCCGAGCGCGGCGAAGATCGCGGGCGCGATTCCGCTCACGTGCGGGTTGACGCCGAGCACGGTCGTAGCGACCAGCGGCGCGATGACGAAGGCGACGTTGCTGAGGCTGTCGTTGATGCTCAGGATCGTCCCGCGCTGGTCCGCCGGCGTCGCGGCGGAGATTAGCGAGCCGAGCGCCGGGCGGATCAGCGCGCCCGAGAGCGCCCACAGCACGACGAAGACGGCGAGCAACGGCGTCGTCGTCACCAGGCCGACGCCGGCGTAGGCGACGATCGCGCACAGGAAGCCCGCGATCGCGACGCGGCCTTCGCCGAAGGCGTCGACGAGTCGGCCGATCAAGCCGGCCTGCACGACGATCCCGACCGCGCCCGAGACGATGAAGATCCACGCCGTTTGGCTCGGGCCGTAGCCCAGCACGCGTTCGGCGAACAGCGCGAAGACGCTCACCCACGACGTGAAGGCGATGGCGAACGCGAACTGCGTGAGGATCAGCCGGCCCAGCACCGGCGAGCGGAGCGAGGCGCGGATCGCGGCCAGTGACGGCGCGGCGCTGACCGGTCCGCGCGACTCCGGCAGAATCGCCAGCGTGAGCACGATCGTCAGCAGCCCGAGCGCCGCGGCCGCCCAGAACGGCGCATGATAGCCGAGGCGAACCAGGAGGCCGGCACTCGCCGGACCGATCAAGAACCCCAGCCCGTAGGTCGCGCCGACCAAGCCGAAGGCACGGGCGCGTTGATCGGGCCGCGTTACGTCGGTGACGTAGGCTTGCGTGACGCCCAGTCCGCCGCCGCCGAGACCTTCGACCGCGCGCGCCAGGAAGATCGTCCACAGCGCCGTCCCCGAGGCGAGCAGCACGAAGCCCAACAAGCTCGCGACCTGCGCCGCCAAGAGCACGCCCTTGCGGCCGATCCGGTCGCTCAACCGTCCCCAGAACGGCGACGAGACGAGCGAACAGACGGCGACCGTCGCGTAGATCGCGCCGACCGTCGTCGGCGTCGCGCCGAAGTGCTCGGCGTAGAAGGGCAGGATCGGGATCAGCAGCGTGAAGCCGAGCACGTCGACGAACGTGATCGCCAAGAGCGGGATCAGCGCGCGCGGCATCGCCCCTCAGGCTCGCAGCATCGCGACGATCTGCCGCAGCGAGGGCGGCCGGCCGTAGAGCAGCAGGCCGACGCGGTAGACGCGGCCGGCCAAGAGGGCCAGGCCGAACGCGACGGCGACGTTGATGGTGAGCGAGAGCGCGAGCTGCCAGTCCGGGACCGGCGTGACGGCGATGCGCGCGAACATCACGAACGGCGCCAGCAGCGGGATGAACGAGCAGGTGACGATGCTCGGGCTGTTCGGGAACGTGATGCCGAACTGCGCGACCACGATCGCGGCGGCGACGGGCAGGACCAACGGGCCCGCGAGGCTGCCGATGTCCTCGGTGCGGCTGATCAGCGAGGCGGCCGCCGCGTAGAGGACGCTGTACTGCGCGAAGCCGACCAGAAAGAAGGCGACGAACAGCAAGATCTCCGCGGCGGAGACCGCCAGCGGGCCGGCGCTCGCGCCGACGTCGCCGGCGGTGAAGGCGGCGGTGAACGCGCTGCCGGCCAGGAACCCGGTTGCGATCCAGACGCCGAGCTGCAGGAAGCCGGTCGCGGTGACGGCCAGGATCTTGGCGGCCAGGAGTTGCGTCGGATCGACCGCCGCCACGAGCACCTCGGCGATGCGGCTGGTCTTCTCCTCGGCCACCGACGTCAGGATCGCCTGCGCGTTGAGCAGGATCGCCAGATACAACAGGAAGATGAAAATGAACGCCGCGCCCTTGGCGGCGTCGGCCTCGCCGGCATCGGCGAACCGGCCGGCGACGTCGTGCACCTCGACCGGGACGGTGAGGTGGTCCACGATCGTCGCGACCGGCATGCCGGTCGCCAGCGCGATTTGGAGCGGCGCGAGGTCGTGGGCGAAGGTCGAGCGGAACAGCGACGGATCGCGCACGTAGGCGACCGCACGCAGCCCCGTCTGCTCGCGGGCGAGGACCACGACGGCGGAGGCGTGGTGATGCGCGTCGAGGGACGCCGCGGTGGGACGCTCGTCGAGCCGCGGGAGGATCTCGATCACGTCGAAGTTGGCGCGCAGCAGTCGCGCGGCGGGCTGTGCGAGCGACGGCGGGGCGATCAGCACGATGCGCCGCGCCGAATAGCCGAGGCTGCGATGGGCCAGGCCCGGCAGCAGCGCGAACAGCAGCACCGTCGCCACCCCGATCACCGTCCCGGCGATGAAGGCGCGCGAGCGCAGCCGGCGCGCGAACTCAGCTTGGAAGATGACGGCGAGCGTATTCACGCCACGGCGCCGATCGCGCGAAGGTAGATGTCGTGTAGGCTCGGTTCGATGCGCGCGAAACGCGTGACATCGCCGGCGGCGACGAGCCGGCGCAACAACGTCGCGGTGTCGACCTCGATGTCGACCTCGTAGGCCAGCGTCGGTCGTCCGTCGGTGTCGAGCGGATGCGTGCTCGGCGTCGCATCGAGCACCGCCCGCAGCGCCGCGGTCGACGGTTCGACTTCGACGACGCGGGTCGACCACGCCGCCCGCAGCTCCGCCAGCGTGCCGGCGGCGCGCACCTCACCTTGCGCGATAATGCAGAAGCGCTCGCACAGGTCCTCGATCTGCCACATGTGGTGCGAGGAGAGGATCAGCGTGGTGCCGGCCCGCTGAAGCGCGCGCAGCGCGGCCAAGATGACCTCGGCGTTGACAGGGTCGAGGCCGGAGAACGGCTCGTCGAGCACCAGCAACTCCGGCTCGTGCAGCGCGGCACAGGCGATCTGCACCTTCTGCTGGTTGCCCTTCGAGAGTTCGCCGCACGCGCGCGTCGCGTACTCCTCGAGCGCCAAGCGCTCGATCCAGGCATCGGCGCGCCGCACGTCGTTCGGCGGTTTGATCCCGTGCAGTCGCCCGAAGTACGCGATCTGATCGCGCACGTGCAGCTTGCCGTACAGCCCGCGCTCTTCGGGCAGGTAGCCGAATCGCCGGCGCATGCGCAGATCGATCGGCGCACCGTCCCAGCGGACCGTCCCGCGGTCGGGGACGAGGATCCCGAGGATCATCCGCATCGTCGTCGTCTTGCCGGCACCGTTGGGGCCGAGCAAGCCGAACGTGGTCCCCGCCGCGACGTCAAAGGAGACACCACGGACTGCGGCGACCGTGCCGAACGACCGCGTGACGTCGGAGAGGACCAGGCTACCCACGGGGCGATTCTCCTTGATTCGGAGGACGAGGACTTGCTTGCGATCGATCTAAGAGACCGGGTCAGCTTCGTTACGGGTGCAGCACGCGGCATTGGCCGGGCGTGTGCGGAGGCCTTCGCGCGGGCCGGCGCGCACGTCGCGATCGTCGACCTCGACCGAGGCCTCGCCGAGGACACCGCGCGCGCGATCGCGGCGGCGCACGGCGTGACCGCGCGCGCCTACGGCTGTGACGTGCGCGACCCGGAGGCCGTGCGTGCCGTCGTCGACGCCGCCGCGGCCGACCTCGGCGGTATGGACCACCTCGTAAACAACGCCGGCGTGCAGTTCATCTCGGCGATCGCAGATTTCCCCGTCGAGCGCTGGCAGAACGTGCGCGCGATCGACCTCGACAGTGTCTTCTATGCGACCAAAGCCGCTTGGCCGCACTTGGTCGCGCGCGGCGGCGGCCGGATCGTCAACATCGCCAGCGTCCACGGCCTTGTCGCCTCACCGTACAAGGCCGCGTACATCGCCGCCAAGCACGGCGTCGTCGGCTTCACGCGCGCGACGGCGGTAGAGGGCGCGCCGGTCGGGATCACTGCCAACGCAATCTGTCCCGGCGCCGTCATGACCGATCTGGTGCGCGGGCAGGCGGCCGACCTGGTGCGCTCCTACGGCGGCGGGATCAGCGAGGAGGACGCCCTCGAGCGTGCCTTCCTCGAGGCGATGCCCACCCGGCGTTTCATCGCGCCCGACGAGGTCGGCGCGCTGTGCGCCTTCTTGTGCAGTGACTTCGCGATCTCGATCACCGGGGCGCCGATCGCGATCGACGGCGGCTGGTCAGCGCACTGACGAAGCGCTCGAGCACGGCCTCGCGCAGTGCGGCCGGCGGCAGCAGCCCCTGGTCGAGGATGAAGTCGTGGAACGCGCAGGCGTCGAACCGCGCGCCCAGCGCCCGTTCCGTCTCCTCGCGCAGCGCGACCAGCTTCGTGTAGCCGAAGAAGTACGATGTCGCCTGACCCGGCGCGCGAAAGGTGTAGCGCTCGACCTCGCTGCGGGCGAAGGTCGGCGAGTAGACCACCTCGCGTTCGAGGAAGGCCTGGACCTGCGCCGGTGAGATCGCGCCGCTCTGCAGCTCGGGATCGAGGAAGGCGCGCGCGGTGCGGTGCAGCCGCATCTGCAGCGAGCACAACTGCGCGGCCGGCGGCATGTACGCGAACAGGATGCGCTCGGCGTAGAGCGCCCAGCCCTCGACGTTGACCGAGTTGAAGGCGAACGCTGCCCGCGCGAGCGATAAACCGGCGCCGAGCATGCGGTCGAACTGCACCTCGTGGCCGGGGCGGGCCTCGTGGGCGGTCAGCGTCCACGTCACGGCGTCGTGGGTGAAGTCGTCGGCGCGTTCCGTGCCGTCGCCACCGGCCGCCGGCGGGACGTCGAGCGGCAACACGAACTCGCCGACCTGGCCGGTATTACCGACCAATTGGGCCGGGTTCATGTGCGCGACGGGAACCTCGGCGCTCTCGGCGAGGGTGGCGATGCGAATCCGCGCCGGCCGCTGCGGCAGCGTCACCAGCCGTTCCCGCCGTACGATCGTCTCGATCTCCTCGAGCCGGCGGCGATAGAAGGCCAGGATCGCGTCGGCGTCGCCGTGGATCTGCTCGCGCTTGAGGGCGCGCAGGACGTCGCGGTAGTCGCTGGCGTCGATGCCGTGGGCGCGGGCGACCGTCGGCGCGAGCGCCTGCATCTCGGTTTGCAACGCGTCGAACGCCGCGTGCGCAAGCGCGATCAGCTCGGCCGGCGAGATGTCGACGCCGACCTCCGCGAGCGCGGCGGCGTAGACGTCGGGCGGCAACCGGTGGTCGTCGCGCGTGCGCGGCAACACGACGTCTTCGACGAAGCGCAAGTAGGCCGCGCACTGCGTGCGCAGCGCCGCGAAGGCCTCTTCCCAGCCGGTCAGGCCGGAACCGCGCAGCAAGTCGCCGATCCCATCGAGCAGCAGGGGTCCCAGCGCGAGCGCGGTGCGCACCTCGACGACGTATGGTCCGAGCAAACCGGGCAGCGCGAGCCGGGCGCGCGTCTCCGCTTCCGCCATCTGGGCGAGTGGCGGCGTGCCGGCGACCAGCCCTGCGTACCGGCGCAGCCGCACGAGCGCCAGCTCCTTGCGCGCCGGCGGATTCTGTTCGTCGAGCAGGACGCGCAGCCCGACGAAGGCGGTCCGGACGACGTCGATCAGCGCGACCAGGTGCGCGTCGCGCACGGCGAGCGCGCGCTCGACCAATCGCACCGCGTGCTGCAAGATCGCGACGTCCTCGCGAACGCGCGGATCGCTCTCCTGGGCGAGCGCGGTGGCCAGCTCGGCGTGCGCAGCTGCCGCCGCGCAGGCGATGCGTTCGCGCCAGCCCGGCGCGAAGTCTGTCGTGGCGGAGTCGGCCTGGCTCAAGCCGAGCGACGAGGTCGCCTCGGGCGCCGCCAGGACGTACAGCGCGACGACGGGCTCGGCGAGCTCGTCGCTGCGGCGGGTCCAGGCGGGCGTCACAGCGTCCAGTCGCCGACGTTCCAGAAGTCGCTCATCGCCGACGCCGGACGTACGCCGTGCAGATCATCGTTCCATGCATCCAGGTTCGCGCGCCAAACGATCGTGTGGTACGGCAGCACCTCACCCAACCGTCGCTCGACCTGCGCGTAGAGCGCCTTGCGCTGTGGCCGCTCGTAGGTCGCGTTGGCGGCGCGCTCGATCCGGCCGAGCTCGGCATCGACGACGCCCGAGTAGTTGGCGCCCTGCGGGGGCACTTGGTCGGGGCCGGCCGTCAGGCTGTCGTCGGGGTCGGGGTAGGGCGTCCAGGCATAGATCGCGAGGTCGAACTGACCGCGGGCGAGGAGCCCGCCCGCGCCATAGGCGGCGAACAGCAGGTTGGCCGGCCCGTTGTGCACCGCCAGCTCGATCCCGACCCCGCGCAACTGCTGTTGGATCAAGACCTCGGCGTTCTCGCGCGGAATCACGCCGGCGACGGTCACGATCTCGGCCGCGAGCCGGTGACCGTCCTTGACCCGAATCCCGTCGGGCCCCGGTTTCCAGCCGGCGCGGTCGAGCAGTGCCCGGGCGGCTGCCGGGTCGTAGCCGTTGGGGTCGGGCTGCGGCGTGTACGCCCAGGAGCGCGGGAAGACGTCGCCCCAGTCGGGGAGGTCGACGCCCAGGTAGACGGTCCGCGCCAGGCTCACCCAGTCGATCGCCCGCGCCGTGGCGTGGCGCAGCAGTGGATCGGCGAACGGCGCGCGCCGCGCGTCGAAGACCAGCATCTCGTATTGATCGAAGGGCAGCGCGCTCACCCGCACGCCCGGCGCCGCGCGCAGCTGTTCCGCCTGCTGCTCGGGTGCGCCCCAGTAGAAGTCGATCTCGTGAGTCCGCAGCGCGACCAGCAAGGTGTTCTCGTTGGTGATGATGCGATAGGTGATCGAGCGCAACCCAGGCCGGCCGCCGTACCAGTACGGATTCGGCACCATCTCGAGCACGACGTTCGGCTCGTAGCCGGCGACGACGTAGGGCCCGCTGCCGATCGGTCGCAGGTTGAACGGATCGCGGTTGAGGTCGTGGCCCGCCAACAGGTGCTTCGGCAGGATCGCCCCCTGATTGCCGCAGCGGAAGAAGCCGGCTACGAACGGTGCCGACGGCGCGCGCAGGTGCACGACGACCGTGTGCGGATCGCGCGCGACGACGCTGACGGCTTGGTCGTACGGAAAATGGTACGGGACGTTGTTGTGCGGATCGAGGTCCTGCTGCCAGGTGAAGACGACGTCGTCGGCCGTCAGTGGGACGCCGTCGGCGAAGCGGATGTCCGCGCGCAGATGGTAGACGATCGTCTTGCCGTCGGCGCTGATCCCGCCGTTGGCGCGGGTCGGCACCGCCAGCGCCGCGTCGGGGATCGGCTCGCCGTGGTCGTCGTAGCGGATCAGGCCGCTGAAAAGGAACTGCGCGACGTCGGTCGTGCCGGCTTGTCCGGAGAGCAGCGGATCGAGGCTGTCGAGGGTGCGCAGGACGCCGATGCGCAGATGACCCGGGTCGGTCCAGGGATGGTGCGGCGCCGGATTCTGCGCTGGGCTGACCGCCAGCGCGAGGAGCGCGGCCAGCAAAAGCAGGCTGCGGCGCACGCGATCAGGGCCGGCGCGTGCGGGTGCGGCGCCGGCGCCGGCCGGGGCCGTTCGGTTCCGGCTTGGCGCCCTTCGCGCCGATCGCGGCGCCGTTCTGCGGCGGGCGCGGTGCGGCGCCGTTGACCGGGATCGACGTATAGCCCGAGAGCATCTCGTCGACCCGCTGGTAGGCGCTGCCGAGCGCGCCGGGGAGCGAGGAGCTGACCTCGATCACCCGTTCGGGGAGTTCTTCGGTGGAGAGCAGCGTCACGTACTTCTCGCCGTCGCGTTTGACGTCGATGCGGCGGCGCTCCCAGCGCATCGACTTCGCATCGACGTTCAGCATGCGGGTCGCGAACCGCTCGGCGTCCTCGTGGGGTGCGATGCGGCGCGCCTCGGTGACCCACTGGTCCCACTTGCTCGCGAAGTCCGGGATCGGGCGGCCGCGGCGGTCGAGCGCGATCCGAGCCGGCGGGATCTCGAGCCGCCAGTGTTCGATCGGATCGATAGCCTGCCAGGTCGGTTTGATCTCGCGCGGCGCGGCGAAGGCGTCGATCTCGACCAGCGCGGTCTCGATCTCTTCCGCCGAACGGACTTTCGCCGCGCGTTTGGGGTCGCGCCGCAGCAGCTCTTCGAACTTGTCGGCGACCTGGGCCGTCATCCGGCCCTGCGCGTCGATGTGCGGCGGCAACCCGTAGAGCGAGGGGACGGTGACGAGCTGGTGGCGATGCGCCTGGTCGACCAGATCGATGACGATCGCCGCGGGCTTGAGCGACTTCTCGATCAGCTCGCGCCGCTCGAGCGCGGAATTGGTCTTCGAGAGCGCGTTCGCGATGTCGTCGACCGGGCGCAGGGCGCGGCCGGTGATTTGGGTGTAGAGCGTCGTCGATTTGGTCGGGCGTGCGTTGAGGATCACCTGGACCGAAGGGACGTCGAAGCCTTCCAGATAGAGACCGCAGTTGACCAGCACGTCGATCCCATCGGCGCGGAACTCGCGCACGATCCGTTCGCGGTCTTCGCGCGGCGTCTCGCCCGAGGCCCACTCGGCGCGAATCTCGTGCGCGACGAACTCTTCGGCGACGTCGCGCGCATGCTCGACCGAGGCGGTGAAGACCAGCGCTTTGAGTCCGGCAGTGTGTTGTTTGTAGGCCATGACGATCCGCTTGTTGCGGTCGACCGTGTTCACCGCGGCGGCGAGCTGACCGATCACGAAGTCGCCGCCGCGCGAGGCGACGTCGTCGAGGTTGGTCGTCGTCGCGACCGCATACGACTTGACCGGGACCAGATAGCCCGCGTCGATCGCCTTGCGGGCATCCATCGTGTAGACGATCTTCTCGAAGACGTCGACCAGCCGCACCCCGTCGCCGCGGTTCGGCGTCGCGGTGAAGCCCATGACCATCGCCTCGGGGCGCACCGCCAGGACCGCGTCGACGATCGCGCGGTAGGAGGGGGCGGCGGCGTGGTGCGCCTCGTCGATGACGAACAGCGCGATCCGGCGCCGGAACCGGCCGACGAACTCCTCGAGCCGCTTTTCGGCCAGGCTCTGCACGGTCGCGACCACGATCGAGCAGTCCTCGGAGGCGTGGCGCTCGGCCTTTTCGACCCCGATCCGCGCGTCGGGGTTCTCGATCCGCATTTTCTCGACGATCTGCTCGATCAGCTCGTCGCGGTGCGCCACGACCAGCGTCACGTCCCCCGTCCGCAGCGACAGCAGCTTGGGCAGCGTCGCGATGATGACGGTGTTGTGGTTGACCAGGCCGTTGCCGATGAAGGCATGCGTCTCGTCGACCTGACAGTCGATGCGATGGATCGCCGACTCGGCGATCGCCGTGATCGGCGTCCACGCCCGGTGCTCGGCGACGATGCGCTCGATCTCGCGCCGCTCGTCGCAGTCCGGTGCGGCTGCGAGCCAGCGGCGGAGCTGGAGGTACGTCGGCCGGCGCGAGCAGCCGTCGTAGTAGGCGCGGATCGTCCGGAAGTATTCGCTGCGATACTTCGCGTCGATCGCCCCGGCGAGCGACCGCAGGAGCGCGCCGACGCCGGGGACGACGTCTTGGTTCGGATTGCGCCGACGAGCGAGTGAGGCCTGGAAGAACCGATCCCGCGCGCGGCCGATCCGGGTGAATCCGACTTCGCGCTCGAAGGCCTCAATGTCATAGACGCACACCATGTGCGAGGGCAAGCCCCGCGTTGACGTGCGCGTACGCAGCGCGCAGAACACGCCCAGGCCGAGTAAGAGCTGTTGAATCTGCTCCGCCAGCTCCCGGCTGGAAGTATTGCACCCGACGATCGGGTTGGCCACCCCATCGCCGTCGAAGTACCCGCGCAGGAACGTCTGCACGACGCGCCGCGTCCCACGCAAGATCGCCTGCGGAACGACCCGCTCAGGACTGATCGCGGCCTCGGCCGGACTTCTCTCGAGGACCGCGACACCGCCGTCGCGCCGAGCGGCTTCGACTTGCAAGCGGTGGGTGTTTGGGCCGGTCTTGACCATGCAGCCGTCGGCGATCGCCAGGCCGAGCAAATATGCTTCTTCGAGGGGGACGTCGGCGTCGCCGAAGTCGGCCCGTCCGCGTGCGATGGCGACGAAATCGCCCCGCCGCAGATCCTCCATCCGGCACCAGCCTTCGAAGCCGTCGTCGCGACGGATCCAGACGCGGTGCGCGAGCGTCCCGTCGATGCTCAGTCCGGCGGCGGTCTCGATCCGCTTCCCCGGATTGACGCCGTCGTCGTACCAGCCGGCGACGCGATCGGTCGCGTGCGGCCCGGCGATGCGATCGGAACCCCAGGCGTCGCCGAAACGACGCAAGCCGTTCGACCACACCCACGTCTTCGGATCGACGCACTTTCCAAGGCCGGTGGCGAGCGAGACTAATTGGCTGCGTACGCCGCGTGCGCGGTGTTCGAGAATCGCCTGCTGCGCTTCGACCTGGTATGGACGCAGATGCGGTGCGCGCGGTGCGGCGACCGGGTCGGCGGCTTCGTGCGCCTGACGACGTCGCGGCCGTGCGGGGACGGCCGGCGTCGCGTCGTGTAGTTCCATTGCCCCTTATGGGAAGAAAGCGCTCCGTCGCTCCTCGACGGGGCGGAGAGGTCCGGTTCGAGACACGCTCCGCGCGGTCTGCAAGAGCCGGATGTTGCCGCTCAGCTTGGACGACCGCGCGCCGAACTCCTTGGTTGCGGTCGAAATGCGACGCCGATGTGAGGGCCAACCGGGTCGCCGCGTGGATCACCACGCCGTACCGGGTAGACCAATCCGGTGAGGGACCGCTTTCGCGCCCTGACCACCGCTATCACCGCGCCTCGCTGGGACGCCTGCGTCGGCGCCGGCTTGCTAGCGCTCGCGCTCGTGGCCCTGCCGTTCGCGCACTATCGGTTCACCAACGTGGCGGGGCTCATCCCCGCGATGATGCTGATGGGAGGCCTGGCCGATCTATCGACGGCGGGCTTGGTCCTGCTGCGCTACCGCCGCGGGCCGCGCCGCTCGCTCGGCTTCCTCGGGATAGCCTTCATCGGGTTGGGGCTGCTCTCGTTCCTGATGACGTTCGCGTTCCCGCTCGGCCTGGACGATGAAACGGTCCTATCGGGTGGGACCTTCGCGATGGGATGGCTCTATCCGACCTGGGCCGTCTTCGCGACGCTGGTCGCGTTCATCTACTTCGGGCTCGCGCGCTCCGACGAGCGCCGGCCGTCATCGCCGGCCTTCCTGTGCGTTGCCGCGCTCGGCGTCGTCCTGCTGGAGGGAGGCCTGTTGGTTGGGTTCAGCACCTTGGTGCATGGGCTCGCCGCGGCCGGGATCGTGCAGAACCCGCTCTACGGTCCGCCGCCTGCGTTCGCGCTCGTGCTCTCCCTGGCATTCCTCGCGCTCGCGCTTCGCGGGCGCCTCTCTGGGCTCGACGCGTGGCTGCGCTTGGCGCTGCTCGCCGTCGTGCTCGACTCGGTCATCAACACCCTCTCGGAGGACACCTATCAAGTCAGCTGGTACGTCGGCCGCGCGTTCTACCTACTCGCCTCGTTGCTCGTGTTCGCCGGGGCTGTGCGCGACCTGCTGGGGCAGGAAGCCCGCGCCAAGCGCGCGGAGGCCGACGTCGAGCGCGAGATGGGCATCGTGCGCCGCCACCAGCGACGACTCGAGACGCTGTGGCGGGTTGCGTCGACGAGTGCGATGGACGATGTGAGCTACTTGCGCGAGCTGATCAACGCGACGGGCGCCGTCTTGAAGGAAGGGAACCCGTTCAACGGCTCGATCCTGCATCTGGAGGGCCTGGAGCTCGTCGTCGACGTCTCGTTCGGGTCGCTGGGAAGCCCACAGGTGCTGGTGGCGGGTTCGCGTCATACGGCGTCCGACATGCTGGTAGGTCAATTGTTCCGCGGAGGACGGACGCACTCGTGGGCCGACGTGCGCGACGATCCGCGGCTCGCGGGGACGCGTGGCGCGCGCGAGCACCGCGTCCGCGCGTTCGTCGGGACACTCTTCCAGGTCGGTGCGAGGACCTATGCGCTCTCGATGGTGTCGCCAGTCGCACTCGACGCCCCACTGGACTCGCTCGACAACGCCTTCATCGAGACGTTGGCCGCGCTGTGCGCGACTCGGCTTCAGCAGCGCGCGCAGTTCGACCGTCTGGTCTATCAAACGGAGCACGACACGCTGACCGCCGTGATGACCCGGGCTGCGTTCCGCGCGCGCGGCGCCGCTGCGCTGCAGACCGGCGAGCCGTTCGCGCTGGTGGTACTCGACATTAACGGGTTCCGCGCGGTGAACGAGTCGCTCGGCCAGCAGACCGGCGACGCGTTGCTGGTCGAGGTCGCGGCGATGTTGCAAGCCCACGCCGATGGCGACATCGTCGCGCGGCTCAGCGCCGATCACTTCGTGCTGCTCATGCCGGGCGTGGCCGGGCCGGCGGAAGCCGGCCACCAACTGGAACGCTACCTGCGGGGCTTCGATGAGCCGTTCACGACCGGCACGTTTGGGGCCGTGCGTCAGGTGCGCCTGAGCGTGACTTGCGGGATCGCGCTCGCGCCGGCGGACGGTCGGCACGTCGACGACCTGCTGGCCCACGCGCTCCGCGAACTCGACGCCGCTCAGGCGGCACGAAAGCCGGCCTTCTCCGCGGATCCCAAACGGGTGACTACCGAGCGCGGCGCGATCGACCGGGAGCAGCACGAAACACCGAGCGTCTCGCGCCGTATCTGAGGTATGCGTACTATAAGCACCATCCCCGAGACCGTCCGCTTGGTGCGGATCGTCCGTCCCCCGGTCCCCGGCAGCGGTGCCTTCACCGGCTGGGGTCCGCGCGTCCCCGGTCTCTAAGACCGCACACGATGAGAGCGGCGCTGCTCCGCCGAACGGCGCCGCGTGATCAAAGCAGGCTGGCTTGGCCGGTATTACGAGGATTTCGAGGTGGGCGATATCTACCGCCACCGCCTTGGACGGACCGTCACGGAGACGGACAACACGCTCTTCACGATGCTGACCCTGAACACCAATCCGATTCACTTCGACGCGCAGCTCGCCGAGCGGACGCCGTTCGGCAAGATCCTGGTGAACTCGTGTTTCACGCTTTCGCTCGCGGTCGGTCTGTCGGTTTCGGATCTCAGCGAGCACGTGATGGCGAACCTGGGTTGGAATGACATCCGGCTGCCCAGCCCGGTGTTCATCGGCGACACGATCTCCGCGTCGAGCGAGATCCTCGCCAAGCGCGAATCGGAATCTCGCCCCGATGTCGGTCTGGTGACCGCCCGCACAATCGGGACCAACCAACGCGAGCAGACCGTGATCTCGTACGAGCGGACCTTCATGGTCTACAAGCGCGGGCGCGACCCGCGCGACGGCTGACCGAACGTCCCGTACCATCCATCCCCGGTCGCGCGATTGTCGCTTTGTCGGCGGTCCGCCGATACCGAAGGGTGGAGGGGATGGAATGACTGACCCGGCCCGGGTGGGGGAAGCGCAGGTGAGCATGCGGCGGCTGCATGGCGAGCTGGAAACAGCCCTGCGGAGCGACGAGCTGGTGCTCCATTTCCAGCCGCACGTCGAGCTCACCAGCGGCACGATCCTTGGTGCCGAGGCGCTGGTGCGCTGGCGTCATCCCGAGCGCGGGCTGTTGCCGCCCGACGAATTCCTGCCGCTCGCGCAAGAGCTCGGCATGATGCCCCGGATCGGGCTGTGGGTGACCGAGCAGACCGTCCACCTGACCAGTATTTGGCGGCGCACGCGACCCGGTTTTCGGGCGTGGTTCAACCTGTCGGCGCACGAGCTGGCCGACCCGGCCTTCCTGGCCGGCGTGCTGGCCTTCGACGGCGCGCTCGAGGGCGTCGGCGTCGAGATCACCGAGATCGACGCGATGCGCGACGTCGTCACGACGAATCAGGCGCTGACGACGTTGCGCCGAGCGGGCTTGGCGATCGCGCTCGACGACTTTGGTCTGGGCAAGTCCTCGCTCGAGCAGCTCAAGCGCGTGCGCGTCGACCTGCTCAAGATCGACGGCGCGTTCATCGCCGGCCTGCCCGAGGACTCGCGCGACGTCGCGATCGTCGACGCGATGGTCGCGGTCGCCGAACGCTTCGGCTACGAGCTGCTGGCCGAAGGCGTCGAGACGCGCGCGCAGCAGCGCGCGCTGGTGCGCGCGGGCTGCCGCTGGGGCCAGGGCTTCTTGTTCGGCCACCCGTGCTCGGCCGAGGAATTCACGCGACTGCTCGACGAGTGCCCCCCGCAGGACGCCGAACAGGCTTGCTGAACGCGGGCGGCGTGAAACCGCTCGCAGATCTTCGCGTGGTCGCGATCGAACAGTTCGGCGCCGGGCCTTTCGGGACGGTCCAGCTCGCCGAGCTGGGTGCCGACGTGGTCAAGATCGAGGACGCGCGTTCGGGCGGCGACGTCGGCCGCGCCGTCCCGCCCTACCAGGCCGGCGACGCGAGCCTGTTCTTCGAGGCGTTCAACCACGACAAGCGCAGCGTCGCGCTCGATCTGAGTCATCCGGAGGGTCGCGCTGTCTTCCACGACCTGGTGCGCCGCGCCGACGCCGTCTTCTCGAACCTGCGCGGCGACATGCCCGAGCAGCTCGGCCTGCGCTACGCCGATCTCGCGCCGGTCAACCCGCGGATCGTCTGCGTCTCGCTCTCCGGCTTCGGCATGACCGGTCCGCGGCGCGCCGAGCCGGCCTACGACTACGTCCTGCAAGGACTGGCCGGCTGGCAATCGTTGACCGGCGCGCCCGACGGGCCACCGACGAAGTCGGGGCTCTCGCTGGTCGACTACAGTGGCGGCCTGGTCGCCGCGCTCGCGCTGCTGGCCGGGGTGCACGCGGCACGCCGCGACGGCGTCGGCGGCGACTGCGACACCGCGCTGTTCGACGTGGCGATGAGCATGCTGACGTATGTCGCCGCCTGGACGCTCGCGCCCGACGGCGCATACCGGCCCGAACGGCTGGCCGACTCGGCGCACCCCTCGATCGTCCCATTCCAGAACTTTCGCACCGCCGACGGTTGGATCGTCGTGGTCTGTGCGAAGGAGAAGTTCTGGCAACGGCTGGTCGACGCGCTCGGGATCGCGCAGGTGCGCGAGGATCCCCGCTTCACCGACTTCGCCGCGCGCCGCGCGAACCGGGAGCTGGTGATCCGCACGCTGGCCGACGTCTTCGTCACCCGCGAGAGCGCCGCGTGGATCGCGCTCTTGACCGCCGCCGGCGTGCCGTGCGGGCCGATCAACGACGTCCCCGCAGCGCTCGCCGATCCGCAGACCGCGGCGCGCGGCCTGATCGCGAGCACGCCCCACCCGCGCTTCGGACAGGCCCGCTGGATCGCGAGCCCCGTGCGCGTCGGCGCGCCGTCCAGCGAGCACCGCCGCGCGCCGGAGCTGGGCGAGCACACCGAGACGGTGCTGCGCGAGCTGCTCGGGTACGGCGAGGAGCGCATCGCCGCGCTGCGCGCCGCCGGCGCGCTCGGGCATCGCGCCGAGACGCCGCCCGCGCTGCTTACAGAGTGACGCCGGCGCGCCGCAGGACGCGTTCGGCCGAGGTGATGATCGGCGTGTCGATCATCGTGCTGTCGAGCACCGCCGGCGAGCCCTTCGCGGCGGCTTCCATCACCCGGCGCGCGTAGGCGATCTCGGCGTCGCTGGGCGCGAACGCTGCGCGCACCGGGGCCAGCTGCGCCGGGTGGATCAGCATCTTGCCGTCGAAGCCCAGCCGCCGCGCGGACATCGCGTCGCGGGCCGGGATCGCCGGATCGCCGTATTCCCGCGACGGGCCGTCGAGCGCCCAGCGGCCGGCGGCCCGCGCCGCGACGAGCATGCGCGCGCGGTGCGGCAGCAGCACGTCGAGATCGGGCTCACCGCCGAGCGCGGCGGCCAGGTCGTACGGACCGAACGCCAGCGCGAGGACGTGCGAGCTGAGCGCGATCCGCTCGCACTGGACGAGGCCTTCGGCCGACTCGATCAGCGCGATCTGCGGGATCGGGCCGACCACCGCGCTGACGTGCGCGAGATCGCCGGCGTCGGCGACCTTCGGGACGACGATCGCCGCCGGTTGGGGCGGAGTCGTCAACATCACCAGGTCGGCGCGCCCGTCGAGACTGTCGGGAGGGTTGATGCGCACGACCAGGCGGGTGAGGTCGCCGTGCGCATCGAGGAACGCCCGCACCTGGTCGCGTGCGAACGCCTTGCGATCCGGCGCGACGGCATCCTCGAGGTCGAGGATGGCGCCGCTTGCGCCGGGGGCGTCGAGCGCTTTGACGAACCGATCCGCCCGATCGGCGGGCACGAACAATAATAGCGAGGGATCAAGCGCCATCTTTCCCCGCCCCTTCGCGACCCGCGCGCCGATCACTCCGTCAATTCAAACGAACGTACTCGTAATCGGTTGGACGGTCTTTGATGCCCTTGTCCGGTGGTGCGATCCAACCAGCCATCTTGCCGGACCCTTGCGATCGCCGGAGTACGCGCAGCACGACGATCACGACTCCACATCTAGCGCTTCCCTGTTAGGCCAGCCGTACGTACTCGTAGTCGACCGGCCGGTCTTTGATGCCCTTCTCCGGCGGCGCGATCCAGCTCGCCATCTTGCCGGGCTCGAAGACGCCGTGCATCAAGCTCGCGATGAACGTGCGGTCGGTTTCGCTGGGCAGCCAGCTCGCGATGTTCGCGTCGTAGGCCGACTGCGCGATCGGCGTCCCGCCCGGATCGGTCGGGACGTTCGCCCAGCTGCCGACCGTGCGGCGGAAGCGCACGCTGGGCAGTGCGAAGCGGAAGGGGTGGCCGGCGGCGGCGATCAGCCGGTTCCAGCGCGCGAGCCCCTTCTCGCAGTCCTCGGCGTACGAGAGACGGACGAACTCGTTCATCGCGTTACGCAGCGGGATGCGCTCGACGCGCATGCTGCCACGACCGTCGGGAACCTCGAGCTCGTAGATCGTTTCGCGCTCGGCGTGGTCGGCGTACCTCTTCTCGTCGGGGCGGCCCTTGAGCCCGTTGGCGAAGTACGCCGCCGCATTGGAGCTGGAGTCGGCGCCGAACAGATCGAGCGACGAGCTGAACCAGAAGTTCAAGTAGCGCTGGATCGTCGGGAGGTCGATCGCGCCGGCGTTGCGGATCGTCGGCGGATCGTCGCTGTTGCGCTCCGCCATCACCTCGAGCGTGCGCCGCACGATGCGCGAGATGCCGGTGTCGCCGACGAACATGTGGTGCGCCTCTTCGGTCAGCATGAAGCGGCAGGTGCGCGCCAGCGGGTCGAACGAGGACTCGGCGAACGACTTGAGCTGGAACTTCCCGTCACGGTCGGTGAAGAAGGTGAACATGAAGAAGGACAGCCAGTCGCTGATCGGCTCGTTGAAGGTCGAGAGGATGCGCGGGTTGTCGGCGGCGCCGGAGTGGCGCTGCAAGAGCGCTTCGGCCTCTTCGCGTCCGTCGCGGCCGAAGTAGGCATGTAAGAGGTAGACCATCGCCCACAGATGGCGCCCCTCCTCGACGTTGACCTGAAAGAGGTTGCGCAGATCGTAGAGCGAGGGCGCGCTGTGGCCGAGCAATCGCTGCTGCTCGACCGAGGCCGGTTCGGTGTCGCCCTGGGTGACGATCAGCCGGCGCAGCGTGCTGCGGTACTCGCCGGGGATCTGCTGCCAGACCGGCTTCCCCATGTCGTCGCCGAAGCCGATCGTGCGGTCGCGCTCGGGTTCGGCGAGAAAGATCCCCCAGCGATAGTCGGGCATGCGCACGTAGTCGTAGTGCGCCCAGCCTTTCGCATCGACCGAGGTCGCCGTGCGCAGGTAGACGTCCGAGGCCTGGAAGTCGGTCGGCCCCAGCTCCTTCCACCAGCGCAGGAAGGCCGGCTGCCACTGCTCGAGCGCGCGCTGCAGCGTGCGGTTCGCCCCCAGGTCGACGTTGTTCGGGATGCGGTCCTGATAATCGATCGTCGTCATCACACACGGTTCCGGTCGAAGTGCGGCTTGGTGCCGGTGCCGAAGCGGGTGAGCGCCCCGGCTTCCCCGGTTGCGTTGGGCCGCACGAAAACCCAGTTCTGCCAAGCCGAGAGCCGGCCGAAGATCTTGGTCTCGAGCGTCTCGTCGCCGCCGAAACGCAGGCTGGCTTCCATCCCCGTCAACGCGTCGGGGGAGAGCGCGGCGCGCTCCTCGAGCGCGAGGCGAATCTCGTCTTCCCAATCGAGCTCGTCGGGGGCGAGCGTCACCAACCCCAGCTCGAGCGCCGCCGCGGCGCTGTAGCGCCGGTCGCCCGCGGCAAGCAGCCGCGCCGGCGTCTCGGGCGCGCCGAGGAAACGCGTCGCCAGCCGCGTGTGACCGTTGACCATCGGGAAGAGCCCGGCGTTGCACGCGTCGAGCGCGATCAGCGGATCCTCGCCGTCGGCTTGGTCGAGCATGTAGGAGCGGTCGGCGGCGAGCGCGAGCTCGAAGAAGAGTCCGGCGAAGCACGAGCCCGCGTCGATCAGCGCGTACAGGCTACGCGAGGTCACGTCCAACCGCGCCAACGTCCGGCGCAAGAGACCGATCGTCTCGCGCACCAGCCAGTGCTCGCGCAGCGCATCGAGCTGCGCGCCGGCGGCGAGCACGGCGTCGAGGTCGCCCTCAGTGCGCAGCACCAGCAGGCCGAGCTCCAGTTCGTTCGTGCGCAGCGCGAGGAGCGCGTCGTCGAGCTCGCGCGCGAGCGCCAGCGGCCACCACGTGTCGCCGAGCGCTTCGATCGCGGCGGCGTCGGCCGGGGGTGGCGCGTCCGGGCCGCGCAGCAGCAGGGTCGCGCTGCGCGCCGCGCGATCGAAGGTCACCTCGACGTGCCGGTAGCGATAGCCCTCGTCGTCGTCGGTCTTCTGCAGCGGTTGCAACACGATGCCGCGCGCATCGCTCGCGCGTGGCGATGCGTCGGCGAGCGCCTGCGCGCGGGCCTGCACCAGCGCCGGGAACTCCGATGGGCTGGCGACCGCGTCGACCAGACCCCACTCCTTGGCACGCTGCGCGCGCACGCCGTCGGCGTTGGTGCAGAACAGGTCGGCCAGATCGCGCCGCACCTTGCGTTTGTCGGTCAGTCGCGTCAAACCGCCGGTGCCGGGCAGCACGCCGAGCAGCGGAACTTCCGGCAGACTGACCGTCGTCGAGCGGTCGTCGATCATCAGGATCTCGTCACAGGCCAGCGCGATCTCGTAGCCGCCGCCGGCGCACGCACCGTTGACCGCGGCGACGAAGCGCAGCCCGTCGTGGCGGCTCGAGTCCTCCATCCCGTTGCGCGTCTCGTTGGTGAACTTGCAGAAGTTCACTTTCCAGGCGTGCGACGACGTGCCGAGCATGTAGATGTTCGCGCCGGCGCAGAAGCTGCGGTCCTTCGCGCTGGTCACGACGACGCAGGCGACCTGCGGATGCTCGAAACGAATCCGGTCGAGCGCGTCGCGCAGCTCGACGTCGACGCCGAGGTCGTACGAGTTCAGCTTGAGCTTGTAGCCCGGCCGCAGCCCGGCGTCCTCATCGACGTCGAGCGCCAGCGTCGCGACCCGCCCCGCGACCGCCAGCTTCCAGTGCCGGTAGCGCTCCGGCGAGGTCTCGAACGAGACGGGTCCGGCAGCCGCCGGCACGGCCAGGGTAGCCATCGCGATCCTCTGAGGGCTTCGACATCTGAGTGCGTTACATGCATTATACTACATCGTCAGGGTGGGCTCAAGCAATATCCTGCGTGAGGGCATGGCTTGCTCTCGCCGGTCCCTCAGTCGCGCACAGTCGGAGGAAGACGGCACGGAGGGAGGCGACCATTGGACTCGATGGGTGACGTCTGGCAACAAGACAAGCTGCTGCTGTTCCTCCTGTATTTCTTGCCCGGCTTCATCGCAAGCGAGATCTACAGGCTCTTTATTTCGAGCGGGGAGCGCGACTTCGCAAAGCAGCTCCCGGCCGTTATCGCCTACAGCGCCATTCACTACTCGTTGACGCTGTGGATCTACCTCATAGCGCCGGTGGGCTGGCCAAAGATTCTCGCCGCGTACGTCATCGTGCTTGTCCTACCGCTCTTTTGGGCGCCGGTCATCTTGCTGCTGCGAAATTCCAGCAGATGGAAACCGCGGATTTTCACAAAGCACATCCTCACGCATCTGCTCCAACCGGAATACTCACCGTGGGATCAGATCTTCTCCGATGGGACGGAGCGTTGGGTGCGCATCCGCCTCAAGAGCGGAAATTATGTGGGCGGATTGCTCGCGCGCGGCTCGGTGACCTCGACGTTCCCAGCGCCGGAGCAAATTTATGTGAGCAACGAGTGGAAAATCGATGGGGAGACGGGTGAATTCGCGGAAGCTCTTGAGGGCGCGGGATTGTTGGTGAACGGTTCCGAAATCGAGGTCCTGGAGCTCATCGAGGGCCAGCCGGGCGAGGAGTAACATCGGTGTCGAAAAAGAGCGACATTCGCAATGACGCTGTCAGGCTTGTAGGCGTGCCGGGGGATGATCGGCGCGGCATCGAGGAAGTCTTCTTCAAGAAAGGCGTGCGGGTCGTCACGCAGGGACACGTCAACCCCAACAAACCCCCGGCCGGCACCGGGCCCATCGTCACGAAGCACCCCTCAAGAGCAAACGAGCATAAGAACCCTTAGCGCACCGCCTCGCTGAGCAACCCTGCGAAGCTCTCCTCGACCGGCCGGTGGCTGGTGTCGACGGCGGCGTCGGCGCGGCGGTAAAGGGCTTCTCGGCCGGTCAGGATGCGCTGGAGGTCGGCCATCGATTCGCGGTTGCCGGCCATCGGACGCAGGTCGCCCTGGGCGACGACCCGGGCCATGTGCTCGGCCGGCGAGGCCTGCAGCCAGATCGTCCGGCAGGTCGCCAACAGGCGCTCGAAGGTCGCCGGCTCGGAGACTAAACTTCCGCCGGTCGCCAGCACGAAGCGCGCGTGCTGGGCCAGGACCCCCTCGAGGCAGCTGCGCTCGAGGCGGCGGAAGCCGGCCTGGCCGTAGAGATCGAAGATCGTCGCAAGTGGGACGCCGGCCGCGCGCTCGATCTCGCGGTCCAGTTCGACGAAGGGGACGCCGAGCCGCTCGGCGAGCTGCACGCCAAGCGTGGTCTTACCGGCGCCACGCAGGCCGATCAGTGCGATCCGGCCCCGCCGCGCAGCGGGATCGACGCCGCTGAACGTCCGTTCCAGCAGCGCGTGCGCCTCGATCTGCTGCTCGGGCCGAAGCCCGCGCAGCACCGCGATCGCGCCGCCCAGCTCCGGCGGCTCCTCCCCCTCGCCGATCAGCGTCTCGACCGGGACGTCGAGTGCGCGCGCGACCTCGCGCACGGTGAGCAGCGACGCGTTCCCGTGTCCGGTCTCGAGCTGGGCCAGGTAGCGCTCCGAGACGCCTGAGTCGCGGGCCAAGATCTTGCGGGTCATCCCGCGGCGCGCGCGCAGCTCCCGCACGCGCTCGCCGAGCCGGGTGAGGAAGGCGCCCTCGTCGTCCGAATGCACTATCACGCTTGCGAAGCCTCTTGCATGCAGTATAATCGCTATAATATACTTGGCGCAAGAGGGATGAGCACTATAATGCGCAAATTATGCCCATTGTAGATAAAACCCGCATTGAGAGGCCCGTCTTCTTCAAGATTGTGATCTAAAAGCAATGCGATTTGGGCGACAATCTCACAACAACGTTCGAATTAGTGCAAGCTCTTGCGCGGCTAGCAAAACGGGCGTAGGAATCTCAAACGAATTCGTTCTATAATAGAACGCGTAGCAACACCCGCAGCAAACGGGAGTGCGATAGAAAAGAGAAGAGCCCGATCCGCTACTTTTCCAGGGCAACGGGCCAGGCTCTTCAGGACTAGTCGACGGGAACCGGACACTCTTTCGAATCGGTGGCAGCGACCTACTCGGCGTCTGCGCCCGCGGGCACGGCCTTCCCTCACATGGCACGTGAGGGGGGGCTTCCCCTATTGTGCCCTCGGTTCGCTTCCGTTCGTACCACCTCCTCGACGCGTTCTCCGTAAATCTGAGGCTCAGCAAGTCTGTGGACAAGGCGAAAAGTGTGCATAACGAGCCGTTGAAGCCGACGCCGTTTGAGCGGTTCGTCCAGCGGATCGCGGGCGTCCCGAAGTCTGCCGTGGATGCCTTGGAAGCCGCCGAGCGGGCGAAGCCGCGCGTCAAGCCTGGGCCGAAGCCACGGGATCGAAAGAGCGCGTAACAATGCCTCTCGATCCTAACGAAGTCCGCTCGCTGTATGCCGAGGGCGACCCAGCCTACATGATCTTCGACGCACTCTCAGGTGTGCGGCTCGATATCCCGGACCCGGACAGATACCCTGGCTTTGAGGTCGTGCGTCTCTTCCTAACGCCCACAGACGCGCAAGACGTGATCGACCGCGTCGTCGCTTCCGATGCCCACGGTGTCCGAAACGCCGTGCTCCAACCTGTTGCCGTCCCTCTGCTGGCGACCTTGCGTGAAATCGACGCCGAGAACGCTGCTGGCAAGAAGGTCGGCTATGTCATCCACGGCACAGACGAAGTTTTAGACTTCGTCTAGAGTGAAGCCAGCCTAAAGGATCGACTCGGGGTCACCAGCCTTCTCGCGACGTTCGCGTGCGCGCGCGCTTGCGTTGCGATTCCATTCCGCAAACGCTATCTCGGCGTCCCGGAGCCCGTATCGCAACAGAACGTCGGCGACATGCTGCATCGAGACGTTTCGCTCGTCGCACTCGATCTGAAGCAGGCCGTGCAGCGTGGGCGTGACCTTGAGGTTCTTGGTCGCTTCCTCGGGGGGAGCCATCGAAGCGCCATTATAGCGGATCGTGGCGGATCGTGGAGGAAAGTAGCGAAAAGTAGCGGAACTGATCGGCAACGCGAGGAGAGGACGGGCTAAACGGCACGTCCAACCCTCCCGGTCCGCAAAAAAGAAGAAACCGCATGTGGTGGCCACACAGGCGGTTTTAGGTGGGGCCGGTGGGCTTCGAACCCACACCTCCCGCATTCAGAGTGCGGTGCTCGCCACTGAGCTACGACCCCTCGGCGGAGGAGTGAGGTCCCGAAAGGGGCCTTGCTCCTGCTTTCGTTGGCGGGGTCGATTGTCGATACGTTCCTGCCTTACCTGCCGCGGACCACAAGATACGGGGTTAGGCAAGCACTAGGACTAGTACGAACATATGTACGCCTCGTCAACGGGGGCCTCGGCCGCCCGTGGCTATGGGCGGCCGCTGAGGCCCGCGATCGGCGCGGCTTGCATGGCCGCTCGGCGCGCGACGCCGCGCGCAACGCGACCCGGACGCAAGCGCCACAACGGGTGCGAAGTCGTCAACGTTTTCCAGGTCAGACGTTGGCCGTCCGCACCCTTGAGCGCCTTCGCGAAGCGCGGCCCGTCCGTCTCGGTGCGCTCGTTGAAGCGAAACACTTGCTCGTCCAGGTAGGCGTCGAGGTGGAAGTGACGCGGCGCGATGTACGTCCCGCCGAGCGTGCGTTTCAAGACGCTCCAGAAGTTTTCGATGTTGTTCGTATGGACGCGGCCCGAGACGTATGAAACGGAGTGGTCGATCACTTCGTGGACGAACGCATCGCGCGCGTCGGCGTACGATTTCAGCGCGTCGGTGTAGAGTACCGAGCCGCGCTCGACGTGCTGGAACAGCATCGGGAGGAGCGTCGTCTTGCGGTTGTCGGCGACGACCTTCGCGCGCACGCGACCGCCACGCTCGCGCATTCCCATGACGACCGCCTTCGCGTCCTGCTTCGCCTGTTTCCCGGCCTTGCCGATGCGAACGGCTTTCGGGACGCCGCGCCGCGTTTTGCCGCCGATGTACGTCTCGTCGGCTTCAACCTCGCCCGAGAGCCGGTCGAAGTCGTTGGTCCGCATGGCGAGCCGCAGCCGGTGAAGCATGAACCACGCCGTTTTCTGCGTGACGCCGATCCCACGCGCGACCTCATACGACGAGACGCCGTTGCGGTCGGCCGTGAGCATCCACATGGCGGGGAGCCACTTGTCGAAGCCGATCGGCGAGTCCTCAAAGATGGTGCATACCTTGGCGGTGAACTGCCGATCGCACTCGCGGCAACGCCACGCATTTCGGCCCTTGATCGCTGCGACGTTCGCCGACCCGCAGCCCTGGCGCGGGCAAGCGATTCCGTTGGGCCAGCGCAGGGAGACGAAGTAGTCGTGGGCGACTTGCTTGTCCGAGAAGGCCGTAACGGCTTCCAGGAGGGTCGTCGGCGTCGAGACGCGATCCATGCTCCAACCGTAGCCCGGCCGGGTGCCACCTGGGTGGCACTTTTTGAGCCAAGTATATTATAGCCAGTATAATGCACAAGCCTGGCAAAAGTACAGGGCAGCACGCGAAGAAGGGAGCCTGCCAGAGGGCTTCCTTTAGAGACCATCGCGAGATGCAGGAAGGTCTTATTACCGAGCTAATAAACCAACCGCGGTTTGCTAGTATGGCCCGATTTCGTGCTTGCGTCATGTCGGGGGGTGCCGGATGCCGTTGCGATTATTCGGACGCAGCCTAAGGGGCTTCATCACGGTCGCGCTAGGCTTGACGACCGGTTGCTCCGGAGTGGGCTCTGGCAGCAGCGGCCCCACTGTGACGTCGTTCGCAGTTGAGCCTGAATACAACGCGTCGAACACAGCCAGATACTCACGGACGCCTCGACGTGCCCGAATGATCCGGGAGTGAACACCCCCGTCACGAAGTTCGACGAGCGAATGTCCGACGGTTCAATGCGGTCGCCAGTGATTCCGTGGTGGCCAAAGGGGACAAGCATCAATCTCTATGTGCAGGTTTCGCCAGCACAACAAGACGTTGTTAACGCAATCACAAACTGGGAGACGACGTTACAGGCACGAGCACCCGGCGTCCTCCAGCTTTCCCTAAACGTTTCGACCAGTGCGCTCTCAAGTAGCGGCTTCGTTT